>Ga0209902_100003_pt1 | contig 1420806 bp, 1375 predicted proteins | sample FECB27metaG_FD_188304 | JGI IMG/M metagenome (GOLD analysis project Ga0209902, IMG submission 188304) | Cyanobacterial communities from the Joint Genome Institute, California, USA - FECB-27 (SPAdes) (version 2) | ecosystem: Environmental > Aquatic > Thermal springs > Hot (42-90C) > Microbial...
ATCGTGCATGCGCTGCGTCATCTGTCCTCGCTCCCCGACCCGCTCAAATTTCGATGATGACCTTGAGCGCCCCGGTGTCGGCCGCATGCTCGAAAACGCCATAGGCCTTGAGAATATCGGTCATCGGAAAGCGATGGGTGATCAGCTTTCGTGGATCGACCTGTTTCGCTTCGACCATCCTGAGCAGCATCGGTGTCGCCGCCGTATCGACGAGCCGCGTCGTGATCGCGATATTGTGCGACCAGAGCCGATCGAGATGCAGATCGGCCTTGGCGCCGTGAACGCCGATATTGGCGATGGTACCGCCCGCAGCGACGAGGTCCTGGCAAAGCTCGAAGGTCGCCGAGATGCCGACGGCTTCGATGACCGTGTCGGCGCCGCGTCCGCCCGTCAACGCCATCAGCCTGGCCGCTGCTTCGCCATCGCGGCTGTTGAGGACATGCGTGGCGCCGAAGTGCCGGGCCATCGCCAGCCGGGCGTCGTCGATATCGATGAGGATGATCGCAGTCGGGCTGTAGAATCGGGCCGTCAGCAGGGCGGCGAGGCCGATCGGGCCGGCGCCGACGATTGCGACGGTCGATCCCGGTGCGACCTTGCCGTTGAGAACGCCGCACTCGAAGCCGGTGGGCAGGATGTCGCTGAGCATCACGAGCGCTTCCTCGTCGAGGCCTGCGGGTATCTTGTAGAGGCTGGTGTCTGCATGGGGGATGCGGACATATTCAGCCTGGGTGCCGTCGATACGGTGGCCGAGAATCCAGCCGCCGTCCGCGCAATGCGAATACATGCCCCGGCGGCAATAGTCGCAGCGACCGCAGGCGGTTATGCAGCTTATCAGGACATGATCGCCGGGCTCGAAACCCGTTACTGCGGCGCCGACCGATTCGACGACGCCCACGCCTTCATGACCGAGTATGCGGCCGGACTCGCAGGTCGGAACGTCGCCCTTCAATATGTGCAGGTCGGTGCCGCAGATCGTCGTTCGCGTGACGCGGACGATCGCGTCTCCGGCCGCCTCGAGCGCGGGGGCCGGCCGCTCCTCGACCGCCTTGTTCCCCGGACCCAGATAGACGAGCGCCTTCATATCCGGTCTCCTCGCTTTGCCCGCAGCGTATGGCCGACGAGCAGCAGCGCGATGCCCTGCATTCCAAGGTCGAACGCCAGGATGAAGCCGAGCAGCCACAGCGAATTGCCCGGCCAGCCGAGACCGATTGCGAGCGCGGCGACGATGCTGACCGATCCCGAGAGCAGGAGCCAGCCCCGGCCACGCACGCGTTTGCCTGCCGCGACGGCGATGCGCAGCAAGCCCGACCCGGCAAGGCTGGCAGCAAGGAGCAGCACGAACAGCCGTGCGGCGAACAGCGGATCGTAGAAGACGGCGAGGCCCGCGCCCAGATAGAGCAGGCCCGCGCCGAGCCAGATCGCCGACTGCGCCCAGCTGCGCACGGCCGCGGCATGAGCGACCTGGACGATACTGCCCAGCAGCATGGCAATGCCGACGCTGTAGGTGGCGGCGATGCCTGCGATGATGAGGTTGGCGGCGCCGAACAGGCCGAGAACCAGTAGCGCTATCCCGGCGAGGGCGAACCATAGCCCCATCTTTCGCGCCAGCCGATTGTCCTCCGTGAACCCGCCGAGGGGCGATGCTTCCGCGCGCATGGCAGCCTCCTTTGCCGAACTGTCGGCGCCTTCTCTAACCCGGCGGGTCGCTCTTCGCTGTTGGGGATTATACGGAGTCTGCCGCGGCGCTCCGCGGTGGCCGACCGCGTGCTTTCATCTGGTAGCGCTGATCGCCGCCGCGGCCCGTCGCAAGGCCTGACCTGGCTAGGCCGCGCGGCGGCGGCGCTTCTGTTCCGATCGCGCCGCTTCATATCCCGCCAGGATGCGGCGCATCTCTTCGAGCGCCTTGCGGCGGCCTGCCTCGGTGCGGATATGCGCCAGATTATGCTTCAGGTTCGCGGCGAAGTCGGCGTACTCGTTCTGCCAGTCCTCGCCCGCGATCGCGGCGAGATCGACGCGCCCGGTTTCGATCCGCTTCGGCGCGCTGCCGGACGCCAACGCGAAGCACTCGCCGATTCCGGGTGCCACGATCGCGAGCCTGGGAGCGTCCGTCCGGATGAGGTCCTGCAGTGCAGCGATGGCCTCGCTCTCGCCATGGTCGAGGAACAGCCCGCCCCTGATCGGGAGGCGGTCGCGAATCCAGGCTTCGAGTTCGTCGCGGTCGGCGTGCGCCGAATAGGTATCGATACGCCGGATCGCGGCGCGGACGTTGATGTCCTTTCCCGAAAGGCGCACCCGCTTGGCGCCGTCGAGGATCACCCGTCCGAGCGATCCGCGGGCCTGGAACCCCACGAACAGGATCGTCGACTGGCGCCGATGCAGATTATGTTCGAGATGATGGCGGATCCGACCGCCCTCGCACATGCCCGAGGCCGCGAGGATGATCGCCCCCGACACGCTGTTGAGGCGGATCGACTCGGCAACATCCTCGACGTAACGGATCGACGGATGACGAAAGATGTCTGCGCCCTCGACATCCTGAAGTTCGGTCGCATGCGCCGCGAAGACTTTCGTCGCGCGGCTGGCGAGCGGCGAATCGACGAAGATCGGGACATTGGGAATACGGCCCGCATCGGCGAGCCGCGCGAGGTCGAGGAGCAGTTCCTGCGTCCTTTCGAGCGCAAAGGTTGGAACCACGAGATTGCCGCCGCGCGCCAAGGCGGTCTTGACCTCGGTTTCGAGCAGCGCGCGGCGCTCTTCGATCGTGACCTTGGGCCGCGAACGGTCGCCATAGGTCGACTCGCAGACGACATAATCCAGGTCCGCAGGGGCTTCGGGATCCTCCTGGAACGCCTTGTTGTCGGGGCCGAGATCGCCGGAGAACAGCGTGCGAACGCCGCCCGCTTCGAACTCGACCGACGCCGAGCCGAGGATATGGCCGGCGTTCCATAGCCTTGCCTTCATGCCCGCTGCCGGTTCGAACCACTCACCGAGGGGCACGGGCCTTGCGAGGCGCCATGCGCGCAGGCCGTCCTGCTCGGTGTAGAGCGGACGGAAGCGTTCCTCGCCTGCGCGGTCGTAGCGCCGATTGCGGCGTTCGGTGTCGCTTTCCTGGATACGGCCGGCGTCGGCGAGCATATATTCGAGAAGATCGGCGGTCGCCTCGGTGCACCAGATCGGGCCGCGATAGCCGTCCGCGGCGAGTTTGGGCAGCAATCCGCAATGATCGATGTGGGCATGGGTCAGGACCACGGCATCGATCCGCTCGACGTCGAAGCCGAAAGCCCCGTGGTTGAGCGTCTCGAGGCTGCGCGAGCCCTGGAACAGCCCGCAGTCGATGAGGATCTTGCGTTCACCGAGCGTGACTTCCATGCAGGAGCCGGTGACCGTACCCGCTGCACCGTGAAATTTGAGCGTCAGCGGATCTGCTAAATCAACCATGGCCGGTTTCCTTCATCGCCGCTCATCCTGCTCATCGTCCGGCCGCGCCGCGCGCGGTCATCGTCTCGAGCCACATGGCCCGATGCCTCGGGTCGCCCTCGACATTGCCGACGATACTGCGCTCGACGGGCGCGATACCGACGAAACCGAGAATGTTGCGCTCAAGGCTGCGCAGGCTGTGAGCGCCAAAGTAGAAGCGATAGAAAAGGGCGGGCATGCCCATCGTCAGGACGGCGTGGGCGGTTCGTCCCTTGAGCGCCTTTTCGGGAAAGCCCTTGGGGCGCGGATGAAAGGCGAAACCGGGTCGCATGACCTGCTCGAAGAAGCCCTTGAGCAAGGCGGGAAGATCGCCAAGCCAGAGCGGGTAAAAAATGACGAGATGCTCGGCCCAGACGATGTCGTCCTGCGCCTCGGCAATCGCACGCGGGAGCGGGCCGTTCTCCCATTCTGCGCGGCTCGTCACGAAATCGAATTCGAGGGTCGCGATATTGATCCGGCGGATCTCGTGCCCGGCCGCCGCCGCCGCTGCGGCATAGGTGTCGGCGAGAGCGTGGAGGAAGCGCGCCGGGTCGGGGTCCGGATGGCCATCGATGATCGTGATGCGCCTGGCCTTCATCGATGACCTCCTTCTGCGCCCGTGCGGATATCGCGCCGGAAAGCGGGTGCGGGCCGCTGCGCCGATCGTGCAAGGCAGGCGGCGGCTCTCCTGCCGTATCTGCGCGGCCCGGCCCTCGTCTGCCATCCGTAGTTTCCCTGATGGCCGGGATGCATCGCGGCCCCTGCCGGGGGCGGCATGGCCCTTAAGGAGGGTTACGGATCGCAAAAGCGCCAGCCGTTTCGCTCGCGGCCCGAATCCGCTATGGAGCGAGGCGGGGGAAGGGACGCCTGCGCGATGGCGCGGCCCCTGTGGCGCGGGCGGAGGCCGCGCGGTCGATGATGCTGGTGCACCGCTCTTTCACCGTCCGGCTTGCCTGTGCGCTGGTGCTTGTCGCGGCGGCCGGGCTCCTGCGTCATGGGCTTGGGCCCTGGCTCGGCAACGCGCTTCCCTTTCTGTTGTTTGCGCCGGCCATTCTGGCGGCGGCCATTCTCGCCGGGCCTGTCGCGGCTTCGATCGCGATGCTGCCTGCGCTCGCGCTTGGACTCTATTTCGCGGGCTATCGCGGTGGAGATATCCAGGCGTTCGTCGAAGCGGCGGTGTTTCTGCTGACGGCCGGCGGGATCATCGCCTTGGCGGCCGGCTTCGAACGAATGCGGGGCCGGATGCGCGAGAGCGATCGGCGCGCCCGGCGCCGCGACGCGGAAGCCGCGCTCGTCGCCGAAGAGCTCAATCTTTTGATCGATGGCGCGCAGGGGCATGCCATCTATCTGCTCGATGCCGAAGGGCGGGTGACGATCTGGAACGAGGGAGCTGAGCGCCTCAAGGGCTGGCGCGAAGAGGAAGTGGTCGGGAAGGATGCCTCGATCTTCTATCCGTCCGATGCGATTGCGGCCGGCAAGCCGGAAGAAGATCTGGCTGTCGCCGCGCGCGACGGGCGGTTCGAGACCGAGGACTGGCGCGTCCGCAAGGACGGATCGGAGTTTCTCGCCGACGTCTCGATCACGGCGCTCAGGAATCGCGATGGTGGCTTGCGCGGCTTCGCCAAGATCGTCTCGGATATCACCGGGCGTCGTGCGGCTGAAGAGGCGCTCCGATCGCAGGAGAGCCACCTCCGTTCGATCCTCTCGACGGTACCCGACGCGATGGTCGTGATCGACGACGAGGGGTTGATCCTGTCTTTCAGTGCGGCCGCGGAGCGCCTGTTCGGCTATAGGGAGGCGGAGCTGCTTGGGGTCAATGTAAGCCGCCTCATGCCCTCGCCGGACCGCGAGCGGCACGATGCCTATATCAAGCGCTATCTGCAAACCGGAGAGAAGCGGATCATCGGCATCGGACGGGTGGTGTTCGCCGAGCGAAAGGACGGATCGACCTTTCCGATGGAGCTGTCGATCGGCGAGGCGGCAGGCGATGTGCATCCGCTGTTCACCGGTTTCATCCGCGATCTGACCGAACGGCAGCAGACCGAAGCGAGGCTCGAATCGCTCCAGTCCGAACTCATCCACGTCTCGCGCGTCAGTGCGATGGGGACGATGGCCTCGACGCTTGCGCACGAACTCAACCAGCCGCTCACTGCGGTCGCCAACTATGTCGAGGCGGTGCGCGATCTGCTTGTCGATCCTGATCCGGCCGACATTCCGATGATCCATGATGCGCTCGACGACACCGCGAAGGAAGCGCTGCGCGCCGGCCATATCGTGCGGCGTCTGCGCGATTTCGTCGCCCGCGGCGAAGTCGAGAAGACGATCGAGAAACTGCCGCTGCTGATCAACGAGGCGGCCGTCCTGGGCCTGATGGGCGCGCGCGAGAAGGGGGTCGAACCGCGCTTCGACCTCGATCCCTATGCTTCCCCGGTCCTGGTCGACAAGGTTCAGATTCAACAGGTGCTGATCAACCTTGTCCGCAATGCGGTCGAGGCGATGGCCGCCAGTCCGGTGCGCCAGCTTACCGTTACCAGTCGCCCCGACCAGCGTGGCTTCGTGCGCGTCACCGTGGCCGACACGGGGCCGGGGGTTGTGCCCGAGGTGGCCGAGCAGCTGTTTACGGCCTTCGTCAGCACCAAAGCCGAAGGCATGGGCCTCGGCCTGTCGATCTGCCGGACGATCGTCGAGGCGAACGGCGGCCGGATCTGGATGGAAGCGCGCGAAGGCGGCGGTACCGAATTTCATTTCACCCTGGTGAGCGCGAAAGCGGAGGACAATGATGTCGGATAGAAAGCTCGTGCATATCGTCGATGACGAGGATGCGATCCGGCGGTCGGCGAGCTTCATGCTGAAGACATCGGGCTATGTCGTCGAGACCTGGCCGAGCGGTGCGGCCTTCCTCAAGGAAATCCGCCATGTCCCGGAAGGATGTGTACTGCTCGACGTGCGCATGCCAGAGATGGACGGGCTCGAGGTCCAGCAGGCGCTCCTCGATCGCGGGGTGACGATGCCCGTCATCGTCCTGACCGGCCATGCCGATGTGTCGATCGCGGTGCGCGCGATGAAGGCCGGCGCCGTCGACTTCCTGGAAAAGCCGTTCGAGAAGGCCGTTCTGATCGCCGCGATCGAAACTGCCTTCGCGCGCATCGCCTCGGCGGATGGCGCCGCGGCGCGCGCGGCAGAAGCCGATGTCATTCTGGCCGTGCTGACGCCGCGCGAGCGCGAGGTCCTCGAGGGGCTCGCGCAGGGGCTCCCGAACAAGACGATCGCCTATGATCTCGGCATCTCGCCGCGCACGGTCGAGGTCCATCGTGCCAACCTCATGGCAAAGCTCGATGTCCGTAGCCTCTCGGATGCGCTCAGGCTGGCTTTTGCGGCGGGTCTCGGCGCCTGAGTCCATGCGGACATTACGTAGCGACCCCTCGTGCGTGCGCCGCTAGAGCTGGCGCATCGGGAGGATCGATGCATGGCGGCCCGCACTGGAGACGATATGGCCACCGCGAGGGATCGCCCGGCCGGATCCGCATGGTCGGCCGGGTTTCGCAAGCGCGGGGCGCGACCGGACATCGACTTGCTGACACGCCGCGAGGTCGAGGTGATCGCCGGGCTGGTCCGCGGGCTCACGAACAAGCAGATCGGCGCCGAGCTGGGGATCAGCCATCGCACCGTCGAGATTCATCGTTCGCGCCTGATGCGCAAACTCGGCGTCTCGACGCTGGCCGCGCTCCTCGGATTGATCATTCCGCATCGGGCCCGCATCGAAGCGCGGCTGCGCGGCGGCTGACCGGTCAGCCGCGCCCGCTCAGAACGAAAAAGAAGAAGAGGCAGGAGGCTGCGGCCATGACCACCGTCGCCGCCCAGCCGCCCCATGTCTGTCGGCGCGATACGACAAGGCGGCCCATCGCGCGCGGATTGCGGGCGATCAGCATCATGACCGCCATCAGGGGCGCCGCGAGCACTCCGTTGACGACGGCCGCCCAGTAGAGCGCGCGCGCAGGATCGATCCCGAGCATCGACAGCGAGGCTCCGGCAAGCGTGGTCGCCGCGATCGTTCCATAGAAGAGCCGCGCGGAAAGCGGCTTGGCATCGAGGCTGCCCGCGATGCCCGCCATCTCGGTCACGGCATAGGCGGCCGATCCGGCGAGCACCGGCACGGCGAGAAGGCCGGTGCCGATGATGCCGAGCGCGAACATCGCGAAAGCGAACTGCCCGGCGACCGGGCGGAGCGCTTCGGCCGCCTGCGCCGATGTCGCGATGTCGCTGATGCCCTCGGCGTGCAGCGTCGCGGCGGTGGCGAAGACGATCGCGAGCGAGATGATCGTGCTGAACGCCATGCCGGTGAGCGTGTCGAGCCGGATGCGCTTCAGTTCGGGACCTGCCGCAGCCGGGGTCAGGCAGAGCGGCTTGGCGTGGCGGCGGTGCTGCTCCTCGATTTCCTGACCCGCCTGCCAGAAGAAGAGATAGGGGCTGATCGTCGTGCCGAGAATGGCGACGAAGGCCGTCGCATAGGCGGCATTGAGTTCGATGTGGGGAAGCACGAGAGCGCTGAGCGCCTTGCCCCAGGGGACATGGACGACGAACAGAACCGCGACATAGGTGAAGAGCGTCAGCGTCGTCCATTTGAGGATGGATGCATAGCGCGGATAGCTGAGCCCGACTTCGAGCACGATGCTGACGATACCGAACAGCAAGGTGTAGAGCCCGGCGCTACCGCCCGCGAGAAGCGCGAGGGCGGCCCCCATCGCCGCGAGATCGGCACCGAGGTTGATGATGTTGGCGACGAGCAGCAGCGAGACCATCGACCAGAGCAGCGGGCGCGGATAGTGACGCCGCAGGTTGCGCGCGATCCCGGCTCCGGTGACGCGGCCGATCTCGGCGGCAACCTCCTGGATCGCGACCATCAGCGGAAAGCTGAGGACGAAGGTCCATGAAAGCCGGTAGCCGAAGGCGGCCCCGATCTGGCTGTGCGTGCCGATGCCGCTGGGATCGTCGTCGGCCGCTCCGGCTATCAGGCCCGGTCCGAGGGTGCGGACGAGGGCGATCGGACCTCGTGGCGATTCCGGCTCGGTTTCGGTACCTTTCACCGTCATCGGCGTGGCTTCGGCGGGCGGGGAGTGCATCGCGTCAGACCAGCAGGACCGGAACGAGCGCGAGGCTTGCCGCAACGCCGAGGACGAGGGGCGCCGCGAGTTTCCAGCCCTTGTGCCATCCCGCGACGGCGACCGCCGTTGCGCCCTTGAACAATGTGTTGGCGAGCACTGGAGCGATGATGACGATCGTCGCCAGCTGGCCTTCGAGCATATTCGCGGGAAGCGATCCAACCGTGATGATCGCCGAATCGACGTCGGCCAGACCGGAGAGCGCAATGACCAGTGCGAGCCCCTTCTCGCCCACCAGGGCCATCATCCAGCGCGCGCCGACGGTTATGAGCATGACCAGCAGCATCAGGCCGATGGCTGGCGCGAGGCGGAATGGATTTTTGAGTTCGACCGGGTGCTCGGTTCGGGACGATCGCTGCCCGCGAAAGGCCCAGGCCACCGCCCCCGCACTGACGAGCGCGGCCGGTGCGGCGACCCAGGCGAAAGCGGGCATGGCAGCAGGTGCAAGGACGAGTGTGAGGATGATCGCTCGCACAAGCATGACCGCCGACGCGGCTCCGATCCCCGCGATCGCCATCGCCTGACTTTCCTCGCCGTCGCGGACCCGCATCGCGAGCGCGGCGGTCACCGCTGTCGACGAAACCATGGCGCCGGTTGCCGCCATGACGAGCGTCCCGCGCGCCGTTCCGAAGCGCTTGGCGGCGACATAGCCGAGAAACGAGAAGCCAGAGACGAAGACGACCACAAGCCACAATTGGCGGGGGTTCCAGGCGTCATAGGGACCATAGGCCTGGTCGGGCAGCAGCGGCAATATGGCGAGCGCGATCAGGGCGAAGCGGGCGATCGCACCGATCTCGACGTCGCTGAGGCCCGCAAGCCAGCCGTGCAACTCGGACCGCAGCGCGAGGATCATCGTCGTTGCGGCCGCCACGATCGCCGCGGTTTGTGGCTCGCCGCTCGCCGCCAGATAGCCGCAGCCGACCGTGATCAGCGCGGCGAGGCTCGTCGTTCCGCTGAGCTGGTCGGGGCTGCGGGCCGTCTTGGCATAGCCGATCAGCACGAGAATTGCCTCCGCAGCCAGCAGGATTGCGGCATGGGCAGCGCTTCGCTCCATGATTGTTCCCGCGAGGCCACCCGCAAGCCCCATCAGGGCGAAGGTGCGAATGCCCGCGAAACGGCTGCCTACCGGTGCGTTGCGGAGAGTCCAGCCGCGCTGGACGCCGACGAGAAGCCCGAGCAGAAGCGCTAGGCCGAGACCTGCGGCGGGGGCCAGGATTGCGGGAATGGCGACGTCGGGCATGGCGGGCGGCGGCCGGACGCGTCAGTCGCCGAACTCGCGCTCGCATTCGATGCAATGCGCCGCCGTCGGCATCGCTTCGAGCCGCGCGGCATCGATCGGAATCCCGCACGACGTGCAAAGGCCGTATCGCCCGGCGTCGAGGCGCGCGAGCGCATGGCGGATCGCCTGCATCTCCTCGGCGGCGGCACGTTCTTCGGCATCGAGAATTTCGCGGCCCTCGCGTTCGGTCGCCTGTTCGCCGAAATCATCGTCAAGCGGCGTTCGCTGTTCGCCTTCGATCCGCTCGACCTGCGCTGCCAGCTGCGCGAGACGCGCGGTCAGATCGGCCCGGATTTCTGCCAGATTGTGCATCACAGCGTCTCCTCGTCCGCAATAAGGCTCGAGACTTCGTCGAGCAGGAGCAGCCTCTTTTTCTTCAGTTCTTCGAGCTTCTCGTCGGAAACCGCGTCGAGGCCCGCCTCGGCGCGCCGGATCTGCGCTTCGAGATCGTGATGATCGCTGGCGAGCATTCGGAAACGCTCGTTCCCAAGCTTCAGCGCATGAAGCGCCGGGCCGTGATCCGGAAACAGCGCGTGCAGGTCGTGTCCGGCTTCACTCATCGTCCATTCCTTTCATCGGCGAACAGGCCGTCCGGTCGATTCCTTGCGCCCACGCGCGCCTGCTGTCGTTACGCAAAAGCCCTTACGCCGCGCTGCCCCAGCATACGTACAGTTGCGTAATCATGGACCCGCGCCGCGCCGCTATCCGAGCAGCATGAAGGATCGACGACTCGGTTTCGCGTCCACGAACCACCGTCATGGCCGTGCTTGCGTTCGACCGTGCGGTCCGCGGGCATGGGAGGCATGAGATGAGCAATTGCGCGTCCTGTCCGGTCCGTTGCCGCGCCATCTGCGAGGGCCTCGACGTAGAAAAGGTGGAGGCGGCGCATTGCCGATCGGCCCCGCGTCGCGGTCATGGCGGGCTGAGATGGTTATGATGCGGAGGGCAAAACGAAAGGCAATGCTGCTCCTCGGTGCAGTGCTGCTGGGCCCCTTGGCGGTCGCAGCCGCGGCCGCGCCTCCGCCCGAGTCAGGGCAGAGCGTCATGGTGGCGGCAGAAAGGATGAAACCCGGCGACTATATCTGGGCGCCCGAGATAGCGCCGCAGGGGCCGCTGCTCATGATCGTCAGCCTGACGACCCAGCGCGCGACGCTCTATCGCAATGGTGTGCCGATCGCGATCACGACCGTCTCGACCGGCAAGCCGGGACACGAGACGCCGACGGGGGTGTTCACGATCCTCCAGCGCCAGGTCGAGCATTATTCGAGCCTCTACGACAATGCCCCCATGCCCTATATGCAGCGGCTGACCTGGGGCGGGGTCGCTCTGCACGGCGGCACGCTGCCGGGCTATCCCGCGTCGCACGGCTGCATCCGCCTTCCGCAGGCGTTTGCGCGGCTTCTCTATGGCGTTACCCGCCTCGGGATGACGGTGATCGTTACCGACGCGGCGGCGATTCCGCGCGCGGCGCCTGCCGACCCGCTGCTCCGGTCGGACAGGTCGCCCGCACAAGGGGCGACGATGTGGAATCCGGAACGCGCGCCGAGCGGCCCGGTCTCGATCATCGTCAGCGGCACCGATGGCCGCATGCTCGTCTTGCGGAGTGGAATCGTGATCGGATCGGCGCCGGTCCGGATCGATGGTCCGGTGACCGGAGCCTCGGCTTTCCTGATGCGAGCAGGCGATGCTGGTGAAGCCTCCTGGCTCGAAATACCGATGCCGGGGGCCATCGCCGCCGCTTCGCCGACCGGCTTTGCCGGCCGCGTTCATGTCGCGGACGATGTGCGCGCGCTGGTGGCGCCGTTGCTCGTGCCGGGAACGAGCGTGATCATTGCGCCCGATTCGCTTCGCGCGGCCGATACCGAGCCGGTCGAGCTTCTCGACAGCGACGGTGGGCCGCCGGCGCGATGATCGACGAACGGGAGGCGGCAGTGGCCTCCATATCCGTATCATTGCGCATATCGGCCCGCGCGCGCCGCTCATAGGCTGCAACCGGAAGAAGGAGATGGGCCATGAAGAATATCCTTTTGCTGGTGCATGACGATCATGGCCAGGAAGCAAGGCTGCAGGCGGCGCTCGACATCGCGCGGGCGGTCGAGGGGCACCTCACCTGCATCGACGTTACGCCCTATCCGGTGATCGCCGGCGATGGGTTCGGCTTTGCGGAGACCGTGGTCGTGCTCGACGAGCGCGAAAGCGAGGCGAAGAACAAGATGGTGATCAGCGATCGCCTGTCGCGCGAGGATGTCAGCTGGAGCTGGATCGACGTGATGGACGAGATCGCGGGCGCGGTGCTCGACGCGGCGGACCTCGCCGACCTGATTGTCCTCAACTGCGCGCTCGACGGTTTCCCGCTGCCCGATATGCGCGACATCACGAGCCGCATCGTCGCGCGCGCGAGTGCGCCGGTCCTTGCCGTGCCCGGGGGGCTTGAGCGGTTCGAACTCGAACGCGCGCTGGTTGCGTGGGATGGCCGTCCCTCTTCGGCGGCAGCTCTTCGCGCCGCGGTGCCCCTCCTCGCCTTCGCGAAGGAGGTCGAGATCTTCACCGCGCAGGGATCCGACACTCATATCGCGCCGGAGGAAGCGGCGCTCTATCTGTCGCGCCACGGAATCAGGGCGGTGGTCCGATCGACCGACATCGGCAAATTCCATGCCGATTTCCTGATCGCGGACGAGGCGGTGCTGTTCGGCGCCGATTATATCGTCATGGGCGCATATGGTCGCGGACGACTGCGCGAGACGTTCGGCGGCACGACCAGGAATCTGCTCACCAAGAACAAACATGCCTTGCTGATGAGTCATTGATGCGGCTTTCCCCTGTCGGCCGGCTTCGGGCTCGCCTCTGCGACCGGGTGAGCCCGAGCCCCGGATATTCCTTTGAATGCAGCCGTCCGAACGGCTCGGCCTCGACACTGCAGCGGCAACAGGGACCAGAGACATGCTGACCGCGAGAGAAGGGTGGAGCCAACCGCCGCCCTCCGTCCTTATCGTCGAAGACGACCCGGCGGTGCGTCGCTCGCTGCTACTTCTGCTTCAGGGACGCGGTTTTGCGGCAAAGGCCTGGTCGGCGGCCGACCCGGCGCTTGCCGACGCCGCGCACACAGCACCCGACTGCCTCATCGTCGATTACCGGCTCGAGGGTTGCGACGGGATTGCGATGCTCGTCTCGCTTCGCGCCGATGGCTGGCGCGGGCCCGCCATTCTGATATCGGCCTATGGCTCTGCGGAGCTGGGCATTCGCGCCAGGGAAGCCGGCTTCGCTCTCATTCTCGAGAAGCCGCTTCGCGAGCATGCGCTTATAGACGCCGTGACCCGCCTCACGCGGAGCGGGGCCCCGTCGCCGGGAAGCTGAGATCCAGAGTCGCGTACGGCGCGCGAGGCTGTCAGTCGGGATATTCTATAGGGACCGTTTCGGGATGGCTGTCGGGGACGACCGGCGTTTCCTGCGGCGTGCGCAGCGGCTGATTGTCGGGCGCGGGGGGCGGCGTTTCGGGATAGCGCTTCGCCGGCATGGGGGGCGGGTCGCAGTCGGGGCATTCGGGCGACCGCGGTGCGCGAGGGGTGTCATCAGCGATGTCGTTCATGCCCGAAGCTCCTTTGAAGTTCGCCCATTGTCGCGCACCCCGTCGAGGCCGGCCATTGGGGATTGTCCGTATCAACGCGCTGCCCCGTGCGGTCCGCTGCTATGGGACAAGAACGAGGGCGCCCGTCACCTCGCCGCGCCGAAGCCGATCCAGCGCCTCATTGGCTTCGGTGAGCGGCAACGAGGTCGTGAAGGTCTGGATTCCTGCGCGCGCGGCCAGCGCCAGAAACTCCGTGCCGTCGCTGCGCGTCAGGTTGGCGACCGAGGCGATCGACCGCTCTTCCCACAGGTCGGCATAAGCGAAGGAGGGGATGTCGCTCATATATATCCCGGCGCAAATCACCCGTCCGCCCTTGCGAGTCCGGCGCAGGGCTTCGGGAACGAGCGCGCCGACAGGAGCGAACAGGATCGCGGCGTCGAGTTCGACGGGTGGGGCTTCGTTCGACGCGCCGGCCCAGATGCAGCCGAGCCGCCGTGCGAACGCCTGACCCGCGACGTCTCCCTCTCGCGTGAAAGCATAGACCTCGCGGCCCTCGGCGGAGGCCACCTGCGCCAGGAGATGGGCCGCTGCGCCGAACCCGTAGAGCCCGATACGGGGCGCCTCGCCCGCCATGCGATAGGCGCGATACCCAATGAGTCCGGCGCATAACAAGGGCGCGGCGTGCACATCGTCGAACGCATCGGGAAGGGCAAAGGCGAAACCGGCGTCCGCGATGCAGTATGCCGCGAACCCGCCGTCACGAGAGAACCCCGTGAATTCGGGTGCGTCACAGAGATTTTCGCGACCGGCGGTGCAATAAGGGCATTGTCCGCAGCTCTTTCCGAGCCACGGAACCCCGACGCGGTCGCCCGGCTGGAAGCCGGTGACGCCGGCGCCGAGTGCATCGACACGGCCGACGATCTCATGACCGGGAACGATGGGGAGCGCACCTTTGAGGTCGCCGTCGACGATATGAAGATCGGTCCGGCACACACCGCAGGCGGTGACCAGAATGCCGATCTCGCCCGGCCCGGGCGCGGTGAACCTGCGCTCGACGCGCCGCAGGGGCGTTCCGGGCGCGTCGAGTTGCATCGCATAATATGTCCGGGGCACCGGCTTTTCCTCGTCGCTGGGGCCGGAGTATGAACGGATCAGCCGGGCTGGGTGAGGTCAAGCTCGAGAAGCGCGAGCGTGGCGTCGCCGTCATAGTTGCTTGCCCGGAAACCCAGCGTCCGCTCGACCTCCATCGCGCCGCGGTTGGCGCGGCTCTCGATCGAGCGCAGCGTCTTGAGCCCCCGGCTGCGCGCGAGCTCGATCGCGTGATGAAGCAAGGTCCAGCCGACCCCGCGCGTCTTGTAGGCTGGCGTGACCGCGATCGCGACTTCGGCGCTGACAAAGGCTTCGTCTGCCGCGATCAGCAAACTCGCGACCAGCTTGCCTGTCTCGACGTCGAAGGCGAGGAGATGCTCGCGGTGCCGATGGTCGACCCCGACCATCGCGGCGAGCTGCGCGCTCGAGAGATGCGGCTGTCCGCTGAGAAAGCGGAACATCATATCGTCCGCTGTCAGGCCGTTGAAGAATCGATCGACGATATCGGCATCGCTCTCGGCGACCGGACGGACGCGCAGTTCAACGCCGCCTCGGGTGAGAAGATGCCCCTCGCTCGCTTCGCTCAGCGTCATATCGGGCGTCGTTACGGGGCTCGTCATGTCCGGTCTCCCTTATTCGTATCGGGTCGGGAGAGTGGTGCTCTCCGCAATGTCAGCGTGCCCGCGATCCGGTGTTGCTCTCGAAATGGCGATCGCTTCAGTGCTGGACGCCCCGGTAAAGAGCGACGTGCCGCTCCGAGGCTTTGAAGTTCGCAATGTCTCGTCATGGCCTGCTCCTTTGCGGCAACAGGCTAGCGAAATGGCTGGAAGGCGCATTTCGTAATTATACGGACTGGAAGGCCGACGGCTTCCGCGGCCGGCGCGCCGTCTAGGGAACGGAACGTCCGCTTTCTCCTATCTCGTCCCAGAAGTTGACCGTCTGCAAGCGGCCATTGCCGGCTAACTTGCTTGAAGTTCGGCTCTCGCCAATTTGGTGTTGTTTCGAGGACGCTCTTCGGCGAAGTCAACAACAGGTCTGGGGACGAAGCGTGGCATTTATCGCGACATATGATCACCCACATTTTGTCGGTGTAGAAGCTTTATGGAGGGAAGCGTTCCCGGAGGACAGCGCGTGGAATGCCGCGGCGACCGCGATTCCGGAAAAGCTCCGAATCCAGCCGGATCTTTTTCTTGTTGCGCTGGACGGGGACGAGGTCGTCGGGTCGGCGATGGCGGGATACGAGGGACACCGGGGATGGATATCTCGAATTGCCGTTCTGAAATCACATCGCGGTCGCGGCATTGGTCAAGAGCTGCTTGTCGAAGCTGAGCGCCGCCTCGCGGAGCTCGGCTGCATCAAGGTGAATCTGCAGGTCGTAGAGTCCAATTTCGCTACCGTGCGATTTTACGAAAAGTCGGGCTATCACGTTGAGCCTCGGATCAGCATGACCAAACACCTCCGGACGACGACGTAATTCGCCTGTGTGTCGCGGGAATGCCCAGTGCCTCTCCGAAGCGATCGCGACTGGTTGGGAACTACATCCTAGACCTACCGGCTTCGAACGTCCGCTTCTCAGGGGTCACCGCGGTGAAGCCAACAGTCCGAATTCGGCCATTCGCTGCAAGATGCTGGTCACCTGGATCGGCAACCATAGCGTCAATGGCGCCTGCCACCCCCCAGCACTCGCGTGTAGAAAGGTATCAGCTTGCCTAGCGCGATCTTTACCGGTTCGGGCTTGTCGTACAGGTCGTAATGCGACCAGCCTTGGGCCACGACCAGCTCCTTGTCCTTCGACGCGGCGCGCTCGACGATCTCGCACCCATCGCGATAGGAACCGAAGGCGCCCGGCTTGTCGCCGACAACTACGCACATCGGTTGAGTGAGCAGCACCTCGGCCAGATGAAAAGCATCCCATCCCACGGCGGCGGCCTGGTGCGACGGCATCGAACGATTGAGTCCGTTGGGTTTCTGCCCGCGCGGCGTGCGATAATATTCGGTCGCCTCGAGCGTATCGATATCGGTGATCCCCGCAGCCCGGCCGGCATCGACCGAGGGCGGGAGGAGGTCGTCGACCTGAAGCGCCGCACCGCGCATTTCGGCGGTTCGCTGCTTCGCCATCGCCTCAAGCCCCGCAATAGGGTCGAGCTGGCTGAAATTCCCGCGCATCAGGCGCCCGTAGTTGGCCGCGACGATGGTGCCGAGCGCTTTGATCCTGCGCTCGGTCATCGCTGCATTGATGGCGTAGCCGCCACCGCCGCAAATACCGAGAACGCCAATACGGTCGCCATCCACATAGGGCAGCGTCATCGCATAGTCGGTGACCCGGCGAAAATCCTCGACGCTTTGCGTCGGATCCTCGATCGAACGGGGTTCGCCGCCGCTTGCCCCTTGGAAACTGCGGTCGAAGGCAATGACCACGAAACCGGCTTCGGCGAGCGCCTTGCCATAAACATTGCCCGACGTCTGTTCCTTGCAACTGCCGATCGGGTGCGCGCTGATGATAGCGGGATAGGCCTTCGACTGGTCGAAATCCGGCGGGAAGTGAATGTCTGCCGCGATGTCCCAATACATGTCGGGATTGCGAATGCTTACGGTTTCCATGGCAGCTCTCCTGATGCAGGAAAAATGGGGTGATTGCTTATGGCAACGACATAAACCGGCACGCGTCTTGACTGAATTGGATTGTCCTTCAATCAGTGTGAAGCTGGATCGAACAATGGCGCACTATGGATCGTAACCTGCTTCCCTCCATTGCCGCTTTCGTCGAGGTCGCGAGGCAGGGCAGTTTTCGCCGCGCTGCTGCCCGGCTGAACATCTCGCCATCCGCCCTGTCGCAGGCTGTGCGGCTGCTCGAAGAACGGCTTGCCGTCCGCCTGCTCCACCGCACCACGCGCTCGCTTTCGCTCACGGAAGAAGGGCGAGCTCTGATGGCTCAGGCGGAACGGGGGCTCGATATCGTCGCCGAGGCGATCGGGGCGCTCGACGAAGGGCGCCACGAGGCAACCGGCGAAATCCGGATAAACCTATCGCGATCGGCGGCACATCTCCTTGTCGAACCCCATATCGGGGAATTCGCGCAGCGATATCCCTCGGTGCGGGTAGAACTGCTGATTGATGACGGGTTGGGCGATATTGTCCGCGACGGATGCGACGCAGGAATCCGGCTTCGCGAAAGCTTGGTCGACAGTATGATTTCGGTGCCCCTAACACCTCCGTTTTCCATGGCGGTAGTCGGCGCGCCTTCGTATTTCGCCTTCAATCCTGCACCCGATAGTCCTGCTGATCTCGACCTCCACAATTGCGTCGGCTTTAGGCAGGCCGATAGCGGGGCGGTTTACGGCTGGGAGTTTACCGATCCACAGAGCGGCGAAGATCTCACCATCGATCCGCGGGGCAATTTCGTAACGAACAGCGATGATGTCATGCTTGCGGCCGCGCTCGCCGGCGTCGGTCTCGTGATGCACTTTGATGCTGCGGTTCGAGAGCATGTCCGGGCAGGCGCTTTGATCCGCGTGCTGAAGCCTTGGTGCAGGCCGTTCGATGGCTTCAACCTCTATATGCTTTCACGTGAGCAAATCCCGCTGAAGTTGCGCGTGTTTGTCGATTTTCTGGTCGAGAAGCGCCAAGGCCTGATGGCAAAGCAGGACATTTGACTGTCCGCCCCGAATGACTGGCTGCTTTCAAGTTGCTGGTTGCTGAAAGAAGACTGGCCGCAAGCGGCCATCTTTCCCTGCAGCGTTGATTGATTGCGCTGATACGCGTGTCCGGGTCAATCTAAAGCTTCGCTAACGCTCGAAATGCATTGCCGAGTTTCTTGACTGCAACCTCGATTTCGAGCGGGGTGTAGGCAGCGAAGCCCATTAAGAAACCGGCTTTGCCGTCGCCGGCGGCGTGGAGCGCCGAGAGGCCCATAAGCTCGATCCCGACGCGGCGTGCTGCGTCAACAGCCGTGCGCTCCGGCATGTCGCAGGTCAGCACGCAGGGCATTTGCAGCCCGCCAGCGGGAATGCGCGGCTCGACGAAATCCGACAGATGCTTGTTGATGAGGCCGGCCAGCACACCGAGCCGCTGGGCATAGACACCGCGCATGGTGCGAACATGGGCGCCGAAATGCCCGCCCTCCATAAACCGGGCCAGCGTGAGTTGCGCCATGGGAGCCGTATGGCCATCGAGCAGGGTCCGCGCGACGGTCATGGGTTTTACGAGCTGGGGCGGCAGGACAACATAGCCGATCCGCAGTCCGGGAAAGAGCGATTTGGTGAAAGTCCCGATGTAGATGGTGCGATCATACGGATCGAGGCCTTGCACGCAGGCTGTCGGCTTGCCGGCATAGTGAAACTCGCTGTCATAATCGTCTTCGATAATCCACGCCTGATGCCGCGCGGCCCATTCGATCAGCGCCATGCGGCGATCCAGCGCCAGTGTGACCCCGGTCGGAAACTGGTGCGAAGGCGTCAGGAAAACCGCTTTCGCCTGGTGCGGCCCGGCAATGATCTGATCCACAGCGATGCCCTGTTGATCCACCCGGACAGGGACGCATTCCAGCCCCGCCGCATCGAACGCCTTGCGTGCGCCATAATAGGCGGGATCTTCCACAAATATCCGGTCGCCGGGATCGAGCAGCATATTCGCACACAGCCACAAGGCCTGTTGCGAACTGGTCAGCACCAATATGCGGTCGGCGGTGGCGCGGGCGCCGCGTTCGAGATTTACATAGTCGGCGATCGCGCGGCGAAGCGGCCCGGACCCCTGCGGGTCGCCGTGGAGCAGGGTTTGTGCGCCAACCTCTTTGCGCACCTGCCGCTCCAGACGTTCCCAGAGCTGGAGAGGAAAGCTTCGGGTTTCGGGTATGCCATGGGCAAAGGGCCTTGGCGACAGCGTCTCGCGGACCCCGCCGCTGCGGAACATGGCGGCTCCGCGCTTGCCGAGATTTGGCGCTTGGTTGCGCAAGAGCGTGTCCCGCCGCGAAAGATGACGGCTTGATGCGAACTCCGTCATCTCCGCCACGAAGCTGCCACTGCCGACGCGCCGGTTGATGAAGCCCTCGGCGTGCAACTGGGCATAGGCTGCCTCGACCGTGTCGCGCGACACCTCCAGCGATCTCGCAAGCGCGCGCGAGGCGGGCAGGGGCTTTCCCGGCTTGAGCGCGCCGTCGACGATCAGTTGCCGGATCGCCCGCTGAATCCGCGCATGAAGCGGCATTGCCGCGTGGGCGGGTCGGGCAATCCATGCCTTTACGGATTCCAGTTGGGAATGCCTGAACAAATGGTCTGAACCTCTTTCAAAAAGTGGGTGGGAATATCCGGCCATTAACCGGCTAATTGTCAAGATGACTCATCGCCCCCGCGACAGAAAATTCAGGAGGGTCGTCACGACCATGTTACCCGGTTCAACTCCCCTTCGTTTCAGCGATGTCGTGCATCCGGTGGTGGCCGGCCTGATTTCCGTCATTGTTAATTATGGCGGCACCTTCATCCTGGTTTTTCAGGCGGCGAAGGTCGCGGGCCTGAGCCCCGATCTCACGGCATCGTGGGTCTGGTCGGTTTCCATCGGCGTGGGGCTGACCGGTCTGTTCCTTAGCTGGCGCTATCGCGAACCGATCATCACGGCCTGGTCCACCCCGGCGGCGGCGTTTCTCGTCACCGCGCTGGCGACGACGCCCTATGCCGAAGCGGTCGGTGCCCATATGATCTCGGCGGCCGCCTTTATTGCACTCGGCATGTCGGGCTGTTTCGAGAGGGTCATCCGCCTGATCCCGCCCGGCATTGCCTCGGGCCTGCTTGCGGGCATCCTGCTCCAGTTTGGTATCGGGGCTTTCGGCGGCGCGAGTGCCGATCCGTTGCTGGCCGGTTTGCTGATCGTCGCCTATCTCGCGCTGAAGCGCTTCTCGGCCCGTTACGCGGTCGTCGGCATCCTTCTGATCGGACTCGCCTTTCTGCTGACGCAAGGTCGTGTCGACCTGTCGGGGTTGACGCTCGAATTCGCGGCGCCGGTTTTCACCATGCCGGTCTTCTCGCTGAACGCGCTGCTCTCCGTCGCACTGCCGCTGTTCCTGATCACACTGACCGGTCAATATATGCCGGGGATGCTCGTCCTGCGGAACGACGGGTTCCGGACGAGCGCCAATCCCGTCGTCACGGTGACGGGCCTCGGTTCGCTCATCATGGCCCTCTTCGGCTCCCATGCTTTCAACATCGCGGCCATTACGGCAGCGATTGCGACGGGCGAGGAGGCGCATGAAGATCCGTCGAAGCGCTGGGTTGCAGGCATTGCAGCGGGCTGCTTCTATGTCCTCGTCGGGGTGTTCGGCGTGACGCTGGCCGCGGTCTTCATGGCGTTTCCCGCGACCTTCATCACCACGTTGGCCGGTCTCGCGCTGCTTGGCACCATTGGCGGGAGCCTTGCGGGGGCGATGGCCGATCCGACGTCCCGCGAGGCGGCGCTGATCACCTTTCTCGCGTCCGCCGCGAACATCAAGCTGCTCGGCATCGGCGGGGCGTTCTGGGGCCTGATGATCGGCCTCGTCGCCTCGCTTGTTCTGAACGGCCGTCTGCCGCGCCGCGAGCGCACCGCCCTGACCGTCAGCGAAGGAGTCGCAAAATGATATCCCGGACGATGCCCATGACGACCTCCGTCATCTCCATACAGAGCCAGGTCGTGCATGGGCATGTCGGTAATAGCGCCGCGGTTCTGCCGATGCAGGCGCACGGGCTGAACGTGGCGGCGGTGCCGACGACGCTGCTTTCCAACCACCCCGGCTTCGAGACCATGCGCGGCCGGGTGCTGGAGTCCGAGCTTGTCGGCGATCTGCTGCGCGGGGTCGAGGAACGCGGGCTGATCGAGTCGAGCCGCTATATCGTTTCCGGCTATCTCGGCTCGGGCGCCAACGGCGAGGTTGTGGCGGCTTTCGTCAAACGGGCGAGGCAGATAAACCCCGCTATCACGTATATTTGCGATCCCGTCATGGGGGACGCCCATCTCGGGATATTCGTGGCCGATCAGGTCGTTGAATGCCTGCGCGATGAACTTGTTCCGCTTGCCGATCTGCTGACGCCGAACCAGTTCGAGGTCGGGTTGATCGCGGGCAGCCAGCCATCGACCTGGCGCGAGCTGGAGGCGGCCGTTGTGGCAATCCAGGCGCAGCGCGGGGTGCATCTGGTCGTGACCGGCTGCAGGCTTGCCGATACGCCAGCCGGCTTACTGGAGAATATCGTCTTCGAGGACAGGAGCTGCACCCGGCTGTCGTCGCCGCGTCTGCCGATGGTGCCGGTCGGGACGGGCGATCTTTTTACCGGACTTCTGACCGCCAGTCTCGCCCGCGACGTGACACTGGTCGATGCCGCCCGCCGCGCCGCCGCCACCGTGCTCGACATTCTTGGGCGCACCATGGCCGAGGGCGAACATGAGATGCAGCTCGCCAGTGTCATGGAAACGCTTGGCTTTGCTCGCCGGAAGTTCTTTCAATAGAGCCATTCCATTATGGGGGCTTTTAGCAAATGAATTGCATCTTGTCCCAAGGAAGGGGGCTTCAGCGTGGGCCGCCGCCAAGGCGTTCCGCGAGAAAGTCGATGAACACCCGTACTCGCGCCGGCAAAGTAGAACCGCCGAGAAAGAGCGCGTGGAAAGGTTCTACATCGCCCGGATTATAGTCGGCGAGCAGCTCGACGAGGCGCCCGTCGTCGATTGCACCGGCGACGTTGAAGCGTCCGATACGGGCGATGCCGACGCCGCCCAGCGCGAGTTGGGTGACGGTGTCGCCATTATTGGTCTCGATCGCGGGAGTGATCGCCAGGCTGATATCGCGTCCGTCGTGGCGAAACGGCCACCACGGCTGCTGGCGGCGGAAATTGAAACCAAGACACCGGTGCGCCCGCAGATCCTCGGGGGCGAGCGGTTCGCCGTAGCGCGCGATATAAGCCGGGGAGGCCACCACGACACGGTCGCTTTCGCCAAGCCGCCGCGCGATCATCGGGCTGTCGGGCAACGGGCCAATGCGGATTGCGACGTCAGCGCGCTCTTCGACGAGGTCGATCACGGTATCGGTCAGGCTGATGTCGACGATGATGCCGGGGTGTAGGTCGATGAATTCTCCAATCAGGGGTACGATATAGAGGCGCCCGTAAGACAAGGTTGTGCTGATGCGCAGCCGCCCGCGCGGCGCGGCCTGTTCGCCTATGGTCTGCTCAACCTCGGCGAGGTCTCCGAGGATGCGCCGTGCCGCGTGATAATAAGCTTCGCCCTCGGCGGTCATCGCCAGCGCGCGCGTCGTGCGGGCGATCAAGCGGACGCCGAAGCGAGCCTCGACTGCCGAGATCGTGCGGCTGACCGCGGAGGGCGATAGCCCGAGGATGCGCGCGGCGGCGGAAAAACTGCCGCGTTCGATCACGGTGGCGAACACCTCCATATCGGCGGCGCGGTTGACGCGATCGCGGCTCATCTTTGCGTTAAACTCACAGATGTTTGACCAAGTCACTCTCTAAACCAATTGGTACAAGAAGACCATCTGTGCGCTCGACGTGAAATTAGAGCCGATCTCGCCTTGTGGCGTTCGGCTCGCCCGACAGGAAACAGCCATATGAAGATCAATTTCCCGCTGCTGGCGCTGGCGACCGGCGCCTTTGGTATCGGCATCACCGAATTCGCCCCGATGGGCCTGCTTCCCAATATGGCGGAGGGGTTGGGGGTTTCGATTCCCGCGGCCGGGCTGCTCGTTTCGGCATATGCGCTCGGCGTGCTGGCGGGCGCGCCGCTGATGACATTGACCACGGCGCGGATGAAGCGGCGCACTTTACTGATCGCGCTGATGGCAATCTTCACGCTCGGTAACTTCCTGTCGGCGATCGCGGGCGATTACGCGATGCTGATGGTCGCGCGGGTCATTACCTCGCTCAACCATGGCGCCTTCTTCGGGGTCGGTTCGGTCGTCGCTGCGAGCCTCGTCGCGCCCGAAAAGCGCGCGAGTGCGGTCGCGGCGATGTTCATGGGGTTGACGCTCGCAAATGTCATCGGCGTGCCGCTCGCGCCATGGATCGGCGAGACGTTCGGCTGGCGCACCGCGTTCGGTGCGATCACCGTCTGGGGTCTGATCACCATGGGCGCGCTGCGTTTTGCATTGCCGGACACTCCACATGCCGGGGGCGGCAACATGTTCGCCGAGCTTGGCGTGCTGAAGCGGCGCGAAGTGTTGATCGCACTCGCGCTGACCGCGATCGGATCGGCGGCGATGTTCACCGTCTTCACCTATATTGCGCCGATCCTGACCGAGGCAACAGGGGCGGGGACGCTCTATGTCACTGCGATGCTGGTGATCTACGGGATCGGCCTCACCCTCGGTAACTGGCTCGGCGGGGTCTTTGCTGACCGATCGATCGACCGCACGCTGATCGTTTCGCTCGCCGGACTGTCCGCCTTGCTTCTGCTCTTTGCGGTCACGATGTTCTCGCCGATCGCCGCCGCGGTCACCATCTTTGCCTGGGGTATCGCGACCTTCGCCATCGTCCCGCCGCTCCAGATGCGGGTGATGGAGGCCGCGTCGGAGGCTCCCAACCTCGCCTCGGCCGTCAACATCGGTGCCTTCAACCTCGGCAATGCGGTCGGCGCGGCAGTCGGCGGCGGGGTGATCGGGCTTGGTCTTGGTTATCCCCTTGTGTCCATCGCCGGTGCCGTAATGGCGATTGGCGGCTTGGTCATCGTATTGGTGTGGCGGAAAACCAAGGTAGCTTCGCTGCTGCCTGTCGGTGCCGTCTACGGCAAGGAAACTTGATTGGCAGCTTTCTTTGTCGATCCCGCTTGGTTGGTGACATTCCTCTGCCGGCCAGCCTCGACGGTGGGGTCGTCTGCCGATCTATGCCCGGTCATTGCCGCGCCACGGCGTTCTCATTATCGCGCGGCTTATCGATGCGGGGCAGGTCAGCGGCCGGCAACAAAAATTTGAGGCCATGGGTAAAGCCGCGCGGGGCGACGCTGACCTGGGTTTCGTCGTTCAATACCTCCATTTGCATATGGAGGGACGGATAGTCGCGAGATGAAAGTGCCTGCGCCATGTTCTTGGTATCGGTCACCATATTACCTGATTTGGCAAAGCGCGCATCGCCGCAGACCGCTACGATCCCGCCGCGCGGCCCGCCGCCGAAAAGGCCGGCGTGACGATCGGCATGGCGATGACCGAGAAACAGGGCGGCAGCGACGTGCGCGCCAACACGACGCGCGCCGAACCGGTCGGCGAGGAGGGCTGGTACAGCCTGACCGGGCACAAATGATTCTGTTCGGCGCCGATGTGCGACGCCTTTCTGACGCTCGCCTATGCCGCAGGCGGGCTGACCTGCTTCCTCGTCCCGCGCTGGCTGCCTGACGGGACGCGCAACGCCGGGTTCCGCGTGATGCGGCTCAAGGACAAGATGGGCGACCGCTCGAACGCCTCGTCGGAGATCGAATATCATGGCGCGCTCGCCCAGCGGCTCGGGCCCGAGGGGCGCGGCGTCGCGACGATCATCCAGATGGTCCAGCATACGCGGCTCGACTGCGTCGTCGGCTCGGCGCAGCAGATGCGCGGCGCGCTCGCGCAGGCGCTCTGGCACACCGCGAACCGCTCGGCGTTCCAGCGCCGCCTGATCGACCAGCCGGCGATGGCGGCGGTGCTCGCCGACCTTGCGGTCGAAAGCGAGGCGGCGACCGCGCTCGGCTTTCGGCTCGCGCAGGCATTCGACGAGGGCGACGCGATCGCGCGCCTGCTGACCCCGGTCGCCAAATATTGGGTGTGCAAGCGCGCGCCCGGCCTCGTTTATGAAGCGATGGAGGCGCATGGCGGCGCCGGCTATGTCGAGGCGGGGCCGATGCCGCGGCTGTTCCACCGGTCGCCGCTCAACGCGATCTGGGAAGGGTCGGGCAATGTCATCGCGCTCGATGTGCTGCGCGCGATCGCGCGAGAGCCCGAGGGCGTCGAGGCGTTGCACGCTTTCCTCGGTGCGCAGCGCGGGCGCGATGCCGCTTATGATGCGTGGATCGACGCGATCGATTTGCGGACCGCGCAGGAAGGAACGGCGCGGCTGCTGGTCGAGCGGCTGGCACTCGCCGCGCAGGCGGCGGTGCTGCTGGGACAGGATAATCCGATGGCCGACGCCTTCTGCCGGTTGCGGCTCGGTGAGCACGGCAGCGCCTATTGCGCCTTCGACGCCGCGATCGACACGCATGCGATCCTTGATCGTGCGATGTCAGCGGCATGAGTGTGCGCGTTGAAAACGACGGTTCGATCCGCACCGTCACCATCGACCGGGCGCATTGCCGCAATGCGGTCGACCCCGCCACCGCCGATGCGCTGCGTGCGGCCTTTGCTGATTTTGAGGCCGATGACAGCGCCGCGGTCGCGATTCTGACCGGCGCGGGGGGCCATTTCTGCGCCGGTTTCGACCTGAAGGCGGTGGGATCGGGCAATGATCGCTACGAGCCCGAGGGCGTCGGCCCGATGGGGCCGTCCCGGATGCTGCTGTCGAAGCCGGTCCTTGCCGCGATCGAGGGCTATGCGGTCGCTGGCGGGCTTGAGCTCGCGCTCTGGTGCGATATGTGCGTTGCGTCGGAAAGCGCGGTGTTCGGGGTGTTCTGCCGTCGTTGGGGCGTCCCGCTGATCGACGGTGGAACGGTTCGCCTACCGCGGATCGTCGGTCAGGGCAGGGCGCTCGACATGATTCTGACTGGACGGCCGGTGGAGGCAGCCGAGGCGCTGGCGATCGGACTGGCCGATCGCGTCGTGCCCGAAGGCGGCGCCCTCGCAGCGGCGCAGGCGCTCGCGGCCGAGATTGCGCGCTTCCCGGCGCTCTGCATGCGCACCGACCGGATGTCGGCTTATCGCCAATGGGATTTCGATCTTGCCGGGGCGCTGCGTTTCGAAGGGCGCGAAGGCGCGAAGCCCTTGCGTGCCGAGGCCGCGACGGGCGCCGAACGCTTTGCCAAGGGCGCCGGGCGCGGGGGCAGCTTTCGCTGATCGCCGTATCCTTCGGTGCGCGCGCGGCGCGTCGGTCAGACTGCGCGCGTTTCGATCTGTGCGCTTGTTTCGAGCGTGCGGTGCACGGGGCACTTTTTTGCGACGTCGATCAGGCGCAGTCGTTGCTCGTCGGTCAGGGCGCCACCGCGGATCGCGATGTTTTTTTCGAACAGGTCGACCTTACCGGCTTCACCCTCGCGCTCCGCCTTGCGGTGCGTGACATCGACCGAGATATGTTCGACCGGCCATTTCTGTTGGCGCGCGAACCAGCGTATGGTCATCGCGGTGCATTCGCCGAGCGCCGCGGCGAGAAGCTGATAGGGCGAGGGGCCGAGGTCGCCGCCGCCGAGCGCACCGGGCTCGTCGCCGACGAACTGGTGGCCCCCGGTTTCGATCCGTACGGCAAAGGCGCTCGCGCCGGTTTCGGAAACATGCGCGCTGACGGCGTCGCTCATTCGGATCCTCCCTTGATGAATTGTGCGAAGCATTGATCGCCGGGATTCGCACCCATGGCGGCCACCGGCGTCATGGCCCATCCTCGGCCGCGAGGCGCGTGTCGATGGTGACGCCCGCCTTGATCGCCAGCGTCACCGGGGTGCGTTCGGCGACATCGGCCAGCTTCGCGCGCTGCGCTTCGTCGAGCGGCCCGAGGAGATGCAGCGTCCGTTCGATATGGTCGCCGTCGTCGCCGCGCAGCAGGACGAGATCGACGTCGAGCGCTTCGAGCGGCCAGCCCTTGCGCTCGGCATACATCTTCAGCGTCGCCGCGGTACAGGCGCCAAGCCCCGACAGCAGCAGGTCGAACGGCGCCGGCCCGGTGCCGCCGCCGCCGAGCTTGACCGGCTCGTCGGCGGTCAGCCGGTGCGGTCCGGCCTCGATCGCGACCGCATAGGGCGTTGCGCCGATCGCGGCATGAACCTTGCTCAGCTTGAAGCGCATCACGGCCTGTTCCGCGATGCGGGCAGCGGACCATCGGGGAGCGGGATAAACTCGTCATGGTCGGCGTCGGGCAGTTTCATGCGACCCGCCTTCCAGTCCTCGGCCGCCTGCGCCAACCGGTCCTGTGACGAAGCGACGAAGTTCCAGTAGAGGAAGCGTTCGCCGATCGGTTCGCCGCCGAGCAGCATCACGGCGGATGTTTCGGCGGCGCGAACGCGTGATGCCCCGGCGCCGAGGATCAGCATCCTGCCGGCTTCGAACCGCGCACCTTCGACCTCGACCGCGCCGGTCGCGATATAAAGGGCGCGCTCGCTATAGCCGCCCGGAATTTCGGCGGTGGCGCCCGCGGTCATGTCGAGATGCGCATAGAAAAGGGGAGAATGCGTCCGCGCCGCGGCGGTCAGGCCATAGGCGCTCCCCGCGATCAAATGTCCCTCGATTCCACCCTCGCTCCAATGCGGCAGATCGGCGCCCGCATGGTGCGAAAAGCTCGGTGCTTCTTCCTCGTCGGCGGTGGGCAGCGCGACCCACGCCTGGATACCATGGAGGTGGTCGCCGACGCTGCGCGCCTTTTCGAAGCGCTCGCTGTGGGTGATGCCGCTGCCCGCGGTCATCCAGTTGACCTCCTGCGGCCGGATCGCCTGCACCGACCCGACGCTGTCGCGGTGCATGATCTCGCCCGAAAAGAGATAGGTGACGGTCGAGAGGCCGATATGCGGGTGCGGACGCACGTCGAGGCTCTGGTCGGCGCCCGCAGCGACGTCGAGTGGTCCCATATGGTCGAAGAAGATGAAGGGGCCGACCATCCGCCGCTTCGCGAAGGGCAGCACCCGGCCGACCTCGAGCCCGCCGCCGAGGCTGCGCCGGCGCTGTTCGATCACCATGTCGATCATGTCTTGTCTCCTGCGGCGGCCTTCAGCCGTCGACGATATCCGAATATTCGGGATGCGCGGCATAGAAGCGCGCCATGAAGCTGCATTTGAGTACCGCCTTGCGTCCGCTCGCGCGGATCGCGTCGAACACGCCGCGCGCCAATCGCGATCCGATGCCTTGCCCCGAATATTGGTAGGGCACTTCGGTGTGCGTCAGCGCGACGCGCCCGTCCTCGATCCGGTAATAAGCGGCGGCGATCGCATCGCCCTCCAGTGCCAGTTCGAAGCGATGTTCGGCGGGGTTGTCGATGACTTTGGTCGACATCGCGATCTCCTGTTCAAGGCGGTTCCCCCCGGGGGCAAGCTGAAGGCGGCGTCTCCGAACGTCAACCGGAGAAGCCGCCCTCGACCAGATCAACCGCGCTGCGAGTCGAGCATTTCATGCTCGTTGGCGACCTGCTGCGCCTTGGCGTAGCTCTCGATGAGCAACTGGTAGGGCGGGAAGATCTTGGTGTAGACCTCGGCCCATTCGGCGGCGTCGTCGCGGTGCCATGTTTTCTGGAGTTCGGAGGCGACTGCGGCGGTGTCCATCGGGACGACCCCGGCCTGCACCACGCGCGCGAGGGTGATTTCCTGCGCCATTTTTGAATAGGTGCCCGACGCGTCGACCACGGCGAACACCTTATAACCTTCCTGCACTGCGCTGATCGCGGGAAAGGCCATGCAGACGCTGGTGATCGTGCCCGCGATGATCAGCGTCTTGCGGCCGGTTGCCTTCACCGCGGCGACGAAGTCGGGGTTGTCCCACGCGTTGATCTCGCCCCGGCGCGCGACATATTTGGCGTGCGGTGCATTTTCGTGAATTTCGGGGATTAGCGGGCCGTTGGGGCCCTGCGGCACCGATGCGGTGGTGATCACCGGCATGTTCGTGAGCGTCGCCATGCGGGCGAGCGCGGTCGCATGATTGCGCAGCACGGGCATCGGCATGTCGGCGACGGTCTGGAACAGGCCGCTCTGGTGATCGATCAGCAGCATCACCGCGTCATCGGGATCGATCACCGGGCGGGCGCCGTTGAAGTTTGCGGGGGTGGACATCGGGTATCTCCTTGAAGGTGAAGGGGCCCGCATTCGGGTGCGAGGCCCGGGGTGTCAGTCGGCTTTGTCGTATGAGAATTGGATGCCGGCGGTGCCGCCGGTTTCGATGAACAGGTTCATGAAGGCGGGAACCGTCGCGCTGCGCTTCCAGTCGCGCTGGAGTTCGCAGAAGAGCTGCTGCACCGAAATCATCTTGCCGCCCGCCTGTTCGATGCGGCGAAGCGCGGCATCGTGCGCGGCGAGCGAGGTGCCGCCGACCGCGTCGACCGGGACATAGACTTCATAGCCCTCGGCGAGCGCGTCGAGCGCGGGGAAGGTCAGGCAGGCCTCGGTCCACAGCGCGGTCATGATCAGTTTCTTGCGCCCGGTCGCTTCGACTGCCTTCTTGAATTCGACATCTTCCCAGCTGTTGATCGTCGTGCGGTCGTAGGTCGGGTAATCGCCGAGTATCTTGCGGACGTGCGGCACCGGCGGCTTGTTGAGGCCGGTTTCGACATTCACCGTCGAATGGACGATCGGCAGGTCATAGGCCACGGCGGCGCGCGCGCAGCCGGCGATGTTATTGAGCAGCAACTGCCGGTCCATCTAGGCGATCGAATTCACCTGGACGGGTTGATAGTCGATGATGATGAAGGCGGAATTCTGCGGCGTGAGCAGATGATCGGCCTTGGGGTCGCGGATGGCTTCACTCGTCATGGGTCTTCTCCTGCATTCGGGCGTGCGCCGGGGAGCGGCAGTTGCCTGCCGTCGCGGCGGGCGCACCGGCCGCCGCAATTTCTGAAGGGGAGGGCGTTTGGATCCGGCTCCCCGGGGGGTGGGGAAGGGAGCCGGATCCGGCGTCAGGCCGCCTGGGCGAACCTGCCGCTGTTATAGTCGTCGATCGCCTGGCGGATTTCCGCCTCGCTGTTCATCACGAAGGGGCCGTAACCGACGATCGGTTCATCGATCGGCTCGCCGGTCAGGACGAGGATCGTCGCATCGCCGTCGGCGTGGATGCGCACGGCATCCCCGTCGCGGCTCAGCAGCAGCATCTCGGCCTCGCCGGCGCCCTCGCCGTCATTGACGGTGACGTGCCCGCCGAGCACCACGAGCATCGCCGTGTGCCCTTCGGGCAGGTCGAGCGTCAGGTCGGCATCGCGGTTGAGCCGGACGTCCCAGAGGTTGATCGGCGTGAAGGTCCGCGCCGGTCCCTTGGCGCCGAGCAGTTCGCCCGCAATGACGCGGCCAAGCCCCGCCCCACCGGGCAGTTCGACGGTCGGGATATCTGCCGCGGTGATGCCCTGATAGCCGCCGGGCGCCATCTTGTCCTTCGCCGGCAAATTGACCCAGAGCTGCACCATCTTGAACGGGCCGCCCGTCTTGCCGAACGCCGGCGAATGATATTCCTCGTGGATGATTCCGCCCGCGGCAGTCATCCACTGCACGTCGCCGGGACCGATGATCCCGCCGTTGCCGGTGGAATCCCGGTGTTCGACTTCGCCGTCATAAACGATCGTGACCGTCTCGAAGCCGCGATGCGGATGCTCGCCGACGCCGCGCCGTCCGGTGGTCGGCGCGAAATTATACGGACCGGCATAGTCGAGCAGCAGGAAGGGGCTCACCTGCCCGCCAAGGCTGTTGTACGAAAAGAGCGAGCGCACCGGAAAGCCGTCGCCGACCCAATGCTGGTCCGGATTGCTGTAGGTGCCGAGAATCCTTTTCATGGTTCATCTCCTGCGCCTCCCGACGGGAAGGCGTCTGTTGGTGAACATAATAATGTCGTGACAATTTGGCCGGTAGACGGCAAAAAAGGACGCAGAGTTCCATGGATAGGACAATGCAGGACCTCAACGACCTCTATTATTTCGTCCAGGCGGTCGATCATGGCGGCTTCGCAGCCGCTGCCCGCGCGCTGGGGATGCAGAAGTCAAAGCTCAGTCGCCGGATCGGCCTGCTCGAGGACCGGCTCAGTGTGCGACTGATCCAGCGATCGACGCGCCGCTTCTCGGTCACCGAGGTCGGCCGCGAATATTATCGGCATTGCGTTGCCATGCTGGTCGAGGCCGAAGCGGCGCAAGCGACCATCGACGAGCTGCGCGCGGCGCCGCGCGGAACGGTCAGGTTAAGCTGCCCGACGGGATTGCTTGCCTTTCAGTTCGGAGAATTGTTCGGGCGTTTCATGGCGCGTCACCCCGACGTCGAGCTCCATGTCGAAAGCACCAATCGCCGTGTCGACGTGATCGGCGAGGGGTTCGACCTGGCGATCCGTGTCCGCCCGCCGCCGATCGCGGAGAGCGAACTCGTCATGCGTCGCCTCGACGAACGCACGATCCGCATCGTGGCCAGCCCCGACCTGCTCCGCACGCGCACGATAGTGCTTCCATCCGATCTGGCGGATCTGCCCAGTCTCGATTTCGGCCCCGCGAGCGGCGAGCATCGCTGGCGCCTGTTCCATGCCGACGGCAATGCCGTCGAGGTACGCCATCGCCCGCGCCTCGTCACCGACGACATGGCGGCGCTGCGTTCGGCGGCGATCGCGGGTGTCGGTGCCGTGCGTCTGCCGACGCTTGCCATCTGGGACGACCTGCAGAGCGGGCGGCTTGAAACATTGCTCCCCGAATGGCGGCCGGTGAACGAGATCGTGCATGCTGTCTTCCCCTCGCGCCGGGGCCTGCTTCCTTCGATCCGGGCGCTGCTCGATTTCCTCGCCGATGAATGCGGCGAACATCGCAAGCTGGTGCCCGCGCGCTAGTCCGTCCGCACTTGCCGCGAGCGGGGGCGTGTCTTGCGACGGCGCGGGGCATCGCCGAAGCCCGTGGGGTCGCCGATGGCCTTGGAGAAACCTTCGCCAGCCGAGCGCTCGCAGACCGGCGGGGCATGAGTATCTGCCTGTCAAGATACCGGGTAAAATGATCCGGTATCTTGACAGCGCTTTCCTGCTCCCTATTTGCACATATACCGGGTGATATCGCCCTGTAAGGAGATCGGATATGCTTCGTTACGCCCCCGACAAATTCGCCAGGGAATTTGCGAGCCCTGAAGGCAAGAAGCTGTGGGATGTGCTCACCAATCCCGCAAACATCGCCCGTATGGAAACGGCCAGCGATCTGGGGCAGCCCGCGCTCAAGCCGCTGGAAGATATTCTGCTGCGGGATGTTGGTGCGGCCATTACCGACGATCGCATGAAGCAGATGGCCGGCCATATGGTACGCCAGATCATGGAGGCGCACGGCTTCGTTCACGATGCCGATGGCATCAAACTCGCTTCGGCGCCTTTCTACAAGGCGAGCCGCTATCGGCGCCGCGATCGCGACGACGCCCCCGTGCTCCATCTTTTCCGCGACAGCGGCGACCCCAATCGCCTCGCCCTGACCGATGCGCGGAGCGACGCCATGCTGCCCGTCCCGATCGTCGGAAAGCGCTGGGTCTATTATAGTGTAATCTCGTCGCCGCTGAAGGCGTCGGTCGGCTTCGGTTTTGATCTGAAGCAGGCGGCGAAGGCGGTCGAGAAGCAGGGCTATTTCCTGCACCATCGGCAGCGCGTTCTTCGCCCCGGCTAATAGCCTTTGCGGCCGGGCCGCGCGAGTTCGGCTTCGGAGGGCCAGTGTCCCTGCGGATTTTCCCGGACGATCTCGGTCAGCAGCGCCTTTGCGCCCGCCTCGTCGCCGGCGAAGCGGCGCTCCATCGCGATCGCGAACTTGATCGTGCTGTCGCGCGTGTCCTTGAAATCCGCGGGGTCGAGCCGGCCCTGCATGATCTGGACCGCCTGATAATAGGTGAAATTCTCGATCAGTTTCAGCCCCGGTTCGATCGCGTCGATCGCCGCGCGCGCCTTGTCGTGCTGGCCCATCTTGCGCAGCGCGATATAGGTCCAGTAGGCGGTCGGCACGCGCATGTCGTCGCGCGCGAAATCGGCCGCAAGCTCGAGCGACCGGGCCATTCCGGTTATCATCGTCGGATAATCGCCGGTCGCGAAGCTGGTCTGCGCGTGATAATAGACGATGTTCCCGCGATAGGTGCTGATCGTCAGCCCGATCGGGTTGGGCATGCCGTCGGGTTCGAAGCTGTCGGGGGTGTCGCCCATCAGTTCGAGCGCCTTTTCATAGTCGGCGAGCGCTTCCTCGAAGCGCCGCGCGCGCGTCAGGTCGCGGGCGCGGAAGCGATAGAGTTTGTAGCTGTCCGGGAACTGCTCGATCCCGGCGCTGAACGCATCGACCGCGTCGCAGATGCGACCGGCATAGTCGAGCCGGCGCCCGTACCAGATATGGCTGTCCTCGCGGCCCGGTGCGATGCGCAGCGCCGCCGCCGCGATCGCGATATCCTCGTCGAGCATCTTCTGCGTCGCGGCCGGATATTCGGGGATGGTCAGCGGGGTGCCGATCAGGCTCGTCGCGCAACGCCCCGCGTCGGCACCGGGGACATCGGCCGACGCGGGGGCTGCCGCCAGCAGCATGGACAGAGCGATGGCGGCGCGGAGCGGGAGCCGGCTCATCCGATCACTTCCTGATAGATGCGGCGGACGTTGGTCCCCATGATCTTTTCGACGACGCTTTCGGGGTATCCCAGCTTGCGGACGCCGTCCCACACGACTTCCATGCGCCGCGGGCCGTTGAGTTCGTTGATGAACAACGGCCAGTCGGCGTCGTTGAAATTGGCGCCTTCTTCGGCCTTGAGCTCGGCGATATAGGCGTCAGTCATCTCGACGACGCGGTGATCGCGGTCGCTGCCGATCGCGACATGGTCGGCGCCCATGACATTGACCGCATGCGCGATGTGGCGGAAATATTCGGGCAGCGCGTCATCGCGCTTCGTCGTCAGGAACGGCCGCATCTGGCAGATTCCGGCGACCCCGCCCTTGTCGGCGAGCAGGCGCAGGTTCGCGTCGGTCGTGTTGCGGATATTGCTGTGCACCGCCATGCACGCGGTGTGCGAGACGATCACGGGCACCTTCGACGCTGCGATCGTGTCGGCCATCGTCTGCATGTTGGAATGGGAGAGGTCGATCAGCATGCGGCGTTCGTTCATGCGGCCGACGAGGTCGCGGCCGAAGTGCGTCAGGCCGTTGGCGCCGAGTTCCTTGCATCCCGCGCCGGCCCAGTTCTGGTCGTTGTAGGTGATCTGCGCCGACGTCACGCCAAGCTTGCGGAACAGGTCGACATTGTCGAGATCGCGGCCGAACTGGGTGCTGTTCTGGAACAGGTAGAAAAGCGCGAGCTGACCGTTCCGGCGCGCGACTTCGATGTCGCTGGCCTTCGTCGCCTTCAGGAACAGCTCGGGATGTTTCGCGATGTGCGCGTCATGGTCGAGCACGGCCTGGATGGCTTCCTCATAGGCCTGTCCTTCATAGACCTTGGGATCGCAGAGGGTGACGGTGATCGCGTCGAGGCCGCTCGCGCGCATCTCGCCGATCAGCGCCGCATCATATTCGAAGCGCACTTCGCCCATCGCGTCGAAGGTGAGGGGGCGCGCCTTCGCAAACGCCGCCGTCGTGGGTGCCAGCGCCATCGTGGCCGACAAGGCCGCCCCCGACAGGATGAAATTCCGTCTGTCCATAGCTTCGCCCTCTCCAATTCTCTATTGGAAAGAAATTAGCGTATCGGAAAATTATTGCAAGCGCCGATCGGATTCGGCGGCGGGGAATCAGCCGGTGTTGACCCACAGCACGACGGCGTCCTGCTCGCTCGTCGAATAGCAGGCGTGCTGCATGCTGCTGTTGATGTAGATGCTGTCGCCGACCCCGAGGATCGCGGGTTCGTAGTGCTCGGTCTGGAAACAGATTTCGCCTTCGAGCACGTAGAGGAATTCCTCGCCGCTGTGCTGCGACCAGCTCTTGAAATCCTCGAGGCTCCGCGCCTTGATCGTTGTGACGAAGGGCAGGAGCTTCTTGTTCTTGAGTTCGGCCGCGATCAGCCGGTGGCGATAGACCGCGGTTTCCATCAGGCGCCCGGCGCCGTCCATCGTGACGCTGCGCCGTCCGGTCGCGCCCTGGCCCGAATTGCTCGCGAACAATTCGGTGATGTCGATGTCGAAACCGACCGCCAGCTTTTGCACGACGTCGAACGTCGGCGACATCTGGTCGTTCTCGATCTTCGAAAGGGTCGAGGCTGCGAGCGCGGTCAGGCGCCCCGCATCCTCCAGCGTCATGCCCCTTTCGCGGCGCAACTGGCGCAATCGCTCGCCCAGATGAAAGGTTTCGGAACGAGGCCGCCGGGCGCTGCGCACAGCGTCCAGAACGTCCGGCTCGTTTCCACTCCTGGGCGGCATAAGTCTCCAATCCTCAACTTGCTCGAGATCGTGCGGCGATCGGGGACGGGGAATGATCCGATCAATCGTCCGTCGCAATCTATAAAACACAAATTTCCGATAGGCTACGGGATTGGCATATACGCTATGCCTTTCATCGCCGTGCCTACCGGAAATCCATGCTCGTCTCGAACGAACGGGATCAGAACTTAAATTTGGCGTTCAAATAGTAGAATCCGCCCGCGACCCCGAACACGCTGTGGTTGTCGTAGATCAGGCCGGCGCGCGCGCGCGCTGCGCCGCGGCCCGGGGGGAAGATGTTGAACAGGTTGCGCGCGCCGATGCTCAGATCGACATTCTCGATACCCGAATAGGTCACTTCGGCGTCGAACAGCGTCACCGCCTTGCGCGGCAGGAAGCTCGCGCCGTCCAGCCGGCGCCAGGCGCCATAATGGATCGCACGGCCCATGAAGGCAAAGTCGCCGACCTTGGTCGTCGCCGAGAAATTGCCGCGCCAGCGCGGGGTGCCGCGTTCGAACTCGGTGACGATCGCGGGGCTGAAGCCCGGGGGCGGCGCGCCGCGCAGATGCTGCTCGTTGTAGTTGACCGCCAGGCTGAAGTCGGTCGAGGCATTGTCCGACCAGCTGTGGCGATAGGTGCTCACCAGGTCGAAACCGCGCACGCGCGTGTCCATCTCGTTCTGGAAATAACGCACCTGCTCGATGTCGGCGCCGTTGGGGAAACCGATCGCGGCGAGCGCCGCGCGTTCGGCCGCGGTCGTGTTGCGCGACGGGGTCAGAAGCAGGCGGTCGTCGACGTCGATCTGGTAGAAATCGAGCGTGGTCAGGAACCCGTCGATGCCGGTGAAGACGATGCCCGCCGACATGTTGAACGAGGTTTCGGGGGTCAGAGCGTTCGACCCGAACACCTTGGCCGCGGGCGAACCCGGGACCAGCACGGCGTCGAGGATGAAGCCGCCGAGGCCGTCGAGCTGCGAGGTCAGGCTGGTGCCGAACACCTGGCCGGCGGCCGGGGCGCGGAAGCCGGTGCTGACCGACCCGCGCAGCGCGAAGGCGTCGCTCAGCTCGAAGCGCGTCGCCGCCTTGTAGCTGAAATTGTCGCCGAACTGGTCATAATCCTCGTAGCGCGCGGCGACCGACAGGTTCCACCAGGGGGTGATGTCGGCATCGACTTCGCCGAACACCGCATAGCTCTTCGAATCGAAGCTGCCGGCGAATTCGGGCGAGAAGCCTTGGAAGCCGTTCGATCCGGCGGGCAGATCGCGCAGCGGCCCGGTGAGGTAGCTGGCAAGGTCGCCCTCGCCGATGACATAGGTTTCCTTGCGGTAGCTGGCACCCGCGAAGGCGAGGATATTGTCGGTCAGTTCATACGACAGCTCGGCGTCGAACTGCAGTTCGCGCTGGGTCAGCGAACCCGGCTTGAACGAGGTCGGCGAATTGACCCCCATCGACGCGTTGATCGTGCCGGTGATCGTATAGTCGACGGTGTTGGTGCCGTAGCGCGCCGACAGGTCCCACTTCAGGCGGCCGACCTCGTCGCGCAGCCCGACGAGCGCGCTGAAATCCTCGAGGTCGCCCGAGAATTCGGGGGTGAAACCGCCCGGATAGATGGCGGCGAGGTTGAACAGCTGCGGGTGGGCAGGGCTGAGGTCGAACGCCGAATTGGCGTAGGTGCTGTGGCCGTTGAGGCCGCCCGCCGCGAACGGCTGGCGCAGGCCGAAGGTCACCGAGCTTTCGCCCGTCATATAGTTGCCGAACGAATAGAGTTCGAGCTCGTCGCCGAGTTCGACGCCCGCGTTCCACACCGCCTTGAAGGCCTTGTAGCGCGGGTCGAGGTTGCCCTCGGGATGTTCGGGCACGCCCGGAACGCCCTGCGCGCGCAGCGCCTCGGCCCCCGCGTGGGTTGCCTTCTTGGCATAGGCCTTGGCCTGGTCGGTATATTGGGCGGCGATGTTGAAATAGGCGTTGTCGCCCACCGGCACCGCAAGGTGGCCCTGAAGGTCATAGGTGCGGCCGCCCGACGAATAATATTCGCCGACCTGCCCGATGAGCGAGCCGCCGCTCTTCTGCTTCTTGAGCTCCATGTTGATCACGCCCGCGATCGCGTCCGAGCCATATTGCGCCGATGCGCCGTCGCGCAGCACCTCGACGCTCGACAGGGCGATCGGCGGAATGACGTTGAAATCCTGCCCCTGCGAACCCGAGGTCGAGGCGTGGCCGGTCCCGATCTGCACGATCGAGGCGCGGTGGCGGCGCTTGCCGTTCATCAGCAGCAGCACGTGATCGGCCGGCGAGCCGCGCAGCGTGATCGGACGCACGAAGGACGATCCGTCGTTGCCCTGGAGTCGCTGGGCGTTGAACGCGGGGACCAGCGTGCGCAGCGCATCGTTGACGTCCGAATAACCCGTTGCGTTGATCTGTTCGGGCGAGATGACGTCGATCGCGACCGAACTGTCGGTGATCGAGCGATCCTTGCGGCGCGTCCCGATGACGACGATGTCGCTGCCGCCGTCGCGGGCGTCGGCGCTGTCATCCGCCGGCGGCGGCGTCTGTTGTGCATAAGCGGCTGGCGCCATCGCGAATGCGAGAGTCGATGACAGCAGCAGGCGTGACACGATTTTCGACATATTCCCTCCTTTTGGACCCGTTTTCCCGGCCAGAATCTTTTCTGATTTCCGGTCCATGCCAAATTTTCCATAATTTTCCTATCATAAAATTTATTGCCCCTCCAGCAATAACTTCCTATGCGAATGGAGTGGCACCGCAGACGGGGTCCGCGGGGCGAGGGCCGACAGGAGAATTTGCGTGAACGGCACGAAAAAAAGGCCGGCTCGGGGCCGGTGGGGGCGGGGCTCCGCCGCTGCGGTCGCGCTCGCTGCGGGGCTGCTGGCGCTGCCCGCGGCACGGGCCGTGCCCGCCGAAGCTCCGCGGGCCGACACGCTGCTGATCCACGCGGGTGCGGTCATCGCGGTACCCGGCGAGCGGCCGCTCGGGCCGAGCACGATCATCGTCGAAGGCGACCGGATCGCGGCGATTCGCGCCGGCCATATCGAGCTGCCCGGCGCGCACGCGATCGACCTGAAGGGCCGGACGGTGCTGCCGGGGCTGATCGACACGCACGTCCATTTCAGCTTTTCGCCCGAAACGAAACTATGGTCGGCGGCGATCGACACGCCCGAGGATGTCGCGCTCTTCGCCTTTGCCAATGCCAAAAGGACCCTGGAAGCGGGTTTCACCACGGTGCGCGACGTCGGCTCGGACGGCTATTCGATCCACGCGCTGCGCGATGCGGTGAACGAGGGGACGCTCGTCGGGCCGCGCATCTTCCTGTCGGGCACGTCGCTGTCGATCGTCGGCGGGCATGGCGACATGTCGGGGCTCAACCGCAAGACGACCGAGGCGCTCTATCCCTATGACTATACCGGCGCCTGCACCGGCGGCGTCGAGTGCGCGCTGCGCGTCCGCGAAGCCGCTAAATATGGCGCCGACCTGATCAAGATCACCTCGACGGGAGGCATCATGTCGCAACAGGCGCGCGGCCTCGGCCAGCATCTCAGCGACGAGGAGCTGAACGCGATCGTCACCACCGCGCACAGCCTCGGTCTCAAGGTCGCGGCGCATGCGCATGGTGGCGCGGGCGTCGCCGCTTCGGTGCGCGCCGGGGTCGATTCGATCGAGCACGGCACCTGGCTCGATGAAGAGACCGCCCAGGCGATGGCGAAGCGCGGGACCTGGCTGGTGCCGACGCTTGGCCTGCTCGACGGCCGCAAGGACGCCGACGCGACCCCCGAAGTGCAGGCAAAGATGGCCGAGGCGCGTGCCGTTGCCGGCCGGAACATCCGCCTCGCGGTCCGGTACAAGGTCAACATCGCCTTCGGTACGGACGCGGGTGTGTCGCCGCACGGGCAGAATGCGCGGCAGTTCCGCTATATGGTCGAACAGGGACCGATGACGCCGGCCGCCGCACTCCGCGCCGCCACGGTCGATGCCGCGGCGCTGCTCGGGCAGTCGGGCAATATCGGTACGATCGAGGCCGGGAAGTTCGCCGATCTGATTGCGGTCGCGGGCGATCCCTATCGCGATGTGACGGTGCTCGAACATGTTTCCACCGTCATCAAGGGCGGTCGCGTCATCGTACAGGAAGGCGCTGCCAGCCCGTGATGCCACCCCCGGTATCTCCCTCATTCTCCCCATTTCAACGGACGATAAAATGAACGCTCTGGATACGAAAATCTCCCATCACGCCGCACCGGGCGCCTTTGCCCAGGAGGTGGCCGGCATCTTCGACGAACTCGGGCTGTCGCTCGATGCCAGCCGGGGTACGGACCTCGAGGTTCGGTCGCCGATCGATGGTTCCGCGCTCGCGCTCCTGCGCACCGACCGGGCGGGCGACATGGACGCCATGGTCGCAAACGCCCGCACCGCCTTTGTCGCCTGGAAGGACGTGCCCGGCCCGCATCGCGGCGAGCTGGTCCGCCGCTACGGCCTGCTCGTGCGCGAGCACAAGGAGGCGCTGTCGCGGCTTCTGACCATCGAGAATGGCAAGATCCTCACCGAAGCGCGCGGCGAAGTGCAGGAGGTGATCGACATCTGCGAATATGCCGTCGGCCTGTCGCGCCAGCTCTTCGGCCTGACCATCGCGTCGGAACGCGCCGAGCACCGGCTGACCGAATATTGGCACCCGCTGGGCGTACTCGGGCTGATCTCGGCGTTCAACTTCCCCGCCGCCGTGTGGGCATGGGGGACGACCGTCGCGCTCGTATGCGGTGACAGCGCGATCTGGAAGCCGTCGGAAAAGACTCCGCTCACCGCGCTCGCCTTTGCCGGTCTGTTGCAGCAGGTTGCGGCCGAATACGACCTCGCGCCCGATCATCTGGTGCAGGTCGCGATCGGCGACGCCGCGTGCGGCGCGATGCTCGCCGATCACCCCGATGTCGCAATCCTCAGCGCGACGGGCAGCGTGCGCATGGGGCAGGACGTCGGTGTGCGCGTCCAGCGTCGCTTCGGCCGCCCGATCCTCGAACTCGGCGGCAACAACGCCGCGATCGTCGCGCCGAGCGCCGATATGGGGCTGGCTCTGCGCGGCACCATCTTTGCGGCGACGGGCACCTGCGGCCAGCGCTGCACGACGCTGCGCCGCCTGATCGCGCACGAGGATATCCGCGCCGGATTCGTGAAGCGGCTGATCGCCGCGGTCGGCAGCCTCAACATCGGCAGCCCGCTCGACGATGCGACGCACGTCGGCCCGCTGATCGACAAGGCGGCGTTCGACGCGATGCAGAGGGCGCTCGAACAGGCGCGGCGCGAGGGCGGCACCGTCCACGGCGGCGAGCGGATCGAGGTCGCGGGATCGCCCGACGCCTGGTATGTCCGCCCCGCGATCGTCGAAATGCCCGCCCAGACCGACATCGTCCGCGAGGAAACCTTCGCCCCGATCCTTTATGTCCTGTCCTACACGGCATTCGACGATGCCATCGCGCTCCAGAACGGGGTGCCGCAGGGGCTGTCGTCGTGCGTGTTCACCGGCGACGTGCGCGAAGCGGAGAAGTTCCAGTCGGCGCAAGGCAGCGATTGCGGCATCGTCAACGTCAATATCGGGACGAGCGGTGCGGAGATCGGCGGCGCCTTTGGGGGTGAGAAGGTCACCGGCGGCGGCCGCGTGTCGGGGTCCGACAGCTGGAAGAATTACATGCGCCGCGTTACCGCGACGGTGAATTACTCGACCTCGCTGCCGCTTGCGCAGGGCGTGAAGTTCGATCTCGACATCGACTGAAGACACGGAATTTGTTCGGAGAGGATCTATGATGAAATCCAGCCATTTGAAATTGCTCGCGTCGGCCGGCCTGCTGCTGGTCGCCGCGCCGCTCCCCGCTGCGGCGCAGGACGGCAGCTTCCAGGGCACCTCGCTGCTCGGCCAGCCGATGTATACGGCGCCCTCGCGCAACGCGAATGTCGCCGCGACCGAGACGCTCGAGCGCGCGGCGCGCGACGCCAAGGCCGCGTTCGACGCGAACATGACCGTCGACAGCGCGACCTGGTACGGCCGTATCCTCTTCTATCAGGGCTATACGAAGGAATCGGCGGCGGTTTACGATCAGGCGCTCAAGCGCTTCCCCAATTCGGGCAAGCTGCTCCGCCACCGCGCGCATCGCCATTTCTCGCTGCGCGAATTCGACAAGTCGATCGAACTGGGGCTGAAGGCGGCAAAGCTCTACGAGAACCAGCCGCTCGAGCGCGAAAAGCCGGGTCCCGACTATTTCAGGGGCGACCCCGATGTCGTACAATATTATCTCTATTACCACCTCGGTCAGGCCTATTTCGGCAAGCATGATTTCGAAAATGCCGCGAAATGGTTCGCCAAATCGGCGGAATCGGCGGCCTTCACGCACGATGTCGAGGCGCGCACCGCGAACACCTATTGGGAATATCTGTCGCTGGCGCGCGCGGGCAACCTGCGCGAGGCGCAAAAGCTGCTCGATGCCTATGACCTGACGCTGTTCGAAGTGCATCCGAAGGGCGGATCGGATACCTATTTCGACGGTATCCAGCTGTTCAAGGGCAACCGCGCCGCCGACAGCTTCTTCAGCGACAAGGACAGCGGCCGGGCTTTCGCAACCGCCGACGGCGTCGCGGCATCGACTGCATACAGCCTGGCCAACTATTATATCCTCAGCGGCGAGCCCGAAAAGGCGAAGCCCTGGCTGCAGCGCTCGATCAACGTCGACAGCTGGAGCTTCTTCGCGCGCATCCAGGCCGAAGCCGACTGGGTACTGCTGTTCCCGAACGAAAAGCCGTGAACTGACGCGACCGGGCAGGCGGCGGACCCGAACGATCGGGCCGCGAATTTGGGGAGAGACGCACTGTGAACAATTGGACCCGCCGCAAACCCGTGGTGGCAGCGCAAGGGCGCAGCGCCGACGCGCTGCCGCCCAGCCTGTCGTGGCCGCAGCTCATGGCGCTCGGTGTCGGCGCGATCATCGGGACGGGAATCCTGACGCTGATCGGCGTCGGCGTCGACCGGGCGGGGCCGGCGGTGCTGATCTCCTTCGCGATCGCCGGCGTGGTGTGCGCTTGCGCCGCGCTCGCCTACGCCGAACTCTCGTCGATGATGCCCGCCGCGGGCAGCGCCTACAGCTACTCCTATGCGGGGATCGGCGAAGCCTTCGCGTGGGTGGTCGGGTGGAGCCTGATCCTCGAATATTCGCTCGTGGTCTCGACCGTCGCGGTGGGCTGGTCGGGCTATGCGTCGCCGCTCCTGATGGGGATCGGTTTCCCCGAAGCGCTGACGCGCGGGCCCGAACTCGGGGGGCTGATCAACCTGCCCGCGATCGCGATCATCGCCGTGGTCGCCGGCCTGCTGCTGCTTGGAACGCGCGAAAGCGCGCGGATCAATTCGGTGCTGGTGGTGGTAAAGATCGTCACGCTGCTGCTCTTCGTCGGCTACAGCCTGCCCTATTTCGACGCGGCGAATTTCGACCCCTTCATGCCCTATGGCTATGCGGCGCATGTCGATGGCGACGGGGTGCAGCGCGGGGTGATGGCCGCGGCGGCGATCATCTTCTTCGCCTTCTACGGCTTCGACGCGATTTCGACCGCGGCAGAGGAGACCAGGCGCCCGGCGCGCGACCTGCCGATCGCGATCATCGGGTCGATGGCGGTGTGCACGCTCATCTACATGCTCGTTGCCGCGACCGCGGTCGGCGCGCTGCCGTTCGCGCGCTTCGCCGACAGCCCCGAGCCGCTCGCGCTGATCCTGCGCTCGATCGGGCAGGGCGGCATCGCACAGGTCGTCGCGACCACCGCGGTCGTCGCGCTGCCGACCGTGCTGCTCGCCTTCCTCTACGGGCAAAGCCGCATCTTCCTCGCGATGGCGCGCGACGGTTTCCTGCCGCAGCGGCTCGCGCATATCTCGCGGCGCGGTACTCCGACGCGGATCACGCTGCTGACGGCGGTGATCGTCGCGGTGCTCGCGGGGCTGCTGCCGATCGGCAAGGTCGCCGCGCTCGCCAATGCCGGGACGCTGATCGCCTTCATGGCGGTCGGGCTTTGCCTGCTCGTGCTGCGCCGCCGCGCCCCCGACGCGCCGCGCCCGTTCCGTGTCCGCGCGGTGTGGCTGGTCGGCCTCGGCACGATCGGCGGCTGCCTGTATCTCTTCTTCAGCCTGCCGGTCGAAACGTTGCTGTGGTGCCTCGTCTGGAACGCGATCGGCCTCCTGCTCTACGCCGGCTACGGGCAGCGGCGGAGCCGGCTGGCCGACACCCGGGCCTGACCGCGGAGCAGCGTGGTGCGGCGATCGGCCGCCGCGCGATCCGCCGGTGTAGACCGGGGGCTCGCGCCGCGCTGCCCTATTGCGCGAGCAGCGTCGACAGAAAGCGCTTATCCGACCATTCGTCCTTGCGGCCGGCGAGCATCGCGGCGACGTCGAGGCGGGCCTGCCGGACGATGGTCAGTCGCAGCGACGGGATGACGTAGAGGCGCTGGTCGCCGGCACCCGCCGCGACAACGAGGTCGGCGGGCAGCCCGGCGGGGTCGATGATGTCGGTCGACCGGGTGACCGGATCGTCCGATGCGGTCACCCGCGGGAGCCACCAGGTGAGGCCGTAGGCCGGATTGGCTTCGCTGCCCCGGAACAGCGCGGCAAAGGCGGTTTCGTCGACCAGCGGTTTGCTGCCCGACCGGCCGCCGAGGCGCACGAACTCGCCGATCTTTGCCCATTCGGTCGCCGCAAGCGCCAGCCCCTGCGGCATCAGCGGATGGCCGTCGGGCCCGTTCCTCCACCCGCCGACCCGGACGCCGAGCGGGGTCAGCAGCCGCCGTTCGAGATAGCGCCGCGGGTCGGGGTCCTGCCCCGCGGCGGCGAGCGTGCGGCGCATCACCTCGCCGAAGATCTGCAAGGGCGTCGGGCCATACTGGAATTTGGCGCCGGGCTTTGCGGTGAGCGCAATGTCGAGCGACGCCGCATAGCCCTGCGGACGGCCGGCCGCCGAGGGCTGGCCGCTGGTCATCGCGAGCAGCTGGCGCAGCGTGATCGCAGCCTTTTCGGGGTCGCCGCGCCATTCGGTGATCGTCGCCGCCGCCGACTCGTCGAGCGTCAGCAGCCCGTCCTGCACCGCCGCCGCCGCCATCAGCCCGACGAGGCTCTTGGTCCCCGACCAGAGCTCGTGCGGCGTGGCCGTGTCCTCTGTCTCGCAGACCGCCTCGCCGTCGCGCAGGACGAGCAGCGCGAGCCCCCTGTTCGCGTTCGAATAGGCGATCGCCGCGGCGCAGCCGGGGATCGTCTCGCCCGCCGTGGCCGGCGCGGGCAGGGGGATCGTCGCCGCGGCGGCGGCAAGCACAAGGAGGTGGCGTACGATCATCTTCCGCTCCCGGGATTCGCTGACTTGTCTTCGCAAATATTATCGATAATAAACGCCGTTGCAATCGAAGATTGTCCCGCTCGTCACCCGGGCTAGGATGGGACGCCCGGACGGGGAGCAGGCAAGGCATATGGCGGCGATGACGAGCGACGAGGACAATGCGCCGACGCAGGACCGCGTGATCGCGCGGCTGCTGATCGACGATATCGTCGCGTGGCGGATCCCGCCGGGGTCGTGGCTGCGCGAACGCGAGATCGCCGCGCGCTTCGGGGTGAGCCACGCGCCGGTCCGCGAGGCGTTCCGCCATGTCGCGAGCCTCGGTCTGATCAAGGTCGTGCCCTGGCGCGGCGCCTTTGCGATCGACGTCGACGATCACGGGGCCGACGAGATCTACGAATTGTGGAAGGCGCTGTTCGGGGTCGTCTGCCGGCTCGCCTGCACCGCGATGAGCGATCGCGACGGGCGCGAACTGATGCACCGGCTCGTCGAATATAAGGATGTGACCGAACGGACGACCAATTCGGCCGAGCATCTCCGCGTTTCGAACCGCATCGGGCGCTTCATCGCCAAACGGTCGAACGCACCGCTGGCGCTCGAGCTGCTCGATCGGCTCGCGCTGCTCGCCCGCTGGCAGCACAATGTCTATACCGACGAATTCGTCGCCGCGCATGGCGAGGGCGAGGTCGGGCGCCGTTCGGCGGTGCTCTACGAACAGCTCTGCCGCCATATCGTCGCGCGCGAACCCGACGACGCCGACCGGGTGGCGCGCGATCTGATCGCGACCTCGCAGCAGAATTTCGCCGAGGCGCTGGCCGACTACAAGGCGCGGCGGGTCAGGCCGAAGCCCGGGCGCCGCCGCGGCAAGACGACATGACGCGCGGCCCGACCGGCCGGCGCAGCCTGCTGAAGGCGGGGCTCGCGGCGCCGCTCGCGCTTCAGGCCGGCGCGGCGGTACCCGCCGCCGCCCGGTCCGCGGACATGGCGATGTTCGAACCCGAACGCCTCCTTGCCGATGTCAAAGCCTATGCCGGTGCCGGGAACAAGCGCTCGGGCGGGCCCGGCGATCGCTGGACCGCCGACTGGACGGCGAAGCGCCTCGAGCAGGCCGGCTTCGCGGTCGAGCGCCAGCGTTTCGAGGCGCCCTGGTTCGACGCCAGCGCCTGCCATCTCCGGATCGGCGATCTCCGCGTCGAGCTAGTCGCGCAGCCGCTCGCCGTGCCGACCGCGCCGGGCGGACTGGCCGCGCCGCTCCGGCTTGCCGAGCTTCCGGGGCGTCTCGATGGCGCCATCGCGCTCGTTCGCCTGCCGCACCGGCGCTGGTCCAGTCTCCTCGACCGCACGGCGCGGGCCGCGCTGGCCGACGCGATCGAGCGGGGGGCGGCGGCCGTCATTCTCGTGACGACGGGCCCGACCGGCGAAGCGCTGCTGCTGAACGTTCCCGCCGATCGCCCGGCATCGGCGCGGCCGCTCGCGCTGCTCGCGCCGCGCCTTGCGGCGCCGGTCGTCGAGGCCGCCCGCCACGGCCGCGAGGCGTGCCTCATTCTGGCGGGCGAGGGCGGCACGCGCCCGGCGGAAAATGTGATCGGGCGGATTCTGCGTCCGGGGCAGCGATGGATCGTCGTGTCGACCCCGCGATCGGGGTGGACCGACTGCGCCGGCGAACGGGGGCCCGGGATTGCGATCTGGCTTGCGCTCGCTGACTGGATGTCGCGCGCCTTTCGGCGGCACAGCCTGCTGTTCGTGTCCAACAGCGGGCACGAATATGAAAATCTCGGCGCGTCGCATCTCGTCGAGGCGTTCGGTCCTCCGCCGGCCGAGACCGATTTCTGGCTGCATCTCGGGGCCAATGCCGCGACGCGCGACTGGCACGAGATTCCAGGGCAATTGCTGCCGCTGCCGAGCGCCGATTCCAATCGTTTCCTCATGCTCTCACCCGATCTCGTCGCGCGCGCGCGGGAGATTTTCAGGGGGCAGCCGGGAATCGAAATGGCGTATCCCTCGGGCGAGGGAACGGCGGGTGAACTCACCGAGATCGTCAAGGCCGGCTATCCGCGCCATGCCGGGATTTTCGGCGCGCATCGTCACCACCACGCCGCAACCGACGATTTTTCGACCGTCGCCGCCGAGCCGCTCGCCGCTACGGCGCGCGGCTTTCGTGACCTCCTTCTCCACGCGGTTCCTGCTCACCGCTGATCGCTGAAAGGCGTCCCCGGCGCTTTCCGGCTTGACTCGCGTCGCTTGATGCACAAAATTATCGATAATAATAACACAATACATCTGGGAGGGATTCATGGAGCGCAAGGCGCATCTTCTGTTCTGCACGGCTGCGGTCTGGTCCGCGACGGCGGCTTCGGCCTTCGCGCAGGAGGCGGCGGCCGACGCACCTCGCTCCGAATCGTCGGCGGACACGGTCGCCGCCGACACCGGCGACGACGGCGCGATCGTCGTCACCGCCCGGCGCCGCGAAGAGCGGCTCGCCGATATTCCGACCGCGGCGTCGGTGATCGACGCGGCGGCGCTCGCCGATCGCGGCGGCGCGACGGGCAGCGGCGAACTGCTCGCCGACCAGCCGAGCCTCCGCTTCAACAACCTCAGTTCCTCGATCACGTCCGAAATCTCGATCCGCGCGTCCTCGACCGCGCGTGCGACCAACGGCGATCCGAGCGTCGGCCTCTATCGGGGCGGCGCCTATATCGCGGGCGGTCCGGTCGGCGGGCGCAACTTCACCCGCCTCGACCTGCTCGACATCGGCCGCGTCGAGGTGCTGCGCGGTACGCAGGGCGCGCTCTATGGCCGGAATGCGGTCGGCGGGGCGATCAACATCATCTCGGCCGAACCCGAATTCGACCTCTCGGGCTGGGGCAGCGCGCGCTACGCGTTCGAAACCGACGCGCTGCAATTGCAGGGTGCGGTCAACGTGCCGCTCGGTGACGGGATCGCGATGCGGCTCAGCGGCGATCTGGTCGAGCAGGACAAGGGCTTCTTCTACAACCCCGACAACGACGTCTATTTCGACCGGCAAAAGGGGCACGGCCTGCGCGGCCAGATCCGCGTGAAGCGCGGGCCGGTCGATGCGATCGTCATGGCCGAAACGCAGCGGCTGACCATGCCCGCGATCCATTACCAGATCTTCATTCCCGCCGGCACGCCGGGCTTTCCGGGCGGCTATGTCCAGGACCGCTTCAACTATCCGTGGAACACCGCGCCGCGCGCGTCGCAGGACGTCGACGGGTTGCAGGCGATCGTGCGCGTCGACCTCGGTGGTGCCGACCTCAGCTCGACAACCTCGTACCGCAGACGGCACAGCGAATATGATCTCGACAATGACGCGGTCAGTCCGGCCGAACTGGCGCGCGCGCGCGCCGCGGGCCAGGTCGGCGCGCTGACCCCGATCGATCCGAACAGCGCCTCCTATGTCGTCGACACCACCGACAATTTCTCGCAGGACATCCATGTCGCCGGCAGTTCCGACCGGCTGACCTGGCTCGTCGGCGCCGACATGCTCCTGCTCGACAGCGATTTTTCGGTCACGACGACGCGCACCCCGACCCCCGCCAATCCCTCGCCCGGCAACATCGCCCCCGCGCGGCTCCATTTCGAAAGCTATGCCGCATACGGCTCGCTCGGTTTCGATATCAGCGACAGTCTCAACCTGACCGGGGAGTTGCGCTACACGCACGACAGCCGCAGCATCACCGCGCGCCTTTATGATCTGGGAACGGGGTTGCCGACCGGCGGACCGTCGCGGGTCATCGACGACAGCATCACCGCCGACAATCTCTCGTACAATGCGACGCTGTCGTACAAGCTCGCTTCGGGCATCCTCGCCTATGCCAAGGTCGGCAGCAGCTATCGCGCCGGCGGCTTTAACACGCGCCTTTCCGATCCGCGCGCGCCGAACCCGGTCGAGGTGCTCTTCGGCAACGAGAACAGCACGTCGTACGAGCTTGGCATCAAGGGCAGCCCGATGCGCCGCGGCTATTTCGCGATCGCGGGCTATTATACCGATCTCGAGGACCTGATCGCGCAGGTCGACGACGGCTGCGCGCTGACCAACCCGACCTGCCCGGTCGCGGCGGTCAGCTACCTGACCAATGCCGGCGATGCGAAAAGCTGGGGGATCGAGGCCGAATATAGCCAGGGCTTCGATCTCGGACCCGGCAGCGGACGGCTCGCGCTCAGCGGATCGCGGCAGGGCGGCCAGGTCCGGAGCGGTCGCTACGACGGGCTCGACCTCGCGCAGGTTCCCGACTGGCTCGCGTCGGCCAATCTCAATCTTCGCTATCCGGTCGCGAACGAGGTGACGCTGACGAGCAATATCCTCGTGAGCGGGCAATGGGGCGGCAAACAGGAACTGACCGCGACCTCGGTCGACCTCGACGACTATGTTCTCGTCAATCTTCGCGTCGGGGTCGAGTTCGGCAAGGTCGGCATCAGCGTCTTCGCCAACAACCTGTTCGACAAGATTTATTACGTCGCACAGGCGCCGACGATCAATCGCTACAGCCAGCCGCGCGTGATCGGCGTCGAAGGACGCATGTCCTTCTGACCCGCCGGCCGCGCGGCGCGGCCCCTCCTTTTCGAAACGGTGCAACGAAGACGGGAGAGCAGAGATGGCTGAACGAAAGATATTGGCGTGGCTCGCGGCCGGTGTCGCGGTGGTCGGGGCAGGGGCGTTCGCCGCGCAAACGCGCATGGCGGGTCCGGACGGCGGCGACGCGCGTCCGATGGTACAGCTACCCCCGCTGGCGGTGCCTTCGTCCAGGACCGCGTCGCCGGCCGTGGTTCCGTCGGCCTTGACCGACCTGACGACCACCGCCGGCGGCTACACCTATGACTGGACGGCACTTCAGGCCGCGATCGACGCCGACAGCGAGGTCGCCAACGGCTATTTCATCGTCGGCAACGCGACAGACCCCGACTATTTGTTCGCATATGAAAAGGGCAGTTTCGGGATCGACCGTGTCACCCCGCTTGCCTCGGCGTCCAAATGGTTCGCCGGAGTGCTGGCGATGCGGATGGTGCAGGCCGGCATCGTGACGCTCGACGATCCGATGCGGCCATCGCTGGCCTTCTGGACGACGAGCGGGACAAAGAAGGACGTCAAGCTCAAGTATGCGCTGTCGATGACCTCGGGGTTCAACGGAAGCCCGCTCGTCGGCGGCTGCCAGCTGACGCCGGCACTGGTCCTCTATAATTGCGCCAAGAATATTCACGACCTGCGCTACGACATCCTGCGTCCCGGCAATGCGCCCGGCGCGCAATACAGCTATGGGCCGCACGCGATGCAGGTTGCGGGTGCCTATCTGGAGGCGAAGGACAGCAGCATCCAGCCGGGAACATCGCCCGCGCGCGAGCGCACGTTCCACGAACTGTTCGCCCAGCATGTGACGACCCCGCTCGGAATGGCCAGCACGACCTGGTACGATCCCGCGGGCAGCGCGCCGACCAATCCATGGGTCGCGGGGGGCGCCTATTCGACGCCGCGCGACTATGCGAAGCTGTTGCGCGCGCTGCTCGGCGGGGCCTTCGTCACCGACATGGCGGGCTTCACCCAGCAACGGACGGCAGGGCTGCCGCGCATCTTCGTTCCGTCGGGCGCGACGGGTTGGGAATATGCGCTGGGATCGTTCGTCGAATGCGACACGGTTGCGGCTTGCGCGACGTCAAAGGTCAATTCGTCGCCGGGGGCGTATGGCTGGGTCGGATGGATCGACCGCGACACCGGCTATTACGGTCTCATCGCAACCGAGATATCGAGCGGCGGTGACCGCAAGGGGGTCGAGCTCGAACAGGAGATGCAGGGGCTGATCGAAGCCGCCATTGCGAGCCGAACCCCGATACCCTGAAGGCAGCGGACCGAACGGGGACGTCGTCCCCGTTTCCCGCCGCACAGACCGCAGGCGGACGCATCCGCCCGCGGTCCGTGCGGCGGCTTTTCCAGGCTGCGCCTGCGAACCGGGCCGGACCGGCCTCCCCGCGCATCGGCGGAGGGCGGCTTGCGCGTGCGAACAATGCTCCCCTCAAGGGGAAGAGATATCTGTCCAATTTTCTGAAAAGACGCCATATTCTGGCGATGATGGTGCGGTCGAGAAGACTCGAACTTCCACGGCCTTTCGGCCACAACGACCTCAACGTTGCGCGTCTACCAGTTCCGCCACGACCGCACATCATGATGGTCCGGACGGGCCGGCACCAGGTAGGAGCGGGCGCCTAGCAAAGCTTTCCGGGTGATGCAAGCGGGCTGTGGCGCATTTATTTTTCCCGACGCGAAGTCGCGGCCGCGCGCGCCGCGGCGCCTGTCACCAAAACGACTCCAAACCGTCACCGCACTGTCATCGCTCTGGCGTCAGACCGTCACCGAATCACCCTAGTGGCGGCGGCATCGGGGGTGTGGAGGGATTCCTCCTTCGCACCCGCCGGTGATTTTCAGCAGGGGCGCCGCTCGACCTTTTGGGCGCGCACAGCGGATAACGGAGAATTTCATGGCGGCTTTCGCGCGCGTTCGTTTGGTCATGCTCAGCGGCGTGGCCTGTTCCATTCTCGCGGCCTGCGGTGCCGATGGCGTCGCCTCGCCGGGCGAGGGCGTCATCGTGATCCCGACGCCGACGCCGACCCCCACGCCGACCCCGACCCCCACGCCGACCCCGACCGGCGTCACGCCCGCCGCCAACTGCCCGTCGATCACCGGGGCGGTCCAGCTCACCGATCTCGGCACGATCAGCGGCCCGCAGGGCACGTGGCGCAATTGTGGTTTCCCCGCGCGTTTCACGGCCTCGACCGCGATCCCCAAGGTCGCGGGTGTCATCTACTCGCTTCCCGGCCGCGTCGACGTCGGCACCGACCAGGGTGCGGCGAGCACCAACACCGACGTCACGCTGACGATCGATCCGGGCGTCACCATCTTCGGCGCGACGGGCGTCTCCTACCTCGTCGTCAACCGCGGTAACCGCATCGACGCGGTCGGCACCCCGACCCAGCCGATCGTCTTCACTGGCCGCGGCAACGTCGTCGCCACCCCCGACGACAATGCGTCGCAGATGTGGGGCGGGGTCGTCCTGCTCGGCCGCGCGCCGGTCACCGACTGCCTCGCGCCCGCCGCGACGCCGGGCACCGTGGCGTGCGAACGCGATACCGAGGGCACGTCGAACGCGCTCTACGGCGGCGCGCAGCCGGCCGACAATTCGGGCCGCATGTCCTACGTCCAGATCCGCTATTCGGGCTTCGTCCTCAGCGCCGACAAGGAACTGCAGGGGCTGACCCCGTCGGGCACCGGTTCGGGCACCACGATCGAGAATATCCACGTCCACAACAGCTCGGACGACGGCATCGAAGTGTTCGGCGGCCGCGTCAACATGCGCAACATCGCGATCACCGGCGCCGAGGACGACAGCCTCGACACCGACGTCGGCTACAAGGGCAACATCCAGTATCTGCTCGCGGTCCAGCGCGCCGGCGGCGGCGTCGGCGATTCGATCATCGAGGCCGATTCGAACGGCAACGAGGATGCGGTTCCGCGCCAGAATGTCGCGATCTCGAACTTCACCTTCGTCCAGCGCGCCAATGGCGCGGGCAATGCGGCGGCGGTGCTGATCCGCGGCGGCGCCGACTATCGCCTGATGAACGGCATCTTCGTCTCGCCGGGCGTGTCGTGCCTCCGCCTCAACTCGGCGACGACGGTGCAGACCACGGGCGCCGACGAGGCCGGTCCGCCGAAGTTCGACTCGGTCGTGATGCAGTGCGGCGGCACGGGGCCCTTCACCGGCTCGGGCGGCGTGACCAACGACGCGGTCGCGGCGATCTTCAACGCCGGCACCAACAACAGCTCGACCTTCACGCCGTCGCTGACGGGCGTCTATGTCAACGGTGCGAGCGAGACCGGCCGCGCGGTGTTCAACCCGACGAGCATCAGCAGCTTCTTCGCGGTCCCGACCTATATCGGCGCGGTCCGCGACGCGAGCGACACCCGCTTCCAGGGCTGGACCTGCAACAGCGCGACCGCGAGCTTCGGTTCGTCGAGCGGCGCCTGCAACGCGATCCCGGTCTGACGCGCCTCCGCGCCCGAACAGGAGCGGGGCGCGCCACGAGGGTGCGTCCCGCTCCGCTTATCATCGAATAACAGGGGTTTTTACGGCCATGACCAACAGGTCGCTTTTCGCCAGCATGCTGCTCCTCTCGTCGGCGATGGTCTCGCCCGCCGCACTGGCACAGGACGCCGCGCCCGCGGGGGCGGCCGCCGAAACGCCGCCGGCCGCGGACGCGGCGACGCCCGCGGAGGACGAGGCCGACGTCTCGATCCCCGGCGGCGCGAACCAGGAGATCGTCGTCACCGGCCGCTACACCCCCAATGTCGTCCGCGCGACGCCCGAGGTCGTCTCGGTCTTGTCCTCGGCCGATATCGCGCGCACCGGCGAAGGCGACATCTCGGGCTCGCTCCAGCGCGTCACCGGCCTGTCGGTGGTCGGCGGCGGCTTCGTCTATGTCCGCGGCCTCGGCGACCGCTATTCGCTCGCGCTGCTCAACGGGTCGCCGCTGCCCAGCCCCGAACCGCTCAAGCGCGTCGTCCCGCTCGACATCTTTCCGTCGAACGTGATCGATTCGACGCTCGTCCAGAAAAGCTATTCGGCGAACTTCCCCGGCGAATTCGGCGGCGGGGTGATCAACCTCACCACCAAGTCGACCCCGCGCGAGAATTTCCTGACCGTCTCGGGCGGCATCGGCTGGGACAGCGAGACGACGAACGAACTCGGCTACACCTATTATGGCGGCGACGGCGACTGGACCGGTTTCGACGACGGCACGCGCGACGTGCCCGACCTGCTCAAATCGGCCTTCGCCAGCGGCAAGCCGATCATCGACGGCGCCGATTTCAGCCGCCAGGACCTGCAGGCGATGGCGATGCAGCTCGTCAACGCGCCGACCGCGCTGCTCCAGCAGAACAACCATATCCCGGTCAACTGGTCGGCGGGGCTCACCGGCGGGCTGACGATCCCGATGGCCGACGGCGAACTCGGCATCATCGCGACCGCCGGGATCAGCAACAAGTGGCGCACGCGCGACACGCTGCAACAGACCTCGGTCGAGGCCGACCTGTCGGGCGATCCGCAGACGAGCTACAACCGCGTCGTCACCGACAATCGCGTCGTGTTGAACGGGCTGCTCGGCTTCGGGCTCGAACTCGGCGAGCACAAGCTGCGCTGGACCAACCTCTATATCCGCGACACGCTCAAGCAGGCGCGGCTCGCGCTCGGCACCGACGCGAACCAGGTCGGCCGCGACATCATGAAGCAGGACACCGCCTGGTACGAACGCCAGCTGATCAACACCCAGTTCGTCGGCGAATTCCATTTCGACCGGTTCAAGCTCGACCTGCGCGGCGGCTACGCCAATTCGCAGCGCGAAGCGCCGTACGAACGCAGCTTCACCTATGTCCGGACCAACCTGCCCACCGCGCAGGACCCGGTCGGCGACAAGTTCGTCAACGATCTCGGCGGCAACCGCGGCGACGCGACGATCGCCTTTTCGGACCTGAACGAGGATCTGTGGTCGGGCGGTGTCGACCTGTCGTACGAAATCGCGCCGCAAATCAGCGCGACGGTCGGCTACGCCTACAGCGACACGCACCGCGTGTCCGAACGCCGCGCCTTCCAGTTCCGCGCGTCGAACCTGCCCGTCGCGGTGCAGCAATTGCGCCCCGACTATCTGCTCTCCGACGCGACGATCCAGCTCTATGACATCACGCTGCTCGAAACCTCGGCGCAGGACGGGACGGCGGCCTTCGACGCCAAGCTCCGCACGCACGCGGGTTATGCCCAGCTCCAGGCCGAACTGACTCCGGGGGTCAACATCAACGCGGGCGTGCGGTACGAGGACGCCCGCCAGGCGGTGTCGCCGATCGACCTGTTCAATTCGGGCGCGTCGTCGATCGTCCCGACCAACCTTGCCAACGACTATTGGCTGCCCGCGGTGACGCTGACCTGGGAAGTCGCGCCCGACATGCAGCTGCGGCTCAGCGGATCGAAGACGATCGCCCGCCCGCAGTTCCGCGAACTTGTGGCGCAGGTATACCAGGACCCCGAATCGAACCGCCTGTTCCGCGGCAACCCGTCGCTGACCGACAGCGAATTGTGGAATGCCGAGGCGCGCTACGAATGGTATTTCGGACGCGACCAGCGCTTCACCGTCGCGGGCTTCTACAAATCGATCGACAAGCCGATCGAGGCCTATACCTCGATCTCGGATTCGTCGGTGAACACCAGTTATGCCAACGCGCCCAAGGCGAAGCTCTACGGCGCCGAGTTCGAGCTGCAAAAGTATGTTCCGCTCGACACGCTGTCGGATGCGCCCTTCTGGCAGAGCCGCCGCCTCGTGCTGATCGGAAACTATACCTGGACCCAGTCCGACATTTCGGTCGGCGACGGCGACACGACGGTGATCAACGGCATCGTCCAGGATGCCGCGAACTTCTTCACCGACGGCACGCCGCTCACCGGCCAGTCTGACCATCTGGTCAACGTCCAGATCGGAATCGAGGATCAGGACAAATTGTCGCAGCAGACGCTGCTCCTGACCTATGCCAGCCCGCGCGTCACCAGCCGTGGTCCGTCGGGGCAGCCCGACCTGATGGAAAAGCCCGGAATCCAGCTCGACTTCGTCGCCCGCCAGGGGCTGACGCTGTTCAAAAAGGAAATCGAACTCAAGTTCGAGGCGCGCAACCTGACCGGGCGCACCTACAAGGAAGTGCAGGAATCGGGCGACAACCGCATCTTCTTCAACCGTTACAAGCTCGGTCGCAGCTTCTCGCTGAGCGCGTCGCTGAAATTCTGATGAAAAATCCTCCCTGCCGCAAAGCGGCGGGGAGGGGGACCGCGCCCGAAGGGCGTGGTGGAGGGGCATTGGCGCTGCGCCCATGCCCCTCCGTCGGCCCCGCGGGCTGCCGCCCCCCCGTGGCCTGGGCACGCGAAGGCCCCATGCGGCGAGCCGCCGCACCCCGGACTCGCCCCTCTGACAAAAAACTGTAATCTTCCCGTCAACTGATTGTCACCGATCGCGCCTAGGCGATTCGCGAGACGCAATTTCAGTCGGGGGTTTGGGCAGATTTCATGGCGACGCTGATGTCCGGATCGGCCGTTCGGTTGCCGCGTGCGCTGCCGGCATGGCTGCGCCCGCGCCGCAAATCGCCGCGCGCGCTCGCGCCGCTCCTCCTTGCCGGACTGCTCGGCTTCCTTCTCGTCTGGCAGGCGGTGCGCCTTGTCTGGGCGCTGATCGTCCCGCTGTCGCCGCTCGGCGCGTGGCAACCGCAGGCGGCGGTGATCGCCTCGCCCGCCGAGCGCCGCGCGCTCTTCGCCAGCTTCGATCCTTTTTTCCGTACCGGGGGACAGGGCGCCGCGAACGCCACCGTCACCGCGCTCGGCCTGACGCTCTACGGCATCAACCTCAACGAGGCGACCGGCGGCGGTTCGGCGATCATCGCGGGCGAGGACGGCGTGCAGTCGAGCTATGCTGTCGGTGACGAGATCGCGCCGGGGGTCAAGCTTGCCGGCGTCGCCTTCGATCATGTGCTGCTCGACCGCGGCGGCGCGCGCGAAAGCCTGTTCCTCGACCAGAGCGGCGAAGCCGCGGTCGCCGCGCCCGCGACCCCGTTGCCCGCGCCGACTCCCGAAGTGGGGACGGCCCCGGCGACCGGCGGCGAACTTTCGCCCGCCGCGCTCAAGGCGGGCGTCGGCTTCGCGCCGCGTACCGAGGACGGGCGCGTTACCGGCGTCACCGTCCAGCCGCAGGGCGACGGGGCGGCCTTCCGCGCCGCGGGCCTGCGTCCCGGCGACGTGATCCGTGGCGTCAACGGCCGGCCGATCGGCTCGGCGGGCGACGCCGCCGCGCTCGCGGGTCAGCTGACTCCCGGCGCGCGCCTCTCGCTCGAGGTCGAACGCGGCGCCAGCGTCGTTCCTATCGCCATATTTGTCTCGAAGTAGAGTTTATGCGTCTCAAACTGTCCCTGATGCTTGCCGCCGCACTGGTTTCGGCCGCGCCCCTCCCGGCGTCCGCGCAATATACGCTCAACGTCCGCGACGCCGATATCCGCGCCTTCATCCAGGATGCGGCGCGGATCACCGGGCGCACCTTCGTCATCGACGGGCGCGTCAATGGCAAGGTGTCGGTGGTCACCGATCGCCCGCTGTCGCGCAGCGAATATTTCGAGATTTTCCTGGCCACCTTGCGCTCGAACGGCCTCGTCGCGGTGCCCGGCCCGAACGGCGCCTATCGCATCCAGCCGATCGACGGCGCCGCGGCGCAGCCCGGCCGCATCGGCGGCAGCGGTGCGGCGCAGAACCAATTCGTGACCGAAATCATCCGCCTGCGTCACATCGATGCGGTGGCGGCGGTCGAAACGCTGCGCCCGCTGGTCAGCCCGCAGGGTTCTCTGACCGCGAACCGCAACGCCAACAGCCTCGTCGTCGCCGACTTCGCCGACAATATTCGCCGCATCCGCGCGCTCGCGGGCAGCATTGACCGCGACACGACGACCAGCCAGATCGTCACGCTCAAAAATGCCGGCGCGCGCGAAATCGCCGCCGCGCTGCAGGCGCTCGTCCCCGCCGCGGGCGAGGGGGCGCAATCCCCCGTCGCGATCGTGCCGATCGACAGCAGCAATGCGATCGCGCTCAGGGGCGATCAGGCGCTCGTCGCGCGCTTCGTGTCGATGGCCAACGACCTCGACGCCAAGGCGGCGGGAGGCACCGAACTCCGCGTCTACTGGCTCCAGCACGCCAATGCCGAAACCCTGTTGCCGACGATCCAGCAACTCGTCGGCGGGGGCAGCGATCCCGCGCAAAAGGCCGGCCTGCCGCCGGCTTCCTCGTCATCGACCCCGTCGGGCGGCGGCACGTCGGCGGCCCCTGCCGCGGCTGCTGCGCCCGCCCCGGCCGCGGTCGGCGGCGCGGGGGGCAGCATCGCGACGCGCGGCCCCGCGATCGTCACCCGCTACGAGGGCGCGAACGCGATCATCGTCGCCGCCAACAGCGAAGTGCAGCGGATGCTCGGCGAACTGATCCGCCAGCTCGACAGCCGCCGCGAACAGGTTCTCGTCGAGGCGATCGTGGTCGAAATCGGCGACGATGCCGCGAAACAGCTGGGCGTCCAGTTCCTGCTCGGCGGTAAGAATATTCCCTTCGTCGCGACCAGCTACACCAATGCCCAGCCCAACATTCTGACGATCGGCGGTGCCATCGCCGCGAACGAACTGTCGCAGCAGACGACGACGGTCAACGGCACCACCACGGTGACGCAGACGACAAGCTCGCTCGGCAACAGCCTCCAGGAAGCCGCCGCGGCGTCGCTCCTGTCGGCGACCGGCGGCTTCGCCGGTTTTGCGGGGGATATCGGCAAGAACACCGTGTTCGGCGCGATCATCAACGCGGTGCGCTCCGACACCACGTCGAACCTGCTCGCGACCCCGCATATCGTGACGCTCGACAATCAGGCGGCGAAATTCCTCGTCGGACAGGAAGTCCCGATCACGACGGGCGAGGCGCTCAGCGACAATTTCGACAATGCCTTCCGCACCGTCCAGCGCGAGGAGGTCGGCATCAAGCTTGAGGTCACGCCGCAGGTCAACGGCGCGGGCGAGGTCAAGCTGTTCCTCCGTCAGGAAGTGTCGAGCGTCGCGGGCCCCGTCTCGTCGCGCAACAGCGACCTCATTCTCAATAAGCGGGCCTTCGAAACCGTGCTGACCGTCGACGACGGCGAGATTCTCGCGATCGGCGGACTGCTCAACGACGATGAGCGGCGGACGCTCCAGCGCGTGCCGCTGCTCAGCGACATTCCCTTGCTCGGCGAGCTGTTCAAATCGCGCAGCCGGACGCGCGCCAAGACCAATTTGATGGTCTTCATCCGCCCGACGATTCTGCGCAACCGCGAGGACAATGCCGCGCTGACCGCGCGCCGCTACGGTTATATCCGCGACACCCAGCTGCGCCGGAACCCCGACGTCGAACCCGCGATCGACACGCTCGTCCGCGACTATATGGGGGCGACTCCGCCGTCGCCGCCGCAGCCCACCGACATCACCGTCGGGCCGGTTAACCTCCCCGCGCTGCGCAGCGAGGGCGGGACGATCTCGACCACCGACGTTCCCCCCTCGATTTCGGAGGCGCCTGCGCCCCCGCCCGGAGAGTTTCCGTGACCGATCCCGAACCGATCGCCGCTCCCCCGGCGCCGGTCGATATCCCCTACGGCTTTGCCCGCACCCACGGCGTGGTCATCGCGCCGGGGGAGGGAGGCGTGTGGCGCGCGACGCTGCGCGAGGGCAGCGACCCCGCGGTGCTGATCGAGGTGAAGCGCTATCTCGCGGCGCCGCTCACCGTCGCTACCGCCGATAGTGCCGATTTCGACCGGCTGCTCTCGGACCATTATGCCGTCGATGCGTCGGCCGCGGCGATGGCGGGATCGCTCGACGGCGGCGACCTGGATTTCAGCCTGCCCAGCGCCGAGGACCTGCTCGACAGCGCCGACGACGCGCCCGCGATCCGGCTGATCAACGCGATCATCGCCGAAGCGGTGCGGCAGGGCGTCAGCGACATCCACATCGAACCTTATGAAAGCGGGCTCGTCGTCCGCATGCGCACCGACGGCGTGCTGCGCGAACATCTGCGCATGCCGCCGCACGTCGCCCCCGTTGTCGTCAGCCGCATCAAGGTGATGGCGCGCCTCGACATCGCCGAACGCCGCGTGCCGCAGGACGGGCGCATCGGCCTGACGCTCGCGGGCAAGGCGGTCGACGTCCGCGTCTCGACGCTGCCGAGCCGCGCCGGCGAACGCGTGGTGATGCGCATCCTCGACAAGGACAGCGCCGGGATCGACTTCGACATCCTCGGCCTGACCGGCGCCGCGGACCAGATCCTGCGCGAGGCGCTTGCCGAACCCAACGGGATCATCCTCGTCACCGGTCCGACCGGCTCGGGCAAGACGACGTCGCTCTACGCCGCGCTCAAGCAGTTGAACGACGGCCAGCGCAATATCCTCACCGTCGAGGATCCGGTCGAATATGCCGTCGACGGCATCGGCCAGACGCAGGTGAATGCCAAGGTCGGGCTCGATTTTGCCGCCGGTTTGCGCGCAATCCTGCGTCAGGACCCCGACGTCGTGATGGTCGGCGAAATCCGCGACCGCGAAACCGCCGACATCGCGGTGCAGGCGTCGCTCACCGGTCACCTCGTGCTGTCGACGGTGCACACCAACGATGCGGTGGGCGCGATCACCCGTCTCAAGGATTTGAAAGTCGAGCCTTTTCTTCTGGCATCGACGCTGCGCGCGGTGATCGCGCAGCGCCTCGTCCGCAAGCTCTGCGACCAGTGCCGCGAGCCGGTCCAGGCCGACAACAGCATCGCCGCGATGCTCGGCCTCGACATCGGCACCGTCGTCTGGCGCGCCAAAGGCTGCAACGATTGCACCGGCACCGGCTTCAAAGGCCGCGTCGGAGTATTCGAGGCGATCAAGGTCGACGAGACCGTGCGTCGCTATATCTACAATGGCGGCGACGAGGCGATGATCGCAAAACACGCTTTCCTCAAATCGCCGACGCTCGCCTCGGCGGCGCGGACGATGGTGGCAAAGGGGCTGACCACCGCCGAGGAAGCGATCCGCATCGCGCGGCGCGAGGATGTCGATGCCTGATTATCGCTATGTGGCGATCGATCCGCAGGGCCGCGAGCGCAAGGGACGGCTGACTGCCGCCAACGACGATGCGGCGCGGGCCGACCTTGTCGCCCGCAGGTTCCACATCGTTACGGTCGAGGCGGCGGGGACGAAGCCCGCGGGCCGTTCGCTGCTCGCCTTTCGCCGGACTCGATTGAGCAGCAAGGACCTCGCGCTCTTCACCCGCCAGCTCGCGACACTTGCCGAGGTCGCGCCGCTTGAAGAAGCGCTGCGCACGCTGACGCGCCAGAGCGAGGCCGAAAGCACGCGTGCCGTGATCGGCGACATCCATGCCGGCTTGCTCGAGGGGCGACGCCTCGCCGATGCAATGGCCCGTCAACCGCGCAGTTTTCCGCCGCTCTACCGTGCGATGGTCGCCGCCGGCGAGACGACGGGCAGTCTGACAGTGATCCTCGCGCGGCTCGCCGACCTGCTTGAGCGCCAGGCCGAGGTGCGCGGCAAGCTGATCGCAGCGCTTGCCTATCCGATCGTGCTGGCAGTGGTCGCGATCGGCGTTGTCGCGGCGCTGATGATCTTTGTCGTGCCGCGCGTCGTCGAGCAGTTCACCGACACCGGGCAGCAATTGCCCTTTCTGACCCGCGCGGTGATCGCCGTCTCGAACTTCGCGGCGAACTGGTGGTGGCTGATCGCCTTGCTGCTCGCAGCGAGCGTCTTCGGCTGGGTCGCGGCGATGCGCCGTCCAGCATTCAAGGCGCGCGTCGATGCGCGGCTGCTGCGCCTGCCCGTGCTCGGACGGCTGCTACGCGATCTCTATGCCGCGCGTTTCGCGCGTACGCTGTCGACGATGGTGTCCAGCCGGTTGCCACTGGTCGAGGGGCTGCGCCTGACGGTGCCGACGATCCGCAACGCCGCGCTTGCCGGCGCGACCGCGGCGATCGTCGACCAGGTGCGCGCGGGGGGCAGCCTGTCGGCGGCCTTGCGCGATGCCGGAGTCTTTCCGCCGCTGCTGGTCTACATGACCGCGAGCGGCGAGAGCGCAGGGCGCCTCGAGCAGATGCTCGAACGCGCTGCCGACTATCTCGAGCGCGAGTTCGACCGTTTTACCGCCGCCTCGATGGCGCTTCTCGAACCTGTCATAATTGTCGTTATGGGGTCGTGCGTCGCCCTCATCATCCTTGCCATCCTGCTGCCGATCCTCCAGTTGCAGAACCTAGCCGGACTTTGAAAATGTCGCTGATGAAGCTTTTCTTTCGCCTGATGCTCGACCCCGCCCGCCCATCGGTCGCCACGCGCCGCAAGAAGGACGAGCGCGGTTTCACGCTGACCGAACTGATGGTCGTCATCTTCATCATCGGCCTGCTCGCGACGGTGGTCATGATCAACGTCCTCCCGAGTCAGGACAAGGCGATGGTGACCAAGGCAAAGGCCGACATCGCGACGCTCGAAACCGCGCTCGAACAGTATCGCCTCGACAATCTGGTCTACCCTGCATCGGGCGACGGGCTGAACGCACTCGTCACCGCGCCTCCCGCGCTGGCCCAGCCCGAACGCTATCGCCGCGGTGGCTATATCAAGACGCTTCCGCAGGATCCGTGGGGGCGCCCCTATCACTATCAGGCGCCCGGTGCGAACGGGAAGGCGTTCGACGTGTGGTCGATGGGCGCCGACGGGGCTCCCGGCGGGACTGATGAAAATGCGGACATCCGCGCCGACAGCTGATCCCGTGCGGCCGAACGGCTTCACCCTCGTCGAACTGATGGTTGTGCTGGCGATCCTCGGACTCGCCGCGACTGCGGTCGTGCTCACCATCCCGGGCGAGGAGCGCAGCGTGCGCAGCGAGGCCGACCGGCTCGCCGCGCGCCTTGCCGCCGCGCGCGATGTTGCGGTGGTCGAGGGGCGGAGCGTGGCGGTGAATTTCGCGCCGTCGGGTTACGGGTTCGAGCGGCGGATCGCGGGGGAATGGCAACCGCTACCGGGCCGAGCCTTCGAACAGCGCAACTGGCCGTCTGGCGTGCACTTCGTCGCCGCGAACGGGCAGGGGGGGGCACGCGTCCTCTTCGATCGCGTGGGCACCAGCCCGACGCCGCAGGCGATCGTGCTGGCGGGCGGCGACGCGCGCGAGGCTGTGCGTGTCTCGGCGACCGGGGAGGTCAGCCGTGGCGAATGAACGATCCGACCACGACGAAGTCGGCTTCACCCTGCTCGAAATGCTCGTCGCGCTCAGCATCATCAGCATCGCCGCGCTGACGCTCGTGCGCCTCGATGCCTTTGCAGTACGCAGCGCGGGCGATCTCGACGAGCGTACGATGGCAGGCATCGTCGCGCAGAACCGTGCGGTCGAATTGTGGACCGATCCGGCGCTGCCGACGATCGGCAGCAACGTCTCGTCGGTCGCCAACGCCGGGCGCAACTGGCGGATCGAGCAGCGTGTCGCGCCGACCGCCGACGACAGCCTGCTCCGCATCGATCTCACCGTGCGTCCCGAGAGCGGCCGCGGACAAGCGACCCTCACGATCATCCGGCCCAGCCGATGAAGGGGCGCGATCCATCCCAATCCTCGGTCGCACCGAGCTTGCCTAAGGGCCGTTCTTTCATTCGGCCTCGCCGGAAGAGGGGCAATGCTTCGACAGGCTCGGCACAAACGGGCGTGGGGCAAGGCGACGGTGGCTTCACCCTCGTTGAAATGCTCGTCGCGCTCTCACTCTTCGCGGCGATCGCGGCGATGGGGGTCGGGCTGCTGCGCAGCAGCATAGACACGCAGGATGCGGTGCAGGGCCGGCTCAAAGCGATGGGCAGTGTCAACCGACTGCGCGCGCTAATGGCGAACGATCTGGCGCAGGTGCTCCCGCGCGCGACGCGCGGACCGTCGGGAGAGGCGGTTCCTGCCTTCGTCGGTTCCGAAAACGGCTTTGCGCTCGTTCACGGCGGTGCCGGATCGCTAGAAACCGGGTCGCGACCCGACGTCGAGCGCGTCGCCTATGCCTTTGCCGGCGGCGAGTGGCGCCGCGCGGTGCAGCCGATGCTCGACGGCGCGGCGCCCGGTGAGGGCGATCGCCTGATCGGCGAGGTGACCGGCGTTGCGCTTCGCTATCGCGACGATCAGGGACAATGGGGCGGAAGCTGGACCTCCGATCCCGGTGATCGCCTGCCACGCGCGGTCGAGGTGCAGCTGACGCGCCAGGGTCGCGCGCCACTGGTGATGCTCTTCCTGACGGCGCCTGCGCCGCCACCGTCTACGGTTCCGGTCAAGGACGGCGCACCATGACCGGGCGTCGGTCCGACGAAAGGGGGGCGGCGCTGCTCAGCGTCCTGCTGCTGGTGTCTGTGATGGCGGTGATCGCCGCGACCGCGCTCGACCGGCTGACGCTCGCGACGCGCATCGCGGGCAGCGTCGCGACGGTCGACCAAGGGCGCGCTTTTGCTTTCGCCGCCGAGGAAATTGCCTTGCGCCGCGTTGCCGACCTTGTCGGGCGCGACAAGGCAAAGCTCACATTGGCCGGCGACTGGCTCGGCCGCGATTTCACCCTGCCGCTCCCGGGTGGGCAGGGCACGGCGCGACTGAGCGATGCCAATAACTGCTTCAACCTCAACAGCCTGGTTGCCGAAACCGCACCGGGACGATTCAGCCAGCGCCCCGGCGCGACCGGCCAGTTCGCCGAGCTGATGACCTTGCTCGGCGTCGGCGCCGACGAGGCAAGGATGATTGCGGGCGCCACCGCCGACTGGCTGGACAGCGACAGCATTGACGGCCCGCTGGGCGCGGAGGACGGCGTTTACCGTTCCCTGCCGGGCAGTTACCTGCCCGCCAACCGCACGATGGTGGATATCAGCGAACTGCGGGCGGTACGCGGAGTCACGCCCGGGATTTACGGCCGGCTGCGGCCCTGGCTCTGTACGCTACCCGTCGCCGAACCGGTGAAGCTCAACGTCAATACGCTGTCGCCCGCACAGGCACCGCTCGTGGCAATGCTTCTGCCGGGGCAATTGAGCGTCGCCGATGCGCGCGCGGCGCTGGTCGCGCGCCCTGCCGGCGGCTATGGCAGCAGCGTGCGATTCTGGCAGTCCGGGCCGCTGGCCCGCCTGACTCCGCCCGACGATGTCGCCGGGCAGGCGGGGGTGGCGAGCCGCTGGCTGGCGCTGACGACCGAAGTGACGATGGGGGATGGTTTCTTGACGGCGGATTCGCTCATCGATGCTTATGGTGGGGCACCCGCTGCCGGGGCCGCGCGTCCCGTCATCGTGCGCCGCGACTGGGGCGAAGCCGACTGATATGGCGCGGACCCTGCTTATCTGGCTGCCGACGCAAGCCGCGCTTTCGGGCGGTGAGGCTTTGCGGCCCGCATGGCTGCGCGTCGATGACGGTGTGATCGTCGATTCGGGACAGGATGACGGCTGGGTTGATGCATGGGAAAAACCTGACGAAGAGGGCGACGATCGCTTGATTGCGCTAGCTCCGGCCGCGGACGCGCCGCTGCGCTGGCGCCACTATCCCGACGCCGCGCCTGCACAGGCGGCGGCGGTTGCGCGGATCGATACGCTGCGCGACAGCTTGGGCGACGCGGCGGCGTTGCACATTGTCGCCGGGCAGGCGGCGCAAATCGGGCAAGCGGTGCCTGTCGTGGTCACCACGCATGCGGCAATGACCGCATGGAACGACTGGTTGAAGGCACAGGGGCTGGTCGTTGAAGCGATTCTGCCCGCCGCTACGACCGTGCCGCCGCCCGACGAGGATAGTCTGTGGTCGGCTGAGGTGGGGCGCGAACGGGTGCTGCGCAGCGTTGACCGTGCGTTCGCATCCGATCCCGAACTCGACCAGCTGGTCGCGGCGGGGCGGCCGATCGTGCCGCTCGATTCCGACCGGATGCGTGAGGCACTGTTGCTCTCGCTCTCGGCTCCGCCGCTCGATCTGCTCAGCGGTGCGTGGCAGCCCAAGCGGCGCTGGGCGATCGATCCGTTGCTCGTCAAATGGATCAAGCATCTCGCCATAGCCTTGGTGGCGATCAGCCTTTTGATCCCTCTCGTTCACGCCATCCGTCTTTATGCTGACACCGATCGCGCGGACGCGGTAGCGGTCGCAACGGCGAAGAAGGCGGGAATCGGCGCGAGCGATGCCGCCGCCGCCGAGGCCGAACTCGATCGCCGTCTCGCCGCGGCAGGGGGCGGGCCGCTCGCTTTCTCGGTACCCGCCTCGGCGCTCTACGAAGCGATGCAGGGCGCGCCCGGTGTTGCGCTCAAGAGCCTGTCGCATCGCACGGATGGTACGCTGACCGCGATGCTTGTGGCGCCGCGCGTCGAGGATCTCAATGCGGTGCTGCTTGCGTTACAGGCGAGGGGTTACAAGGTTACTGCCCAAGCGGGTGCGGGCACCGACGGGCAGCAGACGGCGAATATCACGATAAGGGCGGTGCCATGATCGCGCGGATCGGCAATTGGTGGCAAGGGTTGTCGCGCCGCGAGCGCTGGCTTGTCGGCGCGGCGGGCGCGCTCGCGCTCGGCGTGCTCGGCTGGGCGCTCGGGCGGCCGGTCGTCGCCATGTTTGTCGATCTCGAAAGCCGCCATCGCGCCGCCGTCGAGCGCGAGGGGCGCGTCGCCGCCAAGGTGCAATTGCTCGGCCAGCGTCCGGCCGGCGCTGCGGCTGCAGCCGCCGTTGCGACGCCTGTCGACCAGCTTCTCGCGCAATCCGCGAGCGATATCGGCCTGACGCTCGACCGCAACGAGGCGCGCGGGCCGGGGCAGGCGACGATCGCCATCGCCACCGCCAAGGCGCCGGTGCTCGCCGACTGGCTCGCCGGTCTGGAAGCGCAAGGTTTCGTCGTCGATCAACTGACGATCACGCCGGGGAATGATGGCACGGTCGGCATGACCGCCGAATTGCGGCGGGGCGGGGCGTGATGCGTCGCCGTATAATCGTTGCCGCGATCTTGATCGCGCTCATCCTGGTCGTCGCGACCTTTCCGATGCGGCTCGCGCTCGTCATGGCCGGCGCCGAACGATCGGGGCTCACCGCGCGCGAGGTGACGGGATCGGTCTGGGCCGGCGAACTGGTCGAGGCCCGGCTCGGTGCGCTGCCGCTCGGCAATGTGCAGGCCAGCCTGTCGCCGCTGGCATTGCTGGGCGGAAATGTCGAACTGGGTTTTGTGCGTTCCGACGCGCGGCTCGGCGAACTTGCGGGGCGCCTGCACGGCAGCGATCCGCGCGGCATATCCGGTCTCGTCGGGGCCACCTCGCTGTCGGGCGGGCTCGGGGTCGTCCCGGTCGACAGCCTGCGGTTCGAGGGCGTCGAAGCCCGGTTCGATGATCGCGGGCGCTGCATCGCCGCGGGCGGGCGGATCCAGTTGGCGGTGGGCACGTCGATCGCCGGCCTCGACCTGTCGCGTGGCCTGTCGGGTCCGCTGCGCTGCGTCGACGGGTGGGCGCAGGCGGCACTCACCAGCCAGTCGGGGATGGAACGGCTCATCTTGAGTTTTGACGGCAGCGGCGCCTATCGCGCGCGCTTCGCGATCGCTGCCGATGACCCCGCTCTGGCGGCGGCGCTGACGGCGATCGGCTTTCGTGCCGGTGATGGCGGGTTCGTGCTGGTCGCCTCGGGCCGGTTCTGAGCGATGATCGCGGCGCTCGACGCCTTGCCCCATGGCGCCGGCGTCGCGCTTGCCGCGCTGATAGGGCTGGTTCTCGGCAGTTTCATCGCAACGCTGGTGCTGCGCTGGCCGGCCGGGCGTTCGATACTGGGGCGCTCGCGCTGCGACGGCTGCGACCGCGCGTTGGGACCGCTGGAGCTTGTCCCGCTTGCGTCGGCGCTGGCGTTGCGTGGCCGGTGCCGGGGGTGCGGTTCGCGGATCGATCCGTTCCACATGCAGGTCGAACTCGCGTCGGGGCTGATCGGGGCGCTGGCGCTGGCGATCATGCCGGGGATGGCGGGCTGGCTGTGGGCGCTGTTTGGCTGGCTGCTGCTGCCACTCGCCTTGCTCGACGCGCGGTTCATGTGGTTGCCCGACCGCCTCAACGGTGTGCTGGCCGTCGCCGGCCTGCTTCTCGCCGGACCATTGCTGGGTACGAGCCTGTTCGATCGCTGGATCGGCGCGGTGGCGGGCGGTGTGCTGCTTGCTCTCGTCGCGCTCCTTTTCGAACGGATGCGCGGGAAACGGGGCATGGGGGGCGGGGATCCCAAGCTCGCCGCGGCGATCGGCACGTGGATCGGTTGGCATGCGATGCCGCTGATGATCCTGCTCGCGAGCGCGGGCGGGATGCTGTGGGCGCTCTTCACGCAAGGAAAAGGGGACCGCCCGCTTTCACTGCGCGCGATCCCCTTCGGCGTTTTTATGGCCGTTGCCGCCTGGGCGACGGTGGCCTTGTGGCCGCTGCTCAGCGCTGGATGACTACGGTCACCGCGCGGCGATTCTTGGCATAGGCGTCCTCGGTCGAGCCGAGCTCGGCCGGACGTTCCTTGCCATAGCTGATCACTTCGATGCGCGACGGATCGATGCCGAGCGACGCGAGATAGTTTTTCGCGGCGTTGGCGCGGCGTTCTCCGAGCGCGATATTATAGTCGCGAGTGCCGCGTTCGTCGGCATGACCCTCCAGCAGCACGCGCACCGCGGGGTTGCGCTGCAGCCACTGAGCCTGGCTCGCCAGCGTCGCCTGATCCTCTGCATCGACGTTGAACTGGTCGAAACCGAAGAAAATGCGGTCCGACGAGACGCTGTTGACGAAGTCCTGTTGCGAGCCGGGGATGATGCCTCCGGTCCCCGGTCCCGTATCGGTGCCTCCGGTGCCCTCGGGGACAGGCGGCAGCGTTTCGGGCGCCTTTTTCGAGCAGGCGCCCACGGCGAGCATCGCGATCGCGGCGACCATGGCGGTGGTTTTCTTTATCGTCATGTTTTCGTCCCTTTCGTGTTGTTCCGGATTGTCCTGTTCAGGCGCAGCTTAACCCATGTTGAACCCGGGGGTCCAACCCTGGTTTCCCTTTTTGGTTCCGTCAGCCGCGCAAGCCCTTGGTTTCCCGTCAGGGCCGGACCGGACCCCAGCTCGGGTCGGATCCGTCCTGCGGCGTCGGCAGGCGCCGCATGTTCACGCCGGTCAGGTCAACCTGCCACAGGCTCGACTTGCCGTCACGGCCCGCCGACGTGCGGAAGAACTGGATGACGCGGCCGTTCGGCGACCATGTCGGCGCTTCGTCCTGCCAGCTGTTGGTCAGCAGCCGCTCGCCGCCGCCCGCCGGTGTCATGACACCGATGCGGATATTGCCGCCTCCAAGCCGGGTGAAGGCGATCAGATCACCGCGCGGCGACCATTCGGGGGTCGCGTAGCGCCCGCCGCCGAAACTGATCCGCTGCTGGTTCGACCCGTCGATGTTCATCGTATAGATTTGCTGGCTGCCTGACCGATCGCTTTCGAACACGATCTTTTTGCCGTCGGGCGAAAAGCTGCCGCCGACGTCGATGCCGGGGGTGCTGGTCAGCCGTACCGGCGTGCCGCCATTCGCCGACACGCGATAGATGTCGGTGTTTCCGCCGACCGCCATCGAGAAGAGGATCTGGGTTCCGTCGGGCGACCAGCGCGGGGCGAAGGTCGCGTTGCGGCTTTCGGTCACGAGCTTCTGCGTACCCGCGTCGACATCGTAGATGAAGACGCGGACGCGGTCGTTCAGATAGCTGACGTAGACGATCTTCTTGTAGTCGGGCGAAAAGCGCGGGCTGAGCGCGAGCGCCTGGCCGTTGGTGATGAAGCGGTGGTTGCCACCATCCGAATCCATGATCGCGAGCCGCTTGATCCGGTTCCCCTTGGGACCACTCTCGGCGATGTAGGCGACGCGGCTGTCGAAGAAAGGAGATTCGCCCGACAGGCGCGAATAGATGGCGTCAGCGCACTTGTGCGCGGCGCGGCGCCAGTCGGAAGGCTGGATTTCGAAACCCTGCCGCACCAGCTCGCTGCCGAGATCGGTGTCATAGAGATAGCAGCCCACGACCAGCCCGCCGGTGCTGTTGGTGCGCACGAAGCCGTGGACGACATTTTCGGCGTTGCGTGCCTGCCAGTCGGCGAAGCGCGGTGCGGTGACTTCGGGCATGGAGATGGCGCGGACGCTGCCGGGGCCGAGCGGGGCGTAAAGGCCGCTGCGTTCGAGGTCGGCGGCGATGACCTCGGCGATCTGGCGCCCAAGGCTGTCGGTGCGCAGGCCTGCGACGGTGGTGACCGCGGGGGTGGCAAGTGCGGGGACGGCGATGACGGTGCGGTCCTGCGACAGCGTTCCTTCGATCGTTTCGCGCGGCTCGGTCTGGGCGGTTGCCGGAGGCGCGACGCTTTCCTGCGCGAACGCGGGCGCAGTGGTCAGCATCAGGGCGAGCGTCAGGGTGATCGGGCGCAACATGGACTACCTCTTGATGAAATCGAGCGTGTAATTCTGCCAGAAGCTGTAATTTTCTTCGGGCAGGTCGAAGGGCGCGGCGAGTTCAACCGCGCGTTTTGCGCACTCCTGGTGGCGCTGGACCTGAAACTTGTTGCTGTCGTTCTCACCGGTGGTGGTGACGCCGGAGAAGCCCGCGAGAGCGCCCGACGGGGTCAGGCGGAATTTCACCACGGTCTTGAGCTGATCGACATCGACGCCGCTGACGCGGCAGCTGTCCCAGCGCGGACGGATGGCCGCCTTGATGCTGACATCGATAGATCGCCGCACCTCGGCTGCCGTCTTGCTCGCGGGCGCGCCCTTACTCGGCGCTTTGGTCTGTTCGCGGCCCAGTCCTTCGGTGATTCCATCGAGACGGCCTGTCGGGCGGGCGCCCGCGTTTTTGGCCGGCGCCTTGGGGGCCGCTTTGGGCGGTGCCTTCTTCACGGCCGGAGGCGCCTGCTTCGGCGGCGGCTGTTTGGGGCGTGCGACCTGCTTGGGGGTGGGCGCGGGGGTCGGACGCACCACGGGTTCGGGAAGCGGCGGGGCGGGGGTCGGCAGAGGCTCGGGCGCTGCTATGTCCACTGCATCCTCTTCGCCGAGCCGCGCGGCGGGCGGTGTATCGCTGATCACCGGTGCGCTGGATTCGGTTGCGGTTTCGGCGATCAGGTCCACCTCCATCGGCGGATTGTCGAATCGGCGATCGCCTGCGGTCCATTGCACCGAAAGCAGGCCGATGATCAGCACATGCGCGACCACCGCGATCGCAATGCCGCGTTGCTGATTGCCCCTGTCTGCCGGTGTTGCGGCCATGATCGTCAGCCTATTGACCGGTTTCTGAACCATCGGTGACCGCGGCTTCGGCGGTGGTCGGGGTTTCCCCCTGGGCACCCGTCGTCACCAGCGCAATCCGCGACAGTCCAGCGCGGTTGAGTTCGCCCATCACGCGCATCACGCGACCATAGTCGAGCCCCTTGTCGGCGCGCAGCATGATCTGTTGCGGGCGCTCGCCTTCCTTCTGCGCCGCGGCGATCGCGTCGAGCCGTGCGGGAAGCTCGCTCTCGGGAACCACCTCTTCGCCGATATAGATGGTGTCGTCGGCATTGATCGACAGCTGAACCGGTTCCTGCTCCTCGGTCTCGACAGGCTTCGCCCGGCTTTCGGGCAGGTCGATCGGTACCGCGGAAGCGAGCAAGGGTGCGGTGATCATGAAGATGATCAGCAGCACAAGCATGACGTCGACCAGCGGGGTGACGTTGATCTCCGACATCGGTGCGCGGTGTGCGCCGCGACCGCGCCGACGGCCGGCGCCGGCGGAAGGGCCCGACATCGCCATCAGGCGTCGACCTCAAGCTCGCGGCTGAAGGTCGCGTGGAGCCCGTCGGCGAAGCGGCCGAGGCGCGATTCGAGGCGGTTCAGCCGCTGCGAAAAGCTGTTGTAGGCGATAACGGCGGGGATCGCGGCGAACAGGCCGATCGCGGTGGCGAACAGCGCCTCGGCGATGCCCGGCGCGACGACAGCCAGGCTGCTGTTATTCTCGGCGGCGATTGCGGTGAAGCTGCGCATGATGCCCCAGACGGTGCCGAACAGCCCGACGAAGGGCGCGACCGAACCGATGGTCGCCAGTACGCCGATCTTTTCGGCGAGCTTGTCGACCTCGCCCGCCACCGCGCTGTGCATCGCGATGCCCAGCCGTTCGCGGGTGCCGTCGCGGTCGACCGTCTTGCCCGCGGTCGACCGGCGCCATTCGGAAATGCCCGCGCCGAGGACCTTCGCGCTCGGAAGTTCCTCGCGGCCGTTTTCCTCGTAAAATTTGTCGATATTGCCCGCGCGCCAGAAATCGCGTTCGAAGCGCTCCGACGCCGCCATCATCTTGCCCACGCCGCGGCCGTGGGTGAAGATCACCGCCCAGACGTAGATCGAGGCGGCGAGCAGGCCGATCATCACGGCCTTCACGATGATGTCGGCCTGAAGGAACAGCGCGATCGGCGACAGCGTCGCCGCGTCGGCGGCCAGCTTGATATTGTCTAGCAAGGGCAGGTCTCTCCATTCATGACGGCGGTGAAACGTTGGATCCAGTCCGCGGGTTGGCGACGGGGCCGTCCCTCGGGCGACAGGAAGGCCGCGGTGACGCGGCCCTCGGTAAGCGTGTCGGAGCTGAACGCATCCTGACCGCGAAGGATGCGCTGCGCGATGATCACGCTGGCGCCGCGCACCGCCTCGATCGTACTGACGACCAGCAGGTCGTCGTCGAGCCGGGCGGGGCTGCGATATCTGATGGCGAGGTCGGTGACCGCCCAGGCGCCTTCGCCTGCTTCCATCGCCGCGCGCTGGTCGATACCGGCGAGGCGCAGCATGTCGGAGCGCGCGCGCTCCATATAGCGCAGATAATTGGCGTGATAGACGATGCCGCTGAGGTCGGTGTCCTCGAAATAGACGCGCGCGCGGAAGTGGTGCGCGGCCCCGGCGAAGGCGCCGGCGACAAAAGGAGGAAGGGCGTCGTTCATTGTCCCGACCGATAGCGATGCAACGACTCGTCGCAAACCCCTGATCAACACTTCGTCGCGGTGGCGCGGCGATTGGTGGCAGAAAAGTGCGGAAGTTGGCGAAGGTGCCGCGCGGCGCCGATCACGCCTCGGGGGCGAAGAGGCTGTCCTGCGATCCCGCGGGTGGCGATAAGCCCAAATGTTTCCAGGCGCTTGCGTTCATCATTCGGCCGCGGGCGGTGCGCGCGATCAGCCCGATCTGGAGCAGATAGGGTTCGATCACATCCTCGATCGTGTCGCGGGGTTCCGAAAGCCCCGCCGCGAGCGTTTCGACCCCGACCGGTCCGCCGCGATAAATGTCGGCGATCATAAGGAGATAACGCCGGTCCATCGCATCGAGCCCGAGCGCGTCGACTTCGAGCCGGTTGAGTGCGGCGTCGGCCGCCCTAGCATCGACGATCGCATGCCCGGCGACGGTCGCGAAGTCGCGCACGCGGCGCAGCAGCCGCCCGGCGATGCGCGGGGTGCCGCGCGCGCGGCGGGCGATTTCGAGCGCGCCGTCGGGGGCCAGCGGCAGCGCGAGAAGCCGCGCGGCGCGCGTGATCACCTGTTCGAGTTCGGCGTGGGTGTAGAAATTGAGCCGCACCGGAATGCCGAAGCGGTCGCGCAGCGGGGTGGTGAGCAGGCCCTGCCGCGTCGTCGCGCCGACGAGGGTGAATTTGGGCAGGTCGATGCGCACGCTGCGCGCCGAGGGGCCTTCGCCGATCATGATGTCGAGCGCGCGGTCCTCCATCGCAGGGTAGAGGATTTCCTCGACCGCGGGCGACAGGCGGTGGATTTCGTCGATGAACAGCACGTCGCCGTCCTCGAGGTTGGTGAGCAGCGCGGCAAGGTCGCCCGCCTTGGCGATCACCGGGCCCGACGTGGAGCGGAAGCCGACGCCGAGCTCGCGCGCGACGATCTGCGCGAGCGTCGTCTTGCCGAGCCCCGGCGGGCCGAAGAAGAGCACATGGTCGAGCGCATCGCCGCGCGCCTTCGCGGCCTCGACGAAGATGCGCAGATTCTCGCGCGCCGCCGCCTGTCCGACGAATTCGGAAAGCGACTTCGGTCGCAGCGCGGCGTCGGCATCCTCGGGGGTGCGGTGCGGGGTGGTGAGGGCCGGCTCAGTCATGGTGCTCTATTGCCTCGCCGGTGATCGAAACCCAAGGCTCCTTGCGTTCCTCCCAGACCGAATAGTCGGGGACGAAGCCGTGGCCGGGTTCGAAATTGCCGAGCGGGATCGCATAGGCGTCGTGATAGGGTCGCGCGCGGTACCAGACGCCCGCGCCGCAGGTGGAGCAGAAGAAGAAGTCGGCGGTGTTGCCGCTGGCGCCGGTATATTGCCACATCCTCGCGTTCGCCTCGCCCTCGATGCGGACCTGTTCGGCGGGGAAGCGCACCTGCGCCGCAAAAGCGCTGCCGCTGCGCGCCTTGCACTCGCGGCAGTGACACACCGACACGCGGATCGGCTCGCCGGTGCAGGCGATGCGGATCCGGCCGCAGCGGCAGGCGGCGTTGCGAACGCGGTCGGTCACTTGGCGGCTTTCTTGAGCGCCACACGCACCAGCGCGTCGAGAGTGGCGCCCGCGCCCAGTTCCTCGTTCGCCGCGGCGACGGCGGCGCTCGCTTCTCCGGGTTTGAAGCCGAGGCTGGTGAGGGCGGCGACGGCGTCGCCGAGCGGGCCCGCGATGGCGGTGCCCGGGATGCTCGCTCCCGCCGCGATGCCGCCCAATGCCCCGGCCTTGTCCTTCAGCTCGTGCGTGATGCGCTGCGCGAGCTTGGGGCCGACGCCGTTTGCCCGCGCGATCATCGCGCTGTCGCCGCTGGCGAGCGCGCGCTGGAGTTCGCCGACTTCGAGCGCCGAGAGGATCGCCAGCGCGACCTTGGTGCCGACGCCCTGGACGTGGGTGAGCAGGCGGAACCAGTCGCGTTCCTCGGCCCTGGCGAAGCCGAGCAGGCGCAGGAAATCCTCGCCGACGAGCATTTCGGTGTGGATGGTGACGTCGCTGCCGACGCGGCCGAGCGCGTCGAGGGTGCGCGCCGACGCCTCGACCAGATAGCCGACGCCGCCGACGTCGATCACGGCATGGCCTGCGCCGCTACTGTCGAGCTTTCCGGTGAGTTTCGCGATCATGCGACCGGGTTAGCGCGGCAGGAATGAAAAGGGAACAAATTTGGTTCGCACGAAGACACAAAGACACGAAGATTTTGCTTCGTTCGCGCTGAGCTTGCCGAAGGGCTGTTCTGCCTTTGCAACTGCAGCGGTCGAGAAAGGATGGGGCTTCGACAAGCTCAGCACAAACGAATTTGGGGCGGCATGGACCTCTTCGTGGGTTTGTGCCTTCGTGCGAAACCTTAAAAGCGCGGCCGGTGGTGGGCGTGGCAGATCGCGACGGCCAGTGCGTCTGCGGCATCGGCGCCCGCAACCTTCGCGCCGGGCAGGAGGATGCGCAGCATCGCCTGCACCTGTTCCTTCGCCGCGCCGCCGGTGCCGACGATCGCCTTCTTGACGACGCGCGGCGCATATTCGCCGACCGCGAGCCCGCCGCGGGCGCAGCCGAGCAGGACGACGCCGCGCGCGTGCGCAAGCTTGAGCGTCGATTGCGGATTGTCGTTGACGAAGACCTCCTCGACCGCGGCCGACACCGGCGCATGGTCGGCGATCACCGCGGCGAGCACGGTGTCCAGATAGGCGAGCCGGTCGGGCAGGGAGGCTTTGGCGTCGGTCTTGATCTGGCCGTTGGCGATATGGCTGATCCGGCTGCCTTCGACGCGGATCACGCCCCAGCCGGTGCAGCTCAATGAGGGGTCGAGGCCGAGGATGATCATAATTTTGATCCTCCCTGTGCCGCAGGCATGGGGAGGTGGCAGCGCGAAGCGCTGACGGAGGGGCCATGGCACACTGGCTCCTCCACCACCGGCTTCGCCGGCGGTCCCCCTCCCCATCGCTTTGCGACAGGGAGGATTTTCATCAACCCAGCTTTTCCATCACCGCGTCGGGGATTTCGTAATTGCCCCACACGGTCTGGACGTCGTCGTCGTCGTCGAGCGTGTCGATCAGCTTGAAGAGCGTCTGCGCGATGCTTTCGTCGGCGATTTCGCTCTTGAGCGTCGGCCGCCACGCGAGCTTGACGCCCTCCGCCTCGCCGAGCTTGGCCTCGAGCGCCTTGGCGACTTCGTGCAGGCTGTCGACGCTGGTCCAGATGTCGTGGCCGTCGTCGGACGATTCGACGTCGTCGGCGCCTGCGTCGAGCGCGGCCTCGAACACGGCGTCGGCGTCGCCGGCCCCGGCGCCATAGTTGATCAGGCCGAGGCGGTCGAAGCCGTGGCTGACGCTGCCCGAGGTGCCGAGGTTGCCCCCATTCTTGCTGAACGCGGTGCGGACGTTGGTCGCGGTGCGGTTGCGGTTGTCGGTCAGCGCTTCGACGATCAGCGACACGCCGCCCGGGCCATAGCCTTCGTACCGGATTTCCTCATAATTGTCGCCGTCGTTGCCCGCCGCCTTGTCGATCGCGCGCTGGATATTGTCCTTGGGCATCGACTGCGCCTTGGCGGCGTTGACCGCGGCGCGCAGGCGGGCGTTGGCGTCGGGATCGGGCAGCCCCATCTTCGCCGCTACGGTGATTTCGCGGCTGAGCTTCGAGAAGAGGCTGCTGCGCTTTTTATCCTGCGCACCCTTGCGATGCATGATGTTCTTGAATTTGCTATGGCCGGCCACAGCCTACCTCCATCCGATGGAAAATTGTGGCGCCCCCCTAGCGCGGCGAAGGGCCGCGCACAACCGGAGCCGGTGCGGTAAAGTGTGGCGAAGGACCAGCGTCGTCAGAGGACGACCGCCGTCCCGCTGGCCGAAACCATCAGCATCGAGCCGTTCTGGCCGAGCACTTCGTAATCGAGGTCGACGCCGATCACGGCGTTGCCGCCGAGCCGCGCGGCTTCGGCTTCCATTTCGGCGATCGCTTCCTTGCGGGCGCGGGCGAGGACATCCTCATATTTGCCCGAGCGGCCGCCGACGATGTCGGTGATGCTGGCGAACAGGTCGCGGAACAGGTTGGCGCCGACGATCACCTCGCCGGTGACGATGCCCAGATATTCGCGGACCGGACGGCCCTCGACGGCGTTGGTGGTGGTGCTGAACATGATTGCCTGTCTCCCTCCGGTTTGTTCGGGCCGGACTAGTCGAAGGTCCGTCCCTGTCTTTGGCATCTACAAAGAAGAACGGTCCTTCGACAAGCGCCGGACGAACGGCGAGGAGCGACGCGGCTCAGTCGATGCCGAGCGCCGATTTGTAGACGTCGAGGATCGCTTCCATTTCCTTGCGGTCGTGCACCGGCATTTTGCGCAGGCGGACGATCTGGCGCATGATCTTGGGATCATAGCCGTTGCTCTTCGCCTCGTTATAGGTGTCGCGGATGTCGTCGGCGATGCCCTTTTTCTCTTCTTCCAGCCGCTCGACGCGCTCGATGAACAGGCGCAGTTGCTGGTCGGACGTGGTGGCTTCGCTCATTTGGGACTCCGCTGGATGGATGATGGGTGCGCGAGAATCGCGCCTGGCGCGTCCCTAGCGAGGTCGGGGATTCTTCGCCATGCTTTCTTCCATCCGCGCGAGCTGTTCGGGGGTCGCGGGGGTGTGGTGGAGCGTCTTCCAGGCGGTGGTCGGCATGCCGTGGACGATCGCGCGGCCCGCCTCCTTTTCCATGCCGCCGGCCTCGGCAATCCAGTCGCCGAGGCAGTTGCGGCAGAAGCCCGCGAGCCCCATCAGGTCGATGTTCGCGGCGTCGCTGCGGTGGCGGAGGAGGCGGACGAGGCGGCGGAACGCCGCCGCGGCGGCGGCATCGTCGAGTGTGTCGAGCGCGTCGTTGGCGGGCGGGGCGTCTTCGCTGCAGGACATGGTCGGGCTCCATCGGTCGCGGGGAGGGCGTGAATAGCTATACGCGGCTTGCCTTGCCCATCGCAACGCGCCTAGGCAAGCCGCCGACATCCACCCCCATTTCGACCGGAGCTTTCGTGGTCCAGAGTTTTACCCCCCGCCAGCGCAAGGTCCGTATCCTCGCGACGCTCGGTCCCGCCAGCGCCAATCCCGCGATGATCGCCGAACTGCATCGCGCGGGCGCCGACGCCTTTCGCGTCAACATGAGCCATGGCGATCATGAAGGCCATGCGAAGGTGATCGCGGCGATCCGCGCGCTCGAGAAGGAAACCGGGCGGCCGACGACGATCCTCGTCGACCTGCAGGGACCGAAGCTGCGCGTCGGGGCGTTCCGCGACGGGCCCGCCGAACTGGTCAAGGGCGCCGCGTTCGTGCTCGACGCCGATCCGGCACCCGGCGACGCTGGGCGCGTCCACCTGCCGCATCCCGAACTGTTCGCGGCGCTCGAACCCGGCACGCGGTTGCTGATCGACGACGGCAAGCTGGTGCTGCGCGTGCACGGCGTCGCGCCGGGGCGGATCGAGACGGTGGTCGAGGTCGGGGGCAGGATTTCGGACCGCAAGGGGGTCAATGTCCCCGATGTCGTGGTGCCGCTCGCGGCGCTGACCGAAAAGGACCGCCGCGACCTGACCTTCGCGCTCGAACAGCATGTCGACTGGATCGCGCTGTCGTTCGTCCAGCGCCCCGAGGATGTCGCCGAGGCGCGGCGGCTGATCGGCGGCAAGGCGGCCCTGCTCGTCAAGTTCGAGAAGCCGGCGGGGGTGCAGCGGCTCGAGGAGATACTCGAGCTCGCCGACGCGGCGATGGTCGCGCGCGGCGACCTGGGGGTCGAATTGCCGCCCGAAGCGGTGCCGCCGCTCCAGAAGCGGATCGTCGCGACCGCGCGGCGGATGGGCAAGCCGGTGGTCGTCGCGACGCAGATGCTCGAATCGATGATCGTCTCGCCCTCGCCGACGCGCGCCGAAGTGTCCGACGTCGCGACCGCCGTCTATGACGGCGCCGACGCGATCATGCTGTCGGCCGAGACCGCGGCGGGAGCCTGGCCGGTCGAGGCGGTGACGATGATGGATAGCATTGCGCGATCGGTCGAAAGCGATCCGGACTATTACCGCCGGCTGCACTTCACCGAGACGGTGCCCGACGCGACGACCGCCGACGCGCTCGCCGAGGCGGCGGGGAGCATCATCGGGACGATCGCGGCCGACGCGATCATCTGTTTCACCGCGTCGGGATCGACCGCGCGCCGCGTCGCGCGCGAGCGGCCGGGCGCGCCGCTGCTGGTGCTGACGCCCAGGAAGGAGGCGGCGCGGCGCATGGGGCTGCTCTGGGGCGCGCATGCGGTGCCGACCAAGGACATCGGCAGTTTCGAGGAGATGATCGCCAAGGGCAAGCGCATGGCGCTGCGCCACGGGATCGGGCGCGCGGGCGCGAAGCTGGTGATGATGGCGGGGGTTCCCTTCGGCACGCCGGGGTCGACCAACGTGCTGCACGTCGCGACGCTGACCGGCGACGAGCTCAAGGGTTACGCCTGAGCGATTCAAATCGGCACAAAAGTTAGCGGTCGATTCAGGAAGTTGCGAACTTGATTCAGTTCGGGACGCGCAAAAATGGTAAATCTCCTTTGCACCATTGACGTGCAGCGGCATAGTCGGTGCAGATGGCGCGTCGGACCCGCATCGGGGGGATCCGCATCACAGTCCGGAGGTCAAATTCGCGTGTCCGCCCCGTTCCGTTTTCCGCGCTTTTTCGTCACCAGCCCCGCGCCATGCCCCTATCTGGCGGGCAAGACCGAGCGCAAGGTGTTCACCGAGCTCAACGGCCATAGCGCGGGCGAACTCAACGATGCGCTGGGACGCATCGGTTTTCGCCGCAGCCAGTCGGTCGCTTATCGCCCGAGCTGCGCCGACTGTTCGGCATGCGTGTCGGTGCGCGTCGCCGCGGCCGATTTTGCGCCGAGCAATTCGCAGAAGCGCAACATGCGCCGCAACGGCGACCTGGTCGCCACCGCGTGCAAGCCCTGGGCGACAGAGGAGCAATACGCGCTGCTGCGCGCCTACCTGGGCGCGCGTCATCCCGATGGCGGCATGGCCGACATGGACGAGCAGGATTTCGCCGACATGGTCGAGCAGACCCCGGTCGACAGCTATCTGATCGAATATCGCGAGCCGCCGGCGGCCGACGGCAGTCGCGGCCGGCTGATCGGCTGCTGCCTGACCGACCGGCAGGGCGACGGACTGTCGATGATCTACAGCTTCTTCGACGCCGCGCACCCGATGCGCGAGGGGTTGGGGACGTATATCATCCTCGACCATGTCGCGCGCGCAGCGAAGGCCGGGCTGCCCTATGTCTATCTCGGCTACTGGATCGAGAACTCGGCGCGCATGGCGTACAAGGCGCGCTTCCGTCCGCTCGAACGACTGGGCCCCGACGGCTGGTCGCGCTTCGAGCCGATCGCGTCGGACGCGATCGCGGCCCAGTTCGAGCTGGCCTGAACGCGCGCCGTTGACGCGGGGCGATTTCCATATCATTGAACGGACAGGGGAATAAGAGGCGGGAAACGAAGGAGGCCGCCTTGTTTCGAAACCGTACCGCCATCCGGATGCTGTTCCCGGCCGCCCTGTTCAGCCTGCTCGCCGCTTCGCCCTCGCTGGCAATGCAGCGGAACGAAGGTGCGGGAACCCGCAACGGCTCGACGATCAACGGCGTCGACCAGATGCACGAGGTCGATTGTGAAGGACGCCCCGCCGAAGTGTCGGGGACGGGCAACCGCATCAGTTTCACCGGTGACTGTCCCGCGCTGACGGTCAACGGAGTCGACAACCGGATCGCCATCGTCCTGCGTCCCGGCGCGCCGCTGAGCGTCTCGGGCGTCGACAATGTCGTGACCTGGCGCGTGAACGGAAAGGGCAAGCCGCGCATCGCGGTGCAGGGCGTCGACAACCAGGTCCGGTCCGCGCCCTGACGGGCGACAACCGCTCTGTTGCGAACGTATCGCAGCAAGGCGAATCTCTGCCTCGCTTGTTGACCTGCCCTCGCTTTCAAGGGCATAGCTCTGCGTCCAGGACATAAGTCCGGGTCGCATCCGTTTTGTGTTCGCCGGGGGGCTGGCGATAGGGGGACAGGGATGCCCGTGCGCAGGTTCGTCAACGTCATGGCCGGATTCGCTCGCGTCGCCCGCCGTGAGGGCGCGCGCGCATGAGCGAGCCGGCTCCCGATATCGTCAGTGTCGCGATCATCGGCTCGGGTCCCGCGGGGCTGAGCGCGGCGTCGCGCGCGGGACAGCTCGGCATGAGCCACGTCCTGCTCGAAAAGACCGACCATCTCTCCGACACCATCTTCAAATATCAGAAGGGCAAGCGTGTGCTCGCGACACCCGACCGGCTCGACCTGCGTTCCGACTGCCGTTTCGCCGAGGGCGCGCGCGAATATATCCTCGCCAACTGGGACGAGGATGCGGCGAACAACAAGGTCAACGTCGTCAAGCATGCCGAGGTCACCGAAGTGACCGGGCAGCAGGGCGCGTTCGAGATCAAGACCGCCAAGGGCGACGTCTACAGGGCCGAAAATATCGTCCTCGCGATCGGCACGCAGGGCAATCCGAACCGGATGCGCTGCGGCGGCGCCGACCTGCCGCACATCATCTACACGGTCGACGACCCCGAGGATTTCAAGGACAAGCATATCACCGTCGTCGGATCGGGCGACGCAGGGATCGAAAACGCGCTCGGGGTCGCCGAGGAAGCGCTCGAAAACACCGTCACCATTCTCAACCGCTCGAAGGATTTCGCGCGCGCCAAGGCCAAGAATGTCTCCGACATGATGGAGGCGGGCGAGAATGGTTTCATGTCGATCCGCACCGAGACCCAGCCGAAGCTGGTCGAACCCGGCTGGCTGACGCTGGAGACCCCGACCGGCGACGAGCGGATCCAGTGCGACGTGATCGTCGCGCGGCTGGGATCGGTCGCGCCGCGCGGCTTCGTCGAATCGATGGGGATCGAGTTTACCGGTCCCGACCGCGAAGCCTTTCCGAAATTGTCGCCGATGTTCGAATCGACGGTTCCCGGCATCTTCGTGATCGGCGCGCTTGCGGGTTATCCGCTGATCAAGCACTGCATGAACCAGGGTTATGACGTCGTCGAGTTCATCAACGGCAACACCGCCCTGACCCCCGCCGACGAGAAGGATCTGGCGGCGATCTTCGCCGACCTGCCCGAGAAAAAGACGGTCAGCGAGTGGCTGGAATATCTGCGGTCGCGCGTGCGCATCTTCGCCGACGTGTCGCCGCTGCAGATGCGCGAATTCATGCTCGATTCGAAGGTCGCCTTTTATCGCAAGGACGACGTCGTTTTCGAAAAGGGCGAGCCGGGATCGTCGTTGTTCGCGATCGCCGACGGCCACGCGCTGGTCGAGGTCGGTCCCGATTTCACCGTGCCGATCGAGGAAGGGTCGATTTTTGGCGAAGTCGGGCTGATTTCGGGCCGCAAGCGCGGCGCGACGATCCGCGCGGGCGAGGACAGCATCTTCGTCGAGGTGTCGCGCACCGCGGCGCTCAAGTTAATGGCGGCGGTGCCAGGCGCCAAACGCGTGATCAACCGCATTTCGCTCGAACGCCAACTGCTCCAGATTTTCAAGGGCGGGCTGACCGTCGAGGACCTGGGGCCCGTCGTCGACACCGCCGAGGTCGAACGCGTGCCCGCGGGCAAAGTCGTGCTGACCGAGGGCGAGCAGGGCGACGACGTCTATGTCATCCGTTCCGGCTCGATGGTGGTCGAGAAGGACATTGGCGGCAAGCCGATCTTCCTGCGATATCTGCCTGCGGGCAGTTTTTTCGGCGAAATGGGCGTGCTCAGCGGGGCGCCGCGCAACGCCACGGTGAAGGCGGCGGTCGGGGCCGAACTGATCAAGCTGACCGGCGACAGCTTCCGCAAGATGCTGGCCAACCGGCCGCAGGTCCGCGAGGCTACCGAGGCGGCGGTCGCCGAACGCGCGCAGATGAACAACTTCATCGAATCGCGCAAGGCCAGCTATTCGAGCGCGGTCGACCTTTATTCGGACACCGCCAGCTTCATCATGAAGGAAGGGTTGGGCGAGGCGACCGACGCGCTGCTGATCGACGAGAATCTGTGCGTCGGCTGCGACAATTGCGAAAAGGCGTGCGCCGACAGCCACGAGGGCCTGTCGCGGCTCGATCGCGAAGCGGGCAAGACCTTTGCGCACCTGCATGTCCCGACGAGCTGCCGCCACTGCGAGCATCCGCACTGCATGGCCGACTGCCCGCCCAATGTGATCCACCGCGGCCCCGACGGCGAAGTGTTTATGGAGCCGGGCTGCATCGGCTGCGGCAACTGCATGCGCAACTGCCCCTATGGCGTGATCCGCATGGAAGCGGCGCCGCCGCCCAAGCCGAGCCTGCTGCGCTGGCTGCTCACCGGCTTTGGTCCGGGGCCGGGCGAACCGTCGCCCAAATGGACCAAGAAGCAGCTGGGCGAAGAGAAACCCAAGAAGATCGCGGTCAAATGCGACATGTGCAAGGGTATCGCCGGCGGCCCGGCGTGCGTGCGCGCGTGCCCGACCGGCGCCGCGATCCGCGTGTCGCCCGAGGAGTTCCTGTCGATCGCGCGGCTCGAGGAGGACGCCGGTTGATGGCCAGTCTGTTCCAGCGGCGCCGCAGCAAGGCGACCCAGGTCGAGCGCGTGCGCGAGCGGCGCCACGAAGGCTTCCTGCGCTACGCCGGCTTTCGCTGGGCGAAAATTTCTGGCGGGCTGTGCATGCTGATCATCGTCTCTTACATGCTGGTCGACGTCACTCCGCGCCACAATGGCGGCAGCTGGTACGGCTATACGCTCGGCACGCTCGGCGCGGGGCTGATCCTGTGGCTCACCGCGCTGGGTTACCGCAAGCGCAAGATGACGCGCGATTACTGGTCGCTGAAGGCGTGGACCTCGGCGCATGTCTATCTGGGGCTCAGCCTGATCGTCGTCGGCACGTGGCACACGGGGTTCCAGCTCGGCTGGAACGTCCATACGCTCGCCTGGACGTTGATGATGCTCGTTATCCTGTCGGGGATGTACGGCGTGGTGGTCTATGCGATGCTGCCCGCCGCGCTGTCGAACAACCGCGACGAGATGACGCAAATGCAGATGCTGGAGGCGATCCGTGCCTTTGACCGCCAGCTCCACGTTGCGGCGCAGCCGCTGACGCCGCAGGATACCGCGCCCGTGCTCGCCAGCCTCGACGAGGATCCGTTCGCGGGCGGGATCCGCGCGCGTCTGTCGGGGCGATACCTCAATGACGCGACGGCTGCCGCGCTGCGCGCGCTCGGCGCGTCGCGCAGCAGCGAGATCGAGGCGCGCGACAAGGTGATCGGGCTGCTGTCGCAGAAAGAGGCGGCGCTCGCGCGGCTGCGCCAGCACCTCCGCCTGCGCGCGCTGCTCGAAATCTGGCTCTATGTGCATGTGCCGCTGACCTTTGCGCTGATCGCGGCGCTGTCGGCGCACATTATCAGCGTCTTTTTCTACTGGTAAGGCGGGGAGGGGACCCATGAGCTTCATCCTGCGCCGGATCTCGACGACGAAGACGGGCAAGCAGATCATTCGCGACCAGGCGCTGCCCGGCGATACGATCACGCTCGGCCGCGAGGGCGGCAATGTCATCCATATCGCCGACCTGGCGGTGAACCCGCACCACGCGACGATCAGCAGCGCCGATGGGCGGCATGTCCGCATCGCCGCGCTGGAGGGGCTGGGGTTCGATATCAACGGGCGGCCGGAAACACTCGCCGACATCGACAGCGCGGCGGGAGCCGAGCTGCGTTTCGGCGGGCACCGGCTGACGATCGCGCGCGAGGCCGAGCAGATCATCCTGCTCGTCGAACGCATCGACGAACTGTCGCAGTCGTCGAAGGACGTTGACGAGGTCAAGGCCTTCTCGCTGGCGGGGGTGATGCCGGGCAAGCGCGTCGGCGCGTGGACCTTTGCGGTGCTGATGCTGCTCGCCTTTCTGGTCGGGCCGATCTGGGCGTGGCACAGCTATCGCAACGTCGACGAACGGCCGCAGGGGTTCCACGCCGACAGCAGCTGGAGTTCGGGGCCACTGTCGAGCGCGCACAAGAGCCTGAAGGACGATTGCCAGTCGTGCCACGTCGAGCCGTTCGTCGCGGTGACCGACACGGCGTGCGTCGGCTGCCACACCGGCGAGCACAAGGCGATGAGTGCGGCGCACGCCAATGCGCCCACCGCGATGCTGCTCGCCGCGCGCGCGCCGAAGGGTGGGTTCGACAAATTGCTCGCCAATGTCGGCGAGGCATTTAACCGCCCGCAGGGGCGCTGCGTCGAATGCCATACCGAGCATGAAGGCGCGGGGCCGATGGCGGCGACGCCGCAGAAATTCTGCGCCGACTGCCACGACGGTATGGCGGGGCGGCTGAAGGCTGCGGGGCATCCGACCGCGCTTGCCGATGCGTCCGATTTCGGTACCGGCCATCCGGAGTTCCGCCCGCTTGTCCGCGCCGCGCCGGGGGCGAAGCCGGCGCGCACGCCGATGACCAAGGGGCTGGTCGACTACAACGGCCTCAAATTCCCGCACGACCTGCACCTGCAGGCGACCGGCGGGGTCGCGCGCATGGCGGCGAGCTTCCGCGGGCGCTACGATTTCGGCAAGCAGCTCGAGTGCCAGAACTGTCATCGCGTCGAGGCCGACGGGGTGCGCGTGAAGCCGGTCGAGATGGAGCGCGACTGCGCGATGTGCCACAGTCTGGCGTTCGAGACCGTCGGCGGGGTGACCCGGACGCTGCGCCACGGCGAGCCCGGACAGGTGGTCGCCGACCTCACCGCCTATTATCGTTCGACCCCGCCGGCGCGCCCGCTGCAACTCGGCGGCATGCAGCGGCGGCGCCCCGGCGCCTATGCCGAAGGGCAGGTGTACAACATCTATTTCCGCGAGGTCGCGGTGCGCCCCGGCCGAGCGGAGGACGCGGTGCGCGCGGTCTTTTCGAAGGGTGGGGCCTGTTACGACTGTCACACCATCTTCGCCCCGGCATCGGGTAACAATTGGCGCGTGATGGCGGTCAACCAGACGCCGCGCTTCCTGGAGAAGGGCTGGTTCGACCATGACGCGCACCGCGAGACCGACTGCGCCGACTGCCACACCGCGGCCGAAGGGTCGAAGGCGTCCACCGACTTCCTCATTCCCGGCCTCACCCAGTGCCGCGACTGCCATGTCGGCGAGGACGGCGCGCGGCTGGTGAAGGTCGAGACCGCGACCGAATCGCCGTGCGCGATGTGCCACGAATATCACAGCGACGACGGCAAGCCGTGGATGCCCCCGCAGCAGCGCAAGAAGAAAGTGATCGCAATCACAGACGCGCCGGGGCAAGGGCGGCAGACTGGGCGCAAGGTCACGGCTTCGACAGGGCGGGGGCTCTATGAGGTGACGTGGCGGGCCCCGGTGTTGCGCCAGGCGGAACGGGGCGGATGAACAAGGGGCGGTCGGACCAACCGGCCCAAGGCAGGGGACGCGCATGCTGATCGCCCAGATCACCGATATCCACATCGGGTTCGATCCGGACAATCCGGCCGAATATAACCGCAAGCGGCTTGACGAGGTGCTCGACGTGCTGATCGAGGGCCCGAACCGGCCCGACCTGCTGCTCGCCACCGGCGACATCACCGACCGCGGCGATCCCGACAGCTATCGCCGCCTCGCCACCGCTTTCTCGCGCTGCCCCTTTCCCGTATGGCCTAGCGTCGGCAATCATGACCTGCGCGACAATTTCCACGCGCAGTTTCCGGGCTTCGCCGACGGCAACGGTTTCGTCCAATACAGCATCGACCTGCCCGAACTGCGGCTGGTGACGATCGACACGCTCGAGGAAGGGCGCCACGGCGGTGCCTTTTGCGAAGGCCGCGCGGCGTGGCTCGACGCAGAGCTGGCGAAGGCGCCCGACAAGCCGACCTATATCGTGATGCACCATCCGCCGGTCGAGAGCGGGATCGAGTGGATGAACACGCATCCCGACGAGCCGTGGGTCGCGATCTTCACCGACGTCGTGCGGCGGCACGGCCAGGTGCGCGGGCTGATCTGCGGGCATCTGCATCGCAGCGTCACCGTGGCGTGGGAGGGGCGGACGATCGCCATCTGCTCGTCGACCGCGCCGCAGGTGTCGCTCGACCTTCGCCCGATCGACGAGGATCATCCCGACGACCGCCCGATGATCGTCGCCGAGGACCCCGCCTATGCGCTCCACCGCTGGAACGGACGCGAACTGGTGAGCTTCTATGATCATGCCGGCGCACACACGATGCTCGCCAAATATGACGCCCGGCTGCAGCCGCTCGTGCGCGAACTGAAGGCCGAGCGGCCGGGCTGAGCTATAGCCAGGCCGAACGACGGTCGACGCGGCGTTGGAAACCTGCGGCGAAGGATCGGGCACGCGCACGCAGCAGGATCAGGCGTCCCTCGGCGGTGCGGGTGAAGACGAGGTTCGACGATCCGACATGCGCCTTCCACAGCCGGTGGAACGCCTCGGCGCTCTGCTGACGCCGCGCGATGACGGTGGGAACGGCGTGATAGTCGCGGCGATCAACCGGGCCGAGCCAGCTACGCCGTTCGAGCAGGTAGCGCGGATTCTGGACAGGGCCGAGCAGTTCGGCGAGCGCGGTCATCACCATGCGCTCGCCGGCGCGCGAAATCCCGTCGACCGCGAGTTCGACCTGGCCCGAGGCGTCGTGCGCAACGCGCAGGTCCGCCGCGGCAAGATCGGCGTCGCTGAGCGCACCCGCGACATGCAAGCCGCCGAGCACCGCGCGTCCCACCTGACCAAGGCTGCGCTCGAGCGACCCGTTGCGTAGCCACAGCCGCGCGGCGAGGAACAGTTTCGGCAGCATCGCGACGGTTGCCGCGCCTGCGAGCGCCAAGCCAGCGACCGCGATGCCCTTTCCTGCGAGTGCGCGCAGTTCGAAGGCGATGGCCCCCGCGCCGCTCGTCAGCGCCGAGGCACCGAGCCATTGCAGCGTATCGGCCGAGGCCAGCTGCCGCGGGGTATAGTTGGGCGCGGCGGTTTCGCGGACATGGGCGCGTGCGTCGGCGTCGCCGAGCGAGCGCTGCCACCGCGCGGAAATAGCCGGGCGGTCGCGCGCCAGCGCGAGCGTCGCGGCGTTGCGCGCTTCGATACCCGCCCAAGGCCGCAGGTCGAGCCGTCGCACGCCGCTTTCGATCGCGGTCGAGTTTGAATTGGCGATCCCCTCGAAAGCGCGGAAGCGGCGTTCGAGCAGGTCGAGGTCGGAGGCGATCGCGTCGCCGACGGCGATCCGGCCCCAGTCGAAATGGTCGCCCCACGCGTCGATGATTTCGGCGTGGCTAGGGTCGATGGTGGCAAGGTGCCAGATGTTCGCGACCTTGCCGGGCTGGGCCGGGTCGATGCGGATCGCGCGCCCGCGCATCTGGTTCGACAGCATGAAGGCGGCCGAATTGCTGGCGAGGATCAGGCTGTTGATCGTGGGTGCATCCCAACCCTCGCCAAGCAGCGCCTGCGTCCCGACGAGGATGGTGACATGACCTTCGCAGAAGAGCGCGGTCATCACCGTCACCGCACCGTCGGCGCCGCGCCCCGATGGCGTCAGGCGCAAATAGTCGGTGCAGCCCGGCAGCGGCGCGAACGGAAGGTCGGAAGGCGTGAGACCGAATCGCCGCCCGATGGCGTGGAGGGCGTCGACGGCCATCGCCGGGATCAGCATCAATGTGCCGGTGAGAACACCGATCGACTGCCCGGCGGGCGCGGCGGCGCGCAGGATGCCGAAGATCGGGACCACGCCGAGCTTGGCCGGCGCATAATCGCTCCGGAAGGCGCGATCCAGTTCGTCGCTGCGGACATGGTCGGACAGGATCAGCATGCGCAGTGCACTGCCCATCTGCGCGGCTTCGGCACCGGCGATCCCGGCGATGCTGCCGAGCTTGGCGCGACTGCCCGCCATCAGCGCGAAGATGCGCCGCGTTTCACCGAGGCGGACGCGGCCGCCCTCGATCAGGCCCTGTTCGTGCAGCGCGGCGCGCAGGTCACGCAGCCGGGCGTTCGCCGGGCCGAATTGACCGGGCGCGCCGAACAACATGGCGTCGAGCAGGCGTTCGAGCCAGAAGGGCGTCTGGGGCGGCACGTCGCGATCGCGGATGCCGAGCAGGTCGAGCGGTGGTGCCGGCAGCGGACGTCCGCTCGCGGCGAGATGGACGAGCATCGCTGACAGGGTTTCGGGCGCGTCGAGAATTGGTTCGATATGCCCCAGCGGGTCGGCGACCCACGGGTGGCGCTCGATCGTGTCGAGCAGCAGTGCGTCGCTGCGCAAATCCTGAAGCAGCGCCGAGACGGATCGGCGGCGCGCATCGAGCAGGTCGAGCGCCTCGTCATCCGGCACCGAGAAATGGACATGGTCCTGATGCGGGCAGAGGTCGCCGCGGCGCACCAGTTCGGGCACGCCGATCTCGAGGTCGATCGCGCCGCACATTTCCTCGTAGCGCAGCCATTCGGCGTGGGGGGCGTCGTAGGGCGGGGTTGCGGTCAGCGCGACGATGCGGGCGCCGGGCAACGCATCGACCAACGCCTGGAGCGCGACCCACCATTCGCGGCGAAGGTGATGCGCCTCGTCGAGCACCAAGGTGACGGGACCGTCCGCGTTCAGCGCCGAGCAGAGCGCCGCGAAACGGTTGTTGTTTTCGTCCGCCCATAGGGCGTGGAGCGCCTGATAGGTTGCTGCGGTCAGCGTCGCGGCGGTTTCAAGATCGAAAGACAGCGCCTCTTGCGGCGGCGGATCGGCCATGAACAGCGGGACCAGCCGCTGAGACCATTGGTCGCGGATGATGCGCGTCGGGGCGAGGACGATCGTCCGCCGCGCGAGGCGGCGTACGAGTTCGAGCCCGAGTACCGTCTTGCCCGATCCGGGCGCGGCGACGAGGTGCAACCGCTCGTCGGCGAAATGCGCCTCATATTCGTCGATCACGCGCTGCTGATAGTCGCGCCACCGGCCGGAGAAGCGCATTCGCGCGAACAGGCCGGTTTCGATCCCGGTCATGATGGGCGCAGTGCCTGAGCGGTCGTCAATAGCCGAGCAGCAGGTCGACCTGCGGCGCGACGGCTTCGCCGCGGTGCCAGCGGCCGAGATTTTCGAGGAAACGCTCGGCGGAACGGAGGAACATCTTGTCCTGCGCGCGGCCCGACAGGTGCATGGTGATATGCGCGTTGTCGAGGCTCCACAGCACATCGTCGACGGGCAGTGGCTCGGGGTTGGTGACGTCGAGGAAGGCGGCGCCGATCTGCTGGCTGTCGAGCGCGGCGACGAGCGCTGCCTGGTCGACGACGCTGCCGCGCGCGATGTTGACCAAAGTCGCGGTCGATTTCATCGCGGCGAGTTCGGCGGCGCCGATCATCCCGTCGGTCTCGGGTGTCGCGGGCACCGCGAGGATCACCCAGTCATAGTCGCCGAGCCGTTCGCGCCACTGGTCGGGACCGAGCGAATTGGGGCCCGGCGTCCGGCGCACGATGGTGACGTCGACGTTGAACGCCCGCAGCCGCTCCTCGACCAACTTGCCGATCGCGCCGTAACCGAGCAGCAGCGCCTTCGACCCGTAAAGTTCGACCTTGCCCGGAGATTCGTGCAGCCACTCGCGGCGTTCCTGCGCGCGCACGACCTCGCGATAGCCCTTGGCGACGGTGAGCATGCCCATCACGACATATTCGGCGATGGTGATCGCGTTGATGCCGACGCCGTTGGTGACGACGGTGCCGCGCTGCGCGAGCAGGTCGAGCGGGATGCCGTCGACCCCGGCATAGATCGAATTGAGCCATTTCATCCGTGTCGCCGCGGTGATCGCGGCGGCCATGTCGCGCTTGTCATACATGTCGAACCAGCCGATTTCGGCTTGCGGCGCGAGGCTCATCGCTTCTTCCTTTGACTGGAAGAAAAGCGGCTCGACCCAGTCGGGGAGGCGGTTCTCGACGAGCGGCCGGATCAGGCCCGAGAGGACGGTGACGGTTTTGGTCATGTTTTGGCGATCCCGTGTTTCAGGCGGAGGAGAAAGCCCGCCACGCCACTATGGCCAAAAAGGGCAACCCGGCAAGATCGGCCAGTGCAATCGTCCACGGTGCGGCGGGCGACCCGGCCTGCCAATAGAGCTACAGAAAGGAGAGCATGCTGCTCGCCGCGGCGACGCTCGCTATGCAGCGCCCGCCCGGATCGAACGCGGCCCAGATGCAGATCGTGAAGACGACGACTAACAGCGCGGCGCGGCGCGGTGGTGCAGGAGCAGGAAGGCCGGGTCTTGCGCGTCGGCGCCGTAGAGGCGCGCGAGCATCGCGGGGCAGAAGAAGCCGGGCGCCGGGGTCAAGCGGATGAGCGCGAGGATGAACCAGGCCACGCGGTCGAGCATGGCGCGAGTGAAAAGCTTACATTGGTGTAAGCAAGTATGTGCTGCTCACCGGCCGGGGATTGCGCGCTGTCAAAGGTTATGCAGCGGCTCACCGGCCGTGAGAGCTAAGCCTCCAGTCGCCAGTCCCAGCCGAGCGGGTCGCCGTCCATCACTTCGACCCCGGCGGTGATGAGTTCGTCGCGGAGCGCGTCGGAAGCAGCGAAATCCCTGGCCGCGCGGGCTTCCTTGCGGCGCACGAGCGTGGCTTCGATCGCCTCCTCGGCGATCGTCGCTGCCTTCGGGCGAAGGCGCAGGTCGGCGCGGTCGATCGTCAGCAGGTCGAGACCGAGCACCGCATCCATCGCGGCGATCGCCGCGCGTTTCTGTCCGGCGTCGAGCTTTTTCATTGCCGCCGCATCTTCGAGCAGGGTCAGCGCGACCGCGGTGTTGAGGTCGTCCGAAATCGCCGCATCGAATTTCGCGAGCAGGTCGGTCAGGCGGCGGTCGGCCACCGCGACCGGGTCTGCCTCGCGCACCGATGCCGCCGCCATCACCAGCCGCTTCAGCCGCGTCAGCGCCGCACCAAGCCCCTCCCAGGAAAATTCCAGCTCGCTGCGGTAGTGCGCCTGAAGGCACATCAGCCGGTAGGCGAGGGGGTGATAGCCGCGATCGACCAGCAACTGAAGTCGCAGGAATTCGCCAGTGCTTTTCGACATCTTGCCGCCGCGGTCGATCAGGAAATTATTGTGCATCCACAGCCGCGCGCCTGAATGCTCGGCGCAATCGAGGCTGCCGCAGCCGCGATACGCCTGATTCTGCGCGATCTCGTTGGGGTGGTGGATTTCGCGGTGATCGATGCCGCCGGTGTGGATATCGAACGGCATGCCGAGTTCGGCCTCGCCCATCACCGAGCATTCGAGATGCCAGCCCGGCGCGCCGCGACCCCACGGCGAATCCCATTCCATCTGCCGCGTCTCGCTCGCCGGGGTCTTGCGCCAGATCGCGAAATCGGCGGCGTGGCGCTTGCCCTCCACCTCTTCGATCCGGGCTTCGCCTTCGTCGGTCACCGCGCGCGCGAGCCGGCCGTAATCGGCAACGGTCGAGACGTCGAAATAGAGGCCGCTTTCAAGTTCGTAGCAATGCGCGTCGGCGATCCGCTTCGCAAATTCGATCATGCGCGGAACATAGTCGGTCGCGACGGTCCATTTCGCGGGGCTGCGAACATGGAGCCAATCGAGGTCGCGCTTGAACTCGGCGGTATAGAAGGCGGCGATGTCCCACGCGGTCTTGCCCTGCTGCGCGGCCGCTTTCTCCATCTTGTCGTCGCCGGCATCGGCGTCCGACGTCAGATGGCCGACGTCGGTGATGTTGATGACGTGGCGCAGCGCATAGCCCTTGAACGAGAGGGCGCGGCCGAGGGTGTCGGCGAAGACATAGGCGCGCATATTGCCGATATGCTGGTAGTTATAGACCGTCGGACCGCAGCTGTAGACACGCGCCTCGCCGGAGTGGACGGGCTCGAAGATTTCGAGACTGCGCGTCAGGCTGTTGAACAGCTGGAGCGGCGGGGCAGGGGCGTCGGTCATCCCCGGCCCATGCCCCGCACCGGGGTTTGCCGTCAACCGGATTGCGCGCACGGGATATGTGGAGGGGCGATGGTGCTGCGCTATGGCCCTTCCGTCAGCGCTACGCGCTGTCACGTCCCCATCGCTGCGCGGCAAGGCTGAATGGCAGCAAGCGACCGGTTGCCGTCAAACCACGTCCCTCAATTCCGTTTGTGTCGAGCGAAGTCGAGACACATGAAGGCACGCGCGAACCCGGCGTGTCCCGACTTCGCTCGACACAAACGGCGATAGAAGACGGTCTGCTTTCCACCCCAAAAGCAGGCCTCTGCTTTCAGGGGTGGAAAGCATTCCCGGACCGACGCCGGCCTATTCGCTCGGCGGCGACCACAGGTCGTCGTTGCCCGCGCCGGTCACCGGATCGTCAACGAGCGGCTCGCCGGTGAGCGGATCGAGGTCGCGCATCGTGATCAGCGGGGTCGGAAGGCCCTGACCCTCGCCATTCTTGCCCGCGCTTTCCTTGTCCTCTTCCTCGATCAGGTCCTGTACCGGGAAGCTCGTTTCGAACTCCTGGAAGGCGCAGGCGCCCGAGCTGACGATCAGGCAGCCGTTCATCGTCGAGCGCGGATCGAAACTGCCCCCGGTCGAGGGCGCGCTGCCCACCGCGGTGCCGTTGATCGAAAGCTGCGCGATCGCATCGAGCCCCGTGACCTGGCCCGACGCGCCGAGGCGGACACCGTTGATGACGATCCGCGTGTCGGTCCCCGCGGTGTTCACATTCAGCCCCTGCGACCCGAAGGTCAGCCCGCGGCGTTCGGCGAAGCGCGTGCCCGCGCCGCTGTTCTGGACGTAGAAGCCGCCCTCGACGCCGACATCGATGCCGCCCGCGTAGAGCGCGCCATCGTCGCTGGTGATGCCGTCATTCTGCGCCAGCCGGTCGTCGATCGCGTCGGTATCCGCGGCCGCCGCGACGTCGGCGATCGCGCTTGCGGTCGCGACGATGACGTCCGCCGACACGAGGGTCAGCAGGCCGGCGGGGGTGGTTGTCCCGCTGCTGCTGGCGCCGGTCAGCCTGATCGAACCTTCGCCGAGGATCACCTCAAGCGCGTCGCGCGCGCGGATCGTGAGGCCGTTGGTGTCGCTCATGCCCGTGAACAGCACGTCGCCGACCACCCGTGCCTTGCCCGGGGTTTCGATCGTCAGCGTTCCGCTGGTGCCGAGGTTGCTGCCCGATCCGCCCGCGGTCATCGTGAAATCGTCGATGATCACATCGGGCTGGCTGCTGCTGCCGACCGCGCCGATCGGCAAGCCGCCCGGCGCGGCGGCCACGAAACCGCCGTTGTTGTTGTCGACCTGCGGCGCGAAAATGCCGATGTCGGTGCCGTAGAGGCGCGTCATTTCGGCGGCGTCGAGATGGTAGCCGCCGCGCGTGCCGGTTCCGCCGACGAAGGTCTGGGCGCGGCCGTTGGTGTTGCGCAGATCGAGCGTCCGGGTGGTGCCCGCGGTGCCGACCCGACCGTTCGACGCGATCGCGATATCACCCGAGCCGAGCGATATGTCGCGCGCCGTGACCACGCCGTTGACGGCGAGCGTCCCGCCGGCTTCGCCGAGCAGGCCGTTGGTCGCGGTCACATCGCCGAGGGTGAGTGCGTCGTCGGCGCCGAGCTGGGCATCGGCGGCGGCGAGCTGGGTCACGGCGAGGTCGCCGTTGGTCGAGCGCAGCGTCGCGCGGCCCGCGACGTTGGCCGCGGTCACCGACAGGTCGCCCGTGCTGGTGACCGAGGCGTCACCGGCATCGGCATCGAGCGCGCTGAATACGAGGTTGCCGCTGCCACCGGCGATCGTGATGCTGTCGCCACGCGCTGCGACGGGCCCCGTCGAGGACAGGCCGTCGACGAAGATGGCGCCGCCGTCGCTGGTCAGGCTGGTCGCGCCGCCGCCTGCAACGAAGCCGGCGGTGATGCCGTCGGCGCCGTCGAGCGCAAGCGTGCCGCCCGCGCCGGTCGCCGCGCGGCGCACCGCGAGCGTTGTTCCGGCGGTCAGCGACAGGTCGCGCCCCGCGCGCACCGCACCGGCGTCGATGTCGCCCGATGCGGTGACGGCAAGGTCGCGGCCCGCCACGATTGCATCGACCGGATCGCCATTGGGTTCGCCGAGGGTCGCCGTCGTGATCGCGGCGGCGCCAATCGTCGCGTCGCGGCCGGCGCGCACCGGGGCGGTGACGGCGACGGTGCCGCTCGACCCGACGATGATGTCGTCGAAGGCGTCGAGCCCGTCGAGGGTCGCGTTGCCGCTCTGGGTGCGGATGCTGCTGTCGCCGCCGGTCTGGCCGAGCCCGAGCGTCGTCGCGCCGCTGACCGCCAGCGTCGTCGCCGCATCGAGGACAATGTCGTCGCCCGCCGACAATCCGGTCGCCGTGATCGATCCGCCGCTCGAGCGCAGGTCGATGTCGGCGCCGTCGAGCGACGAGGCACCCTCGCCCTGGCCGATGGTGAAGCCGCTCGCGCCGTAGAAGAGGGCAAAGCCGTCGAGGCCTTCGCCGGTTGCGCTGACGCCGGTCGCGGTGATGGCGCCGGCGGCACGGACGTCGAGGTCGTCACCGACCGTGATTTCCGAAAGGTCGGCGGTGGTCGCGGCCAGGACGAGCATATCCTCGCCCGCGCTGGCGTTGGTCAGCGTCGCCGCGCCGCCCGCATTGACCCCCAGCATGCCCGCGGCGCTGCTGTCGGTCAGCGTCACGTCGCCGCTTGCGTCAACGAAGACATGACCCGCGGTTTCGACGTCGCCATTGCTCAGGTCGACGAAGCCACCGGCGGCGTTGGCCGACGCGGCGATATCGCCCCCGGCGCTGAGTGCGATGTCGCCGCCCGCAGCGTAGCTGCCGGTGATGTCGCCAGCGGCGGAAACACCGATGTTGCCCGCCGTATCGGCGCTGGCAATGCTAACCGGTCCGCCCGTCGCGGTCGCGGTCAGCGAGCCGCCCGCCTGGACATTCCGGAGCGCGATGCTCGTCGCGTCGAACACCACATCATCGGCCGAGAAAATATCGCCGGTGACGGTGAGCGCCCCGGCGACCGCGCCGCGGACGTTGCTGCCGATTTCCTCGCCCTGCGGGTTGCTGCCGTCGGCGCGCATCGAGGCGATGGTGACATTGCCGCCTGCGCCGAGCACGATATCGTCGCCCGCGACGAGCGCATTGAACTGCCCGCCGCCCGCGGCGTCGAGGATCACGTCGGTGCCCGCGTCGATCGTCCCGGTCGAATTGATCGCGCCGCTGGTCGCGGTGAGCGCGACATAGGTGTTCGACGAGACATCGTCGACCGAGATCGAGCCGCCGGTCATCTCGACGAAATTGCCGCCGCGCGTTTCGCCAGACACGCCGATCGCGCCGGTCGCCTGAACCTCGACCGAGGCCAGCGTGGTGACGTCGCCGTCGGCGGTCACGTCGCCGCCCGTCGCGCGCAGGACGATCGCACCGCTATTGCCGTCGGCGTTCATGAGGGCGACGCTGCTACCCTCGACGAACATGCCGCCGCTGGCGATGTCGCCGGTGACATTGACTGCGCCGCCGGCGTCGATGAAGGTGTAGTCGGCGGTGATGGCCCCCGCATCGACGGTGCCGCCGGCGGTCAGCCGCGTCTGGCCGACGGTGCTGGTCGCACCGGTGATGGCGATGTTGCCCGGCGTATCGACATAGGCGCCCGAATTGTCGGATTCATCGTCGAGGCCGCCCGCCGTGGTGAGCAGCGAGGCGGCGGTGACGGCGCCGTTCGCCGCAATGCGGATGTCGTCGCCCGCTGCGAGGTCGGCGAAATTGCCGTCGGCCGCCGAGGTGATGGTGAGGTCGTGCCCCGCCGACAGTGCGCCGGTTGCGGTGATGCCGCCGCCGGTCGAGGTCAGCAGGATGTCGGTGCCGGCCGTCACCGATTCGAGATCGAGCGCGCTGCCGGTGATCGTGGTGACCAGTCCCGAGCGGAGGGTGCCGGTCGAGCGCACGACGTCGCTGGCGGTTGCGGTCAGATTGTCGAAGGCGTTGGCGTCGGCCGCGTCGATCGTGCCCGCCGAAGCGGTCAGCGCGATGTTCGACAGATCCGCCGGGCTCGTCTGGATCTGCCACATGTCGGGTCCGCCCGACGAGAAGGGGCCGAAGATCAGGCTGCGCCCGTCGGGACCGGCGCCGGTGGTCGAGACCGTGTCGACGATCACGCAGCAGGTACCTGTGACGATCATGTCGTCGCCCGCGACCGAATTGGTCACCGTCGCCGTGTTGCCGGCGAGGACATAGAGATCCTCGCCCGCGGTGGTTCCCGCGACGGTCGCGTTGGTGCCCGCGCGGACGCCAACCATCGTCGCGGCGCCGCTGCCCGTGAGCAGGTTGGCGGTGCCGCCGGCGTCGACGAACACATAGCCCTCCGACACGCCGTTCGGGCCGACATAGCCGCCGCTGGTCGCCGCCTGCGCCGTGACATTGCCGTCCGCGGTCAGGGTGATGTTGCCCTGCGCGGCGAAGGCGCCGCCGATATCGCCGGTCGCGTTGACGGTGATGTCGCCGTCGGTCGTCGCCGAGAGGCTGGCGTTGCCGCCGGTCGCGCCGGCGAACAGCGACGCCGAGGTGACGACGCCGTCGTTGATGCGGATGCTGTTGCCGACCAGCGTGACGTTGCCGCCGGCATCGATGCCGTTGCCAAGGATACCCTCGGCCCCCGGCGCGGTCCCGGTCGCGTTGAGGCCGACGGTGGTGCCAGCCGTGATGGTGTCGAAGACGATCGACTGGCCGTTCACCGATACAAAACCGCCCGCCGACGAATTGCCGAGGTCGGCTGCGCCCACCACGTCGATGTCGATGTCGCCGCCGGTGATGATCGAATTGGGGCCGGTCGCGAAGCTGCCCGCGTCGGCGAGGAAATCATTGTCGGCCTCGGCATGGTCGATGTTGGCGGCGCCGGGGGTAGCGATGACGACGTTGCTGCCATCGAGTTCGGAATCGAGCCCGGTGCCGTTGGTGATCAGCCGGCCGGCGACGATGGTGCCGCCCTGCAGGTTGATGTCGTCGCCGGCGACGGCGTTGGCGATCGCGGTTTCGTCGCGGGCGCTGGCGACGAGGTCGTCGCCCGAGGTGGTGGTGCCATAGACGTTGATCCGGCCGCCGTCGGCGCGCAGCAGCGTCTGGTTGGCGGCGTCGAGCGAATCGACGTCGATCGCGCTGTTGAGGCCGGTCGCGGTCATCGTCAGGCTGGTGCCCGCGCTGACGAGGCTTCCCGGCGCGCTGCGGATGCTGTTCGCCGCGGTGAAGGACGCGCTGCCGCCGGTCTGGATCGTCGGCGCGGTACCGGCGCGGAAATCGTGACGGATATCGACCTGGTCGTCGGCGGTGACGTCGAGCGTTCCGCCGACGTTGAACTGGCCGGTGCCCTGGGCATAGACGCCCACCGAGCTGCCCGTCGTCAGCGACACGGTGCCGTCGGTCTGGATCAGGCCGCCGTCGTTGATGCCGAGGAAGATGCCCGCGGGTGCGAGGTCGGTGTCGTTGTTGGTGAGCGCCGCAAAACCCGCCACCGTGACGGTCAGGCCGGGCATGGTGATGCTGCCGTCGGCGATCAGTTCGACGCGGCCGGCGGTGTCGCCGCTGGCGTCGATGACGGTGTCGCCGAGGTTGATCCGGCCGCGGTTCGATGCCGAATTGCGCGATTCGAGGACGACGGTGCCGCCCTGGGTGCCGAAGCTGCTGCCGCCCGAGCCGATGCCGCCGCTGCCGTCGCCGCCGTTGCCGCCATTGCCCGACGTGCCGTTCGCCACGATCGCGACGTTGTTGCCGCCCGAGGTGATGGTGCCGCCGTTGGCGGTCAGCCGCACGGTACCGCCGTTTCCGCTGCCGCCGGTGCCGCCGTCGCCGCCGATGCGCCCCTGGACGATGTCGTCGGGCGTGCCGGGGATGCCGTCGGGACCGGGCAGGGTGATCGAGCCCGGATTGCCGCCGCCGTTGCCGCCGGCGCCGCCGATACCGCTGCTGCCCAGCGCTGCGATGCTCGACGACCCGATCGCGACTTCGATCGTCCCGTCATTGGCAACCAGTTCGACGGTGCCGCCGCGGCCGTCGCCGCCGTCGCCGCCGCGTGGCCCGATCAGCGGACCGTTGCCGCCGAACAGCCCGCCGCTGCCGCCGTTGCCGCCGGTCCCGGTGGTGATGAAATTGGCGTCGGTGACGCGCGCATAGGCGCCCGTGCCCTCGGCGCGGACGCGCGCGGTGCCGCCCTCGGCATAGCCGCCGCGCCCGCCGGCGCCGTTCATGGCGCTGCCCCCGGCGCCGCCGTCGGCGCGTGCGTCGAGGACGACGCCGCCGGTCGAGGCGCTGATGTCGGTGATCACCAGTTCGGCGGTGCCGCCGCGCGCTCCGCCGCCATCGCCGGCGATATTGCCCGCGCCGCCGTCGCCGCCGCGCCCGGTCGCCAGGCTTCCGATATCGCCCGTCGTGGTGATCGCGGTCGCCAGCCCGATGGTCGCGGTGCCGCCCTGGCCGTTACCGCCGTTGCCGCCGCGTCCTGCGGCGGGTGACGACGACGAGCTGAAATCGAAGAACTGGCCGCCGTTGCCGCCGACGCCGCCGGCATCGGTCGTGATGTCGGTGGCGGTCAGCGAGCCTGCAGTCAGCGTGATGGTGGCGGTGCCGCCGAGCGCGCCGCCGCCGTTGCCGGCATTGCCCGCGATGCCGTTGCCCGAGAAATAGTCGCCGCCGCCGCCGCCGAGGCCCGACGCGAAGGCGCTCAGCGTCGTGGTCGTGACCACGGCGTCGCCGTCGAGCGTGATCGTCGCGGTACCGCCCTGGCCGAAACCGCCGTCTTCGCCGTCTACCGCGTTGGCCGGGTCGCTGTCGGTGCCCGGATCGCCGAAGCCGCCGCGGCCGACCGCCTCCGCGGTGATGTCGGTCGCGGTGAGCGTGCCGCTGGCGAGCGTGATCGTGGCGGTGCCGCCCATGCCCATGCCGCCGGGGCCGCTGCCGCCCGAGCCGTCGGCTGAAACCGCAAGATTGCTGAGGTTCACCACCCCGCCGGTCTGCGAATAGGCGGCGAGGCCGCCGCTGCCCAGGCCATCGCTGTCGCCGGTCTCGCTGCCGAAGCCGCTGGCCGAAAGCTGGATCGAGTTGCCGGTGAGCTGCCCTCCCTGCACGTCGAAGGTGACGTCGCCGCCGTTGCCCGTGGCGGTTCCGCGCAGGAAGCCCGCGCCCTCGAACGGGGCCTGCGCGCGTCCGTCGGCATTTGCGAAAATGTCGGTGAAGTTGATCGTGCTGGGGTTGAGATTGTTGTCCAGCGCCTGAAACAGGATCGATCCGCCGCGGCCAGCGACGATATTGCCCGCCGCGCTCCGGTCGCCGCCGGCGATCCCGGTCGCCTCGAACACGGCGCGCGTGCCAAAGTCGAGGGTGCCGCCGTCGACGACGACGCCGATACGTCCGCCGGTCGCGGGCGAGCCGCCCTGCGACACGCCCGCCCCGGCGTTGGCGGTGAAGGCGCTGTTGTTGACGCTGTCGGTCGCCGAGACGATCCCCGTGTTCGCGGCGCGGATGTCGATCGTGCCGCCCTGTGCCGCGCCGCCGGTCCCCGTCGTATTGTCGCTGGCCGCATTCGCGTCGAGGCTGAAGAAACCGGCGGAGATCGTGCCGCCGTCGGCGGTGAAATCGATGTCGCCGCCGGTGGCGCTGCCGGTGCTCGACGGAATGCCGGTGCTGAAGCTGCCTGCTCCTGCATCGACCAGAAATTCGCCCAGCGCGGTGATGCTGCTGTCGCCGCCGCTGCCGACCGCGGTGACGGCGATCGTCCCGCCCCGCGCGTTGCCGCGATTCTCGCCGGCCGCCGCCACAGCGCTCGCGTCGAGCGTGATCGAGCCGCTGGAGATCAGCGCCGTTCCGCCGTTGGCGGTGATGCTGATGTCGCCGCCCGTGGCATTGCCGGTGCGCGAACTGGTGCCGTTGCTGCTCGTCGCACCCCCGCTGGTTGCACGCGCGTTGACGGTCAGCGAATTCAGCGACACCGACTGGCCGCCGTCGGCGGTGATCGTCGCATCGCCGCCCTGCGCATCGCCGCCCGCGGTGCCATCGCCGTTCGCGCTGCCCCCGGTGCCCGTCGCATCGAGGGTCGCGTTGCCGAGCAGGGCGGTCGTGGTCTGATCGCCCGACAGCACCAGTTCGACGGTTCCGCCGGTGCCGGTTCCGCCGCCCGCCGACAGGAAGGTGCCGAGATTGGGGTCCGAAATCGAGCCGCCGCCGATCCCGCCCGCGATGATCGTGGTGGTCGGCGCGGAGAAGTAGGTGCCGGCGTCGGCGACCTCGATACGCGCGGTGCCGCCCTGACCGTTGCCCGACTGGACATTGCCGATCTGGCCCGCGCCGCTGGCGTTGACCGTGACGCTGGCGTTGGCGGTGATGCTGCCGCCGTTGCTCGCCACGATGCCCGCCGAGCCGCCGGTGCCGTTGCCGCCGCGATCGGCGATGATGATGTTGGACATCGAATCGATGGTCACGCCGCCGCCGCGGCCGCTGGCCGAAACGTCGATGACATCGGCCGTCAGCGTGCCGCCGATGCCGCTGACCGCGATGTTCGCGGTGCCGCCGAAACCGCCGCCGCCGCTGCCGTCGCTGGCGAGACCGCCGGTGGCCGCCGCCGCGACCGCGACGCCGACCGCCTGGACGTCGCCGCCCGCGATCGACAGCGTTGCGGTGCCGCCGCGGCTGTCGCCCGTCGTCGCGTCGGGGCGCCCGCCGGCGAGGATCGACAGGTTGCCGCCGGGACTGCTCGGCAGGCCAACGCGGAAAATGCCGCCATTGTCGACGTTCAGCGTCGCGCTGCCCGCCGCCGCGCCGCTGCCGTTCGACTGGAGGGTGAAGTTGCCGAAGGCGCCGCCGCTCTGATTGGTGCCGATCGACACGGTCGCGCTGCGATCGCCGATGAAGGTACCATTGCCCTCGACGAAGAAGCGGCCCTGTCCGGGCGGGGGGGCGGAGGGCAGGACGGGCGGAGGGAGTTGCTGCACCGCGCCGCCGGTGAAATCGCCGCTGGCGTGCGCCACCACGTTGCTGGCGAACAGTACGTCGTTGGCCACGATGTTGGCGGCGGTCGTGTTGACCGGCGCCGCCGCGATTTCGCCGCCGACGATATTATAGCCCGCCGCGAGGCGCACCGAACCGTCGGGCTCGGTCTGCGCGCTCAGCGCGTCCTGATAGCCGATCTGGCCCGAGATCAGCATGGTGACCGCGTCGTTCTTCGGAATCGCGACCATGTAGACGCGGCTCTGGTCGGTATCGCCTTCCTGATGCGCGGGCCCGCCGGTGATGCCGCTATGGGTGATCGCGTTGCCGCCCTCGGCCCCGACGGTGACGTTGATGTCGAACAGGCCGTTGTTGATCGTGATGTCGGCCTGTTCGGCGGCGACGAGCGCCGATGATCCGTCGCTGCTGATCGCACCCGACTGGACGATGCGCGGCGCGACGAGGGCGACATAGCTGCTGCCCGGATTGCCGGGCTTCATGGCGTTGATGAAGCTGCGCGGGGCGATCTCGACCGCCGCGGTGCTGCCCGATGCGGCGCGAAAGCGGATTTCCCCGCCGGGGCCGAACAGGCCGCCGCTGGTGTCGATGTCGTTTGCGGTCAGCACCAGGCTGCCGACGTTGAGCACGGCGTTGGTCCCGATCAGGATGCCGCCGGCGTTGTAGAACCAGATGTTGCCGCCCTGCGGCGCGCTCGACCCCGCCGCCGGCGTTCCGACATAGGAATTGACGTTGCCGTTGATCGCGATCTGCTGGTTCAGCGGAATCGGATTGCCGAGGCCGTCGCGCGCGACGAAGCGGTTGAGGACGGTGTAGTCGCCATCGCCGTAATATTCGAGCGTGTTCCCGTTTGCGAGGAACTCGATCGGCGTGCCCGCCGGGGCCGAGCCGCTGGGGGTCCAGTTGATGATCGTCTGATTGCCGTTCGCGACGACCTGCGTCGTGTTGGGCTTGCCCACGGGGGCGTTGTCGATCGTCGCGGTGCCGAGCCCCGTGCCGATCACGACTTCGCCCGATCCCTGGACCTGCGCGAACGCCGGGCCGCCCAGCGCGAGCGCCGCGAGTCCTGCCGCGATGGCGCAGCTGTTCATGAGGCGCTGCCTGTCCGTGCGGGCGGGCGGGGTCGGAGCGGTGACACGCATGGCGAAAATCCTCGAAGCAAGGCTCATGTCAGCGTGCCCGCACGCCGAACTGGGTGGTGAAGGAGAGGAGGAAGCGCGAGTCGGGTTTTTGCGGCAGGAAACCCGCGCGGTTGAGCGGCACCGCGACCGTCATGTCGATCCGCCCGATGTCGCCATAGGCAAGGCGGAGCCCGCCGCCGGCCGAATAGAGTTTTTGCGGGTTGAACCCGGCGAATGCGCTGTCCTTGTTCCACACCCAGGCGGCGTCGAAGAAGGCGAAGGGCTGGAGGGCGAGGCTTTGGCGGTTTCGTGGAATGAGCGAGCCGTAGCGCGCCTCGAGCGACACCGCGACGCCGCTGTCGCCGATCACCGTGCCGGGGTCGAAGCCGCGCCCGATGGTGAAATTGCCCCCCGAAAATTCCTCATAGGCGAGCAGCGGGTCGCTCGCCCATTGCGCGCGCGGCGCCGCCGACAAGGTGAAATTCTTGGCCGGACGCCATTCGGCGAGCGCGTTCGCGCGCACGAGGAAGGCGTCGGGCTTGCCCTCGATGCGCGACAGCGGGACCGCGCCGGGCAGGAAACAGGCGGCGCCGGTCGGGCCGCAATCGTCGCTGGCACCGAGGAATTTCACACCCTGCCGCGCCTCGACCGAGGTGCCGAAGAACCAGCGCGGTTCGGCGGGACTGAAGCCGCCGCGCCCGGCGACCGACGCGGGGTCGGTCCAGCTGGCATCGGCGCGCAGGTTGAACACGCGCAGCCGGTCGCGGTTGAGCGCCGCGGCGCCGAGCCCGATGTCCTGGTTGATCAGGTCGAGCCCGCCGGTGAGCGTGACCTGGTGCGCCTGGGTGAGCACGAGCGGATAGGATGCGTACAGGCCGATCACCTGCGTTTCCGACTTGATCGGCAGCGCGGCGACGTCGGGCCGTGTCCAGGCGTAGGTGAAGCTGCCGCCGAATTTCAGCCCCTCGTCGCCGACGCGGAATTCATGCGCGACCTGCGCGACATTCTGTTCGTCGAAATCGGGGGTCGAATAGAAGCTGACCGTGGTGAGGTCGCCCATGCCGGTCAGGCCGGGGATGCGTGCACGCACGATGCCGCCCCAGCGGCCGACGTCCTTCGACCCGAAATTCTGGACATTGGCGTCGAAGATCGCGGCGGTGCGGTCGACCGTCACTTCGCCGACGACCTCGCCGGGGACCGCGCCGGGGCGCAGCGTCAGCCGCGCCGACAGGCCGGGAATGTCGCGCGCGAGCAGCAGGTAGCGCTCGGCGTCGATGATGTTGAACACCGGCTGGTCGCCAAGGTGCGACAGATAGCGCTGGAGCAGGCCTTCGCTGGCGCCGGCATCGCCGCGCACCTCGATCCGGCTCATCCGCGCCGCGAGGATGTCGAGCTTGACGATGCCGTCGCCGATCGTCTGCGGCGGCACGCGCACCGCGGCCAGATAGCCCTTCGCGCGCAGGATCGTCGCGGCGCGGTCGCGGATGTCGCACACCGCGGCGATCGGCAGATCCTGTCCGACGCGATCGCGCCAGGCCGGGTCGAGCATCGTCCGGTCGATCCCCGCGACGTCCGAAAATTCGACGCCGCGCAGCGTGATGCGGATCGCCGCGAATTCGGGGTTGGCGAGCGGGCACGGCGCGCGCTCGATCGCGTCGTCGGCGGTGACGATCTGTTCGGCCGGGGGCGGTGCCTGGAGCGGGGCGGGGCGCTGGATTTCCTCGCGCGTCGGGATCTGCGGGGTCGCGACCTGCGCGTGCGCCGCGGCGGGAAGCGCCGCCAGTAACAGTCCGGGGCCGGCGAGCGCTCCCCTCAGCCCACGCCGCGTCGGACGGGCGAGGCCCGCCTGCTTCCGATACCCCTTGACGTTCATCGTCACCCCTTGCCCTCGATCCCGCCCGGCGGTGTCGCCATGCGGTCCATTCATCATGCCCAGTCGCGATGACGACTGCGCGAATTTTCGACCCAAGGAAAGGATTTGCCGCTCGTGTGGCGGCTTTTCATTCCATTATTATCAGATGGATGGGGTCGGTTCAATGCCCGCCCGGCTCCATTCATCCCGTTGCCGACGCGGGATCCTGCAACGCGTCGACCAGCCGGTCGAGCTGCGGCGTGCAGCCCTTTGCGGTCAGGATATCGGCCGAGGCGTCGGGGGTTTCGGGGAGGGTTTCGAGCGGGGTGAAGCGTATCGTCACCGGCGCGGCGAGCCCGCCGCCCGAGAAGCGATAGTCGACGCCATATTGCAGCGGCACTTCGGCGGGCCAGCGCTTGAACTGCGAATCCGCTTTGAGTTCGGCGCGGCCGGTCTTGCCCGCGCCTTCGACCGTGACGATCGTGCCGGTGCTCGCGTCGGGACGCCACAGCAGCAGCGCGGCCGGGTCGGCGACGCAGAAGGTGCCGCCCTCGCGATAGTCGAGCAGCCAGAGGTTGGGCGCACGGACATAGGCGGGTTCGATTTCGCCCGGGCCGCGCGAAGCTCCGGCGCGCGACTGCAGCGGCGGCTTTTTCGCGATCATGCGCGACACCGTCGACCCCATCGACTGGCTGACCTGCACCACGCCGCTGGCGTTGAAGGTGCCCGCGCCGCTGAGCGTGCGCGTCTTGCCGCTCTGGATCAGCACCAGCTTGTCGCCCGCGACCAGCGTCACGCGGTCGCCCGCCTTGAATTTGGTGCCGGTCGGATATTTGGTCGCCGACGGCCCCGTCGACCGGACGACCATCGACTGCGCCGCGGCGGCGCCGGCGACGGCGATGGCGATACAGGCGGCCGCGGTGGTCAATCCCAGCCGGCCGATCCGGAAATCAGGACAGGACATAGCTCGCTCCTTCTTCGGTCTCGTTCAATCGTTCTATCAAGAACATGATGGATGGTTCCTGACTGAATTCCCCGGCCAGCGCTGTGGCACAGGTCACAAAGACATTTTTATCGCCCGCGGCGTGCGCGGCAACCATTTCGGCGATCCGCGCGCGCTGCTCCGCCGACAGGTCGGGGCGCGGGGTGAAGACGTCGACGGGCTGCGCGCGGCCGCGCAGGGTGACGCGGCCCATCGGCACCAGATCGTCGCGGCCGGAGCGCGCCGCGGCCTCGGCCGAGATCAGCACCCCGGTCTTGAGGCTCTTGTTTGCCGCCTCGAGCCGCGAGGCGGTGTTCATGCTGTCGCCGAGCGCGGTATACTGGATGCGGCCTTCGCCGCCGAAATTGCCGACGATCGCGTCGCCGACGTGCAGTCCGACGCGCGTCATGCCGAGCGGCGGCACGTCGGCCGCGGCAAGGTCGACGCGGAATTTCTCGCCCGCCCGGTACATGGCAAGCGCCGCGGCCGCCGCCTGCGGGCCGTCGTCGGGGCGGCTGAGCGGAGCCCCCCAGAACGCGACGACCGCGTCGCCGACGAACTTGTCGATCGTGCCGCCGTGCGCGAGCACGACGTCGGAGAGGCGGTCGAGATATTCGTTGAGCAGTCGCGCTACGGTTTCCGGGGTCGTCGCGTGGCTCAACTTGGTGAAGCCTTCGAGGTCGGTGAAGACGCAGAAGATGTTGCGACGTTCGCCGTGCAGCGACAATTGTTCGGGGTCGCGCATGATTTGCGCCGCGACATCGGCGGGCAGATATTTGCCGAGCGCCGATTGCGCGAAGGCGCGCTGGCGCGAGCCGATCGTCCGCGCCGCGCTGCCGACCGCGACGAACCCGAACAGCCAGCCGAGCGCCTGGCCGAAGGCGGGCAGGTTCGTCGTGTCGACCCCGATCTTTTGGAGCCAGAAGGGGTAGGCGAGGAAAAAGACCATCTGGAGCGCGAAGATCAGGATCACCCAGCGCGCCTTGAGGTCGACGAGGCTGGTGATCCCGCCCGCGATCACGACGAGCAGCGCGAGCAGCCACAGTCCCCAGCCGGGCACCGGCCGCGACCAGGCGCCGTCGAGCTGCTGCGCCAGCATGTGCGCGTGGACCTCGAGCCCGATCATCGTCTCGCGTTCGCCCGACTGAAGGTCGGGCAGGCGGCTGAGCGGGGTGCTGAACTGGTCGTTGTCGATGATGTCGCCGCCGATCAGCACGTATCGCCCGCGGACCAGTTCGGCGAAGCCGGCGCGCGTTTCGGCATCCATCGGCACCGCGAAGGTGTCGATCGGGATGTTGGCGAACACCGGTTCTTCCTGATCCGCGGTCGCGCGTTCGGGCATCAGAAAGCGGATATTGCCCTGATAGTCGGCGTGCGCGGGATCGACCGGCGCCAGCGCGTTGGCCATCAGCGGGGGCAGGCCTTTGGGCCGGTCGGGCCAGTTGCGCACGACGCCGTCGTCGGTCGCCATCAGCCGGACGCTCGTCGGCCGCGTCCGGTCGGTGGTGACGTCGGCGAGGAAGGATTCAAGGAATTTCTGCTGTTCGAAATAGATGGTGTTGGGGTTGCTGTCCTGCGTGACGTAGGCGAGCCAGGTCGGCGTCCGCATCGCTCGCAGCTGCGCCTTGAGCGCGTCGTCGTCGGGCCGCGGCGAATCAAAGAGGATGTCGATGCCGATCGCCTTTGCTCCCATCGCGTCGATGTTGGCGAGCGCGTGGGTCAGCAAGGTGCGGTCGAGCGGCGAGCGGATGCCCGTGTTGAACAAAGTCTCGTCATTGTAGGTGACCATGACGATCCGCGGGTCCTGGCTGACGTGCGGGGCCATCAGCGTCGCGCGGCTGTCGTAGAGCGCACGTTCGGCGTCGCCCGCGAGCGGCAATTGCCAGCTCATCCGCGCGATGAACACCGCGGCGAGCAGGAACAGGATCGTCGTCGCCATGCGCGCCGGGCCGAGCTGAGTCGCCAGTCGCCGCAGCTGCTTGCGCAGCGGCACGGCGGCGGGCCGGTCGGGCGGCGCCTCTGTCGCGGTTGCCGGGGCGTCGGTCATCGGGTCAGCGCGCGGCGCGGCCCGTCGTTTCGCCGGCCTGCGCCGTGACGGCGGCGGGGCCGGCGTGCAGCAGCGCCTGCGCGCCGTCGCCGATGATCGCGAAACCCGCCCAGTAATAGGGGTGCGATGTCTGTTTATCGTCCATCAGCCGCACCTGCGTCGCCCACAGCGCGTCGGCGACGCTTTCGCCCTGCTGCGCCGCGAACAGCCCGCCGATCAGCCGCTTGGTCGCGTCGAAATCGTCGGGGGCGGGCCAGTGGCTGGCGATCACCGAGCGGCCGCCGGCGCCGATGAAGGCGCGGACCAGCCCGTCGAGTGCGTTGCCGCCGCCGCTGGCGAGACCCGCTTCGCGCGTCGCGCCGATCGACGCTGCGCCCGCGGTGTCGCACGCCGACAGGATGACCAGATCGGCGTCGATCTTGAGATCGTAGATTTCCTGAAAAGTCAGCAGCCCGTCCGAATCGCGGTCGCCGAACGAGGTGACGAGCGCGGGACGCGCGGGGCAGGAGGGGCGCGGCGCGGTGACGAGCCCGTGGGTCGCGAAATGGATGATGCGATAGTCGTTGAGGTCGCCGCGCGCCTTGACCGCGGTATCGGTGAAGGCGCCACCGGTGAGCAGCGCCGCCGACGCGTCGCCCATCGCGCTGCGCGCGGTGGTGAGTTCGTCGGCGGAGATCGGCCGGTTCCACTGGGCGAGATCCCACTGGCAGCTGCCGTCGATCCCGCCCGCGGCGCCGCGGGTGCCGAGCGACGGCAGGACGGTGCCGACCGGCTGGTTATGGCCGAGTCCGAAATACTGGTTCGTTGCCTTCGACGGCGGGGCCTGCCGCGCGTTGCGAAAGGCGAGCGCCGAGACCGCGGTGCTCGGCCGCGTCGCGCGTCCGAGCCATGCGATGCGGCGCATGTCGAAGGCATCGGCTTCGGGATCGAGCAGCTTGGCTTCATATTCGTTGAGGCCGGTGTCGGCGGTGATCAGCAGATTGATCGGCAGGCGCAGCATGGCGCCGTCGGGTTCGAAAATCAGATGCGGCGTCGTCGGCAGCCGGTCGGCGACTGGAGCGAACAGCCCGGTATAGAGGCTGCGCGCAGTGGCGGCGTCGAAGGGATAGGTCACCCGGCGCCCGCCCTCGACGATCGAGATGGTCGACCGGATGCTGTCGACCGCGGTGTCGAGTTGGGACGCCGAGAGTCCAGCGCGCCACAGTTTCGCGCCGGCGGGGTCGATCAGCATCGCATAGACCGCGTCGCCGACGACGAGCATCTTGAGATAGGCTTCGTCGGGGCGGAGCGCCTGTTGCAGTTCGGCGAGGTCGAGCTTGCCGGGGGCGACGACGCGATATTGCGGAAAGGCCGAGAGCCGGGCGACGGTTTCGGCTTGCTGGAAACCGAGATTGTCGAGCCGTGTCTTCAAGTCGGCACGCAGCGTGTCGATTTCGGGGGCTTCGGGCAATTGCGCGAGGCGGGCGTCCTCGATCCGCGCGCGTTCGATGTCGCGGTTCAGCGTCGTGGCCTGGCGGAAGAGGCGCGCGCCTTCGTCGCTTCCGCTCGACAATTCGCGCGCGAGCACCGCCTGCGTGTCGGCAACGCCGGGGCGTACCTGAAGCTGGCTTGCGACGAAGAAGTCGCCGATCGCGGCCGGATCGGTGGCGGACCGTTCGACGAGCAGCCGATAATAAGGCGCCATCATGTTGGCCATGCCGGTCGTCGAGCGCTGCGATCCCGCGAGCGCGCCGACGACCGCGCGATAGATGGTCAGCGCTTCGTCGTTGCGGCCCTGGCGGGTCAGGAAAGCCGCGTAGCGGGCCCGCGCCGAGGCGAGGGCGTTGGTTTCGGGATATTCGATCGCAAGCGCATTGACCGATTCGAGGAAGCGCGCGTCGGCGGCGGCGCTGTCGCCCGACGCCTCCTCGGCGAGAGCGAGTTCGCCGAGCATCTGCGAGCGCAGCCGGATGATCGAGGTGACGCGGCCTTCGCGCACCGCCACGGCATCGGCCAGTCCTTTGATCTGCGCGGCCTTCGCCGCCGCGGCATTGCCGCGCAGCCGTTCGACCGTGCCGAGCAGGTGGACCGCCTGTGCGTCGATGATCTGCGCGCGTTCGAGCGGGGTCAGCCGCTCGTCGTCGGACGTCTGGCGGATGGCGCGGGCGCCGCTGCCGCTGTTCACCCCGGCGACGATTTCCGGGGTCAGCGTCACCGCGCCGTCCGTGACCGTGACCGCGCCGGTGAGCGGGGCGATCGGTGTCGTCAGTATCGCGGCGGCGGCGTCATAGTCGCGCTGGTTGAGCGCGTGGATTGCACGGAAATTGCGGCGCAGGCGCAGCTGAACGGGGTCAGCGGTCGGGATCGCCTCGACCTCGGCGAACAGGCGTTCGGCTTCGGGGAATTCGCCGAGGTTCGATTTCTGGAGCGCGCGGTTGAGGGTGAATTCGGTCGGATCGATGCCCGCCGCAGCCTGCTCCTCGAGCGCGCGGCGCGACAGCGCCTCGAAAAATTCGGCGGCTTCGGCATAGTCGCCGCTGTGGTTGCGGCGATACCCCTCCGCGAGCGCGCGGTCGACGTCGATCGCTCCCGCAAGCGTGCGCGCAAAGCCGTCGTTGCCGCCGACCGAGGTGGTCGCGACGTCGATGACCCCCGACGCGACCTTGCGCCGCCGGATCGATTCGAGCGCGAGCGTCAGCGCATCGTCATAGGCGGAAAAACCCTCGACCGTGTAAGCGGTGTTGCCGGCGGACTCGATGCGGGTGGTCCATGCGACGTCGCTGTCCTTGACGGTGCAGCGTTCGGGCCCGGTGCAGACGATCGACGCGCCGCGGGCGCGCTCGATCCGCGCCGCCGCGTCGGCCGGGGTGGCGCGCAGCATGCGGACATAGCCGACCGGCTGGCTCGCATCGCGGCACAGGATGGTCCACGCGCGGTCGAACATGCCGGAGATCACGGGGTCGCGCACCGTCGCCTGGACCTCGCACAGCGACCCGCCCTTGTCGCCGATCGCGAAACGGTCGCGCAATGTCGGGTCCTGCACTTCCTGCGCCGACGCGACCGCGGGAAGGCCCAGAACCAGGGCCCCCAGAGTCGTCAGCGCATACGGACGTCGAGCGGTCATCGTCGTAATCCCCCAAAGCAGGCATCAGGGCACCCGGCAGCTCTATGGCGGCAAGGCGCAGTCATTCGTTGCTGCGGTACGACCCATAACCGTTGCCGTGAACCCTAAACCCTTCGGATGAAAAAGGGAAGTGATCTGGGGCACAGGTGCCTTGCGCCGCACCGCCCGGCGACCTATCTGCGAGGCATTGGGTTAATTCCGGCGAGGACAAGATGAGCACATTCGACGATCGCGAAAAGGCATATGAGGCGAAGTTCGCCCGCGACCAGGAGGTGCAGTTCCGCATCACCGCGCGGCGCAACCGGCTCGTCGGCGAATGGGCGGCCGCGCGCATGGGGCTGACCCCCGAAGAAACCGACGCCTATGCCAAGGCGGTCGTCCAGGCCGATTTCGAAGAAGCGGGCGACGAGGACGTGATCCGCAAGCTCGCGGGCGACCTGACCGCCGCGGGGGTCGAGATCAGCGACGCGGAAATTCGCGAGGCGCTGGGCGAAAAGACCGTCGAGGCGCGCCGCCAGTTCATCGACACGCTCTGACCACGGGGCGGGGCGCACGCGATGGGCATGGCCGAATCCGACCTGCGGGCGATGATCGTCGCGGCCTTTCCCGATGCCGCGGTGACGATCACCGACCTTGCGGGCGACAATGATCATTATGCGGCGCATATCGTGAGCGAGGCATTTCGCGGCATGGCGCGCGTCGCACGGCACAAGGCGGTCTATGCCGCGCTCGGCGGCCGCATGGGCGGCGAACTTCATGCCTTGCAATTGACCACCGCCGTCCCTTCATAGGGACGAGAAGGATTTTCGGGCGCGATGGCGCCCCATCGGAGACAGGACATGACCGAAGCCACCAACGACCGCATCGCCAAGCTGGTCGCCGACCACCCCGTGCTGCTGTTCATGAAGGGCACGCCGCTTTTCCCGCAGTGCGGCTTTTCGTCGCGCGCGATCGCGATGCTCGACCGCCTCGGGGTCGAATATGACACCGTCGACGTGCTGCAGGACATGGAAATCCGCCAGGGCATCAAGGATTATTCCGACTGGCCGACGATCCCCCAGCTGTATGTGAAGGGCGAGTTCATCGGCGGCTCTGACATCATGATGGAAATGTGGGAAGCGGGCGAACTGCACCAGCTGATGACCGGAATCCCGACGCGCGCCGAATAGGGCGCGCGCGGCGATGAGCGACGAAAAGCCCTGGCCCGACAGCATTCGCGCGGGCGATTGCGAGCAGCACGAGCCGCTGGTGCGGCGCGTGCTCGCGCCCAACCCGTCGCCCTATACCTTCACCGGTACCCAGACGTGGATCGTCGGCGCGGGCGCCGACGTCGCGGTGATCGATCCGGGCCCGACGGGCAGCGGGATGAGTATCGGTGATCCGCCCGACGCGAACGGGCAGGGGCATGTCGACGCGATTTTGCGCGCGGTCGAAGGCCAGCGCGTCGCGGCGATCCTGTGCACCCACACCCACCGCGACCACAGCCCCGCCGCGCGGCCGCTGAAGGAAGCGACCGGCGCGCCGATCATCGGCTGCGCCCCGCTCGCCCTTTCCGACGACGGCCCGCGCGCCGATTCGGCGTTCGACCCCGACTATGCCCCCGACCGCGTGCTGGCCGATGGCGAGCGGATTTCGGGCGACGGCTGGACGATCGAGGCGGTCGCGACCCCGGGGCATACGTCGAACCACCTCTGCTTCGCGCTGCCGGAGAGCGGTGCGCTGTTCACCGGCGATCATGTCATGGCGTGGTCGACCAGCGTCGTCAGCCCGCCCGACGGCGACATGGCCGCCTATATGGCGTCGCTTGCCAAGCTCTACGAGCGCGACGATCGCGTCTATTATCCGGCGCACGGTCCGGCGGTGAGCAAGCCGAAACAGCTGGTGCGCGGCATGCTCGGCCATCGCAAGCAGCGCGAAGGACAGATTCTGCGGGAACTCGAAAAGGGCACAAGCGTCATCCCCGACATGGTGCAGCATATGTACAGGGGGCTCGACCCGCGCCTGACCGGCGCTGCCGGACGCTCGGTGCTGGCGCACCTGCTCGACCTCGAGGCGCGCGGCCGCGTCGCGCGCGACGACGAGCAGTGGCGGCTCGTCGCATGAGCAGGGGGCTGTTCCGCGTCGCGCTGGTCGCGGTGCTGGCGGTCGCGCTCTTCCTCGGCTGGCGCGCCTGGCAGGACTGGCAGCGCGGCTATGAGCCCGAAACGGTCGTCGCGGCGAGCCTGCAGGGGTTGCAGGAACAGAATGTGCTGGTGCCTTTTACCGCGCGCTACGTCGCGGTGGTGACCTCGACGCAGAGCCGGCTGGGGCTCGAGGCGAAAAAGACGCTGATCATGCCGGGAACGGTGCGCTACGAACTCGACCTCGCGAAGTTGAAGCCGTCGGACCTCGACTGGGATGCGGCGACGAACGCGCTGACCGTGACGCTGCCGCCGCTGCGCCTCGCAGGCCCCGAGATCGACATCGATGCGATCAGCGAATTTCAGGGCGGGATGATCCTGCTGACCCTGACCGACGCCGAAAAGACGCTCGACGCCGCGAACCGCAAGGCGGCGCAGGAAGAGCTGATCAAGCAGGCGAAGGGGGCGACCCCGATGCGCCTCGCACAGACCGCGGCGCGCAACGCGATCGAACAGAGTTTCGCGATGCCGCTCCGCGCGGCGGGGATCGACGCGAAGGTGACCGCGCGTTTCGCGTCGGAGCCGGCGCGCTGAACCATCTTTCCCGCGGGGCATCGCTGCGCTAGTCAGGCGCATCGGAACCGGGCCGAGGGGGATTGGCATGGCGACGGCAATGACGGGTGCGGGGCGCGTCGAGCGCTTCTGGCAGCGGCTGGCTATCGGGCTCGCCATCTTCATCATTCTGGGTTTCGTGCAGTTCGCGCTGCGCGGCTTCGCCGACCCGGTCGCGGCGCCCTGGTGGGTGCACCTGCACGGGGCGGCGATGCTCGCCTGGCTGGGGCTGCTGATCGTCCAGCCGATGCTCGCGATGCGGGGCGACATGGCGCAGCACCGCCTGCTCGGCCGGATCGGCGGCGGACTTGCCGCCTTCATCGTGCTGCTCGGCATCTTCACGGGCTGCGCGGCGCTGGCGCTGCACCGTTTTCCGCCTTTTTTCGCGCCGCCCTATTTCCTGGCCCTGACCGCGACCGAATCGATCGTGTTCGGCGCGATGGTCTGGTCGGCAATCCGCCGCCGCCGGACGACCGACTGGCACCGGCGGTTGATGATCGGGGCGACGATCATCATCCTCGAACCCGCGCTCGGTCGGCTGCTGCCGATCCCGATCATGGGGCCGTGGGCCGAACCCGCGGTCGCGCTGGGGCAACTCTCGGTGGTCGCGATCGTCGCGGCCTATGACCGGCGCACGCTGGGGCAGGTGCACCGCGCGACCTGGATTGTCGCGGCGGTTGTCATCGCGACGCGCATCGCCATATCGCTGCTTGCGACGACGCCCCCCGTCGTCGCGCTCGCGGAACGGCTGACCGGTGGCTAGCATCGGGTTTGCCCTGCCGCCGGGTGCGGTGTAGAGGGGCGCCCAAGGCAAAAGCCACATAAGGACAAAGCGATGACTGCTCCCATCCGCGAGAATCTCTCGGGCCTCGACCTGCGCGCCGAAATCGACCGCCTGCGCAAGGAACGCAATGCCGTCATCCTCGCGCATTATTACCAGAAACCCGAGATTCAGGACCTTGCCGACTTTGTTGGCGATTCGCTCGAGCTGTCGCGCAAGGCTGCCGAGACCGACGCCGACGTCATCGCCTTTTGCGGGGTCAAGTTCATGGCCGAGACCGCAAAGATCCTGAGCCCCGAAAAGATCGTCGTGCTGCCCGACATGGACGCGGGCTGTTCGCTGGAGGACAGTTGCCCGCCCGAACAGTTCGCGCGGTTCCGCGCGCAGCATCCCGACCATATCGCGCTGACCTACATCAACTGCTCGGCGGCGGTGAAGGCGCTCTCCGACATCATCGTCACCTCGTCGAGCGCCGAGACGATCATCAGCCAGATCCCCGCTGACCAGAAGATCATCTTTGGCCCCGACCGCCACCTCGGCGGCTACATGAACCGCAAGTTCGGCCGCGACATGCTGCTGTGGCCGGGGGTTTGCATCGTGCACGAGGCGTTCAGCGAGACCGAATTGCTCAAGCTGAAGGCGCAGCACCCGGGCGCTCCGGTCGCGGCGCACCCCGAATGTCCGCCCTATATCGTCGACCATGCCGATTATGTCGGCTCGACGAGCGGCATCCTGCAGTTCGCGAAGACCTTCGACGGCGACACGCTGATCGTCGCGACCGAGCCGCACATCATCCACCAGATGGAAAAGGCGCTGCCCGAGAAGAATTTCATCGGCGCGCCTGGGGCCGACGGCAACTGCAACTGCAACATCTGCCCCTATATGGCGCTGAACACGATGGAGAAGCTCTACCTCGCGCTGCGCGATCTCGAACCGCGGATCGAGATGGACGAGGAATTGCGCCTCGGTGCGAAGAAGAGCCTCGACCGGATGCTCGAAATGGCATTGGGCACGGTGGGCAAGGGCGACCTCGGCCGCGCCTGAGTCGCGGCCGCCCGAGGCCGAGTCGCGGGCGCGCGCCGTGCGGCGGGCGTGCTGCGGCGAATCCGAAAATGCTGCACTGCTGTTACAAAAATGCTGCAGCGAATCCGCTTGTTGCTAATGCCGGACTTATCCACAGTCGGTAGCGGTTTCGGCGTGCTTTTCGTGCGTTTTCGCTTGGTGTCGCGCGCGCTTCATGACAGCTTTCAATCATCGGACGAGAGAGACGTCGGACCACCGGGACAACAGGGTTGGTTGCAAGACCAGCCGGAAGAGAACGGACCGGACCAGCGAGGACATCGAACGATAGCCTGATCACGGAACGCAGCGATTCCCACGAGTTGAGGCGAACCCGATCGGGACAGGAAATGCAGTCCATCGCTCGGACGGCAGATGCTTCGGCAGACGCAGCGAAGAGATGATGAAGGGCTTTCCAGGTGCGGCCGGCCCCCGAAAGGGGGCCGACCAAACCATCGCCGGGTAGCTCCGGACTGTGCCGCAGATCGCGTTTTGCGGGCCGCCGATCGCAAGAGAAGCGGACCGGGATGGGGTCTTGGCAGGCTGGGCCGGGAGGACGCCGGATAGTGGGGGTTGGCAGCGATGCCGGCCCCCATTTCGTTTGCGCGGCCGCGTTCGGGCGAAGCGCAGTTTCCGTGTTATCCTTGTGCTTGGCGTCGTCGCGGTTCTGATCCGGGCGGACGAAGGTCCGATTTCGACGGGTTGCGGACATCGGAAATCCTCCCTGTGGCCGCAGGCCATGGGGAGGGGGACCGCTCGCGCAGCGAGTGGTGGAGGGGCCGCAAGGCCGCGCGACACCTGACGGCGTCGGCCCCTCCGTCAGCCCTGCGGGCTGCCACCTCCCCATCGCTGCGCGACAGGGAGGATTCAAGGGAACGTCCGCTCCCCACCCCAAAGCCGACATGCCGTCCGGCGCTTTCGCGGGATCAGTCGCGACAGCGCCGCTGCACGAAAAAAGAACAGCCTGTGATGGCCATCACACCCCGCGCGTGCGCCGCCGACTATCTCGGCGCTGCGACCCGGAACAGTTCCCCGATCGGAGCTGATCCCACTATCCCGGCCGCGCCTTTCGGGGCGGGCCGGGAACCTTTTTCGCCCTCATCGCATTGTGCTGACATCGGCAAAACGACATTCGGACGCGACCGCGCGTTGCCGAAAACCAACCGGCCTGCACGTTGCGGCGTCGGGCGAGAAGGGAGTCTGTCATGGGTATCATCATCACGTTGATCGTCGGCGGCATCATCGGCTGGCTCGCCAGCATCGTCATGCGCACCGACGCGCAGCAGGGCATCATTCTCAACATCGTCGTCGGCATCGTCGGCGCGTTCCTTGGCAACATCCTCGGCGGTATGTTCGGCATGGGCGCCGACCTCAGCACCTTCAATCCGATCGGCCTGCTCTGGGCGTTCATCGGTGCCGTCGTGCTGCTGGGCATCATCAATCTGTTCCGCCGCGGCAGCGTGCGCTGAGATGTGCCAATTCACTAGTGTATCGGACTGAACTGGTTTAGCTTCCATCGGCCTGCAACGTCAGGCGTCCCAATGATCGCAAGGGGGTCAAAGTTATGATCGATTTCATCATTGCCATCGTCGTCGGCGGTATCATCGGTTGGCTTGCCAGCATTGTGATGCGCACCGACGCGCAGCAGGGCATCTTCCTGAACATCATCGTCGGCTGCATCGGTTCGATTCTCGGCCGGCTCCTGCTCGGCGGGTTGATCGGTGGCGGTCATCTGCGCGGCGACGCGTTTGACTGGCGGACGCTTCTGACCGCGTTCGTCGGCGCGATCATTCTGCTCGCGATCGTCAATCTGGTGCGACGCGGCCGCGTGCGCTGACGCGGCACGACGGTCCGGTCCGGACCCGGTTTGAAGAGCGGTCGGCGCGAGCCGGCCGCTTTTTCGTTGTGGGGCGAGACATGCACCGCAAGGCGGTGCCGGTCGCGCCGTATTGGAGCGGTCCGGAGGCCGGTTCGATCCCCCTTGTCAGTGGTGATCTAATTCGATAATACACCACGGAAAGGCGGAGGGGATTCCGTCTGGTGAAACGAGGGGGCAGGGGTCGCAAAGGCCCGTGCATGCCGGCGCCGAGGAATTGGCGTGAACTACGAGCGGAAAGTGGGATCGATGGACAGCCTGGCGGGCACGACGCAGAGCTATTACGAAGAAGCCGACAACCGGCGGCGCCGGACGCGGCTGATCATCGCGGTCGTGCTGATCGCGCTCGCGCTTGCCGCCGCATGGTTCGCCTTTTCGGCGGGCAAGGGTGACGGCGCGGCGACTGCGGGCGGTACCGGCGCGGGCGGCGGGTCGACACAGAGCATTCCGAACATCACCGTGGTGATCCCAGGCAAGCAGTCGGTGCAGGCCGAGATTGCGGCGAACGGCACGATTGCCGCGCGCCGCGAGATGCCCGTCGGCGTCGCGGGTGAAGGCGGCCAGGTGGTGCGCGTTCTGGTCGAACCCGGCCAATGGGTCGGCGCGGGGCAGACGCTCGCGGTGATCGACCGGTCGGTCCAGACCCAGCAGGCCGAGGCACTCGCCGCCTCGATCCGGGTGTCGCAGGCCGATGCAAGCCTTGCGCAGGCCGAGCTCGAACGCGCCGAGGCGCTGGTCGGCCGCGGCTTCATTTCCAAGGCCGATATGGACCGCAAGCGCGCCACGCGCGACGCCGCCAATGCGCGCGTCCGCGTCGCGCAGGCGCAATATGCCGAAGCGCGCGCGCGCAACGGACGGCTCAACATCGTCGCTCCGGCGGCGGGGCTGGTGCTCACGCGGCAGGTCGAGCCCGGCCAGATCGTCGGTGCGGGCAGCGGCGTGCTGTTCCGCATGGCGAGGGGCGGCGAGATGGAAATGCTGGCGCAACTGGCCGAAGCCGATTTGCAGCGTGTCGCCGTGGGTACCCGTGCAACGGTGACGCCGGTCGGGACCAGCCTCAACATCGCAGGCCAGATCTGGCAGGTGTCGCCGGTCATCAATCCCGACACGCGTCAGGGCACCGTGCGCATCGCGATCCCCTATACGGCGGTCCTGCGTCCCGGCGGTTTCGCCGACGCGCGGCTGATCGCGGGATCGGCCGAAGCGCCGCTGCTCCCCGAAAGCGCGGTACAGAGCGGCCCCGAAGGCAGCTTCGTGCTGGTGGTCGGCAAGGACAACAAGGTCGAGCGCCGCGCGGTCAAGGTCGGGTCGGTGTCCGACGCCGGCGTCGCCATCGCATCGGGCCTGAACGGCAACGAGCGCGTGGTCGTGCTGGCCGGTGCCTTCCTGAACCCCGGCGACACGGTCAAGCCGGTGCTTCAGAAGGCGTCGGACTGATCCATTCGAATATCGGACCTGCGCACAAGGGCGTTTGAACCATGAGCTTCCGCAACATTTCCGCCTGGTGCATCCGCAATCCGGTGCCGCCGATCGTCCTGTTCGTGCTGCTGCTGCTGGCGGGTGTCGTCAGTTTCAACCGCATGGACGTCAACGACAATCCGGACGTCGAATTCCCGGCGGTGCAGGTTCTGGTATCGCAGCCGGGCGCCGCGCCGACCGAGCTCGAGACACAGGTTACCCAGCGCGTCGAGGCCGCGGTGCGCGCGGTCAGCGGCGTCGAGGACATGTCCTCCTATGTCGGCGAAGGCAGCAGCAGCACGATGGTGCAGTTCGCGATCGGTACCCCGATCGACCGCGCCTACAACGACGTCAACCAGGCGGTTCAGCAGATCCGCAGCGACCTGCCCGACGGCATTCTCGAGCCGCAGGTGGTCCGCGTCGATTTCGCCGGCGGGCCGATCACCTATTTCGCGGTCGAGGCGACCGACATGACGCTCGAACAGCTGTCGTGGTTCGTCGACAACACGGTCGCCAAGGACCTGCTGTCGATCCCCGGCATGGCGCGCGTGCGCCGGTCGGGCGGGGTCGACCGCGAGATCCGCGTCATCCTCGATCCCGCGCGCATGCAAAGCTATGGCGTGACCGCAAGCCAGATCAACCAGCAGCTGCGCCAGGTCAACGTCAACGCTGCGGGCGGGCGCACCGAAATCGCCGGATCCGAACAGGCGGTGCGCGTGCTCGGCAACGCCGGTACCGCGAACCAGCTCGGCAACTACCAGCTGTCGCTCGGCAACGGCCGCACGATTCGCCTCAGCGACGTCGCGACGGTCACCGACGGCTATGCCGAACAGCGCAACCTCGCCAAGATCAAGGGCCGGCAGGTGCTGTCCTTCTCGATCGAAAAGGCCAAGGGTTCGTCGGACGTCACCGTCCACGACGAGGCGATGAAGAAGCTGGCCGAGATCAAGAAGAACAACCCCAAGGTCAACTTCAAGATCCTGTTCACGCGCACCGAATATACCAAGGAACAATATCGCAGCTCGATGGCCGCGATGATCGAGGGTGCGATCCTCGCGGTCGTGGTCGTCTTCCTGTTCCTGCGCGACTGGCGCGCGACGATGATCTCGGCGCTCGCGATCCCGTTGTCGGCAATCCCGACCTTCTGGTTCATGGACATGATGGGCTTTTCGCTGAACGGCCTGTCGCTGCTCGCGCTGAGCCTTGTCGCGGGGGTGCTCGTCGACGACGCGATCGTCGAGATCGAGAATATCGTCCGGCACATGCGCATGGGCAAGACCGCCTATCAGGCGTCGATCGACGCCGCCGACGAAATCGGCCTCGCAGTGGTCGCAACGACGATGTCGATCGTCGCGGTCTTCCTGCCGGTCGCGCTGATGCCCGGCGTGTCGGGGCAGTTCTTCATCCAGTTCGGGATGACGGTCGTCTTTGCGGTGCTCGTCAGCCTCGCGGTCGCGCGCATGATCACGCCGATGATCGCGGCCTATTTCCTGTCGGCGCAGGGCGAACAGGAGCATGCCTCGGGGCCGTGGGTGGACCGCTACGAAAATGTCATGCGCTGGACGCTCGACGACAGCAAGCACAAGAATGTGCGCGCACGCTTCGAGGCGACGGCCACGCGGCTGACCTTTCTGATCCCGGCCTTCCTGGTCGCGGCGGCCGCGCTGGTCGCGATGACGATGATGTATTTCCAGCCGGTGCCGGTCGGAGGGAGCGCGCCGAATGCGGCGATACACTTCCTGCTGGCGACGCCGGCCGCGACGCTGGTCGCCTTTCTGCTGAGTGCGCTGCTGTCCATCCTTCTGGGCGCGCTGGCCTATGCAGCCGGAATGCGCCGCTGGGCCTTCACCCATTGGGCGAAATTCATGCTCCAGCGTGCCTATGCGCGGCTGTTCGACCATCGCGTGTGGATCGTCGGGATCGGTGTGGCAGCATTCGTGTGGAGCATCATACTGTTCATGACGCTGCCCAGCCAGTTCCAGCCGACGATCAACAGCGACTACAGCCAGATCACCTATGAACTGCCGCCGGGCTCGACGCTGGCGCAGAGCGAGGTGATATCGAACCAGATCAATGCGATCCTGGAGGCCGACAAAAATGTCGAGAACGCCTTCTACGACGTCAATGTGGGCGGCGGTAGCGTCTATATCACGCTGAAGAAGGCGCGCGAGACGAGCAGCGTCGACTGGGAACGCAATCTGCAGCCCGAGATGGCGGCCATCCCCGATGCCCGCGTGTCGTTCCAGAGCCAGGCCGGCGGTTTTTCGGGTCGCGACATCAGCTTCATTATCGGCGGCGACGATCCGGTCGCGCTTGAGAAGCACGCGCTCAAGATCGTCAAGGAGATGAGCACGCTCAAGGAACTGCGCGCGGTTCGTATCGAAGGCGACATTCCGCGCCCCGAGATCATCGTCAATCCGCGCATGGACCTTGCCGCCGACCTTGGTGTCACCACCGCGGCGCTCAGCCAGACGATCCGCATCGCGACGCTAGGCGACATCGACCAGAATGCGGCGAAATTCTCGCTGTCCGATCGCCAGATCCCGATCCGCGTCCTGCTGTCCGAAGACTCGCGCCGCAGCCTTGCGACGCTGGAAAATCTGCCGGTGCCTACGACCCGCGGGACGACGGTTCCGCTGAAGTCGGTCGCAGAGATCAGCTTCGGCGCCGGGCCGACCGAACTGCGGCGGTACAACCAGACGCGCCGCATCGTGATCGGCGCCGACCTCGCCAAGGGGCTGGTGACCAGCAACGCGCAGGAAAAGATCGACGCGCTCCCCTCGGTCAAGAATATGCCGCAGGGCATCCGCAAGATCGTGCAAGGCCAGCAGAAATTCATGGAGGAACTGGCGATCAACTTTGTGATCGCGGTCGTCGCGGGGCTGGCGCTCGTCTTCTCGACGCTTGTCCTGCTCTACCGCCGTTTCCTCTCGCCGCTGGTCAACATGTCGTCGCTGCTGCTCGCGCCGCTCGGCGGCCTTCTCGGCCTCTGGGTTGCCGGCATGGAAATCTCGATGCCCGTCTATATCGGCATCCTGATGCTGCTCGGCATCGTCGCCAAGAACTCGATCCTGCTCGTCGACTTCGCGATCGAGGAGATGGACCATGGTATCGCCAAGCGGGCGGCGCTGCTCGACGCGGGGCGGAAGCGCGCGCAACCGATCGTCATGACGACGATCGCGATGGTCGCAGGCATGGTGCCGACGGCGATCTCGCTGTCGGGCGACGGGGCATGGCGCGCGCCGATGGGGGTGGTGGTGATCGGGGGGCTGTTCCTGTCGACGTTGCTGACTTTGCTGATCGTGCCGGCGGGTTTCAGCCTGGCCGACAGCATCGAGAAACGCCTCGGCCGTTTCTTCTCGCGCAACCTGCTGACCTACCGGCACGGCGACGATACGAGGCCGCATGGCGCACCCGCGACGCACCCGGCCGAGTAATGGCGCGTCGCGGTTGCAACCTTTGCGCCGTGACGCCATTTGAGGGTCATGACGGAAAGCGTTTCGCCGCAGGCTGATACCGGACACGCCCACCCCCCTCTCATCAGCCGGGGGGTGGGCGTCGCCGTTCCGACGGGCGGACTCAACGTCCGCGTCGTCGCGACGGGCATGCTCATCGTCATGGCGCTCGTCTTTGTCGGCGCCAAATATTATCAGGACGTCCACCCCGCGGTCGGCTTCGTGCGCGCCTTTGCCGAGGCGGCGATGGTCGGCGGGCTCGCCGACTGGTTCGCGGTCACCGCGCTGTTCCGCCACCCGATGGGGCTGCCGATCCCGCACACCGCGATCGTGCCGCGCAACAAGAACCGCATCGGCGACACGCTCGCGCGTTTCCTGCTGACCAATTTCCTGCTGCCGCGGCTGATCGCGCGCAAGATGCAGAGCGTCGACGTCGCGGGCGCGGTCGGCAAATTCCTGTCCGAACCGGGCGAGGGCGGCGGGCGCCTCCGGCTCGGCGCGTCACGGATCATCGCCGACGGGCTCGGCGCGCTCGACCAGCAGCGGCTCGGCGGCATGGTCAAGTCGGCGATCGCCGACCGCTTGCGCGAACTCGACGTCGCGCCGCTGCTCGGGCAGGCGCTGCAGGCGGCGCTCGCCGAGGGGCGGCACCAGCCCTTGCTCGACGCGATGGTCAAATGGGGATCGAAGACGCTCGAACTCAACGAGCATCTGATCCACCAGATGGTCCACGACAACAGCAATGCGATCGTCCGCTTTACCGGGCTCGACGAGAGCATTTCGAACCGTATCGTCGCGGGGCTGTCGAAGCTGCTCAGCGAGATGGCGGTCGACGAGACGCACCCACTGCGCATCCGCGTCGAGGAAGGGCTCGCCAAGATGGCGCTCGACCTCCAGCACGACCCCGAGGTGCAGGCCAAGGTCGCGCGGGTCCGCGACGAACTGCTCGAGAACAGGGCGGTCAAGCGCTGGCTCGACGGTTTGTGGGAACAGGGGCGCGGCGCGCTGCTCAAGGCCGCGCGCAACCCCGACACGATGCTGGCGGGGCGGATCGGCGAACTGGTTACGCAATTCGGTTCGATGCTGGGCGAGGATGCGCATATCAAGCGCACGCTCAACCGCTATGCGCGCCGCGCGGTGGTCGGCATGGTCGACAGCTATGGCGAGACCGCGCTCAAGCTGGTCTCCGACACGATCCGCGGCTGGGATGCGAAGACGATCACCGACCGGCTGGAAAATGCGGTCGGCGACGACCTGCAATATATTCGCATCAACGGCACGCTGGTCGGCGGGCTGGTGGGGGTGTTGATCCACACGGTGGATGTGCTGATCTGATCAAAACCTCGTCCTTGCGGGGAGCGAAGCGACGCGGCATCCAGAATGCGCGGTAACCGCTCTGGATTGCTTCGCTTCGCTCGCAATGACGAGATTTGGGACTTAGCCGCAGGCCGCCAGCCCCTCGCGAAAGGTCGGATATTTGGGTGTCCAGCCGAGCTGGCGCCGTGCCTTGCCGTTCGCGACGCGGCGGTTTTCGGCGTAAAAGGCGCGCGCGGCAGGGGACAGACCGGCTTCATCGAGCGTCTGCATCGGCGGCAGCGGCGCGCCGAGCAGCGCGCAGCCCCATTCGACGAGCCGGTTCTGGTGACAGGGTTCGTCGTCGGCGAGATTATAGACTCCCGCCGAGCCCCTGAACGAGGCGATCACGCCGCCGGCAATGTCGTCGACGTGTACGCGGCTGAAAACCTGGCCGGGCAGGGCGATGCGGTGCGCGCGGCCTTCGGCGATGCGGTCGAGGATCGAGCGGCCCGGGCCGTAGATGCCGGGCAGGCGGAAGACGCGCATGTCGCCGCGCAGCGCCGCCCAGGCCGCGTCGGCGGCGTTGCGGTCGGGGCGGCGTCCCCGGACCGGTGCGCTCTCGTCGACCCACGCGCCGCGCGCATCGCCGTAGACCCCGGTCGAGGACAGGTAGCCGGTCCATGTCGCAGGCGCGAGGGCGATCGCGTCGCCATAGCGAGCGAGCACGGGGTCGGTGCCGTCGGCAGGTGGGACCGACGACAGGATATGCGTCGCCGTGCGTAGTGCCGCGCGCACGGAATCGTCATCGCCAAAGGCGATACTGCCCGCGCGCCCGTCGCGCGTCGTGCCGGTGACGTCCCAGCCGCGCGCCTCGAGCCGCCGCGCGAGGTGGCCTGCGGCATAGCCCATTCCGAATATCAGCATCTGTCCCATGGCGCGCCTTATTGCGCGGCGCGCGGCCCAAGCCTAGGACATAAGCGACCATTTTCTTCCGTTCGTGCCGAGCCTGTCGAAGCACCGTATTTTCTTCGGTGTCGGCAGCAGAAGGAACGGCCCTTCGACGGGCTCGGGGCGAACGGTATAGTGACAGGGCCTCTCTTTCGAATGACCGATGCTTCCTCGACCCCCGCCATTCCCGTCACGATCCATCGCGGCGATTATCGCCCGCCCGAATGGAAGGTTCCCGACATCGCGCTCGACTTTGCGCTGGGGATCGAGCGGACCGCCGTGACCGCCGCACTGTCGGTGGTGCGCGCGGTTCCGAACCCGGCGGCACTGGTGCTGCGCGGCGACGGTATCGCGGTGCAGGAGGTTCGCGTCGATGGTGCGGTCTGGAACGACTGGCGCATGGATGGTCCCGATCTGATCGTCGATCTGGGCGAGCGCGACACCGCGACGGTTGAGGTCGACACGCTGATCGATCCCGGCGCCAACACGCAGTTGATGGGGCTGTACGCGTCGAATTCCATGCTCTGCACCCAGTGCGAGGCCGAGGGCTTCCGCCGCATCACCTTTCACCCCGACCGCCCGGATGTGCTCAGCCGCTATCGGGTCCGCATGTCGGGGGACAAGACGCTGTTTCCGATCCTGCTGTCGAACGGCAATTGCGTCGCGCAGGGGGATGGCGAGGGCGGCAGCCACTGGGCGCTATGGGAAGATCCCTGGCCCAAGCCCTCCTATCTCTTTGCGCTCGTCGCTGGCGATCTGGTCGTCAATCGCGACCGCTTCACCACCATGTCGGGGCGCGAGGTCGAACTCGGCATCTGGGTTCGCGCGGGCGACGAAGATCGCACCGGGCATGCGATGCAGGCGCTCAAGGACAGTATGGCGTGGGACGAGCGCGTCTACGGCCGCGAATATGACCTCGACCTGTTCAACATCGTCGCGGTCAGCGACTTCAACATGGGGGCGATGGAGAACAAGGGGCTCAACGTCTTCAACACGCGCTACATTCTCGCCGACGCCGATACCGCGACCGACCTCGACTATGACGGCGTGCAGGGGGTGGTCGCGCACGAATATTTCCACAACTGGTCGGGCAATCGCGTCACCTGTCGCGACTGGTTCCAGCTGAGCCTGAAAGAGGGGTTCACCGTCTTTCGCGACCAGAGCTTTTCGGCCGACATGGGGTCGGCGCCGGTCAAGCGGATCGAGGATGTCCGTCTGCTTCGCGCGGCGCAGTTTCCGGAGGATGCGGGACCGCTCGCGCACCCGATCCGTCCCGACTCCTATCAGGAGATCAGCAACTTCTATACCGCCACCGTCTATAACAAGGGCGCCGAGATCATCCGCATGATGGCGACGCTGCTTGGCCCTGACCGCTTCCGCAAGGGCACCGACCTCTATTTCGACCGCCACGACGGCGAGGCCGCGACGTGCGAGGATTTCGTGCGCGCGATGGAAGAAGGCGGTGATATCGACCTGTCGCAGTTCCGCCGCTGGTACGAACAGGCGGGGACGCCGCGGCTGGCGCTGTCGCTTGCCCAGGAGGGTGACGACTGGTTCCTCGACGTTGCGCAGACGGTGCCGCCGACCCCGGGCCAGCCCGAAAAGGCGCCGATGATGATGCCGCTGCGCCTCGCCGCCTTTGCGATGGACGGCAGCGGCGCGGCGATGGCCGACACGCTGGTGACGCTCGCCGGGGCGAGCCAGCGCGTGGCGCTCGGGCGCTTCGCGGCGCGGCCGGCGCTTTCGGTCAATCGCGGTTTCTCGGCGCCGGTGATCGTCGATTATGTCCGGGCTCCCGGCGAACTCGCGTGGCTTGCGGCGCACGACGACGATCCGTTCGCGCGTTACGAGGCGCTGCAGCAGCTGATGCTCGACACGCTGGTTGCAGGGGTGTCGGGCGAAAAGGCCGATCATGCGGCGGTCATCGATGCCGTCGCGGGTACGCTCGCCGGGCGCGCCGGCGATCCGGCCTTTGTCGCCGAGGCGGTGCTGTTGCCGAGCGAAGCCTTTATCGGCGACCAGATGGTGATCGTCGATCCCGACGCGATCCGGCGCGAACGGCTGGCGTTGCAGACGGCGCTCGGCCGTGCGCTCGAAAACGAATGGCGGGCGGTGCTGTCGGGCGCCGCCCCGCTCGCGACCGACCTGAGCCCCAAGGCCAAGGGCGGCCGCCGTCTGCGCGGTGTCGCGCTCGCCTATCTGGCGGCGACGGGGTTCGCCGACGTGCCCGCGCTGGCGTTCGGCATCTTCTCGGACGCCGACGGCATGACCGAGCGGCAGGCCGCGCTCGCGACGCTGGCGCATGGCGACAGCGACGAGCGGGTGGCCGCGCTCGACATCTTCTACCAGCGCTATCGCGACAATCCGCTCGTGCTCGACAAATGGTTCCAGGTGCAGGCCTGGTCGCTGCGCCCCGACACGGTGGGCGCGGTGCAGACGCTGGGCGAGCATCCCGACTTCACCCTGACCAACCCCAACCGGGTGCGATCGCTCTATGGCGCGCTGACGGGCAATCAGGCGGCGTTCCACCAGGCCGATGGCGCGGGGTACCGGCTGATCGCCGACCTTGTCATCGCGCTCGATCCGAGAAACCCGCAGACCGCGGCGCGGATGATCCCGCCGCTGGGGCGCTGGAAGCGTTTCGACGAGACGCGCGGCGCGAAGATGAAGGCCGAACTCGAGCGCATCCTCGCCCAACCGGGACTCTCGCGCGACTCCACCGAGCAGGCGTCGAAGAGCCTGCTGGGGTGAGGCGTGCGCGGGGGCGAGGATTGACGGCAGCGTTGGGGTGGGGAGCCGACTGCCCGTTTTCAGCCGTCATCCCGGCGAAGGCCGGGATCTCACCGGTGCGTCATGGCTTGCAGGGCGGGATCCCGGCCTTCGCCGGGATGACGGAACATGACCGAATCCAGCCCTCCGTGCGCCCCGGCGAAAGCCGGGGTCCATTGCAGAAACATGCCGGGTTCGTGCCGGCATTCTGGGCCCCGGCTTTCGCCGGGGTGCGCATCTCTAGCGGCGACTAACGGTCGAGAGAAGGCAGCGGCGTTTGCGCCGTGGGTTCCGTCGTGGAGGGCGCGCGGGAACCGGGCCCGTGCCGCGCGCGCAAAGCAAAAGGGGCGCCGCCTTCCGGCCGCGCCCCGTTCGTTCCGCAGTGCGGATCGATATTATCGCGATGCCAGCCGGACCGCCCCGGGGGCCGCGGCCCACTGGATGCTCTCGGCGCCGTCCATCTTGCGGATGAAGCACGACTGGCCGACCGCGCGCAGGTCGCCGCACAGGCGTGTCGCGTCGGCCTGCGTGCGGATGCCGTTGACCGTCAGGCGATAGAAGGTGCGGCCGTTGACCTTGGCGGCGTGGCTCGACGCGGGCAGGCTCGCGAGCTGGTCGTTGCGCTTTTTGAGCGTGTTCCACTTTTCCTTGGCGATGCCCAGCGTATCGTAGGCTCCGAGCTGGACCGCCCATCCCGAAGGTCTTTTCGCATCGAACGCGGCAAGTTGCGGCACGAACTTGACGGCAAGATCGCGCGCTTCCTCGTGGAAGGGGCGCTTGGCCGACGGCGCGGCGCGATAGGGTTTGGCATCGGCGAGGATCACCGGTGCAGCGGCGGGCGAGGGCAGTTCGGTGACCGGCACGACGCCGTTGGCGTCGCGCTGCGGCATCGGTAGCGCGACCGTCCGGATCGGCGAGGTCCCGGCGACCGGCGGCGGCGGCGCGAAGCTGTCGACCGGCGCCGGATCGGCGCTGGCGAGCTGGACCGGTTCGGGGGCGGCCGCCATCTGCACATCGGCGAAATTGGCGAGCGCGAGGCGAACCGGCATGCCGGCGTCGGCCTTCGGCCTGGCACCGATCAGGCTGGCGACGCGCAGCGACTGGCTTTCTTCCTGCGCGAGCGTCGACCATTCGGCCATGCGCGCTTCGACCTTGGCCAGCGACAGATCCTGTGCCGCAAGGATGCGCGCCTGTGCCCAGCGACCGTCGAGCGCATAGGCGAGCGCGAGATTCTGGCGCGTCCGTGCGCTGGCGCCCTCGGCGCGGGCGGCTTCGGTGAGCACATAGATCGCCGAATTATTGTCGCCGGCGAGCGCATAGGCAAGCCCCATGTCCGAGGCGGGGAGGGTGTCGCGGTGCGCGTTGATGAGCGCGAGCGCGTCGCTCGTCCGGCCCTGGCCGAGATGCGCGAGGATCAGCGCGAGCACCGTGTTGCCGTCGGTGTTGCCCAGCTCCATCGCCTCGGTCAGCGCGGTGGCGGCCGATGCGAAGCGGCCGTCGTTGAGATAGGCCTGACCGAGCAGCGCGCGATAGCCGCCATCGCGCGGGCTCGCCGAGACGGCGGCTTCGGCGAGGCCGACCGCCTTGCCCGCCTTGCCCGCCTTGCCGCTTTCGAGCGCGGTGCGGGCCTTGTCGGCCGACTTGCCCGCGGTTTCGGGTTTTCCGAGCGCGTTCGACGGCGCGTTGGCCATCTTGCTCGAGCTGCAGCCGGTGGTCGTGATACCGAGCACGAAGCCCGACACGGCCAGTTTCATCAGCAGGTTGCGGTTCATCGAAAGATCCCCCCTCAATTCGCTTCGGGCCGGCGGCTCAGGACGCCGCGCGGCGCATCGGACGTTCGGCGGGCACGCGGCTCGCCATCGCGTCGATCTCGGGCAGCGAGGCCAGATAGTCGTCGAGCAATTCGGTCAGGATGACCTGCGACGAGCGTCCGGTCACCGCGCTGGCGAGGCGCAGGCGCAGGTGGCGGTCGGCGTCGAGGCGCAGCGTGAACGCCGCCTTTTCGCGGGCGCGCAGCGTGCGCGGAGCGCGCGGGGCCTTGGGTTCGGCGGGGCGCGCCTCGACCTTGCGCGCGACGGCGGCGACGCGTTCGCTCAGCGATTCCTGCTGGCGGACGATCTCGGGGACCGGCGGCGGGGCCGCGGCCTCTTCCTCGAACTGCCACTCGTCGGCGATCTCGTGGCCGATGCTGTCGCCGACGGCCTGTTCGGCCTCGACATTATGTTCGGGCACCGATCCCGCGAGCAGCGGCTTCAGGTCGACCAGATGCGCGGGTTCGCTCGACTGCACCGGATCGACGTCATAGCCCATGTCGTTCCAGCCGAGGTCGTCATAACCGGTGCCGGCCATCGGTGCGGGGCCGCTGCCGAGCGGCTGGCGGCGCATCGCGGGGCGCGCCGCGCCCTTGCGGGCGAGCAGGCCGGCGCTCAGCGAAGCGAGGGGTTTGGGTTCGCCCATGGCTTCCATCTCCCCTTACTGACCGGCGATGCGGCGGCCGAAGCCTCCGCCCATCGGGCGCACGGTGCCATAGCCGCTGTGCGTCGGCATCGGCGACGAAAAGACCGTGCGGCGGAAATTCTTCTCGAGCCGGTCGTTCATATAGGTCCACAGCTGGCGGACCTCTTCGGCCGAGCGGCCGTTGGGGTCGACCTCCATCACCGTGCGGCCGTCGATCATCGAGGCGGCATAGTCGGTGCGGTGGTGCAGGGTGATCGGGGCGACGGTGCCGTGCTGCGACAGCGCGACCGCGGCCTCGCTGGTGATCTTGGCCTTGGGGGTGGCGCCGTTGACGACGAAGACCAGCGGCTTGCCGGCGCGTTCGCACAGGTCGACGGTGGCGCCGACGGCGCGCAGGTCGTGCGGGCTGGGGCGCGTCGGCACGACGATGAGTTCGGCGACCGAGATGACGCTCTGGATCGCCATGGTGATCGCCGGCGGGGTGTCGATGACCGCCAGCTTGAAACCCTGCTGGCGCAGGATTTCGAGGTCGGAGGCGAGCCGCGCGACGGTGGTCTGGGCAAAGGCCGGAAGGTCGGTTTCGCGTTCGTTCCACCAGTCGGCGAGCGAGCCTTGCGGGTCGATGTCGATCAGGACGACGGGTCCTGCTCCGGCAAGCTGGGCCTGCACCGCGAGATGTCCCGACAGGGTCGTTTTTCCCGACCCGCCCTTTTGTGAAGCCAATGCCAAAACGCGCACGACTGTCCCCCTGAAATGGCAACCAATTGCGGCGCGGAATGCCATGCCGGGAGCTAAGATTGGGTTAACGATGTCAAAAAGAAGGTGAAGGCTTCGTGGGCAGTCGTGGTAAACGCAGACTTAAGGCCAAGCTGTCCCGTATCGGACCAGAATTGGACGGATGTGGTTGTCGCTAACGCGCTGTTAGCCAATTACGCCTAGGGCGGGTTCGGGGACTGTCGATCGCCGCGTTCGCGCGTGGCGCGTCGCACGTCAGTGGAGACTATCATGCCTAAGTTCCGCATCGCGCTTTTGCTGGCCTTGCCGCTATCGGGAATGGGGCTCGCGATGCCTGCGGCCGCGGCGCCCGCCGCCAAGCCGGCGGTCGCGGCGCAGCCCGATGTCAAGGCGGGGGTCGATGCCTGGGAAGGCGGCGATTATCAGCGCGCGGTCGCGATCTGGCGCCCGCTGGCGCTTGCCGGCGACCCCGATGCGCAGTTCAACCTGGGGCAGGCGTACAAGCTGGGGCGCGGCGTTCCCGCCGACATGGCGCAGGCCGAGACCTGGTACACCCGCGCCGCAAAACAGGGACATCTCCAGGCCGAGGACAATCTGGGGCTCGTGCTGTTCACGGGCAACCGCCGGCAGGAAGCGATGCCGCATATCGTGCGGTCGGCTGCGCGCGGCGAACCGCGGGCGCAATATGTGCTGGGCACCGCGCATTTCAACGGCGACCTCGCCGCGCAGGACTGGCCGCGCGCCTATGCGCTGACCAAGCGCGCGAGCGACGCCGGGCTCGGCATCGCCTCGGCGCGGCTGGCGCAGCTCGACAATCTGATCCCGCTCGAGCAGCGGCAGGCGGGGCTGGCGCTGATTCCCGAAATGGAGAAGAGCGAGCAGCGCGCGCGCCTTGCCGCGGTCAACGCCGCGGCGCCGGCTCCCGCGCAGCCCGCGCCCTCGCCGGTCAAGACCGCGAGCCTGCCCGCGTCGGTTCCCGGCACAAGCTACACCCCGCCGCCGGTGATCGCGCCGGTTCCGGCTCCGGTCGCGCCCGTGCCCGTGCCCGTCAAGCCGGTGTCCGGTCCCGCCGCCACCGCCGCAGCTGCGGCCGCCGAAGCCGCCGCCGCGGCCAAGGCGGCGACGCCGCCGGCAGCGCCCGCCGAACCCGGAACCAGCTATGCGCCGCCGCCCGAAAAGCCCGGTGCTCCAGCGGAGAGCCCGCCGGTGCCGGTGAAAGCCGCCACCCCGAAACCCAAGCCCGCGCCGCCTGCACCGGCACCCGCAGCCTCATCATCCGCTGCCGCCGACAATTGGCGCGCGCAGCTCGGCGCTTTTGCGCAGGATGGCAACGCCCGGCGGCTGTGGAGCGCGCTCGAGAAGAAATATCCGGCGATCGCTGCGAACCAGCCCTATCTGGTCAAGAGCGGGACGCTCACGCGCCTTCAGGCGGGCAATTTCGCAACCAAGGCGGACGCCGACCGCTTCTGCGCCACGGTCGGATCGGCGAGCCAGCCGTGCGTGGTGATGCGCAGCCGCTGAGCCGCGCCGATCAGCCCCCGGCGCTGAGCAGGAACAGCCGGGTTCCGTCCTGCGAGACGAGTTCCAGCCCTTCGTCCGTGGTGCGTGCGCTGCGGACAAGCTCCAGCCCGTCGAGGAAGGCGATGGTTTCGCGGACCAGCGGGCATTTCTCGTCATAATAGGCCTCGACGTCGCTGATGGTGAGCGCCGGCAGGTTCATGGTGACGGTGCCGCTCCAGCCGGTCGCGCAGGGCGTCTGGCCATCGGCGCTCCGGCCATCGTTGATGGTCAGGGTGGGCGCACCCATCGTACCGACGGCATCGGTCTGTCCGGCAAAATCGATCACCACCCATGACAGGTCGAACAGGTCGCGGCTCAGCGGGACCGCAGTCTGCGCCGTGGCGGGCGCGGAGAGGGCGAGCAGTGCGGACGCGGTGGCGGCGGCGAAGAGGCGGGACAGTCGGTTCGGCATGGCAATTCCTGAAAGACGGGATGAAGGGTTCGAACGGTCGGGCGGCGTCGGCACCGACCACCGGTGGCTAGCGGGTCGGCCGGTCGCCGCCTGTGAGGGCGATCACCGAAGGCCAGGGTGAAGCGGTCCAATGGCGTCGACGCGGCGCGGGCCGGCCGACCCCGCGGGGCCGGCGCCGACATAGGGCAGGTGAGGCTGAATTGGGGATTAAAAATTTGACAAATAAAGATTTTTTGTAACAAGCCGCCCGCAATTGCGCTGGAGGATCGATAGGATGATGTCGACATTTTTGCGGTGGAGCCTGATTGTGGCGGGGACGGCATCGGCTGCCGCTACGCCGGTCGCGGCGCTGGGGCGGGACGAAGGCCGCGACCCCGCCTTTCTGCCACGCTTCGCCGGGGCCGAAATCCGCCGCTATCGCCAGCCGTCGCTGGACGAGATCGTCATTCCGACCGGCGCGGTCGCCGATGCCGAGCGTCCGGCGAGCGTCGAGCTTCTGCAAGGCGAGGTCGCCCATATCGACTATCGCGTCGAGCCGGCGGTGGCGCCGCTCGCGGTCGAGCAGCATTATCGCAAGGCGCTTCAGGACGCGGGCTATGGCATCCGCTTCGCCTGCCGGGGCGCGCAATGCGGCCCCGACATGGGCGTGCTGATCCTCAACAGCGGACGGGTCGCGCCCTCCGGGCTGGCGAACGGCATCTTCAGCGACCAGATCCGGGTTCTGGTGGCGCAAAGGGGAAGAGACTGGGTGCTGATGCACGTCAACGTCGGGCCGCAGGCGGCGCTGGTCTATGTCGCCACCGTGACCGACAGAGGAGCGCCGCAATAGCCCTGCGGCGCTCCTCTGTCGGTCAGCTGGTCGAAAACAGCTTCGTTCCGACGACGCCGACGACGATCAGCGCCATGAAGCCGATCTGCACCGGGCTGACCTTCTCGCCGAAGATGACGACGCCGCCGATAATGACCCCGACGGCGCCGAGGCCGGTCCAGATCGCATAGGCGGTACCCGCCGACAGGTCGCGCATCGCGAAGGCGAGCAGCGCCATGTTGAGGAAGCTCAGGGAGACTGGGACGGCGGAGGCTTGCCAGGTGCCGAGCGTGGCCGCCCATTTGAGGCTGAGCGCCCAGCAGATTTCGGTAAAGACGGCGATACCCAGGATGAACCAGCCCATGGCGGATTCCTTTCGGCTGCGGGCTCGAAAGGAAAGGTGCCGGCCGGAAACCCGGAAGAGGCCGCACGCAGGGACACGGAACTGTCGGCGGTCCCCCTAGGTGCGGCGGGATGAAATGGCAAGCCGGGACGGGCGGGCTGCAGGGCCGCCCGGATTGGCGGATCAGCTTGCGAGCCAGTCCGCGACCTCGACCGCGACCTTGTTCGCGGCGCGTGCCAGCGCTTCGCCGACGGGCTTCGCCTCGACCTTGCCGCCGAGCGTCTCGCGCACCTCGAAGCGGCGCTGGGTGACCGACTTGCCGCCCGCGGCGACGAGCATCGCCTGGTAGACGACGACGGCTTCGTTGGTGCGCGCATCGACGCCGAATTCCATGAGCTGACCCGCAAGCTGTTCGCCCGGCGCGGTCAGATATTGCCCCTCGTCGAGCACAACGCGGCTGGTGCGCGCGGCGACGGTCTCGCTGATCAGGCGCTGGAACAGGCGCTGCGGCGCCTCGACCCACTGTGCGTCCTGGACATAGGCGACGCTCGATCCGTCCTGCTGCACCGGGATGCGTACCGTGCGCAGCTTTTGCGGCGCGGTGGGGATCAGGATCGTCAGCGCCTGTGCCTCGGTCGCGGTGCGCGCGGCGCCCGCGGGCGGCGCGGCGTCAGCGTCAAGCGTCAGCAGGAACGGGGGCGGCTTCGCCCCGAAGCTGACGCAGGCGGAGAGCGTCGCGGCGGCCGCCGCAAGGAGCAGCGGCGTGCGGAGGCGGCGGGTCATGGACATCATCCTCATGGCTTGTAGTCGGGCAGCTTGCTGCCGCCGATGACGGCGCCCGCGCCCTGCTGGTCGAGCTTGTCGGTCAGGCTGGAGAGCGAGGCCGAAGTGCGGCGAAGGTCGCGGATCAGCGCGTTCGCCTCCGGGATCGTCGTCTGGCTGAAGGTCTGGAGACCCGGGCGCGCGTCGGCGATCGCACCTTCGAGCGTCTTCATCGACGCGTTCGCCGATGCGAGCGTGTCGCGCAGATTTTTCATCGCGGGATCGATGTTGCGGTCGACCGTGCCCTGCGTCGCAGCGGCGAGATTGCCGATCTGTTCGGCGGCGAGGCCGGTCTGCTGGATCGCGATGCGCGTGTCGGCGAGCGCGCGCTCGATCGCGGGGCCGTTGCGCGCGAGGATCGCGGTCGATGCCTCGACATTGTTCAGGATGCCGCGGATGCTCGCCTGATTTTCGTCGTCGGCCATTTCGGCAAGGCGTTCGGACAGCGTCGAAAGCCGCTGGAGCAATTGCGGCGCGGTGTTGAGCAGTTCGCCGAGCCCGCCGACGCGGACGGGGATGGTCGGCTTGCCCGCCGGACCCTTGTCGGTGATCGGCGGCGCGCCCTTGACCCCGCCCGCGAGCGAAATCTGCGATACGCCGGTAAAGCCGACGCCTTCGAGCGCAGCGGTCGTGCCCTGGAGGATCGGGACGCCTTCGTTGACCTCGATGCGGACGCGGACGAAGCCGGGGTCGTCGGGGAGCAGCGCGATGTCGCGCACCTGCCCGACGGGGACGCCCGAATATTGCACCTGCGCGCCCTTGTTCAGCCCGTCGACCGCCTGCTTGAAATAAATGTCATATTCGCGCTTCGCGCCGCCGCTGTCGTTGGCGAGCCAGACGACGAAAAAGGCGAGCGCCGCCGTGAAGAAGAGGACGAAGGCGCCGACGAGGACGTTGTTCGAGCGAGTTTCCATCTGCTGTTCCTATCGCCGCCCGGCGGTTTGGTTCCCGCTCGCGGCCGCCCGGCCGCGGGGGCCATTGAAATAATCCTGTATCCACGGATGCTCGGTGGCAAGCAGTTCCGGGATGGTGCCGACCGCGATCACCTTTTTCTCCGCGAGCACCGCGACGCGGTCGCAGGTCGCATAGAGGGTGTCGAGGTCGTGGGTGATCAGGAAGACGGTGAGCCCCATCGTGTCGGCGAGCCCGCGCAGCAGTTCGTCGAACTTCGCGGCGCCGATCGGGTCGAGCCCGGCGGTCGGTTCGTCGAGGAAGAGGAGCGCGGGGTCGAGCGCGAGCGCCCGCGCAAGCCCGGCCCGCTTGACCATGCCGCCCGAGAGTTCGGCGGGATATTTGGGGCCGGCGTCGGGGGGCAGGCCGACCATCTGGACCTTGTAGGCGGCGATCTCGTCGAGCAGCCTTTGGTCCATGCGCGGATAATATTCGCGCAAGGGGACCTGGATATTCTCGGCGACGCTGAGCGTCGAGAAGAGCGCGCCACCCTGGAACATCACGCCCCAGCGGCGGCGAAGGTCACGCGATTCCTCTTCGTCGGCGATCTCGCCGAGCGACTTGCCATAGACCTCGATCTCGCCCGCGGCGGGGATCTGCAGGCCGACGATCGAGCGCATCAGCACCGACTTTCCGGTGCCCGAGCCGCCGACGACGCCGAGCACCTCGCCCGAGCGCACGTCGAGGTCGAGCCCGTCGTGGATCACCGCGTCGCCGAACTGGTTGCGCAGGCCGCGGATGCAGATCGCGCGTTCGAAGGTTTCGGGGCGCACCGCGTCAGCGGCGGCGAGTTCCTCGGCGATCGCCTGTTGCTGCTCGTCGTCGGGCGCCATCAATTCCATCCGATCGACGAAAAGAAGACCGCGAACAGCGCGTCGAGGACGATGACGAGGAAGATGGCGGCGACGACCGCCGAGGTCGTGCGGCGGCCGACTTCCTCGGCATTCTGGCGCACCTGCATGCCTTCGTAGCAGCCGGTCACGCCGATCAGCACGCCGAACACCGGTGCCTTGATCAGCATGATCCAGAAATCGGTCATCGGGATGATCTCGCGCAGCCGCTGGATATAGGTGAGCGGCGGCATGTCGAGCCCGACCCAGACGAAGGCGCCGCCGCCGATGATCGCGCAGATGCTGGCGTAGAAGCCGAGCAGCGGCATGGTGATTGTCGACGCGGCGACGCGCGGCAGCACGATCGCTTCCATCGGCGAGACGCCGATCGTGCGCATCGCGTCGATTTCCTCGGTCAGTTTCATCGTGCCGATCTGGGCGGCAAAGGCGCTGCCCGAGCGACCCGCGACCATGATCGCGGTCATCAGCAGGCCGAGTTCGCGGATCGAGGCGCGCCCGACGAGGTTGATGGTGAACACTTCCAGCCCGAACTGGCGGAGCTGCACCGCGCCCTGCTGCGCGATGACGATGCCGATGAGGAAGCTCATCAGCCCGATGATCGGCAGCGCGTCGAGGCCGACGGTCTGGAATCGCGTGACCACCGCGTTCCAGCGCAGCCGCCGCCGAGCGCGGATCTGGATGCCGAGCGCGATGATCATCGCGCCGAAGAAGGCAACGATGCCGAGGAGTTCGTGCCAGATCGAGCGGCTTGCGGTGCCGACCTGTTCGAGCATGCGGACCCAGGCGGGGCGGCGGTCGCTGTGGACGCGATATTCGCTCTTGTCGCTGGCGAGCGCGTCGAGCAGCCGCTGGGCGTCTTCGCTCGCCCCGATGATCCGGGCGCCGCTGTCGCGCGCGGTGCGCGTGACGATCCACGCGCCGACGGTGTCGATGCGCTCGACCGCCGACAGGTCGAGCGAGGCGATCGGGCCGATATCCTCGAGGCGCGCGGGAAGATCGCCGAGACGCGCGAGCGTCAGCCGCCCGGTGAAGCGGACATCGGCGCCACCGGCGCCATCGCTGTGTTCGAAGTCCGCCTTGGCCACCATCGTGCGACGACCTTGTATTATTTGAGGAATGACAGCAAGCCATTCCACCCCGGGCGAGGCGGTCCGGAGACAGGCTTGGCCCGGCCGCGCGGGGAGGCTAAGGGCCTGTGATGGATGAATTGTCCGTCCCTGCCGTCCCGGCCTACACGCATCGCGTCGCGATGTACGACATGGACCGCACGATCACCCGTGCGGGTACCTACAGCGGTTTCCTGATGCACGTCGTGCGGCGGCGCCAGCAGTGGCGCGCGCTCTTGCTGCCGCTCGTCGGAGTCGCGGGGCTTGCCTACACGCTGCGGCTGATCGACCGGTCGCGGCTGAAGGCGATCAATCTGCGGCTGCTCGTCGGCCCGCGGTTTCGCCGCGACGAGATCGCGCCGCTCGCCGAAAGCTATGCCGACAAGGTGGTCGCGCGCGGGCTGCACGCGGCGGCGCTCGACCAGCTCGAGGCCGATCGCGCCGCGGGGTATCGCGTGCTGCTCGCGACCGCGTCTTTCCACCTCTATGTCGATGCGATCGCGCGGCGGCTGGGGATCGAGGATGTGCTGGCGACGCGGCTCGACGAACCCGACGGCGCCGATCATGTCCATGCCCGCCTGTCGGGCGCCAATTGTTACGGCGAAGACAAGTTCGCGCGCATATCGGGCTGGCTGGCCGACAATGAGATCACGCGCGAGGACGCACATATCCGCGCCTATTCGGACCATGTCTCCGACCATCCGATGCTGCATTTCGCCGACGAGGCGGTCGCGACGACGCCGTCGCGCGGGCTGAAGAAGCTGGCGCCGCAAATGGGGTGGGTCGTCGTCGACTGGCGCGGCAAGCGGCGGTAGCCGATCCCCTCCCGCAAGCGGGAGGGGCGGGTATCAGACCGCGTCGAGGGCCTGCGCGAAGTCGGCGATCAGGTCGTCGGCGTCCTCGATGCCGATCGACACGCGCACGAGATTGTCGGTGATGCCGAGTGCCTTCTTGCGTTCGTCGGGGACCGACAGGTGGGTCATCGCGGCGGGGTGGCTGGCGAGCGTCTCGGTGCCGCCGAGGCTCACTGCGAGCTTGGCGATCTTGAGCGCGTCGAGGAAGCGGAAGCTTTCTGCCTCGCCGCCCTTGATGAACAGCGAAAAGGTCGATCCCGCGCCGCTGCAATGGCGATCGAAGATATCCTTCTGGCGCGGATCGCTGATGAAGCCGAGATAGCCGAGCCCCTCGACCTTGGGATGATCGCGGAGATAGGTGCAGACCTTGAGTGCATTTTCGCCCGCGCGGCTCATCCGGAGTTCGAGCGTTTCGAGGCTGCGGAGCAGCATCCATGCGGTGTTGGGGTCGCAGATCGTGCCGATTGTGTTGCGCATCGGGCGGATCGCGTCGATCAGCCGCTGGTCGCCCGAGACACCGCCTGCGACGAGGTCCGAATGGCCGCCGGCATATTTGGTGAGGCTGTAGACGACGAGTTCGGCGCCCTGGTTCAGCGGCTGCTGCCACAGCGGGCCGAGGAAGGTGTTGTCGATCGCGATGGCGGGTTTCTGGTCGCCGGGGAAGGCCGCGTCGCGGGCGGCGCGCACCGCCTCGACGTCGACGAGCGCGTTGGTCGGGTTCGCCGGGCTTTCGAGATAGACGAGCGCCACCTTGCCGCCCTTTTCGTCGGCGAGGGTCCGGGCGCGGGCGAGGATGGCGTCGAGTTCCTCGCGCGTCGCACCGGCGGGGAAGTCGAGGAAACTGACCCCGAAGCGCGACAGGATGCGCGCGATCAGCGTTTCGGTCGCGGCGTAGAGCGGGCCCGAATGGACGATCACGTCGTTCTGGTTCACGAGCGCGAGCAGCAGCGTCGCGATTGCTGACATGCCGCTGGAAAAGACGAGGCAGTCGTCGGCACCGTCCCAGACGGCGAGGCGATCCTCGAGGATTTCCTGGTTGGGGCCGTTGAAGCGCGAATAGACGAGGCCGTCGGCCGGCCCCTGCCGCTTGCCGGTGATATGTTCGAAGAAGCGCTTGCCCGCCGCCGCATTTTCGAAGGCGAAGGTCGAAGTGAGGAAGATCGGCGGCTTGAGCGAGCCTTCGGAGAGCATCGGGTCGTAGCCAAGCCCCATCATCAGCGTCGCCGGGCTGAGGTCGCGGTCGCCGATCTTGCGGGTATTGGTCTTGGGTTTGCCGCGCATGGCCATGAAATGCTCCTTGGATGATTGCCCCGTCCTATAGCAGGAGCGGTTTCGATTGAAACCAGTTCCGCCGGTTCAGACGAGCATCGCGATGCTCCAGATGACCCCGATGAGCAGCGGCACGCCGATGACGTCGAGCGCCAGCCCCGCCTTGAGCATGCGCGGCAGCGCGATGTGGTCGGTCGCCCACGCCAGCGCGTTGGGGCCGGTGCCCGACGGCAGCATGAAGCCCCAGCTCGCCGCCATCGCGACGGGCAGCGCGAGGAGCACCGGGTCGACCCCGGTTGCGGCGATCAGCGCCGCGAGCACGGGCATGATACCGCTTGCGGTCGCGACGTTGCTGGCGAATTCGGTGATCAGGATCGTCAGCGCGACGATGACCGCTGCGAGCAGGATCGTCGGGATGCTGCCGAGCGGCGCCAGCACTGCGCCCAGCCAGGCGGCGAGCCCGCTTGCGGTAATCGCCGCGGCAAGCGCGAGACCGCCGCCGAACATCATGATCACGCCCCAGGGGGCGCGGTCGGCCTCTTTCCAGACCAGCAGCGGGCGGCCGGTACCGTCGGGCAGGACGAAGAGCAGCAGGCTGCCCGCGACCGCGATGGTGCCGTCGGTCAGTGCGCCCTTGGGGAGCAGCGGCTCGATCCACGGCTGGGCGATCCAGGCGACGAGGACGAGCAGGAAGACGGGGACGACGCGGCGTTCCGCGGTCGACCAGATCGCCTGCTGGCCGAGCGCGGTTGCTGCCGTCTGCCCGTCGAACGGGTGCGCCGACAGCCGCTGGACACGCGCGATGATGAGCATCGCCGCGGGGGTGGCGAGCAGCACGACGGGGACACCGTAGATCGCCCAGTCGAGGAAGGAGATGCGCAGCCCGAGTGCCTTTTCGATCAGGCCCGCGGCGATCGCGTTGGTCGGGCTGCCGACGAGCGTGCCGAGCCCGCCGATCGAGGCGGCGAAGGCGATGCCCATCATCACCGCGCCCGCGAAGCCTTCGCGTTCGCCCTCGGCGATGCCGCCGGCGCGCACGACGGCGAGCGCGATCGGGATCATGATCAGCGCGGTCGAGGTGTTCGAGATGAACATGGAGAGCAGCGCAGTCGCCGCCATGAAGGCGAAGAGTAGCCCGGTCGCGGTCGGCGCGGCGCGTTTGAGCAGTGCCAGCGCGAGGCGCCGGTGCAGCCCGACCCGCTCGATCGCGAGCGCGAGGAAGGCGCCGCCGAGGATGAGGAAGAGGATCGGCGAATAATATTCCTTGGCGATGGCGTTGGCGTCCATCACCCCGAAAGCGGGGACGGTGAGGAAGGGCAAAAGTGCGGTGACGGTGAGCGGCAGGGCCTCGGTCATCCACCAGATCGCCATCAGCACGGTCAGCGCGGCAACGCGCCACGCGGTGGTTTCCATGCCGGCGGGGACCGGCATTGCCAGCATGAGGACGAAGACCAGCAGTCCGCCGATCAGCCCGAACAGGCGCGTTTTTGTCATCCTTCCCCCATTTTCCGTCTCTTTTCACTCGTCATCCCGGCGAAGGCCGGGATCTCCACATCGCGTCGGAGGGCAACGGCGAGATCCTAGCCTTCGCCGGGATGACGAAGCAGATATCGGGCATCGATTATTTTGCGAGTCCGATCACCGACAACTGGCGCCCATAGCTGTTTTCGGCCTTGTGGCACGCACGGCGGTAGCTGAAATAATTCTCGGCATCGGCATAGGTATCCTGTCCGCCGATGGCAATTCGCGTCACCCCCGCCGCCGCGAGGCGCACGGCGACATAGGCGGCGATGTCGAATATTGCATGACCCGGCCTGCCCGCTGCGAAGAAGCGTTCGTTGGCGGGATCGTCGGCAAGGAAAGTAGCGACGAAGCCATCATCGACCTCGTAGGAGGCACGGCCGATGCACGGCCCGATCGCGGCGGCGATGCCGGCGCGCGTCGCGCCGAGGCTTTCCATCGCGTCGAGCGTCGCGTCGGTGATCCCGGCGATCGCGCCCTTCCATCCGGCGTGCGCAGCGGCGACGACGCCGGCCTCGCGGTCGGCGAAGAGGACCGGGACGCAGTCGGCGGTCAGGATGCCGAGCAACAGGCCCGGCGTCCGCGTCGCGAGCGCGTCGGCCTCGGGCCGGGCGGACAGATCGCTGCTGCCGTCGACGATGACGCAGCGGTTGCCGTGGACCTGGTAGAGTCCGGTCAGCGCCGCGCCGGGGATGAGCGCGTCGCCGACGCGCCGCCGGTTCTCGGCGATCAGCGCGGGGACGTCGTTCGAGCCGAGGCCGCAGTTGAGCGAGGCGAGGTCGCCCGTCGAAACGCCGCCCCCGCGGCCGAAGAAGCCGTGCACGACGCCATCGAGGGTGGGTGCAGTGACAAAGGGGACGGTCACAGGTCGAGCCTCCAGATGCGGTCCTCGTCGATGTGGTTGCCGACGCGGAACGGGTTGCGGCCGACATCGACAAAGCCGTAGCGGCGGTAAAAGGCCTGCGCGCGGGGGTTTTCGGTGAAGACCGAGAGGTAGAGGATCGCCGCGCGTTCGCGCGCCCAGGCGATCCCCCATTCCATCAGCGCGGCGGCGACGCCGCTGCCTTTCGCTTCATGATCGACATAGAGCTGGTGGAGCTCGGTCGCATCCTCCGAGGGCTGGCCGGCGGGCAGGTCGAAATCGATCGGGCCGAGCTTGACGAAGCCGAGAATCGCGCCGCCGTCGCCACGGATCAGCGCGATCGTCCAGTCGGGATCGGCGAGTTGCGCGCGGATGCGGTCGGGCGGGTTCCAACCCGCGAGGAAGCTCGCGAGGTCGGCGGGATCGTAGATATGGCCGAAGGTATGCCGGAAGGCGGTTTCGGCGAAGGCCGACAGCGCGTCGGCGTCGACGGGGCGGGCGAGGGTGACGACGGTCATGCGGCAAATCCTGCGGGAAGCGGCCATCCGGGCGCGGTGAAGGCCATGGCCTTGAAGAGCGTGCCCATCGCGTCGGGCTCGACCAGGCGGTCGCGCTGGCCGCGCAGTTCGTCGGCGCGGCCGGGCGATGCGGCGGCGAGGGTTTCGAGCCGTGCGTCGATGCCGAGGCCGCGGAGCCAGTCGCCCTGCGTCGCGAGCGCGCTGACCGCCACGCCGGCCGGAAGTGCGGCGGCGGCGAGCGCGGCGAAATCGACATGCGCGGTGAGGTCGGCTTCGCCGGGATCGGTGAAGGGATCGGCGTATTGATGCGCTTTCATCGCCTGCAGCGTGTCGCCGACGGCCGGGCCGGCATAGCCATAATCGATCGCGAGCAGCGCGCCGCCCTGTCGCAAGAGGCGAAAGGCGCAGCGCTGCAGGATTGTGGCGGCGACGAGTGCGGTCTCGACGATCGCGCCTTCGGCGGCATCGCGCAGCGCCGCGGGGATCGCCTCCTCGGCCGGCACCGAACCCGGCACGGCGACAAGGCCGCGCTCGCCGCGTTCGACCATCCGTTCGCGCCAGCCGTCGCGGGTACGAACATATTGGTGGATCGGCAGCGCGTCGAAAAATTCGTTGGCGATCATGATCAGCGGCGCGTCGTCGGGCAGGGCGTCGACCTCGTCATGATGCTCGGCGCCGGGCAGGCGGGCCAGCTGGGCGGCGCGCAGCGTCGGGCTGGTCTCGACGAGGTGGATGCCGGCGGGCACGCAGCCGAAGCGCGCCGCGGCGCGCAGCGCGTCGACCGCGAGCGTGCCGCGGCCGGGGCCGAGCTCGGCATAATGAAAGGCCGGGCGGCCGGCGCGCGACCACAGGTCGGCGATCCAGAGGCCGACGAGTTCGCCGAACATCTGGCTGATCTCGGGCGCCGTGGTGAAATCGCCCGCGGCGCCGAGCGGATCGCGCGTCGCATAATAATGCGCGTTCGCCGCCGCCATATAGTCGGCGACGGTCGTCGCGCGCGCCGCCGCCACCTGCCTGATCAGTTCCTCGGGCGTCGGCGGGCCGTCAGGCAATTGCATCGGGTCCCGCAATCGGCTCGACGCGCTGGCGCCGCCGCTTTGCGGTCAGCACGAGCCACAGGCCGATGAGGCTCATCGGCACCGTCAGCCACTGTCCCATCGACAGGCCGGTCGCCTCGACGATGTTCATCCGCTGCGCATCGGGCTGGCGGAAGAATTCGACGATGAAGCGGCTGAGGCCGTAGATGATCGACGCCGTGCCGACGAGCAGGCCGGGCTTGTAGCGCGCATCGGTGCGCCAGAAGAGGAAGGCGAGCACCGCCATCATCACCAGCCCCTCGAGCCCCGCTTCGTAGAGCTGGCTGGGGTGGCGCGGGTCGTCGGTGCCGCTGCCGGGAAAGATGATCGCCCAGGGCACGTTGGTGGCGCGGCCCCAGAGCTCGCCGTTGATGAAGTTGGCGAGGCGGCCGAGGAAGAGGCCGAAGGGCACGGTGCACGCGATATAGTCGCAAAAGCGCAGGAAATCGAGTTTTTCGCGGCGCGTGACGTACCAGATCGCGACCAGCACGCCGATTACGCCGCCGTGGAGCGACATGCCGCCGTCCCACAATTTGAAGATTTCGAGCGGCTCCTGGATATAGCGTTCGAGATTGTAGAAGAGCACATAGCCGAGGCGCCCGCCGAGGATGATGCCGAGCATCGCATAGAAGATCATGTCGTCGGCGTGGCGGCGCGCCATCGGGGCGCCGGGCTGCGCGATCAGCCGGAGCAGATACCAGTAGCCGAGGAAAATGCCCGCGAGATAGGCGAGCGCGTACCAGCGAATGGGAAGGCCGAACACGCTGAAGGCGATTTCGGAATTTTCGCCCATCAGGTCGTGGAAGTTCACATATTGCGTCGCTTCGGCTAAGGTTGCAAAAAGAAACATATAGTCGCGCTGTCCTTCCCCAGGAGAGGCCTTCCCCATAGGGGGTAAGGCGAGCGAGACCAAGAGGAGAGATGCCCGATGCCATCCGCGCTCGATTTGCGCCTGGAAGCCGCCTATAATCTGATCACCGGCCCGGGCGGGCCGATCCAGGTCGGAACCGTCGAACGCTTCGGCGTGCAGATGCCGATCATCACCAACGCGCCGACCAATCTGGCCGATTATATCGCCTTTTTTGCCGCGACGCACGGCGATGCGACCTTCCTGGTCGAGGGCGGCGAACGGCTGAGCTTCAAGCAGGTCTATGCCGCAGCGCGCAAGGTCGCGGCGGGGCTGGTCGAAGGCCATGGCGTGCAGCGCGGTGACCGCGTCGGCATTGCGATGCGCAACGCCAACGCTTGGTGCGTGACCTATGTCGGGGTGCTGCTCGCGGGTGGCTGCGCCACGCTGCTCAACGGCTGGTGGCAGGGCGGCGAGATGGCCGCGGGAATCGCCGACAGCGAGACGCGCCTCGTCATCGCCGACGTCCAGCGCGCGGCGCGGCTTGCCGAGGTGGAGCATGGCGCGAGGGTGATCACGCTCGACATCGCCCAGCCGATCGACGCCGCGATCGCGCCGATCACCGATGCGGGCGGTAGCGCCGAGACGGCCCTGCCGCAGCTCACCGGTGACGATCTGGCGACGATCCTCTTCACCTCGGGTTCGACGGGGCAGTCGAAGGGCGCCTATTCGCGCCACCAGGCGGTGGTGCAGGGCATCTTCAACTATGTCGCGCAGACCGCGAGCATCGTCCACCTGCTGACCGAGGACGGGCTGATGTCGGACATCCAGCCCGCGACGCTGATCTGCACCCCGCTGTTCCACGTCACTGCCGAGATTCCGGTGTTCCTCCAGAGCTTCGCGCTCGGCCGCAAACTCGTATTGATGCCGAAATGGAACGCCGAGGAGGCGATGCGGCTGATCCAGGACGAGCAGTGCAATTATTTCGTCGGCGTGCCGCTGATGAGCTACGAAATCCTGACCCATCCGAACCGCAAGAATTACGACCTGTCGACGTGCAAGAGCTACGCCGGCGGCGGTGCGCCGCGTCCGCCCGAGCATGTGAAGCGTTTGTCGGAGGAGATGGGCGACGCCAAGCCGCTGCTCGGTTACGGCCTGACCGAAACCAATGCGGTCGGGTGCGGGATCATCAACGAAAATTATCTCGAAAAGCCGCTGTCGACGGGGCCGGCGTCGAAACCGCTGGTCGATCTGGCGATCCTCGACGACAATGGCGCGCCGCTCGCGCAGGGGCAGGTCGGAGAGGTGTGCATCCGCTCGATCGCCAATTTCGAGGGCTATTGGAACAACCCCGAGGCGACGAAGGCGGCCTTTTTCGACGACGGCTATTTCCGCACCGGCGACCTCGGCTATCTCGACGCCGACGGCTATCTGTTCATCGTCGATCGCAAGAAGGACATCATCATCCGCGGCGGCGAGAATATCAGCTGCCAGGAGGTCGAGGCGGCGATCTATGAACATGAAGACGTCAACGAATGCGCGGTGTTCGGGCTGCCCGACGAACGGCTCGGCGAAGTCGTCGGCGCGGTGATCTGGGTCAAGCCCGGCAGCGGAGTCGACGCCGATGCGATGACCGCCTTCCTCGCCCAGCGGCTCGCGCCGTACAAGGTGCCGAGCAAGATCTGGATGTCGAACGAGGCGCTGCCCAAGCTGGGCAGCGAGAAGATCGACAAGGTGTCGCTGCGGAGCCGCTATCGCGAGACCTATCAGGCGGAAGTCGCGGCATAGGTCGGCATAGGGCATCTCCTCCCGTCATCCCGGCCTTCGCCGGGATGACGATCGAAAGGTGGACTGGAGACATATGAACGAAGGGCAGGTTCCAGTTCCGCCGCCTCCCCGGCCGCCGCCGCGCCTCTATCGTCACCGCCTCCCGGTACGGCTTTGGCACTGGCTCAACGCGGTGACGCTGCTGATCCTGCTGATGAGCGGGCTGATGATCTTCAACGCGCATCCGCGGCTCTATTGGGGCGATTATGGCGCGAACGCCGACCATGCCTGGCTGGCGATCGCCTCGACCCCCGACACCGGCTATCTACGCATCGGCGACACGCGCATCGAAACGACAGGACTGCTCGGGCGCTGGATCGACGGCGACGGGGTCGAGCGGAACTGGGCCTTTCCCGGCTGGGCGACGATCCCGACCAGCTATGACCTTGCGAGCGGGCGGCGCTGGCATCTTTTTTTCGCGTGGGTGCTCGCGGGCGCGCTGACCCTGTTCATGCTGTGGAGCCTGTTCGGCGGGCATGTGAAGCGCGACCTGCACGTGCGCCGGCACGAATGGGCGCCGCGCCACATCTGGCAGGACATTCGCGATCATGCGCGGCTGCGTTTTCCGGTGGGCGCGGCGGCGGCGCGGTACGGCATTTTGCAGAAGCTGAGCTATATCGGCGTGATCTTCGTCCTGTTGCCGCTGATGATCTTCACCGGGCTCGCGATGTCGCCGGGGATGAACGCCGCGTGGCCGTGGCTGGTCGACGTCTTCGGCGGGCGCCAGTCGGCGCGTTCGGTGCATTTCATCGCGGCGTGGGCGCTCGTCGCCTTTTTCCTGATCCATGTGACGATGGTGCTGCTCACCGGACCGGTGAACCAGCTTTGCGCGATGCTGACCGGCTGGTTCCGCCTGCCGCCGGAGAGGGATAGATGAGCGGCGGGCTGATCCTGCCGCGGCGTCGGCTGATCGCGGGCGCGGGCGGTCTGGCGGCGAGCCTGCCGCTGCTCGCCGGCTGCGACGCGATCAACGAGGCGCCCGCGGTGCGCAAGATATTATCGATGGGCGAGGAGATGCATCGCGCGAGCCAGCGCGCGCTGATGGACCGCGATGCGCTGGCGCGCGAATTCACCCGCGCCGACCTGTCGCCGACCTTCCGCTCGAACGGGACGAAGCTGCCCGCGGGTGGCGCCTATGCCGCGCATGCCGCGACGGGCTTTGCCGACTGGCGCGTCAGCGTGTCGGGACTGGTGGCGCGGCCGCTGTCGCTGTCGCTCGCCGATATTCGCGGCATGCCGCAGCGTAGCCAGATTACGCGCCACGACTGCGTCGAGGGGTGGAGCGCGATCGGCGAATGGACCGGGGTCCAGCTGTCGCGCATTCTCGCCGCGGCGGGGCTGAAGGACGCCGCGCGCTACATTGTGTTTCGCTGCGCCGACCGCATCGGCGACGCGCTCTATTACGAAAGCTGCGATCTCGTCGACGCCCTCCATCCGCAGACGATCCTCGCATGGGCGCTCAACCGCGCAATCCTGCCGATCGCCAATGGCGCGCCGTTGCGCCTCAGGATCGAGCGCCAACTCGGCTACAAGCACGCCAAATATCTGACCGGGATCGAGGCGGTCGCGAGCCTCGCGGCTATCGGCGCGGGCAAGGGCGGTTTCTGGGAGGATCGCGTCGATTATGAATGGTACGCCGGCATCTGACGGGAACCGATACCGGGCATCGTCGGTTCTGTTCGCATAACGATGTCGATACTGGGTCCGTTCCTCTCCCGCGTGGTCCGCAAGGGCCGGTTGACCGTCGTCCTGCCCGATGGCGGACGGGAGGCGTTCGGCACGCCCGCGCCGGGCTTTCCCGAGGTGACGATCGGCTTTGCGAGCGGCCGGGGCATGCGCCGCATCCTCCTCGATCCGCGGCTCGGTGCCGCCGAAGCCTTCATGGACGGCGACCTGCGGATCGTCGAGGGCGACATCATGACGCTGATCGGGCTGATCCGCATGAACACGCCGTGGGATCGCGGCGCGACGCTGAAGGACAAGGGCTGGCTCGGCCGCCGCGCCGAATGGGCGATGTCGCGGATCGGATCGATCAACCGCCGCCGCCAGTCGCGCGCGAACGTTCGCCATCACTACGACATCGGCAACGACCTCTATCGCCTCTTTCTCGACGCCGACATGCAGTACAGCTGCGCCTATTGGACGCGCTCCGGCATGACGCTGGAAGCCGCACAGGCGGCGAAGAAGGCGCATATCGCGGCGAAGCTCGCGCTCGCGCCCGGGCAGCGCATCCTCGATATCGGCTGCGGCTGGGGCGGGATGGCGATCACGCTGGCCAAGCTGGCCGATGTCGAGGTGCTGGGAATCACCCTGTCCGAGGAGCAGCTCGCGCTGGCGCAGGAGCGCGCCGCGGATGCGGGGGTGGCCGACCGCGTGCGCTTCGAACTGGTTGATTATCGCGATCTGGCCGCGCGCGAGGCGGGACGTTTCGACCGCATCGTGTCGGTCGGCATGTTCGAACATGTCGGAACGCGCAATTTCGAGACCTTCTTTCGCGCTTGCGCGAACCTGATGACCGCCGACGGGGTGATGCTGCTCCACACGATCGGCCGCTTCGGCAAACCCGGTGCGACCGACGCCTTCACGCGAAAATATATCTTTCCCGGGGGGTATATCCCGGCCCTCAGCGAGACGCTGGCGGCGAGCGAGAAGAGTCGGCTGATCGCCACCGACGTCGAGACGCTACGGCTGCATTATGCGCTGACGCTGCGCGAATGGTATGCGCGGACGGTCGCGCACGAGGCCGAGATCGTCCGGATGATGGGCGACCGCTTCTTTCGCATGTGGACCTTCTACCTTGCCGGCGCGACCGCGGCGTTCGAGAGCGGCGGCATGGGCAATTACCAGATCCAGTTTGCGCGGAGCCGCAATGCGCTGCCGCTGACGCGCGATTATATCGCGAAGGCGGAGGAGGGCTATCAGCAGGCCGTTTTCACGCCGGGTATCGTGCGTTCATGACATCCCAGCTCAGCGCGACGATCCGTTCGAGGACCTCTAGATCGACGTCGGCGAGCTTGCTCACATAGAGGCATGCCTTGCTCGTCTTGTGCTTGCCGAGCTGCGCGAGCAGCGCGTCGGCCTCGGCCTGCCGGCCGCCATAGTCCATCATCACATAGAGGGTGATCGCTGCCTTGCGCGGGCTGAAGCCGGCGCGGCACATCGTCCCCGAATGGCCGCTATCGTAGCGATAGTTATAGCTGCCGTAGCCGATGATCGACGGCCCCCACATTCTGGGCTCGAGCCCGGTGACGCGGCGGTGGATGGCGTCGATGACCGGGGCTTCCTCGCGGCGGCGCGCTTCGGGGAGCGAGGCGATATAGCCGGCGACCGTCGCATCGGTCGCCTTGGTCTTGATCTCGGTCTTGGCCATCGGGTCTCTCCTCAAGCTTCGGCGCGGCGCATCAGCAGGCGCGCGGCGGGGCCGAAGCCGATCAGCGCGGCGCCGAGGAAGGGCAGCGCGACGACCCAGAGGCGGACCCCGGTTACCCCCAGCGGACTGGCGATGCTGATCGCGGCGGTCATCGCGAGCCCGGTGCAGATCATCAGCATGCCGAGGATCAGGCGGACATGGGTGACGTCGCCCTCGGCCGCCTTGCCGCCGCTTTCATGGCGCGCGAAGAGCAGGATGAAGGGGAAGAGCACGGCGATGTAGAGCGCGAACCAGAGCGGGCGCGCCAGCCACCATTCGCCGCTGCCCGGTGCGGCGTGTAGGCCGATGCCGCTGAGCAGCCAGGCGACCACCATCACCAGCACGAAGGCGGTCAGGTGCCAGAGATAGACGGTCATCACCATGCCGTTGATCAGCACGACCGCGGTCCATGCGGTGATGTCGTCCAGCATCGCGCGCGCCGGCCTTTCGAGCGCGAGCGCCAGCCCGGTCTGCGCGACGCCGAGCGCGAGCAGCGCAAGCGTCGGCGGCATCGAATTGCTCAAGGTCGCGCCGGGCACGCCGATCATCGCGACCGGATAGGGCCCGAAACCGACGAGCAGCGCCAGTGCGGCCAGACCGGCGGCCGCCCAGAGCAGCGGCACGGCGAGGCGGCCATCGTGCCACGCATAGCCGAGCTGGTGGATTGCGACCCAGACAAAGGCGAAATTCAGGAAATTGACATAGGGAATGCCAAATTCGAGCGTGGCGACGTCGACAGCGATCGCGGCGGCGGCGAGCGCGAAAAAGGAAGCGAGGCCGAAGCGCTTCCAGGCCGCGTGCGTCAGCGGTGTCAGCGCGGTGACGATCAGATAGACGGCGAGGAACCAGACGGGGACGAGCGCGAGCTGCGCCGCCATCTTCACCACCGTCCGGTCGATCCCGACCCGTGTGCCGAACAGGGTGACGAGCGCCCAGATCGTGAGCAGCGGCAGCACCGGGTTGATCAGCCGCCGGATGCGTGCCGCGAACCATGCGGTGAAGCGGCCGCCCTTGCGCCGCGTCGCCGCCCACGACAGCCCGTTCGAAAAGCCGCCGACGAGGAAGAAGAGCGGCATCACCTGAAAACCCCAGGTCAGCCACTGCGTCCATGGCAGGATGCCGAGCAGATGTCCGCCCTCGACCGCGCCGTCCTTCATATAGGGCGCGGCGACGAGCCAGTGACCGACGACGACCGCGAGGATCGAAAAAGCGCGCAGGAAGTCGACATAGCGGTTGCGCTCGGGCGGCGCCTGCAGCGCCATTGCGCGGGCCCGCGACCAGAGCGTTTTTCCGGGCGGCGTCGCGGTGTCCATATCTCTCTCCTCGCCCGACAATGTAGACGGCAGGGAATGATAATGGGTTGGCCGCGATCCGCAACGGACGATGGTCGGGAAGGCATGCCCGAACGCCGGGAGCGGTGAGCGAAGCATCGGGAGCAACGCCTGTCCGGGCAGGATCGCGGCGCCGCTTTGCGCCGCATATGGACGCGGCGCCTACCCGTCGCAGTCGCTCCAATAATCCTTGTTCGTCGTGCAGCTTTGCAGCCCCGAAAAATGATTGACCGTGCACACGGTCTTCATCGGACAGGCCTTGTATGCGCGCGGAACATATTGCGGCGGGGCCTTGGCCTTGGTGAAGGCCGCGATCACCTGCTCGCGCATCGGGATCAGCTTGGTACGGATATTCTCGTCACCCTTTTCGATGCCGAGTTCGATCCAGTAGAGGATCTCGTCCTCATGCTTCAGCGGGTCCTTCATCTGGAGCAGCGACGAGGCCGCCATGACGGCGCCATAGGCTTCGCCCTGCTCGGCGACGGTACGCGACAGGCGATAAGCGAGGGCGAAGTCCTGCTTTGCGCCGCGGCCGCTGTTGATCATGTCGAACGCCATGATGATCGCATAGAAATGCCCGCGTTCGGCGGCGGCGCGGAACTGCTCGAACGCCTTCTTATAGTCGCGCTTGACGCCCAGCCCCTCGTGATAATGGAGCCCGACGCGATAGGTGGCGTCGATATGACCGGCGGCGGCCGACTGGCTGAGCAGTTCGAATGCCCTGGCATAATCCTGCGTCGCGCCGAGGCTGCCCGACGCATGGATGGTGCCCATGGTAAACAGCGCGACGGGATCGCCGAGCTTCGACGCCTCGTTGATCATCTCGAGTCCGTCCTGCGCGCTGCCGCCCGCGACCGTGCCGTTGAGCCAGGCGATGCCGAGGTCGCTGAGCGCCGCGGGGTCCTTTTGCCTGTGATAGAAGGCGGCGGCGGTGTCGCGGCCCTCGATCGTCCGGATGTACCAGTTGCCGCCGCGCGCGATCATTTCGGGCAGCGGCGGTGCACACGGCGTGCCGGCATTCGCCGCGCCTTCGTGCGCGACGGCCCATTCGCGGGCGGCGGGCGAAATCGCGGCGCCGGCCTGCATGTCGGCGACCAGCCGGTCATAGGCATTGTGGCAGTCGACGCTCTGGTGAAATTCGCGCGCCGGGTCGAGCATGACGCCGTCGGCATTGGCGGTGGTGGAGGAAGAGGCCGTCGCCAGCGCGAGCAGGGGCGCGGCGAAGCTCAGCAGCATTCGCATGATCGATCATCCCAAAGGTCGCGTCCCCGCCGCCACCCTGCCACGGCTTCGGGCCCGAAACTTGTAGGAACGCGCCAAGGCGTTGCGCGCGCGGGCCGGGCCTGCTAGCCGCGCCGCGTCTTTCTTCCGCCAAGGGTGTCACCATGTCCGAGTCCATCAAGCGCGTCGTCCTCGCCTATTCGGGAGGGCTCGACACGAGCGTCATCCTGAAATGGCTGCAGGTCACCTATGGCTGCGAGGTGGTGACCTTCACCGCCGACCTCGGGCAGGGCGAGGAACTCGAGCCCGCGCGCGCCAAGGCCGAGCTGATGGGGATCAAGCCCGAGCATATCTATATCGACGACGTCCGCGAGGAGTTCGTGCGCGATTTCGTCTTTCCGATGATGCGCGCCAATGCGCGCTACGAGGGCGATTATCTGCTCGGAACCTCGATCGCGCGTCCGCTGATCTCGAAGCGGCTGGTCGAGATCGCCAAGGAAGTCGGCGCCGATGCGGTCGCCCACGGCGCGACGGGCAAGGGCAACGACCAGGTCCGCTTCGAACTGTCGGCCTATGCGCTGAACCCCGATATCAAGGTGATCGCACCGTGGCGCGAATGGGACCTGACCAGCCGCACCGCGCTGATCGACTTCGCCGAGAAGAACCAGATTCCGGTGCCCAAGGACAAGCGCGGCGAAAGCCCCTTCTCGACCGACGCCAACCTCCTCCACACCTCGTCGGAGGGCAAGGTGCTCGAGGATCCGTGGGAAGAGACGCCCGACTATGTCTATTCGCGCACGGTGGACCCCGAGGACGCGCCCGACACACCCGAATATATCACGATCGATTTCGAAAAGGGCGACGGCGTCGCGCTGAACGGTCAGGCGATGTCGCCCGCGACGCTGCTCGCGGCGCTCAGCGACCTCGGCCGCAAGCATGGCATCGGCCGCCTCGACCTCGTCGAGAACCGCTTTGTCGGCATGAAGTCGCGCGGCATGTACGAGACCCCCGGCGGCGAAATCTATGCGCGGGCGCATCGCGGCATCGAGAGCATCACGCTCGATCGCGGCGCGGCGCACCTCAAGGACGAGCTGATGCCGAAATATGCCGAGCTCATCTACAACGGCTTCTGGTTCGCGCCCGAACGCGAGATGCTGCAGGCGGCGATCGACCATAGCCAGACGAACGTCACCGGTACGGTCCGGCTCAAGCTTTACAAGGGCAACGCGAGCGTCGTCGGGCGCAAGTCGCCGTTCAGCCTGTACAGCGAGCGTCACGTCACATTCGAGGACGATGCCGGCGCCTACGACCAGAAGGACGCGGCGGGCTTCATCAAGCTCAATGCCCTGCGCTTGAAATTGCTGGCAAAACAGGGGCAGTAAGGCCCTCGGGCAGGGGCCTGCTCCACAGCGAGCCGGTCCCGCTCGCTCTGCCGCTCGCCGCCGCCGGGTTCGTCGCGCACCGCCGTATCGCGGGCGAACCGGTCGTCGATCGGGGCGAGGCGGCGGATTTCGGGCCAAAGCGGACGGGCCATCCCGAATCGGGATGCACAGCACCGCAAGGGAATCGACGGCGCCGCACAGCGATGATAAATGGCCGCTGACCGGCAGCTTGGCCACCGGCGGCGCGGGGGGCGGCCGCTTGGCGAATATTCACGACCGACGAGAAAGACTAGCGACAAGGTAAACGAAACGACCGGGGACGAGGCTGCCGCCATCCTTTGGAGTGGGCGACATGGACGACGAGACGAGCGGGGGCTTTTCATCGGATCGTGACGAGTGGCAGGAGCGCCATCTCCTGTTTCCGCGATATGGTTTGCGCGTCAGCCGGCACGGGATGCGGCTTCGCATCATCTGGCCGGGCGCCTATCAGGTTCGCTGGTCGCGCACGCATCGCCGCTACGTCTATCGCCGCTACTGAGCCGCCGGTCGAATCAAGCATTAGCGTCGGACCCGCGGCTGCGCTAAGGCGCGGCGCATGACCGCGACCCGCTTTTTCTCCGACAATGCCGCGACCGTCCATCCCAAGGTGATGGAGGCGCTCGCCGCTGCCAACCATGTCGACACCGCCTATGACGGCGACGCGCTCAGCCGGTCGCTCGACGCCGCCTTTTCGGACCTGTTCGAAACCGACTGCGAAGTCGTCTGGATCGCGACCGGAACCGCGGCGAACAGCATCATCCTCGCGCATTTCGTGAGGCCGTGGCAGGGCATCCTCTGCTACGAGGAAGCGCATATCGAGGTCGACGAATGCGGCGCCCCCAGCTTCTATTCGGGCGGGGCACAGTTGATGACGCTGCCGGGACAGGGGGCAAAGATCGACGCCGACGCGCTCAAGGCGCGGATTGCGGGGATCCGGCAGGATGTGCACCAGGTCCAGCCCGCGGCGATCAGCATCACCAACGCGACCGAATATGGGCTTGCCTGGCGCCCCGACGAAGTGCACGCGATCAGCGCGGTCGCGAAGGAAAAAGGGCTGAAGCTCCACATGGACGGCGCGCGTTTCGCCAACGCCGTCGCCTTCCTCGATTGCGCGCCCGCCGATGTGACCTGGCGCGCGGGGGTCGATGCACTGTCGTTCGGTTTCACCAAGAATGGCGCGATGATGGCCGAGGCGCTGGTCTTTTTCGGCGGCAGTGGCGGCGCGGGGGTGCGCGAGCTCAAGAAGCGCGGCGGGCACCTGCTTAGCAAGGGGCGCTTCGTCGCGGCGCAGATCCGCGCGATGCTCAAGGACGATCTGTGGCTCGCGAACGCACGCGCGGCCAATGCCGGCGCGCAGGCGCTCGCAGCGGCGTGCGGCGAGCGCCTGCTGCATCCGGTGGAGGCGAACGAGCTGTTCGTGCGGATCAGCGCCGAGGACGCCGCAGAGCTGCGCGCGAAAGGCTTCGACTTCTACGACTGGGGCGACGGCGCCGCGCGGCTGGTGGCAAGCTGGGATCAGGATGCGGCGGCGGTGGCGCCGCTCGCTGCGGCGATCGCGGCGCTGTAGGGCGGACCGGCGATGACCGCTCTCTCTCTGCTCAGCCCGCGCATCCTCGTCCCCTTCGCGCTCGTCACGCTGATCTGGGGCTCGACGTGGATTGTCATCACCGGGCAGCTCGGGGTCGTGCCGCCGAGCTGGTCGGTCGCGTACCGCTTCTTCGTCGGTGCCGCGGCGATGTTCGCCTATGCGGCGTGGCGCGGCGAACGGCTGACGCTGTCGGGGCGGGCGTGGAGCTTCGCCGCGCTGCTCGGACTGGCGCAGTTCGCGTTCAACTTCAACTTCGTCTACCGCGCCGAACAGCATATCACCTCCGGGCTGGTCGCGGTGCTGTTCGCGCTGCTGATCGTGCCGAACACGCTGCTCGGCCGACTGTTCCTGAAGACGCGGGTCGAGGGGCGCTTCCTTGCCGGCGCGGCGATCGCGATCGTCGGGGTCGGGATGATGATCCTCCACGAATATCGCGCCGCTGCGGTCGGCGCGGGCGAGGTGCTGATCGGCACCGCGCTCACGCTCGCCGGCGTGATGAGCGCGTCGACCGCCAACGTGATGCAGGGCACGGGGATCGCGCGCGCGCAATCGATGGTGGTGATGATCGCCTGGGCGATGCTGTTTGGCGCGCTCGGCGACGCGAGTTTCGCCTGGATCACGACGGGCCCGCCGGTGATCGAGGCGACTGCGGCCTATGTTGCGGGTGTCCTCTATCTGGGGGTGATCGCCAGCGCAGTAACCTTTCCGCTCTATTTCAATATCATCCGTGCCGTTGGGCCGGGGCAGGCGGCATGGTCGAGCGTGCTGATCCCGATCATCGCGATGGGTTTTTCGACCGTGCTCGAAGGGTATCGCTGGGCGCCGCTGTCGATCGCGGGCGGCGCGGTCGCGCTGATCGGGCTCGTGATCGCGGTGGTCAAGCGGCCCGAGAAGCCGTCGGTGAGCGGCGGCAACATGGTGTCCGTGCCGTGCGACAAGGATGACTGAACCGCCTGGTCGGCCGGCCGGCACGACCCGCGCGATCGAACTGGACGCTGACCGGTTTTTTCCGCATCCTGCGATGCGGGCCAGCCACCGGTGACGACCGGTGCGGCCGCAGTCCGGCCGGCGCGGTCGCCCGGCTTCGATGGGAGAGACACCGATGAAAAATCGCCTCAAGATTGCAATGATCATCGGGTTCGGCCTGTCGCTGGCAGTCGCGCCGATGCCGGGGGTTGCAGCGCTTCAGCAGGGCGCGAAGGCGCCAGACTTCACGCTCCAGGCCGCGCAGCGCGGCAAGGCCTTCAGCCTGTCGTTGAAGCAGACGCTGCGCAATGGGCCGGTGGTGCTCTATTTCTTCCCCGCCGCCTTCACGCCGGGGTGCACGGTCGAGGCGCACCTGTTCGCCGAGGCGAATGGCCAATTCAACCAGCTGGGTGCGCGCGTCATCGGCGTGACGGCGGGCAACATCGATCGCGTCGCGGAATTCTCGCGGTCGGCATGCCGCGACAAATTCGCCGTGGCAGCCGATCCGGGCGCGAAGGTCGCGGCGCAATATGACGCCACGATGCCCGGGCCGAACGAGACGACACTGTCGAGCCGGACGTCGTTCGTCATCGCCCCCGACGGAACGATTTTGCTCAGCTACACCGATCGCAAGCCGCAGGCGCATATCGAAAAGACGCTGGCGACGGTGCGCGCGTGGAACGCCCGGAATCACTGAAGCAGGGGTTCGGGGCGGATAAGGAGGCGGGCGGACACGCTGCGGTGTCGGGCGCGTCATTTTGAACGGAACGGTATGAAAACAACGACACTCGGGTTCGCGCTCGCCTTCGCCACCCTGTCCTCGCCCGCTGCCGCGCAGCCGGCGTGCACGCCGGGGACTTATGCCGCCGCGAGCGGCGATTTCGTCGTTCTCGCACCGGCGCCGAACATCGCCGCGCCGGGGCTGCGCTACCTGTTCCGCGACGGGCGCCGCGGCGCGACGAGGGACGCGGGCGTCCCGCTGCGGTGCGAGAATGATGCGGTGACGGTCGGAAACGCGCGCTGGCAGCGCATCGCCTTTCGCGAAACGCCGACCAGCTTCGACAGCGTCGCGACAAAGCTGACGGGGGTGCTGATCGAACCGCCGGGTGCGGCCGACCCGAAGCGGCCGCTGGTGGTGATGGTGCACGGGTCCGAGCGCACGTCGCCGATCGGCGGGATCTATGGCTATGCGATGGCGGCGCAAGGGGTATCGGTCTTCGTCTACGACAAGCGCGGCACGGGCGGGTCCGAGGGCGAATATACGCAGAACTTCGAGCTGCTCGCGGCCGATGCGGCGAAGGCACTGGAGACGGCGCGTGCGCTGGCGCCGGGGCGGTACGGGCGCGCGGGCTTCTTCGGCGGTAGTCAGGGCGGCTGGGTCGCGCCGCTCGCGGCGACGCGCACGCCCGCCGACTTCGTCGCGATCGGCTTCGGCCTCGTCGCTTCGCCGATCGAAGAGGATCGCGAGCAGATGGTGTCCGAGGTGCGTGCGGCGGGGCTCGGCAAGGACGCCGAAGCGCTTGTCGGTCGGCTTTCGGCGGCGACCGCGAAGCTGCTGCTGTCCGGTTTCGAGCAGGGTTATGCCGAACTCGACGCGGTGCGCGCCGAGATGGCGCGCCAGCCGTGGGCGGCGAAGATCGAAGGCGAATATAGCGGCGCGATCGCGCGCCTGCCGGACGACGAATTGCGCCGCGTCGGGCGGGCGCGCTTCGACAATCTGGAACTGATCTGGGACTATGATGCCGTTGCGGCGCTCAGGCGACTCGATGCGCCGCTGCTGTGGGTACTCGCGGGCGAGGATCGCGAAGCGCCGATCGAGACGACCCGCGCGGCGCTGATGGGCCTGAAAGCTGGGGGCAAGCCGATCGACGTCTATCTTTTTCCGCAGACCGACCATGGCATGTGGGAATTCGTCACCGATGCGCAGGGCGAGCGACAGGTCACGCGGATCACCGACGGCTATCTGAAATTGCTCGGCGACTGGATCAGGCGCGATGTTCACGGCGCCTATGGCCGCGCGGAGCGTCTGACGGCGCAATAGTGCGGAACCATAGCTCCGAGCCTGTCGAAGGGCGGGCCTCGGACAGGCACCCTTCGACAGGTTCGGGGCTATGGCCGAAATTCGGCCGATGAAGGCGCTAGCCCGCGCTGATCCGTTCGATATCGGCGCCGACCGCCTGGAGCTTTTCCTCGAGCCGCTCGTAGCCCCGGTCGAGGTGGTAGACACGGTTGACCTCGGTTTGGCCCTGCGCCGCGAGCCCGGCGATGATCAGGCTCATCGACGCGCGCAGGTCGGTCGCCATCACGGGGGCGCCGACCAGATGGTCGACCCCGCGCACTACCGCGCTGCGGCCGCGCACGTCGATGTCGCAGCCCATCCGCGCGAGTTCGGGGACGTGCATGTAGCGGTTTTCGAAGATGGTTTCGGTGAACAGGCTGGCACCGGTGCCGAGCGTCGCCATCGCCATGAACTGCGCCTGCATGTCGGTGGCGAAACCGGGGTAGGGCGCGGTCGACAGGGTGACGGGCTGGGCACGGCCGTCCATCGCGACGCGGATGCCGGTCTTGGTGACCTCGACCGTTGCGCCGGCGTCGCGCAGAGCGGCGAGCGTCGCTTCCATCTCGCTTGCCTTGGCGCCGACGAGTTCGACGTCGCCCTGGGTGATCACCGCGGCGCAGGCATAGCTGCCTGCCTCGATGCGGTCGGCCATCACGCGATAGGTCGCGCCATGGAGGCGGTCGACCCCCTCGATCGTCAGCGTTTCGGTGCCGATGCCGTCGATCTGCGCCCCCATCGCGACGAGGCAGTTGCACAGGTCGACGATCTCGGGTTCGCGCGCGGCGTTTTCGAGCACGCACGTGCCCTTTGCCAGCACTGCGGCCATCACCGCATTTTCGGTCGCGCCGACCGAGACGACGGGGAAGGTGAACTTGCCGCCCTGCAGGCGTCCGCCTGGCGCGACGGCCTTTACATAGCCCGAGGCGAGTTCGATTTCGGCACCGAAGGCTTCGAGCGCTTTCAGGTGGAGGTCGATCGGGCGGTTGCCGATCGCGCAGCCGCCGGGTAGCGACACCGTCGCTTCGCCTGCCCGCGCGAGCAGCGGGCCGAGCACGAGGATCGACGCGCGCATCTTGCGCACGATGTCATAGGGGGCGACGGTCGAGGTGAGCGTGGTCGCGCGCGCGGTCATCACGCGGCCGAAATCTTCGGGTCGCGATCCCTCGATCGTCGTCGAGCAGCCGAGCTGGTTGAGCAGGTGGCCGAAGCCATCGACGTCGGCGAGACGCGGCAGGTTTCTGAGCGTCAGCGGCTCGTCGGTGAGCAGCGCGCAGGGCAGCAGGGTGAGCGCGGCGTTCTTGGCGCCGGAGATGGGGATACGGCCCTTGAGTCGCTGGCCGCCGCGAATGACGATTTGATCCATCGGCTGTCTTTAGCGGATGCGCGGAGGCGCGCAAGCGCGCGGCGCGGCGCACGTCGATGGTTAAGCTCCGATTTCACCGCCCTTCTTTTGCGATGGCAAAGCAGAGCGAAAAATGGAAATATCGCTGCAAATATCGATTGGTAAAGGATCGGGGACAGAACGGGTTCGACTTCAACAAAAGGGGCAAGGACATGAGGAATATTGTCGTCACCATCGCCACATCGGTTTCGCTGGTCGCCACGCCGGTCGTCGGCCCCGCCTTCGCCCAGTCGACCTTGCCCTATCCGCCGCCCGGCGGGCCGCAGATCCAGCCCCCGCGCCCCGGAGACGGTTTCGCCGGAACGCTCCGCTGCGAATCGCGCAACAACAAGACCAAGCGCTGCTATGCCCGCACCGAAAACCGCGTCGAGCTGCGGCGCGTCGTCGGCGGGCGTTGTTCGAAGGGCCGCGACTGGGGTTTCACCGCGAGCCAGATCTGGGTGTCGGGCGGTTGTCGCGCCGATTTCGCATACGGCTATGCGGGCGGCGGCGGGGGCGGCTATCCGGTGCCGCTGCCGCAGCCGGTGGGCGATTATGCGGGGACGATCCGCTGCGAATCGCGCGGCAACCGTTACGAGCAATGCAACGTCCGTACCGACAACCGCGTCGAACTGCTGCGCCGGCTCGGCGGACGCTGCAACGCCGGGCGCCAGTGGGGCTATACCTCGAGTCATGTCTGGGTGAACGACGGCTGCCGTGCCGAGTTCGGCTATGGCTACCGCGGCAGCACGCGGCCGCCCGAAAAGGACAAGGGGCCGAGCACCGGACTGATCGTCGGCGGTATCGTCGTCGCGGGCGGGCTGATCGCGCTGCTCGCGAGCCAGGGCAAGAAGAAGAAGGAAGGCGAGGCGGCGCCGGTCGAAGAGACGGTGACGCCGACCTATCCCGCCGGGCCGCCGGCAACGCTCTCCGCCAATCTCTCGGCGCTGCCGGCCGCGGCGCGCCCGTCGGTGCAGAATTGCCTGAACGATGCGGCGCGGCAGATCGGCGTGACGGGCGGCACCCGGCTGTCGTACGACCGGCTGGTCAATCTCGAGCAGGGCAATGGCGGCTGGCGCATCCGCGCGGCGATGACCGCCGCCTATCCTGACGGCAATCGCACGCTCGAGATGTATTGTCGCGCGACGCCGACGCAGATCATCCAGCTCGACTTCAGCTAGGGTCCTGGTGCTGGACGCCGGGGGCGCCGGCGCTATGGTCGTCATCCCGGCGAGATCCGGGATGGCGAATCTCGGAACGAAGCTGGGTCGGCAAGTGATGGTGAAGGATCGTGGGGGCGCCATGGCGGCGCTCTGGTCGCGGGCGTATCCGCTGCTGACGGTGACGGCGCTGTTCTGGGCGGGCAATTCGATCGTCGCGCGTGCCGCGCGCGATCTGGTGCCGCCCGCCGCGCTGTCCTTCTGGCGCTGGGCGTTCGCGCTTGCGTTGCTGCTCCCGCTGGCCTGGCCGCATCTGAAGCGCGACCGGGACGTGCTGCGCGCGCACTGGCCGGTCATGGCGGTCCTCGGCGCGCTCGGCATCGGGGCGTTCAACACGCTGCTCTATACCGGGCTGCAAACCACCACCGCGCTCAATTCGATGCTTATCCAGTCGGCGCAGCCGGCGCTGATCCTGATGCTCGGCGGGCTGGTGATGCGCGACCGGACGAATGCGCGGCAGGTCGCGGGCGTGCTGGTGTCGCTCGTCGGGGTGCTGACCGTCATCGGTCGCGGCGATCCTGCGCTGCTGCTGGCGCTGCGGCTCAATGCCGGCGACGCGATCATCGCCCTCGCGGTGCTGCTCTGGGCGCTCTATTCGGTGCTGCTGCGCCGCCGTCCGCCGGTGCATCCGCTCAGCTTCCTCGCGGCGACGATCATGCTCGGGCTGGTCGTCATCGCGCCCTTCTATATCGCCGAGATCGCCTCCGGGCGGCTGATCGTCCGCGCGCCGGGAAGCGCGCTTGCCATCGCCTATGTCTCGATCTTCCCGTCCTTCCTCGCCTATCTGTTCTTCAACCGCGGGGTCGAACTGATCGGGTCGGCGGCGACCGCGCAATATATGAATGTGATGCCCCTGATGGGGGCGGGGCTGGCGATGCTGTTCCTCGGCGAAACGCTCCACCTGTTCCATGTTGCCGGATTGGGGCTGGTGGTCGCGGGCATCTGGGTGGCGGGACGTCCCGCGACCGAATAGCGGGTCAGCCGAGCGCCTCCTCGACCTGATCGAGCCGGTCCTTGCCGAAGAACATCTCGGCGCCGACGAAGAAGGTCGGGATGCCGAATACACCGCGCGCGACCGCGGCGTCGGTATTTTGGGCCAGCTTCGCCTTGATGCCGGGTTCCTGCGTGCGCGCGAGCAAGGCGGGGCCGTCGAAGCCGTTCGCCGACAGGAAGGCGGTGGCGACTTCGGGATCGTCCATCTTGAGCCCGTCCTCCCACATCGCGCGGTTCACTGTGTCGACATATTCGTCGAGCACGCCTTCGTCCCCGGCGACGATCGCGCCGCGCATGATCAGCAGCGTGTTGACCGGGAAGTGCGGGTTGAGACGGAATTTGGTCAGGCCGTGCTTCGCGATGAAGCGCCGCATTTCGAGATGTTCATAGGCGAGTTTCGCGGGGGCGTCGGCATATTGGATCATCGGCGCCTTGTTGCCCGTCGCCTTGAAGATGCCGCCGAGCAGACAGGGGGTGATGACGAGGTCGGCGCCGGTGCGGTCGAGCAGGTCGGGCAGCGCCTTCAAGGTCAGATAGGCGTTGGGGCTACCGAAATCGAAAATCAGTTCTAATGTCTTTTCAGGGCTTTTGGTCACCATTTTTCTCCCCAGGGGCGGAGGTCGAGTTCGTGCGTCCAGGCGCTTTTCGGCTGCTTGTGGAGCATCACATAATTGGCGGCGATGGCCACGGGATCGAGGATCAGTTGCTGCGCCTTGGCATTGTCGAAATCGGGATGACGGCCCCTGATGAAATCGGTGTCGATCGCGCCGTCGATGATGGTGTGCGCGACATGGATGCCCTGTGGTCCGAGTTCGCGCGCCATCGACTGCGCGAGCATGCGCAGCGCGCCCTTCGCCCCCGAAAAGGCAGCAAAACCCGAACCGCCGCGCAGACTCGCGGTCGCGCCGGTGAAGATGATGGTGCCGCGGCCGCGCGGCGCCATGCGCTTCGCCGCCTCGCGTCCCATCAGGAAACCGCCGAGGCACGCCATTTCCCAGACCTTGGTGTAGACGCGCACGGTCGTCTCGGTGATCGGGAAGTTCACGTTCGCGCCGATGTTGAACACCGCGACCTCGACCGGCCCGACCTCGGCCTCGACCTGATCGAAGAGGGCAATCATGTCATCCTCTTCGCGCGCGTCGCCGGGGAAGGCGCGCGCCTGATGCCCAGCGTCGCGGATCGATTGCGCGAGCGTTTCGAGCTGGCCGGCGTTGCGCGGGCGGCGGTTGACGCAGGCGGTGAGGCCCTCGGCGGCAAAGGCCCGCGCGATCGCGCCGCCGGTGGCGTCGCCGGCTCCGATGATCACGGCGGCGGGGTTGGGCATGACGACTCTCCTCTTGCCGTGCATCGTAACTATGATAACCATAGTGACAAGCAGAAAATTGAAGCGCGGCGGGGTAGATTGATACAAGGTTGTTCGTCATTGCGAGCGAAGCGAGGCAATCCAGTGCGGTTATCGCCCACTCTGGATTACCGCGTCGCCTTCGGCTCCTCGCAATGACGAGGTATTGAGGAAATCCATGCCCAAACGCGCAGACCTGTCGGATACCTTCTGCCCCGTCGGGCGGTCGGCCGAACTGCTCGGCGATCGCGCGGTGCTGCTGATCCTGCGCGAACTCTTCTTCGGGCGCCGCCAGTTCGAGCTCATCGCCGCGAACACGCGGCTGGGGCCGCAACTCGTCTCGGCGCGGCTCAAGCTGTTGGAGAGGGAAGATGTGGTCGAGCGCCGCGCCTATCAGGACCGGCCGCCGCGCCACGAATATCGGCTGACCGACAAGGGCAAGGATCTGTTCGGCGTGCTCTATGCGATGCGCGGTTGGGCCGAGCGCTGGGCCTATGCTGAGGGCGAGACCGGCGGCGGGCCGGCGATGCGCTATGTCCATCGCGCGTGCGGGGCCGATGTCGGGACGGCACTGTTGTGTCCGGGCTGCGGAGCGGCGCTGGGCTATGGCGATCTGAAGGGCGAGCCGTCGCCGGCGCTCAGGGCGGAGCAGGCGGCGCGGTCGGGGTAGACGTCGGGTCGCGGTCTGATAGGCTTGCGTCTTGATGCAATGGAGGTGCCTGTGCGCGGCCGATCATTTGCCAGTCTTGGCGCCCTGCTGGCTTTTGCCATGCCAGTGCATGCGATTCCGCCGCCACCGCCGCCGCCCGATCCGGTGGTGATGGCCGAAGCCGATAAACTGGCTGAAGCGCTGGTAGCGCTGGACGATGGCGACTTGCGGTTTCGGGCGCGCTCCGCGCTGTCCCGGGAAGCGTTCAACTGGCTGGTGAATGTCCATCCCGATGTTCGGGAACCTGTTCACCGGGCATTTCTCGATGTCGTTTATGCCCGCGCTGACGCGATCTGGCCCGAAGAACAGGTCAACATACGGGCGGGACTGGTGAGCCAGTTTCGGTTGATGACGGCGACCGACCTAATCGCGGTGCGGAGTTTCATCGCCAGCCCGGCCGGGCAGAATTTTGGCCGGATCCTCGTCGACTCCCATTTCGGCCTGGCCGACAGGACGGCAAGCGAAGTCCTGTACCGCCGGTTGTTTTCGGAGCTGCCGGGGCTGCTTGACACCGCGCAAAAGCGGGCCGCCGAATAGGCGTCAGGCCTTTTCCAGCGTGCACTGCAGCGGGTGCTGGTTCTGCCGCGCGGCGTCCATCACCTGATTGACTTTGGTTTCCGCGACCTCGTAGCTGAATACGCCGCACACGCCGACGCCCTGCTGGTGGACGTGCAGCATCACCTGTGTCGCCTGTTCGATGTCCATGTTGAAGAAGCGCTGGAGCACCATCACGACGAACTCCATAGGGGTGTAGTCGTCGTTGAGCAGCAGCACCTTGTACATCGAGGGCTTCTTGGGTTTTGCGCGCGTGCGTGTCGCGATGCCGACGCCGGGGTTGCCGGGCGCGCCATCATCCTTGTCCGCCATGGCGCGGACCGGCTGGAAGGTCGGGATTGGAAGCATCGTCACCAAATATCGCACGCCGAAGGGGAATCGCAAGGGGGAGGGGCGTCATTAACCCCTTTTCGTCGCCTCGCGAAGGCAGGAGGGGCGGCAAAAACAAGAACCGCCCGCTTCCCGGAGGAAGCGAGCGGTCTTGGTTGCGTCGGCGCAGGCGGGGAGGAGGGGAGAGAGTGCCCGCGCCAACTGCGGAAGTGAAGGTCCTTAGGCGGCCTTCATCTTCGAGCTGATGACCGAAACGCGGTTCGAAATCGGCGCGAAGCTCTCGTTGGCGAGCTTGACGACCAGTTCGCTGGTCTTCGAGGTCTGCGCAACGGCTGCGTCGAACGCCTTCTTGCTGTTCTCGGCATAGAGCTTGAAGAATTCGGTCGGCGACTTGACGGCGGTGTAGCCCTTCAGCGCGGCCGACGTGTCTTCGAAGCTCTTGCGGGCGAAGGCGACGCCTTCCTGGCCGAGCGTCTCGAAGCCCTTGGCTGCGATCTTGCCCGACTCGACGAGCGCTTCGACGTTTGCCTTGTTGAACTCGACGGCTTCTTCGGCGAGCTTGCTCGACTTGGCCATCGCTTCCTTCGCCTTTTCATTGAAATCGGCGGTCAGCGCTTCGGCGCGGGTCTTGGCGTCTTCAGCGAACTTCTTGACGGTGTCGTTCATGGTCTTGAATCCTTTGGTGGCGGCGGCGACGGGCTTCGGCGCGGCCTTCAGGGCTTTGGGGGCAATCGTCTTCGCGGCCGCCTTCTTCGGGGCGGCCTTTTTGGCGGCCGGCTTTGCAGCCTTCTTTTGGACCGGCTTGGCCTTCGCCTTTTCGGTCGGGGTCTTCACGGGCGCCGAAGCGATCTTTTCCGCCGAGGGGGCGGCAACCGCGGGGGCCGCAGGAGTCGCCACCGGCTTGGCGGGCGTTTCCAGCGTCGCGGCTTCGAAGGCCTTTTCGGCACTATCCATCTTGGTAGCCATCGGGACAACTCCTTTATGTTGCAGTGCACAATATAGGAGCGGAGCGGCGATTTCAAGGATATTTTTGTGCAGCGCACAAAAATATCGCAAGAGCCGCCCCTGACGCGATATATTCGCTAGATATTACCGCTGCTTGACATAGCGGCCGGGTGCATCCTCGATCGCTTTTTTGGTCCCTTTTCCAGGGATGCGCGCGCCCTTGGCGGGGATTCTGGCGCTATCCTGCGCGGAAATCCAGCCGATCCAGTGCGGCCACCAGCTGCCCTTGGTTTCGGTCGCACCCGCAACAAATTCGTCGAGCGTGGCCGCGCGATTGTCGCCGGTCCAATATTGATATTTGCCCGCGGCGGGCGGGTTGACCACGCCCGCGATATGCCCCGATCCCGCGAGCAGAAAGGTCTTCTCGCCCGACAGATGGTCCATCAGCCGCCAGACGCTGGCGAGCGGGGCTATATGATCCTCGCGTCCGGCCTGGATATAGGCAGGGGTCTCGATCTTGCGGAGGTCGACCGGCGTGCCGCATACCGACAGGCTGTTCGGGATCACCAGCCGGTTGTCGCGATACAGGTCGACCAGATACTGGCGGTGCCATTTCGCGGGCAGGTTGGTCGTGTCGCCGTTCCAGTAGAGCAGGTCGAAGGGCGGATAGTCGTTCCCGAGCAGGTAATTGTTCACGACATAATTCCAGATCAGGTCGCGCCCGCGCAAGCTGTTGAAGGTCGCGGCCATATAGCGCCCGTCGAGGAACCCCTGCGCCGACAATTGCTGGAGCAGCGCCAGATAGCTCTCGTCGACGAACAGCTTGAGGTCGCCCGCCAGTTCGAAATCGACCTGTGCGGTGAAGAACGTGACCGACCGCACCTTTTCGGCCTCGCCCCTGGCCGCGAGCATCGCCAGCGTCGCGGCGAGGGTGGTGCCCGCGACGCAATAGCCGATGGCGTGGACATGCGGCACCTTGAGCAGGGTGCGGATCGTGTCGATCGCGTCGACCTGCGCCGCGACATAATCGTCCCAGACGACGTCCTTCATCGACGCGTCGGCCGATTTCCACGACACCATGAACACCGACAGCCCCTGTTCGATCGCCCATTTGACGAAGCTTTTCGCGGGGTTGAGGTCGAGGATGTAGAAGCGGTTGATCCACGGCGGGAAGATGACGAGCGGGACGGCGAAGACATCGCCGGTCACCGGCGCATAATGGATCAGCTGATACAGATCGGTCTCGTGGATCACCTTGCCCGGCGTCGTCGCGATATTGACCCCGACCTCGAACGCGTCGGGGTCGACGTGGCTCAATTGCCCGCGCGCGAGATCGGCGAGCATGTGACGGAGGCCCTTGAGCAGGCTCTCGCCGCGCGTCTCGACCGCGCGCTTGATCACCTCGGGATTGGTCGCGGCCAGATTGGTCGGCGAAAAGGCGTCGGCCATGCTCTTCGCGGCGAACTCCATCTTGGCGCGCGCGTCGGCGTCGAGCCCCGACAGCTGGCGCGTCGTTTCGAGCAGCTGGTCGGACAAGAGGCCATAGGTCTGGCGGATCAGCGCAAAGACGGGGTTCGCCGTCCAGTCGGGATCGGCGAAGCGGCGATCCTTCGCGGGGGTCTCGGTGACCGGCGCGAAGGACGGGCCGAGCGTCGCGAGCGAGGTCCAGAAATGGACGCCCTGTTCCCACATCTTTGCCGATTGTTCAGCCCAGAGCTGCGTCGCCGGGCTGTCGAGCCATTTGGCCGGGTCGAACAGCGGCGTGGCTGCCTTTTCCGCGTCGGCCTGACCCATCGCATATTCGAGCATCATCTGCTGCGCCCGCGCCATCACGCTCGTCCAGTGCTGCAGGTCGTCGGGCGAGGGCAGAAAGGGATTGGCGGTGCCGCTGCCGTCGTTCTCGCCCGTATCGCTCATGTCTGCTTGTTCCCGCTTCTCAGTGGCGCCAATTCGCCTATAACAAGGCGCGTCGCGACTGGCGACAGCCCTTCGCGAACATATCGTCCTGTAACGAAAAGGAGTTGTTCTAGTTTCCCATGTCCGAAGATGAATTCTATCGCATCAAGCGCCTGCCGCCCTATGTCATCGCCGAAGTCAATGCGATGCGAGCGGCCGCGCGTGCCGCGGGCGAAGACATCATCGACCTGGGGATGGGCAACCCCGACCTGCCGCCGCCCGCGCACGTGATCGAGAAATTGTGCGAAGTGGCGATGAAGCCCGACGCGCACGGCTATTCGCAGTCGAAGGGCATTCCGGGGCTGCGCCGCGCGCAGGCCAATTATTATGCGCGCCGCTTCAACGTCGAACTCGATCCCGAAACCGAAGTCGTGGTGACGATGGGATCGAAGGAGGGGCTGGCCAGCCTCGCGACCGCGATCACCGGGCCGGGCGACGTCGTGCTGGCGCCGAACCCCAGCTATCCGATCCACACCTTCGGCTTCATCATCGCCGGCGCGACGATCCGCAGCGTGCCGACGACGCCGAACGAGGATTATTGGCGCGCGCTCGACCGCGCGATGGCTTTCACCGTGCCGCGTCCGTCGATCCTGGTGGTCAACTATCCGTCGAACCCGACCGCCGAATCGGTCGACCTCGCCTTCTACGAGCGGCTCGTCGCCTGGGCGAAGGAGAACAAGGTCTGGGTCCTCAGCGACCTCGCCTATTCGGAACTCTATTACGACGGCAACCCGACGCCTTCGATCCTGCAGGTGCCGGGGGCGAAGGATGTCGCGATCGAATTCACCTCGATGTCGAAGACCTATTCGATGGCGGGCTGGCGCATGGGCTTTGCGGTCGGCAACAAAAGGCTGATCGCGGCGATGACGCGCGTCAAATCCTATCTCGACTATGGCGCCTTCACCCCGATTCAGGCGGCGGCCTGCGCCGCGCTCAACGGGCCGCAGGACATTGTCGCGAAGAATCGCGAACTCTATCAGAAGCGCCGCGACGTGATGGTCGAAAGCTTCGCCCGGGCCGGCTGGGATATCCCGAGCCCGCCCGCGTCGATGTTCGCCTGGGCGCCGCTGCCGCCCGCGCTCAAGGAGATGGGCAGCCTCGAATTTTCGAAGCAGCTCCTGACCCATGCCAAGGTCGCGGTCGCGCCCGGGGTCGGCTATGGCGAGGACGGCGAAGGTTTCGTCCGCATCGCGATGGTCGAGAATGAGCAGCGCATCCGTCAGGCCGCGCGCAACATCCGCAAATTCCTGCAGATGCACGGAGTCAACACGCCGTCGGTCGCGGCCGGCGGCGGAGGATAATGTCGGCCGACGCGAGCGCGATTGCGCAGACGATCCAGCTGTCGGTCACGCCGGTGTTCCTGCTGGTGGCGACCGGGAGCCTGCTCAACGTCATCGCCGGGCGGCTGGCGCGCGTCGTCGACCGTTCGCGCAACCTGATGGAGCGCCTGCCGGGCACCGAAGGCAGCGAGCATGAACGGATCGTCGGCGAACTGCGCATCGCCGACCGGCGGATGGGGATCATCAACAATTCGATCCTGTCGGCGGTGGCGTGCGGGATCGTCGTGTGCGTTCTCGTCGCGCTGCTGTTCACCCAGGCCTTTACCGGCATCAACCTCGGGGTGGCGGCGTCGTGGGCGTTCGCGGCGGCGATGCTGTTGCTGCTCGTCTCGCTGATCCTGTTCCTCGTCGAGGTGCGGCTGGCGGTGCGTGCGATCCACGTGCCGATCGAACTGCTCGAATTCGAGGAAAAGGGCCGGAACCGGCCAGCGTAAAAGATGGCGTCCCAAATATCCCGTCATTGCGAGCGAAGCGAAGCAATCCAGAGCGGTCTACGCTTGCTCTGGATTGCTTCGCTTCGCTCGCAATGACGATTGATTGTTACGGTTCAACGCCCACCCTGAAAGCCGGCGTCACGCGCTTGCGGCTCGCCTGCTCATAGGCATAGCCGGCGGCGAGGACCTCGGCGTCGGCCCATTTGGAGCCGATGATCGACAGGCCGACCGGCAGGTCGCCGACCGCGCCCATCGGGACGGTGAGGTGCGGATAGCCGGCGACGGCGGGAAGCTGGCTCGCGCTCGGGCCGCCATAATCGTCGCCCTTGCCGAGCGTGCTGATCCAGGCGGGGCCGTTGGTGACGCCGACGAGCAGGTCGACCCGGTGTGCCGCGCGCAGCCGGTCGATCCCCTCGGGCCCCGCGAGCCGCGCCGCGGTGTCGCGCGCGGCGACGTAGGCGGGGCTGTCGAGTCCGCCCTTGCTTTCGGCGAGTTCGAACAGCGACTGGTCGAACCATTCGAGCTCCGCGGGGTTCGCGCGGTTGAAGGCGATGAGGTCGGCGAGCGTCTTCGGCCCGCCCGGCGCGGGCAGCGTCGCCAGATAGGCCGCCATGTCGGCCTTGAGTTCGGTCAGCAACACCTCGAATTCGGCGTCGTCCAGTTCGCCGAGACCGGTTCGGCTATCACCGATCTCGACGATCGTCGCGCCGAGCGTCTCCATCTGCTTCAGCGCGGCGTCGAACAGCGCGGCGATATCGGCGCGGTCGCCGATCCGGTCGCGCAGCACGCCGATGCGTTTGCCGCGCAGCGCATCGGGGGAAAGTGCCGCGACATAGTCGGCCTTGCGCGCGTCGGCTTCGGCGGTCGCGGGATCGGCGGGATCGCTGCCCGCGATCACGGTCATCACCGCTGCGGCGTCGCGCACGCTGAGCGTCATCGGTCCCGCCGTATCCTGGCTGTGGCTGATCGGGACGATATGCGTACGGCTGACGAGCCCGACGCTCGGCTTGAAACCGACGATGCCGTTGACCCCCGCTGGGCAGGTGATCGACCCGTCGGTTTCGGTGCCGATCGCGAGCGGCGCGAGGCTGGCGGCGACCGCGGCGGCGCTGCCCGACGATGAGCCGCACGCGTTGCGGTTGAGCGCGTGCGGGTTTTTCGTCAGTCCGCCGATTGCGCTCCACCCGCTGGTCGAATGGTTCGACCGGATGTTCGCCCATTCGCTGAGATTGGTCTTGCCGAGGATGACCGCGCCCGCGTCGCGCAGGCGCGCAACGATGGAGGCGTCGCGGTTCGTGACATTCTCCTTGAGCGCCAGCGAGCCGGCGGTAGTCGGTAGCGGCCCTGCCGCCTCGATATTGTCCTTGAGCAGGACCGGGATGCCGTGGAGCGGGCCGCGCAGTCCGCCCGCCCGGCGCTCGAGGTCGGTCCGGTGCGCATCGCTCGTGGCGGCGGGAAAGGTTGCGATGACGGCATGAAGCTGCGGTCCGGCATCGTCCAGCGTGCGGATGCGTTCGAGATAGGCCGATGTGATGACGTCGCTGTTGATCTCGTCGCGCGCCATTTCCGCCTGCAGCGTCGCGGCGTCCTTGCTTTCGACGGGGGGCAGTGGCGGCGGCATCGCCTGCGCCGGAGCAAGGTCGAGCAGGGCGGCGGCGGCGAGCAGCGAAATTTTTTGCATGGCCGGCAGGCTGGCAGCCGTAGCGGCAATTGCAAGGGCGGATTTTCAGCACGCCGCAACGGCGTTGACACCAAGGTTCCAATCTGCCCCCTTGGCGGCGGGAGAAAATGATGACCGAAAAAACGGCCGTGTCGCAAGGCCTCGTTCCGCCATCTTCCGACAGCGTCGCCGCGCAGACGCGGACGATGCTGTGGGTGCTGCTGATCGTCTATATCTTCAACTTCCTCGATCGCCAGATCGTCAATATCCTTGCCGAGCCGATCAAGGCCGACCTCGGGCTCAGCGATACTGAGCTCGGGCTGCTCGCGGGGCCGGCGTTCGCGGTCTTCTATGCGCTGCTCGGCATTCCGATCGCGCGCTACGCCGACCGCGACGGGACCAATCGCATCCGGCTGATCTCGCTTGCGCTCGCGATCTGGTCGGCGATGACCGCGGTGTGCGGACTCGCGCAGAATTTCGTGCAACTGCTTTTCGCGCGCATCGGGGTCGGCATCGGCGAGGCCGGTTGCACCCCGGCGGCGCATTCGCTGATCAGCGACAGCGTGCCGCCCGCAAAGCGATCGTCGGCGATTGCCTTTTACGGCATGGGGGTGCCGATCGGTTCGCTGCTCGGGCTGATCATCGGCGGCATCGTCAACGATCTCTACGGCTGGCGCGTCGCGCTGATGCTCGTCGGGCTGCCGGGACTGGTGCTGGCGCTGGTCGTGCTGTTCGTACTGCGCGAGCCGCGGCACCTGCGGCCGGCGGAGGCGGTCGCGGCGACCGCCCCCGAGCCGTTGTCGACCGGTGCCGCGATGCGCGAAATCTTCGCCTCGCGCGCCTTCGTCTACATATTGATCGCGGCGTCGGTCACCGCCTTTCTCGGCTATGGCAAGGCGCTGTGGACGATCAGCTTCTTCATCCGCAGCCACGGCCTGTCGACGACCGAGGCGGGATTGTCGATGGCGGTCGTGCTCGGGCTGGCAGGCGTGCTTGGCACCTGGCTCGGCGGCAAGGTGGCCGACCGGTTCGGCGCGCACGACAAGAGGCACATCCTGACCTTTCCCGCCTATGGCATGGCGTTCGGGGCGCCCGTCCTGTTCCTCGGCTATTACATGGAAAACTGGATGGTCGCGGTTGCGCTGCTGATCGTACCGACGGTGCTCAATTCGGCCTATTACGGGCCCGCCTATGGCTGCGTGCAGGGACTGGTGCGGCCGCAGGCGCGCGCCGTCGCGGCGTCGATCATGCTGTTCGGCCAGAATCTGATCGGGCTCGGCTTCGGTCCCTTCCTGTTCGGCGTGCTGTCCGACGCGCTCGCGCCGACCTATGGACAGGAAAGCGTGCGCTACGTCCTCTACGGCGCGGCGTGGCTGGGGCTGATCCCGGCTTTCTTCTTCTGGCGTGCGAGCCTGCGCCTGAACGCCGAGCTCAGGACCGGCTAGGGAGACCGGCCCTTAGAAGGGCGGGACTTGCCTGGCGCGCTGTGCGCCCGCTGCGTCGATCCACCAACCAAGGTCGTCGGCGAAGCGCGGGAAAGCCTTGGCGATGCGGTCGCCATCCTCGCCCGCGGGCTGACCGCCCTCGTCGAACGCACCGCCGATGCGCGCGAGCGACAGCGGCGTCGAGGTCACGACCATGCCCATCGCACCCAGCGTCGTGCGCCATGCGGTCGCGGCGCGGACACCGGCGAAGGGCCCCGCCGAATAGGAAGCGATCGCCGCGGGCCGCCACGCGAATTCGGGAAGGAAATGATCGACCAGATTCTTGAGCCCCGGTTGCAGCCCGCCATTATATTCGCCGGTGACGAAGACAAAGCCGTCGGCCGTCGCGATCGACGCGGCGAGTGCGGCCATTGCGGGCGGCGCCTCGCCGGCGCGATAGTCGCTGTGGCGCTGGTCGAGCATCGGCAGGTCGACCGCCTTGGCGTCGACCAGTTCGGCATTGTCGCCGCGCGCGCCGATCGCCTCGACGATCCAGCGGGCGAGCTTGATGCCCTGCCGGTCGCGACGATAGCTGCCGTAGAAGACGAGGATGGTGCGGGACATGCGGGGGACTCCTAGGGGGTGATGGTGATCGGGGTGCCGTCGGGGACGATATCCCATAATTGCTCGATCTCGGCGTTCGATACCGCGATACAGCCGTCGGTCCAGTCGTGCGTCAGCGTCGGTCCGGGCCAGGCATTGGGCTGGCCGTGGATGAAGATGTCGCCCCCGGGGGAGCGCCCGCGCGCCTTGGCATAGGCGCGGTCGGCGGCGTTGGGATAGGAGATGCGCAGCGACAGGTGGTAGGCGCTCTTCGGATTGCGGCCGTCGATGACATAATCGCCCTCGGGGGTGCGTTCGTCGCCCTCAAAGCGCTTGTGTCCCGCCGGCGCGTCGCCGAAGCGGATGTTCGTGTAGCGCGCGACCTCCCGACCGCCATCATAAGCGATCAGTGTGCGTTTGCTCTTGTCGACCAGCAGTCGGTCGGCCTTTGTCCCTTCGCGAGGCGGCGGCGAAGCTGCGGTTCCGCAGGCGGCGAGCAGCAAACATGCGAGGGGGAGGGCACGGCGCATGCCCCCGACCCTAAGCTTCTGTCGCGATCGGGCAAGTGGTTGCCAGCGCCGCCGCGCCGGTTAAGATGGTCGCGGGGGGACCAGCCATGACCATATTTCGCACGCCCGATGCGCGCTTCGCGGCGCTGCCCGACTGGCCTTACGCGCCGCAATATCGGGAGATCGAGGGCGGACTTCGTGTCCATTATGTCGACGAGGGCGCGCGCGACGCGCAGCAGGTGCTGATGCTGCACGGCGAACCGACCTGGGGCTATCTCTACCGCAAGATGATCGGGCCTGCGGTCGATGCGGGGTTTCGTGTCGTCGTACCCGACCTCATCGGTTTTGGCCGCTCGGACAAGCCGCTCGACGCCGGCGCCTACAGCTATGCGGCGCAGGTCGCATGGATGCGCCAGTGGATCGAGGCACTGGATTTGCGAAACATGATCCTCGCCTGTCAGGACTGGGGTTCGCTGATCGGGCTCAGGCTGGTGGCGGAGATGCCCGAGCGCTTCGCCGGGGTCGCGCTGTCGAACGGCGGCTTGCCCGAGGGGCAGCCCGCGCCGCGCGCCTTCGCGATCTGGCGGGCCTTTTCGCGCTTCAGCCCGGCCTTTCCGATCGGGCGCATCGTCAATGCCGGCGCGAAACGCGCGCTGACGCCCGGCGAGATCGCCGCTTATGACGCCCCCTTTCCGACGCGCCGGTCAAAGGTCGCGGCGCGCATCTTTCCGTCGTTCGTGCCGCTAGGCGACAATGTCGCGGTGCCCGACCAGAAGCGCGCGTGGGAGGCGCTCGAGCGTTTCGACCGACCCTTCCTCTGCTGCTTTGCCGACGGCGATCCGATCACCCGCGGCGGCGACGCGCTGTTCACCGCGCGCGTGCTGGGCGCGCGCGGTATGGCGCACCGGACGCTGCACGGCGGACATTTCATCCAGGAAAACGACCCGGGGGGCTTTGTCGCGGCGATCGGCGACGTCGCCGCAGCGGCACGTCATTAGAGTTCCGGCCTCATCGTCATTGCGAGCGGAGCGAAGCAATCTCCAGCCATCAACCTTGCGCAAGGTCGATGGCTGGAGATTGCTTCGTCGCGTCGCTCCTCGCAATGACGGTGCGGCTCAATCGCTGAACGGGTCGCGGATCAGGATCGTGTCCTCGCGCTCGGGGCTGGTCGACACGAGCGCGATCGGGGTTTCGATTAGTTCCTGCACGCGCTGGATATATTTGATCGCCTGCGCGGGCAGGTCGGCATAGCTGCGCGCGCCCGCGGTTGATTCGTGCCAGCCGTCCATTTCCTCGTAGATCGGCTCGACCTCGGCCTGATCGGCCGAATGCGCGGGGAAATAGTCGAGGATCTTGCCGCGCAGGCGATAACCGGTGCAGATGCGGATGGTGTCGAAGCCGTCGAGAACGTCGAGCTTGGTAAGCGCGATGCCGGTGACGCCCGACACGGCGCAGCTCTGGCGCACCAGCACCGCGTCGAACCAGCCGCAGCGGCGCTTGCGTCCGGTGACGGTGCCGAATTCATGGCCGCGCTCGCCGAGCTTCTGGCCGGTTGCGTCCTCGAGTTCGGTCGGGAAGGGACCGCTGCCGACGCGCGTCGTATAGGCCTTGGCGATGCCGAGCACGAAGCCCACGGCCGAGGGGCCGAGCCCCGATCCGTTCGCGGCGGTGCCGCTGACCGTGTTCGAGCTGGTGACGAAGGGATAGGTGCCGTGGTCGACGTCGAGCAGCACGCCCTGCGCACCTTCGAACAGGATGCGCGCGCCCGCCTTGCGGACCTTTTTCAGGCGTTTCCACACCGGCTGGGCATATTCGAGCACATAGTCCGCGATCTCGGCGAGGTCGGCCTTCAGCCGGTCGCGGTCGATCGGCGGTTCGCCGAAGCCCGCGCGCAACGCGTCGTGGTGCGCGGTCAGGCGGTCGATCTGCGGATCGAGCTTGTCGAGGTGCGCGAGGTCGCAGACGCGGATCGCGCGGCGGCCGACCTTGTCCTCATAGGCGGGGCCGATGCCGCGGCCGGTCGTGCCGATCTTGCCCGCGCCCGCGGCGGTCTCGCGCAGCGCGTCGAGGTCGCGGTGGAAGGGCAGGATCAGCGCGCAATTGTCGGCGATCGCGAAATTCTCGGGGTTGATGGCGACGCCCTGGCCGCGCAGCTTGGCGATCTCGTCGCGCAGCGCCCACGGATCGAGTACGACGCCGTTGCCGATGATCGACAGCGTGCCGGTGACGATGCCCGAGGGGAGGAGCGAGAGCTTGTAGACCTGTTCGCCGACGACGAGCGTGTGCCCGGCGTTATGTCCGCCCTGGAAACGGACGACGGCGTCGGCGCGGCTCGCAAGCCAGTCGACGATCTTGCCCTTGCCCTCGTCGCCCCATTGCGACCCGATGACGGTAACATTTGCCATGATGCTGTCCTGCTGAGCGGCCAATTTTCGGCCCGGCGCGGCCTTAGCGGATTTGGCCGCAGAGGCAAGGGCGGCGGGACATCGCGCCAATCCATTTTGCACTCCTGCCAACCGGGTGCGAGGTTGCCGCGGGGACGGGGGCGGGTGGGCGCACCAGACCTTGTCCGCCGGGCCTCGCCATGATCTATCGGTGCGATGACCGATCCCGACGCGCCCCACCACGCCCATATCTATTACAGTCCCGCCGAACGGACCGCCGCGGCGGTGCTGCGCGAAGCTTTCGACAGCGACCCCGCGATCCTGTTCGTCGGGGCGATGACCGACGGTCCGGCGGGGCCGCATCCGATTGCGCAATATGAAGTGCATTTTCTCGGCGGCGCTGTGCCCGCGGTCGTCGCGGCGATCGAGGCGGCGGGGCTGCGCGCGCTCGTCCATCCGCTGACCGACGACGACCTTGCCGATCATACGACGCTGGCGCACTGGATCGGCGAACCGGTCGCGCTCGACGTGAGCGTGCTCGATCCGCCGGGGGTCAACCAGGGGATTCCGCGCTTCGGGGTGTCGGACTTCTGATTTTTCAGCCGTAGCCCGGAGGCGGGTTTCAGGCCTCTACGGGTCCGTCGGGGCCGAGGCGCCAGGCACAGCCGAGCGCGCGCGCATCGTCGCCGTCGGACAGCGCCGCGACCGTCTGCCAGTCGTCGGCGCGAAGGCTGGCGGCGATGGCGGGATCGTGGCCGAGCGGCAGGAAGATGCGGCGTTCGGCGATATCTTCGGCGCCCAGCCCGTCGTCGATCAGCGGGTCGGGGTAGAGCGAAAAGCCGATCGCGGCTTCTTCGCGGCTTTCGCCGACCGGGATCGCATAGCTGCCGCCGCGGCCGATCGCGTCGCCCTGGCCGGGGACGAAGATCTGGAAACCGAACCAGCTCTGATAGGCGAAGCCGTGGCGCTCGGTCGGATCGAGCGTCAGGTCGGCGCGGTCGCGCACCGGCGCCGCGATCGCTTCGAGTGCATCGATGCGGCTGGTCAGGACTCCGGTGGTGTCGAAGGCGCGCAGGTCGGCGATCGCCTGGTCGAACGGACCGGTCGCGCGCAGCAGCGGCAGGTAGCTCGCGGCGCCGAGGCGGACGAGCGCGCCGGCATCCTTGGCATCGAGCGCATCGCGCAGTTCGTCGCGCGACGCCGCGACCGGCAAGGTCCCGGCGAGCAGGTCGACGATGTCGGGCAGGGTGAAGTCGATCGTCGCACCGCCGATGCCCGCGGCGTCGAGCGCGTCGATCGCGACGGTCACGATCTCGCGCGCCGCGGCGACGCCGTCGCTGCCGATCAGTTCGGCGCCGACCTGGAGCATCTCGCGCGCGGGGCGGAGCTGGCTCGCGCGCAGCTTGACGACCTGCCCGGCGTAGCAGAGCCGCAGCGGGCGCGGTGCGGCGGCGAGAAGCGACGTCGCGATGCGGCCGACCTGCCGCGTGATGTCGGGGCGCAGCGCGAGCGTGCGCTGCGACACCGGGTCGGTGAAACGGAGCAGATCGCGCGCGCTGCGGTCATCGTCACCGCCCAGCGTCTCGCGAAATTCGGCGAGCGGGGGCGACACGCGACCATAGCCGTGCGCGCGCATCGCATCGACGAGCGCGCGGGTGACGCGCGACGCTGCCTCGGCCTGAGCGGGCAGGCGGTCGCGGAGGCCTTCGGGCAGCAGGGCAGGGGCCTTGGTCATCGGTGCGGCCTTAGGCTGGTCGCGCCCGGAGTCAACGATCCGGTGCGATTCGTCCGCGTCGGGTGGCGCCGAAACACCTTGGAGGAGAGAGAGCCTGTTTCAGCATCCCGGTTTCACCCGACGCGGACTGGAGCGGGCTTGAAGCTTAGAAGTTCAAGCCCTTCACCGTCTTGACCCCGGGCAGTTGGCACAGCTGCCACAGCAGGGGTTCGGGCATCGCCGAATCGAGCGACAGCAGCAGCACGGCCTCGCCGCCCGCGGCGCGGCGGCCGAGGTGGAAGGTGCCGATGTTGAGCCCCGCGTCGCCGAGCGTCGTGCCGATACGGCCGATGAAGCCGGGCGCGTCCTCGTTGACGATATAGAGCATGTGGCCGTCGAGGTCGGCCTCGACCTTGATCCCGAACATCTCGACGAGGCGCGGATCGCCGTTGCTGAACAAGGTGCCCGCGACCGAGCGGTCGCCCTGTTCGGTTGCCACGGTGACGCGGACGAGCGTGTGGTAATCGCCGTCGCGGTCGTGGCGCACTTCGCGCACGTCGAGCCCGCGCTCGCGCGCGAGGTGCGGGGCGTTGACCATGTTCACGCTGTCCGAATAGCGGCGCATCAGCCCGGTGAGCACCGCGGCGGTGATCGGCTTCAGGTTGAGCTCGGCGGCGGCGCCCTCGACTTCGACCGAGATGGTCGTAAGGTTGTCGTGCGCGAGCTGGCCGACGAGGCTGCCGAGCTTTTCGGCGAGGCTCATATAGGGGCGCAGCTTCGGCGCTTCTTCGGCCGACAGGCTGGGGACGTTGAGCGCGTTGGTGATCCCGCCGGTCAGCAGGTAGTCGCTGATCTGCTCGGCCACCTGAATGGCAACATTGACCTGCGCCTCGTCGGTCGACGCGCCGAGGTGTGGAGTGCAGATGAAGTTCGGCGTGCCGAACAGCGGATGGTCGGCGGCCGGCGGCTCGGTCTGGAACACGTCGAGCGCCGCGCCCGCGACATGGCCGCTGTCGAGCGCCGCCTTCAGCGCCGCTTCGTCGATCAGCCCGCCGCGCGCGCAGTTGATGATGCGCACGCCCTTTTTGGTCTTCGCGAGATTTTCGGCCGACAGAATGCCGCGCGTCTGGTCGGTCAGCGGCGTGTGCAGCGTGATGAAGTCGGCCTTGGCGAGCAGGGTCTCGAGGTCGGCCTTTTCGACGCCCAGCTCGATCGCGCGCTCGGGGGTCAGGAAGGGATCGAAAGCGACAACCTTCATGCGCAGCCCGATCGCGCGTTCGGCGACGATGCTGCCGATGTTGCCGCAGCCGATCAGGCCGAGCGTCTTCGAGGTGAGCTCGACGCCCATGAAGTCGTTCTTCGGCCATTTGCCCGCCTGCGTCAGCACATTGGCTTCGGGGATTTGGCGGGCGAGCGCGAACATCATCGCGATCGCATGCTCGGCGGTGGTGATGCTGTTGCCGAAGGGCGTGTTCATCACGATGACGCCCTGCTTCGACGCCGACGGAATGTCGACATTGTCGACGCCGATTCCGGCGCGGCCGACGACCTTCAGCTTCGTCGCGGCGGTGAGGACGTCGGCGGTGACTTTCGTGGCCGAGCGGATGGCGAGGCCGTCATAATCGCCGATCATCGCGATCAGCTCGTCCTTGGTCTTGCCGGTGATGACATCGACGTCGATGCCGCGTTCCTTGAAGATTGCGGCGGCTTTGGGGTCCATCTTGTCGCTGATGAGGACTTTGGGTGCGGTCATGTCTTGTCTCCGTATCCCGGCGAAAGCCGGGACCTGTAGCGGAACGGGGAAATGGGCCCCGGCCTCAGCCGGGGAACACAAAGGTCAGGCCGAAAGGCTGGCGTAGGCCCAGTCGAGCCAGGGGCCGAGCGCTTCCACATCGGCGGTGTCGACGGTCGCGCCGCACCAGATGCGAAGTCCCGGGGGCGCGTCGCGATAGCCCGCGATGTCGTAGGCCGCGCCTTCGGCTTCGAGCAGCCCCGCGAATTTCTTTATGAAATCCGCGTCGGCACCCGCGACCGACAGGCAGACCGAGGTCTTCGAGCGGCTGGCGGGGTCGGTCGCGAGATGGCTGAGCCACTCGCGGTCGGCGACGATCTTGTCGAGCGCCGCGGCGTTCGCGTCGCTGCGCGCCTTCAGCCCGTCGAGGCCGCCAATCGACTTCGCCCATTCAAGCGCAAAGATCGCATCCTCGACCGCGAGCATCGACGGGGTGTTGATCGTCTCGCCCTTGAACACGCCCTCGGCGAGCTTGCCCTTCGACACGAGGCGGAACACCTTGGGCAGCGGCCAGGCAGGGGTGTGGGTTTCGAGCCGTTCGACCGCGCGCGGGCCGAGGATCAGCACGCCATGACCGCCTTCGCCGCCCAGCACTTTCTGCCAGCTGAAGGTCGCGACGTCGATCTTGTCCCACGGCAGGTCGTAAGCGAACACCGCCGAGGTCGAATCGGCGAAGGACAGACCTTCGCGGTCGTCGGGGATCCAGTCGCCGTTTGGGACGCGGACGCCGCTGGTGGTGCCGTTCCAGGTGAAGAGCACGTCGTTCGACCAGTCGACCTGGGGCAGGTCGGGAAGCTGGCCGTAATCGGCGCGGATGACCGTCGGATCGAGCTTGAGCTGCTTGGCGGCGTCGGTGACCCAGCCCTCGCCGAAGCTCTCCCATGCCACCGTCGTGACGGGACGCGCGCCGAGCATCGTCCACATTGCCATTTCAAAGGCGCCGGTGTCCGAGCCCGGAACGATGCCGATGCGGTGCGTGTCGGGAAGCTGGAGCATCTCGCGCATCAGGTCGATGCAGAGGGCGAGGCGCGCCTTGCCGATCTTTGCGCGATGCGAGCGGCCGAGCGATTCGGTGGCGAGTTTTTCGGGGGTCCAGCCCGGCGGCTTGGCGCAGGGACCGGAAGAGAAGAAAGGACGCGCAGGCGCTGCCTGCGGTTTACGCACTTCAGTCATGTAGACTCTCCTTACAGAGAGCTCGCGCGGCGTTGGGACCGCGTGGCCCGGCGCCGCGTTTAAGGGGAGCCGCGCAACTGTCAAACAAATTGCGCCGCCCGCGCGAAATTATCGACGAACGGAATCGCGGGTTAGCGACTTGTTAACCAAATTGTCGATATTTTGACGTCATGGCGAAACCCGCGTTCCTCCGGCTCCGAGTCCTGATCGCAAGTGCCGCGGCGCTCGCGCTTTCGGCCTGTTTCGGAGCCCCCGAGGTCATGAAGGGCGGCACCGGATCGAAGCAGGCGGCATCGAGCGGACCCAAGCGGCCGCAGTTCAACGATGCACCCTCTTTCAACAGCCCCGAGGCGCAGCAATGCGCCTTCGAGCTCAAGCAGGCGGGGGTGAAATTCACACCGCTGCCGAACCAGGACCATGGCGGCGGTTGCAGCTCGATCGATTCGGTCAAGCTGCTCGACGTCGGCACGCCGACGTCGGGGCTCGGCGCGATGACCTGTCCGCTCGCGCGCAACTTCGCGGCGTGGGCGCGCTATGCGGTCAAGCCCGCGGCGCGCCAGTATCTCGGGACCGAGGTCGTCAGGATCGAGACATATGGCACCTACAGCTGCCGCAACATCTATGGCGGCCGGTCGGGGCGCCTGTCGCAGCACGCCTATTCGAATGCTGTCGACGTGGCGGGCTTCGTGCTTGCCGACGGACGGCGCATCATGCTCGACGGCGGCTGGAAGGGCGACCGTGCGTCGCAGGACTTTCTGCGCGCGCTGCACAAATCGGCGTGCCGGCGGTTCGGGACCGTGCTCGGTCCCGACTATAATGCGGCGCACTATAATCATTTCCATTTCGACATGAGCGGCAACGGTTACTGCCGCTGAACCGCGGCGCGTCTTGGCTTTCGGGGCGGAAGCGGCTAGCCGTTCGCCAATGACAAAAGACAAACAACCCCATCGTTCGCGTTTCCACAAAGCCAAAGACGACGCGCAATTCGCCAAACAGGCGACCACCACCCCGCAGACGGCGGATCCCGCCTACAAGCTCGCCTTTCAGGACAAGGACTTCTTGCTGCGCGAGGATTTGCGCCCGGTGCGCTTCCAACTCGAGCTGCTGAAACCCGAACTGCTGCTCGACGAGGCAGGGATCGAATCGACGCTCGTCATCTATGGTTCGGCGCGCATTCCCGAGCCGTCGCAGGCCGACGCGCTCGAAAGCGCCGCGACCGATGACACACAGCGCAACATCGCGCGCCGGCTGAAGGCGAAGGCCAAATATTATGACGAGGCGCGCGCGCTGGCGCGGCTCGCGAGTCAGGTTCCGTGCGACGACAAGGGCTGCCGCCACTTCGTCGTCTGTTCGGGCGGCGGACCGTCGATCATGGAAGCGGCGAACCGCGGCGCCGACGACGAAGGGCGCGAATCGATCGGGCTCAACATCGTGTTGCCGCACGAGCAGGCGCCGAACCGTTTCGTCACGCCGTCGCTGAGCTTTCAGTTCCACTATTTCGCGCTCCGCAAGATGCACTTCCTGCTCCGCGCTCGCGCGGTTGCGGTCTTCCCCGGCGGTTTCGGCACCTTCGACGAAATGTTCGAGCTGCTGACGCTGATCCAGACCGGCAAGATCAAGCCGATCCCGATCGTGCTGTTCGGCGAGGAATTCTGGCGCCGTGTCGTCAATTTCGACGCGCTGGTCGAGGAAGGCGTGATCAGCGCCCGCGATCTCGGCCTGTTCCGCTTCGTCGAGACCGCCGACGAGGCGTGGAAGATCATCTCGGATTTCTACGAGGGCGCCGACGCGCGGAGCTGAATTCCCGTCGCGCCGCGCCGCGCCGCATCGCTCGGTGCGGCGCGGTTCGCCTGCCGGGCGGGTACGCGATGACGAAGAAGCCGTATGAAGGCCTGCGTCAAACCCCGACAACCGACGGGAATAGATAATTGTCCGGATCGATCCAGCGGCGTCCTTCCGGACCGGCGCAGCAGGATTATTTCTGGGCTTCCAGATAGAGAAGCAGCGCCTTGCGGTCGGCGGGGTCGTAGACGCCGGCAAAGGCCATGCGCGTGCCGGGCAGGTTCTTCATCGGCTCGGCCAGATACGCGTCAAGCGTCGCGACGTCCCAGACGCCGCCCTTTGCCTTCATCGCCGACGAATAGTTGAAGCCGGCGTGCGACGCGACCGCGCGGCCGACGACGCCGTGCAGATTCGGACCGATGCCGTTGCGGCCGTCCTTGTCTATCGTGTGGCAGGCGACGCAGCGCCGGAAAATCTGTTCGCCCATCGCCGCGGTCGGCTCGACCGCGGGGGTGTCGGGGGCGGCCGGAGCCGCGGCCGAATCGCCGGGGGCGGTTTCGGCCGCCTGATCGGCCTTGCCGCAGCCGGCGAGCGCCAGGACGCCCGCCAGCAGGACGGGCGCGAGACGCATTATTTCTTGGCTTCGGCCGGGGTCGGCGCTGCGGCGGCGCCTTCGGCGGGTGCGGCCGGTGCGGCGGCCGCGCCATCGGCCGGGGCGGCGGCGCCCTCGGCTGCCGGAGTTGCGCCCTCGGCGGGCGCGGCGCCTTCAGCCGGTGCGGCTTCGGGGGCGGGCAACGGCAGGTTCGAACCCATGCTGTTCATGTAGACGATCAGGTTGGCGCGATCTTCGGGGTTGCCGAGACCGGCGAACGACATCTTGGTACCGGGCGCATATTTGCTCGGCTTGGTCAGCCAGGCGTCCATGCCCGCGAAATCCCAATTGCCGGGAACGCCCTTGAGCGCGCCCGAATAGGCAAAGCCCGGGACATGGCCGTGAGCCTTGCCGAGCGCGCCCCACAGATTCGGACCGATGCCGTTGGCGGCGCCCTGTTCGATCGTGTGGCAGGCGGCGCACTTCGCGAACACGGCCTTGCCCTTTTCGGCGTCGGCGGCAGCGAGAAGGTTGGGAAGCGGCACCGCCGCGGCCCCGCCGCCGGCACCGGCGTCGGTGTCTTCGATGACGAAACCAGGCTTTTCGGGCGCATGGCCGGCCGACAGCATGCCCGTGCCGATCGACAGGCCGAGGGCGCAGATGCCGGCAAACAAGACCCAGCCGGCGATAGTGTTGTTGCGATTGTCCATGCTCTGCAGCCCCGTACGCTCGCGCCCGTGATCGGGCGCATGTCTGATTTGGTCGACCCCTTACTGGTGCGCGCGCGGCGGCGCAAGGGGATGAAAGGGCTTTCGCGCGGTTGCGTGAAATGCGGTGCCCCGCTATGCGCCGCCGCGCACTTCGGGAAGGCGGATATGGGCAGCTATACGGTATCGGCGCAGCGACTGGTCGACACGATGAAGGGGGCGGCGCTTGCCGAGCCCGCGCGCGGGCTTGCCTTTCAGGGCGCGCCGGGCGCGAACAGCGACCTTGCCGCGCGCGAATATGATCCCGATGCGCTGCCGCTTCCCTGCTACAGCTTCGAGGATGCGATCGAGGCGGTGCGCGACGGGCGCGTCGACCGCGCGATCATCCCGATCGAGAACAGCCTGCACGGCCGCGTCGCGGACATCCATTTCCTGCTCCCCGAATCCGGCCTGTCGATCGTCGGCGAGCATTTTCTGCGCATCCGCTACGGGCTAATGAGCCGCAATCTCGGCCCGGTGACCCGCGCGATGAGCCACGAGCAGGCGCTCGGCCAGTGCCGTCAGTGGCTGCGCGCCAATCACATCGATCCCGTCGCGCACAGCGACACCGCGGGCGCCGCCGCATGGGTCGCCGACAGTGACGAGGTCGGGCTCGCCGCGCTCGCGCCGCCGCACGCTGCCGATCTCTACGGGCTGACGCTGCACGGCACCGGCATGGAGGACGCCGATCACAATATGACGCGTTTCGTCGTGCTTGCGCGCGAGCCGCTGGCCGAACTGCCGCAGGGCGTGCCGCTGATGACGACGTTCATCTTCGAGGTGAAGAATATCCCCGCGGCGCTCTACAAGGCGCTCGGCGGCTTTGCGACCAACGGCGTCAACATGACCAAGCTCGAAAGCTATCAGGTCGGCGGCAGCTTCGCCGCGACGACCTTTTATGCCGACATCGTCGGTGCACCCGGCGAGGAACATATCGACCGGGCGCTCGAAGAGCTCGATTTCCAGACCAAGTCGCTGCGGCTGCTCGGCACCTATCGTCAGGCGCGCGTACGCGGCTGACGACGGCGATCGCGCAAATCAGTCGTGGCGGTGCGCGAGCTGGCGCGCGGTCGTGAAGCTCTGCGTCACGAACAGCGTGACGAGAATGCTCGAGACGAGCAGGCCGAACAGGTCGAATGCCGAAAAATTGATGCCGCGGACGTCGGCGCCGCCGACGACCGGCATCAACGCGGTCATCGCGATCAGCATCAGGCGCAGTTCGGTCGGCCCGCCCGCCATGTAGGACAGGCGGAATTCGCCGACGACCTTGGCGGCGAGGAAGGTGTGGATCGCCAGCAGCAGGTAGCCGATCACCGCGATCAGCGCGACGTCGAAGCGCATATAGGGGCTGAGCCCGATGCCGCCGACCATCAGCAGGATCGCGAGCCCGTCGACACTGTGGTCGACGAAATAGCCGTAGGAGGGGCGCTCGATCCGCCGCCAGCGGGCAAGGCTGCCGTCGAGCGAGTCGCCGAACCAGTTGACGACATAGCCGATGATCGACAGCGCGAGCCACGCCGGGCTCAGCCAGCTGAGCATATAGCCCATCGCCACCATCGCCGCGCCGAGGAAGCCGAGCGTCGTCAGCTGGTCGGGGGTGACCCACATCGGCAGGCGCGCGCAGAGCCAGTTGAGCACGCGGCGTTCGCCGCGCGCGAGGATATTCTGCTGGATGCGGACAGGGGGTGTCGCCTGCCGGGGGTTGCTGCTCATATCGGCCTTTCGTCGAGGGCTGTCACATCTGTGTCAGCCAGACGTCACGGAGCCGTCATAGGCGCTTTTCGCAGGCGACGAAAGGGCGCCGGGTGCGGTCAGTCGCGCCAGGGACCGATCTCACCGACTTCGCCGACAGTGCGATGGCGCACCGCGCCGTCGAGCCAGACGATTTCCCACATCGGGGCCGGGCGCGCCCATTCGCCGATGACGAACAGCGGCAGCCGGTTCGCGGCGACGAAGGCGAAGTCGTCGGCGGTCGGGCCGGGAACGACGGTTTCGGTACGCTGGTGCAGCCGTACGACCGCGAGCGTGCCGCCCGGCGGAGCGGGGAGCGACTGGCGCACCGGGATCGCAAGGCTCGCGCCGATGTCGGGATTGCCGCGGCTGTCGCGGACCAGCAGCAGGATCTTGTCGGCGGTCGGGTAGGGGCCGCCGACGGGCCGCCCCGCAACCTTGCGCCCCGCGATCGCGGCAAACAGCCGGATGTCCTCGTCGGGGATGGCCGCGGGGGCGGCCGCAACCGCGGGCAGGGTAACGACGACGGGCGGCGGGGCCGGGGGCACCGCTGGGGGGATCGCCGGATCGGCCGCAAGGATTGTCAACAACAGGGCGGGAATCATCATGGCGGCATCGTAGGGGTTACAGCAGGACCGGCAATATCTTGCGCGCTTCGGCCGCAGGAACCTCGGTCATCAGTTCCAGCAGGCTGCCAACCACGGCGCAGCGGTCGGCATCGGGCGGGCTGTCCGATGACAGTGCGGCGCGCACGCGTGCCTCGGGCAGTCCCGATCGCTTGATCAGCTTGCCGATCAGCGCGCCCGAAATATCGGCTTTGTCCGAAACGAGCGGCCATTCGCGGCCGTCATATTCGTCGTGGACCACCGAAAACATGCGATAGCCATAGTCTGCCGGGACAGTGTCCGCATTGTCGCCTTGTCGGAGGTAGGAGCGCGGATTATTGGTGAATGCGGCGCAGGCCGGCGCATCCTTCTTCAGCGTCTTGATCATCCCGGCCCGGAATCGGGCATCGGCGACCTGTTGCTCGTACGGCAGCTTGTCGATGATGTAATAATAGGTGTCGGTGATCTCGCGCATCATCGCGCGGTCGCGGGGTTCGGCGGAATCGGCAAAGCGTGCGCCGGCCCTGCCCAGCGTGTCGTACATGTGGGGGCTCTTCTGCTTGAGCGTTTCCGGGGTGCGTCCATCGGCGGCGCCGCCGGGAAAGCGGCTCGCGACAAAGGCGGCGACCGCATCATCGGCCTGCTGTTTTTCGGCAACGGCGGCCGCCTGACGGTCGATGCCCGTCGATGCACCACCGTCGAGCATCCGCGGCAGCACGGCAAAAAAAATGGCGAGGAGCAGCATCCACACCCAAGGATTCGGTCCGCTCACGCCGCCGTTCGCGGTCTTCTTTTCCCAGCGCGCGACGAGGTCGGACTGCCAATGTTCCTGTTCGAGCCAAGGATAGTCGCGGCGGATCGTCGCGATCAGGTTTCCCATCCGCTGCTTGTCGACCGCGCGCAGCCAAAGCGGGCCCTTGGGCTTGCCGCGCGCGAGTTCGATCCATTCGCGATGGTAGGCGTGGCCCGGCGTGTTGAGTTCGCGGACCAGGCTGTGCCCTTCGTGCGCGTTGAACAGCCAGGGGATTGCGGGATGAATGCCAAGTTCGTGCACTCGTTCGCCCCATTCGAAATGAGCGGCGATACGCGGGAACAGATCGGCACCACGTGGGTAGCGGTCCGCCAACAGCTGCGCGAACCAGGATTCGAGGCGTGCATAATGGCCAAGATCGCCCATCCGGTCGTCAGCGAGCAGCACGTCGAGATGCTGGCGCAGTTCGAGCGATTCATCGCGCGTCAGTTCGCCTTCGCCGAGGAACAGGTCGACGACGCGCTTGAAACGCTTGTCGTCCTCATCGTCATAGTCGACCGTGAAGGCTGGCCTTTCCTCGGGTTCCGGCTCGGCCACTGGTTCGGGCTCGCGCGGCTGCGTATCGGGCGATGTCGCACCGTCGGGCAGGGGCGTGCCGAGGCCGAAATCGTCCTCTTCTGCGCCTTCCTCGCGCGGCGGATGCAGGAAATGCCCCGACAGCGCGGCATCGCGCGCGTCGCGCAATTCCATGAACGCCTCGGTCGCGGCGTCGGGGTCGAGCGCTTTCAGCAGTCGGGCATAGGCCTCGCGGATGGTTTTGCGGTCGTTGGTCGGCGCGATGCCGAGGATCGGCCACGGCCAGTGCAGGCCGCTCACAGGCGGTAGTCCCTTTCAAGCTCGCCGAGCGCCGCGCTGAACGCCTCGCGCGCCTTTTCGATCGCGCGCGGGTCCTGCGTTTCGATCACGCCCTCGAAGTCGAGCAGCATGCGCGCGATATGCTCGCGCCGCTCGTCGATGAAATCCTCGTAGAGGCGCGCCGCCCAGCCAAGCACATATTGGTTCTCGGCGGCGTCGCGCGGGTGCGTCTTGAGCGCGGCGAGTTGTTCGCGCCGAGCCGCGAGCTGCTCGGCGGTTAACGCTTCGGCATCGTCGCTGATCAGCATCGACCGGGTCTCGCCGGTTTCGGGGATGGTCACGTCGACGTCGAGCAGGCCCGAGGTGTCGTAGGTGAAGCGGCAGTCGATCGACACCTGCCCCGCGGGTTTCTTGGGGATCGGGAATTCCATCGTGCCGAGCAGGATGTTGTTCGCGACTTCGCGCGATTCGCCCTGATAGATGTTCAGTTTGATGTGCGTCTGGTTGTCCGCCATCGACGCATAATTGTTGGTGCGGCTGATCGGGGTCGGACTGTTGCGGCTGATGATCGGCGAGAACAGCCCGCTGCGCAGGCGGCCATGGCTGTCATATTCGGTGACCTCGACCCCCAGCGTGAAGGGGCAGATGTCGGTGAGCCGCACCTCGTCGAGCGCGGCGTTGCGCGCGACCAGCCCCGCCTGGATCGCGGCGCCGATCGCCACCGCATGGTCGGGATGGACGACATGGTTCGGAAAACGCCCGAACATCTTGGTGATCGCCTTGCGGACGATCGGCATGCGCGTCGCGCCGCCGACAAGCACGATGTCGCTCAGCGCCTCGATCCGCAAATCGCTGTCGCGCAGCGAGCGAAGGATCGGATCACGCAGCCGGACGAGCAGGGGCTCGGCCAGCTTTTCGAAGGTCGCGCTATCGATCGACAGGTCGAACTGGCGCTCGCCGACGGTCAGCACGACCGATGCTTCGTCCTTGTCGGTAAGCATCCGCCGTGCGCTGTCGGCGGCCTGGAACAGTCGTGCCTGGAGCAGGTTGCTGCGCACATCGGTGGGAAATTCATGGCGCTCGGTCCAGTGGGCGACGATCGCATCGGTGAAATCGTCGCCGCCGAGCCGGTTGTCGCCCGACGAGGCGCGTACTTCGACGATTGCGTCGAACATCTCGACGATCGACACGTCGAAGGTGCCGCCGCCGAGGTCGAAGACGAGGAAGGGTTCGCGATCCTCCTTGTCGGCGATGCCGAAGGCGAGCGCTGCGGCGGTCGGTTCGTTGAGCAGGCGCGCGACCTTGAGGCCCGCGAGTTCGCCTGCGCGGCGCGTCGCCTTGCGTTGCTTGTCGTTGAAATAGGCGGGGACGGTGATGACCGCCTCGGCCACCTCCTGCCCCGTCGCAGCCTCGATATCCTCTTTCAGGCTGCGCAGCACGATCGCCGACAAATCCTCGGCGCGGAAGGAAAAGCGGCCGATCTTGATCGTCTTGTTGGTGCCGATGAAGCGCTTGAAGCTGGTGATCGCCTCGGCGGGCTTGAGCGCCCAATGGTTGAGCGCGGGCTTGCCGACCAGCGTCGTCCCGTCGGGCAGGATCGCGACCGCCGAGGGGGTCAGCAGGTCGCCCAGTGCATTGGGGATCAGCCTCGTTTCACCATTTTCAAAAAGTGCCGCCGCGCTGTTGGTCGTTCCCAAATCGATACCGACAATCATCCTGCCCCCGAATAGCCCTCAAGAGTCGCTGCGCGACATTGGTCCGACATGCACCGACGTCCGCGCCGGATCAACGAAAGTTCGCGGATATCAATGCGCTTCGCCCCAACTCTTGCCGGTACCGATCTCGACCTCGAGCGGGACCGAGAGCGTCAGCACCGGTTCGGCGGCGCCCATCATTACGCGGCGGATGACGTCGCCCGCGGCCGCGGCCTTGCCTTCGGGGGCCTCGAACACGAGTTCGTCGTGGACCTGGAGCAGCATCCTGACGTCGGCGAGGCCCGCCCCGGCGAGCGTAGCGGGCATGCGCGCCATCGCGCGCTTGATCAGGTCGGCGCTGGTGCCCTGGATCGGGGCGTTGATCGCGGCGCGCTCGCTGCCCGCGCGCTCGTTCTGGTTCGGCGCCTTGATGCGCGGGAACCAGGTCTTCCGGCCGAACAGGGTCTCGGTATAACCCGTCGCGCGCGCTCTCTCGAGCGTGTCCGTAATATAGTCGCTGATGCCCGGAAAGCGCTCGAAATAGCGGCTGATCAGCGCCTGCGCCTCGTCGGGAGTGACTTCGAGCCGGCCCGCGAGGCCCCAGCGCGAGATGCCGTAGAGGATCGAGAAATTGACCGTCTTCGCCTTGGCGCGGGTGTCGCGGTTGACCTCCCCGAACAGCTCGATCGCGGTCGCGGCGTGAATGTCCTGCCCCTGTGCGAAAGCTTCCTTGAGTTCGGGGACGTCGGCCATGTGCGCGGCGAGGCGCAGTTCGATCTGGCTGTAGTCGGCGGCGATCAGCACATGTCCCGGCGCGGCGATGAAGGCGTCGCGAATCTGGCGCCCGGTCTCGGTGCGGATTGGGATATTCTGGAGGTTGGGGTCGGTCGACGACAGCCGTCCGGTCTGCGCGCCGACCAGGCTGTAGCTGGTGTGGACGCGGCCGGTCTTCGCATTGATCTGTTGCTGGAGCGCGTCGGTGTAGGTCGACTTGAGCTTGGCGAGCTGGCGCCATTCCAATATCTTGCGCGCGATCGGCACGCCGTCGCGTTCGAGCCGTTCGAGTTCGTTCTGATCGGTCGACCAGTCGCCCGACTTGCCCTTGCGCCCCCCTTTCAGTCCCAGCTTGTCGAACAATATCTCGCCGAGCTGTTTGGGGCTGCCGATCGCGAAGGGCTGGCCCGCCAGTTCGTGGATCTCGCCTTCGATGCGCAGCATCTCGTTCGCGAACTCGCCCGACAATCGCGCCAGATAGTCGCGGTTCACCACGATCCCCGCGCGTTCCATCGTCTCGATCGTCGCGACGAGCGGGCGGTCGACCATCTCGTAGACGCGCGTGCCGCCTTCGAGCGGCAGGCGGAGCTTCAAGAGCTTCCACAATCGCCAGGCGACTTCGGCATCCTCGGCCGCATATTGCGTCGCGCGGTCGAGCGGAACTTCAGCGAAGCTGATCTGCGACTTGCCGGTGCCGCATACTTCCTTGAATGACAGGCAGGCATGGTCGAGGTGGAGCTTGGCCAGCTCGTCGAGCCCGTGCTGGTGCTTGCCCGCGTCGAGCGCGAAGCTCATCACGAGGGTATCGTCATAGGGCGCGATCGTGATGTCGTGCTGTGCGAGAACCCCGATGTCATATTTCAGATTGTGCCCGACCTTGAGCACCGCATCGTCGGCGAACAGCGCGCGCAGGCGGTCGAGCGCGTCGGCCAACGCGATCTGTTCGGGTTTTTCGGCGAACATGTCGGTGCCGCCATGGCCGAGCGGAATGTAGCAGGCCTTGCCCGCGCCGGTCGACAGGCTGACTCCGACGAGGGTGCCGGTGACGCTGTCGAGGCTCGCGGTCTCGGTATCGACCGCGACGACATGCGCGGCCTTCGCTTCGGCGATCCAGCGGTCGAGCGCTTCGACCGTGGTGACGGTTTCGTAAAGCGACCGGTCGATTGCGGACCATGCGGGCAGCGCCGGGGTCGACGGCGTGGCGGGTGTTGCAGGCGCCGGTGCCGCGCCGGCGCGCGGCAATGTCGGCGGACCGCCCGGCGTCGCGCCATTGTCGAGCTTGGCCGACAGCGAGCGGAAGCCATGCTCGTCGAGGAAGGCCTTGAGCGGTGCGGGCGGGATCGCACCCAGCTTCAGATCGTCGAGCGCGTCGGGCAGCGGGCAGTCGCGCTTGAGCTCGACCAGGATGCGCGACAGCCGCGCCATGTCGGCATGCTCGATCAGATTTTCGCGCAGCTTCGACGCCTTCATCGTCTCGGCGCCCGCCAGCGCCTTTTCGAGGTCGCCATATTCGGTGATCAGCTTGGTCGCCGTCTTCGGTCCGACCCCGCGCACGCCGGGGACATTGTCGACGCTGTCGCCCATCAGCGCGAGCACGTCGCCGACCAGATCGGGGGTGACCCCGAACTTCTCGTTGACCGCGTCGAGGCCCAGCCGGACATTCTTCATCGTGTCGAGCATGTCGACGTGCGGGCCGTCCGCGGGTTCGCGGATCAGCTGCATCAGATCCTTGTCGCTGCTGACGATCGTGACGTCCCAGCCCACTGCGACCGCAGCCTCGGTGTAGCTGGCGATCAGGTCGTCGGCCTCGAAACCCTCCATCTCGATGCAGGGCAGCGAAAAGGCGCGCGTCGCGTCGCGGATCAGCGGGAATTGCGGGCGCAGGTCCTCGGGCGGCTCGGGGCGGTTCGCCTTGTACTGGTCATAGATTTCGTTGCGGAACGACTGGCTCGAATGATCGAGGATCACCGCAAGGTGCGTCGGATCCTCGGCATCGTTGAGGTCCTTCGCCAGCTTCCACAGCATCGTCGTATAGCCGTAGACCGCACCGACGGGCACGCCCTGCGGGTTCGTCAGCGGCGGCAGGCGGTGATAGGCGCGGAAGATGTAGCTGGAGCCATCGACCAGATAGAGATGATTCTTTTCGGACATGGCGCGGGGTGTAGCAGGCGAGTGGCAGGCGGCCTAGCCACGCGGCTTCGGCGGCAGGTCGAAATGGAGCACCTCCTCGCGCACACCGAGCTTGGTGTATAGCGCGATCGCGGGCGGATCGACATAGTCGGCCTGCACGAACACCGCCCAGGAGCCGGTGTCGGCGGCAATATGCTGGAGCTCGGCGATCAGCGCGGTCGCAACGCCCCGGCGGCGATGTGTTTCGGCGACGGCGAGGTCATAGAGATAGATTTCGCTGCGCGCCGCCTCGAGCTTGGGCAGTTCATAGGCAGTAAGTCCGCCGATGATCGCCCCTTCGCTTTCGGCGACAAGCAGGATGATCGTCTCGCGGCCAAGCTGGTGCGCGAGCCAGGCGTCGTCAGGCGTGTCGCGGTGATAGGTCTCATGATCCTCGAAGGCGTCGGCGTAGAGCGCGTTGAGGTCGCGCATCGCCCCGATGTCCGCGGAGCCGAGGCGGCGGACCGTCAGGCTCATCGATAGTCGATTACGAGCTTTGCTGCGGCCCCAACCGCCGCCTGGCGTGCCTCGTCGGTGGTGCCGCCTGCGACCTTCGCGAGCGCGACGCCCATGCGGCGGTACGGGCGGGTGACGGGCTTGCCGAAAATGCGGGCGTCGACCGCGGTGTCGCCGTCGGGCGGGGTCAGCGCGTCGGCAAGGCCCGTGATCGCGAAGTCGCTCGCGTCGCGGTCGGCGAGCAGCACCGCGCTCGCGCTCGCCTGCGGAACGTTGATGGCGGGGATCGGCAGGCCGAGAATCGCGCGCGCGTGGAGGTCGAACTCGGACAGAGACTGCGAAATCAGCGTCACCATCCCCGTGTCGTGCGGGCGCGGCGACAGTTCGGAAAAGATCACCGCGTCGCCCTTCACGAAAAACTCGACCCCGAAGATGCCGTGGCCGCCGAGCGCGTCAACGACCCTGGTGGCCATGTCCTGCGCGCTGGCGAGCGCGGCTGCCGACATCGCCGCAGGCTGCCAGCTTTCGCGATAGTCGCCGCGCTCCTGGCGATGACCGATCGGCGGACAGAAGGAAACGCCACCCTTGTGGCGTATGGTGAGCAGCGTGATTTCATAGTCGAAATCGATGAATGCCTCGGCGATCACGCGGAGGCGATCGCCGCGCATGCCGGCGGCGGCATAATCCCACGCGGCGGCGATTCCATCTGCGCCCCTGACCGTGCTCTGTCCCTTGCCCGACGATGACATGACCGGCTTGACGACGAGCGGGAAACCGATGCGCGCGGCGGCGTCGTCGAGTTCCCCGCGGCTGGTCGCATATTCGAAGGTTGAGGTGGCGAGCCCCAATTCGGTCGCCGCGAGGTCGCGGATCGCGTCGCGGTTCATCGTCAGTTGCGCGGCGCGCGCCGAGGGAACGACATGGAAGCCTTCGGCTTCGACCTCGGCGAGGATTTCGGTGCGGATCGCCTCGACCTCGGGGACGATATGGTCGGGCCGGTGTTTCGTGATCGCCGCACGCAGCGCTTCGCCGTCGAGCATCGAGAAGACCTCGAAAGCGTCGGCGACCTGCATCGCGGGCGCGCCTTCATAACTGTCGCACGCGATCACCCGGCAACCGAGCCGCTTCGCCGAAATGACGAACTCGCGGCCGAGTTCGCCCGAGCCGAGGAGGAGGATGGTGGCGGTGGGAGTCATTCGGGCCAACTTTCGGTGTCGTGATCGGGGTGCTGGTGATTGGTGGCACGGATCGCGTCGACGAGGTCGCTCATCGTCTCTTCGGTCGTGCCCTCTTCGGTCAGCGCGGGAAGCGCGTCGAACCACGGCATGCGCCCTTCGGTGCCGAACTGGACCCGCGGCGGGAAGGCCGCCGGATTGTCGAGCGAGCCCGTCGTGACGCTGAGGTGCCGGCTGCCGGCATAGTCATAATAGAGCGGGGTGCCGCAGGCCCGGCAGAAACCGCGCTCGACCTGTTCCGAGCTTCTGAAGGTCGCGGGGGTGCCGCGCGTCCAGGTCAGTGCGTCCTTTGGAATGCCGATCAGCGCGATGAAGAAATTGCCCGCCGCCTTCTGGCACATCCGGCAATGACAGATATGCGACGTGTCGAGCATCGCGCTCGCGCGATAACGCACCGCGCCGCACTGGCAGCCGCCGGAGGCTGTAACGTCGATTCGCTCGGGCTTGTTCATGCCATATCACTCCTGCCGGCGATCATGCGGTCAAAGAGTGTAGCCGAAGATTTCCAGTTCGTCCGCATTCAACCGTTCGACCAGACGGCGGGCCTTGTCCGATTCGCCGAACAATTGCTGCGCGCTGCTGTTCTTCGGTCGCGTTCCGTTCTTGGTCGTGATTCGGGCGAAACACTCGCTCAGCCCTTCCAGTCCGGGCATCTCGGCTTCGAGCGCCGCGATATCCTCGGCGAAATGTTCGAAGCGGATATAGGTGTCGATGACATTGCGGTCGTCGATCCGGTATTGCGCCTTGTTCTGGATCAGCACCGCCTCGTTCGCCAGGCACCAGGTTTCGAAAGGCTCAAGTTCCTGCCGGTTTCGCTGGCGCCAGAAATAGGAAGACACGACCATGTCGTACGGATTGCGGACGATCGAAACCTTGCGGCACGCATTCCAATCGGCGTCGCCGACACGGGCCTTCGCGTCGGCAGCGGAAATATGATTATAGAATTTGCGGGCTTCTTCCTTCAGCCGGATCGCCAGCAGCGTTTCGCGTGGCGCGCGGAGCAGCCCTTCCACATACGACCAGCGATAATTCTGCGGGCCACAAAAGCCGAGCCTCGATCGGATCGCTTCGTCGACCATCATGATCGGCGTGACGACGTCGCCGGCATCGGCGAATTTGGACAAGGCGATTTCGAAAGATGTCCCCGCGACTTTTCGGGGTTTGAGAAACAGCAGATTGTGGCCGCGAAGCAGCAGCATGATTGGTCCCCCCATTATTGCGGCGAGCCCGCCCCCGAACTCGCCCCAACATGCGCTATGTGCCGGCTATTCCCACTCGATCGTGCCCGGCGGTTTTGACGTATAGTCATAAACGACACGATTGATACCCTGTACCTCGTTGATGATGCGCGTCGCGCAGCGGCTGAGGAAGCTCGCGTCGAAGGGGTAGATGTCGGCGGTCATGCCGTCGGTCGAGGTGACGGCGCGCAGCGCACAGACATGGTCGTAGGTGCGCCCGTCGCCCATTACCCCGACGGTCTTGACCGGGAGCAGCACCGCGAAAGCCTGCCAGATCGCATCATAGAGGCCCGCGTTGCGGATCTCCTCGAGGTACACCGCGTCGGCCTTGCGCAATATGTCGCAGCGGTCCTTGCTGACTTCGCCCGGAATGCGGATCGCGAGGCCGGGGCCGGGGAAGGGGTGGCGACCGACGAAAATGTCGGGAAGGCCGAGTTCCTTGCCGAGCAGACGGACCTCGTCCTTGAACAGTTCGCGCAGCGGTTCGACGAGCTTCATGTTCATCCGCTCGGGAAGGCCGCCGACATTGTGGTGGCTCTTGATCGTCACGCTCGGCCCGCCGGTGAAGGAAACCGATTCAATCACATCGGGGTAGAGCGTGCCCTGCGCGAGGAAGTCGGCGCCGCCGATCTTCTTCGCTTCTTCCTCGAATACGTTGATGAATTCGGCGCCGATGAACTTGCGCTTCTTTTCGGGATCGGTGACCCCTGCGAGCCCCGCCATGAAGCGTTCCTCGGCGTCGACGACGACGAGCGGGATGTTGTAGTGGTCGCGGAACAGGCGTTCGACCTGCTCGCGCTCGTTCATGCGGAGCAGACCATGGTCGACGAAGACACAGGTCAGCTGTTCGCCGATTGCCTCGTGGATCAGCACCGCGGCGACCGCGCTGTCGACCCCGCCCGACAGGCCGCACAGCACGCGCTGGTCGCCGACCTGTGCACGGATTTCGGCGATCTTGGTGGCGCGGAACTCGGCCATCGTCCAGTCGCCCGAACAGCCGCAGACGTGGCGGACGAAATTGGCGATCAGCTTGGCGCCATCGGGGGTGTGCACGACCTCGGGGTGGAACTGCGTGCCGTAATAGCGGCGCTCGTCGTCGGCGATCAGCGCGAAGGGCGCGCCGTCGCTGATCGCGACGATACGGAAGCCTGGGGCAAACTCGGTCACACGGTCGCCGTGGCTCATCCACACCTGGTGGCGTTCGCCGACGTCCCAGAGGCCGTCGAACAGCACGCAGGGTTCGGTGACGGTCAGGAAGGCGCGGCCGAATTCGCCGTCACGCTCGCCGTCGGCGCCGCCGGGCTCGACCTGTCCGCCGAGCTGCTGGCTCATCACCTGCTGGCCGTAGCAGATGCCGAGGACGGGGAGGCCGCTGTCGAAGATCGATTGCGGTGCACGCGGGCTGCCGGCCGCGGGGACCGAGGCGGGCGAGCCCGACAGGATAACGCCCTTGGGCTGCATGCGTTCGAGCGCGGCTTCGGCGGCGCTGAAGGGGACGATCTCGCTGTAGACCCCCGCTTCGCGGACGCGGCGGGCGATCAACTGGGTCACCTGCGATCCGAAATCGACGATCAGGATGGATTCGCCGGTTTCGGCTTTGGGGGCGGGCGCAGTGTCGGGAATCGGCATGGCTGGCCGATAAAGAGGCGCGCCGCCGCTGTCCAGCGGTCGATATGGCCCGTTCGTGGAACTTCGGTGGCCTTGCCATATTGTTGCGACAAACGCCGCCTAGCTGAACGGCCATAACCGCTGCGTGTCAGCGCGGGTTCAGCCCGGCCCGGTCAAAAGAACCGGAGACAGAACAGAAAGCGCCTCTCCCGATGTCCTACCGCCCTTCCTCCCTTTCGGTTCGTGCCGCGCTGCTCGCGGCGGGCGCATCGCTGGCGGCGCCGGCGATCGCGGAAACCGCGGCCCCGGCGGTCGCTGTGACCGCGATGGCCGGCCAGCCTGCCGATGATCGCGTCGCTGTGCCCGAAGAGGATTATGACGATATCGACGGCGAGGAAATCGTCGTCACTGCACCGCGGCTCGCCGGCCAGCTCGACACCGATTTCGCGGCGGAGGCCGAACTCGACGAGGCGGCGATCGCCAGTTACGGCGTGTCGAACGTCGAGGAACTGCTCACCGCGCTCGCGCCGCAGACGCGCTCGGGGCGCGGACGCGGCGGCGGGCGGCCGATCATCCTCGTCAACGGGCGCCGCGTGGGCGGCTTCGGCGAGGTTCGCAACCTGCCGCCCGAAGCGATCGCCAAGGTCGAGATTTTCCCCGAGGAAGTCGCGCTGCAATATGGCTATTCGGCCGACGAGCGCGTCGTCAACCTCGTGCTCAAGCCCAACTTCCGCCAGGTCGCGATCGAGGCCGAGGGCGGCATTCCGACGCAGGGCGGACGTTTCCAGAGCGAGATCGAACCGAGCTTCCTGATGATCGGCGACAAGGGACGCTTCAACCTCAACGGCGGCTGGGAGCACAAGACGATGCTGCGCGAGGATGAGCGCGATCTCGACTATGATCCCCTCACCAATCAGGCGGACGAAGCCCCGGCGCGCAGCCTGCTCGCCGCGACCGACGAGTATAAGGTCGACGCGACGATCCAGCGCAGCCTCAACAAGCTGACCGACGCTTCGCTCAACGTCCGGTTCGACCAGACCGACTCGCTCTCGCTGCTCGGCCCGCGCCTGAACGATGTGACCGATCCGCTCAAACGCGATGGCCGCAGCCGCAACCTTGCGGCGACCGCCAGCGTCAACGGCATGCTCGGCGACTGGCGCTGGTCGCTGTCGGGCAATTATGCCGACGCGGACCAGCGGACGCTGACCGACCGCAACACGGCGGCGGCGGCCCGGGACCGCTTCGACAGCAGCCAGCAGACCTTTGGCGGCAGCGGCAACCTTTCGGGCACCGTCACCGAGGGCTGGGCGGGGCCGATCCGCCTGTCGGCGACCGCGACCTATTCGGGGCTGCGCTTCGACAGCCGGTCGGACAATGCTCGCGGAATCACGACGACCGATCTGGCGCGCGACCTGCCCGGCGTGTTCGGCTCGCTGACCGTTCCGCTGCTCGACCCTGAATATGAGGTGGGCAAGATCGGCCGCGTGTCGCTGACGCTGAGCGGCCAGTATCAGGACCCGAGCGATTTCGCGGCGCTCAAGAGCTGGGGCGCGAACCTCAACTGGGGCGTCACCGACAATTTGTCGCTGATCGCGAGCTTCAACAATGACGAGGCCGCGCCGGGCATCCAGCAGCTGGGTGCCGCGCCGCTGGTGACCCCTGCGGTGACCTATTACGACTTCCGCACCGGCCAGACGGTACAGATCGAGACGACGACGGGGGGCAATCCCCTGCTGCTCGCCGAGCAACGCCGCGACCTCAAGCTGGGGCTCAACTGGTCGCCGCCGATGCTCGAGGGGTTGAATGTCTCGATCAACTACAACAGTAACAAGAGCTACGACACCGCCAACAGCTTTCCGTTGCTGACCCCCGAGATCGAGGCGGCCTTCCCCGACCGCGTGACGCGCGACATCGACGGCGTGCTGATCGCGCTTGATCAGCGGCCGGTCAATTTCGATCGCAGCGAAAATTCGCAAATTCGCTGGGGCTTCAACTTCGGCAAGAGCTTTGGTCAGCAAGCTCAGGGTGGTCCGGGCGCGGGTGGGCGTACGGGTGGCGGTCGCCCCGAAGGTGCGGGCGCTGCACGCGCGCCGGGCGGCGAGGGCGGTCCTCCGCCGGCCGAGGGCGCGCGGCAGGAGGGGGCTGCTCCGGGCGGTCCGGGTGCCGGCGGACGCGGCCCCGGCGGCGGTCCGCGGATGGGTGGTGGTCGCGGCGGCCGCGGCGGTCCCGGCGGGATGTTCGGCGGACCGCAGGGCGGGCGCTGGCAGGTGTCGTTCTACCACACGATCAAGCTCACCGACAAAGTGCTGATCCGCCCCGGCGTCCCCGAACTCGATCTCCTGAACGGCTCGGCGACGGGCAACAACGGCGGCAGCAACCGCCATCTGTTCGAACTCGACGGCGGTCTGTTCAACAAGGGCATGGGGGTTCGGCTCAGCGCGAAGTATGACAGCGGCAGCACCGTCACCGGCGGCAGCGCCGGCGACCTGAAGTTCGGCGACCTTGCGACCTTCAACCTGCGCTTCTTCATGGACTTCAACCAGAAGGCCAAGCTGATCGAAAAGCTGCCTTTCCTCAAGGGCTCGCGCCTGCGCCTGTCGGTCGACAATCTCTTCGACGCGCAGCGCCGGATCACCGATGCGAACGGCCGCGTGCCGTTCAACTACCAGCCGGGCTATATCGACCCGCTCGGGCGCTATGTCGAACTCGAGTGGCGCAAGGCGTTCTAGGCAGCGACGCTCGCGGCGCCGGCGGGGAACTCGCCCGCCGGCTCGGCCGGCACGAAGGTCAGCGCCTTGACGAATTGCGCGGTGCACCCCGCCCAGTGGTAGCGCGCGCCGAGCACCGCTGCCGCGCTGCGGTCGCACGCGAGCGCGTTCGTGATCGCCGTGTCCAGATCGTCGTCGAGCGCGCCCGCGCCATCGCGGACGATGTCGCCGGGTCCCGGCACCGGATAGGCTGCGACCGGGGTGCCGCACGCCAGCGCCTCGATCACCACCAGTCCGAAGGTGTCGGTCTTGCTGGGGAAGACGAAGACGTCCGCGCCGGCGAAGGCCGCGGCGAGCGCTTCGCCGCCGAGCTTGCCGAGAAAGAGGCTGCCCGGATAGCGCGCGCGCAAGTCGGCGAGCGCGGGGCCGTCGCCGACGATCACCCTGGTTCCGCCCTGTGCGGTGTCGAGGAAAGCCTCGATATTCTTTTCGACTGCGACGCGGCCGACATAGAGTTGGATCGGCCGCGCGAGGCCGGCATAGGCCGGGTGCGGCCCACGGTCGGGGCGGAACAGCGCGTGGTCGACCCCGCGCTCCCACATCATCGTCTGGTCGAGGCCCTGCTCGGCGAGCTCGCGCATCAGGCTGCGCGTCGCGACCATGATGTGCCGCGCGGGTCGGTGGAACCAGCGAATGAAGCGCCAGACGAAGCCGGGCGAGACGGGAAGGCGCGCCGCGACATAATCGGGAAAGCGCGTGTGATAGGCGGTGGTGAAGGGGAAATTGTTGCGCAGGCACCAGCGGCGCGCGGCCATCCCCAGCGGTCCCTCGGTCGAGATGTGGATCGCCTGCGGAGCGAAGGCGCGGATGTGGCGTCCGACGCGGCGCCAGCCCGCGAGCGCAAGCCGGATTTCGGGGTAGGAGGGGCAGGGGACCGAGCGGAAGAGATCGGGCGAGACGATGCCGACGACATGCCCCGCGGTGCGCAGTTCGGCGATGGTCGCCTGCAAGGTGCGGACGACCCCGTTGACCTGCGGTTCCCAGGCGTCGCTGACGATCAGGATCCTCATCAGGCGGCCTTGGCCGCCGCCGGCAGCGCGAGCGGGGTCGGCGCGTTGCGGGCCACGACTTCCTGCGCCCAATGCAGGATTTCCATCCGGCCGTCGTGGTGCTCGACCAGCGCGGTGCAGCCTTCGACCCAGTCGCCGTCGTTATAATAGTCGACGCCGTCGATTTTGCGCATCTCGGCGCTGTGGATATGGCCGCACACCACGCCGTCGACCCCGCGCGAGCGCGCGGCATGCGCGACGACTTCCTCGTAGCGGCCGATGAACTGGACGGCGTTCTTGACCTTGTGCTTGGCGACCATCGACAGGGACCAATAGGGCAGGCCGAAACGGCTGCGGATGGCGTTGACCACCACATTCATCTTCATCAGCGCGGTGTAGGCAGCGTCGCCGACGAAGGCGAGCCAGCGGTGCGCGAGCATCACCGCGTCGAATTCGTCGCCATGCACGACCAGCAATTTGCGCCCGTCCGCGGTTTCGTGGATCGCCTCGCGGCGGATTTCGACCCCGCCGAAATCGAAGCCGTCGAACGGCTTGACCATCTCGTCATGATTGCCGGGAACATAGACGACGCGCGTTCCGCGCTTGGCGCGCTTGAGCACGCGCCACACGACGTCATTATGCTCGGGTGGCCAGAAATGGCGCTTTTTGAGTCGCCAGCCGTCGATGATGTCGCCGACGAGGTAAAGCGTCTCGCAATCGACATGGTCGAAGAAGTCGATCAGCAGCGGGGCGTTGCACCCGCGCGTGCCGAGATGGATATCGCTGACCCACACGCTGCGATAGCTCCGCCGCTCGCCGATGATGCGCTCGGGAATATGCGGGTCGGTGGTAAAGGGGTCGGGAAAGCGGGCGGGGATGGGCAGGGTCGAGATCGATGCCATGTCTCACTCCGGTGGCAGCCTTGGCTGCCCACGGGCTAGACAGGAGTTTTGTTACAGCCTGCGATTCGAAGCCGCGTCAGTTCGGAGAAAGTTTCGCGGCGGTTTGGTGACGGCCTTCCTGATCCTCCCTGTCGCGAAGCGATGGGGAGGGGGACCATCCAAAGGATGGTGGAGGGGCCGCGACCTTGGCGCAATTGCCCCTCCGTCAGCGCTTCGCGCTGCCACCTCCCCATGCCTGCCGCACAGGGAGGATTATGTTCGGCGGATAACCAGATTGCGGATCTCGCTCATATCCTCGATCGCGAAGCGCACGCCCTCACGGCCGAGCCCGCTGTCCTTGACCCCGCCATAAGGCATGTTGTCGACGCGGTAACTCGACACGTCGTTGACGACGATGCCGCCGACGTCGAGATGGTCCCACGCCTCGAGCACCTTGTGCAGGTCGCTGGTGAAGAGCCCGGCCTGGAGGCCGAACTTGCTGTCGTTCACCTCCGCAAGTGCCTCTTCCCATTTCGAGAATTTCGACAGCACCACGACGGGGCCGAAGGCTTCCTCGACCACCACATCGGCATCGGCGGGCACATTTTCGAGCAGTGCGGCTTCGAGCATATTGCCCGCGCAGCCGCCGCCAGCGAGCAGGGTCGCGCCCGCGGCAACCGCGGCGTCGATCCATCCTTTCAGCCGTGCTGCTTCCTTGGCAGAGATCATCGGGCCGATGAAGGTGTCGCGAAGCTTGGGATCGCCCGATTTCAGCGTCTTGACCTTTGCGGTGAGCCGATCGCGGAAGGTCTCGTAGATGTCCTCGTGGATGATCACGCGTTGGACGTGGATGCAGCTTTGCCCCGACTGGTAGTAGCCGCCGAAGATGATCCGCGCGAGCGCATGGTCGAGGTCCGCGTCCTTGTCGACGACGACCGCGGCGTTGCCGCCGAGTTCGAGCACGACCTTTTTCTTGCCTGCCTTTGCCTTCAAATCCCAGCCGACGCCCGGCGAGCCGGTGAAGGAGAGCAATTTGAGGCGCTCATCGGTGGTGAACAGGTCGGCGCCGTCGCGGCTCGCGGGCAGGATGCTGAACGCGCCCTCGGGCAGGATATCGCATTCGGCAAGCACCTCGCCCATGATGATCGCGCCCAGAGGGGTCATCGAGGCGGGCTTCATCACGAAGGGGCAGCCGATCGCGATCGCCGGGGCGATCTTGTGCGCGGCGAGGTTGAGCGGGAAGTTGAACGGCGAGATGAAGCTGCACGGGCCGATCGGCACGCGCTTCCACATTCCCATATAGCCCTTGGCGCGCGCCGAAATGTCGAGCGGCTGAATCTCGCCGTAATTGCGCACCGCTTCCTCGGCGGCGATGCGGAAGGTGTCGATCAGACGGCTGACCTCACCCTCGCTGTCGGCGATCGGCTTGCCCGCCTCGACGCACAGCGCATAAGCGAGCTCGTCGGCGCGCTCCTGGAAGCGCGCGACGCAATGGTTGAGCACGTCGCGCTTCTCGAAGCTCGCCAGCCGCGCCATCGGCTCGGCCGCGCGCACGGCGCCCGCGATAGCCTCGTCGATGACGTCGGGGGTGGCGAGCGCGGTGCGGAACGCGACCTCGCCGGTGAACTTGTCGGTCACGACAAGGTCGCTGTTCGGCTGCACCGCCTTGTTGTTGAGGTAAAGCGGATAGACGTCCTTGAGCTTCATCATCTTCTCCTCCCTCCGCCGTGCCGGCGGGGCGGGGTTGAAATCGTCCGCGGTTAGCGCGCGGCCGGCCCTTCTTCACCCCCTCGGCGAGGGAGGGAGGGTCAGAGTTCCTTCGACAGCTTCTTGATGTCGATATTCAGAATCTGGTCATTCTCCGAATAGTCGACCGGGCAGTCGATCAGATGCACCCCCGGCGTATCGCGCGTATGGGCGAGAAGCTCCTTGAGGTGCGCCGCGCTTTCGACGCGATAGCCTTTGGCGCCATAGCTTTCGGCATATTTGACGAAATCGGGGTTGCCATAGGTCAGGCCCCAGTCCTTGAACCCCATGTTCGCCTGTTTCCAGCGGATCATGCCATAGCTGTTGTCGTTGAGGATCAGCACGGTGAGGTTGAGCCCGAGGCGCACCGCGGTCTCCATCTCCTGGCTGTTCATCATGAAACCGCCGTCGCCGCAGATCGCCATGACCTTGCGGTCGGGATAGATCATCGCCGACATCATCGCGCTGGGCAGCCCCGCACCCATCGTCGCGAGCGCATTGTCGAGCAGGACGGTGTTGGGGCGATAGGCGGTATAACCGCGCGCGAACCATATCTTGTAGACACCATTGTCGAGGCAGATGATGCCGTCGTCGGGCATCGCGTCACGGATCGACTGCACCAGATGCGGCGGAAAGATCGGGAAGCGTTCGTCCTTTGCCAGCGGCGCCGTGTGCTTGACCTCGGCCTGGCGATAAGCGAGCAGATGGTCGAACTTCCATCCGCCGTTGGGGACGATATCCTCCTTCATCTGCCACACCGCATTGGCGATGTCGCCGATCACCTCGATATCGGGAAAATAGACCGGGTCGACCTCGGCGGTCTTGCTCGATACATGGATCACCTTCGGCCCGCCCTGCTTCATGAAGAAGGGGGGCTTTTCGATCACGTCATGGCCAAGGTTGACGATGCAGTCCGACGCCTCGACCGCGCGGTGGACGAAATCGCCCGCCGACAGCGCGGCGCAGCCGAGGAATTTCGGGTGGCGCTCGTCGATCACCCCCTTGCCGAGCTGGGTGGTGAGGAAGGGAATGCCGGTCTTTTCGATGAATTGCAGCAGCATGCGGCTGGTCATCGTGCGGTTGGCGCCCGCACCGATGACGAGTACCGGTGAGGTCGCCTCCTCGAGCGCCTTCACCGCCTCGCGGATCGACTTGACGTCGGCGTTGGGACGGCGGCTGTGGCTGCGTTTCAGCGGCAGGCTGTCGGTATGTTCGTCGGCGATGTCCTCGGGCAGCTCGATATGCACCGCGCCGGGCTTTTCTTCCTCGGCCAGACGGAACGCCTCGCGCACGCGGCTCGGGATATTGTCCGACGACGCCATCTGGTGCGTATATTTGGTGATCGGCCCCATCATCGCGACGACGTCGAGAATCTGGAAGCGGCCCTGTTTCGACTTCTTGATCGGCTTTTGCCCGGTGATCATCATCATCGGCATGCCGCCCAATTGCGCATAGGCGGCCGCGGTGACGAAGTTGGTCGCGCCGGGGCCGAGCGTCGCGAGGCAGACGCCGGTCTTGCCGGTGTGGCGCCCGTAAGTGGCGGCCATGAAGCCCGCCCCCTGCTCGTGCCGCGTCAGGATCAGCTTGATCTTGGTCGATCGCGACAGGCTGTCGAGAAAGTCGAGATTTTCCTCGCCGGGAACGCCGAAAATATATTCGACGCCCTCTTCCTCGAGGCAGTCGATGAACAGGTCGGATGCTTTTTTCATGTGACAGTCGCCCCCTCAGCCTCGCATCGAATGATGCGGCCCCTGGTCGTGCCGGCGACCCCCAGCACAGTTCCGGCGCCGCGGCGCTCGTCGTAAATCCGCGAGTCCCTGCTGCACCGGGAAGCGGTTGTAACGAGGGGGAAAGGGGTTGTCACCTGCATGTGGGGACGGCCCCGCGTCGACGATGCGAGGCCGTCCCTGGGTCCGAAATCCGGTTGGCGCGCAGCGCCGCGGCAGTCTTATTTTTCCTTCTTGGGACCGATATCCTCGGCGTCGACATATTCGAGCTTGGGGCTCAGCTTGTCGAACTCTGCCTGCGTCGATGGTGCAATGTTTGGCCGGCCGACCATGATACCCATCTTGATCTTGCACTTCACATAGGTGGTTTCGCCCGGCTCGACCTCGAGCGTCAGCAGGTCGGTCGCCTCGCTCTTGACCGTATAGCTATGTGATCCCGGCGTGGTTGGGTGGACGAAATATTTGCCCGCGCCCAGCGCGCTGATGCGCTCGCCATTCTCGTTGACACCGCATCCGAGCGCGAAGCCCATGCCGCCAGGGCGGAAGAAGACGACCTGGCCCATGCCTTCGGGCGGAGTGGGGACGGTTTTCGCGACACCCTTTTCCGCTTTCTCTTCCTTTTCCCCGGCCATCGCGGTGGCCGACAGGCCGAAGCCGCCGGCAAGAACGACCGCCATGGTTGCGGCGGCGATAAGCTTCTTCATAGATCCTCCTGTTTGGTCGGTACGCTTTTGATGTCTTCGGAAACAGCTGCGGGCGCCGGATCGGCCTTGGACTCGTCGGTGGGAAGCCCCTCGGGCGCGGGAGTTGTGGCAGCGGGTGGGGGGAACAGATCGGCGGTCAATTTCGCGGTGGCGAGCATGCCGGCCTGAATATCGGCATTCTTGCCGTTGATCGCGAACACCAGCGGCATCGCCACGAGTCCTCCCGCGACCGAGGCAGCGAAGGCAATGCCTTCATTGTTCTCGCCGACGTCGCCGAGCTTCATGGCACGCAGCGCGACCTGTCTGCCGTCAAATTCAAGATAGCGCGCGCCGAGGATGAGTTCACCGGCCTTGCCGCCCCAGCCCGATTTGGCCGCATGGACGACCTGGCCGCGCCCGGGGGTGCCGGCCGGAATCAGCACCGTCTCGCCGAGCATGACCGGGCGCGACAGCGAGATTGCATACCAGTCGCCGGTCTTGTGCGTTTTCGAATTCACCGGTTCGTCAACGCGAATTTCGATGATCGTGCCCGCAGGCAGGTGATCGAGCGGGGGAGCAGGCGGCGATTCGGTCGCGGTTTCGGCTGTGGTCGTTTCGGCACTACCCGGAACGGTGGGCGATGCCTTCGCCACGTCATCCGGCGCGGCAGCGGCGGGGACAGCTTCGGCCTCCTGTGCTTGCGCTGTCGCAGCGCCCGCGACGCCAATCATCGCTGCCGACACCATTGCGGCCCGGCGCATATCCCGCAGCAACGCCCCCATGTTGCGACCCTCCCCCAAAACGGGAGGTATCGCCCTTTTGCGGATTGGCAAGAGAGATTTGACGCCGAACGCCGCGAAAGCGGGATTGGGTGAAAAATGTCCCGAAAACAGCGCCCGGCGGTTCAATCGATGTCGAACAATCCCGCGAGCTGCTCGACCATCGTACCGCCCAGCTGTTCGGCGTCCATGATCGTCACCGCGCGGCTGTAATAGCGCGTCACGTCATGGCCGATGCCGATCGCGCACAGCTCGACCGGCGAGCGGTTCTCGATCCATTCGATGACCTGGCGCAGATGCTGGTCGAGATAGGCGCCGTGATTCACCGACAGCGTCGAATCGTCGACCGGCGCGCCGTCGCTGATCACCATCAGGATGCGGCGTTCCTCGGGGCGGTTGATGATCCGCTGGTGCGCCCACATCAGCGCCTCGCCGTCGATATTCTCCTTGAGCAGCCCTTCGCGCATCATCAGCCCGAGCGACTTGCGCGCGCGGCGATAGGGTTCGTCGGCGGGTTTGTAGATGATGTGGCGCAGGTCGTTGAGGCGGCCGGGGTGCGGCGGGCGTCCGGCGGCGAGCCAGTCCTCGCGGCTCTGCCCACCCTTCCACGTCCGCGTGGTGAAGCCGAGGATCTCGGTCTTCACGCCGCAGCGTTCGAGCGTGCGCGCGAGGATGTCGGCGCTGATCGCTGCGATGCTGATCGGGCGCCCGCGCATCGACCCCGAATTGTCGATCAGCAGCGTGACGACGGTGTCGCGGAAATCGGTATCGCGTTCGATCTTGTACGACAGCGAACTGCCCGGCGAGACGATGACGCGCGCGAGGCGGGCGGCGTCGAGCTGGCCCTCCTCCTGGTCGAAATCCCACGCGCGGTTCTGCTGCGCCATCAGGCGGCGCTGGAGGCGGTTGGCGAGCTTGGTCACCGCGCCCTGCAAATGCGTCATCTGCTGGTCGAGATAGGCGCGCAGTCGGGTCAGCTCGTCGGCGTCGCAAAGCTCGGTCGCGGCGATGATCTCGTCATGCTTTTCGGTGAAGCGGATATAGTTGAAATCGGGGATGTCGCTCGGCAGGCGGTTGGGCCGCACGGGCAGCATGCCCTCGTCGCCTTCGCCGCCCATTTCGGGCTCGCCGTCGGCTTCCATCTCCTGCGCGTCGGGGTCGCTGTCGCCGTCGTCGGCCTGGTCGCCCGCCATTTCGGCGCGCGCGTCAGCCTGCGATTCGCCGGCGCCGCCATCCTCGCTCTCCTGCTCCTCGGGCGATTCCTCGGCCTCGCTCTGGTCATCCTCGCCATTGTCCTCGGCGCCTTCCTCCATCGGCTCGTCGCCATGGATCAGGTCGAGGTGACGGAGCGCAAGCTTGGCGGTCTCGGCAAAGGCGGCCTGGTCGTCGAGCAGCATCGACAGCGCGGTGATGTCGCCCCCCGCGTCCTTGCTGATCCATTCGCGCACCAGCGACAGGCCGGTCTCGGTCCCCTGCGGCGGGGCTTCGCCGGTCAGCGCTTCGCGCAGCAGCAGTTCGAGCGCGCTCGACACCGGGACGTCGTCGCGGTTCTGCGCGCGCGTGATCGGGTCCGACCGCATCCGCATCGCGAGGCTCGCCGACAGGTTGGCGCGCATGCCTTCCATGTTGCGCGCGCCCAGTGCCTCGATGCGCGCGCGCTCCATCGCGTCGAACGCGGCGGCGGCGAGCGGCTCGCCCGGACGCGCCGCGGCGTGCAATTTCTCGCTGTGGTGCTTCATGCGCAGCGCATAGCCATCGGCGAAACCGCGCGCTTCGGCGACCTGCTCGCGCGGCAGCGTGCGCGACGGGGTCGGCACCTTGATCTGCTTGCCGATCGTGACCGGGGCGTCGGCGGTGAAGCCGACCTCGACCTCGCTGTCGCGCGTCACCGCGCGCGCGACGCTCGACAGCGCGGCCTTGAAATCGTCAAGGGGAGAGGAGGCGGACATGAGTCGGCTCTAACCAGCTTTGACCGAGGAAGAAAGAGCTACTCCAATCGTCGCCCCGGACCTGATCCGTGGTGATGAAAGACGGCGTCGGCGGCGTGAATGCCGTGCCCGCTTGACGCGAACGGAAGGCGGGCGCATCCGCGCCGGATGAACTCTCCCGCGCTCTCCCCTATGAAAAAGCCCTGGATCGTCATCGCCTGTGCGGCCTTCATCGTCACGCTGGCGATGGGGGTGCGCCAGTCGTTCGGGCTGTTCCTGCCGCAGATGAGCGTCGATATCGGGATCAGCCGCTCGGACTTCGGGCTCGCGATGGCGCTCCAGAACCTGCTGTTCGGGCTGGTCCAGCCCTTCGTCGGCGCGCTTGCCGACAAGCATGGCGCGGGGCGCATCGTGCTCGGCGGCGCGCTGCTCTACGCGCTCGGGCTGGTCGGCGCGGCGCTGGCGACCGATGCGATCGGGCTGCACATCAGCTTCGGCCTCTTGATCGGCATGGCGCAGTCGGCGACGACCTTCGTCGTCGTACTCGGCGCGGTCGGGCGGGTGGTCAGTCCCGAAAAGCGCAGCGGCGCCTTCGGCATCGTCACTGCGGGCGGCTCGCTCGGGCAATTCCTCGTCGTGCCGCTTGCGTCGATGCTGCTCGGCAACATCGGCTATCATCAGACCCTGTGGATCATGGCGGGGCTCGTCGCGCTGTGCGGATTGCTCGCGATCGGGGTCGCGGGGCGGATCGACGGCGCGCCGGGCGTCGTGCAGGAGGTCGAGCAGAGCGCGCGCGACGCGCTGCGCGAAGCGGCCGCACACCGCGGCTACTGGTTGCTCAACGCGGGTTTCTTTGTGTGCGGTTTCCACATCGCGTTCATTGCGACACATCTGCCTGCTTATCTCGACGACAAGGGGCTCGGGACCCAGATCGGCGGGCACGTGCTTGCGCTGGTCGGGCTGTTCAACATCCTCGGTTCGTATGTCTTCGGCCGCGCGGGAGACATGATGCGCCAGAAATATATACTCTCGGCGCTCTACACGGCCCGCTCGGCGGTGATTGCGCTCTTCCTTGTCCTGCCGCTCAGCCATGCCAGTGCGCTCGTCTTCGCGGCCGCGATGGGGTTTCTCTGGCTTGGCACCGTGCCGCTGACCAGCGGCATCGTCGGGCGTATCTTCGGCATCCGCTATCTTTCGATGCTCTACGGCATCGTCTTTCTGAGCCATCAGGTCGGCAGCTTCTTCGGCGCATGGATGGCGGGGCTGATCTTCGATGCCACCGGCAGCTACAATATCGCCTGGGGTTTCGCGATCGCGCTCGGCCTGTTCGCGGGGCTCGTCCACCTGCCGATCGCCGATGCCCCGGTCAAACGTATGCGGCCGGCATGAAGCTTCAGCGACAGGATGCCATCGCGCTCGCGCTGTTCGCGGCGGTCGCGATCGGCGGGCTCTGGATATGGCGCGGCGAGGGCCCCGTCGTCTGGCTGACCGACGTCGCGATCATGTGCGGCTTCCTCTGAAGTCCGCGCTCACTCGTCTTCGTCGCCGGGCGTCCGGCTGCACGCCAGATCGTGGTCGGGCTTGGGATCGGCGGGGTCGGGGACCAGCCGGAACACATGCGCCAGATGCGTCGCGACGCGCTCCGGCCGGCTTTCCTTGCCCGCGATGGCGTCGATGAAGTCGCGGCACGCGACCGCGCTGCGCAGGAAATTGCTGTGCCCGGTCGATCCCTGCGACACTTCGGTCGTGTCGACGACGGTCAGCCCGGGGACCGCTCCGGGGTAGCAGCGTTCGGGGAGCCCCTTCGCCTTTAGGTCTGCCGCTGCGAACGGATCGAAGCAATAGGGCGATCCCAGCCGCGGATAGCCGTGCACCGCGCGCGATATCGCGAGCGCCTTGTCCTTCAGCGAGGCATAGACGGTGATGCGGCGGCCGAGCGCGACGCGGTCCGCCGCGAGCAATTCGCCGCCGATGTCGCGTTCGAAAGTCTCGCGGTCGACGTCGGGCGACGCGAGGATGATCGTCGCGATATTGCCGGTGCGGTCGGCGCGCCGCGACAGGCGGTCGGCCGACGCGATCGCGGGGATCACCAGCCGCGCGCCCAGCGAGTGCGACACGACGACGATTTCCTTCACCCACGGCTTGTCGGCAAGGCCGCGCAGGAAGTCCCGGAAATTGTTCACATCGTGATACATGTTGGTTTCGTCGACCGCATAGCCGAGCACCTCGCCCTGCGAGGGCCAGCTATATTCGACGACGGGCCCGTCGAAGCCCGTCATGCGTGCGATCTGCGCGGCGTCTTTCGTCGTCGTTTCGAACGTCTCGCGGTAGCCGTGGACATAAAGGAGGACGCGGCCCTGCCGCCGGTCGGTCTCGGCCTGCAAGCTCTTCCACCAGTCACCCTCGTCCTGAAAGGCAAACGGCGCGCGCAATTTCGTCTTGCTTCCGACCTCCGCCGGGCGCGGCGCCGCGGCGCGGCCGTACCGCATCCGGTCGCCGCGATAGACGAGCAGGCGAATGTCGCCGGTGCGGCAATCGGGCAGCCGGCTGGTGACGAAAAACAGCGGCAGCGCCTCGCCGTCGACGACCGCGCCCGCCTGCGCGGTGCAGCGCGGGTCGGCGACATAGTCGGCGTGACGGACCTTGCCGTAATCGACCGGGGTGATGCAGCCCGCGAGCGCGAGCATCGCCAGTCCGGCGGCGGCGGCGCGGATGCGCATCGCCGGGGGCGCAGCGCGTGTCATGTCGGGCATCGTCGGGGCTGGCACGTCATGGCCGCGTCTTATCCGGCTACGCGGGGGGCAGGCAAGACCAGCAGCGGCAACATGTGCCTGGCGATCCGCCGCGCGCCGGCGAGGGACACATGATTGTCGTCCAGATAGGCGGGTTCACCGTCGATGGCATAGGGGCACAGGCCGTCGCGGCACAGCGCCGGACCGGGGTCGAGGATCGTTACCGCGCCGGGGACGGCGAGCGTCGCGAAGTCGGCGCCGAGTGCGGCGCTGCGGGCCCGATATTCGCGCTCGGTGATCGCGGTCGGCACGTCGCCGCGATCGTTCCACAGCCGTCGCACCAGCCCGCTCGGCACATTATAATGCGGCTTGGGCAGCGGGCCGACGATGATCACCTGCTTGCCGGCGCTCCGCATCGCCGTGACGCTTCGCCGCAAGGCGGCAAGGCGTGGTTCGCGGCCGAGGCCCAGATGGCGTTCGTAATAGGCAATCAGGACGACGGTCGTGACCGCCGGCATGGCGGCGATCTCGGCCGCGATCCGGTTGTTGACGGCGGTGCAGCCCGGATGGCCCGCGATGTCCGCCCCGATCAGCGGCGGACAGCCCGCCGAGGTGAACCGCGCGATCGAGCGCTTCGTTTGTGCCAGTTCGTCTCCGAGCACATAGCCGAGCTGCTGGCTGTGGCTGTCGCCCCAGATCGCGACCTCGGGCGGCACCGTCCGATCGCCGAAGAGGCAGCCGGGGGCGGGCACGAAAGGCGAGGGGACGGGGGCGCAGGCGCTACGCTCCTTGCGGACCGCCAGCAGCGCCCGTTCGCGCTCGGGCAGCCGGTCGGGGAAACCCCGCGCATGGATCAGCGCGGTGGTCGCCGCGACGACGAGGCCGGCGGCGAGCAGCGCCGCGCCATAGACACGGATCGCTGAGGCCCCCGGGCGGTTGGCCCAGCGTCGCACCGGGCGTTCGACGACGAACCAGCCGAGCCAGGCGAGCGGCAGCGATGCGAGCAGGAGCAGCAGGCGCCAGCCGGGCGGCAGCGGCTCGATATGCCAATATTGTGCCAGCATCAGCAGGGGCCAGTGGACGAGGTAGAGCGAATAGGAAATCAGCCCCAGCCCGCGGATCACGGGCATCGACAGCAGCCGCGCCACCGGGTTGGCGGGCGCGCCGAGATTGGCCGCCAGCAGCAGCGCCGTGCCGGCGACGCACAGCAATTGCCACGCCGCGCGGGGAAGGAAACTCAGCGGCATGGCGACGAAGGCGGGGATCAGCATCGCGAGCGCCCCGGCCGCGGCTGCGACGAGCGCGACACGCGGGGACCATATGCGGACCGGCATGACAGCGATCGCGACTCCCGTCAGGAACTCCCACGCGCGCAGCGACGAGAAATAAAAGGCGTGGCGCGGCTCCCCGACCCCGATCAGCAGGTAGGCGGCGAGACTGGCCGCCAGCAGGGCAAGGATGGCGGGCAACCGGAACAGTCCGAAGCGATGGAGCAGCAGCGCGGCTATCGGGAAGGCGACATAGAATTGTGCCTCGACCGACAGCGACCAGCTGTGCAGGAAGAACATGTCGCGCCGGGGCCGCCCCATATAGTCGTGCTGGGGTTCGTAGAACCAGTTGGCGATGCTGAGGCTCGCCGCGCGGATCTCCTGCGCGAGCCGGGCGAAATCGCCGGGCAGCAACAGCCAGTAACCCGCCGCCAGCGTCACCGCGGCGACCGCGAGCAGTGCCGGCGCGATCCGCGCGATCCGCCGGCGATAGAAATCGACGATGCCGAAGCGCCCGCCGACGAGCGCCGTCCGCACGATCCCGCCGATCAGGAAGCCCGAGATGACGAAGAAGATGTCGACGCCGAGGAAGCCCTGCGCCGCACCGGCAAAGCCGAAATGGAACAGCAGGACAAGCGCGATCGCGACCGCGCGCAGCCCGTCGATATGACCATGGTACGATGTCGACCTGGGCGATTCGGCCGTCGTCATCGTGCGGGCGCTATTTCCCGATCACGCCCTCGGGCAGGTCTTCGCCGAACACGCGCTGGTAATATTCGGCGACGATCATCCGCTCGGCCTCGTCGCACTTGTTGAGGAAGCTCAGACGGAAGGCGAAGCCGATATTGTTGAAGATCGCGGCATTCTGTGCCCAGCTGATCACCGTGCGCGGCGACATCACGGTCGAGATATCGCCGTTGATGAAGCCCTGGCGCGTCAGGTCGGCGACCTTGACCATGTTGGCGACGGTCGTGTCGTCGGTGCCGGGCACCTTGGCGAGGATGATCGCGCTCTCGGTCGCGGCCGGGAGGTAGTTCAGCGTGACGACGATGTTCCAGCGGTCCATCTGGCCCTGGTTGATCTGCTGCGTGCCGTGATACAGCCCGCTCGTGTCGCCCAGCCCGACGGTGTTCGCGGTCGCGAACAGGCGGAAATGCGGGTTCGGGCGGATGACGCGATTCTGGTCGAGCAGGGTCAGCTTGCCCTCGGCTTCCAAAACGCGCTGGATCACGAACATCACGTCGGGACGGCCCGCATCATATTCGTCGAAGACGAGCGCGGTCGGCGTCTGCAGCGCCCAGGGGAGCAGGCCTTCGCGGAATTCGGTGACCTGCTGGCCGTTCTTGAGCACGATCGCGTCGCGCCCGACCAGGTCGATGCGGCTGATGTGCGCGTCGAGGTTGACGCGGATGCACGGCCATTTGAGCCGGGCCGCGACCTGCTCGATATGCGTCGACTTGCCCGTGCCGTGATAGCCCTGCACCATCACGCGGCGGTTGAACTTGAACCCCGCGAGGATCGCGAGCGTCGTGTCGCCGTCGAAGACATAGGCGGGGTCGAGATCGGGGACGCGTTCGTCGGCCTCGCTGAACGCCGGGATCTTCATGTCGATATCGACCCCGAAGACCTCGCGTGCGTCGACCTCGATATCGGGCGCGCTGAGAAGCGTCGAGCCGTGGTGGTCGGGGAGGCTGTTCGGGATATCGGTCATGGCAATGTTCCAACGGGACAGACGGGGAAGGTCGCCGCACGGCGATGGGTCGGCTAGCCGGTATCGCCATGGGTTGCGGCTTGCAACGTCTATTCTAGAAGATGTCGAGTGCCTTGAGCACCGACGACTGGTCGTAATAGGGGCGTTCGCAGACGATCCTGTCGCTGCCTGGGGCGAATTCGAAGCTCGCCGCCATGCGCACGCGAAACGCCTTGCCGGTGGGCTCGATCGTGCGCAGCCCGAGCCTGAGCGGGCCGAGATGCGTGCCGGTCAGCCAGAATTCGACGAGCACCGTGTCGCTGTCCGGATCGGCGGCGATCGCAATCACTTCGTTCGCCTGGTCGGGAAAGGGTTCGCGCGACGAGGAGAAATAGGATCGCACCGCGGACTCGCCGTCGAAGATCGCACCCGGCCCCAGCAACTCGTAGCGCGGATGCTCGAAGGTCGCGATGACGCCGTCCCAGTCGTGCGCGATTTCCAGCGCCATATGGCGCCGGACCATCGCGGTGCGCTTCTCGTCCAGCTCGGTCATCGTCGTCTCCCTATGCGAAGGCGTTCGCCTTGCGCAGCAGTTGATATGCCGCAACCACCTCGCCGAGTCTCGTTTCATGGCTGCGGTCGCCGCCGTTGCGGTCGGGGTGATATCGCCGCACCAACTCGCTGTAGCGGCGACGCAGCGCACCGCGGTCGGCGCGGCTTTCGAGCCCGAGCGTGTGCAGCGCGCGATGCTCCTCGCGGGTGAAGCGCGGATCGGCCGCTTCGCGCCGCGCCTCGTCCATCCGCTGGCGGAACCGCGCGCCGAGTGCGTCCATCGGATCGCGAAAATCGGCCCAGCGCGGCGGCAGGTCGGCACCGCCCGCAGCGCGGAAGGCGCGGCTTTCGGTTTCCCAGCCCGCCGTGGGTGACTGCGCCGCCATGATCTGGTCGGCGTTCATCCCGTCGAAGAAATTATAGCCCGCGTTGAATTCGCGGACATGGTCGAGGCACAGCCAGCGCCAGGGTGGCGGACCGTCGGGCGAACGATGCGACGACACCGGCGCCCGGAACTCGCCCGCTTCGCGGCATCCGGGCACGGCGCAGGCTTCTTCGCGATCGACGCGGCCGTGAAAGCGGGACGGGCGGGCAGAGGAGGACAAGGCAGGCCTTCGGGAAGCGGGGGAGGCCTTATCATTTGGCGACGCAGCGCCTATGGTCAACCCCATGACGACCCCCGGACCCGTACAGCAAGAGATGGAAAGCCTGCTCCGCGCGGCCTTTCCCGACGCGATTTTCGCCCTCAGCAACGACAGCGCCAGCCATCACGGCCATATGGGCGACGACGGCAGCGGCGAATCGCATTTCAGCCTGAACATCGAATGGGCGGGCTTTGCCGGCATGAACCGCGTCGCGCGTCAGCGCGCCGTGAACAAGGCGCTGGGCGACCTGCCGGGACAGCGCGTGCATGCGCTGGCGATCCGCGCGACGGCGCCGGGGGAGTAGGGATGCGGCCGAAGCGGCCGGCTGCACGGCTTCTGGTCACCGACCCCGCCGGCCGATTGCTGCTGTTCCGCTTCACGCCGGAAGGGCGCGCGCCTTTTTTTGGTGCACGCCGGGCGGCGCGGTCGATGCGGGCGAAACCTATGAAGAAGCGGCCAGGCGCGAACTTCGCGAGGAGACGGGGATCGATGCGGACCCCGGATCGGCGGTTGCCGTCCGGCACGTACGGTTCGTCACGCTGGAGGGCGTCGAAGTCGATGCCGAAGAACATTATTTCGAGATCGCGATCACGCGCGCCGAAATCGACACCGGCGGGCATAGCGAACTTGAACGACGCGTGATGCTGGGGCACCGCTGGTGGACGCCCGACGCGTTGCAGGCGCAGGATGAAATCTGGTTTCCCGACAATCTGATCGAGATCTAGCGCGAGGCGCTCGATCGCAAGGCCATGGAGGAGGGGTGATGACGATCGACAAGGTCAATCTGGCGCAGGCCTTCGCGACTTTCCACGATCACTGGAACCCGCGTGTTGCGGGCGATATCAACAATTTCCAGGTCAAGCTGGTCAAGCTCGACGGCAAGTTCGACTGGCATCACCATGATGTCGAAGACGAGTTGTTCCTCGTCGTCGCGGGGCGGATGAAGATGGCGTTCCGCGACCGCGACGTGATCGTCGAACCCGGCGAGTTCATCATCGTGCCGCATGGAACCGAACATTGCCCTGAAGCGCTCGACGGCGAATGCCAGGTGCTGCTGCTCGAACCGGGTTCGACGCTCAATACCGGCAATGTCGAAACCGAAAAGACACGCAAGACCCTGGAAAGACTGGACTGACCGATGGACGTCATCACCCCCTCGAGCCACGATCTCGGCGCCTTCGAAGTGCGGCGCACGCTGCCGAACAAGGCGCGCACGATGGTCGGGCCCTTCATCTTCGTCGACCAGTTCGGTCCTGCGCATTTCGATATCGGCCACGGCATGGACGTGCGCCCGCACCCGCACATCAACCTCGCCACCGTCACCTATCTGTTCGAAGGGGCGATCGATCATCGCGACAGCCTCGGCACCTATGCGACGATCCGCCCCGGCGCGTGCAACCTGATGACCGCGGGGCGCGGCATCGTCCATTCGGAGCGCACCCCCGCGGCCGAGCGCGCGACCGGGTCGCCCATTTCGGGAATGCAGACCTGGCTCGCCTTGCCCGACGGCAAGGAGGAGATCGACCCGGCGTTCGAACATGTCGCGAAGGAGGACCTGCCGCTGGTCGAGGACAGCGGCGTATCGGCGCGCATCATCATGGGCAGCTTGTGGGGCGCGACCGCGCCGATCACCCAGCATGCCGCGACCATCTACGCCGACATCCTGATGAACGCGGGCGCTACGATCCCGATCGAGGCCGAGGCCGACGAACGCGCGGTGCTGGTCGCGCTCGGCGATGCGAGCCTCGACGGGCAAGCGCTCGACCGTTACAGTCTCTACATCCTGAAACCCGGTCAGGCGATGACGCTGCGCGCCGACAGCGATGCGCGGGTGATGCTGCTCGGCGGCGAGGCGTTCACGACGCCGCGCCATGTGTGGTGGAATTTCGTGAGCTCCAGCCGCGATCGCATCGACGCGGCGAAGCACGACTGGAAGGATCGCAAATTCCCGCTCGTCCCCGGCGACAGCGAGGAATTCATTCCGATCCCCGAGATCCCCAAGACGGTGAGCTATCCGTGAGCCTGTTGCTTGCGCTGGCGCTGGTCGCGGCGCCGGAACCGGTGTTCGACTGCGCGATCGGAAACCGGCGCCTGACGGTAACCCGGCAGGGCAAGGCGCTCGTCTATCGCTACGGGACGGAGCGGAAAGCCGAACTGCGGCTGGTCGCCGACGCGGCGAGCGGTCGCCTCTTCTATCACCGCACCCTCTACGCGCGCGGCGAGGACCAGACGCTGCGCTTCGTGAACGGCGAATACAGCTACGTCGTCTACGCCCACTGGACCGCACCGGCCAGGGGCCTGACCGAAGAGACCGGCAGCCCCGAGGTCGCTTATGGCGGGCTGATCATCCTCAAGGACGGCACCCAAATCTCGTCGCGACGCTGCAACGACGAGGGCGGTGACATGCGCGAATGGCCGATCTTCAAGACCCTGCCGGTCGATGAGGAGAATCGGGTGCCGGCGTTCTGATTTCTGGGTCCGGCGTGGCGGCTTTGTGATGGCCAACCGCCATGGCCTTCTTTCATCGTCCCGGGTTGCATCCGGTCGGCGCAAGGGCCGCGGGGCATTTCCAAAGTTCAGTAAAGTTCAGCCCTGTGCGCTTCCCCGATTTGGGCCTCGCTCCGTGCTGGAGGCGTCCGGCTCGGGGCGCCTTGGCTGCATCTGCGAGCCGGGCAGCGACCGCTTTTAACTGCCAAATGACAGCGCCGGACGAAGGCTGGCACAGCCGGATAATATAGGAAAGACCTATTTGCAGGCGATGCCCGGGGGGTGGGGAGCGGACCGCGTCCATTGCCGGGATGACGGAGCATGATCAATCCAGCCCTCCGTGAGCCCCGGCGAAAGCCAGGGTCCATTGCAGCAACACACCAGGTTCGTGTCGGCATTCTGGGCTCCGGCTTTCGCCGGGGGCACATCTCTAACGTCCGCTACCGGCCGCAACCGGTCGATCGGGTCGCCGCGAAGCGCAGCGACGGGGGCACCTTCGTCAGCGTCCGCTCGCCCGTCGCGGGGCTGCCGGGGTGATCGGCGCTCAGGCTGCTTGCCAGCTCCGCCGATCCCCGCCATCAGGTTGCGAAACGCAACCCGAGGGAGAACAGGATGACCGGCGATTTCGAGCAGCAGCGCGTGAAGCTTTCGACCGGGGTCGAACTCGATGTCGTCGACATGGGGCCGCGCGACGCGCCGGTGCTGATCTTTCTCCACGGCTTTCCCGAATCGCACCGCACCTGGCGAAACCAGCTGGTCCATTTTTCGGATCGCTTCCGCTGCATCGCGCCCGACCAGCGCGGCTATCGCGGGTCGTCGAAGCCGCAGGAGGTCGACGCCTATTCGCCCGACAAGCTGATCGCCGACGTCTTCGCGCTCGCCGACGCGCTGGGGGTCGGCGAATTCACCATCGTCGGGCACGACTGGGGCGGGGCGATCAGCTGGGGTGTCGCGCTCGGCGGCCAGCCGGGCGGGCTGCACCCGCAATGGGCGGGGCGCGTGACGCGCGCGGTGATCGCCAACGCGCCGCACCCCGGCATCTTCGGCCGCCTGCTCCAGGTCGACCCCGCGCAGCGCGCGGCGAGCCAGTATATCCGGATGTTCCGCGACCCAGCGAACGACGCGCTCGTCCGCGAACAGGGGCTCGCGGGCCTGCTCGCCAAGGCGTTCGAAGGGCGGCTCGAGGGAGCGCCGACCCCGCCCGAGGAGATCGTCCGCTCGCTCGCCGACTGGCAGGATCGCGACACCTGTTTCGGGATGCTCAACTGGTATCGCGCCTCGCCGATCGAGGTGCCCGCGATGGACGCACCCTACGCCGAACCGCCCGCGATGCCCTTTCCGAAGCTCATGATCCCGACGCTCGTGATCTGGGCGCTCGACGACGTCGCGCTGCCGCCGTCGAACCTCGACGGAATGGCGGAGCTCGTTCCGAATGCCGCGATCGTCAAGGTGCCCGGTTGCGGCCATTTCGTGACGTGGGAGGCCCCCGACGCCGTCAACGCGGCGATCGACGCCTTTCTCGCGCCGGACGGCTGAAAAAGCTGGCGGGCGGCCAAAGGGGGAGAGACCGCCCGCCGGGAGGGGTCACTTGGTCGTGTAGCCGCCGTTGACCAGGATCGTCTGGCCGGTCATCCACCAGCCGTCGGTCACGAGGAAGCGGATCCACGGCACGATATCATCGATATGCGTCAGTCCGGTCGGGCTGAAGGGCGACAGCGCCGCCGCCGACTTGTGATAGGCGACCGCCTCGGGCCCTTCGGCGGGGTAGAAGAAGGGCGTGTCCATCGGACCCGGTCCGATCGCGGTCACCGAAATGCCGCGGTCGCCGAACTCCTTCGACGCGGCGCGGGTATAATGTTCGACCGGCGCCTTGGTGCCGGCATAGCTTGAATAAAAGGGCGTGTATGCGCCGAGCAGCGACGTGACGAGCGTGCAGATCTTGCCATTGTCACTGACATGTTTTCCCGCCTCTTTCAGGAAGAAAAAGGCGGTCTTTGAATTGACCGCGCTCATCGCGTCGAACTCGGCTTCGCTGATCTCGACCATCGGCTTTTTCAACACTTTGCCGACGGTGTTGATCGCGATGTCGATGCCGCCCATCGCGGCCTTTGCGTCGGCAAATAGTCGCTCCATCGCCGCCGCGCTCGTCAGGTCGGCCTGGAATGCATGCGCCTCGGTGCCTGCCGCGCGGATCGCATGGACGGTGTCGTCGGCTTCGGCGCGTGATGCGTCGCTGTTATAGTGAACCATGACGGCACGGGCGCCCTCTATGGCGAAATCGCGGGCGATGAGGCCGCCGAGATTCTTGGCGCCGCCGGCGATGAGGACGGTTTTTCCGTTGAGGCTGTGGTCGGGCATGGTCTGTTTTCCGGAAGGGTTGGAGGCGTGGGATTCGAATGTAGGCGCGTCCGAAAAACGAGGCTTTCAGATTCTCCCAGAATTGGCATGATGGCGCCATGGATGGGGTGGGGATCAGCGCGGCCCGTATCGTCGACCGGATCGGTGGCCCCGAAAGCTGGACGATCGAGTCGGGCGTCCACGCGCTGATGCTGCATGAAGCGGGCAGCTATCACCGGCTGGAGACCTGGCTCGACGGACGGCGCACCTCGCTCGGCGATCCCTTGCCCGGCGAGCTGTGGCTCGCGCCGGCGGGCCATCATTATCGCGCCCGGGCCGAAGGCGGCGCGGTGCGCTATGTCCGCGTCGCCATCGACCCCGGACTGTTGCCGATTGGCGCATCGGCCCGCGCGCTCGCCAGCCACCGCGATCCCGCCATGGCGACGCTGGTCCGCGCGCTCGCCGATGACGACGGGATGGCGGCGGATCCCCTCCTGACGCTGCTCGTCGCCGCGGTCGAGGGTGTGCCGGTGGCGCGGGCGTCGGCGCGCACCGCGCACCGCATCGACGCGCTGCTCCCGCTGATCGAGGCGCGGATCGAAAACCCGTTCCCGGTCGAGGAGATGGCGGCGGAGGCGGGCATGTCGGTCAACAGCCTGATCGTCCATTTTTCGCGCGCGACGGGACGCACGCCGCGGCAATATCTGCTGCGCCAGCGGCTGCGGCGTGCCTGCTGGTATCTGATGAACCGGCCGCTGACGGTCGCGGAGATCGCCTTTGCCACCGGCTTTTCGAGCCACGCGCATCTGTGCGCGGCCTTTCGCGACAAGCTTGGCCTGTCGCCGGGCGAATGGCGGATGCGGTACGCCGGGGTCGCCACGACGGGGGAGGAATGATCATGTCGCATACCGCCATCATGCTGATCGCGGGGATCGCGTTGCTGATCGTGCTGCGGCTGGCGATCCGCGACGGTCGCCGTGCGACGCGGCTGTTCATCCTGCTGTGGCTGATCGTCTCGATCGGCAACCTGCTCGTCGGCGTCCTCTACGCCGGTTATGGCTGGGCCGAGGAAGCCGCGATCTGGATTCTCGTGTTCGGTGCGCCGGCGGCGGTCGCGGTGGCCGCGGCCCTGTTCGGCGCCGATTCCGAATCCTAGTCCGCGGGACGGAGCAGGCAGCCGCTGGCGCCCGCGTAGCGCGCGCTGCGCGAGGCGAGCAGCGGGACGCTCCCGGTGATCGTCTTGGTTGCCGGGTCCTCGCTCAGCGAGACCAACTCCATCCCCGGTTCGAAATCGGTGGCGCAGCTTTCGAGGCTGCGCCCCTGGACGTAGCGGCACGAACAGCCGACGCGCGCGGCATAGGCGGACCCAAGCTCGGCCTGCGCGCGGAATGACGGGAATTTCCAGACCAGAAATCCGGTCGCCAGCACCGCGAGGATCAGGGCCCACGGCAGGCAGCCGCCCCAGCGGTTTCCGCGCCGGCGCCCGCGCAGCCGCGCCGGGACTTCGGGCGGGGGCACCGACGGCGTGGGGGCGGGCGGCTCGGGCGTTGCCGTCGCGGGCGGGTTGATGTTAGTCACCCGGTCCATGATCACGAAAAAACTGCTGCTGGCAAGTGGCGCGCTCGCGCTGGTCGGGGCCTGGTCGCTGACGCAGGCGGCGGGGCAGGGGACGATCGCGCCCGCGGCGCCCGCCCCGGCGATCGGCCCGCCGGATGCGGTCGCGGCAGCGGAGGCGGTGCCGCCGCCCGTCGCACTCGCCCCTGCGATCAGGGCAAGGGCCGACGCGCTGTTCGCCGATACCGACGATGTCGGCGAGACGCGGGCGCTGCTGGTGCTGCGCGACGGCGATCTGGTCTACGAACGCTATGGTCAGGGTTTCGGACCCCAAAGCAAGATGATCAGCTGGTCGATGGCCAAGACGATCACCGCGGTGCTGACCGGCTTCCTCGTTGCCGACGGGCAATTGTCGCTCGACGGTCCGGCGCCGGTCGCGGCTTGGCAGCGCAGCGGCGATCCGCGCGGCGCGATCACGCTGCGCCACCTGCTCCACATGTCGGCGGGGCTCGAACATGTCGAGAATGGCGATCCGATCTGGGACGGCGACACGGTGGCGATGCTGTTCGGCAACGGTGCGGGCGACATGGCGGGCTTCGCCGAAGCCAAGCCGGCCGCGGCGGCACCGGGGGAGATGTTCAACTATAGTTCGGCGACCAGCGTCATCCTCGCCGACATCCTGGCCGACACGCTGACCCCGTCGAAGAGCCCCGACGCGCGGCGCGAGGCGGTGCGCGAGTTCATCGCGGGGCGCCTCGCCGAGCCGCTTGGCATGACCAGCCTGACCCCCGAATTCGACGCCGCGGGGACGATGATCGGCGGGTCGATCATGCACGCGACCGCGCGCGACTATGCGCGTTTCGGCGAATTCCTGCGCAATCACGGCGTCGTGAACGGCCAGCGGCTGCTGCCCGAAAGCTGGATGCGCTTCATGCTGGCTCCGTCACCGCGCGACGGCGGTTACGGCGGGCACATCTGGCTCAATCGTCCGCGTCCGCGCGGATCGGACGCCGCGCTCTGGCCCGACCGCGGCCCGAATGACCTGTTCGCCTGCATCGGGCACCAGGGGCAATATATCATCGTCTCGCCGTCGCAGCGCCTGACGATCGTCCGGCTCGGCGTGACCAAGGGCGATCAGTTTCCCGAACTTCGTCGCCATCTCGCCGATCTGGCGGCAGCGCTATAGCAGGAATTCGCCGACCACCGTCGTCACGCACGTTCCGCTGAGCTCGACCATCGCGCCGTCGAGCCGGCAGCCGACATGGCCGCCGCGCGCGGAGGCTTGATAGGCTCCGAATTTGTCGCGGCCGAGCCGCGCGCTCCAATAGGGCGTGAGCACGCTGTGCGCCGATCCGGTCACCGGATCCTCGTCGATCCCCGCCCCGGGGGCGAAGCAGCGACTGACGACATCGGCGCCCGACGGATCGCCGGCGCCGGGCGCGGTCGCGATATAGAGGATGTCGCCGTCCGCCTTCAGCGCCCGCAGGTCGGGATCGAGCACCCGCACGCTCGCAGCGTCGGGATAGACGACCAGCGCATAGCCGCCGTCGTGCCACAGCGTCTCGACCGGGTGGCCGCCCAGCGCCTTGACGGTGCCGGGCATCGCCTTGGCGGCCGGCGGATAGGCGGGGAGCGCCAGCTTGTAGCCGTCCTCGCCGTCGCGCGCGACGCGCAGGATGCCCGCCTTGCGCGTCCGGAAGCGCATGTCGTCGCGCCACGGCGCGGCGCTGAGCAGCACATGCCCGCTTGCGAGCGTCGCATGGCCGCACAGCGCGACCTCGACCCCGGGGGTGAACCAGCGCAGCTCATAATCGGCTTCGCCGCTCTCGTCGGGGATCAGGAAGGCGGTTTCGGCGAGGTTGTTCTCGGCTGCGATCGCCTGGAGCACCTCGTCGGCAAGCCATTCGTCGAGCGGCATCACCGCGGCGGGGTTGCCGGTGAAGGGCCGGTCGGCGAAGGCGTCGACCTGCGTGATCGGAAAGCGGCGCCAGCTCATGGATAAAGCAGCCCGCTGGTCCAGCCGCCGCCGTCGCGCTCGAAACGCGTGCGTTCGTGCAGGCGATGCGCGCGATCCTGCCAGAATTCGATCGCGTCGGGCGTCACGCGCCAGCCCGACCAGCGCGGCGGACGCGGAACATCCTGTCCTTCGAAACGCGCCTGCATGGCGGCGAAGCGCGCCTCGAACGTCTCGCGGTCGGCGAGCGGGCGCGACTGGTCGCTGGCCCAGGCACCGAGCTGGCTGTCGCGGCTGCGCGTCGCGAAATAGGCGTCGGCGGTCGCGGCGTCGACGGGCGTCACGGCGCCTTCGATGCGGATCTGGCGCCGCAGCGACTTCCAGTGAAAGAGCAGCGCGACATGCGGGTTCGCCGCCAGTTCGCCGCCCTTGCGGCTGTCGAGGTTGGTGTAGAAGATGAAACCGTCGGGGCCGTGTCCCTTGAGCAGCACCATGCGCTGCGACGGGCGTCCGTCGGGCGTCGCGGTCGCGAGCGCCATCGCGTTGCTGTCATTGGGCTCGCTCGCGCGCGCTTCGGCGAACCAGGAATCGAACAGGGCAAAGGGATCGGTCATGCGCGCGCTTCTAATGTGCGGCGCCCGCGGGGTCGAGGCTCAACGTCATTGCGCGCGGCGGAACTTGACCGCCGAAACGGCCGTTCCCACATGGCGCACGCAATCGGGCCTTTCCGGCCAACATCTTATCGGGCTACAGGAGAAAAATGGCAGATCCCTATTCCACCCTTGGCGTTGCGAAGAGCGCGAGCGAAGCGGAGATCAAATCCGCGTATCGCAAGCTCGCCAAGGAGTTGCACCCCGACAAGAACAAGGACAATCCGAAAGCGTCGGAGAAATTCTCCGACGTCACCCGGGCCTATGACCTGCTGTCCGACAAGACGAAGCGCGGCCAGTACGACCGCGGCGAGATCGACGCCGACGGCAATCCCGCGATGCCCTTTGGCTATGGCGGCGGCGGTTTTCGCGGCGACCCGCGCGGGCAGGGCGGCTTTGGCGGCGGTTTCGGCGGCGAGGGTGCCGATTTCGGCGATATCTTCGACGGCCTGTTCGGCGGGCGCGGCGGCGGAGGCTTCGGCGGTTTCGGCGGACGCAGCGCGCCGCCGCAGAAGGGCGCGAACGTCGCCTACCGTCTGGCGGTCTCCTTCGTCGACGCGGCGACGCAGGCGATGCAGCGGATCACGCTCGCCGACGGCAAGACGATCGACCTCAAGCTGCCCGCGGGGGTCGAAACGGGCACGCAGATGCGGCTCGCGGGCAAGGGACAGCCGGGCCCCGGCGGCAGCGGCGACGGCATCGTCACGATCAGCGTCGGCGACCATCCCTTCTTCGTGCGCGAGGGCGGCAATATCCGCCTCGACCTGCCGGTGACGCTGAACGAGGCGGTCGCGGGCGCGAAGGTCAAGGTGCCGACGGTCGACGGACCTGTGATGCTCTCGATCCCGGCCGGATCGACCTCGGGCAAGGTGATGCGCCTCAAGGGCAAGGGCTTCAGCCAGAAGGGCGGCGGTCGCGGCGATCAGCTCGTGCGGCTGATGGTCGACCTGCCCGCGGGGGATCCGGCGCTCGAGGCGTTCGTCGCCGGCTGGACCGACGCGCGCGCCGTCAGGGCCGACCTCGGCGTGTGATGCGTGGCTGATCGCGCCGAGAAAAGGATCGTCGCGGCGCTCGAGCGCGAAGTCGCCGAGGAGGTCGCCGACGAGTTTCTGGCCGAAGGTCATTCGCCGCATTCCCCCGAAGCGCGCGCCGAGCGCGAGAAACGCGTCAAGCTGCGCGCGCGGGCGCAGGGCGTCATCGATCGCGGCAAGGAAACGCTGGGTCCCGGCACCCGCGTGTTCCGCATCGCCCGCCGCGTCGTCGTCGGAACCTACACCGACGGCTTCATCCACGCGGGCAATCTCGCCTATCTGGCGCTGATCGCGCTCTTTCCCTTCTTCATCCTGCTCGCGGCGGCGCTGTCGCTGTTCGGCGGCAGCGCGGGCGGCGAGGCGGCGATCGAGGCGATCTTCTCGCTGATGCCGCCGACCGTCGCCAAGGCGCTGGCGGGGCCGATCCGCGAGGTGATGACCGCGCGCACCGGCATCTTCCTCTGGCTCGGCGCACTCGTCGCGCTGTGGACCGTCGGCAGCCTCGTCGAGACGATCCGCGATATCCTGCGCCGCGCCTATGGCACCCATTTCAGCCGCGGCTTTTTCCACTACCGGCTGCTGTCGATCGGAATCATCACCGGCGCGGTCGTGCTGATGCTGCTGTCGTTCAGCATGCAGGTCCTGATCGTCGGGATCGAACAGTTCGTCACGCGCGTGCTGCCGCAGGAGTTCCAGGCGTGGGGCGTCGTCGCCATCTCGCGCGGGGTGTCGGGGGCCGGGCTGTTCCTTGCGATCTACATGCTCTTCTACAGCCTGACGCCGTCGAAATACCGGCGGCTCAAAAACTGTCCGAAATGGCCGGGCGCGCTGTTCACCACATTGTGGTGGATCGGCGTCACGCTGGCACTGCCGCCGCTGCTCGCGGGGCTGCTCAGCTATGACGCAACCTATGGCAGCCTGGCGGGTGTCATGGTCGCGCTCTTCTTTTTCTATCTCGTCGGATTGGGTATGGTGATCGGCGCCGAACTCAACGCCGCGCTCGTAGAGGTTGAGGATTTGGGACACGACGCTATTGGGCGCGTGGACGACGTGACTGTCGGAAATGAAGAGGCCGGAGAAAATATATGACGGGTCTGATGAAGGGCAAGCGCGGGCTGATCATGGGGCTTGCGAACGACAAGTCGCTCGCCTGGGGGATCGCCAAGGCGCTCCACGGCGCGGGCGCCGAGCTGGCGATCAGCTATCAGGGCGACGTGATGCTCAAGCGCGTGAAGCCGCTGGCAGACGAGCTCAGCTGCGATTTCCTGATCGATTGCGACGTCGCCGACATGGCGAATCTTGACGCCGCCTTCGCGACGCTGGCCGAGCGCTGGCCGACGATCGATTTCGTCGTCCATGCGATCGGCTACACTAACAAGGAGGCGCTGCGCGGCCATTATGCCGACGTCGGGCTCGAAGACTTCCTGATGACGATGAACATCAGCGTCTACAGCTTCACCGCGGTCGCGAAGCGCGCGGCGGCGATGATGACGCCCTTCGATCCCGAAACGGGCAAAGGCGGCGGTTCGCTGCTGACCCTCAGCTATTATGGCGCCGAAAAGGTCATTCCGCACTACAACGTCATGGGCGTCGCCAAATCGGCACTCGAAACCAGCGTCAAATATCTCGCCAACGACTACGGCCCGCAGGGCGTGCGCGTGAACGCGATCTCGGCTGGCCCGATCAAGACGCTCGCGGCTTCGGGCATCGGCGATTTCCGCCTGATCCTCAAATGGAACGAGTATAACGCCCCGCTGCGCCGCAACGTCACCATCGACGATGTCGGGGGCTCGGCGCTCTACCTGCTCAGCGACCTTGCGAGCGGGGTGACGGGCGAGACGCATCATGTCGACGCCGGCTATCATACGATCGGCATGAAGCAGGAAGACGCCCCGGACATCGCGCTTGCCTGATACGCCGGTCATCCGACCCGCGCGCGCGGAGGATGCCGGGGCCATGGACGGGGTCATCCGCGCGGCGTTCGCCGCGACGGCGCACGGCTATCAGGGCGAGGCCGATCTTGTCCGCATGATCGAGGCGGACGGCGACGCGCTGGTGTCGCTGGTTGCGGACGCCGGCGGGGCGATCGCCGGGCATGTGCTGTTCAGCCGCATGTATGGCGAAGCCGATGGCGCCGCGCTTTCGGCGGCGGGATTGGCGCCGGTTGCGGTCTCGCCCGACCGCCAGGGCCGCGGCATCGGCGATGCGCTGATCCGCGCCGGGCTCGATGCGCTTCGCGATCGCGGCGTGGCGATGAGCTTCGTGCTCGGGCACGCGGCCTATTATCCGCGTTTCGGCTATTCGCCCGAGCTTGGCGCGCGCTTTGCCTCGCCTTTCGCGGGACCGCATTTCATGGCGATGATGCTGGACTCGGGCGCGGCTTGGCCGCAAGGCGGCCGCGCCGACTATGCGCCCGCATTCGGCCGACTGGGACAGGACTTATGAGTTTCAACAGCTTCGGACGCGTTCTTCGCTTCACGACGTGGGGCGAAAGCCATGGACCGGCACTCGGCGCGGTCGTCGACGGCTGTCCGCCGCGGCTGTCGCTCGGCGAAGGCGATATCCAGCCTTTTCTCGACAAGCGCCGCCCCGGCCAGTCGCGCCATACGACGCAGCGGCAGGAACCCGATCAGGTGCGCATCCTGTCGGGGGTGTTCGAGGGCAAGACGACGGGGACCCCGATCAGCCTGATGATCGACAATGTCGACCAAAGGTCGAAGGATTATGGCGACATCGCGCAGGCCTATCGTCCCGGCCACGCCGATTACGCCTATGACGCCAAATATGGCATCCGCGACTATCGCGGCGGCGGCCGGTCGAGCGCGCGCGAAACCGCGGCGCGCGTCGCCGCGGGCGGCGTCGCGCGGCTGATCATCCCCGAGGTCCAGATTCACGCCTGGGTCGCCGAAATCGGCGGCGATGCGATCGACCCCGCGAACTTCGACCTCGAAGAGATTGATCGCAATCCCTTCTTCTGTCCCGACCCCGCCGCGGCGCAGCGCTGGGAAGGGCTGATGGACGCCGCGCGCAAGTCGGGCAGCTCGCTCGGCGCGGTGATCGAATGCGCGGCGAGCGGCGTGCCGGCCGGCTGGGGCGCGCCCGTCTATGCCAAGCTCGACAGCGACCTCGCCGCCGCGATGATGGGAATCAACGCGGTGAAGGGCGTCGAGATCGGCGCGGGCTTTCATGCAGCGCGGCTGCGCGGCGAGGAAAATGCCGACCCGATGCGCCCCGCGAGCGACGGCAGCAACCGGCCCGATTTCCTGTCGAACAACGCCGGCGGCATCGCGGGGGGCATTTCGACCGGCCAGCCGGTCATCGTCCGCGTCGCCTTCAAGCCGACGAGTTCGATCCTCACCCCGGTGCCGACGATCAACAAGGCGGGCGAGGCCGCCGACATCGTGACCAAGGGCCGGCACGACCCCTGCGTCGGCATCCGCGGCGCGCCCGTCGTCGAGGCGATGATGGCGCTCGTCCTCGCCGACCACAAGCTGCTCCACCGGGCGCAGTGCGGATAAGCGCGACGTGGAGCCCGTCGCCGCCCTGATCACCGAGTACCGCGCCGTGCTCGGGCTGGTGGTGCTGGCGGGGATCTTCATCGCCTTCCTGTGGGAGCGTTTTCCGCCGTCGGTGGTCGCGGTCGCGGGTGCGGGCGTGATGCTGGCGCTCGGTTTGCTCGACGAAAAGGCGGCATATGGCGTCTTCTCGAACAGCGCGCCCCTCACCGTGGGCGCGATGTTCATCCTCTCGGGCGCGCTGATCCGGACCGGGGTGATCGACAAGGTCGGCAATTATGTCGTCGGCCGGGCGCGCCGGAACCCCCGGCTTGCGGTCGCCGAAGTGTTCGGCGGCGGCTTGCTCGTCTCGGGCTTCATCAACAGCACGCCCTTCGTCGTGGTGATGATGCCGGTCTGCTTCCGGCTTGCCGAGGCGCTCGGCGTGTCGCCGAAGAAGCTGCTGATGCCGCTATCGGTGATCGCGGTGCTCGGCGGCTGCCTGACCCTCATCGGCACCTCGACCAACCTCGTCGTCGCGGGGATTGCCGAGCAGGCGGGGCTCGAGCCCTTTGGACTGTTCAGCATCACCCCCTACGGTCTCGCGATCGCGGCCGCGGGCGTGCTCGGACTGCTCGTGATGGCGCGTTTCCTGCCGTCGGACTATCCGCGCATCGCCGAGCGTGCCGACGGGTCCGAGCAACTCTACCTCACCGAACTCGGGCTCGCGGAGGGCGATGCGGCGATCGACATGGCGCTCGACGCGGCGAATATCGGGGTGCCGCCCGGTCAGGTCGTCGGGGTGATCGCCGGCGGCCGGCTCATCTCGGGCGAGGAGGCGCAGCACCACCGGCTTGCGGCCGGCAATCGCATCGTCGTGCGGATCGACGGTGCGGCGCTGATGACGCTGCGCGCCGAGGGCCGCTATGTGATGGGCATCGGCGGTGATACGGGCGACAAATCGACCGTGGTCGAAGTGACGATCGCTCCCAACCACCGCGCGATCGACCGCCCGCTCAGCGAGATTCCGTTTCTCCAGCGCCAGCGCGTCCGCATCCTCGGCGTCGCGCGCTTTCGTCACAATCCGGGGCCGACGCTCGCCGACAACAATATCCGCGCCGCCGACCGTCTGCTCGTCGAGGCCGACGACGCCAATATCGGGCTGCTCCGCGAAAATACGGGACTGATCGGTCTCGCGATGACGTCGATGACCGCCTTTCGCCGCCGCAAGGCGTGGATCGCGATGCTGGTGATGGCAAGCGCGGTGCTGCTGTCGGCGACGGGGGTGATGTCGATCGGCGTCGCGGCCTTCATTGGCGTCGGCATCGTGCTCGTCACGCGCTGCCTCGACGCAACCGAGGCGTGGCGCAGCATCGACGGCGACGTGCTGATCCTGATCTTCGCGATGCTCGCTGTGGGCGCCGCGCTCGAACAGGCGGGCTCGGTCGCGCTGATGGTCGACGCGATCCAGCCTTTCCTGATGCACGCGCCGCGCTGGGCGGTGATCGCGACGGTCTATTTTTCGGCGCTGCTCTTGTCCGAACTGCTCAGCAACAATGCCGTCGCGGCGCTGATGGGGCCGCTGGTGATCGGTATCGCCGAGGCGACGGGGGTGTCGCCCTATCCGCTGCTGATCGCACTGATGATGGGGGCGTCCGCCTGTTTCGCGACCCCGGTCGGCTATCAGACCAATACGCTCGTCTACGCCGCCGGCGACTATCGCTTCACCGATTTCGTCAAGATCGGGGTGCCGCTCAACATCCTGACCGGCGTCGCGGGCTGCTTCGCGCTCGCCTTTTGGACGCCCTGACCCCGCGCCCTTGACGCTGCGGGCCGCGACCGCTCAAAGGGGCGCATCGTCGCGCCGCGATCGGGACGCGAACAGACAAGGTTTCAGAGGGGGGAACGGCCGCATGGACCGTAAACTGACGTGGTATATTCTCGCCGGCATGGTGCTCGGCGTGGTCGTGGGCTATGCCGTCCACGTCGGGCTTCCGGCCGACAATGCATGGTTCGGACATCTGTCGAAGACGTTCAAGCTGCTGTCCGACATCTTTCTCAATCTGATCAAGCTGCTCGTTGCCCCGCTGGTGCTGTCGACCATCGTTGTCGGCATCGCGCATATGGGCGACAGTTCGGCGCTCGGCCGCATCGGCACGCGCGCGATCATCTGGTTCATCACGGCCAGCTTCGTGTCGATCGCGCTCGGCCTGCTGATGGTGAACCTCTTCACCCCCGGGGTCGGCGCCCCGATCCCAGATGCCGCCGAAGCCGCGAAGATGGTGGGTGAGGTGAAGAAGCTCGACGCGTGGGAATTCACCCTGTCGATCTTCCCCAAGAATGCGCTCGAGGCGCTGGCGACGAACAATATTCTCCAGATTCTCGTTTTCTCGGTCTTCTGCGGTGTCGCGCTGTCGGCGATCGGCGAAAAGGGGGCTCCCCTGGTGCGCGGCGCCGATGCGCTCGCCGAGATGATGCTCCAGATCACCGGCTATGTGATGCGCTTTGCGCCCTTCGCGGTGTTCGGGGCGATCGCCAATGTCGTCGCGAAGAGCGGGCTCGGCATCCTCGCGACCTATTTCGAGCTGCTCATCGAATTCTATGCTTCGCTGATCCTGCTGTGGGTCATCCTGCTGATGGCCGGCTGGGTCTTCCTGCGTCAGCGCATCTGGATGCTGATCCGCTATATCCGCGAACCGCTGCTGATCGCCTTCTCGACCGCGTCGTCCGAAGCGGCGCTGCCCAAGATGTTCGAACAGCTCGACCGCTTCGGGGTGCCGCGGCGCATTTCGGGTTTCATGCTGCCGCTCGGCTACAGCTTCAACCTCGACGGTTCGATGATGTATATGAGCTTCGCGACGATCTTCATCGCGCAGGCTTACGGCATGGACCTGTCGATCAGCACGCAGATCCTGATCCTGCTGACGCTGATGATCAGCTCGAAGGGGATCGCGGCGGTGCCGCGCGCCAGCCTGGTCGTGATCACCGGCACGCTCGCGCAGTTCGGCCTGCCGGTCGAAGGGGTCGCGATCATCCTCGCGATCGACCAGTTCCTCGACATGGGCCGCACCGCGACCAACGTCGTCGGCAACGCCGTGGCAACCAGCGTCATCACCAAGTGGGAAGGCATGCTCGAAGTGCCTGATCCCGCCGAGATGGAACTGCCGCACGCCCCCGCCCACACCGCGCACGGCGGCGCGCGCGGGCTCGTGCTGGAAGAGGATATGGTCCGCGACGAACGGAGCAGGACCGACTGATCGTCGCATCCGCCCGGATCGGCTGCTTGCCTGAAGGCGCTCGCCGCGGGCGTCCTCATGGAACCCCCGGGCGCGATCTGCGTGATGATGGAGGGGACGGGGAAGGCAAACCCGCGGCCGACGTCTGACGCCTGACGTCCGGCCGCCCTGCGCAGGGCGCGAGGGAGCCGGACGATGGCAGAGACGGAAGCGGGCTCGACCGCAGGGCGCGACGAGGCGCGCGCGGGGCGCCTGCAATGGCGGATGCTCGCCGGATTCCTCGTCGGTCTCGCGGCGGGGCTGGCGGTCCATTATGGCGCCGGCGAAGCGCGGTGGGTCGGCGAGGCGATCTTTTATCTGGGCAAGGTCGGCGACGTCTTCCTGCGTTTGCTGTTCATGCTCGTCATCCCGCTGCTCGTCTCGGCGCTGATCGTCGGGGTCGCCGAAATGGGCGAGATCGCCGCGCTCAGGACGGTCGGGTTGCGCACGCTGGTCTATACCATCGTCGTTTCGTCGATCGCGGTCGCGATCAGCCTGCTCCTCGTCAACCTGCTCCGGCCCGGCGCGGGGGTCGATCCGGTGCTGGCGAACTCGCTGATCGCCGAAGGCGCCGAACGCGCGGGGAGCATCATCCAGACCAGCCGCGAGGCAAAGGCCGGCGCGGACGCGATCGTCGCCATCGTCCCCAACAACGTCTTCCTCGCGATGAGCGAGAGCGACGTGCTCGCGGTGATGTTCTTCGCGCTGTTCTTCGGCATCGGGCTGATGCTCGTCCAGACCCCGCAGACGCAGGCGCTCAAGGCCGCGATCGAGGGCGTGTTCGAGGTCGCGATGAAGCTGATCGGGCTGGTCATCCAGCTCGCGCCGATCGCCATCTTCTGTTTCATGTTCAATCTGGGGGCGCAATTCGGCGTCGACCTGCTGGTCCGCCTGTCGGCCTTCGTCGGCGTTGTGCTGCTCGCGCTCGGGCTCCAGATGTTCGTGGTCTTTCCGATCCTGCTCAGACTGCTGGCGAAGAAGTCGCCGATCGCCTTTTTCCGGCAGACGCAGGAGGCGTTCGTGATGGCCTTCGCCACCGCCTCGTCGAACGCGACCCTGCCGACCGCGCTGCGCGTCGCGCGCGACCGGCTGCGGCTGCCCGACCGCGTCGCGCGTTTCGTGCTGACGATCGGCGCCACCGCGAACCAGAACGGCACCGCGATGTTCGAGGGCGTGACCGTGCTCTTCCTAGCGCAATTCTTCGGCGTCGACCTGACGCTGCAGCAACAGGTCATGGTGATGGCGGTGTGCATTCTCGGCGGGATCGGCACCGCGGGGGTGCCCGCCGGATCGCTGCCGGTGATCGCGCTGATCCTCGCGATGGTCGGGGTGCCCCCCGCGGGCATCGGGCTGGTGCTCGGCGTCGACCGCTTTCTCGACATGTGCCGCACGACGCTCAACGTCATCGGCGACCTTGTCGCCGCGACGGTGGTGTCGGCAGGGATCGGGGACGAGCCGGCGGCGGAGGACGTCGCCGCCGGCTGATCGGTCTATTGCTCGCGGACCTGGTTCTGGCGCTCGACGCGGCTCGGTCGCGGCGGGGTCGGCCGGCTCGGCCGCGGCGCGCTCGCAGCGGGCGGCGGCGGCGGTGCCGGCCGCGCGGCGGGGGCCGGACGCGCGGGCTGTGACGCCTGCGGCCGGTCGGGGCGCGGCGCGGGCTGCCACGGCTGCCGCGGCCGGTTCACGCCGCCGGTAGCATCCTGCGACGGGCGCGGCCGGCCGGCGCCCGGAACGCGGTCGGGCCGGCCGGGGCGATCCGGCGTCGCGGCCGGCGGATTGGGATTGCCGCCGCCCGCGCCCGGACGACCGGGACGGGTGCCGTGCGGACGATCATTGTCGCGGTCGCCGCCCCAGCCGCCGGGGCGGCCGGGCCGAACCGGGTTGCCGGTGGTCGGCGGCGTGCCGTTGCCCGCGCCGGGGCGATCCGGGCGGGTGCCGTGCGGGCGATCATTGTCGCGATCACGATCCCAGCCACCGGGGCGGCCGGGGCGAACCGGATTGCCGGTGCTCGGCGGATTGCCGTTGCCCGCGCCGGGGCGGCCCGGACGGGTGCCGTGCGGACCATCATGGTCGCGATCGCGGTCCCAGCCGCCGGGACGCCCCGGCCGGCCGTCGCCGCGCGGGCCGTCATGGTCGCGGCCGCGCCAGCGCCAGTTGGGATCCTTGCCATGATGTTTCCACCAGGCGCGGCGCCCCCCCCAATAGTTCAGATACTGGCCGCGGAGTGGGTAGCGGTTGCGGTAGTTGTCGAACATCCACAGGCCGTAGCCGGGGTAATAATAATTGTCGTACCAGCCGCCGCCGAAACCGATGTTGACGAAGCCGCCGCCATAGTCGCCGCCATCGTAGCAGTCGTAGCCATAACCGTCGTCATAGGCATAGGGGTCATAGTCGTAATAGGCGTCGCCGTAGCGCGCTCGGCAGTCGTTGCTGGCATAGCCGTCGCTGTACGCGCCATTGACGTCGCCATAGTAGCAGCCGCCCAACGTGGTCGTCGCAAGCGCGCCGAGCAGCAGGGAGAGGGGACGGCGAAAGGATTTTGCCATGTTCGGTCCTTCGAAACGACCCGGGTGCGGGCCGATCATCATGATGCCGGATTGCGCGAGTCGAGTTGAATTTGCGGTGAATGGTGCCGCGGCCTGCTCGCGGCGTTACTTGCATCGATGTCAGTAGTCCGATAGGCTTCGCCCGAAACCCAACGACGAGGACCTTCCGCATGAACGCCCCCGCCCAGATTCAATGGTCCGAAAAGCGCTTCGGCCCCGAAACGCAACACTGGTTGCCCCGCAATCCCGGAACGACGCTCGACCATATACCGGGCGAGGACGGGCTGCCGGTGCTCGGCACGACGCTCGACCAGCTGCGCGACTATCCAGGATTCGCGCGGCGCATGGTCGCCAGATACGGCCGCGTTTACCGCAGCAACAGCTTCGGCGGGCGCAGCGTCGCACTGCACGGTCCCGAGGCGAACGAACTGGTGATGTTCGACCGCGACAAGATTTTCTCGTCCGAACAGGGATGGGGGCCGGTGCTGAACCTGCTCTTTCCGCGCGGACTGATGCTGATGGATTTCGAAAAGCATCGCGCCGACCGCAAGACGCTCTCGGTCGCCTTCAAGCCCGAACCGATGCGCCACTATGCCGATTCGCTCAACGCGGGGATCAAGGACCGCGTGGCGCGGTGGAGCGGCAAGACCTTTGCCTTCTATCCCGCGATCAAGGAACTGACGCTCGACCTTGCGGCGACCAGCTTCCTCGGTATCCCCTGGGGGCCCGAAGCGGACAAGGTCAACAAGGCCTTTGTCGACATGGTACAGGCGTCGATCGGCATCGTGCGCGTGCCGCTGCCCTTCACCGCGATGGGGCGTGGGGCGAAGGGACGGGCCTATCTGGTCGACTATTTCGGCCGCATGGTGCCCGAACGGCGCGAGGGCGCGGGCGAGGATATCTTCAGCCAGATCTGCCGCGCGCGCGACGAGAATGGCGACTATCTGAGCGCCGATGCCATCGTCGACCATATGAACTTCCTGATGATGGCGGCGCACGACACGATCACGAGCTCGGTCACCTCGCTCGTCTGGATGCTCGCCAAACACCCCGAATGGCAGGGCCGCCTGCGCGAGGAAATGCTGGCGGTCGCGCCGGCGGGCGAGGGCGTCGGGCACAACAGCCTCGGCGAGCTCGAACTCACCGAATGGGCGTTCAAGGAATCGCTGCGCCTGATCCCGCCGGTCCCGACCTTTCCGCGCCGCGCGCTCCGGGATTTCGAATATGGCGGCTACCGCATCCCCGCGGGCACCTCGGTCGGGGTCAGCCCCGCGGTCACGCACATGATGGAAGAGCATTGGCCCGATCCCGAAAAATTCGACCCGATGCGCTTCTCGCCCGAGGAAGTGCGCGGCCGGCACAAATATGCGTGGGTTCCCTTCGGCGGCGGCGCGCACATGTGCCTGGGGCTCCACTTTGCCTATATGCAGGCGAAAATCTTCTTCCATCACGTCGTCACCACGCACCGCATCGTCGTGGCGGAGGGCTATGACCCCGAATGGAAGATCTTGCCGATCCCGCGGCCGAAGGACGGGCTGGTCGTGACCTTCGAACCGATCGCCTGATCGCGGGGCGGGGGGCGCTCGCCCGACGCCGGGCCATTGTGCTCGGCGGGCCGGCGCCCCACTATGGCGGGGTGAAGACCCTTCGCCCCTATCTCGTCTGGTTCGCCGTTGCCCTGCTGCTCAGCCTCGCCGCGATTCGCGCGATGCAATGGGTGCGCGATCATCCCGAACATGATCCCGCCGCGCGCTTCGAACTTGCGCATCCGCAGGGCTGGGCGACGCACCGCAAGCTGATCGGGCTGGCCGGTGATGATGCCGCCTGCTTTGCCGCCTTCGATCGCGCGAACGCCGGTTACGAACGGCGTCCGGTGGTGGGACAGGATCAGTGTCGCGCGAGCCAGCGCATGGTGCTCACGGGCAATCGGCTGGTGCCGACGATGCGCCCCGCGAACGCAGCGCCCGGCTGTGCGGTGACCGCGGCGATGGCGCTGTGGACCCGCGACGTCGTCCAGCCGCTCGCGCAGCAATATTTCGGGCAGAAGGTTGTCCAGCTCGAAAATCTGGGCAGCTATAATTGTCGCAAGATCGCCGGAAAACAGGCGCAGAGCCAGCATTCGACCGCCAATGCCATCGACATTTCCGCCTTTGTGCTCGCCGACGGGACGCGGATTGCGCTGATCAACGACTGGGAACCGGGCGACCGGCGCAGCGAATTCCTCCACGCGGTGCGCGACGGATCGTGCGACCTGTTCAGCACCGTGCTCTCGCCCGACTACAACCGCGCCCACGCCGATCATTTCCACCTCGACATGGCGAAACGCACGGCGGGCTGGTCGGTGTGCCGCTGAGCCTTGTCAGTTCAGGTGGTCGCCAGGCGACGCCGAACGCGCGGCAAGCCAGCGTGGCTCAGACGGTGAAGCTTTCGCCGCAGCCGCACGCGCCCTTGGCGTTGGGGTTTTCGAACACGAAGCCCGCGGCGAAATCATCCTCGACCCAGTCCATCGTGCTGCCGATCAGGTACAGCACCGACGCGCCATCGATGTAGAAGACCCCGCCGGGCGTCTCGATCTTCTCGTCGAACTTCACCTCTTCGGTGACATAGTCGACCGAGTAAGCGAGCCCCGAGCAACCGCGGCGCGGGGTCGACAGGCGGACGCCGATCGCCCCCTCGGGGGCCGACGCCATCAGCGTCGCGATCCGCTCTTCGGCACCGGCGGTGAGCGTCACAGCGGCGGGCCGGGCGCGGGTCTTGGTCTCGGTCATCACAGCATTCCCAGTTCGAGGCGCGCTTCGTCGCTCATATTCTCCGGGCTCCACGGCGGGTCCCAGACGAGATTGACCTCGGCATCGCCCACACCGGGAACCGCGCCGACGCGCAGCTCGACCTCGGCGGGCATCGATTCGGCGACCGGGCAATGCGGCGTCGTCAGCGTCATCGTGACCATCACATGCCCCTCGTCGATCTCGACATTGTAGATCAGGCCGAGGTCGTAGATGTTTACGGGGATTTCGGGGTCGTAAATATCCTTGAGCGCGCCCACGACCGCCTCGTAAAGGTCGCCGCCGACCGCGCCCGGTTCGCCCGCCGCGGGCTTGGCCGCGAGGAATCCTTCGAGATAGTCGCGCTTGCGCTCCAGCTTTTCGGGCGCCGTTTCGACGTCGCCGACGCGCGCCTTGGGCGGCGCCTCGACGCTTGTCACTTCCTCGACCCTGATCGTCCGTTCTTCGTTCATCCGAAAATCCTCTCGACGCGGGCGAGGCCGTCGATCAGCGCCGTCACATCGTCGTCATTGCTGTAAACGCCAAAACTCGCGCGCGCGGTCGCGGGCACGCCCAGATGCTCCATCAGCGGCTGTGCGCAATGGTGCCCGGCGCGGATCGCGACCCCGCTTTCGTCCAAGATAGTGCCGATGTCGTGCGGATGAACCCCCGCCATCGCAAAGCTGACGATTCCGGCGCTGTTTTCGGGGCCATAGAGCGTGATGCTGTTCCGCCGCGCGAGTGCCTCGCGCAAGGTCCCGACCAGCGCGACCTCATGCGCATGGATCGTCGCGACGCCGACCGCATCGACATAATCGACCGCCGCCGCGAGCCCCAGCGCTTCAATGATCGCAGGGGTGCCCGCCTCGAAGCGCGTGGGGGCGGGGGCATAGGTCGTGCGTTCAAAGGTCACGCGGTCGATCATCGACCCGCCGCCCTGCCACGGGGGCAGGGTGTCGAGCTTATCGCTCCACAGCACGCCGATGCCCGTCGGGCCGTAAAGCTTGTGCCCCGAAAAGACATAATAGTCGCAGCCGAGCGCGGCGACATCGACCGGCAGCCGCGGCACCGCCTGGCAGCCGTCGACCAGCAGTTCGGCGCCGACGCGGTGCGCGAGTTCGGCCGCGCGGGCGACGTCGAGCGGGCTGCCCAGCACGTTCGAGACATGCGCGAAGGCGACCATCTCATGGTCAGGGGTCAGCAGCTTTTCGGCGGCGTCGAGGTCGATGCAGCCGTCGGCGGTGAGCGGGCACACGTCGACCTGCCAGCCCGCAAGCTGCCACGGCACGATATTGCTGTGATGTTCGAGCATCGACAGCAGCACGCGGCCTTTCTTCGGGTGCGAATAGGCGACGAGGTTGATCGCCTCGGTCGCGCCGCGCACGAAAGCGATCTGCTCTTCCGTCGCGCCGATGAAGGCTGCGATCCGCCGCCGCGCCGCCTCATAGGCGAGCGTCATGTCGGCCGATCGCGCATAGACGCCGCGGTGGACGGTCGCATAGTCGCGGCCCATCGCGGCGACCGTCGCGTCGATCACCGCCTGCGGTTTCTGCGCGGTCGCGGCGGTGTCGAGATAGTGCCAGCCGGGGGTGAGGCCGGGGAAGTCGGCGCGAACGTCGGGAAAGGTGCGCAGGGCGGTCGCGGTGCTCACACCAGTTCCCCCAGCTTCGCAAGCGCGAGCGCCTGCAGCTTTTCCTCATCCTCGGCGCCGTCGAACACACCCGCGACGAACGCCTGCAGCAGCAGCTTCTTCGCCTCGGCGGGCGGCAGGCCGCGCGACTGGAGATAATAGAGCGCCATGGCGTCGAGTTCGCCGATCGCGCAGCCATGCGCGCATTTGACGTCGTCGGCGAAGATTTCGAGTTCGGGCTTGGCGTTGGCGGTCGCGCTGCGATCGAGCAGCATCGCCTTCACATCCTGCTCGCTGTCGGTCTGCTGCGCGTCACGCGCGACCGCGACCTTGCCGAGATAGGTGCCGGTGGCCTGACCGCCGAGCACCGAGCGAACCACCTGCCGCGACGTCGCGCCGGGTTCTGCATGGGTGATCGTGGTGACAATCTCCAGATTCTGCTCGCCGCCGCCGATCTGCGCCGCGCCGAGCTGAAAATCGGCGCCCTCATGGAGTGTCACCGCGAGCTCGATGCGGCCGTAAGTGCCGCCGATATTGAGGACGTGCAGCGAAACGGTCGCGCCCTTGCCGAGCACCAGCTCGATCTGCCGGATATCGCCGGCATCCTGCACAATCGCGCGGCGGAAGTCGCCTCCCGCGGGCACGATAATGCTCTCGGGCGCGGGCAGCGGCCACGCCGCGGTCACCGCGTCGATGTCGCTATAGCGCCACGCTTCGTCGCGGCGAGTGGGGAGGGCGGTCATGGCCGGCGCTCCGCCCATTGGCGGCGAAAGTCGGCGAGCAGCGTGGATTTACGCTTGTCGATGCAGGCCTTCACTTCGGTCTGCTCGGTCGCGCCCTTCTTCACGCAGGTGGCGCTCGTCTTGCAAAGCTGGGCGTCGAGGCGCGCATTGCCGCTGCTTTCGCTGAGATCGCAATGATAGCGGCCCTTGGCGTCGCGGCCGACATAGATCGCTAGGCCGTTCAGCTTCTGCGCGATCACGACGATTTCCTCGTCGGTCGGCACCGGCTCGGGCGCTTGCGCAATCGTCAGAAGGGCGAAGGCGAGGATCACGCGGCGATCTCCGCATAGCCTTCGCGCTCGAGTTCGAGCGCGAGTTCGGGGCCGCCCGACTTGACGATGCGGCCGCCCGCGAGGACGTGGACGAAATCGGGCTGCACATAGTCGAGCAGGCGCTGGTAATGGGTGATCAGCAGCACCGCCTTGTCGGGGCGCCGCATGATGCTGTTGATCCCGTCTCCCACGACGCGCAGCGCGTCGATGTCGAGGCCCGAGTCCGTCTCGTCGAGGATCGCGAGCTCGGGATCGAGGATGCCCATCTGCACCATCTCGTTGCGCTTCTTCTCGCCGCCCGAGAAACCGACGTTCACCGGGCGCTTGAGCATGTCCATGTCGAGCTTGAGCAACCCCGCCTTCTCACGCGCGAGCTTCAGGAAATCGCCGCCCGACAAAGGCTCCTCACCGCGTGCCTTGCGCTGGGCGTTCAGGCTCTCCCGCAGGAACTGGACGTTCGACACGCCGGGAATCTCGACCGGATATTGGAAGCCGAGGAACAGGCCCGCCGCGGCACGTTCGTGGGGGGCCATGTCGAGCAGGTCCTGCCCGTCGAAGGTCGCCGAACCGTCGGTGACTTCATAACCGGGACGCCCGCCGAGGACATAGGAGAGCGTCGACTTGCCCGCGCCATTGGGCCCCATGATCGCATGGATTTCGCCCGCATTGATGGCAAGCGACAGCCCCTTCAGGATCGGCTTGTCGGCGACGGTGGCGTGGAGGTTTTCAATTTTCAGCATTTATTTCGATCCGGATGGGGCTGGCGGAGACATGATAATCAGGGGGACGGCGGCGTGGCCGGCCTTGAAGTACGCAACATCGCGATCGACGCCGACGAATGTGTCGAACAAGCCCCTTGCAAACGTCGATATATCTATCGGCTGATAAGCGGGGCGGAGCTTTGCTACCTCCAACTTGAGTAGACGCTCAAATTTGGGTCTCTCGCAGCTGTCTTCAATCTTGTCCGAGAAGTCTCTCAGCTTGCTTCGCGCGTCTCTGGCGTCTTGGTTCGCTTCCCAAGAGAAGTCCATACGCTGTTTTTCGTCACCTGCCTCCGCAATATCATCTGCCCGATCAGATTTGACTTTGAGCCTAATCCAGTCGGCATCGAATTTTTGCGAGCACCGCAGATAGGGAGCGATCGTAGAGCGCAGGGTCACAGCTTCATCTGCCATAGAATTCGGAGCAGATGCGAGCATCGCCATCGTCAGCGCGACAATGTTCATCCCACGCTCCCCTCAAGGCTGATCCCCAGCAGCTTCTGTGCCTCGACCGCAAACTCCATCGGCAGCTGTTGCAGCACTTCCTTGGCGAAGCCGTTGACGATCAGTGCCACCGCCTCTTCCTGCCCCAGCCCGCGCTGCATCGCGTAGAAGAGCTGGTCGTCGCTGATCTTGCTCGTCGTCGCTTCATGTTCGACGGTCGCGGTCGGGTTGCGGACTTCGATATAGGGCACGGTATGCGCGCCGCATGTGCTGCCCAGAAGCAGGCTGTCGCACTGGGTGAAGTTGCGCACGCCCTCGGCGTTCGGCGCCACCCGCACGATGCCGCGATAGGTGTTGTTCGACTTGCCCGCGCTGATCCCCTTAGAAACAATGGTCGAGCGCGTGCGCTTGCCATTGTGGATCATCTTGGTGCCGGTGTCGGCCTGCTGGAAATTGTTGGTGACTGCGACCGAATAAAATTCGCCGACGCTGTCGTCGCCGTTGAGCACGCAGCTCGGATATTTCCACGTGATCGCCGATCCCGTTTCGACCTGCGTCCACGACACCTTGCTGCGCTTGCCCTGGCAGAGCGCGCGCTTGGTCACGAAATTATAGATTCCGCCGAGCCCCTCGGCATTGCCGGGATACCAGTTCTGCACCGTCGAATATTTGATCTCGGCATCGTCGAGCGCGACCAGCTCGACCACCGCGGCGTGAAGCTGGTTCTCGTCGCGCATCGGCGCGGTGCAGCCTTCGAGGTAGCTGACGTAAGCACCCTTGTCGGCGATGATCAGCGTGCGCTCGAACTGCCCCGTATTCTCGGCATTGATGCGGAAATAGGTGCTGAGTTCCATCGGGCAGCGCACGCCTTCGGGCACATAGACGAAGGTGCCGTCCGAGAAGACCGCGCAGTTCAATGTCGCGAAATAATTGTCGTGCATCGGCACGACCTTGCCGAGCCATTTCTTCACCAGCTCGGGATATTCGCGGATCGCCTCGCTGATCGACAGGAAGATCACGCCGGCGCGCTTCAGTTCCTCGCGGAAGGTCGTCGCGACGCTGACGCTGTCGAACACCGCATCGACCGCGACCTTGCGCGCGCCCTCGACCCCGGCGAGCACCTTCTGCTCCTCGATCGGGATGCCGAGTTTTTTATAGACTTCGAGAATCTCGGGATCGACCTCGTCGAGGCTGCTGAGTTTCGGCTTGGCCTTGGGCGCCGCGTAATAATAGGCATCCTGATAGTCGATCGGCGGCACGTTGAGCTTCGCCCAGTCGGGCGTCTCCATCGTCTGCCAATGGCGGAACGCCTTCAGCCGCCAGCCGAGCATCCATTCGGGCTCATTCTTCTTCGCCGAAATGAAGCGGACCGTATCTTCCGTCAGCCCCTTGGGCGCAAAATCGGTCTCGATGGCCGAGGACCAGCCATGCTCGTAATCGGCGACCTTGGCCGCCGCGTCGTGCGCGGCCTGATCCTTGATTTTCACTTCATCCATTTCAAAAACCCGTTCGTGCTGAGCTTGTCGAAGCACTGCTCTTTTCTATGCCGCTCCCAACAAGGAAGGACGGCCCTTCGCCAAGTTCGGGGCGAGCGGCTTTAGGAAGCACGCTCAAACTTGCCAGACTGATCCCCGCCAGCGCCCCGCGCACCGCGCCGTTCACCACGCCCCAGTGCGGCTGCACCTTGCAGCTGCCCTCAAGCGAACAATCGTGGCGCCCCTCGGCGACGCACGCGGTGAGCGCGATCGGCCCTTCAACCGCTTCGATGATGTCAGCGACGCTGATCGCCGCCGCGGGGCGCGCGAGCCGCACGCCGCCGCCGCTGCCGCGCGACGCGACGAGCAGCCCGGCCCGCGCGAGCCCGCTTACAAGCTTCTGCGCCGTCGGGCCGGGGATGCCCGTTTGTTCGGCGAGCATGCCGGCGTGAATCGGCACCGACCCGCACTGGCGGGCGGCGGCGCTCATCAGCACCACGGCATAGTCGGCAAGGTTGGACAGGCGCATCGTTTCTCCGTTCGCAAATTGCGAACGATTCTTAACTGGAGTAAATTACTCCACTTATATAGGCGGGGCATCGCCGCGGCGCAAGCAAGCGCGGTCAGGGACGCGCAAACAAAAAAAGGCACCCACCCGGCCGGAGCCGAATGAGTGCCAAGATGAAGGTCTCTAGTCCTCGCGAGGAGGAAGAGCTCTTCTGGGACGCAGCACCCGAATATGGCGCCGCGCTGAGTCGCGATTGTACGGAAACGCCAAAACGACGATCGGCGAAATTTTTGATGGTGAACGGTCCGCTCAGGTATCCGATACCATCGGGCTCACCCGGCCGGCGAGTTTCTTGCGGCCCTTGGCCGTCGCCTCGGTGTAGCTCGACGGCCGTGCGAGCTGCCCCGGCGTGGCGCCCGCGAAGCGCTTGATCTCGCGGATCAGGTGCGACTGGTCGTAAAAGGCATCGCCGAGTTCGGCCTCGTCGAGCTTTTCGCCGCGCGCGAGAATCGCCGCGGCGCGCACCGCGCGATATTTGCGCGCGAGCATCCGCGGCGACAGGCCGTAATAATGTTTGGTCATCCGCTCGACCGAACGGATCGACATGCCCGTCGCCTCGACCAGGTCGGGGACCTGCGGCGACGCCGATTCGGTCAGCCAGCGGTCGACGATCCGGATGAACCACAGCGGTGCCGGCTGGTCCTGCTTCAGGATCTCGCGCACGATATTGTTCGCGATCACCAGCCGTTCCTCGACCGTGTCGGTGCCGAGCAGCGCGGCGCTGGCCTCGCCGATCCAGTCGCCGAACAGGTCGGTCGCATCGATCGCGCGATCGGTGAATTTCTCGGCGCCGTCGCCCATCAGCGCCGCCCATCCGGCGGGCATCAGCCCGAAACCATAGAGGCACGTCGGCCCGCGGCAGATCGCGCGCACGCGGCCGCTGGTCGGCCCGATCACCTGCGCCGAAAGGGCGGCTTCATGGTGTCCGTCGGCGAACACATATTCGCCGTCGGCATAGGTCAGGAACCGGAATTGCGGTCGGTCGGCGCGTTCATATTCGTCGAACACGGGCATATCGATGCGCGCGAAATAGAAACTGGACACCAGTTCGGCCAGATCGGGATCGGGCGCGAAATAATGCAGTTCGAACGGCGCCTTTGCATCCGCGCCCGCGGGCGTAGAGGAAGTTTCCGACATCACGAGACCGACCCCCGGGCGACTTTGTGCCGCCGCTCTGACTTGGGAAAACCCTTTGCCTTTTGGTGCGGCGCGTCAAGTCGCAATCGTCAATCGCGTTAACTCTTCCGGGTCGCGATCCACGCGTCGACGCGCCGTTCGAGGACGTCGAGCGGCACCGGACCCGATTCGAGCACGACCTGGTGAAAATCGCGATAGTCGAAGCGCGGGCCCAGCGCGGCCTGCGCGCGGCCGCGCAATTCCATGATCTTGAGCTTGCCGATCAGATAGGCGGTCGCCTGTCCCGGATAGACGACATAGCGCTCGATCGCCTTTTCGATATCGCCATCGGGGTTCGGCGTGTTGGCCTTGAGGTAGGCGATCGCCTGTTCGCGGCTCCAGCGCTTGTCGTGGATGCCGGTGTCGACGACGAGCCGGCACGCGCGCCACAGCTCCATGCCGAGCCGCCCGAAATCGCTGTAGGGATCGGTATAGAATCCCATGTCCTTGCCGAGTTCCTCGGTATAGAGGCCCCAGCCCTCGGTATAGGCGGTAAAGCCGCCGAAGCGGCGGAAGGGCGGCAATCCCTCGAGTTCGGTCTGCACCGCACGCTGGAGGTGATGCCCGGGGACGCCCTCGTGATAGGCGAGCGCCTCGAGCTCGGTCTTCGACATGTCGCGAAGGTCGTAGAGGTTCACATAATAGGTCCCGGGGCGCGATCCGTCGGGCGAGGGCGAGGAGTAGAAGGCCTTGCCCGCCGATTTCTCGCGGAATGCCTCGACCGGCTTCACCACCAGCGGCGCCTTGGGCAGCGTGTGGAAGAAGGCAGGCAGGCGGGCTTCCATCGCCTTCACATGGCTGTCGACGTCGGCCAGATAGCCCTCGCGCGTCGTATGATAATATTGCGGGCTGGTGCGCAGATGCTGGAAAAAGGCCTGCAGGTCGCCCTTGAAGCCGACCTTTTCACGGATCTTGTTCATCTCGCCGTGGATGCGCGCGACTTCGGACAGGCCGAGGTCGTGGATTTGCGCCGCGGTCATGTCGGTCGTCGTGTAGCTCGCGAGCAGGGCTTCATAATAGGCCTTGCCGCCGGGCATGCGCCACACGCCATCCTCGGTCGGCGCGGTGGCCTGCTGGCGCTTCATCTCGGCGAGCAGGCGCGTGTAGGCGGGGCCCGCGCTTTCGGCCCACGCTGCCTTGGCGCCGCCGGTTAGCCGCGCCTTCTCCGCCGCGTCGACATCGAGCTTCGCGATCTTTGCCTCGATGTCCTCGATCACCGCGTTGCCGGGCTTGAGCAGGTTATCGATGTCGGAGATGACGTAGGGATAGACCCATTTCGGCGGGGCATATCCCTTCGCCGCGCGTTCGGCCGACTGCGCTGACAGCGCGTCGAGAACGGGGCCCATCCCGCGGATGCGCGCGACATAGGCTTCGGCTTCGGCGACGCTGGCGACGCGGTGCATGTTGATCAGAAAGGCGGGCATCTGGCTTTGCGCGCCGTTCATCTGGTCGAAGACATAGCCATGGTCGCGGAACGGGAAGAGGCGTTCGGCGCGCGCCGCCTGCGCCTCGAACAGCTCGAACGACAGGGCTTCGTCGGGGGAAAGCGCGGCGGGGTCGAAGCTCGTCTTCAGCGCCGCCGCGGTCGCGGTCTGCAGCTTGTGGCGCGCGACCTCGGCCTCGTCGCTGACGTCGGTCCATTTGCCATAGTCGCCGTCGCGAATTCCGCGCCGCGCCTTGCTTTCGGGCGACAGCGACAGCTGGGCATCGTCATATTTCCGGAACAGCTCGGCGAGCCCCGCGCCCGCGGGGGCGACCTCGGCGGGCGGCGGCGCGGTCGACGCGGTGACGGGCGCCCGGTCGGCCGCGGCCGGCGCGCAGCCCGCGACGGCGAGCGCGAGCAGGCAGGTGGAAAGGCTGGCGGCGAGGCGGGCGTGCGACACGTTTTTCTCCGGCTTGTCGTTGGACTTGGCTGACCGGGGAGGGGCTTGCCATAGCCCCCCGCGCGGCGCAATGGCGGGGACCATGTCGCTCTTCGCCTCGCTCACCGACGCCGCCTATGCGCTCGCCCGTCCGATCGTCCACGCCAGCGACGGCGAGGCGGCGCACAATCTCACCATCGCCGCGCTCGAACCGCTGCCGCCGGCGAAGACCGCGCTGACCAGCCCGATCCTCGCCACCGAGGTCGCGGGACTGCGCTTCCCCAACCCGGTCGGTCTCGCGCCCGGCTTCGACAAGGACGCGCGCGCCGCGGCGGTGATGCCGCGCTTCGGTTTCGGCTTCGTCGAGGTCGGCACGCTCACCCCGCTGCCGCAGGAGGGCAATCCCCGCCCGCGCCTGTTCCGCCTCGTCGAGGACAAGGCGGTGATCAATCGCATGGGGTTCAACAACGGCGGACAGGCGGCGGCGGCGGCGCGCATCGCGGCGCTGCGCACGTGCGGGATCGCGGTGCCGCTCGGCATCAACATCGGCGCGAACAAGGACAGCGACGACCGTATCGCCGACTATGCGAAGGGCACCGCGGCGATGGCGCCGCTTGCCGACTATCTCACCGTCAACATCAGTTCGCCCAACACGCCCGGGCTGCGCGCGCTGCAGGACAAGGGCGCGCTCGAGGCGTTGCTCGACGCGGTCGCGGCGGCGCAGCCCGCCGACGGCGCGAAACCCGTGTTCCTCAAGGTCGCCCCCGACCTTGAGCCCGCCGACATCGACGATCTGGTGACGGTGGCGATCGACAAGCGGCTCGCGGCGCTGATCGTCTCGAACACGACGATCGGACGCCCCGCACTGCGCTCGCGCCACGCGGGCGAGGCGGGGGGGCTGTCGGGGGCGCCGCTGCACGATCTTGCGCTCCAGCGGCTTCGGGATTTTTACAGCGCCAGCGGCGGCCGGGTGCCGCTGATCGGCGTCGGCGGGATCGGCAGCGCCGAACAGGCGTGGGCCCGCATCCGCGCCGGTGCCAGCCTCGTCCAGATCTATTCGGCGATGGTCTACGCCGGCCCGGGGATCGCGCAGCGCATCGCGCGCGGGCTGGAGGATCTGGCGGTACGCGACGGCTTCACGCGCGTCGCCGATGCGGTCGGGGTGGGTGCGTGAGCCGGCCCGCGGCCATTCGACGGTGGCAAGCGGCGGGTGCGGCCTTGCGCTAACCGAACCGCCGCGCCAATGTCGCGCGATGTTCAAACGATTCCTCACCAGCGTCGCCCTTGCCACCCTCACCATTCCGTCGCTCGCGGCGGCGCAGGGGGTGACCTCGTCCGCCGATCCGCGCGCCACCGAAGCGGGGCGGCAGATCCTCCACGAGGGCGGCTCGGCCGCCGATGCGGCGATGGCGATGATGCTCGTGCTGACGCTCGTCGAGCCGCAATCGAGCGGGGTCGGCGGCGGCGGTTTCCTCGTCTATCATCAGGCGAAAACCGGCGAGATCGGCACGGTCAACGGCCGTGAAATGGCCCCCGCGAGCGCGAAGCCCGAACGCTTTCTGGGCGCGGACGGCCAGCCGCGCGGCTATGGCGATGTCATTCCCGGCGGGCTGTCGGTCGGTGTGCCCGGCAATGTCCGCCTGATGGAACTGACCCACAAAAAATGGGGCAAGCTGGAATGGAAGGCGCTGTTCCAGCCGGCGATCAAGCTCGCCGACGCGGGGTTTCAGGTCACCCCCGCGCTTTATGGCTGGCTCGAACGCTATCAGGATACGTGGAAGGATTTCCCCGCCGCGCGGGCGCTCTACTATGTCGACGGCAAACCCGCGCCGGTCGGCACGGTGATCAAGAACCCGGCCTATGCTGCGCTGCTACGCGACATCGCCGCCAAGGGCCCCGATGCCTTCTACACCGGCGCCAACGCCCGCGCGATCAGCGACGCGGTAGCGAAATCGGTGCGCAATCCCGCGACGATCACGACCAGGGATATCGCCGCCTACAAGGCGCAGGACAAGCCCGCGGTCTGCACCACCTATCGCGTCTACAAGGTCTGCGGCATGGGCCCGCCCTCGTCGGGCGCGACCACCGTCTTCGGCATCCTCGGCATGATCGAGGGCTGGGACATGAAGGCGATGGGCAAGGACAATCCGATGAGCTGGCATCTGCTCGCCGAAGCGATGCAGCTCGCCTATGCCGACCGCGAGATGTATCTGGGCGACGGCGATTTTGTCGAGGTTCCGGTGAAGGGACTGCTCGACAAGGCCTATCTGGCCGAGCGCCGCGACCTGATCTCGCCCTACGGCAAGGCCGCCGCCTATCCCGCGGGTTCGCCGCCGGGCGCGCCGAAGCGCAGCCCCTCGGGACCCGTCGCCGAACAGGGGACGACGCATTTCGTCGCGGTCGACCGTGACGGCGATGTCGCCGCGATGACCTCGACGATCGAAAGCATCTTCGGCAGCAATCTGGTCGCGAACGGATTCTTCCTCAACAACGAACTCACCGACTTCGATCTCAGCCCGGTCCGGGCCGGCGCGCCCGCGGCGAACCGGGTCGAGCCGGGCAAGCGCCCGCTGTCGTCGATGTCGCCGACGATCGTCTATGGCCCCGACGGCAAGGTCGTCTTCGCGGTCGGCTCGGCGGGCGGCAAGCGCATCATCATGCACGTGACCAAGGCGCTGGTCGGCGTCCTCGACTGGGGGCTCTCGGCCGAAGACGCGCTCGCGCTGCCCAACCTCTTTTTCGGCCGCGACGGCGTGCTGATCGAGAATACCGAGGCGGGCAAGGCGATCGCGGAGCGGATGGCGCCCTTCGGCTATGGCTTCACCGCCACCGACCTCGGTTCGAAACTCAACGCCGCACAGCAGGTCGACGGCGTCTGGCACGGCGCCGCCGATCCGCGCGGGCCCGGCACCTCGTCGGTCGACGGCGCCCCCCCGCAAGGCTAAGAACCCCAAAAAAAGAGCGGACATGATCCTCCCCGGGAGAGCGTAAGGCATGAAGCTGGAAAACCCCCATCTCGACCAATTTCCGAGTCTGGTCGCGATGTTCTTCGACCGCGCGGACAAGGGCGGCGACGACCCCTTCCTGTGGCGCAAGGCCGACCGCGCGTGGCAGCCGCTCTCGTGGCGCGAGGTCGCCGAACAGGTCGCGGCGCTGGCGCACAACCTCCGCAAGCTGGGGCTGAAGGAGGGCGACCGTGTCGTGCTGGTGAGCGAGAACCGGCCCGAATGGTGCATCGCCGACCTCGGCATCATGGCCGCGGGCTGCATCACCGTGCCGACCTACACCACCAACACCGAACGCGATCACCAGCACATCCTCGACAACAGCGGCGCGCGCGCGGTGATCGTGTCGACCGCAAAGCTGGCGCGGGTGCTCATGCCCGCGGTGATGCGCTCCGATGCGCAACTCGTGATCACGATGGAAAGCCTGCGCGTCGGCCAGCAGGGCGACGTGCGCATCCACGACTGGGCACCGCTGGTCGAGGGCGGGGCGACCTTCGTCGAGGAGACCAGGGCGCGCGGGCTCGGAGTCAAGCGCGCTGACACCGCCTGCCTGATCTACACCAGCGGCACCGGCGGCGCGCCGCGCGGCGTGATGCAGCATCATGGCGCGATCCTGCACAATGCCGCGGGCGCGGCCGAGGTGCTCGTCAACGACTTCGGCATCGGCGACGAGGAGGTGTTCCTGTCGTTCCTGCCGCTCAGCCACGCTTACGAGCATTCGGGCGGGCAGTTCCTGCCGATCATGGTCGGCGCGCAGATCTATTACAGCGAGGGCCTCGAAAAGCTCGTCTCGAACATCGAGGAGACGCGCCCGACGATCATGGTCGTTGTGCCGCGGCTGTTCGAGGTGATCCGCGCGCGGATGATCAAGTCGGTCGAAAAACAGGGCAAGCTCGCCAACTGGATGCTGGGCCAGGCGCTGCGCGTCGGTGAAAAGGATTATGAGCGGCGCATGGGGGTGCTCGACCGCCCGGTCGACCTCATCCTCGACAAATTGTTCCGCCCCAAGATCCAGAAGCGTTTCGGCGGCCGGATGAAGGCGCTGGTGTCGGGCGGCGCGCCGCTCAACCCCGAAATCGGCGTGTTCTTTCATTCGATCGGGCTGACCCTGCTCCAGGGCTATGGCCAGACCGAAGCGGGGCCGGTGATCAGTTGCAACCGTCCGAGCGCGGGGATCAAGATGGACACCGTCGGCCCGCCGCTGATGAACACCGAGGTCCGGATCGCCGACGACGGTGAGATATTGGTGCGCGGCGAACTGGTGATGAAGGGCTATTGGCGCAACCAGGCCGAGACCGAGCGCGTGCTGGTGCCCGATCCCGCCGAACCCGGCGGCGCGCCCTGGCTGCACACCGGCGACATCGGCCATATCGACGACAAGGGTCGCATCGTCATCACCGACCGCAAGAAGGACCTGATCGTCAACGACAAGGGCGACAATGTCTCGCCGCAGCGCGTCGAGGGCATGCTGACGCTTCAGCCCGAGATCCTGCAGGCGATGGTCTATGGCGACAAGCGCCCGCACCTTGTCGGCATCCTCGTGCCCGATCCCGAATGGGCCTTCGAATGGGCCGAGGCGGAGGGGTTGCCCAAGGATATCAAGCTGCTGCGCGAACATGAAAAGTTTCGCGCCGCGCTGCGCGAGGCGGTCGACCGCGTCAACGCGCAGCTCTCGGTGATCGAAAAGGTGCGCAAGTTCGATTTCGCCGACGAGGCGTTCACGATCGAGAACGAACAGATGACCCCGTCGATGAAGATCCGCCGCCACGTGCTCCGCGACGTGTACGCCGACCGGATCGCCGCGCTGTACCGGGGGTAGCATCGTGATGCCGCGCGAGCGGCCGCTTTGGGGTGAGAAGCGGACGTTTGCTCTCAGTTTGTACCCCGGCGAAAGCCGGGGCCCAGGGCGTTAGAACGTCAGCGTTGCGTAGTTCCGCTCTGGGCTCCGGCTTTCGCCGGGGTACGGCAAGGACCGGTCGTTAGCGGATATCTAAATCCTCCCTGTGGCGAAGCCATGGGGAGGGGGACCGCCGCCGCAGGCGGTGGTGGAGGGGCCGCGAGGTCGCGTCTTTCGCCCCTCCGTCAGCGCTGCGCGCTGCCACCTCCCCATCGCTGCGCGACAGGGAGGAGCCGACTGACCCGGTCGAAAGCCCCCATCTGCTCCGTCCCGGCACGCCCCTCCCCGGGCACGCACCGCCGCTAAGGCGATATGATCAATGACAGGCGGGGAGTGCGACCCGAAGAGCTCGGTGCAAACCGACGCCCCGCCTGCCGCTGAACCGGTGGTTCAGCCTTCGTTCCCCGCCGGTTTGCGATAGGGAACGAAATCGCCAAGAACGCAGGTCGGACCGCGAATGCCGCTCGATCGGTCGACCAGATGAAAGAAATCGCCGGCGCAGGTCTGCGACCCGAACTGGCGCACGACCATGATATCGCTGTCGCGCGCGAGCCCCGGACAGCTGCCGCGCAAATCGTTGCGGTACACGAGCCGGCCCGACTGGCGGTAGAGGAGGATATCGTCCGACACGCGGATCGTCTCGTTGCTGGCGGCGTTCGAGATACAGCGCACCGGCTCGCCGGGAACCTTGCCGCCGAGTTGCTTGTCGAGCAGCTTCGCCTGCTTGGGCGTCAGCGCCTCGGCGCCGGGCGCGGCGATGCCGGCCGGCGCACAGCCCGCGACAAGCGGCGCAGCGACGGTAACGAAAACCGCGGCAATCAGGGGATGGATCTTCGCCATGACAGGCTCCTGCGACGATGGCCGGTTACGGCCGGGGCGATGAATGGTTGCTGAAGCGGCTCATGCGGCGTCCTTGAGCGCGCGGATGCGGGCGAGTTCGGCGGCGTCGGGCGCGCGCAGGAAGGGGTTGGTCGCGCGCTCGGCGCCGATCGTCGTCGGCACCGTTGCCTCGCCCGCCGCGCGCGCCGATTCGACCGCAGCGAGGCGTGCGGCGAGTGCGTCGTTGGCGGGGTCGACGGTCACCGCGAAACGCGCGTTCGACAGCGTATATTCGTGCGCGCAATAGACGCGCGTTGCGTCGTCGAGGGTGCCCAGTTTCTGCATATTGGCGAACATCTGCTCGGCGGTGCCCTCGAACAGGCGGCCGCACCCCATCGCGAACATCGTGTCGCCGACGAAGATCGCGGCGTCATCGGCGAAATGATAGGCGATATGGCCCGCGGTGTGCGCCGGCACGTCCCACACCTCGGCGACCGCCGCGCCGAGCGTCACCCGGTCGCCGCCCTTGACCTGCACGTCGAGCGTCGGGATGCGCGCAAACTCGGCCGCGGGGCCGGTGATTGTGCAGCCTGTGGCTTCCCTGATCGCGGCGTTGCCGCCGGTGTGGTCGGGGTGCCAGTGGGTGTTCCAGATGTCGGTGATCGTCCACCCGCGCGCGGCGGCGGCTTCGAGCACCGGTTCGGCGACCGCGGGATCGACGACCATTGTCGCCTTGCTGTCGGGTTCGTGGACGAGCCAGACATAATTGTCGCTGAGGACGGGAATACGGACGATTTCCAGCGCAGCCACGCTCTTCTCCTTTTGCGCCGCCCTTGTCTCGAAGACGGACCGGGCGGCCGTCAGCCTTGATCTTGGCCCACCGCGATCGCGTCATAACCCTGCGGGTTGAACGCGATCAGGCAGAATCCGTTGCCGAAGGGGTCGGCGAACATCGCCTGCCGGCCATAGGGCAGGTCGGTCGCCGGGTCTTCGAGCGTCGCGCCCGCCGCGACCGCGCGCGCGATGGCGGTGTCGAGGTCGTCGACAATGAAGTCGGGATGCACCGGTGTCCAGTGGCGGTTGTAGCGGCGGAAGTCGCCGCCCGCGGGGCCGATCGCCGATCCGGCGCGTTTTTCGAGCAGATAGAGCCGGGCGCCGTCGCCGATCAGCTCGACAATGGTCGATCCCAGCCGGCGCCCGACGGCGAAGCCCAGCCCCTCGGTATAGAAACGCTCGCCGGCGGCGAGGTCGGGCACGTCGATGTTGATCAACAGGCCCGGCATCGCGCGTTTACCAGCTGCCGGTATTCGGCATCGACGCCCAAGGTTCCTGCGGCGGCAGGTGGCCGTCCTGCAGCAGTTCGACCGAAATGCCGTCGGGCGAGCGGACGAACGCCATATGGCCGTCGCGCGGCGGGCGGTTGATCGTCACCCCGGCGTCTATCAGCCGTTGGCACGTGGCGTAGATATCGTCGACGCGATAGGCGAGATGGCCGAAATTGCGCCCGCCCGAATAGGACTCGGCGGCGCTGCCGTCGGCAGGCGGCCAATTCCAGGTCAGCTCGACTTCGGCGATCCCCGCCTGTCCCGGCGCGGCGAGAAAGATCAAGGTGAAACGGCCCGCCTCGCTGTCGAAACGGCGGACTTCCTCCAGCCCGATGAGCCCGAAGAAGGCGACGGTCGCGTCGGGATCCGACACGCGGATCATCGTGTGCAGAAATTGCGTCATGCCCGCACCATAGCCGCGATCAGGCGAAATGAAACCGCCTTGCTGCCGGTCACGCGGCGGGCGGGCGGCGCAGGATCCGGTCCATCGCCTTGCCCTTTGCGAGTTCGTCGACCAGCTTGTCGAGGATGCGGATCTCGCGCATCGTGCCCTCCTCGATGTTCTCGACGCGCACGCCGCAGACGACGCCGGTGACGAGCGACCGCGCGGGATTCATCGCGGGGGCCTGCGCAAAGAAATCCTCGAAACTCGTCGCCTTCGCCAGCTGGTCGTCGAGCGCCTGCTGGCTGTAGCCCGTAAGCCAGCGCAGGATTGCGTCGACCTCGGCCCGCGTGCGGCCCTTTTTCTCCGCCTTGGCGACATAGAGGGGGTGGACGCTCGCGACGCTGACCGAAAAGATGCGATGCTTCGTCATGTCGCCTCCCGTCGGGGTTCAGTCGCGCAGACGCCGGCCCTCGAAATTTTCGAACAGCGACACGAACGCGTCGGGCACCGGCGCGGGCGCGCCGCGTGCCTCGGCGACATGGACGCTAACCTCCAGCCCGGTCGCGCGCAAATCCTCCGCGCCCTTGCCGTGCAGTTCGAACAGGAAGGTCATCGAGCTGCGGCCGACGCGCGAGCAGCGCACGCAGATGTCGATTTCCTCGTCGAGCAGGATCGGCACCTTGTAATCGACCTCGGCGCGCGCGACGTGGAATTCGGGGCTCTCGCGCTCGGGCCAGGTGTCATAGACTCCCGCGGCGCGCCAATATTCGGTGATCCCGATGTCGAAATATTCGAGGTAGCGGCTGTTGAACACCACCGCCTGCGCGTCGATTTCGGCGTAGCGGACGCGTTTGGTCAGGTGGAATTTGAAGTCGCTGCGGGCCATGATGATCCTTTGCTAGGGCGTCGCGAGGCGCGCGACGGTGTCGATGAGCAGCGCGATGTCGCCATCGCGCGAAAGCCGGTGGTCGCCACCCTTGACGAGCGTCACCTGGACATCGTCGCTTGTCAGCGCGGCCGACAGGCGCAGGCTGATCGCGCTCGGTACGTCGCTGTCGGCTTCGCCGTGGAGCAGCCGGACGGGGCAGGCGAGCGCGATCGGTACTTCGAGCAGGCGGTTCGCTTCGCCCGACTGCCAGAAGCGGCGCGTCGTGACATAGGGCTGGTCGCTGTACGACGTTTCCTCGCGCAGTTCGCCCTCGGCGAGGATGATCGCCTTTTCTTGCGCGGTGAAGCCCCAGTCGGTGAAATCGGGCGCCGCGGCGATGCCGACGAGCCCCGCGACGCGTGCCGGTCCGTCGCGCGCGACAAGTGCGAGCGCGGCGAGCAGCATCAGCCAGCCCCCCATCGACGATCCGACGAGGATCACGGGCCCCGCGACCTTCGCGTCGATCAGGTCGAGTATGTCGCCGCGCCAGTCGAGCAGGTCCTGTTCGGCGAACAGGCCGTCCGACGCGCCGCATCCGGCATAGTCGAGCAACAGGCACGCGCGGCCCTCCACCGCCGCCCAGTCGAACAGGGCGGTCGCCTTGCCGCCCTCCATGTCGGACATGTAGCCGGGCAGGAAGACGATCGTCGGCCCCGCGCCCGAAGTGCCGGCGACATGGCGATAGGCGAGCCGCGGCCGCGCCGCGCGGTCGAGATACTGGATCGGGCCGGCCACGCCGTTCAGATCACCCAGTCGATGGTGTTCATCTGCATCACCGCCTGCCCCTTGGCGCGGCGCTGTTCGACCATGATCTTGTTGAGCCGCGCGATCGTGTCGCTGCCGGTGGTGATGCACCAGCCGGGAACGACCGCATGGACCAGCGCGCACAGGCCGCCATAGATCATCGTCGCGCCGAAACGCGAGGCGACGCCGAAATGCTCGATGTAATTTTCATCGACGCTCTTCGGATGATCGACGAACAGGCGCTTGAACATGGGGGAGGCTCCTTTTCCGTTGGGCCGCCCTAGCGGGGGAGTGGGGAGGGGGCAAGGGTGACCGCCAGCGGCAAGCGCTACTCGGCCAGAAATGCGTCCACGACCTTTGCAAAAATCTCCGGCTGGTCGAGCATGATGAAGTGGCGGCTGCCCCGCACCATCTCTGCCTTGAAGTGCGCGACCCCCGCATATTGCGGTTCGAACGTCGCCTTCGCGCGCTCGGCGGGCATCGCGCCGTCGTCCTGCGCATAGAGCAGCGTCACCGGCGCCTTCACCGCGGCAAGTTCGCCGCGCATGTCGGTGGTCATCACGTCGCGAAAGACCTGCGCCGCGACGCGCGGGTCGGCGTCGCGCGTCCAGCGCGCGATCGCCGTCCGGCCCGCCGGTGTGTTCGACATGCTGCCCGCCACGCTCATCGGTCCGGGATCGGCGACCGGGCCCTCGGGCTTCGGCTGGCCATATTGCGCACGCATCATCGCCGCCATCCGGTCGGCCTGCGGCGTCACGCTTTCGACCGTCGCGGCGGGGTCGAAAAGCGTGCCGATGAACGGCACCGCGTCGACGATCATCAGCCTGCCGACCTCGGCCGCCGCGCCGTCGAGCACCGGTCCTTCGGCATTGATCCCCGCCTCGTCGCCGAAACCGCGAATCTGGACGCGGTGCAGCCGGTATTTCCCCTTCAGCCGCGCGGCGGTTGCATCCCACACCGCGCGCGGGCTCGACAGGCCGGGGATCAGCACCACGTCGGGGCCCCCAGGAGCGTCGGCACCCTCGACCAGAACGGTGATGCGCTTGCCTTCGTTGAGCCCGGCGGGGCAGGGTTCGGCCGCGCCGGCGCGCGCGTCGACGAGCAGCGCGATGCCCAGAATGAACGTCGCGGCGACGGAAAAACGATGTTTCATGGCGTCAGTCTTTCTGGAAAATCTCTTCGATGCGCATGCCGAACAGGTCGGCGATGCGAAAGGCGAGGGGCAGCGACGGGTCGTATTTGCCGGTCTCGATCGCGTTGACCGACTGGCGCGACACTTCCAGCCGTTCGGCAAGGCCCTGCTGGCTCCAGTCGCGCTCGGCGCGCAGGACCTTCAGCCGGTTCTTCACGGACAGGCCCCGCTATCGCCCAGCGTAAGCCGGTTCACCAGCGCGCCGACTCCGAGACCGAGGCACCAGACCGGAAAGACCCAGAAAAGCGAGACGCGCGGCACGTCGGTGTAAAGCTCCAATATTCCCCAGGTCGCGGTGAGCGCCAGCGTCAGCCCGGTCGCGACCAGCGCCTTGCGCACTTCGAGCAGGCGGAGATATTCATCCTTGAGTTCGCTGAAATAGCTGCCGATCGCCCAGATGAAACCAAGGATCGCGAGGCCGGGGACCAGCGCGATGCCGATCGTCAGCGGCGTCGCCGTCGCGCCCTCGGGGATGATCGCGCTCGCGGCGAAAATCGCCGCGACATAGGCGATCGAGACGGGGATCATCCGGCCGATATAGCGGCGCTGTGCAGGGTCCATCGCCATCGGTCAGGCCGTCCGGGTGCAATCGCGGCGTGCCCCGGCGAGCGTCGCCACCATCACCAGCGGCAGCACGGTGACCAGCGAATTGGCGACGGACGCCGGGATGATGTCGGCGGCGCCGGCCAGCGCGATCGACAGGATGGCAAGTGCCCAGGGCAGGGCGCGAAGCATTTGCGGCATCGGTCAAGCTCCCTTGTTAATAAGTAAAGGAGAATTGACATAATGATTTATCATTGTCAAGTGTCATTGACAAAGTGACAAGGGTGCCAATCTTCGTACGGCATTTCGGGCTAGCTGCGGTGGCGCAGCCGCCAGTTGGCGAGATGCGCGCCCGCGAGCGTCAGCGCGCCGAGCGAGGTCAGCAGCCGGTCGGCGGCTTCGCGATCGGACAGGCCCAGCCAGCCCTGGTGCGCCGCCAATCCCAGCGCGAGCAGGCCGAGCCCCGCGCCCGCGAGCAGCCCCGGCGCGGACCGGCGGTGCCGTCGCCATCCGTCGCGCATCGCGACAAGGGCGGTGGGCAGCGCGAGCAGCAGGATCGCGGCGTGGACCCCCTCGGGCAGCGCGAGCCAGACGCTCAGCGCGGGCGCGAGCAGGATCAGCAGCGGCAGCGCGAGGCAATGGACGAGGCACGTCGCCGAGAGGGCGACGCCGATCATGTCGGCGAGGCGCGGGCGCGAGGCGGGAAGGCACATGGTGGGACTTTCGCGGGAGGGCGGGAAGGGGAGCGCTGCCCAGATAATGATATAGTGTATCATTGCAAGGGCGATTGTGAATCCGCCCCTTGCCGCTCCTTTCGCATACTGGCAAAGGGGCGCAGTTTTGGCGCCCTTTCCGGGCGTCGACCCGAACCGCCAGAAAGGCCGATTTCTCGATGTCCCAGATGATCCGCGTCACCCTTCCCGATGGCTCTGCCCGTGAAGTCGCGCGCGGGACTACCCCGGCGCAGATTGCGGCCGACATCGCGCCCAGCCTCGCCAGGGCCGCGCTCGCCGCAAAGATCGACGGCGAACTGCGCGACATCATGCGTCCGCTCGAGGAGGATACGAACCTTGTCCTGGTGACCAGCCGCGACGAGGCCGACGCGCTCGAACTCTTCCGCCACGACTTTGCGCACGTCCTCGCCGAAGCGGTGCAGAACCTGTTTCCGGGCACGCAGATCACCTTCGGCCCTTCGACGAACGACGGCTTCTACTACGACTTCGCACCGACCGCCGAGCATGGCCCGTTCCGCGACGACGAACTGCCGCTGATCGAGGAGGAGATGCGCCGCATCATCGCCGCGGACCTGCCGCTCACGCGCGAAGTGTGGGAGCGCGACAAGCTGATCGCCAAGTGGCAGGCTGAGGGCGAGAGCTTCAAGGCCGAATGGGCGCACGAACTGCCCGAGGGTGAGGAGTTGACCGTCTACCGCTCGGGTGACGGCTGGATGGACATGTGCCGCGGCCCGCACCTCGCCTCGACGGGCAAGCTCGATCCCGCCGCGTTCAAGCTGACGCGCGTCTCGGGCGCCTATTGGCGCGGCGACCAGAAGAATGCGCAACTCAGCCGCATCTACGGCACCGGCTGGCTCAACAAGAAACAGCTCGCCGAGCATCTCGTCCGGCTTGAGGAGGCCGCGAAGCGCGACCACCGCAAGATCGGCCGCGAAATGGACCTGTTCCACCTCCAGGAAGAGGCGCACGGCAGCGTCTTCTGGCACCCCAAGGGCTATCGCATCTACCGCGAGCTTGAGGCCTATATGCGGCGCGCGATCGACGGCGCCGCCTATCAGGAGGTCAAGACGCCGCAGGTGATGGACGCGCGCCAGTGGGAACAGTCGGGCCACTGGGGCAAATATCGCGAGAATATGTTCGTCATTCCCGACGAGGTACCGAACATCGAGGACGAGGGGCCGATCGTCTCCGATGCCGCCGAGTGGATGGCATTGAAGCCGATGAACTGCCCTGCGCATGTCCTGATCTTCCGCCAGGGGATGAAGTCGTATCGCGACCTGCCGCTGCGCATGGCCGAAATGGGCTGCTGCCACCGCAACGAGCCGCACGGCGCGCTGCACGGCATCATGCGCGTGCGCCAGTTCACGCAGGACGACGGCCACATCTTCTGCCGCGAGGACCAGATCGTCGACGAAGTGCGCGATTTCTGTGCGCTGCTCGACCGCGTCTACAAACAGCTCGGCTTCGAAAACTATGCTGTGAAGCTCGCGCTGCGTCCCGAAAAGCGTTTCGGGACCGAGGAAATGTGGGACAAGGCCGAGGCCGAACTGCGCGAAGCCGTCGTCCGCGCCGGCATGGCGACCGAGGATTATGGCTGGGAAGAACTGCCGGGCGAGGGCGCCTTCTACGCGCCCAAGCTCGAATTCCACCTGACCGACGCGATCGGCCGGACGTGGCAGTGCGGGACGATCCAGTCCGACCGCGTGCTGCCCGAACGCCTCGACGCGAGCTACATCGGCGAGGATGGCGAGCGCCATCGCCCGGTGATGCTCCACCGCGCGATCCTCGGCACCTACGAACGCTTCATCGGCATTTTGATCGAGCATTTCGCGGGCCGCTTCCCGACCTGGCTCGCGCCGGTGCAGGCGGTGGTCGCGACGATCGTTTCGGACGCCGACGATTATGCGAAGGATGCGGTCGCGCAGCTCGCCGCCGCGGGCATCCGCGTCGACAGCGACCTTCGCAACGAGAAGATCAACTACAAGGTCCGCGAACACAGTCTCGCCAAGGTTCCCTATCTGCTCGTCGTCGGCAAGCGCGAGGCCGAAGAGGGCACGGTCGCGATCCGTACCCTCGGGCAGGACGGCCAGCGCATCATGCCGCTGGCGGAGGCGATCGCGATGCTGAAGGCCGAGGCGACCCCGCCCGACCTCAGGGATTGAGCGCGCCGGCGAAGCGCCGCCGCGGGCTCTGGCTGATCGGCCTGCTGCTCGCCGGGCTTGCGCTGGCCGGCAAGGGATTGTGGAACGCGCGCGCCGAACCGGTCGTGCGCACCGCCAGCCTCGCGGTCGCGGGCTGGCCCGCCGATGCGCCGCCGATGCGCGTGCTGCTCATCTCGGACTCGCATGTCGCCGGTCCCGACATGCCGCCCGCGCGGCTGCGCGCGATCCTCGAGCGGCTCAATGCGCTGCAGCCCGACCTGATCCTGCTCGCGGGCGATTTCCATAGTGAAAAGCTGGTTGCGACGCGGCACTATTCGGCGGCGGACGTCACCGCACCCTTCGCCGCGGCGAAGGCGAAATATGGCGTGATCGCGGTGCTCGGCAATCACGACTACTGGTTCCAGCCCGAACCGATCGCGCGCGGCATGCAGGCCGCGGGGGTCACCGTACTGCGCAATCAGGCGGTGCGCCGGGGACCGCTGGTCATCGGCGGGGTCGACGACGAAGTCACGAGGCACGACAATCTTGCGCGGACCTACGCCGCGATGGATGCGCTCGGGCCCGGGCCGCGCATCCTGACGACGCACAGCCCCGACATCGTGCCCGACCTGCCTGCGCCCGTTGCGGCGGTGTTCGCGGGGCACACCCACTGCGGCCAGATCGCGCTGCCGCTGATCGGGGCGCTCACCTATGCATCCGACTATGGCGACCGTTTCGCGTGCGGCGCGATGACCGATCGCGGACAGAAACTCTTCGTCGGCGCCGGACTGGGAACGAGCATCCTGCCGCTGCGCTACGGCGTGCCGCCCGATGTCTGGCTGGTGACTTTGGGACCGCCGGCATGAGCGCCATCGGTATCGGCCGGCACGACGCGCATGCGCGCCTGCCCCGGCACCGTCATGCCGATGCCTATGTCGCGCTCGTGCTTGCGGGCGGCTATCAGGAGGCGGGCGACGAGGGGCGGATCGCGGCTCGCCCCGGCACCGTCATCGTCCACGGCCGCTGGACCGCGCATCAGGACAGTTTCGGGGCAATCGGTGCCCGGGTGCTGAATCTGCCGTCGATCGACGGTCTCGCCGCCGGGGCGGGCCACATCGCCGATCCCGACACCGCCGCGCGGCTCGCCGAGCGTGATCCGCATGCCGCCGCCGAACATGTGCGCGACAGCCTGCGCCCCGGCGCAACGCGGCTTTCCGACTGGCCCGACCTGCTCGCCGCGGCGCTCCGGAACGACCCCGACCTCGCGCTCGCCGACTGGGCGCGTACGGCCGGTCTCGATCCCGCGTCGGTCAGCCGCGGTTTCGCGCGCGCCTATGGCGTCAGCCCCAAACGGTTCCGGCTCGAGTCACGCACGCGCCGCGCGCTCGCGGCCCTCGACGGGTGGACCGGCAATCTGGCCGGACTGGCGGCCGATCAGGGCTTCGCCGATCAGGCGCATCTGACGCGCTCGGTCGCCGCGCTCACGGGGGCGCCTCCGATCCGCTGCCGGGCAAAGTCCGTTCAAGCCGGGAGCTGCGTTCGGGGATAGAAAGGGGGCATGGATCGCCGCCTCTTCCTCGCCGCCGCTCTTGGCAGCTTCGCCGTCCCCGCTCTCGCGCAAAACGCGCGCCCTCCGATGCGTACACGATGGAAAGTCCGGGCGTCCGAAGGCTTCGATGCGCTCGCCTTCCTCGGGCCGCTCGCGGGCGGCACCCTGTATCTCGACTATTACAAGGCCGACGCCGACGCCTTTGCCGCGCGCTTGCCCGGCGCCGTCCGCGCCGACATAGGCGCGTTGTGGAAGGAGGCAGAAACGGCGAAATTCGGACTGCTCGGGCCGAATCTGTCGGTCCTCTTTTCGAACGGCAACGACAGCGATCTCGCGACGCTGATCGCCGGTGCCGCCGACCCCGAGGCGCAGCTGCTGCCCGCCTATCGTGCCAGCCCCTATTGGGCCGAAGCCGACTGGCGCTGGTTCACGGGCGCCGCGCCGCGGCTGAAAGCCGTGTTCGAAGCGATGCAGACGGCGGATTTTGCGGCCTTTCGCCGGACTCGCATCGGCGCCATCGACGCGCGTATCGCCGACCTGACGCGCGATCTCGCCGACTATGACGTGATCCGCTGGCACGAAAAGCTCACCGGCCGCAGTTTCGACCCGCAGATCGAGGTCGTGCTGCTGCAATTCTGCAAGCCGCATGGGATCAAGGTGCAGGGCCAGACCTTCCTTCAGGCCACCGACTGGGGCGTGCCGGTCACGGTTCGCAACGCCGCGCACGAGATGCTGCACCCGCCGGTGCCGATGGATGGACCGGCCGCCAGGGCGGCGCTGGCGCTGCTCGAAAAGGACGCGCTGATCATGCGCGTGGTCAGCGAGCATGATCCCAAATGGGGCTATACGACGCTCGACGGGCTGCTCAACGAGGATCTCGCGCAGGCGCTCGACCAGCTGATCGCCGAGGCACTCGGCGTCGCGCGCAATCCCGCCGACCGCTGGCGCCGCTCCGACGACGGCATCCACGTCCTCGCCGGCGCCTTCTATGGCATGTTGCGGCAGGACAAATGGGTCGAAACCGGCGGTTCGATCGAAACCTGGCTGGACGATGCAATCCGCGCGGGCCGCCTCGCGCCTGCGAGGCTCCACGCCGCGGCGGCGCAGGTGCTCGAACGGCCGGTCGACCGGCTCTGGCCGCTTTCGTAAGCCGGGGCTAGCCGCACCCATCGTCCTGCGTTAGGGCGCGCCTTCGACCATCGGGGGGTAGCCTTTGTCCTTTTCGTCCGCTTCCGTCCGATGACGGGCATCCAGCAACTTGTCGGTCTTGCGCCGCTGACCCTTGCCGGTGCGGCGGCGATGACCTTCGGCGCCGCCTATGTGCGCGGACTCACGGGTTTCGGCATGGCGATCATCCTCGTGCCGCTGCTCGGGCTGATCATTGCGCCCGCCGAGGCGGTGGTGCTCGGCATCCTGCTCCAGCTGCTGATCGGGCCGGTGGGCATCCGCATCATCCTCGCCGACGCCGACCGGTCGACTGCGATCCCGATCGCGCTGGTCGCGATGGCGACGACGCCCGTCGGCATGGTCGCGCTCGATGCGACGCGTCCCGACATCGCGCGGCTGCTGATCACCCTCGCGGCGGTCGCCGCCTTCGTCGCCGTGCTGCTTCCCAAGCATCCCGACGGACACCGGCCGGGCCGCGCCGCGGTGGCGGGGACGGGGCTTGCATCGGGCATCCTCACCGGCTTCGCGGCGATGCCGGGGCCGCCGGTCGTGCCCTTCTATCTCCGCCGCTCGCTCGATCCCAAGGTGGCGCGCGCGTCGATGCTGCTGATCTTCTTCGGCACCGCGATCGCGGGTACGCTTGCCGCCCTGTGGGTCGGCATCGCGACGCTGAAGCTGTTCCTGATTTCGCTGCTTCTCTTCGCGCCGATGTGGCTCGGCAACCGCATCGGCGCGCGCCATTTCGGCCGCGTTGCGCCGCATGTGTGGCAGGCGATGGTCGCGCTCGTGCTCGGCATCGCCGCGGTTTCGGCGGTGGTGCGGCTGCTGAACTAAAGGTCGCGCAGCGCCTGCGCCGGCTTGGCCGACAGCAGCGGCCAGCTTCCCGCGATCCCGATCAGGAAGGCAAGCCCCGCGCCGCCGAGCAGCGTGATCCCGACCGCGAACGGATCGGGCGCGAAGGCGAAGTCGAAGATCTGCGTCACGACATACCAGGCGGCAGCGAGCCCGAGCCCGAGCGCCAGCGCCGCGACGACCGCCGCGAGCACCGCATATTCAAGCCCCTGCGCGCCCAAAATCTGCCCGCGCGTCGCGCCGAGCAGCTTCAGGATGACGCTGTCATAGACGCGCCGCTCGCGGCTCGCCGCGATCGCGCCGATCAGCACCGCGATCCCGGCAAGGATCGCAATGCTCGCCGCCGCGGCGATCGCCTGGCTCATCTGGGTAAGCAACGTTGTCACCTGTCCGATCACATCCCGAACCGCGATCAGCGAGGCCGAGGGAAAGGCGCGAGGGATGCTGCGTGCCAGCTCGGTCTCGGCGCCGGGGCCGACCGCGACCGTCGCGACCATGTTGTGCGGCGCGGCGTCGAAGCTGCCCGGCGAAAAGACGAGCACATAGTTCAGCCCGAAATTGTCCCATTCGACGGTGCGCAGGGAGGCGACCCGTGCCTGAACCTCGACCCCCAGCACGTTAACCGACAGCGTGTCGCCGATCTTGAGCCCGAGCGAGGTCGCTACCTCCTGCTCGACGCTGACCAGCGGCGGTCCCTTATAGTCTGCCGCCCACCAGCGCCCGGCGACGAGTTCGCTGCCGTTGGGGAGCGCCGGGCTGTAGGTCAGCCCGCGGTCGCCGCGCAGCACCCACGCCCCCTCGGGCAATTGTTCGAGTTCGTCGACGCGCTTTCCGGCGAATTCGGTGACGCTGCCGCGCAGCGCCGGGATCAGGTTGATCTCGGCCCCGGGATCGGCTTTCGCGACCATCGCGCGAAAACCCGCGGCGCCGTCGCGCGGGATGTCGAGCACGAAAAAGCTCGGTGCGCGCTGCGGCACGGTGCGTGCGATCTCGGCGGTGATGCTCGTCTGTACCGCCGCGAGCGTCACGAACAAGGTCAGGCCCAGCCCGAGCGCCACCACCAGCGCGCCCGTCGCCGCGCCGGGGCGGTGCAGGTTCGCGACCGCGAGGCGGAGCAGCGGTTGCCGGGGCCGCGGCACGCGGCTTGCGATGGTGCGCACCAGCCAGCCCATCGCGACGAGCAGCAGCAGCAGCGCCGCGGCCGCGCCGACGAAACCCAGCGCGAACAGTGGTTCGCGCGCGGTGCCAATCGCAATCGCGACCACCGCCGCCAGCGCGCCGCCCACCGAAAGGACCGTTCGCATCTCGGGCCGCGCGAGTCCTGACACGGTGGCGCGGTACAGCCCCGCCGCGGGCACGCGCCGCGTCGCGGCGAGCGGGGGCAGGGCAAAGGCGATGGCGATCAGCAGGCCATAGGCGGCGCTGATCGCGAGCGGCAGCGGGTAGAGTGCGATGCCCGGCTTGACCGGCAGCACGTCGCCCGCGACCGCGGTGATCGCCGCGGGGGCGAGCGCGCCGACGACCAGCCCGGCGAGGATCGCGACCGCGGCGACCGTCAGGATCTGCAGGCCATAGATGCGCATCACCGTGCTGCTGTCGGCGCCGAGCACCTTGAGCGTTGCAAGCCCCGGGCGCTTGCCCGCAAGATAGGAGGCGACGCCGTTGCCGACGCCGATGCCCGCGATCACCAGCGCTGCAAGCCCGACCAGCGACAGGAATTGCCCCATGCGCTCGATGAAGCGCCGCGTCCCCGGTGCGCCGTTGCTGCGGTCGGTGATGTCCCAGCCCGCGCCGGGGAACTGCTTTTCGAGCGCCTTGCCGACGGCTGCGGGGTTGGCGTCGTCCGGCAGGCGGACGCGATATTTGCTTTCATAGAGGCTGCCCGGCTGGATTAGCTGCGTCGCGTCGAGATCGGCGATGCTGATGATCGCGACCGGACCCAGCGCAAAGCCCTCGCCGAGCCGGTCGGGTTCGTCGGCGATGATGCCGTCGATGCGAAAGTCCTTCTCGCCGAACTTCACCGCCTCGCCGACACTCAGGTCGAGCCGCGAGGCGAGGTCCTTGCCGACCCAGATCGTGCCGGCGGGCGGCGGACCGCGCCGCGCACCGCTTTCGAGCCGCATCGTGCCATAGAGCGGATAGGCGGCGTCGACCGCCTTCAGTTCGGACAGCAAGGCCTCGCCGCCGGGCGCGTTGGCCATCGCGCGCAACCGCACCGTTGTCGAGGTCGTCCCGGCGCTGCGGAACGCCGCCATTTCGGCCTCGTTCGCCTGCCGCTGCGGCATGCCGAATTCGATATCGCCGCCGAGGATCGTCTGCCCGCGCGTCTCGAGTTCGGAGGTGATCCCGCGCGTCAGGCTGCCGATCGCCGCGAGCGTCGCGACGCCGAGGAACAGGCATACCGCAAGCAGACGAAGCCCGCGGATGCGTGCCGCCAGATCGCGTCGCGCGATGCGCCAGAGCGTGGCGAGGGGGAGCATCTAAATCCTCCCTGTCGCGAAGCGATGGGGAGGGGGACCGTCCGCGAAGCGGATGGTGGAGGGGCCGCGACGCCAGCGCCATTGCCCCTCCGTCAGCGGCTGCGCCGCTGCCACCTCCCCATGGCTGCGCCACAGGGAGGATATGTACGCCACCATCACGTGGCCCGTTCCTCGATCCGCCCGTCGTGCATCACGACGACGCGGTCGCAATGTTCGGCGAGCTCGGGATCGTGGGTGATGATCAGCAGCGTCGCGCCCAGCGCGGCGCGGCGCGCGAAGATCAGCTCGATGATCGCATGGCCGGTCGCGGTGTCGAGATTGCCCGTGGGTTCGTCGGCAAAGATGATCGCGGGTTCGCTCGCCATCGCACGCGCGATGGCGACGCGCTGCTGTTCGCCGCCCGACAATTGCGCGGGATAGTGCGTCAGCCGGTGGCCGAGCCCGACCGCTTCGAGTTCCTGCGCCGCGCGCCCGAACGGGTCGGCAATGCCTGCAAGTTCGAGCGGCACCGCGACATTTTCGAGCGCGGTCATCGTCGGGAGCAGGTGGAACGCCTGGAGCACGATGCCGATCCGTCCGCGCCGCGCCCGCGCCAGCGCATCCTCGTCCAGCGCGGTGAAATCCATGCCGGCGACCTGCACGCTGCCGCCGCCCGCGCGCTCGAGCCCGGCGAGCACCGCCATCAGCGAGCTTTTACCCGATCCCGACGGGCCGAGCAGCGCGACCGACGTGCCCGCCGCGACCTCCAGATCGACACCGCGCAATATTTCGACGGGGGCCTTGTCGCTGCCCAGCGTCAGCGTCACATTGCGGGCGGCGATCGCCACATCGGGCGACGGTCGTTGGGCATCGGTCAAGAAGGGACCCTTTGGAATGAACATGGCCGGATGGCGTTCGTTTGCAATATATGGTTGCGTGCTCGCGCTTTGCCAACCGCTCGCGGCGTGCGGACCGACGGAAAAGGCGGCGCCTTCGACCAACGATGGCGCTGCTTCGACGAAAGCGGCCACGATCCCCGCCGACGCGCCGCTCGTCATCGCCTTCGGCGACAGCCTCTATGCCGGATATCAGCTCGGCCCGAAGGAGGGGCTGGCGCCGCAGCTTCAGGTTGCGCTTGCCGCCGACGGGACCGTCGCGCGCGTCCAGAACGCCGGCGTGTCGGGCGACACCACCGCCGCGGGGCGCCAGCGCCTCGCCTTCGTGCTCGACAATGCCCGGACAAAGCCCGCGGTCGTGCTGCTCGGGCTCGGCGGCAACGACATGCTGCGCGGGATCGACGCGGCGCAGACGCGCGCCAATCTCGATGCGATGCTCGCCGAACTTCACAAGCGGGGCATTCCCGTCGTGCTCACCGGCATGGTCGCGGCGCCCAATCTCGGCGCCGACTATGCCGCGAAATTCAACCCGATCTTTCCCGAACTCGCGGCCAAATATGACGCAAGCCTCTATCCCTTCATCCTCGACAATGTCGTCACCGACAAGGCGCTGATGCTCGGTGACAATATCCATCCCAATGCCCAGGGGGTGAAGATCATAGCCGAAGCGCTCGCGCCGCTGGTCGAGGAGCAATTGCCGGGCGCCGGCTGAGCGATCTTCGCCGCCGTCCGATGACGGCGAAGGTCAGGCGGGGAGCAGTTTTTCCGCGCGCGCGCGCCACGTCTTCGCAAGGGCCTCGGTCGCCGCCAGCGTGCGCAGCGCGGCGGGCTCGCGTTTCCCGCCGCCGCCGATCAGCAGCGTGAATACGCGCTCGACGCTCCAGTCGGGCAGCGGGCGTTCGACCAGCGCCAGCGCGTCGCCGGCTGCGACCGAGCCTTCTTCGATCACCCGATAATACCAGCCGCTACGGCGCGTGCTCACCACCGTCGCGGGCACGCTCGCCACGCCGAAGCGGTGGCCGAGCTTCCAGCAGGGCTGGCGTCCCTGGCTGATCTCGACGAGCGCGCTGCCGAGCCGGTAGCGGTCGCCGAGGCAGGCTTCGCTCTCGACCAGCCCGGCGGTCGAGATATTCTCGCCGAACGCGCCCGGCACCGCCAGCAGCGCATGATCGCCCAGCGTGCCGCGCCACCAGTCATAATGGTCGCGCGGATAGTGATGGATCGCCTTGTCGGGGCCGCCGTGCACCGTCAGGTCGGCCTGTTCGTCGCCCGCGATGCCGAGGAAGCCGACGTGCAGCGCCCCGGCGACGGGCGTCTTGGCGATCGCGCTCGCTTCGCCCTTGGCGCCGAAGCGCCGCGCCTTGCCGGTCAGCACCGCGTCGATCCGAAAAGTCATGCGGCCTCCTGTTCGGCACAGATCGACCCGGCGTCGACGGGGGTGAGCGCGGTGGCCAGAAGCGCGCAGAAATGGGGGGTTCCCTGCGGGGAATCGCGGTCGAAATGGCGGCAGTCGGCGCACAAGCCGAACGGGCGATAGCCCCGGGCAGCGAGATGGGCCGTCAGCATCCGCTCGAGCAGCGGCGCAAAGGCCGCGCGGTCGGCCGCCGTCATGCGGGCGAGCATCGCGTCGGCAATGCCGTCGGGCGCTGAGTCGAGCGTCGCGCGGCCGGCGGGGGTGAGCGCAAGCCGCACGACACGCCGGTCGTCGGGGTCGGCCGCGCGCTCGACCAGTCGTTTGCGTTCGAGCGCCGTGATCGTCTGCGACACCGTGCCCTTGGTCTGCCCGAGCCAGAGCGTGAGTGCACCCGGTGTGCGCGAGAAGCGGTTGGCGACGGCGAGATAGCGCAGCGCCTGCCATTGCGCCGGATTGAGCCCGGTCGAATAGCCGTCGCTCGCGATCAGGCGCGCGGTGCGTGTGAGCATGTCGGAGAGGCGATCGGTCATCTGTTTATGGTATCGACTAAAAACCATTTGCTCAACCCCTGTGAAAGGGGCAGGCTATTGGTATCGAGTCGCTATTAGTTGCGATCGACAGGAGGAGTGACGACATGACCGAGAAAGCGATCTTCTATCATGCGGGCTGCGCGGTGTGCGTCGCGGCGGAACGGGCCGTGGCCGATGCGATCGATCCCGTCCGGTATCGCGTCGAGAGCGTCCATCTGGGCGAGGCGCCGGACCGGATCGCCGAAGCGGAGGCGGCGGGCGTGGTTTCGGTGCCCGCACTCGTGTTCGGCGGCGCCGCATATCATATCAACCATGGCGCTGCGCTCGATGCGCTGAAATAGCGGGCGGGCATGAAAAAGGGCGACCCTCGCGGGCCGCCCTTTCCATGTTCGTTTCGGGTTCCGAAAGATCAGAACGCGAAGCCAACGCCCGCGACGAAGCTGTCGTAGTCGCTGAAGTTGTTGATGAACTGGTGGCGATATTCCAGCTTGCCGTACACGTTCGAGCCGAACTTGTGCTGGTAGCCGGCACCGATGTACGGATCGTCGATCTGGCCGAAGGTGTAGCCGCCGGTGGCGTACAGCTTGCCGCTGGTGCCGACCTTGGCACCGGCGCGCGCGCCGGTCGAGAACTGCACCTTGGTGCCGTCGATGAGGACCTTGTCGCCGGCGATTTCGGCGCCGATGAAGGCGGTGTCGCCGAGGTCGAAATCATAGCCTGCGGCAACGCCGAGCACGCCTTCTTCGTCACCGCCACCGGTGACCAGGCCGCCGCGCACTTCGACGCGACCTTCGCCGCCTTCGGCAGCCATGGCGGGGGTTGCAACGATGGCCGTCAGGAGAGCGGCTGCAACTGCGAATTTCTTCATTATCTTGTCCTTTTCTTTCACGGGGTCGTTTCGTTTTTTGGTCGCGACCCGAGCGCCTAAATGGCGTTTGAAGCTGTCGCGTCAATGAACGCACCGTTCAGAATATGACAATTTTCTTACCTGTGTTGTTTTTGCAACACAGGGAGAGGGATAGGAATATGGTGCGCGATGCGGCCCCGGAAGGTCTCCGCAACATACTGGAAACGTCAGATTTTCTGGCGATTTCGGCGCGAAGGGCGTCAGCCCAGCGCGGCCTGCTTTTCCTCGGCGATGCGGTCGAGTTCGGCGCGGCTCGGTTTGGTCGCTGCGCTCTTGAGCTGGCCGCACGCGGCCATGATGTCGCGCCCGCGCGGGGTGCGCACCGGCGCCGAAATGCCCGCCTTGAAGATCAAGCTGCTGAACGCGCGCACCCGCTCGGGCGAGGAGCATTCATAGGGCGCGCCGGGCCAGGGGTTGAAGGGGATCAGATTGACCTTCGCGGGCAGCTTGTACTGCTTGATCAGCCGGACGAGCTCGCGCGCGTCGTCGTCGCTGTCGTTCTTGTCCTTGAGCATCACATATTCGAAGGTGATCCGCCGCGCATTGTTCGCGCCGGGATAATCGGCGCACGCCTGAAGCAGTTCCTCGATGCCGTATTTGCGGTTGAGCGGCACGATCTCGTCGCGGATTTCCTTGGTCACCGCGTGGAGCGACACCGCAAGATTGACCCCGATCTCGTCGCCCGCGCGCGCCATCATCGGCACCACGCCGCTCGTCGACAGCGTGATGCGGCGCTTCGACAGCGCGAGCCCGTCGCCGTCCATCACGATCCTGAGCGCGCCCTTGACCTCGTCGAAATTATACAGCGGCTCCCCCATGCCCATCATGACGATGTTGGTGAGCATGCGCCCGTCGGCGGTATAGTGGCCCGCCGCATCGTCGTCGGCGTCCTCATCCTCGGGATCGGCGCCGAACCCCGCCATCGTGCCCTTGGGCCATTCGCCGAGCGCGTCGCGCGCGAGCAGCACCTGCCCGACAATCTCGCCCGCGCCGAGGTTGCGCACGAGGCGCATCGTACCCGTGTGGCAGAAACGGCAATTGAGCGTGCAGCCGACCTGGCTTGAGACACAGAGGGTTCCCCGATCGGCGTCGGGGATGAATACCATCTCATATTCCTGGCCGTCGGCGGCGGCGAGCAGCCATTTGCGCGTGCCATCGCTCGACACCTGCGCCTCGCGGACGGTCGGGCGGCCGATGATGAAACGGTCGGTCAGCCAGGGGCGCATCGTCTTGGCGATATCGGTCATCGCCTCGAAATCGGTGACCCCGCGGTGATAGATCCAGTGCCAGATCTGCTTGGCGCGCAGCTTCGCCGCCTTGGCGTCCAGCCCGGCTTCGACCAGCACGCCCCCGATGGCGTCGCGGGTCAGCCCGACAAGGTCGATACGGTTGCCCCCGCGCAGGGGAACGGTGCCCGTGGTCACGGGATCGATATGGCCGGGGATCTGCATGATGCGCGGCCATATAGTGGGGAAGGGCGCTTTAGGCAATAATGGCCCCGCCTCCGGTGAAAGCGGGGCGGAGGGCTTCAGTGGGGCAACGATTCGCTCAGGGCTTCCTCGAAATCTTCGATCGATCCGACCTGTTCCTCGTGCGGCAGCCCCGGCGCCTGCGGAAAGATCGCGTCGAGCCGGCGCTTGAGCGTGTCGTCGAAGGTCGGCTGGTTCGAAATCCGCGCGTTGCACACCGTCAGCTCGGAGCGGATTGCGCCCTTGATTCGCTCGAGCCCATCGGGCGTCAGGATGCCCGCGTTGAGCAGTTCCTCGCATAGTTGAATCAGCCCGACCGTGGTCGCATGGGCGCGCAGGCCGATGAAATCGAGCGTGCGATGGCGCTCGCGGGCTACCGCATCACAGCGGCTCTGTGCAGTCATCTCCGACATTCTCCCTCTCCGATCACTCTACGCGGTGCGCCTTCGGGGCGTCTGTCCGCGTCGATTGGTTGCGATGATGCGCCAAGAGGGGGGTGTGGGCAAGAGCTTATGTAACTAAGTGTCCCGTCCGGGGGCGTTCCGCGCAATTCTTCCCTCGGAAGGCTGCGGGCCGGTCGGCATCCGGTATTGTGCCGCAGGTGGTGGCGATGCCGACCTTGCGGCGCCGGTCATTTCTGGATCGAGGTCACCCGGATGGGGTCCGCGCGCGTCGCGCCGGCGACGACCGCGCCGGCCTTCGCGGTCGCGAGTTGTCGTGTCTCGCGGCGGCATTCGCGTACGTCGTTCCTGCCTTCCAGGTCGAAATCCGAGGCGGTTCCGCACACCGCGACGACGGCGCGCCAGATCCGCCGGTCGAGCGTCCGGGTGCCCGCTTCGGTGCGGAGGTCGAGGTCCTTGTGCTGGACGACGACGCTCGGGTTCGCGGGTGCCGTCCGGGCGAAGGCGGGCTGGCCGGCCGCGGCGGCGGCGGCGAGCGCGGCGAGGATCAGAAGCTTTTTCATCTCATGTCTCCATCGACCGGCCGGAAAGGAGGGGAGGAAGCCGGTGGAGACCGAGATAATCCCGACGCCGCGACCGCGGGAGCAACGAGTTTGCGCACCCATTCTGCAAAATTGCAGAATGCCGTCGCGGCCATTATGACGCACAAGGTGTCATGTACGACTGGAACGATCTCAAATCCTTCCTTGCGGTGGCCGAGACGCGGAGCACCCTCTCGGCGGCGCAGGCGCTGCGCGTCAGCCAGACGACCGTCGCGCGGCGTATCGCCGCGCTCGAGGCGGCGACCGGGCTGGCGTTGTTCGAGCGCCGTCAGGCAGGCTATGCGCTGACCGCGGCGGGCACGGCGCTGCTCGAAAACGCCGCCGCCGTGCGCGACGCCGCCGAGCGTTTCGGCGAAGCGGCGAGCGCGCGGTCCCGCGACGCGGGCGGCACGGTGGGCCTGACGGTCATGGAGATTTTCGCGGTCACCATCCTGCCGCCGATCCTGCGCGACCTCCGCGCGGCGCACCCCGACATCCACATCCATCTCGATACGTCGGACGAACCGCGCGACCTGGCGGCGGGCACCGCGGACATCGCGATACGCAGCAGCAAGCAGCCCGCCGGGGCGGGGCTCGTCGGGCGGCGCATCGCCGACAATCCATGGACGCTCTATTGCAGCCGCGACTATGCCGACCGCCACGGCATACCGCACACCCGCGACGAGCTTGCGGCGCACCCGTTCATCGGCGGTGGAGGCGGGGTGTGGGAACCCTATCAGGCATGGCTCCGCCAGTACGGGCTCGAGAGTTCGGTGGTGATGCAATATGACAGCGCCTCGGGACTGCTCGCCGGGGTGCGCTCGGGCATGGGGCTCACCATCCTGCCCGCCTTCCTCGCCGACCGCGAACCCGACCTCATCCGCTGCATTCCGCCGCGAAGCGAGGACACGACGGGGCTGTGGCTGCTCACCCACGAACGGTTACGGCAGGTGCCACGGGTTCGGCTGGTGCTCGATTTTCTCGCAAGGGAACTGACGAAGCTGGCGCGCGACTAGGGACGAAATTCCGCGCTTTTCCAGTTTCGCCTCACCCCAGCCTTGCGCATCCCAGCGCCGCGGCATCGATCGCCGTCGCCGCGCCGCGCAGGCGATAGGTGTCGGCGATCGCGCCGCCGCTGGTCGCGCTGCTCTCGACGCTCATGCTTGGGGCCGATCGCATCGCGGCGATGATCGCGGCGTCCATGCGCGCATCGCTGGCCCAGCCGTGGACGCCGTTGCCCGCGAGGATGAAGCGGCGGCTGCCGATCGTCAGGCGCAATTCGCTGCGCGCAGCGCGCGGCTTCGACAGGCGGACATAGAATTGGCCACGGACATTCGACCTGGGCCAGTAACCGACGCTGGCATAGGCGCGCACGGCGGGCGACCCGATCGTCGCCGCCGGGGTAGCGATCGCGTAGCAGCGCGGCGTTGCGGGATCGCGAAACGCGCCCCAGCCGTCGAAGATCCCGAGCGCCGTGCGCGGCGCGGCCAGCGCCGCCGCGGGCAGGGCGGCGAGCAGCAGCGACAGGGCGAACAGGCGGCGCATGGTGCATCGATTGCGCGAACCGCCCCGTTTTGCAAGCATCGCTTGCGCACGGCGATGCGCACGTTAAGGAAGGTGGACATTTTCGGGGGCAGGGAATCGCGGTGACGAATCGCCCGTGACGTCCGCCTCTTTCAGGGACTTCTCCCGCAAGCCAGGGTGACGGATTAGAATGAAAGCGACGATCGAACGCGCAGTGCTTCTGAAGAGCCTCGGCCACGTCCAGTCGGTGGTCGAACGGCGCAATACCATTCCCATTCTGTCGAACGTGCTGATCGAGGCCGATGCCACCGGCCAGCTCAAGCTGATGGCGACCGACCTCGACCTCCAGGTCGTCGAGACGATCGCCGCAAAGGTGGAGACGCCGGGGACGACCACCGTGTCGGCGCACACGCTTTTCGAAATCGCGCGCAAGCTGCCCGAAGGGGCCGAGGTCAGCCTCGCCGCCGCAGAGGGCAAGATGCAGGTCAAGGCCGGCCGCTCGAACTTCAACCTGCCGACCTTGCCGCGCGACGATTTTCCGGTGATCGCCGAGGGCGACCTGCCGACCAATTTCGAACTGCCCGTCGCCGAGCTGATCCAGATCATCGACAAGACGCGCTTTGCGATTTCGACCGAGGAAACGCGCTATTACCTCAACGGCATCTTCTTCCACGTTGCGGAGGATGCGACGGGGCCGGTGCTCAAGGCCGCGGCGACCGACGGTCACCGCCTCGCGCGCTACACGGTGACGCGTCCCGATGGCGCGGCGTCGATGCCCGACGTGATCGTGCCGCGCAAATGCGTCGGCGAAATCCGCAAGCTGCTCGACGAGGCCGAGGGCAATGTCGAGATCAGCCTGTCGGCGACCAAGATCCGCTTCCAGCTCGGCAATGCCGTGCTGACCTCGAAGCTGATCGACGGAACCTTCCCCGATTACAGCCGCGTCATCCCGACCGCGAACGACAAGCTGCTCAAGGTCGATCCGAAGAGCTTGTTCCAGGGCGTCGACCGCGTCTCGACGATCGCCAGCGAAAAGACGCGTGCGGTCAAGGTCGGGCTCGACAAGGATCGCATCACGCTCAGCGTCACCAGCCCCGAGAATGGCACGGCGGCCGAAGAGCTTGCCGCGGGTTATGACAGCGAGGCGATGGAGATCGGCTTCAACGCGCGCTATTTGAGCGACATCCTCGGCCAGGTCGACGGCGACAATGTCGAACTCCACCTCGCCGACGCCAACGCCCCGACGCTGATCCGCGAAAGCGAAAAGAGCCCGGCGCTCTATGTGCTGATGCCGATGCGGGTCTAGGCCCGGCCGCGACGAAGCGCTCCGAAAGGAAAAAGGCCCCGCAAGTGCGGGGCCTTTATCTTATCCGGCTTTCGCGACCCGCCAGATCACCCCGCCGGTGTCGTCGGCGATCAGTGCGCTGCCGTCCTTCGCGACTTTCACGTCCGCAGGACGACCGCGGGTCGTCTTGCCGTCCTTTGCCAGGAACTGGTCGAGCAGGATGATCGGCAACGCATCCGCCGGTTTGCCGTTGGCGCCGAATTTGACGAACACGACATCGTAGCCCGCAACCGGTTCACGGTTCCACGACCCGTGGCGTGCGACGAGCGCGCCGTTGGCGAAGCGCCCGCCGAGATCGAGTCCCTGGGTGAAGGTCATGCCGAGCGGCGCGGTGTGCGCGCCGAGCCCATATTCGGGACGCTTGACATATTGGCGGCGATCCTCGGCCTCGGGCGGCACGCGGGGATCGATGAAGCCGCCCCAATAATACCAGGGCCAGCCATAGAAATCGCCCTCGTCGACCGACGCCATATAGTCGGGAACGAGATCGGAGCCGAGCATGTCGCGCTCGTTGACCACGGTCCACAACTGGTCGCTGCCGGGATAGAAGGCGAGGCCGACGGGGTTGCGGATGCCCGCGGCGAAGGTGCGCATATATTTGTTTTCGGGCCGGACCTCGAGCACGCTGGCGCGGCGGAATTCCGCGTTCATGCCTTTCTCGCCGATGTTCGAATCGGCGCCGACGCCGATGTAGAGCCAGCCATTGGGTGCCGCGGCGAGGCTCTTGGTCCAGTGGCGGTTGGTGCCCTTTGCGGGCAGGTCGACGACCTTGACGGGCTTGCCGCTCATCTTCGTCTCACCGGCGACATAGGGAAAGGCGAGGAGGGCGTCGGTGTTGGCGACGTAGAGCGTGTTGCCGATCAGCGCCATGCCGTAGGGCGAATTGAGACCCTCGATATAGGGTGTCTTCACCTCGGCCTTGCCGTCGCCGTCGGCATCGCGGAGCAGGGTGATGCGGTTCGCTGACGCGCCGCCGGCGCCGGCCTTGCTCATCAGGCGGCCCATTACGGCGCCTTCGATCCCCGATGTGTCGCGCGGCGGGCTCTGGGCCTCGGCGGCCAGCACGTCGCCGTTCGGCAGCACGAGGATGCTGCGCGGGTGGTCGAGCCCTTCGGCGAACCGCTGCACGTTCAGCCCCTGCGCGGCGCGGGGAGCCTCGCCCGCCGGCCATTTGGTTGCTTCGGGGACGTTGGTCGTGGGGATCGTCTGCACATCCTGTGCCCCCATGATCGGGACGCGGCCGCTCGTCTCGGCGGTCGAGAAGCGCGCCACATCGGGGCGCGACATGACGTAGAGCGTGATGCCGCCGACGATCAGGAGCAGCAGCAGGGCGAGGGCGACATATTTCAGGATCTTGCGCATGGGTCCTGTCTACACGCACCGGCCGCGGCGTCAAAGGGACGAAAGGGGGCGCATTCGCGGTTAACGGGCGGGGTGCGGCGATTAACCTTACCGGGCTGTTCAGTACTATTGGGAACGGCGCGGTCAGGCGGTCACGCTAGGAAGCTCGCCATGACCGGGGACAGTTTTCAATTGCCAGCGCCATTTCTTGCGGACCGGGGGACGGTCGACGATGCCGACCGGCTGATCCGCGAGCATGGCGACGAGGCGGGTTTCGCGGCCGCCGCGCGCGCCGAGCAGTTCCGCGCGCTCGGCAATCACATCCATTTCGCGCGCTGGCGCCAGATCGAACGGCTCATCACCTATCTGGCGATCGAAACCGCACTCGATACGGTGCACTGAAGCTCAGAGCCGGAGGCCTGCAGTCTCGGGCAGGCCCGCCATGATGTTGAGGTTCTGGACGCAGGCGCCGCTGGCGCCCTTGCCCAGATTGTCGAGCCGCGCGACCAGCCGGAGCTGGGTGCCGTCGGCGCTGGCGTAAAGCATCAGTTCCATCGCGTCGGTCGCGGTATCGCCCTTGCGGAGCAGCAATTCGCTCTCGTCGCCCGCACGCCGCACGCTCACCAGCTGCGACCCTGCATAATGCGCCGCGAGGGCTTCATAGACCGCATCGGCGGTCGGCGCGTCGAACGCCAGCGGCACTTCGACCAGCATGCCGCGATAGACCGGCACCACCGCCGGGGCAAAGAGCGGCGGATGGGCAAGGCCCGCGCCTTGCTGCATTTCGGGCACATGCTTGTGGCCGAGCGACAGGCCATAGCTGCGAAAGCCGATGTCGGTTTCGGTCTCGAAGCGCGCGATCAGTTCCTTGCCGCCGCCCGAATAGCCCGACACCGCGTTGACGCTCAGTCGCGCGTCCTTCGCGACGATCTTCGCCGCCACCAGCGGCGCGATGAGCGCGAGGAAGCCGGTCGGATAGCAGCCGGGATTGCTCACCCGCGCCGCTGCGGCGACTGCGGCGCGCTGTCCGGCGTTCAGTTCGGGAAAGCCGTAGGTCCAGCCCGCCGCGACCCGGTGCGCGGTTGAGGCATCGATCACCTTGGTGCGGGCGTTGGCGATCATCGACACCGCTTCGATCGCCGCCGCGTCGGGCAGGCAGAGAATGACGAAATCGGCGTCGTTCAGCGCCTCGCGGCGCGCGGCGGCATCCTTGCGCCGTGCCTCGTCCAGCGTGACCAGGCTGAATTCGCTGCGCCCGGCCAGCCGCTCGGCGATTTCGAGGCCCGTCGTTCCCGCCGCGCCGTCGATGAAAACCGTCTGTGTCATAAATTATCGCAGTCTTTTGTATCCGCGCACCGGCGGGTCATGATCCTTGGCCGCCGAGCGTGCGATCACGTCGGCGAGCGGTTCGGTCTGGACGGCCATCCATCGTCGGCTTGCATGGATGATGTTGCGATCGTCGGCCATGATACCGACGTGCCCGGGAAAGAAGACAAGGTCGCCGCGCGCGAGCTCGCCGGGGAGCACGTCCTTATCGGGGCCGAGCGCGGCGAATTGAAGATCGCTGTCGCGCGGCAATTGCACGCCCGCCGCTGCCCATGCCAGCTGGACGAGGCCCGAACAGTCGATGCCACTGGCGGTGCGCCCGCCCCACAGATAGGGTGCGCCGGTCAGGGCTTCGGCGATGCCGGCCGGGTCCGCGCTCTTCGCGCCGGCGTCGACAAGCGCGGCAAGCGGCAGATAGCCGTGCGCGGTGGCGAGCCATTCGCCCTCGACGCTGCCCATGACCAGCGCGCCGCGGGGCAGGATCGCCGTGCCGCCTGCCGCGGCATCGGGCGCGCTGTGCAGGATCGCTTCGGCCGCCGCGACCCGGTGGCTCGGGGCGATCGACGCGCCAAGTGCGTCGGCGGCGAGATAGCCGACATAATGGTCGGCGAGGCAATAGCCCCACGCCCAGCCGCCGGTCAGATCGAGCAGCGCAAACCCCTCGCCGAAGAGGAGTTCGCTGGTCTGGTCGGCGTCGAGCGAGGGCGATCCGCGCAGGACGGCCGAGGGCAACAGGCAGCTCGTCATCATCGGCGCCGCATAATGGGGGGCGAAATGCTGTCCCGCGACGGCGATGTCGGCTAGGTCGGGGCGAATGGCCACGATGCGCGGATCAAAAGCCTGCGACGTGCCGGTCAGCCCGAAGCGGTCGCGCCCGGCACCGACGACGCCGGGGCGTCCCATGCGCACGCGGCTCGCCGCCAGATCTTCGCCACCTTCTGCTGTCAATTCTGTGTCCGATATTTCGTGAGACCGCCATCGGGCGGACAATCGCGGCGCATTAGACCAGCGGTGCCACCTTGATCAAGCCGGATCGCTCTTGCGCCGACGGTCGTAGCGCGCCTGCAGCATCGCCCATGCGGCGCGCAGCCCGAGCGCGGCGCCGCCCTTGGGCCGTCCGGGCTTTGCCGACGGACGCCACGCGAAGGTGTCGAGATGCGCCCAGACGATGCCTTCGCCGACGAAACGCTTGAGAAACAGCGCCGCGGTGATCGTACCGGCGAACGGCGAGGAGCCGGCATTGCCGAGGTCGGCGATGTCGGTTTCGAGCAATTCGGCATAACCGTCCCACAGCGGCATGCGCCACAGCGGGTCGTCGCGGTCGATCCCGCCCGCCAGCATGGCCTCTGCCAGCGCGTCGTCATTGGCGAAGAGCGGCGGCAGGTCGGGGCCGAGCGCGACGCGGGCGGCCCCGGTCAGCGTCGCGAAATCGACGATCAGTTCGGGCTTGCCCTCGCTCGCCTTCGCGAGCGCGTCGCCGAGCACCAGCCGGCCCTCGGCATCGGTATTGCTGACCTCGACCGTCAGGCCGAGCCGGCTGGTCAGCACGTCGCCCGGACGAAAGGCATCGGCCGAGATCGCATTTTCGGCCGCCGCGACAAGGCAATGGAGGCGCACGGGCAGCCCGCTCGCCATCACCAGTTCGGCGAGCGCCAGCACATGCGCCGCGCCGCCCATGTCCTTCTTCATCAGGCGCATGCCCGCCGACGGCTTGATGTCGAGCCCGCCGCTGTCGAAACTGATGCCCTTGCCGACGAGCGCGACGCGCGGGTGATCGGGTTTGCCCCACTCGATCTCGATCAGCCGCGGCGCATGATGTTTCGCCGCCGCCCGCCCGACGGCGTGGATCATCGGAAAGCCCTGCTCGAGCGCTTCGCCCTTGGTCACGGCAACCGTGGCGCCATGCGCTTTGGCGATGCGCTCGGCTTCCTTCTCGATCGCGGCGGGCCCCATGTCGGCTGCGGGCGTGTTGACCATGTCGCGGACCAGCGCCGTTGCGCGCATCTCGGCGACCATCGGGGCGATCGTGCCGACGTCGCCGGTCAGCAGGACGCGGGGCCCGCGCGCTTCGGCCTTGGGACGGTAGCGGTCGAAACGATATTGGCCGCTCATCCAGCCGAACAGCGCCTTGCCGGGCTGGCGGCCGTCGAGGCGGTAGCGTCCCTCGGGCAAGAGCTGTCCCAGCTTGGCGAGGCACCAGGCCGACAGATTGTCGCTGTCGGCCACCGCGGTGACGACCGACCAGTCCTCCGGGCCGTCGCCGGGCAGGATCGCATGCGCAAAAATTTCGGGTTTGTAGGCCGCCGCGGCGAGTGCGGCGCGTTCGCGCGCGCTTCGTCCCTTCAGCCAGCCGTCGTAGCTCGCCTTGTCGACAAGGTGGATCATACGGGCATCCTGCCCCTTGTCGGGCTGGATCAGGTCGGAATAGTCGGTCATGCAAAACTGCTAGGCCTGCAGGGAAACTTTGTCGATTCCCGGCGTTATCCGCGCATGAAGCTTTCACATCCCTCCCGTTTCGCTGCGGCCCTTGCGCCGCTGGTGCTGATCCTGGCCGCCTGTTCGGGTGAACCCGAACCGACGCCTGCCGAAAAGGCGGCCGCTGCCGCCGTGCCCGGTGCCCCGCCGAGTGCGGCTGAAAATTTGAAAGCGGCGAACGCCGCCGCATCGAATGTCAGGGAGGAGGGCGAACTGTTCGAGTTCGCCTACAGCTATCCGAAAGAGGCGGCTGCGCTTCCCGGGCTGGCGGAATGGCTCGACGCTGATCGTGCGGCCAAGCGCGATGCGCTCGCGGCGGAATCGCGGCGTGATCAGGCGCTGGCGAAGAAGGAAGGGTTTCCGTACCGCCCGCACAGTCATCTCCAGGCGTGGCAGCGTGTCACCGACACACCGCGTTTTCTCAGCCTGTCGAGCGAGATTTCGACCTATACGGGCGGCGCGCATGGCATGACGAATTTCGACACGCTGCTCTGGGATCGCAATCACGCGGCGCGGATCAAGCCGCTCGACCTGTTCGTCAGCGGAGAGGCATTCGATGCGGCGATCCGCGATGACTTCTGCGCCGCGATCAAGCGCGCGAAGGCCGCGAAGGGTATCCAGCTGCCCGATGAGGCCGACTCGGTCTTCGCGAAATGCCCGCCGGCTTCGGCGCAGACGATCTGGCTCGGATCGTCCGATGGGCGGCGCCTCGACCGGATGACGATCGCCATCGCGCCCTACGAGATCGGCGCCTATGCGGAGGGCGACTATCGCATCAATCTGCCCGTGACCGCCGCGCTTTTACGCGCCGCCAAGCCCGAATTCGCCGCCGACCTTCGGGCGGGCAGGTAGGAACGACACGATGGCCAAGTCCTCCCGGGCCGGCAAGGTCGGCGAAACCGCAGCGGACAAGAAGGGCAAGAAGCGCGCGGCGGCGAAGTTGAAGAAGGAGGTCGGCACCGGCAAGACGATCGTCAGGCCCCCGGCGGATCGCGAGGCCGATCTTGATCGCGCGCCCCGATGGCAGCCGCGTTATCCGGGATCGGGACGGCTTGCGGGCAAGGTCGCGATCGTCACCGGCGGCGACAGCGGTATCGGGCGTGCGGTCTGCGCGCTCTTCGCGCGCGAGGGCGCCGATCTCGCCATCGTTTATCACAGCAACAGGAGCGACGCCGACGACACCGTTGCGATCGTCGAGGGCGAGGGGCGCCGCGCGGTCAGTATCAAGGCCGACGTCGGCAAGCCGGGTGCGGGCGCCAGGATCGTGGAGAAGACAGTGGCGAAGCTCGGCCGCCTCGACATCCTCGTCAACAATGCCGGCGAGCAGCATCCCGCCGGGGACATTCGGGACATCCGCCCCGAACAGCTCGAGCGCACCTTTGCGACGAACATCTTCGGTATGTTCTATCTCGTGCAAGCCGCGCTGCCGTACCTCGGGAAGGGGGCGGCGATCGTCAATTGCACCAGCGTCACCATGTACCGGGGATCGGGCGGCCTGCTCGATTACAGCGCCACCAAAGGAGCGATTACCGCCTTCACGCGCTCGCTCAGCGAAAATCTGGTCGCAAAGGGGATTCGCGTCAATGCGGTCGCACCGGGACCGATCTGGACCCCGCTCAACCCGCGTGGCGGTGCGCCCGCCGACAAGATAGCGACCTTTGGCGAAAGCACGCCGATGAAGCGCCCCGGCGAGCCCAATGAGGTTGCACCGTGCTTTCTGTTCCTCGCCTGCGACGACAGCAGCTATATGTCGGGCCAGGTGCTGCATCCCAACGGCGGGACGATCGTTAACGGATAGGGGGCAGGCAGGAGAAAACCGATGCCAGCCAGGTCCAAAGCCCAGCAGAAAGCCGCCGGAGCCGCACTGAGCGTCAAGCGCGGCGACACGCCCAGGTCGAAGCTCAAGGGCGCGTCGAAGGAAATGGTCCGGAGCATGACCGTAAAACAGCTCGAGGATTTTGCCCGCGGTTCGACGAAGGGCAAACCCGAGCATGTCGATTGAGGCGAGGCGGCGGGTTCCGGCCGGTCAGGGCCGTCTCTTGTTGTCACCCGGGATTTGAATACGGGGCTTCTTGTCGCGGCGTTGCAGGGACGAATCCCGTTCAAGTCTGAGAGAACGGATGGAATGACGGGAATCGACCGGTTGCGGCCGCTCTTCTCCCCTCCCGCTTGCGGGAGGGGTCGGGGGTGGGCAGCGGCGTCGCGATGGCCCACCCCGCTGCGGCTAGCCAGCAAGCTGGCAAGCCTCGCTGCCCCTCCCGCGTGCGGGAGGGGAAACCGGTTCGCCACCCAATCGGCAGCTCACCACCCCATTTCGGGAACTGCCGGTCGGTTCGACACCCATGGTAGCAAGCGACCGATTGCGGACATTCCGTCGGATAATCCCGTTCGTGTCGAGCGAAGTCGAGACACCCATCGGGAACGCGTGCCTTCCGGGTCTCTCGACTTCGCTCGACACGAACGGGCATAGAGGACAGTCCCCTTCCCACCCCATAGCCGCCGTGCCTGAAATGGATTAGCCCCGGAGCCCTTTTGGGGACTCCGGGGCTATCGACTGCGGCCCAGTGCAGCCTATTTTTTCGGCGGCGCCTTCGCGGGCGCGGTGCCGCCCGCCTTCACCGGCAGCTTGTTCGGCACTTCATACGGCGACCCCATGGCAACCATGTGGCTGATCGCGATACGGCGCACGGGCAGAGCCTTCGGCTGGATGCCCTGATAGGAAAAGCTGGTCGCGCTGTGGCATTCGAAACAGTTGTTGCCCTGCTGCCCCTTGGCGCTCTGGAGGAAGGTCTCCGCGGTGCTGTTCATCAGGCTGATCGCGCCGACCGCGTTGGTCTGGTTCAGCTTCTGCCAGTTGGGGTTGGTCGTGACATAGCGGTTCGGCTGGAACCACACCGTGCCGATCAGGTTGTAATTCTGGATCGGCGAATTGTTCGGGAAGCTGGCGGCTTCCTTTTGCGATGCGGCGTTGATCGCGGCGATGTTCGCGGGGCCGTTCGGCTGCGTGTCGCCGCCGGTCCGGTTCATCTGGACGATCTGCGTCGCCGGCGAGAACGTCCCCGTATTCGCATCGAAGCTGACGGTCGCGGGGGTGGTGTTGGTCTCCACCAGCAGCGCAGCCTGCGAAAAGGGCGTGCCTGCCTTGTAGAAGGTGTGATGGTTCGGGTTGCTGGCACTGGCATCAAAGACGAAGCTGTTGTCGGCAAACATTGGCGCATTCAGCTTGTGCTCGAAGGTCGCCCACAGGAATTCCGGGTGGTTCTCGACATAGCCCACGACATGCATACCGACGAGCGCGACCGTCGCCACTTCATACCGGCCGCTCGGGATGGCGATGCAGCCGGTGTCCGTGCAGCTATTCTGCAGCACCGGTACCTCGGCGCTTGTCGTATAGGCTCCCGCAGGCGCGGTTTCGCCGTCGGCGAGCCGGTACCAGGTGGCTTTGACGATCGCATCGCCGGGAGAGAAATAATCGTCCTGGTTCGGATTGCTTTCATAGGCGCCGGTGGCGATCAGATTGCGTTTGACGACGTCGAAATAGTTCGACGTCATATGGCTCGATGCATAGACCGGATAGCCGTTGGGCCCGATAAGCATGCTGCCGTCGGCCTCGACGATCGCCCCGTCCTGATTGTTTGCGCCCGGCGCCGTGGGGACCGGTTTCATATGGGCGTCGAGCCGCAGCAGCGAGGTGCGCGGGACCCTGGCGGTGTTGGCGAGCAGATCATCGGGGACCCGCCAGGTCAGAAAGCGCGGGGTGCCGTCGATCGGCGCATTGGCCCAGACAAAGGTTTCCCACGACCATTGATTGAACAGGCAGTCGTCGGCGGTCGCGCTCATCGCCGTCGGCATCGTCGCGGTCGGGCCGAGATAGGCTTCGAGCCCTTCGGCCCAGCCCAGACCTTCGGGACAGCTGCCTGCCGCGGCGACCTTGGTGCCCTTTTCGCCGTAGCCACTGTCCTGGCACCCGGCGAGCAGCATGGCTGCGATCAGTCCTGTTGTGATCGAGAGAAGTTGTCTTGCGGGGAATATGCTTTCAGAAAAATTCATGATGCGCCCTCCTCATGAACTTATTCAAGTTACTACGGAGAAGGTTGGGAGTAAATACTGAGGGGCGGAGCGGGATTTAATCCGCACATATATTGATACCAATCTGGATGTATCTTCGCTTTCCCGATTTTTCATCCCGCCGACGTGCGCATCGGCGGACTGGATTCCATTGGCGCAATCCGGCATCATCCGCGGCAATTGCCGGGCAATTAAGGGGGAGGGGAATATGCGCGCGATTGTTGCGGGAGTGGCGGGGCCGATGGTCCTGATGGTTTCGGGTTGCAGCTACCAAGCGGCGCTCGACAAGATGGTGTCGCCCGAGCGACAGAAGGAAATTGTCGATATCGGGCAGCGTTTCTGCACCGACCCGGTTGCCAACACGCGTTTGCTGCATCCGGAGATCGCCGGGACCGCGGCGGAGGCGGCGCCGTTGCTTCCGCGCGAATGCCCCGCAGGTCGCGCGACCTGGCAGCTTGCGTCCTATCAGTGGAAAACCAACGTCGAACCCGGGTTGAAGCAGCAGCAGGAAGAGGCCGTGGTCGTCGGCACGGGCAAGGGCAAATGGACGACGGTGTCGCTGCGCTTCTTCGCCGAGAATGGCGGGCCGATGCAGATCACCTCGTGGAATGTTCTGGGCAGCGCGACCAAGCCCGACGCCCTGCGCTTTGCCGAACAATATGAGGCCGGGGTGAAGGTGATCGCCGCGGTCGGTGCAGCCGTGTTGCTGGCAATCGGCGGATTGGTGTTCTGGCTGGTGCGGCGTAGCCGGACCCGAAAGGCCGCTACGCCGCCGCCCGCCTGATTACTCCGCCGCCTCGAGCGCCGGCGCCGTTTCGGCGGCGTGGGGCTTGCCGAATGCCAGCACGCCGTCGTCGATCGCGCCGGTGCGCATGTCGATGCGGTCCTGGATGTAGTTCTGGCTGAGCCGCCAGGGCAGCGCGACCGCGCTTTTCGGCATGATGTGCAGCGACCGCTGGATATAGCCCGACGAGAAGTCGAAGATATTCTCTTCGGTCAGGGTCGACGGATCCTCGAGCAGCGGGAGCGCGATCTCGGTTCCCGTCGCCCGCATGTGATTGAGCACGCGGCAGACATATTCGGACACGATGTCGGCGCGCAGCGTCCAGCTGGCGTTCAGATAGCCGAACACCGCCGAGAAGTTCGGGACGTTCGAAAACATGCACGCCTTGTAATAGAAATGCTCGCTCCAATCGACGGGATCGCCGTCGACGCGAACCGGTATCTTTCCTGCGACCGCCAGCTTGAGCCCGGTCGCGGTGACGATGATGTCGGCGTCGAGGTGCTGGCCCGACTTGAGCTGGATGCCGGTCGCGTCGAAGCGCTCGATATGGTCGGTCACGACCGACGCCTTGTCGGCTTTCATCGCCTCGAAGAAGTCGGCGTCGGGGACGAGGCACAGCCGCTGTTCCCACGGATTGTAAGGCGGGGTGAAGGCCTTTTCGTCATAGCGGTCGCCGAGCGCGGCCTTGACCTTCTTTGTCAGGAAATCCTTGACCTTCTGGGGCTTGTCGCGGGCCTTTTTGAAGACGATGTCCTGCAGCTTCACATTCTTGAAGCGGGTGATCTTGTAGGCGAGTTCCTCGGGCAGGATCTTGCGCAGGAAATTGGCGAAGCCGTCCTTGGCGGGACGGATCGCGTACCAGGTCGGGGTGCGCTGGAGCATCGTCACGTGCCCCGCCTCCTTTGCCATCGACGGAACGATGGTCACCGCGGTCGCGCCCGAACCGATAACGACGACCTTCTTGCCCTTGTAGTCGAGGTCCTTCGGCCAGAACTGCGGGTGCAAAATCTGTCCCTGGAAATCGGCCCGGCCGGCGAAATTGGCATCGAAGGGCTCGTCATAGTCATAGTAGCCCGCACCGAGATAGAGCCAGCGCGCGGTCGTCGTCGATTGCGTCCCCTGGCTGTCCTCCATCGTCACGGTCCAGCGGGCGTCGGCGCTGTCCCAGTCGGCGCCGACGACCTTGCGATCGAAGCGGATACGCTCGCGGATGCCGCGCTCGTCGACGATGCGGTTGAGATAGTCGAGAATCGCGGGGCCGTCGGCGATCGATTTTTCATGCTTCCACGGCTCGAAGACGAAGCCCAGCGTGTGCATGTCGCTGTCCGATCGGATGCCGGGGTAGCGGAACAGGTCCCATGTGCCGCCAAGGTCGGCGCGGCGTTCGGCGATGCCGAAGCTGCGGTCGGGGCAGTTCATCTGCAGATGCACCGCCATGCCGATGCCCGAGATGCCGGCGCCGACGATCAGCACGTCCTGATCGACCGGCGCGGCCGCGTTGCTTCCCGTGCGCTCCATGGTCGCGGTACCTGCCATGATTTCGTCTCCCATATATCTTTAGGATGCAGCTTACGCACCACGTTGCATTTTGCAATCGAATTGACGTTAACGGAAAGCGGGCGGGGAAGGCAGCTCCGCTTGCTGCTGTCACATTAATGTCATAGGGGCGAAATCGATTTGTCACGCATCGGCGGGCGCGCCGGGCCAAGCATAGGAAAGGACTGATAAAATGCGTCAAATTGCGGTCCTTCCCTACCGATTCGGCGGCCCCGCACAGGATGGCCCGACCGAAATCCTGCTCATCACCTCGCGCGAGACCAGGCGCTGGGTGATCCCGAAGGGCAATCCGCTGACCGGCATGACCCGCCACGCCGCCGCCGCGATCGAGGCCGAGGAAGAGGCGGGGGTGATCGGCGCGGTCTGTCCGACGCCGATCGGCAGCTACCAGTATCGCAAGCGCCGCGCCAATGGCGCCGCGGTGATGCTGGACGTCGAAGTGTTCCCGCTCGCGGTCACCAACGAGCTTCCCGAATGGAAGGAAGACGGCGAGCGTGACCGCCAATGGTTTCCGTTCCACGCCGCCGCGGCTGCGGTGGAGGAGCCCGATCTGCAAGCCTTGATCCGATCGTTCGGCGACAGCGGTTTCCGCGCCGCCGCGCGGCCGGACGGGGTCGTTTTCAATGTTGCCGAAAAAACAGGGGTCAACCGCATGTTCGCATGGTTCCAGCGCTTGCTGCCGCGACAGGGCAATTTCTTCGAACTCTTCGAAAGCCATGCCGCGACCCTCGTCGCCGGGGCGAATGCACTGTCGCGCCTGCTGCAGGGCGGCAACGGCATGGCCGACCATATCCAGGAAATCATCGAGCGCGAGCATGACGCCGACGCGATCACCCGCGAAGTGCTGCAGACGGTGCGCCGGACCTTCCTGACGCCGTTCGATCGCAGCGCGATCACCGACCTGATCGCTTCGATGGACGATGCGATCGACGAGATGCAGAAGACTGCGGGCGCGGTCGACCTGTACGACGTCACCGAATTCGAGCCCGAGATGCGCGATATCGCGGGGATCATCGTCGACGCCGCACGGCTCACCGCCGAGGCGCTGCCCCTGCTCCGCAACATCGGTGCCAACGGGCCGCGGCTGCACGAACTGACCGAGCGGCTGGTCCGCATGGAAGGGCATGCCGACGAGATCCACGCGGCGGGGCTCAAGCGCCTGTTCCGTGAAATCGGCGCGACCGACACGACGCAATTCATCATCCGGCGCGAGCTTTACCGCCATCTCGAAACCGTCGTCGACCGGTTCGAGGACGTCGCCAACGAAATCGACGGTCTGGTCATCGACCACGCATAAGCGGGGGCGTCCACCATGCACGAAATCGCTTTTCCCCTGCTCGTCGGCCTCGTCATCCTGGCGCTGGCGTTCGATTTCCTCAACGGACTGCACGATGCGGCGAACAGCATCGCGACCGTCGTCGCGACGCGGCTGCTCAAGCCCGTCCAGGCGGTGATCTTTGCCGCCTTCTTCAACTTCGCCGCCTATTTCCTGAGCCTTGCCTTTCCGGCGCTGCACAAGGTCGCCGAGACGATCGGCGCGGGGCTCATCGACAAGGATCTGGTGACGCCCGCGGTCGTCTTTGGCGCGCTGGTCGGGGCGATGTTCTGGAACGTCGTGACCTGGCTCAAGGGCATTCCGTCGTCGTCGAGCCACGCGCTGGTCGGCGGCATCGTCGGTGCGGGCGTGGCGCATGCCGGGTTCGAGGGCATCCAGTGGACCGGTCTCAACAAGACGGTGATCGCGATCTTCCTGTCGCCGATGCTCGGCATGCTGCTCGCGATGCTGGTCATGCTGCTGAGCAGCTGGGCGCTGCGCCGCGCGAGTGCGAAATTCGCGGAGCGGACCTTCCGCACGCTCCACCTTTTCTCTTCCGCGGCTTATTCGCTGAGCCACGGGCTCAACGACGCGCAAAAGACGATGGGGATCATCGCCGTGCTGCTCTACTCGACCGGATATCTGTCGGGCGAGTTCCATGTTCCGCACTGGGTGGCGTTCGCCTGCTATATCGCCATCGCGCTCGGTACGCTGTCGGGTGGGTGGAAGATCATCGAAACGATGGGCGGGCGCATCACCAAGCTGTCGCATCATCAGGGTTTCGCGGCGTCGACCGGCGGCTCGATCATGGTCTTCACCGCGAGCCTGCTCGGCATTCCGGTGTCGACGACGCACACGATCACTGGCAGCATCATCGGCGCCGGCGTTGCGCGCCGCGCGAGTGCGGTGCGCTGGGGCGTCGCGAGCAACGTCGTCGCGGCGTGGTTCATCACCATCCCCGCCAGCGCGGTCGTCGCGGCGCTCTTCTACGCGCTCACCCGGCTTTTCTGACCGAGGCGGGGTTGTGTTTGAGTGAGAACGTAATAAGAACATATCGGTCGATGCGATAGCGGAGAACCGGTCATGGCGGGTGATTTCGATTTCCAGATCGGCAGCTGGCGGGTGCGGCATCGCCGCCTGAAAGCGCGGCTGGCCGGCTGTGACGATTGGGAAGAGTTCGACGGGCTTTGCGACATGCGCCCGATTCTGGGCGGCGATGGCAATGTCGAAGACAATATCCTCCATATCCCCGGCGGAACCTACCGGGCGATCGCGCTGCGTTCCTTCGATCCCGCCCGAAAGAGCTGGGCGATCTGGTGGCTCGATGCCCGCAGCCCGCACAGTCTGGACGTCCCGGTCATCGGCCGGTTTGCGGATGGCGTCGGGCATTTTTACGCCGACGACACGCTCGACGGGCGTCCGATCCGGTTGCGCTTCATCTGGAGCCGCACCGACAGCGCATCGCCGCGCTGGGAGCAGGCGATGTCGGCCGATGGCGGCGCCAGCTGGGAAGTGAACTGGACGATGGATTTCATCCGGTGATAACCGGGCTGTCCCGTTTCACCTCGCCGGGCGGTAATCGACACGCGCGCCGCCGGTCATCCGCACCGGCAGGTAGAGGCCGTTGCCATAGGCCCGGATCGCGCCGGTCTCGAAACCGTCGACATGGGTGCGGATGACGAAGGGGCCCTCGCGCCGCTCGTCGACCGCGCGGCGGATCTTGCCCTGCAGTTCGGCGAGGTCGCGCGCGAAATTCTGGGTCAGCGCCTCGGCGATCAGCGGTGCGAATTCCTCGCTGCGCCCGATCAGGATGAGCACGTCGCCCGCGACGCCATCCGTGTCGCCGTTGATCACGAGATCGGTGAAGCGGATTTCGGCCGACCCGGGCGCATTGACCGGGATCGCGGTCATCCAGATCCGCCCGTGCGTCGGTTTGCCGGTGCGCGCTTCCAGCCGGGCATCGACGTCGACGCCCACCGCGACGCGGCCGCCGGGGGCTCCATAGACGGTCGACGGGCCGAACTTGACCATCATCGGGCCGATCTTGGGCAGCACGAAGGGACGCGTCGCGCGCTTGGCGAGCGCGCGGTCGATCACCGGCTGCAACGGCGCATAGTCCGCGACGACGGGAACGCGGATGTCGAGATGCGGACGCGGGGTCTTGCGGACCAGCGCGGGCAGCGGTGTCGGGTCGGGGTCGGCCGGCCGGTCCCCGACGAAGGTTTCGGTGATCCCTTCGATCCCGAGATCGAGCCGCAGCCGCTGGCCATCGAGATGGTAGCCGCCGTAAAGGATGCGCTGCGGCGTGACGCGCATCCACACCGGCGGGTTCTGATGGTTGAGTTCGAGCGCGGTGAAGCTCTGTCGCCAGATGTCGGCCGCCTGACGGCGCAGATCGATCTTTGCGATCTCGCGGTTCACCTCGCGCTCGATGCCTGCGACCACGGGCTTGAGCCTGGCATCGGCTTCGTCGGTGAAGGTGATGCGCTTGCCGAGGAAGTCGATGCCCGGCGCACTGGTCCAGCCATAGGCGATGCGCGCCTTGCCCTGCATGCGCCAGTTCGCGGCGAGGTCGAGCCGGATGCGCGCGTGAGCGAGCGCCGATCCGGTCGCGGTCTCACCCTTGAGCACCCCGCCGACGTCGCGCGCGCTGATGCGCGCATTGATCGGCACATCGACGACGATTTCATTGCCTTCGCCGCGAAACTTGAGCGGCCCGCGCGTGACCTGCCCGACGATCGTGCAGGGGATGGCGGGGGTGACCTTGACCTTCCTGCCGAAAACCTTGACCCGCTGCGGCGGGACGCACGCCTTTTCGTGGCGGTCGATTGTCCACAGCGTCCGCGGGATCGCGCGTTCCAGTTCGCGCTTCAGCGGGCTGATGTCGGCGTTGATCGGAACCGCGATCAGCGAGGTCTGCGTCGGCGAGGGCGCGGTGTCGGTGGCGCGCGGCGGGGCTTCGGCGCCGCCCTTTGCGGGGTCGCAGGCGGTGAGCGCCGGTGTCAGCAGCAAAGTCGTGATAGCCAGTGGGATCAATCGCATGTGGTGCCCCTGATGCGGTGTCTGCTTCCATAACATGGCGGGCGCGAACCTGTTCCCTACCGAATGGATCCGGTGGAACGGAAACGAAATCCCCCTTGCGAGAGCACCCTGATTCGGCTTCCGTCCGTGGTGCCCGTCTCGGCGGCGCGTGAGCGAAGGCGCCTTGGTATTCCTCCCCGCTGAGGCGGTGGCTGCTGGTCGCCACCGACAGGAGCCGGGGAAGGCGGCTTGGCAATCGGGCCGGGTGTCGGCACAACGATTCCATGACATGGGGAGGGTTAATTTTGTCGCGATCGACTTTGGGGAGCGTCCTAGGAGCACTGATGGCGTTTGCGGCCGTGCCGGCATCTGCGCAGGAGGGCGACGACGGGGCATCAGCGCGGATCAACTATACAACTTACAGCGACGATCAATTGTCGAGTGCGTTTGATGCGCAGGTGGCGCTCGACCAACCCGACTGGTGTCGTGTCATGGTGCCGTTGACGCGCCAGATGATCACGCGTGGCAGTTTTTCGTCGCGGCTCGACGCGCTCGAAGCCTATTCCAACCTGATGTGCTCGGCCGGCGAGAAGCGTTGGTCGGACGCCTATATGTGGATGATCGCGCTGGAGCGGAGGAGCGGCAAGCCGTCGGCCTTTCCGATGGGGGTCGGGGTTTCTCACCTCGCCGAACGCTATGACGCCGCCGAGGAAAGGCTTTTCGCATACATTGATGCCGACGACCGGATGACGCTGACCGACGGCGATTCGAAAGTCGTGTGGGATCTGGCTCAAGCCTATGTGAAGGCGAAGGAGCGCGAACGCAGTCTTGCACTTTTTCGCGCCCTGATACGCCCCGAACGGTTGGCGAAGTTCCCCGCCGCGGATCGGGATATCATCGGCTCGGAGCTTTTCCAAATTGAGGTGGAGACCGGAAACACGACCGCTGCCGCCACGAACCTCGCTTATTTGAAATCCCCCTATGCCTTCAAATCGGCCTTGGGGGATCGCCGCTACGCGAAGCTGTGGCCGCAGATCGAAGCTAAGGCTGGCCGCAACATGGTGCACGTGATCGACGCGCAGGTTGATCGGAGCAAGGCAGACTTTGAGGCCGCGCCAGATAATATGGCGCTGATGAAGGACCTCGCAAATGCCTATCTGATCGCGGGGCGCTTCGATGATGTCGTGACTTTGGTTGGCGCACACGAACCGGCTCGCGACACCTATGCCGATATGTTGACCGAGGATATGGGATGGGCGCTCAACGTAAAGGTCTATGCGCTCGACGCGCTGGACCGTTCGGCTGAGGCCGAGATGATTTTCGACGATATCGCAGCGCTTGATCTCGACGGACGATCGCGCGGCTGGCTGGTCAATTTCGTCATCAACCGTGCTCTAAGATTCGTCGACCTGGGGCAGGGTGAAAAGGGGCTTGCCGCCGCTAGCCTGGCGAAAGAGGTCGCCGCTGAAACGGGGAATGAATTTGCCCGCATGCTCGTACGGCGTGCGACCCTATGCGCGCTGCAGGCCGAGGGGCGTACGGACGAGATGCCACCGTTGGTCGCCGAGGTCATCGAGCACCAAGCGGAGGCGCCTGCGGAGGCGGCCGCAGCGTTGCTGTGTGCCAATGCGGACGATGAAGCGGCGCGGATTGCACGCACAGCGCTCGAAGATCCGACGCGTGCGGGCGCGATGATCAACGCGCTGCAGTCCCGCGAATTCGAACTTTTTTACAATGATTCGGTAACGCCGGGTATGTTCGATCGCATTCGCAAGCGACCGGATGTGGCGCCGCTCTTCGACAAGCACGCGCGCGATATTCCGCGCGATTTCGCGCCGCCGTTCACCGAGCGTCGGTCTGCCTTGCGTGCGGCGCGTGACGCGGCGGAGTAACTGCCGCCAAGCGCTCCGTTTTAGCCTGCAACCACCCCGAACAGGTCGTGCTCGTCGGCATCCTCGATCGCGACGTCGACGATGTCGCCGGCCCTGAGCGTCGCCGCGACGTCGCGCAGATAGACATGACCGTCGATCTCGGGTGCGTCGGCCTGGCTGCGGCCGGTGGCGCCGATGCTGCCGTCCCAGTCAGGATCGTTGGGGTCGGCTTCGCCGACTTCGTCGATGATCACGGGGAGCCTGCGGCCGATCTTGGCCTCGAGCTTCGCGGCGCTGATCGCGGCGGTCTTGGCCATGATGCGCTGGAAACGTTCTTCCTTGACCTCTTCGGGCACGGGGTCGGGCAGGGCGTTCGCCTGCGCGCCCGCGACGGGTTCGAAGCGAAAGGCGCCGACGCGGTCGAGCTGGGCTTCGTCGAGCCAGTCGAGGAGATACTGGAAATCCGCCTCGGTCTCGCCCGGGAAGCCGACCACGAAGCTCGATCGGATCGCGATGTCGGGGGCGATCGCGCGCCAGCTTTTGAGCCTTTCGAGCACCTTCGCTTCGTTCGCGGGGCGCTTCATGCGCTTGAGGACGCTGGGCGACGCGTGCTGGAAGGGGATGTCGAGATAGGGCGTCAGCAACCCCTCGGCCATCAGCGGGATCACCGCATCGACGTGGGGATAGGGGTAGACATAGTGGAGGCGCACCCACGGGGCCTTGCCTTCGCTGGTCTGAAGCTGGCCGAGTTCGCGGGCGAGGTCGGTCATATGAGCGCGGACTTCGCGGCCCTTCCACTCGCGCGGATCGTGGCGCGTGTCGACACCGTAAGCCGACGTGTCCTGGCTGATGACGAGCAGTTCCTTCGTCCCCGCGGCGACGAGCTTTTCGGCCTCGCGCAGCACCGCGTCGATACGGCGGCTGACCAGTTTGCCACGCAGGTCGGGGATGATGCAGAAGGCGCAGCTGTGGTTGCAGCCTTCGGAGATCTTGAGATAGCTATAGTGCCGCGGCGTCAGCTTGAGCCCGCCTTCGGGCACCAGATCGACGAAGGGCCCCTGCGTCGGCGGCGCGGCGTCGTGCACCGCATCGACGACCTGCTCATATTGGTGCGCGCCGGTGACGGCCAGCACCTTCGGGAAGCGCGCGCGGATCACCTCGGCCTCGTTGCCCATGCAGCCGGTGACGATGACGCGGCCGTTTTCGGCCATCGCCTCGCCGATCGCCTCGAGGCTTTCCTCCTTGGCGCTGTCGAGGAAGCCGCAGGTGTTGACGAGCACGACGTCGGCGCCGGCATAGTCGGGCGAGAGGCCGTAGCCGTCGGCGCGCAGCTTGGTGAGAATCCGTTCGCTGTCGACGAGCGCCTTCGGGCAGCCGAGCGACACCATGCCGACCTTCGGCTGGGCAGGGAGGGTTTTGACTGTCATGATCGGTCGCGCCCATAATCGATTCCGTCGCGCTTGTCACGCGCGGCGCTTGGCGCCATGCGGAGGCGCAGAACCGGTAATGCGAGGTGGACGATGGCGATAGGTGTCTGGGCGGCGATTTCGGCGGCGGTCGCGGTGGCGGCAGGGGCGTTCGGCGCGCACGGCGCGGCGGGGCCGCAGCAGGCCGAATGGCTGCGCACCGGCGGAGTGTACCAGCTGATCCACGCGGTCGCGGCGCTGGCGATCATGGGCGTCGCGCGCGGCCCCGCGATCGTGCTGCTCGCGGGCGGGGCGATCTTTGCCGTGACGCTCTATGCAATGGCGCTCGGCGCGCCGCGCTGGCTCGGCGCGATAACCCCGGTCGGCGGCACCCTGCTGATCATCGGCTGGCTGTGGGCGGGGTGGATTTACTGGCGGGGGTGAGGGCGGGAAGCCGCCCTGTCGAGGCCGGATCGGTCTTTCGTCATGACGCTGCATGGCGCTGAGTGTATCGGCGTTTATCCCGCTCGCATCCGTATGGCGTCATTGCGCGCGAAGCGAAGCAATCTCCAGCTATCGTTCTGTCTTGCCGATGGCTGGAGATTGCTTCGTCGCTCCGCTCCTCGCCATGACGATAAAGGAGCCACGGATGCCAAGGGGATAAACGCCGAGTGTATCGACGGGGGCCTTGCCGAGAAGCGCCCTTCGACAGGCTCTGCGCTGCGGCGCACCCTGATCCCGACCGTCTAACCCGCGGCCACGCTCGCCTCGCATTCCTCGCAGCGGACGACTTCGACGACCTGGTCGCCCGGTTCGAGCCGTCGCGCCTCGGACTCCCAGAAGCCATAGGGCTTGCCCGCGCGATAGATGCGCAGTCCGCGCCCCTCGCTCGCGAGTTCGTCGATGCTGCGCCCCACTTCCTCGGCCGCCACGGGCCGTTCGCGCAGCTGGACGCGCCCGCCGATGCTGGCGAGGTCGGCCATATAGTCGGCGACATGCGCGCCCTGTGCCGATCCGGCGAGGAGCAGCCCGGTGAAGCTGACAGGGTTGATGACGTTGTTCGCGCCCGCCTGCCGCGCGAGCAGTTCATTGTCCTGCGCGCGGATGACGACGCTGATCGGGACATGGGGCGCAAGGTGGCGGACGGTGAGCACCATCAGGATCGAGCTGTCGTCGCGGCCCGCCGACACCAGCACCGACTGCGCCTGTGCGATGCGGACGTCGATCAGCGTGTCGTCGTTCGAGGCATCACCCTGGAGGACGTTGCAGCCCATCGCTTCGGCCTGCTCGATCCGCGCCGCCGACTGGTCGATGACGACGATGCAGCCGGGGTCGGTGCCGCGCGCGATCAGTTCCTTGACCGCCTCGCTGCCGCTGACGCCGAAGCCGAGGACGACGATATGATCGGTGAGCTTTGCCTGAATGCGGGCCATGCGCCATTTGTCCCATGTGCGTTTGATGACGAAATTATAGGCGGTGCCGACGAAGATGAAGAGCACCATGATGCGGATCGGGGTGACGATCACCGCCTCGATCAGCCGCGACCGGTCGGACACCGGCGCGATGTCGCCGAACCCGGTGGTCGTGACCGAGATCATCGTGAAATAGACGACGTCGAGGAAGCTGATGTGCCCGTCGTGGCTGTCCTTGAGCCCGGCGCGGTCGATCCAGTGGACGAGGATGACGATCCCGATCAGGAAGAAGGCAAGCCCCAGCCGTGCGATGACGTCGGCCCAGATCGGCCATTTCGCGGCGCGGCGCAGCAGGTTGAAGCTGTGCTGCAGGTGCAGTTTCGGGTTGGGCTTGCGGCTCATCGGGCGGGCAACTGCCGGAGCGGGTCGATCGGCAGGCGGTTGCGGCGCAGCTGGAAGTGGAGCTGCGGCGATTGCACCTGGCCCGTCGCGCCGGCGCGGCCGATGACCGCGCCCGCCTTCACCGCCTGGCCGCGCCGCACGTCGAGTTGCTGCGCATGGCCATAGGCGCTGACCCACCCGCCGCCATGGTCGATCAGGATCAGCCCGCCATAGACGCCGATCTGGTCGCCGGCATAGGCGACGACACCGTCGGCGGCGGCATGGATCGGGGTGCCCGCGGCGACCGCGATGTTGATGCCGTCGTTGACCTTGCCCGGCGCGAGCGGACCGAATTTCGCGATCACGCGCCCGTCGAGCGGCCAGCGGAAGCGGCCCGAAAAAGCGGCGGGCGGGGCGATCGCGGTAGTGATGGCGCCGCGGGGGGCGGCGCTGGCCGCCGCGGGCGCCCGGTTTTCGGCGAGCGCGGGCTGGCTGCCCGTCGCGATATCGTCGATGTCGAGATTGAAGGCGGCGGCGCGCGCGGCGATGTCGACCTGCTGCGGGGTCTGGGCGCGTGCGGCGTTGGGCAGCTTCAGCCGCTGGTCGATGCGCAATATATAGGGTTCGGTGAGCGCGTTGAGCGTCACGATCTCGCCCCAGTCGACGCCATAGGCCTGCGCGATGCCGATCCCGGTCTCGCCCGCGCCGACGCGGTGGTAGAGGCCCGCGGGGATGCGCAGCCGCTGGCCGGGGACGAGGCGGAAGGGGGTGGACGAGGCGTTTTCGATGCGGATCGCCTCGACGCCCGCGCCGGTGATCTCGCTGATTTCCTGGATCGACTGGCCGCGGCTGACGATATGGATCGACGCCTCGACGCGCTGCGCATTGGGGACGACCGGCTGGAGCGTCCAGGTCGGGCGGATGTCGCCGCCGGTGACGCGCTCGGCGGGCGGGAGCGGGGCATAGCCCGGCGTCGGCGTCGGGGTCGGCGCGGGCGCCACCGCGCGGTGCGGCGGTGCGGACGCGGGAATGCAGGCCGCGAGCGGCGCGGCGAGCAACGGAAGCAGAAACAGGCTGCGATGGTCCCCCATGCGCCTTATGTGCCAAAGCCTTGGCGGCTTGACCAGCCGCGACGTCATGGTGGCGGGCGGCGGGGCGGGATGGATAGGTGCAGGGCTGCGAGCACGGCGGCATTGGGGTGGGGATCGGACCAACTTCTATCCCCGTTCGTGTCGAGCGAAGTCGAGACACTCCGAAGGCACGCTTTCCCGATGGGTGTCTCGACTTCGCTCGACACGAACGGGATTACTGGACGGAATGTCCGCTTCTGGTCGGTAGCGGTCGGGAGCGGTCATCCCGGACTTGACACGGGGGCCATGGAGACAGCGTTGAAGGAATGGATTCCAGATCAAGGTCCGGCTTATCCCCTCGGCATCCGTAGTCCCCTTTATCGTCACTCCGCTCCTCGCAATGACGCAATACGGATGCGAACGCGATAGTCGCCGATCAGGTCCGGGATGAGGATGGAGGCGGTGCGGCATTGCGCTCGGTTGCGGCCATCAGATGCGCGGGGAAGGGGGCGACGAGGGTTTGGGCGTCTTTCCAGTCGGCGGCCAGCCAGCGCTCTTCGTCGCCGGCGTGGAGGATCAGCGGCATCGCACCGGCGGCGAGGCGCGCGACGAGCGGGTTGGGATCGGTCGCCAGTAGTGCGAAATGCGGGATCTCGTCGGCGAAGCGGACGATGCCCGCGAAGGCGAAGAGCGGCCGGTCGGCGACCGAGAGCGACAGCTGACGGCGGCTGCCCGCGGCGCCCGACCACAAGGGATAGCTTGTCGCGGGGACGAGGCAGCGCAGTTCGCTGTGGCGCAGCGTGCCGATCCAGAAGGGGCTCGCCAGGTTGCGCACGGTCGTCACCGGGGCGTCGCCGCGCGGCGGCGGCGGGACGCCCCAGAACATCGGGCGCAGGCGGCGCAGGCCCGATTTGGCGTCGCGGACGATGACGGGTCCCGGACGGCCCGCTGTGACATAGCCGCCGCTCCACGGATCGTCGCCCGCATCGGCGCCGAAGGTCGCCGCGACGGCGGCGGCCGGGGCGTCGAGGCGGTAGAGGTGCGTCAGTCCGGCATCGCCCCATAGGCGCTGCGCAGCGCCGCGAGCGAGGCGTCGTGGGTCAGGTCGAGCTGGAGCGGGGTGACCGAGATATAGCCGTCGTCGATCGCCTCGAGGTCGCTGTCGTGGCCGAGGCTGTGCTCGATGCCGTGGAGGCCGAACCAGTAATAGCGATAGCCGCGCGGATCGGTGCCCTCGACGATCGAACCGCGGCCGTAATCGTGGAAACCCTGCCGCGTGACGCGGATGCCCTGGACGTCGGCGGCGGGGATGGCGGGGAAGTTGATGTTGATCAGCGTGCGCGGCGGCATGTCCCGGTCGAGCAGCGGACGCAGCACCCTGGCGCCCCAGGCCTCGGCCGCCTCGAAGGGGACATTGTCGCCCATGCCTTCCTTGGCATAGACTTGGCTGAGCGCGATCGCGCGGATGCCTGCGAGCGCGCCCTCAATCGCCGCCGAGACGGTGCCCGAATAGGTGATGTCGTCGCCGAGATTGGCGCCGCGGTTGACGCCCGAGAGGATGAGGTCGGGCTTTTCTGGCATCAGCCTGCCGATCGCCATCATCACCGAATCGGTCGGCGTGCCGGTGCACGACCAGCGGCGCGGCCCGTGCTCGCGGATGCGCACCGGACGCGACAGGGTGAGCGAGTGGCCGGCGCCCGACTGTTCCTCGGCGGGGGCGCATACCCAGATATCATCGCTGAGCTGGCGCGCGATCGCTTCGAGCACCGCCATGCCGGGGGCGTGATAACCGTCGTCGTTGGTGAGGAGGATGCGCACGTTCTGGTTCTTTCAGACTCGTTCGCCCTGAGCTTGTCGAAGGGCCGTCCTTTCTTTTCGCAACGTCAAAGAGAAGAACGGTGCTTCGACAAGCTCAGCACAAACGGATTAGGGGGTGAGCGAGGTGATCCCGCCCATGTAGGGCAGCAGCGCTTCCGGAATCGCGACGCTGCCGTCGGCCTGCTGGTAATTTTCGAGGATCGCGACCAGCGTCCGCCCGACTGCGAGCCCCGAACCGTTCAAGGTGTGGACGAATTCATTGCCGCGACCCATAAACTTCTTTCCGGGTTTCCCATCTTGAAAGCTTGCGGGCTTAGCTTCCTCACGGCGGAAACGGGTGTTCATGCGGCGCGCCTGGAAATCGCCGCAGTTCGAACAGCTCGAAATCTCGCGATAGGCGTTCTGGCCGGGCAGCCAGACTTCGAGGTCATAGGTCTTGCGCGCGGCGAAACCCATGTCGCCCGCGCAGAGCAGCATCTTGCGGTACGGCAGGCCGAGTCCTTCGAGGATCAGCTCGGCGGCGCGCGTCTTGCGTTCGAGTTCGGCGTCGCTGTCTTCGGGGCGGACGACCGAAACCAGCTCGACCTTCCAGAACTGGTGCTGGCGGATATAGCCGCGCGTGTCGCGCCCCGCCGAGCCCGCCTCGGAGCGGAAGCAGGGGGTGAGCGCGGTCATGCGCAGCGGAAGCTGATCTTCGGGCAGGATGTCCTCGCGCACCGCGTTGGTCAGGCTCATCTCGGAGGTCGAGATCAGCCAGCGGCCGTCGGTGGTCTGGAACAGGTCCTCGCGGAACTTGGGGAGCTGCGTCGTGCCGAAGGCGGCTTCGTCGCGGACCATCAGCGGGGTCGCGCATTCGGTGTAGCCCTGTTCGACCGTCTGGCGGTCGAGCATATATTGGCCGAGCGCGCGTTCGAGCCGCGCCATCTGGCCTTTGAGGAAAGCGAAGCGCGCGCCCGACATCTTCGCCGCGGTCTCGAAATCGAGCCCGAGCGCGGGGGCGAAATCGGCGTGCTCCTGCGGCGCGAAGTCGAAGCTGCGCGGGGTGCCCCAGCGCGATATCTCGACATTGCCGTCTTCATCCTCGCCCTCGGGCACGTCGGCGGCGGGGAGGTTGGGGAGCGCGGCGAGCTTGTCCTGCAAGGCGGCGAGCTGTTCGCGTTCGGCGTCTTCCTGCGCCGGGAGCGATGCCTTGAGTTCGGCGACCTCGGCCTTGAGCGCCTCGGCCTCGTCCTTGCGGCCCTGCGCCATCGCCTGGCCGATCGCTTTCGACGCTTCGTTGCGGCGCGCGAGCGATCCCTGGATTTCGGTCTGGAGCGCGCGCAGCGACGCGTCCATGCCAAGGATTTCGGCGGACAGGGGGGCAAGGCCGCGGCGCGCGAGGCCGGCGTCGAAAGCTTGCGGGTTTTCGCGGATCAGGCGGATATCGTGCATGGCCGCGCTATGGCGTCGCGGCTGGCCGGGCGCAAGTATGATCCTCCCCATGGGGAGTTGGCAGCGGCGTAGCCGCCGACCGGGGGGCATGGCGCGACGTTGCCGCCCCTCCACCACCGCCTGCGGCGGCGGTCCCCCCTTCCCACGGCTTCGCCGCAGGGAGGATTATCGTCCCAGCAGCGCGGCGAGCTGGTTCAGCACTGTCCCCCAGCCGTCGTGGAAGCCCATCGCTTCATGCTTTGCCGCATCGTCGGGGGTGCGATGCAGCACGCGCGAGGTGTAGAGCGTGCCGCCGTCCCGCGCTTCGAAGGTCAGGATCGCGGTCAGCGCGAGCCAGGGTTCGAGCGGTTGCCAGCCTTGCTTGAGAACGGTGGTCCAGACCAACCGCTCGTGCGGCACGGCTTCGAGGAAACAGCCCTCGACGTGCGGCTGCCAGTCGCCGTTACCCTCGCGCATATGCGTCTCGAAACCGCCACCGGGGTGAAGCTCGAGCCTGACGACGCGGCATGCGAGCGGCGCCGGGATCCACCAGCGCGCGAGCTTGGCGGGATCGGCCCATGCGTCCCACACCGCGGCGGGCGGGGCGGCGATGCGGCGTTCGATCGTGAGTTCGGTTTCGGCGGACATGATCATCCCTCCGCTGGTTGCGATTCGACGAAGGCGGCGAGGCGGTCGGCGCGCCCCTGCCAGACGGTGCGTTGTTCGGCGAACCAGTCCTCGGCCGCGGCGAGTCGCGCGGCCTCGACATGACAGGTGCGCACGCGGCCGCGCTTTTCGGAGCGGACCAGCCCCGACGCTTCGAGCACCGCGAGATGCTTGAGAAAGGCGGGCAGGCCGATCGCGAAGGGTTCGGCGAGCTGTTTGACCGGTGCCGGCCCGCGCATCAGCCGGCCGACCACCGCGCGCCGCGTCGGGTCGGCGAGGGCATGGAACAGCGTGTCGAGCGCGGGCTGTTGGTTCACCATGTGGTGAAGTTTAATTAAAATATCGCCGATTGGCAAACTATTTGTCGGAGTCAAAAGAAAGGGCCGCCTTTTGGGGGCGGCCCTTCGATAGGTGGCGGGACGAACCCGCCGCCAGTGGATGGCTCAGGCCGCGTCGCGGTCTTCGTCGTTGCGGTTGGCGGCGCGGCGGCGCGCGACGAGCGCGGCGGCGGCGGCGCCGAACAGCAGCAGCATCGGCGGGGCGGGAACCGGCGTGGGGTCGCCCGACGAGCTGCTGGTGCTGCCGCCCGAACTCGACGACGAGGAAGAAGAGGACGAGGAGGATGACGAACTCGACGACGAGCTGCTGCTCGACGAGGAGGAACTGCTGCTCGATCCGCCGAAGCTGCTCGTGCCGCCCGTCGCGCCCGACGAGGTCGCGCCCGACGAGCTGCTGCTCGACGAGGACGACGACGAGCTGCTCGACGAGGAGGAGCTGCCCCCCGAGGAACTGCTGCTCGACCCGCCCGAGCTTGACGACGAGGAGCCGCCCCAGCCCGAGCTGCCCTTCGACGAACTGCCGTGGCCGTGCGAGCTGCCGCCCTTCGACGAGCCACCCGACGAGGAAGAGCTCGACGATGACGAGGAAGACGAAGACGAGCTCGACGACGACGAGCTGCTGGTCGAGGTCGTGTTGCCCGACGTGGTCGAAACATTGCCCGAGGTGGTGCTGACGCCGCCGGTCGAGGTCGAGATGCCGCCGCTGGTCGTGGTCGTGCTGATCCCGCCGGTCGTCGTCGACGACGAGGTCGTGCTGACGTTGCCCGACGTTGTCGAGGTCGTCGACGCGACATTGCCCGAGGTGGTCGAGGTGACATTGCCCGACGTGGTGGTGGTCGTGGTCGTCGTGCTCGACGGATTGGGTTCGCCGCCCGACGTGCTCGACGTGCCGGTCGAGGTCGTGGTCGAGGTGATCACGACGCTGCCGCTGCTGCCGCCGCCCGACGAGCCGCCGAAGAAACCGCCGAAGAAGCCGCCGCCGAAACCGCCGCCGAAACCGCCGCCGACCACGGTCACGCCGCCGCCGCTACCGCCGCCTTCCCATCCGCCGCGCGCGGGGAAGGGGGCATAGGGGATCGGGGGCAGCGGGATCGTCTGGGTGACGACCTGCGTCTGCGGGGTCACGGTGCGGATGACCTTTTTCGTGGTCACGACGCGGCGCACGCGCTTGACCGGCTTCTTTGCGGCGTAGCGCTTGCGCACGACCTGCTTCTTGCAGCAGTTCCCGGCCTTCTGGACCTGGGCCGTGGCGGGCACGTCGCTGATCTTCATCGCGCCGGTGCCGATGATCGCACCGCCGCAGGTGCAGGCGCAGAGCTTTGCGAGGGCCATTCGGACAGACATAAATTGCTCTCTCTTTTCCCGTTGCTTGGTGGGAAGGCGCCACCCCCGGCACCTGTTTGCACCTCTGTTAGCGCCAAAAGGCCAAAGCTTTGTGAACGCGTCCACGGTGTTAACCGCGTTTGACTGTCCGACAGCGGGAAAAGGGTCGCGGAATCAACCCTGCAGGCCTCATATGTGCCAAAATCGGACAGGAGTTGGCTCGATTCTCTCGATTTGGTTAACCGCAGCGCGTGCGCCGGGGCAAATCGGGACGCGCGCGCGGCATCGGGAATCGGTCGCGCGGCGCCCGCCGGTTCACCGGCGCTTCACGCAGCGCGCGCTATCCGCCGCTTCGGCGCTTGTATCGCCTTCACCGGCTGGTTATAGGCGCGCCACTCCCCGGTCCGCCACGCCCGGCGGCACCGCGAGACGAAAGGACGCAAGAGCCCGTCATGCCCACTCAGACCGCCGACATTGGTGCAGACGCGCTCCGCGAAGCCAAATCCAACCTCGATTCGGACTATCTTCCCAGCGACAGCGAAGAATTCATGAACGAGCGGCAGCAGGAATATTTCCGCGGCCTGCTGCTCGCGTGGAAAAAATCGATCCTGTCCGAATCCGAATCGACGCTGGCGCACCTGCAGGACGGCCCGCTGCGCGAGCCCGACTTGGCCGATCGCGCGTCGAGCGAGACCGACTGGGCGATCGAACTCAGGACCCGCGACCGCCAGCGCAAGCTGATCGCCAAGATCGATTCGGCGATCCGCCGCATCGACGAAGGCGAATATGGCTATTGCGCGGTGACCGGCGAGCCGATCTCGCTCGCGCGGCTTCAGGCGCGCCCGATCGCGACGATGACGCTGGAGGCGCAGGAGCGCCACGAGCGCAACGAGCGGATTTCGCGCGAAGACTGACGCGCTCCCCGCGCCCATCGTCGCATTCTGCCCCGCGACGGGACGCAAACCGCCCCGTTTACGGTATTTACGTTTCCGCAAGGGCTGCGCCCTAGATTCGCCCCCTCGACTGTTACGGGGAAGATCGGCGATGGATTCGCAAGGGCCAGCATCTTTGGACGAGGAAGTCGCGGCGCTGTCGCGCGGCGCCGACCGCGACAGCCTGTTCATGCAGGCCAATGTCATCATCGCCGGCAGCACCGAACCCGTGCTGGTGCGCGTGCGCAACCTGTCGGCGGGCGGGATGCTCGCCGAAAATCCGGTCCGGGTCGAACAGGGCGCCGCGGTCGAGGTCGAACTGCGCAACGTCGGCCCGGTGCCGGGACGCATCGTGTGGGCGGGCGAGGGGAAGTTCGGGATCGCGTTCGACTGGGCGGTCAATCCGCAGGCGGTCCGCCGTCAGGTGGTCAACAAGACCGAGCTTCCGGTCAGCCTTTCGGGGCTGGGCCTGAGCAAGGGCCGGCCGGCGATCCGTCCGCGCTGACCCGTTCCGCTTGCGGAAGGAGCAGCCGGGGATCGCGGCCGGAAACGAGGCCGTATCGCGTACGGCCCCGGCGATCGTCAGGCGATCGCGTGCAGCTCTTCCTTGATCCTGAGCTTCTGTTTTTTCAGTTGTGCCAGCACGCCCACGTCGGGAGCGGGGCGCCGTTCTTCATTCGCAATCTTCGCGTCGAGGTCCGCGTGGCGGGACTTCAGGGCGGAAAGGTGCGAGATGTTCATCGGCCAGTCTCCTTCATTGCGACTCGGTTGGCAGGACGGAGTTAATCATGGATCGGCGCCTTTGTCGCGGGGGGAGCAGGCCGATTCGCCGAGCCGGTTCCCGTTGCGGACAAAATGCGATTCTGGCAGGGGGGGATTTGTGACGTCCGAAGAAATCACCCAGCGCCTCGAACTGCTCCGCGTCGAACATCGCGACCTCGACGCCGCGATCACCGCGCTCGGCGCCGCGGCGATCCCCGACCAGCTCCAGCTCGCGCGGCTCAAGAAGAAGAAGCTGAAATTGCGCGACGAAATCGCCTGGTGCGAGGACCAGCTGCTTCCCGACATCATCGCCTGACCCGCAGCGCCACGCCGCCGGGTTCCGAAAAATGGTTAGCGCGCTTGTAAGCGGGCGCGGTGGCATGGCATTCCCGCACCATGATCCGGGGGCACATAAATCGAGCGGCGATCGGCCTGCCGGTCCAGCGCGCGCAGGTCGAAAATCTCTATGTCGAGGCGATGCTGCTCGCCGACGAGGCGCACACCGCCTTTGCAACGCAGCGCGGCGCGTTTGCGCACGATGCGCGGCGCGGCGCCGACGACAGCCTGCTCCAGGTCAGCCTTGCCTGCGAATCGCTCAAGACGACGACGCGGCTGATGCACATCATCGCCTGGCTGCTCCACCGCCGCGCGATGATCGCGGGGGATTCCGGCGCGGGTCCCGACGACAGCGCGGCGCGGATCGGCGAGCCGGTCGCCGCCGACTGGACGATCTGCGACCGCCTTGATGGATCGCTGCAGCGGATCGTCGCCGCGAGCGAGCGGTTGTTCGAACGGATTGCGGCGCTCGAGACGGGCTGGGAAAGCCCGGTCGCCGCGACGCCGGTGCAGGCGATGCTCGCCCAGCTCCAGGCGCGGCTCTGAACCGGGGAAGGCTCGCCGGGCGGAGGCGGGCGCGGGCGGGAGCCGAGATCGAAGGCTTCATTCCTCCCTGTGGCCGCAGGCTATGGGGAGGGGGCGCCGCCGAAGGCAGTGGTGGATGGGCAGACGGACCTAGCGACGCCCTGGGTCCCGGCCCCTCCGTCAGCGCTGCGCGCTGCCACCTCCCCTTCGCTGCGCGACAGGGAGGAGAGAGGAAAACGACCGGTTTCGGTCATTTTCCGTCATCCCGGCGAAGGCCGGGATCCTGCTCTACAAGCCATGATGCAGCGGCGAGATCCCGGCCTTCGCCGGGATGACGACTGGAAATGAGGCGACGTCCGCTCCGCACCCCCAAACGGGCACCAGTGTTACGGCCCTAGCCCAGCCACTCGACCCACGCCCCGTGCGCGTGCGCGCGGCCGAGCATCGTCGGGGCGCTGCCGCCCGGCCAGTGGCGCACCACCAGTTCGTGGTGATGCACGGTCCGGTTCGCTTCCAGCGCGATCCACGCGAGCGGGCGCTCCGGCGTCGCGCGGGCGCCGGCCGCCTCCATCGCGGCGGTGACGCGCGCCTGCTGGTCGGCGGGGACATATTGCCAAACGATCGAGTGCATCAGCACGCGCGTGGTGCCCGCGGCTTGCGGCTTTGCCAGTTCGGCCTCGACGAAATCGGCGGCGTTCATCCGGACGATATCGGGCTTTTCCTCGGTCGCGGCGGCGATCGCGGCCTCCATCCGCGCGAAGCGGACATGATGTTCGGGCCAGATATAGGCCTTGAGCCGCAGCGCCTGTACCGGGTCGGTCAGATCGACGGGGGCGACGTCGCAGCCGCGGGTGCTTGCGATCCCGATCCTGTGCTGTGGCGGATGGGCACCGCGCCATTCGGGGGCAAAGGCCATCGCCCCGGGCTGCGGCCCGACCTGCACCCCGGCGAGGTCGTAATGATAGCGCGGGAGCATCAGGTTGATCCCCGCGCTCGACCCGATCTCGAGGCACTCGAAGCGCGGCGGCAAGCCCTTGTCGGCGAGCCACAGCATCGCGGCGATGAAGTTCGACGAGCGCCCCGCCTCGTTGGTCTGCGGCGGGCCGTCGAGCCAGGGGAGCAGCGCCGCCTCGTGCCGCGCCACCACCCCGGCGACGATCGCCGTGTCGTTGATGTCGTCGGCATCGGCATAGACCGGCGCCAGTTCGGGGGCAGCGCCAGCGAGGTGGAGCGCGTGGAGCCCGCCCGCGGCGCGCAGCGGCAGTGCGTCGGCGAGCGGGGCGCCCTGCCACCCCGCAAGGCGGCGCGCGAAGCCGGTCGCGGGGCGGTCGAGCAGCGACGCGAGCGCCGCGACGATCCGCGCGGTCACCGGGGCGTCGTTGGCGCGGCAATAAAGCACCTGGTTGTGAAAGGCGGCGCGCACCGCGTCGCCGCCGGTGTCGCCGAGTTCCATCGGCTGGTAACGCTCGCTCATTGCCCTTTCTCCCGTCGCCGCTTATGGGCTGGCGCGCTTATGCCCGAACCGATCATCTTTGCCATCCCCAAGGGACGGATCCTCGACGAGGCGCTGCCGCTGCTGGCGAAGGTCGGCATCGAGCCCGCCGCCGATTTCTTTGACAAGAAGAGCCGCGCGCTCATCTTCGGTACCAACCAGCCGCATGTCTCGCTGATCCGCGTGCGCGCCTTCGACGTCGCGACCTTCGTCGCGCACGGCGCGGCGCAGCTCGGCATCGTCGGCTCGGACGTGATCGACGAATTCGATTATTCGGAACTCTATGCCCCCGTCGACCTGGGCATCGGCCATTGCCGCCTGTCGCTCGCCGGACCGGAGGGCAGCGCGCCGCCGGGAATCGGGTCGAGCCACATCCGCGTCGCGACCAAATATCCGGGGACGACGCGCCGCTGGTTCGAGGCGCAGGGCATCCAGGCCGAGTGCATCAAATTGAACGGCGCGATGGAGATCGCGCCGAAGCTGGGGCTCGCCTCGCACATCGTCGACCTTGTCTCGACGGGGCGGACGCTCGTCGAAAATGCGCTCGCCGAGCAGACCGTGATCAGCGAGGTGTCGGCGCGGCTGATCGTCAACCGTGCGGCGTTCAAGCTGCGCTCGGCGGAAGTGCCGGCACTGGTCGAGAAGTTCCGCGAGGCCGCCGGCAATGCGGCGGCTTGACGCCTCCGATCCCGGCTTCGCCGCCGAATTTGCCGCGCTGGTCGACGACCGGCGCGAAAGCGCGCCCGACGTGTCGGCCGATGTCGCGGCGATCATCGCGCGCGTCCGCGTCGAGGGCGACGCCGCACTCGCCGACTATACCGCAAAGTTCGATCGCTTCGATCTCGACGCGAGCGGCTGGCGCATTTCGAAGGAGGCGTGCGCCGCCGCCTATGCGGCGCTCGCGCCCGAACTCCGCGACGCGCTGAACCTCGCCGCGACGCGCATTCGTGCCTATCACGCCGCGCAATTGCCCGAGGACCGCGATTATCGCGACGGCACCGGGGCCCGCCTCGGCGCGCGCTGGAGCGCGGTCGACGCTGCGGGGGTCTATGTCCCCGGCGGGCGCGCCGCCTATCCCTCGTCGGTGCTGATGAACATCCTGCCTGCCAAGGTTGCGGGGGTGGGGCGCATCGTGATGATGACCCCGACCCCGGGCGGCGAGGTCAATCCGGTGGTGATGGCGGCCGCGCATATCGGCGGGGTCGACGAGATCTGGCGCGTCGGCGGCGCGCAGGCGGTTGCTGCGCTCGCCTATGGCACGACGAAGATCGCGCCGGTCGACGTCGTCACCGGTCCCGGCAACGCGTGGGTCGCCGAGGCGAAGCGGCAGGTCTATGGCGTCGTCGGCATCGACATGGTCGCGGGGCCGAGCGAGATCGTCGTCGTCGCCGACGCGAAGAACGATCCTCATGTCATCGCCGCCGACCTCCTGAGTCAGGCCGAGCACGACCCGACGAGCCAGTCGATCCTGTTCACCGACGACGGCGATTTCGCCGACGCGGTTGCGGCGGCGGTCGCCTTCGTCATCCCGACGCTCGCGACCGCGGCGACGATGCAGGCGAGCTGGGCCGACAATGGCGCGGTGATCGTGGTGCCGGCGCTGGCCGACGCGATCCCGCTGTGCGACCGGCTGGCACCCGAGCATCTCGAACTCGCGGTCGACGCCGATGTCGCCGATGCGCTGTTCGCCAGGGTGCGCCACGCGGGATCGGTGTTTCTCGGCCGCCATACCCCCGAAGCGATCGGCGATTATGTCGCGGGGCCGAACCACGTCCTGCCCACCGGCCGCCGCGCGCGCTTTTCTAGCGGGCTGTCGGTCACCGATTTCATGAAGCGCACGAGCTTCCTCGCGCTCGACGCGGCCTCGCTCGGGGCGATCGGCCCCGCGGCGGTCGCGCTCGCGGGAGCCGAGGGGCTTCCCGCCCACGCGCTCAGCGTCCAGAACAGACTGAAGTAGACAAAGCCATGAACAAACGCGCCCAATCCCGTTCCGCCGCCCGCCTTGCCGCCGTGCAGGCGCTCTACCAGCACGAGATGGAAGGGACTCCGGTCGCGACGCTGGTCCATGAATTCCACCAGCACCGGATCGGCGCGACGATCGAGGACGCCGAATATGCCGGCGCCGACGTCCCCTTCTTCGACGATATCGTCAAGGGCGCGCTCGCGCGGCTTGCCGAGGTCGACGCGGCGATCACCGCGCGGCTGGCGAGCGGGTGGACGATGGACCGGCTCGACCGCACGCTGAAGGCGATCCTGCGCGCCGGCACCTACGAACTGATCGCGCGCGGCGACGTGCCGGTGGGCGCGGTGGTCAGCGAATATGTCGATGTCGCCAAGGCCTTTTTCGACGCGCGCGAGGCGGGCTTCGCCAACGGTCTGCTCGACGCGATCGGCAAGGACGTGCGCGCGAAAAGCTGAGCCGTTCTCTCAGCCGTTCGGGCTGAGCTTGTCGAAGCCCCGTCCTTCTTTTAGCGACGTCAGGAGAAAGGGCAGCCTTTCGACAAGCTCGGGGCGAACGGAGGTCGTAAATTGAGCGAAGCCGATTTCCTCGCCCGCCTGCGCACCATCGCGACCGATCCCGCGGCGCGCGGCCTCGCCGACGATGCCGCGGTGTGGGAGGGGCTGGTGCTCACCCACGACATGATCGTCGAGGGTATCCACTTCCTGCCCGACGACACGCCGCAGGACGTCGCGTGGAAACTGGTCGCGGTGAACCTGTCCGACCTCGCGGCAAAGGGCGCCGCCCCCGTCGGGGTGCTCGTCGGCTACAGCCTCGGCGATCCCGCGTGGGACGAGGCGTTTGCGCAGGGGCTCGACCTCGCGCTGCGGCGCTTCGGCGTGCTGCTGCTCGGCGGCGACACGGTGCGCGTACCCGACGGGGCGCCGCGCAGCTTCGGGCTCACCGCGATCGGCCGCGCGCCCGAGGGTGGTGCGCCGCCGCGTAGCGGCGCGAAGCCCGGCGACCAGATCTGGGTCACCGGCACCATCGGCAACGCCGGACTGGGGCTCGCGATGCGGCTGGGGCAGGAGGAGGCGAACGAGACCTGCCTCACCGCCTATCGTCGCCCGCAGCCGCAGCTGACTTTCGGCCAGGCGGTGGCGCCGCTGGTGCATGCGATGATGGACGTGTCCGACGGGCTGCTGATCGACGCGCAGCGCATGGCCGAGGCCAGCGGGTGCGCGTTCGGCATCATGATCGAAAGGGTTCCGCTGTCGGCGGCGTTGCTCGCGGTGCGCCCCGATGTGCTCGACACGCGGCTCGCGGCGGTGACCGCGGGCGACGATTACCAGCTGCTGTTCACCGCCGATCCGGGGCAGGCGCCGCGCATCCGCGATATCGGATCGGCGCTGAGCGTCGCGGTCACCCCGATCGGCCATACCGGCGTCGGCACGGGGCTCGTGCTGACCCACAATGCCCAGCGGCTGGTGCTGCCGGCGCGCCTCGGTTTCACGCATTGACACGCTAACCGACGAAAAACCGTGAAAAGACCGGGCTTGCCCTGCGCTTTCTTTCTTCCCATAACCCCTGCGTCTAAATTTGGGGCGGTCGCATCAGGGGAGAGAGCGTACCGGCAACAATAAGTCGGACGTGCTCGACTGCTAACCTGTGTCCGCCCTCTTCATTGGGGAAGGAACAGACACGCATGGATCCGGTTTTGATCGCGATAGCGTGCGGCCTCGTGGCCGTACTCTATGGCTTCGTTACCTCCCGGCAGGTGCTCGGCGCCTCGGCCGGTAACGAAAAGATGCAGGAAATCGCAGGCGCCATCCAGGAAGGCGCCAAGGCCTATCTGGGCCGCCAATATCGCACCATCGCCATCGTCGGCGTCGTCGTGGCCGTACTGGTCGGGGTCTTCCTCGGTCCGATCTCGGCGAGCGGCTTCGTGATCGGGGCGGTGCTGTCGGGCGTCGCGGGCTTCGTCGGCATGAACATTTCGGTCAAGGCCAATGTCCGCACCGCGGCGGCGGCGCAGACCGGACTGCAGGCCGGCCTGACCATGGCGTTTCGCGCCGGCGCGATCACCGGCATGCTGGTGGCGGGCCTCGCGCTGCTCGCGATCGCGGTCTTCTTCTGGTATCTGACCGGCCCCGGCGGCTACAGCGTCGGCGGTGACGACCGCACCGTCGTCGACGCGCTCGTCGCGCTCGCTTTCGGCGCCTCGCTGATCTCGATCTTCGCGCGTCTCGGCGGCGGTATCTTCACCAAGGCGGCCGACGTCGGCGCCGACCTCGTCGGCAAGGTCGAGGCCGGAATTCCCGAGGACGATCCGCGCAACCCCGCGGTGATCGCCGACAACGTCGGCGACAATGTCGGCGACTGCGCCGGCATGGCGGCCGACCTGTTCGAAACCTATGTCGTCACCGTCGGCGCCACGATGGTGCTGACCGCGCTGCTGCTGAAGGGGGCGGGTGACGCGCTCGTCCCGCTGATGAGCCTGCCGCTGCTGATCGGCGGCGTGTGCATCATCACCTCGATCATCGGCACCTATTTCGTCCGCCTGGGTTCGTCGAACAATGTCATGGGCGCGATGTACAAGGGGTTCCTCGTCACCGCGGTCCTGTCGATCCCGGCGATCTGGTTCTCGACCCAGTTCGCGCTCGGCGACATGGCGACCAATATCGCGGGCACCGATTTCAACGGCGAGGACCTGTTCTTCTGCTCGCTGCTCGGGCTCGTCATCACCGGGCTGATCATCTGGATCACCGAATATTATACCGGCACCAACTATCGGCCGGTACGTAGCATCGCCAAGGCGTCGGAAACGGGCCATGGCACCAACGTGATCCAGGGCCTCGCCATCAGCCTTGAATCGACCGCGCTGCCGACGCTCGTCATCTGCGTCGGGATCATCGTCGCCTATCAGACCGCGGGCATCATCGGCATCGCCTTCGGCGCCACCGCGATGCTCGCGCTCGCGGGCATGGTCGTCGCGCTCGACGCCTATGGCCCCGTCACCGACAACGCCGGCGGCATCGCCGAAATGGCGGGCCTCGACGACAGCGTGCGCGAAAAGACCGACCTGCTCGACGCCGTCGGCAACACGACCAAGGCGGTGACCAAGGGCTATGCCATCGGTTCGGCGGGCCTTGCGGCGCTGGTGCTGTTCGGCACCTATACCGCGGACATCGCCGAATATTCGGCGAAGCTCGGCATCGACGCGCCGCTGACCTTCTCGCTCTCGTCGCCCTATGTCATCGTCGGGCTGCTGCTCGGCGCTTTGCTGCCCTATCTCTTCGGTGCGATGGGCATGACCGCGGTCGGCAAGGCGGCGGGCGATGTGGTGAAGGACGTCCGCGACCAGTTCGCGACCAACAAGGGCATCATGGACGGCACCAGCCGCCCCGACTATGCCCGCACCGTCGATCTGGTTACCAAGGCCGCGATCAAGGAAATGGTGATCCCGTCGCTGCTTCCGGTGCTCGCGCCGATCGTCGTCTATTTCGTGATCCGCAGCGTTGCGGGTCCGGCGGCGGCATTGGAAGCGCTCGGCGCGCTGCTGCTCGGCGTGATCGTCGGCGGGCTGTTCGTCGCCATCTCGATGACCTCGGGCGGCGGCGCATGGGACAATGCTAAAAAATACATCGAAGACGGCAACCACGGCGGCAAGGGCAGCGAGGCCCACAAGGCCGCGGTGACCGGCGACACCGTCGGCGATCCGTACAAGGACACCGCGGGTCCGGCGGTCAACCCGATGATCAAGATCACCAACATCGTGGCGATCCTGCTCCTCGCGGCGCTGGCGCACGGCGCGGCCTAGGCCGCACCGGCCTTCGGGCAAAACGAAGCCCCGCCGGCGCAATCCGGCGGGGCTTTTGGTTTCAATTTTTACTTCCCTTGTTGCCAATATCGGGCGGTTTCTATAGGCATGGGGCAGGGCAGGGGCATGGCGGGCAATCGGCCCGCCATGCCGGTGGGTTGCAGCGCCGGGAGCGGTGCTGGTGAAAACGGAGACGGGGATGTTCAAGAAGATGTTTGTCGCGGCCTTGCTGGCCTCGGCTGCCGGGGCGCCGACTGTTGCGGGTGCGCAGGCGAGTGATATCGTCGTAACCGCGCAGAAGGGACGCGTCGATACCGCGGTGTTCGGCAAGCGGCCGTTCATGCGCGATCCGCGCCTGTCGCCCGACGGCACAAAGATCGCGGTGATGATGAGCCGCGACGGGGTCGATAATCTTATGTACATCGACCTGACCAAGCCGGGCAGTGCGCCCGCGCTTATCGCGAAAGCAGAAGAATTTCGCGAAGCGGGTGATCGTACCATGGGCGGCTGGCGCTGGGTCGGAAACCGCACCCTTCTTGTCACTCTGCTGTCGCGCGAGAATATCTTCGGACAACGCGCTGACCTCCGCCGTCTTGCGGCCTTCGACCTCGAAACGGGCAAGCTGACCCCGCTGGCGTGGGATTTCGCCGGGGGGAATGCAGCGACAATCCTGCACGTCGACGACGAGGCCGAAAAAATCCTCATGCAACGCGATCTTTTCAAGGACGGCAGCTTCTCGCCCGGCCCCGAAGCGATCGAGGTCGATGTCCGTACCGGCAAGTTCAAGACCGTCCAGCGGCCCAATCCGGAAGTCAATACTTGGCTTGTCGACGGCAAGGGCGTCATTCGCGGCGGCCTGGGCCAGGATGCGAAGGGAAACCAGCGGCTCATGTACCGATCGGACGCGAGCGGCACGCTGCGGACGGTATCGAACGAAAAGGATCCAACCTTCACCCAGTCGCAGATCGTTCCCGAAGTTTTTCTCGACGAACCCGACATGGCCTATGCGACGAGCAACAAGGATAATCTGCGCCGCGTCTACAAGGTCAACATGAAGACAATGGAGGTCGTCGGGGGGCCGGTTTTTCAGCTCAGCCGTTATGATGTTGACGGGATCGTCGCCAACGAAGCCGAAAATGACATGCTCGGCGTCGCCTTCATCACCGACAAGGAACGGCGCAAGTGGATGGATCCACGCCTCGCACAGATCCAGAAATTCTTCGACGAGGATTTCGGCGAGGGCAATGCGATGATCACCTCGACCAACGACGGTGATACCAAGCTGATCGTGCGCGTCGGAGAGACGAGCGATCCCGGCGGCTACTATGTCTACGACACCGAAAGCGGCAAGCTGCAGTTGCTCGGCTGGGTGCACCCGATCCTGAAGGGGGCCAAGATGAACCCGACCGACACGATCCGGTACAAGGCGTCGGACGGGATGGAGATCGAGGCCGTCGTCACCTATCCGCGTCACCGCAAGGATCGCAAGAACCTCCCCGTCGTGGTGATGCCGCATGGCGGTCCCTATGGCGTGCGCGACGAGGAAGGCTTTGGCTTCTTCCCCTGGCACCAGGCGGTTGCCGAGCTCGGCTATGTCGTGATTCAGCCCAATTACCGCGGCTCGGGCGGCTACGGGAAGGAGTTCGTCAAAGAGGGACGCAAACCCGAAGGCTACGGTAACCGGATGCAGGACGATCTAAACGATGCAGTAACCTGGTTCGCCGGGCAGGGGCTGATCGATCCGAAACGCGCGTGCATCATGGGCTGGTCTTATGGCGGCTATGCGACCGCGCGCGGGGCCCAGCGCGACGGCAATCTGTGGAAATGCGCGATTGCGGGCGCGGGCGTCTACGACTTCCCGATGATGAAATCATACGACACCAACACGTTCGGGAGTTTCGGCGCGAATTTTCAGGCGACCGCAGCCGACCTGATCAGCATTTCGTCGGCGCGCAACACCGACGGTAAATGGTCGCCGATCCTGATCGTTGCGGGCCTGCGCGATGCGCGTATCCCGATCGAGCAGTCGCGCACGCTGGTGTCGCGCCTGAAAGGATCGGGCAAAAAGGAAGGCATCGACTTCCGCTATGTCGAACAGCCCAAGGGAACGCACAACCTGCCCTATGAGGATGTGCACACCGAATGGCTGGTCGAGACCGAAAAGTGGCTCGAGCGCTTCAATCCAGCCTATATCGCGAGCGATCCCGACAAGCCGGTGCCGGTGGTCGTGACCGTTGACACCAAATAGGACCGGCTGTCGCCGGAACCCGAAACCGGCCGCGGGGGCTAGCCCTCGCGGCCCGCTTTCATCTGCTGCGCATAGCCTGCGCGGACCATCGCGTTCATCTGATCGAACAGCGCGTCGGGGTCGCTGCGGCGCAAAGCGGCGATCGCCGTCTCCATCCCGCCGGCGACGACGAGTTCGCGCGTTCCTGCGTCGATCGCGACGAGAATCTCGCTTGCTGCGAAATCGGGCGACAGGCCGTTGTCGATCGCGTCGTCGCTCGTCCCGCGAACGCTGCCGTCGGCGTTGAGCGCGTTGCGGCTGACGTTGGTCGCGACAGATCCCGGCGCGACGACCAGCACCTTCAGCCCCAGATGCTCATTCTCGGCGCGGACGCTGTCGTGGTAGCCGATCAGCCCGTGCTTCGCCGCCGAATAGGCGCTGCGCAGCGGTACGCCCGCGATCCCCGCGACGCTGGAGATGGCGACGATCTGGCCGCCGCCGGCACCGACCATGCGCGGCAGCAGCGCCTGCGTCAGCGCGATCGGCGCGAGCAGGTCGACCGCGACGATCCGTTCATAGACCGCGAAGTCGGTCTCGATCGCGAGGCTGCGCTGCGAGATGCCGGCATTGTTGACGAGGCCGTCGATGCGTCCGCCCCAGTCCCACGCCTGTTCGACGAGGCGGGGAATCGCCGCATAGTCGGTCGCCTCGAAGGGCAGGATCATCGTGCCCGCGCCGCAATCCCTTGCCACCGCCTCGAGCGCGGCGACGTTGCGGCCCGACAGGATCAGCCGCGCGCCGCGCGCCGCGAGCGCGCGCGCCAGCGCGGCGCCGATGCCCGACGAAGCCCCTGTAATCCACCAGCATTGACCCTGCATGGCATCCTCCCCATCTGTGATTTCGTGCCAGCGTGGAACGGGTCCGCGGGAGCGTCAAGCCGCCAACCCGCGGTTTTCCGCGCAAGGGGTGGCAATTTTGTTGCGACTCTGTTATAATAAATATCAACACGCCGACATTCTGCCTCTTCCCGTCGCTGGGCTGGGGCACGTTCGACGTTCCGATGGAGCCATATCCCTTGCCACTTTGACGGGCTAGCGCCGACGAAATGCCTCGATCCCCCTCTTGCGAGGGCCGGATGGACCCGCGTTGACGCGCTTCTCCCGCCCCGGCAGGGCACAGAAAGGAACTTGCATGTCCGCAAACACCCTCCTCTTCGAAGTCGGTGACTATGTCGTTTATCCCAAGCATGGCGTCGGGCGCGTCATCGAACTGCAGAAGTCGGAAATCGCCGGCATGCAGCTCGAACTTTACGTGCTGCGGTTCGAAAAGGAAAAGATGACGCTGCGCGTTCCCACGAACAAGGCCGAAGGCGTCGGCATGCGCAAGCTGTCGTCGGACAAGACGCTGAAGGAAGCGCTGCAGGTGCTGACCACCAAGCCCAAGGTCAAGCGCACCATGTGGTCGCGCCGCGCGCAGGAATATGAAGCGAAGATCAATTCGGGCGACCTCGTGTCGATCGCCGAAGTGACCCGCGACCTGTTCCGTGCCGACGACCAGCCCGAACAGAGCTATTCGGAGCGCCAGATCTTCGAAGCGGCGTCGAGCCGCCTCGCGCGCGAACTCGGCGCGATGGAAGAGAGCGACGAAAAGACCGCGCAGGCGAAGATCCTCCAGATCCTCAACGAGCATGCGCCGAAATATTACACCGAGAAGGCGGTCTGACGCGACGCGGCAGCCCGTCCCGGCGAAGGCCGGGATCTCGGTGAACCAAAAAGGGCGGTCCTGCGGGGCCGCTCTTTTTTGTTGCCGTCATTGCGAGCGCAGCGAAGCAATCTCCGGCATCGTTTCGGCGGTGCCGGTGGCTGGAGATTGCCGCGTCGCCTTCGGCTCCTCGCAACGACGGGGCTTAGGGATAGGTCGCGCGCACGAAATAGAGCCCGTCGGGGGGCGCATTCAGCCCCAGCGCTTGCCGGTCGGCGGCGTCGAGCGCGGCCTTCAGGTCGCGCGCCGACCATTTTCCATGCCCCACCAGCGTCAGTGAACCGACCATCGAACGCACCTGATGGTGGAGGAAGCTGCGCGCCGCGGCCTCGATGATGATCTCCTCGCCGTGGCGGCTGACCGACAGCCGGTCGAGCGTCTTCACCGGGCTTTCGGCCTGGCAATGCGCCGAGCGAAAGGTCGTGAAATCGTGCAGCCCGATCAGCTGCTGCGCCGCGGCGTGCATCGCGTCGGTATCGAGCGGGCGCGCGACCTGCCACGACAGCCCCTTGTCCCAGGTCAGCGGCGCACGGCGGTTGACGATGCGATATTCATACGAACGGCCGGTGCAGGCAAAGCGCGCGTGCCAGTCGTCGGGGACGATTTCGCACCCGATGATCGCGATCGGGGCAGGGCGGAGCTGTGCGTTGAGCGCTTCTGTCAGCTTGAACGGGGTCAGCGGCTTGTCGATATCGACATGCGCGCGCATCGCGATTGCGTGCACCCCGGCGTCGGTGCGCCCGGCGCTGAACACCGACACCGTTTCGGCGGTGAAGCGTTGAATGGCCTCCTCGATCGTCTGCTGGACGCTCGGGCCGTGCGCCTGGCGCTGCCAGCCCATATAGGGGCGGCCGTCATATTCGATGGTGAGGGCAAATCTGGTCATCGGCGCCCCTTAGCCGTTCGGGCCGCGCGAAGTCGAGATGCCCCGCGGCCTGGCGCTTGCTTGACACGTGTCTCACGTCGCTCGACACGCACGGAAACTCAGGTGAGGCGGGTGCCTTTGGGGATGGCGCGGCCGCGCAGCAGTTCGGCGGCGTCCATCGCGGGCTTGCCCGCGCGCTGGACGCGCGTCGCGCGGATCGCGCCGGGGTTGCACGCGATCGTCAGCGCATCGTCGAGCGTGGTGCCGGGCGCCGCGCCGGCGATCGTCTCGGCGGGATGCACGACCTCGGCCGCCAATATCTTGTAGCGTTCGCCGTCGAATTCGAAAAAAGCCCCCGGCATGGGGTTGAAGGCGCGGATCTGGCGCTCGGTCTGCACCGCGCTCACCAGGAAATCGAGCCGCGCCTCGCTCTTGTCGATCTTGGCCGCGTAGGTGACGCCGTCGTCCGGCTGCGCGGCGGGCGCAAAGGCGTCGAGGTCGCCCAGCACCCTGACCATCATCGCGGCGCCCATCGCGGCGAGTTCGTCGGTGAGCATGCCCGCGGTCTTGCCCCGGGTCGGCGTCGCTTCGACCAGCCGCATGCCGCCGGTGTCGAGCCCGGCATCCATCTGCATGATCGTCACGCCGGTTTCGGTATCGCCCGCGAGGATCGCGCGCTGCACCGGCGCCGCGCCGCGCCAGCGCGGCAGGGTCGAGCCATGGACGTTGAGGCAGCCCGCGCGCGGCGCGTCGAGGATCGCCTGCGGCAGGATCAGGCCGTACGCCGCGACCACCGCGACATCGAGATCGAGCGCCGCGAAATCGGCCTGCGCCTCTTCGCTGCGGAGGCTCTTCGGCGTGCGGACGGGCAGGCCATGCGCCTCGGCCCATTGATGCACCGCGCTCTGCTGCAATTTCTTGCCGCGCTGCGCGGGGCGGGGCGGCTGGGTGTAGACCGCCACGATCTCGTGCCCTGCGGCGTGGAGCGCGGCGAGCGTCGGTACCGCAAAGGGCGGCGTTCCCATGAAGGCGATGCGCATGGCTGCGGGCTTTGGCGGAGGATGCGGGGTTGTGCAAGGCTGAGGGCTGGAGCGCGGTGCAAGATCGTTGGTCGGGGATTGCCGCGTCGCTGCGCTCCTCTCGAGAATCGTCATTGCGAGGAGCCGTAGGCGACGCGGCAATCTCCAGCTATCCTGCTATTCCCCGGTCAGCTCGGAATACAGATCATGCCACTCCGGATTTTCCGCTTCGATCAACGCCACCTTCTTGGCCCGCGATCCGGCCTTGATCCGCTTCTCCCGCGTAATCGCCGAATGCATGTCACCGTGCATCTCGAACCAGACCAGTTTGTCGCAGCGATAACGCGCTGAAAATCCCGACTGCTTCTGTCTGTGTTGCCACGCTCGCGCGATAAGGTCCGACGTCACGCCGACGTACAACACGCCATCCTTGCGATTGGCCATGATGTAAACCGTCGGTTGCCGTTCATCCCGCATCGCTGGAGATTGCTTCGTCGCTACGCTCCTCGCAATGACGAATTCGAGTGTCATCGCGAGCGCAGCGAAGCGTTCTCCGGCCATCACCCTTGCGTGATGCCGACGGGCAAGCCAAACACCACCGCATGGCCTCCACCGAAATCGAAGCCCTCGTCCAGCAACTCGCTCGCCTGCCGGGCCTCGGTCCGCGGTCGGCGCGGCGCGCGGTGCTGCACTTAATGAAGAAGCGCGAGAGCAGCTTCGCGCCGCTGCTCGCGGCGCTGCAGACGGTGTCCGAACGGCTCGTCACCTGCACCATCTGCGGCAATGTCGACACGCGCGACCCGTGCGCGATCTGCGCCGACCCGCGCCGCGACACCCGCAGCCTGTGCGTCGTCGAGGAGGTGTCGGACCTGTGGGCGCTCGACAAGTCGCGGTTGTTCCCGGGCAAATATCATGTGCTCGGCGGGCGGCTGTCGGCGCTCGAAGGCGTGCGGCCGCAGGACCTCAGCACCGATGCGCTGGTCGCGCGCGTCGCGGCGGGCGGGATCGACGAGGTGGTGCTGGCGATGAACGCGACGCTGGAGGGGCAGACAACCGCCCATTATCTCGCCGAGCGGCTGGAGGGCTATCCGGTGCGGCTGACGCAGCTGGCGCATGGCCTGCCGGTCGGCGGCGAGCTCGATTATCTCGACGAGGGGACGCTGGCGCAGGCGCTCAGGGCACGGCGGCCGGTCGGGTGAGGCGGCTTTCGATCCTGCCGCTATTGCTGTTGTCCGCATGTGCCACGCGCGAGATCAAGCCGACCGAGGTCGATATGGACCGCGTCGAGGCGGCGCTGGCCGCGACGCCTTGTGTCGCGAGGCTCGCCAGTCTGGATCGTCACTATTATTACCGCCCGCGCTATTATGCCGAAGAGATCGCAGCGGCGAAGAAGGAAGGCCGACCGCCGCGTTCGAGCAACCGGGTGACGTCGGTGGTGCAGTTCGACCTTGTGCCTGCACCTGCCGACCGGGCCGGCGCGCGGACGAGCCATGCGGTTCCGCCGCAGGGACCGGGCGCGGGCGATGGGGCGGTGCATGGCGCCTATCATCTGGAAACGGGCGAACTCGATCTGGCCGGTTGCGCGTCGGCCGCAGATGTGGCGGCTTAATAGGTCGACAAGAAGTGCAGCACGTCTTCCTTGCTGCACACACCCTCGCCAAGCGCGAAGAAGGCGAGCAATGTCAGCGGCTTTTGAGCTTGGGCGGCCGCCGCGACCTTGTGATGACCGTCGATCAGATAGTGCGCCATGCACCAGTGCGGAGCGCCATGGGCCAGGGCCGAGATGTCGAGTACGGACAGGGAAACGGCCACCGGCCGACGCCCTTCATCGAGCAATTTTCGATAAGTGATGACGGTATCCGGGTCGATCGATTGGGCGAGTGGCATCACGAAATCGAACCGGGTCCCGCCATAGCCGTTGGGGTCTTGGCCCACTGATAAACCGGAACGGGAAAATAGCCGATAATAGTGGGTGTTTGTCTCGGTGTAGGGCTGAAACATCTCGTCGCCGGGCAACAGGTTGGGGTTGTCGGCGCATGTCAGTTCTTCGAAGAAATAATCTCCCGGCCCGCCAGGCTCCACTCGAACAGGGAGGCATGGCAATAGTGCCACGGCATAGTCGCCCTCGGGGAGGAGCGATCCGATAGTGTCGACAATATCATCGTCGAGTTTGAACAGCCCTCGAGCAAATCTTTCCCGTAATTGATCGAGTTCTACAATCGGCGTCGGCGCGGCAAGCTGCTCAAACATGAATCCGCATGTGTCGCAACCATTGCCAATCCACGCGATCTCTGCGCCGTTGACCGTCACATGCCGTTTCCATTCCCATGCGAAACGGTCGATTCCCGCCGTGGTCAGACCAACGACGGGGTTGGACGTACCAAGCCGAATCTGCCTTCGGAAGTGCGATAGGTTGGGATCGGCCATGCAGACATTGTAACGCCGCACTCATCCCGCACCAGCCTTGACTCCGAGCAGTCGCATTCATACCTGCACGCCATGGCCATCCTACCCATCATAGAGACCCCCGATCCGCGGCTGCGCGTCATTTCGAAGCCCGTCGAGACGTTCGACGCCGAGCTCAAGACGCTGATCGCCGACATGTTCGAGACGATGTACGACGCCCCCGGCATCGGGCTCGCCGCGATCCAGGTCGGGGTGCCGAAGCGCATCCTCGTCATCGACCTTCAGGAGGTCGATCCCGAGGACGAGGAGGGCAAGCGCATCATCCGCGAGCCGCGCGTCTTCATCAATCCCGTCTTTTCGGACGAGAGCGAGGAACATGGCGTCTATCAGGAGGGGTGCCTGTCGGTTCCCGAACAATATGCCGACGTGACGCGCCCCGCCGAGGTGACGGTCGACTGGCAGGACGCCGACGGCAAGCCGCACCGCGAACGCATGACCGGGCTGATGGCGACGTGCATCCAGCACGAGCACGACCATCTCGAAGGCATCCTGTTCATCGACCATCTGTCGCGGCTCAAGCGCGACATGGTACTGAAGAAGCTTGCGAAGCTGCGCAAGGCGGCCTGACACCGCGACGAACAAATATCCCGGCGAAAGCCGGGACCGGGCGCCAGAGCGCCAAAGGAACCCCGGCTTTCGCCGGGGCTCACAAACGGGTCAGCCCGCCTTCGCCACCCCGACCATCGCGGGGCGCAGCAGGCGATCCTTCATCATGTATCCGGCCTGCATTTCCTGCACGATCGTGCCCGGCTCCTTGTCGCTCGGGATTTCGAGCATCGCCTGATGCTGGTTCGGGTCGAGCGGTAGGCCGATCGCGGCGATGCGCGTGATGCCGTGGCGTTCGAACACGCTCATCAGTTCGCGTTCGGTCGCCTCGAGCCCGGTGACGAAGGGCTTGAAGCCTTCGTCGGCGCGCTGCTCGTCGCCGATCGCGGCGAGCGCGCGGCCGAGGTTGTCGGCGACCGACAAGATGTCGCGCGCGAATTTGGTCGCGGCATAGGCGTGCGCGTCGGCGATTTCCTTGTCCTTGCGCCGCGTCACATTCTGCGTTTCGGCGCGCGCGTAGAGCAGGTCCTGCTGCAACGCGGCGAGCTGTTCGGCGAGTTTCGCCACTTCGTCATTCTCGCCGGGCGTCGCTTCGGTCGCATCGGCCTCGGCCGCGACGGTCTCGGGGGTCAGCGCGTCGTCGTCGACGGGCGTATCATTGTCCATATTCGTCATAAACCTATCGTATCAGTCTGGAGAGCGATTGAGCGGTGAAATCCACCATGGGTACGATCCGCGCATAGTTCAAGCGCGTCGGGCCGATTACTCCAACGACGCCGACCACCCGACCGTCGCTGCCATGATAGGGCGCGGCGATAACCGACGAGCCCGACAGCGAGAAGAGCTTATTCTCCGACCCGATGAAAATGCGGGTCGCGCTGCCTTCGCGCGCGCTGTCGAGCAGCCCGGCGATTTCCTGCTTGGTTTCGAGTTCGTCAAGCAATTGCCGCACGCGGTCGAGGTCGCCGACCGCGCTCTCGTCGAGCAGATTGGCTTGTCCGCGGACGATCAGCACCGGGCGATCGGCGCCGTCGGACGACCAGATGGCGAGCCCGCGCGACACCAGATCCTGCGCGGCGCGGTCGATCGCGATCCGTTCGGCCTCGATTTCGCGCCGCACGCGCGCCATCGCCTCGGCGAGGGTCAGGCCCGCCAGCGTGGCGCTGATGTAATTGCCCGCCTCGACGAGTGCCGAGGGGCCCAGCCCCGGGGGCACGTCGATGACGCGATTCTCGACGGCTCCGTCGCCCGCGACGAGCACGACGAGCGCCTGGGTTCCCGACAGCGGCACGAAGGCGAGCTGTTTGAGCACGCGCTCGTGCTTGGGGACAAGCACGAGCCCGGCGCAGGCCGAGAGGCCCGACAATGCGGCGGTCGCCTGCGCGAGCGCGCTTTCGATCGGGCCGGCGTCCGAGAGCGAGGCCTCGATCTGGGCGCGGTCCTCGGCACTCGGTTCGGCGACCTGCATCATGCCGTCGACGAACAGGCGCAGTCCCTGTTCGGTCGGCAGGCGCCCGGCGCTGGTGTGCGGGCTGGCGAGCAGGCCGAACTCCTCGAGGTCCTGCATGACGTTGCGGATCGACGCGGGCGACAGGTTGAGCGCGGCGAGCTTCGACAGCGTGCGCGATCCGACCGGCTGGCCGGTTTCGAGATAGGCGTCGACGACCATCCGGAACACGTCGCGCGCGCGCGTGGTGAGTTCGGTGATCGGCGGCGTGGTCATGGAGGAGATTTAGGGATGGCGAGGGGTGGGGGCAAGCTTCGCGGTCCAACGATCCTCCCTGCCGCTCGCGCAGCGAGGGGTGGAGGAGCCGGCAACGCTGCACCATCGCCCCTCCGTCAGCGCTTCGCGCCGCCACCTCCCCATGGCTCCGCCACAGGGAGGATTGCGTTACGCCGGATCGCCGCTAGCCTCCCGCCCGGGGGAGAATGCCATGACCACACGCCCGCTCAGTCAGGATGACCCGCTCGACGATTTCGAGCATCGCGACATCGCCCTGCTCGGCCGCAAGCAGCGCGTCTACACGATGGGCCGCGGCCCCGCGGTGATCGTGATGACCGAAATGCCCGGGATCAGCCCGCATGTCGCGCGTTTCGCGCGCTGGGTCGTGGGTGCCGGCTTCACCGTCTACATGCCGCATATCTTCGGAAAGGACGGCGCGGTGCCGCGCATGCCCGGCGCGCTCTTCACGATGCTCGGCGGCTGCGTCAGCCGCCAGTTCCGGGCGTTCCAGGCGAATGAAAGTTCGCCCGCGACCCGGTGGCTGCGCGCGCTCGCGGCGCTCGCGCACAAGGAGTGCGGCGGCAAGGGCGTCGGGGCGATCGGCATGTGCTTCACGGGCAATTTCGCGCTGTCGATGATGCTCGAACCCGCGGTGCTGGCGCCGGTGCTCGCGCAGCCGTCGCTGCCGCTCAACGATCCCGCGGGCCTGCACATCGCCCCCGACGAACTCGCCGCGGTGAAGGCACGAATGGAGACCGAGGACCTGACCGTGCTCGCCTACCGCTTCGAGGGCGACAAATATTGCCGGGCGGCGCGCTTCGCGGCCTATGAGGACGCGCTCGGCGACCGCTTCATCGGCAAGGTGCTGCCCGACGAGGCGGCGAACCCCGACAGCCCGATGAAGAACCCGCACAGCGTGGTGACGATCCACCTGATCGACGAGGCGGGCCAGCCGACGGTGCAGGCGCGCGACGAAATCCTCGAATTTTTCCGGATGCGGTTGAGCGATTGAACGCGCGCGCCTAAGGGCCTCGGCAATCACCGATTGAAAGGATCACATATGCGCCCTTCCGGCCGCGCGCCCGACCAGATGCGTCCCATCGCCATCGAGACTGAATTCACCATCCATGCGGAGGGCAGCGTGCTCGTCGCCTTCGGGAACACCAAGGTGCTGGTGACGGCCAGCGTCGAGGAAAAGGTGCCGCCCTTCCTGCGCGGCAAGGGGCAGGGCTGGGTCACCGCCGAATATGGCATGCTGCCCCGCGCGACGCACACGCGCGGCAGCCGCGAGGCGGCGAAGGGCAAGCAGTCGGGCCGCACGCAGGAAATCCAGCGGCTGATCGGCCGCAGCCTGCGCGCCGTGGTCGATTTCAAGAAGCTCGGCGAACGGCAGATCGTGATCGACTGCGACGTGCTCCAGGCCGACGGCGGCACGCGCACCGCGTCGATCAGCGGCGCGTGGGTCGCGCTGCGGCTCGCGGTCGACAAGCTGATCGCGGCGGGCGCGCTGGCCGAGGATCCGATCGCCGATCAGGTCGCGGCGATCTCGTGCGGCATCTACAACGGCACGCCGGTGCTCGACCTCGACTATGACGAGGATTCGGTCGCCGAGGCCGACGGCAATTTCGTGCTGACCGGCAAGGGCCAGATCGTCGAGGTACAGGCGAGCGCCGAGGGCGCGACCTATGACGAGGAAGGCCTGCTGCGCCTGCTCCGCCTCGCGCGCATCGGCTGCACCGACATCTTCGCCGCGCAGGCGAAGGCGACGGGGCGCTAAACAGAAGAATTTGGTTCGCACGAAGACACAAAGACACGAAGAATTTTTGTCCGTTTGCCCTGAGCTTGTCGAAGGGCCGTTCATTCTTTCTATCGACGTCGAGAGAAGAACAGTGCTTCGACAAGCTCAGCACGAACGGGATTGATTGATTCTTCGTGTCTTTGTGTCTTCGTGCGAAACCTTTAAAATCGCCGTGCCCGCGTCCTGAATCCGACGGAAGACCAGCCCCATGACCCATCGCAAACTGCCCCCCGGAAAGCTCGTCATCGCGAGCCACAACGCGGGCAAGGTGCGCGAGATTCGCGCGCTGCTCGAATCCTTCGGGATCGAGCCGGTGTCGGCGGGCGACCTCGGCCTGCCCGAGCCCGCGGAGACGGGAACGACGTTCCGCGAGAATGCGCTGCTCAAGGCGCATGCGAGCGCGTCGGCGGCGAGGTTGCCCGCGCTCGCCGACGACAGCGGGCTCGAGGTCGCGGCATTGGGCGGACGGCCGGGGGTCTATACCGCCGATTGGGCCGAGCGGCAGTGGTTCGAGGGCAATCCGGGGCGTGACTGGTATCTGGCGATGGGCAAGGTCGAGGGCCTGCTCGCCGAGCAGGGCACCGACGTCGATCGCAGCGCGCGCTTCGTGTGCACGCTGGCGCTGGCGTGGCCCGACGGGCATGCCGATGTCTACGAAGGGTCCGCGGAGGGCAGCCTGACCTGGCCGCCGCGAGGGAAGCTGGGTTTCGGTTACGACCCCGTCTTCGTTCCGACCGGTAATTCGCTGACTTATGCCGAAATCGACCCGGCGGAAAAGCATGCGATCAGCCACCGCGCCGACGCGTTCGCCAAGCTCGTGGCCGGGGCGTTCGACTAGCGGAAATTTTACCCGGGTAAATTGACTCAAATTTTATCCGGGTATAATGGGTCCGCATGACCCACGATACCGAAACCGTCACCGCCTTTCTGGGCGACATGCAACTTGCGTCGGGGCGCCGCGATGCGGTCACGCGCACGATCGAGGACCGTTTTCCCGCCGATATTGGCGCAATCCTCGTGTTCGACGACGCGACCGGCAAGCTGACCGATCTCGACTATTGGGACGTGGCGAGGGCCGCTCCTGCCGCGGGGCGGCCGAAGCTGGGCGTCAGGGCGCGCGAAGTGACGCTGTTGCCGCGGCACTGGGACTGGCTCGCGGCGCAGCCCGGCGGAGCGTCGGCGGCGCTGCGGCGACTGGTCGAGGCGGCGAGCAAGCGCGCGCCCGACGCGAAGCAACGCAGGGACGCGGCCTATAATTTCATGAGCCATGCCTGCGGCGACCGCCCCGGCTACGAAGAGGCGCTGCGTGCACTCTATCGCGACGACGAAGCCGCTTTCGGTGCGCTGATCATCGACTGGCCTGCGGACATCCGCGCGCATATCGGGCGTCTGCTGGCGTCATAGGACGAAGGCCGGGCGATTCGGGCTTTGGCCCTAACGGGGAAAGGGAGTAGGGGCCGCCGATGGCCGAACCGCTCGCCCTCTATGTCCATTGGCCCTTTTGCGTCAGCAAATGCCCCTATTGCGACTTCAACAGCCATGTCCGCGAAAGCGTCGATCAGGAGGTCTGGCGCGCGGCGCTGCTCGCGGATTTGCGGCATGAGGCGGCGCTGCTGCCGGAGCGGCGCGTGTCGTCGATCTTCTTCGGGGGCGGGACACCGAGCCTGATGCCGCCCGCGACGGTCGCCGCGGTGATTGCCGAGGCCGGGGCGCTTTGGGGGCTCACCGCCGACTGCGAGATCACGCTCGAAGCCAATCCCAATTCGGTGGAAGTTGCCGCTTTCGCCGATCTGGCCGCGGCGGGGGTCAATCGCGTGTCGATCGGCGTCCAGAGCTTCGATCCGCAAGTGCTTGAATTTCTGGGGCGGGCGCACAGCGGCGACGAGGCGCGGCGCGCGATCGCGGCGGCGCAAACCTGTTTCGATCGCGCAAGTTTCGACCTGATCTATGCGCGGCCGGGGCAGGTGCTGGCCGACTGGGAGCGCGAACTGGCGGCGGCACTGGCGTTCGGGACCGGGCATCTGTCGCTGTACCAGCTGACGATCGAGCCGGGGACGCGCTTCGCGACGCTTGCGGCCAAGGGCGATCTCGTGATCCCCGACGGCGATGCCGCGGCGGACCTGTTCGACGCGACACAGGCGATGACGCGCGCTGCGGGGCTGCCGCGCTACGAGGTGTCGAACCACGCGCGGCCGGGCGAGGAGAGCCGGCACAACCTGACCTACTGGCGTTACGGCGACTATGCCGGCGTCGGGCCGGGCGCGCATGGGCGGCGGCTGCGCCAGGCGACCGAGCGCCACAGGAAGCCCGAGAATTTCGTCGCGGCGGTGACACGCAACGGCCACGGGCTGAAGGCCGAGGCCGACCTGCCCGCGCACGAGCGCGCGACCGAAGCGATGCTGATGGGGCTGCGGCTGAGCGAAGGCGTCGACCTGGCCCGCATCGAGGCGCGAAGCGGGCTGGGACGCGCGGCGTTCGTCGATGCGGAGGCGGTGGCGCGGCTGGCGAACATGGGGCTGATGCGCGCCGGAGGCGATCGTCTGGTCGTCACCGATGAGGGAATCCTGCTCCTCGACTCGATCCTTTCCGAGGTGGTGAAAACCCATTAACCCTCCTCAAACTCGTTCGCATCGAGCGAAGTCGAGATGCCCATCGGCCGCGCGCCCGCCTTCGGGGTGTCTCGACTTCGTTCGACACGAACGGAATTGGAGGGAGTTTGGGTGGCGCAAGATTTGATCCGCGACTGGGATGCCCATCTGGCGCACGAAAGGCGCCGGTCGGAGCATACGCGGCGCGCCTATATCGCGACCGCCGAGCGTTTCTGCCTCTTCCTGTCGCGCCATCACGGCGGCGCGGTCGATGCCGCGCTGCTGCGGCGGACGAGCGCCAACGACCTGCGCGCCTATCTGGCGACGCGGCGCGCCGAGGGGCTGGGCAATGCCTCGGCGGCGCGCGAGCTCAGCGCGCTGCGCGGCTTCCTGCGCTTCGTCGGCGGCGAGGGCGCGACGCTCCCCGCGTTGCGCGGGCCGCGCGTCAAGAAGGGCCTGCCGCGCCCCGTCGCGCCCGCCGAGGCGCTGCAACTGGCGCAGGACGTCGAGGACAATGCCCGCGAGGGCTGGGTCGGCGCGCGCGACTTCGCGCTGCTGCTTCTGCTCTACGGCGCGGGGCTGCGCATCGGTGAGGCGCTGTCGCTGACCGGCGCGGCCTTGCCGCTCGGCGAGACGCTGCGCGTCACCGGCAAGAGGAACAAGACGCGCGTCGTGCCGATCCTGCCCGCGGTTGCCGCGGCGGTGGCGCGCTATGCCGCGGCGTGCCCCTGGCCGCTGGGCAAGGAGACCCCGCTGTTCCTCGGCGCGCGCGGCGGTCCGCTCCAGCCCGGCGTGGTGCGCGCGAGCGTGCGCTCGGCGCGGCGCGCGCTGGGGCTCCCTGAGCGCACGACGCCGCACGCGCTGCGCCACAGCTTTGCGACGCACCTGCTCGCGGGCGGCGCCGACCTGCGCAGTTTGCAGGAACTGCTCGGCCATGCGAGCCTCGCATCGACGCAGGTCTACACCGCGGTCGACGCGGCGCACCTGCTCGACATCTACCGCAATGCGCATCCGCGGGCGTGAGGCGGCGTTCGGCCGCGCGGCTTTCGATGCGTCCTTTCGCCGCGTGGTTCCGGATCAATCCTGCCGCGGCGCCTTCGGTTTCCAGGTCACGACGCGGTAGACGTAGAGCAGGATGATCGAGCCGATCGCAACCAGCGCGACGGGGCCGATGAAGCGTTCGACCTCGTGGAACTGCCGGCCGAACCAGCTGCCCGCGCCGGCGAGCGCGGCAATCCAGATCGTCGATCCGGCGGCGGTCCAGAGCAGGAATTTGAGCTGGTTCATGCCGACCATGCCCGCGGGCAGCGAGATCATCGTGCGCGCGATCGGCAGGAAACGGCAGACGAAGACGATGCCCGAGCCATATTTGAGGAACCAGTCGTGCATCTTCTCGACCTCGTCCCAGTCGAGCGTCAGCCAGCGCCCGAAGCGGTCGACGAGCGGCTTCAGCCGTTCGTAGCCGAACCAGCGCCCGATCCAGTACCACACCCAGTTGCCGAGCGTGGTGCCGATCACCGCCACCGTCACCAGCGTCCAGTAGTCGAAGCGGCCCTGGCCGACCATCACGCCGCCGAGCCCCATGATCACTTCCGACGGGATCGGCGGAAACACATTTTCGAGGAACATCAGGATCGCGATGCCGAGGTAGCCCCACGACTGGATGAGATCGAGAATGAATTCGGTCATGGGGAGGTCCTGCAACGGGTCTTCAAAGGCGCGTCATTGCGAGCGGAGCGAAGCAATCGAGGGGTATTCGATACCCGCCGGATTGCCGCGGGCCTACGGCCCTCGCAAGGACGAGGCAAAGGAAATCGTCAGCCGATCCGGCGCGCGATGGCGTCCCAGATCATGCCCGCGGTGTCGCTGTTGTTGAAGCGGTCGATCGCGACGATGCCGGTGGGCGAGGTGACGTTGATCTCGGTCAGCCATTCGCCGCCGATCACGTCGATGCCGACGAAGATCAGCCCGCGTTCCCGGAGCGCGGGGCCGAGCGCGGCGCAGATTTCAGCCTCGCGCGGGGTCAGTTCGGCCGCCTCGGCATAGCCGCCGACCGCGAGGTTCGAGCGGAACTCGCCTTCGCCGGGCTTGCGGTTGATCGCCCCCGCGACGACGCCGTCGACGAGCACGATGCGCTTGTCGCCCGAGGCGACGCTCGGCAGGAACTGCTGGACCATGAAGGGTTCGGGCCACACCTGGCCGAAGAGTTCGACGAGCGCACCGAGGTTCGCGCCGTCGGCGTCGACCTTGAACACCGCCTTGCCGCCGTTGCCGTGCAGCGGCTTGATCACCACCGCGCCGTAGCGCGACTGGAAATCCCTCACTGCGTCGAGGTCGCGCGTGACCATCGTCGGCGGCATATATTGCGCGAAATCGAGCACGAAGACCTTTTCGGGGGCGTTGCGTACCGAGACGGGGTCGTTGACGACCAGCGTCTCGTCCCGGATGCGTTCGAGCAGCCATGTGCCGGTGAGATAGCCGAGGTCGAAGGGTGGGTCCTGCCGCATCAGCACGACGTCGACGTCGCGGCCGAGGTCGAGGATGACTGGATCGCCGAAACGGTAGTGCGCACCCGCCTCGCGCTGCGCCTCGAGCACGCGATGGGCCTTTGTCGTGAGCCGCCCGGCCTCCCACGTCAGTCCGCGCACGTCGTAATGATAAAGGGTGTAGCCACGGTCCAGCGCGCTGAGCATCAGCGCGAAGCTGCTGTCGCCGGCGATGTTGATGCCGTCCATCGGATCCATTTGTACCGCGACGCGCAGGGTCATGCTTTGCTCCATCACAAATAAGCCGTTCGCCCTGAGCTTGTCGAAGGGCCGTTCTTTTCTGCGGCGTCGCAAAGAAGGACGGTGCTTCGACAAGCTCAGCACAAACGGGGGAGGGGGACTCCCGATGTCTGTCCGACGCCTAGGGTTGCCAGACGTGGACCAGATGGCGCGGCAGGCGCCGCGGCGCAAGGAGCATCACGTCGATGCGGATGTCGTCGCGCGGCCGCGCGAAGCGCGAGCGGAGCATTTCGGCGGCCGCGGCGACGCGGCGCAGGCGGTACGGATCGATCGCGAGATCGAGGTCGGCGGGCCGGTCGCGCCATTTGACCTCGACGAAGGCGACGACGCGGCCGCGCCGCGCGACGAGGTCGACCTCGCCCACGGGGACGCGCAGCCGTTGCCCCAATATCCGCCATCCGTGCAGCCGCAGCCACCAGGCGGCGCGGCGTTCGGCCTTGCGCCCGCGCGCTTCGGCCGCGGCGCGCTTCACCCCGCGTCTTTCAGTGCGAGCGCGCGGGCATAAACGTCGTGGCGGTCGAGCCCGAAGCGTTTGGCGACCGCCTTTGCCGCCTGCGCGACGGGCTTGTCGGTCATGGCGTCGCGCAGCGCCGCGTCGAGCGTCGTGTCGTCGGCGGCTTCGGGTACGGCCTCGCCCGGCGGTGCGACGACGATCACGATCTCGCCCTTCGGTGGCGCATCGGCATAGCGCGCCGCGAGGGTGGTCAGCGTGCCGGTGACGCATTGTTCGTAGAGCTTGGTGATTTCGCGCGCGACCGCGGCTTCGCGGTCGCCGAGCCCGTCGGCGAGCGCGGCAAGGCTGGCGGCGAGGCGCGGGCCGCTTTCGTAGAAGACGAGGCTGGCGCGCAGCCCGGCGAATTCGGCGATGGTGTCGGCGCGCGCCTTGGCCTTGTTCGGCAGGAAGCCCGCGAAGAGGAAGCGGTCGCTGGGCAGCCCCGACAGGGTGATCGCGGCGATCGCGGCGCAGGGACCCGGGATGGTGGTGACGTGGCGCCCCGCCGCGCGCGCGTCGCGCACCAGCTTGTACCCGGGGTCGGAGATCAGCGGCGTGCCCGCGTCGGAGACGAGTACGACAACTTCTTCGGCCATGCGCGCAACCAGCGCGGCGCGGGTGCGTTCGTCGCTATGGTCGTGATAGGGGGTCATCGAAATGCGCAGGCCGAGATGCGACAGCAGCTTCGCTGTCACACGCGTGTCTTCGGCGGCGATCAGGTCGGCGCGGGCAAGCGTCGCCGCGGCGCGCGCGCCGATGTCGCCAAGGTTGCCGATGGGCGTCGCGACGATATAGAGACCGGGGACAGGAGAATCTGAGATGGTGGAATTCGGCATGACGCAGCAGATGGCAGAAACTGCGGCGCAGCGCCAAAACAATGCGTCGCCGCGGCGGCAAATGCTGCGCATGGCGGCGACGCTGGCGATGGCGGGTTTTCTTGCGGCGTGCCAGGTGGTGCCCAAGGGCGATGGCCCCGGCACGGCGCCGCCGCCGCCGAAAACGTCCGAAACCGACATCGGGCCCGGCCTGCCGACCGATACCGACCGCCACCGTGTCGCGCTTCTCGTGCCGCAGACGGGGCCGAACGCCGACGTCGGCACCGCGATCGCCAATGCGACGACGCTGGCGCTGCTCGATACCAAGACCGAACGGCTGCGCATCACCACCTACGACACCGCGCTGGGCGCCGCCGCCGCGGCGCGGCAGGCGGTCGCCGACGGCAACAAGCTGATCCTCGGCCCGCTGCTGACCGAGGACGTCGCCGCGGTCGCGCCGATCGCGCGCGACGCAAAGGTCCCCGTGCTGAGCTTCTCGAACGACAGCGGCGTCGCGGGCAACGGCGTGTTCATCATGGGCTTTGTCCCCGGCCAGTCGGTCGAGCGCGTCGTCGGCTACGCGCGCGGGCAGGGGCATACGCGCTTCGGCGCGCTGGTGCCCAAGAATGTCTATGGCGACCGCAGCCTCGCCGCGTTGCGCGCCGCGGTCGCGCAGGCGGGCGGCACGCTGGTCGCCTCGGAAAGCTACGACCGCAGCGCGACCGCGCTGTCGGGCGCGGCGCGGCGGCTCGCCAACGGCCCGGCGATGGACGCGGTGCTGATCGCCGATTCGGGCGGCAATGCGATCCGCGCGGTGCCGGTGATCAAGAGTAGCGGCCCCAAGCAGATTCTCGGCACCGAATTGTGGAACACCGAATCGTCGCTGGGCAGCAACGCCGCGATGCGCGGGGCGTGGTTCGCGAGCGTGTCCGACGGGCTCTATGGCCAGATGGCGACCAGCTACCGCAATCGCTTCGGCAAGGCGCCGTACCGGCTTGCCAGCCTGGGGTATGACTCGGTGCTGCTGACGGTGCGCATCGCGCGCGACTGGAAACCGGGGACCAGCTTTCCTGCGAACCGGCTGCTCGCCGCCGACGGCTTCGGCGGAATCGACGGCATCTTCCGCTTCAACAACCGCGGCATCGCGACGCGCGCGCTCGAGGTCAGCGAAGTGGGGGCGGGCGGTTTTCGCGTGATCGACCCCGCGCCGACCAAATGGGATGCCGGGCGGTAAGGACACCGCCTTAGTGGCATCGCCGCCACAGTCGGGCAAAAAGCGTTACGGCGCCGCGCTTCGCGGCCTTTACGCCGCGCCCGCGTTCACTATATGAGCATGGCGCGCGGGCGCATCGATTCCGCGCGCCCTTCGACAACGACCAGGAGATAAAGCAATACGCCCGCCCATGACACGCCGCCCGATGGCACCGCTGCCGCCGAAGAACGGCCCGCGATACAATGAATTCATCGCCTCGCCCAAGGTCCGCGTGATCGACGAGGAAGGCGAAAATCTGGGCGTAATGCTGACCGCCGAAGCCATCGAGCAGGCGGCCGAAGTCGGGCTGGACCTGGTCGAAGTCTCCCCCAACGCCGATCCGCCGGTGTGCAAGTTCCTCGACGTGGGCAAGTTCAAATACGAAGCCCAGAAAAAGGCGAACCTCGCCCGCAAGAGCCAGAAGACGCAGGAGATCAAGGAGATCAAGATGCGTCCGAACATCGACGACCACGACTTCGAAGTGAAGATGAAGAAGGTGTTCGACTTCCTTGGCGAAGGCGACAAGGTCAAGATGACGATGCGTTTCCGCGGCCGCGAGATGAGCCACACCCAGCTCGGGCTCAACGTGCTCCAGCGCGTCGCCGAGATGACGGCGGAAATCGCCAAGGTCGAGGCGCACCCGCGCACCGAGGGTCGCCAGATGCTGATGGTCCTCGCGCCGAAATAAGCGCCGGCGGCGTCAGCCGATCCGAAAATCGAGGGCGGTCGTTCCGTTGGAGCGGCCGCCCGCTTCGTATCGGCGTTCGGTCATGCGCACCGAGCCGTCGGCGGCGACCGCGACGAGAGTCGAGGCACGCGTGCCGTAAACATCGCCGCGCAGGAACAGTGCGGGGTCGTCCTCTTCGGCCAGCGTGTCGAGCAGGGTGGCCGGATCCGCGCCCGCCTCGACCGCAGCCGCGAGCGCGTTGCGCAGCCGCTCGGCGCGCGGGCAGGGCTCGTCGACGGGTTCGTTGGCGAGCGCGTGTACGCCGGGCGCCAGCGGCATGATCAGCGGCACCGGCCGGCTGGTGAGCAGCCGCGCCTCGCCGTCGCCGACCGCGAAGAGATTGAAGGCGTTGAAGCGCCGCAAATCCTCCGCCGCCGGGTCGCTGAAGCGTCCCTGACCGCGCAGCAGGTCGCTGACCAGCGCGCCGCGCGATTCTTTGGCCGGATCGGGCATCGCACCGCGGACGTTGGTGACGACGACCGCGCGCCCGCTCGGCGCATGGACCCCGAGCCAGGTGCCCCCGGCCTGGAGGTCGCGGCCCGCGACGATGCCGCTGCCGTCGTCCCATAGGTGCAGCGGCGCGGCGGGGCGGCCGTGGAACTCGTCGCGGTTGCCGACGAGGATCAGCGGCCAGTCAGGGTGGACGCGGTGGGCAAGGGCGACGACGCACATGGCAGCGCCTATCGCGGTTCCGCCCGCGCTTGCCAAGCCGTTCCCGAAATTCGCGGCCCCGTGCTGTGTTGCATAACTATATCACCGCATTGATGGCGGCGGCGAAATCTGGTAGGTTCGCCCGGTCTTTCTGGAGGGGGAGAATGAAGATGACCGAAGTCAGCAAGACGCCATGGCATCTGTGGGTGGTCGGGGTTCTCGGGCTGCTGTGGAACCTGATCGGGGTGACCGACTACAGCTTCGCGAAGATGAAGAGCGAATGGTATATGAAGCAGGTCAGCGGCTTCACGCCCGAGCAGATCGCCTGGTTCGACGGTTTTCCGCTCTGGGCCAATATCGGCTGGGCGCTGGGGGTGTGGGGCTCGTTCCTCGGCGCGCTGCTGCTGCTCGCGCGCAGCCGCCATGCGGTGACCGCGTTCATCGTCTCGGCGATCGGACTGGCGCTGATGACCGTCTATCAGTTCGGGCTCAACCGTGACGCGTTCGTGGGGCTATTCGGACCGGGGCCGATGTATTTCACGATCGTGATCTGGGTGATCCTGATCGCGCTGTTCCTCTATGCGCGCGGACAGGCGGCAAAGGGCGTGCTGCGCTGAACCTGTCCGTCCTGGAGGGGTAAGCGGACGTCGCGCCTGCGCGGGCGGGTGCATCCGGTTTGCGCAACGCCCTGCTGAATCAGAGGGCCAGCGGCTCCGCCCGCGCGAGGCAACGGCCTGTCGCGATTGCTTCGTGTCGCCACCTTTCCCCATGGCCTTCGGCCACGGGGAGGCATGGGCGGCGGCCGGCCTGGCGGCCTGCGAACCGCCGCGGCTTAGCGTGCGCGGATGAAGGCGCGGACGTCCTCGGACAATTTGTGGCGGTCCTCGTCGCGGATATACATCATGTGGCCCGCGTCATAGTAGGTGTAGCGGATGCGGTCCTGCGGGATGCCGGTGCGCGAGAGCGCATATTCGGCGGCGAAAAAGGGCGTCGCGAAATCATAATAGCCCTGCGCCACCAGCACCTTCAGCCCCGAATTCTCGCGCAGCGCCTGCCCGATATAGGGCGCGACGTTGAGATAGGCGTTGGTGTCGCGCCCGCCGAGGCGCCAGTCCCACTGGCCGCCGATGCGGCCGATCGACTGATATTCGCGGTCGGTCTTGAACCCCAGGCCATCGCGCGCCCAGCTGTTGATCGCGGCGGTGTAGCTCGCGTCGATGCCGTAGAAGCTGGGGTCGTTGTCGGGGGTTTCGCCGGCGCTGTCATAGTCGCGGCCGGTGTAGCGGCTGTCGAGGCGGCCGACGGTGAGGCCGCGGTCGCGCAGCAGTTCCTTGTAGAAACGCGCGGGTGTGACGCGCAGGTCGGCGGTTTCGAGGAAGGTCTCGCTGAGCCCGGTGAAGCGTGACAATTCGCGGCGGATCGCGGCGCGTTCCTCGCCCTGCAGCTTCTGGCCCTTGAGCAGCGCGGTCGCATAGGGGCCGATCGCCCATTGCCGGGCTTCCTCGGCAAAGGCTTCGGGCGACGCGGCGCTCGCCTTGCCGTGATAGAGCGCGGTGACCGCCATCGAGGGCAGGTTGGTGACCGGCGACAGCTCGTTGCCCGGCGTGTCGGCGCCCGCCGCGAAATCGAGCACGGTCGAGATCAGGATAATGCCGTTCAGGGCAACATCGTTGTACGTCTCGTTCATCAGCTGGTTGGCAACCGCGGCCGAGCGCGTCGTCCCATAGCTTTCGCCGCCGAGGAATTTGGGGCTGTTCCACCGGCCATTGTCGTTGAGCCAGCGGCGGATCACCTCGGCGACGAGCTTCGCATCCTGCGTCACGCCGTAATAATCCTCGGGCTTCGCCTTGCCGATCAGGTGCGAGAAACCGGTGCCCGGCGGGTCGATGAAGACCACGTCGGTCACGTCGAGCAGCGCGTCGGGGTTGTCGACGATCGGATAGGGCGGGGCGCCGTCGTCGACGCCGGTACCGGGGATCGCGACGCGCTTGGGCCCGAACGCGCCCATCATCAACCACACCGTGCCCGATCCCGGACCGCCGTTGAACAGGAAGGTGATCGGGCGGTTCGGGTCGCGCGGTTCCTTGACATAGGAGGTGGTGACGACCGCGACCTCGGGTACGCCGTCCTTGTTCCTGATGATCGTCTCGCCGATCGTCGCGGCGTAATTGATGCGCTGGCCGCCGAAGGTACCGCTGAGCCTGGTGGTGCGAACCTGCGGTTCATAGTCGGCAGCTTTCTCCGCCTTCGCCTTCCCGCCCGAGGAGTCGGCGGCGGGCGCGTCCTGCGCCTGAACGGTGGCAGGCGCGGCAAAGGCAAGCGCCAGGGCGATGAGCGACGGACCCGATTTCATATGATTCTCCCCGGTTGAGGCGGCGGACGCTAATCGGCGCGCGGGGAGGGGGCAAGGTTGCTTGTCGGCTGCAGCAGGGCTTTGGTCGAAGCTTGCACTCGCGACTCTCGCATTTAATCGAAAAAGCCGTCCAGTTGTTCGATGCTTCCTGCCAATGCGTTATATATGCCCATGAACCCGTGCAGATTCCCGACAAGCGGAGACAATATCGTTGAGAACGCCAGATTGCGACGCTCGCTATCCGCGAACTTGATCGAGAAATTGAGTCTGTCGATCGAGGCAAACGCTTGGAAGGTCCCCGAATAGTTCGGGTGTGCGAACTCTGAAAGTCGGTCGTAGTTCTCGCGAAAATGCGGAACCTGTTTTGCAACCCGGTCAATCGCATTGAGGATGTTGGACGCCTCCGGGAGTTCAGGGTTGTTCCTTGATCCGAACAGGCGTGACATCAAGAATTTGTCCAATGCGTCGACATCTGGCCTTTGGGAAAAGGCACTGATTTTGTCACGGAGTTCCCACGCTCGTGCCAGAGTTTCCATACTGCCACGAGTTAGCGTTGCCGCAGAGACCAGGCGTCCGGCAACCGCTGCGTCCGCTGCTCCAGACGCCAAATCTGAAAAACGATGGATCAGGGCTTCGCGGTAGGAAAGAGCCTTGAAGGGCAATTTGGAGTTCAGCGTAAGCATCGCGATATCAAAACCCTCGGGCAGGCCGTCGCGGATATGTGCTGCTAGCTGGACCGCCTCATCCAGAAGCTTGTTGGGGTCTATTTCCATCCATCACCGCCCCCACTTGGTCTTGCTCTGTTTCCCGAAGCGGCCCTTGCGCGTGCCCGGCTTGCCCTCGTTCGAGCGGCCGACGCGCGGCGCGACCTGGTCGTCCGGCGGCAGGCCGAGTTCGTCGGCCTCCAATCGGCGGATTTCGTCGCGCAGGCGGCCGGCCTGCTCGAATTCGAGGTCGGCGGCGGCGTCGCGCATCTGTTTTTCGAGGTCCTGAATATAGGCGCGCAGATTGTGGCCGACCATGTGCTGCGGCTTGTCCTCGCCGATGTCGATCGTCACCTGATCCTTCGACGCGACATGCGCGATGATGTCGCCGATGTTGCGCTTGATCGTCGTCGGAGTGATGCCATGCTCGGCGTTATAGGCTTCCTGCTTTTCGCGACGGCGGTCGGTTTCGCGCATCGCGCGTTCCATGCTGCCGGTGATGCGGTCGGCGTAGAGGATGACGCGGCCGTCGACGTTGCGCGCCGCGCGGCCGATCGTCTGGACGAGGCTGGTCTCGCTGCGCAGGAACCCTTCCTTGTCGGCGTCGAGGATCGCGACCAGCCCGCATTCGGGAATGTCGAGCCCTTCGCGCAGCAGGTTGATCCCGACCAGCACGTCGAACACGCCGAGCCGCAGGTCGCGGATGATCTCGATACGCTCCAGCGTCTCGACGTCCGAGTGCATATAGCGGACCTTGAGCCCCGCTTCGTGGAGGAATTCGGTCAGGTCCTCGGCCATGCGCTTGGTGAGCGTGGTGACGAGCGTGCGATATCCGGCCGCCGCGGTTGCCTTGGCTTCCATGATCAGGTCGTCGACCTGTTCCTCGACCGGGCGGATGATCACCGGCGGATCGATCAGCCCGGTGGGGCGGATCACCTGTTCGGCGAACACGCCCTGCGTGCGGTCCATCTCCCACGTCCCCGGCGTCGCCGAGACGCTCACCGTCTGCGGGCGCATCATGTCCCATTCGGCAAAGCGCAGCGGCCGGTTGTCGATGCACGACGGCAGGCGGAAGCCATATTCGGCGAGCGTGATCTTGCGGCGGTGATCGCCCTTCGACATCGCGCCGATCTGCGGGATCGTCTGGTGGCTTTCGTCGACGAAGAGCAGGGCGTTGTCGGGCAGATATTCGAACAAAGTCGGCGGCGGTTCGCCGGGCAGGCGGCCGGTGAGGAAGCGGCTGTAATTCTCGATCCCCGCGCAACTCCCCGTCGCGGCGATCATCTCGAGGTCGAAATTGGTGCGCTGTTCGAGCCGCTGCGCCTCGAGCAGCCGGCCTTCGGCCTCGAGCTCCTTCAGTCGCTCGGTCAGTTCGTGGCGAATCGCTTCGGATGCCTGCTTGAGCGTCGGGCCGGGGGTCACATAGTGCGAGTTGGCGAAGACGCGGACATAGTTGAGATTGGCGATCTTCTTGCCGGTCAGTGGGTCGAATTCGGTGATCTCCTCGACCTCGTCGCCGAAGAAGCTGACGCGCCAGGCCATATCCTCATAGTGCGAGGGGAAGATTTCGAGGCTGTCACCGCGCACGCGGAAATTGCCGCGCGCGAAGGCGGCGTCGTTGCGCTTGTACTGGAGCGCGACGAGCTTGCGGATGATCTCGCCGCTGTCGGCGACCTGGCCCTTCTTGAGGTCGAAGATCATCGCCGAATACGTCTCGACCGAGCCGATGCCGTAGAGGCACGACACCGAGGCGACGATGATCACGTCGTCGCGTTCGAGCAGCGCGCGCGTCGCCGAGTGGCGCATCCGGTCGATCGCCTCGTTCACCGAGCTTTCCTTCTCGATGTACGTGTCCGACCGCGGCACATAGGCCTCGGGCTGGTAATAGTCGTAATAGCTGACGAAATATTCGACCGCATTGTTCGGGAAGAAGCTCTTGAACTCGCCATAGAGCTGCGCCGCGAGGATCTTGTTCGGCGCGAGGATCAGCGCCGGGCGCTGCAATTCGTCGATCACCTTCGCCATGGTGAAGGTCTTGCCCGACCCGGTGACGCCGAGCAGCACCTGGTCGCGCTCGCCCGCGCGCGCGGTGTCGACCAGCTCGCGGATCGCGGTTGGCTGGTCGCCTGCTGGGTCGTAATCACTGACCAGTTCGAAGGCCTTGCCGCCCTCGACCTTGTCGGGGCGTGCGGGGCGGTGCGGGACATAGTCCGCCGCCGTGTCGATTTCGTCGAGCGAGGTGCGAATCTGAATTGCCATCGCCGCCAATATGGAGGTTATGGGCGCCAATCCAAGGCCAAAGGCTCGGGATGGGGCTTTCGAGGAGAATGGGGTGTCACTGCCTGTTTTGCCGTTCATTTTCATGGCAATGATGATGCAGGAGGGCGGTGTCGCCGCACCGGCTGCGCCGCCGACCGACAGCGCCGGACCCGCAAGGAGCCCGGCGATGGTCGAAGCGCTGGCGAACCAGGCGCAAATGGCACGGGGCCCGCGACTGATCGGCGATTTTCAACCCGCCTATAGCCTGGAACAGCGCGCCGCCGGGATGCAGGGGCAGGGGCGCGTATCGATCATCGTGACCGCCGAGGGGCGTGTCGATGAGGCTTCGATCCGGTACAGCAACGCGCCGCCCGAACTTGACGCGTCGGCGCTGGCCGCGGCGCGCCTGCTGAAATTCACGCCGGCCGTCGACAAGGCGGGCAAGGCGATTGCGGTGCCCGCGCTGTTGCCCTTTTCGTTCGAGGCGGCGAGCGGTCATCCCATGTATGCGGTGCGCGTCGAACCGGTCTTCAGCGACGCTGCGCGCGCGGCGGGCGAGCATGGCAAGGTCGTGATCGACGGCAAGATCGGTCCCGACGGGCGGCTGGTCGATACCACGATATTCCAGAGCAGCCGGTCGGCGACGCTGGACGCGGCGGCGCTGGAGGCCGCCAACGCGTCGCGCTATCGACCCTATCGCGACGGCGCGGGCAAGCCGTTTGCACTGCCGGTGCGGATACCCTTCAGCTTCGACAATTATCGCACGCCGGGTCCGGGCGGCGGCGTCTTGCGCTATCGCTGCGACCAGTTCGCGCGCGACGAAAGCTGGTGGGCGGCGAATTGGCCGGCGAACGAGAAGAATGAATTCTACACGATGATGCTGGGGCTCAGCGCGCTGTCGCAGGACATGCTGAGCGGCGTGTCGCAGTTCAGGGAAAAGAAGGCCGCGTTCGACATGCGCTATGCGGCGGCGCGGCTCGAATGCGTGGCACAGCCCGACAAGCTGTTCGTCGACGTGATGAAGGTCGAAGGACCGATCGCGCGGAGGATGGCCGAGCGGGCGAAATAGCGCCGCGATATTAGCCGTTGCCAGGGCGGTCGATATGGTAAGGAGTGGCCGTGTCCACAATCGGACTCGGCAGGGGAAATAGCATGAAAAAGACTCTGATGCTCGCGGTCGCGAGCAGCTTGGTGCTGGCTGCGTGCGGCGACAAGGCGTCGAAGGACGGCGAAGGCGGCAGCGCGGCCGCGGCGAAGACGCCCCCCGAAAAGCCGCAGCCGGGGAGCTGGTCGTCGAAGATCGAGGTGGTCGAGCTCAAGGGTGAGGGCGTTCCGGCGAACGCCAAGGACCAGATGAACCAGATGTTCGCGGCGATGAGCGGCGTCAGCGTCTGCATCACGCCCGAAGCTGCGGAGCAGCAGGATATCGCCAAGCGGATTTCGCAGATGGGTTCGCAGGGGCAGGACTGCACGATCGACAAGGAAAACAACAGCGGCAAGAATGTCGATTTCGCGGCGACCTGCAAGCGTCCGGGCGGCGAGATGAAGATGGTCGCAAAGGGCACCAGCGGCGCGACGGCGCAGGATGTGACGATGACGATGACGATGCTCAAGGCCGGCGGCGGCGAGGAAGGCACGATCGTCATGCGCGTCTCCGGCGCGCGCAAGGGCGAATGCGGTCCGAACGACATCACTCCGCCCGCCGAACCCGCCGCGCCGCCCGCCAAGAGCTGATCGCGCGGTCGCCGGCCGTCATGCGGCGCCGACACGCAACCCCCGGTCTTTTCATGCGTTTTCGATCCGTCCAGCAGGAGGATGATACGCATGAACAAATTGGTGACGGTTGCGGCGCTTGGCGCCGCCTTGATGGTGGCCGGTTGCGGCAAATCGGATGAAGCGGCCAAGGCCGGCGATGATACGGCCGCGAGCGGCAGCGCCGCCACCGGTACGGGCGACGCGCCTGTCGCTGCGGCCGGGGCGGTCAAACGCGAGGCGGGCAACTGGAAGACCGATATCAAGCTCGTCAAGTTCGACATGCCCGGCATGCCCGCCGCGGCCAAGGACCAGATGAGCAAGCAGTTCGAGGCACAGAGCGGCACCGAACAATGCCTCACCCAGGCGCAGGTCGACCAGGAGAATATCTCCGAGGCGCTGTCGAAGGGCTATGGCGAGGCGTGCAGCTGGTCTAAGAACGCGGTCGGCGGCGGCAAGCTCGACGTCGCGGGTACCTGCACCGCCAACGGCCAGAAGGTCGATCTGGCGATGCTCGGGACGCTCGACCCCAGGAAGACCGACATGCTGATCACCTCGAAGGGCCCGGCGCCCACGGGCGGCCAGATGGAAGTGCAGATGCAGGTCACGAGTACCCATATCGGACCTTGCAAGAGCTGAGGCGACTGATATCTCCCGAGCGCGGAGGCGCGCGGCCGGCCGGCCGCGCGCCTCTTTCTTTTGCGGGAGGGACGCGATGATCGGCTATGTCACCATGGGGACCAACGACATCGAGCGGGCGCGGGCCTTCTACGCCGCGCTGCTCGCGACGATCGGCGCGAGCGAACTGATGCGCATGTCCGACAGCGAGGCGAACGGCTTCACCCTCTACGGCACCGGCTGGGGCCAGCCGGGGATCGCGGTGACGCGGCCCCATGACGGCCAGCCCGCCGATCGCGGCAACGGCCATATGGCGGCGCTCGTCGTCGACGAACGCGTTAAGGTCGACGCGCTCCACGCGCAGGCGCTCGAACTGGGCGGGACGTGCGAGGGCGCGCCGGGCGTGCGCGGCGAGGAAGGCGCGCAAGCCTTCTACGCCGCCTACTTCCGCGACCCCGACGGCAACAAGCTGTGCGCCTTCCGGATCGGGCCGGCGGCCTGAGCGCGGCCGGCTGGCTCGACCGGCGCCGGACGCCGCTCCTCGCCGGGCTCGCGGCGGGGCTGGTCGCGGTCGCCGCGGCGCTGGTCGCAGGACGCGGTGCCCCGCAGGAGGCGCTGCTTGCGGCGCGCTGGACCGCGCGCGCCGCGGCGCCGCTGTTCCTCGTCGCCTATCTTGCCTCGACGCTTCGCACGCTGTGGCCGGGGCCTGTCACCACGGCGCTCCGCCGCCGGCGGCGCCAGTGGGGGCTGGGTTTCGCGCTCGCGCACAGCATCCATCTCGCCGCGCTGCTCGTGAACATCCTCACCTTCCGGCCGCGGCCGGTCGCGACGCTGGTCGGCGGCGGCCTCGCCTATGCGCTGATCTATCTGATGGCGCTGACCTCGAACGACGCGTCGCAGCGCCTGCTCGGGCGCGGGTGGATATGGCTTCACCGCATCGGCATCCACTATGTCTGGCTGGTCTTCACGATCAGCTACACGGGCCGGGCGTTGCACGCGGATCCCGGCTACCATGCCGAGGGGCGAATTTGGGCGCCGCTCTTCCTTGCCGCGCTGGCGCTCAGACTCTATGCGCAGTGGCGGCCGCGCCGCTAGGCGCAACAGACGGGTATCGATGATCGTGGGAAGCGGACTTGCCGGGCGGAAAAACGGGTGGGGCCATTTCGCCGCCCGGCGAAGTCTCTGTGTATGAAGCCGTCCAATCCTGCGACAGGTGCCAGGGACCAGCTCGCACCCGTCGATCGATCGACTTCAATTCGTCGAGCCGGGCAAGGCCCGGACCAGACAGCAACGTCCTGGAAGGCGTCGCCACGCTGTTGGGATGCCCGATATGGGACAAGATGGTGAGTTACATCGGGTCACGTAGCGGGTTGTCGCATTCGGGTAAGCAATTATTAACCTCGTTTCGCCTTTTTGCGTGCGCTCTTGGGGTTCGCGCAATTATATGTTAGGAAGGCTGGCTTTGTTGTTACCGTTACATAGAAGTAACAACGCTGGTCGCGCCCGGTTATTGGCGTATCTACCGCACCGTAGCCCGTTCGAGGGCATTGAAGGGTAGTGATGGACCGCACGAAGGCGAGCGTGGGACAGGACGGCGGCGACACCGAACAGGTGATCGCGAGCGAGTTGGTGCACCTTCTCGAATCGCCGATGTTCGTGCGTTCGCCGGTGCTGTCGCGGCTCCTGCAATATCTGGTCGACCATCGGCTGCAGGGCAATCGCGCGGCGCCCAAGGCCTATGCGCGCTGGGCCGCAGCGCCGATTTCGATCCCGCGGTCGACAGCTATCCGCGCGTGATGGTCGGTCGGCTGCGCAGCCTGCTCGACCGCTATTATTCCGAAAAGCCGTGGCTCCACCGTCTGCGCGTGCCGCAGGGCAGCTACGAGGTCGTCGTCCAGTATCGCGCGGCGCCGCCGGGCGCGCGCGGCGGCGATGCGGGCGAGGCGCCGCCGGGCGAGGAGGCGGGCGCTGCCGCTGCCGCCGGTGCGCCGCCGTCCGCGGGCAGCGCGGCGCCGGGGGTGTCATCATTGCTTCCCCCCATGCCGCGGCCGCGCGCGCGCTGGCTCTGGCTCGGTTTCGTCGTCGCACTCCTTCTCGCGGCGCTCGCGGGCTGGCTGGCCGCACGGTCGAGCGGTTCGCTGCTGGGAAGCGATTTCGTGCCGATGCCGACGATCGAGGTCAGCAAGCCGGTGGCGGGTGAAACGGGGCCGTCGCGCGCGATGGCGCGCGCGCTCGACAGCAAGCTGCGCGACGGGCTGCGGCGCTTCGAGCTGATCCAGCTGCTGGCGGCGCGTGATCCCAAGGCGGCGAGCACGCAACTGCGCGCCGACTATCGGCTCGACGCGTCGCTCGTCCGCACGCTCGAAGGGCCGGTCGACGTCACGCTGGTGCTCAACCGCGTCGCCGACGAGCGCGCCATCTGGTCGCAGCAGATCCGACTGACCGATCAGGATATTCCCGAATTCACCGGGATCGAGCCCGCGATCGCGCAGGTGGCGGGCGATTATGGTGTCGTCGTGCGCGACCAGTTGCAGCGCCAGCCCGACAATTATGCGTCGGGTTTCCCCTGTCTGGCGCAGTTCAACCGGACGCTCCAGATGCGCAATCCCGAACGGGTCCGCCGCGTCGACCGCTGCCTGCGCGCGACGCTCGTCGACCTGCCGCAGGACCCGGCGCCGCTCGCGGCGCTGTCGCTGCTGCGCTTCGGCGACTGGCAACCGCAGCGCACGACCGACGAAGGAAAGAAGGCGTTCGTCGAGGCGCAGCTGTTCGCGAAGCGCGCCTATGATGCGGGGCCGACCAGCGCCGCGGGGCTGTTCGCGATGGCGCGCGCGCATTTCTATCGCGGCGAATGCGGACGCGGGGCGGTGATGGGCGAGGCGGCGGTCGCGCTCAATCGCTACGACGCCGATCTCACGGGCTTCCTCGGCCTGTTCAAGGCCGCGTGCGGCGACCGCGAAGACGGCGCGGCCTTGCTCGCGCGTTCGGTCGCGCTCGATGCGTCGCATCCCGGCGTCCCCGCGGTCACGCTGGCCTTTCTCCGTTCGCAGCAGGGCGATCAGGCCGCGGCGCTGGCATTGCTCGACAGCCTGCCGTCGCCGAGCAATCTCGAGCCGCAATATCTGATGGTGCGCTCGATCGTTCTCGCGCGAATGGGCGAGGTTGAACAGGGGCGGCGAGTGTGGCGCCGCCTCCTCGACTATACCCACCAGCCCGCAAGCGCGTCGCCCGAACGCGTCCTCGGGCGGTTCATGATTTCGCCCGCGGTGATCGCCACCGCGTCGGACGCGCTGCGCCAGTCGGGCGTGGTCGGTGCCGGGGCCGCTGCGGGGCCGAAGCCGGGGAGGGGCGGCTGACGCGACCGGCCGCGTGCCCGATGTCCGCGGGGCCGGCCCGCGCGGCTCCCGCCTTTCGCCGGTCTTGCGGTATCGGAGTTGTTCGACCTTGATCGCGGCGGCGGCATTCCCTATTTCGGCGCCAGGTGCCGGTGGGGCAGAAAGGGGGACGGTCGGTCGATAGCGCCGCAGGCGAGGCATTGGCCGATCCGCACGCGCCGGGCACCCCGACGCCAGCCCTCTTGCCAGCCCGGCTGGCGCACATTAGGGCAAATTCACATTCACGGCTTAGTCAGAAAAGGAATAGCGCATGAGCGATTCGGCCGAAAAAGTTAAGAAGATCGTCGTCGAGCATCTGGGCGTCGAAGCCGACAAGGTCACCGAAGAAGCGAGCTTCATCGACGATCTGGGCGCGGACAGCCTCGACATCGTCGAGCTCGTGATGGCGTTCGAGGAAGAATTCGGCGTCGAAATTCCTGACGACGCGGCGGAAAAGATCGCCACCGTCAAGGACGCGATCGACTATATCGAAGCGAACAAGGGCTGATTCAGCCTGTCCGGCCTGGCCGGATGCGGCGGCGACGCTGCCCACGCATTTCCGGCTTCCCGGTCTCGAGCGCTCGCGCGCAGTGACCGGGAAGCTTTTTTTATGCGCTGAGCTTCTCTAGAAGCGCCGACGATGATGATGCGGGCCGCCGCGCGGACGGGGCCGACGAAAGGAATGATTATGCGCCGGGTTGTGGTGACGGGTTTGGGTTTGGTGACGCCGCTGGGCGGAGACGTCGAAACCAGCTGGAAAAATCTGATCGCCGGGAAATCGGGCGCGGGGCCGATCACGCATTTCGATGCGTCGGACCAGAAATGCACGATCGCGTGCGAGGTCAAGGGCCCCGACCATGAATATGGGTTCGATCCGGGCAAGCGCGTCGATCACAAGGTCCAGCGCCAGGTCGATCCCTTCATCATTTTCGGTATCGACGCCGCGGGGCAGGCGCTCGAGGATGCCGGCCTGACCGACCTCACCGAGGAACAGAAGGTGCGCGCCGGCTGCTCGATCGGCTCGGGCATCGGCGGCCTGCCGGGCATCGAGAGCGAGAGCCTGCTGCTCGCCGAAAAGGGGCCGGGCCGTGTCAGCCCGCACTTCGTCCACGGCCGCCTGATCAACCTGATCTCGGGTCAGGTCAGCATCAAATACGGCCTCAAGGGCCCGAATCATGCCGTCGTCACCGCCTGCTCGACCGGTGCGCATTCGATCGGCGATGCGGCGCGGATGATCCGCGACGACGACGCCGACATCATGCTCGCGGGCGGCGCCGAGGCGACGATCTGTCCGATCGGCATCGCCGGCTTCGCGCAGGCGCGTGCGCTCAACATGAGCTACAACGACCGCCCCGAACAGGCGAGCCGTCCCTATGACAAGGACCGCGACGGCTTCGTGATGGGCGAGGGCGCGGGCGTCGTCGTGCTCGAGGAATATGAGCATGCCAAGGCGCGCGGCGCGAAAATCTACGCCGAAGTCGTCGGCTACGGCCTGTCAGGCGACGCCTATCACGTCACCGCGCCCGACCCCGAAATGGACGGCGCTTTCCGCTCGATGAGCGCGGCGCTCAAAAAGGCGGGCATGACCCCTGCCGACATCGACTATATCAACGCCCACGGCACCTCGACGATGGCCGACACGATCGAACTCGGCGCGGTGAAGCGCCTGTTCGGCGATGCGATGGCCAATGTCTCGATGAGCTCGACCAAGTCGGCGATCGGTCACCTGCTCGGCGGCGCGGGCGCGGTCGAGACGATCTTCTGCATCCTTGCGATCCGCGACCAGATCGTCCCGCCGACGCTCAACCTCGACAATCCCGACGAGGGCACCGAAGGCGCCGACTTGGTTCCCAAGGTGGCGAAGAAGCGCAAGGTCAAGGCCGCGCTCAACAACAGCTTCGGTTTCGGCGGTACCAACGCCAGCCTCATCGTCAAGGCGGTCGATTAGTAGCTAATCCTCCCTGTCGCGAAGCGATGGGGAGGGGGACCGTTCGCGAAGCGAATGGTGGAGGGGCCAGCGACGTCGCGCCATCGCCCCTCCGTCAGCGGCTGCGCCGCTGCCACCTCCCCGTCGCTGCGCGACAGGGAGGATTAAAACCTCTTTCCTACATTATTCCGCCGTGCTTTACCTCTCGGCACGACCTGCCGGCCACCGGCGCTAAGGCGGCAAAGGAGACAGTTTCGGCGTGCGCGTCCGAGTCTTTTGTCTCCTTAAGGCCCGGAATCAGGAGAATTGCGTGCATCGGTTCCGCTGGCTGACGATTATGATCGCCGCCCTGCTCCTCGCCGCCTGCTCGGGCGGGGCGCCGAAGGATGCGGAGGTCGTGATCCCGCCGGGCGCAAGCATCGCGAAGGCGGGACAGATCCTCGAGGAAGCGGGTCTCGTTTCGGCTTCGGAGTTTCGCAATCAGGCGCGCTTCTTCGGGGGCGATGATCCGATCAAGCCGGGTGAGTATAAGATCGAGAAGGGGATGGACGCGGGCGACATGCTGGCGCTGTTCCAGTCGGGCAAGACGATCCAGCGGCTCGTGATGATCCCCGAAGGCATGCCGTCGATCATGGTCCGCGACCGGCTGATGGCCGAACCGCGGCTGAAGGGCGACATTCCGGTGCCCGCCGAGGGCAGCATCTTGCCCGATAGCTATGCCTTCACCACCGGCGAAAGCCGCGCTGCTGTCGTCAAGCGCATGCAGGCGGCGATGGACAAGGCCTTCGACGAACTCTGGGCGAAACGCACCCCGCGCGCGGCGGTCAAGGACCGGAACGAGGCGATGACGCTCGCTTCGATCGTCGAAAAGGAAACCGCGGTGGCATCCGAACGCCGCACCGTCGCGGGGGTCTATACCAACCGCCTCGGCGTCGGGATGCGGCTCCAGGCCGACCCGACGATCATCTATCCGATCACCCGCGGCAAGCCGCTCGGCCGGCGCATCCTGCGCTCCGAAATCCAGGCGGTGAACGACTACAATACCTATGCCATGGCGGGGCTGCCCAAGGGGCCGATCGCCAACCCCGGCAAGGCGTCGATCGCCGCGGTGCTCGATCCCGAGGCGAACGACTATCTCTTCTTCGTCGCGAAAGGCGACGGCAGCCATATCTTCGCGCGCACGCTCGGCGAGCATAATGCCAATGTGCAAAAATGGTACGCGCTCCGCCGCGAGCGCGGGGAGATGGAGTAGGGGCTGATCGCCGCCCGTACGGGGCGACGGAGGAGGGATCCGGTATGCGCCACCTGTTGGGACTGTCCGCCGCGGCGTTCGCGCTTGCCGCCTGCATGAACGGCGGCGGCGCGGCCGAGACGGGGGCGACCGATGTCCGCATCGAAACCGGCCCGCGGCTCGGCGCACCACGCGCGACGCACCAGCTCGTCGCGGCGGGTGAGGGGCAACTGCTCGCGATCGGCGGCTGCGTCCGGACGGGGTGCGAGGGCGGGCCCGCCAGCGGCACGGTCGACATCATCGACGCGCGGCGCATGGTGCTTGCCGGCAGCGGGGAATTGCTGGCCGCGCGCATCCAGCCGTCCGCGGCGGTGCTGCCCGGCGGGCGGGTGCTCGTGCTCGGCGGCTGGGTCGGCGGGCGCGTCAGCGCGACGACCGAAATCTTCGATCCCGCGACCGGGCGTTCGGTCGCGGGTCCGGCGATGGCGGGGCCGCGCAACGCGCCGACGGTGGTGGTGCTGGCCGATGGCCGCGTCCTGATCGCAGGGGGCTATGACGGCAGCGATGTGCGCGCCGATGCCGAGATTTTCGACCCCGCCTCGCGGACGATGACCGCGACGGCGCCGCTGGGTACCGCGCGCAGCGGCGCGACGGGAACGCTGCTCGCCGACGGACGCGTGCTCGTTGTGGGCGGCGGACGGCCCGACCGCGCACCGCGACGCGCGCTGGCGAGCGCCGAGCTCTTCGATCCCGCGACGGGGCGCTTCGACCCCGCCGGGACACTGGCGCAGGCTCGCTACAAGCATGGCGCGCTGCGTCTTGCGAGCGGAGACGTGCTCGTCGTCGGGGGCTCCGACGCGCGCGACTATGACGGCAAATTGCGCTCGGTCGAGCGTTTCGACGTCGCCGCGGGGCGTTTTGTGCCCGCGGGGCGCCTCGCCGATGCGCGCTTCAAGATCGCCGACGGGCTGCTGCTGCTGCCCGGCGAGCGCGTGCTGGTGGCGGCTGGCGACACCGCCCCCGAAATCTTCGACGTCGCCGGCGGCACCGGCCGGCGGCTCGCCTATGACCTTGGCGGGCAATGGAATTACATGACGCTCGTCCGCGCCGATGCCGGCACCGCGCTGCTCGCGGGCGGGTATCGCGAAGGGCGGATCGAGCCGACCGACCAGAGCTGGATCATCCACCTGCCCCGGGGAGGCGAATCGTGACGACCGCAAAATTATTCCTCCACGGCGTCCCCGACAGTCCGGCGATCTGGCGTCCGCTGCTTGCCGAGCTGAAGCTCGGCGGCACGCCCGTCGCCGTTCCCGCGCTCCCCGGCTTCACCGGCCCGCTCCCCGCGGGATTTCCCGCGACCAAGGAAGCCTACGCCGACTGGGCGGTGGGTGAGGCCGCGGCGCTGTTCGCGGCGCACGGGCCGATCGATATCGTCGGGCACGACTGGGGGGCGCTGATCGCGCAGCGCGTTGCGATGCTGCGACCCGACCTCATCCGCAGCTGGGCGGTGTCGAACGCGGTGATCGACCCCGACTATCGCGGGCACCGCGTCGCGCGCATCTGGAACACCCCGATATTGGGCGAGATTTTCATGGCGCTGAGCACGCCGGCCAAGCTCGCCCAGGGACTCGCCGCACAGGGCATGCCGGCCGACATCGCCGCCGAAGAGGCGGCGCAATGGACGCACAAGGACAAGCGTCGCGCGATCCTGAAACTCTACCGGTCGGCGAAGGGGCTGAGCTTTGCGCACGACTGGGCACTCGATATCCCGAAACTGCCCGCGAAGGGCGCGCTGATCTGGGGCGCGGACGATCCTTATGTCGACCTGTCGGTCGCGCAGCGTTTCGCCGCGAACCGCGGCGTGCCGCTGACCGTCATCGAAGGCGCGGGGCATTGGGCGATTGCCGAGCGGCCGGTCGAGGTCGCCGCGGCGCTTCGGACCTTTTGGGAGGAGCGCTAAGCGCCGGATAATATTATGTCATCGTTTTATACGATTATTGTGACCGACTTTATCGATTGGCGCGCGCCGGGCGGTTCGGCGAAGGGCACGGCCATCGCGACGGGGCGTCCCATGGACGTCGGCCATCCCCCAAGCGCTAGCCGCGCCCATCTCCGTCCGTGAACAGCGATCCGGTCATCCCCCCTCCCGACCGGGCCGCTGGAGCCGCGCCCATCATCGTGACCGCGACGATGGGTGCGGCCGACCAGCGGCACTTCGACGCGCTGCGCGCGCGGCATTTTCCGCCCGACCGCAATGTTCTCGCCGCGCATATCACCCTCTTCCACCAGCTGCCGCCGTCGGCACTCGGCGAACTCGAACGATTGATTCGCGCCATCGCGGCGGACACCTCGCCGCCCGCGGCGTCGCTGCGCGGGATATATTCTCTCGGGCGGGGCGTGGCCTTTCGCATCGAGAGTCCTGCCCTGCTCGCGATCCGCATGCGCATGGCGGAGCGGTTCGCCGGCCTGCTCACCGCGCAGGATCGGGGGACGCCGCGACTCCACATCACCATCCAGAACAAGGTGGATGCGGGCAGGGCGCGGGCACTGTTCGCCGAACTGGACCGCGACTTTCGCCCGCGACCGCTGGAAATCGCGGGACTCGCGGCGCATCACTACCGCGGAGGCCCGTGGGAAACGGCATTCGCGCGCAATTTTCGCGGAGCGCGCAGAGGATATTGACCGCGACCGGCGGCGTGCCTATAGGCGCACCTCGCCCAAGCGGCGGCCTTTCGGGGCGGAGTAGCTCAGCAGGTTAGAGCAGCGGAATCATAATCCGCGTGTCGGGGGTTCGAGTCCCTCCTCCGCTACCACGAAATCTAAGGATTTCTGTGGAAGCAAGTGCTATCAATCCTCTTCAAGTTTGCTGACTGCCAAGCGGCCGACGAATGTCTCAAATGGGGTGGAAAGCTGACATCGCCCCATTTCCTGTCGTCACCCAGGACTTGATCCGGGGGCCATGACTTCGACGCTGCTATGGATCCCGGATCAAGTCCGGGATGACAAAGTCAGGCGGGAACGTCCGATCCCCACCCTATAGCGGACATCGCCTGCAAATAGGTCTTTCCTAAATTATCCGGCTGTGCCAGCCTTTTGTCCGGCGCTTTCATTTAGCGGATCAAAGCGGTCGTCGCCCGGCTTGCCGATGCGACCACCGCGCGCAGGGTCGGGTGCGTCCAGCGCGATGCGAGGTCCCAATCCGGGCGTGCACAGGGCTGAACTTTACTGAACTTTGGAAGGTCGCGCGGTCCTTGCGCCGACCGGATCCAACGCCGGAGACAGAAGGCCATGTCGGTTTACCCACCCCGTTTCCGACATCGCGACAACCGGCGTCGCGCGTCAGCAATGGCGGTTTCTCGACCCTGAATACGGACGTGGCGTAATCCTCGCTTTTGGGCAAGGCGCTTCTCCGCTACCAGGGCGAGCAGCCCTTTTTGCCCCTTTCAGTGGGTCGCCGTCCTTGAAATGCAGATGTGCCGGTATCCAGCATATCGATGCATGCCACGTGTCGGCCGATCGATTCGCGCGCCTGGGAGGAATGGTCGGCGGCCTTCCCAAAAGCGAACGGCTCCTGTAGGGCGGCCGGGTGACTGATTGTGCAACCTGTGTCGTTCGCAACCGCGCGATTTGTGCCAGCCTCGACGCCGCCGAACTGGCGGCGCTGGGAAAGATGGGGCGTCGCCAGAAAGTACGGCAGGGACAGACATTGTTGTGGGAAGGCGACGGGGCACCCGTCGTTGCCAACGTCCTGACCGGCGTCCTCAAGCTGGTCGTGTCGACCGCCGACGGACGCGAGCAGATCGTCGGCATTGTTTTTCCGTCGGATTTTATTGGGCGGCCTTTTGGGCGGGAGAGCCCTTACAGCGTTACAGCCATGACCGACGCGGAAGTGTGTATTTTCAATCGCAACGCGTTCGACGATTTTGCGAGCACGCACCCCGATCTGCAGCAGAAACTGCTTCGCCGCACGCTCGACGAGCTCGATCGCGCGCGGCACTGGATGATGCTGCTCGGCCGCAAGTCGGCGTCGGAGAAGGTCGCGTCCTTCCTGCTCGAAATGTCCGAGCGATTGTCGGGGCAGGGGTGCGAGGGCGGCCGGAACGCGGCGTTCGAGCTGCCCTTCGGCCGCCAGCAGATCGCCGATATCCTAGGCCTGACGATCGAGACGACGAGCCGCCAGCTCACCAAAATGCGCGCCGACGGCGTCCTCGACCTGCCCTCCCGCCGCGAGATCGTGATCAACGACCGCGCGGCGATGGAGGAACTGGCAGGCTAGAACCGACCGCCGGCGCCAGTTGGGAGCGCTGGGGTGCCGGTTTCGGCTGGCTCGATGCCGGCACCCGGGAGTCTTGTTTTACCGTGGTTTCCGGGTCGCCAGGCGCAACCACCTGACGGCCCGGAAAACACTCTAGAAACGGAAGCCGACGCCCGCGCTGATCACCCACGGGTCGAGGCGGTGCCTGGTCCGCAGCACTTCGGTATTGCCGGCGAACCAGCGCGCGGTCGGACGCAGGAAATAGCGCTTGGCGTCGAAGGTCACCGACAGCCCCTTGTCGTTGACGGGCACGTCGACCCCCGCCTGGAGCGCGACGCCGAAGGTGTCGTTCATCTTTTGCCGCGTCGCGCCGAGCGTCCGCGTCGTCGCGCCGGGCTTTTCGTCGATGAAGATGAAATAGCTGGGCCCCGCGCCGACATAGGGCTGGATGCCGCCTTCCTTGCCGAAATGATATTTGAGCGTCAGCGTCGCGGGGACGATCTTGGCATCGGACACGAGTTCGGCGCCGGCGAGCGCGCCGCGGCCGTCGACGTCGTGCTGGGTCACCCCGGCGATGGTTTCGATCGAGAGCGCGTCGGTGAGATAATATTCGACCGCGACGGTCGGCACGACATTGTCGTTCGCCTTTGCCTGGCTGCCCGCGGGCAGGCCGATCGCGTCGAGTTCGACGTCCTTGATCTTGCCGTCGGGCGCGACGAGCGTGCCGAGCAGCTTGAATTGCACGTCACCCTGCTTGGCCGCGGCCTGGCCGGGCACCGCCAGCGCGGCGGCGAGGGCGATCAGGGGGAGATATTTCGTCATGCTATTGGCTCCTTGGTTGACGGAGCGGCTTTTGCGACGGGCGCGACGGGCGCGCATTGACGCGGCGCAAGAAGTTCCTTGATCCCGATCAATGTTTGTCCGAGGCTTAGGGGCCAAGGGCGGTTTTGATCCGCGCGGCACAATGCGCCGCGCCCAGCGGAGACAGGGAAAATGGACAGTCTGGTAATGAAGGCGGGAGGCTGGCTGGCGCTGGCCTTTCTCGCGCTGGTGATGGCGGCGTTGGCGGTCGATGCGCCCTTTGCGGTGCATATGGGCATCGTCGCGGTCGCCTGCTTCGCCATGCTGTGGGCGACCGTCTCGCGCGCCGACTATGCGGGCATGGCGCGCGGCCTGTTCAAGATGCCGGCCGACGAGGGCGTCTATGACGACGATCCGGTCCGCTGGGGCGTGATCGCGACGGTCTTCTGGGGGCTTGCGGGGCTTGCCGTCGGACTGATCATCGCGTTGCAGCTCGCCTTTCCGGTGCTCAACCTCAACCTCGAATATACGACCTTCGGGCGGCTCAGGCCGCTGCACACGTCGGCGGTGATCTTTGCCTTTGGCGGCAACGCGCTGATCGCGAGCAGCTTTTACGTCGTCCAGCGCACCTGCCGTGCGCGGCTGGCGTTCCCGACGCTCGCGCGCTTCGTCTTCTGGGGATACCAGCTTTTCATCGTGCTCGCCGCGACCGGCTATCTGATGGGCATGACGCAGAGCAAGGAATATGCCGAACCCGAATGGCATGTCGACCTGTGGCTGACGATCGTCTGGGTCGCCTATCTGGCGGTGTTCGCGGGCACGCTGGTCAAGCGCCGCGAGCCGCACATCTATGTCGCCAACTGGTTCTACCTGAGCTTCATCATCACCATCGCGATGCTCCACATCGTCAACAACCTGTCGATTCCGGTGAGCATCGTCGGTTCGAAGAGCTATTCGGCCTTTGCCGGGGTGCAGGATGCGCTGACCCAATGGTGGTACGGGCATAATGCGGTCGCCTTCTTCCTGACCGTGCCCTTCCTCGCGATGATGTATTATTTCGTGCCCAAGCAGGCCGAACGCCCGATCTACAGCTATCGCCTGTCGATCCTCCACTTCTGGTCGCTGATCTTCCTCTATATCTGGGCGGGTCCGCACCACCTTCACTATACCGCGCTGCCCGACTGGGCGCAGACGCTGGGCATGGTCTTCTCGATCATCCTGTGGATGCCGAGCTGGGGTGGCATGATCAACGGCCTGATGACGCTGAACGGCGCGTGGGACAAGATCCGCACCGACCCGATCATCCGCATGATGGTGATGGCGATGGCCTTTTACGGCATGGCGACCTTTGAAGGCCCGATGCTGTCGATCAAGGCGGTGAACAGCCTGTCGCACTACACCGACTGGACCATCGGCCACGTCCACGCCGGCGCGCTGGGCTGGAACGGCATGATCATCTTTGCCGCGGTCTATTATCTGGTGCCGCGCCTGTGGGGCAAGAAGCGCCTCTACAGCCTGCGCATGGTCAACTGGCACTTCTGGCTCGCGACGGTGGGGATCGTGTTCTACGCCGCCGCGATGTGGGTCGCCGGCATCATGCAGGGGCTGATGTGGCGCGAATATGGGGCCGACGGCTATCTGGTCTACAGCTTCGTCGAGACCGTCGCCGCGATGCACCCGATGTACATCATCCGGGCCGCGGGCGGGGCGCTCTACCTCGCCGGGTTCCTGGTCATGATCTACAACGTCTGGGCGACGATCGCGGGCCGCGTCCGCGAGGAACGGCCGATGACCGAGACGCCGCACAATGCCGCAGCGGACCGCCCGCTCGCGCCCGTCCCCGCCGAATAAGGAGCCAGATAATGGCCAGTGAAAAAGCCGAAAAGCGCTTCAGCCACAAGCGTATCGAGCGCAACGTCAGCCTGCTGGGCTTTCTTGCCCTGATCGCGGTGGTCATCGGCAGCATCATCGAGATCGCGCCGCTGTTCTGGATCGACAACACGGTGGAGAAGGTCGACGGCATGCGGCCCTATACCCCGCTCGAGCTGGCGGGCCGGAACGTCTATATCCGCGAGGGCTGCTACACCTGCCACAGCCAGATGATCCGTCCGTTCCGCGACGAGGTCGAGCGCTATGGCCATTACAGCCTGGCGGCGGAAAGCATGTACGACCATCCGTTCCAATGGGGGTCGAAGCGCACCGGGCCCGACCTGGCGCGCGTCGGCGGCCGCTATTCGGACGAATGGCACAAGGCGCATCTGATCGATCCGCGCAGCGTCGTGCCCGATTCGATCATGCCCGGCTATGCCTTCCTCGCCGACCGCGACCTCGACATGGGCGACATGCGCAGCGACCTGACCGCCCTGTCGCGGGTCGGCGTGCCGTACAGCAAGGAAGCGATCGCCGCGGCGAACGACGATGTGAAGGCGCAGGCCGATCCCGACGCCGGCGGCGCGGCCGACCTCCAGAAGCGCTACCCGAAGGCGCAGGTGCGCGATTTCGACGGCAATCCGGCGCGGATCACCGAAATGGACGCGCTGATCGCCTATCTCCAGATGCTCGGCACGCTGGTCGACGTCGAAAAGGCGGCGCCGCAGGAACAGGGCGACGCCCCCGCCGTCCAGTCGGGGAAGGCGCCGTGAGCTATAACGACCTGCGCCATTTCGCCGACAGCTGGGGGCTCCTCGGCATGGCGATCATGTTTCTGATCTTCGTCGCCTGGCCGTTCCGCAAGGGTGCGCGTCAGCGCAACGAGGACGCCGCGAACATGATCTTCAAGGAAGACGACCATGGCTGACAAAAAACGTATCGATGAAGTGACCGGAATCAGCACGGTCGGACATGAATGGGACGGGATCGAGGAACTCGACAACCCGATGCCGCGCTGGTGGCTGTGGACCCTCTATGCCACGATCGTCTGGGGCGTCGTCTATGTCATCCTCTATCCGGCCTGGCCGCTGGTCAACAGCGCGACCAAGGGCGTGCTCGGCTGGACCAGCCGCAGCCAGCTGGCCGAGGAAATGGCGGCCGACGCCAAGCGGCGCGCGCCGGTGGTCAACGCGATCGCGGCGACCGCGATCGTCGACCTGCCGGGCAAGCCCGAACTGATGCAGGCGGCGGTGCAGGGCGGCAATGCGGCGTTCAAGGTGCATTGCGTCCAGTGCCATGGTGCGGGCGGCGCGGGGGTAAAGACCCTCTATCCCAGCCTGACCGACGACGACTGGCTGTGGGGCGGCGACCTGGCGAACATCGAATATACGGTGACGCACGGCATCCGGAACCCCGACCACAAGGAGACGCGCACCAGCCTGATGCCCGCGTTCGGCCGCGACGGCATCCTCGATGCGGCGCAGGTCAACGACGTGGTCAGCCACGTCCGGGTGATCAGCCGGCAGGAAAAGCCGAGCGCGTCGTCGACGCGCGGCGCGGCGCTGTTCGCCGCCAACTGCGCGGTGTGCCACGGCCCGGCGGGCGAGGGCGACCGCAAGGTCGGCGCGCCCAAGCTGACCGATGCGATCTGGCTGTACGGCGGCGATCGCGACAGTCTGGCCGCGACGATCCACCAGCCGCGCAACGGCGTGATGCCGCGCTGGAACAACCGGCTCGACCCGGTGACGATCAAGATGCTGTCCGCCTATGTCTATTCGCTCGGTGGCGGCGAGCAGACGCCCGCAGTCGCGGTCGGAGTTGAACAGAAAGCGACGGGAGCCGATGGCCAGCCCTGAGAATCTCGCCGGACCATCCTCGTCGCTCTACGAAGCGCGGAAGGGCGTTTACCCCAAGGCGGTAAACGGCCCTTTCCGCCGCTTCAAATGGGTGATCATGGCGGTCACGCTGGCGATCTATTACGGGACGCCGTGGATCCGCTGGGACCGCGGCCCCTATGCCCCCGACCAGGCGGTGCTGGTCGACCTCGCCAACCGCCGTTTCTACATGTTCCAGATCGAGATCTGGCCGCATGAATTCTATTATGTCGCGGGCCTGCTCATCATGGCGGGGATCGGGCTGTTCGTCGTCACCAGCGCGGTCGGCCGCGCCTGGTGCGGCTATGCCTGCCCGCAAACGGTGTGGACCGACCTGTTCCAGCATGTCGACCGGCTGGTCGACGGCGACCGCAACGCGCAGATCCGCCTCGCCAACGGGCGGTGGACCGCCGAGAAGGTCGCCAAGCGGACGCTGAAATATGCGATCTACCTCACCATCGCCTTCTGGACCGGCGGCGCATGGATCATGTATTTTGCCGATGCGCCGACGCTGACGGTCGATTTTTGGACCGGGCAGGCGGCGCCGATCGCCTATGCCACGGTTGCGATCCTGACCGCGACGACCTTTCTGCTCGGCGGTTTCCTGCGCGAGCAGGTGTGCATCTATATGTGTCCCTGGCCGCGCATCCAGACCGCGATGATGGACGAAAAATCGCTGCTGGTGACGTACAAGGACTGGCGCGGCGAGCCGCGCGCAAGCGTCAAGACCGCCGAAAAGAAGCCCGGCGCCTTTGGCGACTGCATCGATTGCAACCAGTGCGTCGCGGTGTGTCCGACCGGGATCGACATCCGCGAGGGACCGCAGATCGGCTGTATCACCTGTGCGCTGTGCATCGACGCGTGCGACGGGGTGATGGCGCAGGTCGGGCGGCCGCGCGGGCTGATCGATTATTGCACGCTCGACGATGCGACGCTCGAAAAGGCGGGCGGGTCGGCGCAGCCGGTCCGCAAGACGCTGCTGCGCCCGCGCACGCTGATCTATTTCGGCCTGTGGGCGGCGATCGGCGTCGCGATGCTGTTTTCGCTGGGGCAGCGGACGCGGCTCGACCTTGCGGTCCAGCACGAGCGCAGCCCGCTCTATGTCCAGCTGTCCGACGGCCATATCCGCAACAATTACACGCTGAAGCTGCGCAACATGGAAACGCGGCCGCGGCGGGTCGAGATCGTGATCAGCGGGCTCGACGGGGCGGTCGCCTGGTCCGAGGCCGGATCGCGCGAGCGCGCCGGACAGCGGATCGAAATGCAGCTGGCGCCCGACAGCGTCACCAGCGTCAAGCTGTTCATCGCGGCGCCCGGCGACGGGCCGGCGCGGCAGGACTTCACGATCGCGACGCGCGGGCTCGACGGCGACCCGCACGGTGACAGCGACACCATCCAGTTCGACCGGCCGGAGACGGGACAATGAACGACGACAAGGCGGGCAAGCCCTTTACCGGGCGGCACATGGCGATGATCCTGATCGCCTTTTTCGGGGTCGTCATCATCGTCAACCTGGTGATGGCGCGCTTTGCGGTCACGACCTTTGGCGGCAAGGTGGTCGAGAACAGCTATGTCGCCAGCCAGCATTATAACGAATGGCTGGAGCGCGCCGAGGCGCAGGAACGGCTGGGCTGGGAGCAGGTGATCGGCGTCGATCCCGACCGCCACGTCCGGCTGGCGGTGCGCAAGGACGGCGCGGCGCTGACCGGGCTGGCGGTGACCGCGACGCTCAACCATCCGCTCGGCCGCGCCGCGCCGGTGCCGGTGCGCTTCGTCGCGGCGCCCGACGGCAGCCTGCGCTCGGCGGCGCCGCTGCCCGCGGGGCGCTGGCGGATCGACCTCAGCGTGCGGCACGGCACCGACACCGCGCATTACCGGACCGAGCTGCAATGACCGCCGCGGCGCTGATCGAACGCGACTTTGCGGTGCCCGCGATGCGCTGTGCGGGGTGCATCGCCAAGCTCGAGCAGGGGCTGGTGCGCGACGGGCGCATCGCGGCGGCGCGGGTGAACTTCACCGAAAAGCGCGTCCACCTGTCCTTCCTGCCCGACACCGACCTGCCCGACCTGATCGGCGCCTTTTCGACGCTGGGGTTCGAGGCCTATCCGATCGGCGACGAGCCGGGCGAGGGCGATCCCGAGGCCGAGACGAGCCGCGAACTGCTGCTCGCGCTCGGCGTCGCGGGCTTTGCGATGATGAACGTGATGCTGCTGTCGGTGTCGGTGTGGTCGGGGGCGACGGGGGCGACGCGCGACCTGTTCCACTGGCTGTCGGCGGCGATCACGCTGCCCACCGTCGCCTTTTCGGGGCGGCCCTTCTTCCGCTCGGCGTGGCGCGCGCTGCGCCACGGGCGGACCAACATGGACGTGCCGATCAGCATCGGGGTCGCGCTGGTGTGCGCGATCAGCCTCTACGAAACCGCGATGAGCAGCGCGCACGCCTATTTTGACGGCGCGGTGATGCTGCTCTTCTTCCTTTTGTGCGGGCGCGCGCTCGACAGCGTGATGCGCGACCGCGCGCGCGGCGGGGTGACGCAGCTGCTGCGCAACATGGGGCATGGCGCGATGGTCGTCGAGGCCGACGGGCGCAGCCGCTGGGTCGACGCGGCGGCGCTGGCGCCCGAGATGGTGATGATCGTCGCGGCGGGCGAACGGCTGGCGGCCGACGGCATCGTCGTCGGCGGGGCGAGCCGCATCGACCTGTCGCTGCTCACCGGCGAGAGCGCGCCGCAGGCGGTCCACGCCGACGCGCGGGTGCACGCGGGGACGCTCAACCTCGACGCGCCGATCCGCGTGCGCGTGACGGCAGCCGGCCCCGATACCGCGCTCGCCGACATCGCGCGGCTGATGGGCGAGGCGGCGCAGGGCAAGTCGCGCTACGTCCGCTTTGCCGACCGCGCGGCGCGGCTCTACGCGCCCGCGGTGCACCTGCTCGCGCTGACCGCCTTCGCCGGCTGGATGATCGCGGGGGCGGGGTGGCACCACAGCCTGCTGATCGCCGCCGCGGTGCTGATCATCACCTGCCCCTGCGCGCTGGGCCTGGCGGTGCCGGCGTCGCAGATCGTCGCGGCGGGCGAGCTGATGCGGCGCGGGGTGCTGATCAAGGACGGTTCGGCGCTCGAACGCCTGTCCGAGGTCGACCATGTATTCGTCGACAAGACGGGAACGCTGACACTGGGGCGGCCCGAGCCGATCGGGCTCGACGCGATCGACGCCGACACGCGCGCGCTGATCCTGGCGCTGGCGCAGGCGAGCCGCCACCCGCTGAGCGACGCGCTGACGCGCAACCTCCAGCCCGAAGTGCGCGCGGCCGAGGTCGACGCGATCCGCGAGACGCCCGGCTTCGGGATTGAGGCGCGGTGGCGCGGGCGCACCGTGACGCTCGGCCGGCCGCAGCGCGGCGAACTGGGCGACGCGCTCGCCACCGAGCTGGCGATCGACGGCACTCCTGTCGCGACGATCCGCTTTGCCGACCGCCTGCGCCCCGACGCGCGCGCGACGATCGACGCGCTGCGCGACGCCGGGATCGCGCCGATGATCCTGTCGGGCGACCGCGCCGAAGCCGTGGCCCCGGTCGCGCGCGAACTGGGGCTGACCGCGCAGACCGGGATGAGCCCGCAGGACAAGCTCGCCGCGATCGCCCGCCGCTCCGCGCAGGGCCACAAGGTGCTGATGATCGGCGACGGGCTGAACGACGGGCCGGCGCTCGCCGCCGGGCACGCGTCGATGGCGCCGGGATCGGCGAGCGACGTCGGCAAGAATGCCGCCGACTGCATCTTCCTGGGCGACCGGATGATGCCGGTGGTCGAGGCGATCCGCATGGCCCGGCGGACGCAGCGGACGGTGAAGCAGAATTTCGCCATCGCTATCTGCTACAATATCATCGCCGTCCCGCTGGCCTTCATGGGGCTGGTGACGCCGCTGGTCGCCGCGATCGCGATGTCGGGATCGTCGCTGATCGTCGTCGGCAATGCGCTGCGGCTGAAGCGGGCGCTGCGATGAACGGGCTGGTCTTTCTGATCCCGATCGCGCTGGGGCTGGGGCTGCTGGGCCTCGGGGCCTTTGTCTGGTCGCTGCGCCGCGGGCAGTTCGACGACCTCGACGGCGCGGCGCTGCGCATCTTCGTCGAAGACGAAGAGGATGAGGAAAAGGGCAAGCCATGACAGCCCGCCCCTGGCCCTTGCTGGTCGCCGCCGCGACGCTGATGCAGCCGCCGGTTGCGGCCGAAGCGCATGTGATGACGATTCCGGCCTGCGGCGGCGCGGCCGCCGAACGCATGCTGGTGCCGGGCGACCCCGCCGACCCCGCGCAGCGGCGCGAATGCGCAAAGGCCTGTCACGCGATGACCGACCGGCGCGGCAAGGGGAACGGCGGCAAAAGAGATTGCTGCTGATCGCGCAGCATTGATCCCGGTCAATGTCATGCCGTCCTTGCGCGGCTAACCACATAATATGTGGACCTATCATCCCGATCTGCTCGCCCGGCCCGTGCCGCGATACACCAGCTATCCGACCGCGATGGAGTTCGCCGAAACGGTCGGAGCCGAGGAGTATGCGCGCGCGCTCGACGGGCTGGAGGCGGCGACGCCGGTGTCGCTCTATGTCCACATTCCCTATTGCGAGCAGATCTGCTGGTATTGCGGGTGCAACACCGGCGCGGCGGGGCGCAAGCAGCGGCTGACCGATTATCTGGACGCGCTGCGCGACGAGATCGCGCTGGTCGCGAAACGGCTCGGCGGGCGCGTCCGCGTCCAGCGCATCGCGTTCGGCGGCGGCAGCCCGAACGCGATCGCGCCGGTCGAATTCGTGCGCCTGCTCGACCGCATCCTGACGGTGTTCGACGCGAGCCGGCCCGACATCTCGATCGAGATCGACCCGCGCGGCTTTACCGCCGAATGGGCGCTGGTGCTCGCGGCGTCGAACGTCACGCGCGTGAGCATGGGGGTCCAGACCTTTGCCCCGCACATCCAGGCGGCGATCGGGCGCGTCCAGCCGCTCGCCGATATCGAGCAGGCGATGGCGGCGCTGCGGCTGCGCGGGATCGACGCGATCAATTTCGACCTGATGTACGGGCTGCCCGACCAGAGCCTCGACGATCTCGACGCGACGCTCGACGAGGCGATCCGGCTGGCGCCGAGCCGCATCGCGCTGTTCGGATACGCCCACCTGCCCGACATGCTGCCGCGCCAGCGGCGCATCGACGCGACGAACCTGCCCGACCAGCGGCTGCGGTTCGAACAGGCGGCGCTCGGCTATCAGCGGCTGACCGGGGCGGGCTATATCCCCGTCGGCTTCGACCATTTCGCGCGGCCCGACGACCCGCTGGCGACCGCCGCGGCCGAAGGGCGGGTGAACCGCAATTTCCAGGGCTTTACCGAGGATGACGCCGAGGTTCTGATCGGTTTCGGCGCGAGCGCGATCAGCAAATTCCCCGACCTGCTGGTCCAGAACGAAAAGCGCGCGGGTCCGTATCGCGCGCTGGTGGCCGAAGGACGGCTGACCGCGGTCCGCGGGGTGCGCGTCGGCGAGGAGGAACGCGTCCGCGCCGCGATCATCCGCGACCTGCTGTGCCGCGGACAAGCCGACCTCGATCACCGCTGGGCAGAAGCGGCGCGTGTCGCGCTGGCGGGGCTGGAGGCGCGGAACCTGCTCGAATGGGAGGGCGACAGGCTGCGGATCGGCGCCGATGCGCTGCCTTACGCGCGGCTGATCGCGACGCAGTTCGATGCGGTCCGCGGCAGCGTGTTCGCCGATGCGGTGCCGATGGGGCTGTCGGCATAGGATGTGGTGTTTGGGGGCCGTCCTTGCTTTCAGCGGTAAAGCAAGAAGAACGGTGCTTCGACAAGCTCAGCACAAACGGGCCTGGGGATGATGCGAAATTAACGCACGGCGATTCAAGCGTCGCCTTCGTCGGTCCGCAGCGTGAAGGCGGCTTCGGCCATCGTCCGGCCGTTGACGATCAGTTCGATCGCGTGACGCCCCGGGTGGTGCCGTCGGGTGCTGAAATCGCGGATCGTCTGGCGGATCGACAGCGATGCCGCGGCTCCGGCGGGAAGATCGAGGCCTTTCCATTTGAAGACCTTGGCCGCGGTCCGGCCGCCCGGGCGGGCGTAGTGGATGCGATAGTCGATGACCAGCGCCTGCGCCGCGGGCGCGGTCGAGACGAGGTCGGCGTCGAGCCGGATCGGTGCGCCGAGGCACAGCACCGCCGGTTCGACCGCAAAGCGCCGGACCGCGATATCGGCGCCGTGGCCGACGCCGATCAGCGCCAGCGCGCGGGGCTCGCCCGCCTTGATCAGCGTGCGCAGCGCGTGGCGGACGATCCAGCGCGTCGCCGGCGCGTCCTGCGACCAGCCCGCGAGCCGGTCGAGCAGCCAGTCGGGGCGTTCCCTGGCGATGTCGTTGAGGTGGTTGGCGACCGATTTGCGGACATAGGCCGCAGGGTCGGCCTTGAGCGCTTCGAGGATCGGCGTGCCGAGCGTCGGGTCCGCCTTGAGCGCAGGGACGCGCGCCGCCCACGGCAGGCGCGGGCGGCAACCCTCGCTCGCGAGACGGCGGACATGCTCGTCGCCGCTTGTTGTCCAGCGCTGCATGGCGCCGAGCGTGCGCGTGCCGTCCTGCGCCAGAAAGGGCCGGATCGCGAATTCGGCGGTGCCGAAACGGGTAAGATCGGCGAGCGCCGCCAGCGAGGCGTCGATGTCCGCCGTCCCCCGGCGCGCGACATATTCGGTGATCGCGACCGCCTGGAAGCCGTGCGTCAGCCGCGGGGCCATCGCGCGGAGCAGGTCGAGCGCGGCCGGGTAATCCTGCGGCAGCGCGGGGACGAGCGCGTCGGCGATGTGGCGCACGCGTTCCATGATCGAGAGCGGTTCGAGCCCGTCCGACGCCGCGGCAAGAAAGGCGCCGCGGTCGAAGCGCGGCGAGGCGGCGGTGCCGGCGTCGGCGATGGTCGCCAGCGCCGCGGGGCCGAGCAGATCCTTGAGGAGCGGCGATGCGCCCGCGGCGGTCACGGCGCCTTTGGCGCGCGCAGCGCGTCGGCCGCCCAGTCGGCGGCGTGGACCGCGGCCTCATAGGCGGCGAGATGCGCGGGATCGGCTTCGAGCCAGCGCGTCAGCGCGTCCCAGTCGTCGAACGCGGGGTCGCCGACGCGGATCGCCCAGTCGCGGGCGACCTCTTTCAGATCGGATGGATGCGTCGGCATTCGCCACTTCCCTGTCTCGACGGGATTTTATCCCATGACGAAGCCGGGACCGCTATTCCGCATCGAAACGCGTCTTCAGATCGGCGAGCGTCCGATACGCCTTTTGCAGATCCTTTTCGACCGAACTCAGGCTGATCCCCCATTCCGCCGCGATATCGGCCTGACCGACGCCGTCAAGCCGGTAGCGCCGGAAAATTGCATCGACGCGGGGGCCGAGCGTGGCGAGCGCGGTTTCGACCGCGGCAATCTGTTCGCGCGCGATCAGCGCGCGCTCGCCGCCCGGCCGATCGCCGGGGGCGTCGGCCAGCGCGTGCCAGTCGGTTTGGCGCCGGTCGCGGCTGAGCGTCGCGCGCCGCGTGTCGCGCATCAGATTTTCGGCGGCGCGGAACAGATAGGACAGCGGCTCGCCGACGGGGCGGTCGGTGAGCGCGCCGAGCTTTTGCCACAGGTCGTGGAACAGATCCTCGGCCTGGTCGCCCGCGCCGCGCGCGGCGAGGAACCGCACCAGCCGCGGTCGTTCGCCGAGAAGCAGCTGCCGGAGTTCCGCCGCGGTGTCGCTCGCCGCCATCGTTCAGCGCACCGCTTCGCCGCCGGGGAGGGCCGCGTAATGGACGTCCGCGCCCGCCGGCGCGGGGGATGCGCGGCGGCCGGCGAATTGCGAGACATGCGGGGCGGACGGCACCTGCACGGCGACCCGGCGCGGCGCGGCGGGGGTGGACGCGCCGCCGAACCAGCCGAGCGGGTCGGTGGCGCGGCCGTCGACACGGACTTCGAAATGCAGATGGGTGCCCGTCGAGCGGCCGGTCGAGCCCATCAGCGCGATCGGCTGTTGCCGGGCGACCGCGTCGCCGCGGCTGACGAGCAGCCGCGCGAGGTGCGCGTAGCGCGTGGTGAGCCCGCCGCCATGGTCGATCTCGACCATCCGGCCATAGCTGCCCGCGGTGCCGGCAAAGGCGATCGTGCCGCCCGCCGACGCAAGGATCGGGGTGCCCGCGCCGCCCGGAATGTCGAGCCCCATGTGCATGCGGCGTCGGCCGTGGATGGGGTCGGTGCGCAGGCCGTAACCCGACGAGCGGCGGGGCAGTATCGCGGGACCGGCGTGCGGGTCGGGGGCGGCGGTGGCGGGAGCGGGTGCGGGTTCGAGCGAGGGCGCCTGCCACTCGGTCATCCGCTCGCGAAAGGCGGTGCTGTCGCCCGCGGGGAGCGCCGCCTGCTCGGCAGCGGCCGCGCTTCCGGCGACGCCGGGAAGCGACAGGAGGAGGAGCAGGCGAAGAGCCGGGGGCACAGGCATTTCCTGTAATGACGGAACGGTGCGCAGCCACCCTTGATCGGCCAGCGGAAATATTTTTCTGCCCAAATCGTTGCGGAACCGGCCGCGTCCCTTCGTCTTCCATCGTGTCACCAGCCTTTGCACCGAAGGGAGACGGAAGATGAATTCCACCGAAAAGCGCATGCTCGACATGCTCAAGAAGGGGCGCGACCACCATGGCGTGGTCGCCGTAAAGGCCGAGTTCGAAGCCGAGGGCACGCGCCCCGACGAACTGCTCCGCCTGCTCGAACTGGCGTGGCGCGCCGACCTCAAGCTCGCGCTCAAGATCGGCGGCTGCGAAGCGGTGTCGGACCTTCATGCGTCGAAGCTCTATGGCGCCGACTATATCATCGCGCCGATGGTCGAGACGCCCTATGCGCTCTCCAAATTCGTCGATGCGGGGCAGAAGCTCTACGGCGCCGAGCGCGGCGACACGCGGCTGCTGTTCAATCTCGAAACCGAAACGGCGCTGCAGAATCTCGATGCGATGCTGCCGCTTGCCGCGGGGATCGACGGCATCGTCTTTGGCCGGGTCGATTTCACCCTGTCGCGCGGCATGGCGCGCGGCGCGATCAACGACCGGTCGATCACCGACGCGGTGCTGCGCGTCGCGCAAGCCTGTGCCGACCATGATCTCGAGCTTGTCGTCGGCGGTTCGGTGGCGGTCGAGGCCGCGGCGGCGCTGCGCGAGGTGCGCGCGGTGCGGCTCGACCGTTTCGAAACGCGCAAGGTCGTGTTCGACGGCGCCGCGGTCGAGGGGCCGGGCTTCGAGGCGGGGGTCGCCAATGCGGTCGCGTTCGAGCTGGCGTGGCTCCAGAACAAGCGCGACTATTATGGTGCGATCGCCGCCGAGGATCTGCCGCGCATCCGCATGATGGAAGAGCGCAGCGCGGCGGGCAAGCGCGCGCACCTCGCCAGCGTCGCCGCCTGACGCCGATGGACCTGCGCGACCGGGTTTCGATGCTGATGCGCGACGTCGCGGCCAGCGCGGTGATGCCGCGCTTTCGCCAACTCGCGCCCGGCGAGATCGACGAAAAGACGCCGGGCGAGATCGTGACGATCGCCGACCGCGACGCCGAGGCGCTGCTGCACGCGGGGTTGGCCGCGCTGGACCCCGGCGCGCGTATCGTCGGCGAGGAGGCAGCGGGGCAGGACCCGCGCCTGCTCGACGGCATCGGCGGCGGGCGCGTCTGGCTGATCGACCCGCTCGACGGCACCGCCAATTTTGTCGAAGGGCGCGCGCCCTTCGGGCTGATGGTCGCGCTGGTCGAGGACGGCGAGCCGGTTGCGGGCTGGATGCTCGACCCGCTGAGCGGACGGATGTGCCACGCCGAACGCGGCGGGGGCGCGAGCTGCGACGGCCAGCCGGTGCGCGCGCGTGCGGCGCTGCGCACCCCGCCGCGCGCGGCGCTGGGCACGCATTTCATGACCGCCGAACGGCGCGCGCGCGTCGAGGCGGCGGCCGGGGGCGCGCTGGCGGTGCAGCCGGTGCCGCGCTGCGCCGCCGAAAGCTATCCGCGCCTTGTGCTCGGGCACGACGATATCGCGCTGTTCCAGCGCATCCTGCCGTGGGACCATGCCGCGGGCGCGCTGTTCCTGACCGAGGCCGGGGGCAGGGCGACGCATTGGGACGGCACGCCGTGGCGCGTCGGCGGCGCGGGGCGGGGCATGCTCGCCGCGGCGACCCCCGACCTGTGGCGCGTCGCCGCCGAGCTGTTGCTCGGCGTGCTCGCCGAGACCGCCGCGAACGAAGAAGGCATCGCATGATGATCGGGTCTAGACCGCTGGCAGCGGGTTCGCTGGTGCTGGCGCTGAGCCTTGCGGCGCCGCTGTCGGCGCAGCTCGCGCCGCCGGTGGGCGGCACCGGCGCGGGGGGCGGGATGGCGACCGAACAGGTCGCGGTGCCGCCCGTCGAGATCGGGACGGTCGAACCCGCGGTGATCGCAGCGGACGATCCCGTGCGTCCGGGCGAGCCGGGGGGAGCGGCTGCGGCAAAGGCCCCGCCGCCGCCCAACGAGTTCGAGACGTGGGTGTCGGCGGTCGCGGGCAAGCCGCTGCGCCGCTTCGGGGCCGAACTGCTCGTCCCCGGCGCGCGCGATTTCACCGCACCGCCGACCACGGCCATTCCTCCGGACTATCGCCTGGGCCCCGGCGACGAACTGCTGCTCGGGCTCACCGGATCGGTGCAGGCGTCGGGGCTGCGCCTCGTCGTCGACAGCGAGGGGCGGATCTTCGTGCCGCGCGTCGGTGCGGTGCGCGTCGGCGGGGTGCGCTACGGCGACCTGCACGGGGTGATCGAGCGCGAGGTGTCGCGCCAGTATCGCGGTTTCCACCTCGAGGTCGGGGTCGCGCGGCTGCAGGGGCTGACGGTCTATGTCACCGGCTTCGCGGCGCGCCCGGGCTCCTATACGGTGAACAGCCTGTCGACGCTGGTCAACGCGGTGCTCGCGGCGGGCGGTCCCGCGGCGGGCGGCAGCTTCCGCTCGATCCAGCTGCGCCGCGGCGGGCAGCTCGTCTCGGACTTCGACCTCTATGACCTGCTGCTCAAGGGCGACAAGCGCGGCGATGCGGCGCTCCAGAACGGCGACGTCATCTATATCGCGCCCGCGGGCGCCGAGGTCGCGGTGATCGGCAGCGCCAACCGCGAGGCGATCTTCGAACTCGCGCCGCAGGAAGTGCTGACCGACGCGATCCTCTATGCCGGCGGGGTCAACACCGTCGCCGACGACAGCCGGCTGATGCTGCTCAACGCGCTGAGCCCCGACGCCGCGGGCTGGCGCGAGGTTTCGGCCGCCGACGCGGGCACGCAAAAGGCGCGGCGCGGCGACGTGATCCGCATCCTGTCGAACATCGGCATCGCGCGGCCGCTGCGCCAGCAGCCGGTGCTCGTCACGGTCAGCGGCGAGGTCGCGCGCCCCGGCCATTATTATGTCCAGCCGGGCACGCGCATGGCCGACGTCGTCGCGCAGGCGGGCGGGCTGACCACGGAGGCCTTTCCCTATGCCAGCGTGATCAAGCGCGAGAGCGTCAAGCACCAGCAAAGGCTGAGCTACGACCGCGCGATCGACGATGTCGAACTGCTCCTGTCGAGCCAGCCGGTGACGTCGGTCAACCGTGCGCAGCTCGTCCAGCCGGGCAATGTCGCGCTGATCAAGTCGATCGTCGAGCAGCTCCGCCGCCGCGAGCCCGACGGGCGGCTCGTTTTCGATCTGCCGGTCGATGCCGCGGCGCTGCCCGGCGACCTGATCCTCGAGAATAACGACAATATCCATGTGCCGTCGCGCCCGGTGACGGTCGGCGTGTTCGGTGCGGTGCCGAGCCCCGCCTCCTTCGCCTATCGCCCCGGCGCGACCGTCGGCGATTTCGTCGAATCGGCGGGCGGTTTCCAGAAGATCGGCGACAAGAGCGAGGTGTTCGTGGTGCGTGCCAACGGCACGGTGGTGGCCGAGGGCAAGCGCACGCTGCGCGCGCCCGCGCTGCCCGGCGACCTCGTCTATGTCCCGATCGACGCCAACCGCGGCGAGTTCTGGGCGCGGCTGCGCGACATCACGGGCAGCCTGTTCGGCGGGCTGGTCGGCGCGGCGTCGGTGAAGGCGCTGGTCGAATGACCCGCGTGACCGCCTGGATCGCCGACCCGCGGCTGCGCCGCCGCGCCTATGCGCTCGCCGCGCTGGTCCTCGCGCTGCTGACGGTGTTTCCGCAGCCCTATGTCGCGCGCGCCAAGATCCTGCCGCAGGACAGCAACAGCATCGGACTCGGTTCGATGATGAACGCGCTCGGCGGCCAGCTCCAGGGCTTTGCCGCGCTGTTCGGCGGCGCGAAGCAGCAGATCGACATGTATCTGGCGGTGAGCCGCAGCGACGAGGTCACCGCGGCGGTGATCAAGCGGCTGAAGCTGGTCGGCGAGGGGGGCTATGCGTCGCCCGAAAAGGCGCGCATCGCGCTGGCGCGCAAGGCCGACATCCACTCGCTGACCGGCGGCATGATCGAGATCGAGGTGCGCACGCACGACGCGAAGGAAGCCGCGGCGCTGACCGCGGCCTATGTCGAGGCGATCAGCGACCGCATCGTCGCGCTGGGCAAGGACCGCGTCGAACGCAAGCGCGCCGTGGTGATGCAGCGTTTCAAGGAAGCCGCCGACCGCGTCGCCGGGACCGAGAGCGCGCTGAACGACTTCCGCCGCCGCAACCGGCTCGCCGAACCGCAGGCCGAACTCGGCTCGGCGCTGTCGGTACGCGCGGGGCTCGAGGCGCGGTTGCAGGCGAAGCAGGTCGAACTCACGACGCTGCAGAAATTCCAGGGACCCGAGAATCCGCAGCTGATGGCGGTGCAGTCCGAGGTCGCCTCGCTCCGCGCCCAGATCGCGCGCAGCGCGACCCCTGCGTCCGGCGCGGCGGGGCCGAACGTCGCGGGGCTGAGCGAGGTTTCGGGCGAATATCTCGACCTCTATCGCGACTATCGCTTCGCGCAGGCGCTCTACGAAGTCTATGCACGCTCGTCCGAAGAGGTCGCGGTCGAGACGCTCGCGGGCGAGACGGCGTCGAGCGTGCAGGTGCTGGAAGCGCCGCGGGTCGACGCCGACCGCAAATATAATATCGCCGCGGTCGCCTTGCTCGCGCTCGTCATCCTCGGCGCGCTGTTCACCGAAATCTATGCGCCCGCGACCGGCATCCGCCTGTTCCGGAGCCGGGGGACGGACGGCGCGCCATGACCGCGGAGGAGGGGCGCCCCGAACTGTCGATCGTCATTCCCTGCTTCAACGAGGCAGAGAATGTCGCGGCGATCGTCGCGGCGGTGACCGCCGAGGCGGTGCGCCACGCGGCGAGCCACGAGATCATCCTGATCGACAATGGTTCGACCGACGGCACGCGCGCGATCATGCGCGAGTTGTGCCGCGTCGATGAGCGCGTTCGCGTGATCCTCAACAACCGCAACTACGGCCAGATGCGCTCGCCGACCTATGGTCTCTATCAGGCCGAGGGGCGCGCGGTGATCGGCATGTGCGCCGATTTCCAGGACCCGCCCGAGATGATCGGCGATTTCGTCGCGCGGTGGCGCGGCGGGGCGCAGGTCGTGCTCGGCCAGCGCCGGTCCGAGCGGGCGGCGCTGCCGCTCCGCGCGGCGCGGCATCTGGGCTATGCCTTCCTGCGGCGCTTCGGCGATTATCCGGTGATCCCCGGCGCGACGGGGTTCGGGCTGTTCGACCGCGCGGTGATCGACACGCTGGCGGCGTGGAACGAACCCGAACCCTTTTTTCGCGGCATGGTGGTCGAGAGCGGTTTCCGCCTCGCGCTCGTGCCGTTTGACCGGCCGCAGCGCGCGGCGGGCGAGAGCAAGAATGATTTCGCCGCGCTCGCCTCCTTCGCGCTGTCGGGGCTCGCGGGATCGGCGAAGTCGCTGTTGCGCCTGCCGCTGCTGCTGTCGGGCTGCACGATGGCGCTGGCCTTCGCGCTGCTGGTCGGCGGCATCGCCGCGCTGGCGCTCGAGGGGCCGGGCTGGGCGCTGCTCGGCCTTGCGCTCGGCACCGCGCTCTTTGCGGTGCTGCTGCTCTTCCTCGGGCTGATCGGCGAGCAGGTCCGCATGCTCGCCGAGCGCAGCCGCGGCGTGCCGCTGGTGATCGAGGAGGAGCGCATCAACTTCCCGCCCGCGCGCCGGCGTCCCGCCGCGCGCACGCTGATCCAGCGCCCGTGACGCGCGCGCGCACCCGCCTGCGGCCGCTGTTGCCCGAGATCGCGCTCGCGCTCGCGCTGCTCGCGAGCCTCGGCTGGACGCTGCGCCTTTTCTTCGAGTCCGGCTATCTGCCGCAGCCCTTCGTGTTCGACACCAACGACACGTTCATGGACTGGTTCAACACCGCCTATTGGGCGAACAACCGCGGTATCTACGACGTGTGGCGGAGCATCTATCCGCCGCTCTCCTTCGTCTTTCTCGATGCGACCAGCTTGCCGGGCTGCTATCTGCAATCCCCCTTCTATGCGCGCGATTGCGACTGGCTGGCGCGTTCGACCATCACCGCCTTCTACCTCATCGACGTGGTGCTCGCGTGGATCTGTTTCCGCCGTCTCGACCGCCGCACCGCGCCGATGCGCACGGTCGCGATCGCGCTGGGGCTGCCGATGCTGTTCACGCTCGAACGCGGCAATCTGATCCTCGTCGCCTTTGCCTTTTTCATGGTCGCGCACGGGCCGGTCACCGCGTCGAAGCCGTGGCGCTGGTTCGCCGCTGCGGTGACGATCAACTTCAAACCTTATCTGGTGCTGCCGATGTTCGCTTATGCGGTGAAGCGCGACTGGCGCACGCTCGAGGTCGCCGGGATCGCGACGATCGCGCTCTATCTCGTCACGCTCGCGCTCGTCGGGTCGGGCACGCCGATGGAACTCGCGTCGAACACCGCCAACTGGGTGGTGTTCCAGGGCGGGCAGGTGTGGAACGAGGTCAATTATTCGACGAGCTACGCCCCGCTCCTGATGTTCCGCACGCTCGATGTCCCGCTGCTGCAATTCGTGCCGTCGCGGCTGATCGAAACGATCGAATTTCTGGTGCCGATCGTGATCCGCTCGACCCAGCTGGTCGCGCTCGCGGCGCTTGCCGCCGCCTGGCTCCAGCCGAAGGCGCTGCCCGCGCAGCGCATCGCGGCGATCCTGCTCGGCGCCTATCTGGTGACGCAGTCGCCGGGGGGATATACCCAGCTTTTCCTGCTGTTCCTCGTGCTGATGGAGCGCTGGAGGGGTGCGGGGCCGATCGCCGCCATCACCGCAGCCTATCTGCTCTGCCTCGTCGGCGACTGGCCGCTCGCGACCGTCCTCGACGTCACCGGGACGAGCTGGCTCGGCGAGCGCACGGTCACCGCGAGCTTCGGGCTGACCGCGGGGCATTTTCTCCGGCCGGGGCTGATCGCGCTGATCGTCTGGGCGCTCGCGCTCGACAGCCTCGCGCGCGTCGTGCGCGCGCACCGCAGCGCGCGCCCGTCGCTGGGGCTGGCGGCGGCATGATCCTGTCCGAAGACCTTGCCGCGATCGATCGCCAGCTTGCGCCTTACTGGCCGGGGCTGAACGGCGCGCGCCTCTTCATGACGGGGGGCACGGGCTTTATCGGGCGCTGGATGCTCGAGGCGCTGGCGGTCTCGGACTGCGATGCCGAGGTCGTGATCCTGAGCCGCGATCCCGATGCTTTTGCCGCGCGCGCGCCGCATCTGGCCAGGCGGTTTCAATTCGTTGCGGGCGATGTCCGCGACTTCGTCGCGCCGCCGGGCGGGTATACGCACATCATCCACGCCGCGACCGATGCGAGCGCGCATCTCAACGCGCATGACCCGCGCCGGATGTTCGACACGATCGTCACCGGCACCCGCAAGACGCTCGATCTGGCGGTCGAGCGCGGGGCAGGGCGGATGCTCTTTTTGAGTTCGGGGGCGGTCTATGGCGCGCAGCCGTGGGACGTCACGCATGTCGCCGAGGCGTGGCCCGGCGGCCCCGATCCGCGCGATCCCAAATCGGCCTATGGCGAGGGCAAGCGCGCCGCCGAACTGCTCTGCGCCATCTATGGCAAGCAGTTCGGGCTCGACGTCGTGACGTCGCGCATCTTTGCTTTGCTCGGCCCCTTGCTGTCGCTCGACATCCATTTCGCCGCGGGCAATTTCATCCGCGACGCGATGGCGGGGCGGGCGATCCGGATCGAGAGCGCGGGCAGCGCGGTGCGCTCCTATCTCTACGCCGCCGACCTGACCGCGTGGCTGTGGCTGATGCTGCTGCGCGCGCCGCGCGGCGCGACGTGGAACATGGGGTCCGAGGAAGCGGTGTCGATCGCCGACCTCGCGCGCCGCACCGCCGCCGTGCTCGGCGGTCCGGGTGTCGAGGTGCTCGGGCGCGCGGACGCGGGGTGGAACCCCGGCCGCTACGTCCCCTCGACCGCGCTCGTCCGCGACCAACTCGGCGTCGCGCCGACAATCTCCCTCGATGCGGCGATCCGCCGCACCGCAATCTTCAATGGATGGAAAATATGAGCCAGATCAAGCTCTCCGACTGGATCGCCCAATATCTCGCCGATCGCGGACTCACCGACGTGTTCATGCTGACCGGCGGGGGCGCGATGCACCTCAACCATTCGCTCGGCACGCATCCCGCGCTGACGACCACCTTCACGCACCACGAACAGGCGCTGTCGATGGCGGCCGAAGCCTATTACCGGCTCACCAACCGGCTCGCGCTGGTCAACGTCACTTCGGGACCCGGCGGCACCAATGCGATCACCGGCGTCTATGGCGCCTTCGTCGATTCGATCGGCATGCTGGTGATTTCGGGGCAGGTGAAGACCGAGACGACGGTGCGAGCGACCGGGCTGCCGCTGCGCCAATATGGCGATCAGGAACTCGATATCGAGGAACTGGTGCGGCCGATCACCAAATATGCGGTGATGGTGACCGACCCGCGCTCCATTCTTTATCACCTTGAAAAGGCGATATATCTGGCGACGAACGGGCGGCCGGGACCGGTGTGGCTCGACATTCCGCTCGACGTGCAGGCGGCGAAGATCGATCCCGGCGACCTGCTCCCCGGCTTCGACCCCGCCGAGCTCGACGAGCCCTGGCGGCGCGACGATCTGGGCGCGGTGGCGGCGGAGATACTGGAGCGTATCGCCAAGGCCGAGCGTCCGGTGGTGTTCGCGGGCAGCGGGGTGCGGCTGAGCGGCGCGCACGCCGCTTTCATCGACCTGATCGAGCGGCTGGGGGTTCCCGTCGTCACCGGGTGGAACGCCCACGACGCGCTGTGGACCGACCACCCGCTCAACTGCGGCAAGCCGGGAACGGTGGGCGACCGCGGCGGCAATATGGTGACGCAGAGCGCCGACCTGCTGCTCGTGCTGGGGAGCCGGCTCAATATTCGGCAGGTGAGCTACAACTGGTCGAGTTTCGCGCGCGAAGCCTTCAAGATCTGGGTCGATATCGACCCCGTCGAGCTCGCCAAGCCCAATGTCGTGCCCGACATGCCGGTGACGGCGGACCTTGCCGCGCTGATCCCCGCGCTGCTCGCCGCGCCGTGGGCGGGGCCGACTGCTGCGCATCGCGACTGGCTCGGCTGGGCGCGCGCGCGCGTCGCGGCCTTTCCCGCGGTGCTGCCCGAATATCGCGAGCATGACGTGCTGGTGCACCCCTATGTCGCGATGGACGAACTGTTCGCGCAGCTGGGCGGCGAGGACATCGTCGTCACCGGCAACGGCAGCGCGTGCGTCGTCGGTTTCCAGGCCGCGCACCTGCACCGCGGGCAGCGCCTCTGGACCAATTCGGGCTGCGCGACGATGGGGTACGACCTGCCCGCGGCGATCGGCGTCTGCGCGGCGACCGGGAGGCAGCGACGCGTCGTCGCGATCGCGGGCGACGGCAGCATCATGATGAACCTGCAGGAGATGCAGACGATCGCGGGTTACGGCCTGCCGGTGAAGGTCATGCTGATCAACAACAGCGGCTATGTCTCGATCTTCCAGACGCAGCGCAATTTCTTCAACGGGGTCGAGGTCGGCGGCGGACCCAAGAGCCATGTGACCTTTCCCGATTTCGCCAAGATCGCGGCGGCCTTCGGCTTCGCCTACGCCCGCGCCGACGACCATGCCGGGCTGGCGGGGGCGATCGCGGCGACGCTGGCGGCGGACGGACCTGCGCTGTGCGAGATCATGGTCGACGAGCATGTCGGCTTTGCACCCAAGCTCGGCGCGAAGCAGCACCCCGACGGGCGCATCACCTCGCCCGCGCTCGAGGATCTGTCGCCCTTCCTGCCGCGCGAGACGCTCGCGGCGAACATGCGCATCGCGCTGCTGGACGAAGCGTGAGCGGGGCGGTGACCGGACGTTTCCTGCGGCTCGGCACGCCGGTGCGCTTCCTTGCCGCGGGGGCGCTCAACACCGCGTTCGGGCTCGCCTTCTATCCGCTGCTGCTGTGGGCGGTGCCCGGGTTCCGCACCCATTATCTGGTCGCGCTGGGCGTCGCGCAGATCGTCTGCCTCTGCTTTGCCTTCACGACCTACAAGCTCGGCGTGTTCCGCACGCGCGGCGACCTGCTGCGCGAATTCGGAACTTTCTCCGGCTTCTATGCCGCGAATTACGCCGCCAACTGGGCGGCGCTGCCGCTGCTCGTCGAGCTCGGCGGCGTGCCCCCGGCGATCGCGCAGGTCGGCTTCACGCTCGTCCTCGTGATCGGCAGCTGGTTCTGGCACAGCCGCGTCACCTTTCGCGCGCGCGGCGAGGGATGACGCGCCCGGCGCTTCGCGACCGCGCCTGTCCGCTCTGCGGCTCGCACGATGCGCGCGCCGAGGTGGCGAGCGCGCCGCGCGCCGAGGCCTGTTCGCTCCGCGACCTCCACGCCTATTGGTACGGGATCGACCGCGAGCGGCGCTTCTTCACCTATCATCGCTGCACCGGCTGCGGGCAGCTTTACAACCGCGCCTTCTTCGACGCGGAGCAGCTCGCGAGCCTCTATTCGGCGATGCTGCCGAACATGGCGGCGGTTCCCGAAAGCGCGGTCCGGGCGACGCAGCGCGGCTATTACGACGATGTCGCGGCGTCGGTCGTCGCGGGGGGCGCCTATCTGGAGATCGGACCCGATGTCGGGCATCTTGTGCGCGAGGCGGCGCGGCGCGGGCGTTTTCGCCATTTCTGGCTGTTCGAGCCCAATCGTGCAGTCCATCCCGCGCTGAAGCGCGCGGCGGGGGCGGTGCCGACGACGATCGCGGACGGGATGACCGACCTGTCGGCGGTTCCCGACCGCTCGGTCAGCCTCGCCGCGATGGTGCACGTGCTCGACCATCTGCTCGATCCCGCGGCGATGCTGCGCGCGGTGCGTGCGAAGCTGCGGCAGGGCGGGGTGCTGATGATCGTCACGCACAATGAAGGTTCGGCGATGCGCCGCCTGCTCGGGCGCCGCTGGCCGGTCTTCTGCCTCCAGCATCCGCAGCTCTACAATCCGCGGACGATCCGGCGCCAGCTCGAGCGTAGCGGCTTTGGCGCGATCGAGGTCCGGCGCAGCCGCAACGTCTTTCCGGTCGATTTCCTCGCGCGGCAGGCGTTGCAGGCGGCGGGATGGCCCGGCGCGCGGGTGCCCCTGCCGCGATGGCCGGTCGGGTTGCGGCTCGGCAACATGCTCACGCTCGCCAGCGCCGACTGAGATGGCGGCGTCGGCTTCCCGGCAGCGCTGGCCCGAACGCGCGGCGCTGCTCGTCATCCTGCTTGCCGCGCTCGCGCTGCGACTCGACGGCGTGGGTTTCGGGCTGCCGTCGCTCAACGACCCCGACGAGCCGCTGTTCATGATGACCGCGCTCGAAATGCTGCAGAAGCAGAGCCTCAATCCCGGCTGGTTCGGTCATCCGGGGACGACGACGCTCTATTCGCTCGTACTGGTGATCGTGACGGTGGGCGGGATCGGCCTCGCGAGCGGACGCTTCGCCGACGTCGATGCGCTGGCTGCGGCGGCGTACGCCGATCCGGGAATATTGTTCCTGCCCGCGCGGCTGATGATCGTGGCGTTCGGCCTGCTCTGCGTCTGGCTGACCTACAGGCTCGGCAAGCGGCTCGGCGGTGCGCGGCTCGGTCTCGTCGCCGCGGCGATCCTCGCGGTCAATGCGGTGCATATCGAATATTCGCAGATCATCCGCACCGACGTGCAGGCGAGCGCCTTCATGCTGCTCGGCGCGCTTGCCGCGCTCGGCATCGCCGAGACGGGGCGGCGGCGCGACTATGTGCTGGCGGGGGTGTGCGCGGGGCTTGCCTGCGCGACCAAATGGCCCGCGGCGGCGATCGGGGTGACGGCGCTGTGCGCGTGGGCCGGCCGCCTTGCGGAGGGCCGGCGCGACCGGGGCGGGCCTGCATTGCTCGGCGCGGCCGCGGCCCTGACCCTGATCCTCGTTTCGCCCTATCTGCTGCTCGACCACGCCACCGTCGCGCAGAACCTGTCGGGCGAGGCGCGCCCCTTTCACCCCGGCGCGACGGGGGGCGGGTTTTTCGCCAATCTCGGCTGGTACGCGGCCGGGCCGCTGCTGTCGTCGCTGGGCTGGATCGGGCTGGCGCTCGCCGCGACCGGGCTTGTCTGGGGCGCGGGAAGGACGCGGCACTGGGCGGTCGTCATCCTGCCTTTCTGCCTGTTCTTTCTCGCGATGATCAGCCTGCAGTCGCTGCGCTGGGAGCGCTGGATCGTCCCGCTGCTGCCGTTCGCGGCGCTGGCCGCCGCGCGGGCCCTGTGCGGGCTCGCCGCGCTTCTGCCCGCGTCGCGTTGGCGTTCCGCCCTGCTGGCGGGCGCGCTGATCGCTGTGCTCGCGCCGATGATCGGCGCCGCGCGCAGCGACGCGACCGAGCGCCGCCACGATACGCACCAGCTCGCGACCGCCTGGCTGCGCGCGCACGCGCCCGCGGGCAGCCGCATCCTCGTCGAGCATGCCGCCTTCGACCTGATGGCAAGTCCCTATGACCTCAGCTTTCCGCTCGGGTCGGCGGGTTGCGTCGACGTGCGCGCGCTGCTCGCGGGGCGGGTGCGCTATTCGCGCGTCGAAAGCCTGCGGGGCCAGAGCGCGATCGTCGACATCGGCCATGTCGACCCCGCGCAACTGGCGACGTGCCGCGCCGATTTTGTCGTCGTCAGCAACCGCCTGCGCTACCGCGCCGACCCCGCCGCCTGGGCGGGCGAACTGGCGCGCTACGATCGCCTGCTCGCGGGCGCGCGCCTGCGCTTTGCTGCAAGGGCGGAGCCGGGCAGGCGCAGCGGACCCGCGGTCGAAGTCTACGAGCTGCGGCCTCCCCGCGGAGCCGGGGAACCGGGGCCTAGCTGATGCGCGTCCAGATCTTGGTACGGCAAAAGACCGCGACGCAGCCCTTGAGTTCGAGCTTGCCGTTCGGCAGCAGCTTGAGCTGTCCGCGCGATGCGCCGTCGCCGGTTTCGGGGTCGTAGACCGGGCCGCCCTTCCATTCGCGCGGGCCGCCGGTGAAGCCGTTCAGAACCACCAGCCCCTTGAGCTTGCGCTGACGGAGCCTGGGGTCGGAATTGCGCACGTCGCGCAGGTCGGGGTTCGCGCGCAGCCGCTGCGCATCGACGACCTTGCCGCACAGCGCCGACCCGCAGCGATAGATTTCGACGCGGCCGCCCTCGCTGCCCGTCGCCCACACACCGGTGATGCCGGCGGCCGAGGCGGCGACGGGGAGCGCGAAGGCGGCGGCGGCGAGCGCCAGCGCGCCGCGCATCATGCGGCGAATCCCTGCGGCTTGCCGGCTTCGAGCAGGCGCAGCGCGTCGGCCAGCAGCGGGCGGTCGTCGACCTCCCACGGGTGGAAACCCGGCTTCATATAGGTGAAGACGCCGCGCAGCAGCGCGCGCATCAGTCCGTGGCGGCCATAGAGCCATGCAAGCAATTCCTTCCACGTCGCGAAATCGTTGCGGCCGTCCTGACGCAGCAGGTCGGCGGTGTTGCGGAAGATAACATAGTGGAAGCGCAGCGTCGTCACCCCCATCACCGTGCAGCGCTTCAGCCAGCGGCGCGCCGGCGTCATGCCGCGCGCGGCGTGGAGGTACGTGTCGAAGGCGACCGCCTTGTGCTCGATCTCCTCGATCGCGTGCCAGCGCCACAGCTGGCGCGCCTCCTCGACCGCACCGCCGAGATGGTCGGGATTGGCGAGCGCGTCGTGCGCGAGCGTGGCGGTGAAATGTTCGAGCGCGCAGGTCGCGGCGAGCTGCTGGATCGGCGAGCGGCGCTTCACCCACGCGATCGTCCGCCGCGCGCGATCCTCGGCCGAAGCGATGTCGAAGCCCGCATCCTCGGCCTGGCGGTTGAACACCACATGTTCGCGCGAATGCATCGATTCCTGGTAGAGGAAATCGTCGATCTGGCCCCGCAGCGGCTGCGGCGTGCCGTCGCGATAATGGCGCACCGAGGTCATGAAGAATTTCTCGCCGACCGGGAAGGTCGAAGAGAGGGCGTTGAAAAAGGCGGTGCGGCCGGGATCGTTGCTGTGCCACCAGCGCGGGGGCGGGGTCTCGCGCCCGAATTTCAGGTCGCGCTTTTCGATATGGAGATCGCGGGGCGTGTGGGTCGCCGTGGACATGGTCTTCTCCTGCGAATCATTACATTGACATCAATGTTTATATCATTGGGTCGCGGGATCGGCAAGCCCGCGCGCGGGAACGATCAGGCGGGGCCGGAGGCGCGCTTTCGCGATTGTGACAAACGCGCGGCATTGCGCTAAGGGGCGGCGCAACGGCCCCGTGGGGTGGCGGCTGCAAAGGACAGCGATGACGTACAAGCAAGCGCGCCCGCAACCGAAACGGCGCAAGCGGCTCGGCGCCGAAGTGCGCGAAGAGGGGCTTGCCGCAGCGCGGCGGTTGTTGCTCGCCGGCGGCCCGTCGGCGGTGACGCTCGCCAACATCGGCGAGGAAATCGGCATGTCGCATGCCAATGTCCTTCATCATTTCGGTTCGGCGGCGGCGTTGCAGTCGGCGCTGATGGGGTCGATGATCAACGATCTGACCGTCGCGCTCGACGACGTCGTGACGCTGCTCAGGACCGACGCCGCGGCGCCGCGTGCGGTCGCCGACCGCGTGTTCGACGCGTTCGACAAGGGCGGGGCGGGGCCGCTCGCGGCATGGATCATCCTGTCGGGGGACCTCGGCCAGCTCGAGCCCGTGCGCGATGCGGTGCGGGCGCTGGTCGATGCGATCGTGGGGCAGACGGGCGATGCGGCGGCGACCGAGCGCGTGCGCGCCGCGGTGCTGATGATGGCGGTGAGCGCGTTCGGCGACGCGGTCATCGGCCCGAGCATCCGCGGCATGCTGGACCAGGACAGCGATGCGATGCGCGACCTGATCGCGCGCATGCTGCCGCTGTTCCTGCTCCCGGGCGGGATTCCGCCGGCGTCACCGCCTGTCGTTGCCTGAGGCCGCCGACCCGCCGGTCAGTTGGCCGAAAGCAAGATCTCGCTGTCCGAGGCCGAAATGCGGTGCGCGGTGCCGTTGAGTTCGAGCGCCTTGACGAAGCCGTCGACGTCGCCCGATTTGAACACGCCGACGACGTCCTTTGCGGGAATCGTCCCATCCTTGAAAACGAGCTTGCGGTCCGAATAGCGGTTCATTTCGGCGATCGCGTCCGACAGCGGATCGCCCATGAAGATGAGGCGGCCGTCGGTCCAGCTCGTTTCCTTTTCGACATCGACGCGGTTCATCGTCCAATTGTGGTCGGCGCCGATCACGAGCTGCGCGCCGGGTACCATCTCGGCGCTGTTCCCGGGCTTGGACCCCGGCGCCGCTTCGGCGACGCGGACCTTGCCCTCGGCAAGGGTCACGACCATGTTGCCGTTGTCGAAGCTCACCTCGAAGGCCGTGCCGAGCGCGCGCACGCTCTTGTCGCCCGCGACGACGATGAAGGGGCGCGAGGGGTCCTTGGCGACGCGGAAAAAGGCGCGGCCGCCGAGCAGTTCGACCCGTCGTTCATGGGCGTTGTCGCCCAGCCGCACCATTGTTTCGGCGTCGAGCGTCACCACCGACTTGTCGGGAAGCGTGATCATCGTGCGCTGCCCGGTTCCGGTGCGGAAAACCTGCTGTTCCGATGTGGCCGGGGCGCCGGCGCCGAACAGGCCGCTGTCGAGCGCGGTCCAGCCGACGGTGACCGCGAGGAGCAGCGATGCGGCCATCGCGAGCGCGCGCCAGCGTTGCGGCGGTGCCGGAACCTCGTCGGGTTCGGCGATGACGGCGCCGGCCGTGCGCAGCGCGGGGTCTTCGGCGGCGGTGCCGGCGATCGCCCAGACGCGCGCGATGCGATCGTAGGCGAGGCGGTGATCGCCGGACATGTCGAGCCATTCGCGAAAGCGCCGCGCATCGTCGACGGTCATGTCGCCCGACCGTTCGAGGTTGAACCATTGCGCGGCCGCGGAACGGATCGCCGCGCGCGCGGTGGCCTGCGCGCCGCTCATGCGTCGGCCTCCATGGCTTCGGCGAGCCGGACGATCGCGCGGTGCATCAATTCCTTCACCGATTCCTTCGAAATGCCCATGCGCTGTGCGATCGCCTGATAGGTGAGATTTTCGAAGCGGTGGAGCTGAAACGCCTCGCGCGCGCGCGGCGGCAGTTTCGATATCGCCTCGACCACGCGCAGATATTCCTGCTGGCCGATCGCGATCCGCTCGGGCGACAGCTGGTCGGCGATTTCGAGGCTTTCCTCGAATTCGTCGTGGAGGAAGGCCGAACGCGCGGCCTGGCTGCGGTAGCGGCTGATCAGGACGTTGCGCGCGGTGGTGAAAAGATAGCGCTCGACATTGTCGATCGGGGTGCTGAGCTGCGCGGCCTGCAGCCGCACGAACACGTCCTGCACCAGATCATCGACGTCGGCATCGTGCGCGCGGCGGCGAAAGAAGCGGCGCAGTCCCGGGCCATAGGCGGTCATCCATTCCGCCAGGTTCCGGTCCTGCTGAGGTACCGCCATCGTCAGCGCAGATCCTGCAAAGGCAAGCATGGCCAGCCGCTCCCAACCCCAAAATCCATTCCGGCAGCATCCTCACCATGGTCGATCCCCGTTTTTCCGGGGTTGATCGGGCAGACGCTGGGCGCGGCAAAGAGGGGGGATGGGGTGGCCATTATTTCTGTATTCATAGTCGCACCGGTTCGAATTTGCGCAAACCGCAATTTTCATTAACATCGATGAAAATTACAGGGACCATCCCCCCGACGCCGGGATCTTGGCGTCTGACCCAGTGAAGCCGATGAAGGGCGCGACCGCGACGGGAAGGAAATTCCCGGGCGAAAACAGGGATGAGGGAGAGGGGAATGCGTTTCCAGGGACGGGGTTTGCGTAAGATTTTTCTCGGCAGCGTGGCAGTGGGATGCCTCATGCTGTCGGCCAATGCGGCGTCGGCGCGCGATCGCGTGACCGCCTACAAGATTCCGGCCCAGCCGCTCGACCGTGCGCTGCGCGACTTCGGGTTGCAGAGCGGCATGACGATCATGGGCGAGTCGGTGATCATCCGCGGCAAGCGGAGCGCGGGGTTCAGCGCCAGCTCGGATCCCGAAACGGCGCTCCAGACGCTGCTCCGCGGCACGGGGCTCAGCTATCGCCGCGACGGCAATGTCTTCGTGGTCACCCCGGAGGGAAACGCAAATCCCGCGACGAGCGCCGCACCCGCCGCCGCGATCGAGGGCAATGACGAGATCATCGTGACCGCGCAGAAGCGCGAGGAAAAGATCATCGACGTGCCGATCGCGATGACCGCGCTGTCGGGGCAGGCACTCGACGACCGCAAGATCGAGGGCGGGTCGGAACTGCTGCGTGCGGTGCCGAACGTCAGTTTTTCGAAGAGCAACTTCAGCATGTATAATTTCTCGATCCGCGGGATCGGGACCAAGGCGGTGTCGGCGTCGAGCGACCCCGCGGTCGCGGTGAGCTTCAACAACACGCCGCTAATCCGCAACCGCCTGTTCGAAGCCGAATTCTTCGACCTGCAGCGCGTCGAGGTGCTGCGCGGGCCGCAGGGAACCTTGTATGGGCGCAATGCGACCGGTGGCGTGGTCAATATCATCACGGCGCTGCCGGATCTGCAGGATTTCGGGCTCGATGCGAAGGTCGAGGTCGGCAATTACAAGTCCATGCGCGTGTCGGGCATGGTCAACGTGCCGTTGAGCGATACCCTGGGGGTCCGCGTCGCGGGAGCGCTGACCAGCCGCGACGGTTTCGACTACAATACATTCACCGAGCGGCGTGTGAACGGCCGCGACCTATGGTCGACGCGTGCAACCTTGGCGTGGGAACCGAGCGATCGCTTTCGCGTGAATGCCATTTGGCAGCATTTTAAAGAGGACGACAACCGGTCGCGTAGTGGAAAAAGTCTTTGCACGCGCGATCCAGGGCCGACGCGGATTGGCAATGTCACGATCACCGATCCGGTGACGCAGGGACGCATGAGTCAGGGCTGTTTGCCGGGGTCGCTCTACGATGATGCGGCCTATGGAGCCCCGAATGGCAACGCGCTTTCCTACTATCTCGCAGCCGCCGGTATTTCTCTGGGAATTGATCCGGTAACACGCACCCAGTCCGTCCCGATGATCAAGCCCGGAGATCCATTCAGGGAGGTCGTGCAGTCACGCAATTTGCGGGAAATCGCCACCAGCTATGATCCGGTTTTCCGCGCGAAGAACGACCTGTTTCAATTCAACATGGAGTTCGAGCCATCCGACGGGCTGAAGCTGGTGTCGCAGACTGCCTATGCTCGCGATCGCTACTATTCATCTCAGGACTATAATCGCTTTGTATCCAGCAAGGTCTTTAACGATTCTTCGCAACCCCTCAATGATGTGTTCAACCGGCCAATCAACACGAACCAATATCCCGGTCCGACGCCGGGCGGCATATTTTGCGACTTTCAGGTTGGCTGTTCGGATCGGCTGTTGTCGGTTGACATAAGTCGATCCCGCAATCGTCAATGGTCACAGGAATTGCGGTTGCAATCGGATTTTGACGGCCCGCTCAACTTTAATCTCGGCGCCAACTATCTCGATTTCAAGTCACAAGATGACTATTATGTTTTCAATAATTTTTTCACCGCTATCGCTGATTATTTTTACAAGGGCATGCGAGGGACAGGGGGAGAGTTGACCACAAACCCCTGTCCGCTTGGATTTGAGGGGCGTGAGTGCGTTTACACTGACCCAAATCCAATCGACAGTCTGAATAATCAGGGTCATAATTACTTCCTTAGTCAGAATGGCATTCGCATTAAGTCGAAAGCTTTATTTGGGGAATTGTATTGGAATATTTCTGATAACCTCAAAGCGACGGTCGGGGCGCGCTTTACGAGCGACAGGAAGGTTTCGACGCAGATTCCCAGCCAGTTGCTACTCGCGGGCGGGACGGGCACAGCATTTCCCGGGCAAAGCACCGGCGGCCGCGTCAACAGCGGTTATCCGGCACTCGACGATATCGATCAGAAGTGGGAGAAGTTTACCGGCCGGTTTGTGCTCGACTGGAAACCGGATTTTGGTTTTTCTGACGATACGTTGATCTATTTTTCGGCTTCGCGCGGCTACAAGGGTGGCGGAACCAATCCTCCGCGTGTCGATATCAATCCGGCGATTGTCCAGTATCAGCCGCTGGATACGATTTTCAGGCCCGAGTATGTCAATGCTCTGGAAATTGGTACCAAAAACAGCTTCGACGGCGGTCGCTTTACGTTGAATGCGACCGCATTCTATTATGATTATAAGGACTACCAGATCTCGCAGATCGTCGATCGTATTGCGTACAATGAAAATTTCGATGCGACGAGCTGGGGGTTGGAGTTCGAGGCGGCATGGCGTCCGTCGCGTGCCTTTCGCGTCGATACCAATCTTGGCTATTTGCGGACGCGTCTCAAGAGCGGGTCGGAATCGATCGACGTAATGAACCGTACGCAGGGCAACCCCGATTGGGTGGTCTTGCGTCCCTGGCTGCAGGCTCCCTCCAACTGTGTCGCGCCGCGCGTTCTGGTCGAGCGCATTTTGGCTAGTACGCGCACCAGCTTGCAGCAGCTGGCGCTGACGGCTTTATGCCCTGGCAGCAATCGCATCGGAGATTTCAACCCCGCCACGACAGGCGGTACGCCTTATAACGCGCTATTCGGCTTCACCTATGATCCGCTGGCGCCCTATAATCCGGATACGATTGGGCTGAACATCGCGCAGGGCGGCAGTGGCGCGCCCAACATGGGACGGGGGTTCTCGGCGGACCTATCGGGTAATGAGCTGCCCAATGCGCCCCGTCTGACGTTCAACCTTGGCGCGCAATATACATTCTTCATTGCGAACGGGGATTGGGAGCTGAGCTTCCGTGGCGATTATTATCGCCAATCGAAGAGCTATGCGCGCGTCTACAACACGACCTACGATCGCCTCAGGGCGTGGGGCAACGCCAATATGGCGGTGACGCTTGCGCGTCCCGAAAGCGGCTTCGCGATGCAGCTTTATGTCAAGAACCTGTTCGACAAGGCGCCGATTACCGATGTCTTCACTAACGCGGATGATACGGGGTTGAGTGCCAATGTGTTTACACTTGATCCAAGAATAATTGGTTTAAGTGTAAGTAAATCTTTCTAAATAAAAGAATATCCAATAAATATGTCAATCATATAAATATATCTAAGTAAAAATTTGAAAATTTAGGCAGTTTTGCATATCAAATTACTGATTTTTATGTATTATGTAGAGGTCGATTAAACCGAATCGGCATAAATGGGAGAGTTGTCGTGAAAAATATTATTTCAGCAATTTTTGCCTCATCTGCTATTTTGGCTGCGCAGGCTGCGAGCGCCCAGACGTGGACGCCGGCGACCAGTCCTTGGGTTTGGGAAGGGGCCGTCACCGTTCAAAAAGGAAGTTCGCCAGCTTTCCCCTGCAGGCTCACCGTCGAGATCGTGAACCCCGGCACGGGCAGCGCCACTACTACCCAGCAGCCTGCCACCAGGGCTGGTAACACCGATGGGGTTCAGTTCAACGCGGGTTTCATTGCATGTCCGGGGATCATACCGGTCACTCAGCCTTTTGATGTTACGTACAACAAAGACGCGGCTGGGAATGAGTGGTTCAACATCTATAATCTTTACGTGATTACACCGACTCCCGGCGATTGCGCGGGCGATATTACCGGCGTTGTCTTCAACGACAACAATCCTCCATCGTCGGGTGACGATAGCCTCGATGTCAACGCGACTTTGCCGGAAGTAGCTCTTGGGAGCGGCGCTTGCACTATCGTCGGAAATCTTCCGTTGTTCAGCCCGGCGGGTGGCGTGGATATCAATTAATCGATTGTGCCCGAGTGAAAGGCGCATCTCTTTGAATTGCGGGCGCACGATTGCGTGTGCCCGCTTTTCTCCGTTCGGGCGTGCCTGATCTGTGGTTTCCTTTTTGAGACTGACATTGGAAGGTGAGGAGATCATGAGGAAGGCAGCTTTGATTTGCGGGGCGGCTTTGTCGTGCATCACGACAACAACTCCCGTGCGTGCACAGCATGTTACTCCAGCCAATACGACATTCAGCGCCTCGGGGACGGTTACGATTCAACCATCCGGAGGACCGGCATTTCCCTGCAATCTTAAGATTCAGGGAACAACCCGGTCAGATGTCGGTGGCATACATTCAGGACATGCGACCGGTGGGACAATCACGTCCGCGGACATGGAGCCCGGGTTCTTCGCTTGCCCCGGATACTCCAGCGCAGTTTCCAGTTCGGGTCTTGATATATTAACATACACGCCCAGCGGGATGGGGATCGGAACCGGAGAACTGACAGGACTCGATTTCGGAGTATGTAATAATCTTCTGTCTATCCCTATCGATATAGCCAATACGGCTTCGGGAACGTCGATTATGGAAGTCGATGGAACCTACGGCGGATGTGTGATGACCGGAACAATCTTAGCGAGCTTATTTATCGTCCCATAAAATTAACGGGGTATACCAGTCGGACACTTTGAACCGACACAGGATGAATTTCACAGGCTGGCTCGCAAGGTGTTTGCACTGAGGACAGTTTCGATCCCTATTTTGCTGGGTGTGGCCGCCCATGCGGCACTTGCTCATGCCGAAACCAGAAAAGCGGTGGAGGGAGCAGTTCCGTCCTCCCGCCCCGTGCCGGACGTCATCGTCTTGCCGAACGATCCTGCTGAGATAGTTGTTACCGCCGACCGGCGCGGCGAGGCCAAAGTCGCGGCGGAAACCGAGTTCAGCGAGGAAGAGATCGCCAGCTACGGCGCTGACAGCATTCAGGACCTTTTAACCCGCCTCGGCCCTTTAATCGACGCCAGCGGCGAAGCGCCCGCGATTCTGATCAATGGCAAGCCCGCGGGCTTCGATCGCTCGATCCTGTCCTATCCCGTCGAGGCGCTTGACAGAGTCGCGGTACTCAAGCCCGAGGCGGCGGCGCAATATGGCGAACCCGTAGGCAAGCGCGTCGTCAACCTGGTGCTCAAGAAGAATTTCTCGTCGCTAGTTGCCGACGTAGGCGTGAATTTCGCAACAGCTGGCGGGCAGTATGGCGGCACGTCCTCGGCGACGCGAACGACGATCAGCGGCGACACCCGCTGGAACGCCCAGGCGCGGATCGGTGCGGACAGCGCCTTTCCCAAGACCGCACGCAATCTGCCGCCGCGCCACGGGGTTTTCGACGGTGTCGGCTTCATCTCCGCCCCGAATGGTGGAGAGATCGATCCGGCGCTCAGCTGGGCGGCCGGACGGCCGGTGATCGCTGCGGCCATTCCGCCGAGCGCGCTGACGACTATGCCCGACCTTGAGGATTTCGTCGCGACCGCGGGCGTGCTCCACCCCGTCGATCCCAATCGTTTCGAAATGTTGCAATCGTCGCGGCGGACCATGTCACTGGCGATCGGCGTCACACGCCCCCTCGGTGATTTTTCGGCTTCGCTCAACTTCAACGCGAATCGAAGTAGCAGCGCGGGGGAGCGCGGTCTGCCGATGGCGTCTGTCACTGTCCCCGCCGGCCATCCCTGGTCTCCCTTTGCCAACGATGTCGTGCTGACGCGCCCCTTCGCGGGCCAGCGCGCGCTTCGCATTGACAATGGTTTGACCTCGCTCGGCGCCTCGCTGACGCTAAATGGCACCATTGGCAAATGGCAGACGGGCCTTGCAGTCAACTATTCGCGCAATTGGGCGGACAGCTTCTTTGAAAGTGGTATCGATGTCGGGCGGGTCCAGCAATTGATCGACGCCGCCGATGCCGTTTTCAATCCGTTCGGTCCGTGGAGTCCTGACTTGCTGATTGCCAGCCGCAACCGGACAAGCAGCGAGAACCTGAGCCTTCAGTTTAATGTGCAGAAGGCGATAGTCGATCTTCCGGCGGGACCCGTCGTTTGGAACCTCGGGGCCGGCGTCAACCGCAACAGCACGCAAAGCAGGCAGACCGACGCCCTGGGGGATTTGACAGAGATGAACGGCGTCACACGCACGCAGTCGAGTGGCCAGATGTCGGTCAGCGTGCCAATTTCACGCAGGAACGGGGGGGCGGACTGGCTGGGTGACCTGACCGTTGACCTGTCCGCCAATATGCAGACGATGACGAACAGCCGACCGCAACAGCGGTTCGGCGGAACTGTCAACTGGTCTCCGTGGCCCGTCATACAGCTTCGGGGAGCGATTGACCTTGCCGAAACCATACCCTCGTTCCACCAACTCGACGCGCCGATCGTCACCACGATTAACCGCGTCTTCGACTATGCGAGGCAGGAGGTCGCCGAACCCGTCTGGATCACCGGCGGCAATCCCGATCTCGCGCGCGGCAGTCAGCAGAGTCTCATGCTCACGGCTACAGCGCGACCGCTGGGCGATCAGCGGCTGACGCTCAACCTGGGCTATCGTCGGTCGGTCGCGAAGGGCGGCTTGGCGCCCTTTCCCGAACTGACCCCTGCGATTGAAGCAGCCTTTCCCGAACGCGTGACGCGCGATGCGGAGGGACGGCTTATCGCGGTCGACGCCCGCGCGATCAATATTGCGCGCGATACCGATGCCGCTCTGTCGAGCGGGGTGGCACTGCGCTTGGGGCAGCACAGTCGTCGGGCGCACGGCGCGTCTCTGGCCGACCCCTTCCAGTTCAGCGTCTCGCTCAACCATCGCTGGCGGCTGAAAAACGAGCTGCAGACCCACCCCGGCCTGCCGGTGATCGACCAGCTCGCGGGCAGCGGGCAATCGCGTCACAATGTCTCGCTGCAGGTCACCGCGGGCAAGCGCGGGATCGGCGCGACGATCAACGGAAACTGGAGCAGTCCGGCCGAGGTGGCGAACGGCGACCAGCGCTTCCGCTTCAAGCCGCCGATGCTGTACAACCTGTCGCTGTTCGTCGAGCCCGACCGGTTGTCCGGCGGGGCGAAAAAGCGCTCGCTGTTCAAGGATCTCAAACTCTCGCTCGACGTCCAGAATCTCTTCAACGGCTATCGCCGCGTCACGCTGGAGGACGGGAGCGTTCCGCAGGGCTACAGCCGCGACGAGATCGATCCGCTCGGCCGCACCGTCCGCCTGACGGTCCGCAAGAAATTCTAGCGGAGGCGATCGGGCCGCCGGTGCCTTGCCGGCGGCGCGTGAACCGGCCTTTCCATTCGCGATGGCCATCGCCCGTCCACCCTGTATGATGGGCGCAGGCAAGCGCTGCAGAGATGGTTCGATGTCCGGGAACAGGCCGAAGTACAGGAATTACACCAGCCCCGCGGGCGGCTGGGGCGCGGCGGCGGCGACCGCGAAGGTGCTGATGGAGCAGAGCGTCGTCGGCAAGGGATCGCGCGCCTTGCTCGCGATGAACCAGCCCGGCGGGTTCAAATGCCCGAGCTGCGCCTTTCCCGATGCGACCTGCACCAAGAAGCTCGAGTTCTGCGAGAATGGCGCGAAGGCGCTCGCGCACGAGGCGACGGCCTTTCGGGTGACGCGCGATTTCTTTGCGCAGCACAGCGTCACCGACCTGATGGCGCAGTCGGACTATTGGCTCGAAATGCAGGGGCGGCTGACCGAGCCGATGCGCTACGACGCCGCGACCGACCATTATGTGCCGGTGAGCTGGGACGACGCCTTTGCGCTGATCGGCCGGCACCTCGGCGCGCTCGGCGATCCGAACGAGGCCGAATTCTACACCTCGGGGCGCACCGCGAACGAGACCGCCTTCCTCTATTCGATCTTCGTGCGCGAGTTCGGCACCAACAATTTCCCCGACTGTTCGAACATGTGCCACGAACCGACGAGCCGCGGGCTGCCGCATTCGATCGGCGTCGGCAAGGGGACAGTGGTGCTCGACGATTTCGAGCATGCCGAGGCGATCTTCCTGATCGGGCACAATGCCGGGACCAATGCGCCGCGGATGATGACCCCGCTGGTCGAGGCGCGCAAACGCGGGGTGCCGATCGTCGCGGTCAACCCGATGCCCGAACGCGCGCTGATCAAATTCACCGAGCCGCAGGACATCGTCCAGATGGCGACCTTTGGCGCGACCGAGATCAGCAGCGAATTCGTCCATATCGCGATCGGCGGCGACCTGGCGCTGCTCAAGGGCATGATGAAGGTGCTGTTCGAGCGCGATGCGACGGGCGAGGCGGTGCTCGACCCCGATTTCATCGCCGCGCATACGGCGGGGTACGAGGCGCTGCGCGCGGATGTCGACGCGGCCGACTGGGCCGAGATCGTCGCGGTGTCGGGCATCGACGAGGAACAGATCCGGCGCTGCGCCGAAATCTATATCCGCTCGAACGCGACGATCATCTGTTACGGCATGGGGATCACCCAGCATCAGGAGGGTTCGCGGCTCGTCCAGCAGATCGCCAACCTGCTGCTGCTCAAGGGCAATTTCGGCAAGCCCGGCGCGGGCATCTCGCCGATCCGCGGCCATTCGAACGTGCAGGGCGACCGGACGGTCGGCATCGACGAGAAGCCGTCCGACGCCTATCTCGACAAGGTGCGCGAGGTCTTCGGGTTCGAGCCGCCGCGCGCGCACGGGCACCACACGGTCGAATCGGTCGAGGCGATGCAGGCGGGGACCGCGAAGGTCTTTATCGGGCTCGGCGGCAATTTCGTGCGCGCGGTGCCCGATACCGGGCGCGCCTATGCCGCGATGCGCAAGCTCAAGCTGACCGTCGGAATCGCGACCAAGCTCAACCGCGGGCATCTGGTGCACGGCGAGGAGGCGCTGATCCTGCCGGTGATCGCGCGGTCGGAGCGGATCGAAACCGCGAAGGGCGAGCAGTTCGTCACGATCGAGGATTCGATGTCGAACGTCACCGCGTCGCGCGGGGTGCTCGATCCGGCGAGCGAGCATCTGCTGCCCGAGACCGAGATCGTGTGCCGCATGGCGATGGCGACGCTGCCCGGCAGCAAGACCGGCTGGGCGCGCTACATCGACGATTACGACGCGATCCGCGACGCGATCGCCGCGGTCTATCCGGCGATCTACGGGCGCTTTTCGGAGCGGATCAAGGACCCGGCGGGTTTCCACCTCGACATCCCGCCGCGCCGCCGCGTGTGGGCGACCCCGAACGGCAAGGCGAATTTCCTGATCCTGCCGGGGCTCCACGCCAACGCGCCCGTCGCCGACCCCGCGATGCTGCGGCTCGCGACGGTGCGCTCGCACGACCAGTTCAACACCACCGTCTACAGCTACAACGACCGCTATCGCGGTGTGTACGGCGACCGGATGGTGCTCTTCGTCAACGCCGGGGACCGCGCCGCGCGCGGCTTCAAGGCGGGAGCGCAAGTGACGCTCGAGACGATCAGCCCCGATGGCGTCGTGCGCCGCGTCGAGGGGCTTACCCTGCTCGACTATCCGATGTCGCGCGGCGCGGTGGCGGGCTATTATCCCGAACTCAACCCGCTGTTGCCGCTCGCTTATTACGACAAGGTCAGCGGCTGTCCGGCGGCAAAATCGATCCCGGTGCGGATCGTCGCCGCGGGAGCCTGATCCGCGTGGCGGGCGGGCGGGGCTTCGCGCCGGGGCGCCATATCGCGCCGCTTCGTTTCCTGCTCTTCGCTGCGGTCCAGATCGTCGCGTCGGGCGGTGCGCATGCGCTGGGGTACGACGCGCGGACCGCGCTGCTGATCGGCTTCGACGCAGCGGCGTTCGTCTTCCTCGTCTCGGCCGTGCCGCTGCTGTCGGGCGACGCCGACGCGATGCGCCGGCGGTCGGAGGAGAATGACGCGAACCGCGCGGGGCTGCTCGCGGTTTCGGTCTTGCTGTCGCTGGTCGTCCTGTTCGCCGTCGGCGCGCTGATCGCCGACCCGGGCAGCATCGGGCGCGGCGATGTCGTCCTGATCATCGTGACGCTGGTGCTCGCGTGGCTGTTCGCGAACATGGTGTTCACGCTCCACTATGCGCATCTGTTCTACCTGCGCGCGAAGGGGCGCGACCGGGGCGGGCTCGAGATGCCGGGGACGGCCGAGCCCGACTATTGGGATTTCCTCTATTTCGCCTTCACGCTGGGCATGACCTTTCAGACCTCGGATGTCAGCATCACCGGCGCGCATATGCGGCGCGTCGCGCTGGGCCATTGCATGGCGGCCTTCCTGTTCAACATGGGAATCCTGGCGTTCACGGTGAACGCGCTCGGCGGGCTATAGGTCCGCCAGCCGGTCGAGGTCGCCCGGACTGTTGATGTTGGGCGGGACGAAAGCGGCGGCGACGGCGCGCGCGCCGATGCGGCGCGCGAACGCCTTCATCGACCGGTCGCGATCCTCGCCGAGCAGGGTTTCGAGTTCGTCGCAGGCGGACACGGGCCACAGACCGATGACCGGCTGGCTTTCGAGAAAGGCCGGGGCGGGGGCAAGCTGCGCGCGCAGGTCGGGCGGCAGGCGCACGCAGTCGACCGATATGCTGAGCAATTGCTCGAAGCCGCTCGCGCGGGCATGGCGCAGCGCGCCCGCGATGCCGCCGAGCGGCCCCCGATCGGGCGCGGGCCAGTCGGCGACCGGCGGCAGGCCGGCGACGACGCGGCCGACCACGATCGCCGCGTCGACATGCGGGCGCAGCGCGGCGATCGCATGGTCGAGCAGGCTGTGGCCGGCGAGCATCGCCGCCGCCTTGTCCGACCCGAAGCGCGTCGAACGCCCGCCCGCGAGCACCGCGCCGAGGGTCTTCACGCGATCATTCCGTGCGGGTCGCCGATGATCAGCGCGGCGTCGGCGCGCGCCAGCGCGACGAGCGTCAGCCCCGCAGCGGCGGCGCGCTCGGCGGCGAGGCTGGTCGGGGCCGAGATGGTGACGAGCATCGGGCAGCCCGCACGCACCGTCTTTTCGACCAGTTCGTAGCTGCACCGCGCCGACAGCAGGATGAAACCGGTGCCGGGATCGACCCCGGCCCGCCCCAGCGCGCCGATCAGCTTGTCGAGCGCATTGTGGCGCCCGACATCCTCGCGGACGAACCGGATCGTGCCGTCGGGCGCGCAGAAGGCGGCGGCGTGCGCGGCGCCCGTCGCGCGGCCGAGCGGCTGGTGATCCGCCAGCGCCGCCAGCGCCGCGGCGATCGCGGCGCGCGTCGTTGCGATCCGCGCCGCGACGGGGGGCAGGGGGCGCAGCACCTCCTCGATATTCTCGATCCCGCACAGGCCGCAGCTGCTCTCGCTCACGCGCCGGCGGGCGCGGTCGAGCGCCTTGTCGGTGCGTTCGGGGGGCAGCCAGATGCGCAATGCGACGCCGCCTTCGACCGGATGCACATCGATGCTGCGGATATCGGCGGCGCTGTCCGCCAGCCCCTCGGCGAGCACGAAACCGGTCGCATAATCCCGAAGGTCCGCGGGGGTTGCCATCATCACGGCATAGCCGATGCCGCATATTTCGACCGAGACCGGCGTTTCGACCGCGATCTCGCGGAAAAGGTCGGCGTCGGCGACGCTGCCGAAGCCGAGCCGGCGGACGGGCAGGGACTGGGTCGACGAAGCGGCCATGGGCCAGCCATAGGCGTCCGGGCGGCAGGTGCAAGCGTCTCGACCCGAAGCGGGGCGGCCGTCCACCGATGCCGCAGCCGGGTTCGGGCAGCCGTGACGGCTGGTTCGGGTACGGCGCGATCGGGAAGGTGCCCCGCCTCCTCGGTGAGACGTAGGAGAGAGGGAAGCGGGGCGCGCGGGCTTAAGCAGGTCCGGGATTGCGGCGCGATGAACGAAAATGAACTTTTTCAGACTTCTATGTCGCCAGGGAAGCCGGGCGGGTCGGCTTACCCCGCCCAGACTTGCGCATAGAGCATCGCCATTTCGTCGGCGTCGGGGACGCGCGGGTTGTTTGCGGGCGATCCCGAGGCGGCCGCCTGCGCGCACATCGTCGGGACGAGCGCCTCCCAGCGCGCCGCGTCGATGCCCCACGCGGCGGGGCTCGGGACGTCGAGGTCGCGGTTGAGCGCGGCGAGTTCGTCGAGCAGGCGCGCGACCGCCGACTGGTCGCCCTCGGTCGCGTCGGCGATGCCCATGGCGCGGGCGCAGTCGCCGTAACGGTGCAGCGCCGCGGGCGCCGACCAAGCGGTGACGGCGGGCAGCAGCATCGCGTTCGACAGCCCGTGCGGGACATGGAAATGTGCGCCGATCGGGCGGCTCATCCCGTGGACGAGCGCGACCGAGCTGTTCGAGAAGGCGATTCCCGCCTGCGTCGCCCCGAGCATCATCGCTTCGCGCGCCGGGGCGTCCATCGGATCGGCGCACACGCGGCGAAGATTGGGGGCGAGCGCGCGCATCGCGAGCAGCGCCATGCCGTCGCTGAACGGATTGGCGCGTTTCGACACATAGGCCTCGATCGCGTGGACGAGCGAGTCGATGCCGGTGTCGGCGGTGAGGCGCCTCGGCTTGGTGAAGGTCAGTTCATAGTCGACGAGCGCCGCGACGGGCAGATAGGCGAGGCCGGGACAGAGCATCTTTTCGTCGGTCGCCTCGTCGGTGATGATCGTGAAGCGCGTCGCCTCCGACCCCGTGCCCGCGGTGGTCGGGATGGCGATGATCGGCAGGCCGGGTTCGTCCTGTACATGCGGCGCCTTGTAATCGGCCATCGCGCCGCCGTGACGGGCGAGCAGCGCGATCGCCTTGGCGCTGTCGAGCGGGCTGCCGCCGCCGAAGCCGATGACGCAGTCATGATCGCCGTCGCGGAGGAACGCGAGCCCCGCATCGATCGAGGCGACCGTCGGGTCGGGGACGGTGTCGGCGAAGGTCCGTGCGGCGATACCCGCCTTTGCCAGCCCTTCCTCTATCTCGGCGACGCGGCCGCTGCCGGCGAGATAGGGATCGGTGACGATGAGCGGCCGCGACAGGCCGAGCGAGGTCAGCACGTCGGCCAATTGCCTCGACGCGCCGCCGCCGATGCGCAGGATGCGGGGCAGGGCGATGCTGGCAATGCTCAATCTCATTCTCCTCGACCGGACGCCGCGCGATTGCCCGGAAACGCGCGCGTGAATCCGCGCCCGCCGCGTCCGCCGTCCCTTGTTTTTCAGACGTTGGAAGAAAAAGCGCGCTTCGACAAGCGTCGGGCCCCGAGCGGCGGAGGCGCAGCCCGCGGTGCCCGAATAAGCGCTTGGGTTTGCCCGGCCGCCACCGCATAAGGGCTTCAAAACAGGGAGAGGCATGGTGGAACAGCAGCAGGGGCCGGACGACGGGACGGCGGGCCGGACGCAGGCGATCGAGGCTGACGAACGCTACCGGCGGCTCGTCGCGACGCGGTCGCGCTTCGCCTGGACGCTCACCGCGCTGATGCTCGTCATCTATTTCGGCTATATCCTGCTCATCGCCTTCGAACCGCAGTGGCTCGCGCGCCCGATCGGAGCGGGAGTGACCTCGATCGGCATCCCGCTGGGGATCGGCGTCATCGCCGCCGGTATCGTGCTGACGGCGCTTTATGTCCGCCGCGCCAATGCGGTGTTCGACCGCGACCTCGACGCGCTGCGCAAGGACCATGGCGCATGAGCGGCTTTCGCATCACGCGGACCGCGCTGATCCTCGCCGCGCTCGGCTGGCCCGCGATCGCCGCCGCCGATGCGCTGACCGACCAGACCGAGCAGCAGGCGGCGAACTGGCCGGCGATCCTGATGTTCTCGGCCTTCGTGCTCGCGACGCTGGGGATCACGCGCTGGGCGGCGAGCCGGGTGCGCACCGCGTCCGATTTCTACACCGCGGGCGGCGGCATCACGGGTTTCCAGAACGGGCTGGCGATCGCGGGCGACTATATGTCGGCCGCTTCCTTCCTCGGTATTTCGGCGCAGATTTTTTCCGACGGCTATGACGGGCTGATCTATTCGACCGGCTTCCTCGTCGGCTGGCCGATCCTGCTCTTCCTGCTTGCCGAACGGCTGCGCAACCTCGGCCGCTACACCTTCGCCGACGTCGCGAGCTTTCGCTTCGCGCAGCCGCCGGTGCGCATGTTCGCGGCGTTCAGCACGCTTGCGGTGGTGCTCTTCTACCTCATCGCGCAGATGGTCGGCGCGGGGCAGCTCATCAAGCTGCTCTTCGGGCTGCCCTATGCCACCGCGGTGCTCGTCGTCGGGGTGCTGATGACCTGTTATGTGCTGTTCGGCGGCATGATCGCGACGACATGGGTCCAGATCATCAAGGCGGTGCTGCTGCTCGGCTGCGCGAGCTTCATGGCGCTCGCGGTGCTGTGGAATTTCGGTTTCTCGCCCGAGGCGCTGTTCGCGAGGGCGGTCGAGGTCAAGACGGGCCTCGCGGCCTCGGCGGGGGCGCCGCCGGCCGAGGCGGCGGCGAAGGGGCTGTCGATCATGGGGCCGGGCGGCTTCATCAAGGATCCGCTGTCGGCGATCAGCTTCGGCATGGCGCTGATGTTCGGGACCGCGGGACTGCCGCACATCCTGATGCGTTTTTTCACCGTTCCCGACGCCCGCGAGGCGCGCAAGTCGGTGCTGTGGGCGACCGGCTGGATCGGCTATTTCTATATCCTGACCTTCATCATCGGTTTCGGCGCGATCACCTTCGTCGCCGCAAATCCCGACTATCTGATGCCCGACGGCGGCCTGAAGGGCGGGGGCAATATGGCGGCGATCCACCTTGCCGCGGCGATCGGCGGCGACCTCTTCCTGGGCATCGTCAGCGCGGTCGCCTTTGCGACGATCCTCGCGGTGGTCGCGGGGCTGACGCTGTCGGGCGCCTCGGCGGTGTCGCACGACCTCTACGCCTCGGTGATCAAGCGCGGCGCCGCGCAGTCGGCCGACGAACTCAAGGTGTCGCGCGCCACCGTGCCGGTGCTGGCGCTGATCGCGATCGGGCTCGGTATCGCCTTCGAGAAGCAGAATGTTGCCTTCATGGTCAGCCTTGCCTTCGCGCTCGCGGCGTCGGGGAATTTCCCCGTGCTCGTCATGTCGCTGCTGTGGCGCGGCTGCACGACGCGCGGGGTCGTGGCGGGCGGGCTGGTCGGGGTCGCGCTGGCGCTGGTGCTCACCATCCTGTCGCCGGCGATCTGGGAGGCGGTGCTCGGCCATGCGGACGCGCCTTTCCCCTATAGTTCGCCGACGATCTTCTCGATGCCGATCGCCTTCCTGACGATCTGGCTGGTTTCGCTCGCCGATCACAGCGGGCGCGCGGCGGTCGACCGCGCCGGCTATGCCGCGCAGCGGGTTCGTGCCGAGACCGGGATCGGCGCGGCGGGGGCCTCGGGGCACTGAGGGCGCCGCCGCGGCGGCCGAGCGGTCGCGGTTCTGCCGCAACCTTTTTTGGGCGCATATTGTCCGTTCCGGGACATGCTGCGTCACAACGGGCTTGCGTTAATGCGTCCTTCATGATTCACTCGGGCGATAAGATAATGGGGTCGGCGTCCGCCGATGGTTTCGCAGCGAGCGGGGACTAGATATGAGACATCACGCCCGGCCGGGCGCGACGACGCCTGTTGTGCGTCGTCCAGTGGCGCACGAGGGGCGGCGCCGCGGCCGCGCGCGCGTCCGTTTACACTTGGTTAGTAAACTTGATTTCGACTCGTGAACCACTATTCCCGAACCGTGCAAGGCGATCCCGATAATTACATCAGCCTCCTGTCGGCCGCGCAAATCGAAACGCTGCGGCATGTTTTCGAGCACAAAAATTCCAAGGAAATCGCCCGGCTAATGGACGTGTCGCCGCACACGGTCGACGAGCGCGTGCGACGGGCCCTTAAAAAACTCAATGTTTCCAATCGCGTGGATGCCGCAACGATATTGGCTCGTAACGGTGTCTTCGACAATGTTACCCCCTATCAGCCTTTGACATATCAACCATCCGACCTAGCCGACGATGCCGCCACCGACGATGCGGACCGGGGGCAAGGTTCGGTCTGGCAGCTGCTCAACATCGGTCTGCCATTCCCCACCAGGTCCCAGCCGACCAATCGGCACGGGTTGATGGAAAGGATTATCTGGCCAATCCTGATCGCATTCGCGACGATTTTGGCCTTCTCCGCCCTCTATTCGATCCTTGTCGGACTTGGTCGGGTTCTAAGCTGACCGAATGCTGCGGGGGGGTCCTCAGCATTCTCTTTCAAGGACCAGGACAATGCTGAACGAACGAGTTTCCGCAGCGAAGAAGATCGCCTCCGAACTGCATCACGCCGAGGATGCCATCGACGAAACGATGATCCGCATCGCCCAGCTGGCCGCGACGCTGCCCACCGTGCGCCGCGACATCAACATGTCGGCGATCGTCGGCCAGGAAGCGATGGCGAAGGTCGCCAATGCCCTCGCCGCCGCCGGCGAGGTCCGCCAGCTGCTGACCGACGCGCATCTGGCGCTGACCGCGACGCAGAAGCAGGTCGGGCTGGGAACGCGCATGTTCGGCGCCGGGGTGAAGCCGCCCGCCGCGTCGCTCGTCGAGCAGGGGAGCAACGACGGGGCGGACCGGCTGGCACACGCCGGCTGATCCGGCCCCGGAAGGTTGACGAATATCATGTGGACCGTGGCGGTCTATTATTCCGTCCTGCTGATCACGATCGTCGTCGCGGTGAGGCGCGGCGGCATCTTCGAACGCTGGGCGGCCTATACCGCGCTGATCGCCTCGGTCTGCACCACCATCATGTCACCTGCTCCGCTTTGGACGGACATCGAAATCAACATCTTCATCATCGACCTTGTCGTTCTGGCAAGTTTCTGGTTCATCGCATTGAAAACCGATCGTTTCTGGCCCTACTGGATCACCGGCTGGCAATTGATCGCGATTCTCGGGCACGTCCAGAAGCTGATGTTTTCGGAGATATTGGCGCGCCCCTATGCGCTGCTTTCGATGTACATATCCTACCCGATCCTGTTCGTGATCATCTACGCGGCGGGATCGGCGAAGCGGAGGGGTGACGTGCGGGCGACGGCTTGACCTCGCCCTCCAAGGGTCATCACATGCAGCAATTTTCGAACCAGGAAATGGCCGAAATCCGGTCACGGATCGATCAGATACAGGAAATGCTGACCGGGTCGGCGGGTATCCAGCCCGCGGCGGCGGCGCAGCCCGACCGTATCGACGGCATCCGCACGCCCCTCGACGCGTCCGAAGCGGCGCTGATCGACCAGATTTCGTTCAGCATCCAGATGCGGCGCGCGCGCAAGGGCCATTTCGGCAGCAGCCAGCTGTCGGGACCGACCTGGGACATGATGCTCGACCTGATGCTGGCGAAGACCAATGGCCGCGAACTGAGCGCGAGCGATCTGGCGACGGGGGCGGGGGTTCCGCTGTCGTCGGGGCTGCGCATGATCGCGGTCCTCGAACAGGCGGGGCTTGCCGAGCGCTTCACCGACACGCGCGACCGGCGCCGGTCGATCGTTCGCCTGACCGACCATGGCAGCGCCAGCATGGCGAGCTATTTCGCAAAGATGAGCCAGGCGTGGGCGAACCGCCACCGCCGGGCGATGTGAGCCCCTCCCGGTCGGGATGCGGCGGCTGGTCCTCCCCGGCCGCCGCGCCCGGCCAACGCGCGGTGCGCGGCGCTATTCGGTGATTTCGCGCAGCATCCGGTCGACCCTGGCCATCGCGCCCGCCTTGATCTGGCACACCCGCGCCGCGCTGACGTCGAGCGTCAGCCCGATCTCCTGCAGATTGAGTTCTTCGAAGAAATAGAGCTGCAGCACGAGCTGTTCGCGTTCGGGGAGCCGCGCGATGCATGCGCCGAGCGCTTCGAGCAGATCGTCCTGCTCCATCCGCGCGTCGGTGCCCTCGCTGTCGTCGGCGAACAGGAAGCTGCCGTCGTCGACCATCGCGTCGAGCGAGGTCGAGCGGCCGTAGGTCGCGCTGCGTTCGAGCGCGAAATATTCCTCGGGGGTCATTTCGAAAGCGGCGGCCATCTCGGCGGTCGTCGGCGCGCGCATCAGATGCTGTTCGAGCGCGGCGCGCACCGATGCGATGCGCCGGGTCGCGACCATCGCCGAGCGGCCGACGTCGGCCTCGCGGCGCAGCTGGTCGATCATCGCGCCGCGGATGCGCGTCGATGCGTAGGTGGCGAAGGCATAGCCGCGATCCTCATAGTGGCGGCTGGCCTCGATCAGCGCGATCAGCCCGGTCTGGACCAGATCGTCGAGGTCGCTCGTCCGCGACAGCCGCGAAAAGACCTGCCAGGCGATCTTGCGGACCAGCGGCGCATATTCGTCGATTAGCTGTTCGGCGCTTGCCCCATAGCCCTGCGGCGAGGCCGCGCGCGCCGCGGCGCCTGCGAAATGTTCGGCAGGCTCAATTCTCATGATGATGGTCCTTCATCTGGTCGGCGTCGCCGCCCGCGAGGCGCGGCACTTCGGCGCCGATCGTCGCGACGATCTCGGTCGCCTTGGTCGGCGGGATTTCGAGGTAGGAAATGACCGCGACGTCGGGGAAGGTCGCGCGCACGAGGCGCGACAGCGGCGGGCGGCAGATCGGCGAGGCGACGAGCGCGAAGCTGCGCGTCTGGAGGAGCAGCGGCTCGACCGCCTGGCCGATCTGTTCGATGATCTTCATCGCCATGCCGTGCTCGAACGGCCATTCGGCGCCCGGATTGGCGCGCACCGCCTGATTGAGCAGCATCTCGATCTCGGGGCTGAAGGTGACGACGGGGAGCGGCATGCGGCTGGGCACGATCGTCTGGACGATCAGCGCGCCGATGCGCTGGCGCACGGCCTCGACCAGATCGGTTTCGCCGAGCTGCTGCCCCGAGACCGCGACCATCGCCTCGGCGATCTTGCGGAAATCGCGCAGCGGCACGCGTTCGATCAGCAGCGCCTTGCACAGGCTGGCGACGCGCGGCAGCGGATAGCCGCCGGGCGTCAGGCTGGCCGCGAGCTGCGGATAATGCGCCTTCAGATGCTCGACCAGCGCCTGTGCATCGTCGATGCCGAACAGTTCGGCCGCCGATCCGACGATGCTGTTGTTGAGGTGGGTGGCGACGACGGTCGCAGGGTCGACGACGGTGTAGCCCGCGGCGATCGCGTCGGCCTGCGCCGCGCGCGGGATCCACAGCGCGTCGAGCCCGAAGGTCGGGTCCTTGCACGGCCGGCCGGCGACCTTGGTGACGATGTCGCCCGAGTCGAGCGCGAGCATCTCGTTGGGGAATACTTCGTCCTCGCCGACGATCACGCCGGCGACCGAGATGCGATAGACGTTGCCGGGCAGCGACAGGTCGTCGCTGACCTTGACCGCGGGGATGACGAAGCCGAGTTCCTTCGACAGCTGGCGGCGGATTCCGGTGATGCGGCCCATCAGCGGAGCGCCCTTGCGTTCGTCGACGAGGCTGACCAGCGCATAGCCGATCTCGAGCTGACACGCGCTGGCGTCGCTCACATCGGCCCATTCGATATGGTGCGGATCGGCGGCCGGGGCGCTCGCTTCGGGTATGGCGGCGGCGTTCGCCGCGGCGGCGCGGCGGAGCTGCCAGCCCATCGCGAACGACAGCGCGGCGGCGGGCAGGATCAGCATCTGCGGCATCGCCGGAACCATGCCGAGGATGAACAGGATGCCGCCGACCGCGAACCAGATGTGCGGCGAGGCGAATTGCGAGCCGATCTGGCCCGACAGGTCGAGCGGCGAATTGACGCGGGTGACGATCGACGCGGCGGCGATCGACAGCAGCAGCGCCGGGATCTGCGCGACGAGCGCGTCGCCGATCGCGAGCGTGACATAGGTGCTGCCGGCTTCGGAGAAGCTCAGCCCGTGGCTGAAGACGCCGAGGATCAGCCCGCCGATGATGTTGACGAACAGGATCAGGAGCCCGGCGACCGCGTCGCCCTTCACGAATTTGGAGGCGCCGTCCATCGAGCCGTAGAAATCGGCCTCGGTCGCGACTTCCTGACGGCGCGCCTTGGCTTCGTCGGGGGTGAGCAGGCCGGCGTTGAGGTCGGCGTCGATCGCCATCTGCTTGCCCGGCAGCGCGTCGAGGGTGAAGCGCGCCGACACTTCGGACACGCGCCCCGCGCCCTTGGTGATCACGACCATGTTGATGATCATCAGCACGACGAAGACGAACAGGCCGACGACATAGTCGCCGCCGATCAGCACCTGCCCGAAGGCTTCGATGACATGGCCCGCCGCATGCGTGCCCTCGTGTCCGTGGACCAGCACGACGCGCGTCGAGGCGACGTTGAGGGCGAGGCGGAAGAGGGTGGTGAGCAGCAGCACGGTCGGAAAGGCCGAGAAGTCGAGCGGCTTCGCCGCCGACAGCGCGACCATCAGCACCGCAAGGCTGATCATGATGTTGGCGATGAAGCTGACGTCGAGGATGAGCGGCGATACCGGGATCACCATCAGCGCGACGAGGATCAGCATCCCGGCCGGGAGCGCGGCAGCGCCCGCAAAACGGCCGACCCGGTTCGCGTTCAGCGAAGCGCTCATGCGGCGCCTCCGAGCGAGGCGAGGCGCTGATAGGCCTGGGCGGCGAAGCCCATCGACAATTTCCTGGGCATCGGCTGGATATCCATCATCGGCAGCGGCGGACGGCCGCCATCCTGCGTTCCGCTCGCGCTCGCCATCCGCATGCTCCATCCGGGGGCGGGCGGGGGGCCGAAGCCGCCCGGCAGAAGGCCGGGTTCGCCGCCTTCGTCGAGCTTGGCGCGGAAGCGTTCGCGAATATCGTTCAGGCTGCGCATGCTGCCGTCGGAGGCATAGAAGACCGAGCGGTTGGCGGCGGCCGCCTCGGGCATCATCGTCGCGCCGGGCTGGTCGGGATCGGCCGCCCAGGCGGACAGGAAGCGCACCGCGCCCCCCGAGCCCAGAAAGTGCGCGAGATAGAGGTCGACGGGTTCGGCGGCGCGGCCGGTCCGGCTTTCGACATAGGCGCGATTGTCGGCGGTGAAGGCTGCCGCCATGCTCGCCGAGGCGGCGGGGTCGTTGCGCAGGTCGAAAATCTGCTGGCGCAGCGCCGGGTCGGCGATCGACAGGCGGCCCGCCGCATCGCGGCCGATCGCGTCGGCCGCCCAGCCGAGGCCGTGATCGGCGCCGTGCCGGTCGAGGGTCGCAAGCCAGGTCGATTTGGTGAACTGGTAAAGCCCGCGCGCCGACGAGGTCGGCGCCTTGGCGGTCGGATCGAAGCGGCTTTCGACGCGCGCGACGTCGACCAGATAGTCGAAATCAATCCCGGTGCGCGCCGACGCATCCTGCACCGCCGTCATGACGGGCGAGGCGATGCCCTGACCGGGCGCGGCGTTGTTGATCGTCGTCATGGCTTTTGGTTCCGCTGCATTCAGGAGACCAAAAGCAATCATCATGCCATTCGCTGAAAATGGCCGGTTATCGGTGTGTTATCAGTAGGAGAGCGCGATCCCGCCCGATTGCGATCCGCGGATCGCATGGTTTCTGTCAATCCTCTGACGTGTCCAGTCCTTGAGGATGTTGACGCGGATCGCCGCGGCTTCGAGCTTGCGCAGCACGCGTTCGATCAGCAGGCGCGCATGCTCCTCGCGGCCGCCCGGCACCCGGCTGCCCTGGAAGAGGATCACCGCGGTCGCGAGCGCTTCGGTCGCGGCGATGATCGCACCGGCGTCGTGCCCGTCGAGCGCCGCGACCAGCGCGTCGAGCTGGACCTGCACATCTTCCATCGGCGTCGGCATCAGGCCTTGCCGCCGCTATAATGCTGGAGCATCGCCCGCGCCGTGGCGCCGGGGTCGAGCTGGTAGCGCCCTTCGGCGATCGCGCTGCGGATCGCGGCGACGCGCGCGCCGTCGACCGGTGCCGGCTGGCTGGCGATATCGGATGCAAGACCGATCAGGCTCGCGGCCGCGACCGGGTCGGCGGGTTTCGCCTGCGCGGGGGCCGGCGCCGGGCCGGCAGCGTGGCCGGACAGGCGGCGCACGGCGCCGATGCGCACGACATTGCTGACCTGAAGGCCGATCTTGCCGTCTCCCGTCATGTCCGCCTCCTTGTCCTTGCGTCGGAAAATCGACGCTGCGTTCGAGGGCTATAACGGACCGGCAAAGCGGGGATTAAGGCGCGGCTTCAGAAAAAATCAAAGAAAAGGCCCGCCGGCGTCGGAAAACCGACAGCGGGCGGGCCGGGGCAAGCGCGAAAAGGCGCGTCAGTCGGCGAGACGGGCGCGACCGGGGCCGGTGACGATGGCGCTCAGGCTGCTCTTGGCGTCGCTGCCGCGCAGCGCGATCAGGTCGCCGACGCGGCCGTCCTGCGTCGCGGTGGCCGAATAGCTGATCGCGAAGCTGGCGGTATCGATCGTGACGCGGACATTGTCGCCGCGGCGGATAACGGGTGCGGCCGCGGCGGGCTTGGCGACGAAACCGCCGCCGGCGGCGGCGTTCGCGGGGCCGCTCATCGGTACGCGCAGCCGCCAGCCGAGCGACGAGCAGCGGACCGCGAGGGTCTGCGCGTCGATCGCGGTGACCGACGCCTGTTCGGGGCAGCGCGCGAGCCGAATGCGGCGGTCGATCGGGGTGGCGGTGCGGCCCATCGTGCTCGCCACCATCTGGGTGAGCAGGTCGATCGTCTGCCAGTCCTCGAGGGGAAGCTGGCCGGGGGCCTCGGCGGGTGCCATCATGGCAAGTGCGGCGACACCCAGGGCAAGATTGCGGTTCATGACCCATCTCCTTCGGTCCAAAATGGTCGCCCGCCTGATTGCAGGATGTGTGCCAGTCGCGCTTTGCCGCGCTTTTGCGGGTGCGCGCGGGACGAGGCGTCAAAAATCTGACCCCCGCCGCGCACCAGCTGTCGGTGCTTTGGCAGATGCATATTCAAGATACTGAAAATCATCAGAAAAACGAATTTGGCACGCCCATTGCATTTTGCCTTGGTGTTTCCGCGCGTCTGCGCCGGCCGGTGCCGGACGGGACCGCCCAAACAAGGCCCGTCGTCGGCAGGACGACAAGCGAAGGAATGAATGGTACGATGGCATCCGACAAGCTCTTTGGCATCCACGCCACCGCGCTTCAGCTGCGCAGCCAGCGCATGATGATGCTGGCGTCGAACATCGCCAACGCCGCGACGCCCCATTACAAGGCGCGCGACCTCGACTTTTCGAAAGCGCTCGACCTCGCGCAGCAGGGCGGGTCGATGGAGGACGCGGTCGCGTATCGCGTTCCCGTTCAGGCGTCGCTCGACGGCAACACCGTCGAGATGGCGACCGAGCAGACGGCCTTCGCCGAAAACGCGCTCGCCTATCGTTCGAGCCTGTCCTTCCTGTCGGGGCGCGTCAACACGCTGACCCGCGCGCTGAAGGGCGAATGACGATGAACGGCAACTTCTCCGTCTTCGACATCAGCGGCCGCGCGATGTCGGCGCAACTCGTCCGGCTCAACACCACCGCGTCGAACCTTGCCAATGCGGGAACCGTCGCGGGCAGCGAGACCGGCGCCTATCGCTCGATGAAGCCGGTGTTCCGCACCGTGATGGACGATCATGGCCGGGCGACGGTGCAGATCGACCAGGTCACGACGACCAAGGCCGCGCCGTCGAAACGGCACGACCCCAACAACCCGCTGGCCGACAAGGACGGCAACGTCTGGGAGGCCGCGGTCGATAGCGCCGCCGAGCTGGTCGAGATGGTCGAGACCGCGCGCCAGTATCAGAACAATGTCCAGGTCCTCGAAACCGCGAAGGGCCTGATCAACGAAACTCTCAGGATGGGACAATAAGATGGCCGTCAGCAGCGTCACCAACAACAGCAATGTCGTGCTCCAGCCCAAGGGCAGCGCGAACCAGATGGGGCAGGGCGATTTCCTGCGCCTGATGACCGCGCAGCTGAGCCAGCAGGACCCGTTCAACCCGGTCGATAACCAGGCGATGGTCGCGCAGATGGCGCAATTTTCGAGCCTCGCCGGGATCACCGAGACCAACACCACGCTTCAGCAGATTTCGGAGCAGCTCAAGGCGCAGACCGACCTGCTCAAGGACATCAAGGCGGCCACCCCGGCGCCGACCACCACCCAGACCACCACGCAGGAGGGATAATCCCATGTCGTTCTATACCTCGCTTTCGGGCCTCAAGGGCGCGCAGACCGAAATGTCGGTCGTCTCGAACAATATCGCCAACGCCGGATCGATCGGCTTCAAGCGCAGCAAGGCGCAGTTCGGCGACATCTTTGCCGCGTCGCCGAACCAGTCGACCAAGATGATCGCGGGGCAGGGCACGCGCCTCAACGGCATCACCCAGCAATTCACGCAGGGGTCGTATGAATCGAGCGAGAAGACGTTCGACATGGCGATCGTCGGCGACGGCATGTTCGTCGTGAAGGGCGAGCCGCCGCGCAACCAGGTCACCTACACGCGCAACGGCTCCTTCTCGCCGCTCGAGGACGGCCGCGTGATCGATTCGACCGGTGCGACGCTGCAGCTGCTGCCCGTCGACGCCGCGGGCAACGTCACCAGCCGCGACCTTGGCGCGACGCAGGATTTCGTGGTGCCGCAGCACGCGCCGGGCAATCCCGACGCGGCGCTGGTCAACATCTCGATCGGGCTCGACGGGCTTGCCACCGCAACCTTCGCCGACGGGTCGGACCAGACGCTCGGCAAGATCGCGATGGCGACCTTCCCCGCGATGGAGGGGCTGCGCCCCGTCGGCGACGCGCATTGGCAGTCGACCGGCGAAAGCGGCCCGCCGACGATCGACGCCGCGACCAACGGCCCGATGGGATCGATCCGCTCGGGCGCGCTCGAGCGCTCGAACGTCGACATCACCGAGGAGCTGGTGATGCTGATCGCCGCGCAGCGCAATTTCCAGGCGAACGCCAAGGCGATCGAGGGTGCGTCGGCGCTGACCCAGACGATCATCGGCCTGCGCTGACCCCGACCGACTAACCGCCCGCCGGAAGGATTCCCATGGACCGCGTCATCTATACCAGCCTCACCGCGATGCGCGGCAGCATGGCCCGGCAGACGGCGATCGCGAACAACCTCGCGAACGCCCAGACGCCGGGGTTCCGCGCCGACCTGGCCGAGGCGCAGACGCTGTGGCTGGATGGCAATGGCATCGGCGGCCGCGCCGTGTCGTCGGAGGAAGTCGTCGGCGCCGACATGCGCGCCGGCACGATCACCGCGACCGGCCGCGACCTCGACATCGCGATGGCGGGCGACGCGATGCTCGTCGTCCAGGCCCCGAACGGCGAGGAAGCCTATACCCGCCGCGGCGACCTCCAGATTTCGCCGAGCGGGCTGCTGACCACGGGCGACGGCAACCCGGTGCAGGGGCAGCAGGGACCCGTCACGATCCCGCCCGCCGATTCGATCAAGATCGACCAGGAAGGCCGCGTCTTCGTCGTTCCCGCAGGCGGCGACCCCGAAAACCCGCTCGAAGTCGACCGGCTGCGGCTCGCGACGACCACCGGGTCGGACGTGGTCAAGGGGCTCGACAATCTGTTTCGCGTGCGGAACGGCGGGATTCTGCCCGACGATCCCGAAGCGCGCGTCATCACCCGCTCGATCGAGGGCTCGAACGTCACCGCGACGGTCGCCCTCGTCGACATGATCGAGGCCAGCAAGGCCTGGGATTCGCAACTCAAGCTGATCGAGGACGCGCGCGACATGGACAGCGCGACCGCCAACCTGATGCAGCTGCCCCGTTAAGGAGATACGATAATGAGCTATGGTGCCTTGCACGTCGCGCGGACCGGTCTGGATGCCCAGGGTTTCCGGATGCAGGTGATCGCGAACAACCTCGCCAACGTGAACACCACGGGCTTCAAGCGCGACCGCGCCAATTTCGAGACGCTGGGGTACCAGATCATGACGCAGGCGGGGGCGCCCTCGTCGGCGGAAAACCGCTATGCGACCGGGCTCAACCTCGGCACCGGGGTCGAGCTGGCGGGCACGTCGCGCATGGACACGCAGGGGACGCTGCAGACGACGGGCAATGCGCTCGACATCGCGATCGAGGGTGCGGGCTATTTCCAGGTCCAGATGCCCGACGGGCGTATCGGTTACACGCGCGCGGGCAATTTCAACCGCGCGGCCGACGGCACGATGATCACCGCCGACGGCAAGCCGCTCCAGCCGCAAATCCAGATCCCCGAGGATGCCACGGGCATCTCGATCGGGGCCGACGGCACCGTATCGGCGCAGGTCGCGGGGCAGGCCGATGCGACCGAGCTCGGCCGGATCGAGGTCGCGCGCTTCGCCAATCCTTCGGGATTGCAGGCGATCGGCGACAATATCCTGGTCGAGACGGCTTCGTCGGGCGCGCCGCTGGTCGGTGCGGCGGGCGAGGAAGGCCGCGGCACGCTGCGCGGCGGGATGCTCGAAGGATCGAACGTCAATGTCGTCGAGGAGCTGGTCGACATGATCGAGACGCAGCGCGCCTATGAGGTCAATTCGAAGATGATCCAGGCCACCGACGAGATGCTGAAAAATGCCACGCAGACGCTCTGACGCGATCGCGGGCGCCGTCCTTCTGCTGGCCGTCGCGCTGCCCGGCGCGGCGCAGGCCAAGAAGGACAAGATCGCCCCCGACGCCTTTTCGGTCACATTGCCCGAACCGGTGCCCCCGGCACCGCCGGCGAACGGCTCGATCTTTCAGGGCGGCTATGTGCCGCTGACTTCGGGCGCGCGCGCGGGGCAGGTCGGCGACATTTTGACCATCCAGCTCGTCGAGCGCACGATGGCGGCCAAGAGCAACAGCGCGGGGACGACGCGCGACGGCAATATCGGCCTGACCCCGCCGACGACCGGCCCGCTGTCGCTGTTCGACCCGAGCGACGTCGCGATGGGCGGCGGATCGCAGTTCAAGGGCAAGGGCGAGGCGACGCAGTCAAACACGCTGTCGGGGGAAGTCACCGTCACCGTCGCTGCCGTCTATCCCAACGGCACGATGCTGGTGAAGGGCGAGAAGCTGCTCACCCTCAACCGCGGCGACGAGCGCGTCCAGATCGCCGGGATCGTCCGGTCGGCCGACATCGGCCCCGACAACCGGGTGCTGTCGACGCGCGTCGCCAACGCCCACATCCGCTACGTCGGCAAGGGCGAGATCGCCCGCGCCAGCCAGCAGGGCTGGCTCCAGCGCTTCTTCTCGATCATCAGCCCGTTCTAAGAGGGATCCTATCGTGCGCCAGCGTCACGCTCTTCTCACCTTCCTCGCGCTCCTGATCGCCAGCTTCGCCCTCTCGGCGCCCGCGGCGGCGCAGCGCATCAAGGACATGGGCCAGTTCCAGGGCCTGCGCGCCAACCAGCTCACCGGCTACGGCATCGTGGTCGGGCTCGCGGGGACCGGCGACGACAGCCTCGATTATTCGACGCTGGGCATGAAGGGCGCGGTGCAGCGTTTCGGCCTGACCTTGCCGCCGGGGGTGAACCCGGCGCTCAAAAATGCCGCGGCGGTGATGGTGACGGCCGAACTGCCGCCTTTCGCCAAGCCCGGCCAGCGGCTCGACGTCACCGTGTCGGCGATCGGCAAGGCCAAGAGCCTGCGCGGCGGCACGCTGGTGCTCGCGCCGCTTTATGGCGCCGACGGCCAGATCTATGCGATGGTGCAGGGCAACCTCGTCATCGGCGGGCTGGGCGTCGATGCCGCCGACGGGTCGAAACTGACCGTGAACGTCCCCTCGAGCGGGCGTATCGCCAATGGCGCGACCGTCGAGCGTGCGGTCGATACCGGTTTTGCGACGGGCGACTGGCTGACCTTCAACCTTCACCAGTTCGACGCGACCAACGCCAAGCGCGTCACCGACGCGATCAACGCCGCGGTGCCGGGCAGCGCGTCGATGATCGACGGCGCGAGCATCGCGATCCGCACCGCGGGCAACGGCGACGAACGCATGCGGCTGATCTCGCAGATCGAAAACCTGGGCGTCCAGCGCGCCGAGCCCCCGGCGAAGGTCATCGTCAACGCGCGCACCGGCACGGTGGTGATCAACGGCGCGGTCCGCGTCGGGACCGCCGCGGTGTCGCAGGGCAAACTCACCGTCTCGATCAAGGAATCGCCGATGGTCGTCCAGCCCGCGCCGTTCAGCCGCGGCCAGACCGCGGTCGAACAGTCGAGCAATGTCGAGGTGACCGAGGAATATCGTCCGATGATGGCGGTCAAGCCGACCGCCTCGCTGTCCGAGCTCGTCGATGCGATCAACCGCATGGGCGTCCCCCCCGGCGACCTTGTCGCCATCCTCGAGGCGCTGAGCCAGGCCGGCGCGCTCACAGCCGAACTGGTGATCATATGACGACACCCATTTCTTCGATCGGCGCGGCCCCGGCCCCGGCCGGCGGCGGCGACGGCGGGCTGCGCAAGGCGGCCGAGGCGTTCGAGGCGGTGATCCTGCGCCAGCTGATGGCGTCGATGCGCCAGGCGAAGCTGGGCGACGACATCTTCGGGTCGAGCGCGACCGACAATTTCCGCGAAATGGCCGACGCCAAGACCGCCGACACGATGGCCTCGCTCGGCCAGTTCGGGATCGCGGCGCTGGTCGAGGCGCAGTTCCGCGGCCGGGCATCAAACCTTGGCGGAGGCCCGCAATGAGCGACCTCTTGAGCATCGGCTACAGCGGCCTGCGCGCCTATTCGCGCGCGATGTCGACCGTGGGCGACAATATCGCCAACGCCCAGACCGTCGGTTATGCGCGGCGCACGCTGGCGCTGCGCGAAATGGCGAGCGGGACCGAATCGGCGCTTGTCGGTCGCAACGTCAGCGGCGGCGGGGTCACGATCGGCGGGCTCGATCGCTCGGTGGACAAATGGCTGATCGACGATGCGCGCGTTTCGGCGGGCGACGCCGATCGCGCCGCGACGCGGCTGTCATGGATGACCCGCGTCGAAGGCGCGCTCAGCGACGACAGCAACGGTATATCGACCAACCTCACCAAATTGTTCACCACCGCCGACCAGCTTACCGCCGACCCGAACAACCCGACCTTGCGCGCGCAATTCCTTCAGTCGGCGGCCGACATCGCGACGGGATTCCGCGACAGTGCGGGGCAGCTTTCGGGCATGGCCGACGGCATCGCCGGGGCGGCGCAATCGTCGGTGAGCGAGCTCAACGCCAATCTCGACGCGCTCGAGGGGATCAACGCCGGCCTGCGCAAGGCGCGCCCGGGGTCGACCAACGAGGCGAGCCTGCTCGACGAGCGCGACCGGCTGGTGGGTGCGATCTCGTCGCAGATGGCGGTGACGCCGAGCTATGACGACAAGGGCACGGTGACGCTGCGCGCGACGTCGTCGGGCGACACGCTCGTCGGCGGCGGAACGGTCACACATGTCGCGGTCACCGCCGCGGCCGACGGCCGGCTGAGTTTCTCGGCCGGCGGCGCGGCGATCGATCCGGGGTCGGGCAATCTGGCCGGGCTCGCGCAGGCGGCGGACCATGTCGCCGATCAGCGCGCCGGGCTTGACGCCGCGGCGGCGCAGTTCGCGGGCCAGCTCAACGCGGCGCATCAGGCGGGCATCGATGCGAACGGCAATGCCGGGCAGCCGCTGTTCGCCGGCACGACCGCCGCGACGCTCACCGCGACGCCGCTGTCGGCCGATCAGGTCGCGGCGGCTGACGCGAGCGGCAGCAACGGCAATATGCTCGCCTTCGGGGCAATGCGCGGCGCGAACGATCCCGAAGCCGCCTGGTCGGGTCGCCTTGCGATGCAGGCGCAGGCGACCGCCTCGGCGCGCGCGCAGGAAGCGGCGGCGTGGACGCGCGCCGACGGCGCTGCTGCCGCTCGCGACAGCGTGAGCGGGGTCGATCTGGACCGCGAGGCGGCCGACCTGCTGCGTTTCCAGCAGGCCTATTCGGCGGCGGCGCGCACGATCCAGGTCGCGCGCGAAACGATGCAAGCGCTGCTGAGCGCGATTTAAGGAAGGGACCGCGCGATGATCAACGCCGTCGGGAACCGCATGACGCGCGAAATCGCGCGCCAGTCGAAACTGGCCGACCAGCTCGAACGCCTGCAGGTGCAGATTTCGAGCGGCAAACGGCTCCAGCGCGCCTCGGACGACCCGGTCGCCGCACGGCGCATCGCGACGATCGGCAAGACGCAGGCGAGCACCGCGACATGGGCCGCCAACGTCAAGACCGCCGAATCGCGGGTCGCGCAGGCCGACACGGCGCTGGGATCGGTCGGCAATCTGCTTGTCCGCGCGCGCGAGTTGACGCTGTCGGCGGCCAGCAGCACGACCAACCCCGCCGACCGCGCGAGCATCGCGGCCGAGCTGGCGGGGATCGCCGACGAGATCGACGGTTTTGCCGCGACGCGCGACGCGAATGGCGAGCCGCTGTTCGCGGCGGGCAGCGCGCGTCAGGTGCGCTTCGACGCCGACGTCAGCTTTGCGCCGGTGCCGTCGGCGAGCGACGTCTTTGTGATGGGGGGCAACAGCCTGTCGACCGGGCTGCGCGATGCCGCTGCCGCCGTGGCCTCAGGGGATCAGGCGGCGATCGGCAGTGCGCTGACCGCCTTGTCCGACGGGGTTTCGCACGTCGCCGACCAGCGCGGCGCGATGGGCCTGTCGGCGGGGCGGCTCGAACGCATCGGCGACAGCCTGAAGGCGCGCGGCATCGAGCTTTCGGACGAACGCTCGGCGGTCGAAGACACCGACCTGTCGGTCGCGATCGCGCAGCTCAACGCGCAGGATATCACGCTCCAGGCAGCGCAGGCGGCCTTTGCGCGCATCAACCGGCAGACGCTGTTCGATATTTTGGGCTGATCGCCCTCAATCTTTCGCCGCCGCTGCCGTTAATCATCAAGACGTCCCGTTTTGCCGGGGGTGAAACCCCCGACTGGAGTAGACCTGCATGTTTCCCGTTGTCGGCATCATCGTCCTGCTGCTGCTGGTTTTCGGGGGCTTCGCGCTGACCGGCGGCAATCTCGAACCGGTGCTGCACGCGTTGCCGCACGAGATGCTGATCATCGGCGGCGCCGCGGTCGGATCACTGATCATCGGCAATTCGGGCAAGGAACTGAAAGCGCTCGGCGGCGGTTTTGCCAAGGTGTTCAAGGGGCCGACGTACAAGAAGGCCGATTATCTCGACTGCATCCTGCTCGTCTCGACGCTGATGAAGATGATGCGCACCGAGGGGCCGGTCGCGGTCGAACCGCATATCGAGGATCCCGCGAATTCGCCGATCTTCCAGCAATATCCGCGGCTCGCCAAGGACCAGACGCTCGTCCACCTGATCTGCGACACGCTGCGCCTCGTCGTCGTGTCGTCGGGTACGCTCGACCCGCATGCGGTCGAGGAGGTGATGGATAGCGCGCTCAAGAACCACCACCATCATGCGATCAAACCCGCCGACGGCCTGCAGAGCCTCGCCGACGCGCTGCCCGCGCTGGGCATCGTCGCGGCGGTGCTGGGTGTCGTCAAGACGATGGGGTCCATCGACCAGCCGCCCGAGGTACTCGGCGCGATGATCGGATCGGCGCTCGTCGGCACCTTCCTCGGCGTGCTGCTCGCCTATGGTCTTGTCGGCCCCTTCGCGACGCGCGCGCGCGCGGTGATCGAAAGCGATGCCGCCATCTATCACACGGTCAAGCAGCTGATCATCGCCTCGCTCCACGGCCATCCGCAGCCGCTCGTCATCGAAGCCGCGCGCTCGGGGGTCGACCATGACAACCAGCCGAGCTTTGCCGAGGTGTTCGACGGGATGCGGGGCCGCTGATGGCTGCGCGTCCGAATACGCCGCTCCGCCCGATCATCGTCAAGAAGGTCATCCAGGAAGCGCATGGCGGCCATCACGGCGGCGCGTGGAAGGTCGCCTATGCCGACTTCGTGACCGCGATGATGGCGTTCTTCCTGCTGATGTGGCTGCTCGGCGCGACGACCGAGAAACAGCGAAAGGCGCTCGCCGACTATTTCGCGCCGACGATCGTCCAGACGAAGCAGGACACCGCGGGTTCGACCGGGCTGTTCGGCGGAGAGTCGCTGGTCGCCGTCGACAAATATCCGCACGAGGCGGGGCAGACCGGCACCAAGGCGATGACGATCCCGCGCGACGCGACCGGCGGCCCGCGCGAGGCGATGGGGCGCGACCGCGAGCGCGCGAAGTTCCAGGCGCTCGCCAAGGCGCTGATGGTGCGGATGGAAGCCAAGGCCGAACTGCGCCGGCTCGCGCCCAACGTCCGCTTTACCGAAACGCGCGAGGGATTGCGCATCGACATCGTCGACGATGCCGACTTTGCGATGTTCGCGATCGGCACCAACCAGCTGACCCCGCCCGCGAACCGCCTGTTCGGCGAGATCGCGTCGCTCGTCGCCGACGTGCCCAACCAGCTGATGATCCGCGGCCACACCGACGCGGCGCCCTGGTCGGCAAAGGCGGGGACGAACAACTGGCGCCTGTCGGTCGAGCGCGCCGAAGTCTCGCGCCAGTATCTCGAGTTTCGCGGCATCGCCGCCGACCGCTTTTCGCGCATCGAAGGGGTCGCCGATCGCGAACCCTATGTCCCGTCGAACCGATTCGACCCGCGCAACCGGCGCATCTCGATCACCCTCGGCTGGGACGATTAGTGCCAATCTGGCAGCATTATCATCGTTAACGACGTGATTGCGCAGGCAATGCTGCCAATCTGGCAATAACTCTTTGTTTTGAATGGGTTAGTGCGAATGCGTTAGCGTCTTGTTTACCAATTTCGTCAATTTCCTGATCCATCGAGAGAGCGCCGGGGGGCGCGGTGGAGACCGAAATGACTGAGGTGGGGCGAAACGGCGACCAGGCCGTGCTGGAAACATTGATCATCGGGCAGAGCCCGGCGACGGTCCGACTGCGCGAGATGATCCGCCGCGTCGCCCGGTCGAACGCATCGGTCATGCTGTGCGGCCCGTCGGGGTCCGGCAAGGAACTGGTGGCCCGCGCGATCCACGACGAAGGCGCCCGGTCGGGCAAGGCCTTTTCGGCGATCAACTGCGGTGCGATTTCGGCCGACCTCATCGAATCCGAGCTCTTCGGCCATGAAAAGGGCAGCTTCACGGGCGCCCATGCCCGCCGCACCGGCCATTTCGAGGCCAGCGAAGGCGGCACCATCTTTCTCGACGAAATCGGCGACATGCGCTTCGACATGCAGGTCAAGCTGCTCCGCGTGCTCGAAGAGCGGACGATCGTCCGCGTCGGCAGCAGCGAGGTCCGCTCCATCGATGTGCGCGTCATTTCGGCGACGCACCAGGATCTCGGCGCCGCGATCGCCGATGGCAAATTCCGCGAAGACCTGTTCTTCCGGCTCGGCGTGGTTGTGCTGCAGGTCCCCAGCCTTGCCAGCCGCGTCGAGGATATTCCCGCGCTGATCCGTCATTTCCAGCGCAAGATGCCCGCCGACGCCAAATGCCGCTACGACGATGCCGCGATGGCGCTGCTGATGCAGCACGACTGGCCGGGCAACGTCCGCGAGCTGCGCAACTTCGTCGAGCGCGCCAGCGTGCTCCACGGCGGCGAAACGCTGGGCATCGAGGATGTCGCCATCCTGATCAACCCCACGGCCGCGCTCCAGCCGCGGCGGACCGCGCCCGCGGCGCCGGTGGCGATGCCGATCGAGTGCGACGACGCCGCGCCCGCCATGCCGTTCGGCAAGACGCCGGCGCCGGGCCGCCCGATCGACCTCAAGCGCGAGATCGAGACGATCGAGCTCGAACAGATCCACGTCGCGCTCGACCTGGCCGACGGCATTATTTCGGAGGCCGCACGCCTCCTGACGCTCAAGCGCACGACGCTGATCGAAAAGATGCGCAAATATGGAGTTCAGCAACAGGCAGCCTGAGCGTCCCCACCCGTCTCAGTGCCGCTGAATCGGCACCGGTTCGCTTCCCACCCCATACCAGTCCCCACCTTGGTCGCGGGGCAGGGGAGCGAGCCGGTGCCGTACCCGTTTGCGCCGATGATTTTCCCGATGTTTACGATAGTGCCGCGCAAGGGCGCACCGGCGGCCGGCCCCGAGGGTCGGCCCTAGCGCAATTGCCGCCAGGCGCCGCTGACGGTCTGGATCCCGTCGAGCAGTTCGGCCAGCCCGTCGGCATCGTTCGCCGCGACCGTCTTGTCGAGCTTGCGCCGCATGCTGGCATAGACGCGCGACAGCGCGGCGGCGACGTCGCCGCCCGCCTCATGGTCCAGTCCCGCGTCGAGCCCGATCAGGATCGCGCGCGCGCGATGCGCGGGTTCGGTGGCCGAGATCGGCTGCCCCTGCCGGACCATCGCACCGAGCACGCCGATGGCGACCTCGAGTTCGTCGTAGAGCATGGTGACGAGTTCGACCGGGTCCGCGCCGGCGGCGCGGCTTTCGGCCTGCATGCGGCGATAATGACCCGTCGCCCGGACGGTCGAAGCGGTGGCTGCCACGATCGTCGCCCTCAGCTCTTATACTGATTGTTCCAGATCTCGATCTGTTGCTCGAGATAGGATTGGGTCGCCTTGAACGCCGCCAGCTTGGCGTCGAGACCGCCGAACTGCTTTTCGAGCCGCGCCTTGTAGGCGCTTTCGCGCAATTCGATCGCCTCGAGCTGCTCGGTCAGCGTTTCGGCCTTGTCGGCGAGCGATTTCGAGACGCGGTCGATCACCCCGTCGGTCGCGATCGCCTTGTCGCGGATCGCATCGAGCGCAAAGGCGATGCCGGGGTCGCTCGTCTGGTTATGCGTCGCATCGCGGCGCGGGTTGAAGATCGCTTCGACCGCGCCGGCATCGGCCGCCAGTATCTTGTCGAGCTTTGCCGTGTCGAGCGCCAGCGTCCCTTCCTTGGTGGTCGCGATGCCGATGTCGGTCAGCTTGTTGATGCTGCCGTGGCTGGTGAGCACCTTGCTCATGAGATTGTTGAGCTCGCGCTCAAGTTCGCGCAATCCCGTGGTCGCTCCCGACAGCTTGGTCGCTGCGGTAATGCTGGTCTTGAGCTGGTTGTACACCGCGACGAAATCGCCGACGGTCTGCTTGATCATGTCGAGCGGGCGGCTCGCGCCGATGTCGACCGGCTGGCCGGGAGCGGCCTTCTTGAGCGTCAGCGACATGCCGGGGACGACGTCGTCGACGATGTTGGTCGCGCGGCTGAAGGCGATGCCGTCGATCGTGAACTGGGCGTTCGTCGCCGACTGGCCCAGCGTCATGCCGCCGCCCGAACCATAGGAAAGTGCGGTGAGGCCGGGATCGGCGCCCGCGTCGGCGGTCAGCGTGAAGCCGTTCGCTTCGCCCGTCGGACCCTTGACGATCATGCGATGCCCGCCCTCGTCGGCGATGATCGACGCGGTGACGCCCGCGCCGCTCGCGTTGATCGCATTGGCGAGGCCGTCGAGGCTGTTGTTGGTGCTGCCGATCGTGATCGTCTTGGCGACCCCGCCGACGGTCAGCGTCATCGTCCCGGTGCCGATCGCGGCGGCCTTGTCGGCGACGATACCCGAAAACACCGTCTGCGCGCGCGCGAGCTGGGTCACCTCGACCGTCGCCGAGAAGCTGTCGGCGGTCATTCCGGCGCGCGCGGTCGCGCCGAGCACGCTGTCGTCCGAAACCGTCGGGGTGCTGCGCAGCGTCCCGTCGGATATCATCTGTTCGAGCGAGTCGGCAAAACCGACGAGGTCCGATCGCGCCTGTCCGAGCGCGCTGATCCGCGCCTGGTTCTGCTTGGCGAGCTGGGCGACGCGCTCGACCTTCGGTGCGCGCGACGCGGCCGACAGGTCTGCGACCAATTGCGCGACGTCGACGCCCGATCCGAAGCCGAGGCTGTTGGAGATTGAACTGACCATGGTCTGTTAACGGCGCGGCGCGGCGGCGATTAAGCCTGTTTTCGCCCCTCGGGGTCGAAGCGGTGCGAGGCGGGCACATCGACCGCGGGCTGCGCCAGCCCGTCGGCGACCGCGCGTTCGAGGCGGAAGACGAAGGCGAGGATCGTCGCGACCGCGACGAACAATTCCTCGGGGATCGTCCGCCCGGCGCGTGCGGTGAAATAGATGGCGCGGCAGAGCTGCGGATATTCGAGCATCGGGACGTTGGCGGTGCGCGCGAGGTCGCGGATCGCGAGTGCGACGTCACCGCGCCCGCGCGCCACGACGACGGGCGCGGCATCGACCCCGGGGCGATAGCGCAGCGCGACCGAAAAATGGGTCGGGTTGGTGAGGATCACCGTGGCGTCGGACACCGCCTTGCGCGCCGAACCGCTCAGGATTTCGTGCGCGCGCTGGCGCTGTGCCTGCTTGAGTTCGGGGGCGCCGTCGGACTGGCGCATCTCCTCCTTCACTTCCTGCTTGCTCATCATCAGCCGCTTGCGCCGCTGCATCCATTGCACGGGCACATCGATCAGCGCGATCACGACCAGCCCGCCGGCCATCGTCATCACCGCCTGGCCGACCGCCTGGCCGGCGAGGCCGATCGCGCCGTTGAGGTCGCTCGCGGCCATCTGAACGATCGCGGGCAGATTCTTTGCGACGAGCCAATAGCCGATCGTGCCGAGCAGCAGCACCTTGGCCAGCGCCTTGCCCAGTTCGGTCGCGCCCTGCGCACCGAACATGCGCTTGAGCCCGCTCATCGGGTTCATGCGGTTGCCCTTGAAGGCGAGCGCCTTGCCGCGCCAGCCCATCGAACCGAGCAGCGCGGGGCCGGCGACGGCGGCGAGCAGCGCCGCGGCGAACAGGCTGGCGAGCGGCAGGACGACATAGAAGCCGACGCGCAGCAACGCTTCGGCCGGGGCGAAATTCGCGATGTCGCCATGGTCGATCGTCAGTCCGCGCGTTACGACCTCGCCCGCCGAGCGCACGAACCAGCCGCCCGCGGCGAGCAGCCAGCCCGCGGCGACGAGCATCATCAGCGCGGTTGCGAGTTCGCGCGACATCAGCACATCGCCCTCACGCGCCGAATCGGCGAGTTTCTTGGGCGTCGGAAGTTCGGTCTTCTGGTCCTTTTCGGTCTGCCCGGCCATCGATCAGCCCGCCGCGACCATGCGCGCCGCATCGAGCGCGTCGGAGAGGATCTGGGCCAGCGCTTCGGCCATCACCGGCGTCGCGACGCCGAGCAGGATGACGCCCGCGAGCAGGGTGGCCGGGATGCCGACCGCGAACAGGTTGAGCGCCGGCGCCGAGCGGCCGATCACGCCCATGATGATCTGGACGAGGATGAGCACGAAACCCACGGGCAGCGCGATCGTCAGTCCGGCGGCGAACATCAGGCTGCCGAAACGGATGATCCCGCCGATCGCATCCCACGAGGGAAAGGCGCCGCCGGGGGGCAGCGCGTCATAGCTGTCGACGATGATCGAGATCAGCACGAGGTGGCCGTCGGCGGCGAGGAAGATCGCGGTCGCGAGCATCGAGAGAAACTGGCCGATCGCCGAGCTGGCGGTGCCGCTCAGCGGATCGACCATCGACGCGAAGCCGAGCCCCATCGCATTGCTGATCGCTTCGCCGCCGAGCAACGCCGCGGCGAGCCCCATCTGGAGCACGAAGCCCATCGCGAGGCCGATGACGACCTCGCCGGTGATCAGGATGAAGCCGGGGAAGGAGACGAGTCCGTCGGCGGGCAGCGTCATGCCCGAGGCCGCGACCGCGGGAACGCCGACGGCGAGCGCCATCACGAGACGGAGCTGGATCGGCACATTGGTCGCGCCGAATACGGGGGCCGCGAGGAAGGCCGCGCCCGGGCGGATCATGCCGAGCATCCACAGCTGGAGCATCGCTTCCACATTCGGGATGTCGGCGGGGTTCATGCCGGCTTATCGGACGAGCGTCGGAATCTGGGCGAAGAGTTCGCGCGTGAAGTCGGTGAGCAGGACGAGAATGCTGCCGCCGAAAATCGCAAGGCAGATCGCGGCGACGATCAGCTTGGGCACGAAGGTCAGCGTCTGTTCGTTGATCGAGGTCGCCGCCTGGACCATGCCCAGCAGCACCCCGACGACGAGCACGGGGATCAGCAGCGGGGCGGTCGCGAGCGCGAGGATCCACAGCGACTGCTGCGCGACCCCGATGAAATAGTCGGCTTCCATGCCGCTATGTCCCGAAGGAGGAGGCGAGCGAGCCCATCGTCAGCGCCCAGCCGTCGACGAGGACGAAGAGCAGCAGCTTGAAGGGCATCGAGATGATCGTCGGCGACAGCATCATCATGCCGAGCGACATCAGCGCCGACGCGACGATCAGGTCGATGATCAGGAAGGGCAGGAAGATCAGGAAGCCGATCTGGAAGGCGGTCTTGAGTTCGCTGGTGACGAAGGCGGGGAGCAGGATCGAGAAGGGTACGTCCTTCGGGCTCGCGTAGCTGGGCGCCTTGGCGATCTTGGCGAACATCATCAGGTCGGACTTGCGCGTCTGGGTCAGCATGAAGCCGTGCAGCGCGTCGCCCGAACGCACCACGGCGGTGCCGATATCGATCTGTTCCTGGCCATAGGGAGCGATCGCGACGCGGTTCACTTCGCTGATCACCGGCTGCATCACGAACAGCGAGAGGAAGAGGCTGAGACCGACGAGAACCTGGTTGGGCGGGGTCTGTTGCAGCCCGAGTGCGTGGCGCAGGATCGACAGGACGATGATGATCCGCGTGAAGCTGGTCATCATGAGGAGCAGCGACGGCAGCACCGTCAGCAGGCTCATCAGGACGAGGATCTGGAGCGAGAGGCTCAAGGGGCGGCCGTCGCCGCCGATCTCGGCGACCGCGCGGTTCAGCCCGTCGGCGGTCTGCGCATAGGCCGAAGGCGCCGCAACGAGCAGCGCGAGGCCCGCGCCGAGCGCGACGGGGCGAAGCCAGCGGCTAGTCGACATGGAAGTCGCCCTGGCTGTTGTCGGCGAGGCGGGTGATGCCGCTCCGCGACACCGCCAGCAAGATGCGCTGGCCGGCGAATTCGACGACGGTGAGCTTGCTCCCGGGGCCGAGCGGCAGCACGTCGATCATCTCGATCGCGCGCGCGCGCTTCGCGCCCTGTCCGGGCAGCTGGAGCGTGCCCATCTGGACCTTTTTCCACAGCCAGAGGCTGCCCCACGCCATGCCGCCGACGAGCGGCAGCAGGATCAGCAGGCGCAGGATATATTCGAACATCAGGCCCTCCGGTCGAAACCGGCGAGCCCGCGGTCGGCGGCGACGACCTCGGCGACCTGGATGCCGTAGCGCCCGTCGACGTTGACGATCTCGCCGCGCGCGATCAGCGTGCCGTTGGCATAGATGTCGAGCAGGTCGTTGGCGGCGCGATCGAGTTCGACGACGCTGCCTTCGCTCATCGAGAGGAGCTCGGCGAGCGTCATCGAGGTCGAGCCGACCTCGACCGACACGCGCAGCGACACGCCCGCGAGCAGGTCGAAATTGGGCGCGGACGCGATGTCCTTGTTGCCGCGGCGATCGCGGGCAGGGGCTTCGCCGATGTCACTCATGGTCCGGTCCTTTTTCGATCGCTTCGATCATGATGGCGGCGTTGCCGTTGGCTTCGCCGATGGAACCGACCGCGAAATTGCGACCGGCTACGGTTATCGGAACATTGCGCGGAATGGTTAACGGAATGATATCACCGACCTCCAAACCGAGCAGTTTGACCAAAGAAATTTCGGGACGGGCGAGAACCGAGCGCACCGGAAGGCGCACGCTCTTGAGCGCACCGTTCAGCGTCGCGTTCCAGGCGGCGTCGACCGGCGGCGTTTCGCGCGCGTCGGCGGCGGGTTCGAGGTCGGCGATGCCGCGCAGCGCCGCGACCGGATAGGCGCAGGCGATCGTCCGGCCGTCGAGCACGCCGCCGCGCAGCGTGAAGCGCTGGACGAGCAGGTCGTCGTCGGCGCGCACTGCCGCAAGCTTGGCGGGATCGCTGGTCACGCAGTCGAGTTCGGGTGCGAGGCCGATCCTGTCGCCCCACGCCGCGGCGAGCTGAAGCCCCATGTCGCCGCCGAGCCGGGCGGCGAAGCGCTCCTCGGCGTCGGTCAGCTCCTCGCGCTCGCTCGCGAGCTGGCCCTTGCCGCCGTAGAAGATGTCGACGAGCTGGAGAAGCAGCGCGCGCGAACCGGCAAGCAGGACGGGGCCCTTGAGCGGCTGGGCGTGATAGCGCCAGAAGATCGCGGGGGCCGACGCGCCGCACCAGTCGGCGAAGCGCATCTGCTCGGCGTCGGCGCGTTCGATCTGAACGGTCGGTGCGCCGAGCGCGCGGATCAGGTCGCGCAGGCTGCGCGCGAACTGGTTGGCGACCGTCTCGAGCAGCGGAAAGGCATAGCCGTCCTCGGCCTTGCGCAGCAGCAGCGACGCCTTGGCGTCGGTCGCCGCCGCGGCCCTGGCGGCCGGTGCTTTCGGCGCCTTGAAGGGATTGCCCTTGGCGCTCACTGGATCACCATGCTCGTGAAATAGACATTGTCGATGCCGCCGAAGCCTTCCTTGTCGCGCAGCACGGTGTTGATCGCGCCCGCGAGCTGGCGTTGCAGCTGCTGTTTGCCGTGCGAGGTGGAGATCAGCGCCGGATCCTGTTCGGCGAGAACCATCAGCACCGCCGAGCGGATCGGCACTTCCTGGCGGCGGACGTTCGCGATCACCTTGCCGTCATAATAGGTCGACAGGCTGATCCCGACCTGGAGGAAACCCGACCCGTCGGCGAGGTTGGTCGTGAAGGCCTGCTCGATCGGATAATAGGTGATCTCATATTTGCGCGGGTCGACCTTGTAGCGATCGTTGGGAACGATGACGGTGCCGACCTTCGGCGGCGCCTCCTCATTCTTCTTCGCCTCGGGCGCGGCCTCGCCATCGGCGCTGCGTTTGACCAGCCGGGGATAGAAATCCTCGGGCTTCGGCGGGGAGGCGGCCATGCCGACGCCGAAGTACAGCCCCGCACCCGCGCCGGCACCGATCAGCACCGCCGCCCCGACGGCGATCATTAGCAGCTTCTTCATCTTGCCCTTCTTCACGGGTTCGGCCTCGGCCTTGTCCTTGCTCATCGTTCAGCTCCTCGTCAGGCGAAGCGGCCGCGGCGACCCGCGGCATGCTCGGTTTCGCGCGCGTCGGCGCGGTCATCGGCGGTTTCGATCAGGTGCGCGGCGTCGGGGGCCGGGGCGCGGCCCTGGCCATGCTGCGACTGGCGCCCGGTCTCGTTCGGGGTGCAGTTTACCTGCGCGTCGGCAACGCGGACGCCCTGCTGGCGCAGGTCCTCGACGAGGCGCGGCTGCGCGGCGGCGACGATCGTGGCGGCGGCTTCGTTCTGCGTGTCCATCCGGACCGTCACGCCCTCGTCGCCCGCCATCATCGCGACGTCGAGGCGGCCGAGGTGGCGCGGCATCAGGCGAAAGCTGACCTCGTTCGTCGCCGATTTGGTCGCGGCGATGTCGGACGCGAGCTGTTCGATCCAGGCGTCGTCGCTCGTGAGGTCGAGCGTGCGCTCCGCGACGATGACGGGCTTCGCCGCCTCGGCGATCCCCGCCGCGGAGGCCGCGGGCTGGGTGAAGAGCACCGCCATCGACGGCTCGGCGGCGGGCCGGGCCGCCTGCGGTTCGGCGGCGGCGAGTGCCGGTGCCGGCAGCGGCTGGGCGGCGTCGCGCGGCCGGGGCGTGACCATCGGCAGCGCGGCGGCTTCGTCACGGCGCGCGGCCGGGCGCGATGCGCTTTCCGCGGCGGGTTTGGGGGCGGCGGGCGTGACGGTCGCGAGCGGCGTCGGCAACCCGGCCGGGATTGCTGCACCGGCCTCGGCGTCTGCGCCGGCCGCTTCGCCGTCGGCGACGGCTTCGCCCGGCTGCGCGCCGGCGGCGGGCTTGGCGGGCTGCGCGGCAGCGGGGGCGGCAAAGCGGCCGATCGCGTCGACCAGCCAGTTGGCGGCGGTCACGGCATCGTCGGCGGTCGGAACATCGGCTTTCGGCGCCGGGGTGACGGCGCCGGTTTCGACTTCGACCTGCGGTTCGGGAGCCGCCGCCGCGGGCAGGGCGAGGGCGGGCTGCGGCGCCGAGGCGGCCGCGGCATCGGGCAGCACCGGAGCCGATCCGGCGGGCAGGGTGAAGGCCGGCAGGGCCGCGACCGCGCCGGTTGCCGCGGGCGCCGCCGCATTCGCCTGTACGGCGACGAGTTGCTCGAACCCGCCCGCTTCGCCGGCGCCCTGCGGCAGCGGCAGCCCCGTCGCCGCGAACGGCGCGAGCAGCGTGGGAACCGAGGTTTGGGGCAACGCGCCCATCATGCGACGCCGCCGTCGATCAGGCGCAGCCGCATGCCGCCGCGCGCCCGGTGCGGACGGTTGGCATCGCTGCGGCGTTCCATTTCGGCCTCGGCGGATTTGCGGCTGCGTTCGTAGAGGCGCACCGCCGATTCTTCCTTGACCATCGCGCTCTGCGCGAGCGCGCCCATCTGGTCGCGGCGCGCGCTGGCGCCCGCCAGCGGCGCGACGAGGTTTTCCTTGGCCATGTCGAGCCGCATGCCGAGCTCGCCGATCGTGTTGAGCGCGCGCCCGGCAACCGCTCCCTTCGCCATCGCGAGGTCGGTGCGCAGCGTTTCGAGGCGCTTCGCGAGCTCGACAAGGTTCGCGAGCTCGCCATTGGCGCGCGCGAGATTGGCCTCCGCCATCTGATGTTCCACGCTGCGAACGCGAATGATCCGTTTGCGGCGCGCGGTGCGAGAGGTCATGCACTATATCCTTCTACGAGGGTTTGACGGGAAATTTCGAAATCGACCTGAGCCTTGGCCGGCTGCGACACGAAGGCGAGCTGGTCGGCGCGGCGGGCGATGGCTTCGTCGAGCACCGGATCGCCCCCGGCGACGTAGGCACCCATCAGCATCAGGTCGCGATTTTCTTCATAGGCCGACCAGAGCTGGCGAAAGCGCGCGGCGGCGGCGGCATGTTCGGGATCGACCGAGTCGACCATCGTGCGCGACAGCGATCGCGCGACGTCGATCGCGGGATAGACGCCCTGTTCGGCCATGGCGCGCGACAGGATGATGTGGCCGTCGACGATCGCGCGCGCGCTGTCGACCACCGGATCCTCGATGTCGCCGCCGTCGGCGAGCACGGTGTAGAGCGCGGTGACCGATCCGCCGGTCTGGCGGTCGATGCCGGCGCGTTCGCAGAGCGAGGGAATGAGGGCGAAGACCGACGGCGGATAGCCCTTCATCGTCGGGGGCTCGCCCAGCGTCAGCCCGATCTCGCGCTGAGCATGCGCGACGCGGGTCAGGCTGTCGATGAGCAGGAGCACCTTCTTGCCTTCGTCGCGAAAGGCTTCGGCGATCGCGGTCGCGCGCATCGCGGCGCGCAGACGAAGCAGCGGCGGATGATCGGCGGGAACCGCGACGACGACCGATTTCTTGCGGACGGCGGGAGGGAGTTTGGTTTCGACGAAGTCGCTGACCTCGCGGCTGCGCTCGCCGATCAGCCCGACGACGATGACGTCGCAGTCGGTGCCGGCGATCATCTGGCCCATCAGCACCGACTTGCCGACGCCCGAACCCGCGACGATCGCGACGCGCTGGCCCTCGCCGACGGTGAGCAGCCCGTTGATCGCGCGCACGCCCATGTCGAGCGCGCGGGTGACGCGGCCGCGGCGCAGCGGATTGACCTTGCGCCCGGCGAGCGGCCACAGGAATTGCGACTTGACCGGCGGGCGGCCGTCGAGCGGATTGCCCTGTGCGTCCATGATGCGGCCGAGCAGGGCCTTTCCGACGGGAACCATCGACGATGCGCCGTGCGGCTCGACCGGTGCGCCGGTGACGAGCGGCTTGTTCATGTCGAAGGGCAGGACGAGGCTGCGGTGGCCGCGAAAGCCGACGACCTCGCCATAGACATAGTCGTTGTCGGCCGACTTGATGCGGACGTTGCTGCCCAAGGGCTGTGGGAAACCAGACACCTCGAGCATGATGCCCTCGTGCGCGACGAGCGTGCCGATGCGGCGCGGGCTGGCCTTGGCGATGTCGAGGGGGGCGAGCAATTGCTGCGCCGAGAGGGCGAGGCGGCGGGTCATGCGGCGTCATCCTCGCGGCCGAGTGCGGCGCGCAGTTCATTGAGATAGACGGCGCGGCCATGTTCGATCCAGCCCGCCGAGGTTTCGATGCGGACGGTCCCGCGGAGCATCGCGGGGTCGGCCTCGATCGGCAGGCGGATGTTCGCATCCATCAGCAAGGCGGCATCCTGCGGATGCACCCACAGGGTGCGCGCCTTGTCGGCCTCGGCGACGAGCGCGGCGGCGATCTCGGCTTGATCCTTCAGCCATTCGGCGTCGATCGGGGCGCTGACGACGATCTGGCGGACGAGCCGCTCGACGGTCTCGGCGATGAGCTGCGCCAGTTCCTCGCTCGGTTCGTCCTGCAGCGCCTCGGCGCCCGCGACGAGCGCGAGCAGCTGCGCCCGCTCGACCGCGAACGCGGCCTCGGCCAGGCGCTGGCCTTCGGCGAGCCCCTTTTCGAACGGGTCTTCGCCGGGCTCGGCTTCGACCGGTGGCGGCACCGCGTCGGCGGTTTCGCGCGCGCGGACGGCGGGATCGAAGGACAGCGGCCGGAAACCGCCGGGCTTCGCCATCGCCATCGCGAGCGCGGTGGGGGCAAAGCTCTGGTCAGACATAGTCGTCGCCCGCGCCGGCAATCATGATCTCGCCCGACGCCGCCATCTGGCGGACGACCTGCATGATGCTCTTTTGCGCGTCGTCGACGTCGGTGCGCTTGACCATCGTCATTTCGGCCATTTCGTCGCGGATCGTTTCCGACGCGCGCTTCGACATCGTCGACAGGCAGAGGTCGACCATGTCGTCGTCGGCGCCCTTGAGCGCGATCGCGAGCTGCGCCGCGTCGACGCCGCGCAGGATGGTGCCGAGGCTGCGCATGTCGAGGTCGCGCAGATTTTCGAAGATGAACATCTCTTCCTCGATCGTCTGGGCGAGCTGGCGGTCGGCCTTCTTCAGGTTGCGGATCGTCCGTTCCGACAGCGACTTGGGCATCTTCTTCATGATCTTGGCGACGTCGCTCGGGCCGCCGATCGGCTGCTTGGCGACGCGCTGACCGCCGACATTGGCGGCGGCGAGCACCGATTCGAGATCCTCGATCGCCGCGGCGGGCACCGAAGTAAGCTGCGCGGCGCGAAGCACGAGGTCGGCCTGGAGCCCCTCGTCGAGCGTTTCGATCGCGCGGGCGGCGATGTCGGGGACGAGCACCGAAAGGATCAGCGCGCCGACCTGCGGATGTTCGCTGGCGAGCAGGCCGCTGATCGCGTCGATGTCCATCCAGCGCAGCATTTCGAGCGAGGCGGCGCTGCGCTGTGGCGCGACGGTCGCGAGGATATTGTCGGCGCGGACATTGCCGACCGCCTGCGTCATCACGGTGCGGATGCGCGTGTCGGCACCGATCGCGAGCGCGCTGACGTCGCGGCTGCGCGCGACGAAGCGGTCGAGCGCCTGCTCGATCTGCACCTCGTTGGCGTTGGCGGCGTCGAACATGCCCTTGGCGAGGAGGCGCACCTCATCGGGATCGAGATGTTTGAGGATGGTCGCCGCTTCGCTTTCGTCGAGCAGCATCAGCAGGATCGCGGCGGCCGCCGATCCTTCGACCGGGGCTTTGGCGGGGGCGCTGTCGATCGCGACGTCGAGCTCAGCCACGGGCGCCCTCCTGCATCAGCTGGCGCACGACGAGCGCGGCGCGGGCTGAATCCTGGCGGACGAATTCGCGGACGAGGTTGGCGCGCGCTTCGTAGCTCGGCGCCGCCTCGATCATGTCGAGCGTGATCTCGCGGCCGCGCGGGCGGGCGAGTGCAGCCGTGCCGCCTTCGCCGCCTGCGGCGGCCATCAGCGATTCCTCGAGCGCGGCGTTGCGTTCGGCGCGTGCGGCGGCGCGTGCCTTGGCGGCCTTGATCAGCGGCCGGCCGATGAAGAGGAAGGCGAGGAGCGCGATGAGCAGCGCGCCGACCTGCTGGACCAGCGGGAGGAACCAGCCCTGTTCGTAGAAGGCGGGCGCGGCATCCTCTATCTTGGCGAAGGGGCGCTGGCCGATCGCAACCTGATCGCCGCGGTTGGCGTCGAAGCCGATCGCGCCCTTGACCAGATTGTCGATCTTGGCGAGGTCGCCCTGGCTCAGCGCCTTGCTGCCCTGATTGAGCGCGACGGCGACCGATACGCGGCGAAGCTGGCCCTGCGGGCGGTGCGTCACCGAAATTTCGCGGCCGACTTCATAGGCGCGGGCGGCATTTTCGTTGCTGCTCGTCTGGCCGCCGGCCGGGGCGGCGCCGGGAGCAGGCGCCGCGTTGAGGGTCGAGGCCGGCGGGGGCTGGTTCGACAATGCGCCGGGAATGCCGACGGCGGGCGGCGAACCTTCGCCGCTGACCGAGCGCGTCACCTGTTCGCTGCGCAGCGCGCGGTCGTTTTCGGGAAAGCTTTCGCGCGTCGCCTGGCTTTCGGACATGTCGACGTCGGCGTGAACCTCGACGGTATAATTGCCGGCGCCGAGCATCGGGCCGAGCAGGCTGTCGAGCGCGCGGCGGAAGCGATCCTCGACCTGCGTCTGGAGCTGGAAGGCCTGCATGTCGCTCGACGTCGCGCTTTCGGAGAGCAGCGCGCCGCGCTGGTCGATCACCGACACCTGATCGGCGTTCATGCCGGGAACCGACGAGGCGACGAGGAAGCGGATCGCCTGCACCTGACCATCGGACAGGGTGCGGCCGTTCTGGAGCGTGAGCATCACCGACGCGGTGGCAGGTTTGTCCTCGCGGACGAACAGGCTGGGTTCGGTGGCGGCGATGTGAACGCGCGCGCCCTTGACCGCGTCGATCGCCTCGATCGTGCGCGCGAGGTCGGCTTCGCGCGCGCCGCGCAGCGTTTCGCCCTCGATCGCGCGGCTCGCGCCCATCGGGAGCGAACCGATCATCTCGCTGCCGTCGGCGCCCGCCTTGGGCAGGCCCTGGCCGGCGAGCGCGATGCGCGCCTGGTGGAGCTTGTCGGCGTCGACGGTGAGCGCGCCGGTGGCGGGATCGATCGTATGACCGATGCCCTGCGCGGTCAGCGCGTCGGCGACCGCGGCCTTGTCGGCGTCGGCGAGCCCGGCAAAGAGCTGGGTCTGCGGCGCGGCGGCGGTCGCGAAATAGGCGAGCGCGGCGATACCGATCGCCGCGGTCGTGGCGATTGCGGGGAGCGCGCGCTGGACGGCGGGCTGGCGCACGAACTGCTGAAGCGGTTCGAGCCGGCCGCCGAAGCTGGGGACGGGGAGGCGGTTGGCGCCCGTATCGACGGGGGTCAGGGCTTGGGTCTCGGCCATGGATTACACCGGCATGTTCATGATGTCGCGATAGGCGGACAGCAGCTTGTTGCGGACCTGGAGGGTCGTTTCGAAACCGAGCGAGGCTTTCTGGCGCTCGATCATCACGCTGACGATGTCGTGCGTGTCGCCGCGCTCATAGGCTTCGGTGACGTCGCTGGCCTTCGACTGCTGTGCGTTGACCTGCTGGATCGCGTTCGAGATCGCCGATCCGAAATCGGCCATGCCCGTCGTGTCCTGCACGCCGTCGGTCGCGCTGCCGCGACCCGCCGCGCGTTGCAGCGCCTGGTTCTGATTGAGGATCGAACTGCGCATCTGCAGCAGCCGGCTCTGGTCAATCGTGCTCATGCTTCCCATCCGTTCCGAAGCGGCATCGCGCCGCGTGCAGAATGAAATGCAAAGCGCGTGCCAAAAACATTTTTCGTTGAAATACAGGTGGATATATTTGGATTCTGTCGCCACGACATCCGCTTCGGCGTTTTTTTGACGCCGCGGCTTAAGCCCCGCCGCCGCCCGCCGTTAACGCAATCGTGAAGCTCGCCGAGCCGCACACCACGGGAATGGCCCTTGGGGGGCCGGAAAGGGAATGAAATGACTGTTATCAACACCAATGTGAGCGCGCTTCGCGCCCAGAACAATTCGCGTGTTGCCAACCGCATGCAGTCGCAGGCCATGGAACGTCTGTCGAGCGGCAAGCGCATCAACAGCGCGAAGGACGACGCCGCCGGCCTCGCCATCGCGACCCGCATGGACGCCAATGTCCGCGGCCTGAACCAGGCCGTCCGCAACGCCAACGACGGCATCTCGCTGGCGCAGACCGCCGAAGGCGCGATGGGCGGCATCTCGAACATCCTCGTCCGCATGCGCGAACTTGCGATGCAGGCGTCGACCGGAACGCTTGGCGACGACGACCGCGCCGCGATCCAGACCGAAGTCACCGCGCTGGTTTCGCAGATCGGCGACATCGCCACCCGTTCGGACTTCAACGGCACCAAGCTGCTCGACGGCACTGCTTCGCTGAGCATCCAGACCGGCGTGAACAGCGGCGAAACCGTCGCGATCACCATCGGTGACCTGCAGGCCGATGCGATCGGCGAACTCGATTCCAGCGGCGTGCTGGTCAGCGGTTCGGCGGTTTCGGACATCGACCTGTCGGATGCGGCGGGCGCTTCGGATGCGCTGGCGATCCTCGACGGCGCGATCCAGACGGTCGCGACGCAGCGCGCCAACCTCGGTGCGCAGCAGAACCGCCTCGAAGCCACTGTCGACAATTTGACGTCGACTGTCGTGAATCTGGCGGACGCCAAGTCGCGCATCGAAGACACCGACTTCTCGGCGGAATCGACGAAGCTCGCGGCAGCCGGCATCCTCGCGCAGGCCTCGACCGCGATGCTCGCCCAGGCGAACCAGAGCCAGCAGGGCGTGATGAACCTCCTGCGCTAAGACGCGTTACCAAGAATTCAGGCCATATTTGGTTGGTCCCTTGATGGCCTGATTCGCGATGCCCCGGTCCCCCACGACCGGGGCATCCACCTTTCTGGGGTACTTAGAAGGCGAAGGCTTGCCCCCGACCGGCAAATGATCCAACGGGTTCCGCGAAAGCCATAGGGGAACCAGGACATGAGCCAGCATCAGACCGCCGCCGCGCAGACCGTTTCCGATCGCGCGCGCGAAATCGGCGAACGCGTCGAAACCTTCGTCCGTACCGTCGTCGTGTCTTACGAGGACGACCCGCGCCGCGACCATCACGGCGCCCCGACCGACGAACTGGTCGACGAGCTGAAGGAAAAGGCGCGCGCCGCCGGTGTCCTGACCCCGCACATTCTGGCCGATGGCGACCATCTGTCGCAGGTCGAAACCGCTTATGTGCTGCAAAAGAGCGGCCTGTCGCCGCTCGGCCCGCTTGCGTGCAACACCGCGGCACCCGACGAAGGCAATATGTATCTGCTCGGCAAGGTCGGCAGCCCCGAACTGAAAGAGCGGTTTCTGAAGCAGCTCGTCGAAGGCCGGGCGCGCTCGGCCTTCTTCATGACCGAGCCCGCCGAGGACGGCGGCGCGGGGTCGGACCCGTCGATGATGCAGACGACGTGCCGGATGGACGGCAACCACTGGGTCATCAACGGCCGCAAATGCTTCATCACCGGCGCCGACGGCGCCCGGGTCGGCATCGTCATGGCGAAGGCCGAGGATGTCGCGCAGGGCGGCGGCGCCTGCATGTTCCTCGTCGACCTGCCCGATCCCGCGATCCGCATCGAGCATGTGCCCAACACGATCGACAGCTCGATGCCCGGCGGCCACGCGACCGTCGTCATCGACAACCTCCGCGTCCCCGCCGACCAGATGCTGGGCGAGGCGGGCGAGGGGTTCAAATATGCGCAGGTGCGCCTGAGCCCGGCGCGCCTGTCGCACTGCATGCGCTGGCACGGCGCCTGCCAGCGTGCGCACGAGATCGCGACCGACTATGCCAATCGCCGCCACGCCTTCGGCAAGCCGCTGATCGACCATGAGGGCGTCGGCTTCATGCTCGCCGAGAATCTGATCGACCTGAAGCAGGCCGAACTGATGATCCGCTGGTGCGCCGAGGTGCTCGACACCGGCGACCTCGGCACCGCCGAAAGCTCGATGGCGAAGGTCGCGGTGTCGGAGGCGCTGATGCGCATCGCCGACCGCTGCGTCCAGGTGATGGGCGGCACCGGGGTCACCGACAAGACGATCGTCGAACAGGTGTTCCGCGAGGTTCGCGCCTTCCGCATCTATGACGGCCCCACCGAGGTCCATAAATGGAGCCTCGCCAAGAAGATCAAGCGCGACTGGAAAAACGCCGGCGCGGCATAAGAGCCAAGGGTGCGGGCCGGGCGTCGCCGCCCGGTTCGTGCGCGGCGCTATTTGTAGATGCAGCTATCCAGTCCGTCGCGGCGGACCTGCCCGATGCGCGCGGTGATGGTGTTGCCGTAGCGGCGGGTGAAGCCCGACGGGCTCACCGCCTCGCGCTTCTTGGGCAGCGGCAGGATCGCGGCGATGCGCGCGGCTTCGGCCGGGGCCAGTTTCGCCGCACTTTTCTTGAAATAGCGCTGCGCGCCCGCCTCGACGCCATAGGTGCCGATCCCCGTCTCGGCGACGTTGAGATAGACTTCCATGATCCGGCGCTTGCCCCAGATCTGTTCGATCAGGAAGGTGAACCACACTTCGGGCACCTTGCGGACATAGCGCGTCCAGCCGCTGCCCTGCCACAGGAAGACATTCTTGGCGGTCTGCTGGCTGATCGTCGAACCGCCGCGCAGGCGTTTGCCCTTGCCGCTGGTGTTGCGCTCGATCGCCTGTTCGATCGCGTCGCGGTCGAAGCCGTCGTGGCTGCAGAATTTGCCGTCCTCGGCAGCGATCGCGGCGCGCACCATGTTGCGATCGATATTGTCCAGGCTTTCCCAATCCTTGGTGATGCCGTTGCCGTCGAGCAGCATCGTGAGCGTCACCGGCGGGGGCACGACGGCATAGACGAGCACCCACGCAACCGAGGCGATCACGAACCAGAGCAGCCATTTGAAGGGTCTCAGATACCAAGGAAGCTTGCGCCCGGGCGCGCGTGATTTCGTTGCCATGCGGGCAAATTAGCTTCTTGCCGCGGCGAGGCAAGCGGGCTTGATCCCGCAGCCGGCTTCCTCGACAAGAATAGGAGGACAGGAAGGGAAATGCGATGCTGCTTCGACCGATGGCGCTGATCGCGGCGTTCGCGGCCGCCACGCCCGCCGCGGCGGAAGGCGCGCGCGATCTCTGTCCCGACCGGCCGGGTCTCGGTACGCCGGCATGCACGGTCGCGGCGGGCGACGTGGTGGCCGAGCTGGGGATCGCCGACTGGACGCTCGAGAAGGATGGCGGCCGCCGGACCGACAGCTGGGCCTTCGGCGACGCGCTGCTGCGCGCGGGGCTGACGTCCTCGCTCGAGGTGCAGGTCGGCTGGACGATGCTGGGGCATGTGCGCGAGCGTGACCGGACGACGGGCGAGACCGCCCGGTTGACGCGAACCGGCGACGTCACGCTCGCGTTGCGGCAGAATTTGCGCAATCCCGACGGATCGGGCTTTTCGGTCGCCGCGATGCCCTATGTGACGTTGCCGCTCGGTGGGGCGGGGGTCGGTGCGGGCGATTGGGGCGCGGGGCTGATCGTTCCGGTCAGCTTCGAACTGGGCGCGTTGTCGGTCGGCCTGACGCCGCATGTCGACGCCGCGGTCGATGCCGACGGCGACGGGCGCCATCTGGCCTTTGGATCGGTCGCCGGGCTGGGGTTCGACCTCTCCGACACCGTGTCGGCGGCGGTCGAGGTCTCGTTCAGCCGCGATCGCGATCCGGCCGGGCGTGCGACCGCGTGGCTCGCGGGATTTTCGGCGGGGTGGCAGCCCGGTGCCGACAGCCAGTGGGACGCCGGCGTCAACGTCGGGCTCAACCGCGACAGCCCCGATCTCCAGCTTTACGCGGGCTATGCACGGCGCTTCTGAACGATCCCGCTTAGTCGACGATCACCTTGCCCGTCATGCCCAGCGACGAATGCATGAAGTGCGAGCAATGCGCCTTGTAGGTGCCGGCGCGCGGAACCAGCGTCACGTCGCTGCTCTCGCCCTTGCCGAGCGAAATGCGGCCTTTCGTGCCGCCGACGCGCGCACGGTTCGCGGCGTCCATCGTCGCGGCGGCAAAGAAATCCGCGGCGGTGAAGTCGTGCCCGCCCGATCCGTTGTTGACGAAATGGATCGTCACCGGATGGCCGGCGTGGAGGTGCAGGTCGGCGGGCGTGAAGCTGAAGTTGGCGAGCGCCACCGTCACCTTCGCCGGGGTTTCGGCAGCGGTGACGGGGACCGCGAGAACGAGCGCGGCGAGGGTCAGGGGCAGGATACGCATCGGACGGACTCCTTCGTGCCGGAAAAACCGGCGTGGGTCGGCCCCGTTGTTCCCCTGTGGCTCAGGCGCCAACCAGTCGCCTTTCGCCCGCGAGCTTGAGCATCGCCTTTTGCAGCTTTTCGAAGGCACGAACCTCGATCTGGCGCACGCGTTCGCGACTGACATCATAGACCTGGCTCAGATCCTCGAGCGTCTTCGGGTCGTCGGTCAGGCGGCGTTCGGTCAGGATATGGCGCTCGCGCTCGTTGAGCGTTTCGAGCGCTTCGTTGAGCAGCGAATGGCGGACATCGCGTTCCTGCGCCTCGGCGACGCGTTCGTCCTGCAGCGGGCCCTCGTCGCCGAGCAGATCCTGCCACTGGCTGTCGCCGTCCTCGCCCATCGGCACGTTGAGCGACGTATCGCCGCCCATCGCCATGCGGCGGTTCATGCTGACCACCTCGTCCTCGGTCACGCCGAGGTCGGTCGCGATCTTGGCGACATGTTCGGGCGACAGGTCGCCGTCCTCGAACGCCTCGAGATTATTCTTCATCCGGCGCAGGTTGAAGAAGAGCTTCTTCTGCGCCGCGGTGGTGCCCATCTTCACGAGGCTCCACGAGCGGAGGATGAATTCCTGGATCGAGGCGCGAATCCACCACATCGCATAGGTGGCGAGGCGAAAACCGCGGTCGGGGTCGAATTTCTTCACGCCCTGCATCAGCCCGATATTGCCTTCGCTGATCAGTTCGCTGACCGGCAGGCCATAGCCGCGATAGCCCATCGCGATCTTGGCGACGAGGCGGAGGTGGCTGGTCACGAGCTGCGCCGCGGCTTCATTGTCGCCATGCTCCTGAAAGCGCTTGGCGAGCATGAATTCCTGTTCGGGGGTGAGCAGGGGGAATTTGCGGATTTCGGCCAGATAGCGGTTCAGGCTCGCCTCGCCGCCGAGCGCGGGCACCGTAGCTGGAACATTGCTTTTGTTGGCCATTGGAGAGTGTCTTCCCTAAAATCCTGTGGTCATTGTGCCGCGATTGGATTTCGCGGTCAAAATAGATTTTTATTCGAAACCTAAACGCGCAATATGTCGATCAGTTCCCGCATATCGGGGGGCAATTCGCTGTCGAGCGCGATGACGTTACCGGTCACCGGATGAATAAAGCCCAAATGGGCGGCGTGCAATGCCTGCCGCGCGAAATTCCGCGCTTTCAGCACGTCCGACAACGGCTTTCTGGCGCGGCCATAGACCGGGTCACCGACGAGCGGATGGCCGATGTGCGCCATATGGACGCGCACCTGATGCGTGCGGCCCGTTTCGAGCCGGCATTCGACGAGTGTCGCGCCGTTCAGCGCTTCGATCGTCCGGTAATGGGTGATCGCATGCTTGCCGCGGCCCGCGGCGACGACCGCCATCTTCTTGCGGTTCGTGCCCGACCGGCCGAGCGCGGCGTCGATCGTGCCGTTGGCGGGCATCGGCCGTCCGGTGGCGAGCGCACTATAGCGGCGGTCGATGCTGTGCGCGGCAAACTGCTTCGCCAGACCTTCATGCGCCTTGTCGTGCTTGGCGGCGACGAGCAGTCCGCTGGTATCCTTGTCGATGCGGTGGACGATCCCGGGACGCGCGACACCGCCGATGCCCGACAACTGGCCGGCGCAATGGTGGAGCAGCGCGTTCACCAGCGTGCCGTCGAGATTGCCGGCGGCGGGGTGGACGACGAGGCCCGCGGGCTTGTCGACGACGATCAGATGTTCGTCCTCATAGGCGACGACAAGGTCGATCGCCTGCGCTTCGTTGTGCGCGGGCGCCGGGCGGGGCAGGCGCAGTTCGAACGTCGCGGGCGCCGGCGCCTTGGCCGAAGGGTCCCACAGCGTGGTGCCGCGCGCATCGGCGACGCGGCCGCCCTTGATCAGGCTCTTCACGCGCTCGCGCGACAGGTCGGGAAGGGCTTCGGCAAGGGCGCGGTCGAGGCGTAGTCCGGCGGCGCGCTCTTCGAGCGCTACGGTCAAGACTTGTTCATCCCCCTGCATCGCTCGCGATATGGTGGGAGGTGCGCGATTTTCAAGATGGCGCAGGGGGATCGCGCTTGCCCTGCGGGGCGTCGCTGCCCTAGGAGCGTGGGCGGACCCGAAGCGGTCCACTGCGCTGGGGAGCCCGTTCATCCATGTCCGACGATCGCGTCGATTTTGCCTCGATGCTGGCCTCGCGCCTGTGTCACGACCTTCTGAGCCCCGTCGGGGCTTTCGCTAACGGGCTTGAACTGCTCGCCGACGAGAAGGATCCCGCGATGCGCGAGCGCTGCATCGACCTGCTCGAACAAAGCGCACGCACCTCGGCGAACAAGCTCAAATTCTTCCGTCTCGCCTTCGGGTCGGCGGGCGGTTTCGGCGAGCGCGTCCCGCCCGAGGAAGCGAAGGCCGCGATCGAAGGAATCATCGGCGACCGTGCGATCACCCTCAACTGGATGATCGGCGCCGATCCGCTGCCCAAGCCCGCGGTGAAGATCGTCCTCAACCTCGCGCTGATCCTCGTCGACGCGCTGGTGCGCGGCGGGCGGCTCGACATCGGGTGCGAGACGCAGGCGAGCGGGATCGAGATCGCGCTGCATGTCGAGGCCGAGCGCATCTTCCTCGATGCCGATGCCGAGCGCATCCTGGCCGAGGGCGAGGGGGCATCGGCGATGACCTCGCGCACTGCGCCGGCGATCCTCGTCCAGGCGGTCGCGGCACAGAATGGCGGCACGGTGATGCTCGCGCGCGAGACACCGACATCGCTGCTCGTCGGCGCCGTTCTGCGCGGCTGAACCCCGCATTCGCGTCCTTCGCGGGTATTTTCGGGGCGTCGTCGCGGCGCCGATCCCCCCTGTCGTGCGCGCGGTGCGTCTGACACTATGCCTCCTTCCGATGGGCAGACCTGCCGCCGGGGCTTTGCCCTCGGCGGCCTTCGTCTGCATGCGCCGGCAATAGGCCCAGATTGGCAGCGATTGCGCCCCGCGCCGGGCCATGTAAAACCTTGTTTAACCATTGTCCTTCATGGTGGCGGCCCTGAATATTGGGGGCGTGCCGATAGCGTGATGGACGATCTGCTCAACGATTTTCTGGCCGAGACGGCCGAGATCTTGTCCGAGGCCGGCGGCGCGCTCGTGGCGTGGGAGGCCGATCCGGCCGATCGCGCCCAGCTCGACGCGATCTTTCGGCTCGTCCACACGATCAAGGGCAGTTCGGGTTTCCTGTCGCTGCCGCGCGTCACCGCGCTGTCGCACGCGGCGGAGGATGCGCTCGACCAGGTGCGGCGCGGCAATCGTCCCGCCAACGCCGCGCTGGTCACGGCGGTGCTCGCGATCGTCGACCGGCTGGGCAGTCTCTGCACCGCGCTCGGTACGGCAGGGGTCGAGCCCGAAGGCGACGACCGCGACGTGATCGACGCGATCGCGGTCGTCGATGCCGGCGCGGACGCCGACGCCGACGCCGCGCCCGTGGTGGTACCCGTTGCCGAGGAAGCCGTGCCCGCCGAAGACGAGATCAGCGCCGACCTGTTGCAGAGCTGGCGCTCGATCCGCGTTCCGCTGCCGCTGCTCGACAGCGTGATGACGGGGGTCACCGACATCGTCCTCGCGCGCAACGAATTCGCGCGGATGCTCCGCGAATCGGGCGCCGACGCCTCGGTGATCGCCTCGTTCGACCGCCTGTCGGATTCGATCGCGGGAATGCGCCAGTCGGTCAGCCAGATGCGCATGCAGCGTATCGACAAGCTCTTTTCGCCGCTGCCCCGGATCGTCCGCGACCTCGCGCAGGACCTGGGCAAGAAGGTGCGTTTTGCGACGAGCGGCGGCGAGGTCGAGCTCGACCGCGAGATGATGGAGAATATCCGCGATCCGCTGATCCACATCGTCCGCAACGCGATCGACCATGGGATCGAGCCGCTCGACGAGCGCGTCGCGGCGGGCAAGGGCGTCACGGCAAGCATCGCGGTGTCGGCGCGCCAGTCGGGCAACCAGATCGAGATCGAGGTGCGCGACGACGGCCGCGGGCTGTCACCCGACCGCCTCGTCGCCAAGGCGCTGGCCGCGCGCGTGATCGGCGAGAGCGAGGCGCGGGCGCTGAGCCCGCGCGAAAAGCTCGAACTGATCTTTCGTCCCGGCTTTTCGACCGCGGCCAGGGTCACCGCGATATCGGGTCGCGGCGTCGGCATGGACATCGTCAAGGCGAATGTCGAAAAGATCGGCGGCGTCGTCGACCTGCGCAACGAGGAGGGGCGCGGGCTCGCGATCGTGCTGCGCGTCCCGATGACGCTGACGATCATCTCGGGCCTGATGGTGCGCGCGTCGGGGCAATATTTCGCCATTCCGCGCGGTTCGGTGCGCGAAATCCTGCTGGAGACGAGCGACAGCGTGCGCATCGACCGCGTCGGCGGCGGCGAGCTTGCCACCGTGCGCGGCGAGCAGTTCCCGCTGTTGCGGCTCGAACATGTGCTCGGCTGCGCGGTCGATGCGAACGAGGATGCCGACGATCGCGCGATCATCCTCGTGCGGCCGGGGCAGGGGCTGAGCTACGCGCTGAGCGTGGCCGCGATCCACGACCATGAGGAACTGGTGATCAAGCCCGCCGCGCCGATGATCATGGCGACCGGCCTCTATGCGGGGACGACCCTGCCCGACAACGGGCGTCCGGTTCTGCTGCTCGACGTGCAGGGACTGCTCGCCGCCGCCGGCGTCGACGCATCGGAGGCGGGCCGGCTCCACGACGCCAATGCCGAAGCCGCCGCCGAGGTCGCCGCCGCACGCGACGCGGCGCAACTGCTGCTGTTCCGCGACGCGGGCGACCGCGTACGCGGCGTGCGCCTGTCGGTGATCGAGCGCGTCGAAGAGGTGCTCGCACCGGCGCTGTTCGAAAGCGCGGGTGCGGTGCAGGTGCAGATCGGAGATCACATCTATCCCGTCCACGCCGCGCGCGTGCCCGAGGGGCAGGGTGCGGTGAAGCTGCTCCGCCTCCACGACGGCCGCTCGGTGCTCTGCTATCCGATCGAGGGGGTGATCGATATCGTCCGCCTTCCCGACGCGGTGCAGCCGGCGCCGGCGCCGGGGCTGATCGCGGGCGTCGTGCTGATCGGCGGCGAGCCCGTCGAGCTGATCGATCCCTTCTGGCTGATGGCGCAATATGGCGCCGACGAGGCGGCGCATCCCGTCCGCGAGCCGCTGTGCCGGCTGGTCGAGGACGCCGACGGCTGGGCGAGCAATTTCCTCGCGCCGATCCTGCGCAGCGCGGGCTACCGCGTGGTCGGCGGCGACGATCCCGAGGGCGTCCGCGCCGACGTCCAGCTCTGCCTCGCCGAAACCGGCGCCCCGACGGGGCCGCTCGCCGCCGACGTGCCGCTTGTCCGGCTGCGCTCGACGGTTGCCGCCGCGGGGCCCGGGGACGACAGCATCTATCGTTACGATCGCGCCGCGCTGCTCGATGCGCTGCGCAGGCAGGTTGCAGGAGGCCGCCCATGATGGAGAAGCTCTATCTGATCGCGCGCATCGCCGACACGCGCGTCGCGCTGCGCAGCCGCGCGATCAATTCGGTGGTAACGGTCGGCGCACCCGTCGAGGTTCCCGCCGCGCCGCCGCACGTCACCGGACTGTTCGCGCTGCGCAGCCGTGTTTTCACGCTGATCGACCCGCACGTTGTGATCGGCCTGCCGCCGGTCGCGGTCGCGCCGGGGCAGCGGGTGATCGTCGTCGACGTCGCCGAGCACGGCTATGCACTGCTCGCCGACGCGATCGAGGATGTCTGTTTCATCGAGGCGCCCGAGACGCGCGTGACCGGCCGGCTGCTGCCGGGCTGGGCGCGCGTCGCCGACGCGATGATCGAACATGGGGGCGCATCGCTGCTCGTCGTCGATCCCTCGCATTTCATCACCTTGCCCGTCGCACGGGCCGCCTGACGTTAACGGCCTGCACACGCTTTTCGCGGTAGCAAGGCACATCCCGGGGGTCGGAGTAAATCATGTCGAAATCCTGTCTGGTTGTCGATGACAGCAAAGTGATCCGCAAGGTCGCGCGTCATATACTGGAAAGCATGGCGTTTTCGGTCGAAGAGGCGGCCGACGGACAGGAGGCGCTGACCTTTTGCCGCGCCAATCGTCCCGACGTGATCCTGCTCGACTGGAACATGCCGGTGATGAGCGGGATGGAGTTTCTCGGCGCCTTCAATGACCTCGACTACGGGCATGAGGAACGGCCGCGGGTCGTTTTCTGCACCACCGAGAACAGTATCGATCATATCCGCACCGCGATCGAGGCGGGGGCCGACGAATATGTGATGAAGCCGTTCGACCGCGAAACGCTCGAAGGGAAGTTGCAGCTCGTCGGCGTCGCCTGAGGCCGCGCGTGGCAGCGTCCCAGCCCCTGATCCGCCAGCCCGCCGCGGGCGACGACATGCCCTCGGTGCGCAGCGTCCGCGTCATGCTCGTCGACGACAGCCTTGTCGTCCGCTCGATCCTCGAACGCATCATCGACCAGAGCCCGGGGCTTTCGATCTGCGCCTCGGTGGCGTCGGCGGGCGATGCGCTAGCCTATCTCGCCCGCGAACCGGTCGACGTCGTGGTGCTCGATATCGAAATGCCGGGAATGAACGGGATGACGGCGCTGCCGCTCATCCTCGAGCGTGCGGCCAATGCGCGCGTGCTGATCCTCTCCTCCAATTGCGTCGAAGGCGGCCCGGCCGCGATCGAGGCGCTGGCGCTGGGGGCCAGCGACACGCTCGCGAAGCCCGGGCGCGGCAGTTTTTCGGGGCGCTTCTCCGAAGTGCTGACCGACCGCATCCGCTCGCTCGGCGAGCAGCCGTCGCTGCCGCCGGTCGCGCTGCGCGTCGCCGAGCGGCCCGCGCCGCGGGTGCCCCCGGCCGCAATCGCCCCCGACCAGCCGCTCGAATGCATCGCCGTCGCCGCTTCGACCGGCGGGATTCCGGCCTTTGCGAGTTTCCTGGCGCATCTCGATCCGCGCATCGCGGCGCCGATCCTGCTGACCCAGCATCTGCCCGACGCCTTCATGGAATTTTACGCGAAGCAGATCGCGACGATGACGTCGCGGCGCGTCCTCGTCGCCGCGGCGGGCATGCCGGTCGAGAAAAACCATATCTACATCGCGCCCGGCGATGCCCATCTGCTCGTCGTGGCGACGGGCCGCCGCCGCGAGATCGCGCTCGATCACCGGCCCGTGGCCAATGGTTGCTGTCCTTCGGCCGATCCGATGTTCGATTCGCTGGCCGAGGTCTATGGCGCGCGCTGCGCCGCGGTGGTGCTCAGCGGCATGGGGCGCGACGGCGCCGACGGCGCCGCGCGGCTCAAGGCGGCGGGGGGCACCGTCTTTGCGCAGGCGCCCGAAAGCTGCGTCATCTGGGGCATGCCGGGTGCGGTCGCCAAGGCGGGAATCGCCGCCGCGACGCTCAACCCCGACGCGATCGCGCTGGTGCTCGGCAGCTTCCTCAAAGGACGGAGCCGGCCATGATGGGCGGGACGGCCAGCGAGTCCGCCTATCGCGTGCTGATGGGGGTGCTCGAATCGCGTACCGGGCAGACGCTGTCGCCGAACCGCATCTGGCGCATCGAAATGTCGCTGAAGCCGGTGATGCAGCGCCACGGCATTGCCGACCTCGACGCGCTCGTCGCCGCGCTGGTGACATCGAACAGCCGCCAGTTGCTCGACGACACGGTCGATGCAATGCTCAACAACGAGACATTTTTCTATCGCGAACACAGCGTATTCGATGACATAGCGAAGACGGCACTTGAGGAGGTGCGGCGGATCAACGCCGACCGGCGGCGGCTGACCATCTGGCATTGCGGAGTGTCGACGGGGCAGGAAGCCTATTCGATGGCGATGCTGCTCGCCGAGCAGGAAGCGCGGTGGGCGGGTTGGCAGGTCGACATCGTCGCGACCGACGTCAGCTATCACGCGATCGGCCGCGCGCGCGTCGGCCTCTACAGCCAGTTCGAGATCCAGCGCGGGCTGCCCGTGCAGCGCATGGTCCGCTGGTTCGACCAGACCGACGCGGGATGGCTCGCCAAGGCAGACCTGCGCCGCCGGATCGATTTTTCGGTGCAGAACATGCTCACCGACCGGCCCCCGCTCGCGAGCCCCGCCGACCTGATCTTCTGCCGCAACCTTTTGCTCTATTTTTCGCTGCCGATGCGGCAAAAGGCCTTTGCGCGGCTGCGCATGGTCGCGGCGCCGCAGAGTTTCCTCGTGCTCGGCGCGGGCGAGACGGTGCTGGGGCAGACCGACCAGTTCGTATCGAGTCCGCGCCTGCGCGGCCTCTACGAACCCGCCGACCAGCAGGTGCGCCGGCCGCAGGCCGCCTGACGGCGTCCGCGCCTTGCATTTTGGTGACGGCTGGCGCAGGTGAAGGGCGAACGAGACAGGATCGGGCCGCAAACCGCATGAGCGATTTTATCGAACGTTGGTCCCCCAATTTCGACGAACGCATGTTGCCGGTTTCGATGATCGTCCTGCACTATACCGGTATGAAGAGCGGGGACGAAGCCATTGATTGGCTGGCCAATCCTGAAGCAAAAGTTTCCGCGCACTATGTCGTCGGCGAGGATGGGCAGATTGTCCATATGGTGCCCGAGGACAAGCGCGCCTGGCACGCCGGGCGCGCGCACTGGCGCGGCACGAGCGACATCAATTCGGCGAGCGTCGGGATCGAGATCGTCAACCCGGGGCACGAACATGGCTATGTGCCCTTTCCCGATGCGCAGGTCGCGTCGGTCGTCCGGCTGGTCCACATGATCAAGGACCGGCACGAGATCACGCGCGGCAATGTCGTCGGCCACTCCGACGTCGCACCGACGCGCAAGCAGGACCCGGGTGAGCTTTTCCCATGGAGCGAGCTGGCGCGCCGCCGGCTTGCGCTGCCGCGCCCGACCAAGAAGCTGACCGATCCGCTGTGGACCGATGCGGGTTTCCTGCTCGCGCTCGAACGCTTCGGCTACGATGTGACCGACGGCTTTGCCGCGACGGTCGCCTTCCAGCGACGCTTCCGCCCCGAACTGATCGACGGCACGATCGACGGCGAATGCCGCGCGATCCTGCTGGCGCTGCTGCTGCCGCAGCCCGAAGGGGACTGATCGGCCGGTTTCGACCGGTTGCAGACGTTAGAGATGTGCACCCCGGCGAAAGCCGGGGCCCAGAAGGCCGACGCGAACCCGGCATGTTTCTGCAATGGACCCCGGCTTTCGCCGGGGAGCATGGGGGCTGGATGCGGTCACGGCGCGCCTGGCCGGACGCGTCTGGCGCGGCGTGAGGCACAGGTCGGCGAAGCGCACAGGGCTGAACTTCACCGAACTTTGGAAAATGCCGCGCGGCGCTTGCCCGGCCGGATCCAACCCGGGACGACGAAAGAAGGCCATGGCGGTTTGGCACCCCGAAGCCGCTGTCTTCGCAAACGCTCGCAATGGCTGGCGGACCGCGCTATGATGTGCCCGCCAGAGGGTCGGGCGATCGCCGCCGCGCAAGCGGGGGAGGAAAGTCCGGGCTCCACGGAAACCACGGTGCCGGATAACGTCCGGCGGCTCCGGGAAGCCGGAGTCAGGGAAAGTGCCACAGAGAGCAGACCGCCAAGGGCCTCGGTCCGGCGAAAGGTGAAAGGGTGCGGTAAGAGCGCACCGCGCGGACGGTAACGGACGCGGCACGGCAAACCCCACCGGGAGCAAGGTCGAATAGGGATGGCACGGAGCAATCCAGGACTGGTTCCGGTCCCGCCGTCCGGGTTGACTGCTTGAGCGTCCGGGCAACCGGCCGCCTAGAGGAATGATCGCCCATCCCCCGTCAAAAGGGGTGGACAGAACCCGGCTTACAGACCCTCTGGCATTCTCTCCCCATCGCAGGCGCGGAACCGCGCCCGGCCGTTCCGCGTATTAGGCGGACCAGAAAGGGAGACGAACCATGAAAGTCGTCGATGACCATGTCGAGGTGACCGAAACCGAGGCAAGCAGCGGGGTCAAGGGACACAATGTCCGTTATGTTCTGGCCTTTTCGCTGATCGCGGTGATCGTCGTCCTGTCGGCGATCTGGATCGTGCCGGTGCTGCTCGAGCCCTGACGCGAACGTCCGATCGCCTCCGGCAAGCGCGGCGCGCGCGTCGGGTGCGGCCGTGCCCGTTGGGGCGGCTGGCCCGCTGACGATCGGGCTTCCCTCTTTTTGCATCGCAGATCGATGGCGCGGCGCCCGACGCGCGCCCGGCGCGGGTGCGTCACCGATGTTTTTCTGGCTTTCGCGGACCGGGACGCGCGCCTAGCCTGCCTGTGCGATCACCGATCAATGGCCGTGCAGGGGGCGAATCGGGGACAGGCGTCCATCGGTCGGACGGCGTTTCGCGCGGGGAAGGGATGGGCGGCATGAAACGGACGCGATGGATGGGCGCGATGGCGGCGCTGTGGCTGTGGCTGGGACTGGGCGCGATCGCGCCGGACGCCGCCGCGCAGGAGCCGGCCTGCGGCACCGCGCCGCTCACGGGCGAGCGCGTCGCGCTCCTCATCGGCAACAGCGACTATAACGACTGGGAATGGCCCTCGCTGAAGAACGCCGGCAACGATATCGACCAGGTCTGCGGCGCGTTCGCGCGGGCCGGCATCGTGCCGCGGATCGTCCGCAACGCCGACAGGGAGGGGCTCGATGCGGCGCTGACGGGTTTCGCCGCCGAGGCGAAGGGCGCGAAATCGGTCATCCTCTACTATGCCGGGCATGGATTCGAATATGGCGGTCGCAACTGGCTGGTCCCGATGGACGCGCCGCCCGCGACGCGCCGCGCCGACGTCGAGCGACGCTATCTGTCGATCGAGGCGCTGGTGAAGCGCGTCGTACCGCCCGGCGCCTTCACCCTGTTGTTCGTCGATGCCTGCCGCACCGCCGATCCGGTGGTGCGCATCGAGGATGTCGATGCTGCGGCGGGGGAAGCGGGTTCGGCGCCGCTCGGGCTGCTCGACATCGGACAGGGGGCGGTCTTCTATTCGACCGCGAAGGGACGCCCCGCGCTCGACTATGCGCCCGCAGGGTCGCCGGTGAGCCCCTTTGCGGCCGCGGTGGTCAAGGAACTCGCGGTCCCCGGCCTCGAAATCGCAGATTATTTCAAGGTCGTCTCGCGCGACGTGTACAAGCGCACCTTCGGCATGGATCACGGCCCGCAGCAGCCCTTCCATTATGGCAGCTGGTTCGACGATTATTATCTGGTGGCGCCCGCCGACCTGCCGTACGTTGCAGCGGCCCCATCGGCGATGTCTGCCGTTCCTGCGGGCGCGGCGAACGCGACGCGCGGCGCCGCGACCGACCCGCTGGCCGACATTTCGCCCGACCGGCTGGCGGTCGAGGACGAGCCGCTGCTGTTGGCCGACGTGCTGACGCGCCATCCGGCGGCCGAGCTTGTCGGGCTGGCCGACGCGGGGCATCCGCTCGCGCAGCAGCTGGCAGGCTATATGTTCTCGCTCGGGGTCGGCGTGCGAAAGGACGCGGCGCGCGCGCGCGCCTATCTCGAGCAGTCGGCGGGGCAGGGCTTTGCCGCGGGCCAGACCGAGCTCGCCTACCTTCTGCTGTCCAGCGCCGGGCCCTCCGCGGATGAGCGGAACCGCGCGCGCGATTTGTACGAAGCGGCGTCCGGCGCCGGTTTTGCCAAGGCGAAGACGCATCTCGCCTATCATCTGTCGGCCGGGACGTTCGGCGCGCCCGACTATGCGCGCGCGCAGGCGCTCTATGCCGAAGCGGCCGCCAAGGGACACCCGGCCGCGATCTTTGCGCTGACCGCCTTTTCGGACAGCCGGGCGGCGAATGTGGCGCGGCTGCGGGCGCTTGCCGACGCGGGCAATCCCGAAGGCAATCACTGGCTGTGCGAGGCCGATTTCACCGACCGGATGCTCCGCGATGCGATCGAGGATTGCGCCGTGGGCGCGCGCGCGGGTTTCGCGGGCTCGCGGGCGATCCTCGCCTATGCCTATGCGAAAGGGAGCGGGATTCCCGCCGACGCGGGGGAAGCCGCGCATTGGGCGAAGCTCGCGCGCGACCTTCCCGAACTGCGTGCGGACCAGCGCGAGCTGATCGCCGGGATCGGCGAGTGACGATCAGGGGTAGCTGATCGTCATCACCTCCCACTCCTTGGGACCGGCGGGAAGCTGCACGGTGCGAAGGTCGCCCACCGCGGCGCCGCGCAGCGCGCGGGCGAGGGGGCTGTTCCAGCCGATGCGTCCGTCCCCCGCCTCGGCCTCGTCGTCGCCAACCAGCGTGACGACGCGCCGGGCATCATCGTCGTCGGCCAGTTCGACGGTGGCGCCGAACCAGATGCGGCTCTTGTCGGGTTGTTCGGACGGGTCGACGACGCGCGCCGCCTTCATGCGGCGCGCGAGGAAGCCAAGACGCCGATCGATCTCGCGCAGCCGCTTGCGGCCATAGATATAGTCGCCATTCTCGCTGCGGTCGCCATTGCCCGCGGCCCAGCTGATCACCTCGACCAGCTTGGGCCGCTCGTCGCCGAGCAGTGCCTGATATTCGGCGCGCAGCGCGGCGAAGCCCGCCGGGCTGATGATATTCGTCTTCCCCCCCTGCATGGTCGTCAGCCGGGGGTGCGCTTGCCGAGATAGAAGCTCAGCGGCGCCTGCGGCATCGACGCATTGCCGTCGCGCAGCGTGTCGTAGACGACGGCGTTTTCGAGCACGCGCTGGACATAGTTGCGCGTCTCGAAGATCGGGATCGCCTCGATCCAGTCGACCATCTCGATCGTGCCCGAGCGCGGGTCGCCGTTGGCGCGCAGCCATTTGTTCACATTGCCGGGCCCCGCGTTGTACGCCGCGACCGCGAGCGGATAGCTGCCGCCGAAATAGCGGAGCATCTGCTGGAAATAGGTCGAGCCCAGCGTCATGTTGTAGTTGGTATCGGTGGTGAGCGACCCCGCGTCGTAACCGAGCCCGAGCTTGCCGGCGACCTCGCGTGCGGTGCCCGGCATCAGCTGCATCATGCCGCGCGCGCCGGCATGGCTGACCGCGGCGCGGTCGAACTGGCTTTCCTGCCGGGTGATCGCGTGGATGAAGGTCCAGTTGCCCTCGTGCCCGGCGGGAACGCGGACGGTCGGGAAACCCGACACCTCGACCGCGTCGAGGCTGTTCGCCTGTGCGCTGCGCCCGATCATCACGCCAAGGTCGGGGCGGCCGATTTGCGATGCGAGCTGTCCTGCGAGCACATGGTCGCCGGGCGAGGTCGCCTTCTGCGCGATCGCGCGCAGGAAAAGCGACTGTTCGCGCCAGGCGCCGATCTCGCCGAGCGCCCGCGCCGCGCGGACGAGGCGGTCGTCGTTGAAGCTGGTGCGTTCGGTGGCGCCGACCTGGATGCGGGGTTCGGGGATCGGCTTGGGCTGCGCACGGCCGAGCCGTTCGAGCGAAAGCTGGCCGTAGAATTGGTCATAATGCTGGGCGGCGTCGAGGAAATGCGCGTCGGCGGTCGCGCGGTCGCCCGCCGCGAGCGCGGCACGGCCCGCCCAGTAGAAGCCTTTGGTGCGCGTCTGCGCCGAGCGTGCCGCCTCGCCATAGGTGCGGAACAGGCGGACCGCCTCGCCGGGGCGGCGGAGATCCTTGAAGGCAAGCTGCCCGGCGAGCCAGGCGAGCGAGGTGTAGTCGTCGCGCACCCCGAGCGGAGTCTCGCGCACCACCGTGCCCGGCGGCAGCGCGTCGTCGAGTTGCCTGGCGATATTATAGGCCGCGACCTTGTCGCCGCCGGCATCGGCTTGCCGCGCGTTGGTGAGAAGGGTTTCGAGCCATTCCTCGGCGTCGGTCGGCGCCTTGGCGAGCGAGCGCGGTGCAGAGAGCAGCGCGCGCGCCTCGCCGACACGGCCCGACTTGCGCAGCCAGGTCGCCTTGTCGGTGATATAGCCCGCATCGGTGCGGGTGAGCCCGGGGTTGGCGGCCTCGACCGCCGAAGCCTGCAGGGCAGCGTCGACGGCGCTGCTGCGCATCGCGAGCCGCGCGGCGAAGACCGCGCGCTTGTCGGGTGAGGTATAGGCGAGCTGGCGCGATGCGGCACCGGTCGCATTCGACCACAGGAGGCGATCCATGCGCGCATCGTGATCGGCAGGGCTGAGCGCACCCGGAAACATCGAGAGCGCGCGGCTCGTCTCGAAATCGTCGAGCGCCCCGCCGGTCCAGGCGCGGCGGAGCGCCGCATTGGCTTCGTCACGGCGTCCGCTCGCATTGAGCGCGAGCGCGTGGCGGAGGTGGCCGCTCGCGGTTTGCGGCGGATAGGCCTTGAAATAGGCAAGCGTGCGCGCGGGGTCATAGCTGTCGAGCGAGATCGCTTTTTCGGCGCGGGAGCGCATCTTGTCGGCGTCGGGCCAGCCGGGGTTCGACATCAGGAAGCGCGAGAGCTGGTCGAACGAGGCCCCGCTGTTCGCGGTCAGGCGGCGCCATTCGAGCACCGCATCGCCGACCGAATTGCTGCTCGTCGGCGGCGACGCCGATGCCGAGGCGAGCCCCATCTGCGCGCGATACCACGCCATTTGCTCCGGAGTCAGCTCGCTCGCATGGGCAAGGGTGGGGAAGAGGAGGGCGGCGGCGAGCGCCGGGCGGGAAATGCGGGGCAACGAAATCATGCCGGACATGTTAGTGCCAAACTCCTTGCGGGGCGCTGAATAGGCGTCCATTAGGCGGCGCGCCGTCCATTCGTATCGATTGCGGCACGGTCTTTGTAAAGGAGCGGAGCATGTTTTCGGGGTCGATTCCCGCCTTGGTGACGCCATTTCGCGACGGTGCGTTCGACGCCCCGGCATTCGCACGCCTTGTGGACTGGCAGATCAAAGAGGGCATGAGCGCGCTCGTCCCGTGCGGCACGACCGGCGAGAGCCCGACGCTCGGCTTCGACGAACATTATCAGGTCATCGACACCTGCCTCGAGGCGGCGGCGGGACGCGTGCCGGTGATCGCGGGGTGCGGATCGAACGATACCGCCACCGCGATCCGCCATATGCGCCATGCCCAGGCGGCCGGCGCAGCCGCCGCGCTGGTGGTCGCGCCGTATTACAACAAGCCGACGCAGGCGGGCATGCTCGCCCATTTCGCCGCGCTCGCCGACGCGTGCGACCTGCCCATCGTGATCTATAATGTTCCCGGCCGCACCGTCGCCGACATCAGCGCCGAGACGATGTGCCGGCTTGCCGAAATGCCGACGGTCGTCGCGATCAAGGATGCGAGCGGCGATCTGGCGCGCGTGACCGTGCATCGTGCCGGTGCCGGAACGAATTTCTGCCAGCTCAGCGGCAATGACGATCTGTGGCTCCCCCACGCGGTGATGGGCGGTGCCGGCTGCATCTCGGTCACCGCGAATGTCGCGCCGCGGCTGTGTGCCGATTTCGCCGCCGCCTGCGCCGCGGACGAGTGGACGCGCGCGCGCGTCCTGCACGACCGCCTCTTTGCGCTGCACCAGGCGATGTTCTCCGACGCGTCGCCCGCACCGGTGAAATATGCGCTGTCGCGGGTTCATGACTGGTTTTCGCCCGAAGTGCGCCTACCTATCATTCCGGCGTCCGAAGCATCGCGCGCGGCCGTCGACGCCGCACTGTCCGCGGCCGGAGTAATCTAGGTTTCATAATGGCCCGTCCGCAGTCCGCCGCCGAATTCGACAAGAAAAAGGTCGTCGCCGAGAATCGGCGCGCGCGCTACGACTATGCCATCGAACAGGTGTTCGAGGCTGGAATCGCGCTCCAGGGCACCGAGGTGAAGTCGCTGCGCTTCGGAGAGGGAACGATCGCCGAAAGCTATGCCGAGGTGACCGGCGGCGAGGTCTGGCTGATCAACGCCAACATCCCCGAATTCAGCCACGGAAACCGTTTCAACCATGAACCCAAGCGCCCGCGCAAGCTGCTGCTCAACTGGCGCGAGATCAACAAGCTGCACGCCGGTGTCGCGCGGCAGGGGATGACGCTGGTCCCGCTCACCGTCTATTTCAACAGCCGCGGCCGCGCGAAGGTCGAACTCGCGCTCGCCAAGGGCAAGAAGGCGCACGACAAGCGCGAGTCGATCAAGGAGCGCGACTGGAAGCGCGACAAGCAGCGGTTGATGAAGGATCGCGGATGAGCGATCGGGGCAAGAAGCCGCGCGACAAGGCGATGGTGATGAACTGGATCCGCCGCAACTCGCCGACGCGCGAGGAGCTGCTGGAAAGCCGGTTCATCAAGCCTTTCGCGCATCGCGTCGCGCACAGCCATTTGTGGCGCTTCACGCGCACCTCGGTACGGCGCGGAACTGCACTCGGGCTGTTCGTCGGCATCTTTTTCCTGATCCCCGGGGTCCAGATATTGGGCGTCGCGCTGCTCGCCTTGCCCTTTCGCGCGAACATCCCGATCGGCGCCGCGATGACCTTTCTGTCGAACCCGGTCACGACGCCGCTGATCCTCGCCGCGTCGGTGTGGCTGGGGAGCACGTTGTTCGGCCTGCACACCAATGTGTCGAACCTTTATATCCTCTACGACGAAGGCGCGTCGCTCCTCGAATGGTGGCACTGGTTCACCGCCAATGCGGGATCGACGCTGCTTGGCGGCCTCGCGGGGCTGTTTGTCATCTCGGTGGTGTCGTCGGTCGTCGGCTATATTCTTGCGTCGATCTTCTGGGACAACTGGATCCGGCTGCGCTGGCGCCGCAAACTGCACCGCGCGCGCGACCAACGACTTGAGGCATCGACGAGCGACACGGGCGCCGGTTGAAGGGCTCCACCACGGGCGGTTATAGCCCTCCCCATCGCACGACCCGCCGCATGGGCGACGGGTTCGTTCCGTTCGATTACCGGGGAATATCATGATCCGTCTGACACAACATCATCGCCTGCTGGCGACCGCGGCGCTTGGCGCCATGCTCATCGCCGCCGTTCCGGCCGTCGCCAAGGACAAGGCGGCGACAACCGAAGCTGCACCCGCCGCCGCCGTTGCCAAGCCCGAAATCGGCGATTTTGGTTTCGACATGAAGGGCATGGAGACGAGCGTTCAGCCGGGCGACGATTTCTATGCCTTCGCCAACGGCAGCTGGGCGAAGAACACGCCGATCCCGGCCGACAAGTCGAACTACGGCATGTTCACGGCGCTCGGCGACCTGTCGCAGCAGCGCACGCGCGACATCCTCGATGCCGCGAAGAGCGACAAGAAGAGCATCATTGGTCGCGCGTACAGCTCCTATCTCGATAGCGCGCGCGTCGAAAAGCTCGGTCTGAAACCGATCCAGCCCTGGTTGAAGCAGGTCAAGGCGGTCGACAAGGCGGGTCTCGCGACATTGCTGGCCACCGCCGACCGCAGCGGGATTCCGCATTTCTTCGGCGGCTATGTCAATCAGGACGACAAGAACCCCGATGTCTATATCTATCAGATGGGGCAAGGCGGCATCGGCATGCCCGATCGCGATTTCTATCTGAAGGATGGCGAGCGTAATGCGACGACGCAGGCCGCCTACCTCAAGCATCTCGAAAATGTCCTGACGCTTGCGGGCGAGAGCAATGCCGCGGCGCGTGCGCAGGCGATCTATGATTTCGAAAAGGCGATCGCGACCGTCCATTGGGACAAGAACGACAGCAGCGATGCGACCAAGGCCTACAACAAGCTGACCATTGCCGAGCTGACGCAGGCGGCGCCGGGGTTCGACTGGACGACCTTCATTCGCGGCATTGGCGTCAAGGAGGATGCGATCCTCGTCGCCCAGCCCAGCGCTTTCACCGGCGAAGCGAAATTGATCGCCGACGCGCAGATCGAGGTCATTCGCGACCTGCTGATCGTGCGCAGCCTCGACAGCTTTTCGAATGTCCTGCCCGACGCGTTCGCCAACGAAACCTTTTCTTTCTATGAAGGGGCGCTTTCGGGAACCCCGCAGCGCGAAGAACGCTGGAAGCGCGCGGTCGACTTCACCACCGGCACGCTCGGTGACGCGGTCGGCAAGGACTATGTCGCGAAATATTATCCGCCCGAAACCAAGGCGGCGATGGACGAGCTGGTCCGCAATATCCTCGGTGCCATGGGGCGCCGGATCGACGGACTGGCGTGGATGCAGCCCGCGACCAAGGTCAAGGCGCGCCAGAAACTGGCCAATTTCACGACTAAGATCGGCTATCCCGACCGCTGGAAGGATTATAGCAAGCTGGTGATCAAGGCCGACGACCTGTTCGGCAACGCGCTGCGCGCCAACCAGTTCGCGCATGACGACAATATCGGCCAGCTCGGCGGTCCGATCCGCCGCTGGGAATGGTTCATGACGCCGATGACGATCAACGCCTATGCCAATTTCGGCATGAACGAGATCGTCTTTCCCGCCGCGATCCTGCAGCCGCCCTTTTTCGACCCGCACGCCGACCCGGCGATCAACTATGGCGGTATCGGCGCGGTGATCGGGCACGAAGTCAGCCATCATTTCGATGACCAGGGCGCGAAATATGACGAGACGGGCAAGCTCGCCGACTGGTGGACGCCCGAGGACGTCAAGGCGTTCGAGGCGGCCGGGCAGGCGCTGATCGACCAGTATGGCGCCTATGAGATCCTGCCCGGCGAGCATCTCGACGGCAAGTTCACGCTGGGCGAGAATATCGGCGATCTTGCGGGCCTGACCATCGCCTATGACGCGTACAAGGCTTCGCTGAACGGCAAGGAGGCTCCCGTGATCGACGGTTTGACCGGCGATCAGCGCTTCTTCCTCGGCTGGGCGCAGGTGTGGCGGCGCAACTATCGCGAGCAGAATCTGTCGCAACGCATCACGACCGATCCGCATTCACCCTCGACCCAGCGGGCCTGGGTCGTTCGCAACCTTGACCCATGGTACAAAGCCTATCAGATCAAGGAGGGCCAGAAGCTGTATCTGGCGCCGACGAACCGCGTCCGCATCTGGTGACGCAACAAGGGGATAGGGTGAATTGACCGTGACGAGCCTGCCTTCCGCTGATCCTGACATCGGCAGGGGGGCGGGCCCCGGCGCGACGGCCTTGCTGCCCGGCGGGCTGTCGCGCTTCGACGCCGGGCTGCTCGGTGGGCTCGCGCTGCTGTCGGTAGGGCTGCTGTTCTGGGCGACTCGCGACATGGTGGTCGCCGCCGGCTTCGTCGCGGGGCTGGCGGTCGCCGCCGGCGCCGCGATCCTGTTTCGCCGGTTGTTTCCCGCGGTGGCGGGCGGCGAGACGGCGCTGCCCGACTGGACGATGCTGCGCCAGGCGGTCGATCATGACGACGTCGCGATCGCGATCACCGATCGCGCCGGCCGGCTGGTCTGCGCGAACGATCTGTTCGCGACGTGGATGGGCGGGTTCGCCACCCCGCCCGGGCTGCCGCTCGAAGGGCGCGGCGCCGAACTGCTCAAGAACGCCGGCCGCGCCGCCTGGCGCGATGGCGAGGGGCAGGTCGAAGAACTGGCGATCGGCGCCCTCCGCCTGCGCGCGCAGGTGCTGCGCGCGGGGCACGCCGAAGATTATCTCGTCTGGCGCTTTTCGGCTTTCGAACGCCTCGACCTCGTAACCGAGATCAGCCGCCACCTCGACGGACCCGCCGGACGCACGCTGGGGCAGGCGGGGATCATGGCGGCGCTGGTCAACAGCGAAGGCCGGCTGCGCGTCGCGAACCAGGCCTTTCTGCTCCGCGCGCTCGGCGAGGGCGACCAGGCGCATTATGCCGGACGCGACGTCGCGCCGCTGCTGCGCCTCGACGATGCCGGTACGCTCTATTTCGGGCGCGAGGGCGATCGCGCCGCCCCGGTGCGATTGATCCAGATCCCGCTCGTCCCCGCCGACTCCAACGGCCCGGTGCTGCTCGCGCTGCTCGACGAGGAGATCGGCGTCACCGACCGCGGCACCGCGCAGACCTATGTCGAGACCCTGCTGTCGCTGCTGCCCTTCGGGCTGGCGATGGTCGATCGCGACGGGCGTTTCCTTTACATGAACCGCGCCTTCGTCCGCGCCGCCGGATTGTCCGAGGGGAAGATGCCGCGCTATCCGGGCGACATCGTCGTGCGCGAGGACAAGGGGCCGCTCGCCGACATGGTCCGCCGCCACAGCAGCGGGCAGCAGGTCGGCGGCGACCTGTCGATCCGCCTCGCGGCACAGGGCGATGAGCCCGTGTCGATGCGCATCGTCGGGGTGCGCGGGCTGGGCGAGGCGGCGGTACTGCTCAGCCTCAAGGATTCGAGCGAGGAATCGCGGCTCAAGCGCCAGGTCGCGCAGGCGTCGAAGATGCAGGCGGTGGGCCAGCTCGCCGGCGGTGTCGCGCATGATTTCAACAATATATTGACCGCGGTGCTGGGCAGCTGCGACCTGATGCTGATGCGCCACACGCCGGGCGACAGCGATTATGACGATATCCAGCAGATTCGCAGCAACGCCAACCGTGCCGCGAGCCTGACGCGGCAACTGCTCGCCTTCTCGCGCCAGCAGACGCTGCGGCCGCAGATCCTGCAACTGCCCGACGTGATTTCGGAGGTGTCGCACCTGCTCAAGCGGCTGATCGGCGAGACGGTGCAGCTGTCGGTGCGCCACGGGCGCGGGCTGGGGGCGGTGCGCGCCGATCCGGGGCAGCTCGAACAGGTGATCATCAACCTCGCGGTCAACGCGCGCGATGCGATGCCGGGCGGCGGCACGCTGACGATGGAAACCTATCCGGTGAGCGCCGCTGACGTCCGCGCGATGGGCAGCGAGATCATGCCGCCCGCCGACTACAGCGCCCTGAAGGTCAGCGATACCGGCGGGGGGATTCCCGCCGATGTGCTCCCCAAGATTTTCGAACCCTTTTTCACGACCAAGGATGTCGGCAAGGGCACCGGGCTCGGGCTGTCGACCGTCTATGGAATCATCAAGCAGTCGGCGGGCTTCATCTTCGCCGACAGCAAGCCGGGCGAGGGGGCCAGCTTCACCATCTATCTGCCCGTCCACCGCGCCGAGAGCGGGGCGAGCGTCGCCCCGCCGCCGCCGGTGAAACCGAAGAAGAGCCAGTGGGGCACGGGTACGGTGCTGCTCGTCGAGGACGAGGACATGGTGCGCGCGGTCGCCGAACGGGCGCTGGCGCGCGCGGGCTACACGGTGGTGACCGCGTCGCAGGGCGAGGAGGGGCTCGAACGCTTCGCCGCGATGGACAAGGTCGACCTGATCATCAGCGACGTGATGATGCCGACGATGGACGGGCCGACGATGGTGCGCGCGCTGCGCGCGAAGCAGCCGGCGCTGCCCGTCTTGTTCATGTCGGGCTATGCCGAGGAACAATTGCGCCAGTCGATCGATATTGCCGATGTGTCCTTTCTTCCCAAACCCTTCTCGGTCGCACAACTGACCGAAGCGACCTCGGCGGCGCTCGACGCCGCGGCGCAGCGAGCGGCGCATGGCTGATGCGCGCCGTATCCTGCTCGTCGAGGACGACGTGCTGATCGCGATGATGCTGGTCGACATGTTCGACGCGCTGGGCTTTCCCGAGCCCGCGCAGGCGGCGAGCGTCGCCGATGCGCTCGCGGTGCTCGATGCCGAGCCGATCGCGGCGGCGCTGATCGACATCAACCTCGGCGAGGCGAAAGGCTGGCCGGTCGCCGACGCGCTCGCCGCGCAGGACATTCCCTTCGCCTTCACATCGGGCGGCGGCGATGTGATCCCGCCGGCGCATGCGCACCGCAAGCTGGTGTCGAAGCCGTTCCGGCTGAGCGAGATCGAGACGGTGCTCAACGAATTTTTCGCCGGATAACCGGGCGTCGGGTGGCACGGGAACAAATTTCGTTCCCCCCTTGTTCCTATAGAACAAATGTCGTACACAGGTGCGGCGTTGCGATGCTTCTGCCTTCGCTCTAGAGCAGGAAAGGGACGGCAAATGGCCGGACAATTGTCACTCGTCGAATCGGGGAAATCAGTGAACAGCACGGACAGGCAGAAGGCGCTCGACGCCGCATTGGCGCAGATCGACCGCGCCTTCGGCAAGGGCTCGGTGATGAAGCTCGGATCGAAGGAAGCGATGCAGGTCGAGGCGATCTCGACGGGTTCGCTCGGGCTCGACATCGCGCTGGGTGTCGGCGGCCTGCCGCGCGGCCGCGTCATCGAAATCTATGGTCCCGAAAGCTCGGGCAAGACGACGCTCGCGCTGCACACGCTGGCCGAGGCGCAGAAGACCGGCGGCACCGTCGCCTTCGTCGATGCCGAACATGCGCTCGACCCGGTCTATGCGCGCAAGCTCGGCGTGAACATCGACGAACTGATCGTGTCGCAGCCCGACACGGGCGAGCAGGCGCTCGAGATCGTCGACACGCTGGTGCGTTCGAACGCGATCGACGTGCTGGTGGTCGACTCGGTCGCCGCGCTCGTTCCGCGCGCCGAAATCGAGGGCGAGATGGGCGACAGCCACGTCGGGCTTCAGGCGCGTTTGATGTCGCAGTCGCTGCGCAAGCTCACCGGTTCGATCAGCCGCTCGCGCTGCATGGTGATCTTCATCAACCAGCTGCGCATGAAGATCGGCGTGATGTACGGCAATCCCGAGACCACGACGGGCGGCAACGCGCTCAAATTCTACGCGTCGGTGCGCCTCGACATCCGCCGCACCGGGCAGATCAAGAATGGCGACGAGATCGTCGGCAACACGACGCGCGTGAAGGTCGTCAAGAACAAGGTCGCGCCGCCGTTCAAGCAGGTCGAATTCGACATCATGTACGGCCAGGGCATCTCGAAGATTGGCGAAATCCTCGACATCGGCGTCAAGGCCGGCCTCGTCGAGAAAGCCGGCGCGTGGTTCAGCTATGACTCGATCCGCATCGGACAGGGCCGCGAAAATGCCAAGAATTTCCTGACCGAAAATCCCGAACTGCGCGAACGGCTCGAAGCGGCAATCCGCGGCCGTACCGACGCGGTGGCCGAGGAGATGATGGCGGGTCCCGACGACGGTGACGATATCTGACGCGATCCGGCCGGTTCGCGCTCGCGCGACCGGCCGGGCAACGGCGGCGGGCTCCTTGCCCCTTGGGTCTGCGCCCTCTCGCGGACCAGCCCGCCTGCCGTTGATCCTTGCGCGGGGGCCTTGAGCGGCTACAAGCACGCTATGCCCGCGATCCGCCTCTTCGGCCTGCCCACTGACGTCAACAGCAGCTTCGAGCGCGGTGCTGCGGCGGGGCCGACGGCGATCCGGACGCAGCTGTGGAGCGATCGCGGCAATCGGGCGAGCGAGCTGGGCGCCGAACTCGGGACCGACATCGCCTTCGCCGACGACGGCAATCTGCCGCTGACCGAGGATGTTGCGCGTGACGACGCCGCAATCCGGCGCCATGTCGTGATGACGTACGAAAATGGCGAAGTGCCGCTCGCGCTCGGCGGCGATCATGCGGTGACCTTTCCGCTCGTCACGGCGGCGGCGACCTGCTTCGGGCCGCTCAACATCCTCCATATCGACGCGCATCCCGATCTTTACGACGATTTCGGCGGCAATCCGCGCAGCCATGCGTCGCCCTTCGCGCGCATCTGCGAGGCGGGACATGCGGCGCGGCTGGTGCAGGTTGGCATCCGGACGCTCAACGCGCACTGCCGCGAACAGGCGGCGCGTTTCGGGGTCGAGATCGTCCCGATGGCGGGCTTCACGCCCGATGCGGTGCCGGTGCTGCGCGGCCCGCTCTATGTCTCGATCGACCTCGACGGCATCGATCCGTCGGCAGCGCCGGGCGTCGCACACCCCGAACCCGGCGGATTGACGGTACGCGAACTGCTCGCGGTCCTCCACAAGCAGACCGCGCCGATCGTCGGCGCCGACATCGTCGAGCATCACCCCGGCCGCGACGTCGGCGACGTCACAGCGATCCTCGGCGCCAAGCTGGTGCGCGAGCTCGCAGCGCTGATCGACCGCAACGGACCGTGGCGGGATTAAGAGGAGAGCGGCATGCACCTGATCGTCCACCACCTCAACAACAGCCGCTCGCAGCGCATCCTGTGGCTGCTCGAGGAAATCGGCGCGCCCTATGCGATCCGCCACTATCAGCGCGATGCGGCGACCAATCTGGCGCCGGCCGAACTCAAGGCGATCCATCCGCTTGGGAAATCGCCGCTGCTTGAGGTCGTCGACGATATGGCGGCGGCTGGGCACGGACGCGTGATCCAGGAATCGGGCGCGATCGCCGAATATCTGTGCGAACATCATGGCGGTCAGGCGCTCGTTCCCGCGCGCGGCACCGACGATCACATCCGCCACCTCGAACTGATCCATTTTGCCGAAGGGTCGGCGATGACCCCGATCATTCTCAACCTTTATCTCGGGCGCCTCGGCGACGCCGCCGCGCCGGTCAAGCCGCGCATCGACGAGCAACTCGATGCCCATTTCCGCTACCTTGACGGCGAGCTCAACGATGCCGGCCATTTTATCGGCGATCGCCTGTCGGTCGCCGACATCATGCTGAGCTTCCCCGCCGAGGTCGCAGCGATGGGCGGCGCGGGGCGCTATCCCAGGCTGGCGGCCTTCGCGGCGGCGATGCACGCGCGTCCCGCATGGCAGGCCGCACGCGCGAAGGGTGGGGCCTATTTTGTCTTTTGATCCCGTCATGCGCGCGGCCGTCCTCGCCTGCCTGCTGGGCTTCGCGGCTTCGGCCGCGGCCGAGGTTCCGCCGCTGGGCGCCGAGGTCGAGCGCGTCGTCCATCCGCCCGCCACGGCGGATGCCGCAAACAACGCCGCGCCGACGGCGGCCGACGAGGCCGAGGCGATGGGCCGGATGGCAGCCTATACAATGGCGCTCGCGCGACGCGATTTCGCGTCGGCCTATGCGATGCTGCGGCTGTCGTTCCAGGCCGCGAACTCGCGGATCGAGTGGGAAATGAACCTGCGGAAACGCCAGGCTTTATGGGCCGACGGGACCCTCCGTATCCTGCGCCTGAGCTGGTACCACGATCCCGCCGGACAGCCGCCGGGGCTCTATGCGGCTTTCGATTTTCGTGGCGATCGGGCCGACGGGACGATGGATTGCGGCTATGTCGTCGTGCACCGGTCGGCGCCGGGATCGGCCTTCACCGTCGTGCGGACCGATGCATCCGAAGTGCCGCCCGAGCTGATCGAGGACGGGGTGCCGAAAGCCGATGTGCTGGGGCAGTTGCCCTGCTACCTCGGCAAGGGGATCGCGACCGCCTTTTGAACCCGTGGGTGGGCGTACCCAATGAAATTCGGCTTGCCGCCGCGCATCGGGCTGCGCACTATTGGCCCGCTGCCGCCGTCCGGCGGCCTTTGGTGAGGGCTGAAGCGATATGATGATGACGGCGATCGCGCTGCTGATGGTGGCACCGGCCGATCCGAGCGTCCGGATCGATGCCGTGCCCGGCCGCGGGTACAGCGCCGTGGTGGGAACGTTCGATTCGGGAGATTTCACTGGCGTGATGGAGCGGGTGAAGGTCATCGCGCAGCAACGCTGCGGACGGCAGGGGGTGCGTTTCGGCCGCCACTATTTCGACAGCCGGGTCGACACGACGCGCAACGTGATGCTGATCGAAAACCTGAAGCAGAATTTTTTCTGCTTCGATCCCGCGACCGATCCCTACAAACCGGTGCCTGCCGACTGGACCGCAAGCGCCGCCGAGACCGCCAGTGCGTCGGTCTTTGCGACGCGCTTCCTCGACCGGCTCAACCGGGGCGACGCCGCCGGAATGGCGATGATGGATCCGCTGATCGAGATCAAGAAGGCCGATTGGGACGAACTGCGCAAAGGCGTCATCCAGCATCGCGAAAGCGAGGATGGCACGCTGACGCCACAGTTGCGGGGATGGCTCAACAACCCCGAAGGCGCCGCCTATCCGGGCGCCTATGCGCTGTTTTCGGTGATCGACGTGTCGGGACCTGCGGCGGCATTTTGCTGCACCGCGTGCGCGACGGCGAATATCGGGTCGCCCAATATGACGTGCAATTTATCTCGCAGGCGCTTGCCGACCAGCAGGGGCTCAGCGACGCGGAACTCGACCGGCTGTGCGCGCGTTGACGCGCGGCGTATCGCTCGCGCGTAATGCTTGAGAAACGCGCCGTGTCGCACTAGATCGCGCGCATGACATCGACCAACGACATTCGCCGCTCGTTCCTCGACTATTTCGGGGGAGCCGGGCATCACATCGAGCCTTCGGCGCCGCTGGTGCCGTACAATGACCCGACGCTGATGTTCGTCAATGCGGGCATGGTGCCGTTCAAGAATGTCTTCACCGGGCTCGAAAAGCGCCCGTACAGCACCGCTGCATCGTCGCAGAAATGCGTGCGTGCGGGGGGCAAGCACAACGACCTCGACAATGTCGGCTATACGGCGCGGCATCACACCTTCTTTGAAATGCTGGGGAATTTCTCCTTCGGAGACTATTTCAAGGAGCAGGCGATCCACCACGCGTGGACGCTGATCACGAAAACCTGGGGCCTCGCGCCCGAAAAGCTGACGGCGACGGTCTATCACACCGACGACGAGGCCTTCGACCTGTGGAAGAAGATTGCGGGCCTGCCCGACGACCGGATCATCCGCATCCCGACGAGCGACAATTTCTGGTCGATGGGCGACACCGGGCCGTGCGGGCCGTGCAGCGAAATCTTCTACGACCATGGCGACCATATCTGGGGCGGCCCGCCGGGATCCCCCGAAGAGGACGGCGACCGCTTCGTCGAGATCTGGAACCTGGTGTTCATGCAATATGAGCAGTTGCCGGGCGGCGAGCGCGTCGATCTGCCGCGGCCGAGCATCGACACCGGCATGGGGCTGGAACGGATCGCGGCGGTGCTGCAGGGCGTCCACGACAATTACGACACCGACACCTTCAAGGCGCTGATCGCGGCATCGGTCGACCTGACCGGCGTCCCTGCGGAGGGCGCGACGCAGGCCAGCCACCGCGTGATCGCCGATCACCTGCGCGCATCGAGTTTCCTCGTCGCCGACGGCGTGCTGCCGTCGAATGAGGGGCGCGGCTATGTGCTGCGCCGGATCATGCGCCGTGCGATGCGCCACGCGCATCTGCTCGGCGCCAAGGACCCGTTGATGCACCGGCTGCTGCCGTCGCTGACCGCCGAGATGGGCGCCGCCTATCCCGAGCTGATCCGCGCGCAGCCGCTGATCGCCGAGACACTCGAGCGCGAGGAGACCAAGTTCCGCCAGACCCTCGACAAGGGGCTGCGCCTGCTCGACGAAGCGACCGTCGGCATGGACAAGGGCGACACGCTGCCCGGCGAGGTGGCATTCAAGCTCTACGACACCTACGGCTTCCCCTATGACCTGACCGAGGATGCGCTGCGCGCGAACGACATCGCGGTCGATCGCGCCGGTTTCGACGCGGCGATGGCGCAGCAGAAAGCCGCGGCGCGCGCCGCGTGGAAAGGCAGCGGCGAGAAGGCATCGGACGAAATCTGGTTCGACCTTGCCGAAACGAACGGCAGCACCGAGTTCACCGGCTATAGCTCGACCGCCGGCGAGGCGACCGTGATCGGGCTGGTCAAGGACGGCAAGCCCGTCGACGAGGCCAAGGCGGGCGACGCGGTCACTGTGCTGACCAACCAGACGCCCTTCTATGGCGAAAGCGGCGGCCAGATGGGCGACGCGGGGACGATCGCGACGCTCGAAGGCGCGAGGGCTGTGGTGAGCGACACGGGCAAGCCGCTCGGCCGTCTGCACACGCATCAGGCGAAGCTCGAAGCGGGGAGCCTGAAGGTCGGCGATACGGTGCAGCTTGTCGTCGACGCCGAGCGTCGCGACCGCATCCGCGCCAACCACAGCGCGACGCACCTGCTCCACGCCGCGCTGCGCAACCGGCTGGGCGGGCATGTGACGCAGAAGGGCAGTCTCGTCGCCGAGGACCGTTTCCGTTTCGACTTCTCGCACCCCAAGGCGCTGACCGCGGAGGAGATTGCGGACGTCGAGGCCGAAGTGAACGCGCAGATCCGCGGCAATGAAGCGGTGACGACGCGGCTGATGACTCCCGACGACGCCGTCGCGGCGGGCGCGCTGGCGCTGTTCGGCGAGAAATATGGCGACGAGGTTCGCGTGCTGTCGATGGGGCATGCCGACGACAAAAGCTATTCGGTCGAGCTGTGCGGCGGGACGCACGTCCGCGCGCTCGGCGACATCGCGTTGCTCAAGATCATCAGCGAATCGGCTGTCTCGTCGGGTGTGCGGCGTATCGAGGCGCTGACCGGCGAAGCGGCGCGCCAGTGGCTGAACGCCCGCGACGAGGCGCTGAAGGCGGCCGCGGCGGCGCTCAAGACGGCGCCTGACGATGTTCCGGCGCGCGTCGCCGCGCTGACCGAACAGCTCAAGAAGGCCGAACGCGAGCTTGCCGATGCAAAGAAGGCGCTCGCGCTTGGCGGTGCCGGCGGCAGCGGTGCGGCTGCCGGTCCGGCGATCGAGCAGGTCGGCGACACGGCGTTCCTTGCGCAGGTTGTCGACGGGCTCGATCCCAAGGAATTGCGCGGCACGGTCGATGGCCTGAAGAAGCAGGTCGGCAGCGGCGTCGCGATGCTCGTCGCGGTCAACGACGGGCGCGCTTCGGTCGCGGTCGGGGTGACCGACGACAAGACCGCCAGCCACAGCGCGGTCGATCTGGTCAAGGCCGCGGTTGCGGCGCTCGGCGGACAGGGCGGCGGCGGGCGGCCCGACATGGCGCAGGGCGGTGGTCCCGACGGCAAGGCGGCGGACGACGCCGTCGCGGCGGTGATCGCGGCGCTGGCGGCGACGATTTGAAACCGACCAGAAAGACGCGGCGCACCGATCATGCCGAACGGCTGATCGCGGCGCCGCTGGTTGACGTCTTTGCTGCCTTCACCAGCGCCGACAAGCTGGCGCGCTGGCTGCCGCCCGAGGGTGCGACGGGCGCCTTCGAGCATTGCGACCTTCGCGCCGGGGGCGGGTTCCGCCTGCGGCTGACCTTCGACGATCCCGACGTCGAGACCAAGAGCGACGACGACAGCGACGTGGTCGATGTGCACATCCCGGTTCTCGACGAAGGCCGGCTGATCGTGTGGGAGGTCGATTTCGTGTCCGACGATCCACGCTTTTCGGGGACGATGGCGATGCACTGGTATCTGTCGCGCCAGCCCGGCGGGACGCTGGTGACGATCGACGCGCATCACGTGCCGCCGGGCATCTCGGCGAAGGACCATGAGGCCGGGCTGACCAGTTCGCTCGCCAATCTGGCGACGGTGGTCGAAGGCGGGGCGGGAGGCGCATGATGCCGGTCCGACCCGTTTTGCTCGGTCTGGTCTTCTTTCTCGCTGCCGGGTGCGGCGGGGACGACGGTGGCGATCCGGCAGCGGCCGGGCAGGGCGGCTGGCGCATTCCGGCGGGGGTGTACGGCAACGTCGCTCCCGGCGAGAATGGCGGCGATCTGGGCGGGATCGAACTGTCGCTCGACAACGGCAGCGAAAGCGAAACGGTCGATTTCATCCAGTGCGAGCGCGGCTGCGACGGCGCCGTCGAGCGGCCGCTCCGCCGCGGGCTCAACGGCATCGCCTTCACGATCGACGACGGCGGCCGCACCGTCGACGTGATCGTGAACCGGGCCGGGCCGGACGCGGTGGAACTGAACGTCGATCGCGGCCGCGGGCTGGACACGCACCGCCTGCCGCGGATCCAGCGCGAGGTCGGCCTGGCCGCCGCCAGAGGCAAGACCGACGGCGCGGCTCCGCCGTCAGCGCATGACGGGCTGCTGGCGCCTAGCTCTCCACACCCCGTGCCTTCCCCCACGCCCTAGCGGCGGTGTAGCCCAGATAGCCGGTCCCGAAGAGCGCGTAGAGCGGTTCGGGAATCCCCGCGAGATAGGCGTTCATGCCGTCGGCGATCCCCTTTGCCATCTCGGGCCGCGCGGCGGCGATCAGGCCCATCGGGATCGCCCACAGCAAGAGCGCATACATGACGTAGAGGAAGCTGGGCCGCGCGCGGCTCGTCCACGGGTCGGCGCTGTTGGCTTCGGCGACGATTGCGGTCATTTGGGTGCGGATCGCCTCCATTTCCTGCGTGCCCTCGAGTTTGATCAGTTCGAGCTTGGCGCGGTCGCGCGCTTCGGGGTCGGGGATGATCTTGTCGATCAGCTTGGCGATGGGGCCAATCAGGCCTTCGATGATGCTCATGTCGATTCTCCATTTTTCCCGGAAAACTGCGGAACTTTATTCGCGATTCACCTGTTCGGCGGCGTCAGTCCTGGCCGATGCGGTTGGCCAGCCAGCCGTAGAGAAAGGCTTCCTGGCTGGGGCGGCGTTCGGCGAGCGCGATGTAGCGTTCGCCTTGCAGGGCCTCCATCGCGCGGAGGAGGACGGTTTCGCTGCCGCGCACGCGCAGAAAGGCGTCGAGCGCGGAGAGGGTGCGCGGCCCGATTGCGCGGTCGACCGCGATATCGGGATAGTCGCGCGCGGCGCGATTGAGCGCGTTGAGCGCACGCTGGAGAAAGGCGGTCGCGGTCGCGGTGCCCATGTTGACGCCGGTGTCGAACAGTTCGGCGGCGATCGCGGGGGCGCGCCGGGCGATCTGGTCGAAGCCGGGGCGGAGCCAGTAGATGCGGCGGTAGATCGCGGCCGCCTCGGCACGCGGCAGGTCGCGCATGGCTCCGGCAAAGCCCTCGGCGCGCGCGACCGCCTCGGTGATTCCCCAGCAGGTCGCGCCGCCGCGGTCGGCGGGATGGTTTACATAGCGGCCTTCGCGGTCGATGACGGCGTCGATCAGCGCCTCGGCGTCGATTTCGGTTCGGGATGGTCTGGGCATGATTCGTGTCTCCGGTTGGTTGAACCGTCAAAACGAACCATATAGGAATAAATTAGGAAAGGATTTTCGCCATGCGGGCTTTGCAGGTCAGGGAATTGGTGGAAAATCACGGCGGTGCATCGCTGGTCGAGCTGCCGGTGCCCGCGCCGGGGCCGGGCGAGGTGCGCGTGCGGGTGCGCGCGGCGGCGGTGAATTTCCCCGACCTGCTGATGACCCGCGGCGGATATCAGCTGAAGCCCGAACTGCCGTTCGTGCCCGGGCTGGAATTTTCGGGCGAGATCGAAGCGGTGGGCGAGGGCGTCGATTGCTGGCGCGCCGGCGACGCGGTGATCGGCGGCAATCGCTTCGGCGCGATGGCCGAATATGCGGTGGTGCCCGCCACGAACCTGCGCGCCAAACCCGAGCGGTTGGGGTGGAACGAGGCGGCGGCCTATGGCGTCGCCTATCTGACCGCGTGGGTCGCGCTCACCCGCTGTGCGCGGGTCGAGGCGGGCGAGTGGGTGCTCGTGCACGGCGCCGCGGGGGGCGTGGGGCTCGCGACGGTGGACCTTGCAAGGGCGCTGGGCGCGCGGGTGATTGCGGCGGCGGGGAGCGCCGGAAAGCGCGCCGCGATCGAGCGGCTTTACGCGCCCGATGCTGTGATCGCCCCCGAACCGGGGTTTCGCGAGACGGTGAAGGCGCTGACCGACGGGCGCGGCGCCGATGTTATCTTCGATCCCGTGGGCGGCGACGTCTTCGACGAATCGACCCGCTGCATCGCTTTCGGCGGCCGACTGCTGGTGGTCGGCTTTGCGTCGGGGCGGATTCCCGACGTGTCGGTGAACATGCCGCTGATCAAGGGGTTCGCGGTCGTCGGGGTGCGCGCGGGCGAATATGGCCGCCGCTTTCCCGATCGCGGCGCCGAAAATATCGCGGCGATCGACGCGCTGGCGGCGCAGGGGCGGATCCGTCCGCACGTCCACGCCGTGCTCGATCTGGCCGAATGGCGCGCGGGTTTTGCGATGCTCGAACGGCGCGAGGTGGTGGGCAAGGTGATCCTGACCCCCTGAAGCGCACGTGCCGACGCAATCGCGTCGCGAAGCGCCGGGCGGCCGCTACGATGATCCTGCGACAGGGAATGTGCAACCGGGCGCCGTGGCTTCGGCCCGACGACCCGCGATCCTATCGAGAGGAAATGACGTGAAGACAATGATGATGGTCGCAGCCTCGCTCGTCCTTGCCGCCCCCGCGGTGCAGGCCGCCGAACCGGCGAAGGACGGCGGCGGCATGCTCGCCAAGGCCGACGCCAACGGCGACGGCAGGCTCGACAAGGCTGAACTCACCAAGCTGTTCGAGGCGCGTGCCGCGAAGAGGGGCGACACCGCGCCGGTCGACCCGGCCAAGGTCGACGCCTTTTTCCAGAAGGCGGACGCGAACGGCGACGGCGGAATCGATGCGGGCGAACTCGCGGCGTTGCGCGCTGCGAATGAGGCGAAACCCGCGGCCGAAAAATAACGAAAAGCTGTGGCGGCGCGGTCGGGCGCGCCGCCACAGCCCTTCGCCCAGAACAGCGTCCGGATCGGATTGGCCGGATCGCGCCCGGCGGGGCGATCGACCATGCTCAACGGCGGCGCGCGCAGGAAATAGAGGGCCATCGCATCCAGCCGCACGGGTACCAGCGCGGCGACGGGGCCAGCCGGCATCGGCCGGATGAGGCTTTCCCTTCGGCCCCCGACAGGGCAAGCTGCCGGTGAAAGCGCCGGGGGAGCATGGCGATGCGCAAACCGAGAAGGAAACGGGGAAGCTTGCGGCCGGGATGGGGCGTCGATCCCGATGGGCGCGGGGATTTCCCCGACGATGCGAGCGTCGCGCGCGATCTGGCGGCGTGGCGGCGGCGCGGGCGCATCCGCGGCGTGATCGCGTTGCTGCTGCTCGGACTCGTCGCCTGGTTTCTGGTCCCCTCGATCCTGTCCTATCAGGACAAGCGCGACGAATGGACGCGCCTCGTCCGCGCCGGCGGGGGCGAGGTCAGGTATATGGGCGCGCGATTCGGGCGCTGCTGGAGCCAGCCGCGCCTTGCCCGCAAGGGCGGCATTCCGGTCGGGCAGGGCGCCCGGGTCGAGGTCGTCGCGCGCGAGCAGGGCTGGGCGCTGATCGACCGTTTCGGCAATCCGTGCTGGATTCCCGAATGGACGCTGATCGACAAGCCGGTCGACTGGAAGATCCTCCACAGCCGCGGTTACGATCATTATGCGAAGGAGCCCGAAGGCTGGTACGACGCGCAGGTCGCGGCGACATGCGCTGCGAGCTGGTCGAACGGCGCGAGCTGCTGGATCAATGACCAGATGGGCGGGACGCGGCGGCTGCCTTAGGACCCCCGGAGCTGCCGGCGCGCGTTCGGGTGGAGGATGGTGTCCAGCAGTTCGTCGGTCGAGGTGCAGTTTTCGCGCAGGTCGGCGAGGACATCGTCGGCGCCGGTCGTTTCGAACCGTGCAGCGAAGCCGCTGTCGCCCGGCGGTCGGGGCAGTTCGACCGCGAAGCGGCGCGACGCGGCGAGCCGCTCGACGAAGGCCGGTGAAGTTGCCGCCCCGGCGTCGGCGAAGTCGATGCGCGTGTCGGTGACGCCGACGTCGGCCTCGCTCGCGGGGCTGTCGTCGAACTCCAGCCTGGCGCGGGCGCGCGGCGCCGGGCCGAAGGACTGGTCGGCGACCAGCCGCACCGCGATCGGCTCGCCGGGTTTGCAAAGCATGTAGAGATGGCTGCCGCCGTCCTCGGCGGCGAGGCGGTAGCGGCGCGTGAGATCGTCTCTTTCGTGATCGACGAGATCGTCGGCCTGCCAGCCCGGCGGCTCGTGCCGGGACCACAGCAGGAAGCCGCCCAGCGCGAGCATGCCGACGAGGCCGGTGACGACGAACCAGATCGCGCGATCCATGCGCAAGGCATAGCATGGCGGCGCGGCGCCGCAAGGCGATTGCCCCGCGGGCCTTCGATGCTGGTAGAAGAGAAATTGGTCGGGACGAGAGGATTCGAACCTCCGACCCCCACACCCCCAGTGTGATGCGCTACCAGGCTGCGCTACGTCCCGACCGGCCCGATTGGGCAGGCGAGGCCCCTAGCGCGGTCCGCGCGGCGATGCAAGCGGCGAGGTGCACGGCGTGCATATTCGCTGTCCGTCGTCTTGAAGTCGGGCGCTGCCGCCCCATTTCGACGCGGCCGGACGCGGGGGACGGCGCGCAGCCGCCGGTTGCGCCTTGCGCCCCCGCGTGATAGGCGCCGCGCCATTATCTTGCGTGCCGGTCCGGGTGGGGCGGCGCTGCTTTCGAACGGAAAGATTCTCATCGATGTCGACCAATTTGCTTCTGACCCAGGCGGCCGGATCGGGCGGCGGGGCCGCCGGTTTGCTGATGCTGGCACCCTATCTGCTGATCTTCGTGGTCTTCTGGTTCTTCCTGATCCGCCCGCAGCAGGTGCGGATGAAGGAGCATCGCGCCAAGATCGCCGCGGTCAAGCCGCGCGACCAGGTCGTGACCGGCGGCGGCATCGTCGGCAAGGTCACGCGCGTCGACGATGATTTCGCCGACGTCGAAATCGCCCAGGGGGTCAAGATCAAGGTCGTCAAGTCGACCCTGTCGGACGTCTTGCAGCCCGGCGCCAAACCCGCCAACGATTGATGCCGCGGCGCCCGCCGCCCGGCGGGCCCCGATAGACCGGACCAAAGCCTATGCTCGATTTCCCGCGCTGGAAAACCGTCGGCATCAGCATCCTCCTGCTGCTCGGCATCCTCTTTTCGATCCCCAGCTTCCTGCCGCAAAAGACCTTCGACAGCTTGCCGGGCTTTGCGCAGATCAAGGTCAACCTCGGCCTCGACCTTGCCGGCGGCAGCCATCTGCTGCTCGAAGCCGATCTCGCCGACCTCAACAAGACCCAGCTCACCAACATGGAAAAGACCGTGCGCGCGGCAATGCGCGGCGAGCAGGGCCCCGACGACGATATCGCGATCGGCGATTTCAAGGCGTCGGGCAGCACGATCAGCTTCCTCGTGCGCGACCAGACGCAACTCGACGACGCGCGCGATCGCTTGTTCAAGGAAACGCAGGGCGCGAGCATGACCGGTCAGCGCGACTGGCGGATCGACGTCGTCGACACGACGCGGATCGTCATGACGCTGACCGCCGCGGGCCGCGACCAGGCGGTGAAGCGCGCGATGGACACCGCGCGCGACATCGTCGACCGCCGCGTCAACGCGCTCGGCACGCGCGAACCGACGATCATCCGCGAAGGCAATGATCGTATCGTCGTGCAGGTGCCGGGGCTTCAGGACCCGAAGGCGCTCAAGGATCTGATCGGCAAGACCGCGCGGCTCGAATTCCGCATGGTCGACCCCAATGGTGACATCAACGCCGCGCTCGCGGGCAATGTGCCCGTCGGCAGCGAACTCGTTCCTTATGCGCCGGGCGAAGGCTATGGCCAGCCGGGCGAGGTGCTGCGCCGGCAGGTGATGATCAGCGGCGACCAGCTGATCGACGCCAAGCAGGAATTCAACCAGAACCAGCAGCCGGTCGTGTCGATCCGCTTCGATTCGGCGGGGTCGAACACTTTCGCGCGCGTCACCGGCCAGAATGTCGGCAAGCGCTTTGCGATGGTGCTCGACGGCAAGGTCTTGTCGGCGCCGTCGATCAACGAACCGATCCTCGGCGGCAGCGCCCAGATTTCGGGCAGCTTCTCGGTCCAGAGCGCCAATGCGCTCGCGATCTCGCTGCGCTCGGGCTCGCTGCCGGTGAAGATGGACGTCGTCGAGGAACGCACCGTCACCCCCGAACTCGGTCAGGATTCGATCGAGAAGGGCGTGATCGCCGGCATCATCGCGACGGTGTCGGTGCTGGTTCTGATGCTCGTCGTCTATGGCCGTTTCGGCATCTATGCGAACATCGCGCTGATCTTCAACGTGTTCCTGATCATCGCGATCATGGCGGCATTCAACGCCACGCTGACCTTGCCCGGCATCGCCGGCTTCGTGCTCACGATCGGCGCCGCGGTCGACGCGAACGTGCTGATCAACGAGCGTATCCGCGAAGAGCTCAAGCGCGGGCGAAAGATATTCCAGGCGGTCGAACTCGGCTATACCGAGGCGAGCCGGGCGATCTTCGACGCCAACGTCACCAACGTGATCGCGGCATCGCTGATGTTCTTCTTCGGGTCGGGCCCGATCAAGGGCTTCGCGGTCGTGCTGACGATCGGCATCGTCACCAGCGTCTTCACCGCCGTCACCGTCACGCGCATGTTCGTCGCCCACTGGCTGCGCACCAAGCGTCCGACGACGATCAACATTTAAGGGAGCGATACGATGCGCTTGCTCAAACTCGTCCCCGACGACACCAATTTCGACTTCCTGCGCTGGCGCAAGGTCGCGTCGTTCATGAGCTTTTTCCTCGTCGCGATCTCGATCGCGCTGGTGGCGGTGAAGGGGCTCAATCTCGGCGTCGATTTCGTCGGCGGGCAGTCGGTCCGCGTCGAATTTCCGCAGGCGATGCCGCCGATCGAGGATATCCGCGACAAGGTCGATGCGATCGGGCTCGGCGATCCGACGATCCAGCAGTTCGGGTCGGACAAGGCGGTGTCGATCCGTACCGCGCTACCCGAAGGCGACAAGGCGGCCGCCGACCGCGCGGGCGAACAGCTTGTCACGGGTATCCAGAAGGCTTTCCCGACCGCCAAGACGGGCACCGTCGAGACCGTGTCGGGCAAGGTGTCGGAGGAGTTGCTGCGCACCGGCGCCATCAGCCTCGGGCTCGCGATGCTGGGCATCTCGATCTACATCTGGATCCGCTTCGAATGGCAATTCGGGGTCGGGGCGCTCGGACGCCTGTTTCACGAGGTCGCGCTGACCTTTGGCTTTTTTGCGGTGACGCAGATCCAGTTCGACCTCAACAGCGTCGCGGCGCTGCTGACGATCGTCGGCTATTCGCTCAACGACACGATCGTGGTGTACGACCGCGTCCGCGAAAATCTGAAAAAATACCGCAAGATGGAAATTATTCCGCTGCTCAACCTGAGCATCAACGAGACGCTGTCGCGCACGGTCATGACCACGCTCGCGATGGTGCTCGCGCTCGGCATGCTGCTGATCTTCGGCCCCGACGTGATCTTTGGCTTTACCGCCGCGATGCTGTTCGGCGTGTTCGTCGGCGGTTATTCGTCGGTGCTGATGTCGACGCCGGTGCTCGTGTGGCTGAAGGTCGGTCCCGACAGCTTCATTCCGCGCACGAGTTCGGGCATCGACGGCGGCGAACGCGTCGAGCGCAAGGACGACGGCGCGGTCGTCTGACCGGGCGCGCGTACGAACGAGAGACCGCAAGGGGGGCTTCGGCCCCCCTTATTTTTGCGCGCAGCGGCGCAGATGCTCCGCAAGTTCGCGGCCGTTGCGGTCCCAGTCAAAACGACCGCCAAGGCTTGCCGCGACATCGCCAGACAAAGGCGGGTTGGCCAGAATCGCGTGCACCGCATCGGCGATCGCACCCGGTGTGCGCGCGACGATCCGGCCTGTCACCGGTGCGGTGACAAGCTCGGCGGCGCCGCCAGCGTCGCTGATCACGATCGGAGTGCCGCATGCGAGCGCTTCGACCCAGGCATTGGCGAGGCCTTCGCTGACAGAGGGCATGACGACCGCGTCGGCGGCGCGATAGAGTTGCGGCAGGTCGGCATTGGCGACCGGGCCGAGCAGGTGGACGCGATCGGCGAGCCCCAGCCGCGCGGCGAGGGCGCGATAGTCGCGCTCGGCGTCGCCTGCGCCGGCGAGCCAGTAATGGACGCCGGGCAGCGCCGCGAGCGCCTCGATCACCAGCGCCTGCCCCTTGCGCGGGATGAGAGCGCCGACGGTGAGGATGGCGGGGGTATCGTCCATGCCGAGCGTCGCGCGCGCGGCGGCGCGGTCGCCGGGATGAAAGCGCGCGGTGTCGATGCCGGTGTAGTGGACCGCGATCTTCTGCGCGTCGATGCCGATCGCCGCCATGTCGCGTCGCATCGCGTCGGAGACCGCAAGCAGGCCCGCGGCCTCGCCGGCGGCTTCGAGCAGCTGCGGCGCGGTGGCTGGCGCATGGCCGAAATGGCTGATGTCGGCGCCGCGCGCCTTGACGGAAAAGGGCAGGGCGAGCGTTTCCGCAACATACATTGCGGCGGGGCCGTCGGGGTAGAAGAATTGCGCGTCGACGACGTCGAAGGTGGAACCGTCCACGGCATGCAGCACGGCTTGGCAGATCGCCATCGGGTTTCGCTTCGCGCCGATCCTGGGGATCAGGGTGAAGCGCGGACGAAGAACGGTGAGGCCGTTCCACTCTTCCCTGAGCGGAAGCGCGCGCAGCGCGCGGTAGCGGGGATGGAGCGAGAGCGGGAAGGGCGGCAGCCCGACCGGCGCGACGATGGTAAGGTCGATCCCGGGCTGAGCGGCAAGCGCACGCAGGCTCTTTTCGACGAACAGCCCGAAATTGGGACGCGCGGTGTCGGGGAAGAGCGTGGCGATCGAGAGGACGCGAAGCGGAGCCGTCATGCGCGGTCCATTCCCCGTTCGTACCGAACTTGTCGAAGCACTTTCTTCCTTTCGACGCCCGCGGAACGGGCGGCCCTTCGGCAAGCGCAGGGCAACGGGTTTTCAGAGGCTCCGGATCAGCCGCACCGCGACCGCGGCCCATGGCGGATTGCTGACGACCTGCTGACGCTGGCCGACGCCGAACGGCAGCAAGTGGAGTTTTTCGCCGTCGACGTTGAGCAGTCGCGCGAAGACGAAGCGGCCCGCGGGCCGGGGGACGAGCAGGTCGCGGTTGAGCACGCTGCCCCAGTCGCCGTCGAGGCGGCGGCACCAGATTTCGTCGCCGGCGCGATAGTCGCCGATCGACGAGGTGACGCGCACCGCGACCATATCCTCGGCGGGGCGCGCGGTGAGCGCCTGTTCGACGCGCGTCGGCGCCTCGACCCCGTCGGCGCCGAGCAGCGCGGTGATGGTGAGCTGGGTATCTTGCGGCAGCTGGACGAGGTCGGCGGCATCGACCCCGAGCGCCTTGGCGATGCGGTTCATCCAGCCGAGCGACAGCGTGCGGGTGCCCGTTTCGAGGCGGCCGATCGTCTGCGCCGTTGTCGGCGGGTCGCAACGCTGGGCGACCTCGTCCAGCGTCAATCCCTTGGCGCGGCGAACGGCGCGGATGCTGTTGATCATGGCGATCCCTTACGGATGTTTGATAACCAAATCGGTTTCTTCTTTCCTAAATTATAATCCACTGTCAAGCCCGATTCGCTTGTCCGAGGAGAATTGCATGCCCCGCCGCCGACTCGAAACGCGCGTTCATCCCGATGACCGGCTCGATCCGGCGAAGGCGGGACCGCAGGTGATGCGACATGTCACGGTCAATGTCACCGAAAGCCCGATCGCCTGGCTCGCGGCGCGGGGGCATCTGGACGAGGTGCAATTGCGCGCGGGCGAGCGTCTGCGCGCCGATTATGAGCGCGCGGGGCTCGCTGCGCGGGTCACGATGCGCTGGGACGCAGCGCCGCCGGCGCGCGGTCGCGGCGGAGCATGCGCGGCGAACGCGTCGCTGGCACGCATCGACGCGCACCGGCGCTTTCACGCCGCGCTCGATGCGGCGGGGCCGGGGCTTGCCGACATCTGCTGGCGCGTGATCTGCGCGGGCGATGGCATTGGCTGTGCCGAGAAGGGGCTGGGCTGGCCCGCGCGGTCGGGCAAGCTGGTGCTGGGGCTCGCGCTCGACCGGCTGGCGCGCTTCTACGGGACGGGGTGAGGTCAGCCGAAGATTTTTCCAATTCCCACTTCTTCATCGAGGTAGGTATTTGCCACGCGGCGGGATTTGAACATGTAGATCGAGCAAAGCAGCGGGAATCCAGCCCAGAGAAGAATTTGCTCAACCTTCTTCGCGTCAAGGTCAAATGACGGGAATAAGGTGATGATCAGAGCGAGTTGTAGAAGCACGGGCATGAAGGCGACGAGCCATACTCCCAATGCCACAACCCGAATCGTTGACCGCCGGCGAACAAAGAGCAAGCGGTGGGTTAGAAACAGACACCCGCCGATGCCGAACGCCGCGATTGACCAATTGCAGAACTCATAGGTCGTCCAAATAGACCCTAGGCTCTGTTTGGTCTGTACGTCGACAGTCAGGGACGCCGACACGTCAAGAAATTGAGTGACCGGCCTAAAGATTCCGAGATAGCCAACAAGCGGTATGAGCCAGCCGCCGATGCCGTGCGGTTTCGATTTTTGAATAATCGTCACGCGGTTCTCTCGTTTAGCGAAACGCGGGTAGTGAGCATGATAGCCGCTCGCTTTTCGATTCAGATATCATAGATGAAGCGCCTCGACGGCCTCCGCAAGTTCCAGCCAGCGATCCTCCGCTGCGGCCTTTTCGTCGCGCAGCGCGTCGAGCTTTTCGGTGAGTGTCGTGAAACGCTTGTGATCGCGGGTGAAGAGGGCGCCGTCGGACAGGTCGTTTTCGATCCCGGCCATTTCCTTTTCGATCGCCTCGATCCGCGCGGGCAGCAGGTCGTAGTCGCGCTGGTCCTTGTAGCTCAGCTTCTTGCGCGCCTGCGGGGGCGGAGGGGCGCTTTCGGTCGAGGTCGATTTGACCTTGGCCGCGTTCGGCTTGACCCGCTTGGCTTCCCAGTCGGCATAGCCGCCGGCGACGATGTCGACCTTGCCCGATCCGTCGAGCCCGAGCGTCACGGTGACGGTGCGGTCGAGGAAGTCGCGGTCGTGGCTGACGAGCAGCACGGTGCCGGCATATTCGGCGATCACTTCCTGGAGCAGGTCGAGCGTTTCGAGGTCGAGGTCGTTGGTCGGCTCGTCGAGCACGAGCAGGTTCGATTCGCGGGCGAATTCGCGCGCGAGCAGCAGCCGCGAGCGTTCGCCGCCCGACAGCGCGCCGACGCTCGCCTCGACGACGCCGGGATCGAAGAGAAACTCTTTCAGATAGCCCTGGATGTGCTTCTTCACCCCGCGCACCTCGACCCAGTCGCCGCCGTCGGCGAGGACGTCGCGGACGCGTTTGTCGGGAGAGAGCAGGCTGCGCTGCTGGTCGATGATGATGCCGTCGAGCGTCGGGGCGAGCGCGATGCTACCCTCGTCGGGCTCGATTTCGCCGGTAAGCAGCTTGAGCAGGGTCGATTTGCCCGCACCGTTCGCGCCGACGATGCCGATGCGGTCGCCGCGCTGGACGCGGAAATCGAAATTCTTGATGATCGTCCGGTTGCCGAAGGATTTGGTGACATTTTCGGCGACGATCACCGACTTCGAACGCACATCGTCGTTGGCGAGCCCCAGCTTGGCCACGCCGGGACCGCCGACCATCGCGGCGCGTGCGGCGCGCATTTCCTTCAGCTTTTCGAGCCGGCCCTGGTTGCGCTTGCGGCGCGCGGTGACCCCGCGTTCGAGCCAGTGCGCCTCGAGCCGCAGCTTCGAATCGAGCTTCTGCGCGGCGCGCGCCTCCTCGGCATAGACCGCCTCGGTCCATTCCTCGAAGCCGCCGAAGCCGATTTCCTTGCGGCGGATGCTGCCGCGATCGAGCCACAGGGTCTGGCGCGTCAGGCGCGTGAGGAAGGTGCGGTCGTGGCTGATCGCGACGAAGGCGCCGGTGTAGCGTGCGAGCCACGATTCGAGCCAGTCGATCGCGGCGAGGTCGAGGTGGTTGGTCGGCTCGTCGAGCAGCAGCACGTCGGGGTTCTGCGCGAGCGCGCGGGCGATCGCGGCGCGGCGGCGCTCGCCCCCCGACGCGCTCGATGCCGTGCGGCTCATGTCGATCCCGAGCTGGTCGGCGATCGCCGCGACCTCATGTTCGGCGGGAGCGTCCTCGCCGGCGATCGCGAAGTCCATCAGCGTGTCGAACGCCGAAAGGTCGGGTTCCTGTTCGAGCAGCACGACATGCGTGCCCGGAACGATCGTGCGCTTGCCCTTGTCGGCGTCGATGCGACCGGCGAGCAGCTTGAGCAGGGTCGTCTTGCCCGCGCCGTTGCGGCCGATCAGCGCGAGCCGGTCGCGTGCGCCGACATAGATGTCGAGGCCCTGGAACAGCCAGCCGCTGCCCTGCACGAGGCCGAGGCCCTCATAAGATAAGATCGGTGCTGCCATGATGAACGGCTCGCTACTGAGGTGTTCAGCGTGATGCAAGCGCCGTCGGGGCAAAGGCCGGAACGCGCCCGCTCCGTCTGCGTTACGGGGCGGGAATTCATCACGGCCGGACAACTGGCCACAGGAGAAGAATATGACGAAGCAGATGCTCGCCGCTATGGCCAGTGGACTCGCGCTGATGGCGGCAACGCCCGCGCTCGCGCAGCAGCAGGGAGGTGCGACGGTGACGACGGCGACGGTGCAGGGACCGATATTGAGCTTTTCGGTGAACGAAGAGGTGCGCTCGCGCCCCGACCAGGCGACTGTGGGCGCCGGGGTACAGACGACCGCCCCGACCGCGGTCGAGGCGATGCGGCTCAACGCCGCGGCGATGGACAAGCTGATCGCGGCCGCCAAGGCGCGCGGGATCAAGGCCGAGGATATCCAGACGAGCGGCATCAGCCTGTCGCCGCAGTACGACTATAACAATCGCGGCGACGGCCAGCCGCCGCGCTTCATCGGCTATCAGGTCAACAACAATGTGCGCGCGACGACGTCGAAGATCGACGACGTCGGCCCGCTGCTCGATGCGCTGGTCGCGGCGGGCGGCACCAACATCGACGGCCCCTGGTTCGGCATGAAGGACCCCGACGCACAGCTCGTCGGCGCGCGCGGCGCGGCGATCAAGGCGGCCGAGGCGAAGGCGGCCGATTATGCGCGGCTCGCGGGCTATCGCGGCGCTGAGCTGGTGTCGATCGGTGAGGGCGGCTTCAACGGGCCGCAGCCGCCGATGCCGATGGTGCGCCTGCAGGCGATGGACGCGGCCGGCAAGGCGACCCCGGTCGAACCCGGGCAGGTCGCAAACACGCTGACGCTGAGCTTCCAGTACCGGCTGGTGAAGTAAACGGATCGGGGGCGGCCTCAACCGCCCCCGATTTCCGTGCGTGTCGAACGGTTTTGAGGGCGTCCGTTTAGCCCAGTTCCCCCTCCGCCCACGGCCATGGGCGTTCGCGGAACCATTTGGTGATGATATATTTGCGCCCTTTGCGCACCTTCATCCCGTGGTGGAGCGTGTCGGGGTTGGGCCGACCGTCGGCAAGGACATTGTTCCACGCGAGCAGCTTGCCCGTTTCGGGCTGGTGCATCTTGCCCGTCGCGAGAAAGCGCGTCGCGCCGCCCGCGGGCGGTTCGTTGAGGTAGATCATCAGCGTCCAGCTGCGCTGGCCCGGCACTGCGCAATAGGTTTCCCAGTCGGCACCGTGCGGGTCGAAATAGTCGGTGTGTGCCTTGAATTCCTCGCCCGCGCCGTAGCGCTGGCCCTGCATCGGTTCGCCAAATTCGAGCGGGATGCCGGTCAGGTCGTGCAGCCGCCGGTTGAGCGCAGCGACAAGCGGGTCGCGATGGTCGAGGTCGCAGGTCGAACTGGTGCGGAACGCCTCGTCGCCATTGGGGTCGGCGATCGTCGAGGGGCGCGCGTCGCGATCGATCCGATCGATCAGCGCGGCGCAGCTTTCGGCGTCGAGGAAATGCGGCAGCATGAATTGCGCCAGCTTTTGCGTCGGCGCGCGGCGGATGTCCGGGACGGCGGCGAGCCTTTCGGCGGTGCGATCGGCGCCCGAAGTGGCCATATCGACGGTCTTGTCGGTCATGGTCCATGTTTAGGGGGCATATGTGACACGAACAATGCTTGACGAACCGGGTGTTGCACGCCTATCGCCGCGCGCTGTCGAGGCGGCTTCCCGCACGGCATGTGGCGACCATAGCTCAGTTGGTTAGAGCGCCGGTTTGTGGTACCGGAGGTCGCGGGTTCGAGCCCCGTTGGTCGCCCCATTTCTCCCGATATTCGAACGATGGCCCGACCGGCGTCGAATCGGCGTGACTCAAAATCGCAGACCGATTATTACTCCTGCACGCAATTTTTTAACGTGAGGAGGCGCCGATGTCCGCCGTATGGGATTTCGCCGATTTCGACGATCATGAACATGTCCACATGTTCCGCGACCGCGCCAGCGGGCTGACCGCGGTGATCGCGGTCCATTCGACCCATCTCGGCCCCGGCGCGGGCGGCGTGCGATACTGGCATTATCCGCAGCGCGCCGCGGCGATCACCGATGCGCTGCGTCTGTCGCGCGGCATGAGTTACAAGAATGCAATGGCGGGGCTGCCGCTGGGCGGTGGCAAGGGCGTGATCCTCGCCGACGAACAGGGGACGAAGACCCCCGAACTGCTCGCCGCCTTCGGGCGCGCGGTCGAGTCGCTCGGCGGCGCCTATGTCACCGCCGAGGATGTCGGCATTTCCGACGCCGACATGGTCGAGATCGCCCGGCAGACGAAGCATGTCAGCGGGCTGCCGGTGGCGAGCGGGGCCGCCGCGGGCGGCGATCCCGGGCCGTTCACGGCACTGGGTGTCTATCTGGGTATCAAGGCTGCGATCCGCGAGGCGCTCGGCACCGACAGCGCCGCGGGCGTGCGCGTCGCGATCCAGGGCGTCGGCAGCGTCGGCGGCAATGTCGCGCGCCAGCTCGCCGCCGAGGGCGCGAAGCTGACGCTCGCCGACGTCAATCTGGCGCGCGCCAAGGCGCTCGCCGAGGAACTGGGGGCCGATCTGGCCGATTCGGCCGCCATCATGGAAATGGAAGCCGATGTGCTGAGCCCCAATGCGTTGGGCGCGGTGCTCAGCGAGGCCAGCATCGACAAGCTGCGCGTCGCGGTCGTCGCGGGGGCGGCGAACAATCAGCTCGCGACCGCCGCCGATGGCGCGCGCATCCACGACCGCGGGATCGTGTACGCCCCCGACTATGTGATCAACGCGGGCGGCATCATCAATGTCGCGCTCGAATATCTGGGGCAGGGCAGCCGCGAAGAGGTCGAGAGCCGTATCGCGCTCATCCCCGGCCGGCTCGCTGATATCTGGGCCGAGAGCAAGGCCAGCGGCACGCCGGCATCGGTCGTCGCCGACCGCATGGCGCAGAAGCTGATCGGACGGGGGTAGCCCCGCCCGGGGCCCTCGCGGTTCGCGGGACGGGGAGGGTGGCGCAGTCGGCAAATTCGGCTAAGCCGCTTGCAATGAAGCGGCATCTCTATCTGATCGGCGGCTGGCTGTCGCTCGCACTGGGGGCGGTCGGGGCGGTGCTGCCGCTGCTGCCGACGGTTCCCTTCGTGATCCTCGCCGCCTTCTGTTTTGCGCGCTCGTCGCCGCGGCTCGAGGCGTGGCTGGTGACGCATCCGGCGTTCGGCCCGCATATCGTCGCCTGGCGCGACAAGGGCGCGATCAGTCGCAAGGGCAAGCTCGCGGCGACGCTGGCGTTCGCCGCGAGCATCGTCCTCGCGCTGATCGTCGCCCCCTGGCCGTGGATGCTGGCACCGATCGTCGCGGCGGCGATCGGCGGAACATGGATCTGGACCCGGCCCGAGGGGTGAGGCGGGCACCACGCCGCTTCCGGCGCTGCGGCCTGCGCGGACTCAATCCCAGTCGAGGGCGCCCTTTTTCCATTCGTAGATGAAGCCGATGGTCAGGATGCCGAGGAAGACCATCATCGCGCCCCACGCCTGCCAGCCGAGATCGAGGACGGTGACCGCCCAGGGGAACAGGAATGCCGCTTCGAGGTCGAAGATGATGAACAGGATGGCGACGAGGTAGAAACGCACGTCGAACGGGCGCCGCGGCGCTTCGAAGGCGGGGAATCCGCATTCATATTCGCTGAGCTTCTCGGGATCGGGCGCGTGGGTGCGCGTCGCGCGCGACACCGCCATCGGCAGGAAAACGAACAGCGCCGACAGGAGCAGCGCGATCCCGAGAAAGATCAGGATGGGAAGATAGTCGGTGAGCGCGAAGCTCGCGGGTTCGATGGCGGTGGCGACGGCGGACGCGGGTTTGGCGGACATGCGGGCTCCTGTGGGTGGGAGCCGGGCCGTCCCGGGCTTGAACCTGCGGCAGGCAGGGGAGGACGTGGCCTCGCTCGATGATCGGAAATGTCAGGCGGGCGAAGACAGTTTCATCAGCACCAGTCCCGACACGATCAGCACCGCGGCGCCGATTCGCATCGCGCTCGCCTGCTCGCCCAGCACCATGATGCCGACCAGAAAGGCGCCGACCGCGCCGATGCCCGTCCAGATGGTGTAGGCGGTGCCGAGCGGCAGCGATTTCATCGACAACGACAGCAGGGCAAAGCTCGCGACCATCGTCACCAGCGTGATCACCGACGGCACGAGCCGGGTGAAACCTTCCGATTGCTTCATGGAAAACGCCCAGACGATTTCGAGCAGTCCGGCGATAGCGAGATATATCCAGGCCATTGGGGGCAGCCTCCTTCAAAAGCTGCCGGGCCGTCCCGGACATGTTCGACCCGCGGCACGCGCGGGCGAGGACGTGGCCTCTGTTTCCGACCTGGCAGGGGCAGCAGGACTCGAACCCGCGACCCTCGGTTTTGGAGACCGATGCTCTACCAACTGAGCTATACCCCTAGGCCGGAGTGCGCCCTTAGCGGGACTGTGGCGGCGGGGCAAGCGGAATGGCGACAAACGATGGACCCTTCGCTTGCAAAGCATCGCCGCCCTGATATGCGCCTTTGCAGATGACCGCCGTTCCCGCCTCCGATCCCCCGCAGCATTATCTCGGCGGAATCGCGCTCCGGTTGCTCGCGATGCTCAGCCTGTCGCTGATGTTCGTGCTGGTCAAATATATTGCCGAGGCGGGAATCCACATCGTCGAGAGCCTGTTCTGGCGGCAGGCGGTGGTGCTGCCTCTGCTCGCGGTCTGGGCGCTGACGCACGGCGGGCTCGGGATGTTCGCGACGCACCGCATCGGCATCCATGCGCGTCGCGCCGCGATGGGGTTGACCGGCATGGCGCTCAATTTCGGCGGCATGATCTTCCTGCCGATGGCCGAGGCGACGACGATCAACCTGTCGGTGCCGATCATCTGTGTCTTCCTTGCCGCTGCACTGCTCGGCGAACGTGTCGGGTGGCAGCGCTGGGGTGCGGTGATCGTCGGCTTCGTCGGGGTGCTGGTCGTGCTCAATCCGACGACGCTGCTGATGAACGGCTTTGCGGGCGATCACGGGCTCGGCACGCTGATCGCGCTCGGCGGCGCGATGATGACCGCGCTGATCACGATCCAGGTCCGCGACCTCGGCCGCACCGAAAGCGCGCTGACGATCGTCTTCTGGTTCAGCCTCATCTCGCTGGTGCCGCTCGGACTGGCGCTTCCCTTCGTGATGTTGCCGCACAGCGGCGGCGAATGGGGGCTGCTGGTCGGTCTGGGGCTGCTCGGCGCGGTGGCGCAGCTGTCGCTTACCGGCGCGCTGCGCCTTGCGCCGGTGTCGGTGGTGACCCCGATGGATTATTCGAGCCTGCTGTGGTCGATCGCCTGCGGCTGGTGGTTCTTCGGCACGCTGCCCGCCGAGACGACGTGGGTCGGCGCCCCGCTGATCGTCGCCAGCGGCCTGTTCATCGCGTGGCGCGAGCATCGGCTGCACATCGAACGACAGAAGGATATTCCCGCATGACCCTTCCGATCCTCTATCATTGCGCCGACGCGCGTTCGCTGCGCTGCCTGTGGGCGGCCGAAGAAGCGGGGCTCGAGATCGATCTGCGCGTCCTGCCCTTTCCGCCGCGCGCCTTTGCGCCCGACTATCGCCCGGTGAATCCGCTGATGACGGTGCCCGGCTGGGTTGAGGACGGCCGGTTGATGACCGAATCGGCGGCGATCTGCGAGCGCATCGCCGAAGGAACGGCGCTCGAGGTCCGCCGCGACGAGCCCGATTATTGGGACTGTCGCAACTGGCTCCACCGCAGCGACGCGACGCTGACCTTTCCGCTCGCGATCATGCTGCGCTACACGCGCGTCGAGCCGCCCGAGCGGCGGCTCGCGCAGGCGGTCGACGACTACAAGGCCTTCTTTGGCGGGCGCGCGAAAAGCATCGAGGCGGCGCTCGCCGACGGGCGCGACTGGCTCGTCGCGGGGCGCTTCACCATCGCCGATATCGCGATCGGATACGCCGCCTTCCTCGCGACCACGCTCGGGGCCGACGATGTGCTCGGCGAAGCGACGAAGGCCTGGCTGGCGCGCTGCATCACGCGCGAGGCTTTTGTTCGCGCGCGGACGCGGCAGAAGGCGGGCTGACATGGACCTCGGGCTGGCAGGCGAAGCGATCGTCATCGTCGGCGGCACGCAGGGGATGGGCTATGCGACGGCGGCGCAGCTCGTGCGCGAGGGTGCGCGAATCGCGCTGATTGCACGCGACACGGCGCGCGGCGAAGCCAAGGCGGCGGCGCTCCGCGCACTCGGCGGCGAGGTGATCGTGCGCGGCGCCGACGGCACGCAGGGCGGCGAGGTCGAAGCCGCCATCCGGTCGGCAGCCGATCATTTCGGCGGGCTCTACGGGCTCGCGGTCACCGCCGGCCCGGTGCTCAGCCACGGCGGTTTCGAGGAACAGGACGACGCCGTCTGGGCGGCGAGCTTCGAGGCGGTGCTGATGACCAGCGTTCGCGCGTGCCGCGCCGCGCTGCCGGTCATCGCCGACTGCGGCGGCGGGGCGGTGGTGCTCACCGCTTCCTATTCGACCCGCGCGGCGGCGGCGCACCTCTATCCCTATGTCGCCATGAAATCGGGGATCGCGGCGCTGTCGAAGAATCTGGCGATGGCCTATGGTCCCCGGGGCGTGCGCGTGAACTGTGTCGCGCCGGGGGCGGTCGCGACCGAGGCGCTGACGGGGGCGAGCGAACAGGCGGTGGCGGCCTATGGCGGCGACTCCGACGAAGCGCTCGACCGCTGGATGACCGAGCAGTGGGGCATGAAGGTCGCGCTGGGGCGCGTCGGTCGCCCGCACGAACTCGCCGACCTCTTCGCCTTCCTGCTGTCGAAGCGCGCGGGGTACATGACCGGCGCGATCATCAACCAGGATGGCGGAACACAATTTTTCTGACGGTGCCGCGTCGCGGACGATGGGGCGCGCGTGACGGACCCGAGCGGGGTGGTTCTAACGCGCGTCCGAAAGCGCTAGGACAGGTGCATGACCATCCCCGCCGACGCCCCGATCCTGACCGCCGCTGCGATGCGCGCCGCCGAAGCGGCGTGCGCAGGGGCGGGGACGTCGCTTGCCGAACTGATGGCGCGCGCGGGCGCGGCTGTCGCCGATCTGGCATGGCGGATGAGCGCGGGCGCGCCGGTGCTGGTCCTGTGCGGGCCGGGGAATAACGGCGGCGACGGTTATGTCGCGGCGCGTCTGCTCGCCGGGCGCGGGGCGGCCGTGCGCGTCGCGGCGCTTGCCGACCCGGCGACCGATCTGGCGAAGGCGGCGCGCGCGGCGTGGACGGGGCCGGTCGAAACGCTGGGCGAAGCGTCCGCACCGGCGCCGCTGGTCGTCGACGCGCTGTTCGGGGTCGGTCTGTCGCGACCGGTCGATGCCGGTCTTGCTGCGGTGCTGCGGCGCTTTGCGGGTGCGCGCGTTCTCGCGGTCGACGTGCCGAGCGGGATTGATGCCGACGCGCAGCACGACTGGGCGCCACCGCTGCCCGCCGACGTCACGCTCGCACTCGGCGCGCTCAAGCCGGCGCATGTGCTGTTGCCCGCGGCCGCGCCGTGCGGTGCGGTGCGGCTCGCGCCGATCGGTATCGCGGCCGCACGCGCGATGCGGACGCTGCCGGTGCCCGCCGCGGTGACGCCCGATGCGGGAGCGCACAAGTTCACCCGCGGGATGGTGCTGGTCCGTTCGGGCCCGATGCCGGGCGCCGCGCGGCTGGCGGCCGCCGCCGCGTTGCGCGGCGGAGCGGGCTATGTCGTGTTGAGCGGGGCGGAGCACGCGCCGTTCGATGCGATCATCGCGGAGGGGCGCGGGCGCTATGATGCGCGGCTCGACGATCCGCGGCTGGGGGCGCTGGTGATCGGACCCGGCTATCCCGCGGACGATGCGCTCGACGGCGACGTCGCGGTTGCGCTCGACGCAGCGAAACCGCTGGTGCTCGATGCCGCCGCGATCCTGTCGGCGCTGCCGCGCCTGCACGCGCTGGAGCGCGGGGCGGTGCCCGCGATCCTGACCCCGCACGAGGGTGAATTTGCCAAGGCCTTTCCCGGGCTTGGCGGCAGCAAGATCGAGCGTGCGTGCGCCGCCGCCGCGGCGACGGGCGCGGTGGTGATCCACAAGGGCGCCGATACGGTGATCGCGGCACCCGACGGGCGCGTCGTCGCGGCCTGGCCGGGCAGCCCCTGGCTGGCAACCGCGGGGACGGGCGACGTGCTGGCAGGGGCGTGCGGTGCGATGCTGGCGCGCGGCGGCGATCCCTTCGACGCGGCGGTCGCGGCGGTGGGCTGGCATATTGCCCGCGCGGCGCGTAAAGGCCCCGGCCTTGTCGCCGACGATCTGGTTAGGGAATGAAATGGTTGAAACTGCGCTGATCGAGCGGATCGCCGCGCGCGGCGACGGCGTGACCGCCGATGGCCGCCATGTGACGGGAGGCGTGCCAGGCGACCGCGTCCGCGACGACGGGATCCTGATCCCGGGGCCGAACCGCGCCGAACCCGCGTGCCGCCATTTCGGCAAATGCGGCGGGTGCCAGCTCCAGCATGTCGCCGAAGCCGCGCTTGCCGACTTCGTGCGCGACCGCGTCGTCGGGGCGCTCGAAGGACAGCAGCTCGCCTGCGCCGAGGTGCGCCCGGCGCTGCTGTCGCCGCCGCACAGCCGCCGCCGTGCGGCGTTGACCGCGCTGCGGTCGGGCAAACAGGTCGCGATCGGCTTCAACGCCGCGCAGAGCAACCAGATCGTCGACATGCGGATGTGCCCGCTGCTGCTCCCCGAGCTGTTCGCGCTCGTCGCACCGGTGCGCGAGCTCTTGGGGCTGATCGCGCCGCAGCGCAGGCCGGTGAAGGTCAAGCTGCAGATGCTCGACCAGGGCGTCGAACTGATCCTCGAGGGGGTGAAGGCGGAGGGGCTCGACGCCGCGATGGCGCTTCAGGATTTCGCGGGCGCGCACCGGCTTGCGCGTTTCGCGATCGACCAGGGCGATGGGCTGGAGACGCTGTGGCAGCCCGATCCGCCGACCGTGCGGTTCGGTGACATCGCGGTCGAAGTGCCGCCCTTTGCCTTTTTGCAGGCGACCGCGGTGGGCCAGTCGGCGCTGATCGCGGCGGTTACCGAAGCTATCGGCGAAGCGGGCGCGGTCGCCGATCTCTTCGCCGGCGTCGGTACCTTTGCCCTGTCGATGCAGGCGGGGCGCAAAATCTATGCCGCCGAGGGCGCGCGCGACGCGATCGCGGCGCTGACCGGGGCGGCGAACCGCGCGCGCGCGCTGGTCGCGACCGAGCATCGCGACCTGTTCCGGCGGCCGCTGGTGCCCGCCGAGCTGGACCGCTTCGGCGCGGTGATCCTCGATCCGCCGCGGGCGGGGGCCGAGGAGCAGGTGAAGCAGATCGCCGCGTCCAGCGTGCCCGCGATCGCCTATGTCAGCTGCAACCCGGCAAGCTTTGCGCGCGACGCGAAGATGCTGGTGGCGGGCGGCTATCGGCTCGACTGGGTGCAGCCGGTGGGCCAGTTCCGCTGGTCGACGCATGTCGAGCTGGCGGCGCGGTTTTCGCGCTAGCAAAAGCAGCTCCCCTGAAAGGAAGAGCGGCCTTCTTTGCTCAGTGCAGCACAAATCCGATGAAAGCGTGCACGCACAGTGCGAGCAGCGCGAGGCTGGCGAGCGCGAAGACGGCGAAGCGCCACATCACGCGGTTGACCGTGACCTGGATCAGGCTGTGGATGATGCGCAGGCCGACATAGGCCCAGGCAAGCTGCGCGTTGAGCCCGCCGCCCATGCCGCCGACCGCGAGCGCGATCGCAACCGCGTAGAAGACTGTCGGCTGTTCCATCAGATGGTTGTAGTTGTGCGCCTTCCACTGGACGTGCGGCGGCAGCACATCGTCGAGATTCTTGCCGGTACCGCCGACCATCGTCGCGGCGTCGATCTTGGCGCGGCTCATCGCGGGGATGCGCGTCGCGTACATCCACACCCACATCACCATCGACCACAGCGCCAGCGCGGCAACCGGGCCCAATATCGCGTTGGTTTCCATCGTCTCTTCCTCCCTCAGCCCAAGGTTGCGATCACGGCCAGCGCCGACAGCGCGACGAGGCACAAGGTCGACAGCCCGAAGAGCGCGAAGCGCACCGGGATGCGGTTCACGGTTGCCTGCCACAGGCTGTGGACGATGCGCAGCACGACATAGGCCCACGCGAGCCCGCGGGTCAGCTCGGTATTGCCGCCCGACAGATGCAGGAAGACGATGACCGCATAGAAGAGCGTCGGCTGTTCGAGCAGATGCGTATAATTGTGCGATTTCCAGTTGGTGTCGGGGGGCAATATCCCCTCGAGATCGGCGCCGCGGCCGCCCGGCGGCGCGGCTTTCAGATCGATGCCCGATTTGGCGAGCGCGCGGAAGCGCGTGATCGCGACCCAGACCAGCATGACCAGCGTCCACAGCGCGAGTACGGCACCGGGCGCGAGAAGGCTTTGCGACATAATTGGCTCCCCCCTTGTTGTCCGGCGGCGATGCTAGGCGGCGCGCGCGGTTATGCAATGGCGGAGTTTCAGTCCCTCGCCGCGATCGCGGCGCGGATCGCGTCGCCGTCGCCGCCGATTTTCGGCGCAAAGCCCAGGTCGCGCGGCGCTGCGGCGCCATATTTCACCGGCGGCTGCATTTCCCAATAAGCGCCGACATCGGGGTGGGTGCGGTGGCGGAAAAAGCCCGTGGCGGTCAGGTGCGGGTCGGCGCGAATGTCCTGGAGGTCGCGCACCGGCATCGCAGGAATATCGTTGGCGGCGAAGATTTCGAGCCATTGGGCGGTGGTCTTCGCGGGGGTTCGCGCCGCGATTTCGGTATAGATCAGCGCCATATGCTCGCCTTTCGCGCGCGCGGCTTCATAGTCAGGCGAGGCGAGCAGGCCCTCGCTGCCGAGCAGGCCCATCAGCCGCGCGGTCGAATCGGGGGTGTAGGGCACGATCGCGAGATAGCCGTCGGCGGTCGGGAAGGGCTGGCGTGTCGGATCGAGCTGGCGCGGATAGCCCGCGGGGCCGATCGGCGGGTCGAGCGTGTCGTCGCGCAGATGCTCGGTGAGCATGAAGGCAGCGAAGCATTCGAACATCGGCACCTCGACCGCCTGTCCCTCGCCGGTGCGCAGCTTGTGAACCAGCGCGGCGAGCATCGCCTGCGCACCGAACTGGCCCGCGATCTTGTCGGCGATCAGCGACGGAAAATAGCGCGGGCGCGGATCGCCGTCGACGCGCGGCAGCAGGGTGGTCGTCCCGGTTGCGGCCTGGATGACGTCGTCATAGGCCTGAAGGTCGGCATAGGGGCCGTCCTGCCCGAAGCCGGTGCCGTGGACATAGATGATGTCGGGCTTGAGCGCGCGGCAGCTTTCATAATCGAAACCGAGCCGCGCGATCGCCTTGCTGCGGACATTGTGGAAAAAGACGTCGGCCTCTGCGATCAGCCCGCGCAGCACCGCGGCATCCTCGGGCTTCTTGAGGTCGAGCGCGATCGAGCGCTTGCCGCGGTTCACGGTCAGGTGGATCGACCCCATCGTCGGATCGGGAATGCCGTTGCCGAGGTAGCGCGACACGTCGCCGAGCCCGGGCGCTTCGACCTTGATCACCTCGGCCCCCAGATCGGCGAGCATCTGCGTCGCATAGGGGCCGAAGATGACCGTCGTCAGGTCGATGATGCGGATACCCTCTAGCATGCTCATGCGGCGCCGGCTCCTCTTCCGTGGTGTCCCCGCTTTCGCCAAGCCCCCGGACGGGCGCAACAAAAATCGCCCGGCCGGCTAGTTCCGCGCCGCGCCCGTTCCGGCAGGCACCGCGCTTCCCGCGGCGTAGGCGGCCGAGATGCGGCGATAGGATTTCGACCGGAAGGCGAGCAGGGTCGCGAGCATGCCGAGCAGCCCGGTGATCGTGAAGACGATCGCGATGCCGCGTTCGGGGCCGCGCCCGTACCAGTCGCCGATCGCGTCGGCGCCCGCCCCGTCGGTCATCAGCGGCACGAAGAGGAACTGGGTGAGCGGCGCGATCAGGAAGGCGGTGAGCGGCGAGGCGGCGGTCTCGACCGACTGGGCGAAGCCGAAAACGCGTCCCTGGCGCTCGAACGACACGACCCTTTGCAGCGTCGTATGTTCGGCGGCCTCGGCATAGGGGCCGAGGAACAGCCAGATGAAGACGCCGACCGCGAGCAGCGGGATCGACGACTGGACGGTGAAGACCGCCGCGACCGACCAGCAGACGAGGTTGACGAGCAGCAGCGTGCGCACCGGATTGGCGCCGAGCCCCGTACGCGCGATCGTCGCGCCGCTGAGGACGAAGGCGCACGACACGAACGCCCACAGCAGCCCCCATTGCTCGACCGGCATCAGCGACAGGCCGTACGCGTCCATCAGCGCCATGAAGACGCCGCCGAGCAGATTGTTGAAGGCCGCGAACAGGATCAGCGCGAACAGGCCCGAAATACCGGCGATCAGGCGGAAGGTGCCCGCAAGGTCGACGTGCCGCGGCGCATCTTCTTCACCAGCATCGCGGCGTTCGTCGACGCGGACGAACAGCAAATGGCCCGCCGCTGCGAGCGACAGCAGCATCGCGAAGCCGAGCGTCGCGACCATCCCGCCCCAGGCGACGAGGAAGCCGCTGACCGCCGAGGTCATCAGGAAGCCGATGCCCGTGACCATGCCGACAAGCCCGTTCGCCTTGTCGCGCCGCCCCTCCGGGATCAGGAGGGTGACGAGCGTCGGCAGTGCGATGGCGCGGATGTTGCCGACGATCGCGCCGAGCATCGTCACCAGTACGAACAGCCACAGCTCCGCCCCGGTCGTCGCGGCGGTGCGGATCGCGGGAAACAGGGCGTAGCCGCCGAGCGCCGCGGCATAGAGCGCGAAGGAGGCAAGGCTCGATGCGATCATCATGCGGACCTTGCGATGATGATCGACGAGGCTGCCGAACCACATGCCGAGCATCGCGGTGAGCACGAGATAGATGCCCGCGATCATCCCGGTCGCGAACACCGACCGCGTTTCGAGGAAGATCCAGAAGGTCAGCGCGAACCACACCGTGAAATTGGTGATATTGGCGACCAGATTGTTGGCGAGGAGCTGGTGAAAGGGCTGCATGAAGCCCCAGTCTAGCGCCAAGCCGCGGCGATGCCAGCGCTTCGCCGCGGGGCGGCCGGCACGGGCATGCCCCGTGCCGGTATCCCGGTCAGATCACGCCGAGCGAACGCATCGCCTCCGCGACGCGGACGAAACCCGCGATGTTCGCGCCGAGCACATAATTGCCGGGGGCGCTATATTCGTCGGCGGTTGCGGCGCAATTGTCGTGGATGCTCCGCATGATCTCTGCGAGCCGCTGTTCGGTCTTGTCGAAGGTCCAGCTGTCGCGCGAGGCGTTCTGCTGCATTTCGAGCGCCGAGGTCGCGACGCCGCCGGCGTTGGCGGCCTTGCCCGGCGCGAACATCACGCCGTTGGTCTGGAACAATTCCACCGCGTCGGGGGTCGAGGGCATGTTCGCACCCTCGCCGACCACCGACACGCCGTTCCTGATCAGCGTCGTCGCGTCCTTTCCGGTCAGCTCGTTCTGCGTCGCGCAGGGCAGGGCGATGTCGCACGGCACGTCCCAGATCGTGCCGCCTTCGATATAATGGGCACCGGTGCCGCGCAGGCGCGGATATTCGGAGAGGCGTTCGCGGCGGACCTCCTTGATTTCCTTGATCAGGTCGAGATCGATGCCGTTCTCGTCGACGACATAGCCGTTCGAATCCGAGCAGGCCATGACCTTGCCGCCGAACTGATGGACCTTGTCCATCGCATAGACGGCGACGTTCCCCGACCCGGACACGACGACGCGCTTGCCGTCGAGCGTCGCGCCTTTGGTGGCGAGCATCTGCTGGACGAAATAGACGAGCCCGAAGCCGGTCGCTTCGGTCCGCGCGCGCGACCCGCCGTAGACGAGCCCCTTGCCGGTGAGCACGCCCGCTTCGTAGCGGTTGGTCAGCCGCTTGTACTGGCCGAACATATAGCCGATCTCGCGCCCGCCGACGCCGATGTCGCCCGCGGGGACGTCGGTATATTCGCCGAGGTGACGCTGGAGTTCGGTCATGAAGGCCTGGCAGAAACGCATGATCTCGCCGTCCGAGCGCCCGCGCGGGTTGAAGTCGGATCCGCCCTTGCCGCCGCCGATCGGCATGCCGGTGAGCGCATTTTTGAAGATCTGCTCGAAGCCGAGGAATTTGACGATGCCGAGGTTGACCGACGGGTGAAAACGGATGCCGCCCTTGTACGGGCCCAGCGCCGAGTTGAACTGGACGCGGAAGCCGCGGTTGATCTGGACCTGCCCGGCGTCGTCGACCCACGGCACGCGGAAGATGATCTGGCGTTCGGGTTCGCAAATGCGTTCGATGAGGGCGTGGCTGGCATAGTCGGGATGCTTGGCGACGACGCGGCCGAGGCTTTCGAGCACCTCGCGAACCGCCTGGTGGAATTCGGCCTCGCCGGCGTTGCGGCGTAACACTTCGTCCAGAACCGGCTGCAACTTTTCATCAATCTTGCTCAAATCGCCCTCCAATTGTCATAATCGGGCGCCGTGTGGATCATTGCGCCGCGCGCATCAAGGCGCGGCGGGCAAGATTTTTTTGGGAAGGACAAAGCCTTGGTGCCGCGGGAGCGCGGCGCGCAACGCAAAAAGGGCCGGTGCATCGCTGCACCGGCCCCCTGTTTCGATCGCTTCGGCGGCTCTCAGAAGAGCTTGGTCACCGTCGCGCTGCGGCGCTCGGGCGCGGCTTCGCCCATATAGAGGCTCGCCATCGGCTCGTCGCTGACGGTGTGGATTTCCTCCGCCCCGAAACCGTTGAACCTGGTCCGCATCGCGCAGCCATAGGCGCCGAGCATGCCGATCTCGATGAAATCGCCCGCCCGGATGTCGGCCGGCAGGAAGAACGGCCCCGCCATATGGTCGAGGTCGTCGCAGGTCGGCCCGTAGAAGCTGAACGCCAGCATCTCCGCCTCGCTCTCCGGCTTGCGGAGCAGCGACACGGGGAAGCGCCAGCCGACGTGCGCGGCGTCGAACAGCGCGCCATAGGCGCCGTCGTTGATATAGAGTTCGTCGCCGCGGCGCTTTTCGACGCGCACGATCAGCGAGCTGTATTCCGCCGACAGCGCGCGGCCGGGCTCGCACCACAGTTCGGCCGAATAGCTGATCGGCAGGCTTTCGAAGCTGCGATGGATGGTGTCGAAATAGGCGCCGAGCGGCGGGGGCTCCATGCCCGGATAGGACGAGGGGAAGCCGCCGCCGACATCGATGATGTCGACCGTCACCGCCGCCGCGACGATCGCCGCGCGGACGCGCTCCATCGCCTGCGCATAGGCGTGCGGGGTCATCGCCTGGCTGCCGACGTGGAAGCAGATGCCGAGCGCGTCGCTGGCCTGGCGGGTCGCCATCAGCAGTTCGGCGACATCCTCGGGCTCGGCACCGAACTTCGCGGCGAGGCTGAGCTTCGAATGGTCGGACGAGACGCGCAGGCGCACCAGCAGGTTGAGGTCCTGCGCGCCCTCGGTGGCACGCACGATCTTCTCGAGCTCGTCCATCGTGTCGAGCGAGAAGGTGCGCACGCCGTGCTTCCAATAGGCTTCGGAAATCGCTTCCTCGGCCTTCACCGGATGCATGAAGCAGAGCGTCGCCTGCGGCAGCGTGCGCGCCACCAGGCGGACCTCGGCGATCGAGGCCACATCATAATGTGTCACGCCGCTGTCCCACAGCACGCGCAGCAGGTCGGGCGAGGGATTCGCCTTGACCGCATACATGGTCGTGCCGGGAAAATGGTCGATGAAGAAACGCGCTGCGCGCGCCGCGGCGTGCGGGCGGACAAGCGTGACAGGTTCGACCGGCGAAAGTGCCTGAATCAGCCCGTGGGCGCTATGATGCTGGTGCAACTCAAGGGACCCCCAAAAAATACGTTAAACATCCAAGGCTGCCTTGCGGTTATTGGAAGTCCCCCTGGGGCAGCGGAGGCGCATATATGGTCGGGGGTCCCCCCTGTAAAGACCCTATGCAATCGCCTATGAAAGCGGGGGGTGATTTTGCGCCGGCCGGGGGTTCCGGCACGACAGAATGACGCATTTCTGCCGGTTGCGCCGTGCGCGCCGGTGAACAAGGAGCCGCTGCCCATGTCCACCCGCGCCGACGTCAACCATGATTTCACCGACGCGGAACTCGCCGAACTGGCGGCATTCGGCACCATCGAGTCGCATCGCAGGGGCGATCTGATCGTCGCCGAGGGCACGCTGGCGCCAGACTGCATCGTCACCCTGTCGGGGCACACCGACATTTTCGCCTTCACCGACGACGGCACCAGGCGCGTCGGCTGGATGGAGCGCGGGCAGTTCGCAGGCGACCTGTCGGTGCTGACCGGACAGCGGCACCTGTCGCGCGTCGAGATGGGCGCCGACGGCGAGATATTGCGCATCCCGCACGGTGATTTCCAGCGGCTGATCGCGGGCAATTCGCACTATTCGGATATTTTCGTCCGCGTCTTCGCGGCGCGGCGCGAGTTCAGCAACAACCGCGGTTTCGCGGCGGTGATCGTGCTCGGCCCCGCGCTCGACCGCAGCGTCTATGCGCTGCGCGACCTGCTCGCCCGGCACGGCGTCGCGCACCGCTGGTTCGACCCCGCCGAAGGACCGGTCGCGGCGCACCTGATGGTCGAGCGCGGGCTGTCGGAGGCGCAATTGCCCGCGGTGATCCTCGGCGCCGCCGACCTGCTGGTCCAGCCGACCCCCGAGCAATTGGCGGCGGGGCTGGGTCTCGACCTGCTGCCCGACGGGGCGACCGCCGACGTCATCGTCGTCGGCAGCGGCCCCGGCGGGTTGGCGGCGGCGGTCTATGCCGCGTCGGAGGGGCTGACGGTGATCGCGATCGATTCGCTCGCGCCGGGCGGACAGGCGGGCACCTCGTCGAAGATCGAGAATTATCTGGGCTTTCCGACCGGCATTTCGGGGGGCGAACTGGCGCGGCGCGCGACGGTACAGGCGCAGAAATTCGGCGCGCGGATCGTCGCGCCGGTGCGCGCCGCGGCGATCGACCGCGACGGCGATGCCTATTGCCTCAGCCTCGCCGACGGGCGCCGTTTGCGCGGCCGAGCGGTGGTGATCGCGAGCGGCGCGCAATATGAGCGGCTGCCGATCGACGGCATCGAACATTATGAGGGGCGCGGCATCTTTTACGGCGCGACGCCGATGGAGGCGCAACTGTGCGGCAATGCCGAAGTAACCGTCGTCGGCGCGGGCAACTCGGCGGGGCAGGGCGCGATCTACCTCGCGGGCGTCGCGCGCAAGGTGCATGTGATGTACCGCCGCGCCGACCTGCGCGAGACGATGTCCGAATATCTGGTCAAACGGCTGGAGGAGCATCCGAACGTCGAACTGCACGCGGCGACCGACGTCGTTGCGCTGCACGGCGCCGATGCGGGCGACGGGCGGCTCAGCCGCATCGGCTGGCGCGACCGCATGAACGGCGAGGAAGGGGCTTGCGACTGCGGTTTCCTCTTCCTCTTCATCGGCGCGCGCCCGCACACGCGCTGGCTGCCGGCGGAAATGGTGTGCGACGACCGCGGCTTCGTGAAGACCGGCACCGATATCGCGCCGCTCGAACTGGTCAGGGCGGGCTGGTCGCTCGACCGCATGCCGAGCCGCTACGAAACAAGCTGGCCGCGCGTCTATGCGATCGGGGACGTGCGGAAGGGATCGGTGAAGCGCGTCGCCTCCTCGGTGGGTGAGGGTTCGGTGGTGGTGAGCGACATTCATGCCGCGCTGGCGGAAATGTCGGGAACCGGCGATTGATCCGCGCGTATCACGCGGTAAGTTTTTGGCATCGAAGCAAAAAAAGAGGGTGAAGATGAGCCTGGCAGCATTGATGATCGTCGTGGCCGCGTCGGGGGCGGGCGAACCGCTGCCCGCGAAGATCGATATTCCCAACGATTTTTCGACCATCATCTGCCCGGACGAAGCGGCCGCGCGCACAATGCTCGACCGATATCACGGCGTCCAGCCGGCGCCGCGGAACCATGTGATCGACACCAGCCTGTTCTTCGAGGGGCTGAAGGCCACCGGATGCACGCAAAACAGCCCCGAGGCCGCATCGACGATCACGATCCAGGGCGTCGTCGCACGCCGGACGCTCGCGCTCGCCGGCGGAAACGAGAGTTATATCGTCTATCGCGGGGTCAATGCGGCGGGCGTGGCGCTGGTCGGGATCGTCGACGAGACGGGCAACGACAAACATCCGCGGACCGATTTCGAGCGCTGGCTGTCGGAGTTCATTCCCGACGGCCGCCTCGATTACGCGCCGGGGGACATGAGCGTGGTCTATGCCTGCCCGACGGTCGACGGCGCGCGCGCCGCGGTCCGCGCGATCCCGGCCAAGGGAGGCGACAAGGCGCAGAATGCGGCTTTCGCCAAGGCGCGTGCCGCGAACGGCTGCATTCAGGCCGCGGCGGGTCCGTACCGGATCGGTGCCCGCCACGAGGAACGCAACATCGCGTGCGGGTTCGAATGCGAAGACGTCTGGAACGCGCTCGCCGCGACCGACGCGCGCGACCGTGCGGTCGGGTTGATCTTCAACGGCTCACATTTCTGATCAGCTGAGCCGCGTCTTGAAATCCTCGTAGCCGAATTCGCGGACCAGCTTCAGTTCATCGGTTTCGCTGTCCCACAGCCAGATCGACGGCAGCGGGACGCCGTTGAAGGTGTTGGTCTTGACCATCGAATAATGCGCCTGATCGAGGAAGGCGAAGCGCTGGCCGATATGGGCGCCGCCGGGCAGGCGATAGTCGCCGATCACGTCGCCCGCGAGGCACGAGGGGCCGCCGAGACGCGTAACCGCGCCGTCCGCTTCCTCGCCCAGCATCGCGGGGCGGTACGGCGCCTCGATCACGTCGGGCATGTGGCAGGTTGCGCTGATGTCGGTGATGCCGATCGGCATGCCGTTGTCGAACAGGTCGAGCACTTCACCGATCAGGATGCCGGCGTCGAGCGCGACGGCTTCGCCGGGCTCGATCATCACCTCGCAGCCGGTGGTTTCGCGCACGCCCTTCAGGAAGGCGATCAGGTCATCGATCTGGTAATCGGCGCGTGTGACATGATGGCCGCCGCCGAAGTTGATCCATTTGAGCTGGCCGAAGAAGGGCGCGAGCTTCGGCTCGACCGCGGCCCAGGTGCGCGCGAGCGGCGGGAAATCCTGTTCGCACAGGACATGCATATGGATGCCGTCGACGCCGTCCAGATGTCCGGGTTCAAGCTGACTCACCGGGAAGCCGAGGCGGCTGCAAGGCGCAGCGGGATCATATTTGGGAACCTCGCCCTCGCTGTGCTGTGGGTTGATGCGTAGCCCGATGTCGAAGGTTTCGCCGGCGGCGCGAAGCTCGTCGAGCAGCGGGCGAAAGCGCGCGATCTGCCCGGGCGAGTTGAAGATCAGATGGTCGGAAAGCTTGGCGATTTCGGGAAGGTCATTCGCCTTGTAGCCCGCGCAATAGGTCGCGACCTCCTTGTTGCCGTCGGGGCCGCCATATTCCTCGCGTCCGAGCTTCGCCTCATGGAGGCCCGAGGCGCAGACGCCGTCGAGCGTGCCCGCCACCGTGGAGCCCAGCGACCACATCGAAAAGGCCTTGAGTGCCGCGAGTACGCGCGCGCCCGACGCGTCGCCGATATGGCGCAGCACCGCCAGGTTCGCGCGCACCTTCGCCGCGTCGACGACGAAGGCGGGCGAGGGGACGCGGGTGAGGTCGAAATGGGCAAAGGCCCCGGGGTCGCCGGCTCTGGTTTCCATGGCGGCGCATGTAGGGGTTTTAGGGTGCTGAAGGAAGGGGTGTCGCTATGCCACCGGTACCTTCACATTGCCGCTCGCCGTCTGCACCGAATAGCTGAAAGGATTGTCCTTCCACCCCGTCTTGGCGCCGCCGTGAACGCCGTCGCGGCGGATGACCGCGATGCCGCCGCCGATCCGATAGCCCGCGTCCTCGATGCGCTTGATCGCCGCTTCGGCCGCGGCCTGCGGGTGCATCCCGCCGCGCATCAGTTCGACCGCGTGATAGGTCGGCAGAAAGCGCATCATCACGTCGCCATTGCCCGTCGCGACCGCGCCGCCGACCGCCTGGTCGCCATAGGCGCCCGCCCCCGGGATGGGCGAGTCGCCGACGCGGCCGGGGATCTTGAATTCGCGGCCGTTGGTCGAGCAGCCGACGGTGAGATTGCCCGCGGCGTCGAGCGCGATGCTGCCGACGGTGTCGTGCCCCGCGAGCCTGTCGTCGCGCGCGATCGGTTCGGGGCCGAAGGCATCGGACCTTTCGCCCTTTTCGGCCCATTTGGCGAAGGCGGCCTGCGACTTGGGGCCGGTGAGCGAAGTTTCGGTGAAGCCCATGCGCGCGGCGAAGCGCGTCGCGTCGTCGCCGACGATCAGCGTGTGCTGCGTTTCCTCCATCACCTTGCGCGCGACCGAGATCGCCTTCTTGACGCGCTTGAGGCAGCCGACGGCGCCGATGTCGTGCGTCGGTCCCCACAGGATCATCGCGTCGAGCGTCGTTTCGCCGACTTCGTTGGGCACGCCGTCGGCGCCGACCCAATAGTCGCCGAGCAGTTCGACATGGTTGATCGCGGCCTCGACGACGTCGAGCGAGGATTTTCCCTCTGCGAGCATCGGCCAGCCGACGGCGTTGGCGCCCGGACCGAAATCCCAGGTTGTGAGGATGAAGGGCTTGCCGACGGGGATGGGGGCCGGCTTGGCCGGTTTTGCGGCTTCGGCCGCGACCGGGAGCGCCGCGAGACCCGCCGCACCGACGGCGAAGCTGCGCCGTGAAATCGCCTTGTCGTCTGCCATGTCGCTCTCCCCTTTGGCGGAGAGGCTAGCGGGGGCGGGGTCAGGCCGCAATCGGTCCCTTGAAGATGAAGAAGGCGCCGCCCGCGATCAGCAGAAAGCCGACGAGATGGTTGATCGTCAGTTTCTCGCCGAGCCAGAAGACCGCGAAACCCGCGAAGACGATCAGCGTGATCACCTCCTGCATCGTCTTGAGCTCGGCGGTCGAATAGACGCTGTGGCCGATGCGGTTGGCGGGAACCGCGAGGCAATATTCGAAAAAGGCGATACCCCAGGCGAGCAGGATCGCGAGCCACATCGGGCGCGAAAGGTCGCCGAGGTGGCCGTACCAGGCGAAGGTCATGAAGATGTTCGAGAGGACGAGCAGGCCGATCGGCAGCAGATAGGGTGTCATGGGGCGTCCTTCGTCTCGCGCGTCAGCGGCAGCACGTCGCGGAGCAGCGCGGCGAAAAAATGCCCCGGCTCCTCGACCATCGGCATATGCGCCGAATGTTCGAGCCAGACGAGCTTTTTGGACGGGGCTTTTACCCGCGCGAACCAGTCGGCGGCGACGGGCGAGGGGACGGTGTAATCGTGCCGGCCGAGAAGGAAGACCAGCGGCACCTCCATCTTGTGCACGCGCTTGAAACTCACGTCGGCGAGGCGCGGCCACAGCGTCGTTACCGAAAATGCACTGCCCTTGCCCCACGCGGCGATGTCGGCCGGGCCATATTCGGGCGAGAGGCGCGGGGTCTGGAAATAGAGCTTGAGGTCGGGCTTGTTGTAGATGAGCGAGCCGTAGGGAATGGCATATTTGCGCCAGCCGTCGGCCTTGGCGATGGTGAAGTCGCCCGCCGGATAGGGCGCGAGCGCGTCGATCGCAGCGACAGCCTCGCTGTTTCCGGCCGCGACCGCCTTCGCGCGTGTCCACGCCATGCCCGCCCTTTCGCCCTCGCGAAAGTCGATGCCCTGACCCACGCCGACATAGGCATGGAGCAGGTCGGGACGCTTCACCGCGACCGACAGGCCGACGATCGAGCCCCAGCTATGTCCCATCAGCACGACCTTTTTCTTGCCGTAGCGCTTTTGGAGCAGTTCGATCAGTTCGATCGCGTCGTCGCAGTAGCGGTCGGGAGTCATCGTCGGCGCGAGCGCCGCGGGGTCGTTGAGCGGATAGCTGCGTCCCGCGCCGCGCTGGTCGTACTGAACGACGGTGAAGACATCCTCCCACGGGCGCTGGAAGGCCCAGGCGAAGGGCATCTCGACCGCGCCGGGGCCGCCGTGGACGAAGATCAGGATCGGGTTGTCGCGATCGGATCCGCGGACGTTGACGACCTGCCGCGCGCCGCCGAGCGTCGCCTCGAACGTCTCCTCCACGCCGTTCGGGGTGACGATCCGGCCGATATCGGCAACGATCGCGCGCGCGGGAGCGTAGGGGTCTTCGGTCTGTGCGGCGGCGGGGGACGCGAATGGGGCGAGCAGCGCCAGAGCGACAAGATGCAGTTTCAAATCATGCTCCCAAAAACCGTAGCCCTGAGCCTGTCGAAGGGCGCCTATCCGAGAGGCGCCCTTCGACAGGCTCAGGGCTACGGTATTGGGTGGCGGATCAGAAATCCAGCGGAGCGTCCAGCTCCTTCACCTGCCAGGGCAGGCCGTGCTTGTTCAGCATGTCCATGAAGGGATCGGGATCGAACTGTTCCATGTTGAACACCCCGTCGCCCGACCAGGCGCCCGTGACCATCATCGCGGCGCCGATCATCGCGGGCACGCCGGTGGTGTAGCTCACCGCCTGGTTGCCGGTTTCGGCATAGGCGTCCTCATGGTCGCAGATATTGTAGAGGTAGAGCGTCTTTTCCTTGCCGTCCTTGCCAAGGCCGGTCGCGATGACGCCGATGTTGGTCTTGCCCTTGGTCGTCTCGCCGAGGCTCGACGGTTCGGGAAGCACGGCCTTCAGGAACTGGAGCGGAATGATTTCGCGGCCCTCGTAGATCACAGGGTCGATCCGCGTCATGCCGACGTTCTGCAGCACGGTGAGGTGCTGGATATAGGCGTCGCCGAAGGTCATCCAGAAACGGATGCGCTTGATTTCGGGCAGGTGCGTTTTCAGGCTTTCGATCTCCTCATGATACATGAGGTACATGTTCTTCGGGCCCACGGCCTCGAAGTCGAAGCTCTGCTTCACCGACATCGGCGGGGTTTCGACCCAGTCGCCATTTTCCCAGTGGCGTGCGACCGCGGTCACTTCGCGGATGTTGATCTCGGGGTTGAAGTTGGTCGCGAAATGCTGGCCATGATCGCCGCCGTTGCAGTCGAGGATGTCGAGCGTGTCGATGCGGTCGAAATGATGCTTCCTGAGCCAGGTGGTGAAGACGCTGGTGACGCCGGGGTCGAAGCCCGAACCGAGCAGCGCCATCAGCCCCGCATCCTTGAAGCGGTCCTGATAGGCCCATTGCCAGTGATATTCGAACTTCGCCTCGTCGCGCGGTTCGTAGTTCGCGGTGTCCATATAGTGCGCGCCGGTCGACAGGCACGCTTCCATGATGGTGAGGTCCTGATAGGGCAGCGCGAGGTTGACGACGTGCGTCGCGCCGATCGAGCGGATCAGCGCCGCGGTCGCGTCGATATGGTCGGCGTCGACCTCGGCGGTCTTGATCGTGACCCCGGTGCGTTCCTTGACCGATTCGGCGATCGCGTCGCACTTGAACTTGCGGCGGCTGGCGAGGGTGATGTCGGGGAAGATGTCGGGGTTCATCGCCATCTTGTGCACCGCGACCGAACCGACGCCGCCCGCGCCGATCACCAAAACCTTGCTCATCGTGAAAATCTCCTGTCCGCGAACCTATGCGGCTTGCCTTGTATGCGCCGCCCTATAGGACGAAGCGATGACACAGCAAAGCCCAGAACCCCTGACCGATCCTGCGCTCGACCCGGCGCGCGCGCCGAGCCTCGCTGGGGTCGAACGCGCGGCGGCGAAAGTCGCTGCATTGCTGCCGCCGACCCCGCTGCTGCCGCTCGACATCGATGGGGTGACGGTCTGGTGCAAGGCCGAGTGCCTGCAGCCCGTCGGCGCGTTCAAGATCCGCGGCGCCTGGCACCGCCTGTCCGACCTGACCCCCGAACAGGCGGCGGCCGGGGTGGTCGGGGTGTCGAGCGGCAACCATGCGCAGGGCGTCGCCTGGGCAGCGAAAAGGCTGGGGATCAGGGCGACGATCGTGATGCCGGGCAACGCGCCCGCGATGAAGCTTGCGGCGACGCGCGCACTGGGGGCCGAGGTCGTGCTCTACGACCGCGTGACCGAATCGCGCGATGCCGTGGCGGCGAAGCTGCTCGCCGAGCGCGGCGGCACGCTGGTCCATGCCTATGGCGATCCGTGGATCATCGAGGGGCAGGGGACGGCGGGGCTCGAGGCGGAAGCACAGTTGAGGGCGCGCGGGTTCGCCGGGTTCGACAAGGTCGTCGCCTGCTGCGGCGGCGGCGGGCTGACCGCCGGGCTGGCGCTCGCGCTCCCCGATGCCGAGATCGTGGCGGTCGAGCCCGAGGGTTGGGACGATGTGACGCGTTCGCTGGCGGCGGGCGAGATCATGTCGGTCGAGGACATGACCCATCCGACCGAATGCGACGCGCTCCAGACCCCCGAAACCTGGCCGATCAACTTCGCGGTGCTGCAGGCGCGCGGCGTGCGCGGCGCGGTGGTGACGCGCGAGGAAGTGCGCCACGCGATGCGCGTCGCGTTCGAGAAACTGCACCTGGTCGTCGAGCCCGGCGGGGCGGCGGCGCTCGCGGCGCTGCTCGCGGGCAAGGTCACGCCCGGTGCGGCGACGCTCGTCACCCTGTCGGGCGGCAATGTCGACCCGCAGAAATATGCGGAGATCCTGGCCGGATACTAATCGGCTCCGGCGCGTTGTGAAGGCGAAGGAGAGACGAAATGGACAAGCGTATGATCCTGTTCGGCGCGGCGGCGAGCCTGCTGCTCGCGGGCTGCGAAAAGGCCGAGGCGCCGGCCCCGGCGCCGACCGAAACCACCGAGGTCCCCGTCGAAACCATGCCGACCGAGGCGGCACCCGATGCCGCCGACCCTGCGACCGCGCCGCACCGCTTTGCGAGCTGGGCGGGCAAATGGACCGGGGTCGAGGGCATGTATGTCACGATCACGCCGGGCGAACCGGGACAATACAAGCTGGAGATGCAATCGGACCTCGACACCCGGGGTAGCTACGACGGCAGCGACAGCGAGCATGGCATCCAGTTCAAGCGTGGCGGCGAGCAACTCAGCCTGCATCGCGGCAACGGCGACGACACCGGGCTCAAATATCTGGCGGGCAAGAAGGAATGCCTGATCGTCAGGGACGGCGAGGGGTATTGCCGCGACTGATCGCGGCCGATCGAGGGGAGGGGCGCAATATGGGCGATATCGTGCGGGCGTTCGCGGCCGACCGGGCGGCGATCGCCGAAACGCTGGCGCAGGCGTTCCAGACCGATCCGGCGCTGTCGTGGATATTGCCCGATGCCGATCACCGCGCCCGCGCGCTGCGCGGCCTGTTTCGGACCCTCGTGCCCGCCGACATGCGCGCGGGCGTGGCGCTGCGATCGGAGGAGGATGCCTCCGCCGCGCTGTGGCGCGCACCGGCTCGCGCGCACAGCGGGACGCTCGAATTCCTGCGCACGGTGATCCCGCTCGTCGCGACTTTTGGTTCCGCCTTGCCGCGCGGGCTGAAGGTGCAGGCCGGGATCGACGCGCATCGGTCGAAAGGACGCTTCTGGTATCTTCACTATGTCGGGGTGCGCCCCGATCATCAGGGCAAGGGCCATGGTGGACGGATCATCCGCGCGCAGACCGCGGTCGCCGACGCCGATGCGCTCCCCTGCTGGCTCGAAACCGCGACGCCCGAAAATGTCCCTCTTTACGAGCGGCTGGGGTTCGTCACGCAGGTCGAATGGGACGTGCCGGGCGGCGGCCCGCATTTCTGGGGAATGATGCGGCCGCATCGGACGAGCTAGACGAATTCCCTCAGCGCGAATCCGGCAGCGAGGCCGACGATGATGGCGAGGAGAGCCAGTCCCGCCACGCGCAGCCAAAAATATCTGCGCAGTCCCCGATCGACCTTGTCTTGCAAGAAGGCGGTCATGATGACTTCGATGCAGGCCGACAGGATCTCACCCATGGGGCGAGCCAATCTTCAAGCTTCAAAGCCGATGAACCGCACGGCCTCTTCAACGCTCTTGCGGTTGGATACCACGGCGTTGGCCGGAAATTCCGCGTCGGGCCAGCCCATCGCGACACAGATCATGATCACCTGATCGTCGGGGATGCGCGCATGTTCGCGCACCACCGGCGACTGCATGATGCCCTGGCTGTTGATCACGCAGCCGAGCCCGCGCGACCAGGCGGCGTTGACCAGCGCATTTGTGACGGCGCCGCAGTCGAAGGGCGCGATATCGCTGCCCAGCAGCACGCGGTCATAGGTGATGACGATGCTGACCGGCGCGTCGAACTGGCGGAAACCGCGCAGCACCCAGTCCTGCCGCGCATCCTTGTCGTCGCGTTCGATCCCCATGGCGCCGAACAATTGCTTGGCAATCTCGATCTGGCGCGCGCGATGGTCGTCGGCGATGCCGTCGAAGCGGCGGAACTCGCGGCTGTCGGGCTTGCCCGCAAGGATGCCTTCGGTGTTGCCGCGGCGGATCGCGGCGAGCGGCGCGCCGGTCACGACCGAGAAGTTCCAGCACTGGTTGTTGAACGACGATGGCGCGCGCATCGCGACCGCGATCACCTCGGCGACCAGTTCCCTCGGCACCGGCTTGTCGAGGAAGCCGCGGATCGAACGGCGGCCCACGACGACGTCGTCAAATGTCTTCATGATCGTTCCCGCGAGGTGCCTGTTGAAGTTCGGTGAGCGCCAGCCATTCGGGGTCGTCGAACGCCTGGAAATCGAGCGGGAAGGGCTGCGTTCCGGCCAGAACCCTGTTGAGGTTGTCCATGAACTCCGCAGTATCGGGCGTATAGAAACGCCATTCGCGCATGCCGTTTTCGGTCAGGACGGCGACGCCGGAGGCCCAGTCTCTCTCGTGGTCCGCGGCATCGAGGACGATGTTCTCGAACTCGGCCATCCGGTCGAGTGTCTCGTCGTCGGGAAAGGTGCCGGCATTCTCGTCGGCATATTGCCAGCGAATGATGACCAGATTCGAAAATAGCGCGCGATCCGCGCTCGATGGCATTCCGCTTCGATAGCGCGCCAGAACGGGTCCGTTCGGACCCGTCCCCCTCGCCATCACCCAATCGTCCGTCGGGAAAATGCCGGTTTCGTTCACGCCGCCTTGCGCAGCTCGAGGCGGTCCCAGATCTCGACCAGCGCCTCGGTCAGCTCGCGCATCATCGCTTCGTCGTGCGCCGGGCCCGGCGTGAAGCGCAGGCGTTCGGTGCCGCGCGGCACGGTCGGGAAATTGATCGGCTGCACATAGACGCCATATTCGGCGAGCAATATGTCGCTGATCTTCTTTGCGCGTACCGGGTCGCCGACCATCAGCGGTACGATGTGCGTGGTCGAATCCATCACCGGCAGCCCCGCGTCGCGGAAGCTCTGCTTGAGGTAGGCGGCGGCGGCCTGCTGTGCGTCGCGCTCGACGCTCGAAGCCTTGAGGTGGCGCACCGCGGCGAGCACGCCCGCGACGAGCACCGGCGACAGGCTGGTCGTGAAGATGAAGCCCGGCGCATAGCTGCGGATCACGTCGATGACATTCTTGTCGGCGGCGATGTAGCCGCCCATCACGCCGAACGCCTTGCCCAGCGTGCCCTCGATGATCGTGATCCGGCTCGCGGCCTCGTCGCGATCGCTGATGCCGCCGCCGCGCGGACCGTACATGCCGACGGCATGGACTTCGTCGCAATAGGTCAGCGCGTTATATTTGTCGGCAAGGTCGCAGATCGCATGGATCGGCGCGATGTCGCCGTCCATCGAATAGACGCTTTCGAACGCGATCAGCTTGGCCGCGGAGGGATCGTCGGCCGCGAGCAGCTCCTCAAGGTGCGCGAGGTCGTTGTGGCGCCACACACGCTTTTCGCAGCCCGAATTGCGGATTCCCGCGATCATCGAGGCGTGGTTGAGTTCGTCCGAATAGATGATGCAGTTCGGCAGCAGCTTGCCGAGCGTGCCCAGCGTCGCCTCGTTCGAGATATAGCCCGAGGTGAAGAGCAGCGCGCCTTCCTTGCCGTGCAGGTCGGCAAGTTCATGCTCGAGGTCGATGTGATAATGGGTGTTGCCGCCGATGTTGCGGGTGCCGCCCGATCCGGCGCCGACGTCGTGCAGCGCCTCTTCCATCGCTTCGACGACCTTGGGGTGCTGGCCCATCGCCAGATAGTCGTTCGAGCACCAGACGGTGATCGGCTTCGGTCCGTTGTGGCCGGCGAAGCAGCGCGCATTGGGGAAGGCGCCCTTGTTGCGAAGGATATCGATGAAGACGCGGTAGCGTCCTTCTTCGTGCAGCCGGTCAATCGCGCGTGCGAAAATATCGTTATAGTTCACGTCTCAGCCCCGCAGTCAGGTGCCAGTCCAGTGCCGCTCCCTCCAGCGGCTATTAACACGCGCGCCAATAGCGCCGATCAATGCCGAAGGCCAGTGCGAACGATTCGCATCTCGCGCGGGCGGCTTGTGATCACCAGCACGACATTGTCGAACGAATGCGGCTATTTGCTAAGGACGAAACGGGTCGCAAGGGAGTTTGAGTCGATGTCCATCATCCGGGTGCTGTTCCTGTCGGTCGCGGCGCTGGGCAGCGGGGCCGCTGCGTCGAAGCCCGAGCCCGCGCGCTTCGACGGGGCGTGGATGCAGTGCGAGACATGGCAGGGCGCGCGCGTCTGCGGATACAAGCGGCTCGTCCAGCGCGGCGACCGGGTGTGCGGCGTCCAGCAGGACTTCGCGACCAACCGCATGTATCGCCAGCGCTTCGTCGGCACGGCGCAGGGACGATCGATGATGATCGAGCGGATTTGCGGCGACCCGGGCTCGGAAACCGACACCTATTGCGCGGGTGAGGCGCCGCAGGGCGCCGAAAGGACAGGCTGGGGCGCTTCGGACCGGAGCCTGCACCTCTGCGGCGGGCGGCTGTTCGGCGCGGACGGCGGTGCGGGAGTCGATTGCGCCACGGCGCCGGCCGCGGCGGGGCTGCCGCGGGTGCGGACGCTGGGAGACGAGGCGCTGGCGCCCGGGGAGGAGGCCTGGCTCCGGTCCTGCGCGGCCGGCGCCGAATGACCGCGCGTCAGATCGTTTCGATCCGGCCGATGCCATAGGGCGCGAGTACGCCAAGCGGCGGCGGCGGGCGATCGTCGCTGCGCGTGAAGACCGCGATGCCCGGCGCCGCCGCCGCGGGCCAGGACTGGCCTTCGGTAAGATGCGCGATGCGCCGCGCGATCCCTGCCGCGCCGTCGATCAGCCGGATATCGGGGCCGACTTCGGCCCGCAGTTCGTCGGCAAGCAGCGGAAAGTGGGTACAGGCGAGGACAACGACGTCCATCGCGTCGCCGCCGGGCTGGTCGCGAAGTCCCGCGACCGCGCGTGCGATGACCGCCGGGTCGATCTTTTCGCCGCGCAGCTTCGCCTCGGCGCCGGTGACGAGGCCGGGACTGCCGTGCCGCAGCACCGTCTTGCCCGCCGCGAAGCGCGCGCCGAGGTCGTCGACATAGGGCTGGCGGACCGTCGCTTCGGTGCCGAGCACGCCGATGACGCCGCTCCGGGTGATTTCGGCGGCGGGCTTGATCGCGGGAACGGTGCCGACGATCGGCAGGTCGAGCGCGGCGCGGATGTGCGAGAGCGCGATCGTCGAGGCGGTGTTGCACGCGATCACCGCGAGGCGCGGCTGATAGCGCTCGACGAGCCGCCCGAGCAGCGCGGGCACGCGCGCCGCCAGCTCGGCCTCGCTCTTCTGGCCATAGGGCAGGCCGGCATAATCCGCGGCGTAGACGATCGGCGCGGTCGGCAGCAGCGCGCGCGTCGGGCCGAGCACGGTGAGCCCGCCGAGGCCGGAGTCGAAGAAGAGGATCGGGGCGTCGGCGGCGGGAGCGTGCATCGGGCGGCACTAGCAGGCGGCGGCGGTTCCAGTCCATATTGACTGCAACAATCGCCGAATCCGTTGCTTGCGGCCTGCAATCCCGCCAAAAGGACCGAAAGGGAGCAGGGAGTATCATGACCGTCTATCTGTTGATCGCCGCCGCCTATCTGCTCGGCTCGATCCCCTTCGGGGTCCTGCTGACGCGCGCCTTCGGTGCGGGCGACCTCAGGCAGATCGGGTCGGGCAATATCGGCGCGACGAACGTGCTGCGCACCGGGCGCAAGGGCCTCGCGGCGGCGACCCTGATCCTCGACGGGGCGAAGGGCGCAGTCGCGGTGCTGCTTGCGCGGCATTTCCTGCCCGGGCTGGGCGACGACGGCGCGATGATCGCGGGCGCCGCGGCGATGATCGGCCATTGCTACCCCGTCTGGCTGAGGTTCAAAGGCGGCAAGGGCGTTGCGACGCTGCTCGGCCTGTCGCTCGCGCTCGCCTGGCCGATCGGGCTGGTTTTCGCGATCGTCTGGCTCGGCGCCGTGCTGCTGCTGCGCATCTCGTCGCTCGGCGGCATGCTGGGTGCGGTCGCGGCGCCCGTTGCCGCGCTCGCCCTTGGCCATCCGACCTATGCGATCGGACTCGCCGGGCTGGCGGTGATCGTGCTGTGGCGTCACCGCGAGAATATCGCGCGGCTGCGTGCGGGAACCGAGCCGCGTGTCGGCGCCGGGAACAGCGCCGAATGACCCACGCCGAGCGGCTTGCGCGGTTGCGGCTCATCCGCACCCCGCAGGTCGGCCCGGTCAGCTGGCACCAGCTGATGATGCGCTTCGGTTCGGGTGAGGCGGCGCTGGCGGCGCTGCCCGATCTGGCGGGGCGCGGCGGCGGCCGGCTGCGCATCGCGCCGGCCGACATCGCCGAGCGCGAGATCGAACGCGTCGCCGCACTCGGCGCGCGGCACATCTTCAGCGACGAGCGCGACTATTCGCCGCTGCTCCGCGCGGTCGAAGCGGCGCCGCCGGTGGTGATCGTTCGCGGCGACACCGCGATGCTCGGGCGACCCTGCGTCGCGATCGTCGGCGCGCGCAACGCGTCGGCCGCCGCGTGCCGCTTCGCGCGCCAGATGGCGGCCGAGCTCGCGGCGCGCGGCCTCACCGTGGTCAGCGGCCTCGCGCGCGGGGTCGATACGGCGGCGCATGTCGGCGCGCTCGGCGGCGCCACCGCGGGGGTGATCGCGAGCGGGATCGACATCGCCTTTCCGCCCGAAAATGCCGAACTGCAGGAACGGCTTGCGACGACGCAGTTGCTGATTGCCGAACAGCCGCCGGGCAGCGAGCCGCTGGCGCGCCACTTTCCGTCGCGCAACCGCATCATCGCCGGGCTGGCGCACGGCACGCTGGTGATCGAGGCGGCGCCCCGCTCGGGATCGCTGATCACCGCGCGCCGCGCCGGCGATTACGGGCGCGAGGTGATGGCGGTGCCGGGCTCGCCGCTCGACCCGCGCGCGCAGGGCTGCAACCTGCTGATCCGCGAAGGCGCGACGCTGGTCCAGACGGCCGACGATGTGATCGAGGCGCTCGGCCCGATCGATGCGCGCATGGTGCGCGAGCCCGCGCATGATTTCGCGGCGCCGGCGGCAACCGCGGCGGAAGCGGGCGAGGGCGATCGCGGCCGCATCGCCGCGCTGCTCGGCCCGACCCCGGTCGCGGTCGACGAGCTGGTCCGCCAGTCGGGCTGCCCCGCCGCGACGGTGCAGCTGGTGCTGCTCGAGCTCGAGCTGGCGGGACGGATCGAGCGCCACGCCGGAGCCAGAATCTCGCGCCTGTGACGGCGCGCATAGCCGCCAACCCCCTTTGAATGCACGTTTCATCGCGGTTCAGCCACGGTTCAGCGGCGCGGGCCGAATTCAATGATATTGTATTACATCGCCGGGGAGCTTGACGATGCGCAGCCGATTTCTGAACGGAACGACGATGATTGCGGTGCTGGCGACCGGGCTGGTGCCCGCGCCGCTGACCACCGCGGCGGCGCGTTCCCCGCTTCCGCCGCAGGGCTATTGCCGCAATGCCGACCCGTTGCCGCGGCTCGACCCCGAACAGGCGCAGCAGCAGCGCGACTCTCGCGGGCGCAGCGGTGCCAGCTACGCCGAGGAGGCCACGGCCGAAATGCCGATGCCGATGGCGCCGCCTCCGCCGGCTCCCCCGCCGCCGCCTGCGCCGATCTATGCGCCGGACAGCGCGGTCGATGCGGTCGTCGTCACCGGTGCGCGCGCCGACGGATCGACGAAGAGGGCGGCGAGCGAAAGCGCCGCGCCGCCGCCCGCCGAGGCGGCGCCGGGGTCGTCGGCCGATTACCGCGCCGAACCGGGCGTCGTGCCGCCGCGTCCCTGGCCGCGCCCCCAGCCGCAGCCGCAATCGGGCATCCTGACCGCGGGCGAGCATGACGATCTGCTCAACCCCGAACTCTATGCCGCCTATGTCAACCGCTCCGACCTGGGGCAGGATATTCGCGCCCTGCCGCGCGTCGACACGATGCGCGTCGTCACGGTGAAGGTGAACGATCGCAACGGCCAGCCGGTGCCTTTCGCCGATGTGACGCTGACGTGCAGCGACGGCAACAGCATCACCATGGCGACGCAGGCTGACGGCAGCGTCGCCTTCTTCCCCGGGCTTGACCGGTTGAGCGAGCGCATCACCGTTTCGGCGAGCAAGGCCGGGCGCAGCATCGCCGCGGCGCGGCCGGTCATCGTCGCCGACGCGCCGGGGGGACAGGTCGTCGGCCTGACCGCAAACCAGGTGGCGAGCAGGGCCAGCAAGCTCGACCTGATGCTCGTCGTCGACACCACCGGCAGCATGGGCGACGAGATTCGCTATCTTCAGGCCGAACTGCGATCGATCATCGCGGCGATTACCGCGAAACATCGCGATCTCGACATCCGCGTCGGCTTTGTTTTCTACCGCGACGTCGGCGACGACTATGTCACGCGGACGATCCCTTTCGACCGCGACATCGGGCGGGTACAGGGCGTGCTGGCGCAGCAATATGCATCCGGCGGCGGCGATTATCCCGAGGCGATGGATCAGGCGCTGATCCGTGCGGTGGGGCAGGAATGGCGCCCCGACGCGGTGAAATCGATGCTGCTCGTCGCCGACGCCCCGCCGCACAACGAACTGGTCGGACGCACGTGGAAGGCGGCCGAGGCGGCGCGCGCCAAGCGCATCCACATCACCCCGGTCGCGGCGTCGGGCGTCGCCGACGAGGCCGAATATGCGATGCGCGCGATGGCGGCGGCGACCCAGTCACGCTACCTGTTCCTCACCGACGACAGCGGGGTTGGCAATCCGCACGCGCCGCCGGCGATCGACTGCTACCTCGTCACGCGGCTCGACGCGCTCGTCCGCCGCGTGGTCGACAGCCAGATCAGCGGCCGCCGCATCGAGCCCGAGGATCGCGAAGTGATCCGCAGCGTCGGCAACTACGACGCCGGGAAATGCATCCTGCCCGCCGACTTCCGCTGGCAGAGTTAATCGGGCGTTGACTCCCCCCTGCATCCGATGGATGCAGGGGACATGGGTCGCTTCAGGGAAACTCCCGGCGCCCGCCTGTCTTTCGGCCGCGCCAGGGGTCGGAGGAACGTCCATGAAAAAATTGCTGTCGGCCGTCGCCATCCTGGCGATGCTGATCCAGCCCGCCCATGCCATCGCCAGGGACAAGGAGCCGGTGAAGATCGCCGGTCCGGCGAATGCGAAGGGCGTCGCGACCGTTACGGTCGGCGCGTTCAACGTCGGCTTCATCTTCGAATCGATCGACCGGACCGCGGCGAGCGGCGGGTTGATGGGCGCGTTCGGGGGTACGACCAAGGCGAAGAGCGAACTCGTCGGCGTGACGCCCGAGATGATGCAGGCGGTCACCGACGCCGCCTATGCCGACTTCGTCGCACAGCTGACCGCGAGCGGCTACAGCGTCCAGGCGCCGGCCGATCTGTTCGGTCACGCCGCGCTAGCCAAGACCAAATCGCAGGAGGTGCCGCTCGACATCAACCTCGCGCTCGAAAAGGGGAGCAAGGGCAAGGCGACCTATTTCAAACCGTCGACGCTGCCGTCGCTGCTGATGATCCCGGGCGATTTCACGGGGTCGGGGATGAGCAGCATGGGGATCAACATGGCCGCCGGACAGGCGAGCATGGCGCTCACCAACTATGCCAGGGCGGCGAATGTCGGGGTGATCGACGTCGTCTATCTGATCGACTTCTCGCAGCAGAAACGCCCCGGCGCGTTCAGCTTCGGCGGGCTGCAGGTCAACAGCGCGCTGTCGGTCAGCGCCGACTATTCGCGCATCACGCTGATCGCGCCGAGCGGCAAGCAGTCGGTGATCACGGTCAAGGCGCCGGTCGCGGTCGAGGGCGAGTTCGTCGAAAAGAGCGACGCGTCGAGCGGCACCGACAAGGCGCTGCAATCGGGCGCCAATGTCGCGGGCGGCGTCGCGGCGGTGATGGGTTTCGGCGGGCTGCGCTTTGGCAAGACGCGCAAATTCGCCTTCACCGCGAAGCCCGGCAATTATGAGGAGGGCGCGACGAAGGCCGCGAATCTCGCGAGCACGATGCTGATCGGGCGGCTGGCGCCGCTGCGCTGAGGCGCGCGGCGGATCATGCCCCTCGTCCCGGGCCTGTCGAAGGATGCGTCTCGGCATCGTCGCGCTTCGACAGGTGCGGGGCTGCGGTCCGGTTCGGTCGGTGACTCCGAAACCGCTTGACGGGGGGAGTGGACGCCCGCCACCCTCGCGCGTACGTACGAGTTAGAGTTTCGGGGAATTTGTTTTTCATGCAATTGGTTATTGTGGAATCGCCCGCCAAGGCGAAGACGATCGAGAAGTATCTCGGCCGCGATTTCAAGGTGTTGGCCAGCTATGGCCATGTCCGCGACCTGCCGCCCAAGGACGGGTCGGTCGATCCCGACGACGGCTTTGCGATGCAGTGGCAGCTGTACCCCGACAAGGCGAAGCGGCTGAAGGAAATCCAGGATGCCGCCAAGGGCGCCGACCGTCTGATCCTCGCGACCGACCCTGATCGCGAGGGCGAGGCGATCAGCTGGCACGTGCAGGAATTGTTGCGCGCGAAAAAGGCGCTGCCGGCCTCGGTCGACCGCGTCACCTTCAACGCGATCACCAAACAGGCGGTCACCGACGCGATGGCGCATCCGCGCGAGCTCGATACCGACCTGATCGACGCCTATCGCGCGCGCCGCGCGCTCGACTATCTCGTCGGCTTCACTTTGTCGCCGGTGCTGTGGCGCAAGCTGCCCGGCGCCAAGTCGGCGGGCCGCGTCCAGTCGGTGTCGCTGCGCCTGATCGTCGAGCGCGAGCGCGAGATCGAGGCGTTCGTCGCGCAGCAATATTGGTCGATCACCGGGCTGTTCGAAATGTCGGGCACGCCGTTCAGGGCGCGCCTCGCGCGCTGGCGCGGCGACAAGATCGAGCGGCTGTCGATCACCAGCGAAGCCGACGCCCGCGCCGCCGAGGCCGATGTGAAGGCGGGGCATTTCACCGTCGAACAGGTCGAGACCAAACCGCTGACGCGCAACCCGCCGCCGCCGTTCACGACCTCGACGCTGCAACAGGAGGCCGCGCGCAAACTGGGCTTCTCGGCGAGCCACACGATGCGCATCGCGCAGGGCCTCTACGAGGACGGCGCGATCACCTACATGCGTACCGACGGCGTCCAGATGGACGGCAGCGCGATCAGCGCCGCGCGCAAGGCGATCGCGACGCGCTACGACGGCGGCTATGTCCCCGACCAGCCGCGCCAGTACCAGACCAAGGCGAAGAATGCGCAGGAAGCGCACGAAGCGATCCGTCCGACCGATTTTTCGAAGGACAAGGCGGGCAGCGGCGACCATGGCCGGCTGTACGAACTGATCTGGAAACGCGCGCTGGCAAGCCAGATGGCGTCGGCGCGGCTCGAACGCACCAGCATCGACCTCAGCGACGGCACCGGAAAGACCATGCTGCGCGCGACCGGGCAGGTGGTCAAATTCCCCGGCTTCCTCGCCCTCTATGACGAAAGCCGCGACGAGGCGGGCGACGACGACGACGCGCGCCTGCTGCCCGCGATGGCAAAGGGTGACGCTCCTGCGAAGACCGGGGTCGAGGTCGAAAGCCACGAAACCCAGCCGCCGCCCCGCTATTCGGAGGCGAGCCTTGTCAAGAAGATGGAGGAACTCGGCATCGGGCGTCCGTCGACCTACGCCTCGATCCTCCAGGTGCTCAAGGACCGTGCCTATGTGACGGTCGAAAAGAACCGCTTCATTCCCGAAGAGAGCGGGCGCCTGCTCACGGCATTCCTCGAACGTTTCTTCACCCGCTACGTCGAATATGATTTCACCGCGGGCCTCGAAGAGGAACTCGACGACGTCTCGGGCGGCCGCGCGCAGTGGCAGGCGGTGCTCGAACGCTTCTGGCGCGACTTCAAGCCGCGCACCGGCGAAGTGATGGACCAGAAGCCGTCGGAGATCACCGCGGCGCTCGACGAATTTCTCGGCCCCTATCTCTTCCCCGACAAGGGCGACGGGACCGATCCGCGCCTCTGTCCCAATTGCGGCACCGGGCGGCTCGCGCTGCGCGGCGGCAAGTTCGGGCCGTTCATCGCGTGCAGCAACTATCCCGACTGCAAGTTCACGCGCAAATTCGCGCAGCCGGGCGGCAATGGCGAGGCCGACACGGGCCCCGAAACGCTGGGCACCGATCCCGAAAGCGGGCTGGAAGTGACCAGGCGCAGCGGGCGCTTCGGCCCCTATATCCAGCTCGGCGAGGGCAAGGAGGCCAAGCGTTCGTCGATCCCCAAGGACATTCCGGGCGAGGATTTCGACCTCGATTATGCGCTGCGGCTCTTGAGCCTGCCGCGCGAGGTCGGGGTGCATCCCGAAAGCGGCAAACCGATCATGGCAGGGCTGGGACGCTACGGTCCCTATCTGCTCCACGACGGCAAATATGCCAAGCTGACGGGCACCGCCGAGATCTTCGACATCGGCATGAACGCCGCGGTCGTCCGCATCGCCGAAGCCGCGGCGGGCGGCGGACGCGGGCGGGCGAAGGTCGAGCCGCTCAAGACGTTCGGCGCGCATCCGACGAGCGGCGGTGACATGAAGCTGATGGCGGGACGTTTCGGCCCCTATGTCACCGATGGCACCACCAACGCCACCTTGCCCAAGTCGATCGAACCAGACGCGCTGACCGAAGAGGAAGCGATCGCGCTCATCGACGCGCGCGCTGCCAAGGGCCCCGCAAAGGGCAAGAAGAAGGCGGCGCCCAAGAAGGCGGCAGCGAAGAAGGCGCCCGCCAAAAAGGCCCCGGCAAAGAAAAAGGCGCCCGCGAAGAAAAAGGCGGCGGCGGCCGAAGCGCCGGCCGCAGACGAATAGTCCGCGCCGGCAGGATTTTCGTCGCGGTCCGATCATGTTAGCATCGGCGCATCGGGAGGTGTTTCGATGCGCCGCATGCTTGCCGTCTTCTATGCCCTGACCCTCCTGCCGCCGGCGGCGGCGATCGCGCAGCCGCCCGGAACGCTGATATCGGCCGACCCGATGCCCGACGCGCCCGCGGGCGCGCAGGCGTGGCGCATCCGCTATTGGACGACCGATCAGGACGGGCAGGCGCACGAGGTGACCGGTCTGGTCGCCGCCCCGCGCGAGGCGGCGCCGGCGCGCCCGCGCCGCGTCATCGCCTGGGCGCACGGAACGACGGGCGTCGCCGAAAAATGCGCGCCGTCGGCCTATCCCGAAAGCTTCGAAGCCACCCCCGCGCTCGATAGCATGATTGCTGAGGGCTATGTCGTCGTGGCGCCCGACTATCCCGGGCTCGGGTCGCCGACGCCGCATCCCTATCTCGTCGGGCGCGACACGGCGCATTCGGTGCTCGACGCCGTGCGCGCGGCGCGCGCCATACCGGGCGCGGCGGCGGGCGGGCAGTTTGCGGTGTGGGGCGAATCGCAGGGTGGCCATGCGGCGTTGTGGACCGCGGCGACGGCGCGATCCTATGCGCCGGACCTGGTGCTCGCCGGAACGGCCGCGGCGGCGCCGCCGACCGATCTGGCCGCGAACATGCGCGAGGGAAGCGACCCCAACGCCCGCGCCTTTCTGCTCGCGCTGACGCTGCACAGCTGGTCGCAGCGCTTCGGCTATTCGCTCGACGGCTTCACCAATGCCGCGACGCAGGGCGTCATCCACCGGCTGGCGGAGAATAATTGCCTCGAACTCGGCAAAAACCCCAGGCTCGGGACGATTCTCGGCATTCTCTCGGTGCGGCAGGCGGTGAAGAAGCGGGACGTGACGCGGATCGAGCCCTTTGCCGCGACGATGCACGCCAACAGCGTCGATCCGGCGAGCGTGGCCGGCCCGCTGCTGATCGCGCAGGGCAGCAAGGATACGATCGTTGCGCCGGCCGTGACGCGGGGTTTCGCCAGAGCGGTCTGCAAGCGGCGGATGCCGGTGCGCTGGATCGAAATTCCGGGGGGCAGCCATATCGACGGCGCGCGCGGCGACCGGGCGGGCGACACGCTGGCGTGGATCACCGCGCGCTTCGACGGAAAGACACCGCCCGACGACTGCCGGCGGATCTGACCGGGCTGCGCCGGTTCGGCGCAATTCGCCCTCATTTTCCATTACGGTAACGGCGCGGTGCGTGATAGCTTCCTGGCCTGACAAGGACTGTGGGAGAGCGGATATGCGTCGCGTCAAATTCCTTCACACGTCACTCGCCGCACTGGCGCTGCTGGCCACCGCCGCGCCGCCGCCGGTGCTGGCACAGGACAGCGCCGGGCAGGACGACGAGGATGCCGACTACAGCAGCATCGTCGTCACCGGCGCACGCATTCGGCAGGGCGGCACGCAGGATATCCAGCATTTCCGGGCGACCGCGCTCAGCGCGTCAACGCTGCCGCGCCCCGAATCGCTGACCGTCGAGGGACTGCTCGGCGAGCATGATCTGACATTGCCCGCCGGCGATACCTGCGCGCAGCTTTTTTGCCTGAACGTCCAGACCATGGCGGCCAACCTGCCGACCCGGCCCGACGACCTGTTGTTCGTCGGCATGGCCTTCGACAGCAATATCGACGCCGCCAGCTGGAAGCGCGAACCGCTCAGCATCATGGCCGTGGTCGATCGATCGGGATCGATGACCGGGGCGCCGATCGCCAATGTGAAGGCGGCGCTGCACCAGATGGTCGACGAACTCGCGCCGCGGGACCGGCTCGGCATCGTCATCTACGGGACCAATTCCAACGTCCACCTTGCGCCGGTGACGGTGCAGGGGAACCGCGAGGCGATGCACGCCGCGATCGACGGGATCGCCATCGATGGCTCGACCTCGATGGAGGCCGGACTGACGCTCGGCTATCAGGCGGCCTTTGCCGAGGCCGAACAGTTCGGCGGCAAGGTGCGCATGATGCTGTTCACCGATGAACAGCCCAACACCGGCCGTACCGACACCGGCAGCTTCATGGCGATGGCCGAGGAGGCGTCGAAGCGCGGGGTCGGGCTGACGACGATCGGCATCGGGGTGCAATATAATGGCGCGCTCGCGACCAAGGTTTCCAGCGTGCGCGGCGGCAATCTCTTTTTCATCGCGGGTCCCGACAAGGGCGCCGAACTGATGAAGAGCGAGTTCCGCAACATGGTGAGCGAGGTCGCGCACGATCTCGTCATGACACTGGTCCCGCACGCGGGCTATCGGATCAGCGGCGTTTTCGGGGTGCCCGACGGCCTGATGAGCGAGGGCAAGGACGGGGCGATTGCGATCACCGTACCGACCGCCTTTCTCTCGTCGAACGGCGGCGGCATCTATGCGTCGCTCGGCAAGGCGGAGGCGCGTGCGCATCTGCCCGCCACGCCGCTGTCCGACGGCGCACCGCTGATGGACGTGTCGCTGAGCTATGTCAGCGCGCTCGACGGCAGCAGGCATGGCGACCGGCTGAGCATCGGGGCGCCGACAACAGCCCCCGCGGCGAACCTTCGTCTCGCGCAGGTGCTTGTCGATCAGTATCTGGTACTCGATGCCGCAACCCGCGCCTTTCATCGCGACGGCAACCCCAAACAGGCCTTCGCGTTGCTCGACGGGCTGAACACGCGGCTCGCGGGGGTCGACTATGCCGATCTCAAGGCCGAACGCGAACTCGTCGACACGATGCGCGGCAAGGCGGCGCTATATGCGGGTTATGGCGGCGAGGTGCCGAAGGATATGCAGCCGATGCGCGTGCTCGGCAAATGGCGGGTCGTCGCGCTGGGCGGGGTCGACGACCTGTCGCGTGGCGACGTCGTCGAATTCACCGACGACGAATCCTTCATCACCTATTTCCAGCGGCCACTACGCGGCGAGGATGAAATGTATCAGGATTTCCGGATCAACGAGCGCGAGATCTACATCCCCGACGGCGACCTGCGCGTACGGTACCGGATCGACGGCGACCGGATGCGGATGACGTCGGATGACGGCAAGGTCCGGATCGTGCTGGAGCGCGAGACGGTTAGCTGAGCGGAGCGGCTGCGATCCTCGTCCGGGGCCGCAGCTTCTCTATTCAAAAATGCTCGAATCAGTCGCCGGTATGCCCTTCAGCCAGGCTGCGGCATCGTTGCGGAACAAGCAGGCGATGGAAGCGGCGGTGAGAACTGTCGAAATCAGCGTGAATGTCAGCGTCACGTCAAATTGGGTTTGCGGGTCTAAAAGCGAAAGGGCCGTCGAAACGACCCCGAGTCCCATCCAGATGGCGTAAATCCATCGCACGACGTTGCTGCGTCGGCGGGCGATACCATACCAGAGACCGACCGAAATCGTAGCGAAGGCGAGTATCCAGATCACCACGACCGTCATGCCGAAAGGTGATCCTGATGCAATCAGCGTCTCTTCCATTTTTGACCAGGAAAAGAAGAAGGTCCCGATGACGCCGACGAGCATGGAGGCCCAGAAAAAACGCTCGAAATAAATGATCGATGCTGGCCGCATGTTGCTTCCTTCAATCGACCCAGTCGAGCCCCATGTCGCGATAGACGCTGCGGTCCTCGTCCCAGTTTTCCTTCACCTTGACGTGGAGGAAAAGGTGGACCTTGCGCCCCATCAGCTCGGCCAGTTCGGCGCGGGCCCGGGCGCCGATTTCCTTGATGCGGGCGCCGCCCTTGCCCAGCACGATCGCGCGCTGGTTGTCACGCGCGACATAGATTTGCTGGTGGATCTCCGCGCTGCCGTCGGGGCGCGTCTTGAACAACTCGGTCTCGACCGTCGACTGGTAGGGCAGTTCCTCGTGGAGCTGGCGATAGAGCTGTTCGCGCGTGATCTCGGCGGCGAGCATGCGTTCGGGCGCGTCGCTGACCTCGTCCTCGGGGAAATGCCAGGGCCCCTCGGGCATCAGCGTGGCCAGATGCGCCTTGAGCTCGGCGACGCCGTCGCCGCTGTTCGCCGCGATGAAGAAGGTCTCGTCGAAGGCAAGCCTTGCGTTGAGCTCGGTCGCGATCGTGAGCAGCTTGTCCTTCTTGGTCAGGTCGACCTTGTTGAGGATCAGATATTTTTTTTCGGGCCGGTTCGCGACACCCTCGATCACGCGCTCGACGCGGCCGGTCAGCTTGGCGGCCGCGTCGACCATGACGAGGATCGCCTCGGCCTCTTCGAGGCTGCCCCACGCGGCGGCGACCATCGCGCGGTCGAGCCGGCGCGTCGGCGCAAAGATACCCGGCGTGTCGATCAGCACGATCTGGGCATCGCCCTCCATTGCAACGCCCATCAGCCGGGTGCGCGTCGTCTGCGCCTTGGGGCTGACGATCGCGACCTTCTGGCCGACGAGCGCGTTGACGAGGGTCGACTTGCCCGCATTGGGGGCGCCGACGACGGCCACGAAACCGCAGCGCTGGGTCATTTTTTCTCTTCCTGGGTCAATATGTCGAGGAGCGCGGTCGCGGCGGCCTTTTCGGCTGCCTGTTTCGACGCGCCTTCGCCTTCCGCCTCGGCGAGCTTGCCGACGGTGACGCCCACGCGAAAGCGCGGCGCATGGTCGGGGCCCTCGCGCCGGATCAGGCGATATTCGGGGGGCTTGCGCCCCTTGGCGGCCGCCCATTCCTGGAGTGTCGCCTTGGGATGCTTGGGCGCGGCGACCTGCCCGTCGATCATCTCGCCCCATTCCTTGACGATGAAGGCGCGCGCCGCCGCTTCGCCGCAGTCGAGCCACAACGCGCCGATCAGGGCTTCGAGCACGTCGGCGGCGATATTGTCGCTGTAGCGCCCGCCGTCGCCGATCGCCTGGGTTCCGAAGCGGACCAGCGCGTTGAGGTCGAGGCGCTGTGCGATGCGCGCGCAGGTCTCGCCCGAAGCAAGCGCGTGCAGCCGCGACGACAGGTCGCCTTCATGCGCCTTGGGAAAGCGGCGGAAAAGTTCCGACGCGATCACCAGCCCCAATACGCGGTCGCCGAGAAATTCGAGCCGCTGATAATCGCCCGCACCGCTGCTGCCGTGAGTCAGCGCCTCGTGATAGAGCGCCAGGTCGCGCGGGTCAGTGCCGGTGATGGCTGCGATCGTCTGAGCGGACGGGCGTTCGCTCAAAAGCCTTCCCCGATGCGTTCCCAGCGCGCGGCGGTGAACCAGCTGATCGGGTTGATCCAGCTCGCCGAACCGTCGGTCGAGAACATGCCGACGAGGGCATGGCCGACGAGATTTTCCTGCGGGACGCCGCCGCCGAGGCCGCCTTCTTCCATCGGGACGCGGCTGTCGGCGCTGCGGTCGCGATTGTCGCCCATCAGGAAGATCTGGCCTTCGGGCACGACATAGGGCGTCGTGTTGTCGACGGGCAGGTCGATGATGTCGAGCACGGCATAGCTTTTTCCGCTGGGCAGCGTTTCGCGGAACTGCTTGTAGCGGCACTGGCGCTGGCCGTTGGCGCCGATCTCTTCGAACGCCATCGAGAAACAGGCATGCGTGCCCTGCGCGCGGGCGACTTCCTCCATGTTCGGGGTCACCGGAATGACGAAATCGGGCATGGGCTCGCGCTTGAGCGGTTTGCCGTTGAGCCAGACGATGCCGTCGATGACCTGCACCGTATCGCCGGGCAGTCCGATGACGCGCTTGATCCAGTCGTCCTTGTTCTGCGGCGGGGCCTTGAAGACGACGACGTCGCCGCGCTCGGGCGTGCGCGCAAAGATGCGGCCGGGGATCAGCGGTACGCCGAAGGGCAGGCTGTGCTTCGTATAGCCATAGGCCATCTTGTTGACGAGCAGATAGTCGCCGATCAGCAGGCGCGGCTGCATCGATTCCGAAGGGATGTTGAACGGCGACAGAAAGAAGCTGCGAAAGACCAGTACCGCGACCGCGAGCCAGGCGAGAAAGCGCACCGTGTCGATCGCCTCTTCCTTCGCGCTCATCTGCGCGGGTTCGGGGCTCGGCTTGGCGGGGCCGGTCGGGGGCGGGCTGTCGGCGGTCAGGCTGGCGTCGGTCATGCCGCGCATTTGGCGTTGAATAGGTCTGCGCGCAAGCAAATATCGGCGGACGGCACTGGCGCGCGCGCGGCGGCAGGCCTAGAGAAAAGCCCCCATCGACCGCAAGAGGATGCCGAACATGACGACCGCCGACCAGGCTTGGCAGGCCCTTGCCGACTGGCAGCCGCAGACGCTGACCGCGCTCGTCGGCGCCGATCCCGAGGCGCGGCTACAGGCGCTGGTGCGCAACGTCGCCGACATCCGCTTCGATTTCGCCAAGACGCACCTCGATCCCGGCGCGATCGCGATCCTGTCGGACCTTGCCGAAGCACAGGATTTCGCGGGGCACCGCAAGACCCTGTTTTCGGGCGGGATCGCCAATCCGACCGAGAACCGCGCCGCCGAGCACAGCGCCGAGCGCGGCGACGGCGCGCCCGAGTCCGTGCACCGCGCGCAGATGCTGCATCAGCGGATGCGGATGATGGTCGACGCGATCGAGGCCGGTGCGTTCGGCGAAATCCGCCACCTGCTGCATATCGGCATCGGCGGGTCGGCGCTCGGCCCCGACCTGCTGATCGACGCGCTCGGCCGCCACGGGTCGCGCTATGACGTCGCGGTGGTGTCGAACGTCGACGGCGCCGCGCTCAGCGAAGCTTTCGCGAAATTCGACCCCAATCACACGCTGATCGCGGTCGCGTCGAAGACCTTCACGACGACCGAGACTTTGCTCAACGCCGCCTCGGCGCTGCAATGGCTCGACGAGGCGGGGGTGGCCGATCCCTATGGCCGTGTCATCGCGCTGACCGCGATGCCCGAGCGCGCGATGGAATGGGGCGTCGACGAGACGCGCATCCTGCCGTTCAGCGAGACCGTCGGTGGACGCTATTCGCTCTGGTCGTCGATCGGCTTTCCCGCGGCGCTGGCGCTCGGCTGGGACGCCTTCGCCGACATGCTCGAGGGGGCGGCCGAAATGGACCGCCATTTCCGCCTTGCCGACGGCGCTGACAATATCGGGCTGCTCGCGGCCTTCATCGACCAGATCTATGCGAACCGGCTCGGCTGCCAGACGCGCGCGGTCTTCGCCTATGACGAAAGGCTGCGGTTGCTGCCCGCCTATCTCCAGCAGCTCGAGATGGAATCGAACGGCAAGTCTGTAACGCGGGACGGTGCGCCGCTGGGACGCGCGAGCGCGGCGATCACATGGGGCGGGGTCGGCACCGACGCGCAGCATGCGGTGTTCCAGCTGCTGCATCAGGGGACGCATCTCACGCCGGTCGAATTCGTCGTCGCGCGCGAGCCCGATCATCTGCTCGACGAGGCGCATCACGAGATGCTCGTCGCCAACTGCATCGCGCAGGGCGCGGCGCTGATGGCGGGGCGGGCGAGCGAGGATGGCGCGCGCCACTATCCGGGCAACCGTCCCTCGACGACGATCCTGCTCGACCAGGTGACGCCGCACAGCCTCGGCGCGCTGATCGCCTTCTACGAACATCGCACCTTCGCCAATGCGGTGCTGCTCGGGATCAACCCGTTCGACCAGTTCGGGGTCGAACTGGGCAAGGAAATGGCGAAGGGGCTGGCCGAGGGGACGGCCGACTTCGATCCTGCGACGCAGGCGCTGATGGCGGCGGCGCTGGGCGAATAGCCGGCGGTCAGGCCGCGGCGAGCGCCTTGCCCATTCGGATGAGCGGCACGGTCACGCCGTCCGGGCCGGGGGCTTCGACGCGCTCGATCGGAACATAGCCGCAGGCGCGGTAGAGCGGTTCGCCCGAGAGCGTCGCCATCAGTTCGGCGCGCCCAAAACCCGCATCGCGCGCGGCCGCCTCGCACAGCGCCATGACCCGGCGTCCGACGCCCTGCCGGGCATGGTCGGGGTGCGTGTACATCGCGCGGATGCGCGCGGCATCGACCGCCGGGTCGAGCAGCGCGGGATCGCGCAGGTCGGTGCTGTGGTCGCCGCCATAGAGGGTGGCGCGGCGCGACCAGCCGCCGCAGCCGGCGATGCGCCCGCCGGCCTCGATGACGAAATAGCTGCCATCGGCGATCAGCTGGGTATCGAGCCCCATCACCGCACGGCTGGCGGCGATCTGTGCGGGGTCGAGGAAGCCCTTCTGGAGTTCGGCGATCGCGAGCGCCATCACGTGGCGCAGCGCGTCGAGGTCGTCGAGGGTGGCGAGACGGTCGGTGAGCATCGCGCCGCTATAGGCTGCACGGCGCGCGCGTCCAGCCCGCGCCTAGGGGCTCGCCGCGATTTCGACCCGGTTCCGTCCGTTCTGCTTGGCGGTGAACAGCGCTTCGTCGGCCGCCTTGAGCGCCGCGCGCGCGTCGCCATGGCCGAAAACGTCGGCGACGCCGCCCGAAAAGGTGATCTGCCCGAAGGGCTCGTCGGTCTTGCGGTTGATCAGGCGGCGGCTCGCAAGATGTTCGCGCGCCTGGTCGAGCCGCTCGGCGGCGGCGGCGGGATTGCGGCCGCGAAACAGCATCACGAACTCCTCGCCGCCGTGGCGCGCGACATGGCAATGGTCGTCCGAAATCTGCGCGAGCGTGTCGGCGATCGCCTTGAGCACGCGGTCGCCCGAATCATGGCCGTGCGCGTCGTTGATCGCCTTGAAATTGTCGATGTCGCAAAAGGCGATGCTGAGCGGCTCCATCGCGGCCTGTGCGTCGCGATATTCGCGTTCGAGCAGGTCCTCGAAGGCGCGCCGGTTGGGCAGGCCGGTCAGATAGTCGACCTCGGCATCGCGCTTGGCGCGTTCGAGGCTGCGGCGCAGCGACTTGGCCTCTTCCTCGCTCTTGCGCATCTCGTCCTCCGCCTTGCGCGTGCGTTCGAGCATCGTCTTCGCAAGGTCGGCGAGGCTCGACACGATCTGGCCGGTCTTCTGGAGCTGTTCGAGGTCGGTGACGTGCTGCTCGAGCTCGCTGCCGTAATCCTGCGCGCTTTTCGACGCGGCCTTGCTCTGGACCTGAAAGGCGTCGAGGTTGGTTTCGAGCCGCGCCATCAGCTTTTCGAGCTCGGCCTGCGCCGACGTGTCGCTTGCCTCTTCGGTGAGTTCGTCGAGCCAGGCCTGGGTCACCTCGCCGGTACCGGTACGCGCCGTGATCTGGCGCGCGAGGCGCGGATTGGCGCCCGAAAAGGCGTTGTGCGCGACGAGCAGGTTGGCCGGCGTCACGTCGAGGTCGTTGTCGAGCAGGAAGCTGCCGATCGCCTCGATCAGGTCGCGGCGCGCCAGCCGGGCGAGATCGCGCACGCCTCCGGGTTCGGTCGCATCCGCCTGCAGGGCTTCGTCGCCGCGGGAATGGCGAAGCCCCAACCAACCCAGAAGCCGCCCGACCGGCTCCCTCGAAGAGGATGATGCGAAAGTGGTCATGGCGGCCTTAACGGCGCGCCGCGAACAGGATTAAGCCCGTCTTCACCATAAAAATGCCGCGTGAAGCCGCAAGATCGTGGCGCGGTTTCGCGGGGGATGAAATAAATTCGCGCCGGGTGTCGATCCGGAGCCGACTCGTTCGTCGTCAGATCGGGAGGCCATTCGGGCTCCGTCCGTGAGGAGATGCAAGATGCGTGTGATGGTATTCGTGAAGGCGACCGAGGACAGCGAGCGGGGCATCGACCCCACACCGGAGACGACCGCGATGTTCGAGGCGATGGGCAAGTTCAATGAGGAACTGGTCAACGCCGGGGTGATGGTCAGCGGCGACGGGCTCAAGCCCTCGTCGGCGGGCAAGCGCATCGCCTTCGATGGCGCAAGCCGCGCGGTGATCGACGGCCCCTTCGCCGAGACCCGCGAACTGGTCGCGGGCTTCTGGATCTGGGAGGTCAAGGACATGGACGAGGCCGTCGCCTGGGCGACGCGCTGCCCCAATCCGATGCCGGGACCGAGCGAACTCGAAATCCGGCCCTTTTACGAGGTCGAGGATTTCGGCGACGTGCTCACCCCCGAAATCGTCGAGCGCTACGAACGGCTGACCGACAAGCTCGGCGGCGCCTGATCGCGGGGCGGCCGCCATGCTTGCCTCGACCGCGGCTTTGTCCGACAAGGCCGGCATGGCGGCCGACGAGACCCACCGCGCGATCGAGGCGGTGTTCCGGATCGAACGCGCGCGGTTGATCGCCGCGCTCGCGCGGATGACGCGCGACGTCGACCGCGCCGAGGAACTGGCGCAGGAGGCGCTGCTCGTCGCGCTCGCCGAATGGCCGAAATCGGGCGTGCCCGCCAATCCGGGCGCATGGTTGACCGCCACCGCAAAACGGCGCGCGATCGACGGCATGCGGCGGCGGCAGATGCAGGCGCGCAAGCATGCCGAAATCGCGCGCGAACGGGAGGGGGAGGCCGATATGAGCGCCGAGGCGACCGAGGCCGCGATCGACGACCCTCTGGGCGACGAACTGCTCGCGCTGATCTTTGCCGCCTGCCACCCCGTGATCACGCCCGAGGCGCGCGCGGCGCTGACGCTGCGGCTGGTCGGCGGGCTTTCGGTGGGCGAGATCGCGCGCGCCTTCCTGTCGAACGAGGCGGCGATCGCCGCGCGGATCACGCGCGCCAAAAAGGCGATCGCCAGGGCGGGCGTCCAGTTCGAGGTGCCGCGCGGCGCCGAACTCGACGCGCGCCTCGCCTCGGTGCTTGAGGTGATCTACCTCATCTTCAACGAAGGCTATGCCGCGACCGCCGGCCCGTCGCTGGTGCGCCCTCCGCTCTGCGCCGAGGCGCAGCGGCTCGCGCGCATCCTCGCGGGGTTGATGCCGGGGCAGCCCGAGGTGCAGGGGCTGCTCGCGCTGGTCGAGATCCAGGCGTCGCGGCTTGCGGCGCGCGCAGGTTCCGACGGCCGGTTCGTCCCGCTGACCGAGCAGAACCGCGCGCGCTGGGACCAGTTGCTGATCCGGCGCGGGCTGAATGCGCTGGGCCGCGCCGAGGCGCTCGGCGGCGCCGATGGCCCCTATGCGCTGCAGGCGGCGCTTGCGGCGTGTCATGCGCGGGCGCGCCGCGCCGAGGACACCGACTGGCGACGGATCGCCGGGCTCTACGACCGGCTGCGCGCCGTGATGCCCTCGCCGGTGGTCGAGCTCAACCGCGCGGTCGCGCACAGCATGGCGTTCGGGCCCGAGGCAGGGCTCGCGTTGGTCGATGCGATCGCCGACGCGGCGCTGCTGCGCAACTATGCGCCGCTGCCTGCCGCACGCGGCCATTTCCTGCTGCGCGCGGGGCGCCGCGCCGAGGCAGGGACTGCCTATCGGACAGCGGCTGCGCTTGCGGTCAACGAGCGCGAGCGCGACTATCTGCTCGCGCAGGCCGCGGCGTGCGACGATTGAGCGCCACGGGGCCAGCCGCCGGGGCGTTCGAAAAAAAATGCGCCAATGCGGGAACCATCGGTCCCGCGTCGCGTTTCCCATACCTATCCGATCGAAAGAGAAGGTAGAATTTGGTTCCTGTCTTCGGGCGGAACCTAGGGAGCCCCGCCGCAGAAATGCGACGGGGCTTACCTGTTTCGGGCGCTCCGCCGCGCGCGCCCGTCCTGTCCTGAACATTCCGAAAGCCAGGTGCATCAGCTTCGATGCGATGGGGCACGCCTTGGACCCTGACAACTGCTCGGCGCCCGATGGCGATATGCACCGTTTGTCGGAAGAGCTTGTGCTCGCGCTCGGCTTCCGCTCGTCCCGTCGTATGACGCGGGCGCCCGGCGGTGCGGCACCGGGGCCGACGGACCGGACGCGCCTGCGGCGTTGCGCCCCGATGAACGGACGCGCCGCTGTGCGACAAATTGCGACAATTTTTCGTCGATCCGACACGGCGCTGGGACAAATGGCGCCTAGACCGGCTCCATCGCAGCCCGTCTCCCCAGGGCTGCCCTTGAGGAGTTTTGTCCGTGAAGAAGATTTCCCTCCTGACGCTGGGTGCCGCGCTGATCGCGGTGCCCGTTCTCGCCGCCCCGGGGGCGGGACCCAAGGCCGACGCCGACGCCAATGGCGTGCTCACCCGCGCCGAGGCGCAGGCCGGCGCGACGCAGATGTTCGCGAAGCTTGATGCCAATGGCGACGGCAAGCTCGACCAGGCCGATCGCGCCGCCCGGCATGCGGCGATGCAGGCCAAGCGGTTCGAGGGGCTCGACGCCAACAAGGACGGCAGCATCAGCAAGGCCGAATGGGATCAGCACGGCGCCGACCGTGCGGCGAAACGTGCCGAACGTGGTCAGAAGCACGCCGATGCCGGCGAACCCGGCCAGCGCGGCGGTCACCGCATGGGCGGCCGCCACGGTCCGCGCGGTGGGCATCACGGCATGCGCGGCGGCATGATGATGAAGGCCGATACCGATGGCGACAAGGCGATCAGCCAGGCCGAATTCCAGACCGCGGCGCTCGCGCGTTTCGACGCCGCCGACGCGAACAAGGATGGTCAGGTGACCGCCGCAGAACGCCAGGCCCAGCGCACCGAGCGCAAGGCCAAGCGTGACGAATGGCGCGCCAAGCGCGCGGCTCCCGCAACGCCGGCCAATTGAGATCCGGCCGGGACCGGCGGGTGAGGGCGGCTCAACACCCCCTCCCGCCATTGCCTTTGCCCCCGGTCCCTGCCAGCTATCGCCCACCGGCCTTTTGGGCCGGTGGGCGAACCCTTTGGAAACGAACGAGTGATGACCGACAGCGACACGCCGCGCATCCTGCTGGTGGACGATGAACCCTCGATCCGTGAACCGCTCTCCGACTATCTGACGGGGCAGGGTTTTGCGGTGACCGCCGCGGCGAGCGCCGCCGAGGCGCGATCGGTGCTGCGCGCGCAGGGCGTCGACCTCGTCGTCAGCGACATCATGATGCCGGGCGAGGACGGACTGTCGTTCACGCGTCACCTTCATGAAACCAGCAATATTCCCGTCATCCTGCTGACCGCGCGCGCCGAGGATACCGAACGGATCGTCGGGCTCGAGATCGGCGCCGACGATTATGTCGTCAAACCCTTCAACCCCCGCGAACTGGTCGCACGCATCCGCACCGTGCTGCGCCGGACGCAGGCCGGCGGGCGCACGCTCGACGCGGGCGGGGTCAGCTATGCGTTCGGGCCGTGGGTGCTGCGCGAGACCGAGCGTGTGCTTGTCGATTCCGACGGGACCGAGGTTGCGCTGTCGTCGGGCGAATATCATCTGCTCCACGCGCTGGTGCGCCATCCGCGGCAGGTGATGAGCCGCGACCGGCTGCTCGACCTGGTGCGCGGGCGCGAGGCGGAGATTTTCGACCGCGCGATCGACAATCTGGTCAGCCGGCTGCGCAAGAAGATCGAGGAAGACGCGGCGCATCCGCAGCTGGTCAAGACCGTGTGGGGCGGTGGTTACACGCTCGCGTGCGAGGTCAAGCGGCTGGGCGGCGCGGCGTGAAACTGCGGCTCTGGCCCCGCAGTCTCGTCGGCCAGCTCGTGCTTGCCGTCGCGGCGATGCTGTTCGTTGCGCAGGCGGTCAATTATGTTCTGCTCGTCGGCGGCCAGCGGCAGCAGTCCCTCGCCAATGCCGGCGGCATGGCGGTCGCCCGGATCGTCGACGCCATCGAGCGCGAACGCCGCGACATGGTCTTTTCCGGCGATGACGAGCCGCGGCAGGCGCAGCCGGCGCGGCGCCTGCCGCGGACGCAGATCCTCGATACGCAATTCGACCCGCCGCGGGGTGCCGTTCATGCCGATCCGCGGCTCGCCCAGCACGTCGCCGCGCGCCTCGGCGAGGCCGGGCTGCACGCCGAGCGGGTCGACGCCTGGGTGCTGCACGCGCGTCGCGACGTGGTGGGTCCGCACGGTCCTGCGCGCACCGCCGTCGTCTCGGCGAAGATCGGTGGCCGGTTCGTCGTCGTCCGCACCTGGCTGCCCGCCGAAGGCAAGCGGTTGCAGGGCTTTCTCCTCTGGCAGACGCTGACGCTGTACCTGCTCATCCTTGTTCCCGTCCTGTTGATCGCGTGGCGCGCCGCGCGGCCGCTGCGCAGCCTGACGCAGGCGGTGCGCCGCGACCCGGCCGGCGAGGGGCCGCCACTGGACGAGGAAGGGCCGTCGGACGTGCGCGACGTGATCGCCGCCTTCAACGCCTCGCGCGCCCGGATCGGCACGATGCTCGCCGACAAGGATCGCATGCTCGGCGCGGTCGGGCACGATCTGCGTACCCCGCTCGCGAGCCTGCGCGTTCGCGTCGAGGCGGTCGATGACGAGGGACTGCGCGACAAGATGGTGGCGACGATCGACGAGATGACCGCGATGCTCAGCGACATATTGGCGGTCGCGCGCAGCGGCGCGGGCAAGGAGGCGCCCGAACGCTACGACCCCGCGACGTTGCTTGCGCAACTCGGCGAGGAATATCGCGCGATGGGCAAGCCGGTTTCGGGTCCCGACGCTTTGCCCGCCCTGCCGATGCTCACCGGGCGCCCGCTGCTCGTGCGCCGCGCGCTGCGCAACCTCGTCGACAATGCGCTCGCCTATGCCGGCGACGCGACGCTGCTCGCCGAAATACGCGGCGATGCGTTGCGGCTGGTCGTGCGCGACGCGGGGCCGGGGATCGAACCCGGGCGGATCGCCGAACTGATCGAACCCTTCGCGCGCGGCGAGGCATCGCGCAACCGTGCGACCGGCGGCGCCGGGCTGGGGCTTGCGATCGCGCATGCGCTCGCGGAAGGCGAGGGCGGGTGGCTCGATGTCAGCAACCGCGCCGATGCAAGCGGGCTCGACGCGGCGGTGGTGCTGAACGCCCGTCAGGCGTAGATCGCAATTCCCTGGCTGCCGCTCATCACGGCCTCGCCGGCGCGGTTCCAGATCATCATGTCCTGCACCGAAAAACCGCCGCGGGCATAGGCGGTCTTCGCCGACAACAGCCACCAGCCATCGTCGGTGCGTGGCGTGCCGGTCAGCATGTTGACCGTCCAGTTCATCGAACTGATCGGCCCGAATTCGCTGAACAGCGCCATCGCCGCGGGGGGCAGCGCGTCGCCCATCGCGAGGATCGCGACCGCCGGATGGCAGGCGGGTTCCTCGACGAAGCGCACCCAGGTCAGATATTCGCCGACCTCGCTTTTCCAGTCGAAGCGCGGCCCCGTCGTAGGGCGCATGTCGAAATGCCGCGTGAAGGGCGGGCGCGCCTTGTGTTCGGGAACGGGTGCCAGCGTCTCGGGGGCGGGCGCGTCGGGCATCGCCAGCCGGTCGTGGTCGATATGGCTCGCGCGATCGCCCGAAAAGGCAAAGACCGCGGCGGTGCCGAAACCCTGGTCGCTCGACACGCCGGCCTCGACGAACAGGCTCGACTTCGACTGGCGCAGCACGCGCGTTTCGACCGTGCAATCGCCGCCGACGGGACCGACGAAGCTGATCTGCGCATAACGCAGCGGCGTGTCGGTCGGGTGCAGCGCCATCGCCCCCGCGAGCGCGACCGCCGAGCTGATCCCGCCATAGGCGGTGCGTCCCTGCATCCAGCCCGCATCGATATGCGCGGTGGCCACGCCCTCCTCGGTGCGCAACGTTGTAAGCAGCACGTCAAGCGCGCCGGAAGAAATCGTCATCCTGTTTCTATTCCTCGATTTCGAATGTCAGTCCGGCATGGGCGGTCAGCCGGTCGATCAGCGCCTCGCCGAGTAGCGCGCCCGGCGTCCACACGCCGCCTTCGCCCTTGTTCTCGAGCAGCGCCATCCCGGTTTCAGCGAGCATTTTCGACGTCGAGCCATAGCCGGGGTCGCGATCGCCTTGCACGCTGGCGCGGATGCTCGTCCCGTCGGGATATTCGCCTACGAACAATATGTCGTAGAATCCGTTCTCGCGCTCTTCCTTGCTCGGCCCCTCGCCGGGCTGGAGCTTCGATTCGCCGAACGGGTTCGCCTTTGCCATCGCTTCGGCCATCGCTTTTCCGGCATCGCCGATCGTCGTCATCACCATCTCGTCATAGACAAGGTCGGAGCCCCAGCGATGACCGAGCAGGAAATTGGTGCGATGGACATTCTTGGTGTTGATCGGCGCCATCACGAAGGGCGCGGTCCAGGTTCCCGTCGCGCTGTCATATTCGGGGATCAGTCCGCTTGGCTGCGACGGCCCTTCGAAGCAGGGGGTGAGCGCGAAGGAGGATTTGAGCAGCAGCGCGAGCGACGGCTTTTTCGCGACGGCCTTCAGCGTTTCGGTCAGGCTGGCGATCGTACCCCCCGAGGCGCCGCCCTGCATCTTGCGCACACGGCCCTTGACGCGCGGCGCGGGGGCGCCGTGGCGCTTCACCGCCTCGGCCTGAAGGAACAATACGCCGAGGTCGAACGGGATCGAATCGAAGCCGCAGCTGAAGGTGATGCGCGCGCCCGATGCGTTCGCGGCGTCCTGATGCGCGTCGATCATTTCGCGCATCCAGCCGGGTTCGCCGCACAGGTCGGCGTAGGCGGTGCCTGCGTTTACACAAGCGGTGACGACGTCGCTGCCATAGAGCTGGTAGGGGCCGACGGTGGTCAGGATCACGCGCGCGCGCGCCGCCATGCGGTCGAGGCTCGCGCGATCGTCCGCGTCGGCGACGACGAGCGGGGTGTCGGCGGGGGCGCCGATCAGGTCGCGCACCTCGGCGAGCTTCGCGGCGCTGCGTCCCGCCATCGCCCATCGCGGCGCATCGGCGCGCCCGGGATAATGTTGCGCCAGATATTCGGCGACGAGGCGCCCGGTAAAACCGGTCGCGCCATAGACGATGATGTCGAATTCACGCTCCGCGCCCACGGTCAGCCTCCCTTTACGTAAACGTCAAGTGGAGGCTAGCGCAGGCCGCGGGGATTGCCAAGCGCGAAGCGTCGGCGGTGCCCGAAGGGGGGGGGGGCTCCGCCGCCACGGCGGAGGCGTCGGCGGCGCCCGAAGCGACGCTCCCCCGCCGCGATGGAGGTGTCGGCGGCGCCCAAAGGGGGGCGCGGGCCACGGCGGAAGCGTCAGCGGCGCCAGAAGGGGCGCTTCGCCGCCACGACGGGCGCCGGGGTGGTTTCGCCGTGTCCCTCCGCGCGCGCGGCGCGCAATTCGGCCTCGGCCGCGCGCGTTTCGGCCTGGTGCCGGGCGATTTCGTCGCGCCGCCGCTGGCGCAGTGCGTCGTAGCTCCAGCGCGTGTGGCCGTAGCCGAAGAGGCAGAGCAGCCCGCCCGCGATCGCGAGATTCTTCATCGCCGCCATCGCCTGCACCGGATCGGTGAACTCGCGGTGGAAGAAGAGGATGGTCGCGAGCACGAAACCCGCGAGCAGGATCGCGAACAGTCGCGTCGCGATGCCCAGCGCGATGCACACGCCGGCGACCAGCTCGAACAGGCCGGTCGGGATCGCCAGCCCGGCGGGCAGGCCGGCGGCGGCGATCATGGCATTGGTGTCGGTGACGTGGATCAGCTTGTTGATCCCCGACACGACAAAGATCAGGGCGATGAACAGGCGTCCGAGAAAGACGGCGATCATGGACATGGCGAATCCTCCGCTGCGTGCCCCGACCGCTTGTCGATCAGGACGCGCGGGAGTGCGGGAGGGTTCCGCTACAGGAGTGGGGACCGGCGCAGCGCGCGACGTTCGCGCACGAAGAAAAACGCGCGAACCGAATCAAGTTCGCGCGCCAAAAGCTTGAAATTTCTGCTTTATTACGAAAGATCGTAGGTCGCGTCGTCCTGGTCGTTGGTGCCGCTGCCGCCACCGCGCGTCCGGCGCGCGGGAATCACCGACCGCACGCTCGGCGTGCTCCAGCTCTTGCCCGCGGTCTTCGTCTCGTTGCCGGGACGCCCCTCATTCTTGGTCATTTTCTCACCCTTCCCAGTAGAAGGGGGCATGTTGGAACATGGTGACGGCGCCGTCAACCTTTGGGCGGCCGCGCTACAGCTTGGGGAGCGTCACCCCCTGCTGGCCCATATATTTGCCGGCGCGGTCGGCGTAGCTGGTCTCGCACGGCTCATTGCCCTGGAGGAACAGGAACTGGCACGCGCCCTCATTGGCATAGATTTTCGCGGGCAGCGGCGTGGTGTTCGAAAACTCCAGCGTCACATGACCTTCCCATCCGGGTTCGAGCGGGGTGACGTTGACGATGATGCCGCAGCGCGCATAGGTCGACTTGCCGAGGCAGATGACCAGAACGTCGCGCGGAATGCGGAAATATTCGACCGTCCGGGCGAGCGCGAAGCTGTTCGGCGGAATGATGCACACGTCGGTTTCGCGGTCGACGAAATTCTTCGGATCGAAGGCCTTCGGATCGACGGTGGTGCTGTCGATGTTGGTGAATATCTTGAACTCGGGCGCGACGCGCGCGTCATAGCCGTAGGAGGAGAGGCCGTAGCTGATGCAGCCGTCGCGGCGCTGCGCCTCGACAAAAGGTTCAATCATGCCCTGGTTGAGAGCGGCGTCGCGAATCCACTTGTCGGAAAGTATGGCCATGGCGCTGTCTTGTCGGGGCGGCGCGCGTTGCGCAAGGGTCAGTCGGCGATCAGGCCCAGGTCCTTGGGGCCGAAGCTGTGCGGCAGCAGTTCGCTGAGTTTGTAGCTCGCGACCGTGCGGCCGTCGCCCGACGCACAATGCACCGCAATGTCGGTTTTCGATCGCTCGGCCGCCTCGTTCAAAATCTGGCGGCAACGCCCGCACGGATGCACCGCGTCGCTGCCGGCCAGCCCGTCGTCCCCGGGGCGCCCGCCGACGATCGCGACCGCGACGAGCCGGTCGATCCATCCCTCGTTCGCGATTTTCGCGACAGCGGCGGTCTCGGCGCAGAGCGTCAGCCCATAGCTCGCATTCTCGACGTTCGCGCCGGTGACGACGCTGTCGTCGTCGAGCAGTAGCGCGGCGCCCACATGAAAGCCCGAATAGGGGGCGTAGGCGCGCGTCGCGGCGTCGCGCGCCGCCTCGATCAGCGCGTCGCGCAGTTCGTCGGTCATTTGATGTCTCCGTCGGGGCGCACGACGTTCCACCCGATCGTGCCGTCGGCGCCCGAAATCCGCATATAATCGTTGGCCTGCCACATCGCCCAGGGGTGCGCGCCATAGTCGGGGGCAAAAAAGTCGCGGCGCAGCCAGGCGGTGCGCGCGATTCCGCGCGTGACCTGGTAATCGGCCTCGAAGGCGGGGCTGGGCGCGACCATGCTCGGCTTGCCCATATGCGCCTCGATCTGCGCAAGGAAGGTCGCCAGTTCGGACAACAGCAGCGCGCGCGTCGGCCGGTCGGGGCAGCGATCGTTGTAATCGAGCCAGACCGCGGCGGGCAGCGTGTCGGCGCGCCGCGGCACGTGGCGGATGAAATTGGCCGCCTGGTCGGTCGCGAGCCGGCAGAGGTCGTAGCGGTGGATCGCACCGGTCTGTACCCCGACCTCGCGCGCGGCGCGAATATTGCGCGCGAACATCGGGTCGACGCGCGCGGCGCCGTCGGTCGCGACGATATAGGCGAAATCGGCGCCCGCGGCCTTGACCGATCCCCACTGGACCTGGCCGTTGCGCGCGTCGATCGTCGCGCCTTGCCAGGGATATTGATCGCGCGACGGCGCCCATCGCGCCGCCCACCACAGGGTGAGGCCGATCGCGAGCAGGATCAGCAGCACCGCGGCACCGATCCGGCGCAGCCAGCGCAGCAGCGCCGCCCGCCACGCCGGGACCGCAGTTCCGGTCCGGTTTCCGATTGCCCCCGCCGCCATCGTCAGCCCTTGATGTGCAGCACGCAGATCAGCGTGAACAGCCGCCGTGCGGTGTCGAAATCGACCGCAATCTTGCCGTCGAGCCGGTCCATCAGCATCTCGGCGGCTTCGTTGTGCAGCCCGCGGCGCGCCATGTCGACGGTCTCGATCTGCTGCGCGGTCGAGGTCTTGATCGCCTGGTAATAGCTGTCGCAGATCGCGAAATAGTCGCGGATCGGACGGCGAAAGCGGCCGAGGCCGAGGATGATCGCTTCGAGCGGCGAACCGTCTTCGCGGCTGATTTCAAAGATCAACCGGCCGTCCTCGACACGCAGCATCAGGCGGTAGGGGCCGGCATAGCCGTCGGGGTGGCCGCGCTGCGGCACGAACTTGTTGTCCTCGATCAGGTCGAAGATCGCGACGCGCCGTTCCTGCTCCACATCGGGATTGCGCCAGACGATCGAGCCCTCGTCGAGCTCGACCGAAATGATGCGCTGTTTGGAAGGGTCGGCGTCGGTCATGGTCGGAACGCTTCTACTTGGCGCGCCGCGAAGGGCAAGGGGCGCGACTTATTCACAGCATTCCACAGTTATGATATGCTCGGCGATATCGTCGGTTGCGTCGCTTCGAGCCTCGACGCATGAAGGTCGCCATGCCCGAGCTAGCCTTGTTTCCCGCCCCGGTGTCGTCCGGGGACGACCGTCAATTGCCCCGCAATATCGAGGCCGAGGCCGCGTTCCTCGGCGCGATCCTGATCGACAACCGAGTCGTCGAGGACCTCCCGGTCCAGCTTCATCCCGATCATTTTTTCGAACCGCTTCACGGCCGCATCTTTCAGCAGACGATGGCGCTGATCGAGCGCAACAGCATCGCGACGCCCGTGACGCTCAAGCCCTTCTTCGAGGCCGACGAGGCGATGAAGGCGGTCGGCGGGGTCGGCTATCTTGCGCAGCTGACCGGCAGCGGGGCAGGGCTGATCGGCGCGCGCGACTTCGCGCAGCAGATCTACGACCTCGCGCTGCTGCGCGAGCTCGTCGGCGTCGGGCGCACCCTTGTCGACAGCGCGCTCGACACGAGCGAGAGCGTCGACCCGCAGGCACAGATCGAGGAGGCCGAAACCGCGCTCTATCGCGTCGCGGGCGGCGAGGCCGAGATGGGGTCGGTCAAGAATTTCAGCCAGGCGAGCCTCGTGGCGTTGCAGGCGGCGGAACGCGCGCTCAATTCGGGCGGCCATCTGTCGGGGATCACCACCGGGATCGCCAGCATGAACGCCAAGATCGGCGGCATGCACAATTCGGACTTGATGATCCTCGCCGGGCGTCCGGGCATGGGCAAGACGTCGCTGGCGACGAACATCGCCTATAATGCCGCCGAACGCTGGCGCCGCGACGAAGAGGACGGCATCCCGGCCGAGAAGAATATGGGCGCGAAGGTCGCCTTCTTCAGCCTCGAAATGTCGGCCGACCAGCTTGCGACGCGCGTGCTTGCCGAACAGTCGGGGGTGTCGGGCGAGGCGCTGCGCATGGGCAAGATCAGCAAGGAACAGTTCCAGCAACTGAGCCGCGCCGCGCAGGCGCTCCAGACGCTGCCTTTGTTCATCGACGACACGCCGGGGCTGACGATCGCGGGCCTGCGCACCCGCGCGCGCCGCCTCCAGCGCCGCCATGGCATCGGCTTCATCATCGTCGACTATCTCCAGCTGTTGCAGGGGTCGTCGAAGAGCGGCGACAACCGCGTTCAGGAAATTTCGGAAATTTCCCGTGGGTTGAAGACTTTGGCAAAGGAACTTCATGTTCCCGTGATGGCGCTGTCGCAGCTCAGCCGTCAGGTCGAAAGCCGCGAGGACAAGCGTCCGCAGCTCTCCGACCTTCGCGAATCGGGTTCGATCGAACAGGACGCCGACATGGTGCTCTTCGTGTTTCGCGAGGATTATTATGTCGCGGCGCGCGAACCCAAGCGCCCGGTCGAGGGCGACGACGTCAAGATCCACGCCCAGCACGAGGAATGGGCGGCCGAAATGGAGCGCGTCTTCGGGCTTGCCGAAGTCATCGTCGCCAAATCGCGTCACGGCTCGACCGGCAAGGTGCGCCTGCACTTCGAGGCGAAGACGACGAAATTCAGCGACCTCGCCGACGACAGCATGGCGTATGAGGATTATGAGTAGGTCGATCGCCAACACGTCATCCCAGCGAAAGCTGGGACCGTTGGCGGTTTAGAGCGGCACGTACTGCATGCCCAAAGGCGGTTACGTCTACATCATGACGAACAAGCCGCGGGGCGTGCTCTATACCGGCGTCACCGCCGCAATGGCCGCCCGGAATTTCCAGCACCGCACCGGGACAGGTTCGGCATTCTGCCGGAAATATGGGCTGGATCAGCTTGTTCTGATCGAAGATTTTCCGACAATCACCGAAGCGATTGCGCGCGAAAAGGCGATCAAGGCATGGAAGCGGGCCTGGAAAATCGAGTTGATTGAGGCTTCCAATCCCAATTGGGAAGATTTGGGCGCGAACCTTCTCTGAACGCACGCCTTCCGCACGGACACGCGCCTGCCACGATGCGCTTTGGCGAGAGCGGCCCCAGCTTTCGCTGGGGCGACGGCTATCTCAAAACGCCGGGTCGTTCGCCGGGTCGTCGTCGATCGGGGTCACTTCGGCGTGGATGCCGCATTCGGTCTTGTCCCAGCCGCGCCAGCGGCCCGAGCGCGGATCCTCGCCGGGTTTGACCTTCGACGTGCAGGGCGAGCAGCCGATCGACGGATAGCCTTCGGCCTCCAGCGGGTGCCGCGGCAGGTCGTGCTCCTCGAAATAGGCGTCGAGCTCTTCGCGCGACCAGTTGGCGAGCGGGTTGAACTTCAACCGCCCGGTGCCGCCGTCGAGCTCGAAGCGCGGCAGGCCGGTGCGCGTCGCCGACTGGAAGCCCTTGCGCCCGGTGATCGAGGTATCGAAATCGGCGAGCGCCTTTTCGAGCGGCTTCACCTTGCGGATTTCGCAGCAGCCGTCGGGATCGTACGACCAGCGCAGTTCGGTCGCATCCTTTTTCGCCAGATCGTCGGGGTCGGGCGTCAGGTTGACGATGTGGAGCCCGAGCCGGGCGGCGAGGGTGTCGCGGTAGGCGAGCGTTTCGGGGAAATGCTTGCCGGTGTCGAGGAACAGCACCGGCATGTCGGGCGCGGCCCGGCTCACCAGATGCAGCAGCACCGCGCTTTCGGCGCCGAAGCTCGACACGATCGCGCTGTCGCCGAGCAGCCCGGCCCCGACCACGCTCGCGACCACCTCTGCCGCGTCCTGGCCGCGGAAGAGGTTGTTGAGGCGGATGACGTCGGCCTGCGTGAAACGCGGCGCCACGTCGATCCGGTCGCGCGAGCGGTCGTGGGGCGAGGCCTTCACGTCAGCCATGCCTCAGCTTCCAGATCGGCACCGCCGCATCGGTCGCGTCCTGATAGACGTGGGTGTAGCGATTCAGCGCGGCCTCGACATCGGCCGGGTTCAGCGAATGCTGCGAGACGAAGCTGTCGAAGCCGCAGCGCCGCATGAAGAAGAGCAGGTCGACCAGCACGTCGCCCTCGGCGCGCAATTCGCCCGTGTAGCCGGCTTCGCGCAGGATGCGCGCGCTCGAAAAGCCGCGGCCGTCGCGAAAGCGCGGAAAGGAGATTTCGACGAGCTCCAGCCGGTCCAGATGCGGGATCAGCTTGCGCGCATCCTCGCCCGCCTCGACGCGCACCGCGGTGGCGTCGAGCTGTTCGAGGAAGGCGTCGAGCGTGACGGCGGGTTCTTCGTGCGGTTGGTCGTCACGGTAACGGAAACTAGCCATAGATGGCCTCCTTGAAGGGTTCGAGGCCGACGCGGCGGTAGGTGTCGAGGAAGCGTTCGCCGGGTTCGCGCAGTTCGCGATAGCGTTCGACGGTGCGCTCGACGGCATCGACCACGCCCGCCTCGTCGAAGCCGGGGCCGGTGATCTTCGCCTGCGACGTATCTTCCGCACCCGATCCGCCGAGTAGCAGCTGGTAGTTTTCGGTGCCTTTGCGGTCGACGCCGAGGATGCCGATCTGGCCGGCGTGGTGATGGCCGCAGGCGTTGATGCAGCCCGAGATCTTGATCTTGAGCTCGCCGATGTCGAGCTGGCGCTCCATGTCGGCGAAGCGCTCGGCGATCTTCTGCGCGACGGGGATCGAGCGCGCGTTGGCGAGGGTGCAATAGTCGAGCCCGGGGCAGGCGATGATGTCGGTGACGAGGTCGAGGTTGACGCTCGCCAGCCCGGCGGCGTCGAGCGCCTGCCACAGCGCGTGGAGATCGGCCTTGCGGACGTGCGGCAGGACGAGGTTCTGCGCGTGCGTCGCGCGGATCTCGTCGAAGCTGAAACGCTCGGCCAGGTCGGCGACGATATCCATCTGCTCGGCCGAAATGTCGCCGGGGATGCCGCCGACGGGCTTCAGGCTGATGTTGGCGATCGCATAGCCCGGCGCCTTGTGCGCCACGACCTGGCGGTCGACCCACAGCGCGAAGTCGGGATCGCTGCGGTCGATCTCCTCCGCCAGCCCGCTTTCGAACGGCGGCGGGGTGAAATAGGCCGCGATGCGGTCATATTCGGCGTGCGGGAAGTCGGTGCCGAGCGCGAGGAAGGTCTGGAATTCCTCCTCGACCTGGCGCCGGAATTCAGCCTCGCCCAGTTCGTGGACGAGGATCTTCATCCGCTGCTTGTGGATATTGTCGCGCCGCGCGTGGAGGTTCCACACGCGCAGGATCGCCTGCAGGTAGGAGAAGATCTGCGTCGCGGGCAGGAAGTCGCGGATCAGGTGGGCGATGAACGGGGTGCGCCCCATGCCGCCGCCGGCGTAGACCTCGAAGCCTTCCTCGCCCGCCTCGTTGCGCACGATGCGCAGCGCGCAGTCGTGCCAGCGCAGCGCCGCCCGGTCTTCCTTCGCCGAGATCACCGCGATCTTGAACTTGCGCGGCAGATAGCTGAATTCGGGGTGGAAAGTGGTCGCCTGGCGGATCAGTTCGGCCCACGGGCGCGCGTCGCAGATTTCGTCGGCGGCCGCCCCGGCATATTGGTCGGCCGAGATGTTGCGGATGCTCTCGCCGCTCGTCTGGATCGCGTGCATCTCGACCGTCGCCAGTTCGGCGAGGATGTCGGGGGCTTCCTCGAGCTTGATCCAGTTGTACTGGATGTTCTGGCGCGTGGTGAAATGGCCGTAGCCGCGGTCATATTTGCGCGCGATGTGCGCCAGCTTACGCATCTGCTCCGAATTGAAGGTGCCATAGGGAATGGCGACGCGCAGCATATAGGCATGGAGCTGGAGGTAGAGGCCGTTCTTGAGCCGCAGCGGCTTGAACTGGTCGTCGTTGATGTCGCCCGCGATGCGGCGGCGCACCTGGTCGCGGAACTCCTCGACGCGCGCGTCGACCATCGCCTGGTCGTATTTGTCATATTGATACATGTCAGATCACCCAGTCGCCGGCCGCGGGGTCGGCCGGTTTCAATGTCAGGTCGGCGCGCACGGTCGGTCCCAGCGCGCGGATGCGGTCCTTGATGTGCGCGGGGCGCGGGCCGTCGGGGGTCGCTTCGGCATCGACGATGTAGCCGCCGTTGACGCGCCGCGCGCCGTCCTCGGCGGTCAGGATCGCCTCGCCATGGTCGCCGACGTCGACCGCATCCTCGACATGGATCGACCAGTCGTGGCCGGTCCACCAGATGACAGCCCCGCTTTTCAGGTCATTACCGGTCAGAATTCGCATGCAACATCCTTCAGTGAAGCGGTGACGCCCGGCGCGCCGAGGCAGTCGAGCGCGTCGGCGCGCGCCGCGACCTTGCCGACGATGATCAGCGCCGGGCTTTGTACCTGTTCGCGCGCGACGAGGTCGCCGAGATCGGTGAGGAGGGTGCGCAGCACGCGCGCCTCGGCGGTGGTGCCGCGTTCGACCACCGCGACGGGAAGCGCGGGCGACACGCCGTCCGCGATCAGCTTGTCGGCGATCGCGGTCGCGGTCGCGAGCCCCATGTAGATGACGAGCGTGCGGCCATGCCCCGCGAGCCCGGACCAGTCCTGGTCGGTCAGGTCCTTGCACTGGCCCGCGACGAAGCTGACCGCGCTCGCATCCTCGCGGTGGGTGAGCGGCAGGCCCGCCTGCGCGGCGCAGCCCGCCGCGGCGGTGATGCCGGGGACGACTTCGCAGGCGATGCCCGCCTCGCGCGCCGCGTCGAGTTCCTCGCCGCCGCGCCCGAAGATGAAGGGATCGCCGCCCTTGAGCCGGACGACCTGCCGGCCGGCGCGCGTTTCGCGGACGATGAGTTCGTTGATCATCTCCTGCTTCATCGTGTGGCGGCTGCGCTGCTTGGCGACGCTGATCCGCTCGACATGCGGCGGGATCAGCGCGAGCACGCCGTCGCCGACCAGCCCGTCATGGACGACGAGGTCGGCGCTTGTCAGCAGCCGCGCGGCGCGCAGCGTCAAGAGGTCGGGGTCGCTGGGGCCGGCGCCGACCAGCCACAGCTTGCCGGTATGCGGCGAAAGGGCAGGGGCATTTTCCATCGCTGCAAAATGGTTGGAAGGCGGCGAATTCGCAAAGCAGGCTTTTTTTGCACGGGTGTAGGTAAAATTTCCCCACCCCCATCGTCACCCGGGATTTGATCCGGAGGCCATGGCTTCGCCGCCGGAATGAGCCCCGGATCATGTCGGCGATTATCCCGCCTGTATCCGTAGCGTCATTGCGAGCGCAGCGGATCAATCTCCAGCGCTCGTAGCACCCGGATGATGGCTCGAGATTGCTTCGTCGCTGCGCTTCTCGCAATGACGATGGGGGCTACGGATGGTGGCGGGGCAACCGCCGATCACGTTCGGGGAGGCGCGGCTTCGATCAGAGATACTTCTTGGTCACCAACTGCGATTCTTCGGGGTCGCGCAGGCCGACGCCGATCGATGCGCGCGCAGCCTCGCTTTCGGAGCTTGCGACCGGATAGGCGCAATAATCGGCGGCATAGAAGGCGCTCGGACGGTGGTTGCCCGACAGGCCGACGCCGCCGAAGGGCGCGGCGGAGGAGGCGCCGTTGGTCGGGCGGTTCCAGTTGATCACCCCGGCGCGCGCGTTCGCCCAGAACTGGTCGTAAAGCTGCGGCGTGCCGCCGATCAGCGCCGCCGACAGGCCGAAGGCGGTGTTGTTCGCCTCGGCGATCGCCGCCTCGAAACTGTCGACCCGCACGATCTGGAGCAGCGGGCCGAACAATTCGATATCGGGGCGTTCGGGCATGTCGGTGACGTCGATGATGCCGGGGGTCAGGAACGGGCGTCCCGGCACCGGGCGGGTCATGTGGCGGATCACCTTGCCGCCGTTCGACATCAGGATCAGGAAGCTCTCGGTCAGTCCGTCGGCGGCCTCGTTGTCGATCACCGGCCCCATATAGGGGGCCGGGGTCGCGAAGGGTTCGTCGACGATCAGCCGGTTCGCGAGCTTGCGAACCTCCTCGACCAGCCGGTCGGCCATGCTTTCGCGCACGATCAGGCGGCGCGCGTTGGTGCAGCGTTGCCCCGCGCTGAGGAACGCCGACTGCACGACGAGGATTGCCGCGGTCGGGATATCGGGCGTGTCCCACACGACCACGGGATTGTTGCCGCCCATTTCGAGCGCGAGGATCTTGTCGGGGCGGTTCGCGAACTGGCGGTTGAGCGCGAGGCCGGTGCGCGCCGACCCGGTGAACAGCAGCCCGTCGATGCCGGCATGCCCGGCGAGCGCCTTGCCCTCGTCGGGCCCGCCGATAACGAGGCGCAGCACCTCCCTGGGGACACCCGCGCTGTGGAACAGCTCGACGAGCATCGCGCCCGTCGCGGGGGTTTTTTCGGACGGTTTGAACACCACCGAATTGCCCGCGATCAGCGCCGGGACGATATGCCCGTTCGGCAGATGCGCGGGGAAATTATAGGGGCCGAGCACCGCGAGCAGCCCGTGCGGCTTGTGGCGCACCGCGCTGCGCAGCCCCAGGGCGCCCTCGGTGCGGCGGTTGGGGGTGCGTTCGGCATAGGCGGTGATCGAAATGTCGACCTTGTTGGCGACCGATTCCACCTCGGTGCGCGCTTCCCACAGCGGCTTGCCCGTCTCGCGCGAAATCAGCGTTGCCAGCGTTTCGGCCTCGGCCTTCACCCGGTCGGCGAAGCGGCGCAGCGTCTCGGTGCGGAAACCGAGCGGTTTGGCGGCCCATTCGGGCCAGGCGCGGCGGCCGATCTCGACCTCCTGATCGACGTCGCTGATCGCGCGGCGCCAGACTTCCTCGCCCGTCGCGGGATTGTGGCTGACCAGTTCCTGCGTCATGCGCCCGGTCGCCCGGAACGAAGAAGCGAAAGGGCGACGATGTGGTGCGATCCGGCCATTGCCGGCCCTCTTATCGGTGAAAGCGCAGAGCGGCAAGGCGAGCACCGGCAAGTTCGCCGTGGGTTGCGCGGTACGCCGCGGTTCGCGATAGAGCGGCAAGGCGGCCGGCGCTCGCGCGCCGGGACGGGCAACGGGATGGACAAGGGGGAAGCACTATTTCGGTCAGGCAGGATTTCCGCGACTGGACGGACCATTATTGGTGGTCTGCCGACGGCGTGCGCCTGCACGCGCGCATCCATGCCGGACCCGATGCCGCATCGGGGGCTCCGCCGATCCTCTGCATGCCCGGGCTTGCGCGCAATGCCCGCGACTTCGAGGGGCTGGCGCCGCACATGGCGCAGCATCGCCGCGTGATCTCGGTCGAATTTCGCGGGCGCGGCGACAGCGCCTTTGCGAAGGACCCGATGACCTATGTCCCGCTGACCTATGTGCAGGACGTGGTGGCGCTGCTGGACGATCTCGACATCGGACGTTTCGCCGCCGTGGGCACCTCGCTCGGCGGGCTGGTGACGATGCTGCTCGCGGCGACGCAGCCCGGCCGGCTGGTCGGCGCGGTGCTCAACGACGTCGGCCCCGAACTGGAAACGGCGGGACTCGACCGCATCCGTGACTATATCGGCGCCGGCGGCAGCCAGCCGACCTGGATGCACGCGGCGCGCGCCTTTGCCGAACTCAACGCCGCGGTCTATCCGGGATATGGCATTCACGACTGGCTGCGGCTGACCAAGCGCACGCACCGCCTCACCGCCGAAGGGCGTATCGTCACCGATTATGACAAGCAGATCGCGGCACCGCTGCGCGTCCCGAACGGGGGCGACGCGGGCGTCGACCTGTGGCCTGCCTATCGCGCGCTCACGGACATCCCGCTGCTGATCCTGCGCGGCGCGCTGTCCGACATTCTCGCCCGCGGACCGGCGCAAAAAATGGCCGCCGAACTGGCGCATGCTCGCCTGGTCGAGGTCCCGGGGGTCGGTCACGCCCCGACGATGGACGAGGTCGAGGCGCGCGCCGCGATCGACACCTGGCTCGCGGAGCTTCCGGCGACGTGAGCGCGGAAGAGCCCGAAACGCCCTGGCCGATCCGCATCCTGCACCTTCATTCGAGTTTCTCGCTCGGCGGCAAGGAGGCGCGGGCGGTCCGCCTGATGAACCTGATGGGCGACCGTGCGCATCATACGATCCTGTCGGCGATGCCCGACGCGCTCGGCGCCCGCGATGCGATCGCGCCGGGGATCGTCGTCGATTTTCCAGCGGATGCACCGCCGCTGCACGGCAAACCATCGCTCGTACGCTATCGCGACCTGGCGCGCTACATGACCGGTTTCGATCTGGTCCTCAGCTATAACTGGGGGGCGATGGACGGGGTGATGGCGCGTCGCTGCCATGTTTCGCGCTGGTGGCACAGCATGCCCGAACTGATCCATCACGAGGATGGTTTCAACGAGGATGAAAGCGTCCGGCGCAACTGGAAGCGCAACCTGTTCCGCCGGATCGGACTGCGTACCGCGCAAGCGGTCGTGGTCCCCTCGACGCTGTTGCAGCGCATCGCCGCCGACGAATGGGGGGCGGGCGACCGCACCCGCCTGATCCGCAACGGCATCGACACCGCGGTATATGGGAAGGGGCCGAGTGTGCCGATCCCCGGTTTCGAGCGGCGCGAGGGCGAGGTGGTGATCGGCACCGTTGCCGGCCTGCGCAAGGTGAAGGACCTGCCGCGGCTGGTGCGTGCGGTCGCGGAGCTGCCGCAGAACGTCAGGCTGGTGATCGTCGGCGAGGGACCCGAACGCGCCGCAATCGCCGCCGAGGCCGCGGCGTGCGGCTTTGCAGACCGGCTCTTCATGCCGGGTTTCATGGCGCACCCCGAACGCTGGATCGGCCATTTCGACCTGCTTGCGCTGTCGTCGCTCAGCGAACAGGCGCCGATCGCGGTGATCGAGGCGATGGCCGCGGGCCTGCCGGTCGTCAGTCCTGCGGTCGGCGACGTCGCCGCGATGGTGTCGGGTGCGAACCGGCCTTTCGTCGCGGCCGACGAAGCGGCGTTTCGCGCCGCGCTGGCGCAAATGGCGCGCGATCCGGCGCTGCGGGCGGCGGTCGGCGCCGAAAACCGGCGCGTCGCGGGCGAATGCTTCGACGAAACAACGATGGTCGCGGCGTATGAAAGCCTCTATGCTCGCGCGCTTGAAGGTTATGGCCCGTTCAGCGGGCGATGGGTCGGCGCCGATTGACAAAGGCGCCGGTCTTCCGCTTACGGAAACGGCAATCGGGGACCCGCGCGATAACGCGGCGGGCGGAGAGAAAGAGGGTCTGAAGTGTTCAAAGGTTTGAAGCCCATCCTGTATGGCGGCCGCGAAGTCTGGCCGCTGGTCGAGGGCGGGAAAGGCGTGTCGGCGACCAACCATATGTCGAGCGGCGCCTGGGCGGCGGCGGGCGGCATCGGCACCGTGTCGGCGGTCAACGCCGACAGCTACGACGCCGAAGGCAAGATCATCCCGCAAATCTATCACGCGCTGACGCGGCGCGAACGCCACGACGAGCTGATCCAATATGCGATCGCGGGCGCGGTCGAACAGGTCAAGCGCGCGCACGAGATTGCGGGCGGCAAGGGCGCGATCAACATCAACGTGCTCTGGGAAATGGGCGGCGCGCAGCAGATCCTCGAAGGCGTGCTGGCGCAGACCAAGGGACTGGTCGCCGGGGTCACCTGCGGCGCGGGGATGCCGTACAAGCTCAGCGAAATCGCCGAGCGCCACAATGTCCTCTATTTGCCGATCATCAGCTCGGGACGTGCTTTCCGCGCGCTGTGGAAGCGTGCCTATCACAAGGTTCCGCACCTGCTGGGCGCGGTGGTCTACGAAGATCCGTGGCTCGCGGGCGGCCACAACGGCCTGTCGAACGCCGAAGACCCGCTGGTGCCGCAGGATCCCTATCCGCGGGTCAAGGCGGTGCGCGACGTCATGCGCGGCGAGGGCATCGCCGACAGCGTGCCGATCGTGATGGCGGGCGGCGTCTGGTATCTGCGCGACTGGGAGGACTGGATCGACAATCCCGAACTCGGCCAGATCGTCTTCCAGTTCGGCACCCGGCCGCTGCTGACCGAGGAAAGCCCGATTCCGCAGGGCTGGAAGGACCGGCTGCGCACCCTCGACGACGGTGACGTGCTGCTCCACCGTTTTTCGCCCACGGGCTTTTATTCGAGCGCGGTGCGCACCCCCTTCCTGCGCGACCTCGAGGCGCGCTCGGAACGCCAGATTCCCTATTCGAAGCAGGAAGCGGGCGACCATATCGTCCAGCTCGACGTCGGGGTGAAGGGCAAGAATTTCTGGGTCACCCCGCATGACCGGGCGCGCGCGCGCGACTGGGCGGCCGAAGGCTATACAGCGGCGCTCAAGACCCCCGACAACACTGTCGTCTTCGTGACCGAGGAAGACAAGGCGGTGATCCGCAAGGACCAGACCGATTGCATGGGGTGCCTGTCGCATTGCGGCTTCTCGTCGTGGAAGGACCATGACGATTACACCACCGGCTATCTCGCCGACCCGCGCAGCTTCTGCATCCAGAAGACGCTCCAGGACATCGCGCACGGCGGCGACGTCGAGCAGAATCTGATGTTCGCGGGCCACGCCGCGTTCAACTTCAAGACCGATCCCTTCTACTCGAACAACTTCACCCCGACGGTGAAGCAGCTCGTCGACCGGATTTTGACGGGGGATTGAGGCGAAGAGGGGGCGCAGATGGAGAAGGCTGATTGGGCGGGGCGCATGGCCCGCCTGCCCGACGAGGATCTGATTGAGATCGTTTCGTCGGGCGACACGGGCGGGTATGAGGCGCACGCGGTCGAGGCGGCCGCTGCAGAGCTTGGGAAGCGCACGCCTGACACAAGCTTGGCGGATCGTATCGAGGCAGAGGTCGAAGACAAGCGCCTGTCTGAGGCCAACAAATCCTTGATTCCGCTAAGCAACGCCGGATGGGTTGCGTTCGTGATCTTCGGTGTACTGATCATGTGGCCGCTCATTTTTGCGGGGGTCATTTATTTCCGGGGCTACCATCTGAAGGCGAAACAGGCCTTGGGCGCCATTCCCATTTCGATCGGTCTTTGGGTGCTTATCGGAATGGGCTTCGCCTATTTCGCGCCCTAGAAGGCCTCAGGCCCACCCCTCCAGCACCTGATCGGGCGGGCGGTGGCCGTCGCACCAGGCGCGGATGTTGGCGATGACCTTTTCGCCCGACGCCTCGCGCCCCTCGATCGTCGCCGAGCCGAGGTGCGGCAGCAGCACGACATTGTCGAGCGCGAGCAGTTCGGGGTCGACCGCGGGTTCGTGGGTGTAGACGTCGAGACCCGCGCCCCCGATGCGCCCCGCCTTGAGCGCCGCGATCAGCGCCTTTTCGTCGACGATCTCGCCGCGCGCGGTGTTGATCAGATAGGCGGTGGGCTTCATCGCCGCGATGCGCGCGGCGCTCACCATCTCGTGCGTCTCGCTGGTGTGCGGGCAGTGGATGGTGACGATGTCGCTGATCCGCAGCAGCGTGTCGACGCTGGCATGATAGCTCGCGCCCAGTTCCTCCTCGACCGCTTCGGGCAGACGCCGCCGGTTGTGGTAGTGGATCGACAGGCCGAAGGCGCGCGCGCGCCGCGCGACGGCGAGGCCGATGCGCCCCATGCCGATGATGCCGAGCAATTTGCCGCCGACGCGGTGGCCGAGCATCGTGCTCGGCGCCCAGCCGGCCCACTGGCCCGAGCGCATCAGCTTCTCGCCCTCGGCCAGCCGGCGCGGCACGCTCAGGATCAGCGCCATCGTCATGTCGGCGGTATCCTCGGTGAAGACCCCCGGCGTGTTCGACACCATGATCCCCTTCGCGCGCGCGGCGGCGAGGTCGATATGGTCGACCCCGGCGCCGAAATTGGCGATCAGCTTCAGCCGCTCGCCCGCCGCGGCGATGATGCCGGCGTCGATCTCGTCGGTCACGGTGGGGACCAGCACGTCGCAGTCGGCGACCGCGGCCTTGAGCTCCTCGACCGAAAAGGCATGGTCGCGCGCCGACAGCGCGACGTCGAACAGTTCGGCCATGCGGCCCTCGACATGCGGCATCAGCTGGCGGGTGACGATGACGCGCGGGCGCTTGGGACGGGAAGAATCGGGCATGCCGCCGATAGAGCGCGCGGCGCGGGAACGGTCAAGGGGCGCGCGCGTACGACGATTGTGGGAAAGCCGCCGCGCGGCCGACACCGACGGTTGAAAAATGGGCGCGCTTGCAACAAGGGTTGATGATGACCAGCCGAAAATTCCTGACTTTCATCCTCTGCCTCGCCGTGGTGGGACCGGCGGCGGCGCAATCCGACCCCGAATTGCCCTATTGGGCGTCGATCAGCGTCGACGAGGCGCGCATGCGCAAGGGGCCGTCGCAGGACGTTCCGGTGATCTGGGAATACCGCCGCAAGGACCTGCCGGTGAAGGTCATCGCGCGGCACGAAACCTGGCGCAAGATCGAGGATCCCGACGGGACGCAGGGCTGGATGGCGGCGCGCCTGCTCAGCCGTGCGCGCACCGCGATCGTCACCGGCGGTGTCCGCCCGATGCGCGAAGCGCCGAGCGCTTCGGCCGCTGTCGCCTTTCGCGCCGAACCCGGCGTGGTCGGCAAGATCACCGACTGCGCCAACGGCTGGTGCCGGTTCGACGTCAGGGGGCGCCGCGGCTGGATCGAAACCGACCATATCTGGGGCGACTGATCCGGTCGACGGGTAGCGCGCCTGCGCAGCCCGTCCGTCACCGCCGATCAACGGGCCATCGAGGCGGCCGGCTCGGCCCCGACCGCTGTGGCCCGGTGGGCATCGATCGCGGCGAAGACCGACGCTTCGGTCGGCTGGAGCGCCCCGCTCTCGACCAGCGCGGCGATTGCGTCCGTGTCGAGCCCCAGCCATTCGGCGACAACCTCGCGCGTCTGCTCGCCGATCAGCGGGGCGGGGCGCGCCGCGGGATCGGGGGCGTCGGCGAAGGCGGCGGTGCGTCGTTCGGAGATGACCGGTTCGACGAGGTGCGGGTGCACGTCGGTGCGATAGGCGCCGCGCGCGCGGCAATAGGCCGAGTCCGGCAGGTCGCCGACACGCAGCATCGGCGCCGCGGCGATGCCCGCGCGCTGCAGGGCCGCCGCCGCCGCCATCGGCTCGCGCGCCGCAATCCAGTCGGCGAGCGTCGCGGCCTCGCCCGGCAGCAAGGCGAGCACCGTATCGTCGTCGCCGTCGTCGCGCGTCACCACGCACCATTCGTCGTCGCCCGCGGCGGGGAATATCGTCGACGCCGATCCGGCGGGGTTTCCTGCGGGATCGAGCAGCGCCGCGAACTGCGCGAGCATCACCTCTGCCTGCGACACGCTTGCCGCGCCGCCGCGGCCCGTGCGTCGCCGCCGAATGAGCAGCGCGAGCGCGCCAAGCGCGCTGATCCGTCCCGCGACATGATCGGGGTATACGGTGACCGCGTCGCTGAAGCTGTCGGGGTCGTCGGCGTAGCGCCACATGCCGGTGAGGCCCGTCGCCGCGCGCACGAGCGGGCCGTAGCCGAGCCGCTGCGCCCACGGCCCGGTCGCGCCGAAAGCCGAGCTGTCTGCGGTCACCAGGCGCGGATTGGTCGCCGCCAATATGTCGGCGCCCAGCCCGAGCGAATCCATCGTGCCCGGCTTGAAATTGGATAGCAGCACATCGGCCTGGCGCACGAGGTCGAGGAACAGCGCGCGTCCCGCGTCGCTGCGCAGGTCGAGGCCAAGGCTGCGCTTGTTCCGGTGCCCCGCGGCAAAGCTCGCCGACAACCCGTAGGGCAGGTAGGACTGGCGCGTTCCGTCGGGAAAGGCGGTACTTTCGATCTTGATCACGTCGGCGCCGCCGTCGGCGAACATCCGGCCCGCCTCGGCGCCGACGACGATCACGCCAAGGTCGATCACCCGGAGGCCTTCAAAGGGTCGGGCGATACGTTCGTTGCCCGGCGCCGGGATCGCGGCGGCGACGGCCGCGCGTTGCGGTCCCATGCGGACGCCATCGATCGTGAGCATCCCGTCGGGCAGCGCGACCTTGCCGCCGTCGGCACGCGCGACCTGAGTCAGCACCTGTCGCGCCGCGGCCTGTTCGCTCGCCGCGAATTCGTCGAAGCTGAGCAGCGCGGCGATCGGCACCCCGTGCGCCTGGCCCTCGGCCTCGAGAAGCGCGCGCGTGCGCGTCGCAAAGAAGGCCGCAAGCGCGTCCTGCAGGGCTTCGGACTGCTGGCGGACGTTGATTTTTGCGAATTCGGGTGCTGCGAACGCTGCGGGTTCGCCCATCCAGCGGAACATGCCCTGCCACTGGCGCGGCGCGAGCAGGCAGATGCGGACCTGTCCGTCGGCGCAGGCGAAGATCGGATATTGGGTGCCCTTCGCGGGCCGGTCGCGCGACAGCAGGTGCGCCGGGCGCCCCATCGTCGCGCTGCCGTTGATACCATATCCGGGGTCGAGTGCCTGCATCGCGCCGTCGAGCGCCGAAAAGTCGATCCGGTCGCCGCGCCCCGTGCGCTGGGCGCGGTAACAGGCGGCCAGCACGACATAGGCCCCTTGCGCCGCCGCACACTGCCAGGCGAGCTCGCCGGGGGGCAACAGCGGCGCGCGGCCGCGGATGCCCGACCGCGACAGCGTCCCCGACAGCGCGTGGAGCACGGCATCGCTGGCCTGCCAGTCGCTGAGGCCGTTGCCGGTTCCAAACGGACTGACGTCCATCAGCACCAGTGCGGGTCGGGCGGCGGCGAGCGCGTCGCGATCGATCGCTGCGCTCGCGGGCGCGACGATGATATCGGCGGCGCGCAGCGCGCTATCGGTCACCGGTCCCGCGTGGACGGTCTTGCCGGCATTGGCTGCGATATCGGCGAACGCGCCCGTTGCGGGCACGAAGCGGTCGACGCGCGCGCCGAGTTCGGCAAGGTAGCGCGTGATCGGCGCGAGCGGGCCTTCGACCAGGTCGACGACGGTCAGGCCGGCCAGCGGGCGCTCCACGCTCATTGCGGGTTGCGCGCGAATTGCGGCAAGCCCGCGGGGATGTCGACCCATGGGAGCGCCGAAGCGGTCCAGACATGGATGGCCGGGACGAAAGCTCCGGGATCGTCGGCGGTGCCCGCCTTGACGATCGCGACCTTGGGCGACGCGGCCGACAGCGACCGGATCGGCGATCCGCACGTCGCGCAGAATTGGCGGAGCACGGGCTGGCCGCTTTCGCTGTCCCGATCTTCCCATGTTGCCAGATCGCCCGTGAGTGCCATCGCGTCAGCGCGCACGACGACATTGACCGAAAAGGCGCTGCCCGACTGGCGGCGGCAATTGCTGCAATGGCATACCGCGACCACCATCGGCGGACCCGACAGGCGGTAGCGCACCGCCCCGCAATTGCATCCGCCCTCGATTTCGGCCTGCGACATCGCTCTTCTCCCGTCCTTCGCTTTTCCGGTTGCGCTTTTATCTAACGTCATTAGTTTGTAAAGGCAGCAACGCACAGCCATGCCCGATCAAGGCGCGCTGGCAAGAGGTGGAGAGGTTATGAGCAGCAATTTCCCGATGACGATCGACGGCCGCGCTGTGGAGGCGGCCGCCACCCTCGACGTGCGCAATCCCGCGACGGGTGCGGTGTTCGCGCAGGCGCCCGACGCCTCCGCCGCCGATCTCGACGCCGCGGTCGCCGCTGCAGCCCGCGCCTTTCCCGCGTGGCGCGATACTCCGCCAGCCGAACGCAAGGCGTGCCTCGTCAAGGCGGCCGAGGCGATCGAGGCGCACGCCGACGAACTCGCCGCGCTGTTCGTCAAGGAACAGGGGCGTCCGCTTCCCGGCGCGAAGATGGAAATCCTCGGCGCCGCGATGTGGATGAAGGCGACGACGATGCTCGACATCCCCGTCGACGTCACCGAAGACAGCGACACGCGCCGGATCGAGGTGCATCATGTCCCGCTGGGGGTCGTGTGCGGCATCGTTCCGTGGAATTTCCCGGTGCTGCTCGCATCGTGGAAGATCGGCCCGGCGCTGATGGCGGGGAACACGCTCGTTCTCAAACCCTCGCCCTTCACCCCACTCTGTACCTTGCGCATCGGCGAACTGGTCCGCGACATTTTTCCGGCCGGCGTCATCAACATCATCAGCGGTGGCGACGCGCTCGGCCCGCTGATGACCGCGCATCCGGGCTTCGCAAAGATCAGCTTCACCGGATCGACCGCGACCGGGCGCCGCGTGATGGAATCGGCGGCGAAGGACCTGAAGCGCATCACGCTCGAACTCGGCGGCAATGACGCGGCGATCGTGCTGCCCGACGTCGATGTCGACGCGGTGGCGGAGCAGTTGTTCGAGGGCGCCTTTCACAATACGGCGCAGGTCTGCGTCGCGACCAAGCGGCTCTACATCCATGCCGACATCTACGACCGGCTGCGCGACCGGCTGCATCAGCTCGCCAGGGAGCTGCCGGTTGGCGACGGGGCGGAGCAGGGCAATCGTTACGGCCCGATCCAGAACGAGCCGCAGTATCGCCGGGTGCTCGCGCTCCTCGATGATGCGCGTGCGAACGGGCTGACGTTGCTCGAAGGCGGTTCGGTGCCCGAACAAGGCTATTTTGTGCCGCTGACGCTTGTCGACAATCCGCCCGAGGACAGCCGCGTCGTCGTCGAAGAGGCGTTCGGGCCGGTGCTGCCGCTGCTGAAGTTCACCGACATCGACGATGTCGTCGCGCGCGCCAACGACAGCGAGTACGGCCTTGCGGGCGCGGTATGGTCGGGCGATGTCGCGGCAGCGACCGCGATCGCGCACCGGCTCGACACGGGCACCGTGTGGATCAACCAGAACCTCCAGTCGACGCCGTTCACGCCGCTCGCCGGTGCGAAGCAGTCGGGCTTCGGACAGGAAAATGGCGTGCCGGGCCTGCTCGAATTCACGCGGCCCAAGGCGATCTTCATTCCGAAGGCGGCGTAGGCCGATGCGGCTCGGCGCCGACGACGAAGCTTTCCGCGACGAGGTTCGCGCCTTCTTTGCGGCCGAGCTGACGCCCGAACTGCGTCGGGCCGGCAAGCTGATGACCAGCGTCTACGCCGACCATGCGGCGCAGATGGAATGGCATCGCAAGCTGCACGCCCGCGGCTGGGTCGCGCCGGCGTGGCCGGTCGAGCACGGCGGGTGCGACTGGAGCATCGTCCGGCACCATATTTTCGCGAGCGAGCGGGTGCGCGCGGGCGCGCCGCCGGTGTCGCCGATGGGTATCCAGATGGCCGGCCCCGCGATCATCGCTTTCGGCACCGACGCGCAGAAGGAATATTTCCTGCCGCGCATGCTGTCGGGCGAGCATTTCTGGTGTCAGGGCTATTCCGAGCCGGGAGCCGGATCGGATCTTGCCGCGTTGCAGATGAAGGCGGTGCGCGAGGGCGACGACCTCGTCTGCACCGGCAGCAAGATCTGGGTCACCCACGCCCATGTCGCGAACTGGGCCTTTTGTCTCGTCCGCACGTCGACGGGCGCGCGCAAGCAGCAGGGGATCACCTTCCTGCTCGTCGACATGACCTCACCGGGGATCACGGTGCGCCCGATCGTCATGGCGTCGGGCGAGCATATCCAGAACCAGATTTTCTTTGATCAGGTCCGCGTCCCCGTCGCCAATGTGCTGGGGACGATCGACGACGGCTGGACGGTGGCCAAATATCTGCTCGAATTCGAACGCGGCGGCAGTGCCTATGCGCCGAAGATCGCCGTCGCGCTCGATGCGCTGACCGGGCAGGTCGCGGCGCAGCCGGCAGGACCCGGCCGCGCTCTGCTCGACGCGCGGATCGCCGAGGCGCGCATCCGCTGCGACATCCTTGCGCGGCTCGAGGCCGACATCCTCTCGGCGCTCGCGGCGGGCTCGCCCGCGGGCACCGACGCGTCGATGATGAAGATCCTCGGCACCGAATTGCAGCAGCGCGTGACCGAACTCGCACTCGACGCGGCGGGGCCGCTCGCGCGGGCGTTCCAGCCGGGGGTCGCGATGCCCGGCGGGCCGATCCCCGGCCTTGTCCCCGACGATTATTGCAGCGGCGAGGTTTGGCAGGCGATCGCGCCGCTCCACTATCTCAACGAGCGCGCGAGCAGCATCTACGCAGGGACCAACGAGATCCAGCACGGCATCCTGGCGAAGTCCGAACTGGGGATTTAGCCTCACTCGCAATGACGAGTGCGTGATTCAGCTCAACGCCATATAGCGAGCCAGATGTTCGTCGCGGGTGCCATACTCGCTTTCGATCACCGTCAGCCGCTTGAACAGCGCCGATACCGGCAACTCCGCCGTCATCCCCATGCCGCCGTGGAGTTGCACGGCATTCTGCCCGACGAAGCGGCCCGCATCGGCGATCGTGACCTTGGCGGCGCTGACCGCCTTTGACCGCTCGCCCGGATCGAGGTCGAGCGCGTCGGCGGCGAGCGCGGCGGCTGCGGCGGCGCGGCGCGCCTCGATCTGCATGTCGACCAGCCGGTGCTGCACCACCTGAAACTGCGATATGCGTTGGCCGAACTGCTCGCGCTGGACGCAATAGTCGCGCGTGTCGGTCACCAGCCTTGCCATGATCGCGGCGGCTTCGGCGGCGATGGCAGCAGCGCCGAGGTCGAGGATTTCGGCGATGTCCTCGGGGTCGACTGCCAGCCGCGCGTCGCTCGGCAGTATCGCATCGTCGAGCAGCAGGTCGGCGGCGCGGCGGCCGTCGATCGTCGGATAGGCCTTCATCGCCAGCGCCGCGCGCTCGACCAGGAACGCGGCCGGGCCGTCGTCGGTCGCGGCCGTCACGATCACCGCATCGGCCTCGGCGGCCCCGATGGCGAGCAGCTTGCCGCCCGACAGGCGCCAGCCCGCGGCGTCGATCGCCGCGCGCGCCGGTTCGCGGTCGTCGATCCAGGCCAAGGCAAGCTTCGCTTCGCCCGCGGCGACGCGTGGCAGCCAGTGCGCCGCTGCGCCGCCACCCGCGCGGTCGAGCAGCGTGCCGGCGAGCAGCACGCATTCGAGATAGGGGAGGGGGCAGGCGCGCGGCGCGAGCGCTTCCAGCACCGCAAAACCCGCACGCGGCGACAGGCCGAGCCCGCCGTGCGCGCCGGCAAAGGGCAGGCCGAGCACGCCGGCGTCGGCGAGCGCCGGCCAGCCGTCGGTGCCGGGTTTCAACCGGTCGAGGCGGGCGGCGAGGGCATCGCGCAATTCCATGTCAGTTCGCCTTGGCCGCGGGCGCGTCGCGCAGGATGATGTCGGCGCCGCGCCACGCCATCGCCATCGTCGGCCCGTTGGTGTTGCCCGACGGGATCGCCGGCATCACCGAGGTGTCGATCACGCGAAGCCCCTCGATCCCGCGCACGCGCAGCGCCGGATCGACCACCGAGGCTTCGTCCTTGCCCATGCGGCAGCTGCCGACCGCATGATAGCCGCAGGTGCCGAAACGGTCGTAGGCGTCCAAGATCTCGGCATCGCTGTCGAACGCCGGCCCCGGCATCGTCTCTTCGGCGATCATGTCGGCGAGCGGCACCTGCTTCGCATAGGCGCGCATCACGCGCACCGCGCCGACCATCGCGGCGCGATCCTCTTCGGTCGCGCGGTAATTGGGCCGGAAGCTTGCCGCTGCCTCGGGATCGCGCGTCGCGATATGGATGGCGCCGCGCGAGGTCGGGCGCAGCGGATAGATCACCGCATTCATCCCCGGATGCTTTTCGAGCTGCGTGCGGCCCGTTGCCATGTCGAAGCTGAAGGGCGCGATCAGCATCTGCGCGTCGGGACGGTTGAGCCCGGGCCGCGTCTTGAACCAGCCGCCGATCTCATAGGCCGCGGCCGACATCGGCCCGTCGCCGGTCAGATAATATTTGAGCGTCGCGAGCAGCAGCCGCCAGCCGCCGAAGACGCGGTTCTGCGACAGCGCGCCCTTCGTAAGCTTCCATTGCATGATGATGCCGCGATGCTCGATCAGCCCCTCGCCGACCCCGGGACTGTGATGCACGACCGGAATGCCGAGCGCCGCGAGCCGATCCCGGTCGCCGATGCCCGACCGTTCGAGGATCGCGGGACTCGCCATCGCACCGCCGCAGATGATGACCTCATGTCCCGCGCCGATCGTCTCGCGCACCCCCCTGTGAACGACCTCGACCCCGGTCGCGCGCGTTCCGTCGAAGATCACCCGGTCGACCGTGCGGTCGGTCAGGATGGTCAGGTTGGTCCGCTTTTCGGCGGGACGCAGGAACGCCTGTGCGGCGCTCTGGCGCTTGCCCTTGAAGATGGTACGCGGGGCATAGCCGATCGCGACCTGGTCGTCGGGGGCGTTGACGTCGGGCTTGTTCGTCCAGCCCATCGCTTCGCCCGCTGCGATCTGCGCGTCCGAAATCGGCAGTCGCTGCGTCGGCATCGAGATTTTCATCGGACCCGCGTCGCCGCGCGTCTCGTCGCTGCCCAGTTCGTGATTCTCGAGCGCGCGATAGGCCGCGCCGATGTGCGTCCAGCTCCAGTCGTCGCTCGACTGTTCGGCGATCGCGTCGAAATCGGCGGGCTGGCCGCGCACATACATCATGCCGTTGACCGACGACGACCCGCCGAGCACGCGCCCGCGCACCCAGGCTTCGGACTGGCCGGCGGTCGACGCCTCGGGTTCGCTCATATGGACCCACAGATGCTTGGGATCCTGCATCACCTTTGCCAGTCCCTTGGGCATAGCGATAAAGGGATGGCGGTCGCGCGGCCCCGCCTCGATCAGCGCGACGCGGATCGCGGGATTTTCCGACAGGCGATAGGCGAGCACGCATCCTGCCGCCCCGGCGCCGCATATGACATAATCGAATTGCATCGCCTCTTCCCTTTGATCTTCCCGGTTTTCTCCGGTTTCTCGCGTCGTTCGCTATCGATCGACGACCTCGTCATAAAAAACTATTGTTATTAGGTAAAGGGTGGAATAGGGTGTCTGCAACGACAAGGAGAGGATTGGCGATATGCGCGAAGTTGCAGAAGTTGCTCGCCCCGCCCGCAAGGTGACCACGCTGGCCGAGCTGACCCCCAGTCAGATCGAGGCGATCCGCAAGATTCCGGCCGAAAAGGATGCCGTCGTCATACCCTTCGGCGCGACCCGCCCCAATGCGATTTTCACGGGGCAGGCGCGTTTCGACCTCGAACAGGAAAAGATCTTCCGCCGCTATCCGGTGCCGGTCACCGTCTCGGCGCTGCTCGAACCGGGCAGCATCGTCGCCAACGACAGCTACGGCTTTCCGATGCTCGTGTCGCGCACCCGCGACGGCGCGATCAAGGCCTTCGTCAACGCCTGCCAGCACAAGGGCTCGAAGCTCATCGAGGATTGTGCGGTCCACAAGCAGGCGCGCGTCACCTGTCCCTATCATGCGTGGACCTATGGTATCGACGGCAAGCTGATCGGCGTGTCGCGCAGCGAGGCCTTCGAGAATTTCGACAAGGGCAAGCGCGGGCTGGTCGAGCTCGAAGCGCGCGAATGGGGGGGCATCGTCTATGTCCAGCTCAATCGTTCCATTCCCGCCGACTGGTCGCAGCTCTCGCCGCAGGTGGCCGAGGATTTCGAGGCGCTCGGGATCGCAGCGGCGCATGTCTATGGTCGCAAGAGCTTCGACCTCAAGGCGAACTGGAAGGTCGTCCTCGAACCCTTCCTCGAAGGTTATCATGTCCAGCGGCTCCACGCGGCGTCGATCGGCGACCGCTTTCAGGACGCACCGAACATCGTCGACATGTTCGGGCCGAGCATCCGGCAGGTTTCGGGGCGCATCGGCTATGTCCCCGAAATGCTCGATGAGGATCCATCGGCGAACGTCCACAAGCTGGTGACCCACGCTTATACGGCCTTTCCCAACTGCGTCGTGATCACCAGCCAATATTATACCAGCGTCATGCTGTTGATACCTCGCGCGCCCGGTCGCACGACGGTCGAATATTTCATGCTGACGCCCGAAGCCGCGACGACGCCCAAGGCAGAGGAAGTGTTTGCGCGCTCCTACGAACTGATTCTGGGCGTCTTTGGCGGCGAGGATTTCCGGGCGGCCGAGATCAGTCAGCAGGGTCTCGAGGCGGGCGTTCCGGAAGAAACCGTCTATTGCGGGCTCGAGAGCAATATCGTCCGCTATTATGAGGCGATCGAAGCGCTGCTGTGATCGGTAAACCGGCGAGAGACCGGATGGAGAGGGACTGAATGGCGCAGACGCTATCGAGCGCATTGGCCTGGTGGGCACGGATGCGCCCCGAGCAGCCCGCTGTGGTGCTCGGCGGCGACCGGCTGAGCTATGCCGATTACAAGGCGTGGTCCGACCGGATCGCCGCGATGCTGGAGGCCGATGGATTGCAACCCGGCGATCGCGTCGCGATCTGTTCGACCAACAGCCTGGCCTATTGTGCGCTGATCATGGGGATCATCCGCGCCGGCGGGATCGTCAACCCGGTCAATTTCCGGTTCACGCCGCGCGAGATTCGCGAACTGTGCGAGACGACCGAGCCGCGCTTCACCTTTGCCGCGCCCGATTTTGCAGCGAATGTGACCGCGGCGGGGCTTTCGCCGCGCGCCATGGCCGAGGTCGAAGCGCTGCGCCACGGGAACACCGCCGCCGTCGCACACGATCCCGAGCCCGACGCGGCGGTGGTGATCATCGCGACCAGCGGTTCGACGGCAAAGCCGAAGGGAGTGGTGTTCACCAACCGTTCGATGACTGCCTATGCCGCCTGCTGGTCGCTCGAGGAAACCTCCTCGTCGCCGGGCGCGCGCGTGATCAGCCTCGCGCCGCTCAACACCTCGGCGGGTTTCGTCCAGCTCATCCACTATACGACGCAGGGCTGCACCATCTTCATGGAGCCCGCCTTCGTCCCCGACGCGATCCTGCAATTGCTGCAGGGCGAGAAGATCAATTGTTTCGGTGCGGTGCCGACCTTCTTCGAGGCGATTGCGCGCTGTCCGGGGTTCGCCGACGCCGATCTTTCGTCGATCCGCCTCGCGACCGCGGGCGGCGCGCGCGTCAGCCGGCAATTGCTCGACGTCTGGAAGGCAAAGGGGATTACGATCCGCCAGATCTACGGCCAGACCGAGGTCGGCGGGAACGTCACGATGATGCCCGAGCATCTCGCGATGGACGAGCCCGAAAAATGCGGCTGGGGCGGCATCTTCATGGAGGTGCGCGTGCTGCGTCCCGACGGCAGCGATTGCGATCCGGGCGAGGCCGGCGAGATCGTGATGCGCTCGCCCGGCATGATGCAGGGTTATTGGCGCAACCCCGAAGAGACCGCCAAGGCGATCCGCGACGGATGGCTCTGGTCCGGCGATATCGGCACGCTCGACGCGAGGGGCCTGCTCACCTTCGTCGACCGGCTGAAGGATCTGATCATCTCGGGCGGGCTCAACATTTCGGCGGCCGAGGTCGAGCGTGTCGTGTGCGAATTTCCGGGCGTGGTCGAGGCGCTGGCGATCGCCGCGCCCGATCCCAAGTTCGGGGAGACGCCGTTCATCGTCTATCACGCCGCGGCCGAGGTCGACGTCGCGGCGTTGATCGATCACTGCAACACCAATCTCTCGAACTACAAGGTGCCGCGCTACGTCGCCTTTTCGCCCGAGCCGCTGCCGCGGCTCGCCACAGGAAAATTGTCCAAACCCGCGGTGCGCGAGCGTTATGCCGGCGCACATGAGACGATGGAGCGCGTGCGATGAGGAACCCCATATGACCGCTGCCCCGCTGGCGGCTGCCCCCGTGCCGCCGCATATCCCCGCGCATCTCGTCTTCGACTTCGACATCTATGCCGATCCGCGCATCGGCGAGGATGTTCAGGGCAGCTATGCGACCGCGCTTGCCGGTGCGCCCGACATTTTCTGGACGCGGCACAATGGCGGGCACTGGATCGTCAAGAGCTTCGACGCGATCGGTAAGGTCGTGCTCGACCCCGATCATTTCTCGGTTCGGGAAATGCAGATCCCGCGCGTCGAAAATCCGCCCTTCTTCATTCCGCTCAGCCTCGATCCGCCCGAAAACCTGCCGTATCGCAAGGCGATGATGCCGATGTTCGGGCCGACCGCGATCAAGGCGCTCGAACCGCGCATCCGCGAATGGGCGGCCGGACTCGTCGAGGCTGTCGCCGCGAGGGGGGCATGCGATTTTCAAGCCGATGTGTCGAAACTCTTCCCCGTCAGCGTCTTCATGGAACTGATGGGAATGGACCTGTCGCGCCTCCGCGATTTCCGCGCGCTCGCCGAAGCCTTTTTCTCGGCGCAGAATGACGAGGCCGAGATGGGGCGGCTCAGCGCCGCGATCCTCGGCGAGATGAAGGCGCTGATCGAGGAAAAGAAGGCGGCGCCCGACGACAAGCTGATGTCGCATTTCATCAGCGTCGACGTCGACGGCCGGACGATGAGCGACGACGAGATTCTTGCGATGAGCTTCGTGCTCTTCCTGGGCGGCATGGACACGGTCACCAACGTCACCGGCTTCGCTTTCCAGCAGCTCGCGCAGATGCCCGACGTACAGGCGCGGCTCGCCGCCGATCCGTCGCTGATTCCGGCTTTCGTCGACGAAGCGGTGCGCCTCTATGGCGTCGTCAACACCCCGCGGCTCGTCGTGAAGGACCAGCAGATCGGCGAGGCGCAATTTCGCGAAGGCGAGATGGTGCTCAACATCCTGTGCCTCGGCAGCCGCGATCCGGCGAAATTCGATGCGCCCAACGCCTTCAACCTCGATCGCCGGAAGGCTGCGCACCTGACCTTCTCGTCGGGGCCGCACCTGTGCGTCGGGCATGTCCTCGGCCGCGCCGAACTGCGCATCCTGACCGAGGAATGGATCAAGCGCATCCCGGCCTTCCGCGCGGTGCCGGGCGAGCGGCACGCGTTTCGCATCGGTACGGTGATGGCGCTCGACACGCTGCCGATCGAGTGGACGGTGGCGGCCTGATCATGCACATGAACGACGGCGCCGACGCGCCTTACTGGAACGGCCTCGCCGAAGGCCGCCTGCTGCTCCCGCGCTGCGGCGGCTGTGAAACCTGGCTATGGCCCGCGGTCAGCCGCTGCGGCGCATGCGGCTGCGAGGATATTGCGTGGATCGAACGCCCGATGGCGGCGACGATCTTTTCATGGACGCGCACCTGGCACCGCTTCGGTTTCACCGAAAGCCTCGACCTGCCGTTCGTCTCGATCGTCGCGACGATCGACGATTGCGGCATCCGCCTGCTCGGCCGCCTCGACGATCCCCACAGGATCGATCCGGTCATCGGCGAGGCGATCGCCGGCCGCATCGGCACGACGCGCGTCGGGGACCGCGATATTCCCACCATCATCTGGAGCCGCGGCTGATGCATCCGCTTTACGGAACCACCGCCGTTGCGGGCATCGGCCTGCGCCAGTACCGGCGCGGCGCCTCGCCGCTCCCCGAACAGGGCGTGCTCGCCGAAGCGATTCTCGCCGCCTGCGCCGACGCGGGCCTCGATCCGGCCGAGGTCGACGGTTTCGTCTCCTATGGCGATGACAAGAATGAGCCGGTGCGGCTGATGCCCGCGCTCGGCACGCGCGAGCTCAAATGGTCGAGCGTCGTCTGGGGCGGCGGCGGTGGCGGTATCGCGGGGGCCTTCGGGCTTGCCGCAGCCGGGATCCTGTCGGGGCAGGCGAGCGCGGTCATCGTCTTCCGCGCGCTTGTCGAGGGATCGAGCGGCCGCCTGTCGGCGGCGGTGATGGCGCACCACCTCAACGACCATATGCTCGCGGCGGGCATCGTCGCGCCGGCGCAGGTCTGCGCGATCCGCGCCAACCGCATGTACGAACATCATGGCGTGCCGCGCGCGGTCGCCGAGGAACTGGTGCGCGCATCCTATTACCACGGCGCGCGCAACCCGGAGGCGATCGCGCACGATACCGAACTCGATCTCGACGCGATGCGCGGGTCGCGCTGGATCGCCGAGCCTTTCCGCCTGTTCGATTGCAGCCGCGAGAACGACGGCGCCGCCGCCTTCCTGATGGTTTCGGCCGATCGTGCGCGCGATCTGGCAAAGCCGCCGGTCTATCTGCTCGGCTGCGCCAACGGCGCCGAAAAGGGGTGGGGCGACCTGCTCGAGAATGACGACGCAGCGCTCTATCCGACCGCGGGTTTCCGCCCGATCGCGCGGCGCCTCTACGCCGACACCGGCCTGTCGCCCGCTGACATCGACGTCGTCCAGCTCTACGAGAATTTCAGCGCGCAGGGCGTCGCGTCGCTGATCGACCACGGCTTCTGCACCTATGACAATGTCGCCGAAGTGGTGCGCTTCGACAATCTGATCGCGCCGACGGGCAAGCTCCCGGTGAACACCGGCGGCGGCAATTTCGCGCAGGGTTTCATCCACGGCATCGGCACCGCCTATGAAGCGGTGAAGCAGCTCCGCGGCGAATCCGCCAACCCGGTGCCCGGCGCGCGAACCTGCCTGCTCGCGGGCGGCCCCGGCGCGCCGACGGTCAGCTCGGCGATCTTCGCAAACGCGTTCTAGATTTTTCGCCTGGCCAAGTTTTCCGGGTGGGCCGCTGAGCCCACCTGGCCTGGGAACACGTTAGGCGAGCGGCTGGCCGACGCTGTCATTCGCCAGCCGCGCCTTCACCCCGGCGAGGAAGCTGCGCAGCGATTCGACGAACAATTGCTCGTCGTCGAACGGATTGTCGGCGATCGCCTGCGCGAGCTTTGGATATTTCTCGCCGTCGACCGGCGGCATCGGTTCGACCCCGCGCGCGCGCGCCGATGCCTCGAACAGCGAGGCGCCATAGGTGTATTTCTCGACCGCATCGATCACGACCATCTGCACCGTCGTCGGATAGGGCTCGTCGGCCGCGGCGCGGTCGTAGGCCGCAAGCAGCATGTGGCGCGGAAAATAGCGCAGGATCAGCGGCGCCGCATGCGGATGCTGGAGCAGGCTGCGGCGCGTCGCGACGCAGCGCGCGATCATCTGTTCCTCGAACGTCTCGCCGGTCGCCGCGATTACCGGCATGCGTACCAGCATGATGCGCGCGACTTCCTGGAGCAGCTCGGACTTGTCCTTGAAATGATGGTAGAGCGAGGGCGGGCGCACGCCGAGCTTCTTGGCGACGAGCCCCAGGCTCAGCGCCTCGAGCCCGCATTCGTCGATCACCGCGAGCGCCGCCTCGGCGGCGCCGCTGCGCGAAATCAGGGGTTTGGACGGTCGTGCCACGATATTTTCCTCTTGCCTTCGCCGCTCATGGCAGCGCGCGCCGCCGAGGGCCAGCCTAAAAGAAGAAGGTTTTGTCCGCTCAGCGGATCATCAGCCCGCCGTCGACGACGATGCTCTGGCCGGTGATGTACGACGCCTGCTGCGAGGCGAGGAACAGCGCCGCCGCGGCGACTTCGCCCGGCGTGCCGAAGCGGCGCGCCGGGATCGCGCGCAGCATGGCGCCGTGCTTGCGTTCGTCGTCGCGGACTTCGGCGGTCATCCGCGTTGCAATGAAGCCGGGCGCGACCAGGTTGACGCGGATGCCGTCGCGCGCCCACTGGTCGGCGACCGCGCGCGTGAAGCCGAGCAGCCCGGTCTTGCTCGCCGTATAGGCGGGCGCATAGCCGATCGCGATAAAGCTGGCGCACGACCCGATGTTGACGATCGTCCCCGCGCGTTCGCGCAGGACCGGGTGGAAGAGGTAACAGAGCTCGACCGCGGCGTTGAGGTTGACCTCGATGACCTCGCCATATCCCGCCATCTCATATTCACGTGGATGCGACTGACCGGCATTGTTGACGAGGATGTCGATCGCGCCGACGCGCCCGGCCAGTTCTGCGCGATCGCCGGGCCGGTCGAGGCGCGCCTGCACATAGGTGAAGCGCGCGAGGTCCTCGTCATAGTCCGCCGCCGTCGCCCGCGTCCCGCTGATCACCACGTCGGCGCCGCTGTCGGCAAAGGCGGCGGCGATGCCGAGGCCGATCCCCTGCGAGCCGCCGGTCACGAGCACGCGCTTGCCAGCGAAGTCGAACCGGATCATGTCATCTCTCCCGTTTGTAAAACTATTGTTATTAGATAATGCGGTGCGCAGGCACTTGGCAAGCAGGAGAAGAAACCGATGACCCAGCCCTTGCAGCGGACCGTCTTTGTCGCGCGCGACGGGGTCGAACTGGTCGCCGACCGCGGTGGCGATGCTGCGGCACCCGCGGTGATCCTGCTCCACGGCGGCGGTCAGACGCGGCACAGCTGGAGCCGCGCGGTGCACCGCTTGCTCGCCGAAGGGCTGCAGGTCATCAATTTCGACGCCCGCGGTCATGGCGAGAGCGGCTGGTCGCCCGACGGCGCCTATGCACTGGCCGACCGCGCCGGCGACCTTGCGGCAATCACGGCCGGCCTCGCGGTGCCCTTCCTGTTCGTCGGTGCATCGCTCGGCGGCGCGACCTCGATCGTCGCGGTCGATCGCGGCCTGCGACCTGCCGGCCTTGTCCTCGTCGATATCGTGCCCGAGCCCGACGCGAAGGGCATCGATCGCATCATCGGCTTCATGCAGGGGCATCCCGACGGCTTCGCGACGATCGAGGAGGCGGTCGCGGCGGTCACTGCCTATAATCCCCAACGCCGTCGTCCGGCCGACGGGCAGGGGCTCAGGAAAAATCTGCGCACCGGGCCCGATGGGCGGCTGCGCTGGCACTGGGATCCGCGGATCATCGATACGGCGACCCATGTCCACCATGGCGATGTGCAGCGCGCCGCGCGCGTGCTCGAAACGCTGCCCGACCTCCCGGTGCTGCTCGTGCGCGGCCTGTCGAGCGACGTCGTCGGCGATGCAGGCATCGCGGCCTTCCGCCGGCAGGTGCCGTGGCTCGAACTGCTCGATGTCGAAGGGGCGGGGCATATGGTCGCGGGCGATCGCAACGACGCGTTCAACGACGGAGTCGTCGATTTCGCCAAACGCGTGCTGCACGCAAATGCGATCCAGGCGTTGTCATAACTAACTATATATGAACTGAAAAATTCGGAATCTCCAAAACCTTACGCCGTTAATTTTCTCGATTGACATTAAATCTAATGAGCGTAGGTTAATGATCAAGGCCGCGGGTGATGGCCTGCTTTTTGGAGAGGACCGTCATGGATCGCAGTGCTTCGTTTCGCGCTATTCGTCATGCTTATCTGACCTCGATCGTCGTGGCGGCAGGGCTCGCCGTTCCGGCCTGGGCCCAGGCGCCGGCCGGGACCGCGCCGGTCGCCGCGGACGAGGGTGCCGACGCTCCGGCAGAAGGCGAGATCATCGTCACCGCGCGCCGTCGCGACGAGCGCCTCATCGACGCGCCGGTGGCGATTACCGCGCTCGGCGGCGCGCAGCTCGATAATTATGCAGTTACCGAATTCAGCGACATGGCGTCGCTCGTCCCGACGATGGTCGCGGGCAAGGCGGCCTCGGGGTCGTCGGCCAGCATCTTTCTCCGTGGCGTCGGCTCGACCGCGCTCAGCGCGGGCTTCGACCAGTCGGTCAGCTTTGTCGTCGACGGCATGCCGATGAGCCGCGGCCGCGAAATCAGCCTCAGCCAATATGACGTCCAGCGCATCGAAGTGCTCAAGGGGCCGCAGGCGCTCTTCTTTGGCAAGAACGCCACCGGCGGCCTGATCGCCGTGTCGACCAACAACCCGCGCGACGTGTTCGAGGCGGGCTTCAAGGCGGGCTATGGCTTCGAGGCGAAGGAAAAATATGGCGAAGGCTATATCTCGGGTCCGCTCGCCGAGGGGCTGCGCGCACGCCTCGCGTTTCGTGTTTCGGACAGCGAGGGAGCCTTCACCAACACCGCCGCGGCGACTTACATTGACCCGCTTGGCATGGAGCGTCACCGCAACAGCAAATATCGCGGCGGCGGCCGGACCTACAGCGGCCGCGCGACGGTCGAATGGGATGCGGCCGACAATCTGAGCTTCCAGGTCAAGACCGGTTACACCGACCAGAAGGACGGCGGACCGACCGACATTCTCGAACGCATCTGCGGCGGTGGCCGTACCACGCCCTTCCCGGCGAACGGAATTCCCCCGAGCCCCAATGCCGACTGCCGTGTCGATGGTCGCGCCGACAGTTCGACGCTGCCGCTGGCGGTCGCGCAGGCCAACTTCCGCTACGCCGGCGATGGCCACATGTATTCGCGCCTGAAATCGGGCTATGCCATTCTCACCGCGACGCTGACGTCGGACGTGTTCGACGTCACCTCGATCACCTCCTATTACCGCTTCCGCCAGACCGACCTCAACAATGTGTCGGGCGAAGCCTATCCGGCTAGCTTCTCGCAGCTTGCGGACTATCGCCAGACCGCCGAGGAATTGCGCTTTCAGTCGAAATGGGACGGTCCGGTCAACGTGCTGTTCGGGCTTTTTGCGTCGAGCAACAAGTTCATCTTCAATACCGATGCCTATATCTTTCCGGTGCCGATCAGCCCGGTCACCAACACCTATACCACCTTCAAGCGCGACAACGGGTTCACCGGCAGCTCGATGTCGGCGTTCGGCGAGGTCACGGCCAATCTGTCGGACAGTCTCGAACTGGCGGGCGGTGCGCGCTGGAGCTATGAATCGCGCGACAGTTTCCAGGCCTCGCTTCCCGCGCATGTCGCGTTCGCAGGCGCGTTTCCGGCCGGGCTCCGCCTCGACGATCGTTACCGCGAGACCGATGTCTCGCCGCAGGTGACGTTGCGTTACAAGCCGTCGCGCGACCTGACTTTCTATGCCGCCTACAAGGAAGGCTTCAAATCGGGCGGCTTCAATATCTCGCAGACGCTGACCCCGGCGGCGACCGTCGCGGCGGGCGAGTACGGCGCCGAGCGCGCACGCGGTGGGGAGGTCGGCGCCCGCGCGATTCTCATGGACGGTGCGCTTTCGCTCAATGCGACGGCTTATTATTATGACTATCTCGATCTTCAGGTCCAGAATTTCGACCCGGTCACCATTGGTCAGGTCGTCGCCAACGCCGGTACGCTGCGCGTCAAGGGGATCGAGGGCGATTTCAACTGGCGCTCGGGTGGTTTTTCGCTGCGCGGCGCGGCGGCGTTCAACGACGCAAAATATAAGGACTATATCGGCCAGTGCTACGGCGGTCAGACCGCGGCGCAGGGCTGTACGCTGGTTTCGGGTACCAGCCAGAATTACGACGGCCGCACGCCGCCGAAGGCGCCGCGCTTCGCGGGGCGGATCGGCGCCAGCTACGACATGCCGCTGACCGATTCGGGCTGGACGCTGCAATTGTCGAGCGACGTCAGCTACACCGGAAAATATAATTACACCGACACGTTGCGCCCCGACGCGGTGCAAAAGGCCTATACGAAGATCGATGCGGCGCTGCGCGTCAACGGTCCCGACGACCGCTGGACGATCGGGCTCATCGGCCGCAACCTCACCGACAAGCTGGTAGTGACCGCGGCGAACGACATTCCGTTTGCGGGCGGAACCCCCGGCGTGCTCGCCGACATGTCGGCCTTCGTCGACAATCCGCGCGAAATCTATGTCGAGGTCGGCTTCAAATTCTGAACCGATCCCGGCCGGGATGGGAAGGGCGCCGTCCGGATCGGAACGGCGCCTTTCTGCCGTTGGCGGCCCGGTCACGAACCGGGACGGAGAGGCCGGTTCGGGGTGGGAAGCTGCCGATCCTCCTTTGGGGGAAGGGGAAGATGAGGGTGTATTTTACAACCAGTCGGCTGTGATCTCGCCCCTGTGTCCTTCCGGCGCCAGCGCAGTGCGCAGGGCTTCCAGCAGAGGCGGCAGCGCCTGCGTGAAGGCGTAGGGCGGGTTGACGATGAAAAGGCCCGCGCCGTTGTAGATGCCGGGCTGGTCGCTATCGTACAGCCAATGCTCGACCACCAGAAACTTCGGGATCCTGAGTTTCCGCAATTGCTGCTTCCACCGCCAATGCGTCTCGCGGTCCTTCAGCGGATACCAGATCACCGTCACGCCATGCGCCCATTTGCGGTGCGCGGCGGCAAGGGTGGCGGTGATGCGCGCGCGTTCGTCGGTCTGCTCGTACGGCGGATCGACCACCACGACGCCGCGCGGGGTACGCGTCGGCAGCAGTGCCAGCCAAAGCTCGTAGGCGTCGCGCTGGTGCACCGCGGCGGGTGTGCCGCGCATTACGCCGCGTAGCGTATAAGCGTCGTCGGGGTGTTTTTCGTTGAGGATCAGGAAATCCTGCGGGCGCAAAAGCTGCGCCAGTACCTGCGGCGAGCCGGGGTAGAGGCGTGGCTCGGCCCCGGCATTCACGGCCTGCACGGCGGCGCGATAGTCATCCAATAGGGGATTGGTGTCGGCAAAGGCGCGCAGCACGCCGTGCGTCGCCTCGCCGGTGCGCTGCGCCTCGTCGCCGCCAAGGTCGTAGAGCCCGCAGCCGGCATGGGTGTCGATCAGGGTCAGCGCACCCGGTTTTTGCTGCAAGGCGCGCACAAGGGCGATCAGCAGGCTGTGCTTCACGACATCGGCGCTGTTGCCAGCATGAAAGGAATGGCGATAATTCATTGTTATTCAAAATCCTGGCGATCTGCCTTCATGCGAACGGCTGGGTGCGGAAACCGGGCGCGAGGCAATGCAAGCAACCAATCCGGTGCCCGTAGAGCGTCGGGCGGAAACCTTCAAAGCATTCTGCGCAAGGCCTCAAGCCCGCGTTGGCGATCGTCACCGGAGGCGGAGATACAGGCCTCCTTTCCGGATGGGAATGTTCGATCATCGAGGAGCCGGATGCGACTGGCATTGCCGCGAAGCGCATGGTCGCCTGATGTCGGCCGAACGTTCGTATAACAGCATATTAGCCGCGGCGCTTCGACGTCCGCGTCTGTCAGTAGCGGATCTGCACCCGCTCAATGCCGAACGACCTGGATCGGTCGTTTTCCGCCAATCCTCCCCATAGCTTCGCCACAGGGAGGATCGACGTCCGCAACCGGCCGCGAGAAAAGCCGCGAAAGATACCGCGACTCGCTCATCCCCGCATCGTCCTTGCGGGCGCCAGGAATGTCGCCGGCGCGCGACCCTCGGATCATAATTCGCCAATCACGTGATTTTTCTCATTCGATCGTTGCCGGGGTGGTGGCATTGACGCCGTGGTCGTCGGCTTGTCCTTGCCGCTGCGGCAAGACGCCGCCACTTCGGCAGCATTAATTTCCTCTTAGTGAGAAATTTGTTCATATTCTAAAGCCATGCTGATCTTAAGCCCGTACGGGATCGTTGACTGTTGCCGGAGGACCAGCCGGCGAAGCGAACGGACCGACGGTAAAGTGGTGGGGTTAGAGTGTTTTAGACGATTTTTGGCAGCCGAAATGTCTCTTCTGGGCGCTGTTGGAATCAGGAGGATGACATGATCGAACCCCGCTTCTCGGACCCCGCAGAGGAGCAAGACCCCGCGACCGAAAACGATCGGCGCGGCGGTGACCGTTTCAGGACCGTCTGGCGTATCGCCAAGGTGACGCGCGACGGCGACGCCGGGCTCTGGCGCGTCCGCAACATGTCCGACGGCGGGATGATGCTCGCGGTCGACGTGCCCGTCACCGTCGGCGAGCGGCTCGAAATCGCCTTGTCCGAAACCATCGTGATCCACGGCCGCGTCGCCTGGTGCGAAGCGGGGCGCTGCGGCGTCGCCTTCGATTCGGAGATCGACGGCGCCGAGGTGCTGCGCCGCCTCGCCGCCGAGCAGCAGTCGGGCGACTATCGCGCGCCGCGCCTGCCGGTGCACACGCGCGCGCAGCTCGTCACCGACGACGGAACGAGCGACATCGAACTCGCCGACCTGTCGCAGAGCGGCGCCGGATTCATCCACGACGGGCATTTCGAGGTCGGCAAGCCGCTCGAGCTGGTGCTGCCCGGCGGGATCCGGCGCAAGGCGATCGTCCGCTGGTCGCGCAAGGGGCGCGGCGGGCTGTGGCTCACCGAGCCGCTCGGCCGCGCCGACCTCGAAAGCATCCGCCACTTCCAGGGCTGAACGCAGGCTACCAGAGGCCGCGCGCGTGCCGTTAAGGAGTGCGTGCGGTTAACCATGCCCGGCAAGCTTTGCTTAAGTTCCGCCGCCCAGTCTGATGGCTGCGGGAACAGAAACCGTGCACTATCGCGACGAAGCATCGGGTCGCGCCGGACCTTACCGGCGACGGATTTGGCGTATTCGTCCAATCGGGTCCGGGCCGACTCATGTTAACCCGCGAACCTCAATAAAAATCGGTCGCACAAACTTCGTCGCTTGCGTTTCGGCAAAGGGAGGTTGTGCAGTCATGCCCCAGAAATTCTTTTGGTCGTTCGGCGGAAATTCGTCCGCTGGCGTCGGCATCAACGCGGGCGGCGAGCTCGACGTCGATGCCATCACCACCGCCGAGGTCCAGCTCGTCAAGGGCATGACCGCCGACCGCGAACTCGCGCTCCAGATCGACGACGTCGACCAGCTTGCCTTCTTCGTCCTGACCTCGTCGCTCACCGACGGTTCGGTCGAGGTCAAGACCGATACCGCGACGCGCACCCGGCTCACCGGCCCGATCATCCTCTTCGGCGCCGCGATCAAGCTTTTCGCCGGCAGCCTCGAGACGATCACGCTCAAGAATCTCTCGACCACCACGCCGGCGGACATCCGCATCCTCGTCGGCTCGAAGCTCGGCTGATCCGCCACGCCGTCATCGCTTGAAAAGGGAGCGCAGCCATGTCCGTATCCTATCCCGGTGTCTATATTCAGGAAGTCGGATCGGGGGTGCGCACGGTCAGCGGCGTCGCCACCTCGATCGCCGCCTTTGTCGGCCGCGCGTTGCGCGGGCCGGTGAACCAGCCCGTGACCTGTTTCGGCTTCGGCGAATATAACCGCCGCTTCGGAGGACTGTGGTCCGATGCGCCGGTGACCTATGCGGTCGACGATTTCTACGCCAACGGCGGCGGCGAGGCCGAAATCGTCCGCCTGTTCAAGCCGCTCGCCCCCGGCGACGACGGCGTCGCCCAGCTCAACATCGGCGCGCTTGGCCTGCGCGCGCGCAGCCCCGGCGAATGGGGCAGGAAACTTGCAGGAGAGGTGACGCATCCGGGGCAGGTCGATCCCGAGGGCGCGAAGGAAGCGGCCAAGAAATTCGGCCTCACCGTCGACGATCTGTTCGATCTGCGCGTCGAGGACACGGCGACCAAGGCGGTCGAGGTGTTCCGCAACCTGACGGTCAAGGAAAGCGGCGGCGCGCGGCGCTTTGATCGCGTGCTCGCCGCCGAATCGAGCCTCGTCGAGTGTCAGGTCAACGCGAACGGATCGCCCAAGCTCGGCAACCGCCCGGCGCATGACACCAAAGCGACCGCGACCGGCGGCAACGACGGTGCTGCGCTCACCGACCTCGACTACAAGGGCGACGCCGACAAGAAGACCGGCATCCACGCGCTGCTCAAGGCCGACCTGTTCAACCTGCTCTGCATCCCGCCCGACCAGCGCGACGCGACGCTGCCCGACGGCGTCTACGAAGCCGCCGCCGAGCTGTGCAAGAAAGAGCGCGCGGTGCTGATCGTCGATCCGCCGGTCGAATGGGACGCCAATCCCGAAACTGCGGTGGCAAAGGTCAAGGATGCGCAGCTCAGCGACAATCGCGTCCTGTCGCTGACCAATGCCGACCATGCCGCGCTCTTCTTTCCGCGGCTGCTTCGCCGCGACCCGCTGCGCGGCGGTCAGATCGACAAATTCGCGCCGTGCGGTGCGGTCGCGGGGATCATCGCGCGCACCGACGTCAACCGCGGGGTGTGGAAATCGCCCGCGGGCATGGCGGCGACGATTTCCGGCGCCGAAGGGCTGACGGTGCCGATGACCGATCAGGAGAACGGCCTGCTCAACCCGATCGGGGTCAATTGCCTGCGCAGCTTCCCCGGCACCGGGCTCACGGTCTGGGGCGCGCGGACGCTGCGCGGCGCCGACCAGCTCTCCGACGACTATAAATATCTCGCGGTGCGCCGCCTCGCCTTGTTCATCGAGGAGAGCCTCTATCGCGGCACCCAATGGGTCGTCTTCGAGCCCAATGACGAGCCGCTGTGGGCGCAGGTCCGGCTGTCGGTCGGCACCTTCATGCAGCGCCTGTTCAAGCAGGGCGCCTTCCAGGGCGCGAGCCCGCGGGACGCCTATTTCGTCAAATGCGACGGCGGCACGACGACGCAGGACGACCGCAACCAGGGCATCGTCAACATCGTCGTCGGCTTCGCGCCGCTGCTGCCCGCCGAGTTCGTCGTCATTTCCATCCAGCAGATCCGCAACGCGGCCTGAGCCTTTAGGGGAGAGCGATCATGGCACCACCTTTCAGCGTCAACCCCGAACGGCGCGATCCGTACAAGACCTACAAGTTCCGCCTGCGCCTGCCCGATGGCGCCTATGTCGCGGGACTTTCGAAGATGAGCGCGCTCAAGCGCAGTACCGAGGTCGTCAAGTTCCGCGAGGGCGGCGACCCGTCGACCTCGCGCAAGTCGCCGGGGCAGACCGACTATGAGGCGATCACGCTCGAACGCGGGGTCACCCACGACACGATGTTCGAGCAATGGGCAAACAAGGTCTGGAACTTCGGCTCGGGTCTCGGCGCCGAGGTCTCGCTCAAGGACTTCCGCAAGGACCTTGTCCTCGAAATCTACAATGAGGCGGGGCAACTCGTGCTCGCTTACCGGCTGTTCCGCTGCTGGCCCTCCGAATTCGTCGCCTTTCCCGACCTCGACGCCTCGGCGAGCGCGGTCGCGATCCAGACGCTGAAGCTGGAAAATGAGGGCTGGGAACGCGATTATGACGTCGCCGAGCCCGCCGAGCCGAGCTTCAGCGAGCCGACGCTCTAGGGCCGGCCGGTGCGCCGCTGGACCGCCCTGGAGCTGATCGAGATCGGCGAGAGCGGCGCGTCGCTGGGCTCCGCCGGCCGGGCGCTGCTGCTGCTCGAGGCCGGAGGCCTGCCCCGCGACGCGGCCGAGGCGCTGTCGCTCGGCCAGCGCGACCGGGCGCTCTTCGCCTTGCGCGCGCGCCAGTTCGGAGCGCGGCTGGAGGTCGGACAGCGCTGTCCCGAATGCGGCGCCGACTATGAATTCACGCTCACCGCCGCCGACCTCGGCCGCGACACGCCCGGCGAAGCCGCGCCGCCCGCGACCGTCGAAGGCGTCGCGGTCCGCGCGCTCACCGCGGGCGATCTGGCGCTCGGCGAAGGGCAGGGGGACGCCGAGGCCGCGCGGGCGCTGCTACGCCGGCGGGTCGCGCCGGGCGGCGATGCCATCGGAGACGCCGCGCTCGACGCCGCGCTCGCCGCGCTCGACCCCGACGCCGAACTCGCCATCGCCGCGCGCTGCCCCGAATGCGGGCAGGCGGCCGACATCGTTTTCGACATCGCCGCCTTCTTCTGGGACGAGATCATGCTGCGCGTGCCGCGGCTGCTCCAGCAGGTCGCCGATCTCGCGCGCGTCAACCACTGGTCCGAACGTGATATCCTGTCGCTGCCGCCCGCGCGGCGGCGCTTTTACCTGACGGCGGCGGGGGCATGACCGGCTGGCTCGCCCGTCTCGCCGCGCGCACCGCGGGCGACACTCCGGTCGCGGCGCCGCGCATTCCCTCGCGCTTCGAACCGCTGCCCGAGGAAATGGGGCTGCCTGAACCGACGGCGGTGCGCGATGCCCCCGATGCGGCGCCGGCCCCACCGGCCGCGGCGCCCGCAACCGGGCTTCCGCCGCGGCCTACCACTGCGGCGGCTGCGCCCAATGCCGCGGCTGCTCCGGCCACGTCGACCATGTCCGCGGTGCGGGGGATCGCGCCGGTCGCGCAAGCCGCACCGCCGCTATCCGTCGCGCCGCCGCCCGCCGCGCTCGTCCGCCGCCGGGCGGCCGATGCCCCAGCCGCGCCGGTGGCGCCCGCCGCCCCGCCCGCCGCGGCGCCGTCGCCTCTCCCTGAAGCCGCTGCCGCTGCCGCGCTGCGCATCGAAACGCCGCCGGTCCGCGTCGCCACGGCAAGCCGCGCGCGCGTCGTTGACGACACCCCGGCGGCCCGGGTCGCGGCGGTTGCCGCGCCCGCCGCACCCCGCTCGGCGCCATCGCGGCGCCCGGGCGATACTTCGGATGCCCCCGCCGGCCCGGCGCCCGCGCCGCGCGCGACGATGCCGGCGGGCGACAGCGACGCGCATCCCCCGCGCATGATGGCGTCGCGCGCCGATGTCGCCGATGCGCCGCCGCCGGCCGCCGCGCCCCCGATCGTCGAGGGTCACCGCCCGGTCGCGCGCGCAGGCGCGATCGCCCCGCCGCATCCCGCCGCGCCGCCGCCCGCCGCTGCGGCCACCGCTCCGCCGGTGGTCGAAATCCATATCGGCAGCATCGAGGTGCGCGCCGCCGCTGCGCCCGCCACCCCGGCATCGCGGCCGGGTCCGGGGTCTTCGTCGCTCGACGCCTTTCTGGCGCAGGGGAGGGGCGGATGAGTAATTTCCGTTCGCTCGCCGTCGTCACCGCGACGCTCGAACATATTCTTCAGGATGCCGCGAACCAGGCGGTCGCCGAAACCGACGTCCGCATCGGCGCGCCCACCGCGGCGCTCGCCGACGAGGGCAAGCCCGTCATCAACATCTTCCTCTTTCGCGTGCTGCCGAACGTCCAGCACCGCAACGACCATACCCCGAGCCGCGACGGCGCCGGGACGCCGCGCACCCGCGCCCGGCTTTCGCTCGATCTCCATTATGTGCTCAGCTTTTACGGCAATGCCGCGAAGTTCGAGCCCGAGCGGCTCTATGGCGCTGCAGCGCTCGCGCTCGAGCATGCGCCGGGCCTGTCGCTCGACGCGATCGAGGCGGCGAGCAACGATGCCGCGAACCAGCCGATGCTCGCGGGTGCCGATCTTGCCGACGACGGCCGGCCCTATGGTCTCGAGTCCGACCAGCTTTCGCTCGAGGACCTGTCGAAGCTCTGGTCGGTTTTCTTCCAGGTGCCTTACGGGCTGTCGGCGACCTATGTCGTCCGCAACATCGCGATTGAAACGCAGGAGCCCCCCGCCGCGCCGATCCCGGTGGCGACGCCCGCAATCTTCTCGGCGCCGATGGGGCCGCTGCAGATCCGCAGCATCGGCCCGGCGCCGGGCCAGTCCGGTCCCGCGCCGTGGGGAACGACGCTGCACCTGACCGGCACCGGCATCGCGCGGTTCGGCAACAGCCTGCGCGTCGATGGCGAACCGCGGGCGCTTGCCGACGCGGCGATCGTCGGCGAAGGGCTCGCGCTGCCGCTCGACATTGCCCTGTTCGGCGGGACCTTGCCGAGCGCGGGCGCGCACCAGATCGAGGTTGTTGCTGCGCCGGCCGATCCGGCGATGCCCGAACGGCTGCGTCGCGGCTCGAACGTCGTCGCCTTCGCGGTCCTGCCGGTGATGACCCCCGGCAATGTGACGAGCGGTGCGGGCAGCGCGGCGGGGCTTCGGTCGGGCACGATCCGCGTCTCGATCGTGCCGCCGCTCCGCGCGGGCCAGTCGGCGGCGCTGCTGCTCAATGCGGTCGGTGCGGGTCAGATCGGCAACGCCGCGCTCGACATGCAGCCGCCCGCCGCCTTCCCGGCGAGCCAGCTCGATTTTGCGTTCACCGACCTCGCCGCCGGCAGCTATCTGGCGCGCATCGACGTCGACGGATTTGCTTCGCAGCCCGAGGTCGGCGCCGACCCCGCGCAACCCGATTTCGGCCGCATCACCGGCCCACTGGTCAACCTGGCATGAGCGCCGCCACCCGATCGCGCCCGCTCGCCGAGGCCTTTGCCACCGTCGCCGGCTGGCTCGACGGGGAAAAGGGCGCGCCGCCGAAAACCCCCGCCGATGCGATCGCTGACCGCTTTGGACTCGATCGCTTCGGCCGCAACCTGCTGCTGCTCGGGGCGTGGGCGGCGCTCGATCCGGCGGCGGCGCGGCGCATCGCCGAACTCCACGGCGACCCGCACCGCACCGTGCCGTCGCTCGGCCTTGCGCTGATCAAGCTTCCGGGTGCCAATTGGGGGACACTCGCCGCCGACGCGCCGCTCCGCGCTTTCGGCCTGATCCGCATCGACGGTGGCGACGGACTCGGGTCGGCGCCCTTCGCGCTCGCCGAGGCGCTGCTGCTCGCGCTCGTCGAGACGCCGTCGCTGACCGAGGAACTGGCGTTGCAGGCCCGGCGCGCCGAACCGCCCGCCGATCTCTCGCCCGCACGGGCGCGCCTGTCGGCTGCGATCCGGCTGCGCGTCGTCGGCGAACCCGGCATGACGCTCCAGCTCTGCGGCCCCGATCCGCTCGGCAAGGAACAGGCGGCGGCGGCGGCGCTCGCGGCGTCGAAACGCCCGCTCTACGCGATCAGCGCCGCGATGCTGCCCGCCGCGCCGTCCGACATCGCGCGCCTCGCGCAGCTGTGGCGGCGCGACCTGATGCTGACCGGTGGCGCGCTGTTCGTCGACGCTTCGCGCGGCGATCCGGGTCCGCTCGCCCAGTTCGCCGAGCTGCTGCGACTGCCGCTGATCGTCGCGGCGTCCGACCCGCTGCTGCTCGGGCAGGCGCCGACGGTGCGGCTCGACATGCCGCGGATGACCGCGAAGGAACAAGTGCCCGTGTGGCGCGATCGGCTCGGCCCCTACGCCGGGCGTCTCAACGGCACGATCGAAAGGCTGGCGGGGCATTTCCCGGTCTCGCCCGAACTCGCCGACAGCGTCGCCGCCGAGCTTGCGGTGCTGGCACCCGATCCGGCCGCCAAGCCGAAAAAGGGCGCGCCGAAGCTCGAGGATATCGCGTGGGACGCCGCCCGCCGTTTCGCCCGCCCGCGCATGGAGGATCTCGCGCGGCGGATCGAGAGCGAGGCGAAGTGGGACGATCTCGTCCTGCCGCCGAACCAGAAGGATGTATTGAAAGCGATCGTCGCGCAGGTGCGCAACCGGGCGACCGTATACGAAAGCTGGGGGTTTGCCCGGCGCAGCGGCGGGCGCGGGCTCGGGGTCAGCGTGCTCTTCTCGGGGCCGTCGGGCGCCGGAAAGACGCTCGCGGGCGAAATACTGGGCGCCGAACTCGGCCTCGACGTCTACCGCATCGATCTGGCGTCGATGGTGTCGAAATGGATCGGCGAGACCGAAAAGAATCTGCGCCGCGTGTTCGACGCCGCCGAGGACGGATCGGCAATCCTCCAGTTCGACGAGGCCGACGCCCTGTTCGGCAAGCGCAGCGAGGTGAGCGACAGCCGCGACCGCCACGCGAACATCGAGGTCAGCTATCTGCTCCAGCGGCTCGAGGAATATCGCGGCCTGTCGATCCTGACGACCAACTTTCGTTCGAACATCGACACCGCCTTCCTGCGCCGGTTGCGCTTCATCATCGACTTCGACTTTCCCGGCGTCGCCGAACGCGCCGAAATCTGGCAGCGCATCTTTCCGAAGGATACGCCGAAGGGCACGCTCGATTTCGCGCGGCTCGCGCAGCTCAACCTTGCGGGCGGATCGATCCGCAACGTCGCGATGGCCGCCGCCTTCGTCGCCGCCGATCGCGGCGAGGACATCGGCATGGGGCATATCCTTGCCGCCGCACGGCTCGAATATGAAAAGAGCGGGCGCTCGCTGACCAGCGCCGAATTGCGCGGGTGGGCGCCATGACCGCGCCCCCCGCCGCCGCGCCGCGGATCCGCGTGACGATCGACCGGCTGACGCTGGTCGGGGTCGCGCCGGGCGATGCCGCGGCGGTGCGGCGCGCGCTCGCGGCGGCGGTCGAGGCGCGGCTGGCGGGGGCCGATGCCGCATCGCTCGCCGGCGATCGGCCGCGCCTGTCGCTGACCGTCGCGCCGGGGCAGGGACCGGCGGCGCTCGGGCGGGCGGCGGGGCGCGCGATCGGTGCGCATCTTGCGGGAGGCGGGCGATGAGCGGGCTTCACGCCACCGCCGCGCGAACCACCGCGACGCCGCAGGCCGCGCCGCCGGTGGTGCGCAAGGCCGTGCCGCTACGCCGCACCGCGCCGCCGCCGGTCGCCTCGCTCGCCGCGATCCCCGCGGGGCCCGCCGTCCAGCGCCAATGCGCTGCGTGCGACGGCGAAGAAGAGATGCCGATCCGGCGGCGGCTGAAAGCCGAGGGCGCGGACGCTGTGGTGCAACGCAAGTGTGCGGCGTGCGATGAGGAAGCCGAGGAGAAAAGCGCGGTCCAGCCACGGCTCGAAGTCGGCCCCGTCGGCGACCGCTACGAACAGGAGGCCGACGGCATCGCCGCGCAGGTGATGGCGATGCCCGATCCCGGCGCCGCTGCCGCAGGGACGGACGACGCCTCGGCGGCGGGCGGCGCGGTACAGCGCGCCTGTTCGGCCTGCGCGTCGGCGTCCGACGACGAACCGCGCGCGCGCCGCTTCGCCGAACCGAAAGAAGAGGAAAAGGACCCGCTCGTCCGCGCGCGGCGCGACGATGGCGCCGAAACGATCGCGGCGTCGGACGGTGATCTGACGCGCGGCGGCGCGCCGCTCCCCGCATCGACGCGCCGCTTTTTCGAAAATCGCATGGGCCGCGATCTTGGTGACGTCCGCGTCCATCAGGGCGGCGATGCGCAGGGCAAGAACGCCAGCATTTCGGCGCGCGCCTTCACCTACAAGAACCACGTCTGGCTGGGCGCGGGGGAGGGCGCGGGGCCGAGCTTCACGATGGCGCACGAACTTGCGCATGTGATGCAGCAGACCGCGCCGGGACCCGTCGGGCCGGGCGTGGCCCGCCGCCCCGCCAGCGCGTCGCGCGCGCGCGTCCGGCGCGCCAGCGTGCCCTTCTGGCTCCCCGCCGAGTTCACGCTACCCGGCGCGGCCGAGCCGATGTCGGCGCTGATGACCAACACCGGCAAGCATCACGCTGCGGTCACGGCGCTCGCCAAGGCCAACACCAGCTCGAATATCCTGACCGAGGTCATGATGCCCAACGCCAATGCCGACGGCGGGGGATGCGGCCTTTGCGGCTTTGCCGATCTCTATCGGTCCGACCAGGGCACCGTCCCCGGCGTCGAACTCGATTGCGGCAAGACCGTACCGCCGACCGCGCCGAACGCGGCGGCGGGCCTGAAAGTCTTCGACGCCACAACGACGTCGAGCTGCGCCTTCGCCGCGAAGGGGGCGGCGGTCGCAGGGGCATCGACGGGCAAAGGGCGGGCGCCGACGCTGGCCGCGGGGGCTCCGGTCGGCAGTATTTCGGGCATCCAGCTCGCCGACATGAAGCCCGGTCACAATGAATCGGCGCGCGCCAAGGGCGTCGAGCAGCTCGGCAGCTATTTCGACGGCATGACGCTCGTGCGCGACAAGGCACGCGGGGCCGGCGGCGCCAGCATCTACCAGTTCGGCAATCCGAAGCTGATGCCGCGGACGCTGATGCCGAACATCCCGGACAAATGGGACCCGAACCAGAAGGGCGGCGACTGGCCGGTCAACAATATCCGGCTGCATATGGGGCCGCTCAACGATTTTTCGCCGCCGGGAATCAAGGGGCGCTGGTCGATCGCCAAGGACCCGCTCAACGCCGGGATATGGACCTATTTCCTGGCCCCCGAACCCGCCAGCCTCGCCGCAGCGATGAAGACGCCCGAGGCGAAGAAGCATGGCGTGAAATCGGCGAAGGCCAAGATCGACAAGATCATCGGCTGCCTGACCGCGCCGCCGTCGAGCCGCAAGGCCGCGTGCAAGCGACCGCTGCCGAAGGCGCATCGCCGCCCGCTCGCCCGCGCGGCCGCGCCCGTGCGCGTCCAGCGCAAGACCCCGGTCCCCAAGACCGACCATTTCAATCTCGAAAACTGGAACAATCTGCGCCGCGGCACCGCGGGGTCGGGCAAGGGCGTCAGCCTGAAGACGCAACTCGACAAGGATTTCAAGAAGGACGTCCGCGAAAGGGGCCGCTTCCAGGGGCGCGCCGTCGAATCGATCGACTGGATGAAGAAATCGCTCGGCGTCGAGCGCACCAAACCCAAAGATTCGGACGCTATGGTCGCGGGCCGCGACCTCCTCGAAAAGATGATGTTCTGGGCCGGCGAAACCCCGGTGGGCGACGTCGCGCGGATCTTCGGCATCCTGCGCAAGACGCTCGGCGGCGTGTTCATCAAGGCGGCGCAGGCCTATGAAAAGGTCAAGGCCAGGTTCCATGCGACCTTCAAGGGCGCGCCGTTCAAGACGTCGAACAGCTCGCCCGCGGCACAGGCCGCGATGCGGGTCGCCAAGGCGGTCTTCATGACGATCGGCAAGATCGTGATCGCCAAGACCACCTCCGCCGTCGTCAAATGCATCGAAAGCGGCTTCGTCAATTTCATCAAGTCCAAGGTCGAAGGCGGGCTCGAGGATCTTCTGGCCCAAGCCGCCGAAGCCGAAAAATTCATCACCCAGATCAAGGACGATATCTTCGCGACGATCGAGACCGAGTTCGGCGCGATCATCAAACCGTTCAAGGACGAACTCGACGAGATCGTGAGCGGCGCCAAGATGATCGCCAGCATCACCGGCGCGGTGGTCGAGGCGATCAAGGTCGTCCGCCTCGGCTTCTGCCTCGCCGGGCTGGGGGCCGCGGGGGTCGGCGCGATCGTCACCTGCATCCTCTCGCTCGCCGATTATGTCGCGTCGAAATTCGGCTATTCGCCGCTCGACTGGCTCGTCCAGCGGATGATGAAGAGCTGCCCCGCGCGCCAGGTCATGGCCAAGGCGATCCTTGCGGTCGACACGGTGCGCAAGCTGCCGACGATGCTGGCGCAGAAGATTCTGTCAAAGCTCAAGGATATCTTGCCCGCGCCGATCCAGCCGATGTTGTGCGACATCGACAAGATGGTGGCCGAGGACGTCGAGCTGAAGGACTATCAGTGCAAGATGGGGTCGGGCGACGAGTCCGACGGCGAAGGCGAGGGCAGTGGCAGCGGCGATGGCGGCGGACCGGCGCCGCAGGAGGGCGATGCCGCCGACGGGGGGGGCAGCAAGGGCGAAGAGCAGGGCGGCGATGCGCCGGCCAAGGACAGCGGGCAAAGCGGATCGACCGGCACCCCCGGCATCGCGGGCAGCGGCGGCGAGGCCGAGAGCAACGGCGGTGCGTCGCCGCCAGCGGGCACCAGCTCGGTCAAGGGCGGCACCGTCGTCACGGGCGATCCCAAGGTTGGCTCGGGCTTCATCGAATCGGGGATCAACTGGCAGCGCGCCTACAACAATGAAAATGTGAAGGTCCGCATCACGATCAACCTTGGCGATCGCATCATCCGCGACCAGCCCTGCACGATCCGCGTGATCAACCTCGGCCCCGCCGAAGGAGGCGGCAAGCTCGCCTATTTCTATTTCCCCGACGATGCCGAACTGAAGAAGACCGAAGGCACGTTCGTCATCACGCTGCCGGGCGAGGACCCCTATAACTGGAGCCCCAATCGCGGGCCCAGACACAAGGCCGCCTTCCCGATCCGGGGGAGCGGGAAATGACCAACTTCCCCGGTTCCCCCAAGGTGATCAAGGGCGCGATCGTCGGGCTCGACCTGTTCAACCCGCTCGCCTCGGTCGCGATCTTCCAATATAATCCCGAGCAGATTTCGCGCAGCCTCGCCCCCCAATATTCGCAGGCGGGCGGCGGACGGGCGGAGGCGCTACGGCTCGCCGGCCCTCCCGCCGAAACGATCAGCGCCAATCTGACGCTCGACCTCGCCGACCAGATGGAAAGGGGGGAGGCGGGGCCGCTCGGTGCCGGGCTCACCGGCCATCTCGCCGCGATGGAGATGCTGACCTATCCCAAGTCGCTGCTCGTCGCCGCGAACCAGATATTGCTTCAGATCGGCACGATGGAGGTGATCCCGCCGGCGGCGCCGCTCACCCTGTTCATCTATGGCTGGAAGCGTGTCGTGCCGGTGAAGCTCGAAAGCCTGTCGATCACCGAAACGATGCACGACCCCGCGCTCAACCCGATCCGCGCCGATGTGTCGCTGTCGATGAAAGTGCTCACCTACAACGATCTCGCGATCACCCACCCCGGCTACTGGGCTTTCATGGCGCATCAGGTGGTCAAGGAAGTGCTCGCGACCGTCGCCGGGGTCGACAATGTCGGTGCCGTGCTCGGCGGCGACGTAAAGCTCTTGTGAAAGGACGGCGCCGATGTTCACCCCGACCAGCCGCTATGCAAAACAACCGGTGCTCGCCGCCGACCGCGGCGACGGGGTGACGGTGCGCCATGTGCTGCCGCGCTGGTTGCCCGATCCCGCCGTCATGACCGTCGCGACGCGCCATCGCACGATCGAGGGGGACCGGCTCGACCTCATCGCCTTCCGCAACCTCGGCAATCCGACCGCCTGGTGGATGATTGCCGACGCCAATCGCGTGACGCATCCCGCGGCGCTGCCCGGCGCGCCCGGCGACACGGTCGTGATCCCTCTCCCCGGTACTGGAGGCGTCGACGGATGAGTCTGCTCGGCAACATTCTCGGGGTGCGCATGAACTTGCTGATCGGGCCGAGTCCGGTCGCGCTGCCCGCGCCCGCCGAGGTGATGAACGCCATCGCCGAGGTCGAGATCAAACTCTCCGACTGCGCGCCGTCGGGGTTCAAGCTCGTGCTCAACACCGGCCGCTCGGGGGTCGCCGATTTCATCGAGGCCCCCTTCATCACCCACCCGCAGCTGATGAAGGGCGCGCGCGCGATCGTGACGATGATCTTCGACGTCATTCCCTATGTGATCTTCGACGGGATCGTCACCAAGCGCGAATATCGCCCGGGCAACGACGCGGCATCGGGCACGCTGACCCTGCTCGGTCGCGATCTGAGCTACGAACTCGACAAGGAGGTCAAGCAGACCGAGCATCCGGCGATGGACGAGACGATGATCGCGACGCTGATCGCCGTCTCCTATCCGCAATTCGGCATGCTGCCGATGGTGCTGCCGCCGAAATTCATCGACCCGCCGATCCCGATCGACCGCGTTCCGCAGCAAAGCTGTTCGGACTGGGCCTATCTGAACCAGATGGCGCGGCGGCACGGCTATGAAACCTATGTCGATCCGGGCCCGCTGCCGGGGATGAACACCCTCTATTGGGGACCGCCGACCAAGCCCGCGGTGCCGCAGCGCACGATGACGATCGACATGGGGCCGGCCAGCGATGCCTATGACGTCACGACGTCGGAGGATGACGAGGTGTTGCGCACGGTCGAGACGACGGTGCTCGACCGCCTCACCGGGGCGCAGATTCCGGTGGTCGGGCTCGTCGCCTCGAACGCGCCGATGGGGGCGATCCCCGAAACCGTCTTCCGCTTCGGTTCGACGCGCAAACAGCCGATCGTTACCACCGGGCTCAACGCCGGTCAGGCTTTCGGCCGCGCGCAGGCGGAGGTCGATCGCGGCGCCAAATGCGCCTTCACCGTCACCGGAACGCTCGATTCGACGCGTTACAATGCTGCGCTCAAGGCGCGCGATCCGGTTTTCCTGCGCGGTGCCGGGCTGACCTATGGCGGCGCCTACAAGGTGTCCGAGGTGCGCCACCTGATCAAGCCGGGCAGTTATGAACAGGGCTTCACGCTCAGCCGTGCCGAGCGCGGCCCGATGACCCCGATGGTGCTGCCATGAACCCGGCCGACGACTGCGCGACCTATTATGGCAAATATCGCGGAACGGTCGAAAACCCCGCCGACGTCCAGGGGCTTGGCCGCGTCCAGGTCAGTTGCCCCTCGGTTTTCGGCGACGGCACCCTCGCCTGGGCGATGCCGTGCCTGCCCGGCGCCGGATCGGGGGTCGGTCTTTACGCGATCCCGCCCAAGGGCGCGAAAATCTGGGTCGAGTTCGAGGCGGGCAACCCCGACTATCCGATCTGGTCGGGGGGATTCTGGGACCTTGGCGACACCCCGGCGCCACCGGGACCCGTCGGCTTCCTGACCAAGGCGTGGAAAGGGGAGAATTTCAGCCTCGAAATCTTCGACATCCCCGGTGCGCCGACGCTGACGCTCGAACTGACGACCGCCACCGGCGCCGCGAAGATCGAGGCGGGCGCCGACGGAATGACGCTCACCCATGGCGCCAGTACGGTCAAGCTCGCGCTCGACGGCGTGTCGATCAACGGCGCCAATCTGAAGATCTTGCCATGACGGTCCCGCTGGTCACCATGGCGACGCTCGCCCAATGCCCGCATGCGATCCCTGCGACCATGGTGTCGTCGGCGAGCAAGGTGCTCGTGATGGGCGCCCCGCCGCTGGTCATGGGTGACAAGGGCGTGGTCGCGGGCTGCCCCTTCACTCTGCCCAGCGCGACCCCGTCGCCGTGCGTCACGCTGATGCTCACCGGCGCGTCGAGCAAGGTGCTGGTCGAGGGCAAGCCCGCGCTCAAGATGAACCCGTCCGACATGGGAGTGGCTGCGACCCAGACGCCACAGGGGCCCGTCGTCTGGTCGAGCATCCAGGCCAAGGTGCTCGCGACATGACCCGGTTCGGCTTTCCTTATCGCATCGACGCGAACGGCATGACGGCGGGCGCCGATCGTGAAGATCATATCCGCGGGATGATCGAACAACTGCTCTTCACGCGACGCGGCGAGCGCGTGAATCGCCCCGATTTCGGGGCCGGGGTCAACGAACTCGTCTTTTCCGAAAACGCCCCCGAACTCGCGGCAGCGGCGCAGCATATGGTGATGGCGGCGCTGCAGCAGTGGCTGTCGGCGGCGATCGAGGTGCGCGGAGTCGAAACCGCGGCGGTCGACAGCCGCCTGTCGATCACCGTGCGCTATCGTCCGCTCGAAGAGGCGCGCGAGCGGATCGTTACCGTGGAGCAGCTGTTTTGACCCGCGCGGAGCAATATTGCGGCACCGAAAGGCGCCGCCAGAGCGTCGCCGCCGCGACCGTCGATACCGGCGACGGGGTGCTGCTGAACGGCATCGACTATGTCGAGGTGATCGACCGCGACGCGCCCGCACCCGAAATGCGCCAGCGGCTGCTGACGCTCGTCTTCCTCCGCGACGACGGCGTGCTCGCCGCGGGCGTGCCGTTGCTCGGACCCGACAATTTCGTGATCGCGGGCGGCACCCGCGTCACCGGCATCCGCGTCACCGACGTCGATCCGGGACCGGCCGCGGTGCCGCACAGCCTGACGCTGACACTCGACGCCGCGGGCGACTATTCGCCCTATCGCCTGTCGGTGCGGCTGTCGGCGGTGAACGACGACCGGCCGCCCTTTCTCGACCCGCTGCTCGCCGCGGTCGATTTCAGCTTCAAGGCCGAATGTCCCTCGACCTTCGATTGCGCCGTGCCCGATGCTCCACCCGCGCCGCGCGCGTTCGGTCCGCCGATCGACTATCTGGCGAAGGACTACGACAGTTTCCGCCAGATGATGCTCGACCGCATGGCGGTCAGCCTGCCCGACTGGACCGAACGCAGCCCCGCCGATCTTGGCGTCACTCTGGTCGAAGCGCTGGCACACGCCGCCGACCAGACGAGCTGGTTCCAGGACGCCGTCGGGACCGAGGCCTTTTTCGGCCGCGCGCGCCTCCGCCAGTCGGTGCTGCGCCACGCGCGGCTGCTCGGCTACAGCGCATCCGAAGGCTGCAACGCGCGCGTTGCGGTTGCGGTCGAGGCGAAAGACAATCTCGATGTCGGCCCGCTCGCCACGCCGATCCTGGCAAAGGGGGTACGCCTGCTCACGCGCCCGTCGCGCGGTGCCGGCCCGCTCGCCACGGTGCAGCCGCGCGATCCGCGGATTTTCGAGGATATGGTCGGGGCAGGGGCGATCGTCTTCGAAGCGCTGCACGATCTTCGTTCGCTGCGCGTCGCGCGCAACGCCATGCGCCTCTACGATTGGGGCGACAGCGCCTGCTGCCTGCCCGCCGGGGCCACCGCCGCGCACCTCGTCGGCACCCGCGCCGGGCTCGGGCTCGCGAAAGGCGATCTCATCCTGTTCGAGGAACTGGTGCCCTTCGGTGGCCGTGCGGGTGATCCGCCGGACCCCGCGCATCGCCAGCTCGTGCGGCTGGCGGCCGATCCGGTCGACGTCCGCGACCCGCTGACCGCCGCCGATCTCGTGCGTATCGAATGGCACGCCGGCGACGCGCTGACCTTTCCGCTCAACCTCGCGCCGGCGCCCGATGCCGATGGCGACGGGGTCGAGGACGGCCCTCCGGGTGCGGTCGCGATCGGCAACATCCTGCTCGCCGACGAGGGGCGCACCGTCGATTATGCGCTCAATCCGGGGCAGGCCGCGGAGGATGATTTTGTCGTCGGCGACATCGAACGCCGCGGTCTCACTCGCGATGACGGTCCCGGCACGCTCGTCCGGTTGCGGCTGCGCGGCGACGCGATCGTTCACGCGCCCGGCTTCGATCCCGAACGCGCCGCGGACGAACCCGCGCGCGCAACGCTTGCGCCCGCGGAAGCGCCGGTGGCGCAGGTGCTGATCCGCGGCGACGGCCAGCGCTGGCGCGCGGTGCCCGACCTGCTCGCGGCCGATCCCTTCACCGCCGAATTCTGCGTCGAGGCGACCGATGCCGCGCATTATGCGCGCTTCGGCGACGGGGCGGGGGGACGCAAACCCGCCAATCCGGGCGCGATGACCGCGGCGATCCGCCACGGTGGCGGCCGCCGCGGCAACATCGGTGCCGATGCGATCGCTTACGTCGTTGCTGCCGACGGCGGGATAATATCGCGCGTTCGCAATCCCTTGCCCGCAATCGGCGGTCGCGACCGCGAACCCGTTGCGGCGATTCGCGTCGCCGCTCCGCGACATTTTCGCCGGCAGCGCCGCGCCGTCACCCCCGCCGATTATGTCGCCGCCGCCGAAACCTATGGCGACGTCCAGCGCGCCTATGCCGAACGGCGCTGGACGGGCAGCTGGAACACGATCTTCCTCGCGATCGACCGGCGCGGCGGCGGCGCGGTCGACGCGCTGTTCGAGGCGGGGCTGCGCGACCATCTCGCGAGCTACCGCCTCGCGGGGCACGATCTCGAAGTCGTGCCGCCGCGTTACGTCCCACTCGACATCCGCCTCTATGTCTGCGTGTGCGGCGATCATTATGCGGGCGACGTCGAACGCGACCTGCTCGACGCCTTCACCGCCGGATCGACGCGCGACGGGCGCCCGGGCTATTTCCACCCCGATCGCTTCAGCTTCGGCGACAATATCCTGCTCTCGCCGATCATCGCGCGGGCGATGCAGGTGACGGGGGTCCAATGGATCGGCACGCGCGACGGTGCGGGCGCGGTGCAGGGCTGGTTCGGCCGGCTCGACCAGCCGGCGATCGACTATGCCGACGACGCCGAAATCGCGATCGCGCCGAGCGAAGTCGCGCGGCTCGACAATGACCCGACCTTCCCCGACCGCGGCCGGATCGCCTTTCTGATGGCGGGAGGGCGCTGATCATGGCGCACAAGCCCCCCGCCAATATCTGCGGCGCCGTCGAACGCGGCGTGAAGCGCCCGGACAATCGTCCGGGGCTCGCGTCGATCGTCTATCGCATCGGCACGCACCCCGAATTTTTCGACCGCATGCAGTGGCAACTGCCGCGGCACAATGTGAACGGCGAGGACGAGCCGCCGCTCTTTCCGCTCGCCGCGCTGCGCGCGCGCGCGGCCGGCGATCCGACGATCGCGCTGTTCGACGGCTTCGCCGCGACGCTCGACGTGCTCAGCTTCTACAGCGAACGCGTCGCCAACGAAGCCTATCTCGGCACCGCGACGCAACGCCGCGCGCTCGTCGAGATGGCGCGGATGATCGGTTACGAACCCGCGCCCGGCGTCGCCGCCTCGGTCGCCTTGAGCTTCACGGTCGAGGCGTCCGACGATCCCTATCGCGCGGTCGAGATCCCCGTCGGGGTGCAGGCGATGTCGGTGCCGACGCGCAAGGGCGAATTGCCGCAGGTCTTCGAGACCACCCAGCCGATCACCGCGCGCGCCGAATGGAATGCGATGCCCGCGCGCACGCTCTACGACCAGCCGCTCGCGCTGTTCCACGACGGCGACGACGCCGGCAATGGCGCCATTTACCTCTTCGACCTCGACAACAGCTTTGGCGAGGCGGCGCTCGGCGACCCTGATCTGCGCATATTCGACACGATCGCAAGCCTTGCCCCCTATCATCCGCTCGACGGCGAAACCGACCTCGTCAGGGCGCTCGAACAGCGGATCGAGGCGCACGCGCTCAACGCCGAAGTGGAACCGTTGCTGCGCGCGCTGCCGGTCGACGAAATCTATCTGCGCGGAACGGGCCTCGGGTTGAAGGCGGGGCAGCGGATCGTCGTCGTCGGCGTGGCGCTTCCCGGCGGCGGTCCCCGCAAGGTCGCCGCCTCGACCCTCCGCGTCGTCAGCGCGTCCGACGATCGCGAATTCGGCGTCACCCGGCTCGTCGCGACGCGCGGCGGCGAACCGCCCGCCGCGGTGCGAAGCGCCCCCGTTCGCCGCTCGCCGCGTTTCAAGCGGATCGGGATGCCGACCGCGCGGCTCGCCTTCACCAGCGACACCGTGACCAACGTCGTCCGGCAGGCGGTGTGGACCGGCCCCGCGCTCACCGCCCTGGTCAGGAGCCAGTCCTGGTCGCGCGCCAAGCTGATGCACCTCGTTCGGCGTCCGCGCCCCGTCGAAGTACCCGAAACGTCCGACGCGCGGCCGGGCCTCTATATCCTGCGCGACGATTGCGGCTTCTTTGGCGCCAGTGCGCCGCCGCAGGAGATGCTCGGCGACAACAAGGGGCCGTATCCGAAGCCGTGGGATGCCGACCCGGTCGACCCGAACGCGGACCCCCGTGGAGCCCATGGCGATGGGGCGCCCGAAGACCGCACCGATCGCGATCGTCCGCGTCGCATCTGGACCGACAGTCAGGGCATGTTGCTGTCCGGCAACCACATTTATCTGGAGCGCGAGGTCAAGGACATCCTTCCCGACGGCTGGGTTGTGATCGAAACCGGCGATGGCAAGTCGATGGTGTTCCGCGTGGCGGCCGCGGCGACGCATTCGCGCGCCGACTATGCGCTGACGGCGAAGACGACCGCGCTGAAATTGCGAGCGGCACCGGGCGCTGACGATCTGTTGAACCCGCCCGAAGCCGATGACACGTCGCCACTCAACGCCTTCACATTCCGTACGGCGCACATCTTCGCGGCCAGCGCGCCGCTCGAACTTGCGGGAACCCCGATCCGCGACGACGTCAAGGCGGGCGCCGATGCGATCGATCTCGACGCGCTCTACCTCGACCTCGTCGATGGGCAGACCATATCGATCGCGGGGGAGCGCAGCGACGCCGACGGCCTCGCCGCGAGCGAGACGCTGAAAGTCCGCGATGTGGTTCACATCGGCGGTTTCACCCGCCTGTTGCTCGAAAGCGGGCCCGAATATGCGTATCGCCGCGCCAGCGTGACGGTGAACGCCAATATGGCGGCGGCGACGCATGGCGAGGGGTATGAGGAGCCGCTCGGTTCGGGCGACGCGGCGCAGGGCTTCCAGCGCTTCAAGCTTGCCAAGGCGCCGCTGACCTATGTCAGCGCAGAAACCGCGACCGGCCGCGCCTCTTCGCTCGCGATCCGCGTCGACGGCATCCTGTGGCACGAGGTGCCGACGCTTTATGACGCCGGTCCCGACGACCGGGTCTATGCGGTCCGCTGCGAGGATGACGCGAGCACATGGGTGCAGTTCGGCGACGGGGTGCGGGGCAGCCGCTTGCCGACGGGCCAACTCAACATCGTGGCCCGCTACCGCGCCGGCATCGGCCTTGCCGGCGAAGTCGCCGACGAAGCGATCATCCAGTTGAAGACGCGCCCGCTCGGCATTCGGGCGGTGGTGAATCCCAGCCGCGCCAGCGGTAGCGCCGCGCCCGAAAGCCTCGCCGAAATCCGTCTTGCCGCGCCGCGCGACGTCCAGACGCTCGACCGCATCGTCTCGCTGGTCGACTATCGCGATTTCGCCGCCAATTTTGCGGGCGTCGGCAAGGCGCAGGCCGCCCGGCTCTGGTCGGGCGACAAGCAGGTCATCATCGTCAGCATCACGGGCACCAGTGACGCGATACTGGATGCCAATGCCGCGGTGATCGAAAACCTGCTGGCGGCCGCCGACGCGGCACGCGACCGGTCGCACGGACTCTTCATCTTGCCCGCGGCGCGGCGCTTTTTTGAACTCAGGGCGAAGTTGTTCCATCATCCCGATCATCGGCCCGAGGATGTCGAACTGGCGGCACGCGGCACCTTGCTGGAGATGTTCGGTTTTGCGCGCCGCGACATCGGGCAGGTGGTCAGCGCCGCCGAAGTGATTGCCGCGCTTCAGTCCGTGCCGGGCGTGGTCGGGGTCGATCTGGACGCGCTCGCGCTGATCGATGAAAGCGGCGGCGCGCCCGTTCAAGGCGCGGACCTGGCGGCGGTGCTCCCGGTCGAGAGCGCGCGGCTGGATGGCGCGACCCCCGCGGCGGCGGAACTGCTCACCCTGCTCGATGCCGGCGTCGCGCTGACTGTGGAGATGGCTCGTGCATGATCGCCCGCCCGCCGCGTTGATCGAATTGCTGCCCCAGCATCTGCGCAACCGCGATGCGGGGGAGGGGCGGGCGCTCGAAGCGCTGATGGGATTGCTTGGCGAGGAACTCGCCAAGGTCGAACGCGATCTCGACCAGCTGTACGACAATTGGTTCATCGAAAGCTGCGAGCCGTGGGTGATCCCCTATATCGGTGCGCTGATCGGCGCCCGCCCGATGCGGAGCTTCGGCGCCGGCGAGGTCGGGCTGCGCAGCTATATCGCCAACACATTGGGCTACCGGCAGGCCAAGGGCACCGCCGCCGCGCTCGAACAGGTGGCGCGCGACGTCACCGGCTGGCCGGTCGTCGCGGTCGAATTCTTCCAGCGGCTGATCTGGAGCCAGCACGTCAACCATGTCCGTCCCGGCGCGGCCGGCACCGCATCGGTGCGCGATGCCGAAGCGGCGCGACTGTCCGAAGCCCCGTTCAGCGACGCGTGCCACAGCGCCGCTGCGGGGGTCGCGGACGGCGCGGCAGGCCGCTACGCCATCCCGCACGTCGGACTTTTCGTCTGGCGGCTCGATGCCTTTCCGCTCGGCTTCCTGTCCGACGAGACGGCGGGCTATCGCGGCGGCCTCGTTCCCCGCGCTTCGGCGATCGGGCCCGGCTTCCGCCATTTCGATCCGCTCGGCGCCGACAGGGCGTTGTTCAACCCGCCGCAGGCCGACCGTTCGATCGCCGCGCGCGTCGACATGCGCATGGTCCCTGCGCCGCTCGACCGGCGCCTGCTCCATCGCGACCTCGAACGGCTGCGCGGCGGCGCGGCGAGCCGCTGGTTCGACGACAATCCGGCGCTGCGCATCCGTCTGGACGGCACCGACGTGCCGCCGGAGCAGTTGCACAGCTGCAACCTCGAGACGCGCGACGACGGATCGGGCAACCCGACCTGGCGGCGTCCCGCGCAGGCCGGGCATGTCCTCTTCGATCCCGAACGCGGACGCCTTGCGCTGCACGGCACCGACGAAGCCAAGAGCGTCGAGACGAGCTGCGCCTTTGCCGCGCCCTTTGCGATCGGCGGCGGCCCCTATGACCGGGGCGACAGCCTGCGCGCCTGGCGGATCCGGATATTCGGCGACAGCGGCATCGCCCCGTGGGTCGTGGGCGTATCGGCGCGGGCGGAGGATCAGACAAATGATCCGGAGCAGGGCGGCGTGGTGGTCGCTTCGCTTGCCGAGGCGATCGTCCGGTGGAACAGCGCGGCGGTTCCCGGCGCGCGCGGGCTGATCGTGCTGCTCGACAATGCGAGTCATACAGAGGATCTGTCGGACGCCGCGCATATCCTGCGCATCCCCCAGGGCGGTGCGCTCGCCATCACGGCGGCGGCGTGGCCGGCAATCGAGCACGACAATGGCGTCGTCACCCGCGATCTGGCCGCGCTCGCTCCGGCGCATCGCCGCCCGCATATCCGTTCGGACCTGCGTATCCGCTCCGCGGTGCCGAACAACGGCGGCGACGAGGGCGAGGGCGGCGAACTGATCCTCGACGGGCTGCTGATCGAGGGCGAGGTTGCGGTGATGGCGGGCCGCCTCGGCCGGCTCACGCTCCGCCATTGCACGGTCGGCGCGTCGGCGGCGGGCCTCGCCAAGGGCGTGCGCGTCATTTCGCAGAACGCCGGGCTCGCCATCGAGATCGATCATTGTATTGCCGGCTCCCTCGCGTGCGGCGCCATGGACGGCATGCTGACGGTCCGCGACTCGATCGTCGGCGAGGATCGCGACCTCGAGCCCGATCCCGACCTGTTGCCGCTGGCGATCGACGCCGCTGCGACCGATGCCGAGATCGCGCGCAGCACGATCTTCGGGCGGATGGCCGTGCGTTCGATCGAGGCCGAGAACAGCCTCTTTCTCGGAACGGCGCGCGCGGCGCAGCGCCAGCGGGGCTGCGTCCGTTTCAGCTATGTGCCGCCGACATCGCGCGTCCCGCGCCGCTATCGGTGCCAGCCCGACCTCGCCATCGCGGCGGCCGAGCAGAAAGCGGGAGCCGAGCTGTCGGCGGCCGAGCGCACCGTGGTCGCGCGGAGCGTCCAGCCGATTTTCACCGAGAGCGCCTATCCGGGCAGTGCGTTCGGCCAGCTCGCGCCGGCCTGTCCCGAGGCGGTTGCGGCAGGCGCCTTTGGCGGCGCCGAAATGGGCGCGGGATTCGCCGCCGGCGAGCCGTTCCGCCGCGCGAACCTGATCGACATGCTCGAAGAATATCTTCCGTTCGGCCTGGTCGCGGCCCCCCTGTTCCAGACCTGAGGACAAAGACGATGACTGGCGATTTCACGCGCGACACCTTCCGCCCCGCCAAGGGGTACAGCGCCGTCCGGATGCAGCAGGGACGCCTGTTCACCGACGCCGACTGGAACGAGGAAGGCGATATTCAGCGCGGCGTGGAGCGCACGACGACGCGCGCCGTGATCGGCGCCAGCGGCTTTCCCGAACATGCGCCGGGCTTTGCGGTCATCGAGGGCGCGAACAAGGCAACGCTGCTGATCGGCGGCGGACAGGCGTGGGTCGACGGCATCGGCGTGATCCATGCAGCGCCGGTCCGGCTGGCTCTGGTGCGCCAGTCGGGGCAGGGGGCGGCGACGCGGTGGCGCGTCGAAGCGGGGACGCAGGTCGCGGTCGGCGACTATCTGGTCGCCGTCGGCGGTACGGCGGCGCAGGCGGTGCGCGTCACGGCGCTCCAGCAGACCGGCGACGTCCGAACCTTCGAGGCCGCGGCGGCAATCTCGGCCAATGCCAGCGTGGCGGTCGACCTCTATCGCAGCGCCGAAAGCCAGCCCTTCTGGCCGGGCAATGCGCTCCCGGGGGCCGCCGACACCTATCTCGCCTATCTCGACGTCTGGGAACGCCCGGTGACTGCCGCCGACGATCCGCTGATCCGCGAGAGCGCGTTCGGCGGCCCCGACACGGCAATCCGCGACCAGATCGTGTGGCAGCTGCGCTTCGTTTCGACCGCGGCGCTCGTCGCGGCGGGCGCCGCGACCGCGCCGGTGGCCTGCGCCGGCTTTGCGCCGGGCTGGTCGCCCTTCGGTCCCGCGGCGGCGGGGCGGATGGCCGCGCGCGCGCGCGCCGCCGCGGCCAGTGCGAACCCGTGCGCCCTGCCCGCGACGGGCGGTTATCGCAGCCTCGAGAATCATCTCTATCGCGTCGAGATCCACAATGGCGGCGCGGCGGGCGGGCGCTGGAAATGGTCGCGCGACAATGGCGGGGTCACCGCGCGCTATGCCGCGATCGACAATGGCGCGTTGCTGCTCGACGGGCTGGGCCCCGACGACGTCGTCGCGTTGCGGCGGGGCGACTGGGTCGAGATCGTCGACGAGGGGCGACGGCTCCGCGGCGAGCCCGGCTTTTTTGCGCATATCGCCGACATCAACGGCACCCGCGCCAGCCTCGACGCGGTGCATCATCCCGAAACGCTCGTCGCGCTGACGAACGGGACGGTGCCCGACCTCGGCGGCCTGCCCGCGCAGGGTATCGTCCGCCGCTGGGAAGGCGGCCTGCCGGTCGACATCGCGCCCGGCGCTTGGGTCGCGGTCGAGCAGGGGGTCGAGATATGCTTTGCGAGCGGACGCCTTGCGACCGGCGATCATTGGCAAATCCCGGCGCGCTCGCTCGCGGCGACGATCGAATGGCCCGCCGACGAGGCGACCGGCGCCGAGGCCTTGCTGCCGCCCAGGGGGATCGCGCACCATTATGCCGCGCTCGCGCTCGTCACGCGCGACGCGAACGGGCTGTGGACGGTGGTCAGCGACTGCCGCAACATCTTTCCGCCGCTTACCGCGCTGCGCAGCTTCCTCTATCTCGGCGGCGACGGGCAGGAGGCGATGCCCGACCCGATCCTTCCCGCCAACCGCCCGAAAGTCCCGGCGCCGCTGCGCGTCGGGGTGATCCGCGGCAGGACGCCGCTGCAGGGGCTCGACGTCCAGTTCGAGATCGGCGCGGGCGACGGCGACGGGCGCCTCGACGGCGCTGCCGGAACGCTCAAGACGCGCAAGGCAACGACGGGCCCCGACGGCGTCGCGACGATGGACTGGTGGCCCGATGCGACGACGCCGGTCCAGCATGTCACCGCACGCCTGCTCGACGCTGCGGGCAACCCCACCCATCTTCCGATCCGCTTTGCCGCAAAGCTCAGCACCGCGGCGGCGACGTCCTTCGATCCCGCCAACACCCCGTCGCTCGCGGGCGAGAATACGGTGCAAAAGGCGATCGAAAAGCTGGCGAACCAGTCGCAGGCGGGATGTTCGACCTATATCGTCACCGAGGGCAGCGACTGGGTCGCGATCCTGAAGGCGATCAAGGACGGCGAGGATGCCGCGATCTGTTTCCAGCGCGGCACCTATGAAACCGGCGCGCCGGTCGAGATCCGGGGCAAGGGCCATATCATGATCCACGGCGCGGGCGGCGGCACGCGGATCGTGGCGCGGCGCGCCGAATGCGCGCTGCATTTTCAGGATTGCGCCAGCGTGACGCTGCGCGACCTCGATGTGTCCGCGCCCGACGGGTCGGGGGCGATCGGCAAGATCGCGTTTCGCCAGGGGGTGGTGACGATCGTCGATACGCCGACGGTCGACGTGTCCGACCTGTCGCTGCGCTGCGGCGGCGGGGCCGAGACCGAGCGCACCGGGCTGACGATCCGCAGTTCGACCGACCGCAAGACCGTCAGCACGCCGCTCGACTCGGTGCGCGTGACGAACAATCGCCTCGCGATCGGGCTGGCGCAGGATGGCATCCTCGTCGCCGACGCGCACCATGTGCTGATCGCCGACAACGAGCTGGCGGTGGTTCCGGGCAAGGCGGGGCTGCGCCCGGGCAAGCAATTCGAAAGCCCGCGCTGGCGCAAGCATCTCGTCAACCAGCTTGTCGCGCGCGCCGAGGAGGCCGAGCCGAGCGGCGGCGGCAAGCGTTTCTTTCGCGTCGGAACGCTGCTTGCCGAATTCGAATCGCCGATGCCGCAGGCCGAATGGGAGGGGCTGTTCGCCGCCGAACCGCCGCGCCCCGACGAGAGCCGGACGATCGCTGGGGTTCAGGCCTATATCCGGCGGCTGAGCGACGTCGTCATCGCCGACGCCGAGCGCTCGCCGACCTTCAAGCGTGCGATCCGCACGATGGGCGCACGGCTGGGCGAGCCGCGCATGGCGGCGCTCGACAATGAGGTGAAGCGCTCGCTCGTCCTGATCGGCGAACCCGCCGCGCGGACCGAACGCGCACGGCGGGGCGCGCGCGACGGGGACGGGGGCGGCGAAGGCAGGGGCGCGGGCGGAGGCGGCCGGGTGACGGTCCGCGCCGGCGCGGTCGCGGTCAGTTTCGATTCACCGGTCAGCCAGGCTGACTGGACCAGGATCTTGCGGCTCAACCCGCCGCCTGAGGGCATCACCACGGTCGCCGAGCTGGTGCGTTATCTCAAGAAGCTCGCGTGGCGGCTGGTCGCCGACGACCGGCTGCGCGAAACGCTGCCGACCGTGGCCGCGTGGTTCGACCGCTTCACGAGCCGGCTGCCGAGCTATGCGCGGCAGGCGATCACCTGCGGCGGCCGGACATTGGGCACGGTGCAGGTGCGCAGCAACAAGGTTTATGGCTTTGTGCGCGGCGTCCATGTCGGATCCAGCGGCAAGATGACGAAGGAGGAAGAGGAGAAGGGGGAGTTGAACGCGCGGATGCGCCGCGCCGGGCATGTCTATATCGCCGACAATCATCTGTCGCTGCGCAAGCCCGCCGACGATGTCTATGTCCCGATGGGATTGTTCGTCGGCAACGTCGACACGGTGCGCATCCAGCGCAACACGCTCGACTGGGCGGGGCCGGCGACCGACAATTATTATCGGCACGGTATCCGGGTGTGGGGCAATATCGGACAATATCTCAAGATATCCGACAACCGTATTTCCATCGCCTATATCGGCATCGCGGTGCAGCCGGTCATCCATCCCGAGGAGCATGTGCGCTATCTGTGGGTCGCGTCGGACAATCTGTCCGAACCGTCCGCATCGAACAATGTCGTGCGCGCGCCCGAATTTCTGCTGCGCCGCGACAATCGGCCCCAATAGCGATGCGCGAGAGGGCGTTTTTTCTTGTGATCCGTAGGGGAATCGCGTAATATCGATACGGCTTCAATTGATAAAACGGCGGTGTGATTTGGTGCCGTAATGTGTTCGAGTCCATTTTGGAGCCATGGGGCGAGTCCAGTGAGGCTCGCCCTTACTCGTTCGGGTGCGGACATTTCTTCGTTCGGGGAGCGGCCCGCGACGGACTCATCCTTGCCGGCGGGCGATCCTGGCCCACGGATTGAGGTCGGGTTCGCCGGTCTTGACCAGCCGGTTGCGGTCGCGATGGAGGAAGGGCTCGTCGCGGCCCTTCACCATCAGCATGGTATCGGAGACATAGCTCCACGATCCGTCGTCGTGGAAATCGACCGTGATTTCATAGCTGTCGGTGCGAAACGCGAGTTCGAGGAAGGTCGTCGAGCAGATGCCATAGTCGGTCTGCCCGCGCGTCGCCTTGAGCACCAGCTGCGTCGCATCGGGCGCAGCGTGCCCCGCGGCGATCGCGATCTGCCCGCGCGGGATTGCTAGCGATTGCAGGATCAGCCCGGTCGCGGGCTCGTACAGCCAGTAACCGACCTGGTCGTGGAAGGTGATGTCCTCTTCGGGCGTGTTGATATGGACGTGGTAGCGCAGTCCGTAGAAGAGCTGCGGACCGTTCGCCTGCGCGTCGATCGGCTGCATCTCGATCCGCTCGTAATATTCGCGCGTTTCGGGACCGTCGGCCTTGGGGTTGATGTCGACGCCGCGCTGCCCCTCCCAAACGCCGGCGAGCCGCCGCAGCGGCCCGAGATTGCGCAGCGTTTCGGGATCGACGTCGTCGGGTTCGGTGAAAATATCCGCGGGAAGTTCCATCATATCAGATTGCAGATTCAATCGGCTGTTTGCAACAGCGGGCAGGCTCGCAGGGGTGCTCGCGGGCATATTTCCGCTGCGCTGTGCTGCCGTGACGTCAGGGCAAGGCGGTTTGCCACGATGCGGCCACCGTCTCGAGAAGATTGTCGCCATTCGCGGTCAGCAAGGGTTTGCCGTCAGCGACGCTGCGATCCCGGGCACGGCGTGCCGCGTCCAGGCAAAGGGCGATACTGCGCTCCCGCTCCCGATCCGGTCGGGAGACCGCGATCATGTCAAATTGATAAAGGGCAATATCGACCATGAGTGCATGAAAGGCATAGTCGAATCGCCTTTCCGTCTTTCTTATCGACGACAGGAAATGATATCTTTTATCCTCTACGATATGTTTTTCGGTGAAAATTCCTTCGCATATGTCTTCTATGTTGATGGAGTTGTGAACTGATTCATGGATCATCAGTTTGATCACATCACCCTTCTTCAAGTCGTTGAGATTGACGAAGGAAAATCCGATGGCGGAGAAGGATGATCCGCTCATCGCGACCAGGCTGGGTGCGTTTATGAAGGCGTTGCGCGGTGTGGACAGCTGTATCGCGCGATCGAGGCAGGGGTGGTCGCGGGCAAGTGCAGTCATCGCCCCGGCCACCATGGCCTTCTGTTCCTCGCTGATCTGCAGCAGGCCGGACTCTCCGGAAACCAGCCCAAGCATCGAAAGCGATTTGAAATTTTTGTATTTTTCGAATTCGAACCGGTCATTTTGAAATATAGAAGACGTATTTTGTATGGTTGAAATCCTTCTCCAGAAAATATCTTCGAATATGTCTCCGGTTGCGCTGGCGTATGATCTCCCGACGATCTTCTCCATATTGCCGATCAGTCGTTCGGGCTGCAGAAGTTCCATTGACATCGATCTTCCCAAAGGCGAAGTTGACTTGCCAGTCTTTGTGGGAGGGGAATATGGCACGGCTACACGAAACAATTCAACGCTATCTGGATCGCGCCAATGCGGATGCCGCGGCGACACCGGTCCGCGAGATATCGGTCGAGGCGCTGACGAAGATGGAGCGCCGGCTCGACTGGAAGACGCATGTGGTTTCCAGCCAGGAGTTTGAAGAAGCCAAATTCGTTTTCGATCGGGTTGCGCAACCCGCTCACTCGCCGACGCTGGAAGAACTCGAGCAACTCACCACGCTCTTCGACAAGGAATCTCTTGCCGAATTGGGGCGCTCCCGGACCAAGAGCGTCCGTGGGACCTGCGCGTGCGGCCGGGATCTGTCCATTTTTGATGTCATCGTGAAGGCGCTGGGAAACTCGGCGCACTCGATCGGTTTCATGCGCGACGTGATGAGCGGCGAGCGCGGGCATTTTCTGATTTGCGGCACCGACGGCACATCAGAAGATCGCGCGAAGCTGCCGACGGGGACGATCTGGGTGGAAAATACCCAGCCAACCGAATGCGTCGCCTGTGGGGAACCGCACCAGTTGCTGGTCGTCATGTCGCACATGGCGCATCATTGGGTATTGAAGGTTCCCGACGATCCGGACGGCCCGCCGCTGCCGGGCGATGACAGGCCGGTTCCCGACGAACAGCCGCAACCGTCCGAAGATTTTACGGGCGAGCTCCAACCCTAGGCGAGGGATCGGCTCGTGCGGCCGGCTCAGATGTCTTCGACGAGCCGGCCGTAGAGTTGCGGGCGGCGGTCGCGGAAGAAGCCCATTCCCGCGCGGTGCTTTGCCGCGCGGTCGAGGTCGATCGTCTCGACCAGGACGCCGGTTTCGCTCGCGCCGTAGTGCTGGGTCAGGTCGCCCCATTCGTCGCTGATGAAGCTGTGGCCATAGAAGTTCGCGGCGCCCTCGGCCCCGATGCGGTTCGCGGCGATCACCGGCATGCAGTTCGACACCGCATGGCCCTGCATCGCGCGCCGCCACATGCGGCTGGTGTCGAGCTCGGCGTCATAGGGCTCGCTGCCGATCGCGGTGGGGTAGAAGAGCAGTTCGGCGCCCATCAATGCCATCGCGCGCGCGCATTCGGGATACCATTGGTCCCAGCACACCCCGACGCCGATCCGCGCGCCGAAGACGTCCCAGACCTTGAAGCCCGTGTTGCCGGGGCGGAAATAATATTTCTCTTCATAGCCCGGGCCGTCGGGGATGTGCGATTTGCGGTACGTTCCCATGATCGCGCCGTCGGGGCCGATCATCGCGAGCGTGTTGTAATAATGGTGCCCGTCGCGCTCGAAGAAGCTCGTCGGGATCGCGACCCGGAGCTTTGCGGCGAGCGCCTGCATCGCGATCACGCTAGGATGCTCGCCGGTCGGATGCGCGGTCGCGAACAATTCCTCCTCTTCGGCCTGGCAGAAATAGGGGCCTTCGAAGAGTTCGGGGGGCAGGATCACCTGCGCGCCTTTCGCGGCGGCCTCTTCGACGAGCGCGGTGACGGCGTCGACGTTCGGCCGGACGGGACCGGGCAGGGCGAGTTGCAGCGCGGCGACGGTGAGGGTGCGGGTCATGCGCGCGCTATGCCGGAAGCTGCTGGCTCGAGCAATGGAAGCTGCCGCCGCCGGCGATGATGCCGCGCGCGGGCACGCCGACCGCGCGGCGGCCGTGGAAGAGCGCGGCGAGCGCATCGACCGCGGCGGTGTCGTTGGCGACGCCATAGGTCGGCACGACGACGCTGCTGTTGCCGACGTAGAAGTTCATATAGCTCGCCGCCGCGATCTCGCCGTCCAACTCGACCCGGCCGGGCGAGGGGAGGTCGACGATCTCGATCCCGCCGAAGGCCGCGGCGCGCGCGCGCGCGTCGGCATAGATGGCGGCGTTGGGATCGTCGTCGCCCGCCGCGACCGGGATCGCCAGCCGCCCTTCGCCGACGAAGCGCGCGAGATTGTCGACATGGCCGTCGGTATGGTCGCCGACCAGCCCGTCGCCGAGCCACAGCAGCCGGTCGATGCCGAGCGACTGGTGCAGCCGCGCCGCGATATCGTCGCGGGTCAGCGACGGATTGCGGTTGGGGTTGAGCAGGCATTCCTCGGTGGTGACGGCAAGGCCGGTGCCGTCGACGTCGATGCCACCGCCTTCGAGCACCCAGTCGAGATGCTGCGTCGGGAGGTCCGCGTGTGCAGCGAGAATCGCGCCAATCTCACGATCGCCGGGCATCACGAACTTGTTGCCCCACCAGTTGAAATCGAAATTGCGCGCCTCGCGCCGCGCGCCGGTGCCGACGATGATCGGGCCCGTGTCGCGCAGCCAGATATCGCCGAAGGGCGCGACGAACAACTGCACACCCTCATCGACGAGCGTCTCGGCGATATCGGCATTGTCATGGTCGCGAACGAGAAGATGCACCTTTTCGCCCCGCCCGCCGTCATGGACGGCGTTCGCAAAGGCCGCGACATCGCGCCGCGCCGCGTCGATCTGGCCCGACCATTCCTCCGCCATATGCGGAAATCCGATCCAGACGGCGTCATGGGGGGCCCATTCGGCGGGCATTTTCAGTGTCATGTAAAGATCTCGGGGGCTTCGGGCCGGACGAACGCCGCGCTCAGCACGGCGATCGAGAAGGACAGGGTGAACAGGAAGAGCGCGAGCAGCGGAATAAGGAACAGTCCGCCTTCGAACAATCCCCAGCCTTCGATGATTGCGCAATCGCCGATCGCCCGCTGGAAAGGCAGGCCGGTGAAGAGAACGGCGGCGGCGAAAGGCGCGGCGAGGATGACGCGTTCGGGCCATGGCAACAGGCGCCGGGCCGGATAGCCGAGGAGCCGTGACGGAAGCGCGGTGACCACCAGCAGTCCCCAGCCGATCCACGCCCAGGGCAATTGCGGGAGAGTACTCGGTTCGTACATCCTTCCGTCGCCGCACCTTGCGTTGGTTCCCAACTGGTCCAGCCAAATCGCGGCGAACATGATCGCGGCAAGGCCAAGCGCGACCGACGACTCTCGCCAGCCCACGTGCAAGGGTTCGTGAAGCAGGTGCCGCGTCAACAACACGACGAACAGGCCATGCGCTGGCAGCGGCAGCACGACCATGAGGAAGGGCATGACGAACGACAGGCCCACAATCAATATTGTGCTGGCGATGGCCAGCCCGAAGGCGGGCAGGATCGCGGACGCCGTCAACCCGGTGAGACGCGATCCTGCCCCCTGCATCGGCTATTTCGCGGCCGCGCGCGACTTGTCGCGGGCGGCGCGGAATTCGTCGCCCTCGTTCCAGTTCGGCCAGGCGTCGGTCATCGCCAGCATACGGCCCGCGGCGTAATAGAGCTTGAGGTCGGCCATCATGCCGCCCCAGTTGGTGATCGCGTCATATTCGTCACCGGGAGCGTGGTAGCGGTTCTTTTCATAGTCTTCGGATGCCTTCTTGCCGGCATCGACCCCGCCTTCGACCAGATCGTCGCCGCTGCCGAAGTTGAACATCGGCACGCCGAGCTTGGCGAAGCTGAAATGGTCCGACCGGTAATAGAAGCCCTTTTCGGGGGTCGGTTCGGCCTTGATCGTGCGGCCCTCCATCTTGGCGAGCTTTTCGACATAGGCGTCGAGCTCGGACTTGCCGCCGCCGACAACGACGATGTCCTTGGCCGGGCCGACCGCGTTGAGCGCGTCCATATTCACCCCGCCGACGGTCTGCGCGAGCGGGAAGACCGGGTTTTCGGCATAATATTTCGAGCCGAGCAGCCCCGATTCCTCGGCGGTGACCGCGAGGAACACGATGCTGCGGTCGGGCGCGCCGGCGGTCTTGAACGCCTGTGCCAGCGTCACGAGGCCCGCGATGCCGCTCGCATTGTCGACCGCGCCGTTGCAGATGTCGTCGCCGCCCACGGGTGTGCAGCGGCCGAGATGGTCCCAGTGGCCGGTGTAGAGCACATATTCGTCGGGGCGCTTGGCCCCCGGCAGCACGCCGATGACGTTGCGCGACATCTTTTTCGCGATCTGGTTGTCGAAGGCGAAGTTCGCCTTCACGCCGGTCAGCGCGACGGGCTTGAAGCCCTTGACCTTTGCCGCGTCGCGCAGCTTGTCGAAATCCTGCCCGGCGCTGGCGAAGAGTTCCTTCGCCTTGGCAAGCTGGATCCAGCCGTTGGCGACCGTTTCCTTCGCGCCGCCGTCCTTACTTTCGGCGAGGTACTGCGTGCCGGTGTTGCTCGATTCGACGACGTTCCAGCCATAGGCGGCGGGTTCGGTGTCGTGGACGATGAGGACGGCGGCGGCGCCCTGCCGCGCGGCTTCCTCATATTTATACGACCAGCGGCCGTAATAGGTCATCGCGCGACCGTTGAAATCGCCCTTGGTTTCCTTGGTCTGCCAGTCGGGATCGTTGACGAGGACGACGACGGTCTTGCCCTTCACGTCGAGCCCGGCATAGTCGTTCCAGCCTTTTTCGGGGGCGTTGATGCCATAGCCGACGAAGACGACGTCGCTGTCCTTGACCGCGGTCTTTGGCTGGACGCGCCAGCTGAATGCGACATAGTCCTTGGCATATTGCGCGGTGACCGGGGTCTTGCCGCCGGTGAAGCTGAGCGGGGTCGCGTTCTGCGCGGTGATCTCGACCAGCGGCACATCCTGCGTCCACTTGCCGTTGTTGCCCGGCTTCAGCCCGGCTTCCTCATATTTCTTGATGATATAGGCGACGGTCTTTTCCTCGCCCGGGGTGCCCGGGGCGCGGCCCTCATAGGCGTCCGAAGACAGCTCCTTGGTCACTTCCTGCAGCGTCTTGAGCGACAGTTCGGGGATCTGGACGTCGGGGATGGCGGTGACGGCGGCATCGCTCGCCGCCTTGTCGGAGCCGCCGCACGCGGCAAGCGACAGAAGGACCGCGAAAGCCGCGGCGGATCGGGGGGAACGCAGCATGGAAAATCCTTGGAAAGTTTCGTTTGCGACGACCGGGCTTGTGCCAGCCGGGAAGCGTCGATGCAAGGTGGCGGGGGAAAGTGCCGTTCCGGCATGAATTGGCCTTGTGTCCCGGCATTTCGGTCGTCAAACATCGTCCAGCGGGGGAGATATCATGCTGAAAAAATGGATTTTGGCCGGCGCTCTGGTTGTGCTCGAAGCAGTGCCTGCGGCCGCGCAGACGGACAATGCGGCGCTCTACGGCGCGCGTGAAAGTATCGGCGATATCAGCATGTCGCCCGACGGAACACAGCTCGCCTTCATCCAGCCCGCGCGCAATCGCGGATCGGTCCTGTTCGTGGCGGGTGTCGACGGGGGAGTGCCCAAAGCCGTGTTTCAGTCCGACGGCGCGCCCTGGAACCTCGCGGGATGCAATTGGGCCTCGAATGTGCGGCTTGTCTGCACCCTCTTTGGCGTGTCGGATCCCGGCGTCGGCCATCCCGTACCCTTCACGCGAATGGTCGCGGTCGGGACGGACGGTTCCAACGTCAAGCAGCTTGGCCAGAACAGTCTGAAGGGCGCCTATGGCTTGCATCAGTTCGATGGCCAGATCATCGCCTGGCCGGTTACCGACAACGGGCAGGTGGTGATGACCCGCGAATACCGGCAAGAGGAGCAGACCAACACCCGGCTTTCGAGCGTCGAGGAGGGACTGGGCGTCGATATGGTCGACACGGCGAGCCTGCGCGTCCGGCGGATCGAATCCCCGCGCATCGACGCCTCGCGCTACCTTGCCGACGAGACCGGGGCCGTTCGCATCGTCGGCGTACGCGCGACCGATGGGCAGGGCATGATGCGCGACCTGATGATCTACAGTTATCGCAAGCTGGGGTCGCGCGACTGGAAACCGCTTTCGCGCGCGACCAGCGACGGGGATGCGTTCGTCCCCGTTGCGGTCGACGGCAAGCGCAACCTTGCTTATGGTTTCAAGGACAAGGATGGACGTAGCGCGGTTTACGCCGTTACGCTGGGCGAAACGGCGACCGAGGAATTGTTGTTCGCGCACGATCAGGTCGATGCGGGTGAAGTGCTGCGGATCGGCCGAACGGGGCGGGTGATCGGTGTTGCCTATTCGACCGACAAGCCGGAGTATAAGCTGTTCGACCCCGAATATGCGGCGCTTGCGGGGCGGCTGCAAAAGGCGCTGCCCGGCCTACCCCTCATCCGCTTCGTCGATGCCAGTCGTGACGAAAGCCGGCTGCTGCTCTTTGCGGGCAGCGATATCGATCCCGGCCGCTACTATGTCTATGACAAGACGAGCCGGCAGCTGAACGAAGTGGCGCTCGCGCGGCCCGAACTCGAGGGGCGGACGCAAGCCGAGGTGAAGCCGGTGCAATATGCCGCCACCGATGGCACGATGATTCTCGCCTATCTGACGCTGCCGCCGGGTCGCGAGACGAAAAAGCTGCCGGCGATCGTGATGCCGCATGGCGGGCCTTCGGCGCGCGACGAATGGGGCTTCGACTGGCTGGCGCAATATTATGCCGCGCAGGGCTATGCGGTGATCCAGCCCAATTTTCGCGGGTCGGCGGGTTATGGCGATGACTGGTATGTCGAAAACGGCTTCAAGTCGTGGAAGATCGCTGTCGGGGACGTCAATGACGCCGCGCGGTGGATGGTGAAGGAAGGCATCGCCGATCCCGCGAAACTCGCTGTGGTCGGCTGGTCCTATGGCGGATATGCGGCGCTCCAGTCGGGGGTGCTCGATCCCGATCTTTTCAAGGCGACGGTGGCGATCGCGCCGGTGACCGACCTCAAGGCTCTGGTCGGCCGGGCGGGTAATTTCACCAATGCGAAGATCGTCGGCGATTATATCGGGACCGGGCCCCATCTCGTTGAAGGCTCGCCGGCGCAGCAGGCGGCGCAGATCAAGGCGCCGGTGCTGCTGTTCAGCGGCGACCAGGACCTCAATGTCGACATTTCACAGTCGAAAGCGATGGAAGCGGCGCTGAAGAAGGCGGGCAAGCCGGTCGAGTTCGTGACCTATCCGGGCCTGGATCATCAAATCCATGATTCGATCGCGCGGGCCGACATGCTGCGCCGGTCCGACGCCTTCCTGAAAAACGCGCTGCAGCTGCCCTAGCGGCGGACATGCGAAAGGGGCGGCCCGTTGCCGGACCGCCCCTTTGTTTCGTGCGATGAACCGCCGGATCAGCGCGAATAGAATTCGACGACCAGGTTCGGTTCCATCTTCACCGGATAGGGGACCTCGTCGAGCGTCGGGACGCGGATGTAGGTCGCCTTGGTGCCGTCGACCGACAGATATTCGGGCAGGTCGCGCTCGGGCAGGCTCTGCGCTTCGGCGACCAGCGCCATTTCCTGCGCCTTCTTGCCGAGGGTGATTTCGTCGCCCGGCTTCACGAGGCGGCTCGCGATGTTGCACTTCACGCCGTTGACATAGACGTGGCCGTGGCTGACGAGCTGGCGCGCCGAGAAGATGGTGGGCGTGAACTTCGAGCGGTAGACAACCGCGTCGAGGCGGCGCTCGAGCAGGCCGATCAGGTTCTGGCCGGTGTCGCCCTTCATGCGGCTGGCTTCGAAATAGTTCTTCTTGAACTGCTTCTCGGTGATATCGCCGTAATAGCCCTTGAGCTTCTGCTTGGCGCGGAGCTGGATGCCGAAGTCCGACATCTTGCCCTTGCGGCGCTGGCCGTGCTGCCCGGGGCCGTATTCGCGACGATTGACCGGGCTCTTCGGGCGACCCCAGATGTTTTCGCCCATCCGGCGGTCGAGTTTATACTTGGCGCTCTGGCGCTTCGACATATGTCGTCTCCAATATGCTGTGTGCCGAAGGATTTCGGCGGGTCCCGGGTCGCACCATATGGAAGGCTCCATATGCGACCGCCGCTTCACCGGGGTGCGGGGTCCATTGCGAAGGCGCGCGGTTAGACGGGGAGCGGCCCCGAGTCAAGGGGCCTGGACGGCTCGACAGCGCGGAAAAAGCCGCTAAAGGCTGCGCGCATGACCGCCGCCAAATCTCCCGACGACTGCCAGACGATGACCGACGTGCGCGCCGGGGTCGATCAGGTCGATCGCGAACTCGTCGCGCTGCTCGTGCGTCGCTTCGGTTACATGGACGCCGCCGCGCGCATCAAGCCCGACCGCGGCGCGGTGCGCGATGAGGCGCGCAAGGCGCAGGTAATCGAGAATGTCGCGCGCGAAGCCGAAGCCGCCGGGCTCGAGCCCGCGCGGCTGCGCGCAGTGTGGAACGAACTGGTCGAACAGTCGATCGCCTATGAGGCGGTGCGCTGGGATCGTATCCGCGCCGGGAGCTGAACTCCTCGCCTGACCCGGCCCCATTCAGTTGCCGAGCGGGCTGCCGTTGCCTTGCTGAGCCTTGTAGCCGTGATTGACATTGTCGAGATTCGCTGAGTCTTCCGCATTCCACTGATCCTGTGTCTTGCAGATTCGCCGACCGACATTGCTGCCGGTCATCGTCATACTCTTGCAGATCTTCTTGGGTTTTTCAGGTTTCGCTGGTTGCGTGGTCGACGCATTCTCGGTGGCCGGTGTATCGGCAGCGGTCGCCGCGAGAGCGAGCGACAGGATCAGTGTCATCATTGAAGGGAAGCTCCTGAATCAATTCTGACACTGTACTAATCTCTTTTGGAGCGGCGGCCAAGCGAGGTTATGATTCCGTGCATCATGCGGATGTCGTTGCTTGACCAGCCCGTCTTCGTCACCGTTGTGCGGATCGTTCGCAGCGTCGCCCGGGTGCGCTCGGGCGGAAAAAAATAGCCACTGACGTCGAGATCGCGGCGCAGATGCTCGATCAGTTCCTCAAACTCGGCGTGCGGGGCAGGCGGGTCGAGCGGAGCTTCGGGCGGGCTCGCGAGCGCGACCCCCTTCGACCATTCATAGGCGAGCAGGATCACCGCCTGCGCGAGGTTGAGCGATCCGAATTCGGGGTTGATCGGCACGGTCACGATGCTGTGCGCGAGCGCGACATCGTCGGTTTCGAGCCCCGAGCGTTCGGGGCCGAAGACATAGGCCGAGCGGCCCGCGGTCGCGTGGACCTGCGTCGCCGCCGCTTCGGGCGTCATCACCGGCTTGGTCACGCCGCGCTTGCGCACCGTGGTCGCATAGATGTGCGTGCAGTCGGCCGTCGCCGCGGCGAGGCCGTCATAGACCGCCGCATTGGCGAGCACGATATCGGCGCCCGATGCCGCCGGTCCGGCGTCGGGGTTGGGCCAGCCGTCGCGCGGGGCGACGAGGCGCAGCTCGGTCAGCCCGAAATTGAGCATCGCGCGCGCCGCCTTGCCGATATTCTCGCCAAGCTGCGGCCGGACGAGGACGATGACGGGAGGCGGGGCGGCCGCGGTCATTTCGCGGGCCTCGCGGCCTCGGTGATCGTCGACGCAAAGTCCTCGAAATCCTTGGCTTCGGTGAAGTCGCGATAGACGCTGGCGAAGCGGATATAGGCGACGTTGTCGAAACCCTTGAGCGCCTCCATCACCATCGCACCGATCTGCGCCGCCTTGACCTCATTCTCGCCCGACGTTTCGAGCTGGCGCTGGATTCCCGACACCAGCCGTTCGATGCGCGCGCCATCGATCGGGCGCTTACGGCACGCGATCTGGACGCTGCGCATCAGCTTCTCGCGGTCGAAGGGCTCGCGGCCGCCGTCGGCCTTGAGCACCCCGACCTCGCGCAGCTGGATGCGCTCGAAGGTGGTGAAGCGCGCGCCGCAATCCTCGCACTGACGGCGGCGGCGGATCGCCGCGCCGTCCTCGGTCGGACGGCTGTCCTTCACCTGGCTGTCTTCATGTCCGCAATAGGGGCAGCGCATCGGTCAGCGTTTCACCCGCATCAGCAGCGCGATCGCGGCGCCCGCGAACATCCCCACGGGCCAGCTCGCGACGTCGAGCATCAGGCTCGCCGCCGCGCCGAGGCCGCCGCCGATCAGCACCGGCCGCGTCGAGGGATGGTCCATCCCCTGCTTGCCCATCGCCTTGATCTCTTCGATCGTCAGCTCGGCAAGCGTCGGCTCCTCGGGATGCTGGCGCGCCACCGGATCAGCCCTGATAGATGGGGAAGCGCTCGCACAGCGCGCGGACGCGCTTGCGAACATCGGCCTCGACATCGGCGTCCCCGTGCTCGCCCTTGTCGCGCAGCGCTTCGAGCACGTCGGCGACCATGTCGCCGATCTCCTCGAATTCGGCGATGCCGAAGCCGCGCGTCGTGCCCGCGGGCGAACCGACGCGGATGCCGCTGGTCTTGATCGGCGGCAGCGGGTCGAACGGGATGCCGTTCTTGTTGCAGGTGATCGCGCTGCGCTCGAGCGCTTCGTCGGCGTCGCGACCGGTGACGCCGAGCGGGCGCAGGTCGATCAGCGCGAGGTGCGTGTCGGTGCCGCCCGCGACCACATCGGCGCCGCGCGCCTGCAGCCGGTTGGCGAGTGCCTGTGCGTTGGCGATCGTCGCCTTGGCATAATCCTTGAACTCGGGGCGCAGCGCTTCGCCGAACGCGACCGCCTTGGCGGCGATGACGTGCATCAGCGGGCCGCCCTGAAGCCCGGGGAAGACCGCCGAATTGATCCGCTTCGCAATCGCTTCGTCATTGGTCAGGATCATGCCGCCGCGCGGGCCGCGCAGCGTCTTGTGCGTCGTGGTGGTGACGACATGCGCATGCTCCATCGGCGACGGATGCGCGCCGCCGGCGACGAGTCCCGCGAAATGGGCCATGTCGACCATCAGCAGCGCGCCGACATCGTCGGCGATCGCGCGGAAGCGCGCGAAGTCGAGCGTGCGCGGATAGGCCGAACCGCCTGCGATGATCAGCGTCGGGCGGTGTTCCCTGGCCAGCGCCTCGACCTGGTCGAAATCGACGAGATGGTCGTCGGGGCGCACGCCATATTGGATGGCGTTATACCATTTGCCCGACATCGCGGGCGCCGCGCCGTGGGTCAGGTGGCCGCCGGCATCGAGGCTCATGCCGAGGATCGTTGCGCCGGGCTTGGTCAGCGCGAGCATGACCGCACCGTTCGCCTGCGCGCCCGAGTGCGGCTGGACGTTCGCGAAATTGCAGTCGAACAGCTTCTTGGCACGGTCGATCGCCAGCGTCTCGACCTCGTCCGACGGGCCGCAACCCTGATAATAGCGGCGGCCCGGATAGCCTTCGGCATATTTGTTGGTGAAGACGCTGCCCTGCGCTTCGAGCACCGCCTTCGAGACGATGTTTTCCGATGCGATCAGTTCGATCTGGTGCTGCTCGCGGTCGAGTTCATGCTTCATCGCCGCGGCGACCGCGGGATCGACCTTGTCGACACCGTCGGTGAAATAGCCGGCCGATTTGATGGGCTTGTCGAGCGTTTCTGTGGTCATCGGCTGGTCTCCAGTTGGGGAGGGTGGGAAAGCTTGTCGACGCGGCGCGCGTGACGGTCGCCCGCGAAGCCGGTGCTCAGGAAGGCGGTCAGGCACGCCTTGGCCATGTCGATGCCGGTCAGGCGCGCGCCCATTGCGATCACGTTCGCGTCATTATGTTCGCGTGCAAGCTTCGCCGAGAGCGGTTCGGACACGAGCGCACAGCGGCACGCGGGGTTGCGGTTGACCGAGATCGAGATGCCGATCCCCGATCCGCACAGCGCGACACCCTTTTCGGCCGCCCCGGTCGCCACCGCTTCGGCAAGGCGATAGCCGTAATCGGGGTAGTCGACGCTGTCGGGTCCGTTGGTGCCGAGGTCCTCGACCTCATGGCCTTCGGCGCGCAGCCAGTCGGCGAGCTGGGCCTTGAGTTCGTAGGCGGCGTGGTCGGATGCAATCGCGATGCGCATCGGCGCGGGCTCCCGCTGGGCTGGAGGGAATCGGTGAGCGCGCTTTAGGCGAAGGCGCTCGACTTTGCCATAAGCCGCGGCGCCTTTTTGCAGCGCTTTTGTCATATTGCCCGTTTGACCGCCCGGGCGCGTCGCCCTAAGCGACGGTCGCATGGGCGACCTTCTGCTTTCGATCCTGATGCTGGGCGGGCTTGCGCTGCTCGTCGGTTCGCTGTTCGTGTTCCGCAGCGGCGACCGGCGTCGCGCGCTGCTGATGATCATCGCGGCGCTGGTGATGTTCGCCAATGTCGCGATCTGGATGATCCCGACGAAATGAAAATCCTCCCCATGCTTGCGGCACGGGGAGGAACAGAATGTCAGCGGATCGGCGAATCGGGCGCGAGCCGCATGTCGAGATAATTGTCGAGCGACTTCATCAGCTGGTCGAGTTCATGCTCGAAGAAATGGTTCGCGCGCGGAATCTCGTCGTGATGGATCGTGATCCCCTTCTGTGTGCGCAGCTTGTCGACCAGTTTCTGCACGGCGTTCGGCGGCACGATCTCGTCCTGCCCGCCCGCGACGATGATGCCCGACGAGGGGCAGGGGGCGAGGAAGCTGAAGTCGTACATGTTCGCCGGCGGTGCGACCGATAGGAAGCCGCGGATTTCGGGGCGGCGCATCAACAGCTGCATGCCGATCCACGCGCCGAAGCTGAAGCCCGCGATCCACGTGGTCTGCGCCTCGGGATGGATCGACTGCACCCAGTCGAGCGCCGAGGCGGCGTCGCTGAGTTCGCCGATGCCATTGTCGAAGGTGCCCTGGCTGCGGCCGACGCCGCGGAAGTTGAAGCGCAGCACCGCAAAGCCGCGCGCGACGAAGCTCTTGTACATCGCCTGCGTGATGCGGTCGTTCATCGTGCCGCCGCCCTGCGGGTGCGGGTGCAGGATCAGCGCCACGGGCGCGCGCGGGCGCGGCGGCGGCGAGAAACGGCCTTCGATACGGCCTTCGGGGCCGGGGAAAATCACGTCGGGCATGGGCGCACCTTTATGTTTCTGGGGCTTGCCACCGATTCGCCGGACGGCGGGGTGGCGGAGCGAGGACACGCGCCTATATAGAAAATAGGTCTCAACATGCAACTTTTGCGAATCGTTCGCAACAAGGGTGTCGAATTCCGGCCAACCCTTCTCCGTTCGTGTCGCGCGAAGTCACGACACGCGAAGGCATGTGCGACCCAAATGTGTCTCGACTATGCTCGACACGAACGGGTTTAGGGGGCAAATGCCGCGCATGATCTACCTCGATTATCAGGCCACGACGCCGCTCGCTCCCGAGGCGCGCGAGGCGATGCTGCGCTGGCTCGAGGGGCCGGGGCAGGGTAACGGGTTCGCCAACCCGTCGAGCACGCACAAAGCGGGGCGCGCCGCCGCCGCCGCGGTCGAGGTCGCACGCGACCAGGTCGCGGCGCTGCTGCCCCGGGGCGGGCGGGTCTTCTTCACCTCGGGCGCGACCGAGGCGCTCAACTGGGCGTTGCTGCGCGGCGCCGAGGCGATGCCGGGCGGCGTCGCGGGGCTGAGCATCGAACATGCCGCGTCGCTGCAATGCCTCGAACGGCTGAACGCGGCGATCCTGCCGGTCGATGGTGCGGGGGTGGCGCTGGCGCCCGATGCCGCGCTGATCCCCGAGGGCGGCATCGTCGCGACGATGCTGGTCAACAACGAGGTCGGCACGATCCAGCCGGTCGCCGATTTCGCTGCCGCCGCGCATGCCAGGAACAGCCTGCTGCTGTGCGACGCGGTGCAGGGCTATGGCCGCGTCGCGATCCCCGGTGACGCCGACCTGATCGCGCTGTCGGCGCACAAGATCCACGGGCCCAAGGGCATCGGTGCCTTGTGGATCCGCGACGGGGTCGACCTGCCGCCGCTGATGTTCGGCGGCGCGCAGGAACAGGGAATGCGGTCGGGCACCGTGTCGCCCGCGCTCTGCGCCGGCTTCGGCGCCGCGGCCGCGCTCGCGGCCGAACGGTTCGATGCGGACGCCTCGCACGCCGAGCGGCTCTGGTCGCTGGCGACCGACATGCTTCCCGAATGGACGATCAACGGATCGGCCGAACGGCGCTACCACGGCAATCTCAACATCCGCCGCGAGGGTGTGAACGGGCTGCGGCTGATGTCCGACGCGCGCAATATCGCCTTTTCGCTCGGCAGCGCGTGCGGCAGCGGCTCGGGCAAGGTCAGCCACGTCCTCCGCGCGATGGGTGTCAGCGAAGCCGATGCACGCGCCTCGATCCGCCTCGGCTGGGGGCGGTATACCAGCGAGCAGGAACTGCGTGACGGCATCAACGCCATCAAGGATGCCGCCCGCCTTCAGGGAGTGAATTGATGCGCGTCACCTTCATCCACGCCGACGGCAAGGGGCGGACCGAGGTCGATGCCGCGCCGGGCAGCATCCTGCTCGATGTCGCGCAGGCGCATCTGATGCCGCTCGAGGGGACGTGCGAGGGGCAGATGGCCTGCTCGACCTGTCACGTGATCGTCGACAAGGCCGACTTCGACCGGCTGCCCGAAGCGAGCGAGATGGAAGAGGATATGCTCGACCTCGCCGCCGGCGCGCGCCGCACCAGCCGCCTGTCGTGCCAGATCGTCCTGACCGATGACCTCGACGGGCTGACCGTCCATATCCCCGCCGAAAGCCGCAATATGCAAGGGCCGCGCTGACCGGGGCAGGGTTCGCGGCCGGGACCGGCGGCGACCGTTTCCGGACGTTCAAGTTCGAGCATGGCGCATCCGAAAGAGGAGCTTGTCTTTCAGAATATAGTGATGAAACAGCGATGCGGCGGCGTGGAAGCCGATTAGCCAATATCCGATCGTGCCGCCGAGACCATGAAGGTCTTCGATCTCTTCCGCCAGCGCCTTGTTCGGACCGGTGAGCGGCGGGAGCTCCAAACCGAAGAAGGGAATGGGTTTCCCCTCGGCGCTGAGGATGAGCCAGCCGGCAATCGGCATTCCGATCATAAGAAGATAAAGAGCAACGTGAGTGACGTTGGCGGTCAGCTTCTGCCAGCCCGGCCCGTCCATGGGCGCTGGTGCCGGCCATATGAGCCGCGCCGCAACCCTGAGCCAGACGAGCCCGAAGACGGACAATCCCAGCATGAAGTGCCAATTCTTGAGCGCGTCGCGTGGTGCACCGCCTTTGGGCCAGAACTCCCTGAGCTCGATTGCCGCATAGGCCGCTGTGATGACCAGCAGCATTAGCCAGTGGAGAGTTATCGACGGCAGACTGTAGGAATCCGGTTTTCGCTCGCTCACCATGACGATCCTCCTGCGGCCAAGCTGCCCCGCATGAATCTGCACTGCATTGATCCGCATCAATCAGTACGGGATTGGTCACACGGCAACGTCCGCTTCCCCACCCCAAAGCTCCCATCGACGATCGCGACCCACCGGCTTGCATTTCGCGTCCGCCGCCGCCATATGCGCGGCGGGAGTCGGGCGGACGCAGTCTTCGCCAACCCGGTCAGGTCCGGAAGGAAGCAGCCGCAACGAATTCGCTGCGGGTCGTTCCGGCTCCCACCCTCACCACATCGCCGGCAAGAGCGGACAGGGCCGCCGCAAGGGCGCTCTCACCCGCATTCCCCTTCGACAAGCGTGCGGCTCGTCCCTAATACGGTTCGCATGAGCGATTCCGCCGACGACGAACCGACGATGCTGGGCATGGATTTGCCCGAGTCACCCGCGCCCGCGGCCTCGTCGGGGCCGTACCGTGTGCTTGCGCGCAAATATCGCCCGCAGACCTTTGCCGAGCTGATCGGACAGGATGCGATGGTCAAGACGCTGGGCAATGCGATCGCGCGCGACCGGCTGGCGCATGCCTTCCTGATGACCGGGGTGCGCGGGGTGGGCAAGACCTCGACCGCGCGCCTGATCGCCAAGGCGCTCAACTGCATCGGGCCCGACGGGCAGGGCGGACCGACGATCGACCCGTGCGGTGTGTGCGAACCGTGCCGCGCGATCACCGAGGGGCGCCACATCGACGTGATCGAGATGGACGCCGCGTCGAACACCGGCGTCGACGACGTGCGCGAGATCATCGAGGCGGTGCGTTACGCCGCGGTGTCGGCGCGCTACAAGATCTACATCATCGACGAAGTGCACATGCTGTCGCGTAACGCCTTCAATGCGCTTCTGAAAACGCTCGAAGAGCCGCCGCCGCACGTCAAATTCCTGTTCGCGACCACCGAAGTGAACAAGGTGCCGGTGACGGTGCTGTCGCGCTGCCAGCGTTTCGACCTGCGCCGCATCACCCCCGACATGCTGTTCGCGCATTTCAGCGCGATCCTGCAAAAGGAAGGCGTCGAGGCCGAAGCCCCCGCCGTATGGCTGATCGCCAACGCCGCCGAGGGGTCGGTGCGCGACGGACTGTCGATCCTCGACCAGGCGATCGCGCACGCCGACCTGGAATCCGAAGGCGCGGGGGGCGGCGGCAAGGTGAGCGCCGATCAGGTGCGCGTGATGCTCGGCCTGTCGGACCGTTCGTCGATCGCGTCGCTGATGGCGGCGATCCTCGAGGGCGATGCGGGCGGGGCGATCGACCTGGCGCGCGCGCAATATGCGCTGGGGATCGAACCCGTCGCGATGGTGCGCGGGCTGATGGACCTGACCCATGCGGTGACGCTCGCGAAAGTGTCGCGCCACGAGGATCCGGCGCTTGCCGCGACCGACCGCGAGCGCATCGCCGACTGGGCGCAGAAGCTGGGTTTCGCGCCGCTCAACCGGCTGTGGCAATTGCTGCTCAAGGGGCACGACGAGGTGCTGCGCGCGAACAATCCGCTCGAACATCTCGAAATGCTGCTGCTGCGCGTGATCTACGCGGCGTCGATGCCCGACCCGGGCGAGCTCGCGAAATTGCTCGAAACGGGCCATTTTCCGACGATGCCGCTGGCGATGCCCGCCGCTGGACCTGCCGGTGCAGCCGCCGCGAACGCCGCGCCGCCAGCTGCCGAGCCGGTCGCGGCCGAGGCCGCCGCTGCAGTGCCCGAGGCGCCCGCGACGGCACTCACCGTGGCGCAGATTCACCAGTTGCTCGAAAGTACCGGAAATCATCGACTTGCGGTCGATGTTTACGATCATATGCGAATCCTTGAGCTCGAACCCGGGCTGCTCGTCTTTGCGGCGGTGCCGGCGCTCGAAGGCGGTTTTGCGCGCGACCTTGGCGAGGCCATGCTCGCCGCCACGGGCAGTCGCTGGCAGGTACGCGCCGGCGAGGGCGAAGGGCGGCCGAGCCTCGGTCAGGTGCGTGCCGCGAGCCTCGCCGACAACGACCAGCGCATCCGCGAACTGCCTGTCGTCAAGGCCGCCCTGGCGGCTTTTCCCGACGCAAGGCTTGTCGAAGACGACGACAATCGCCATAGGTCCACGTCATGAAGTCGATGGAAGAAATGCTCAAGGCGGCGCAGGAAGCGGCCGCCACCGTTCAGGCCCAGATGCAGGAGGCGCAGGCGAAGCTCGACAGCGTCGAGGTCGAGGGCGTGTCGGGCGGCGGGCTCGTGAAGATCCGCGCCAGCGCCAAGGGGCGCATCAAGGCGATCGCGATCGACGACAGCCTGATGGTGCCCGCGGACAAGCAGATGCTCGAGGACCTGCTCGCCGCGGCGTTCAACGATGCGCGCGAAAAGGCCGACGCCGCGAGCAACGAGGAAATGGGCAGGATGACGAGCGGCCTGCCGCTGCCCCCGGGTTTCAAGCTGCCGTTTTGATCCATCGCGCGTGCCGTGCCCTGCCTGCGCGGGGGCGCCGCCCGAACCTCCCGTTCACCTCAGCGACATTGAATGCGGCGCAAGTTACGCCATATTAGCCATGACCATCCTATTTTGAGGACGGCGTGCCGATCGCGGGCGCTTGTCCAGGAGCCATGATGAGCCAGACTTTTCCCCTGTTGCCGCTGCGCGACATCGTCGTCTTTCCGCACATGATCGTGCCGCTGTTCGTCGGCCGCGACCGCTCGGTCGCCGCGCTCGAAGTCGCGATGGAAGCCGACAAGGAGATTTTCCTCGTTGCCCAGCTCGATCCGGGCGAAGACGATCCGCAGCGCGACGACCTGTACGACGTCGGCGTGATCGCGACCGTCCTCCAGCTGCTCAAGCTGCCTGACGGCACCGTTCGCGTGCTCGTCGAGGGCAAGGAACGCGCGAAGCTCGTCGGCCTCGAAAATGACGACAAGGCGGTGCTCGCGCATGTGACCGCGGTCGCTGATGCCGAGGACGACAGCGTCGATACCGCCGCGCTGATGCGTTCGGTGGTCGACCAGTTCGAAAACTACGCCAAGCTCAACAAGAAGATGCCCGCCGAAACCGCGGTCCAGCTGTCGCAGATCGACGACGCCTCGCGCCTCGCCGATTCGGTCGCGGGCAATCTCAACATCAAGGTGTCCGACAAGCAGGCGCTGCTCGTCGAGGACGCGCCCGCCAAGCGGCTCGAAATGGTCTTCGCCTTCATGGAGGGCGAACTCGGCGTGCTGCAGGTCGAAAAGAAGATCCGCGGCCGCGTGAAGCGCCAGATGGAAAAGAGCCAGCGCGAATATTATCTGAACGAGCAGCTCAAGGCGATCCAGCGCGAACTCGGCAACGACAATGGCGAGGGCGGCGACGACCTCGCCGAGCTTGCGGCCAAGATCGAAGGCATGAAAATGCCCAAGGAAGCCAAGGCCAAGGCGCAGGCGGAGCTCAAGAAGCTGCGCGCGATGGCGCCGATGTCGGCCGAGGCCACCGTCGTGCGCAACTATCTCGACACGCTGATCGGCCTGCCGTGGGGCAAGAAGTCGAAGCTCAAGAAGGATATCGCCAAGGCGCAGGACATTCTCGACGCCGACCATTTCGCGCTCGAAAAGGTCAAGGACCGCATTGTCGAATATCTGGCGGTGCAGGCGCGTACCAACAAGCTCAAGGGTCCGATCCTGTGCCTCGTCGGCCCCCCGGGGGTCGGCAAGACCTCGCTCGGCCGCAGCATCGCGAAGGCGACCGGCCGCGAATTCGTGCGCCAGTCGCTCGGCGGCGTGCGCGACGAGGCCGAAATCCGCGGCCACCGCCGCACCTATATCGGCTCGCTGCCGGGCAAGATCGTGACCAACCTCAAAAAGGCGGGCACGATGAACCCGCTGTTCCTGCTCGACGAGATCGACAAGCTGGGTCAGGACTTCCGCGGCGATCCGGCCTCGGCGCTGCTCGAGGTGCTCGACCCCGAACAGAATGCGAAGTTCCAGGACCATTATCTGGAAATCGACGTCGACCTCAGCGACATCATGTTCGTCACCACGGCAAACTCGCTCAACCTGCCGCAGCCGCTGCTCGACCGCATGGAGATCATCCGGCTCGAAGGCTATACCGAGGATGAGAAGGTCGAGATCGCCAAGCGTCACCTGATCGCGAAGCAGGTCGAGGCGCACGGGCTGAAGGCCGGCGAGTTCGAGCTGACCGACGAAGGCCTGCGCGACCTCATCCGTTACTACACCCGCGAAGCCGGCGTGCGCACGCTCGAACGCGAGATCGCCAAGCTCGCGCGCAAGGCGCTGCGCCGCATCCTTGAGGGCAAGATCGAAAGCGTGGTGATCACGCCCGAAAATCTCGCCGACTTCTCGGGCGTTCGGAAATACAAGCACGGCATCAGCGATCTCGAGGACCAGATCGGCGCCGTCACCGGGCTTGCCTGGACCGAGGTCGGCGGCGAATTGCTCACGATCGAGGCGGTGACCGCATCGGGCAAGGGGCAGGTACGCACCACGGGCAAGCTCGGCGAGGTGATGACCGAATCGGTGCAGGCGGCGCTGTCGTTCGTGAAGGCGCGCGCGCCGTCCTACGGCATCAAGCCCAGCCTGTTCGCGCGCAAGGACATCCACATCCACCTGCCCGAAGGGGCGGTTCCCAAGGATGGTCCGTCGGCGGGCGTCGGCATGGTCACCGCGATGATCTCGACGCTCACCGGCATCGCGGTGCGCAAGGACGTTGCGATGACGGGCGAAGTGACGCTGCGCGGCCGCGTCCTGGCGATCGGCGGGCTCAAGGAAAAGCTGCTCGCGGCGCTGCGCGGCGGGATCAAGACCGTCCTGATTCCCGAGGAAAATGAGAAGGATCTGGTCGAGATTCCGAAGAACATCACCGAAGGGTTGCGCATCGTTCCGGTCAGCCACGTCGACCAGGTTCTGGCCGAAGCGCTCGTCGCGCCGGTCGAGCCGATCGAGTGGACCGAGGCCGACGAATTGGCGGCATCGCCGCCGATCGCGACCGCGACCGACCCCGAGAGCGCGATTCGCCACTGACCTTGGTCGGCAGCGAACGCACTCTTCGTCGCAAAATCGTCATTTTATGGAGTTTCCGGCCATTTTTTGCTTTGACAAGGCATGGCTAAACATCGTTAGTGGCGCGCCATGGCTCCGGGCCATGAATCATTCATTCAACAATCCACAGGGGTTCCTTAGGCATGAACAAACAAGACCTGATCGCCGCCGTCGCTGACTCGAGCGGCCTGACCAAGGGTGACGCGAGCAAGGCGGTCGAAGCGGTCTTCGACGCGATCACCGGCTCGCTCAAGAAGGGCGGCGAAGTCCGTCTCGTCGGCTTCGGCACCTTTGCCGTCAGCCAGCGCAAGGCGTCGACCGGCCGCAACCCGCGCACCGGCGAAACGATGACCATCGCGGCGTCGAACCAGCCGAAGTTCAAGGCCGGCAAGGCCCTCAAGGATGCCGTCAACTAAGTTTGGCGCCGCCTTTTGGTGAAAAACATCTCGGGCCGCGGCGCAAGCTGCGGCCCGATTTGTTTTGAGGGGCCTTTATTGGCAAAATCGCCGTTGCAATCGCCGCCGCAGCGGCTATGGACGTCCGGCTTTCGGACGCGGCACTGCTGCTTCGGTCCGGGACGGGCGCGTAGCTCAGCGGTAGAGCACACCCTTCACACGGGTGGGGTCACAGGTTCAATCCCTGTCGCGCCCACCACGGCCCCGGGGCAAAACCCCGGATGACCAGCCCATTCATCGCCTATTCAATGCATTCGCATTAGGAATCCGGCCATGTTCCGCACTCTGACCATTTCACTGGCCTCTGCCCTGTTGCTCGTCGCCGCGGGAAGCCCCGCCGAAGCGCGCGGCGACCGCGATCAGGATCATCTGCGCGAAGCCGCCGCGCAGGGGAAGGTCATTCCGCTCAACCGGCTGATCGCCGACGTCAAGTCGCGCCCGCCTTACAGCGACATGACCTATCTCGGCGGGCCGCAGTTCGACGCGCAGCGAATGGTCTATGCGCTCAAATTCATGGATGGCAGCCAGGTCGTCGTCGTCTATGTCGACGCGCGGACCGGACGGATCGTCGGCCGCAAACCCTGACATTCCTGCAACGACAATTTGCGATGGCCGTTGCGGGTGATACACAGCGGTCGACAGATGCCGGACACCACCGGCGCGAAGGAAAGGCGTGCGCATGCGGATTTTGATTGTCGAAGACGAACCCACGCTGGGTCCGCAACTGAAAGCGACGCTGGAAGGAGCCGGCTATGCCGTCGATCTGGCGACCGACGGCGAAGACGGGCATTTTCTCGGCTCGACCGAAACCTATGATGCGGCGATCCTCGATCTCGGCCTGCCCGAAATCGACGGGCTGACCGTGCTCGACCGCTGGCGCAAGGAAAAGCGCAATTTTCCTGTGCTGGTGCTCACCGCGCGCGACAGCTGGTCGGACAAGGTCGCCGGACTCGATGCCGGTGCCGATGATTATCTCGCCAAGCCGTTCCAGACCGAGGAACTGATCGCACGCCTGCGCGCGCTGATCCGCCGGGCGTCGGGCAATGCGTCGAGCGAGCTGATCGCGGGCAGCGTGCGGCTCGACACGCGTTCGGGCCGCGTCACGCTCGACGGCGCGCCGGTCAAGCTCACCGCGCAGGAATATAAGCTGCTGTCCTACCTGCTCCATCACAAGGGCAAGGTCGTGTCGCGCACCGAACTGATCGAGCATATCTATGATCAGGACTTCGATCGCGATTCGAACACGATCGAGGTGTTCGTGACGCGCATCCGCAAAAAGCTGGGCGCCGATATCATCACCACCATCCGCGGTCTCGGCTACCAGCTCGACGACCCGCAGGGCTGAGCCGGCCGGCCATGGCCGACGCCGAAGCTGCCCCGATCGATACGACCGGCGCCGGGGAGGCGGTGAAGCCGGTCGTGCTGGCGAGCCGGATCACCGGCTCGCTCGCGCGGCGCATGATCGCGATCGCGGCGCTGTGGATATCGGTGCTGCTGATCGGCGGCGGGTTCGCGCTCGACCGCGTGCTGACCGGCGCGATCACGCGCAATTTCGATTCGAGCCTCGAATATGTGCTGATCGCGATGATCCGCTCGTCGGAAATCGGCCCCGACGGCGAGGTGCGGCTGATCGAGCCGCTCGGCGACCAGCGGTTCCTCGAACCCTATTCGGGCCTCTACTGGCAGATCAGCGGCGGCAACCAGGAGCCGTATCGCTCGCGCTCGCTGTGGGAACGCACGCTCAAGGCGCCGGTGCCGCATATCGACAATGACATCCACACCTATGACAGCGCGCAATTTCCCGACGAGGAGCTTCGCGTGCTCGAACGCAACGTCATCCTTCCGGGCAGCAAGGTCAACTGGCGCTTCCAGATCGCCCAGTCGCGCGAGGCGCTCGATCTTCAGAACCGCGCGGTGCGGCAGACGCTCGTCCCCAGCCTGGCGCTGCTCGGGCTCGGGCTGATCGTGCTGGCGGCGCTCCAGACCTTCTACGGGCTGTGGCCGCTGCGTCACATCCGCCGCGCGATCGCCGCGATGCGCGGCGGGCAGCAGCGCCGCGTCGTCGCGCCGCTGCCGCTCGAGGTGCAGCCGATGGTTGACGAGCTCAACGCGCTGCTCGCGCACAACGAGAAACAGGCCGAGGAAGCGCGGCTCCACGCGGGCAACCTCGCACACGCGCTCAAGACGCCGCTGACGGTGCTCGTCAACAGCGCTACGGGCGATGCCTCGCCGCTCGCCGAAACGGTGCGGCGCGAGGCCGCGACGATGCAGCGACAGGTCGAGCACCACCTCGCGCGCGCGCGCGCCGTCGGCCGCCGCGGGTCGGCGCAGGCGCGCGCGAACGTCCGCGACAGCGTCGACAGCGTCTCGCGCGCGGTCGCCTTGCTCTATCCCGACGTGCGGCTCGACGCCGAGGGCGATCCGGCGCTGGTCGCGCGCGTCGAACGGCAGGATCTCGACGAGCTGATCGGCAACCTGCTCGAAAATGCCGCCAAATATGGCGGGGGCAGCGTGTTCGTCACCGTCCGCCGCGAGGGAGGCATGGCCGAAATCCTCGTCGAGGATGATGGTCCGGGCATTTCGCCGACCGACCGCGTCCGCGTCATCGACCGCGGCGTCCGGCTCGACAGCAACAAGCCCGGCACCGGGCTCGGCCTCGCGATCGTGCGCGACGTCGCCGAAATCTACGGCGGCAGCATCGCGCTCGAGGAGAGCGAGGATCTGGGCGGACTGCTCGTGCGGCTGCGGCTACCGGCGGGGTAGGGGGCAGCGCTAATCCGCCGTGGGCGCCGGCTCGCCAACTGCTTCTGCCGCCGGATCCGCAGGTTCGTCCGTGTCCTGCTCTTCGGCCTCGCCGACAAATGTCAGTTTCGCCAAAGGACGGCGCTTTGCCATCTCTTTTGCCAAAGCCAAGAGTTCGCGCTGCGAATTGATCGCGCAATAGTCGCTCGACCAGATATCCATCTCGGGTCCCCTACGACGATTTGCGGCGGGGCACTCAGATTGAAGCAGATCGAACGCCTTGATACTCTCGTTCGCTGCGGGCCGGGCGAGCAGCAGATAATCGCTTCCTGGCCGTGTTCCGGATTGCAAGACCCATAATTCTATGGGTTTGCCGTCGACGTTGGTCGCGCCGACCTTGACGAAGAAGGAATAGCGATATCCGCTTGTCCCAAGCTCGTCGCGTGAATAGGCCTTGCTTTCGACAATGGCGCAATGAAAAACGCCATAATTAAGTAGTCTTAGCCACTCGGGATCGTCGTCTTCGGGCGTGTCGCTGCGTTTCAGCGACCAGTCGCCCAGCGCAACGCGGCTCATGCAGCCGAAGCTGTCGCCATCGGTGAAATGTTCGGGGACGAGGCCGTCTTCGCCTCCGTAAAGCGGGACGTCGGAATGGATGAGTTCATCGCTGAACTCCTCCTCATCCTCGGCATCGGTTTGTGCCCCGACAGCCGGCGCCGCGAGCATCAGCGAAGCTGTGGCGATCGTTCGCAAGATTCGCGCGAGCGGACCCACCCTAGGCCGCCGTCACCACCAGACCGCGCTGCACCGGCGGCCGCGCCAGCCCGGCGTCGAGCCAGCGCTGCACATGGCCGAAGCGTTCGAAACCGACGATCTCGGCGGCATCGTAGAAGCCGATCAGGTTGCGGACCCAGCCGAGCAGCGAAATGTCGGCGATGCTGTAGCCTTCGTCGATGATCCAGTCGCGCGTCGCCAGCCGCTCGTTCAGCACGCCCAGCAACCGCGCCGATTCGGCCGCGTAGCGGTCGCGCGGGCGCTTGTCCTCATAGTCCTTGCCGGCGAAGCGGTGGAAAAAGCCGAGCTGGCCGAACATCGGCCCGGCGCCGCCCATCTGCCACATCAGCCACTGGATCGTCTCATAACGCGTTGCGGGATCGGCCGAGAGGAACCGGCCGGTCTTGTCGGCGAGATAGATCAGGATCGCGCCCGATTCGAACAGCGCGAGCGGCTTGCCGCCGGGCCCGTCGGGGTCGTAGATCGCCGGGATCTTGCCATTGGGGTTGAGCGCGAGGAAGGCGGGGTCGTGGCTTTCGTTCGCCATGATGTCGATGCGGTGCGGCTCATAGGGCAGGCCGGTCTCTTCGAGCATGATGCCGACCTTGACCCCGTTCGGGGTCGGCGCAGAGAAAAGCTGGAGCCGGTCGGGATGCGCGGCGGGCCATCTGGCGAAAATCGGGTGGTCGAGGCTCATGCTTCCTGCTCCCGCTTCGCCTGCTGGTGGTGGCGGATCACCTCGTCGATGATGAAGCGCAGGAATTTCTCGCTGAATTCGGGGTCGAGGTCGGCGTCGCGCGCCAGTTCGCGCAGCCGCCCGATCTGGCGCTCCTCGCGCAGCGGATCGGCGGGGGGCAGGCCGCCCTTCGCCTTGAGTTCGCCGACCGCCTTGGTCACCTTGAAGCGCTCGGCGAGCATATAGACGAGCGCCGCGTCGATATTGTCGATGCTCTGGCGGTAACGGCTGAGTTGGTCGTCCATGTGCGGCTCCTCTTATGCACGGCCCGCTTGGCACCCGGCAGGGGGCGCTGGCAAGCCGAAAGTCGTTGCAAATTGGCCTTTGCGGGGCCAAGGGTCGCCGCGTCATGAGTGCCGAAATCCACCGTCTTCACGGCGACACGCCGCCTTCGCTCGACCCGATGATGGCGCTCGTCGCTGCCGACATGAACGAGGTCAATGCGGTCATTCTCGACCGCATGCAGTCCGAAGTGCCGCTGATTCCCGAACTCGCCGGGCATCTGATCGCGGGCGGCGGCAAGCGCATGCGGCCGATGCTGACGCTCGCGTGCGGCAAGCTGCTCGACTATCCGGGGCGCCGCCACTGCAAGCTCGCCGCCGCGGTCGAGTTCATCCACACCGCGACCTTGCTCCACGACGATGTCGTCGACGGATCCGATCTGCGTCGCGGGCGCAAGACCGCGAACCTGATCTGGGGCAACAGCGCGTCGGTGCTGGTCGGCGACTTCCTGTTCAGCCGTGCCTTCGAGGTGATGGTCGAGGACGGCTCGCTCAAGGTGCTGAAGATCCTGTCGCGCGCTTCGGCGGTGATCGCCGAGGGCGAGGTCAACCAGCTGTCGGCGCAGCGCCGGATCGAGACGAGCGAGGACCAGTATCTCGCGATCATCAACGCCAAGACCGCCGAACTGTTCGCGGCGGCGTGCAAGATCGCCGCGGTGGTCGCCGAGCGCGACGACGCGACCGAGGCGGCGCTCGACGCCTATGGCCGCAACCTCGGCATCGCATTCCAGCTCGTCGACGACGCGATCGACTATGTTTCGGATGCCGAGACGATGGGCAAGGGCGTCGGCGACGATTTCCGCGACGGCAAGGTCACCTTGCCGGTCATCCTCGCCTATGCGCGCGGTACGCCCGAGGAGCGCGAGTTCTGGAAACTCGCGATCGTCGGCCACCGCACGTCGGACGAGGATCTCGCCCATGCGACCAGCCTGCTGCACAAGCATGACGCGATCGCCGACACGCTGGCGCGCGCGCGCCATTACGGCCAGCGCGCGGTCGACGCGATCGGCGGCTTCCGCGCCAGCCAGGCGAAGTCGGCGCTGACCGAAGCGGTCGCCTTCGCGGTCGCGCGCGCTTATTGAGGCGCGGCGATGGCGATGACGGGCCCAGCGGCGGAAAGCCCCGACGCCTATATCGCCGCGCTTTCTGGGTGGCAGTTCGGACGCTGCACGATGCTCCGCGCTGCGGTGATGCGCGCCGCCGCGTTCGACGAGACGATCAAATGGACCAACCTTGTCTTCATGGCGAACGGGCCGTGCATCCTGATCCGCGCCGAGGCGCATCGCGTGCTGCTCGGCTTCTGGCGCGGCAAAAGGCTGCGCGGCATCGAGCCGCGGATCAGGGCGAGCGGCAAATATGAGCTCGGCAACCTGGTGATGACCGAGGCGACCGAGGTCGATCCCGCGGTCGTCGAACGGCTCGCGGCGGAGGCGTACCGGCTTAATTTCGACATCGGCAATCCGTCGACACGAACATGACCCTGCACCTGCCGATCGACGCCGTGCTGCCCGATATCATGGCGGCGCTGACGCTGAAGCCCAATGCGGTCGTCGTCGCGCCGCCGGGCGCGGGCAAGACGACGCGCGTCGCTCCGGCGATCCTCGACCAGCCGTGGTGCAAGGGCGCGGTGTGGCTGCTGTCGCCGCGCCGTCTGGCCGCGCGCGCCGCCGCCGAGCGGATCTCGGAGGAAATGGGCACGCCGGTCGGCGGCCTGGTCGGCTATGCGACGCGGCTCGACAGCAAGCAGTCGAACGCGACCCGGTTGCTGGTGATGACCCCCGGCCTGTTCCGCAACCGCATCCTCGACGATCCCGAACTGGCGGGCGTGTCGGCGGTGCTGTTCGACGAAGTCCACGAACGCAGCCTCGACGGCGATTTCGCGCTCGCGCTGGCGATCGACGCGCAACAGGGGCTGCGCGACGACCTGCGCCTCGTCGCCATGTCGGCGACGCTCGACGGCGCGCGCTTCGGCGCGCTGCTCGGCAACGCGCCGGTGGTGAAGAGCGAGGGCAAGAGCTGGCCGCTCGACATCCGCCACATCGGCCGCCGCGCCGAGGACCGGCTGGAGGCGAGCATCGTCGGAGCGGTGCGGCAGGCGATGGGCGACGAAGCGGAGGGAGACATGCTCGCCTTTCTGCCCGGCGTCGCCGAGATCGAGCGCGCCGCGAGCGCGGTCGAGGACGCACGGTTGCCGCTCGTCGTCCACCGGCTGCACGGGCAGATCGACCCTGCGGTCCAGCGCAAGGCGCTCGTCCGCGATCCCGGCGGCGGGCGCAAGCTGATCCTCGCGACGAGCATCGCCGAAACCAGCCTCACGATCGACGGGGTGCGTATCGTGATCGATGCCGGCCTGTCGCGCCGGCCGCGCTTCGACAAGGCGGCGGGGATCGCACGGCTGGTCACCGAACGCGCGAGCCAGGCGTCGGCGACGCAGCGCGCCGGGCGCGCGGCGCGGCAGGGGCCCGGGGCCGCCTATCGCCTGTGGGAGGCACCCGCGACCGCGGGCATGCCGCCGTTCGATCCGCCCGAGATTCACGAGAATGACCTGATGCCGGTCGTGCTCGACTGCGCCAGCTGGGGCATCGTCGATCCGCGTCAGTTGGGTTGGCTCGACCCGCCGTCCCCGGCCGCGGTTGCCGAGGCGAGGACGCGGTTGCAGGCGATCGGCGCGCTGACCGCCGACGGTCGCATCACGGCACACGGCAAGGCGCTGGCGTCGATCCCGCTGCCCGTGCCGCTCGCGCATATGCTGATCGAAGCGGCGGCGGCGGGCGAAGCCGAACTGGCTGCACGGCTCGCGGTGCTGCTCACCGAACCGGGGCTCGGCGGACGCGGGCTCGATGTCGAGGCGCGGCTCCAGCGTTGGCGCGGCAGTCGCAACGATCGCGCCGAAGGGGCCTGGCGGCTCGCCCGCCGCCTGGCGGCCCTGGCCGGGAAGCGCGCCGAAGGCGTGGAGCCGCTGACCGCACGATCGATCGGCGGCTGGATCGCGACCGCCTGGCCCGACCGCGTTGCGCGCCAGCGCGCGGGGCAGCGCGGCGACTATCTGAGCGTCGGCGGGCGCGCCTATCGCATCGACCCCGCCGATCCACTCGCAGGCAGCGAGTGGCTCGCCATCGCCGATGCGCAGGGGCATGCGGCGGGGGGGCGCATCCTTGCCGCCGCGCCGATCGCGCAGGCCGAGGTGGAGGCGATTTTTGCCGACCGCATCGTTGCCCATTCGGCGAGCCGCTACGATGCCGCCGCCGACCGTGTCGATCATCGCCGCGAACGGCGGCTCGGCGCGATCGCGCTCGCCAGCGGCAAGGCGGGGCCGGGCGAGGGCGCCGACGACGATGTCGCGCTGCGGCTCGCGGCGGTGCGCGAGAAGGGACTGGGGCTGATCGGCTGGGGGGCGGCATCGCAGGCGCTGCGGCTGCGCGCGTCCTTTGCCGGCATCGATACGCTGTCGACCGCGGCGTTGTCCGACAGCCTCGACATCTGGCTGGCGCCGCTGCTCGGCAAGTGCCGCGGCCTGCGCGACATCGGCGACGGCCGGCTCGCCGACGCGCTGGCGGGGCTGCTCGACTGGCCCGCGCGGCAATTGCTCGAAAAGCGGGCGCCGTCGGAGTATCTGACCCCCGCGGGCAGCCGCCATGCGATCGATTACGGCGCCGAAGGCGGGCCGCAGGTCGCGGTGCGGGTGCAGGAGCTTTTCGGTCTTGCACGGCACCCGGTGGTGGGCGAACCGCCGGTGCCGCTCATCCTGTCGCTGACATCCCCCGCGCACCGGCCGATCCAGACGACGCGCGACATCGCGAGTTTCTGGAGCGGAAGCTGGCACGACGTGGCGCGCGAGATGCGCGGACGCTATCCGAAGCATCCGTGGCCCGACGACCCCGCGAACGCCCGGCCGACCTTTTTGACCAAGGCGGCGCAGGCGCGGCGCGACGGGTCATGATATGCCTCTTCCCGCCCGTGCCGACAGCGGCTAAGGGGCGACGACGCACCAATCGAGGACGATCCGCATGAAGGCCCGCATTTTCCAGAAGCCCAAGAACGCCATGCAGTCCGGCCGCGCCGGAACGCAGCGCTGGATGCTGGAATATGCGCCCGCCGAGGCGCGCAAGGCCGACCCGCTGATGGGCTGGGCCGGCAGCGGCGACACGCAGCGCCAGCTGCGCCTCGGCTTTGCGAGCCGCGAGGAAGCGGTGGCCTATGCGGAGCGCAACGGGATCGACGCCGAGGTCATCGCGACGCCGGCGCGGACGCTGAAAATCCAGGCCTACGCCGACAATTTCCGCTGAGGCGGATCAAACAACAAAAGCCGTTCGTGCTGAGCGTGTCGAAGCACTGTCCTTCTTCCGGCGTCGCTTGAAAGAAGGAACGGCCCCTTCGACTGCCTGCCAAGGCAGGCGCTCAGGACAGGCTTCGACAAGTTCGGGGCGAACGGATTGTTGGTTGCGAAGCGGAGGCTACTCGGCGTCGGGCTGCAGCAGCTTGTGCAGGTGGACGACGACATATTTCATTTCGGCGTCGTCGACGGTGCGCTGCGCGGCGCTGCGCCACGCCTTTTCGGCGGTCTTGTAATCGGGGAACAGGCCGACGACGTCGAGATTGTTGAGATCGACAAAGTCGAGGCCCTGCGGATCGCTGACGCGTCCGCCGAACACGAGGTGCAATTTGCTCATCGAGGCTTTCCTTGCAGGTTAGCGCGGGGGAGGGGAGAAGCCGCGCCCCCTACCAGTGCCGCGCCTTTCGGGCAAGTGTGCCTCACGCGTCCTTGTTGCCGCCCTTGGGAAGCAGCGAGCCGAGCAGCGCGCCGATCGCGACCGCGCCCGCGACGAGTGCCAGCGGCTGTTTTTCGGCGACGTCCTTGAGCTTGCTGTTCGCGCGCTTCGCCTGTGCCTTGCCCTTTTCAAGGGCTTCGCCGGCCGCCTCGCGCGCGGCGCCCGCCTGCTCGCGGCCCTTGGCGGCGAGTTCGCTGGTCGCGACGCGGGTGCGATCGGCGAGTTCGCCCGTTGCCGCGCGGGCGCGGCCGTAGCCGTCCTGGATGCGTGCCTTGGCCGCCTCGGCGGTCAGCTTGGCATTTTCGGCGGTTTTCTGCGCAACTTCACTCACTTTTGCGGTGGTTTCGCGGGCGGTTTCACTGAGCGGCTTCATCGGGTTTCTCCGTCTCGTTCGATTCTTCGGTCTCTTCATCCGGCGCAGGGCCGGGGCGTATCCTGTCGAGTCCCGCCTCGGCGAGATCGCGCAATTTGCGGCCGAGGCGCGGGGCATGCTCCTTGATCGGCTCGCGAAGCAGCCAGGCGAGCCCCGCCGCCGCGGCGATCGCGATCGGCAGGCGGTTGTCCCTGAACTGCTTCTGCACCGCCGCCGCCGTGTCGTCGACCTTGGCGCCGAGCCGGTATTTGCCGCGATTGTAGAGCGCCCGGGGCTTGAACGCGTCGCCGGCGATGCCGAGCTTGCGCTGCAGTTCGGCGCGCTGGATCATCGAGCGACGCGCGGCGTTGATCAGGCGGGTGCGGGTGCGGGGCATCAGTCGCCGATTCCTTCGTCAGCCAGGTTGCGGCGGAGCGCCGTGCGGATGTCGGCATAGCTGGCGCGTGCGCGCCACCCCGCAAAGGCGGCGACGAGCAGCAGCACCGCCACGACGATCAGCGTCGCGAGCAGCGGCCCGACGTGCGGCGCGAGCACGAGGATCGCGCCGAAGGCGAGAGCCAGCATCGCGACGCCCAGTGCACAGGCCGCGATCGTGCCCCAGCCCGCCGTCCAGGTTGCACCGTGCAGCGCGAGTTCGCCGCGCGCTTCGAGCAGCGCCAGTTCGGCCTTCGCCGTCGCCGACACATTGTCGACGACATTGGCGATGATCTTTTCGAGCGGCACCGGCGGCGGGTCCACGGGACGCCCGTCGGGGGCGTAGCCGTGGCTCACGCGGTCGTAGCCGGCCGGTTCGGACGGCGCGGGGGTTTCAGGCTTGGCGGACGGCATCTCGCTGGGTCGGATCAGTCGCTGCCCGAACCCTTGAGCAGGCGCGCGAGCACGAAGCCGAGCACCGCCGCAGCACCCACCGAAACCGCCGGGTTCTTCTTGACCATGTCCTTGGTCGCCGCGGCGAGTTCGTCGAGATCCTTCTTGTCGAGCGTCGAGGCGAGCCCGGCGACGGTCGACGCGGCCGAGCGCGCATAGTCGCCATATTGCTTGCCGAATTTCGTGTCGACGGTGCCCGCGCTGTCCTCGAGCATCTTGGCGAGGCTGCCGACGGCTTCGGCCGCCTTGTCCTTGCCCTTGGTCGCGGCGTCGCGCGCGCGCGTCGAGGCCTGGTTGGCGAGCGCCGACGCTTCTTCCTTCAGCGACGCCGCCTTCTTCGATGCTTCGCTCTTGATCGTCGCGCCGGTGGCGGCGAGCTGGTCGCGGATCGGATGGTCCTTTGCGGCCGCCTTCGCCGCAGCGGGCTTGCGCGCGGGCGCGGCCTTGGTGGCAGCGGCCTTCGCAGGGGCTTTGGGCGTGGCTTTCTTGGCAGCGGGAGTAGCGGCTTTGGCCATGGTTCGTCCTCTTCTCTTATTCCGGGCGCGCGGGCCCGTCCCTGTCTCCAGGATTATATAGCAACAGCCGGTGAATGGTTCCATAGCCCCGCAAAATTCCTCCCCCGGCGGTTGCACTAAGGGCAGGGCGTCGATAACAGGCGGGCGCCTTTCCCATCCGGCGCGTCCGGCGCCGCCAGCAGGACAAATTCCATGACCGCCATCCTCGACATTCACGGCCGCGAAATCCTCGACAGCCGGGGCAACCCGACGGTCGAAGTCGATGTGCTGCTGGAGGATGGCAGCTTCGGTCGCGCCGCGGTGCCCTCGGGCGCCTCGACCGGCGCGCACGAAGCCGTCGAACTGCGCGACGGCGACAAGGGGCGTTACCTCGGCAAGGGCGTGACCCAGGCGGTCGCGGCGGTGAACGGCGAAATCGCCGACGCGCTGATCGGCCTCGATGCCGAGGATCAGCGCGAACTCGACATGGCGATGATCGCGCTCGATGGCACCGCGAACAAGGGCCGCCTCGGCGCCAATGCGATCCTCGGCGTCAGCCTCGCCGCCGCCAAGGCCGCGGCCGACGCGCGCGGCCTGGCGCTCTATCGCTATGTCGGCGGCGTCTCGGCGCGCACGCTCCCCGTTCCGATGATGAACATCATCAACGGCGGCGAACATGCCGACAATCCGATCGACGTGCAGGAATTCATGATCATGCCCGTCGGCGCCGGCAGCATCGCCGAAGCCGTGCGCTGGGGCAGCGAAATCTTCCACACCCTGAAAAAGGGCCTGTCGGCCAAGGGCCTCGCGACCGCGGTCGGCGATGAGGGCGGCTTCGCCCCGAACCTCGCCTCGACGCGCGACGCGCTCGACTTCATCGCCGCGTCGATCGACCAGGCGGGCTTCAAGCTCGGCACCGACGTCGTGCTCGCGCTCGACTGCGCCGCGACCGAATTCTTCCGGAACGGCAAGTATGAGATCAGCGGCGAGGGGCTGTCGCTCAGCCCCGAGCAGATGGCCGAATATCTCGCCGCGCTCGTCGCCGACTATCCGATCAAGTCGATCGAGGACGGCATGAGCGAAGACGACTTCGTGGGCTGGAAGGCGCTGACCGACCTGATCGGCGACAAGTGCCAGCTCGTCGGCGACGACCTGTTCGTGACCAACCCGGCGCGGCTGTCGCAGGGGATCACCGACGGCCTCGCCAACTCGCTGCTCGTCAAGGTCAACCAGATCGGCACGCTGTCGGAAACGCTCGATGCGGTCGATATGGCGCACCGCGCGCGCTACACCGCCGTCATGTCGCACCGCTCGGGCGAGACCGAGGATTCGACGATCGCCGACCTCGCGGTCGCGACCAACTGCGGCCAGATCAAGACCGGCAGCCTCGCGCGCTCGGACCGGCTTGCGAAATACAACCAGCTGATCCGCATCGAGGAAGAACTGGGCGATATGGCGCGCTATCCGGGTGCGGCGATTTTCGGGTAAATCCGTCCTTCGCGACCATCGTCATCCCGGACTTGATCCGGGATCCATTTGCGCGGCGCTGCGAGCGTGGACCCCGGATCAGGCCGGCTGCTATCCCGCTCGTATCCGTATGGCGTCATTGCGAGCGAAGCGAAGCAGTCTCCAGCTATCGCTCCGCTTTGCCGATGGCTGGAGATTGCTTCGTCGCTCTGCTCCTCGCAATGACGATAAACGGGCTACGGAAACTGAGGGATAGCCGCCGATCAAGTCCGGGGTGGCGACGCGACGAGGGCCTTCGTCCTCACTCCCCCTTCAGATATTTGTCGAACCAGCCGATCGTGCGGCGCAGCGAGTCGAGCTGGTTTTCGCGTTTCTGGAAGCCATGGCCCTCGCCGGGGTAGTAGATCGTCTCGACCACATTGCCCTTGGCTTTCAGCAGGTCGTGGACCTCCTGTGCCTGGCCTCTGGGCACGCGGATGTCGTTCTCGCCCTGGATCGTGAGCAGCGGCGCCTTCGCGGCCTTCATATAGGTGAGCGGCGAGGCGGCGTCGTAGACGCCGGGACTGTCCTCGGGCGTGCCGAGCAGGGTGCGCTGATAGGCCTTGAGCAGTTCGTCCTGGTCGCGGTACATCGTCCGCCAGTTGATGATGCCGTACCATTGTACCGCCGCGGCGAACTCGTCGGGGGTGCGGCCGATCGCCATCAGCGTCATGAATCCGCCGTACGAGCCGCCGAAGATGCCGACCTTTTTCGCGTCGACATAGCCCGACTGGACGAGGAAGCTCTTGGCCGCGACGGTGTCCTTGAGGTCGCCGCCGCCGAGGTCCTTGAAATTCGCTTCCTGGAACGGCTTGCCATAGCCGGTCGAGCCGCGGAAATTGGGCTGGATCACGACATAGCCGCGCGTCGCAAAGGCGGTGGCGAAGCGCGAGAAGCCGTCCTGCGACTGGCCGGTCGGACCGCCGTGCGGGAGGACGATCGCGGGGTTGCTGCCGTCGCGCCTGAGGTTGAAAGGCATGGTGACGACCGCGCTGATCAGCGTGCCGTCGAAGCTCTTGTAGGTCACGATCTGCGATTTGGGGAGCGTCGCCGGGGTCAGGCTGGCCATCGCGAGCGGCACCGCCGGCACCGCCTTGTTCGCTGCAAGGTCATAGGCATAGAGCATCGTCGGCGAATCGGCGCCGCTGCGGGTGACGAACATCGTGCGGCCGTCGGGTGAGATCGCCGCCGCACCCGGGATGGCGGCGCGGCCGGGATCGAGCGCGAGGTCGGTCTTCGCCATGGTGGCGAGGTCGACGCGCGCCAGCGTCGAGCGCCCGTCGTTGTTGGTGCGCACGAACATCGCCTTGCCGTCGGGGGTGACGATGTCGCTCGATTCCTCCCACGGGGTCGGCGCCAGCCAGCGCCATTTCTTCGTCCCGACGGTATAGGCGCCGGCGTGGAGCTGGCCGGTGCCCTCGTCGGTCGTCACCGCCAGCGTCGCGCCGTCGGCGGTCGCCCCCGTCGCGGCGTAGATGGTCTTCGCCTTGCCGAGCAGCATCGTCGCGGCGCCGCTGGCGACATCGATCTTCCACACTTCGCTGACCGAGCTGTCGACGAGGCTGCGGTTGGCGATGATCGCCTTGCCGCCGTCGATCCACGCCGCGGGCGCCCAATTATACGCCGGATCCTTCTCCGCGGTCAGGTTGCGGACCTTGCCGGCGGCATCCATCACCGCGAGGTTGGTCTGGCCCTCGCTCCTGAGCTTGGTCGACAGCGCGACGAGACCGCCGGCGGGGCCGACGAGCAGGCCGCTTTCGCTGCGCTCGGGGGTGTTGGTCAGATTCTCGGGCGCGCCGCCCGTGGTGGGCACGCGATACACGTCATAATATTCGTTCCCGCCCGCATCCTGCGTGAAATAGAGCCATTTGCCGTCGCGTGCGGTCGCAAGCCCCGCCTGCGCCTCGTCGGACTGCGTCAGCTGGACCGGCCAGCTGCCGCCGGCATCCATGCGCCAGATGTTGACGCGGCCGGTCAGGTCGGTGGCGATGAAGACCGTCTTGCCGTCGGCGCTCCACACCGCGTCATAGAGCGAGCGCGTCACGCCGATATCGTCGAGCGGCACCGGGCGCGCCGCCGCATTGGCGGGCGAGGCGAGCGATTGCGGGTCGGTGACGGGCCGGTCGGGGGTCGCGACCTGCGCCGCGAGCGGCGAGGCAGTGGCGAGCAGGACAAGGGTGAGGATCGAACGCATCGGAATCTCCCTGTTGTGATCGCGCGATAGTGGCAGAGCCGGCGCTTCGCGGCCACAGGATAGTGTGGACAAGCGGTCGCTGGGCGCTTGACCCGGCGAATCACTTGTGATTCAAGCGAATCCGATGACGCAGCGCCACAAGATACGGAAATCGGTCAATCGGGCCATCGGACCGACCGTCGCCGTGCTCGCGGTGCTGGCGATGATCGGCTATGCGATCTTCGGGCCGACCGGCCTCTATGCCTGGGGCGACTACAGCCAGTCGGTCGAAAAGCAGCGCGTGATCCTCGCCGATCTCACCAAGAAGCAGAACGAGCTCAAGAACCGCGTCAACCTGCTCGACCGGCGGCGCGTCGACCCCGATCTTGCCGACGAATATGTGCGCGAAAAGCTGGGCGTGATGCACCCCGACGAGGTGGCGATCCCGATGGAGCCCGACGCGGCCGAATAGCCGCGGCCACTCCCTTTCGGGGGTGCGGGCGCCGATATGCTGCATACGTAATGTTGCGCCTTCGCGGCGCCGAAGCGGACGTTGCCAAACATGGCGCGCGGCTCCTATAGGGAGCCTTGCCGTAACGGCTAATCGCAAAGGAAATCGCCTTGGCCAAAGCACCCGCGCGCAAGACTGCCGCGCCAAAAAAAATCGCTTCCACCCCAGCTCCCGCGACCAATCGCGACCAGCCGCGCGATCCCGCGCCCTATGACGCATCGCCGGAGGAACTCGAAACCTTCTACCGCGAGATGCTGCTCATCCGCCGCTTCGAGGAAAAGGCCGGCCAGCTCTACGGGCTCGGCCTGATCGGCGGCTTCTGCCACCTCTACATCGGTCAGGAAGCGGTCGCCGTGGGCCTCCAGTCGGCGCTCGACGGCGACAAGGACAGCGTCATCACCGGTTACCGCGACCATGGTCACATGCTCGCCTATGGCATCGATCCCAAGGTGATCATGGCCGAGCTGACCGGCCGCGCCGCCGGCATCTCGAAGGGCAAGGGCGGCTCGATGCACATGTTCAGCGTCGAGCATAAATTCTATGGCGGCCACGGCATCGTCGGGGCGCAGGTGTCGCTCGGCACCGGGCTTGCCTTCGCGCACAAATATCGCGGCGACGGCGGCGTCGCCATGGCCTATTTCGGCGACGGCGCCTCGAACCAGGGGCAGGTCTACGAAAGCTTCAACATGGCCGAGCTGTGGAAGCTTCCGATCATCTTCGTGATCGAGAACAACCAGTATGCGATGGGCACCTCGGTCAACCGCTCCTCGGCCGAGGACCAGCTCTATCGCCGCGGCGAAAGCTTCCGTATCCCCGGGATGCAGGTCGACGGCATGGACGTGCTCGCGGTGCGCGGCGCGGCCGAGGCTGCGCTCGAATGGGTGCGCGCGGGCAAGGGCCCGGTGCTGATGGAGCTCAAGACCTATCGCTACCGCGGCCACTCGATGTCCGACCCCGCCAAATATCGCAGCCGCGAGGAAGTGCAGGCGGTGCGCGACAAGAGCGACGCGATCGAGCATCTGAAAAAGCTGATGATCGACGCGGGCATCACCGAGGACAAGATCAAGGATATCGACAAGGAAATCCGTCAGATCGTCGCGGAATCGGCCGACTTTGCGGAAAGCGCGCCCGAGCCCGAACTGCAGGAACTTTATACCGACGTGCTGGTGGAGCAATATTGAGATGGCCATCGAATTGAAGATGCCGGCGCTGTCGCCGACGATGGAAGAGGGCACGCTCGCCAAGTGGCTCGTCAAGGAAGGCGACGCGGTGAAGTCGGGCGACATTCTCGCCGAGATCGAGACCGACAAGGCGACGATGGAGTTCGAAGCGATCGACGAGGGCGTCATCGGCCAGATCCTCGTCGCCGAGGGCACCGACAATGTGAAGGTCGGCACCGTGATCGCGACGATCACGGGCGAAGGTGAGGACGCGGCGGTGCCTGCGGCTGCTCCGGCGCCCGCGCCGGCCGAAAAAGACGTCGCCCCAGCGGAAGCTGGGGCCGCTAGCGGTAGCGCCCCCACGCCTGAGGTCCCAGCTTCCGCTGGGACGACGGTTAAGGCATCGGCATCCGCCGTGACCGAACGCGCCTCCGATCCCGCGATTCCCGAAGGCACCGCGATGGTCAAGCTGACCGTCCGCGAAGCGCTGCGCGACGCGATGGCGGAGGAAATGCGCGCCGACGACCGTGTCTTCGTGATGGGCGAGGAGGTCGCCGAATATCAGGGCGCGTACAAGGTTACGCAGGGACTGCTCCAGGAATTCGGCGCGCAGCGCGTCGTCGATACGCCGATCACCGAATATGGCTTCGCGGGCCTTGGTTCGGGCGCGGCGATGGGCGGGCTCAAGCCGATCATCGAGTTCATGACCTTCAACTTTGCGATGCAGGCGATCGACCACATCATCAACTCGGCGGCCAAGACCAATTACATGTCGGGCGGCCAGATGCGCTGTCCGATCGTGTTCCGCGGTCCCAACGGCGCCGCGTCGCGCGTCGCGGCGCAGCATAGCCAGAACTTCGCGCCCTGGTATGCGAGCGTCCCCGGGCTGATCGTCATCGCGCCCTATGACGCTGCCGACGCCAAGGGGCTGATGAAGGCGGCGATCCGCAGCGAGGACCCCGTCGTCTTCCTCGAGAACGAACTGCTCTACGGCCGCAGCTTCGAGGTTCCCGACGTCGCCGATTTCGTCCTGCCGATCGGCAAGGCGCGCGTGATGCGCGAAGGCCGCGACGTGACGATCGTCAGCTATTCGATCGGGGTCGGGCTCGCGCTCGACGCCGCGGAGAGTCTGGCGGGCGAGGGCATCGATGCCGAGGTGATCGACCTGCGCACGCTGCGCCCGCTCGACACCGCGACGGTACTCGCCAGCCTCAAGAAGACCAACCGCCTCGTGGTCGTCGAGGAAGGCTGGCCGGTGTGCTCGATCGCCAGCGAAATCGCGATGGTCGCGATGGAACAGGGCTTCGACGACCTCGACGCACCCGTCATGCGCGTGTGCAACGAGGACGTGCCGCTGCCCTACGCCGCCAACCTCGAAAAGGCGGCGCTGGTCGACACCCCGCGCGTGATCAAGGCGGTGAAGGCGGTCTGCAACCGCTGATCGTCCCGAACTTCGTCATTGCTTCTCCCGGCGAAAGCCGGGGGAAGCAATCCAGGGGCAGCCCTGCACCGCTCGGGATTGCTTCGTCGCTTCGCTCCTCGCAATGACGAAGCCAAAATGATAGCGCGCCGTATATGACCGGTGACGTGGAATCCGAACTTCCCCTCTACCCCGACATCCGCGATCCGCGGGTGATGGTCGCGGTGCCGCACGCGCGGCGCGCGGCGGTGGGGGCGCTCTGGGCGCTTGCCGGACGGCTGACCAGATTGCTCGACGAAGCGCGCGAGCCGCTGATCGGGCAGATCAAGCTCGCCTGGTGGCGCGACATGATGGCGCTGCTCGCGACCGATCCCGCCGCGCTGCCCAAGGGCGAACCTTTGCTCGCCGAACTGCAGGCGAGCTGGGCGGGGCGGGGCGGCCTCGACGCGCTGGTCGACGCCGCCGAGGCGGTACTGCTCGCCGAGACCGCCGATGCGCGGCGTGAGGCCGCGGGCGATTTCGGCGAGCGGCTGTTCGCGCTGTCGGCGGCGGGCGCTGCGGGGGCGGGCGGACGGCGCTGGGGGCTGCTGTGGGGCGCGGTCCGGCAGACCGAGGCGGAAGCCGCCGAAACGCTCTTCGCCGCGGCGCGGGAGCTGCCCTTTTCGCGGGCGGCCTTTGCCGGCGCGCGCGCGCTGCTGCTCCTCGATCGCTGGGCTGCGATGATCGCCGCGGCGCGCGGCGAACGGCGCTGGCGGAGCGAGGGGCTGATGCTGTTTCGCGTCGGATTGCTCGGCCGCTGACGATTATCGCGCGCCGGGGGTGGAAATGGCGTCGCCGAACATCTATCTTGCGCGGTACAGAATAGGGTCGCAGGGGACGATTGATGTTCAACGGGCTGGTCGCCTATCTCGATTCGATCAAGGCGCGCGATCCCGCGCCGCGCTCGCGTTGGGAAATTCTGCTCTATCCCGGGTTGCTCGCGGTGGGCCTGCACCGCGTCGCGCACTGGCTGTTCGAGGCCGACCTGTTCTTCCTCGCACGCTTCGTCAATCACCTGTCGCGCTGGCTCACCGGGATCGACATCCACCCCGGTGCGACGATCGGCCGGCATCTGTTCATCGACCATGGTTTCGGCGTCGTCATCGGTGAAACCGCCGAGATCGGCGACAATGTCTCAATCTATCAGGGGGTGACGCTGGGCGGCACCGATCCCGCCAACGGCATCGGCGGCAAGCGCCACCCGACCCTGTGCGACGATGTCATCGTCGGTTCGGGCGCGCAGATCCTGGGCCCCGTCACCGTCAACCCGCGCGCGCGCGTCGGCGCCAATGCGGTGGTGACCAAGGACGTTCCCGAGGGCGCGGTGATGGTCGGTATTCCGGCGCGCTCGACGCTGGTCGATGCCGCCGAATATGCCCGCGAATTCGTGCCCTACGGCACGTGCCACGAAACCTTCGACCCCGCGACGCAAAAGGTCGAGATTCTCCAGTGCCAGCTCGAGCAGATGCAGAAGCAGCTCGCCGCGCTGATGGCCGAGCGCGATGCCGCCGCGGCCGACCCGGCGTCGCGCAAGGGACGCAGCCGCGCCTGATGGGGATCGTCACCCCCTGGCCGCATCCGCATCCGCAATCGCAGACGGCGTTCGACCGCCGCGAACTGACGCGCATTCTCGACCTTTACGGGCGTATGGTGGCGGCGGGGAAGTGGCGCGACTATGCGATGGATTTCCAGCGTGACGTCGCGACCTTTTCGGCCTTTCGCCGCGCCGCCGAGCGTCCCGAATACCGCATCGAAAAACGCCCCGCGCTCAGGAGCCGGCAGGGCATGTGGGCCCTTGTCTCCGAAGCCGGGGCGGTCCTGAAACGCGGGGACGAGCTCGCCAACGTGCTCGCCCCCGTCGAACGCAAGCTTATGAAGCTGGTATCGGACTGACGGGCCGTCCCGTCGCGGGCAGCTGGTCGGCGAGGCCGGCGGGCAGGAACCCGACCACCACGCTCCGCGCATTCTGCCAGAAGGCCGAGAGCAGCAGCAGCGCCGAACCGATCACGAAGGCCGTCAGCGCGACGTTGAGTTCGACCGCGCCGAAGGTGTTGAACAGCTGGGTCAGCGCGAACAGCACATAGGCGAGGGCGGAGACGAGCAGCGCGCGGCGGTCGACCGCGAGCGCGATCAGCCCGAACAGGATGTAGATGCCGACGACGAGCACCGCGGCGCCGCTGCCGATATCGTCGCCCTGCGTCACGCCGAGCAGGTGGAAGATCGGATGCGCGATCATCGGTGCGGCGAGCAGGTGGAGCCAGAAGGCGACGTCGCTGCGCCGCGTCTGGCGCACCCGGTCGCTGCGGTCCCACCACATGGCGAGGGTGAAGACGCCGAGCCCGGCGACGAGCACCAGCGTCATGACGAGATCGGGCGAGGCCGACGCGCCGACGATCGACAGCGCGAGCGCCACCGCGGTCGCGGCGAGCGCCGCGGTTCCGGCGGCGACGGTGATCGGCACCATGAAGCGTTTCCAGTGCAGCCAGGTCGCTCCCGCGGTGACCAGCGCCATCGCGCCGCCGATGATCGCCATCGTCGATTCGGCCGGATGATTGCCGAAGATCGCCTCGCCATGTTTTACAAGGAAGCCGACCATCGATCCGAACACGCCGCCCGCGAAAGCGAGGACGAGAACGATGCTGGGGAGCGCCATGCGGCGCTGGCGGGTGAAATATTCGGCAAGGCCCCACGCGGCCGCGGCGACGCCGACGCCCGCGATCGCGGGATGGATCGATTCGCCGATCCACGCGACCGCGACGAGCAGGATCACCGCCGCGATGCTGACGAAGATGTCGTTGAAACCGGTGATGAGGCGGAATGATTCCTCGTCCGCCCCGGGGGCGGCGCGGACCGACGCGATATGAGCGCGGAAGGCGGCTGCGGCCTCCGGCGTCATGACCTTTGCGTCGACCGCGGCTTGCAGGTCGCTTTCGCTATACATTGGGGTCGTCCTTCTGTCCGATCCCCTTGCCCCGCAGCGTTTATGGCATGACTGTGTTGGTGATGCAATACGATAAATCAGGTGAAGATTTGCGCCGCGACCAGCCGGTCGCGCTGCGCCGCGGTGACGCGCGCGACGAGGCGCAGCGCGAGCGGGTAGAGGATCAGGTTGATGCCCGAATAGAGGATGCTGAGGACGATCACCTCGTGCTTTTCGGCGGGGGAGCGGGCATCGGCCGTCGCCAGCGTAAGGATCGTTCCGACCGCGATCGAGAAGGACCACAGCCCCCACCAGCCGATGAGCAGCGATTGCCCGCTGTCGACGCTTTCGCGGTCGCCGCCGTGGCTGAAGTTCCAGATCTGGCGCATCGCCTGAAACGGTTTGACGAAATTGGCGATCGGCACGAAATGCCAGCCCACCGCCCACGCGGGGGTGAAGCCGAATCCGGGTACGCGCGCCGCCTTGACGTTGGCGGCGGCGCGATAGGTCCACATGCAGAAGAAGACATAGGTGGTCAGCGCCAGCAGCGCATCGCTGGCCGATATGCCGAGGTAGAGCGCGTTGAGGTCGACGACCGGGGCATCGTCGTCGAGCGACACCAGCCCGCCGAGTTCGGCAATCTGGCCGATCAATGCCAGCGCCAGGACGACGAAGCCGACGCTGAGCAGGCGCTGCACGAAACGGCCGCGTTGCTGGAGGAGGGCGATTCCGTCGCCCAGGGTCATGTCGGTCATCGGCGCCCCCGCAATCGGCGGCCCCGCCCGGGGGCCGCCGATGCGAAGACGTCTATCAGGCTCAGCCGAGGGCCTGCAACGCCTTCATCACCGCCATCGACTGCTCGCTGCCCGATTGGGGCACGGTTTCGCCGGCGCGGTCGATGATCTTTTCCCATGCCGCGGCGACGCCCTCGGGGGTGCGCTCATCTTCGGGCAGCGCGACGCCGGGGGTCATGGTGACATAGGCGGCGTGGAACGCGCCTGCGCCGGCGCCGACGATCATGTTGGTCGGCGCATCTTCGCTGACGAGGTAGAGCGCGGCGGGAACGACATTCTCGGGCGTGAACTTCTCGAACAGTTCGGCGGGGAAGATGTCCTCGGTCATCCGCGTGCCCGCGACCGGCGCGATCGTGTTGCAGCGGATGTTGTATTTGGCGCCTTCGAGGTGGAGCGTCTTGGTGAGGCCCGCAAGGCCGAGCTTGGCCGCGCCGTAATTGGCCTGGCCGAAGTTGCCGTAGAGGCCGGTCGACGAGGCGGTCATCAGGATGCGGCCATAGGCCTGCTCGCGCATCAGGTCCCAGCACGCCTTGGTGACCTTGGCGCTGCCGCTGACGTGAACCTTCAGCACCAGGTCGAAATCGGCGGGCTCCATCTTGGCGAAGCTCTTGTCGCGCAGGATGCCGGCGTTGTTGATCAGGACGTGCACGCCGCCCCATTCTTCCTTCGCCCTGGCGACCATTTCGACCATCTGCTCATATTCGGTGACGCTGCCGCCGTTCGACATTGCGGTGCCGCCCGCCGCGCGGATCTCTTCGACGACCTGCAGCGCGGCGTCCGAATGGCCGGTGCCGTCGCGCGATCCGCCAAGATCGTTGACGACCACCTTGGCGCCGCGACGCGCGAGTTCGAGCGCATAGGCGCGGCCCAGCCCGCCGCCGGCGCCGGTAACGATGGCAACGCGTCCGTCAAAATTGATCGTCATGATGGTCTCCCGGAAAGGGCCGCCCGATAGGTTGCCCGAAAAAACTGGCACGTCCTTAACCGTTCGTCCGCCGCAGGCAAGGGCCGATCGGAAAAGCGCCGACTGCAACGAAAATGTCATGCAATTGACGTGCATCTGTCATCTATGCGTCATAACAGCGCCGCGAGCTTGTCACCCTTTCGCAACGGAGCAATTCCTCATGCGTCCTCTTTTTACCGCCGCGCTGCTCGCGACCTCGATGTTCACGCTGCCCACCGCGGCGCACGCGCAGGCGATGACCGCCGAGGAGGCGGCCGCGCTGCGCGCCGAACTCGCGGCGCTGAAGGCCCAGGTCCAGACGCTCGAGGCACGGCTCGACGCGGCGGCGGTTGCCCCGGCGTCCGCCGCGACGCCCGCACCCGTTCCGGCTCCGGCGACGCCGCCCGCCACCGCGAAGCCCGCGACCGAAATCGCGTGGAAGGGCGCACCCGAAATCCGCACCGCCGACGGCTGGAGCTTCAAGCCGCGCGGGCGCGTGCAGGTCGACGTCGCGGGGATCGACGCCCCGGCGGGCGTGCTCGGCAATCGTGGCGGCACCGCGACCGAATTCCGCCGCGTCTATCTTGGCGTCGACGGCAAGATTCCCGGCGGCTTTTCCTATCGCGTCGAGGCCGATGTCGCGAACAGCGAGGTCGAACTGACCGATGTCTACCTCACCTATGGCCCGGGTCCGGTCTCGGTCACCGTGGGGCAGGTCAAACCCTTCTGGGGGCTCGACGAGCTGACGAGCGACCTGTTCACCAGCCATCTCGAACGCGCCGCCTTTGCCTCGGCCTTCGGCTTCGAGCGCCGCGTCGGCCTGTCGGCGCAGTACAAGGGCAAGGCGATCCTGCTCCAGGGCGGCGTGTTCGGCGACAATGCGCGCGACCTGACCGACAGCAACCATGCGATCGGGGTCGATGCGCGCGCGGTGTGGATGCCCAAATTCGGCGAGACCCAGCTGCACCTCGGCGGCTCGATCCATTACCGCGACCCGAACAACCCTGCGGCGATCGGGCGCTATCGCGCGCGGCCGTTCGTCCACACGACCGACGTCCGCCTGGTCGATACGGGCGAACTCGACGTCGACAGCGAGCGCGGGCTGGGGGTCGAAGGCGCGCTGATTACCGGTCCGTTCCACGCCGCGGCCGAGGGCTATTGGCAAAAGGTGAAGCGCACCGGCGCCGCCGACCCGACCTTCTTCGGCGGCTATGCCGAGGTCGGCATGGTACTGACCGGCGGCGACCGGCGCGGATACAAGGACGGCGCCTTCGACCGGCTCAAGCCGTCGAACCCGATCACCGCGGGCGGCATCGGCGCGATCGAGGTCAATGCACGCTACGACTATCTCGACCTCAACGATGCCGGGCTGGTCGGCGGCCGGCAACGGACGGGGCTCATGTCGCTGGTGTGGGCGCCGGTCGAATATGTCCGCCTGACTGTGAGCTACGGCCGCGTGCGGGTCGAGGATGCGCGCATCGCCGCGGCGGGCGGCGACCGCGACTATTCGGCGGATACCTTCGGCCTGCGGACGCAGATCGATTTCTGACGCGCGGCGGCGGTTCGGCGCGGCGACGGCCGATTGACGCGGAGCCGTCTTGGTATAGCTAGGGGCGATGTTCGTATTTGCGCTGCTCCTCGCGACGACGTCCGAACCGGTTGTCCTGCATTGCCGGGCCGAAGGCGCCGGCCTGCTCGCCACCACGGAATTCACGCTGCTCGAAGGCGAGGGCCGGGTCAGCTATTCGGCCGCTGCGGGGATGACCAGCGTCGCCGCCACCTTCAGCGCCGACGCGGTGGCCTTCCCCGATGACTGGCCGAAGCCCTTTGCGGGTGGCTATGTCATAGACCGGCGCGCGCTCACCTATCGGCACCTGGTGACGCACGACGGGAAAACGGTCCTGAACGAGCAGGGCCGCTGCCGCATTTTCAGCCTTCCTCGCGAGGCGCCGGAGGGCGCGCGAGGCGAAAGGCCGCCGCCCCGGAACTGAAGTTTCCGGGACCGCGCGGGCACGTGGTGAAGGCGAGTGCCCGCGCGCGTTGTCCATCGGCCGGAAAGCTCAGCGAAAGGTCGCCATGCCCGCGCCGTCGATGTTGAGCTTCTGCCCCGAGCAATAGGGGTTGGCGTCGCTGACGAACCAGACCACCGCCGCCGCGACGTCGGCGGGGACGGCGACGCGGCCGAAGGGCATTTTGGCGGCGAGATGCTGGATGTCGTCCTGTCCGGTGATCGCGCGCGACAGGCGTTCGCCCATGTCGCTGACGGTGAGCGCGGGGGCGACGATGTTGACGCGGACGCCGTTCGCCAGCTCTTCCTTGGCCAGCGTGATCGCGAGCGCTTCGCCCGCCGCCTTTGCCATCGTGTAGGGCGCGCCGTTGGGCGAATTGCTGAGCGTCGCGATGCTCGAGATGACGATGATGTCGCTGCGGGCGTGGGTGCGCAGTTGCGGCAGCGCGAGGCGCGACAGCCGGTGCGGGCCCGCGGCGTGGACCGCGAACAATTTGTCGACCTCTTCGGGGCTGGTGTCGGCGACCGACAGTCCGCGGCTCGCGATGCCGGCATTGTTGACGAGGATCGACAGCGGGCCGAAATCGGCCTCGACCGCGGCGACCATCGCGGCGCAGGCCGCCTCGTCGGCGACCGACGCCTGATAGGCCTTGGCCTTGCGGCCCAGCGCCCGGATCGCGGCGACGGTTTCGGCGGCGGCCTCCTCGCCGCGCGTGTAGTTGACCGCAACGTCGGCGCCGGCTTCGGCGAGGCCGATGGCGATGCCGCGGCCGATGCCGCGCGAGGCGCCGGTGACGAGCGCGGTGCGCCCCGCAAGGTTCATCTCGGTCATCTCTCTCTCTCCCTATTGCATCAGTTCGTCATAGATGGCGTCGTCGCTGCGGCTCGCCGCGTTGCGCCATTTGGGCGCCGCCTTGCGGTTGAGGACCTTGCCGTCGGCGTCGAGCACCGCGACTGTCGGGGTGCCCTTGATCCTGAAGCCGAAGCGCTTCGGCACCGCGGCGTTGCGCACGATGCCGCGGTGCGGCATGCCGATGTCGGCAAAGACGATGTGATAGCGCGCGCGCACCGGCGCGAAGCGTTCGCTCGCGACCAGATTGGCGAGCCAGGCGCTGTCGTGGCAGCCGTTCATGCCCATCACCAGCAGCACGCGCTTGCCCGAAGCCTGCGCCGCGGCGAGCGCGGCATCGATCGCGGGCATCGGGTCGCTGCCCTCGGCGAAAGCGTCGGTCCGATAGGGATCCTCGACGCCCGCGATGGTGCGCGGCGCCTTGTCGGCGGCCGCGTGGACGGCGGTGAGCGGCAGGAGCAGAGCGCCGAGGACGGCGAGGGTTCGGCGGGTCATCGGGGCACGATAGGTTTTGCATGACGTTTCCGTCAACGTAAGATAGCCTTCGTCGCATGAGCTGGAAAAAAGAAGTCGAAGAGCTGGGCGCGCGGCGCGCGATGGCCGAAAAGATGGGCGGCGAGGAAAAGGTCGCGCGCCAGCACGGCCGCGGCAAGATGGACGCGCGGGCGCGGCTCGCGGCGATCGTCGACCCCGGCAGCTTTCGCGAGATCGGCAAGATCGCGGGGCGCGGCAGCTATGGCCCCGACGGCGAACTCGAGGATCTGGCGGCGTCGAACTTCATCTTCGGCCGCGCCAATGTGGATGGGCGGCCGGTGGTCGCGAGCGCCGATGATTTCACCGTGCGCGGCGGCGCCGCCGATGCGGCGCTGCACCGCAAGTTCATCCAGTGCGAGGCGATGGCGCACGAATATCGCCTGCCGCTGATCCGCATGATCGACGGCACCGGCGGCGGCGGGTCGGTCAAGACGCTTGAGGATATGGGCTATACCTATATCCCCGCGGTTCCCGGCTGGGACCAGATCATCGCCAATCTCGACACCGTGCCGGTGGTCGCGCTCGCGCTGGGCCCTACCGCGGGGCTGGGCGCGGCGCGGGTGGTGGCGAGCCATTACAGCATCATGGTGCGCGGGCTGTCGCAGCTTTTCGCGGCGGGGCCCGCGGTCGCGGCGGCGATCGGCGATACGCTGGACCGCGAGGAGCTGGGCGGGGTCGACGTCCATACGCGCAACGGCGTCGTCGACGACGAGGTGGCGTCGGAGGCCGAGGCGTTTGCCGCGGCGCGGCGCTTCCTGTCGTACCTGCCCTCGTCGATCCACGAGCGCGCCGCGCGGACCGAATGCCGCGATCCGGTGGGGCGCCGCGACGAGAGCCTGCTCTCGGTCGTGCCGCGCGAGGCGAAACAGGTCTATTCGATGCGGCGCATCGTCGAGGCCGTGTTCGACCGGGGCAGCGTCTTCGAAATGGGCGCGCGCTGGGGGCGGGCGGCGATCACCGCCTTTGCGCGGCTCGACGGCTGGCCGGTCGCGGTGCTTGCGAGCGATCCCTCGTACCTCGGCGGATCGTGGGACGCAAAGACGAGCGAAAAGGCCGAGCGCTTCGTGAAGATGGCCGACCAGTTCCGGCTGCCGATCGTGCATCTCGTCGACAATCCGGGCTTCATGATCGGCGGCGAGGCCGAAAGGACGGGGACGATCCGCTACGGCGTGCAGGCGATGAACGCCATCTATCGCGCGACGGTACCGCTGGCGTCGGTCGTCGTGCGGCGCGCCTACGGGATCGCGGGGAGCGCGATGTCGAACGCCGAGCGTTTCCAGTACCGATTTGCCTGGCCCTCGGGCGACTGGGGCAGCCTGCCGATCGAGGGCGGGGTCGAGGTTGCGTACAAGAGCGAGCTCGAGGCGGCCGAGGACCCCGCGGCGCATCTCGAGGCGATCCGCGAGCGGCTCAACCGCGTGCGAAGTCCGTTCCGCACGGCGGAGAAATATGGCGTCGAGGATATCATCGACCCGCGCGACACACGGCCGCTCCTGTGCGAGTTCGCCGGGCTGGCGTGGCGGGTGCTCCGGTAATTTCGTCATTGCGAGCGCAGCGAAGCAATCCAGGGTTGCGTAAACCGCTCTGGATTGCTTCGCTGCGCTCGCAATGACGGGGTGAAGGGGGGCCTGTGACAGCGCAGCGCCACTACGGCATGGACTGGCTCCGCATCGGGGCGTTCGCGCTGCTCATCCTCTATCATATCGGCATGTATTTCGTGCCGTGGGACTGGCATGTGAAGATCGCCGAGCCGCTCGACTGGGTGGCGATCCCGATGCTGGCGACGAACAGCTGGCGGCTGGCGTTGCTGTTCCTCGTGTCGGGTTATGCGAGCGCGGCCTTGTTCGCCAAGCTCGGCGGGCCGGGCCGTTTTGCGAGGTCGCGCAGCGCGCGGCTGCTGATCCCCTTGCTGTTCGGCATGATCGTGATCATCCCGCCGCAGCCGTGGATCGACCTCAAGGGCCAGCATGGCTACCCGCACGGCTTCCTGCATTTCTGGCTGCACGATTATTTCGGCTTCCAGTTCATCGACGGCATCGCGCTGCCGACGTGGCAGCATCTGTGGTTCGTCGTTTACCTGTGGGTCTATACGATGCTCGCGGCACTGTTGCTCGCGCTGATCCCCCGGGCGGCGCGGGCGCGGATCGCCGATGGCGCGGCGCAGCTGCTCGGCGGATGGCGGCTGCTGGTCGTGCCCGCCCTGTGGTGGATCGCGCTCTACCTAGCCTTTCCCGAGCATGACGAGACGCATGCGCTGTTCGACGACGGGCCGTCGCATCTCCATTATCTCGCCGCCTTCGGCATCGGCTGGCTGCTGCGGGTGCGGCCGATCCTGTTCGAGGCGGTGGCGCGATGGTGGAAGGCCGCGCTGGTCGTCGGGCTGCTCGCCTTCATCCCCGTCGCGTGGATCGAAGGAACATGGCCGGGCGACACGGTCGCGCCCGACTGGGTGTTCCTCCCCTATCATGTCGCGCGCCATATCAACGGCTGGCTGCTGATCGTCGCGCTGGTCGGGATCGCCGACCGCTGGTGGAACCGCGATCGTCCGAGCCGCGCGATGCTCGCCGAGGCGGTCTTCCCCTTCTACATCGTCCACCAGACGATCATCGTCGTGGTCGGCTGGTGGCTGCTCGAGGGACAGGTCGCGGCGCTGCCCTCCTTCCTGATCCTGCTTGTCGCGACCGTCACCGGATGCTGGCTTTTCTACGCGATCGGGCGCAGCATCGGCTGGCTGCGGTCGCTGATCGGACTGCAGCGAAAATAGGGGAGAGCGGGCATGGCGGCTTTGAAGGGCCTGATGGCGATCGTCGGCATCGCGGCGATCATGATGGGCGGGCTGTGGATCCTGCAGGGGCTCGACATCGTGCGCTGGCCCGCCGACAGCTTCATGCTCGGCGACCGGGTCTGGACGCGCAATGGTGCGCTTTTGTCGCTTCTCGGTGTCGTGCTGATCTGGCTCGCGCGCAAAAGAGCGCGGTCCTGATCATTCGACTACAAATGTAGTTGATCTGTATTGAGGACGTGATACACCCCGGCTGCCGGGGCCAGTGGAGATTCGTCATGACAGGTTTTTCGCGCCTCCTTCCCGCGCTGCTGATGGCCACGGCGCCGCTTGCCGTGCTGCCGGTGGTCGCCGCCGAAGAGGCCGCGCCCGCCCCCGCAGTTGACGCCAACGCCGTTGCCGAAACCTACGCCGCGCTGCTCGAACGCGACTATGTCTATCCCGACACGGGGCGGCGCTACGCCGCGGCGATTCGCGCCGCGATTGCCGCGGGGCGCTACGCGCCGCTGACCGGCGCGGCGCTGGGCACCGCGATCGACGCCGATGTGAGCGCGGTGTCGCCCGACGGACATCTGCGCGTCCGCGCACCCGACAATGCCGCCCCCGCGCCGGGCGGTGCCGCGCCGGTGAAACGCCCGCCGCGCGTGCCCGTCGAGCAGGCGGGGTGGATCGCGCCGGGAATCGCCTTCGTGCGCTTCAACGTCTTTCCCAACGACGCCGCGGTGACCGCGACGGCGGCGAAATTCATGGCCGACCATGCCGATGCCCGGGCGATCATCTTCGACATCCGGACGCACGGCGGCGGCGGCATGGACCAGATGGACGTCATCTTTCCCTGGCTGTTCGCAAAGGAAACGCGGCTGGTGACGATGGCGACGCGCGCGTCGGTCGATGCGCAGGGCGGATCGCCGATCGACGGCATTCCCTCGATGCGCAAGGTCGCGGGCGACGCGGGCATGGTGACGCGCGAGCATTGGGCGATGCCGAACGGCGACGCGCGGCTGCGCGATGCCCGAATCTATGTGCTGACCTCGGGGGCGACCGCGTCGGCGGCCGAGCATTTCTCGCTGGCGATGAAGCATACGGGGCGCGGGGTGCTGATCGGCGACCCGACCGCGGGCGCCAATCATTTCGGGCGCGGCGAGGAACTGGGCGACGGCTTCACCGGCTTCATCCCCGTCGGTCGCACCTATGACCCCGCGACCGGGCAGGACTGGGAAGGCGTCGGCGTGCTGCCCGACATCGCGGTCCCGCCCGCCGACGCGCTGGTCCGCGCGCTGACCGAACTGGGCGTCGATGCCGCCGAGGCGAAGCGATTGTCCGACGCGCATATGCCGTCGGCGCCGATGGAACGGCGCAAGGGCCGGGTCCGCGCGCCGGCGGGGTAACGCGGTTTTCGCTCCGTTCCCGGCTGGCCGCCGACGGGCGCGCTCCGTTGCGGCCGCCATTCCGCGTCATGGCGGAGATGTGGCCGGTTCGGAGCGCCGTTGATCGATTGCCAAAGTGTGTTGGTAGAATAATACAGGAAGGCTGGCCGCGAAGATTTTATTCCGACGTGCATCCGATCGCGCGACTCCCGGCGTCCAGCCGATATTCGCCGCCGTCGACAAAGGGAGGAATATCATGCCGCGTCAGGCCCTGCTTCGAAACACCAGCTTCCTGTTTGTTACCTGCGGACTCGCGGTGGCGGGAATCGCCGCGGTCGCACCCGCGCGCCCGGCACTGGCGCGGGTAGTGATCGACACCAGCCGCCCCGACAGCGACAAGGCGCAGGATGCCGCGCGCATGCCCGCGATGATGATCCGGTTCGCGCAGATCAAGCCGAAGCAGACGGTGGTCGAACTGCTCCCCGGTGACGGCTATTTCACGCGCGTCTTTTCGAACGCCGTCGGCGCGAGGGGCAGAATAATCGCTGTCGAACCCGGCAAGAAGGATATGATCAGGGCGTTGTCCCGCGACCCGCGCCGCGGGAATATTTTTCTGTCGTCAGGGGCGTTCGATCGGTTCGCCGCTGACGGTACCGCCGATATCGTCTGGACCTCACGCAACTATCACGACCTGAAGGGGGCGAGCGTCCCCGCCGATACCGCGGCGCGCGTCAACAAGGCGGCGTTCGCGGCGCTGAAGCCGGGCGGCTATTATGTGGTGCTCGATCACAGCGCGGCGCCGGGATCGGGCACGCGCGACGTCGACACACTCCACCGGATCGACGCCGAGACGGTGAAGGCCGAAGTGATCGCGGCGGGCTTCGTGCTCGACGACGAGAGCCCGCTGCTCGCGAACCCCGACGATGCGCGCACGGCGGCGGTGTTCGACCCTTCGATCAAGGGCCGAACCGACCAGTTCATACTGCGCTTCAAAAAGCCCGGGTGAACGGTTCGCCCCCTGTGTCGGGACGAAGGAGCTAGGGCCGCGCCAGTTCGGTGAGCGCGTCGCCGTCGACGCGCATCACGGTCCATTCGTCCATCATGCGCGCGCCGAGCCCCTCGTAGAAGCCGATCGCCGGGGCGTTCCAGTCGAGTACGCTCCATTCGAGCCGTGCGCAGCCGCGCTCGACGCAGAGCTTCGCGAGATGCGCGAGCAGGGCCTTGCCCAGCCCCGACCCGCGTGCTTCGGGGCGGACGAACAGGTCTTCGAGATAGATGCCGGGCCGGCCCTCGAAGGTCGAGAAATTGTGGAAGAAGAGCGCAAAGCCCTGCGCCGCGCCGCCGATCTCGCCGATCACCACCTCGGCATAGGGACGCGCGCCGAACAGTTTTTCGCCGAGCGTCGCCTCGTCGAAGCGGACTTCGTGCGCGAGCTTTTCATAGTCGGCAAGGTCGCGGATGAATTGCGCGATCAGCGGCAGGTCGGCCCGCGTGGCGGGGCGGATCGAAAGGGTCAATACAGGTCTCCGGGCTTGCGTCTGGGGTAGGTGCCTTCGCTTTTGGCGCGCGCGACGATCGTGGCGGCGGCGGCCGTTGCAGCGATGCGCAGTTCGGACCCTTCGTCGAAATAGGCCATGCTGTCCATCTCCGCGATGGCGGCCTGCCCGGGCTGTTCGAGGCCCGCGACGGCGGCCGCCGCCCGGGCTGCTTCGAGCGCGCCTGCGGTCACCGCTTCGCCATCGGCGACATCGATGACCTCGCCGTCCGGCGGCGTCTCGTCGGGTCCGGCGCGGCGGTAACGCGCCTGATCGCAGGCGATTTCGTCGTCGCCGGCATCGTCGGCGAACAGGTCGCGCGGCTTGCCGCCGAAGCGCGCGCATTGGCGGCGATATTCGCCGTCGTCGCGGGCGAGCAGCGCGATCCGTGCCGTCATCGCGTCATGGTCGCGGCGGTTGCAGGCGATTTCGAGCGCGGCGCCGCGCGTGTCTTCAGGAGTGCCGGTGCACCGGGCAGCGAGCGCATGCGGATCGGCTTCCAGCGCCGCGACCGCAGCGTCCTGCCGCGCGTCGTGCGCGGTGTAGCAGGCGGCCGAAACATGGCGGTCGCGCTCCATGATCTCGCGTCCGCCATCGCCGTCGCAGAGGATTTGATAGGCCGCGTCGTCGGCGGCGAGCATGGCGCCCAGCGCGCTCTCGACCGCGATGTCATAGCTCAGGCACGCGTGGAACAGCGCGCCCTTGCGCTGGTTCTCGGGCGTCGCCTCGCATTGCGGCGCGAGCGCCGCGCCCTTCATCGCCAGCGCTGCGCCCGCGATGCGATCGCGCTCCGATTGCCGCGCGTCGCAGGCGCCGGCGAGCGCCGCGCCGCGCTTGCCGTCCGGCGTGGCGGTGCAAAGCGGGTCGAGCCGCGCGGGGTCGTCGAGCAGGGCAAGCGTTTCGGCCTCGGTCGCTTCGGCGGCGGCCTGCGTCGCCTGACGGCGCGCGCAGGCGGCTTCGGTCTTCGGCGTGCGCTGGTTGTAAGGCGGATATTGCAAAGCACCCGAGCATTTGTCGTTCGCGAGCCGCCGGTCGAGCAGTTCGACCGGGTAGCGGTCGTCGTCGCGAGCCGCGATCACCGCGCGCATCGGCTCGCCCCTGGCGGCGGCGTCGAGCAGGTCGTCGGGAACGGTCAGGCCGGCGACCGGGCCGTCGGCCTCGATCGTGTCGAGCCATGCGAGCGCTTCGTCGAAGCGGCCGAGTTCGCGCAGCGCGTTGACGACATGGAAGAGCGCGGCCTGCTTTGCGGCGGCGGGTTCGTCCATCGCCACGATCAGCGCGGGGGCGTCGGCGGCAAAGGCGGCGACGCGGCGCCGGCGCAGATCGGGGTCGACCGTCGCCCAGGTCGAGCGCTGGAGCAGGTGAAAGCGAAGGCTCGCCGGGCGGCCGAGCTGCGTCGCGAGCCACCAGGCCTGTGCGTGGCGATTGTCGGCGGCGAGCGCGCGATAGGCGGGGTCGGCGATCAGCGCCGGCAGCCGCGCGAGTTCGGCGGCGTCATAGGCGCCATAGGCCATCGCATCCTGTTCCCCCATCGCGACATAGTCGGGCAGGATGACGAGGCCGTTGCCCGGGCAGACGGGAATCTGCACGTCCATCGCCGGATCGCCGAGCCAGCTGCCGTCGGGCAGCGTAATCAGCGGGAAGGCGGGGTAGCCGATCTCCTGCGTGAAGCGCTCGCCGCCGAGCGGGCAGGTGAAGCTGCGCCGGTCGGCGACCGCTTCGCCGTCTTGCGCCGCCAGCGGGGCGGTCGTCGCGAAGAACAGCAGCAGGGCGGCGACGCGGAGCGCATGGATCATGCGCCGCCGCTCGCAAGGCGCCCGCGCGCGGCGAGGATCGCGAGCGCGACAAGGACGAGCGCGGGCTGGCCGATCACCGCGGGGGCATCGGCCCAGAAGGTCGCGGGACCGCATATGCCGGCCGCGACCTCATAGATGTGGAGCGCGCCGTGGAGCGTCAGCCACAGCCCGCCGACGACCGCGGCGCGCCAGCGGCGGACGGGATCGAGCGCGGCGTAGAGCAGGATCGCGCCGCTGCCGAGATAGGCGAGCCCGATGTCGCGGATGAAATGCGGGTTCGGCGGGCCGGTGGTGACGACGGTGGGGACGAAGACATACCAGTCGAGCGGCTTCGTCAGCATGAAGGCGCCGTTGGCGATACAGCTGATCGCCGCGACCAGCAGAAGCAGCTGGACGAGCCGGTCGGGCGCGTCAAATCCCGGTCTTGCCATCTCCCGTCTCCCGTTTTGTTTCATTCGCCCTGAAGAAGCGGTCATAGGCGGTGAACAGCGCGGCGCCGACCGACGAGGCCATCAGCCCGACGACGAGGCTGTCGAAGACCATCAGCGCCCAGACCGCGACGGCGGGCGCGCCCATTGCCCAGCGATGGTTCATGCCGTGCAGCCACGACAGCGGCGCGAAGACGAGCGGCAACAGCAGCGCGAGCAGCAGCAGCCAGGGCCAGCTTCGCGCGATCAGCGCCTTCATCGGGGTTGTCCGGTCGCCGAACAGCCCCGCGAGCATCACGAAGAGATAGGGCAGCGAGAGCAGGCTGGCGACGATGGTGAAGGCGAGCGGCGGAGCGCGATGCGCGAACAGCGGGAAGAGCTCGCCCGCCGAACCGATCGCCATGAACAGGACGAAGCCGAGCAGCAGCCGGCCCCAGCCGATCCGCCGGATATCGTACCAGCGCCCGCCATGGGCGCAACACCACCAGAAGCGTGCCGAGGCGAGGAAGGCGAGCGCCAGCCCCGCGAGCTTGGCATAGCCGAAGGCCCAGCGCAGCGGATCGTTGGCGAGGCTGCGCCCGATCGCGACGCTGTCGAACATGCCGAGGTGGATTTCGGCGGCATGCTGCGCGAACTCGGGGATGACGACGAGCGCGGCGACCGCGGGGCCGAGCCGGAACAGGGTGACGGTGCGCGTCAGATAGTCGCCGATGGCCGACAGCAGCGCGCGAAAGAAGGCGGCCAGGGCGGTCATGCCGGGCGCCGCGGGTCAATAATAGACATAGACATAGGTGACGGTCACCGAGACGGGCTTGAAGAGCTGCATGCGGAAGGGACGATTGATGCGAAGGTCGGCCTCCCCCTTTTCCGCGTCGACGCGCAGCATCGACACGCTGGCGCCGAGGATGTCGGTAAAGGTCGAGGGATAGGGATATTTCTTGGGATTGCTCTCGATCCGCGGATAGGTCTGGGCCATCTTGTCGTCGTTGACCGTCGCGATGTAGGTGAAATATTGCTCGGTGCCGTTGCGGTGCACCTTGAGCATGAACTGCACGCGGTTCGACTGCGGCTTGAACTTGTGCAGCACCAGCGTGACCTCGCCCTGCTCGTCGTCGGGCTGGAGATATTCGCGGCGAAAGGCGGTGGGCGCGATCGGCAGGCTTTTCTGGAACTCCGCATCCTTCGCGCCCGCGAGGAACACCTGGTCCAGCTTGCTGTCGTCGTCGCTGTCGACGAAGCAGAAGCGGACCACGGTTTCGAACTTCGACCCGAAATCGCCGATCATCGCGGCCATGAACTTCGATCGCGCCTGCTGGTCCTCGCCGCAATAATAGCGGCCGCTGGTGCCGGTCAGCCGTTCGGTCTTCGGCGGCGCGAGGACGGGGTCGAGCCTGGTGCCCGCCGGGATGTCCTGCGAGAATTTGGCGATCGAGACCGAGATCGGGGCGTCGAGCGTGACGACTTCGGTATCGAGTATCTTCCCTTTCAGGATCACGTCACCGGCTTTGGCGGTAAAGGTCTCGCCCGGCTTGTGCTCGCCCGGTGCGGGCGCGAGCGTTTCGGGAAGCGGCGCGACCGACGTGCGCGCGGCGGTGAGCAGCACCACCAAAGGCAAAGCCAGCATGGCACGCAGCGCCCGCCGGCCCTCGACCCCAGATCCCATATCGTCCCCCAAGCGGCCCCTCTGCATCGCTGACTATGCGAAGCCGGGGGCGGCCGCCAGCCCGAAAAGAGAGGGGAGGAAAGGCCTTACGCCGCCTTGCCGTGGAGCGTGTCCATGCTCACCGCGCTGCCCGCCTCGATCTCGGCCGCCTTGGCTTCGACGAGCTTGACGATATGGCCGATCATGTCGGCATCCTCGACATGGTGGTCGGTGATGCCCGAGAGATAGACCATATGCTTGCCGTTGCCGCCGCCGGTGATGCCGATGTCGGTCTCGCGCGCCTCGCCGGGGCCGTTGACGACGCAGCCCAATACCGAGAGCGACATCGGGGTCTTGATGTGGCCGAGCGCATCTTCGAGCGCCTGGACGGTGCGGATAACGTCGAAACCCTGCCGTGCGCAGCTCGGGCACGAGACGACGCGGACGCCGCGGGTGCGCAGGCCCAGGGATTTGAGGATCTCGTAACCGACACGGACTTCCTCTTCGGGCTCGGCCGAGAGGCTGACGCGGATCGTGTCGCCGATGCCGGCCCAGAGGAGGTTGCCGATGCCGAGCGCCGATTTGACGGTGCCGCCGATCAGGCCGCCCGCCTCGGTGATGCCGAGGTGGAGCGGGCAGTCGACCGCTTCGGCGAGCTGCATATAGGAAGCGACGGCGAGGAAGACGTCGCTCGCCTTCACCGCGACCTTATAGTCGTGGAAGTCGTGGTCCTGGAGCAGCTTGATATGGTCGAGCGCGCTTTCGGTCAGCGCCTCGGGGCAGGGCTCGCCATATTTTTCGAGCAGATCCTTTTCGAGGCTGCCGGCGTTGACGCCGATGCGGATCGCGCAGCCGTTCGCCTTGGCGGCGCGGACGACCTCGCCGACGCGTTCGGACGAGCCGATGTTGCCGGGGTTGATGCGCAGGCAGGCGGCGCCGGCGTCGGCGGCTTCGAGTGCACGCTTATAGTGGAAATGAATGTCGGCGATGATCGGGATGCGCGCGGCGCGGACGATCTTGCCGAGCGCTGCGGTCGAATCGGTGTCGGGGCAAGAGACGCGGATCAGGTCGGCGCCGGCCTCTTCGCAGCGGCGGATCTGGTCGATCGTCGCGACCGCGTCGCTGGTCAGCGTGTTGGTCATCGTCTGCACGCTGATCGGCGCGCCGCCGCCGACGGGGACGGCGCCGACCATGATCTGGCGGCTGGTGCGCCGCGCAATGTCGCGCCAGGGGCGCAGGCCGGGGTTGTGGTCGCTCATTCTTCGGATCCTCGGGAGGGGCTGGGCGATCCTTAGAGGCTTTGCGCGCCAGTTTGAAGCCAATATGGGCTGCGAGCGAAGCGAGGCCGGGGAACGGCCTCCGGTTAGCGCGCGAAGCTGGCGTGCCTATTGTGGCACGGCATGTGGAGATTGGTTCGACGCACCGGGATCCGAAGCACAGTCGGGCGTCTTCTTCGCCTCTTCGGCCAGCAGCTCAAGATCTTCGGCCCTGTGCATGTCAACAATATGGTCGGAGTAAAAGGATACCAGCCAGCGTGTCTGGTGCCGGTAGATGGAAACCGGCGCTTTGGTGGCGGCCACGTAGCCCGCAACGACCTTGTCATTGCCCAGGGTTATCGCGTAGATCGCGCGGGCTTGGGCTTGCCGAACCAGCCCCCAGTCGATGAGGTCGACGGGCCCTCCCGCTCCGAATAATTCGTCATCAAATCGATCGCGCGTGGCCGGGCGCACGACTCCCGTTTCGTCGCTCACGATCTTGATGCGATCGGGTGTCGAGCTGTCGCGCCTGTTCAGCTCCGCAACGAGCGCAACGACCCTGCAATGCGCCTTGTCGATATTGTGGTCGGGCGGCGGCGGAGGAGGTGTCGCAGCAGCCGCCGCGGTCCACAGGATCGCACAGATCGCGACAACCATCCTCATGCCCTGCTATCCCTCACCCTGCATGCGGCATCCTCTCACGATCTGCCGATACCCGCAACCGCTCGCGTCCAAGGCTCTGGTCGCGAGGGGCGTGTCCAGGACGGCGCGCAGCGCCGGCAGGGCCAAGGCGAAGCAAGCGGAAGGGCGCGAACGGCCGATCCGCCGGAGGGGAAAATCAGATGCTCTTGCCCGCATCGAGCGCATAGCCTGCCGATCGCACGGTGCGGATGATGTCCGCGGTGCCGGGCAGGTTGATTGCCTTGCGCAGGCGCCGGATGTGGACATCGACCGTGCGCAGTTCGATGTCGCTGTCCTGTCCCCACACGCTGTCGAGCAGCTGCCCGCGCGAGAAGACGCGGCCCGGATGCTCCATGAAATGGCGCAGCAGGCGGAATTCGGTCGGTCCCATGTTCACGATCTGCCCGCCGCGCACGACCTTGTGCGCGACCGAATCGAGTTCGATGTCGGCATAGGCGAGCAGTTCGCCGGCGAGCGCGGGGCGCAGGCGGCGCAGCACCGCCGACACGCGCGCGACCAGCTCGCGCGGGCTGAACGGCTTGGTGACATAATCGTCGGCGCCGGTCTCGAGCCCGCGGATGCGATCCTCTTCCTCGCCGCGCGCGGTGAGCATGATGATCGGCACGTTCGCCGATTTGGGGTTGCGGCGGAGGCGCCGGCAGACCTCGATCCCGGGCAGGCTCTCGATCATCCAGTCGAGCAGAACGATGTCGGGGACGCGTTCCTCGACGAGGATCAGCGCCTGTTCGCCGTCGGGGGTCTGGCGGACCGAGAAACCCTCGCGCGCGAAATGCCATACGATGAGCTCGGCGATCGCCTCGTCATCCTCGATCAGCAGCAGGTCGGGCTGCGGCATCAGCCTTGCTCCTGCTCCGCGGCGCCGTCTTCGGGCTGTTCGCCGCGCTCGCGTTCCTCCATCCGCTCGCCGGTGACGACATAATAGACCATCTCGGCGATGTTGGTCGCATGGTCGCCCATGCGTTCGAGGTTCTTGGCGACGAAGAGCAGATGCGCGCTTTCCGAGATATATTTCGGATTTTCCATCATGAAGGTGACGAGCGTGCGGAAGATGCTGTTGTAGAAATCGTCGACGATCTTGTCGCGCACCGTCACCCGCACCGCGAGTTCAGCGTCGCGCGCCGCGAAGCTGTCGAGCGCGTCGTGGATCAGTTCGACGACGATGTTCGACATCGACATCAGCACCGGGATCGCCTCGATCGAGCGCGTCTGGTCCATCAGCGCGACGCGCTTCGCGATATTCTTCGCATAGTCCCCGATCCGCTCGACGACCGAGACGATCTTGAGCGCGGCGATCATCTCGCGCAGATCGTCGGCCATCGGCGCGCGCAGCGCGATCGTCTGCACCGCGAGCTGTTCGACCTCGGCCTCCAGCGCGTCGATCTTCTTGTCGTCGCGCACGACCTGCGCGGCGAGGTCGAGATCGCCCTTGTTGAGCGCGGTCATCGCCTGGAGCAGCGCCTGTTCGGCGCGGCCGCCCATCTCGCTGATCAGCCCGCGCAGGCGGTTCAGATCCTCGTCGAAGGCCTTGACGGTATGATCATTGGTTAATGCCATCACTCTTGTCCTCTTGCGCCGCGGTTCAGCCGTAGCGGCCGGTGATATAATCCTTGGTGCGTTCCTGCTTCGGGTTGGTGAAGATGTCGGTGGTCTTGCCATATTCGACCAGCGTCCCGAGGTGGAAGAAGGCGGTGCGCTGCGACACGCGCGCCGCCTGCTGCATGTTGTGCGTGACGATCACGATCGCGAACTTGCCGCGCAGTTCGTGGATCAGTTCCTCGATCTTGGCGGTCGCGATCGGGTCGAGCGCCGAGCAGGGCTCGTCCATCAGGATGACTTCGGGGTCGACCGCGATCGCGCGCGCGATGCACAGGCGCTGCTGCTGGCCGCCCGACAGCGCGGTGCCGCTCTCGCCGAGCCGGTCCTTGACCTCGTCCCAGAGGCCCGCGCGGGTCAGCGCGCGTTCGACGACGCCGTCGAGGTCGGCCTTCGCCGGCGCGAGGCCGTGGATGCGCGGGCCATAGGCGACATTGTCGTAGATCGACTTGGGGAAGGGGTTCGGTTTCTGGAACACCATGCCGACGCGCGCGCGCAGCTGCACCACGTCCATCGAGGGGGCGTAGATATCCTCGCCGTCGAGCAGGATCGTCCCCGTCACGCGCGCGCCGGCGACGGTGTCGTTCATCCGGTTGAGCGAGCGCAGGAAGGTCGACTTGCCGCAGCCCGACGGGCCGATGAAGGCGGTGACCAGGTCGGTGCCGACGTCGATCGACACATTGTTGATCGCCTGCTTCTGGCCATAGAAGACGTCGATGCCGCGCGCGGTCATCTTGGGGTCGATGATGGTCAGGTCTTCTTGGGTCATGGTCATGTCGGTCAGGCTCACCAGCGTTTTTCGAACTTGTTGCGGAGATAGATGGCGAGGGCGTTCATCGACAGCAGCACGACGAGCAGCACGATGATCGCCGCCGAGGTCTTTTCGACAAAGCCGCGGTCGACCTCGTCCGACCACAGGAAGATCTGCATCGGCAGCACGGTCGAGGGCGAACAGATGCCGCCCGGCACGTCGCCGATAAAGGCGCGCATGCCGACGAGGAGCAGCGGCGCGGTCTCGCCCAGCGCGCGCGCCATGCCGATGATCGTGCCGGTGAGGATGCCGGGCAGCGCGAGCGGCAGGACGTGGTGGAACACCACCTGCACCGGGCTTGCCCCGACGCCGAGCGCCGCGTCGCGGATCGACGGCGGCACCGCCTTGATCGCGTTGCGGCTGGCGATGACGATCACCGGCATCGTCATCAGCGCGAGCGTCAGCCCGCCGACGAGCGGGCTCGCCTGGCACAGGCCGAACCAGTTGATGAACGCCGCGAGCGCGAGCAGCCCGAAGATGATCGAGGGGACCGCGGCGAGGTTGTTGATCGACACCTCGATCAGGTCGGTCCAGCGGTTCTTCGGCGCATATTCCTCGAGGTAGAGCGCCGCGAGCACCCCGGTCGGAAAGGCGATGAGGAAGGCGATGAAGATCGTCAGCACCGACCCCTTGAGCGCCCCCCAGATGCCCGCGACCGCGGGATCGGTGGCGTCGGCGTTCCTGAAGAAGGGCCAGTGGATGCCCGTCGACAGCTTGCCGTCCTTTTCGAGCGCGTCGACCCGCGCCGCGAGTTCGCCCTTGCCGCCGTCCTTGGCGATGACGTCGACCGCGCTCGCCGCGGGCAGGTCAAAGACCGTCTTGCCGGCCAGCAGGTCGGGATCGTCCTTGATCGCGCTGCGCACTTCCTTCCACGCATTTTCGCTGATCAGCGCTGACCCGCCGTCGCCCAGCGCCTCGTCGGCGGCAAAGGCGACGATGTCGCCGAGCCCGGCGCCCGCGATCATCTGGTCGGCGTCGGGGTCGCCCAGTCGCGCCGGGTCGATCGTCAGCGGCATGGCCTTGAAATCGACCGGCACCGCGACATGCGTGTAGGTGAAGCCGCGCGCGCCATTGCCGACCATCACGAACAGCAGAAAGGCGAGGAACGCGCCCGACAGCAGCACCGCGCCCAGCCCGAACAGCCGGAAACGGCGCTCGGCGGCGTAGCGGCCCGCGATGCGCTTCTGCATCGCGGCGCCCTTCCAGTCGGTGGGGGAGGTGGTCTTAGTCATAAGCTTCGCGATACTTTTTGACGATGCGCAGCGCGACGATGTTGAGCAGCAGCGTCACGATGAACAGCACGAGGCCGAGCGCGAAGGCGGCGAGCGTCTTGGCGCTGTCGAATTCCTGGTCGCCGGTCAGCAGCTTGACGATCTGCGCGGTCACCGTGGTGACGCTGGCGAAGGGGTTGGCGGTGAGGTTGGCCGACAGGCCCGCCGCCATCACGACGATCATCGTCTCGCCGATCGCGCGGCTGACCGCGAGCAATATGCCGCCCATCACGCCCGGAAGCGCGGCGGGGATCAGCACCTGGCGGATCGTCTCGTTCGGCGTCGCGCCCAGCGCCAGCGACCCGTCGCGCATCGCCTGCGGCACCGCGTTGATGCTGTCGTCGGCCATTGAGGACACGAAGGGGATGATCATCACCCCCATCACGATGCCCGCGGCGAGCGCGCTTTCGGTCGAGGCGTTGGGGATGCCGAGCATCACCGCGAACTCGCGCAGCGCCGGCGCGACGGTCAGCGCGGCGAAATAGCCGTAGACGACGGTCGGAACGCCCGCGAGGATCTCGAGGATCGGCTTCACCCATTTGCGCACCACCGGCGCGGCATATTGGGTCAGGTACACCGCGGTCATCATGCCGATCGGGATCGCGACGATCATCGCGATGATCGCGCCGATCAGCACCGTGCCCCAGAACAGCGGGATGCCGCCGAAGGTATCCTTGACCGCGGCGCCGCTCTGCGGGTTCCAGTGGGTGCCGAACAGCAGCTCCATCGGCGAGACGAGGCGGAAGAAGCGGATCGATTCGAAGAGCAGCGACAGCACGATGCCGAAGGTGGTGAGGATCGCGACGAGCGAGGCGAGCAGCAGCAGCCCCATCACGATCTTTTCGACCCGCGTGCGGGCGCGGAAATCGGGCCTGATCCGCGTGAAGGCGTAAAGGCCGCCCGCGAGCGCGAGCGCGAGCATCGCGGCGATGCCGATCCACGCATATTTGTGCGTCGCGGCGGCATAGGGCGCGACCAGCGGCGCCGCGGCGGGCAGCCGCACCGCGGCTTGGCGCCCCTGCGCGACGTTGCGCGCGTCGGACAGGATCGCGCCGCGCTCGAAACCGAAGGCGGGCAGGCTCTCGGCCGCGGGGCTCGCGAGAACGTCGTTGGTGATCAGCGCGGGCGACGCGGCGCTCCACACGCCGAGGAACAGCACCGCGGGGGCGAACAGCCACAGCGCGACGTACCAGCCGTGATATTGCGGGCGCGAATGCAGCTTGGCGCCCGCGCGGCCCGCGAGCATCGCCGAGCGCGCGCGGCCGGCAAGCCAGCCGATCAGCGCGAGGCCGATGATCAGGAGCAGCAAGGCGGCGGCGTTGAAGGTCATTGGTCCCCGTTATCGTTTCTGGTCATCGTGGCCGACCCGAAGCGGGCGGGCGTGGCAATTTCGTGACTCTCGGGCATATTTTTCGCCCACATTCCCGTTCGTGTCGAGCGAAGTCGAGACACGCTTGGCGCCACCGTGTCTCGACTTCGCTCGACACGAACGGAGGACGGGGCGTTCCACAAAAACGGCGGCCGGGCGGGGCGGACCCGTCCCCGGCCACCAGGCGGGGGAGAGCCCGTTATTTGAGGTCGGCGCCGTTCAGCGGGGTCATGCCCTTCGCGTTCGCGGCGGCGGTCGCGGCGACCTCCTTCGGCGACACGATCAGGCCCTTGGCGCCCAGATAGCCGCCTTCGCCCGCGCCCTTCAGGAATTCGGCGACATAGTCGGCGAGCCCGGGGATGACGCCGACGTGCGCCTTCTTGACGTAGATATACAGCGGGCGCCAGCCGGGATAGCTGCCGTCGGCGATCGTCGCATAGGTCGGCGACACGCCCTGCACCGGCACCGCCTTGATCTTGTCCTTGTTCGCATCGAGATACGAAAAGCCGAAGATGCCGAGGCTGGTCGGGTTCTTGTCGAGCTTCGAGATGATCAGATTGTCGTTCTCGCCCTGCTCGACATAATAGGGCGCGCCGCGCAGGCCGGTGCACACCGCCTCATGCTTGTCCTTGTCGCTGTCCTTCAGCGCCTTCATTTCGGGGTTGGCGTCGCAACCCTTGCCCATGATCAGCTCCTTGAACGCATCATAGGTGCCGCTGGTCGACGGCGGGCCAAAGATCGAGATCGCGACCGCGGGCAGCGCCGGGTTGACGTCCTTCCACGTCTTCGCGGTGTTCGGCTTGCCATAGGGGTTCGCCGCCAGCGCCTTGTAGACGTCTTCCTCGCTCAGCTTGAACCCGGGGCCGCGCGCCGCTTCGCCCAGCGCGATGCCGTCGATGCCGACCTGGACCTCGACGATGTCGGTGACGCCGTTCTTGGCGCAGGTGTCGAATTCCTTCTTCTTCATCCGGCGCGAGGCGTTGATGATGTCGGGGGTGTCGCCGCCGACGCCCGAACAGAAGCGTTCGAAGCCGCCGCCGGTGCCGGTGCTGTCGATCTTGGGCTTCTTGTTGCCGGTCGCTTCGGCGAAGCGTTCGCCGACGGTGGTGGCAAAGGGATAGACGGTCGACGAGCCGACGGCGCTGATATAGTCGCGCGCCGCGCCGCCCGAGGACGCCTGGTCCTGGCACGCCGACAGCGTCAGGGCGGCGGTCGCGGCGCAGGCGAGCAGGCCGGTGGAGCGGGTGAATTTCCTGATCATGACAGATCCTGTCGGGGGTCGTTAACGGACCGAGCCGCCACCCCCGCGGCGACTCGCTGAGCCGCCAATGGGGGTTTTGTGTGACGCGTTTGTGACAGGGATTGTCATGGAAGTGTCATGGGGCGCCTTGCAAAGATACGCTTCCCGAACTCAAGAACTTGTGACAATGATGAAGCCTTCTGAGGAAGCGGATTTGGGAAATGATAAAAAAGGTTCACCTTCGAAATTTTAGAGCGTTTAAGTCTCAGCCCTTCTCGTTCTCTAAAATAAACATTTTTGTTGGCCCCAATAACTCTGGAAAATCAAGTGCTCTAAGCGCCCTTAATATGATTGCCCAGAGCCTTCTTACTCCTATCGGAGCCAAATCTCCAATAATATTAAACGGAGAGTTTGATAATTTGGGGACGTACTTAGATTTGGTCCATGGGGGGCGTGCTAATACTCCCCTCGGAATCGACATAGGGTTTGCCGATTTTGAAATAAAGATGGACTTTAAGTATAGGTCACAGAGAAGAGAAATAGAAGTTGTAAAGTATGAGCTTCTTGAAAGAGGAAAGAGTTTAGTATTTTACCAGATGAAAAAATCATCTTTTGACTTAAAGTTGATGGGGTCTAGGCTGGAAGGCTTGCTTCCGGGATTTAAAAAAAGAAGGCCATACTTTAGGTCTTTTTTTCCTGATGCCCTTACTACTGATCTAACGTATCAGATGAGGGCTATAGATAGAAATATGCCTGAGAAAATGTACGATAGATTGCGGAAGTTTGAGAGGTCTATGCTTTTTGCAAGGCGAGAGTTTCGAAGAGCCTTTAGCGATTTTGAATCTTTGAGTCCCCTTCGGGAAAGGCCTGCACGCACCTATCTGTATTCCGGCGAAACTGCTGCGCGCATTGGCACGACAGGTGAGAACACGGCCTTAATGCTCGCTAATGATGCCTCTCGTAGAGGTAGTGAGAGTAAGCGCCTTGAGGACGACATTTCAAAGTGGTTTCAGGTTACGGGCATAGCTAGATCTATAGAAGTCAACAGTATTAGCCCAAGGCATTTTGAAATTGCGCTAGTCGATTTTGACGGACTTAAGCACAATATAGCTGATGTTGGGTTTGGGTGCAGTCAAGTTCTTCCGGTTCTGGCTGCTACGCTGAACGCCTTTGAAGGCGATGGTAACCCTAGAAAATGGCCGGTTCTTGTCGTTCAAGAACCAGAAATCCATCTTCATCCTAACGCACAAGCTGCGTTAGGTTCATTTTTTGTTGGTCAACTTCCGAAGAATGGTCAGCTTTTTATAGAAACTCATAGCGACAACCTCATTCTCCGCATCGCTAGGCACATTGCTGATGGTTCGGTTCGCGCCGACGACGTAAGAATATTCTATGTGAAGAAGGATGACGGATCGTCGACAGTATATAATCTCGAGATAAATGAGGACGGAACGTTCAATTCTGAATGGCCTGGAGGGTTTTTCCCTCAGCGACAATCTGAGAGCCTAGCCTTGGCGAGGGCATCCATGGGTATTAAGCGCGACGAACAGGAGCAGCTTTCTTTCAAATACCCGGAGGAGCTATGAGACCGGCAGCGTTCGACGCGAATGCGATTAATACATTTCAGGAAGAACGTATTTCTGGCCAGGTCGGTAGTGCTCACGCGAAAATTGGACAGATATTTAACGGTGATTGTATAGCTTTGGATGCTGGAGGACTGTGTCTCCAAGAGTGGATCGATTGTGCCGGAGGGAAATTTCCATTTGCGCTAACGGATTGGATCGATAGCCAGATGATCGTTGGAAAGATTAGGCTGTTCGACCTTTCGTCGAACGAGTGTCGCAAGCATCTACTAGCGCTGGGTATACCAACAAAGGACCATAAATGGGTGCGTTTGGCTGTTGGTTCAACGGGAAAATGGATTGTTACTGACGACGTTGATTTCTTCGATCCATCGAAGAAGAAGGCGGACAAAAAGACCAAGGATAAAGTTAAATGCCGGGGCGGTCCGTGCAGCAAGGCATTGAAAAAGGTATATGGTATTGACGTTGAAACGGTTTAGGATCGAGTAGCTGCATGATCCTCATCACCGGCCACGTCATCCTCAACCTCGAGCATCGCGAGCGTATGATCACGCTTGGCGCCGAGCATAGTGCTCGGTCGCGCGGCGAGCCGGGGTGTCTGGCGCACAACTGCCATATCGATGTCGAGAACCCCGACCGGCTGATGTTCGTCGAGGAGTGGGAGAGCATCGACACGGTGCGCACCCATTTCGCGGTCCCCGCGTCGGGCGCCTTCGTCGCCGAAATGCGCGCGCTGTCGCCGCAGCCGCCCGCGATCCGCATCCATGCCGCCGAGGATATCACCGCGAAGCTGATGGGGGCCTGAAGATCGTTTCGCGCAAAGACGCAAAGACGCGAGGATGGTGGTTCGCGGTGTCGCGTGGCGCGCTGGGCCGCTCGCGGACAGGGTTTCGCACAAAGACACGAAGGCACCAAGATCACCCACGTCCGTTCGCCCTGAGCTTGTCGAAGGGCCGCTCTTTTCCTTCGCCATGCAAGGACGAACGGTGCTTCGACAAACTCGGCACAAACGGGGTTGTGGAGGCACTTCGTGCCTTCGTGTCCCTTCGACGGCCTTGCAGGCGCTTAGGACAGGCTTCGGGTGAGACATCCCTTTTTCGTCCTTCTTCCCGCCTTTGCGCCCCTTCGCCTGCCGCGGCAGGCGTGCAGGACAGGCTTCGCGTGAGATAAGCCTTTCCCGAAGCATCCCGGCCTCCTCAGGCGGGGCCAGAGGGATCATGCCCGTTCCCGCCGGGGTCGCGGGAGCCGTGGTGACGAAATAGGGACGCGCTGCCCCAAAAACGCTTTCCTACATTATGTCGCTGTGCCAGCGTTGCGCGTGGCTGGGGCATTTCATCGACAAAAGGGCGGCCGCCCCCGGGGCGGACTGGCGCGGCGCATGCGCGGGCAGCGCGTCGCGAGGGGCGCCATGGAAGGGGTACGTGGCGTGACCTTTGTGACCTTCCGATTGTCGATGCGCGTCGGCGGGGCCGGCGGCGGCGCGAATCGCGGGGGCGTATGAGCGGGTTCGAATTCGTCTTTTCGCTGTTCGGGCTGATCCTCGGCCTCGCGCTCGCCGAGGGGCTGGGCGGGCTGGCGCGCGCGCTCAAGGCCAGCCACCGCGTCCGCATCGGCTGGCCGACCGCGCTGCTCGGCCTGTTCGTGTCGTGCGACGTCGTCACCTTCTGGATGTACGGCTGGGCGGTGCGCGACCTGATCCCGATCAGCTGGCCCGTGCTGTTCGGCGGCTTCCTCGTCACCGCGACCTATTATGTCGCGGCATCGCTGGTCTTCCCCGACGATCCCGAGGAATGGACCGACCTCACCGCGCATTTCGACAAACAGTACCGCCGCGTCATCGGCGGGATCTTGCTGTGCAATGTCGCGCTGCTGTCCTCGGTCGCGCTGCTCGCGCGCTTCCCCGCCTTCGACGCGCGCAACCTTGTCGTCAGCTGGTCCTTCTTCCCCGTCGCGCTGCTCGCGATCGTCGCCCGCGACCGCCGCGTGGTGGTGGCCTGCCTCGTCTGGCTGATCGCGCTCTACCCGCTGTCGGCGGTGTGGCATTGACGGCTCCCCTCCCGCACGCGGGAGGGGAAGGGCCTATTTCGCCGCCGCGAGCAGCGGCGCCAGATATTGGCCGGTGAAGCTGCGCTTTTCCTTCACCACCTGTTCGGGGGTGCCCGCGGCAACGATCTCGCCGCCCTTGACCCCGCCCTCGGGGCCGAGGTCGAGGATATAGTCGGCGGTCTTGATGACGTCGAGGTTATGCTCGATCACCACGACGCTGTTGCCCTGGTCGACGAGCGCCTGGAGCACTTCGAGCAGCTTCCTGACATCCTCGAAATGGAGGCCGGTGGTCGGCTCGTCGAGGATGTAGAGCGTCTGCCCGGTCGAGCGCCGCGACAGTTCCTTGGCGAGCTTCACCCGCTGCGCCTCGCCCCCCGACAGCGTCGTCGCCTGTTGCCCGACCTTGATATAGCCGAGGCCGACGCGGACGAGCATCGCCATCTTGTCGCGGATTGCGGGCACCGCCTTGAAGAACTCCGCCGCGTCCTCGACCGTCATGTCGAGTACGTCGGCGATACTGTGCCCCTTGAACTTCACCTCGAGCGTTTCGCGGTTGTAGCGTTTGCCGTGGCACGTCTCGCACGTCACATAGACGTCGGGCAGGAAGTGCATCTCGATCTTGATCAGCCCGTCGCCGGTGCACGTCTCGCAGCGCCCGCCCTTGACGTTGAAGCTGAAGCGCCCGGGCTTGTAGCCGCGCGCCTGGCTTTCGGGCAGCCCCGCGAACCAGTCGCGGATGATCGTGAAGGCGCCTGTATATGTCGCGGGGTTCGATCGCGGGGTGCGGCCGATCGGCGACTGGTCGATGTCGATCACCTTGTCGCAATGTTCGAGCCCCGACAGGCTGTCGTGCGGCCCTGCGACCATACGCGCGCCGTTGAGCACGCGCGCCGCGCTGGCGTAGAGCGTATCGATGATCAGGCTCGACTTGCCCGATCCCGACAGGCCGGTGACGCAGGTGAAGGTGCCGAGCGGGATCGTCGCGGTGACATTGTTGAGGTTGTTCGCGCGCGCGCCCTTCAGCACGACGTCGAAGCCATTGCCCTTGCGCCGGTGCCCCGGCACCTCGATCCGCTTCGCACCGGTGAGGTACGCCGCTGTCAGGCTCTTCTTGTTCGCGAGCACCTCGTCGAGCGTGCCCTGCGCGACGATCTCGCCGCCGTGCAGCCCCGCGCCGGGGCCCATGTCGACGACATAATCGGCGTGACGGATCGCATCCTCGTCATGCTCGACGACGATCACCGTGTTGCCGAGGTCGCGGAGGCGCTTCAATGTCGCGAGCAGCCGGTCGTTGTCGCGCTGGTGGAGCCCGATGCTCGGTTCGTCGAGGACGTAGAGCACCCCCGAAAGCCCGCTGCCGATCTGGCTGGCGAGGCGGATGCGCTGGCTCTCGCCGCCGCTGAGTGTGCCGCTGGTGCGGTTGAGGTTGAGGTAGTCGAGCCCGACATTGTTGAGGAAGCCTAGCCGCTCGTTGATCTCCTTGAGGATCGCCTTGGCGATCTGGCGCTGGGTGTCGTTGAGCTTTTCGTCGAGGCCGGCGAACCAGCGGAGCGCATCGGCGACGCTGCGCTGCGCCGACATGCTGATATCCTCGCCTGCGATCTTGACCGCGAGCGGTTCGGGGCGCAGCCGCGCGCCGTGGCACGTCTCGCACGGCTGCGGCGTCTGGTATTTCGACAGCTCCTCGCGCATCCACGCGCTCTCGGTCTGCAGCATCCGGCGGTTGAGGTTGCCGATGACGCCCTCGAACGCCTTCATCGTCGTATAGCTGCGTTTGCCGTCCTTGAAGGTCAGTTCGACGGGCTTTCCGCCGGTGCCGTAGAGGATGATCAACTGCACCTCGCCGGGCAGGTCCTGCCACGGCGTGGTCATGTCGAAACCATAGGCTTTGCCGAGGCTTTCGAGCACCTGCATATAATAAGGCGAGGGCGGGTTCGATTTCGCCCACGGCACCACCGCGCCCTTTTTCAGGCTCAGCGCATGGTTGGGGACGACGAGGTCGGGGTCGAACTCCTGCCGCTCGCCGAGCCCGTCGCACGCGGGGCAGGCGCCCTGCGGCGCGTTGAAGCTGAACAGGCGCGGCTCGATCTCGGCGATCGTGAAGCCCGATACGGGGCAGGCGAATTTTTCGGAGAAGATCAGGCGGTTCGCGGGGATGCCCGCGCCCTTCATCGCGCCGCCGGTGTCTTCCTCCTCGCGCCCCGGCACGGGGCCGTCGGCGAGGTCGACATAGGCGAGCCCCTCGGCGAGCTTCAGCGCGGTCTCGAAGCTGTCGGCGAGCCGCGTTTCGAGACCCTCGCGGACCGCAATACGGTCGACGACGACCTCGATGTCATGCTTGTACTTCTTGTCTAGCGCCGGCGCCTCGCCGATCTCGTGAAATTCGCCGTCGATGCGGACGCGTGTGAAGCCGTCCTTCTGCCACTGCGCGAGTTCCTTCTTATATTCGCCCTTGCGCCCGCGGACGACGGGGGCGAGCAGATAGGCGCGCGTACCCTCGGGCAATTCCATCACGCGGTCGACCATCTGACTGACCGTCTGCGCGCTGATCGGCTCGCCGGTGGCGGGCGAATAGGGGATGCCGACGCGCGCCCACAAGAGGCGCATATAGTCGTAGATTTCGGTGACGGTCGCGACGGTCGAGCGCGGGTTGCGGCTCGTCGTCTTCTGCTCGATGCTGATCGCCGGCGACAGCCCGTCGATATGCTCGACATCGGGCTTCTGCATCATCTCGAGGAACTGGCGCGCATAGGCGGAGAGCGACTCCACATAACGCCGCTGCCCCTCGGCATAGATGGTGTCGAAAGCGAGGGACGACTTGCCGCTGCCGCTGAGGCCGGTGATGACGACGAGCGCATCGCGCGGCAGGTCGACGTCGACGCCCTTCAGATTATGCTCGCGCGCGCCGCGCACCGAAATGTGGGTGAGACTCATGGGAGGGGTGTGTTCCAGATTTGTTCTTGCCGCGCAAGGGCGTTTGCGACCGGCGACGGTCTAGATAGGAAGCGCAGGTGTGACCCGCAACGCCGCAGCCCGATCCGGGCTTTCCACCAACTCCCCAAAGGCTTCGACCAATGTCGGGCGGCTCGCTTGACCCGCACCGCCGCCGGGCGGACAACCGCCCCATGTCCGCCGCCCGACGGGAACGGGATGGTGCACGATAAGGAGCTGGGGAAATGAAGAGACTTTTGACCGGGGCCGCGGGCCTCGCGATGGCGGCGGCGTTTGTGGCAGGGCCCGCGCTGGCGAAGGATGCGGTGCCGACCGCGGCCCATGGTGCCGAAACCGGCGATGCGCCGGGGGCAAAGGGCGGTGACGATGCGTCGCTGACGGCGCTGACCTTCGGCAAATGGGGTGTCGACCTGACGGCGCGCGACACGAGCGTCAAGCCGGGCGACGATTTCGACCGCTTCGCCAACGGCGGCTGGTCCGCGCGCACCGAAATTCCGTCGGATCAGGCTTCGGCCGGGGTCGACTATGACGTCTACAACCTCACCCAGCGCCAGCTGCGCCAGCTCGTCACCGGTGCTGCCGCGACGAGCCAGGTCGGCGGGCTGTTCCAGAGCTTCATGGACGAGGCGCGCGCCGAGGCGCTCGGCGCCAAGCCGCTGATGGCCGACATCGCGGCGGTCGCGGCGATCAGCGACAAGAGCGCCATGGCCCGCTTCATGGGCCAGTCGCAGGGCACGTTCGGCGCCTCGATCGTCGGCGGCGGTCCCTATGCCGACACCGATGATCCGACGGTCAACGTGCTGTGGCTGGGACAGGGCGGGCTCGGCATGCCCGAACGCGAATATTATCTGTCGGACGATTTCAAACCGCAGCGCGAAGCTTATCGCGCCTATGTCGCGCGCACGCTCAAGATGGTCGGCAACCCCGATCCAGAAAAGGCCGCCGACGCGGTGCTCGCGTTCGAGACCGAAATCGCGAAGGTCAGCTGGGCGATCGCCGACCGCCGCGATATCGGAAAGATCAACAACCCGATGTCGTCGGCCGAACTCGCCGCCTATGCGCCGGGGCTCGACTGGACGGCATGGTTCGCGGGCGCGGGCATCGCGCCGCAGAAGCGGATCATCGTCAATGAGAATACGGCCATCCGTGACATCGTTGCACTCTATGCCAGGGCACCGCTCGACACGATCAAGCTGTGGCAGCAGTTCCACGTCGCCAACGGCGCGGCGCCCTATCTGTCGAAGGCCTTCGTCGACAGCCGTTTCGACTATACCAAGGTGCTGAGCGGCGTCGGCGAACTTCGTCCGCGCTGGAAGCGCGGGCTGACGCTGGTCGACGACAGCCTCGGCGAACTGGTCGGGGAAACCTATGCGAAGCAATATTTCCCCGCGAGCGCCAAGGCGAAGATGGAGGCGCTGGTTGCCAATCTGAAGCTCGCGATGGGCGACCGCATCCGCGCCAACAGCTGGATGGCGCCCGCGACCAAGGAGGCCGCGCTCGCCAAGCTCGGCAAGATGGACGTGATGGTCGGCTATCCCGACAAGTGGCGCGACTATGGCGCGCTCAAGATCGATCCCGCCGACCTGTACGGCAACGTCAAACGCAGCTCGGCGTTCGAATATGCCTATGCGCTGGCGGATCTGAACAAGCCCGTCGATCGCAAGAAATGGGCGATGAACCCGCAGGAGGTGAACGCCTACAACGGCGGCCTCGAGAACAAGATCGTCTTTCCCGCAGGCATCCTGCAGCCGCCCTATTTCAGCGAGAGCGTCGACGATGCAGTCAATTATGGCGCCATCGGTGCCGTCATCGGTCACGAGATCATCCATGGCTTCGACGACCAGGGACGCAAGATCGACGCCAATGGCGCGGTGCGCGACTGGTGGACACCCGAGGATGCGGCGAAGTTCGACGCCGCGGCCAAGGCGTTCGGTGCCCAATATGCGACCTATGAGGCCGCACCGGGTGCGTTCATCAACCCCGAACTGACGATGGGCGAGAATATCGCCGATCTGGCGGGGCTCGAGGTCGCCTATGACGCCTATCACCGTTCGCTGGGCGGCAAGGAGGCGCCGGTGATCGACGGGCTGACCGGCGACCAGCGCTTTTTCCTCGCCTTTGCGCAGGCCTGGCGCACCAAGCAGCGCGAGGATGCGGTGAAGCAGCAGGTTGCGAGCGACCCGCACAGCCCGGCGCGCTGGCGCATCATCGGGCCGGTGCGCAACATCGACAGCTGGTACCAGGCGTTTGCGATTGATGCCGGCGCCAAATATTATCTGAAGCCCGAGGATCGGACGAAGATCTGGTAAACGGCTGCTATCCCGATGATGGTGCGGGGGTGGCCGTCGGCCGTCCCCGCACCATCATCGCCGCAAGCGACAGCGCCGCGCCGACGATGACGAACAGCGCGGGAAAGCCGCCGAGCACCGACATCGTGCGGATGCCGTCGATCCCCGCCGCCGCGACGAGCACCATTGCGACAAGGCCCACCGTCACGCCCCAGACCGCCTGCACCCACAGCGGTGCCTCTGGTCGTTCGGGCGAAATGCCATGCGTGGATAGCGCGCTCATTGCCGAGACGTTGGCGTCGGCGCCCGCGACGTAGGAAAGGAAGATGGTGAAGAGCACGATCCCCGTCACCACCGGCCCGCCGCCGAGCGCATCGAACAGTTCGAACAGCACCGGGTCGGGTCCCCGTTCGACGAGCAGCGTATAGAGGCTGGCGCCGCTCTGCTGGTCGATCAGGATCGTCGCGCCCGCGATCGCCGTCATCCACACCGCGCCGAACAGTGCGGGCAGGACGAGGTTGAACAGGATGAAGGCGCGCACGCTATAGCCGACCGCGAGCCGCCCCAGGAACAGCGCGGTGACCGGGGCCCAGGCCATCCAGTTCGCCCAGTTGAAGATCGTCCATTGCCGGTGCCAGTCGCGGTCGACGTCGAACCCGAGGTTGCGCGGCACGAAGGTGGCGGCATAGTCGGCGCCGCCGCGCAGTGACAGGCCGAGCATCTGCGCCGTCGGGCCGGCGAGCAGCACGAAAACGATGATCGCGAAGAAGATCCAGGTGTTGAGCAGCGACAGCCCGGCGATGCCCTTTTGCAGTCCGGTTGCCGCGGAGATCAGGAAGCTCGCGACGATCAGCGCCATGATCGTCCAGCGCAGCCCGGTGCCGCCCGCAAACCCGCCGAGCCCCTCGATCCCGCCCGCGAGCGCCAGGATGCCTGCGCCCATCGACGCCGCCATGCCGGCGACGAGCGCATAGAGGCAGATGATGTCGATGCCCGATCCGACGGGGCCGTGTGCGCGCGGACCGATCAGCGGGACGAAGAGCGACGACAGGCTGAACGGTTCGCGGCGGTTGTAATAGACGAGCGCGAAGGCGAGCGCTGCGACGGTGTAAATCCCGTAGGGCGTCAGCGTCCAGTGCAGGAACATCGTCGACATCGCGAAGGCGGCCGCCCCGTCGCTGCCGGGCTCCAGCCCGAGCATGGGGGGCGGGGCGTTGAGGTGGAACAGTGGTTCGGCAGCGCCCCAGAACAGAATTCCGGTGGCGATGGTGGTGCACAGCATCACCGCGAACCAGCGCCAGCGGCCGAGCAGCGGCTTCGCTTCGGAGCCGCCGATGATCGTCCTGCCGAGCGGTGACAAGGCGACCGCGGCGAGCAGCGCGAGGAAGGCGACACCCGCGAGGGCGAAGGCGGGACCGAACCACGTTAGCACCCAGTCGTTGATCGCGACCTCGGCGGCGAGGAATGCCTCTCGTTGCCACAAGCTGGCCAGCACCGCTGCCGCGAGCACCGCGAGCGGTATCAGGAATACCGGGCGGTTGATGCGGCGGGGCGGGGCGATGGTCAAGGTTTCGGCAGGCTCCGGGCGGGCACCCAGCATAAGGGACGCAGGCGACGGGTCAAATCGCTTCGGAACGGCTGGCGCAAGCGCGCGTTTTGTGGGACGGAAACCATCCCCTGGAAGGAGAGCTTCGATGAGCAGGATGTTATTTGCCGCCGCCAGCGCCCTGGCGTTGATCACCGCGGCGCAGGCCGGAGCCTTCGAACCACAGCCCGACGGCACGACGGCCGAAGAGCGCGCGAATACCGCGCGGCTCAACGCCGAACAGCGCGCCAAAGCCGACGCCGAAACCTCCGCTTATGAACAGAGCGTCGCTGCCGCGGCGAAGCAGCAGGCCGATGCACAGGCGGCTTTCGAACAGGAAACCGCTGCCTATGAAGCGGAAAAGGCGCGCGTTGCGGCGGAAGCTGCCGAAGAGCGGACCAAATGGGAGGCCGATGTCGCGGCCTGCAAGGCGGGCGACGTCGCGCGCTGCGCCCAACCGGCCGCGCCGCCACAGCCATGACGGCGCGAGGCTGAGGCCCCCGGACGAACGAACCCCGAGGTCGGTGCCGATAGACGGTCGTTCTAGTCGAGCGGTTGATTTTCGGCTTCGGCGCCCTCGATCGCGGGAGGCGGAGGCAGCGCCGGAACGGGGGTGGGGCGCGCCGCTCCCGTGTCGGCGTCGTTCGTGACAGTGACGGGCACCGGTATCCGCAACTTGAGGTCGCGGGCCGCAGCGGGTTCGTCGAAACGACCGCCATATTCATAGTCCTGATCCGGCATCGATGGATCGTCGACGGTAACCGTGCCCAGATCGCGGAATGCATCGTCCATTCGCGCCGCGCGGATTCTGGCGGGAGGGGGCGCTACGTAGCCGTCAGCACACCCGAAGCAGGGTTCTGTCGCCGCAGCTTCGACGCCGAGCGCATCGGGATTGCCGGAGAGCTGCGCGTAGGAACTCCCGTCCGCCGGTGCCGGATTCTCGCCAACGGTGAACTGGCCAAGCACCCAGCCCCCGATCGCACCGATCCCGGCGATCGCGATCCAGCCAAGGCTTCTGATAGGGACCCCCTTGCCGCGCATGCGAGCGAAACGCGCGTTCGGGACGAAAGTTGCATGCGGTTCGGGTGGCGGCCTCCGGCCATTCGTCGATGCCCGAAGGCCTTTGGTCCGGCCAATCGACCGGTCGTTCCGCCCGGTCGAAGGACGAATGCGGGCCGCGGCGCGAGCACCTATTCCTTCAAATGCGGGATGCGGAGGCCGCGGCCTTCCCCGGTCCGGGTCTTCGTATCCCGCATCCCCGAAGAGAGGACTCCCCCATGGCGAAACTTGTTCTGACCCTGCTGGCGGCACCGCTTGCCCTGACCAGCCTTTCCATGCCTGCCGCCGCGCAGGAACCGAAGACCGTCGTCGTCAGATACGACGATCTCAACCTCGCGAGCGTGACGGGTCGCGAACGGCTCAACACGCGGATCAAATATGCGATCCAGACGGTTTGCGAGACGCGCCCCAGTTTCCGGCCCGATCTCCGTCAGCGCGCCTATTCGCAGCAATGCGCCAAGACCGCGACGCGCGACGCCGACGTCAAGCTGGCATCCTTGCTGAACGGCAATGGCACTGCCCTTGCGGACCGTGGCGGCAAGATCGTGGTGTCTGCACCTTAAAAAGTCGATCTCTGCGCTCAACCACAAAGGTCAAGGCGGTCAGCTCTGCATGATCGCCTTGACGTCGTGGAGGTAGGTGCGGCCGATGCGGTGCACGCCGCCTTCGCCCAGATCGACGCTCCACGCGCCATCGCCGTGATGCTTCAACCCGGCGATGCCGTCGCGGCGCACCATTTTCGAACGGTGGATGCGCATGAACTGGTCGGGATCCATCCGCGCTTCGAGCGACTTGATCGTCTGATGGATCAGCCAGCTGCGCCCGCCCACGTGCAGGCGCATATAGTCGCGTTCGGCCTCGATCAGGTCGACCTGCCCGGCGTCGATGCGCAGCATCTCGCCGCGGTTCTGGACCCAGAATTCCCCGATCCACTTGCTCTTGGGCGTCCGGACGCGATCGGTCGCGCGCCATTCGCGCACGCGCCCCAGCGCACGGCCCAGCCGGTCGGGCGAGACCGGCTTGAGCAGATAGTCGACCGCGGCGACGTCGAACGCAGCCACGGCATATTGATCGAAGGCGGTCACGAAGATCACGGCGGGCGGATTGTCGAGCTTGTCCACCGCGGCGGCGACGTCGAGCCCGTTGAGCCCCGGCATCGCGATGTCGCACAGCACGAGGTCGGGCGCGAGGGCATCGACCATGCGCAGCGCCGATGCGCCATCGGTCGCGGTGCCGACGAGCGACACGCCTTCCTGCTGCCCCGCGAGGATCTGCAGCCGCTCGATCGCAAGCGGTTCGTCGTCGACGATCAAGGTTCGTAGCGTCAGCATTGTCAGCACCCCAGTTGTGCGAGCGGCAACCACAGCGAGACGACGAACCCGCCGTCGTCGGACTTGCCCCATTCGCAGCCCGCGGTCGGTCCATAGCGCGTCAGCAGCCGTTCGCGAACATTGCCGAGGCCGAGGCCGGTGCCGGGCTCGGGCACCGGCGCCTTCGGATCGATGTCATTCTCGATGCGGAGCACCAGCAGGCCATATTCGGCGCTGGCGGTCAGGCGGATCGCGATCGTGCCCTGGCTGGGGGCGACACCATATTTGATCGCATTTTCTATGATCGGCTGCAGGATGAGCACCGGTACGCAGGCACGCTCCAGTTCCTGCGGCATCGTGACCTCGACCTTCAGCCGGTCGGGGAAGCGGACCTGTTCGATGTCGAGATAGAGACGCTGGAGCGCGATTTCCTCGTCGAGGCTGACGAGCTGTTCGGGGTCGATCGCGAGGCTCGATCGCAGGAAGGAGGAGAGATTCATGATCATCGTCTCCGCCTCGGCTTTCGACCCGCGCAGGACGAGCGTGGAAAGCGAGTTCAGCGTGTTGAACAGGAAGTGCGGATTGACCTGGTAATGGAGTGCCCGCAACTGTGCGGTCTGGGCCTCGATCCGGTAATTGTTCGCGCGGCGTTCGACAGCGCGCATCTCGTTCGCATAGCCGAAGGCAACATAGAGCGCGGCCCACACCGCGAAGAAGAAATACCAGCGGATCGAACTGTCGAGGACCAATACGGTTTCCCATGCGACAGGGAATTTGGCCTGCACCTCCGCGATGATCTTCTCGGTATCGGGCGCGGGGAACCAGTAGAAGAAGACGAACATGTTGATCGTGGCATAGACGATCACCAGCGGCACGGCGGTGCCCATCGCCGCAGCGAGGCGGGCGCCAAAGCTCCGCGGCTGGACGCGCTGGAGCAGCTGGTAGAGCACGAAGGTACACAATATGCCGGCGACCACGACGATCGCCCGGCGGCCGATATAGGCCCATTGCTCGCTCGCATCGGCCAGCACCGCGAGACCCGTCGTGATCAGGAAGTAGAGCAGCCACATCGCGATGATCGAGCCGATCGCCACGCGCGGATTGACGCGGGCGTCGGAAGCGCGCCAGTCGGGCGCGGCGGCGAGGAATCTGGCGCGGCGATCGCTCTGGGCCAGCTTGCGGTCGGACATGGTCATTGCCGTCCTCCTATCGCAGTCCGGTGCCGCTTGCGAGTCGGCGTGCGAACGCCAGTCGAACGGCGCCGGGAGTTGGTCGAAAGCTGAAGCCCAGATGAACGGCGCCGGTCAGCCACCCGGCGCCGATCGCATCGCGCTGCGCCAGCCGCCATGGCGATAGACCGCCCAGGCCATCGCCAGCGACGCCAGCGAGGACAGCGGAAAGCTCCACCAGATCGCGTCGGCCCCGATCCAGGGATAGGCGAACCAGTAGATGCCGAACCGGATCGGAAACATCGACAGGAAAAGGATGACGAGCGGCGGTACCACCGATCCGTTGGCCCGCAGCGTGCCGATGATGACGATCGTCGTGCCGAACGGCAGGAAGGTCCAGGTCGCGATATACTGGATGTGGCGCGACACCGCGATCGCCGGGCTTTCGCTGCCGAGGAAGAGCGCGAGCGCGGCGTGATCGAAGGCGAGGAGGATCGCGATGAGGACACCGGTCATCGCGAGGTTGATCCTGATCCCGCCGCCGGTGATCGCCGCCACGCGGTCCCAGCGGTTGGCGCCGATATTCTGCGCCGCCATCGCGCTGACCGCGGCGCCGACGGCGAGCGCGGGCATCTGGATATAGTTCCACAGCTGCAGCGTCGCGCCATAGGCCGCGGCGGTGACGAGCCCCTCGCGGTTGACGAGCCCTACCATCACCAGCCCGGCGCCCGAAATGACGAGCATCTGGGCGCCCATCGGCAGGCCGCGGCCGATGACGAAGCGCAGCTCGTTCCAGTCGGGGAGCAGGTAGGCGAGCTCGCGGCCGCGCAGGCGCAGCACATGATCCCTGGCGTAGAACCAGACGATCATCCCCGCGAGGCTGATCGTTCCGGCGATGGCGGTCGCGAGCGCGCTGCCCGCGATGCCGAGCCGCGGAAAGGGACCGACGCCGAGGATGAGCAGCGGGTTCAGCACGATATCGAGCACTACCGACAGGATCATGAAGCGCAGTGGCGTCACCGCGTCGCCGGCGCCGCGCGAGGCCATCATCAACGTCACCATCAGCATCGAGGCGGGCACGGCGACAAAGGTCACACGCAGATAGTCGTGCGCGAAATTGAAGGCTTCGGGCGGGGTTTCGAGCAGCCGCAGGATCGCGTCGGACGCGAACCAGCCGACGAGGGAGATGACGACCGAGAAGAGCAAGGCGAGCCCGATCGCGCCGCCGCTCGCGCGCCGCGCCGCGTCGACGTCGCCGCGTCCGATCGCCTGGCCGATCAGCACCGTCGCCGCCATGCCGAAACCGAAAAAGGTCGCGAACATCAGGAACATGATGATGTTGGCGTTGGCCGTCGCGGCGAGCGCGCTTTCGCCGAGAAACTGCCCGACCCAGATCGAATTGACCGAACCCGACAGCGTCTGGAGGATGTTCGAGGCGAGCGTCGGCAGCGCGAAGAGGATCAGCGTCTTCGCGATCGGACCGTCGGTCAGATCCATTCGCCCGCCGCCACGCGCCGTCTGGCGCGGGGGCACCGGACTCGCGGCCGGATCGCTCGCCGCCGCGACGGGCGTCGGCATGACAGGCTCGGCGTCGCTCACCCCAGGCGTGCGAGCGCGGCGGTCAGGCGGTCGGCTTCGGCCTCCTTGGCGGCATGGTCGGCGCGCGCCTTTTCGACCGCTTCGGGCTTGGCGCGCTCGACGAACGACGGGTTGCTCAGGCGCCCGGCGAGACCGTCGCGTTCCTTCGCCGCAGCGGCGAGCGCCTTGGTCAGGCGGTCGCGCTCGGCGGCGATGTCGATCACGCCTTCGAGCGGGACGGTGATCGTCTCGCCCTCGACCACGAGCTGCGCCGAAGCGCCCGCGGGGGCGGGGTCGAAGCTGACCGTCTCGAGGCGCGCGAGGCGGTCGAGCTGCGCCGCGAGCGTGTCGGTGCGGTTCTTGAGCGACGCGGGGAAATGCGCGGTCAGGCGCGCGCCCGGGGGCAGGCCGAGTTCGGCCTTGGCGGTGCGCAGTTCGCTGACGAGCCTGATCAGCCAGTCGATGTCGGCGCTGGCGTCGATGTCGCGTTCGGCGTTCGGCGCAGGCCATTTGGCGGTGATCAGCGGATAGTCTGCGCGCTCGCCGAGCCCGGTCCACAGCTCTTCGGTGATGAAGGGCATGAAGGGGTGGAGCATGACGAGGATCTGGTCGAGCACCCAGCCGGCGACGGCCTTGGTCTCCTCGTCGATCGCGCCCTTGATCAGTTCGAGATACCAGTCGCAGAAGCGATCCCATGCGAAGCTGTAGATCGCGTTCGCGGCTTCGTCGAAACGGTAGGCGGCAAAGGCACTTTCCATCGCGGCGACGGTCGCGGCAACCTCGCCGATGATCCAGCGGTTGACCGGCAGGCTCGCGGCGGGGGCTTCGAAGCTGGTCGAGGCCGATATGCCATTGGCTTCGCAGAAGCGCGCGGCGTTCCAGAGCTTCGTCGCGAAGTTGCGATAGCCCGCGAGGCGCGCGTCATCCATCTTGATGTCGCGGCCCTGGCTTTCCATCGCCGCCATGAAGAAGCGCAGCGCGTCGGCGCCATATTGGTCGATCAGCCCGAGCGGGTCGACGACATTGCCTTTCGACTTCGACATCTTCGAACCGTCGGGCGCGCGGACGAGGCCGTGGAGATAGAGCGTCTTCCACGGCACATCGCCCATGAACTCCATCCCCTGCATCGCCATACGCGCATCCCAGAAGAAAAGGATGTCGAAGCCCGAAATGAGGACGTCGTTGGGGTAGTGGCGCTTGAGGAGATCGGTGTTTTCGGGCCAGCCGAGCGTGGCGAAGGGCCAGAGGGCGGAAGAAAACCAGGTGTCGAGGACGTCCTGATCCCGCACCAAGTGCACGTCTGCCGGATTGAAAGTGTCCGAACGGGTTGCTTTTTCAAACTCGCCGAAACTATCATGAAAAACGATCTGCTCTGGATCCCAACCTTCTGCCTTGTAGTGCATCCAGGCTATTTGCTCGGCCTCTGTTTCATCAGTGGCGACGAAATGTGTGTCTGGCGATATCGCGTAGGTTTGCGGAGTATAGTCCAGGCGAAGACCACCATTGGCTGCATCGGGCCCATACCAAGCCGGAATGCGGTGACCCCACCAGAGCTGGCGCGAGACGCACCAGGGCTGGATATTCTCCATCCAGTTGAAGAAGGTCTTTTCCCACGTCTTGGGGACGATGTTGATGCGCCCGTCGCGGACCGCGGCCATCGGCGGCTGCGCAAGCGTTTCGGCGTCGACATACCATTGGTCGGTCAGCCAGGGTTCGATCACCACGCCGCCGCGGTCGCCGAACGGCGTCTGGATCGTACGTGGCTCGGCGTCATGCTCGGTGACGTCGCCGTCATTTGACTTGACGACATGCGGGATCAGGAAACCCTGTTCCTTCATCCGCTGCACGACCAGTTCGCGTGCGCCGTCGATGCCGTCGCGCTTGAAGCGGTGGAGGCCGAGATATTCGGCGGGGATCAGCCCGTCGGCGGTCTGGATGACGTTCGCGTCGCCGTCGAGCATGTTGAGCATCTCGCCGGGCTTGAAGCCCGCGCGCTTGCCGACGTCGAAATCGTTGAAATCATGCCCGGGGGTGATCTTCACGGCGCCCGACCCCAGTTCGGGATCGGCATGTTCGTCGGCGACGACCTTGAAACGGCGGCCGGTGATCGGCTGGAGAATGTCCTTGCCGATCACGCTCTTGTAACGCGCGTCGTCGGGGTGCACCGCGACCGCCATGTCGGCGAGCATCGTTTCGGGGCGCGTCGTCGCGACCACGATATGATCGCGCCCGTCGTCGAGTTTCACGCCGTCGGCGAGCGGATATTTGAAGTGCCAGAAACCGCCCTGCACCTCGTGCGTCTCGACCTCGAGGTCCGAAATCGCGGTCTTAAGCTTCGGATCCCAGTTCACGAGCCGCTTGTCGCGGTAGATCAGGCCCTTTTTGTGGAGGTCGACGAACACCTTGACCACGGCCCGCGTGAAATGCGGGTCCATCGTGAATTGCCCGTTATTGTCTTTGGAATTTAGGCTCCAGTCCATCGAGCAGCCGAGGCGGCGGAGCTGGCCGGTGATCTGGCCGCCGCTTTCCGCCTTCCACTGCCACACCTTGTCGATGAAATCTTCGCGGCTGTAGTTGGTACGCTTGTCCTGGCTCGCCTCAAGCTGGCGTTCGACGACCATCTGCGTCGCGATCCCGGCATGGTCCATGCCGACGACCCACAGGGCATCCTTGCCGCGCAGGCGCTCGTATCGGACGAGCACGTCCTGCAACGTGTTATCGAGCGCATGGCCGATGTGGAGCGCGCCGGTGACATTCGGCGGCGGGTTGACGATCGTGAACGGCGTCGCGTCGGGACGCTCGGGGCGGAACAGCTCGCGGCGCTCCCACTCATGGGCCCATTTCGCCTCGATAGCGGCGGGATCGAATGTTTTTTCCATCGGCATAATGGCCCGCGCTTTGCCAGCCATGGTGCAGCGCGGCAAGGGGGTGATTGCCCGCATCTCGCCATGTCAGATGTTCCCCGGCGAAAGCCGGGGTCCAGATGTGTCAGGCAAGGTTGGCATGCGAATGCTCTGGGCCCCGGCTTTCGCCGGGGAACAGGCCAGGTGCTATTTCTTCAGATGCTTGCCCATCCAGTCGAACACCGTCCGGTGCCACTGGACGCTGTTCGCGCCCTTCAGTACCCAGTGGTTTTCGTCGGGGAAGACGAGCAACTGGCTCTCGACGCCGCGGCGCTGGAGCGCGGTGAAGGCGGCGAGGCCCTGGCTGTAGGGGATGCGGAAATCCTTTTCGCCGGTGATCACCAGCATCGGCGTCTTCCATTTGGCGACATGATTCACCGGGTTCCACTTTTCGGGATCGCTGCGCTCCCACCACGGACCGCCATGATCCCATTCGTCGAACCACAGTTCCTCGGTCTCGAACGCCATCGCGCGCAGGTCGAACACCCCGTCGTGCTGGACGAGGCATTTGAAGCCGTCGGTCCACTGGCCGGCGATCCAGTTCATCATGTAACCGCCGTAAGAGGCGCCGAGCGCGCACGCGTTGCTCACGTCGAGCTGTGCATCCTGCTTGCCCGCGGCGGCGAGGCCAAGCTTGAGGTCTTCGAGCGGCTTGCCGCCCCAGTCCTTGTTGATGCTGTCGGTGAAGGCCTGCCCGTAGCCGGTCGAGCCGTGGAAATCGACGGTGACGACGCCATAGCCCTGCTGCGCGAACAGGCGCGGGTTCCAGCGCGTCGACCAGCTGTTGCCGAAGCTGCCCTGCGGCCCGCCATGGACGATGAAGGCGACCGGCAGCTTCTGGACCGGGCTGACGGGTTTCAGGATCATGCCCCACACCGTGTCGCCGTTCGCGCCCGCGAACCGGATGCGATCGAGTTCGACCGGATCGAACTGGGCGAGCGTTGCCGCGTTGACCGCGGTGAGCTGGCTGACCTTGCCCCTGGCGTCGCGGACATAAAGGTCGGTCGGAGCGAGCGCGCTGTTGCGCGAATAGAGGAGGGCGCCGCCCGGCAGCGGGGTCACGTCGCCGACATTGCCTTCGAAGGCTTCGGTCGTAGCCTTCAGCTTCTCGACCTTGCCGGTCGCCGCGTCGACGCGGAACATGGGATGTTCGAGCGTATCCTGCGCGGTGACATAGAGCGACTTGCCGTCGGGCGCCCAAGCGATCGAGCCGACCGAACGATCCCACGCGTCGGTGAGTTTTTTCGTGGCACCGCTTTCGAGGTTGCGCAGCATCAGCACTTGCCGGTCGGCCTCGTATCCCGGGCGCGCCATTGCGGCATAGGCCAGCCATTTGCCGTCGGGCGAGGGCGTCGGAAGCGTGTCGGTCGCCTGATTGTCCTGCGTCAGGTTCTGCGGCATCATCCGGCTGTCGACGAGCCAGCTGTAGATATCGAGATTGGTCGAGGTCGGCTCGTTGCGGTCGGCCTTGCGCAGCGTGAAGAAGACGGTGCGGCTGTCGGCGCCCCATGCGAGTTCCTCGCCGCCGCCAAAGGGTTTCGAGGGGCTGTCGCCGGTCAGTCCGGCGTCGACCGGACGCGCTGCCGTCGCCTTGCCGCCCGAAAGGTTGAAGACGAAGGGACGGCTGTAGGTTCCGGGGGTTTCCCATTGATCCCAATGACGGACGAAGCCCGCGCCATCCTTGTAAAGGCGGCCGGTGCCGGGGCCGGGCAGCGCGCCCTTGTCCTTCGCATCGCAGCCGAAGTCCGTGCATTCCCGGGGAATGTCACCCCAGGCGAGCAGCTTCCTCGCATCGGGCGAAATCTTGAAGCCCGAGACGTCGGCCTGTGTGTCGGTTACCTGCGCCGCGGCGGCGCCCGCCTTTGGATCGATGCGCCACACCTGATCCTTGCCCGACGCGTTCGAGAGGAAATAGAGGATTCCATCCTTGTCGAAGGCAGGCGAGGTTTCATTTTTGCCCGCGGTATCGGCGATCGCCACCGGCTTTGCATCCTTGGCAGTGCGATCGACGAGCCACAGTCCGGTCGAGCGCTTGTAGGTTTCGGCCTCGGTTTCGGTCATCTGGAACACGACCCAGCGCCCGTCGGGCGAGGCGGTCGGCGCAGCGACGCGCTTGAGCGTTGCGAGGTCGACCTCGGTCATCGGCCGGGCCAGCGCGGGGGTGGAAAGGGCGGCGGCAAGCGCGATCGCGCTCGGAAGCAGATAGTTTCGCATGCAAGCGGTTTAGCGATGCGACGCCGCTGTTCAAGGACCAAGCGGGTGCGGCCGGAAAATCCAGCTTGTCCGGGAAAAATCAAACCTCTCTGGCACCGTCGCGCGCCGCGCTGCATCGGCCCGCATCCCGAGGAGGTGCGCGTGGCGAAGTCTGGTCCGAGTCGATTTTTTTCTCCGCTGCTGGCCGGCGCGAGCTTTCGCGACCGGATGATCGCGAGCATCGGGGCGCTCGTCGGCATCGGCCTTGCGGGGTTGACCTGTGCCGCGATGGTCCCCGTTTCGATGCCGTGGATCATCGCGCCGATCGGCGCGTCGGCGGTCCTCCTGTTCGCTGTCCCGTCAAGCCCGCTTGCCCAGCCATGGTCGATCGCGGGCGGTAACGCCGCGTCGGCGCTGATCGGGGTGTGCGTTGCGCAGGCGGTGGGTTCGCCGGCGCTCGCAGCCGCACTCGCGGTTTCGGCCGCGATACTGGTGATGTCGCTGCTGCGCTGCCTGCATCCGCCGGGCGGCGCGGTGGCGCTCAGCGCGGTGCTCGGCTGGCCCGACATCGCGGGGCATGCGAGCGAATTCCTGGTTCCGGTCCTGCTGAACTCGCTCGTCCTCATCGGGATCGGGGCGGTGTTCCACCGCTTTTCGGGGCACAGCTACCCGCATCGCGCGCGACCGGTCGAAGGCAAGCCGCCGACCGACGAGCTGGCGGGGTTGCTGGTCGAAGATATCGACAGCGCGCTCGCCGATCTCGGCGAGACGTTCGACATCGGCCGCGAGGACCTGGTGCTGTTGCTGGCGCGCGCGGAGGTGCATGCGGCGGCGCGGGCGGAGCGGCGCTAGGCGCGCGGTTCGAAAGCCCCGGCCGGCTTCAGCTGTCGTCCGCCTTGTCGCACTGCTTCGGGTTCCGGGCCATCGCTTCGGATTTGCGCCAGGCCGAACGGAAGAGGCGATCGCGCTCGGCCCGCGCGCCGATATCGTAGCGCGCCTGCGCGACCGGCCGTCCCATCGCGTCCTGCAACGACAGCGTCAGGGCGGTGCCGGTTTCGAGGCGCTCGTACGGATCGCCGTCCCCGCCGCCATCGGTAATCGACGCCGAGGCATAGCGGAAAGGGCTCCCGCCGATCCGGTAGGCGACGCCCGACGGCTCGAGTTCGACCGACCAGCTCTCGCCGCTGTCCATCCACAGCAGGAGCGTGAGCTGGCGAAGTGCGCCGGCGGGACCGCCGACGCTCGATATCTCGCCGACCGCTTCGGTCAGTTCGCCGATCGCACCGGCCTCGGCATCGTCATATTGCAGGACGAGTTCGGGACGGTCGAGGTCGCGATACTGGGGCGGGCTGGCGTCGAGCATCGGTGGTGTCCAGCGCACCGAGCGCGACCAGATATCGCCGTCGCCGTCGACCTCCGCCACGACGGTGACTTGCGCGTCGCGGCTGCCCTTGGCGACCGCGGTGCACACGCGCTCCTCATTTTGCGCCATCGCGGGTATCGGGGCTGCGAGCAGGGCGGTGGCGAGCAGCGCACGGATCATCGGACGAGCGTCCCGCCCTTCATCACATGGTCGATCCGTTCGAGCGCCGCGATGTCGGCGAGCGGATCGGCGCGGACCGCGACCATGTCGGCATAGCGGCCCGGAACGATGGCGCCGATGTCGCTGCGCCCCATTTCCTCCGCGGCGCGGCCGGTCGCCGAGCGGATCGCCTGCATCGGGGTCATGCCATAGCGCACCATATAGGAGAATTGCCGGGCGTTGAGCCCGTGCGGATAGACGCCCGCGTCGGTCGCAAAGCCGATGTTCACGCCCAGTTCGACCGCGCGGCGGAACGCGGCGCGCTGCGCGTCGGTCGTCTCGCGGTTCTTGCGCAGATATTCCTCGGGCCAGCCTTCCTTCGTGCCGATATCGTCGATGTAGGTGCCGTTGTAGATGTCCATCGCGAGCCAGGTGCCGCGCTTCCTGGCGAGCTGCAGCGTCGCTTCGTCGGCGAGGCTGGCATGCTCGATGCTGTCGACCCCGGCGGTGATCGCATTGCGGATGCCGACCGCGCCGTGCGCGTGCGCGGTAACCCTCTTGCCGCGCGCATGGGCGACCTCGACGATCGCCCGGAGCTGCTCGACGGTGAGTTCGGGCGCTCCCGGTTCGGTCCCGATCGCCAGCACCGCGCCGGTTGCGATCGTCTTGATGAAGTCGGCCCCATGGTCGAGCAGGTAAGTGGTCTTCGCCGCGGCTTCCTCAGGCGTCGCCGCCACGCCGAGCCGCATGTCGGGGGGGAGCTGGTCGTTCGGCACCACGCCGTTGAGTTCGCCGCCACCGCCGGGGATGGTCAGATAAGCCCCCGCGACCCACATCCGCGGGCCCGGCACATCGCCCCGCTCGATCGCGTTGCGCAGCGCGACGTCGGTGAGCCCGCGATAGGTGCCGACATCGCGCACGCTGGTGAAGCCGGCGTTCAGCGTCACCCGTGCGTTGCGCGCGCCGACGAGCGCGGTTTCGGCGGGCGAGGCCTTCATCGGCGCGGCGAGGTCGGCGCTCTGGCCGAGGTCGGCGAGATGGGTGTGGAGATCGATCAGCCCGGGCAGCACGGTGAAGCCCGACCAGTCGAGCCGCGTCGCACCCGCCGGGGTCGCGCCGCACGGCGCGACCGCGGTGATCCGCTCGGCCGCGATCGTGATGCAATGCCCGGTGCGAACCTCGTCGGTCACGCCGTCGATCAGCCGTCCGGCCTCGACATAGAGCGTTTCGGCCGAAGCCGGCGCTGCCGCGACCAGAGCCGCGGCGAGGGCGGCGATCAGATGGCGGTGTCGAAGGTGTTGCACTGGGCGGGGTCCCCGGTCTGCAGCCCGCGGCGGAGCCAGGTCATGCGCTGTTCGCTGGTGCCGTGCGTGAAGCTTTCTGGGACGGGGCGCTGCCCCGCCGAGCGCATCAGCGTATCGTCGCCGATCGCGTTCGCGGCGCGCATCGCTTCCTCCATGTCGCCCGGTTCCATCACCGGCTGGCCGTCGCGCGTGCGTGCGCGGTTGGCCCAGACCCCGGCGTAGCAGTCGGCCTGCAACTCCATGCGCACCTGCAGCGCGTTGCCCTCGGCCTGCGACGCCCGGCCTTGCGCGCGGCGCACCTGTTCGGAGGTGCCGGTGATCGTCTGGATATGGTGCCCGACCTCGTGCGCGACGACGTAGGCCTGCGCCGCGTCGCCCGCGGCGCCGAAGCGCTGCGCCAGTTCGTCGAAGAAGGCGGTGTCGAGATAGACGCCCTGGTCGGCGGGGCAATAGAAGGGGCCCATGGCCGCCTGCGCCGCGCCGCAGCCCGAGCGGTTCTGGTCGGTGAAGAAATTGAGCGTCGGGCGTTGATAGCCGCGGATCGTGCTTTCCCAGACCTGATGCGTCGATCCGAAGACGTTGCACGCGAAGCGTTCGGCCTGCGTGTCGCACGCGACGTTTGCGCCGCCGCGGCTGCCCGCCGCCGGATCGGCGGTACCGCCGCCGGTGCTGAGCATGTTGGCGCCAGGGCCGAGCAGGAAAAAGGCGACCGCGCCAAGGATCAGGATCGTCCCGCAGCCCATCTTGCGCCCGAGCAGCATCGGCAGCAGCCCGACGAGCAGTCCGCCCATGCCGCCGCCCCCGCCGCCGCCGAATCCCCCGCCGCCGCGGCCGAGGTCACGGATGTCGTCGCCGGGATCATAGTCGTCGAGGCGCATCGTCGGGGTCTCCAGCGCTGATGGTTCGGTCCTTGGCAGATTGTGGCAGCAGCATGGGGCAATTGGAAGAGGCTTCGCGACCGGGCGCGCGGGCTTGGGCTTGCAATGGGCCGTGTTGCGGTGCACCAATCGCGCGTCCCGCCGATCGAAGGATTGTCCCGAGTCCATGCCGCGCCGCGCCGCCTCCGCCGCCTTGCCGCTGCCCGATCTGGTCGTGCTGGTGTTGCAGGGCGGCGGCGCGCTCGGTGCCTATCAGGCGGGGGTCTATGAAGCGCTGATCGAACTCGGGATCGAACTCGACTGGGTCGCGGGGATCTCGATCGGTGCGGTCAACGCCGCGATCATCGCGGGAAATTCGCGCGACGAGGCCGTCGGCCGGTTGCGCGCCTTCTGGGACGGGGTTTCTTCGGCGCTGCCGTCGTTTCCGCTTCCCGACAATGATCTCGCTCGCGAATGGAGCCACCTCGCGGCGGCGGGGCAGGTGATGGCGTTCGGCGTGCCGGGTTTTTTCGCGCCGCGCTGGCCGCCCCCGACGCTCGCCGAGCGGCAGACGCCGGGGGCGGTGAGCTTCTACGACACCGCGCCGCTGGTCGAGACGCTGAACCGGCTGATCGACTGGGACCGGCTCAACGACGGCAAGGTACGGCTCTCGGTTGGCGCGGTGGCGGTCGAGACGGGCAATTTCCGCTATTTCGACACCGCCGTCGAACGCATCGATGCGCGGCACATCCTTGCGTCGGGAGCGCTGCCGCCCGGATTGCCGCCGGTCGAGATCGACGGTGACTGGTATTGGGACGGCGGGCTCGTCTCGAACACCCCGCTCGAGCATGTCGTCGAGAGCGCGAGCGAGGATATGCTGGTGTTCCAGGTCGACCTGTTCCCGGCGCGCGGCGAGCGGCCGCACGATCTGGAGGAGGCCTGGTCGCGCGAGAAGGACATCCGTTTTTCGAGCCGGACGCGGCGGATTTCGGACGGGCTGGTGCGGCGGCGGAAGGAGCATCGGGCGATCGACCGCATGTTGGCGAAGTTGCCGCCCGACGTGATGGCGCTGCCCGAGGTTCGGGCGGTCCGGAAGATGATCGATTGCAAGGCGCTCAACGTGGTGCAGTTGGTGCATAATCCCTTGAAGTGGCAGACGGGTGCGCGCGATTTCGAATTCTCGCGAGCCGGCGTCGAGGCCAATTGGGCGCAGGGACGCGCGGCGGTCGAGGCAGCGATGAACGACGGGCATCTGCTTGCGGAAAGTATCGCCGAGGGGCGCTCGAACAGCTTCGCGGTACAGGCAGGCGGGCTGACGCCGAAACAAGACACTGAAAAATGAAGAATATCTCCCCCAAGGTACAAAGGACAACATCATGCACCTGAAAGGCAAAACCGCCCTCGTCACCGGATCGACGTCGGGCATCGGGCTCGGCATCGCCAAGGCCTATGCGGCGGCGGGCGCCAACATCATCATCAACGGTTTCGGCGATGCCGACGGAATCGAGGCCGAGCGCGCGGCGCTGGCGGCGCAGAGCGGCGGCAAGGCGGCGTATGACGGCGCCGACCTGACCAAGCCCGAAGCCATCGAGGAAATGTTCAAGCGCGCCGATGCCGATTTCGGCGGGGTCGACATCCTCGTCAACAATGCCGGCATGCAGTTCGTGTCGCCGATCGAGAGTTTTCCGGTCGAGAAATGGGACATGATCATCGCGCTCAACCTGACCGCGGCGTTCCACACGATCCGCCACGCGGTGCCGGGGATGCGCAAAAAGGGCTGGGGCCGGATCATCGGCACCGCGTCGGCGCACTCGCTCGTCGCTTCGCCGTTCAAATCGGCCTATGTCACCGCGAAGCACGGTCTCGCCGGGCTGACCAAGACGGTCGCGCTCGAAGTCGCCGAGGCGGGCATCACGGTGAACTGCATCAGCCCCGGCTATGTCTGGACGCCGCTGGTCGAGAACCAGATTCCCGACACGATGAAGGCGCGCGGCATGACGCGCGAACAGGTGATCAACGACGTGCTGCTCGCCGGGCAGCCGACCAAGCAGTTCGTGACGATCGAGCAGGTCGCTGCGCTCGCGGCATTCCTGACGCGCGACGAGGCCGCGAACATCACCGGCGCGAATCTGAGCGTCGACGGCGGCTGGACCGCGGCGTAGGCGCGGGGGCGCTTGCTCCTCCCCGTCGCGCAGTGATGGGAAAGGGGGCCATTTGCAGGATGGTGGTGGGGCCGAGACCGGGCGTTTTCTCTTCCGTCAGCGCGTCACGCCGCGGCCTCCCCATGGCCTCCGGCCATCGGGAGGGTTGCACCGGTGTCTGCTCGCCACATCAAAACGGGTGCCACCCCGGCCTCGCGATCTCTGCGATCGTGTATTTTGCCGCGAGACGTGGTTTATTCGGCGGCGTCGGCGGTTTCGAACACCGGCTGCATCTCGATCGGGTCGGCCAGGCTGATGCGGTCGAGGATCGATGCGGTGTCGTCGCGCACCTTCAGCATCAGGCTGCGCATGCGGCAGTCGACCTCGGGCAGGCAGTTCTTGCAATGCTCGTGCGCGTTGCGCGCGGCGCAGGGGACGAGCGCGAGCGATCCGCGCGTCAGCCGCACGAGGTCGCCATAGCTGATGTCGATCGGGGGCAGCGCGAGCTGGTAGCCGCCGTCGCGGCCGCGCTGCGAGATGAGCAGCCCCTCGCGCGCCATTTCGGACAGGATCACGGTCAGGAATTTGGGCGGAATGTTCTGCGCCTCCGCAATGTCCGCAAGCTGCACCTGCCCCTTGCCCCAATGGTCGGCGAGGTGCTGGAAGGCACGGATCGTATAGCGGGTCTTTTGCGACAGCATGGAGCGTTACTGATCCATATTCAGCTCTAATTCAACCGGTCTGCATGACTTATCGTGCGGAGTTGATGAAAATCACAGCGAGTGGCATGAGTCACCGATAAACGGGTCGCCGAAGCGTCCCCGCAGTGGGCGGATTTGGCTGGAGCATATTCGATGCGCAAGATTTTGGGAGTACCGGCGGTTCTGGCCGCCTGTCTGCTCGCGGTGGCGCCCGCGCAGGCGCAGTTCGGCGGGCTGCTGCGCAAGGTGACCGCGCCGACTCCGGCGCCGAGCCCGAGCGAAAGCGACAATGGCGGCTGTCCCAAGGGCAAGAAGGGCAGCAGCGTCGGACGCAGCATATTGGGCGGCGTGATCCGCGACGCGGTCGGCGACGCCGCGAGCAAGGCGGGCGTCTACAGCTATGTGCCGATTTCGGAGGTGAGCGGAACGCTGACCGACGCGATCGCGTGCCGACTCGATCCGGGCGAGCAGGTCCAGGCGGCCGCCGCGACCGAAGAGGTCACGCGCGGCGAGGAAGTCGGCGCGACCGCGAACTGGACCAGCGCGACCCGCGAGAATGTCAGCGGGTCGTCGACCGTGGCGTCGGTGAATACGGAAAAGGGCGGCCGGAAGTGCATGAACGTCACCGATGTGGTGATCGTCGAGGGCGAGGAAACGCGGGTGGCGAAACGCATGTGCAAGGGACCGGGTGAGCCGCGCTATGTCATTGCGGCTGCCTGAAATCTTCAGGAGCGCTGCTGCGCTGACGGCGTTGCTGTGCCTGACGGCGGCCGCGCCAGTGGACCCGGCGAACCCGACCTGCCCCCTTAACCCGAACTGGTCGACCAGTCCGACGATGACGCTGACGCCGGCGGTGCGCAACGGGACGAAGGTGCTGCTGGCCGAAGGGCGTATCGACGCCGGGCTCCCCGATCGGCTGACCAAGGCGCTCGCGGCGAATCCCGATGTTGAGGAAATCTGGCTGCGCTCGCCGGGTGGCGATGCGCGTGCCGGTAACGCGGCGGGCCGGGTCGTGCGCTCGAATTTCGGAATGACGACGCGTATCCCGGCCGGGTGGGCGTGTTTCAGCGCGTGCAACTTCGTCTTCATGGGCGGCCAACCGCGTCTCGTCGATCCGGGTGGACTGTTCATAGTCCATATGTTTACGCGCACCGGGGATCGCAGCGCGATCGATATGAGCGTTGCGATGGGTACCGATGCGACGCGTGACCTTATCGGCGACATCGAACAGGATGCGGCACTGCTCGCCAGCGAGGACAATGATTTCCTGATTCGCATGGGCGTGTCGCGCAAATTGTTGACCGAGGTGATGTACCGCCAGAAGGCCATCGCGACCGATGACGACAAATCGACCCGCCGCTGCCTCACGCAGGATGAGGTCAAGGCCTACAATGTCGCGAACAATGACGGGGGCTAGGTTCCGCTTGCTGGGGGCGTTGCTAGCGCTTCCGTTCCTTGCCGCAACACCTGGCGCGCAAGGAAGGCAATGCGAACCCACGCGTACCGGGTGGGACTTTCCGGAAGCGCGGATGAACGTAATGCGTGGAGGGCGTGGCGAAACGTTGTTCATCGAAGGCCGGATCGATCATGATTTTCCCGTGCGGTTGCGAGCCGTGCTTGCCGCACATCCGGATATCGAAGCGCTCCATCTCAATTCGGCAGGGGGCGACAGGGACAGCGCGATGGAGGCCGGTGCGACCATACGGTCGATAGGCGGCTTCGTGACCCATGTTCCTGCCGGCGCGGAATGCACCGGGGCATGTGCCCTGTTGTTCCTCAGCGGGCATGTTCGATCGGTCGATCCGGCGGCGGTGTTCGATCTTGGGCGTTTTTACGATCCTCCGGAGGGGGCGACGAGTCAGGCTGATGTCGCTCGGCAGAGTCTGGCTGTTTCCAACTATTTGATTCGTATGGGTGTTTCGCGGCGGCTTCTGACGGGAACACTCGATCGCGATGCAGCGCTGGCTGCGGAAGCGCCACGCCAATGCCTGACCGGGGAAGAGCTTCACGGCTATAACGTTGCAAATTGGAACGAATAAATTAGGCTGGCTTCAACCAGAGGAGAGGCCGGCATGACTGAGATGACGCACGATCACGCGTCCTTCCGTTCGATGATCGACGGAACGCAGGAAGATTGGGATATCATCGCGCGCGAGCAGAAGGAGTTCGCGCCGCAGAATGGCAAGCGCATTCTCGAGCATCTGAAGCTACTCGGCGGGGATTACGGGGGGTTTCCGGTCGACAGGCTGGAACATTGTCTGCAGACCGCGACACGCGCCCACCGCGACGGCCGCGACGAGGAATATGTCGTGATGGCGTTGCTCCACGACATCGGCGACACGCTCGGTGCGTTCAACCATCCCGATGTCGCGGCTGCGATCCTGAAACCCTTCCTCTCCGAAGAGAATCTGTGGATCGTCCAGCATCACGGCATCTTCCAGGGCCATTATTTCTTCCATTATCTCGGCCTCGACCGCGACATGCGCGACCAGTTCCGCGATAGCCCGCACTATGCGGCCTGCGCCGAATTCTGCGAGAAATATGACGCGCCGGCGTTCGACCCCGACTATGCGAGCGAACCGCTGGAATTTTTCGAGCCGATGGTGATGCGGCTTTGTTCCTACCCGCGCACGAGCATCTACAAGAAAGTGATGGTCGAGGAAGCCGCGGAGTAGGCAGGGAAGCTCGCCCCCGCCTGGGCGGGGGTGTTGCTTTACTTGCCCTTGAATTCGGTCTTGCGCTTCTGCTGGAACGCCAGCACGCCTTCGACCGCATCCTCGCTGTTGCCTGCGACGAACTGGCCCATCGCCTCGGCATCGAGGGTCTGGCTGTAATTTTGTGACAGGCCGGCGCGCAACACCTGGCGCATCGTGCCGAGCGATACCGTCGGGCCGTTCGCGAGGCGCGTCGCGAGCGCCTTCGCTTCGGCCAGCAGGTCGGCGTCGTCGACGCATTTATAGACCATGCCCCATTCGGCCGCCTGTTCGCCGCCGATCTTTTCGCCGAGCATCATCATCTGCGTCGCGCGGGGCAGGCCGATCAGGCGCGGCAGCAGCCACGACGACCCCCCGTCGGGGACAAGGCCGATGTTGACGAAGGCCTGGAGGAAATAGGCCGATTTGCCGACGAGCGTGAAGTCGCCCGACAGCGCGAAGCTGCACCCCACGCCCGCTGCCGGGCCGTTGACCGCCGTCACGACGGGAATGTCGAGGTTGGCGAGCGCGAGCAGCATCGGGTTGTAGTGATTGCGCAACGCCTTGCGGCTGTTGGCACCGCCGCCGACCGCCGATGCGGCGCGGTCGCCGCCGAGATCGGCGCCCGAGCAGAAGCCGCGTCCCTCGCCGGTGATCAGCAGCGCGCGTGCGCCGAGCGAGGGCAGATGGTCGAGCGCGTCGCGAATCTCGTCGGCCATTGCGGGCGGCATCGAATTGAGCCGTTCGGGACGGTTGAGCGTGAGCGTCGCGACATGGTCGGCGACTTCGAGCCTGATCGTTTCGTAATTGGGGGTGCTGGTCATGGGGAAGAACTCCTCTCGCGGCGGCCTTGTCGCCTTACCTTTACGTTCACGTAAAGTTGTGGCCGATTCGCCCCCCGAGCGCAAGGGGGAAGGGGCGGCACCGGGCCCGATCGCGACCGGGAGGCCCGGAGGAGCGGCGGATATCGCCCGGCCGGGCGAGGCATTCCCATAGCCCTGCCATGCAAAAAGGGCCGGACGGTTTCCCGTCCGGCCCTCCCCATGACCCGCTGGTTCAGCGCCAGCGGAAGTGGTTGCGATAGACCCGGATCACCTTGCCGTTGCGGGTGTTGACGAGCAGCAGGTCGTTGTAGTGGCGGACATAGGTCTGGAACCGGCCCGCGCGCGGCACGCCCCAGCGGCTGTCCCACGCCGGGCGATAGTTCGGCGCGTAATAGCTGGACCGCAGCGTCGAACCGACGCGGAACTGCTGGTAGCGGAAGGGCGCACGATAATTCTGGTAGCGCTTGTCCTGGCGCCAGTCGCGGACGCTCTCGCGATAATCCTTGCGCGCGTCGTTATAGTCGCGGCGTGCTTCGCGGACGTCCTTGCGGTCGCCGTAGCGCTGCGCATCGCGATAGTCGCGGCGTTCCTCGCGGACCTCGCGGCGGTCGCGTTCGATCTCGCGCGTCTGGGCCTGCGCCACCGCGGGGACCATCATCGCGGCGATCAGGCCGGCGGTGAGAAATTTGCTCTTCATGGTGCCATTCCTTTTCACGTCAGGGGGGAGGGGATCTGCCCGATGACAGGAACAGGACTAGGCGCGCGGGGTTGAATGCCGCCGGAATGCCGCGTTTATTTTGAGGACATTAGTGTCGCAATTTGTCGCGGCATAACGACGAAAGGGCGCCGTCTTGCGACGACGCCCCGGAACTTTGCTCAAAACGCCGTCGCCACGGAGGCGGGGCGACACTTTTGTCAGGTCAGCTCGATCGCGACCGCGGTGGCTTCGCCGCCGCCGATGCACAGGCTCGCGATACCGCGCGTCTTGCCGTGACGCTGGAGCGCGGCGATCAGCGTCGTGATGATGCGCGTGCCGCTGGCGCCGATCGGGTGGCCGAGCGCGGTCGCGCCGCCATGGACGTTGATCTTCTCATGCGCGATGCCGAGGTCGTGCATCGCGAACATCGCGACGCAGGCGAAGGCTTCGTTGACTTCGAACAGGTCGACGTCGGCGATCGTCCAGCCGGCCTTGGCCAGCACCCTGTTGATCGCGCCGACGGGGGCGATCGTGAAATCCTTGGGCTCCTGCGCATGCGCGGCGTGCGCGACGAGGCGCGCGACGGGCTTTGCGCCCTTGGAATCGGCGACCGACTGGCGCGTCAGCACGACCGCGGCGGCGCCGTCAGAGATCGACGAGCTGGTCGCCGCGGTGATCGTGCCGTCCTTGGCAAAGGCGGGTTTGAGCGTCGGAATCTTGTCGGGGCGGCCCTTGCCGGGGGCCTCGTCGGTGTCGACGACGACCTCGCCCGCGCGCGTCTTGAGCGTCACCGGAACGATCTCGCCGGTAAAGGCACCGTCGGCGATCGCCGCCTGCGCGCGCTTCAGCGATTCGATCGAATAGGCGTCCTGCGCCTCGCGCGTCAGCTGATAGGCGTCGGCGGTGTCCTGCGCAAAGGTGCCCATCGCACGGCCCGCTTCATAGGCGTCCTCGAGCCCGTCGAGGAACATATGGTCATAGGCGGTATCGTGCCCGATGCGCGCGCCCGAGCGGTGCTTCTTGAGCAGATAGGGCGCGTTGGTCATCGATTCCATGCCGCCCGCGACGACGAGGTCGATGCTGCCGGCGGCGAGCGCTTCGGCGCCCATGATCACGGTCTGCATGCCCGAACCGCACACCTTGTTCACGGTGGTCGCCTGCACCGACTTGGGCAGGCCGGCCTTGATCGCGGCCTGGCGCGCCGGCGCCTGGCCGAGCCCGGCGGGCAGCACGCAGCCCATGTAGATGCGTTCGATGTCGTCGCCCGACACGCCCGCGCGCTCGACCGCCGCCTTGACCGCGGTGGCGCCGAGGTCGGTCGCGCTCGCGTCCGACAGCGCGCCCTGCATGCCGCCCATCGGGGTGCGGGCATAGGAGAGGAAAACGACGGGATCGGTGGCGGTCATGGCGAGAGACTCCGTAGGGGAAACCAGTTTCGGCGGCCCGATTAGCCCAAATGCTGCACTTGCGAAAGGGGGAGGGCGATTGCCGGCCCAAGGCTTTCTCGGGAGAGGGAAACAAGGGGTTGTGGTCACCGACAAGCGGGGCAGTTTTGGGGTGGGAAGCGGACGTTTGACCGTATAGCATCCGCCCGATGAAACATCTCCTTCATGCCTTATTGGCTTGTGCTGCTTTAGCGTCGCCCGCTTCTGCGGAGCCTAACCTCGAGAAGGGTTTCGACGGAGCATTGCGCGGGTGTGAGGAATGGTTGCTAAATCCAAGTAGTTGGGCGAAGGGCGTTGGCCCATTCCTCGAAGCCGTGGGTCTCGGTGAGCAAATGGGTCTCGTGAGAAGGGTCGAAGAGGTAAACCTCCCGCCGAAACAGCTGCGGCGGGCGAACCATTATTGGCGCATTAATTCCGCTCCGACCGCCGGCTATGTGCTTGTGGTCTCCGACGAATTACCAATGTGCCACATCACCGGCGGCGGAAGCTCCGACCTCCAGCCGAGTGTCCAGAACGTTCTTTCATCGCCTGAGTTCAACCGACGTTGGCAGTCCGATAAGTTTTCGACCAATGGTGAAATGGAGACGACAGTTTTCCGCAACCGGCAAGACCCCGCTCTGTCAATCACGATCAGCCGCGCAGCAGAACGGGGACAACGACTGGACCGGGTGCAAGTGCTGGCGACTGCCATCTACCAGACCAGTAACTAATCTCTTTCGATAATCGCATGTCCGCATTCGGTCGTGAGCGGACGTACCCGCTTGACTTCGTCATCCCGGACTTGATCCGGGGTCCATAGCAGTCTCGAAGTCATGGACCCCGGATCAAGTCCGGGGTGACGATGCAAGACAGGCGCGTAGCCGGTTGAAGCGGCCCCATTCCTCCCTGTCGCGAAGCGATGGGGAGGGGAACCGCCGCCGCAGGCGGTGGTGGAGGGGCGGTAACGCCGCGCCATCGGCCCCTCCGTCAGCCCTGTGGGCTGCCACCTCCCCATGGCTCCGCCACAGGGAGGATCAACATCCGTTATGATCCCGAAAAATTCGCTTTCCTAAAATATCCCGCCATGCTCCAAACTGGCCGATGACCCATATGTCTCTCTCATTCTCTGCCGCCGCGCCCTGGCTGCGCGGGCCGGGGAGCGAAAGAGAAGGGGACGTGGCGTGACCTTTGTGACCTTCCGGACGAAACGGCGCGCTTTGCCCCTGCGCTCCGTGCCGCGTGGCAGCGCGTTTCAACTTGCAACCCGCCGTGCGTCATGGTCAAACATGCGCGACAGAACATAGGGGAGACGGGTCATGGCCACCGCCATCAAGCAGGATATCGCCGGCGAAACCGCGCGCATGCACGAGGTGCTCGCGGCGCAGAAGGCGAGCTTTACCGCCGCCATGCCCGAGAGCCTTGGCGTTCGCACCGACCGCATCGACCGCGCGATCGCGCTGCTCGTCGACCATGCCGAGGAATTCGCCAAGGCGGTGAGCGAGGATTTCGGGCATCGCAGCCGCGAACAGACGCTGATGACCGACATCATGCCCTCGGTCAGTGCGCTCAAACATGCAAAAAAGCATATGGCCGCCTGGTCGAAGGGCGAGAAGCGCAAGCCGACCTTTCCGCTCGGGCTGCTCGGCGCCAAGGCCGAGGTCGTCTATCAGCCCAAGGGCGTCGTCGGCGTCGTCGCACCGTGGAATTTCCCCGTCGGCATGGTCTTCGTGCCGATGGCGGGCATCCTCGCTGCGGGCAATCGCGCGATGATCAAGCCGTCGGAGTATACCGAAAATGTCGCGGGGCTGATCGCGCGGCTGGTGCCTGACTATTTCGACGAGAGCGAGATGGCGGTGTTCACCGGCGATGCCGACGTCGGGGTCGCCTTCTCGAAGCTCGCCTTCGACCATATGATCTTCACCGGCGCGACGAGCGTGGGCAAGCATATCATGCGCGCCGCCGCGGACAATCTGGTGCCGGTGACGCTCGAACTCGGCGGCAAGTCGCCGACCTTCGTCGGGCGCAGCGCGAACAAGGAACAGGCGGGCCAGCGCGTCGCGCTCGGCAAGCTGATGAACGCGGGGCAGATCTGCCTTGCCCCCGACTATCTGCTCGTCGCGGAAGACCAGGAGGGCGAGATGATCGACAGCGTCACCAGGGGCGCGGCGGCGCTCTATCCGACGATGCTGGCGAACGACGACTACACCTCGGTGGTCAACGTCCGCAATTACGACCGCCTGCAATCCTATCTCGCCGACGCGCGCGAGAAGGGCGCCGAGGTGATCGAGGTCAATCCGGGGAATGAGGATTTCGCGAGCGCCAACGGCCACAAGATGCCGCTGCATATCGTCCGCAATCCGACCGACGACATGAAGGTGATGCAGGAGGAAATCTTCGGCCCGATCCTGCCGGTGAAGACGTACAAGACGATCGACGAGGCGATCGATTATGTGAACGCGAACGACCGCCCACTCGGCCTCTATTATTTCGGACAGGACAAGAGCGAGGAGGACCGCGTGCTGTCGCGCACCATCTCGGGCGGCGTCACGGTCAACGACGTCCTGTTCCACAATGCGATGGAGGATCTGCCCTTCGGCGGGGTCGGCCCGTCGGGGATGGGCAATTATCACGGCCTCGACGGTTTCAGGACCTTCAGCCATGCGCGCGCGGTCTATCGCCAGCCCAAGCTCGACGTCGCGGGGCTTGCCGGCTTCAAGCCGCCCTATGGCAAGGCGACCGCGAAGACGCTGGCGAAGGAATTGAAGAAATAGGCCCGCGCCGCGCGGGAGGGCGCGACTGGCGCGGAAGCCTCGCGGTCGACGATTTCGTCGCGCACTGGCACGGCGCCGTCGGCGACGCCGTTCCGCATCGCCATTTCGCGGCGCAGGCGGTCTTTGCTGACGCGCCCGTCGGGGTTCGCTACGGTGACGACCGGCGTGTCGCAGGACTGTGCCTTCTGATCGAACCGGGCGTCGTGCACCGCCTTGAACGCGCCGCCGCCGCCGACATCTATTTCGTCGAGCCCACCGCGCGCAGTCCGCTCCCCGCGCATCTGCGCGACCGTTTGGGTGTCGCGCGGCCCTTGATCCTGTCGGAGGCAGGGGGCGCGGGTTTCTGGAACGATGCTGCGGCACGGGCCGCCCGCGCACCGCTCGATCCGCGCGTCGCCCGCGGCGCTGTGGCGATCGACCGGCGATTGCCGGATGGCGCGGTGCGGCTGGCCGATGTCGCGGCAGAGGCGGGGCTCTCGGCGGGGCGTTTCCGCCACCTTTTCGCCGCCGAGATCGGCATCGCTTTCCAGCGCTACGTGCTGTGGCGCCGCGTCGGCGTCGGCGTGCGCCGCCTCGCGGCGGGTGAAGGACTCACCGGTGCGGCGCACGCTGCGGGTTTCGCCGACGCGGCGCACCTCGCACGAACGATGAAGTTGATGTTCGGTATCACCACGGGTGCCGCTTTCGGATAGCCGCTGCGTTCAATCCTCGTGCGCCGCGATGCGCTATCGCGGGCGCGTGAGCGATCCCAAAACCGACTTTGTGCCCGCAACGGGCAAGATCGACCTGCCGCGCGTCTATGATCTCGCGGTCGCGCTGGTGACCCGCGAGAGGCGCTGGCGAAGGATGCTCGTCGAACGCGTCGCCGCGCGCGCCGGCGATCGCATCGTCGACATCGGCTGCGGCACCGGGACGCTGCTGCTTGCGCTCGCGCGCCGATATCCGGGCGCCCGTCTCGTCGGGGTCGATCCCGACCCGCGGGTGCTCGACATTGCGCGCCGCAAGGCGGCGGCCGCCGGCGTCAAGGTTGAATGGATCGAGGCGATGGGCGACGATCTCGACGGTGTCGAGGGGCTGGCCGGATGCGACCGGCTGGTGTCGAGCCTGGTGCTGCACCAGTGCCCGCTCGCGGCGAAGCGGGCGATCGCGGCGCAGATGTGGCGCTTGCTGGCGCCGGGCGGCACGCTTGTCATGGCCGATTATGGCGAACAGCGCACGCGGCTGATGCGCCTGCTCTTCCGCCAGATTCAGGCGCTCGACGGCTTCGACCTGACCGAACCCAACGCGCGCGGCTGCATCCCTGAAATCCTCGTGGCGGCAGGATTCGAAGCCGTCGAGGAGCCCGGCATCGTCGAGACTCCCACCGGCTCGATCTCGCTCTATTCCGCGCGCCGTCCTGTTGCGTGATGTTCAATCCTTCCCGGCGATCTTGATATCCTTACCGAGCAGCGTCTTCACATAGATGCGCTGGACCAGCACATAGACGACCACCGTCAGCGGCGCCGCGAGCAGCACCCCGAGGAAGCCGAACAAGATGCCCGCCGCGACCACCGCGAACAGCAGCACCGCGGGCGGCACGTCGACCGCCTGTTTCTGGATCATCGGCTGCAGGAAATTGCCCTGAAGCTGCTGGATGGCGAGGAAAAGCAGCAAGGTCCACAGCGCGGTCATCGGCGACACGGTGAAGGCCAGCAGCACCGCGGGCACCCCGGCGATGATCGGCCCGACCATCGGGATGATGTCGAGCAGCCCGGCGATCAGCCCGAGCCCGCCCGCGGCGGGCACGCCGAGCGCCGCGAGCCCCGCCCAGGTCAGCGCCGCGACGACGAGCGACGACACCGCCTGCCCGAGCATCCAGCCCTTGAGCCCGCGCGCCGCGTCGCCGATCGCGAGCGACGCCGTTTCTTCGGCGCGTTGCGGCAGGAGGAGGAGGAGCCCGCGCCGGTAGGTCGCGGGATCGCCCGCGAGGAAGATCGCCGCGACGAGCACAAGCACGAAATCGGCGATGCCGCTTCCCGCCGCGAGCGCATAGCCGCCCGCCTGCGAGGCGAGGCGCGAGATGTCGTCGCCGCCGACCGCGGCGAGCTCGCGCACCTGTTCACCGAGCCCGTAGCGGTCGAGGAACGCCTCGACCCCCTGGAGCGCGGCGGGAATTTTCTGGCGGATCGTATCGACCTCGCTGGCAAGCTGCGATCCGAACAGCATGAAGGCCCCGGCGAAGATCGCGACGATCCCCGCCACCGACAGCGCGAGCGCAATGCCGCGTCCGATCCGTGTCTTTCGGTGAATCCAGTCGGCGATCGCATCGAAGATCGCGCCGAGTACCACCGCCGCGAAGACGAGCATGAAGAAGCGCGTGAGTTCGATCAGCAGCAACGCGACCCCGGTGATCGCGAGTATGATCAACGTCGCTCCGGCGATCCGCCCGGGGCCGAAGCCCGGCGCGGGTTCGGCTTTTGCACGGGGTTTCGCGGCGGGCGCTGTCGGCGGCCTGGTTTTTTCGGTCATGCGCGCACCTTATCGGCGCCGTCGCCGCACGCAACCGCCGCCGTGCGCTTATCGCTGGACGGCGAGGGGGCTGTTGTGGCAACGGCTGCACGCACCGGCGCGGCGGGGAATCGAAACCACTGCGCCTCCACGGGCCCCTGTGGTGAAATTGGTAGACGCGCTCGACTCAAAATCGAGTTCCGCAAGGAGTGCTGGTTCGAGTCCGGCCAGGGGCACCAAGGCATAATCCTGCGATATCCGGCTAAGGCCGAAGTCGATCGATACGCGGTCCGGTGCTCGCATAGCTCTTTGACGCGAACCTCGGCACGCGTCTCAGTGCGCTGCGAAGCTGCCGTAGCGCGCGGCGTGATAGAGGAGGGGCGTGCCCGACCCCAGCCGGATCGCGGCGGGGCGGGCGAGGAAAATGGTGTGGGTGCCGGCCTCGATTTCCTCGACCGTTTCGCAGGCGAGCGTGACGAGCGCGTCGCGGAGCAGGGGGATGTCGCCGCCCTGGTCCCATTGCTCGGCCGCGAAACCTTCGCTGCTGCCGCCGTGGCGCTGTGCCAGCGGTTGCTGGTGCGCTGCGAGGAAGTTGACCCCGAACCGGCGCGCCGCACGGACAGCCGGGTTGAGGCGAATCCGGCGGTTGAGGCAGACGAGCAGCAGCGGCGGATCCATCGCGACCGACGTCACCGAGGTTGCGGTCGCGCCGACGGGGCCGTCGGGAGCGGGCGCCGTGATCACCGCGACGCTCGCCGACACCCGGCGCATCGCCTGGCGAAACGCGTCGGTGTCCATCGTCAGACGAGCGGATGATTGGGTTCGAGGCCGAGCTGCTGGCGCCCGACGAGTTCGCGCGTGGTGTCCCAGTCCCAGAAGGCGTGCGAGCAGACGGTGTTGAGGTCGCGCCAGAAGCGTTGCAGCGGCTGGTCGACATGAAAGCTCGACGCGCCCGCCGCCGCCATGATCGCATTGGCGCTGTCGCGGACATGCTGCGAGACGAAAGCGAGATGCCCCTTGAGTGCGATGCGGTCGTCGAGCGTGAAAGGCCGCTCGTGGAGAATCGCGTCGACCTTTGCGATCAGCCCGCGCGCCAGATCGTGCGCGATCATCGTACGCAGTTCGAGGTCGCCGAGCGCGACATGCGCGTGCTGCTGGTCCTTGACGACCGAGCCGCTGAAATTGCGCACCCGTTTGGCGACGATCTCGCGATAGGCGCGCATCATGCCCGCGAGGCCACCCGACAGCACGCCGACGACGGTGCAATAGGCGAGCGGCAGTTGCGGCATCGAATAGAGCGGATTGGCATATTGCGCCGACCCCGCCGTCGGTCCGGCGCGGAATTCGGCGCCGTTGGTGACGCGATAGTCGGGGACGAAGGCATCGTCGATGACGATGTCGTTGCTGCCCGTACCCGCCATTCCGGTCATGTGCCACACATCCTCGACGCGGACGTCGGCGACGGGCAGGGCAAAGGCGCGCGGCCCCTCTTCGGTCAGCCCGCTGACATAGACCCAGTCGGCGTGCATCACCCCCGACCCCCACGATGCGCGGCCGCTGACGCGCCAGCCGCCTTCGGCGCGCACCGCCTTCATCGTCGGGGCATTGGCGCCCGGCATCAGCGTGAACCCGCGCGCCCCGAAAATCTCCTGCTGGAGCCGGGCGCTGAACTTCGCGGCATAGACATTGTGGTTGATGTAGAAGGACGCGATCCAGCCGGTCGAAACGCACGCGGCGGCGACCTCTTCGACCACCGCGAACATCGTGGGCAGGTCGGATTCGGGCGCTCCCCACTGCGCCGGGACGAGCATCTGGAGAATTTCCGCCCTGACCAGCGCTGCGATCGTTTCGTCGTGCGGCTTGCGCAGCTTTTCGGCGTCGCGCGCGCGTTCGGCGATGGTCGGGGCGAGCGCGCGGGCACGCTCGATCAGCTGTTCGTTGGTGGTTGGCATCGCGAATCTCCCTCTGGTTGGTTAGGGAGCTAAGTATTAAATAGTCATCTGTCTATTAAAATTTCACGAGCGGCGGTTTCCGATGCTATGGGACAGGGCATGGACGAGGATATTCAGCACAGCGGCCGGCGCCGCGGCCGCCCGGCGAGCGCCGGGGACATGGCGGTCGACGAGGCGGCGTGCCTGCACGCGGCGCTTTCGGCCTTTGCCGAACATGGCTTCGAGGGGACGTCGGTGCGCGAGCTCGCGCGCACGCTCGGGATCAGTCACGGGCTTCTCGGCGCGAAATTCGGGTCGAAACGTGCCCTGTGGGAGGCCGCGGTCCGTCACGGGATGGACCTGCTCCATGCACATATGTCGGGATTGCCCGGGGACCCGGGCGGCGACGGCGATATCGTCGAGCGCATGCGCGCCGCGTGCCGCAGCTTTATCGTCGGGCTGGCCGAGGTTCCGGCGATCATCCAGTTGATGAACGTCGAAGGTGCGCGGGCGGGCGACCGGTTGACCTTCATCGCCAACAGTTTTTTTCGCGGCCGCGTCTGGCCGATCCAGAGTCTGCTCGTCGAAGGGCAAAAGGCGGGCGTGTTCCGCGCGGTTCCCGTAGCGGTCCCTTTCACGCTGCTCGCGCACGGCGCGGGGGCGCTGATCGCGCTGCGACCGCTCGTCGAGGCGACCGGAGCCGGGCCTCGTCCGACCGGGGCGAACCCGCTCGACCATGCCATGGCGGCGGCCGATCTGATTGTGCAAGGCCTGATCGCCGACGCGGGCGGTTGACAATCATAACTCTGCGGTTATGAAAAATCCATAGCCAATGAGTTATGAATTGATGATCGACGCCCGTGATTTGCTTTTCCGCACGCTTGCCGATCCGACGCGGCGCGCGATCTTCGAGCGGTTGTGCCGCGACGGCGAGCAAACCGTCGGCGCGCTGACGCAGCGCGCAGGCGTGTCGCAGCCCGCGGTGTCGAAGCATCTCGCTGTACTGAAGGCGGCGGGACTCGTTCTCGACCGGCCCGAAGGGCGCCAGACGCACTACCGCGTCCCGCGCGGGGCGCTGGCGCCGCTCGCCGACTGGACGCGCGATATGGAGAGTTTCTGGGAGCATCGTTTCGACGGACTCGACGATCTGCTGAAGAGGATGGATCAATGAACCCTTCCGCTGCCGAAACGCGTATGGTGATCGTCGAGCGCGAATTCGCGCACCCGCCGGCGAAGTTGTGGCGCGCACTGACCCAGCCGCACCTCGTTGCCGAATGGCTGATGGCGGGCGATGTCGCGGCGATGCCGGGGCATCGTTTCAGCTTTGAAGCCGACTGGGGTGCCGTTGATTGCGAAGTGGTTGCGGTCGAGCCCGAGCGCAAGCTGTCGTACAGTTGGACCGGCAAAGGGCTGGAGAGCGTCGTCACCTGGACGCTGACGCCCACGGCGGCGGGCACGCATCTGCGCATGGAACAGGTCGGGTTCCGGCCCGAACAGGCGCTCGCCTATCATGGCGCCAAGGCGGGCTGGCCGCGTTTCCTGAACCGGCTCGAGGCGTTGCTGGCGACGGGCGATTGACGAGGACCGCGAAAGGAGAATTGCATGCGCTGGAACGTCTGGATCAGGCAGGCGCACCGCTGGGTGTCGATGGTGTTCACCATCGTGGTTGCGGGGATTTTCGTGGCGCTCGGGCTCGGTAGGGAGCTTGCCGAATGGGTGTTTTACCTGCCGCTGCCGCCGCTGTTCCTGCTGCTGGCGAGCGGGCTTTATCTTTTCGCCTTGCCCTATTTCGTCCGGGCGCGGCGCGGTGCGGAGGTCGGCTGATGGCGGGCGCAAAGAGCGAGGTGGTGCTGCTCTCGGGCGGCAATCCGCAGATCGCCAAGGGCGACGGCGATGCCCCGGTGCAGGCCTATATCGCGGCGATGCCGGGTTGGAAGAGCGCGGCGGGCAAGGCGCTCGACGCGCTGATCGAGCGAACGGTGCCGGGGGTCGAGAAGGGGGTGCGCTGGAACTCGCCCTTTTATGGACTGCCGGGGCAGGGCTGGTTCCTCAGCTATCACTGCTTCACCAAATATATCAAAATCACTTTCCTTCGCGGCGCACGGCTCAACCCGCTGCCACCCGTGGGGTCGAAGGATCCCGACACGCGCTACCTGCATATCGTGGAGGATGAGCCGGTCGACGAGGCGCAACTCGCCGACTGGATCCGTCAGGCCGCGGCAATACCTGGGTGGAAACCCTGACGGGAGAGATGACATGGCGAGGAATGAAAGCGGCAAGAGCCCGTCGGAACTGATCGACCAGCGCATCGCCGAACTCGGCGACTGGCGCGGCGAAACGCTGGCACGGATGCGCTTGCTGATCAGGGAGGCGATCCCGGGCGTCGTCGAGGAATGGAAATGGCGCGGGGTTCCGACCTGGTACAAGGACGGGATCATCTGCACCGGCGAAACATATAAGGACAAGGTCAAGCTGACCTTTGCCAGGGGCGCTGCGCTCGACGATCCGGCCGGCCTGTTCAATGCGAGCCTCGACGGCGATGTGCGCCGCGCGATCGATATCGCGGAGGGAGAAGCGGTCGATCCGGCGGCCTTCAGGGCGCTCGTCGGTGCCGCGGCCGATCTCAACGCGGCGCGCTAGTCCGGTCGCGGACGCGTGACAGCACGCCTCCGCGACCCGACCGGTCAGAAGCGTTCACCGACCAGTTCCTCGCTCTTTGTCCAGAGCGCCTGCGCGCGCGCGACGTCGAGGGCATAAGAACGCACGCCATCGCGGATACCGTCGCCTTCGACGATCGCACCGACGCGGCAATCCTCGCAATAGCGCCCGCCGACCGCCTCGGCATCGGCAACCGCCGCCGCCCAGACCGAGGTTGCGGCACCCTGCGGGATCGATTTGTACTCGAACGCGGGCGCGCCTGTCGCGGCGGCGGTGGCGTTGAGCTGCGCGACGAGGGCCTCCATGTCCTCGTCGGACAGGTGGCGGCCGAGCTCGGTGGCGATGCCGCCCGGATGCACCGCGACCGCGCGAACGCCCCTGTCCCGGTGCCGCCGGTCGAATTCGACCGCGAACAGGATGTTGGCGGTCTTCGACCGGCCGTAAGCGATCCACGGATCATAGGGCGCGGCGTCGAAGTTCGGATCACCCAGATCGATATCGGCAAAGCGATGCCCTGCCGACGCGAGGTTCACGAGCCGCCCGCCCGCGTTGATCAGCGATGCGATGCGGTTGATGAAGGTGAAATGGCCGAGGTGGTTCGTGCCGAACTGGGTCTCGAAGCCGTCGGCGGTGCGCCCCTGCGGGGTCGCCATCACCCCGGCGTTGGCGATGACGATGTCGAACATGCGGCCGTCGGCATGAAGCGCATCGGCGGCGGCGCGGACGCTGGCAAGCGAGGCGAGGTCGAGCGCGATCAGGTCGAAGCTGCCACCGCTGGCATCGGCGGCGGCACGGACGGCGTCGGTCGCCCGCCGCGCCTTGGCGAGATCGCGTGCGGCGCCGACGACATCGGCGCCATGCGCGACGAGCGCGCGTGCGGTCTCGACACCGAGGCCGGCCGACACGCCGGTGACGAGGATGCGTTTGCCGGAGAGGTCGACGCCGGCAAGCACGTCGTCGGTGGTCGATTTGGCATTGAACAGGGTCATGCAAAGGCTCCTTGGAGTTGACGGGGGGCGGGGATGTCCCGTCCTTGCCGCAAATAGCGCCGGCGGCGGCAAAGGCGGTGCCCGATCGTGGCGATCGCTTGCCTGATCCTCGCAAAACGCGCTAAATGTCGTGGAGCGCTCTTGCGGATGGAGGCGTCGCGGACGAGGTGGGATCCATGCAGGATGGTCTTGAGCCGATACGACGACAGGCGATGCGCCACGCGAATTCGCCATATGACGAGACGGTCATTCCTCGGGTTGCGCTCGCGACGCTCACCGCGCCCAGCAGCGGCATCGTCAGCATCTACGAACCCGTGACCTGCCTGATCCTGCAGGGAACGAAACAGGTGGTGATCGGGGACCAGCTGCTTCGATACGACAGCGCAAGCTATTTCGTCGCCTCGCTCGACCTGCCTGCGGTCAGCCATGTCGTCGAAGCGAGCATCGAGCGGCCCTATGTCGCGGCGGCGCTGACGCTCGACCGCGCGGTCATCGCCGATCTGATCGCGACGATGCCGGCAGAGATGATCGGCGCCGGCACCGACAGCATGGATGGGCCGGGCTTTGCGGTGAGCGCGGTGACACCCGACCTCGTCGAAGCCTGGGCGGGGCTGCTCGCCTTGCTCGATCGTCCCGACGATGTCGCAATGCTGGCGCCGCTGCGCGAGCGCGAAATCCTCTATCGCCTGCTGCAGGGACCGCTCGGCGGTCAGCTTCGCGAGATTGCGCAGAGCGGCAGCCGCACCGCGCAGATACGTCGCGCGATCGAATGGATGCGCAGCCATTACGAAGAGGCGCTGCGGACCGCTGCGCTCGCCGAGATTGCGGGGATGAGCGTCGCCTCCTTTCATCGTCACTTCAAGGCCGCGACCGCGATGAGCCCGCTCCAGTATCAAAAGCTGTTGCGGCTGCATGCGGCGCGGCGCCTGCTCGCGGGTGGAGCCGAAGCGAGCCGCGCCGCCTATGCGGTGGGCTATGAGAGCGCGTCGCAGTTCAGCCGCGAGTATCGCCGCGCTTTCGGCCTGCCGCCTTCGCACGATGCCGAACGACTGCGCGGCACCGCCTGGCAGGCCGTCGCGGCCTGATCGTGCCCATGCTCACCGGGACGGTCCGAAAAAGAGATTGGCAAGCCGGGCGGGCGTAACCACATAGGCGCCGACTGCGCGTCGCAGTCCATCATCCACAGGGGTCCGTTTTCATGAGCCAGTTCGACTATGATCTCTTCGTCATCGGCGCGGGGTCGGGGGGCGTGCGCGCCAGCCGTATCGCGGCGTCGCACGGCGCTCGCGTCGCCGTTGCCGAGGAACATCGCGTCGGCGGCACTTGCGTCATCCGCGGCTGCGTTCCCAAGAAGCTGCTCGTTTACGGCGCGCATTTCGCCGAGGATTTGAAGGATGCGCGCAAGTTCGGCTGGGACGTGCCCGACTGCAAGTTCGACTGGGACGTGCTGCGCGACAATGTCCTTGCCGAGGTCGACCGGCTCGAAGGCCTTTACGGCCAGACGCTCGACAACCACAAGGTCACCGTATTCCGGTCGCGCGCGACGCTGGTCGGGCCGCAGAAGGTCCGGCTCGCCGACGGGCAGGAATTGACCGCCGAACGCATATTGATCGCAACGGGCGGCTGGCCCTTCGTCCCCGAATTCCCGGGAAGCGAGCACGCGATCACGTCGAACGAGGTCTTCCATCTCGAGACGCTGCCGAAGCGGATTGTGATCGCGGGCGGCGGCTATATCGCCAATGAATTCGCCGGCATCTTCAACGAATTCGGCAGCAAGGTGACGATCGTCAACCGCGGCGACACGATTTTGCGCGGCTATGACGAGCAGATTCGCGACCGGCTGCTGCAGATCTCGATGACCAAGGGGATCGATTTCAAGTTCAATGCGCCGTTCCGCTCGATCGCGAAGAACGACGACGGGTCGCTCACCGTCACGCTCGACAATTGCGAGCCGATCGTCGCGGATGCGGTGCTGATCGCCACCGGGCGAACCCCCAATACCCGCGGCCTCGGGCTTGAGGCGGCGGGGGTCGAACTCGACGATCATCAGGCGATCAAGGTCGATGAGACCAACCAGTCGTCGGTGTCGAGCATCTATGCGGTCGGCGACGTCACCAACCGCATCCAGCTGACCCCGGTGGCGATCCGCGAAGGGCAGGCCTTTGCGGACTCGGTGTTCGGGGGCAAGCCGACGGTCGTCGATTATGCCAATGTGCCCAGCGCGGTGTTCTGCCATCCGCCGATCGGCGCGGTCGGGATGACCGAGGCACAGGCGCGCAACAAGCTGGGGTCGATCCGTACCTACACCAGCGATTTCCGTGCGATGAAGAATGTCCTTGCGGGCCGCAACGAGCGTGCGCTGTACAAGATGATCGTCAATGCCGCGACCGATCAGGTCGTCGGACTGCACATGATCGGTCCCGACGCCCCCGAAATCCTCCAGGCTGCGGCGATCGCCGTGAAGGCGGGGCTGACCAAGGCCGACTTCGACGCCACGGTCGCATTGCACCCGAGCATGGCCGAGGAACTGGTGCTGATGAAATGACGGCGCCGACCGGCTTTTCGTCCGACGAACGGGCGCAGTTGCTGGCGGTGAAAGGGGTTGGCCCGACGGTCGTGGCGCGGCTGGAGGAAATCGGCATCGTTTCGCTGGACGATCTCGCGACGCGGGACGCCGACGACATCTGCACACGCGTCAGCCTGCTGCTCGGCGCCAGCTGCTGGCGCAACAGCCCGCAGTCGCGGGCCGCGATCGCCGGCGCCATAGCGCGGGCGAAGGACCGGCTGACGGCGCGCTGAAACCGCCGGCTTCCGCCGGGATGCTGCAGCTGTTAGTCTCCCGACCGCAAACGACGGGAGGCGGCGCATGGCGGGAACGGCTTTGGTCACCGGGGGCAGCGGCTATATCGCGGGCTTCCTGATCCGGCAGCTGATCGGCGAAGGCTGGAACGTTCGCACCACCGTGCGCAACCTGACACGCGAACCCGAGGTCCGCGGCTGGCTCGATGTCGACGACGCCAGACTGCGCCTTTTCGCCGCGGACCTTGAGCATGATGCCGGCTGGGCGGAAGCGGTCGCAGGGTGCACGCATGTCGCGCACGTCGCCTCGCCCTTTCCGCTGGGGATTCCCGGGCATCCCGACGAGTTGGTCGTGCCGGCGCGCGAAGGCGCCTTGCGCGCGCTTCGCTTCGCGCGTGCGGCGGGCGTGAAGCGTTTCGTCCTCACATCGTCGATGGCGGCGGTCGCCTATGGCCATGGCAAGGGCCGGGACCTCTATGACGAGGGCGACTGGACCAATCTCGCCAATGCCGAGGTCATGCCCTATCCGCGCTCGAAGACCGTCGCCGAACGCGCGGCGCGCGACTGGGTGGCGGCCGAGGGCGGCGATATGGAGTTCGCATCGGTCAACCCCGCCGCGGTGTTCGGCCCGCTGCTGTCGGACGATCTGTCGACCTCGATCGAGGTCGTGAAGCAATTGCTCGAGGGCAGGGTTCCGATGTGCCCCGACGTCGGTTTCGGTATTATCGACGTGCGCGACGTGGCCGACCTGCATTATCGCGCACTGACGGCCGAGGGGCTTCGTGACGAGCGCTTTATCTGTTCGGGGCCGTTTCTGAAGTTCATCGACGTCGCGCATATCCTGCGGGCGAATCTTGGCGCGCAGGCGCGCAAGGTCCCGACGCGCAGGATGCCCGACTGGCTGCTCAAGGCGCTCGCGATTTTCCGGCCCGAACTCAGGCAGGTCGTTGCCGAACTGGGCAATGTCCGCGGCGGCGACAGCCGCCATGCGATGGAGAGGCTCGGCTGGACGATGCGGCCGCCAGAGGAAGCCATCCTTGCGACGGCGCATAGTCTGATCGAGCGGGGGATCGTGAAAAACTAGCCGATCCGGTAGGGTACGACGTCGCGCCGGTCGGGATCGACGAGGATCGGCCGGTCGCTGGGCGGGAAGGCACGCTGGTCGCAGTCGTCGCGCGGGCAGATGCGGCACGAGGAGCCGATGCGCGTCGCGGCGTACGGCGCGGCGACATCGACCCCGTCGGCGTAGACAAAGTCGGCGGCATATTGCGCCTCGCACCCCAGCGCGACGGCATAGCGACGCGGGCTGCGCGCATAGCTTCCCGAGGGTTTCACGAGCCCCTTCGCCATCGACACGTAACGGAGGCCATCGGGGGTTTCGGCGAGCTGGAAGAGAATGCGGTCGGGGATCGCCGCGGCCTCGTGGACGACCCACAAAGGACATGCGCCGCCGAAGCGCGCGAATTGCAGCCGGGTCGCGCTATGGCGCTTGGTGATGTTGCCCGCCATGTCGACGCGGCAGAAGAACATCGGGATGCCGCGCGCGCCGGGGCGCTGGAGCGTCGAGAGGCGGTGGCAGGCCTGTTCGAAGCTCACGCCATATTCGAGACGTAACCGGTCGATGTCGTGGCGCACCGCGCGTGCGCTGGCGCGAAAGGGGGCGTAGGGCATCAGCACCGCGCCCGCGGCGTAGTTGGCGAGCCCGACGTGGAGCAGCTGGCGCGCGGCGGCGGTCCGCAGCGGTGAGGCTTCGACGACCGCGGCGATTTCGTTTGCCAGCGCCAGCGCGGCAAGCTGGTGCGCGAGCTGGAAGCGGCGCGTCTCGGGTGGCTGCGACGGGTCGATGACGAGGTGGCGCATCGTCGCGTCATAGTCGCGCAGCGCCTGTGCCTGATGATAGACGATCGAGATGCCGAGCGCGTCGCGCAGGCGGCGCTCGATCGTCTCGATCGCCGGGGAGGGTGATTTGCCGCGTAGCCCCGCCGCGAGCGTTTCGGCGGCGCGGTCGATGCTGTCGACATAATTGCCCGCGTCGTGGAACCAGTCGCGCACTTCTTCCCACGGCAGCCGGCTACCCTCGGCGGTGCCGCCGGTCAGCGCCTCGTCGATCATCTGCAAGCGCTGGCCGGCACGGCGATAGGCGGCGTGGAGCGCGACGAACTGGTCGGCGAGCTGCGGCTGTTGCAGCGCCGCGCGCTCAAGCTGGTCGGGGGGCAGCGGCGCCGCGGCGAACAGCGGGTCGGCAGCGGCTTCGCGCAGCGCGCCGGCGCGGCGATCGCCGGCGTCGGCGGCGACTTCCTCCCACTCGAGCGGGAACAGGCGTTGCAGCCGGTCGAGCAGCGCGGGGGTCAGCGGGCGGTCGTCATGCTCGATCTGGCTGAGGTAGGAGGCCGAGATGCCGAGCTTCGCGGCGAAGTCGGCCTGGCGGATCGTGCGGCTTTCCCGAAGTTGGCGAAGTTGCCGCCCGGCATAGAGTCGGGTGGGGATCATGACCGGAGATGCTAGTTTGCAAATCGCAACTTTGCAACTTTGCAAATTCACATTTGCATCGCGGCGCCGGCGGGGGCAGGGGGTGTGTTCGAGAACAACCGGAGAGACGCATGTCCGCCAATATCGCCGAAATGGAAGCCCGCCGCGCCGCCGCCGCCCTGGGGGGCGGGCAGAAGCGCATCGATGCGCAGCACGCCAAGGGCAAGCTCACCGCGCGCGAGCGGCTCGACGTGCTGCTCGACGAAGGCTCGTTCGAGGAGCTCGACACCTATGTCGAGCATAATTGCACCGATTTCGGCATGCAGGACCAGAAGGTTCCGGGCGACGGCGTCGTCACCGGATCGGGCACGATCAACGGCCGCCTCGTCTATGTCTTCAGTCAGGATTTCACGGTTTTCGGCGGCTCGCTGTCCGAGCGCCACGCCGAGAAGATCATGAAGGTGATGGATAATGCGATGAAGGTTGGCGCGCCGGTTATCGGCCTCAACGACAGCGGCGGCGCGCGCATCCAGGAAGGCGTCGCCTCGCTCGGCGGTTATGCCGAGGTGTTCCAGCGCAACGTTCTGGCGTCGGGCGTGGTGCCGCAGATCAGCCTGATCATGGGGCCGTGCGCCGGCGGTGCGGTTTACAGTCCCGCGATGACCGACTTCATCTTCATGGTGAAGGATTCGAGCTATATGTTCGTCACCGGTCCCGATGTTGTCAAAACCGTCACCAACGAGGTGGTGACGCAGGAACAGCTCGGCGGCGCGATCACCCACACGACCAAGAGCTCGGTCGCCGACCTGGCGTTTGAGAACGACATCGAGACGCTGCTCGCGGCGCGCGATTTCTTTGACTATTTGCCCGAAAACAACCGCAGCGGCGTGCCGGTGCGGCCGACGAGCGACCCCTATGACCGGGCCGAGACCAGCCTCGACACGCTGATCCCGCCCAATGCGAACCAGCCGTACGACATGCACGAACTGATCCGCAAAACGGTCGACGAGGGCGATTTCTTCGAGGTGCAGCCGGCGCACGCCGCGAATATCATCGTCGGTTTCGGCCGCATCGAGGGGCGCACGGTGGGCATCGTCGCGAACCAGCCGATGGTGCTCGCGGGCGTGCTCGACATCAATTCGTCGAAAAAGGCCGCGCGCTTCGTTCGCTTCTGCGACGCGTTCGAAATTCCGATCATCACCTTCGTCGACGTCCCGGGCTTCCTGCCCGGCACCGCGCAGGAATATAACGGCATCATCAAGCATGGCGCGAAGCTGCTCTTCGCTTATGCCGAGGCGACGGTGCCCAAGATCACGGTGATCACGCGCAAGGCTTATGGCGGCGCCTATGACGTGATGGCGTCGAAACATCTGCGCGGCGATTTGAACTATGCTTGGCCGACCGCCGAGATCGCGGTGATGGGCGCGAAGGGCGCGGTCGAGATCATCTTCCGCAGCGATATCGGCGACCCCGAGAAGATCGCGCAGCGGACGAAGGAATATGAGGACCGCTTCGCGAACCCGTTCGTCGCAGCGTCACGCGGCTATATTGACGAGGTCATCCACCCGCACAACACGCGTAAGCGGATCGCGCTGGGGCTGCGCAAGCTCAGGAACAAGCAGTTGGAGAACCCGTGGAAGAAGCACGATAATATTCCGCTCTGAAGGATGGCATGATGCAATCGGCACTGTGGATACTGATTATCGTGTTCATGTTGATTGACGGCTGGCTCAACTTCAATGAACGGCGGTCACTCGTCAGCCGGCTGTTCGGGAATTCATCTGAAGCGACCCGGCGCTATGGCGGCTTGGCTGTCTACGCGCTTCTGATCGCTGCGTTGATCTATCTGGGGTGGGGCTCGCGATGAGATTCGGACGTTTGTCCCATATCGACGTCCGGTCGTTGTCGTTTGCCATGTGACCACAGCCACAGGCAACCGGACGGACTGGAGACAAGGAAAGGGGGCGGTTAGGTTGCCGCTGCGATGTCTTTGATTCCGAAAGAGGTTTATGATGCGAAATTTGCTTCTTGGTGCCCTGATCGTTCCCGTGCTGCTGGCTTCGCCGGCGGCGTCGGCGTTCGATCCCGATACTCCCGTCGGTGCGGCAAAGCCGGCCTTTCCGGTGGTGCTGGAGAGCGACGAGGATACGACGATCGGCGGCGCGTTCCGCGCCGCCTTCGGTTTGCCCAAGGGCGCCGAGGCGAGCGCGACGCGCGAGATCGACGGGCGGAGCTATTCGTTCCGACCTGCCGCGATTCATCTGCTCCCGAACAATGTCGGCGTGCTGCTGAGCCTCGGCAGCCTCGAGGATGCCGGGCACGGCGACGGCGGGATCAACGCGATCCACTATCTGCAGGGCGGCCCGTCGGGCTGGCAGAAGAAGGGCGAATGGCTGAATCTCGGCGCGGTCGGCACCGTCGGCAATGCCGCGACCGCCTGGGCCTTCAGCGACGCGATCGGCAAGAACCCCTATCTGGTCACCGCCGGCGGCGGCGTGTGGCAGGGATGCCTGATCAGCAGCGCGGTGCTGACCGAACTGGCGCCGGACGGGCCGGTCGATCGCGGCAGCTTCACCGACGCGATGAGTTCCGGGGCTGGGCTGGGGCAGAAGGAGCAGGGCTATGACGGCGTGATCGTCGCGGCCGAACCCGACAAGAGCTTCACTGTCGCCTATACGGGCAGCAAGGCGTTCAAGCAGCGCTATGTGCTGAAGGACGGCAAATATGAACTGGTCGGCAAAGACCAGGTTCCGGGCTGTTGAGGCGCGGGTGATGGAATGGTTCTGGGCCGCGATTTCGGTGTGCTGGACGATCGGCGCCTGGGTCGTGGCGCGGACCGCGTGGACGATCGCACGGCACTGGGGGCAGGCGGGCGTGGTCGATCGGGGCATGGGGCGCGGGCTGTCGCGCGCGGACAATCCGGCCGGCTTTGCGCTGGCCTATCGGGGGACGCAGGGTGTCGCGGTGCTGGCACTGGTTTTCGTCGCGATCGGGATCGCGATCACATTGGGATGGATATCGAGGGCTTTATGAAACTGGGACGTTTGAACCATATCGGCGTGGCGACGCCGTCGATCGCCGACAGCATCGTCTTTTATCGCGACGTGATGGGCGCGACGAAGATCCACGAACCCTTCGATCTGCCCGAACAGGGGGTGAAGGTGTGCTTCGTCGATACGCCGGGCGCCGATGGGGCGCTGAACGGCACACAGATCGAGTTGATCGAGCCATTGCCGGGCAATGAATCGATCGCCGGTTTCCTGCAGAAGAACCCGGCGGGCGGGCAGCATCATATGTGCTACGAAGTGCCCGACATCCACGCCGCCAAGGCCGAATTCGAGGCGCTGGGCAAGCGCGTGCTGGGCGAGCCGCGCATCGGTGCGCACGGGACGCTGATTTTCTTCCTGCACCCCAAGGATATGGGCGGGGTGCTGACCGAGATCATGGAGACGCCGAAGGAGGCGCATTGATTTCCCGTCCCCCGGCGAAAGCCGGGGCTCACGACTTCTGGACCCCGGCTTTCGCCGGGGCACAACAATGAGACTGCATATGACCGACAAACCGACGCTCGACCAATGGGCCGCCGCCGCCGACAAGGAAGTGAAGGGCAAGGACCTGATCTGGGCGACGCCCGAGGGGATCGACGTCAAGCCGCTCTATACGGCCGACGACGTCACGACCGACCCCGGGCTGCCCGGTTTCGCGCCCTTCACGCGCGGCGTGCGTGCGTCGATGTATGCGGGGCGGCCGTGGACGATCCGCCAATATGCAGGTTTCTCGACCGCCGAGGAATCGAACGCCTTCTACCGCCGCAACCTTGCCGCGGGGCAGAAGGGGCTGTCGGTCGCCTTCGATCTTGCGACGCACCGCGGCTATGACAGCGACCATCCGCGCGTCGTCGGCGACGTCGGCAAGGCGGGCGTCGCGATCGACAGCGTCGAGGATATGAAGATCCTGTTCGACGGCATCCCGCTCGACCAGATGTCGGTTTCGATGACGATGAACGGTGCGGTGATCCCGATCCTCGCCTTCTTCATCGTCGCGGGCGAGGAGCAAGGTGTCGAGCGCAAGCTACTCGACGGGACCATCCAGAACGACATCCTCAAGGAGTTCATGGTCCGCAACACGTACATCTATCCGCCCGAACCGAGCATGCGGATCATCTCGGACATCTTCGGCTACACCAGCCGCGAGATGCCCAAGTTCAACAGCATTTCGATCTCGGGCTATCATATGCAGGAAGCTGGCGCGACGCAGGTGCAGGAGCTGGCCTTCACGATTGCCGACGGCGCCGAATATGTGCGCTATGGCGTTGCCAGCGGCCTCGATATCGACAAGTTCGCCGGGCGCCTGAGCTTCTTCTTCGCGATCGGCATGAATTTCTTCATGGAGATCGCCAAGTTGCGCGCGGCGCGCGTGCTGTGGCACCGCGTGATGACCAACCTCGGCGCCAAGGACGAGCGGTCGAAGATGCTGCGCACGCACTGCCAGACGTCGGGCGTCTCGCTGACCGAGCAGGATCCATACAACAACGTCATGCGCACGACGATCGAAGCGATGGCGGCGATGCTGGGCGGGACGCAGAGCCTCCACACCAATGCGCTCGACGAGGCGATCGCGCTCCCCACCGACTTCTCGGCGCGCATCGCGCGCAACACCCAGATCGTCATCCAGGAAGAGACCGGGATGGCCAAGGTCGTCGATCCGCTCGGCGGCTCCTATTATGTCGAGGCGCTGACGCAGGAACTGGTCGACCAGGCGTGGGAGATCATCGAGCGCGTCGAAAAGGAAGGCGGCATGGCCAAGGCCGTCGCCGCCGGCTGGCCCAAGGCGATGATCGAGACCGCCGCCGCCGCGCGGCAGGCACGCGTCGACCGCGGCGACGATGTGATTGTCGGGGTGAACAAATATCGCCTCGCCAATGAGGACCTGCTCGAAACGCTCGAAGTTGACAATACCAAGGTCCGCGAGGCGCAGATCGCGCGGATCAACAAGACCAAGGCGGGCCGCGACGAAGCGGCGTGCCAGGCGGCACTGAAGGCGCTGCGTGACGCCGCGGCGGGCGAACAGTCGATCGAGAACAACCTGCTCGCGCATGCGGTCGAGGCGGCGCGCGCGCGCGCGACGCTCGGCGAAATCAGTCTTGCGATGGAGGAAAGCTTCGATCGGTACGGCACCCAGCCGACGCCGGTGAAAGGCGTCTATGCCGCGCCCTATGAGGGCGATGCGCGCTGGCAGCAGGTGCTCGACGGCGTCGCCGCGGTCGAGCGCCGCATGGGGCGCAAGCCGAAACTGCTCGTCGCCAAGATGGGGCAGGACGGCCACGACCGCGGCGCGAACGTCATCGCGTCGGCGTTCGGCGACATGGGCTTCGACGTCGTGTCGGGACCGCTGTTTCAGACTCCCGAGGAGACGGTGGTGCTCGCGCTCGACAGCGGCGTCGACGTCGTCGGCGCCTCGAGCCTTGCCGCCGGGCACAAGACGCTCATCCCCGAGCTGATCGGCAAACTGCGCGAGGCGGGGCGAAGCGACATCAAGGTGATCGCGGGCGGGGTCATCCCGCCGCAGGATTATGACTATCTGCGCGACGCCGGGGTGCAGGGCATCTATGGCCCCGGTTCCAACGTGGTCGAATGCGCCGCCGACGTGCTGCGCCTGCTCGGCCACAATATGCCCCCGCTGGAGGATGCCGCATGACCGAGATGAAACCCGAAACGCTGAGCGTCCACGCCGGCACCGCGCCCGACCCGACGACCAAGGCGCGGATCACGCCGATCTACCAGACCGCATCCTATGTCTTCGACGACGTCGATCACGCATCGCGGCTGTTCAACCTCCAGGAATTCGGGAACATCTACACCCGGATCATGAACCCGACCAACGGCGCGCTCGAAGGCAAGATCGCCGCGCTTGAGGGCGGACAGGCGGCGCTGGCGGTCGCATCGGGGCATGCCGCACAGTTCCTGGCGTTCCACACGCTGATGGAACCGGGGTGCGAGATCGTCGCGGCGAAGAAGCTGTACGGCGGATCGCTCAACCAGCTTGGGCAGAGCTTTCGCAAGATGGCGTGGACGACGCATTTCGTGGATGCCGACGATCCCGCGAATGTGGCGGGGGCGATCAATGACAAGACGCGCGCCGTGTTCATCGAGAGCCTCGCCAACCCCGGCGGGGTGGTGCAGGACATCGAGGCGATCGCGAAGGTCGCGCACGACGCCGGGGTACCGCTGATCGTCGACAATACGATGGCGACCCCGATCCTCTGCCGGCCGATCGAGCATGGCGCCGACATCGTCGTCCATTCGACCACCAAATTCTTGAACGGCCACGGCAATGCCATCGGCGGGGTGATCGTCGACGCGGGATCGTTCGACTGGGCGAAGGGCGGCAAATATCCGACGCTGAGCGAACCCAATGCCTCCTATCACGGGCTGAAATTCACCGAGGCGTTCGGCAATCTCGCCTTCATCCTCGCCGCGCGCACGCTCGGGCTGCGCGACCTGGGGCCGGCGCTGGCGCCGATGAACGCCTTCCTCGCGCTGACCGGCATGGAAACGCTGGCGCTGCGCATGGAGCGGCATTGCAGCAATGCGATCGCGCTCGCCAAATGGTTGCAGGCGCATCCGGCGGTGAGCTGGGTTTCCTATGCCGGGCTGCGCGACAATCCGTATCACGAGCTGGCGCACAAATATCTGGGCGGCAAGGGCGGGTCGGTGTTCACCTTCGGCCTCAAGGGCGGCTACGACGCCGGGGTCAGGCTGGTGTCGTCGGTCAAGCTGTTCAGCCATCTCGCCAACCTCGGCGATACGCGCTCGCTGATCATCCACCCCGCCTCGACGACGCACAGCCAGTTGTCGGCCGACGAACTGGTGCAGGCGGGCGCAGGCCCCGACGTGGTCCGCGTGTCGGTGGGCATCGAGCATATCGACGACATCATCGCCGACCTGGCGCAGGCGCTGGACGCGGCGGCTTGATGTCGCGGATCGCCTCGTTTGCCCTGTTGCTGGCTGTCGCCGCGCCCGCGGCGGCGAAGGCCGACCTGCGTCCGAGCGACTATCGCCCGGGCGTCACGGTCGAGCTCTTTTACCGGCAGCAGATCGACGCCGTCTATCACACCGACTGGTCGGGGCGGCTTGAAAAGACTGATGGCGGCTGGCGCGACGTTTATTTCGAAACCGGCGACAAATTCGTCAACAAGGGGCTGATCAGCTTCAACTGCGCCCGGCCGAAGGTGGATATCGGGCTGATCCTGTACGGCACCGGCGCCTATGGCGATGCCGGCGACCGGCGCGTCGTCCGCGTCCGCTTTGCCGATCGCAAGGCGTGGGCGGCGGACCGGTTCGCACCCCTCGCGGGGGAAACCCCGCCCCATGCATTCTACCTCGCGGCGCACAAGCGCTTCTGCCGATAACAAAGGGCCTTTCCCATGACTCTCCCCCCCGCCGAAAACCTGCCCCGCACCGACTGGACGCGCGAAGAAATCGCCGAACTGTTCGACCTGCCGTTCGACGAGCTGATGTGGGAGGCGCAGGGCCTCCATCGCCGCCACCACGCGCGCGGAGAGGTGCAGCTGTGCACGCTCCTGTCGATCAAGACCGGCGGCTGTGCCGAGGATTGCGGTTATTGCTCGCAGTCGGCGCACGCCGAGACGGGGCTGAAGGCGACCAAGCTGATGGACGTGCGCGCGGTGTTGCAGGCGGCCGCCGAGGCGAAAGATGCGGGCTCGCAGCGTTTCTGCATGGGCGCCGCGTGGCGCAACCCCAAGGATCGCGACATGCCCGCGATCGTCGAGATGATCGAAGGCGTGCGCCAGATGGGCATGGAAACCTGCATGACGCTGGGGATGCTGACCAAGGAGCAGGCCCAGACGCTCGCGGTCGCGGGGCTCGACTATTACAACCATAATGTCGACACGAGCCCGGAGAATTATGAGAATATCATCTCGACCCGCACCTTCCAGGACCGGCTCGACACGCTGGAGGAAGTTCGCAGCGCGGGCATCAACGTCTGCTCGGGCGGGATCGTCGGCATGGGCGAGACGCGCGGCGATCGCGTCGGCTTCATCCACGCACTTGCGACCTTGCCGCGCCATCCCGAAAGCGTGCCGGTTAATGCGCTGGTGCCGGTGAAGGGCACCGTGCTCGGCGACATGCTCGCCGACACCCCGCTTGCCCAGATCGACGAGATCGAGTTCGTACGCACCGTCGCGGTCGCGCGCATCACGATGCCGCTGAGCATGGTCCGCCTGTCGGCGGGGCGCGAGAGCATGTCGGAGGCGACGCAGGCGCTCTGCTTCATGGCGGGCGCGAACAGCATCTTCACCGGCGACAAATTGCTCACCACGGGCAATCGCGGCGACAGTGCTGATGCTGCGCTGTTCGCGAAGCTCGGGATCGTGCCGATGGTGAGCGAAGAGCCGATGCGCCGCGACGAGGCGCTGGAAGCGGCCGAATAGTGACCCGCAAGCCGCTCCTTGCCCTGCTGACCACGCTGTTCTTGCTGCCCGCGTCTTGCGCGAGCGGCTACGCCGCAAACCGGATGCAGGGGGTACGGCTTGGCACCGAAGCGGGCGCGGGCGGGCCTTTGTGGGCCGAAAATCTGCTGTGGCTCGGCGCGCTGATGCTGGTCATCGTCTGGGCGCGGCAGATGAAACGGATTTTTCCGGCGCCCGCGGCGCCGCAGGAGACGGGCGAATGATGCTGATGTCGTTGATGCTGCTTGCCGCCGCGGCCGAGGAGCCGGAGTTCGATTGCGACAATCCGCAATATCAGATCGAGATGAACCACTGCGCCTATCGCGACTATGAGGCGGCCGATGCCGAGCTCAACGTGCAATGGAAGCTGACGTCCGCGAAGATGAAGCAGATCGATGCCGAGTTCGACGGCACATATGACAATCGGCCGGGCTATCACGACACGCTGTTGGCCGCCCAGCGCGCCTGGCTGACCTACCGCGATCGGCATTGCGAGAGCGAAGGCTATTCGATGCGCGGCGGATCCGCAGAATCGATGGTTATCAGCGGCTGCCGCGCAACCCTGACCAGAGAACGTACCGAACAACTCAAGGCACTTGTCGAGGAATATTGATGTTCAAGAAAATCCTGATCGCCAACCGCGGCGAAATCGCCTGCCGCGTCATCAAGACCGCGCGGCGCATGGGCATCGCGACGGTCGCCGTCTATTCGGACGCCGATGCGCGCGCGCCCTTCGTGCAGATGGCTGACGAGGCGGTGCATATCGGCGCCTCGCCGGCAGCAGAATCCTATCTGATCGCCGACAAGATCATCGCCGCGTGCAAGGCGACCGGCGCCGAGGCGGTGCATCCGGGCTATGGTTTCCTGTCCGAGCGTACCAGTTTCGCCGAGGCGCTCGCCAAGGAAAATATCGCCTTTATCGGACCGCCGGTGGGCGCGATCGCGGCGATGGGCGACAAGATCGAGTCGAAGAAGCTCGCGATGGAAGCCGGCGTCAACGTCGTCCCCGGCTTCGTTGGAGAGATCGAGGATACCGAGCATGCGGTGCGCATCTCGAACGAGATCGGCTATCCGGTGATGATGAAGGCCAGCGCCGGCGGCGGCGGCAAGGGCATGCGCCTCGCTTATAGCGAGCAGGACGTCCGCGAGGGGTTCGAGAGCGTCAAGCGCGAAGGGCTCAACAGCTTCGGCGACGACCGCGTGTTCATCGAGAAATTCATCCTCAACCCGCGCCACATCGAGATCCAGATCCTCGGCGACCAGCACGGCAACACGCTGTACCTCAACGAGCGCGAGTGCAGCATCCAGCGCCGCCACCAGAAGGTGGTCGAGGAGGCTCCGTCGCCCTTCGTCACCGAAAAGATGCGGAAAGCGATGGGCGAGCAGTGCGTCGCGCTCGCGAAGGCGGTCGGCTATTACAGCGCGGGCACGGTCGAGCTGATCGTGTCGGGCGCCGACCCGAGCGGCGAGAGCTTCTACTTCCTCGAAATGAACACACGCCTCCAGGTCGAGCATCCGGTGACCGAGGCGATCACCGGCATCGACCTGGTCGAGCAGATGATCCGCGTTGCCGCGGGCGAAAAGCTCGACCTGAAACAGGAGGATGTGAAGCTCGACGGCTGGGCGATCGAGAACCGCGTCTATGCCGAGGACCCGTATCGCGGCTTCCTGCCCTCGACCGGGCGGCTCGTGCGCTATCGCACCCCGGTGCCGGCGTGGGAGGGCGACGAGCGCGGCGAGGACGGCGTGCGCGTCGATGCCGGGGTCGAGGAAGGCGGCGAGGTATCGATCTTTTACGACCCGATGATCGCCAAGCTGATCACCTGGGGCAAGACGCGCGACGAGGCTGCCGACCTGCAGGTCGCGGCGCTCGACCGCTTCGAACTCGAGGGGCTCGGCCACAATATCGACTTCCTCTCGGCGATCATGCAGCATCCGCGTTTCCGTTCGGGCGAACTGACCACTGGCTTCATCGCGGAGGAATATCCCGAAGGGTTCCATGGCGCCGACACCGATGCCGACGTGACGCGTGCACTCGCCGCGGTCGCGGGCTTCATGGCGTCGGCTGAGGCCGATCGCGCGCGGCGCACCGACGGCCAGCTCGGCGACCGGCTCGATCCGCCCGCCAAATGGCAGGTGACGATCGACGGTGAAGCCCACAAGGTCAAGCTGGGCAAGAAGCATATCAAGGTCGACGGCGACAAGGTCGATATCGCGCTCGAATATACACCCGGCGACCGGCTGGTCGTCGCCGAGATCGACGGCAGCGAACTCGCGGTGAAGGTCGCCAGGACGCGCAGCGGCTGGCGCATGACGACGCGCGGGCGCATCCACGAGGTGCGCGTGCTGCCCTGGCACGTCGCGCCGCTGGCGACGCACATGATCGAAAAGGTGCCGCCAGACCTGTCGAAATTCCTCATCTGCCCGATGCCGGGGCTGCTCGTGACGCTGTACGTCGGCGAGGGCGACAAGGTCGAGGCGGGCCAGCCGCTCGCGACGGTCGAGGCGATGAAGATGGAGAATATCCTGCGCGCCGAAAAGGCGGGGGTTGTGAAGACGGTGAACGCGGCGCAGGGCGACAGCCTTGCGGTCGATGCGGTGATTCTGGAGATGGAATAGCCTGGCGCTTCTCGTCATTGCGAGGAGCGAAGCGACGAAGCAATCCAGAGTGGCGCAGGGCCGCTCGGGATTGCTTCTCCCGGCTTTCGCCGGGATCGCAATGACGGAGTTTATTTGAATGCACGTAAATCACGACGCCGGTGCCCCCGCTGGCGACCCCATCGCCTTCGACGATTTCCTGAAGGTCGACATCCGCATCGGCACGATCGTCGCGGCCGAACCCTTTCCTGAGGCACGCAAACCCGCGTTCAAGCTAAAGATCGACTTCGGCCCCGCGATCGGGGTGAAGAAGAGCAGCGCGCAGATCGTCGATCGCTACGCGCTGGATGAGCTGCCGGGGCGGCAGGTCGCGGCGGTGGTCAATTTCCCGCCGCGCCAGATCGGCAAGTTCATGTCCGAGGTGCTGACGCTGGGCTTCGCCGACGAGGAAGGCGCGGTGATTCTGTTCGCGCCCGACCGTGCGGTGCCCGACGGGTCGCGGCTGTTCTGAGCTTTCCCAAGCCGCCGGTCGCGGCTAGCCTCTCCGGCAAAGGGGAGGAACGATCATGACTTTGCCGGTAACCGCCTTCGTCGGCGCCGTTTGCGCATTTTTGCTGCTGTTCACCGCGATCCTGACCGTGCGCCAGCGGCTGCGGTTGAAGGCCGCCTTCGGCGATCACGGTGATGCGAAGCTGATCGCGGCGAGCCGCAGCCACGGCAATTTGGCCGAACATGCTCCGATCGTGGTGATCCTGCTCGGCCTGCTCGAAAGCGCGCGCGCCAATCATATGGCGCTGATGGCGATCGGCGCGCTGTTCCTGATCGGTCGCGTCGCGCACATCATCGGCCTGCACGCGCCCGCCGAACCCGGCAAGCCGCCCGTGCCGCGCCAGATCGGCGTGGTCGCGACATGGGCCACGCTGCTGGTGCTGGGCGGGTGGACCCTGTGGATGCTGGCAACGGTGAATTTGTGAGAGGCTCGCCGCCGCCTGACTTCGTCATCCCGGACTTGATCCGGGATCCATAACAGCGTCGAAGTCATGGCCCCCGGATCAAATCCGGGGTGACGATGAAAGACAAGCCCGTAGCCGGTCGAAGCGACCCAGTTCCTCCCTGTCGCGCAGCGATGGGGGAGGTGGCAGCGGCGTCAGCCGCTGACGGAGGGACCGCCGCCGCAGGCGGTTGTGGAGGGGCCGCAACGCTGCGTCCTTCGCCCCTCCGTCAGCGCTGTGCGCTGCCACCTCCCCATGGCCTGCGGTCACAGGGAGGATGCCGCAGCGGCGCTTGGTCGCCGGCGAATATTCGGCATCCGACCGGCCCAAAATGCCGCGCCATACGACGGCGCTTGCGGCGCTCAATCCTCCACCAGCGCCACCGCGCGGATCCAGCCCGCGCTCGCGCGCTCGATCTTCACCGGGAAGCAGCTCAGCGTCCAGCCGGTGGGGGGCAGGGCGGCGAGGTTGGTGAGTTTTTCGATCTGGTAATAGGGCCGGATGCGGCCCGCCTTATGGCCTTCCCATATGATCGACGGGTCGCGGGTTTCGGCCCAGCGCCTTGCGGTGTGGCTGAACGGCGCGTCCCAGCTCCACGCGTCGGTGCCGACGACCTGCACCCCGCGCTCGGTGAGGTAGAGCGTCGCTTCCTCGCCCATGCCGCAGCCCTGGTCGGTGAAATTGTCGGTGCCATAGATCGCGCCCGACTGGACGAGGACGATGTCAAAGGGCTGGAGCGTGTGGCCGATGCGCGCGAGTTCGGCTTCGACCTCGGCGCCGCCGATCACATGCCCTGCAGGGCGATCCGAAAAATCGAGCTTCACCCCGGGGCGGAAGAAGAGGTCGAGCGGCGCTTCGTCGATGCTCGGCGCCGGGGTGGCGCCGCGATCGGTGGTCGAGTGGAAATGCCAGGGCGCATCCATATGCGTGCCGTTGTGCGTGCTGAGCGTCAGGCTCTCGACCGCCCAGCCTTCGCCGTCGGGCAGATCGTCCTTGACAAGGCCGGGGAAGAACATCGCGATCTGTTCCCACGTATTCTCGTGGGTCATATAGTGGATCTGGGGCCGCATCACCGGCGGATCGGACACCACGTCGTTGGTGATCGGGATCGAAAGGTCGATGAAGCGGGTCATGCCGCGAAGCTGCCCCCACGCGCCCGCTTGTGCAAGGCCGAACAGCGTTTATGACGGAGCCCGAAAAATGTTCCGCCCGCGCGGCGGGATGGGGGAGAGTATATGACCGCAAGTGCCGCCGGCGCCCGTCATGGCGCGGACTATCAGCCGACCGCGAAAGATATTCGCATGGTCATCGCCGCATCCTCCGCGGGGACGATCTTCGAATGGTATGATTTCTTCATCTACGGCACGCTGGCGGCGATTATCGGCAAGGCGTTTTTTCCCAGCGACAATGCGACGCTTGAGATATTGCTGGTGTGGGCCGGTTTTGCGGTCGGATTCGGGTTCCGGCCGCTCGGCGCGGTGCTGTTCGGTTTCCTCGGCGATCGGCTGGGACGCAAATATACCTTCCTCGTCACCGTCACTCTGATGGGCGTCGCGACCGCGGGGGTCGGCATGATCCCGTCGGCGACGACGATCGGGATCGCCGCGCCGATCATCGTCATCGCGCTGCGCATCCTGCAGGGGCTCGCGCTCGGCGGCGAATATGGCGGCGCCGCGGTCTATGTCGCCGAACATTCGCCGCCCGAAAAGCGCGGTTTCTATACCAGCTTCATCCAGGCGAGCGTCGTCGGCGGCTTCGTGCTCAGCCTGATCGTCGTGCTTGGCTGCAAGGCGGTGATGTCCGACGCCGTGTGGGAGGCGTGGGGATGGCGCGTGCCGTTCCTGCTGTCGATCATCCTGCTCGCCATCTCGCTGTGGATGCGGCTCAAACTGTCCGAAAGCCCGGTGTTCCAGGCGATGAAGGTCGAGGGCGAACTGGCGAAGAATCCGCTGAAGGAAAGCTTCACCTATCCGGGCAACAGGCTGCGCATCTTCGTCGCGCTGTTCGGTATCGCCGCGGGGCTGACGGTGATCTGGTACACGGCGATGTTCTCGGGTCTGTCGTTCCTCAAAGGGCCGATGAAGGTCGAGGATAGCGCGGCCGAGATCATCGTCGGGATCGCGGCGGCGCTCGGCATGGGGTTCTTCCTGTGGGCGGGGCATCTGTCCGATCGCATCGGGCGCAAGAAGCCGATCGTCTGGGGCTATGCCGCGACGCTCATTCTCCTCTTTCCGCTGTTCTGGCTGATGGGGAGCGTCGGCAATCCGGCGCTGACCGCCGCGGCCGAAAAGGCGCCGGTGGTGGTCACCGGATCGCAGTGCAGCTTCGACCCCTTTGCGCAGAAACAGGCGACCGCGTGCGGACGGACGCTGGGCGAGCTGACCAAATTGGGAGTGCCTTATGATGTCGTGGCGCACGGCGGCGGTTTCGACAGCGTCCGGGTGACGATCGGCGGACGCGAGGTTGCGGGCGAAGATCCCGCGGTGCTCAAACCCGCGCTCGAGGCGATGGGCTATGATTTCGAAAAGCAGGTGCCGGGGCCGCTCGGCATCGCCGTGATCGTCGCGGCGCTGCTCGGACTCAGCGCGCTGTCGGGCTTCACCTATGGCCCCGTCGCGGCCTTGCTCTCCGAAATGTTCCCGCCGCACGTGCGCTATTCGTCGCTGTCGATCCCCTATCATCTCGGCACCGGCTATTTCGGCGGCTTCCTGCCGCTGATCGCGAGCTTCATCGTCGCCAAGACGGGCGATGCCTATGCCGGGCTGTGGTACACATGGGGCGTGGTGCTGGTCGCCTTCTTCGTCTCGTGGTTCTGGCTGAAGGAACCGGTCGAGGGGCAGTGGGATCGTGGGGCCGGCGCACCGGGCGCCTGAGCGCGCCATTGGCGCTGCCGCCGATCGGGGGTAGGGGCAGGGCATGATCACCATCGCCCCGCCGCAGCGCCTTCGCCTCGATTCCGCCGCGCTGGTTTCCAACTGGCGCTGGCTTGCCAAGGCGAGCGGCGCGGCGGCGTGCGGCGCAGCGATCAAGGCCGACGGCTACGGCCTTGGCGCGCGAGAGGTCATGAAACGGCTCGCGGACGCGGGCTGCCGCGATTTCTTCGTCGCAACCTGGGCCGAGGCGGCGGCGCTGATGCCGCTACCCGCGGGGACGGCGCTGTCGGTGCTCCACGGCGTCGGGGCGAGTGACATGGTCGCTGCGCTGACGCTTCCCGTCCGTCCGGTGCTCAACAGCGTCGAACAGATCGCGCGCTGGCGAGCGGCAGGCGAGGGGCGGGCGTGCGACGTGATGGTCGATACCGGCATGGGCCGGCTCGGGCTGACGGTGGCCGAAGCGACGGGCGACGCGCTCGCCGGGCTCGCTGTTGCGACATTGCTGAGCCACCTTGCCTCGGCCGATGAGGAGAGCGCGCAGAATGCGCGGCAGCTGGCGGCGTTCCGGGCGGTGCGCGACGCCGTGCCCGCGCAGCGTTACAGCCTCGCCAACAGCGCCGGCATCTGTCTCGGCGCTGACTATGGTTTCGACCTGACGCGCCCGGGAATCGCGCTCTACGGCGGCCTGCCGCGCCCCGAGGCCGCGGGGCATATCGGGCCGGTCGCCTTTCCCGAGGCGCGCGTGCTCCAGGTTCGCGAGGTCGCGGCGGGCGAAACGGTCGGTTATGGCGCGACCTGGACCGCGCCCGCGCCCGCGCGGATCGCGGTCGCCAATATCGGCTATGCCGACGGCTATCTGCGGTGCCAAGGCGGCGGAACCGGTTCGGCGTGCTGGCAGGGCCGCGTGCTGCCCGTCGTCGGCCGCGTGTCGATGGACCTCACCGCCTTCGACGTCGGCGATGCCGCGATCGGCGAAGGCGACTGGCTGACGCTCGATTACAACCTGCCCAAGGTGTCGACGGCGACCGGCCTGTCGCAATATGAACTGCTGACCACACTCGGCGCGCGGTTCGGGCGGTGTTGGGGGTGAAGGCGCGCGTGATAGAGAGATAGTCGTCGCGTTGTTTTCAGTCGCACGACCTTGAAGGTCTGGCCCCCGACAGTTTCTGCATCGCGACGGGATTTGAGGTCATTCCCTGTTCGTCGAATGCAATCCAAAGAAAAGGCCGCCCTCCTGTAGGGAAGGCGGCCTCTCTTTCCAGGTTGGCCCAGATCGGTGCCGAATGGCTTACCAGCTGGCGCGGATGCCCGCGTAGAAGTACCGGCCAAACGTGTCGAACGGATCGCCCGCACCCGTACCGAGAAGGCCGAGCGGGGGTTTCTTGTCGAACGCATTGTCAATGCCGACGTAGAAGTTGAACTTCTTGTCGATTTCGTAGTTCGCACGGAAGTTGTGGTAGAATGCGCTCGGATACCACACCGGGTCAAACTGATCGGCGTTGAGCGGCGGCAGTCCGTCATACGGATGTTGCGCTTCATAAGTGCCGACCGTCTGCTTGCCGATATAGCGCATGGTGTAGCTCAGATCCAAATCGCCGAAATCATAGTTTGCCGAGAAGTTCGCCGAGAATTCGGGGTCGCCGAGTTCGCTCTTGACCCGGTCGGGGACGGTCGGATTGATGATGTCGGTGAAGTTCGTGCGTTCCAGAACCCAGGTGGCGATACCGCGCACGCTCAGGCGATGACCGTTGTCGAACGTCCGGCGATAGGCGAGGTCAACGTCCAGACCGCGCGCGCGCTGGCCGGCGAAGTTCACGCCAGTCGAGTTGCCCGCGAAATCAGCGAATGTGCTATCGGGGTTGCGTTCGTAAAGGCCCGGGACATCGTCCGGTGTAACCGAGCAATAGGGGTTGTCGGCGAACGCCGTGCTGCTGTCGTAGCACAGGTTCAGCAACTGCTGAAGACCTGGTGCCGCGATGAGACGATCCACGACGATGCGGTAGTAATCGACCGTCAGCGACAATCCAGGGATGAAGCTTGGTTCGAGCACCACGCCAACTGTGAAGCTCTTACCGGTCTCTGCCGTTAGATTGGGGTTGCCGCCGGACAGGAAGGACGTGCTTGCCGAGCGGGCGGGCGTGTTGACGAAGCCGACAGGCACGCCGGCGTCCGCGCAGTTGCGCACGCGGTCTGGATCGTTGCCGATGAAGTTCACGTCGCACGGATCGGTAATCTGGGCGAAGTTCTGCGACAGCGGTGAATAAAGATCGCTCTGCGTCGGAACGCGGACCGACTTCGAATAATTCACGCGGAAGCGCACATCGGGGATCGGAGCGTAGATACCGCCGATGTTGTAGGCGGTCGTCGTTCCGGCCGACGTGTTATAGTCGGAGAAGCGGATCGCGCCGCTGACCGACAGCTCTTCCGCGAAGGGCATGTTGGCGAGGATCGGGACGAGGACTTCGCCGAACGCTTCCTTCACAGTCAACTTGGGAGGTGTGAAGGGCTGGATCGCGTTCAGGAAGGTTGCCCCGCTGGCCGTCAGTTCATCGAAGATCGATTCCGCCCGTTCGCGGCGATATTCGCCACCGAAAGCGAAGCCGATCGGCCCGCCAGGCAGTTCGAACAGCTGCGACAGATCGCCGGCGATGCTCGCACCAAACACCAGCTGATCCGCCTTTTCCTTGCGGAGTGCGGTCACGTTCGAAAAATCGATCGCGCGCTGATCGGATTGACCAACCCCGAACAGGTTCAGGGGAACGCAATCCGACCGGTCGTTTGCAGTGCTCGCGTCCGCGTTGACGCGGCAGATGACCTTTTGACCGGCGTGGTTCAGAACGAAGTTGTTGCCGGCATATCCGCCGGGCGCCAACACTGCGTCATAGGCCAGAAGATAGCCGTCGAACGCGGTGCCTGCCTGGTTGGTCAGCAGCAGGTTGTTCAGCGACTGGAGCTTGGTTTCGAGACGGCCGTAATTGCCGTAGACTTCATAGCGCCAGTCATCGTTGAAGTCGCCTTCGACGCCCCACACCACGCGGTACGTGTCACGATCATGGATTTCGCCGCGACCGCCGAAATCGGTGTTGAAACGGTTGATCGCAAAGCTGCCCGTGGCCGGGGTGGCGCAGCGGCCGAGCGTTTGAAGCTGAGCGAGTGCGGTCGGGGTCAGGAAGGGGTTCGAGCAACTGAAGGTGCCCAGCAGGCCGCCTTGGAAGAAGCTCGGCTGGCCTTCCTGAACCGCGTCGACATGCACGAATTTCGCTTCGACGAACGGACGGAAGGATTCGCTGACGTCGAAGTGTGCAAGCAGATTGACCGCGTAGCGCTTCAGACCGGCGGCGAGTTGGCCGGTGTTGCGTAGCGTCGACAGCGTGCCCTTTTGAGCGCCCGGGATCACGTTGCCCGAACCAAAGGGACGGAAATCCGTGACGGGGACCGACTCGACCAGCTGCGAACCCGTGGGGTTGAAGGTGAAGATGCGCGGCTGGTTGTTGGGCAGGCAGCGCAGCGTGCGGATCGGTTCAGGCAGATTGCCGCAGAACACGCCGCTCAGCGAGTTGCCCGACGCATTGACCGAAATCAGCCCGCCGTCGGCGATGTTGCCATTGTAGACCCCGCCCGGGAAAAAAATCTGGTCGGGAATGCCGTCACCAGCCGCGGGCTCGCCAGCCGTCATATCGTTGAGGTTGAATTGTGCACGGCCTGCATACGCACCCGTCAGATTTGGGCGGTCGGTGAAGTAGAGCGGATCGGCCTGCGCGTATTCGGCAGAGATGGCAATGTTGCCGCGGCCATCTGCGAAATTCTTGCCCCAAGTGCCGCTGACGAACAGGTTGCCACGATCGCCGCGCGACGAGATGCCACCCTGTGCCCGCAGGTTGATGCCGTCAAAGTTGCGCTTGGTGATGAAGTTCACCACGCCGGCGACCGCATCCGAACCGTAGATCGCCGAGTTGCCGCCCGTCACGACATCGACGCGCTCGAGCAGGTCGACCGGAATGGTGTTGACGTCGACCAGATAGTCACCCGGCGAAGCCGTGACGTGACGCTTGCCGTTGACGAGCACCAGCGTGCGTGCCGTGCCGAGTCCACGAAGGTCGAGGATGTTCAGGCCAGCGGTGCCGATGAAACGCGTCGAGTTGCCTTGGCTGAAGGTCGAGCGGAGCGAGGGAAGGTCGTTGAGGGCGTCGCCGAGAGAGACATCGCCGCCATCGGTAAGCTCACCCGGCGTGACCGAGGTCAGCGGAACCGACGATTCGAGCGTGGGGCGGGCGATGCGTGAGCCGGTGACTACGATAGCGCGGTCGGTGTTTTCATCCGAATCGCAGACGCCGTTTTCATTGGCGTCAACACAATCCGCTGCGCTCTGCGCGAAGGCAGGCTGGCTCGCGGATATCGCTACTGCAAAGGCAGCAGCACCTATAAGCAGGTGCGACTTGTTCATTAATGTAACTCCCCGGTTGCCCGTTCAAAAATCAAGATGAACGGATTGGGCGGAGGAAAGACGGAAAATGAAAAGCACACAAGTCCTTGATGGCAATTTTCTGACGGGTTGAAGTTATCGGTGTGACATTGTGCTATTTTCGCAACAGTTGATGGCGGCCTGCCCGGAAAAACGCTACATAACATGGTTGTGGCGTAGCGACATGAAGGCGTGATTTTTTGTTGCCTGCTGTCTGATTCTATCAATATGAAGGTTTCATATGTAACTATGTTGCGCTCGTGTTTTTCGGCGAAAATTTGTGTCCGGCAAGGGGCGGGTGCATGGTGCGATGGGACTGCGTGGCCGGAACAGGGGCGGTGGGCGCGAATCGCCTCCGGTCATGCCGCCATGTTGCGATGCATCATCTAATGATCTAATGCCTTGCTTTTATAATTGTGCCCGACGCGGCGGGGGTCGCCTTTTCGTCACGGGCCGAGGGAGCTTTTCACCATGGCCAAGTCCAGGGCGCCGGCCGACGACGGCGTCGTCACGATCAAGAAATATGCGAACCGGCGGCTCTACGACACCGAGCGCAGCTGCTACATCACGCTCGAGGATTTGGGCGCGATGGTGCGCGAGGGGCGGGAGTTTCGGGTTGTTGATGCCAAGAGCGGTGACGACATTACACACAATGTGCTGACGCAGATCATCATGGACACCGAGACGCGCGGCGAGACGCTGCTGCCCGTGCCCTTCCTGCGCCAGCTGATCGGGCTCTACGGCGACAAGATGCAGGCGATGGTGCCGCAATATCTGGAAGCGTCGATGGCGAGTTTCCGCAAGAACCAGCAGGACGTGCGCGCCGCGTTCGAGGGCGCGCTCGGCGCGAACCCGCTCGCCGAACTGACGCGCCGCAACCTCGAGATGTTCCAGCAGGCGGCGGGCGCCTTCATGCCAGGCGTCGGCACCGGCAAGGCCAAGGACGCCGAGATCGCCGCGCTCAAGGCCGAAGTGGCCGAACTCAAGGCCGAACTCGCCAGGAAGAAATAGTCAGGGCTTCTCCCGCCCGCAGCGACGGAAAACACGAATATCATGGTCAAGCATGCGCTCAGCGTAACCCGTCAGGCCGACTTCGCGGCCTGGTATCAGGATGTCATTGCCGAAGCCGATCTCGCCGAGGAATCGGGCGTGCGCGGCTGCATGGTCATCAAGCCGTGGGGCTATGGCATCTGGGAGCGCATCCAGAAGGTGATGGACGCCGCGATCAAGGACGCCGGGGTCCAGAACGCCTATTTCCCGCTGTTCATCCCCTTGAGCTTCTTTGAAAAGGAAGCCGACCATGTCGATGGTTTCGCCAAGGAAATGGCGGTCGTTACCCACCACCGCCTGATCGCGGACGGCAAGGGCAAGCTGATCCCCGACCCCGAGGCGAAGCTCGAGGAGCCGCTGATCGTCCGCCCGACGTCGGAGACGGTGATCGGCAATGCGATGAGCCGCTGGGTGCAAAGCTGGCGCGACCTGCCGCTCAAAGTCAACCAGTGGGCGAATGTCGTGCGCTGGGAAATGCGCACGCGCATGTTCCTGCGCACCAGCGAATTCCTGTGGCAGGAAGGCCATACCGCACACGCCGACCGGGACGATGCGATGGCCGAGACGCTGCGCGCGCTCGAAATGTACCGCGCCTTCGCCGAGGATGTGCTGGCGATGCCCGTCGTCGCGGGCGAGAAGCCCGAGAATGAGCGCTTTCCGGGCGCCGTCGCGACCTATTCGATCGAGGCGATGATGCAGGACGGCAAGGCGCTCCAGGCGGGCACCTCGCACTATCTCGGCACCGGCTTTGCCGAGGCCGCGAACATCCGTTATCAGGACAAGGACGGCGGGCACAGCCTGTGCCACACGACGAGCTGGGGCACGTCGACGCGGATGATCGGCGGCGTCATCATGACGCACGGCGATGATGACGGGCTGCGCTGCCCGCCGCGCATTGCGCCGCACCAGATCGTGATCGTGCCGATGCTGCGCGACAATGACGAGGATGCCGCGATCCTCGATTATTGCCGCGACCTCGAAGCCAGCCTCAAGGCGCTCGACGCCTTTCGCGAGCCGGTGCGCGTGCTGCTCGACGCGGGCGCCAACAAGGCGCAGACCAAGCGCTGGGGCTGGGTCAAGAAGGGCGCGCCGGTGATCGTCGAGATCGGCCCGCGCGACGTCGCCGGCGGCAATGTCGCGGTGATCCGCCGCGACCGGCTGTATCAGGACAGCGGCAAGCTCAATTCGGCGTTCGTCGCCAAGGCCGATTTCGTGGCCGATGCGGTGGCGACGCTCGAGGATATTCAGGCCAGTCTCTATGCCGAAGCCAAGGCGCGGCTCGACGCGAACATCGTCCGCGATGTAACGGATTTGAAGGCGCATTTTGCGGGCGACGACAAGTTCGTGGGCTGGGCCGAGGTGCAATGGTCGCGCCCGACGGGTGCGGTGCTCGACGGCATCGTCGAGCAGTTGAAGGCGCTCAAGCTGACGATGCGCAACACGCCGCTCGACGCGGCGCCGGCCGACGGCGCCTGCATCTTTACTGGTGAGCCGGCGGTCGAACGGGTTCTGGTGGGGCGCACCTATTGATATCGAGGTCGCGAAGGACAAGGGTTCGCACGAAGACACAAAGACACGAAGGGGGCGGGGCATGGACATTGAACAGCTCTGCTCCATCGTGGTCGATGCGGGTTTCAAGCTTCACAAGGACATAGGCCCCGGATTGCTGGAATCTGCCTATGAAATCATGCTCGCCGCGAAGCTTGAGGCGACGGGTTTGAAAGTCGATCGGCAAATGCCGATCGATCTTCTTTATGACGGCGTGGCAATATCGAGCGCCTTTCGCCTCGATCTGCTCGTTGAAGATCGCCTCATCATCGAACTGAAATCGACCGAGGCAACGCTCCCTGTTCACGCGAAGCAGGTTGTGACCTATTTGCGTTTGATGGGCTTGACCCACGGATTTGTTATGAACTTCGGAACTCCCACCTTCAAAGACGGCGTCCGGCGGCTGCTGAATGACCCGAGCCTCTTCGTGTCTTCGCGTCTTCGTGCGAACAAATTTGGCGACACCCGATGAAAAAGCCCAAGCCGCAGTCCGGTCTTCCCTCGCGCGAACAGGTCATGCGCTTTATCGCAGGCAGCCCCGGAGCGATCGGCAAGCGCGAGATAGCCAAGCATTTCGGGCTGCACGGCGCCGAGAAGATCGCGCTCAAGGCGCTGCTCAAGGACATGACCGACGAGGGGCTGGTCGACATGGCCCCGGGACGGGCGTTCCACAAGCATGGCGGATTGCCGCGCGTCACGGTGCTGCGCGTCGCGGCGATCGAGGGCGATGCCGTGTGGGCGGTGCCCGACCGCTGGGAGGGCGCGGGGCCGCCGCCGCGGCTGCGCGTGATGGAGAAGGGGCGGCGCAGTGCCCTCGGCGTCGGCGACCGCATTCTTGCGCGCACCGAGGAGCGCGGCAACGGCCATGTCGCGCATCCGATGAAGAAATTGCAGTCGAGCGCCGAGCTGGTGATCGGGGTGCTCGTCGCCGACACCGGTCCGGGCGGCAAGCCGATGACCTGGCTGCGCCCCGCCGACAAGCGTGCGCGTTTCGACTTCGCGGTCGGCGACATGGGCGATGCGGCGATCGGCGACCTTGTCCGCGCCGAACTGACCGGGCGCGGCCCGGCGACCAAGGCAAAGGTGATCGAGCGCATCGGTGACCCCTTCGCGCCCAAGGCGCTGAGCATGATCGCGATCGCGCGCCACGAAATCCCGCACGTCTTCGGCGCCGAAACGCTCGTCGAGGCCGAGACGGCGGCGAAGTTGCCGCTGACCCCCGACGGCCGCGAGGACCTGCGCGACCTGCCGATCGTCGCGATCGACCCGATCGACGCGCGCGATCATGACGATGCGGTGTGGGCGGCGCCCGACGAGGATGCGGGCAACAAGGGCGGTTTCAGGGCTATCGTCGCGATCGCCGACGTCAGCTTCTATGTCCGCCCCGACGGCGCGCTCGACCGCGAGGCGCGGCGGCGCGGCAACAGCGTCTATTTCCCCGACCGCGTCGTCCCGATGCTACCCGAAACCCTCTCGGCGGGGGTGTGTTCGCTGAAGGCCGGCGAGGATCGCGCGGCGATGGCGTGCCATCTGGTCATCGACCGGCACGGCAAGGTGACGTCATGGCGCTTCACGCGCGCGCTGGTGCGACTGCGCGCCAACATCGCCTATGAACATGCGCAGGCGGCGTTCGATACGGGCGAGGCGCGCGAGGGCTGGGATGGCGACGTCCTGCCGGGGCTCCGCCATCTCTGGGCTTGCTGGGCGCTGCTCGCGAAGGCGCGCGCCGCGCGTTCGCCGCTCGATCTCGACCTGCCCGAGCGGCAGGTGATCCTCGACGAAGCGGGGGGCATCGCCGAAATCCGCGTCCGCGAGCGGCTCGATTCGATGCGGCTGATCGAGGATTATATGATCGCGGCGAACGTCGCGGCGGCAAAGGCGCTCGAGGCGAAGAAGTCGCCGGTGATGTACCGCATCCACGAGCCGCCGAGCCGCGAGAAGCTCGTCAGCCTCAAGGAATATCTCGAAACCTTCGACCAGAGCTTCGCGCTGGGGCAGGTGATCACGCCGGCGGTGTTCAACCGCCTGATCGACGGTTTTTCGGAGGACGACCGGCTGCCCGAGATCATGCAGGCGATCCTGCGCAGCCAGACGCAGGCCTATTACGGCCCCGCCAATGCGGGGCATTTCGGGCTCGCGCTCGGCAGCTACGCGCATTTCACCTCGCCGATCCGCCGCTACGCCGACCTGATCGTCCACCGCGCGCTCGTCGACGGCTATCGGCTCGAAGTGCCCGGAAAGGCGAAGGACCTTCCCGCGCGCACCGGGCTGGGCGAGGCCGATGCCAAGGGGCTGTCGCGCATCGGCGAGGCGATCAGCGCGCTGGAGCGCCGCGCGATGGAGGCCGAGCGCGAGACGATCGACCGCTATGTCGCGGCGTATCTCGCGAACAAGACCGGCGAGATCGTCGCGGCGCGGATCACCGGGGTGCAGCCCTTCGGCTTCTTCGCGACGGTCGACGGGCTTGGCGGCGACGGGCTGGTCCCGGTGTCGACATTGGGCAGCGAGCGCTTCTTCTACGACGAGGCGGCGCGTTCGCTCGACAGCGAGCATGGCCGGGTGAGCTATACCGTCGGCCAGCGGCTCGACCTTCGCCTGATGGAGGCGAACCCGGTGAGCGGCGCGCTGCGCTTCGAGCTTCCCGACGCGCCCGAGGGCGGCTTTCGCAACCGTCCGGTGCGGCGCGACGGGGTAAAGAAGGACAAGGCGGGCAAGCATATGGTCGGCAAGCGCGGCCGGCCGGCGAATATCAAGCACAAGGGCAAGCGGCGCTGATCCACGCTCGTCATTGCGAGGAGCCGAAGGCGACGCGGCAATCCAGGGTAGCGTAAACCGCTCTGGATTGCTTCCCCCGGCTTTCGCCGGGGTCGCAATGACGAATTATCGACGCGCCGCCAGCCTCGCCAGCAAAGCCGCGCTCTCCGCATCCGCCGGGAAAAACGCTTCGATCGCCAGTTCGGACAGCGTGATGTCGACCGGGGTGCCAAAGATCGTCACCGTCGACACGAAGGAAATCCGCCCGGCGATCGTGTCGAGCACGAGCGGCACCGCGATGCTGCTCACCGCGCCGTCATTGTCGTTCGCGGGGCCCGGGTAGGCGGCGATCTCGTCGCGCAGCGCGATGAGCCCGGCGTCGGCGCTCGCCTCGATCTGGAGGTCGAGCCGGTGGAGGATATGCGCGCGCCAGAGGCCGTAATTGGCGATCTGCGGCGCGAGCCCGTCGGGGTGAAGCGCGATGCGCAGCGCATTGACGGGCGGCGCCAGCAGGGCAGGCGACACCTGTTCGATCAGGATCGCGATCGCGTCGTTCGCCGCGACCATGTTCCAGTGGCGGTCGACCGCGAGCGCCGGATAGGGTTCGTGCCCGCGGAGTATATGTTCGACGATCGCCTTCATTCCCGCCATTTCGGCGCTGTCGAGCGGCCGTTCGCGATAGTCGGGGGCGTAGCCGGCGGCGAGCAGCAGCGCGTTGCGCGCGCGGTGCGGAACGTCGAGGCAGTCGGCGATCCGCTGGAGCATCGCCGCGCTCGGTTTCGAGCGGCCGGTCTCGATGAAGCTCAAATGGCGGGTCGAAATCTCGCTGTCGAGCGCGAGGTCCATCTGGCTCATCCGGCGGCGCGTGCGCCATTCGCGCAATTGTTCGCCCAGTGGTGCGACGTGCATCATCGTCTCCTTCGCAGTGCAGGCTAGACGCCGGCTTTCGCCATTTCCATTACCTCGGGCGTAATCGACGCGCTGCAATTGCGGGTTCACCTGAGCCGGGTTCGAAAGGAGAATCCATCATGTCGATCCGCAACCTCAAGACCATCCTGATCCTCGACGCCGCGACCTGTGCGGGCGTATTCCTCATTGGCTTGTTCGCCGCGGCACCGGTCGGCGCGCTGCTCGGCCTGCCCGCGGGCGTCGTCGCGACCGGCGGCTGGATCTGCCTCGCCGCGGCGCTGCTGATGCTGTTCGCGGCGCGGCAGGCGGTGCCGGGGGCCGCGCTGATGAAGCTGATCGCGCTCGGCAATATCGGCTGGGTGGCGGCGAGCCTGGGGGTGGTCGCGGCCTTCGGCGCTGCGATGACCGGTCTCGGCCTCGTCGTCGTGCTGGCACAGGCGGCCGCCGTGCTCGCCTTCGCCATCGTCGAATGGAAAGGCGCGGATGCGGGCGGGCGCGTCGCCGCCGTCTGAAACCTCGTCATTGCGAGGAGCCGAAGGCGGCGAAGCGATCCGGGGCGGCGCAGTACCACCCTGGATTGCACCCCCGGCTTTCGCCGGGGGTGCAATGACGAACGGTTTGAAAGCGATTTCAGCTCAGCGCGTCGAGCCGCGCGATGTCGATGCCGCCGGGCACGAGCATCACCGGGCACGGCAGACCGCCGGCATCCTGACCGGTGAAATGCGCGACCAGCGGTCCGGGCGCGCCCGACGCCGCGGTCGCGAGCACCAGCGCCGCGATCTCGGCATCGCCCGCGATCACTTCGCGCACCACTTCGGCGGGCTTGCCCGTCCGTACCATGATCTGCGGGGTGACATTGCCCTCCTGCGCGATCGTCGCGGCCGCCGCGGCGACGAGTTCTTCGGCATGTTCGCGCGCCTCGGCCTCGATCGTCGCCTGGACGCCGCCGAAAGCGACGAAATCCTGCGGCGGAACGATCGCGAGCACCGCGACCCCACCGCCGGTGCGCACGGCGCGGCGCGCCGCGAAGCGCAGCGCCAGCGCCGCTTCCGGGCTGTCGTCGATCACCACCAGATAGGTCCGCATGCCCCCGACCCCTTATGCTTTTTGCGGGTGGAGAGTGCGTCACATTCGTATGAAACGCAAGTTCGCCCGATGGACCTTGACCACGCAACCGCTTATGGCGAGGAGAACGCAAGGAACAGGGCGCCCGCCCTAACGTCATCCGGGACAAGGAAACTCATGCCGATCGAACTCAAAATGCCCGCGCTTTCGCCGACGATGGAAGAGGGCACGCTCGCCAAATGGCTGGTCAAGGAGGGCGATACGGTGAAGTCGGGCGACCTGCTCGCCGAGATCGAGACCGACAAGGCGACGATGGAGTTCGAAGCGGTCGACGAGGGGGTGATCAGCCAGATCCTCGTCGCCGAGGGCAGCGACAATGTGAAGGTCGGGACCGTGATCGCGGTGATTGCGGGCGAGGATGAGGACGCGGGCGCAGCGAAGGCGGCTCCGGCAGCAGCAGCGGCGGCGCCCGCTGCGAAGGCCGAGCCTGCTCCGGCACCTGCTCCTGCTCCCGTCGCGGCGGCGCCGGCTGCTGCTCCGGCCGCGTCGGGCGAGCGCATCAAGGCGAGCCCGCTCGCCAAGCGGATCGCCGCCGAAAAGGGCATCGACCTGTCGACCATCACGGGCAGCGGCCCCGGCGGCCGCATCGTCAAGGACGACCTCGAAGGTGCCCCGGCGAGCGCGCCCGCGGCTGCGGCTCCGGCCGCGACCGCTGCCGTACCCGCGGCTGCTCCGGCGCCCGCTGCGGCCGGCCCGATCCCCGATTTCGGCATCCCGCACGAGGACGAGAAGCTCAGCGGTATGCGCAAGACGATCGCGCGCCGCCTGAGCCAGTCGATGCAGGAAGCGCCGCACATCTACCTGACCGTCGACATCCGCCTCGACGCGCTGCTCAAATTGCGCGGCGAGCTCAACGCCAGCCTCGAGGGGCGCGGGGTCAAGCTGAGCGTCAACGACATGCTGATCAAGGCGCTCGCGGTCGCGCTCGAGCGCGTACCGGCGTGCAACGTCAGTTTCGGCGGCGACGTGATGCGCCGCTACCGGCGCGCCGACATTTCGGTCGCGGTGAGCATCCCCGGCGGGCTGATCACCCCGATCATCACCGACGCTGGCGGCAAGTCGATGTCGAAGATCTCGACCGAAATGGCCGAACTCGCGGCGCGCGCCAAGGAAGGGAAGCTCCAGCCGCAGGAATATCAGGGCGGCACCGCCAGCATCTCGAACATGGGGATGATGGGGATCAAGCAGTTCACCGCGGTGATCAACCCGCCGCAGGCGATGATCATGGCGATCGGCGCAGGCGAGAAGCGGCCATACATCGTCGACGACGCCCTGTCGGTCGCGACCGTCATGACCGCCACCGGCAGCTTCGACCACCGCGCGATCGACGGCGCCGACGGCGCGCTGCTGATGAAGACCTTCAAGGAACTGGTGGAAAGCCCGCTGGGGCTGGTGGCCTAAACCGCTCCCGTTCCGTCGGGCTTCCGCCATGTCGCGCTGAAGCTCGACCCCGCCATGCCGATCGACAGGCCGAACGGGGCGAGCAGCCCGCCGATCGTGCGCGCGGCGCGCAGTCTGGCGGGGGGCTGGCCCATCGCGGCGCGGGCGGCGCACCAACGCGCGCCGCGATCGGCGCGGTCGAGGTTGGTATAGGATCGGAACGCGCGCAGGATCGGCAGCGGGTTGACCCCGCGTTGCAGCGGTGTGCGATGGCCGAACAGGCGGTCGAGCGCGCGCGGCCAGTAATTGACCAGCCAGCGGCCCGAATGCACCTCGCTCGGGGCGAGGCGGCTCGCGGTGCCCGAGACGATCACCAGCCCGCCGGGTTTGAGTACGCGGCCGATCTCGGCGAGCACCGCGGGAAGATGGCCGGGGGCGACATATTCGAGCACGCTGATGCACAGGATGATGTCGAAGCTCGCGTCGGCGAAGGGCAGGGCGCGCGTATCGGGCAGGTGGAGCAGCTCGATGCGGTCGCCGAAGCCATGGCGTGCGGCGTTGGGGCGGGCGAGGGCGATCGCGCCGGCGTCGACGTCGATCGCGGTGACCCGCGCGCCCATCGCCGCGGCGACGATCGAGCTTGCGGCATAGTTGCAGCCGAATTCGAGCAGATCGGCACTGGTCACGTCGCCGGCATAGGCGGCGATCAGGTGGCGGACCTCGTTCCAGGCGACGGGGACGTAGCCGCCGACCCAGCGGTCGTCGGGGTCGAGCCCCATCGCCTGCGCCTGCGCGCGAAAGCGCGCGTCGCCCGCCGGGTCGACGACGGCGGGGGCGTTCGCGTCGGGGCGCGGCGGGACGGAATAGCTATGGGTCGGTTGCATGGGCGTGGCGGCGATCCTAAACGCAAGGCGTGAAATCATCCTTAACCCACCGGAAACAGCCGATTTCCGTAGCGGCGCGCCGGGGGCGACGGTTTTGCGAAGGGCTCTATGCCGCGCGCCGGGTTCAGGCTATTCGCGCTTCGGATATCAGGTAAAAAGGGACGCCCAGCATGGCTGACACCAATTATGATCTCATCGTCCTCGGCTCGGGTCCCGGCGGCTATGTCGCGGCGATCCGCGCGGCGCAACTGGGCCTGAAGACCGCGATCGTCGAGCGCGAACTGCTCGGCGGCATCTGCCTCAACTGGGGCTGCATCCCGACCAAGGCGCTGCTCCGCTCGGCAGAAATCTATCACTATATGCAGAATGTCGGCGCATACGGCCTGAAGGCGGCCGAGATCAGCGCCGATATCGACGCGGTCGTCAAGCGGTCGCGCGGGGTCGCGAAACAGCTCAACCAGGGCGTCGCGCACCTGATGAAAAAGCACAAGATCGCGGTCCATATGGGCACCGGCAAGCTCACCGCGCCGGGCAAGCTCGAAGTGACGGGCGAGAAGGGCAGCGAGACGCTGACCGCCAAGAATATCATCGTCGCGACCGGCGCGCGCGCGCGCGACCTGCCCTTCGCCCCCGCCGACGGCAAGCGCATCTGGACCTATCGCCACGCGCTCGTGCCGCCCGAAATGCCGAAAAAGCTTCTGGTCATCGGATCGGGGGCGATCGGGATCGAATTCGCGAGCTTCTACAAGGACATGGGTGCCGACGTTACGGTCGTCGAGATGCTTGACCGGCTGGTGCCCGTCGAGGATGCCGACGTTTCCGCCTTCCTCGAAAAGGCGCTCAAGAAGCAGGGCATGACGATCCACACCGGCGCCGGGGTCGAGGAGTTGAAGGCGACCGCGACGGGTGTTTCGGCGAAGATCAAGGGCAAGGACGGCGAGGTCGAAAGCGCCGAGTTCAGCCACGCGATCGTCGCGATCGGCATCGTCCCCAACACCGAGAATATCGGTCTCGAAGCGCTCGGCGTGAAGACCACGAAGGGCCATATCGACACCGACGCGATGTGCCGCACCAACGTCCCCGGCCTGTGGGCGATCGGCGACGTCACCGCGCCGCCGTGGCTTGCGCACAAGGCGATGCACGAATCGATCATCGCGGTCGAGGCGATCGCGGGCAATCATCCGCACGCGATGGACGTGCGCAACATCCCCGGCTGTACCTATTGCCGCCCGCAGATCGCCAGCGTCGGGCTGACCGAGGCGAAGGCGAAGGAACTGGGCTACGAGGTCCGGGCCGGCACTTTCCCCTTCATCGGCAACGGCAAGGCGATCGCGCTGGGCGAGGCCGAAGGCTTCACCAAGACGATCTTCGACGCCAAGACCGGCGAACTGCTCGGCGCGCACATGATCGGCGCCGAGGTCACCGAGCTGATCCAGGGCTACACGATCGGCAAGACCGCCGAGCTGGTCGAGGATGATTTCATCGGCACCGTCTTCCCGCATCCGACGCTCAGCGAGACGATGCACGAGGGCGTGCTCGCGGCGTTCGGTCGCCCGCTGCACATCTGATGCCGTCCGGGCCGCGGCGGCGACGCGCGCGGCCCGGGGCATTGGCGCTTTCGGTCCCGGGACCGAAGGCGGCAGGCTGCGCCCGATGAACCCGTCGATCCTCCATTTCTCCCGCGCGGGAAACGCCCTCAAGGCGCTGTTTTTCATCGGATTCGCGGCGCTGGCTTTTGTCGTGGCCGGCGCGCTCCACCGCGAGGACGCCGCGCCGCCGCCGCGCATCGATTTCGACGGCGCGGTCCCGCCGCCGCCTGCGCCGCGCCGCGATCCGCTGGCGCCGGTCAAGATTCCCGCGCTGATCGTCGCAGGGGGCGTGTGTCTGCTCCTCGCGGGGCGGCACGGCGCGCGGATGGTCACGCGGCGCGTGGCGGCCCGTATCGAGGGCGGACATCTGCATTGTCATGCGAGCCTGGTTTCGGCCGCGGAGCCGATCCCGGTCGCCGCGATCGTCGACGCGGTCTTCGATCGCGCCGACCGCCTGCCCGGCGAGGGATCGGGCGCAGTGCGGCTCGGCGCGCGCCTGCGGCACGGTCTGTATCTGCGCTACATGGTCGACGGTTCGCTCGGCGAGCTGCGGCTGGCCGACAATGATATCGACGGCGGCGCCGAGCAGTTGCGCCGTTTCGCGGCGCATCTCGACGCCTGGCGCCAGTCGGCGGCGCGGGCCGCGCAGCGGGGCTGATTTGCAGCGGCGACGCGATTTTGCCATGGCAGCGCGATGACTTCGCCACATTCGAACGCCGTCCTGCCGCCGTCGTATCGCGACGCGCTCGTCGCCGTCGTCCTGCTGTTCCTGTTGACCAGCGCGATGGTCTGGTCGGGCCACACCGAGGCGATCGATCGCCGGATCGGCGCGGCGCTCGGCCTGTCGGTCGAGAGCTCGCCGCGCTGGCTGATCCTCTTCATGCAGGGCGTGAGCTGGTTCAACGGTGGCCTGCCGCGCTGGGGAATCGTGATCCTTCTGTGCCTGCTCGTCTGGCGCTGGTGCGGGCCGCGCTGCGCGGTGGCGCTCGGCGGCGCGTCGCTGCTCGCGAACTTCGCGTCCAGCCTGCTCAAGATGGGTTTCGGGGTGGCGCGACCCGACATCGTCCCGCACCTCGACCACCAGACGAGCTTTTCCTATCCCAGCGGCCATGCGACGAGCGCGGCGGTGGTCTATCTGCTGCTCGCGTGGCTCGCGCCGCCGCGCTGGCGCGGTGCGGCGTGGGCGCTCGCCGCGGCCATGATCCTGCTCGGCGGTCTTTCGCGCATGATGCTGGGCGTGCACTGGGCGAGCGACGTCGCCGGAGGCACGCTGCTCGGCGCCGCCTTCGCCCTGCTCGGCGCCGCTTTCGTGCGGCGGGGCCGGGCGGCATAAGGAAATCCTAACCGCGCGGCGCTATGGCGATGCGAACGTTGGAGGATTTCGCATGCGCAGTGTCGTTGCCTGGCTCGCTGCCCTTGTCCCGGTGGCCTATATCGGTTTCCTGCTGTGGCATTTCATGGGGGTCGGCGGCAATTCGATGGAAGGCGTCGTCGGCATCGGCCTCGGCCCCACCGTGCTCGGCCTGTCGATCGTCGCGCTGCTATTCCTGATCGCACCGCTGGTCAGGCTGATCCGCGCCGTATCGGGCACCAACCGGGTGCCGGGCGCGAGCCTGACGGTCGGCGACGACCTGCCCGCGACCGAGGGATTCGACGCCGATGCCGCGCTCGCGCGCTATATGAGCGAGCGCGGCGAAGCGCCCGCGCCGGTCGAGGAACGCCCCGCCGCCCCGGCGCCGCGCCCGCAGTTCGGCCGCAAGGTCGTCTGACCGGCCCGGCCCCGGCGCTTCGCCGGGCCGCCCTGTACCACGGAAAAGCGCGCCGGCCTCGTCCGCATTGCGCATCCTGCTCAGCTTGCGTTCAGTGTTTTGCGGCTACTCGGGCTGTCGTTATGACAGGCTTTGGCGCGTTTGCGCTGGACCAGCGGGCGTGTCCGCTGATACGGAGCGTCCCGGAACCTTCTTCATAGGGTGAAAATGACCAAAATTTCGACCATCTTCGGCTTCGCTGCCGTTGCCGCCGTCGCCGTGACGCCGGTGCTGGCCCAGACCGTCGCCGATACCGACGTGCCGAACACCAGCCTCAACATCCCGGGCAATGTCCAAGTCTATGGCGACGCTAAGTCGAACGTCTATCGCCCGTCGGCGACGGTGAACGGCGAGATCATCACCGCGACCGACATCGAACAGCGCATGGCGCTGATCCGGGTCGCGAACAACAATATGGAATTGCCCGCCGATCAGGAACAGGCACTGCGCCAGCAGGTGTTCAGCAACCTGATCGACGAGAAACTGCAGATACAGGAAGCCCGCGCGGCGGAGATCACGATCGACGAGAATCTGGTCAACGACCAGTTCGCGCGGCTCGCGGCGCGCTACAAGCAGTCGCCCGAACAGTTCACCGCCTATCTGGCGTCGAAGGGATCGTCGGCAGCGGCGGTGAAGCAGCAGATTCGCGGCGAATATGCGTGGGACCGCCTGTTGCAGCGCAACGTCCAGTCGACGACCAACGTGTCGAAGGACGAGGTCGACGCGATCTACAAGCGGACGATGGAAGCCAAGGGGCAGGATGAATTCCACCTCGCCGAAATCTATCTGACCGCCACTCCCGAGACCGTCGAGGCGGTGGCGCAGAATGCGCAGAAGATCGTCCAGGCGCTCCAGGGCGGGGGCAGTTTCCAGGCCTATGCCCGGCAGTTCTCCGAAGCGTCGACCGCGGTCGTCGGCGGCGACCTTGGCTGGGTGCGCGCCGGCCAGCTACCCGACAGCATGGCCGATGCCGCGCGCCAGATGCAGCCCGGCCAGCTCGTCGGACCGATCGAGGTTCCGGGCGGCGTGTCGATCATGCTGATGGTCGACCGGCGCCAGGTGCTGACCGCCGATCCGCGCGATGCGGTGCTCAGCCTCAAGCAGATCTCGCTCGATTTCCCTGCCGGCACGACCGAGGCGAAGGCCTCTGAACTCGCCGGCCAGTTCGCCGAAGCGACGCGTTCGATCGCGGGTTGCGGTGCCGCCGACGCGGTGGCGCAGAAGCTGGGTGCCAGCGTGGTGTCGCGCGACGGCATTTCGATGCGCCAGCTTCCCGCACCGTTGCAGGGCACGCTGATCAACCTGCAGGTCGGCCAGACCACGCAGCCGTTCGGCGCGGCGAACGAAGGCGTGAGCGTCCTCGTGCTGTGCGGCCGCGACGTGCCGAACACCGTGGCCGAGCCCAATATCGAGGAAATCGAGAACCGGCTGCTCGAGGAAAAGGTCAACAAGCGTGCCCAGCGCTATCTGCGCGATTTGCGCCGGGATGCGGTGATCGACTTCAGCTGATGAGCGATTTTGCACAGCCGCGGCCGATCGCGGTCACCCTGGGTGACCCGGCCGGCGTCGGCCCCGAAGTGACCGCGCGCGCTTGGGCGGCGCGGCGCGAGCACGACCTGCCGCCGTTCGTCGCGATCGGCGATGCCGCCTCGATCGCCGCCGTGTGGGACGGTCCGGTCGAGCGCATCGACGACATCGCCGACGCTGTCCGGCGGTTCGACGACGCATTGCCGGTGTGGCATCTCGAGGACAGCGGGCCGGTGGTGCCCGGATCGCCGAGCAAGGCCGGCGCGACCTGTGCGCTCCATTCGCTCGAAACCGGGATCGGGCTTGCCCGCACGCCCGCCGCCAGCGCGCTCGTCACCGGACCGGTGTCGAAGCTCCAGCTCTATGGCGTCGGCTATACGCATCCGGGCCAGACCGAATTCATCGCCGAACGCTGCGGCGTGACCGCGACCAATGCAGTGATGATGCTCGCCGGGCCGTCGCTGCGCGTCGTGCCGCTGACGGTGCACATCCCGCTCGCCGAAGTGCCCGAGCGGCTGACGCAGGAGCTGATCGTCGCCAAGGCGCGGATCACCGTGCGCGCGCTGAAGCGCGATTTCGGGATCGAGCGCCCGCTGCTCGCGATCGCCGGGCTGAACCCGCACGCGGGCGAGAGCGGCGAGATGGGCGACGAGGAATTGCGCGTTATCCGTCCCGCGGTCGAGCAGTTGCTCGCCGACGGCATCGCGATCGAGGGGCCGCTTGCCGCCGACAGCCTGTTCGCGCCCAATGTCCGCACGCGCTACGACGCGCTGCTCTGTCCCTATCACGACCAGGCGCTGGCGCCGTTCAAGGCGCTGCATTTCCACGACGGGGTCAATCTGACGCTCGGGCTGCCGATCGTGCGCACCTCGGCCGACCACGGCACCGCGTTCAACATCGCGGGCACCGGCGCCGCCGATCCGGGGCCGACGATCGCCGCGATCCGCATGGCAGCCGAACTCGCGGCGACGCGCGAGCGCAACTGCGCCCCCGCCGCGTGACGCGTCCGCCCGCGCCGACCCTGCCGCCGCTGCGCGAGACGGTGCGCGTGCACGGCCTGTCGGCGAGCAAGGCGCTGGGGCAGAATTTCCTCTTCGACGAACAATTGCTCGACCGCATCGCGGCGCTTCCCGGCGAGCTTGACGGCGAGACGGTGTTCGAGGTCGGTCCCGGTCCGGGCGGGCTGACGCGCGCGCTGCTGCGCGCGGGCGCGCGGGTGATCGCGGTCGAGCGCGACGACCGCTGCCTGCCCCTGCTCGGCGAGCTGTCGGACGCCTTCGACGGGCGGCTGGCCGTTCTCGCCGAGGATGCGATGGCGATCGACGCCGACGTCGAGGCGGGCGGCCCCTATCATATCGTCGCGAACCTGCCCTATAATGTCGGCACGGCGCTGTTCACGCGCTGGCTCGAACCCGCGAGCTGGCCGCCGCTCTGGAAATCGCTGACCCTGATGTTCCAGCTCGAGGTTGCCGAGCGCATCGTCGCGCAGCCCAATACCTCGGCCTACGGGCGGCTGAGCGTGCTCGCGCAGTGGCGCTCGACCGCGAAGATCGCGATGAAGGTGCATCGTTCGGCCTTCACTCCGCCACCCAAGGTGATGTCGGCGATCGTCCATGTCGTGCCCGCCGGACAGCCCGCGGACGTCGATCCGAAAATCCTGTCGAAGCTCACCGAGCGGGGTTTCGGGCAGCGGCGCAAGATGCTGCGCCAGAGCCTGAAGGGCGTCGCGGGGGCGATCGAGGCGCTGGAGGCGTGCGGCATCGACGCGACACGACGCGCCGAAACGGTCACCGTCGCCGAATGGGTCGAACTGGCGCGCGCGCTGGGACGGCGGGGCGGCTGACGGTCCCGGATCGGCGGCGCGATTTTCCGCTGTCCTAACCCGTTTTGTTTTGCCATCTTGTTTGCGGGCATCGGCAACAGGGGCGGTTTGATCATGCAATCGAGAGTGAAGTTCGGGACTTTTCTGCGCCGAATCGCCCTGGGCGGCACCATGTTCGCCGCGGCGGTGACCATGCCGACGCAGGCGCAGGACGGCAGCGGCCAGACGGTGATCACCGCCGCGCGCTACCTCGACGTGCTGTCGGGCAGAACGGTCGACTTCCCTGCGATCTTCGTCGGTCCCGACGGACGCATCACCAGCATCGCCGACGCGCGCACGGTGCGCTGGGGGGCGGACGTCAGGCACGTCGATCTGGGCGACAAGACGCTGCTGCCCGGGCTGATCGACATGCACGTCCACCTCGACGGCCCCGCCGACATCGGCGGCTATCGCGGGCTTGAATTCACCGACAGCTTCTGGGGCATGACCGCGGTCAAGAATGCCAACGACATGCTGAACGCGGGCTTCACGACGGTGCGGAACGTCGGTTCGTCGGACCGCAACGACGTCGGGCTCAAGCAGGCGATCGACGCGGGGTACGCCACGGGGCCGCGCATCGTGCCCGCGGGCTATGCGCTTGGCGCGACGGGCGGACATTGCGACAGCACCTTTCTGCCGCCGAGCCTCGAAAAGAAGGACGGCAAGGAAGAGGGGATCGGCGACAATCCCGAGGAACTGCGCTACCAGGTGCGGCGCCAGCGCAAATATGGCGCCGAGGTGATCAAGGTGTGCGCGACCGGCGGCGTTTTCTCGCGCAACACGGAGCCGGGGCAGCTCCAGGTGTCCGAAAAGGAACTCGCGGCGATTGCCGACGAGGCGCACCAGTGGGGGCTGCGCGTCGCCGCGCACGCGCACGGCGCCGAGGGCATCCGCGCCGCGATTTCGGCGGGGATCGACACGATCGAGCATGTCAGTCTGCTCGACGACGAGGGCATCCGCCTCGCGCTCGCGCGCAAGCGGCCGGTGTGGTTCTCGATGGATATCTTCAACACCGAATATACGCAGGCCGAGGGCGCGAAGAACGGCGTGCTCGAGGATAATCTGCGCAAGGATCGCGAGATCGCGCAGATCCAGCGCGACAATTTCCGCAAGGCGCACAAGGCCGGGGTACGCATGGTGTTCGGGTCCGACGCGGGGGTGATGCCGCACGGACAGGTCGGCGGCCAGTTCCGCGTGATGGTCGAATATGGGATGACCCCGCTGCAGGCGATCCAGGCGGCGACAAAGAACGGCGCCGAGGCGCTCGGTCGCGAAAAGGACGTCGGCGCGATCGCGGTCGGCCGCTATGCCGACATCATCGCGGTCGACGGCGACCCGCTGGCCGACGTGCGCCAGCTCGAAAGCGTCGATGCCGTGGTCAAGGGCGGGGTGCTGGTGAAGGGTGGTTGAGCGTCATTGCGAGGGGCCGAAGGCGACGAAGCGATCTGCAGCCGGCATCCTGACAGGCTGTTGGCTGGAGATTGCCTCGCTTTGCTCGCAATGACGTAGCGTTGTTCAAACCACCAGCTTGTCGATCATCGCCTCGCGCATCTCGGGGGTCAGATTGAGCACCGTCTCGGCATAGGTCGCGACATCGCCATGGTCGCGGCGCACCGTCGCGAGCGCGGCCTCGAGGAAGGCGGGGTTCACCGACATCAGCGCGCGGATGGCATCCTCGTCCATCTCGACGCCGTGACGCGCGCGGATGTGCCCCGCGCCCTGCGCGATGCGCTCCTCGATCTTGCCCGCGCTGTTGGTGAGCAGATAATCCTGCATCAGGTCATCCTCGTGGACGCCGAGCAGGCGGTGGACGACCGCAACGGCAAAGCCGGTGCGGTCCTTGCCCGCGACGCAGTGGACGAGGCTGGGGGCATCATATTCGGCGAGCGCCGACAGATAGAGCCGCAGCGTCGCGACGAGGGCGGGGCGGTAGGGCATGCCGGCGTAGGTGTCGATCATCCGCGCCCGTGCGGTCTGGGCGTCGATCGCGCCGCCCGCGGCCTGGAGGTGCGGGGCGAGTCCGGCCGTGACGCCGCCCGCGAACAGGACGCGCGCGCTGAATGCCTCGCTGCGGCGGCAGACATGCTCGGCGCGTTCGTCGTCGCCGCGCAGATCGACGACCGTCTCGATCCCCAGCGCGTCGATCGCGGCGAGGTCTTCGTCGCTCGCCTCGACATGGTGCGCCGAGCGCCACAGCACGCCGTCGCGGAGCCGCCCGCCGCCCTCGACGTCATAGCCGCCATAGTCGCGGAAATTGTGGATGCCGGACAGCGGCAGGACGCGCTCGGCGAGCATGGTCAGTCTCCTGTGAAAACGGGCGGGCGTTTCTCGACGAAGGCGTTGATCGCCTCGCGATTGTCGGCGGTTTCGTGGACGATCGCCTGATAGGCGGCGCTGAGTTCGAGGATGTCGCTCATCCGGCTGTGCTGCGCCTCGCGGAGCAGGCGCTTGGTGAGCCGGAGCGCGCGCGGCGGGTTGCACACGATGCGTTCGGCGATCGCGATGGCACGGTCGAGCAGTTCCTCGTCGGGCACCACTTCGGTGACGAGGCCATAGTCCTTTGCCTGCGCGGCGTCGAAGCGGTCGCCGGTCAGGAACAGTTCGGCGGCGCGCGGATAGCCGAGAATCTTTTGCAGGAGCCAGGCGCCGCCGTCGCCGGGGACGATGCCCACCTTGATGAAGCTGCACGCGAACTGGGCGCTCTCGGCCGCGATGCGGATGTCGCAGGTGCACGCCAGGTCGGCGCCGAGGCCGATGGCGTGGCCGTTCACCGCGGCGATCATCGGGACTTCGCAGTCCATCAGCGCGCGGATCACCGCCTGCACGCCCTTGCGGTAGTTGGAGCGGGTGGAATCGGGCTGGTCGAGCACCCCGATGCCTTGCCGGTCCTTCATGCCCTTGAGGTTGCCGCCGGCGCTGAACGCCTTGCCGCTGCCGGTCAGGATGATCGCGCTGACGCTGCGATCGTCGCCAAGCGCGCGCAGCGTGTCGATGATGTCCTGACAATCTTCGTGGGTGCCGATCGCGTTCATGCTCTCGGGCTTGATCATCGTCAGAATCGCGATCTTGCCGCGCCGTTCGACGCTCAGAAATTCGCCCATGATAGTCTCCTTATCGGCCGCGGCAGGCTACGCCTCGCCGCGGTCCCGTGCAAGTTCAGCGCACCGCGCCACCGCTGCGCAGCGCCGCGATCTTGTCGGCGTCGTAGCCGAGCCCGGCGAGGATCGTGTCGCCGTCGGCACCGACCACCGGGGCCGGGCGCGGGGTGTCGGCGACCGTCGCCGAATAGCGCGGCGCGGGCGCCGGGTGCGGCACGCCCGCGACGGTGACGAAGGTCTCGCGCGCGACATTGTGCGGGTGGTGGGGCGCCTCGCTCAGCGACAGGACGGGGGCGAAGCAGACGTCGGTCATCTCCATCAGTTCGCACCATTCGTCGCGCGTCCTGGTCGCGAACAGCGCGGCGACCTTTTCCTTCTTCGCGGGCCAGTTCTCCTGATCGTCCTGCACGTCGAAGTCGGGATCGGCGTCGAGCCCGGTCTTGGCGCGCAGCAGCGCATAGAATTGCGGTTCGATCGATCCGATCGAGATGAACTTGCCATCGCTGCAGGTATAGGTGTCGTAATAGGGTGCGCCGCCGTCGAGCCGGTTCACGCCGGCTTCGTCCTTGAGCACGCCGGCGCCGTGGAACCACCAGCTCATTCCCGCGAGCAGCGCCGATCCGTCGGTCATCGCGCAGTCGATCACCTGGCCTTCGCCGGTCTTCGCTGCGTGAAGGAGCGCGCTCGACATGCCGAAGGCGAGCATCATGCCGCCGCCGCCAAAATCGCCGACATAGTTGACCGGCGGCACGGGCTTGCCCCCGCGCACGCCGACCGTGTGCAGCACGCCCGACAGCGAGATATAGTTGATGTCGTGGCCCGCCGCCTGCGCATAGGGGCCGAACTGGCCCCAGCCGGTCATGCGGCCATAGACGAGCTTCGGATTGTCGGCGAGCAGCACATCGGGGCCGAGTCCGAGCCGTTCCATGACCCCCGGGCGATAGCCTTCGATGATGCCGTCGGCGCTCTTGCACAGGTCGCGCGCGGTCTGCACGGCGTCGGGATTCTTCATGTCGAGCGCGATCGAGGTGCGGTTGCGCGACAGCGGATCACGCGGGTCCATCATGCCGCCGGGGCGGTCGATGCGGATCACTTCGGCGCCATGGTCGGCGAGCATCATGCCGCAGAAGGGGCCGGGGCCGATACCGGCGAATTCGATGATGCGGATGCCTTTGAGCGGGCCTGCCATGTCTCTTTCTCCCTAAGTTTCAGGCGGCCATGCCGATGCCCAAAGGGCAGGGCAAGGCCAAAACGCTTTGTGTCGATGGATGAAACCGCGGTGCAGCCGCTTTGTCACAAAGCGTGCCTATCGCCCGCGGCAAAGCTGATTTCCGGAGTCGTACCAGATGCTCGATCGCCGCCGTTTCGCCATGACCGCACTCGCCTTTGGCGGGCTTGCGCTGCAGAGCCGCGCGGCGGCGGGCGGCATGATGGCGGTCGATCCCGGCTATGGCCCGTTGCAGCCCGATCCAGGGGGGCTGCTCGACCTGCCGCCGGGATTTTCCTATCGCATCGTTTCGCGGTTCGGCGAGGCGATGAGCGACGGCTATCGCGTGCCCGACCGCGCCGACGGCATGGGCTGTTTCAAGCTGGGGGGCGGCAAGGTCGCGCTGGTGCGCAACCATGAACTGGAACCGAAGCATCTCGGCGATGGGCCGCTCGCGCCCGGCGCGGCGGTGCCCGCGGGCACGTTCGACAGCGCCGCGGGCGCGGCGCTGCCCGGCGGGACGACGACGCTGGTGCTCGACGCCGATACGCTGGCGGTCGAGACACAATATCTGAGCCTGCTCGGGACGATCCGCAACTGTTCGGGCGGGGTGACGCCGTGGGGCAGCTGGCTGAGCTGCGAAGAGAGCGTCGATGGTCCTGGCGAAGGCGTCGGCAAGCCGCACGGCTGGATCTTCGACGTGCCCGCCGATGCCGGCAAGCTGGTCGGGGCCGAGCCGCTCAAGGCGATGGGGCGCTTCAACCGCGAGGCGGCGGTGGTCGATCCGCTCACCGGGGTCGTCTATATGACCGAGGACCGCGACGACAGCCTCTTCTATCGCTTCCTGCCCGACGACGCGGGGGCGCTGCACAAGGGCGGACGATTGCAGGCGCTGGCGTTCGACGACCCGTGGCTGCGCGACAGCCGCAACTGGGATGGCACGAAATTCGCGCCCGGCAGCTGGCAATTCGCGCGCTGGATCGATCTCGACGACGTCGAAAGCCCGCGCGACGATCTGCGCGTACGCGGGGCAAAGAAGGGCGCGGCGGTCTTTGCGCGCGGCGAAGGGATCCACTGGGGCAAGGACGAACTTTATTTCACCTGCACCTCGGGCGGGCGGGCGGGGCAGGGGCAGATCATGCGCTATCGCCCCTCGCGCCACGAAGGCAAGGACCGCGAGAAGGCGATGCCGGGACGTATCCAGCTCTTCCTCGAATCGACCGATCCCGCGCAATACAGCTTTGGCGACAATCTCACCGTCGCGCCGAACGGCCATCTGATCGTTTGCGAGGATCAATATAGCGACACCGTCGACAATCATCTGCGCGGAGTGACTCCGTTCGGCGAGGTCTATGCCTTCGGCCGGGTGCGGACGCAGACCGAGCCGGCAGGCGCGTGCTTCGCGCCCGACGGCCGGACCTTGTTCCTCAACCTCTACAGCCCGGCGATGACGCTCGCGATCCGCGGGCCGTTCTGAACGAAGCCCCTCGCGGAGAGGGGCTTCGCGTCAGTTTCAGATGCGTTCGATGATGATCGCCGGGGCCATGCCGCCCGCGGCGCACATGGTGACGAGGCCGTAGCGGCCGCCCGAGCGTTCGAGTTCGTCGAGCGCGGTGCCGATCAGGATCGAACCGGTGGCGCCGATCGGGTGGCCGAGCGCCATTGCGCCGCCGTTGATGTTGACCTTTGCGCGGTCGAGATCGAGGTCGCGGATGAACTTCTCGGCGACGACCGCGAAGGCCTCGTTGATTTCCCAGACGTCGATGTCGTTCGTGGTCAGGCCGGCCTTTTCGAGCACCTTCTTCGCCGCGGGAACCGGGGCGTTGAGCATCAGCGTCGGATCATCACCCTGGTTGGCATAAGCGACGATGCGCGCGCGCGGCTTCAGGCCGTGCTTGTCGGCATAATCCTTCGAGGTCAGCAGGATCGCAGCCGCGCCGTCGACGACACCCGACGAGTTGCCGGCGTGGTGGACGCCCTTGAACTCGAGGTCGGGGTAGCGGCGGGTGATCTGCTTGCGGAAGGTGACGCCGCCGCCGAGGTCGAAGTCGGCGAGCGCGTCGAAGCTGGCCTTGAGCCCGGCGAGGCCTTCGGCGGTGGTTTCGGGGCGCGGGAATTCCTCGCGGTCGAGCGCGACGCTGCCGTCCTCGTTATGGACGGGGACGACCGACTTGTCGAAGCGCCCCTCGGCGATGGCGACCGCCGCGCGCTGCTGGCTGACGAGCGCGAGAGCGTCGACGGCTTCGCGGCTGATGCCTTCGAGCGCGGCGATCGCGTCGCCGCACACGCCCTGGTGCGACTGCGGGTGGATCGCGTCGAGCGCGGCGTTGCCCGACCCCATGCCGAGCGGCTTGATGCCGGCATTGGCTTCTTCGGCGCCGATCTGCGCGGTGTAGCTCATCATCTCGGTGCCGCCGGCGATGACGCAATCTTCCATCCCCGACATGACGGTCGCTGCGGCGAAGTTCACCGAGCTGATGCCGCCGCCGCAGAAGCGGTCGAGGGTCGTGCCCGACGCCGTGACGTCATAGCCCGCGGCGAGCGCGGCCATGCGGCCGAGGTCGCCGCCCTGCTTGCCCTTTTGCGTCGAGGTCGACCAGATGATGTCGTCGACGGTCGCGGTGTCGAGATTGTTGCGCTCCTTGATCGCCTTCAGCACCGTCGCGGCGAGGTGCTGCGGGTGGAGGTGCGAAAGCGCGCCCTTGCCGGGCTTGCCGATCCCGCGCGGGGTGCGGACGGCGTCGATGATATAGGCTTCGGACATCACAGGTTTCCTTCTTCGAGGGGAGTTTGACGATTAACGCGGGGCCATGCGGATCGCGCCGTCGAGGCGGACGGCCTGGCCGTTGAAATAGGAGTTGCGGATCATTTCCATCGCGAGGCTGGCATATTCCTCGGCGTGGCCGAGCCGCTTGGGGAAGGGGACCGACGCGCCGAGGCTGGCGAGTACGGGTTCGGGCAGGCCGGCGACGAGGGGGGTCTTGAACACCCCGGGCATGATCGAATTGACCCGGATGCCGAGGTCCATCAGGTCGCGCGCCATCGGCAGGACGAGGCCGTTGACCCCGGCCTTGGCCGAACCGTAGATGACCTGGCCGATCTGCGCATCCTGCGCCGCGACCGACGCGGTGAGCACGATCGCGCCGCGCTCGCCATCCTCGAGTTCCGGCAACGTCGCCATGCCTTCGGCCGCGATCGACGCGACGCGGTAGCTCGCGGTCAGGATGCCCGCGACGCCATAGGCATAATCCTCGGTCGGGGTGCGGCGGAAGCTGCCGCTCGCCTTGTCGAAGGCGAGCGTCTTGCCGCGCCGCGAGGTCATCGCGCAGTGGACGCAGATGCGCTCCTGTCCGTGCGCGGCGCGCGCGGCCGCATAGCCGTCGAGCACCGACTGCTCGTCGGTGATGTCGACATGGACGAACAGCCCGCCGATTGCCCTGGCGACCTCCTCGCCAAGCGCGTCGTTGATGTCGAAGATGGCGACCTTGACGCCCTGCGCAGCGAGCGCCTCCGCCGTGGCGCGGCCGAGGCCCGAAGCGCCGCCGGTGACGACGGCGGCCGTGCTGGAATCGATCTTCATGCGCTGGCCCTCCTCAGGCCGGAATCTGGTTGAACGGTACGCCCTTGTCGGGGCGGTGATCCTGCGGGAGGCCGAGGATCTTTTCGGCGATGGTGTTGAGCAGCGTCTCGTCCGAGCCCCCCGCGATGCGGCCGGTCGGCGCGTTGATCCAGCTCGACGTCCAGTCCTCCTTCTGCGAGGCATGATCGTCGTAACCGAAGCCGCCCGACCCCTGGAGGTCGATCGCAAGCTCCGACAGCTTCTGGCGCGAGCGTACCGCGACGAGCTTGTTGAGCGATCCCTCTGGCCCTGGCGTCATGCCCGCCTGCATCATCGCCATCGCGCGCGCGGTGATCGACTGGAGGCCGCTCCGCATCGCATAGTTGCGCGCGATCTGCTGGCGGATACGGCCATCCTCGATCGCCGGCTTGCCGTTGAGCTCGGTGTTTTTCGCCAGATCGACGAACAGGTCGAGATGCGGGCCGAAACCGGCGCTGTCGGTCGCGACATAGCGTTCGATCATCAGCGTCGCGATCGCGACCGCAAAGCCGCCGCCGACCGGCGACATGCGGTGATCGTCGGTGATCTTCACATCGTCGAAGAAGACTTCGTTGACGTGGCTGTCGCCGCCGACGAGCTTGATCGGGCGCACGGTGACGCCCGGCGCCTTCATGTCGACCCAGAAATAGGTGAGGCCCTTGTGTTTCACGACATTGGGGTCGGTGCGAACGACGATGACGCCATAGTCGCAATATTGCGCCCAGCTGGTCCAGATTTTCTGGCCGTTGATTTTCCAGCCGTTGCCGTCGGCCTCCGCCCTGGTGCGCAGGCCCGCGAGGTCCGAACCGCCCGCAGGTTCGGAGAAAAGCTGGCACCAGATCTCTTCGCCCTTCAGCGCCTTCAGAACCCGTTCCTTGACGAACTCCTTGTCGCTGCCGAATTGCATCAGTACCGGGATCGGCATGCCGAGCGAGATGCCGAAATAGAAGCTCGGGAAGCCGTGCTTCATTTCCTCGGTATCGAAGGTGACTTTTTCGAGGTGGCCGAGGCCCTGGCCGCCGAACTCGGTCGGCCAGTTGATCCCGGCATAGCCCGCGTCGAACTTGGCTCGCTGATATTTGCGGCCGACGGCGAGATCCTCCTCGACGCTCAATCCCTTGCGGGCTTCCTTGCCGAAGGTCGGGACCATCGATTCCAGCCAGGCCGCCGCCTTGGCGCGATAGGCTTCAAGGTTGCTCATGCAGCTTCTCCCGTCAGGCGGTCGACGAGGACGTCTTCCCAGAAAAACAGATTGCCCTGTTCGATGGCAAGGCTGCGCGCGCGGCGCGTGTGGAGGTGGAGCCCCAGTTCCCACGTCACGCCCATGCCGCCGTGAATCTGCACGCAGTCGCGCGACGCGGTGTCATAGGCCTCGGTCGCCGAGAGGCGGGCGGCGGCGGCAGCGGTGACAAAGTCACCCTGCCCCTCGCGCGACGCAGCGTGAATGCAATTGGCGCGCGCCAGTTCGACATGGCCGTAAAGTTCGGCAATCCGGTGCTTGATCGACTGGAAGGCGCCGATCGGCTGGCCGAACGCCTTGCGCGTCACGGCATAGTCGCGGGCGATTTCCATCATCACCTCGGCGCCGCCGGCCTGTTCGTGCGCGGTGATGACCGCCTGCAACGCCAGGACATGGAGTGCCGCATCGCGCGCCGCATCGCCCGCGACGAGCGTTTCCGCGGGCGTCGCCTGGAAGACAAGGTCGGCGAAGAGACGGCTGTTGTCGAAGCTGTCGATCGTGTTGCGCCGCGCGCCCGCCAGTTCGGCGACGACCAGCGCGGGCGTGCCGGAGTCGCTGGCGAAAACCACCGCAATGTCGGCGGCGAGACCGCCCGATACGCCGGTCGCGGTCCCCTCGAGGCGATTGTCGATCAGCGTGACCGTGGGCGCTGCCGGCAGCGCGCTCGCTCCCGACGCGAAGGCCACCGCCCCGATCGTCTCGCCGCTTGCGAGCCCGGGCAGGTATTTCGCCTTCTGCTCTTCGCTGCCGTACAGCTCGATCGCCTTGGCGGCGCCGAAGCTGGAGGTGAGGAAGGGCGCACCGCTCAGCGAGCGGCCGGCCTGATGCGCGATCAGCCCCAGTTCGATCAGCCCGAGGTCGAGCCCGCCATAGGCTTCGGGCAGCGCGAGGGCGGTCCAGCCCTGTTCCTTCGCGGTGGTCCAGAAGCCGTCATGATAGCGGCCGGTGGTTTCGAGCAGCGGCAGCAGCTCGTCCTTGTTCACCCGGGCTTCGAGCACGCGCCGCGACTCGGTCGCGATCGCCTGTTGCCCCTCGTCGTATAAAATCGACATGCGCGTTCGAGTCCTCACCCTCTGTGTGTTGCGGTCATCCAACCGGACGTTGACGTAAACGTCAAGCGCTATTGACGCTACGGCTATCGGACCGTGAATTTCTTGGCCTTGTCGGCCATCAGCGCGGCGCGGTTCACCTGCGGCACGCCGACCGGATTGCCGATCTGGCAATATTTGAGACCCTGTTGCAGCGCGACCGAGCGCGGCAGGTCGAGCGATTCCCAGATCGCCTTGACCGATCCGGCCGTCGCGGCGGGGGGCTTGGCGGCGATCGTTGCCGCGAGTTCGGCGGCGCGGGGCCAAAGTTCGTCGAGCGTCGTGATTTCGCTGACCAGTCCGATGCGCAGCGCTGTGCCTGCGCCGATGCGTTCGTCATTGCCGAGCAGCACCATGCGCAGCACGTCGTGGAGCGGCATGTGATAGGTCATGCCGATCGGTTCGAGCGCGCTCGTCATGCCATAGGTCACGTGCGGGTCGAAGAAGGTCGCGTCCTCGGAGCAGATGATGATGTCGCTCTCGTTGAGCCAGTAGAAGGCGCCGCCTGCCGCCATCCCGTGCACCGCGGCGATCACCGGCTTCCAGCAGTTCATCGACTTGGGGCCGAGATAGTTGCCCGGATCCTCGCAGTGCCAGATGTTCGCGAGGTCGACGACGGTACCGCCCGGCTTTTGCGATTCCTTGACGTCGACCCCGGTGCACCAGGCCTTGCCCGGCGCGGCGCGCAGCACGCAGCAGTGGACGTCGTCCTCGCGCCCGATCCACTTCCACAGATGTTCGAATTCGTCCATCATCCGGCTGGTGAAGCTGTTCATCGCTTCGGGGCGGTTGAGCGTGATCGTCGCGACATGGTCGGCGACATCGACGAGGATGGTTTCATATTGCATGGCCAGCGATTCCCCTCCGGGTGTTTGTCATGGTTGACCTAGTTATACAACTCGCTATGACATGGATCGCAACGATTGGGCAAGGGCTGCGATGAATTTCGACCTTAGCGATGAACAGAAAATGCTCGGGGAGCAAGCCCGGGCGCTGCTTTCCGACCTCTCCTCCTTCGACCGGCTGCGGGCGCTGATCGATTCGGGCGCCGAATGGGACGAGCCGCTGTGGCGCGCGCTCGCCGACATGGGTTTCCTTGGCGCGGCGATCCCCGAGGCGTATGGCGGGCTGGGGCTCGGCGCGCTCGACCTCGGCGTCATCATGGAGGCGCTCGGCGCCGCTAACGCAGCGGTGCCGTTCATGAGTTCGATCGTGCTGGGCGCCGAAGCGATCCGGCTGGCGGGCAGCGAGGCGCAGAAGGCGGCGTGGTTGCCGAAACTCGCGAGCGGCGAAGCGGTCGCGACCTTCGCCTATGCCGAGGGGCCGGGGCCGGTGTTCGCGACCGGCGTGACGCTGGAGGGCGGCAGGCTCAACGGCAGCAAGTCACCGGTCACCGACGCCGGTATCGCCGATGTTGCGGTGGTGCTCGTCGCGGGCGGCAGGTTCGCGCTCGTCGAGCTCGGGCAACCCGGCGTGGCGAGGATCAGGCTCGACAGTTTCGACCAGCTTCGCGCGCATTACCGCCTCGATTTCGCCGATGCCGCCGCCGAAGCCATGCCCGGCGCGGGCAAGCTCGACCGATTGATCGATCAGGCCGCGGTGCAGGCGGCGTTCGAGGCGGCAGGGGCGGCCGAAGCGTGCCTGAAGATGGCGCGCGACTATGCGATGGAGCGGCAAATGTTCGGGCGCCCGCTTGCCGGCTACCAGGCGATCAAGCACAAGCTCGCCGATGTCGCCGTGGCGACCGAACTGGCCAGATCAAATGCATATTATGGTGGCTGGGCGGCCGAATCCTCCCCCGACGACCTGCCCGCGGCGGCAGCGGCGGCGCGGCTTTCGGGCATCAAATGCCTTGAAATGGCGGCGCGCGAGAATCTCCAGGTCCATGGCGGCATCGGCTATACGTTCGAGGCGAATTGCCATTTCTATTACCGGCGCGAGCGGATGCTCGCCGTACATCTCGGCAATCGGGGCTTCTGGGCCGACCGTCTGCTGAATGCCCAGCCGGGAAGCCAGGGAAAGGCGGCATAAGATGGATTTCAACGACAGCCCCGCCGAGGCCGCCTTCCGCGCCGAAGCGCGCGACTGGCTTGCGGCGCACGCCCCGGCGCACGAACTGGCGGCCGGCATGAAGATGCCCGACACCGAGGAAGCCGATCGCGGCCGCGCATGGATGCGCGAGCTCTATGCGGGCGGCTGGTCGGGGCTGACCTTTCCGAAAGCGCTTGGCGGGCGTGGCCTGTCGGGGCCGGAAGCGGTGATCTTCGCCGAGGAAGAAGGCAAATATCATCTGCCCAAGGGACCTTTTACCTCGATCGGCACCGGCATGGCGCTACCGGTGATCGCGAAACACGGCTCGGAGGCGCAGAAACAACGCTTCATCGAGCCGACGCTGAAGGGCGACATCACCTGGTGCCAGCTCTTCTCCGAACCCGCTGCGGGCTCGGATCTCGCCGCGCTGCGGACCAAGGCGGTGCGCGCCGACGAGGGCTCGGGCGACTGGATCGTCAACGGCCAGAAAGTCTGGTCGAGCTGGGCGCACCTCACCGACTGGGGCATCCTCGTCGTGCGCACCGATCCGGCCCTGCCCAAGCACAAGGGGCTGACCTTCTTCGTCGTCGATATGAAGACGCCGGGGATCGAGACGCGGCCGATCCGCCAGATTTCGGGGGCGAGCGAGTTCAACGAAACCTTCCTGACCGACGTCCGCATTCCCGATGCGAACCGCCTCGGCGCCGAGGGCGAGGGCTGGGCGTGCTGCATGACCGTGCTGATGGGCGAACGCCTCGGCTCGGGCGCACACCGCAGCGGGGTTGAGCCGCTGATCGACTATGCCGCCGCGACCCCCGACGGGCAGGGCGGCACGATGCTCGACGATCGCGCGATCCGCCAGCAGCTCGCCGAGGCGCTGGCCGAGGAACAGGGCGAGCGATTCTTCCAGGCGCGGCTGCGCACGATGGTGTCGAAGGGCGAGAACCCCGGCGCGCTCGCGGGCATGGTCAAGCTCGCCTATGCGTCGCGCTATCAGAAGACCAACGGCCTTGCGCTCGAACTGCGCGGGCTCGCGGGGATCGCGCCCGAGGCAGGCGATACCGCGACCGGCGACGTCCAGTACGACTATATCTATTCGACCGTGATGCGCATCGCCGGCGGCGCCGACGAGGTGCTGCGCAACCAGATCGCCGAACGCGTGCTCGGCATGCCCGGCGAGGTGCGGATGGACAAGGATGTCCCGTTCGAAAGCCTGAAGGGGTAGGCTATTCACCATAGCCCTGAGCCTGTCGAAGGGCGCTTCTCTGACAGGCGCCCTTCGACAGGCTCAGGGCTACGGCTTTTCTTCCCTCGACCTCAGGCCGCCCGCCGCCGCGCCTCGGCGGCCTTCGCCAGCGGCTCGGCCAGTTCCTTCTTCAATATCTTGCCGTTCGGATTGAGCGGCATATGGTCCATCACGACCAAAGTCCGCGGGACCTTGTTGTCGCCGAGATGTTCCTTGCAGAAGCCGATGATCTCGTCGGGAGTCGCGGCCTGCCCCGGGCGCAGCGTCACCGCGGCGGCGATGTCCTCGCCCAGCACGTCGTGAGGCACCCCGACCACCGCCGCCTGCTGCACCGCCGGGTGGAGGTGCAGCACGGTTTCGATTTCGAGCGGGGTGATGTTGTAGCCGCCGCGGATGATCAGCTCCTTCGACCGGCCGGCCATGATCAGGTCGCCGTCTTCGTCGACGTAACCGAGGTCGCCGGTCTTGGTCCAGCCGCCCTTGAAGCTTGCGGCGGTGGCTTCGGCATCGTTCCAGTAGCGCCGCGCGTGTTTCTGCCAGCCGTAGATCTCGCCGACGATGCCGGGTTCGGCGATGACCGCTCCGGTCTCGTCGCGCAATTGCATGTGCGCGGGCATCCGCCCGACGCAGCCGGGTTTCAGAACCTGTTCCTGGCTCGAGGTGCCGATGCCGACCCCGCCTTCGGACATGCCGTAGCTGTTGCGAATGCGCAGGTGCGGCCACAGTTCGGCGGCGCGCTTGACCGAATCGTGCGGCAACGGTGCGGTGCCGGTCATGAGATATTTGACCCCCGCCATATCGTACTCGCCGACATCGGGGTGATCGAGCACGAGCCGCAGCATCGAGGGGACGAGATAGACGAGGTTCGGTCGCTTTTCGCGTGCGAGGTCGAGAAAACCCTTGGGGTCGAACTTCGGCTGCGTGATCGCGGTCGCGCCGCCGCGGGCGGGCAACATGACGATGCCGATATTGCCGCCCGATCCGGTGAGCGGCAGCGCGCTGAGCGTCGAGCGCGAGCGGTCCATATTATAGCCGGTGACCCCGGTCATGAGGTCGGGGTGCGAGACGACGACGCCCTTGATCTTGCCCGTGGTGCCCGAGGTGCCGAGGATTTCGGCGTCGGCGCCGGGGTCGAGGCTCGCCTGATCGGGGAGCGCGGCGATATCGCGCGGCATCGCGTCGACGTGCCAGGAGCCCGCGAGGTCGAGGTCCCGCACCAGGTCGGGCGCGTCGGTCAGGCAGAAGCGCGGCTCGCACAGCGCGGCATAGTCGGCGATTTCGCGCGGGTTGAGGCGGGTGTTGATCGGGCAGGCGATGCCGCCGGCACGGAAGACCGCGAAGACCGCGATCGCCATTTCGACCGCACGCGCGTTGCTGATCGGTAGGAAGACGCGGTCGCCGGGGACGAGCCCCGCGGCCGCGAGCCCGCCGCCGACTTCATCGGCCTCGCGGTCCCATTCGGCGAAGCTGATCTGCCGCCGCGTATCGTCGTGCGCGATCGCATCGGCCTGGTGCGAAGCGCGCACCTTCAATGCATCGCTGATGCGGCGTACGGTCATGATCGGCTTTATCCCCTTGCGTCGCTGTTGGGGATGTATTACCTAGTTATATAACTCGTGGCAAGGGAGATATGCGATGGCCGAAACGAAAAGCGACATCAAGCAGAGCGATGAGTGGCAGAAGGCCGTCGCTTACGAGATTACAGACGAAGATATCGAGCGGCAGCGCAAATTGCTGGGTTTCGACCAGGCGGCGAAGACCCGCGAATATATCCAGACCGCAACCGAGGATAATATCCGCAATTTCGCGCACGGCATGGGCGACGACAAGCCGCTCTACACCGACCCGCATTATGCGAGGAAGACGCGCTGGGGCAGCGTGATCGCGCCGGGGATGATGGCGGGCATCATCAACCGGCCGATGAAGGGCGACCCCGTCCCCGACGAGATCAAGGCGCTGAGGAAGAGCCTGTTCCGCGGCATCCACGTCTTCGTGTCGGGATCGCAGTGGGATTTCTATCGCCCGATCTTTCCGGGCGACACGATCTACAGCTTCAACGGCGACGAGACGTGCGAGGTCAAGCAGTCCGAATTCGCCGGCAGGTCGGTGATCACCGTGCGCCGCGACGTCAAGATGAACCAGCGCGGCGAGGTCGTCGCGGTGTACCGCATCCTGCGGGTGCTGACCGAGCGCAAGACCGCCGCCAAGAAGGGCAAATATTCGGCGATCGAACCCGCGTCCTACACCGACGAGGAAATGCAGGCGATCGAGGATATCTACGCCGCCGAGCGCGTCCAGGGCGCCGAGAAGCGCTGGTTCGAAAATGTCGAGAAGGGCGATTCGCTGGGCCTGCAGGCCAAGGGGCCGCTGACCGTCACCGACGTCATCTGCTTCCACGCCGGCGGTTACGGCTTCGTGCCTTATGCGCCGACCGCGAACCGCCTCGCGCACAAGAATCGCCAGCGCATCCCCGCCTTCTATGTGAAGAACGAGCATGGCATCCCCGACGTCGCGCAGCGGCTGCACTGGGACCCGCTGTGGGCGCAGGCGATCGGCAATCCGATGGCGTATGACTATGGGGTGATGCGCGAGAATTACCTGTGGCAATATCTGAGCGACTGGGCGGGCGACGACGCCGTCATCACGCATGTCCACGACGAGATCCGCAAGTTCAACTATATGGGCGACGTCCAGCGCGTCACCGGTGAGGTGCTGGCGAAGCGGCAGGAGGGCGGGCAGAGCCTGGTCGACGTCGCGGTGAAATTCACCAACCAGCGCGACGAGGAGACGGTGCGCGCGACCGCGACGATCGCGCTGCCGAACAAGGATCGGCCGTTGCCGCTGTACCCGCAGGTGCCCGACGAACTCGCCGAGAAGGCCGTGCGCATGCTGGCACGCCACCGTGAACTCGGCGGGGATTGACCGGGCGGTCCTTTCCCTATCTCGTCACCCTGAACTTGTTTGGTGATTGTCCTGGCGGGACAGGTAAGATGCTGTTCCCCGGCGAAAGCCGGGGCCCAGATGGCAAATGCAGCCTTCTCCTCCTGGACCCCGGCTTGCGCCGGGGAACGGCTGCTTGGCCGACGGGAGACAATCACCAAGAAGGCTCAGCATGAAGAAAAGAGGGATGGCGGGGAGAAATTATGAGCGAAATCCTGATCGACGATGATGCGGGGGTCCGCACCATCACCCTCAACCGGCCCGACCGGCTCAACGCGCTGACCGGATCGATCATGGCGCCGCTCGCCGACGCCTGCGCCGACGCGGCGCGCGATGGATCGGTGGGCTGCGTGATCGTGACCGGGGCGGGGCGCGGCTTCTGCGCCGGCGGCGACCTCAAGGAGGGCGGCGCCGACAAGGCGGTCGTGCCTGCCAATGCCGAGACCGGCAGCCGTACCGAGCAGGGCTTCGCGCGGTTGCGCGGCTTCATGGAAACCTCGCGGCTGCTCCACGAAATGCCCAAGCCGACGATCGCGATGATCAACGGTCCGGTGGCGGGGGCGGGGATCGGCATCGCGGGGGCGTGCGACCTGCGCTTCGCCGCGAAAAGCGCGAGTTTTCTGACCGCCTTCGATCGCATCGGCGGCGGCGGCGATTTCGGATCGACCTGGTTCTGGACCAAGATCGTCGGCACCGGGGTGGCGCGCGAACTTTTTCTGCTCGGCGAAAAGCTCACGGCGGACGAGGCCTTCGCTAAGGGGCTCTACACGCGCCTGTTCGACGATGAAGTGCTGGCTGGCGAGACGATGAAGGCCGCCCGCCGCCTCGCCGACGGGCCGCGCATGGGGTATCGCTACATGAAGGCAAACCTCAACAATGCCGAGGACTGGGCGTTCGAGGCCGCGCTCGATGCCGAGGCGCTCAACATGGGGCTGTCGACCAGCGCCACCGCGATGATCTGGCGCGAGAAGAAGAAGCAGGAGGAACAGGGCGGTGGCTGATTTCGCGCATATCCGGATCGACCGGCACGACGCAGGCATCGCGGCGGTGGTGGTCGCGCGCCCCGACATCGGCAACGCCTCGTCGCCCGAGATGCTCGGCGAAATTCGCGATGCCTTTGTCGCGCTGGCCGCCGACCGCGAGGTGCGCGCGATCCTGTTCGCGGCCGAGGGCAAGCATTTCTCGGTCGGGGCCGATTTCGCCTTTCTGCAAAGGCTGACCGGCATGGCGGCGAGCGAGATCAAGGACACCGTCTACGCCAATTTCCAGGGCGCGGCGCGCGCCATCTATCGCTGTCCGAAGCCGACGCTGGCGCTGGTGCAAGGGGCTGCGGTGACGGTCGGGTGCGAACTCGCGCTCGCGTGCGATTTCCGCATCGCCGCCGACAGCGCGATGTTCCAGGAAAGCTGGATCAAGCTGGGCATCATGCCGCCGCTCGGCGGGACTTTTTTGCTGCCGCGGATCGTCGGGCTGGGCCGCGCGATGGAGATGTGCCTGCGTGGCAAACAGGTGCGTGCCGAGGAAGCGCTCAGCATCGGGCTGGTCAGCGAGGTGGTCGCCAAGGACGAATTGTCGGCGCGCGGCATGGATCTCGCCCGCGAACTCGCGGCATCCGCCCCGCTCGGCTACGCGACGGTCAAGCAGTCGATCCAGCGCGCACTCGAAAGCAGCATGGAGGCCGAGTGGCAGGCGAACCTGCCCAATCAGGCGCTGCTCCTCGGCAGCAAGGACCATCGCGAGGGGCTCGCGGCGGTGACCGAAAAGCGTGCGCCGGCGTTTACCGGGGAATAATCGCCCGCGTCATTGCGGGGAGCAGAAGGCGACGCGGCAATCTCCCGCTATCGGGCTGCGCGAGGTGGATGGCTGGAGATTGCTTCGCTTCGCTCGCAATGACGAGGTTCATGACAGTTCCTGTCCCGGCGCGACGAAGATCGTCTGCGTGCCCTTGGCATAGACGCCATCCGCGTCGGCGAAGATATTCTGCGCGACCGCATGGCCGTTGCCCGCGCCTTCGGTGAAGGCGTCGAGCAGGAACCATTCGCCGCGCGGCTTGCGGAAGAACTGGATCGAGATGTCGAGATTGGCGTAGCTCCATTCGGCGGCGTGGGTCGAACTGCCGACGCCGTTGCCGAAATCGGCGAAGAGGCAGGCCTTGGCAAAGGGCGAGGCGGGAGTGCCGAGCACAACCTCGCCGTCCATGCGCAGCCACACGACGCCGCGTCCCGGCGCGCGGGCTTCGCCCATGACCGGGCGGGTTCGGATCGCGCCTGCCATCGTCGCCCCGGCGAGGAAACGGCGTTCCTCGACCTCCAGAGGGGCGGGGTGCGGCTGCGGCGCGGGGACGGTAGGGGTGTCGAGATGGCGCGCGAGCAGCAGATGCGCCTGCGCCACCAGCTTGCCGTCCGCGAGCAGTTCGATCCGGTGCAGTTGCGCCTGCCGCCCCTGGCGGACCGGCACGAAACGCGGGGTCAGCGCCGCGTGCGGCACCACGCCCAATATGTCGATCGTGAGGCGGCAGACCTCGAACGCGGGATCGAATCCCGCCTCCTCGACGGCATGGCCGATCAGGGCCGCGATCGGGCCGCCCGCGACCGCATTGGCGAACCATGGATTGCGCGCGAGGCCCGAAGGAAGGAAGCTGTCACCATCGCGGACGAAATAATGCGGGATGCGGTCGGTGGGGTCACTCATGCGGCGCGTCCTATCACGCTTCCTGTGCAACACAACATATTTGACGTAGTTATATAACTCGGGCATAGGATTCGCCGGAAACGAGGGAGACGAGCGATGGATCTGAGCTATGGCGAAGCCGCCGAGGCCTATCGCGCCGAAGTGCGGGCCTTTCTGTCGCTGCACTGGCCGCCGCCCGCCGAGCTGCGCGGCCCCGACCTGAAGGCTTTCGTTCGCACCTTTCGCGCGCTCGCGACCGAGCAGGGGCATCTCTATCGCGCGATTCCAAAGCAATATGGCGGGTCGGAGCAGCCGGTCGACGTGATCCGCGCGCAGGTGATCCGCGAGGAATATCAGCGCGCGCGCGCGCCGATGGAGGTCGGCGGCAACGGCATGAACATGACCGTGCCGACGCTGCTCGAAAAGGGCAGCGAGGAGCAGAAGGCGCTTTTCATCCGGGCGACGGTCGATGGCGATTATATCTGGGGGCAGGGTTATTCGGAGCCCGGTTCGGGCAGCGACCTGGCCAGCGTGCGGACGCGCGGCGAATTGTCCGCCGACGGCAGCAAATGGATCATCAACGGCCAGAAGATCTGGACGTCGCAGGGCATGCAGGCGACGCACATGTTCATGCTGGTGCGCACCGAACCCGACGCGCCCAAGCATGACGGCATCACCTATCTGCTGATCGATCTGGACCAGCCGGGCATCACCCGCCGCCCGATCCGCCAGATGACCGGCGAGGAAGGCGACCATACCTTCTGCGAATTCTTTTTCGACAATGCCGAGACGCCGGTGAGCTGGCAGGTCGGCGCGCGCGGGCAGGGCTGGTACGTCAGCCGCACGACGCTGAAGCACGAGCGCGCGAGCATCGGCGGTGCCGACGGGCTGGGCCGCCAGTTCGCGAAGCTGGTCGAACTGGCGCAGGAGGTCGGGCGCATCGACGAACCGCTGGTGCGCGACAGGCTGGCCCAGATCGAGGGGTTCGTGCTGTCGCACCGCTATTCGAGCTATCGCCTGTTCAGCTGTGCCGCCGCGGGCGAGGATGCCGGGCCGGTGGCGCTGATGATGAAGCTGCTGCTGACCGAGACCGGGCACGAAATGGCATTGCTGGCGCAGGAACTGATCGGCGAACATGGTTTCGTCGAACCCGTGGGCGCGGGCGGGCGCGGCCATCGCGGGCCGCGCGGCCCCGAAAAATGGATGGACCAGATCATGGGCAGCCTCGGCAATTCGATCGCGGGGGGCGCATCGAACATCCAGCGCAACATCATCGGCGAACGCGGGCTGGGCCTGCCCCGCGACCTCGCGATGAGCGGGGAGCGCTGAGCGATGCATTTTCACCTGACCCCAGAACAGACGGCGATTCAGGACGCGGTCCGCGGGACGCTGGCCGACCATTGGCCGATGGAAAGGCTGCACGCCTTTGCCGACGGTGCCGACGATTTCGACCGGGCGAGCTGGGACGCGCTGATGGCGCTCGGGATCGGCGGCTTGCTGGCGCCCGACAGCGGCATGGGGCTGCTCGAGGCGGCGCTGGTCTGCGAGATCGCGGGCGAGGTGGCGGCGCCGGGGCCGCTGATCGGTCAGCTGCTGGCCGTCGCAGCGGTGGCGTGCAGCGGCGATGCCGCGGCAAAGGCGCATCTCGACGGACTGGCCGGGGGCACGAAGGTCGCGGCGCTGGTCGACGGCGGCAGCGCCTATGTCGCCTGCGCGCGTGCCGCCGACCTGTTCCTGATCGTCGACCGGGCAGCCGGGGTGCGGCTCGTCGCCGCCGCGGACGCAACGATCGAGGCGGTTCCGGCGTCCGACCGCAGCCGGCCGGTGTCGAAGGTCGGGGTTGCTGCCGACGCCGGCGCGGCGCTGTTCGCGGCGTCCGACCCGATGACCGCCCGCCTTGCCGACGCGGCGCTGGTGCTCGTCGCCGCCGACGCGCTGGGGGGCGCGCAGAAAGTGACCGACATGAGCGTCGCCTATGCCAAGGAGCGCGAGCAGTTCGGCCAGCCGATCGGCCGTTTCCAGGGGCTGAAACACCAGCTCGCGCACATGGCGCTCGACGTCGAGCCCGCGCGCGCGCTCGTCTGGTACGCCGCCTATGCGTGGGATTCGCAGCTGTCCGACGCGCCGCGCGCCGCGGCGATGGCAAAGGCCCACCTGTGCGACGTCTACGTCAGGGCGACCCGGGCGGCGGTCGCCGCGCACGGGGGCATCGGGTACACTTGGGAATATGGACTCCATTACTGGTTTCGTCGCGCGGCTTTTGACCGGGCATGGCTCGGAAGCCCCGCCGCGCACCGCGCGCGGGCGGCGGCGCTCGCGGGATGGTGACGCGGTGAGCGGCGCCGCCGACCCGCTGCAGCTCGCCCCCGGCGTGCGCCGGCTGCGCCCCGACGATCATTTCATGATCCTGTCGGAAACCGATGCGTCGCCGATGCATGTCGGCGCGCTGATCCTGCTCGACGTGCCCCCCGCGGAGCAGGAGGGGTTTGCCGCCGCGATCCGCCGCCAGTTCGCCGAGCGGCTGCCCGCGACGCCGCTGCTCGCGCGGCTTCACGAAGCCCCCGACGGGTTCGATTCGGACGTCTGGGCCGATCTGGCGACGTGCAATCTCGATGCGCTCGTCGCGGTCCAGCCGCATCCAGGGGCGTGGAGCGAGGCCGAACTGTACGAGGCGGTCGCGATGCTCAACATGCGGCGGCTCGACCTCGAAGGGCCGCCCTTTGCGGTGCATGTCTTCGAACGGCTCGCGGACGGCGGCAGCGCGCTCTACCTCAAGATGCATCACAGCGTCGCCGACGGCATCGGCTTTCAGACGGTGCTCGGGCTGCTCAGCGATGCCGCCCCGCCGGTGCCGCCGCGCAGCGCCGATGCGGTGCTGCCCGACGCGGGCACCTGGCGCGTGCTGGCGCAGACGCACTACGCCGACCAGGCCAAATTGCGCGCCGCCCAGTCGGAGCGGCGCAAGGCGGCGCTCGCCGAACTCGAGGGGCACAAGGGCGGCCGCGCGTCGACGCCGCAGCTCAGGATGTCGGGACCGACCTCGGCGCGCCGCCGCTATGCGACGATCAGCGTGCCGCTCGCGCGGGTCAAGGCGGCCGGGCAGGCGCTGGGCGCGACGGTCAACGACATCTTCCTGACGCTCGCGAGCGGAGCGATCCGCGCCTTTCTGATCGAGGCCGGCGACCTTCCCGACACCCCGGTGGTGATCAATTCGGCGCGCTCCTATCGCCGCCCCGAGCATGGCGATTTCGGCAACCGCATCGTCGCGCTGCACCCGCATCTCGCGACGCATCTCGCCGATCCGGTCGCGCGGCTGCGCGCGATCCAGGCCTCGATGGCGGCCGAGATGCGGCGGACACCGCACGACGAGGCGCTGCTCGACGCCGCCGACAAGCCCTTTGGCGCCAAGGACCGCCGCGCCGCCTTTGCCGAGCGGATGGCGGGCGGCAGGAGGCTATTGCCGGGCAATCTGACATTGTCGAACGTGCCGGGGCCGGCCGCGGCGCGCAGCTATGCGGGCTTTCGCCAGCGCCACAACTATCCGGTGCCGATCATCGGATCGGGCCGTTTTCTCAACATCACCTCGCGGCGCAGCGGCGACAATCTCGACATGGGCGTGATCGCCGATGCCGAAAAGATCGCCGACGCGGGGCGCATCGCGGCGCTGTTCGCCGCCGCACTCGACGAACTGGAGGGGCTTTAGATGACCGACGATCTGGCGTTCAGGCCGGAGGACGACCGCTATCACCAGCTGTCCGACGACCCGTACGAGACCGAGACCAACTGGTGGTCGTTCAACATCCCCGAACGCAAGATCGGCTGCTGGATCCACGCGCCCTATTATCCGAACCGCAAGGCGGTGACCTGGCGCATCTTCGCGTGGGACGATGAAGGCTATGACCAGGCGCGGATGGCCTATTACCGCAAGGTCGAGGAAGCGGCGATGCCCGACGCTCCCGACCTCACCGACATCGTCTTTCCGGGCGACAGGAACGGCCCCGGCTACAGCCTCAGGATGATCGAGCCGGGGATGAAGTATCACCTCCAGTACGAGGACGCGTCGCGCGGCTTCGCGCTCGATTTCACGCACACCGGCCTCCACGAACCGCATCGCTTCCCGCCGGGCAAGCCGCCGTTCATGGCGACCCCGCATTTCGACCAGCTCGGCCATGTCGAGGGCTGGATGACGCTGCGCGGCGAAAATATCCGTATCGACGGCATCGGGGTGCGCGACCGCACCTGGGGACCGCGCGGCGGCCCCTATGCGGCGAGCCCCAAGACATATGAAAGCGACCTCGACCGCGTGAAGCACCGCGGCGGCGCGCGCTGGCGCGAGATCGAACGCGAGCGTGGGCGCGGGCGCATCCAGTATATCTTCGGCCACCGCAGCGACGGCACGGGCTTCCTCGGCTTCGCTCGGGTGCAGGACGGCGACGCCGAGGGCTGGTCGCCGATGAACGCGGGCTGGATCCGCCGCGACGGCCAATTCGGCAGCCTCGACGCGAGCAAGTCGCGCATGCGCGTGTTCCGCAGCCCGCAGACCGGCTGGAGCACGCATATGCAGGTCGAGCTGGTCGACGAGCATGGCCGCGAAATGAAGAGCGAAGGCTTCACCGTCAGCACGATGAGCGAGGCAGGCTATGGTGTGAACCAGCTGATGCGCTGGGACATTGACGGCGGCATCGGCTGGGGCGAGGATCAGGATGTGTGGAACCCCGTCCATTTCGTCCGCGTGCTCGACGCGCTGAAGGCCACCGCCTGACCGCGATGTTCGCGAACCTCGCGCTTCCGCTGATGTGCGCGCCGATGAGCTTTGCCTCGTCGGTGCCGCTCGCCACCGCCTGCTGCCGCGCGGGCGTCGTCGGCGGCTGGCAGGGCGGCACGATCACGCCGTTCGAACAATTCGAGGATTATCTGAAGGCGCTTGCCGACGTGGGCGGCGCGCCGCCGATCGTCAACATGCCCGCGCGCTGGGGCAGCGATCCCGCGGGCATCGACCGGCTCGACCTGCTCGAGCGCTACCGCGTCCCGCTCGTCCTCTCGAGCCTCGGCGACCCGTCGGCGCTCGTCGAGCGGGTGCATGGCTGGGGCGGGCGCGTCGTCCACGACGTCACCACGATGAAGCATGCCGAAAAGGCGATCGCGGCGGGCGCCGACGGGTTGATGCTGACCTGCGCCGGGGCCGGCGGGCATACGGGTTTCCTGACCCCGATGGCGTTCGTACCGACGGTGCGGCGGATGTTCGACGGCTTGCTGATCGTCGCGGGCGGCATCGCCGACGCGCACGGAATCGCCGCAGCACTGGCGCTCGGTGGCGACATTGCGTGCATGGGGACGCGCTTTATCGCGACCCCCGAAAGCGGGGTGGTCGCGGGACATCGCGACATGATCCCCGCGGTCGGCGCCGACGACATCGTCGCCTCGGCGGCGATGAACGGGGTGCCCGCGCACTGGATGCGGCAATCGATCGAGGCGGTCGGGCTTGATCCCCGTACCTTGCCTGACGTCCGATCGCCGATGCCCGAGGGCGTGAAACCGTGGCGCGATATCTGGAGCGCTGGGCAGAGCGTCGGGCTGATCGACGCGGTCGAGCCGGTTGCGGCGTTGGTCGCGCGGTTGAAGGGTGAGTTCGAGGTACTGCCAGCGGGGCCGGACTGGCGCAGGCGGTTGGCGGACGTGACGGCGGATTGGGGGTGAGCTGGCGGCAAGGGCATCGTCATCGCGCGTAGCGAAGCCGTCTTCGGCGCTTCGCCACGGTGCGCGGCCAGAGTTCTGCCGGGCCTCAACCGAACCGTAGCCCTGAGCTTGTCGAAGGGCGCCTCGCCGAGAAGCGCCCTTCGACAAGCTCAGGGCTACGGTCATGAACGATCTGGCCCGAACAGGGCGGACTATTGGCCCATCACCAGCACGACGCGCCCCGCGCTCTTGCCCGCCGCCGCATCGGTCATCGCCGCGCGAAACTGTTCGAGCGGATAGGTCCGTGCGATCGCCGGGCGCAGCTTTCCTTCGCCTGCCAGTGCGAAGATCGTGTCGCGGTTCGCATCGCTCCTTTCGGGTTCGAAGATGCCGAACTGGCGGATGTCGACCCCGATCAGGCTTGCCCCCTTGAGCAGCGGCAAATTGGTCTTGAGCGCCGCGATGCCCGCCGGGAAGCCGATCACCATGTGCCGCCCGTTCCAGGCCAGCGAGCGAAAGGCGGGGTCGGTCGCGTCGCCGCCGACGGGGTCGAAGACGACATCGACCCCCTTGCCGTCGTTCGCGGCCTTCACGGCCTCGCGCCAGTCGCCGCTGCGCGCGTCGACCACCGCGTCGGCACCGCCCGCGATCGCGAGGTCGCGCTTGGCCGCATCGGACGCCGATCCGATCACCCGCGCGCCGAGATATTTGCCGATCTGCACCGCGGCATAGCCGGTGGCGCCGCCCGCGCCGAGCACGAGCAGGGTCTCGCCCGGCTTGAGCCCGCCGCGATCGACCAGCGCATGCCAGGCGGTCGCGTAGCTCACCGGGAACACCGCGGCCTCGGCAAAGGACAGGGCGTCGGGCATCCGGCGTACGACGCGCGCGGGCAGGTTCGCGGCGTCGGCGAACATGCCGCCCCAGCCGCTCGCGACCACCCGGTCGCCCACTGCAAGCCCCGAAACCTCGGCGCCGATGGCCTCGACGACCCCCGCGCATTCGCTACCGGGAATGAAGGGGACGGGCGGTTTGACCTGATAGCCGCCCCCCGCAGTGAGCACGTCGACGAAGCTGATCCCCGCCGCCCTGATAGAAATCCTTACTTGAGTGGGGGAGGGCGGACCCGGATCATGATCGACGAGCGTGTAGTTTTCGGGCGGGCCGAGTTCGTCGGCACGCACGGCGCGGGGCAGGGGAGCAGTCATCGGACACCTCTTGTCATTGCGGATTTAGAAGTATAACCAAGTTATATAACTATTGGAGGATAGGCTGATGGCTTTCAAGACGCGGATCACCGAAATGCTGGGGATCGAACATCCGATCGTGCAGGGCGGCATGCAGGCCGTCGGCACCGCCGAGATGGCGAGCGCGGTGTCGAACGCCGGCGGCCTTGGCATCATCACCGCGCTGACCCAGCCGACGCCGCAGGCGCTGCGCGACGAGATCGAGAAGTGCCGGTCGATGACCGACAAGCCCTTCGGCGTCAACCTGACCGTCTTTCCGACGATCAATTCGCCCGACTACAACGCCTATGCCGATGCCGTCGTCGAGAGCGGGGTCAAGATCATGGAAACCGCGGGCACTCCGGCGGTGCGCGAGATCTGGGCGCGGGTGAAGCCGCACGGCGTCACCATCCTGCACAAATGCACCGCGGTGCGCCACGCGCTGTCGGCCGAAAAAGCCGGCTGCGACATCATCTCGATCGACGGCTTCGAATGCGCGGGGCACCCGGGCGAAGACGACATCCCGGGGCTGATCCTGATCCCTGCCGCCGCCGACAAGGTCAAGATTCCGATGCTGGCGAGCGGCGGTTTTGGCGACGGCCGCGGGCTGGTCGCGGCGTTGAGCCTTGGCGCCGAGGGGATCAACATGGGCACGCGTTTCTGCGCGACGAAGGAAGCGCCCGTGCACGACAATGTGAAGCAGGCCTATGTCGACAATGACGAGCGCGGAAGCTTCCTGATCTTCCGCAATTTCAAGAACACCGCGCGCGTCGGCAAGAGCCCGGTCAGCGAGGAGGTCGTCCGGCGCCTTGCGCAGCCCGACGCCAAGTTCGGCGATGTGCAGGAACTGGTGGCGGGCACCGCGGGGCGTGAGCTGCTCGCTACCGGCGATCTTTCGAAGGGCGTTTTCTGGGCCGGGATGGTGCAGGGGCTGATCCACGATATTCCGACCTGTCAGGAACTGATCGACCGGATCATCTCGGAGGCCGAGGCGATCATCGATCAACGGCTGGCCGGGTTCCGGCGATAAGCCAATGGCCCAATCCTCCCTGTCGCGAAGCGATGGGGAGGTGGCAGCGGCGCAGCCGCTGACGGAGGGGCAAGGACGCGACGTCGCAGCCCCTCCACCCTTCGCTTCGCGAACGTTCCCCCTCCCCATCGCTTCGCGACAGGGAGGATTTATCATTGCTGCCCGCCGTCGACGCGCACCAGCGCGCCGGTGGTGTAGGATGATGCCGGGCTGGCGAGCATCAGGGCGGCGGTGACGATCTCCTCGGGCCGTCCGGGGCGCCCCAGCGCCACCGGCTGGCTCTCGCGCTTCTTCGGGTCCCATGCCTCGGCGATGTCGGTCAGGAAGGGGCCGGGGCTGATCGTGTTGACGCGCACGTTCGGCGCATATTCGCGGCTCAGCGACACGCTCATCGCGTTGAGCGCCGCTTTTGCCGAGCCATAGGGGATGACCATCGGCAGCGGCATCAGCGCGCCGGTCGAGCTGATGTTGATGATGCAGCCGCCGCCGGCCTCGCTCATCCGGTGCGCGACCTGGCTGGCGAGCCGGAACGGGCCCTTGAAATTGAGGTTGAGCACCGAATCGAACAGGTTTTCGGGCATCTCATGGCTGGGGCAGGCGGGCGACATGCCGGCATTGTTGATCAATATGTCGATACGGCCGAACTCGGCATAGACGGCTTCGACCAGCCCGTCGATCTCGTCCCAGCGGCCGCAATGCACGCCGTAAGCCATCGCCTTGCGACCGAGCGCGCGGCATTCGTCGGCGACGCTCTCGCAATTTTCGAGCTTGCGGCTCGCGACGATCACGTCGGCGCCGCGTTCGGCAAGCGCCTTGACCATGCGGTAACCGAGCCCGCGCGAGCCGCCGGTGACGAGCGCGACCTTGCCGGTGAAATCGAAAAGCGGATCGGGAATCATCTCATTCTCCTGTCGGGGGGGCGGTCATTGCCGCGGCGGCGGCGAGCAGCCCGGCGTTGCAGCGCTGGGCCGCCGCGGCGTCGGGCAGCGCGTTGAAGGCGTGGATCGCGCCGGCGTAGCTGTGGAGTTCGACGGACACGCCCGCCGCGGTCAGGCGCCGCGCATAGTCGAGATTCTCGTCGAAAAAGAGGTCGAGGCTTCCCGTCGCGATATAGGCGGGGGGCAGGTTCGCGAGGTCGTCGGCGAGGCTGGGCGAGAACCAGCCCTTGCGGGCATCGTCGGCGGCGTAATCGCCCTGCAGCGCGCTCCAGCCGAAGCGGTTGCTTGCGCGCGTCCAGATGAACTCGCCGGTGACGGGATTGTTGTAGGGGCATGTGTCGCCGCCGGTGCGATGGTCGAGCATCGGATAGGTGAGCAATTGCCCCGCGATCGCCGGGCCGCCGAGGTCGCGCGCCATGATCGCGAGCGCCGCGGCGAGGCCGCCGCCCGCGCTTTCGCCCGCGACGACGATCCGCGCCGGATCGAAGCCGAGCGTGTCGGCCTGCCCGGCGAGCCACAGGAGCGCCGAATGGCAATCCTGCTGCGGCGCCGGAAAGGGATGCTCGGGCGCGAGGCGATATTCGACTGAGGCGACGGGGACGCCCGCCGCCATCGCCAGCGCCGCGGGACCCGCCTGAATCTGGGTCGCCGACCCCATCACCATGCCGCCGCCGTGGATGTGCAGGATCGCGCCGCCACCCGGACGCGGCGCCGGCGGGCGATAGAGGAAGACCGCGATGTCGGGTCCGCCATGGACCGACGGCACGCGTTGTTCCTCGGGGGCGATCACCGGGGGCGGCATGAAGGCATAGGTCTGTGCCGCGCGGGCACGGATGTCGGCGATCGGCGCCGCGTCGAGGTCGACGCGCGGGAACAGGTCGAGCAGCGGCAATATCTCGCGGTCGACGAGATGGCGGGTGTCCATGCGAAACTCTCCTCTCAGCCCCGCGCCCGGATCGCCTCCAGTCGGGTCGGGATATGTTCGCTCGGGAAGAGTCCCGGCGCGGGTCGGGCGTTCCTGAGATACGCCCTGGCGACCTGCACCTTGTGCACTTCGGTGGGGCCGTCGGCCAGCGCCATTGCAGGCAGCCCCATCCACATGTCGGCGAGCGGCAGTTCCAACGTCATGCCGAGGCTGCCGTGCAGCTGGATCGCGCGCTGGACGATGTCGTGATAGACTTTCGCCATCTGGACCTTGCACATCGCGATATGGGTGCGCGCGCCGCCGTGCGGCAGGCGCCCGGCCTCGACCTCGTCGATGATCCACGCGGTCTTGAGCACGAGCAGGCGGAATTGTTCGAGTTCGATGATCGAATCGGCGATCGCGCCCTGCACGAACTGGTGCTCGCTGAGCAGCTTGCCCTGCGTGCGGCGCGACACCGCGCGTTCGAGCATCATGTCGATCGCGCGCTGGCATTTGCCGACGGTGCGCATCGCATGATGGACACGCCCGCCGCCGAGCCGCTCCTGCGCGACCTTGAAACCTTCGCCGGGGGCGCCGAGCATCGCATCGAGCGGCACGCGGGCCTTGTTGTAGCGGATATAGGCGTGGGTGCCGTCGTCCTCGCCCTTGCTGTCGCCCATCGTCTGCGAATGGCGGATGAATTCGACCCCCGGCGTGTCGGTGGGGACGATCAGCATCGACATGCGCTCGTGCGGGGCGTTGTCGGGGTTGGTGACGACCATCACGATCAGGAAGGCCGCGAAGCGCGCGTTCGACGAGAACCATTTTTCGCCCTCGATCACCCATTCGTCGCCCTCGCGCCAGGCGCGGCAGGTGAATTCCTTGGGGTCGGCGCCCGCTTGCGGCTCGGTCATCGAAAAGCAGGAGACGATGGTGCCGTCCATGAGCGGTTTCAGGTAGCGCGCCTTCTGTTCACCGGTGCCGAACATCGCGAGGATTTCGCTGTTGCCGGTGTCGGGCGCGGCGGTGCCGAACACCGTCGGCGCCCAGTAGCTGCGCCCCAAAATCTCGTTCATCAGCGCGAGGGTGAGCTGGCCGTAGCCGGGGCCGCCGAGCTCGGTGCCGAGGTGGCAGCCCCATAATCCCTGCGCCTTCACCTGTTCCTGGAGCGGCGCCATATAGGCGCGCGATTCGCCGTTCGCGACGTCATAGGGCGCGCCGTGGCCGGGAAAGAGCAGATCCATCGGTTCGCACTGCTCGCGGACGAATTTCGCCATCCAGTCGAGCTTCGCCTGCAATTCGGGTTCGATGCGGAAATCGATCATGCGCTGTTCCTTGGTTGGCCGATGAGGGGGGCTAGCCGATGAGGCGGATCAGTTTTTCGGCCTCGGCGAAATTGCCGCGGACCAGCCGGTCGAAGAAGCGCCCGGTTTCGGCGCTCAAAATGCCCCTGGCGGCCTGCGCGACCTTGTATTCGAGGATGCAGCCGCCCTTGAACATCGCGAGGATGAGGTAATAGTCGAAGCTCGCCATGTCGCGGCCGGTGCCCGCGGCATAATGCGCCATCAGCTCCTGCCGGGTCGGCCAGTCCATGACATTGTAGAGCGATTTTTCGGGAATATGGCCGGGGAAGCGCTCGTCGCGGATGCCGTTGCAGAACCAGGCGAGGTCGAGCAGCGGGTCGGCGATCGTCGACAGTTCCCAGTCGATCAGCGCGGTGAGCCGGCACGGCGGGTCGAAGGCGAAGAGCGCGTTGGGGGTGCCGACGTCGCCGTGGATGATGCCGGGGCGGAAGTCGGCGGGCCGGTTCGCGCGCAGCCAGTCGCGCGCGAGCGCATAGCCCGGCAGCTCGCGCCACTCGAAATCGTAAAGCTGCTTGTAGCTTCTGATCTGGCCTTCCCAGCGGTCGACCTGGCGCTCGAGGAAATTGTCGGGGCGACCGAAGTCCTCGAGGCCGACGGCCCTGTAGTCGACATTGGCAAGCGCGATCAGCCCGTCGACCATCGCGAACGGCACTTCGCGCGCGTGCGGCGGCTTGTCGAAGGGCGGCCGGTCGTGAATCCTGCCATCGGTCAGGTCGGCGGGCCAGCCCTCGACGCGGTCCATGACATAGAAGGGCGCACCGATTACGTCGGGGTCGGCGCAGCTGCCGTGGCAGGCGGGGTGCGGCACGTCGGTGCCGTTCAGCGCCGTCAGCACACGCGCCTCGCGCAGCACGCTTTTCTCGCTGCCCGGCGGCGGCACCGCGGGCGGGCGGCGCAGGACCAGCGTCCGGTCGCCACGGTTCAGCGAGAGGATGACGTTCGAGGTGCCGCCATGGATCTTTTCGACGACCAGCGGTCCGTCGCCGAGCGCGGGGATATGCAGGTCGAGCCACGGCGTCAGGCGCGCGGGATCGGCCAGCGCGTGCAGGTCGTCGCTCATCCGTCGCGCTCCTTCAGATAGGCTTCGATCTCCGACCGGATCGCATGCATCCGCTCGGCGGCATCGGCGAAGGCGGGCGCGTCGACGCGCGCGAGCACGGCGCGCGTGACGACCTCGGCGCGCGCATGGTCGGCCGCCTTCAGCGCGCGCCCCGCCTCGGTCGCGACGATGAGCGACGCGCGCTTGTGTTCCGGATTGTCGGCGAAGCCGACCAGCCCCAGTTCGGCGAGGCGGTTCGCGGCGCGCTGCACGACCTGCCGCGGATGGCCGAGGCTGCGGCCGATCTGCGCGACGGTCGGTGCGCTCGCGGCGTTCACCACCGCGGTCAGCACGGTGAGCTCCATTTCGGGCAGGCCGCTTTGCGCGCGCGTATCGGCGTAGAGCGCGCGCATCCGCCCGCGCAGCCGTGCCACCTCGTCGGCGAATCGCTCGAATTCGGTGAAGCGTTTAGACATGGCACCTTGATGTCCATTTGACACAAAAGTGTCAATATATCTCGTGCCACGACCCGGTCCCGATCGGCGATCCGTCCGTTCTTGCGGAAAAGCGCGCTTCGCGGATCAGCCCCGCGACGACGAGCGGAGGATCAGCGCGTCGTCATCCTGTCGAACAGCGAGCCTTCGGCCTGCCAGTCGATCCGCACCCGCCGGTGCGCGAAGCGCCAGCCGTGCGAGGTAAGGACCAGCCGGTCGTCATAGGTGCCGCTGTGGTCGGGGCCGAAATTGCTGTGGACGGTGAAATAGCTGCGCGCGCTGGCGGTGTCGCCGTCGACCGCGATCAGCGGATTGGTGATGTGATGGCGCACGAAGGTCAGTCGCGGGTCGCGCGTTCCCGCCGACAGCGCGGCCTTGATCGCCGCGGGGCCCTGCGGTGCCTTGCCCGTATATTCGAGCACCCCGTCGTCGGCGAAACAGGCGGTCATTGCGTCGAGGCGGCCGCGGTCGCCATTGTAGGTGTAGCGCGCGAGCAGGTCGCGGATCGCGTCGCGGTCGGCCGCCAGGCGGATCTGCGGGTCAGCCATTGTAGTGCAGTTCCAGCCCGGGCTCGTCCCAGCGCATCTTTGCGATCCGCCCGGTCTGCGACAGGGTGATATAGGCGTCGCGCCGGTCGTCGCCGCCAAAGGCGATGTTGGTGACATAGGGTTCGCCCGCGATGTCGAGCTTGGTCACCCGCCCCTCGGGAGTGATCGTCGTGATGCCGCCCTGATAGAGCGTCGCGACGCAGATGTTGCCCGTGGCGGTCACCGCGAGGCTGTCGAAGCCCACCGGCCCCGGCGCGGTCGCCACCCACGCGGGGCGCTGCGCCTCGAGTCGGCGGTCGTAGCGCCACAGCCGGGCCTGATGCGTGTCGGCGACATAGACGTGGCGTTCATCGGGCGAGAGGCCGACGCCGTTGTACGACACCGCATGCCGGTTGATCGCGACGACGTCCGATCCGTCGGGCTGCGCGCTGAAGAGCCCGCTCGCGGTGCGGACGCCGTCGTGCGTCTTGCCGAGGTCGGTGAACCACATGCGCCCGTCGGCGTCGAAGACGATGTCGTTGGGCGCCTGCAAGGCGATGCCGCCGCACGCGTCGTAGAGCCGCTCGAACTTGCCGGTGGCGAGGTCGACGCGCTCGATGCGCCCCTCGTGCCCCGGCCCATGCGCATTCTGGAAGCGGACGAGATCGAGCCCGCCGTTGTTGCACAGGTAAAGCGCGCCGTCGGGCCCGATCGCGGCGCCGTTCGGGCCGCCGCCGATCTCGCAGACCACTTCGGTCCGCCCGTTCCAGCAGCGCGTGATACGCCCGCCGGCGAGTTCGACGACGATCACCGATCCGTCGGCCATCACCACGGGCCCTTCGGGAAAGGCGAGTCCCTCCGCGACGATTTCCATCACCCTCTCCTGTATAACCTAGTTAGTCATGTCTTGACATGCGGGAGCGGGACGCGCAACCCTGCCCGCAAGGAGAGAGACTTGCCCGTTCCAGCCCACCACATCGTGGCGACCCCGCCGCCGTTCGACGCGCCGCCCTATCCGGCCGACATTTTTGCAGGACGGACGGTGCTTGTCACGGGCGGCGGTTCGGGCATGGGGCTCGCCATGGCCAAGGCTTTTGCGCAGGGTGGGGCGAATGTCGCGATCATGGGGCGCAGCATCGAGCGCGCGCAGGAAGGCGCCGCCGAGGTCGCGGCGATCGGCGTGCGTACGCATGCGATGAGCTGCGACGTACGGCTCCCCGAAGCGGTTGCAGCGGCGTTCGACGAGGCCGAGGCCGCGCTGGGCCCGGTTTCGCTACTCGCCAACAATGCCGGCGCCAATTTCCCGATCCTCGCCGAGGATATCTCGCCCAACGCGTGGAACGCGGTGACGCGGATCGCGATCGACGGAACCTTTCTCTGCTCGACCGAATTCGCCCGCCGCCGCATCGCGACGTCAGAGAGCGGCGCGATCGTCAACAACAGCGCGCAATATATCTGGACGGGCTTTCCCGGCGATGCGCACAGCGCCGCCGCCAAGACCGCGCAGGCGACAATGACGAAAAAGCTCGCCGCCGACTGGATGCCGTACGGCATCCGCGTCAACGCGATCGCCGCGGGCTTCTTCCCGCACGCGACCTCGACTGCGGGCAACCGCGAGGGCGGAACCGAACCGCTCCAGAATATGATCCCCGCCGGACGCACCGGCAGCATCCGCGAGTTCGGCTGGCTCTCGGCGATGACTTGCACGCCTCTGTTCGGCGGAATGACGGGGCAGGTGATCGTGCAGGACGGTGGCGAGAGCCTGCGCCGGTCGCTGATCATGCCCGATTATGTGCCGCCGCGCGAACGCGCCGACGGGCCGTGGGGGTGGAAATGAACGACTGGCTGGCGGGCAAACGCGTGCGGATCGAGGGTGACAACCCCGCGATTGCCGCGGCATTCGAGGCGGCGGGTGCGGCACCGGCGGGTGACGACGACTGCGACATCTGGGTTCATGTCGCCCCGCCGACGCCGGTCAGGGCGGCGCACGAACTCACCCACGCCCAATGGCGCGCGGCGATGGACGCCGGGCTCGATCGCCGCTTCCTCGGCGCAAGGGATTTTGCCGCGCAACGCCGCGCGCGCGGGCAGGGCGGGGTGATCCTCTTCATCGGCGCGCCCGAACAGGCGCTCGGCGCCGATCAGGCGGCGGCTGCGGGCGCACTCGGCAATCTTACAAAGACGCTGGGCGTCGAGTGGGCGCGCGACGGCATTCGCGTGAACAGCATCCTGACGCACGAAAGCGGCGACACGCTCGGCCACCTCGCCGCCTACCTCGCCAGCGACTATGCCGCCTATGTCACCGGGGCGGTGATGGGGGTGGGCCTCGATGACTGACCGCATCCGCCTCGACGGGCAGGCGGCGTTCGTCACCGGCGGCGGCGGCGGCATCGGCCGAGCGATCGCGATCCGGCTCGCCGAGGCGGGCGCCGATGTCGCGATCTATGACATCTTTCCCGAGCGCGCCGAAGAGGCCGCCGGGTGCGTTCGCGAGACAGGGCGCCGGGCGCTGGCGATCGCCGGCGACGTGATGGACGGCGACGCGTTGCGCGCGGCGGTCGATCGCGCCGCGGACGCATTCGGCCGGCTCGACATCCTTGCCAACAATGCCGGCGGGGTGTCGGCGCGGCCCTTCCTCGAACAGAGCGAGCGCAGCATGCGCAAGCATATCGACATCAACCTGATGTCGATGCTGATCGCGACGCAGGCGGCCGCCAGGCATATGGTCGCGGGCGGGCGCGGCGGTTCGATCGTCAATGTTGCGAGCATCGAGGCGAGCCGCGCGGCGCCGAATTTCGCGGTCTATGCCGCGTGCAAGGCGGGGATGCTCAGCTTCACCAAATCGATGGCGGTCGAACTGTCGGGGCACGGCGTCCGCGTCAACTGCATCGCCCCCGACCACACGATCACCCCCGGCAACCAGGGGAATCGCGCCGGTCCCGTCGACCCCGCGACCTGGAAACGCCGCAGCGAGGAGGAGGTCGATGCGATGAACCGCCTGATCCCGCTGGGGCGCGAGGGTGTCGATATGGAATGCGGCGATGCGGCGGTGTTCCTGTCGAGCGCGATGGCGAGCTATATCACCGGAGTGCTGCTGCCGATCGACGGTGGAACATGGGGTTCGTCGGGCTGGGTCCGCGCAAGAAACGGCAAATGGACACTGAACGAAGGCCTGTCCTTTGGGAGCTAAATAGAAGAAATCGCCGCAACATTGCGGGGTTGCGCCAAAAGCCCTAAAGGCGCAGCTAGAGTGAGTACAAATGAAACGATCCGGGCAGGGGCAGGATTTGTGAATATGGAAAATGGCAGCGCGCGCATCCGGGTGCCGAAGACTTCGGAACTGGTTGCCGATCAGATCAGGGCCCAGATCATCCGCGGCGAACTGACCGAAGGGGATTCGCTGCCGCCCGAGGGCACGCTGATGACGACGCTCGGCATTTCGCGCCCGACGTTGCGCGAGGCTTTTCGCATCCTCGAGGCCGAGAATCTGATCAGTGTCGTGCGCGGTTCGCGCAGCGGTGCGCGCGTGCACCAGCCCTCGACCGACCTCGTCTCGCGCTACGCCGGCTATGTGCTCGAAGCGCAGGGCACGACGATCGCCGACCTCTATGCCGCGCGGCTCGCGATCGAGCCGACCGTCGTGCGCTGGCTCGCCACCGCCAAAGGGCAGACGCCGGGCTTCGCGCGGCTGAAGCAGGTGCTCGCTGATCTCGACGCGATGCTCAAGGCCGAAGGCTATGCCGAGTTCGTCGACAATGTCTCGCACTTCCACCAGACGCTGGTCGAGGCGACGGGCAACAAGACGCTGAGTTTCATGAACCGCATGCTGCTCAACCTCGGCCGGCACCACCAGAACGACTATCAGCGTCGCCACCCGCGGACGACCGAGGACAAGTACAAGAGCCTGCGCGCGGGCTTCAAATCGTTCGAGAAGCTGGTCACGATGATCGAGGCCGGCGACGTCGAGGGCGCGGTCGCGCACTGGCGGCTCCACCTGCGCAATGCCAACGAGACGTGGGCGACGCGCGGCGAAGGCGAACGGATCGTCGACTCGCTGCACGGATGAACTTCATCGACGCGATCATCGCCGCCGCAGCGCGCGCACCCGCTGCGGCGCTGACCGTCGTCTCCGATACATGCCCCGCCGAAACGACGCTCGGCGATGTCGTCGCGGCGGGCCGCCGCATGGGCACGCGAATGACGGCGGCGGGGATCGTTCGCGGCGATGTCGTCGCCTGCATGCTGCCCAACTGGCGCGAATGGCTCGTCGTCGCGGTCGCGGCGGCGCAGGCGGGGGCGGTGATGCTGCCGGTCGTCACCATCTACGGCGCGAAGGAACTCGGCTTCATCCTGCGCCAGTCGGGCGCCAAATGGCTTTTCACCCCCGACCGCTTCCGGGGCGTCGATTACCGGCAGGTGGTGGCCGATTGCGGCGCCTTGCCCGCGCTCGCGCGCCATGTCGCGACCGGCCCGGATTTCGGTGCGCTCGAAGCCGACGGCCCGATCGCCGATCCGGTGCCGCGCGCGGAGGATGAACTGGCGCTGCTCGTTTACACTTCGGGCACCACCGCCGATCCCAAGGGCGTGATGCACAATGCCCGCGCGATCCTTGCCGAAATGCAGTCGATGCGCGAGATGCGCGGCGGCGACGACGACGAGGCGGTGATATCGCCCTGGCCGCCGGGGCATGTCGCGGGCGCGCTGTCGATGTATCGCTTCCTCTGCCAGGCGACGCCGCTGGTGCTGATGGACCAGTGGGACGCGGCGCGCGCGGCCGAACTGATCGCACGGCATCGCATCGCCTTCACCTCGGGCACGCCCTTTCACCTGTCGGGACTGATGGCGGCGGCCGACGCGCACGGTCACGACCTGTCGTCGCTCCGGCATTATATGGTCGGCGCGGCACCGGTACCGCCCTCGCTGATCGCGCGCTGTCAGGCGCAGGGGCTGGCGGTCTTTCACTGCTATGGGTCGAGCGAGCATCCGACGGTGACGTCGGGGATCGCCGAAGATCCGCTCGACAAGCAGCTCGACACCGAGGGGCGCGCGATCCCGGGGTCGGAACTGCGCTTCGTCGACGATGACGGGCATGACGTCCCTGCGGGCGAGGATGGCGAGATCTGCACGCGCGGCCCGGAACTGTTCATGGGCTATCTCGACCCCGCGCTGAACGAAAGCGCCTTCCTGCCCGGCGGCTGGTATCGCAGCGGCGATATCGGACGGCTCGATGCCGACGGTTATCTGCTGATCACCGACCGCAAGAAGGACATCATCATCCGCGGCGGCGAGAATATCGCGTCGAAGGAGGTCGAGGCGCTGCTGCTGGCGCATCCGAAGATCATCGATGCCGCCGCGGTCGCCGCACCCGACGACCGCATGGGCGAGGTGGTGCGCGCCTGCGTCGTGCTGGCGCCGGGCGCGACGCTGACGCTGGACGAACTGCGCGACCATTTCTTCGCCGCGGGGATCGCGAAGCAGAAGACCCCCGAGCGGCTGAGCCTCTTCGCCGAACTGCCGCGCAACGCTTCGGGCAAGGTGCTGAAGCACGAATTGCGGAGCGGGGCGTCGCAACCAGAACCGCAGCCCTGAGCCTGTCGAAGGGCGCCTCACGGAGAAGTCCCTTCGACAGGCTCAGGGCTGCGGTGTTTTCGTCAATTCCGCATGATGAACCCGCCGTCGACGTTGAGCGCCTGCCCGGTGATCCAGTCGCCCGCGGGCGAACAGAGCAGCAGCAGCGCGCCGACGAGATCCTGTGGTTCGCCGCGCGGTTGCTTGACCACGCGCGCCATCGCCGCCTGGACGAAGGGGCTTTCCTCGGGGGTCAGCGCTTTGCCCGCGTCGGACATCGTCATGCCGGGCGCGATTGCGTTGACGTTGATATTCATCTGCCCGAGTTCGGTCGCGAGCGTCGTCGTCAGCCCGAGCAGCGCGACCTTGCTGATCCCGTAGGTCGTCTGCGCGGGAAAGCCGCCCGCCGACAGCTGGTTGACGATCTTGCCGCCGCCGCGCGCCTGGAACAGGGGCACCGCCGCCTTCGAACAGATCAGCGCGCCGGTCAGGTTGACGCGCAGCAATCGGTCGAAATTGGCGATGCTCGTGCTGATCGCGGGGGTGCCGACCGCCTCGACCATCAGCGCGGCGTTGTTGACGAGGATGTCGAGCCCGCCGAAGGCGGCCTTGGTCGCGTCCATCATCGCCGCGACCGAGGCTTCGTCGGCGATGTCGACCTCGACTGCGACGGCCTTGCCGCCCGCGGCGGTGATTTCTCCCGCGACGCGTTCGGCACCTTCCTGGTTGAGGTCGGCGACGACGACGCTCGCTCCAGCATTGGCGAGGCCGACGGCATAGGCGCGGCCGATGCTGTTGCCGCGCCCGCCCGCGCCAGTGACGATCGCGACCTTGCCGTCGAGGCGGAACTGATCGTTGGTGAAATCGGCCATGGTCACGCCTCCTGCTTCGGGAAGATCGGAGCGCCGACGCCGATGGTGACGGTCTTGTAGTGGAGGAATTCGTCGATCCCCGCCTTGCCGCCTTCCTTGCCGAAGCCCGAGATGCCGATGCCGCCGAAAGGCGTGTGCGGATTGATCTGGAATCCGCCATTGTTATAGACGCCGCCCGCGTTGAGCCGTTCGGACAGGCGGTGGACGCGCTGGAGGTCGTTCGACTGGATATAGGCGGCGAGGCCATATTCGCTGTTGTTGGCGATCGCGACCGCCTCGTCCTCGGTGTGGAATTTCATCACGACGACGGCGGGGCCGAAGATCTCGACCTGGCTGATCTCGTGATCGGGGTCGGCGTCGACGATCAGCGTCGGTTCGATGAAATTGCCGTCGGCGAGGTCGCCGCCGCAGCGCCCGCCGCCGAGCAGGAAGGTTGCCGCGCCGTCGGCCTTGGCGCGGTCGAACATGCCGGTGATGCGATCGACCGCGGCCTTGTTGATCACCGGGCCGACCGCCACGGTCGGATCGAGCGGGTCGCCGACCTTAAACTGGCCGATGATCGCTTTGAGCCGCGCGACGAAATCGTCATAGATGTCCGCATGGACGAGCTGGCGGGTGGGGAGGGCGCAGCCCTGACCCGACAGGCAGCCGACGGTCCAGAATACCGCGCGTTCGGCCGCCGCCTGGATGTCGCAGTCGGGAAAGACGAGGCTTGCCGACTTGCCGCCGAGTTCCATCACCGAGGGCTTGATCTCCTCGGCGCAGGCGGCGAGAATCTTGCGCGCGGTGATCGGTCCGCCGGTGAAGCTGATCTTGCGGATCTTCTTGTGCCGGACGATCGCTTCGCCCGCCTCGGCGGTGCCCGGTAGGATCGACAGCACGCCGTCGGGTACGCCGGCCTGCTTGCAGAGCTGCGCGAAGAGTTCGGGCGCGAAGGGGGTGATTTCGGCGGGTTTGCAGATCACGCAATTGCCCGCCGCGAGCGCCGCCGCGACCTTCATGCCGAGCGAGATCAGCGGACCGTTCCACGTGATGATGATGCCGACGATGCCGATCGGCTCTGGGACAGTGTAGCTGAGTTCGCCGCGCGTATCGAAGGTCGAGAGCAGTTCGCCCGACATCTTGTCGCACCAGCCGGCATAATAGCGCGTCCAGCCGACCGCGGTGTCGACCCCGCGCTCGCCGACCATCAGCGTCGTGCCGCCGTCGAGCGCCGCCATTTCGGCAAGCTTCGTCTTGTTCGCTTCGAGCAGGTCGGCGAGGCGATTGAGGATGTCGCGGCGCGCCTCGGGTGCGGTGCGGCGCCATGACTCCTGCACCGCAGCGGCCTTGGCGACGGCTTCCTCGACTTCCTTCGCGCCGGCGAGCGGGATATCGGCCTGGACCTCCTGCTTCACCGGGTGGAGGTGCGGATGCGTACCCCCGCTGCCGCTCGTGCGTTGTTCGTGCCCCAGATGCAGATGCACTGCGGGTGCTGCGCTAGCCATGTCTCTTGTCTCCCAATGAAAGTCTTCAGGCGTCCCACGCCAGATGCAGATGTTCGAGCGCCATCACGCTGCCGCCGCGGCAGCTTTCGTCACCTTTGGCAATTTGCCGGAAATGGCCGACGCGGGCGAACCAGGCGCGGTAGAAGATGATCAGCTCCATGCGCGCGAGGTGCAGGCCGAGGCATGTGTGGATGCCCGAGCCGAAGGCGGCGTGGCGGTAGAATTGACGCTCGACCGAAACGGTTTTCGGGTCCTCGGTCAGCCCTTCGTCCCAGCCGACAAGCGGCAGCGGCGCGAGGATGCAGTCGCCGGCGCGCAGCTGTGCGCCCTCGAGTTCGGTGTCTTCGACGATATAGCGGGGGGTCGCGACGAAGGCGTAGCGGCGCAGCAATTCCTCGACCATGTTCGGGATCACCGCCGGATCGTCGATCGCACGCTGGCGCAGCTTTTCGTCGTGCGCGAGGTGGCGCATGCCGAAGCTCATCGCGTTCGTCACCGTGTCGAGCCCGGCGAGGAACATCAGAAAGCCGATCGACATCAGTTCCTCGAAGGCGAGCTTGCGCCCGTCGACTTCGGAAACGATGATCTTCGAGATCATGTCGTCGCGCGGTTCGGCCATGCGTTGCTGGATCAGCTCGGCAAGATTGCCGACGATCTGCTGCGCGAGGCCGTTGCGAACCTCGTTGCTCGCCTGCGAGTTGAAGAAGCCGGTGACGAGTGCGCGGAATTCCTCGAACTTTTCCATCGGGAAGCCGAACAATTCCATGAACACCGCAACCGGCAGGCGCGACCCGATCGCGCCGACGAATTCGCATTCGCCATGGCCGACGACCTCGCCCAGCAACTCGTCGGTCCATGCCGCGACGCGGTCTTCGAGCGGTTCGATCGCTTTCGATTCAAAGAAGGGGCGCAGCATCTGCCGATACGCGCGGTGCTCGGGCGGATCGAGCATTTCGGGGATCATCTTCGGCTGGTTCGGATTGGGCGGGATCGACAGATAGCGGCTCGAGAAAATCTCTGGGTGCCGCACGACATGCTGCACCGAAGCGGCCGTGTTGCAGACCCAGTGGCCACCGTGCGCGCTGGTCCAGAAGACGGGTGGGGCGGTCTCCTTCAGCTCCCAGTATCGCGCGTGGCAATCGGTGAGCAGGCCGGGGTCGGCAATATAGTCGAACTCATGGACCGGCGAACGCGCCGGGGATTGCGACTCGGTCATCCATCCTCTCCTCTTGACGCAAGTAAACGATCGTTTACATTCGGAGTCAACGGAGAGATGCGATGGCGACGACGACTGAAACACCCGCGCGCGACGCGGACCGGACGCGAACCGCGATCCTTCATGCTGCGCAGCAAATTTTCGCGACCAAGGGCTTCGCCGAGGCGGGGGTGCGCGACATCACCGCGCTCGCCGGGGTCAATCCGTCGCTGGTCAGCCGCTATTTCGGCGGCAAGCTCAAGCTGTTCGAGGCCGCGCTCGACGCCGCGCTCAACACACGGATGATGACCGACCTGCCGAAGCAGGGGTTCGGCAAGGCGATCGTCGCGCGCTTTGCCGACGACGACGATCGCGTCAGTCCGCTGCCCATGATGTTTCGCGCCGCTGCCGACAGCGAGGCGCGCGCGGTGGCGCAGCGATTGCTGCGCGAACGCGTGTTCGATCCGCTGCAGCACTGGTTCGGGGGCGAGGCCGCGGCGGTGAAGGCGGCGCGCTTCATGATGGTCTCGCTTGGCTTCTTCGCTTACCGCGACCAACTGCCGCTCGCCGAATTCGCCGGACCGGTCGAACCCGGCCTGCGGCGATGGCTGGAACAGGAATTCCAGGCCATCGTCGACGACTGACACGGCTCAGGCCGCGAGCAGGACCGCCGCGTCGACCGGCGCGACGAATTGCAGTAGATGCGCGCGCTTCAGGCAGAAGTGCGGGAACGCCTCGTCGGTCATGCCGATGCCGCCGTGAATCTGGATATTGACGCGGCCGTTGTCGAGCGCCGCCTGATCGGCGAGGCGTTTCGCCGCGGCGACATGGAAGGTCGTGTCGGCATCCTCCGCGTCGAGCGCGCAGGCGGCATAATAGAGCTGCGAGCGCGCGACCGCGGCCCGCACCGCCATGTCGGCGCACATGTGCTTGATCGCCTGGAACGACCCGATCGGACGTTCGAACTGTTCGCGGACCTTGGCATAGTCGACCGCCATGTCGCGCGCCGCATCGGCACAGCCGACCGAAAAGGCGGCGGCCAGCAACTTCAGGTGAAGCGCGGCGCGCGGGTCGTCGACCGTCTTGGTCAAGGGCATCGCGGACAGCCGGACCAGCGCGGCAGAGGGGTCGAGGGAGTGACCGGGAACGAGCCCGGCGGGCAGGGCGAAATGGCCGATCCTTCCGTCGAAAATGCCGAGCCCATGCTGCGCAGCATCGCCATCGAGCAGACGCAGGCCGTCTGAAGCGGCGACGGCCAGCGCGGCCTTGCCGCGCGTTCCCGTCCAGCGGGCGGCTACCGCCGAAGCGGGCAACGCGACCGGTGCCAGGTGGCGGCCGAGTTCGGCAAAGACCAGCACCTCGGTCGCATGATCGAGCGCGAGGCCGCCATTCGCTTCGGGCGCGGTGATGCCCGGCAAGCCCATCGCCTCAAGCTGGTTCCACAAGTCCGCCGGGCGATCGCGGGCGTCCTCCAGCGGCATGGTGTCGCGGCACCAGTCGGCGGTCGCGGTGACGAAGGCGCGCTGGTCGTCGTCGGGGGTCAGGTTCATGAGGCGTCCTTGGTTGCTGGGTCCCGGCCGGTGCCGGGGCGCGATGCCCGCTGCGCGTTCATCGCGATTTGGGCAGGCCGAGCAGGCGCTCGCCAATGATGTCGCGCTGGATCTGCGCGCTGCCGCCGGCGATCGTCCCGGCAAAGCCGCGCAGATAGTCGCCGACCGCATTGTCGTCGCCATAGGCGAAGTCGAGCATCTCGGGCCCGGCCAGCGCCACCGCCATGCGGTCGAGCCGCTGGCCGAGTTCGGCTGTGAATAGGCGGATCAGCGATGCCTCGGCGCCTGGCTGGCCTGTGCGCACGACTTCGGAAATGTTGCGATAGGTCATGGCGCGCAGCGCCGCGACCTCGGCGCGCATCTGCGCTAGTTCGTGCGCGATACGGTCGTCCCCGATCATGCCGTTCGCGCGCGCGGTCGCGATCAGGTCGTCGATCTCCTGCCCCTGCTTGACCTGGTCGGCGATGAAGCCGGTGCCGCGCTCGAAGCTCAGCGTCGACATCGCGACCTTCCAGCCGTTGCCGAGCCCGCCCACGACATTGGCGAGCGGGATGCGAACGTCGTCGTAGAAGACCTGCGCAAATTCGACCTGTCCCGACATCTTGCGGATCGGGCGGACGGTGATGCCGGGGGCGTGCATATCGCAGATGGCCCAGCTCAGCCCGCTGTGCCGGCGCGATCCGTCCTCGGTGCGCAGCACCAGTTCCTGCCAGTCGGCGACATGCGCGAAGCTGGTCCAGATCTTCGACCCGTTGACGACGAGTTCGTCGCCCTCGATCCGTCCGCGCGTCTTGATCCCGGCGAGGTCCGATCCCGCGCCGGGCTCCGAGAAACCCTGGCACCAGATCGCCTCGCCCGTCAGGATGCGCGGCAGGTGGTATGCCTTCTGCTCTTCGCTGGCGTTGATGATCAGCGTCGGGCCGCCGTGATTGATGCCGACGAAGTTCGCGCCGATCCACGGCGCGTGCGCCTTGGCATATTCCTCGAGCCAGATGACCTGCTGGACGATCGACAGCCCGCGGCCGCCATAGTCGGTCGGCCAGTTGATCCCCGCCCAGCCGGCGTCGAACAATTGCCGCTGCCACGCCTTGTCGAACCCGATCGCGTCGGCGGCGTCGAGCGGGCGCGTTTCGGCGGGGACATTGGCGTGCAGCCAGTCGCGGCACTCGTCGCGAAAACGCGTTTCCTCGGATGAAAAGCCTATGTCCATCAGGCGTCCCCCCGCGTTCTGGCGATCGCGTCTCTGGCGCTGCCGCTCGCGATCGCACGCTTGCCGAACTGTTCGCGGATCGGCACGAATTCGGGCATCACCAGCGACCGGCGCAGCCAGTTGGCGGCATCGACGACCAGCGTGTGGCCGCTGATGTAGCTGGCATAGGGCGAACAGAGGAAGGTCGCCGCCCAGCCGAGTTCGCGCACCTCGCCGACGCGTTGCCCGGGCATCGTATTGTCGCCGCGCTCGCCTTCGCGGTGGCGCGTCATGTGGCCGGGCAGGTCGTCGTGCGGAAAGCGCCCAGGGGCGATGCAGTTGACGCGGATGCCGTCGGGCGCCCATTCGACGGCGAGGCTCTGGGTGAGGTTGGTGACGCCGGCCTTCGCCGCCGCCGAGTGCGAGGTACCGGGGCCGCCGGTCCAGCTGTAGGTCGCGCCGATGTTGAGGATCGCGCCGGGCTTGCCGTCGCGCAGCCGCCGGATCGCGAATTCGCGGCTGCAATTATAGGTGCCGTTGAGCACGATGTCGACGACGGTGCGAAAGCCGTTCGGGGTCATTTCCTCGGCGGGCGCGGGGAAATTGCCCGCGGCATTGTTGATCAGTACATCGACCGGGCCGAGCTGGGCCTCGATCGCGTCGAAGGCGCGTGCGATCGCGTCGGGATCGCGCACGTCGCAGGCGACCGCGATCGCCTCGGCGCCGACCGCCCGGATCGCCGCCAGCCCGGCTTCGAGATGTTCAGGCTTGCGGCTCAGCACCGCGATCCTGGCGCCGAGCCTTGCAAACTCGACCGCCATGCCCTTGCCGAGCCCGGTGCCGCCACCGGTAACCGCGACGACCTGTCCGGCATAAGTGCCGTCGGGCAGCGCCTTGGCGCCGGGCGGGGGAGGGGAAGGGAGCGCCATCTTATTTCCCCTTGTAGCTGGGTGCGCGCTTCTCGCGGAGCGCGGCGCGGGCTTCCTCATAATCCTCGGTCTTGAACAGATAGGATTGGGCGTAGAGCTCGGCGCGGGTGCCGGTGCGGATCGTCGAGCCGTGCATCAGGTTGATCATCTCCTTGGCCAGCGCGAGGTTGATCGGCGGTTTCGCCGCGATATCGCGCGCGATTTCCAGCGCGCGGGCATCGAGTTCGTCGGGCGCGACGACGAAATCGACTGCGCCCCATTCGAGCGCGGTCGCGGCGTCGATCTTCCGCCCGCTCATCACCATATATTTGGTCCGCGACGGGCCGATCAGCGCGGTCATCATCTGCGTCCCCCCGGTGTCGGGCAGCACGCCGTAGAGGATTTCGGGCAGCGCCATCTTGAGGCTGGTGTCGCTGATGCGAATGTCGGCGGCGAGCGCGAGTTCGCATCCGCCGCCGATCGCGCCGCCCTTCAGCGCCGCGATGATCGGCTTGGTCGATTCCTGCATCCGCAGCCGCCCCTCCTGATGCCGCCGGACGAAGTGGAAATCGCTCTCGTCGCGCGCGCGGTGGCCGAGCACATTGGTGTCGCGCCCCGAACAGAAGCTCTTGCCTTCGGCGCGGATCAGGATCGCGCTGCTGTCGCTTTCGTCGAGCGCCTCGCCAAGCAGCGTCTGGAACAGCGACGACATGTCGTCGTCCATCGCATTGTGCCGGTCGGGCCGGTTCAGCGTCAGGATACGCAGCGCGCCGTCGCGCTCGCTCAGGATCAGTCGAGACATGTCCACTCCCTTTTTCTTTTCGGCAGGGCTTGCACCACCTGTATAACTAAGTCAATTATGTTGAACGATATGGGGAGAGCGTAATCGATGGAACTGAGCGGAAAAACGGCGCTCGTCACCGGCGCCTCGCGCGGTATCGGCGCGGCGATCGCGCGGCGACTCGCGGGGGCCGGCGCGCATGTCGCGGTCAACTATGCGGGCAGCCGCGACGCCGCCGAAGCGCTGGTCGCGGAGATCGTCGCGTCGGGCGGCAAGGCCTTTGCGGTGCAGGCCGACGTCGGTAGCCTCGACGGCATTCGCGCGATGCTCGCCGCGTGCGACGCGGTGTTCGGCGGGGCACCCAGCCTCGACATATTGGTCAACAACGCCGGGGTCGGCGGCGAAGGCGACGCCGGCAGCCTTGCCAAGTGCAGCGAGCAATTGTTCGACCGCATGATTGCGGTGAACCAGAAGGCGCCGCATTTCATCACCCAGTTCTGCCTCGAACGCCTCCGCGACGGCGGGCGCATCGTCAACATCGGCTCGCTCGGCGGACGCTCGGCGCTCCCGCCCTTCGCCGCCTATGCCGCGACCAAACGCGCGTTGCAGAGCCTAACCATGTCGACCGCGGTCGTCGTCGCGCCGCGCGGCATCACCTGCAACCTCGTCGCACCCGGTGCGGTCGACACCGAATTCAACAGCGCGCTGCTCGAAAAACCCGGCTGGGCCGAAAGCACGGCGAAGCTCACCCCGATGAAACGGCTTGGCGTTCCCGACGATATCGCCGGCGCGGTGATGATGCTCGTCCGCGACGAAGCGCATTGGGTCACCGGTCAGATCGTCGAAGCGAGCGGGGGGCTGTTCCTGTGAGCGAATTGATCGGCAAGACCGCGCTCGTCACCGGCGGATCGCGCGGTATCGGCGCGGCGATCGTGCGGCGGCTGGGGCAGGCGGGGGCGCATGTCGCGGTCAACTATGCCGGGAGCAAGGACGCCGCCGAGGCGCTGGTCGCCGAGATCGAGGCGGCGGGCGGCCGGGCCTTCGCGGTGCAGGCCGACTTGTCGTCGCTCGCCGGAATCGAGGCGATGTTCGCCACCTGCGATGCGGCGTTCGGCGGCGCGCCGAATCTCGACATATTGATCAACAATGCCGGGGTCGGCCGCGGCGGGCGCGACGGTTCGCTCAAGGGTGCGGACGAGGCGCTGTTCGACGAATTGTTCGCGGTCAATGTGAAGGGGCCGCATTTCGTGACGCAGGCGGCGTTGCCGCGCCTCCGCGACGGCGGCCGCATCGTCAATGTTGGATCGATGTCGGGCAAGGTCGGCCAGCCCTTCGCCGCCAGCTATGCAATGACCAAGCGTGCGATCCAGAGCCTGACGTTTTCGACCGCGCTTGCGGTGGCGAAACGCCGGATCACCTGCAACTGCGTCGCCCCCGGCGCGGTCGCGACCGACTTTATCGCGGCGCTGCGCGAACAGCCCGGCTGGGACGAAGCGACCGCGAAGCACACGCCGATGGGGCGGATCGGCGAGCCCGGGGACATCGCGGGCGCGGTCATGATGCTGCTCGGCGACGACGCGCGCTGGGTGACGGGGCAGGTGATCGAAGCGAGCGGAGGCCTCGCGCTCTGATGGCGATGATGACCGAGAAGCTGCGCGCGATCATGGCGCTCGATCCCGATCGCACCGAGATCGATTTCGAAGGCGCCGAATATAGCTGGGCGCGGATCGCCGGCAATGTCCGCGCGATCGAGGATGCGCTCGATGCGATGGGGCTGCCCGAGGATGCGCGCGTCGGCATTATGCTGCGCAACCGCCCCGGTCATGTGGCGGCGATCGTCGCGGTGCTGTCGACCGACCGCTGTCTCGTCACGCTGAACCCGGTGCTGCCCGACGCGCGGCTGTTCGCCGATGTCGAAGGGCTGGGGCTGCCGGTGGTGATCGCCGACGCCACCGATCTTGCGCGCCCGGGCCTCGCCGAAGCGCTGGCACGTGCCGGGTCGGCGGTGATCGAGGTCGGACCGCGCCTGGAGGGCGTTCGCATCATCGCCGGAGATGTCCGTGCTGCGATGCAGACCTCGCCCGGGGTCGCGATCGAGATGCTGACCAGCGGCACCACCGGTGCCCCGAAGCGCGTACCGCTGAGCCGTGCCGCGTTCGACGCGAGCTTTCGCGGCTTCGCCAAATATGAACGCGGCAAGAGCTTCGACGATCCGCCGCGGCTCGGGTCGGGTGTGACGATGGTCATGAACCCGCTGACCCATATCGGCGGCATTTACGGCTGCATCGGCGCGCTGATGGCAGGGCGCAAGATCGCGCTGCTCGAAAAATTCAGTGTCGACGCGTGGGTCGATGCGGTGCGGCGCCACCGGCCCGCGGTCGCCTCGGCGGTGCCCTCGGCGGTGCGCATGCTGCTCGACGCCGATGTCGATCCGGCCGATCTTTCCAGCCTCAAGTCGCTGATCTCGGGGACCGCGCCGCTGTCGCCCGATCTCGTCGACGCCTTTTACGCGCGTTACGGCATCCCGATCTGCGCCAATTACGGCGCGACCGAATTCGCGGGCGCGGTCGCGGGCTGGACGATCGACGATTTCCACCAACACAGGACCGAGAAGCGCGGCGCGGTCGGGCGCGTCCACGCCAATATGGAGGCGCGCGTCGTCGATCCCGAGAGTGGGGCGGTCCTGCCGTCCGGCGAGGAAGGCCTGCTCGAACTCAGGGGCGAGCAACTCGGCAACGGCCTCGAATGGCTGCGCACCACCGACCGCGCGATCCTCGACGCCGACCGCTTCCTGTTCATCCCCGGGCGCGCCGACAATGCGATCATCCGCGGCGGCTTCAAGATCCACCCCGACGACGTCGTCGGGATACTCAACGCCCACCCGGCGGTTCGCGAGGCGGCCGTCGTGGGCGTGCCCGACGCGCGGCTCGGCGCGGTTCCCGCCGCGGCGATCATCCTTAGGGACGGCGCCGCAGCGCCGGCGGCGGACGAGCTCAAGGCGTGGCTCAAGGACCGGTTGATCGCCTATCAGGTGCCCGTTCACTTCCGCATCGTCGCCGATTTTCCGCGCACCCCGTCGATGAAACCCTCGGCGCCGGGGCTGCGCGCGCTGTTCGAAGGAGAGGGCTGATGGAAAGTTTCGCCGGCAAGTCGGTGATCGTGACCGGGGGCGGCAAGGGGGTCGGACGTGGTATCGCCGAAGCCTTTGCCGCGGCGGGTGCCGAGGTCATGCTCGGCGCGCGCACCATCTCCGCCGCCGAGGATGTGAAGGCGGCGATCGAAAGGGTGGGCGGCATCGCCGAATGCTTTGCCGCCGACATCGCGAAACATGCCGACTGCCGCGCGCTCGTCGGGGCGACGGTCGAGGCGTTCGGCGGGGTCGATATTATCGTCCATGCTGCCGCCGACATCCCGCATGGCGGGCTCGGCCATGTCGACGACGAGCGGCTCGAAGCGGGGTTTGCAAGCATCGCCAAGGCGGCCTGGTGGCTGCTCGACGCTGCGCGCCCGCATCTGGCAGAGGCGCGTGACGGCGGGCGTTTCATCGCAATCGGATCGGTCAACGGTACCTTCAGCGTCGTCCCGAACATGACCGCCTACGGCATGGCAAAGGCCGCGCTCGACGCCTTCATCCGCGCCGCGGCGGGCGATGTGGTGGGTGAGGGGATCACCGTCAACGCGGTCAATCCGGGGCTCGTCGCGAGCGACCGCGCCCGGTCGGTGCTCGGTGACGAGGGGCTCGCCGCCTATGGCGCGACGGTCCCCGTCGGCCGCGCGGGGACACCCGCCGACATCGCCCACGCCTGTCTTTTTCTCGCCTCGGCGCGCTCGGACTATATTACCGGCACGACGATCAAGATGGACGGCGGCTCGACCGTCGCGGCGTCGCCCGGGCGCAATGATATTTTGCAGGAACGGCTGAAGCTCCAGCACGGAAAGGCGCCCTGATGGACCTCGGCATTTCGGGAAAGGTCGCGCTCGTCTTTGGCGGTTCGAAGGGCATCGGGCTGGGCTGTGCGCATGAATTCGCGCGCGAAGGCTGCAAAACCGTCATCGCTGCGCGCACGCAGGCGACGATCGACGACGCGGTGGCCGAGGTGCAGGCGGCGGGTGGTCAGGCCGTCGGCATCTCGGCCGATTGCACGAGCAAGGATGGGATCGCCAAGGCGGTACGGGCGGCAACCGACGCCTTCGCACCTCCAGACATCCTGATCTTCAACGTCGATTCGGGGCCGAAGGGCAGCTTCCTTGAGGTCGACGACGACACCTTTGCCGCGGCGAACACCAATAATGTCATGGCTTTCCGCTGGGCGGTGCAGGCAGTGATCCCGCACATGCAAGCGCAGGGCTGGGGGCGTATTCTGACCATCGGCACCAATTCGGTGAAGGCGCCGCACCGCAAGCTCGCGCGCGCGGCGCAGAACACGTACCGCGTCGGTGCACTCGCGCTGTCGAAGACGCTCTCGGCCGAACTCGGCCCGATGGGGATCACGGTCAACACGCTCGGCACCGGCGCGATCGCGACGCCGCAGTTCAAGGCGGTGTTCACCAGGATCGCCGAAGCGCAGGGACAAAGCTACGACGAACATATCGCCGAGCGCACCGCCGCTTACCCAATCCCGCGTATGGGCACGCCCGAGGATATGGCGGCGGCCGCCGCTTTCCTCTGCTCCGACCGCGCGGGTTTCATCACCGGACAGGTGCTGGTGATCGATGGTGGCAATCTCGAAGTTCTGCAGTAACGATTAGCAATCAAAGGAAATGACATGAAACTGGGAAGTGACATTGCGGCGGTGGTGACGGGCGGTGCGTCGGGGCTCGGCCGCGCAAGCGCCGAAGCGCTGGCGGGCGAGGGGGTGAAGGTCGCGATCTTCGACGTCAACGAGGAAGGTGGCAGGGCCGTCGCCGACGCGATCGGCGGGGTGTTCTGCAAGGTCGATATCACCAGCGAGGACAGCGTGGTTGCCGGGTTCGAGGCGGCGCGCGCCGCGCACGGACAGGAACGCATCCTTGTCCATTGCGCGCAAATCTCGAAAGGCGGCAAGACCGTCCGCTACGACAAGGCGACTGGCGGCTATGTGCGCTATTCGACCGACGACTACGCCTTTTCGGCGCAGGGCATCCTGATTGCCAGCTATCGGCTCGCCTCGCTCGCGGCGCTCGGCATGGCCAATGCCGAACCGCTCAACGAGGATGGCGAGCGCGGCGCGATCGTGCTGACCGCGTCGGCGGCGGCGCAGGATGCGCAGATCGGGCAGGTGGGCTACGGCTCGCTCAAGGCGGGCGTGAATGGATTGGTGCTGCCGCTGGCGCGCGACCTGATGGACCTCGGCATTCGTGTCAATTCGATCATGCCCGGCATCTTTGCGACCCCACCGATGCTCGCGGTCAAGGACAAGGCGCCCGCGATCTTCGAAGGGCTCGCCGCGTCGGTGCCCTTTCCGAAACGCCTTGGCCATCCGCACGAATTCGGCAGCCTCGTGCTCGAACTCGCGCGCAACGGCTATTTCAACGGCCAGACGCTCCGCCTCGACGGCGCGATCCGCATGCCCCCCAAATAGGCCCCAAGCAGGAATGATGATTTGAACGCACCCCAGCAATTTCCGTTCGCGTGCCGGTCGGCCGGACCGGCACCGCTCCGCCGCCCGGGTTCAATCCGGCGCACCACCTCGATCGATTCAGACTGGCCCGACGGGTTCGGCGAACCGTGGATCATGACGGGGCGCGCGCGCGATCTGCTCACGTCCGATACCGGCGAGGCGGTCGAACTCGCTGGCGGCGAGTTCCGCATCCGGACCTCGCCGGCCCGCGAGATACTGGAAATTGCCGTCGCTCCCGACCATGCGCGCGCGCAGGACATGGTCGGGGTGCGGGCGGGGGGAGCGAGCCGTACGGGGCTTGCCGAAACCCTCGGCGAGCTTCGCGGCACGCCGCTGTTCCAGGTGCTCGACGACTTCGCCGGTGCCAGCCTAGTTGCGGGGTGGATCTGGTCGCGCTGGGTGCCCGACTGGCACGCGCGTATGCGCGCGGCGCGCGCGCAGTCGCCTGCGGGCAACAAGGGGCGCATGGTCGGCATCTGCACCGGCTTTACCGAAGGCGCCAGTTCGCTGGCCGATGACGGGACGGTCGATCATGGCGATCAGTCGGCGACCGAGGTCGGTCCGCTGGAGAACCCCGACGACCCTCTTGGCTGGCACGAACTGCCCGAGCAGGCAGGGCGTCCGCTCGCCCGCCGTGCCCGCCGTATCGATGTCTGGCGCGCCGAGGGCGTGCTCAAGGTCGATGCCGGTTTCCAGGACAGCGGCCCCAATCCGCAGGGTACGCGCACCGCGATCCACGAATATCGCGTCTATGCCGAGGTCGACGAGGCGAGCGGGACGCTGCTCGCGCTGCAGGCATTGCCGCTGATCCTGCCGTTCCGCGAATGTCCCGGCGCGTCGATGAAGGCGTCGCGCATGGTCGGGCAGAATGTCGGGGAGTTTCGTCAGGCGGTGCTCGACACGCTCGCCGGAACCGTGGGCTGCACCCATCTCAACGACGTGCTGCGCGCGCTCGCCGATGTGCCCGCGCTGGCAAGAAGCCTGCCCGACTGAAGGAGCCATACGCGTTCCGTAACGGCATGCGAGAAAATCGCGCAACCCACTTGTCTGTCTTGTTAGACTTAGTTATATAACTCGGGAAGCGGGGACGCCAGGAAGCCTCGCGGGGAGGATGTTGACCATGATTTTCAAGCAAAAGCGCGATTCGGTCCGAATGCTGGCGACGGTGTCGCTCACCGCCGTCGCCCTGTCGTCGGCCCCGGCCTTTGCCCAGGCGGCTCCTGCTGAGACCCAGTATGACGACGACGCGATCGTCGTGATCGGCGTGACCAAGCAGGACGCCAATATCCAGGACACGCCGATCGCGATCACCGCGTTCAGCGGCGAGACGCTGAACGAGCAGGGCATCTCCAAGGTCGAGGATATTGCGAGCTTCACTCCCGGCTTCAACATCCGCGGCGCCGGCAACAATCCGACGGCCTTTTCGCTCGCGATGCGCGGTCAGGTCCAGAACGACAATATCGCGACGCTCGAACCGTCGGTCGGGACCTATCTTGACGAAATCTACGTCGCGCGCGCCTATGGTCTCAACGTCGAACTGGTCGACGTCGAGAATGTCCAGGTGCTGAAAGGTCCGCAGGGGACGCTGTTCGGCCGCAACACCTCGGCGGGTGCGGTGCTGATCCAGACCGCCAATCCGCGCTACGACGAAATCTCGGGCAAGCTCAGCGCGACCTATGGGCGCTTCGACGAGCGCACCGGGCAGGCGGTGCTCAACCTCGGCCTCTCGGACAGCCTCGCGATCCGCGGTGCGCTCTATTACCAGAAGCGCGACGGCTACAAGACCGACGTCAACACCGGCGCCAAATATGAAGGGCGCGAGACGATCAACGGCCGGGTCAAGCTGGGCTGGAAGCCCACGGACACGCTCGAGGTCCTGCTGTCGGGCGAATGGTACGACACCTATATCGACGGTCCGGTCCGCCAGAACCTCTTCTTCAACGCCCCCGCCGCCTTTGGGCCCGCCAAGCCGATCGTCGACGGCATCGCCGCGGCCGAGCGTGCCGATTTCGGCGGCAACCCCAATCTCGCCGCCTACACGCCGCCGTCGGCCGTCGTCGGCGCCGATCCGCGCGGGCCGTTCAACAAGACCCAGACGCAGACCTATTCGGCGAAGTTCATTCTCGACACCAACTTTGGCCAGATCCGCTGGATCAACGGCTATCGCGGCGTCCAGAGCGAGAATCTGATCGACCTCGACGGATCGAGCGTCGTCGGCCACTTCACCGAGGGCACGCAGGACCTCAAGCAATATTCGTCCGAGCTCCAGCTGACCGGCACCGCGCTCGACGACCGCCTGAACTTCGCCACGGGCATCACCTATTTCCGCGAAACCGGCTTCGACCAGTCGCGCTCGAACCTGTTCAACGGCAAGTTCACCGCAGGGCCGACGGTTCCGCCGCAGTTCGTCGGCCGTACCAACTGGTCGAACTTCTCGGGCCAGCTCGATAACGACAGCTATGGCATGTACGGCCAGCTCAACTACAAGCTGACCGACGCGCTCCGCGTCACCGGCGGCCTGCGCTATTCGATCGATGACAAGCGCGTGACCACCCAGACGGGCGACGTGGTCGACAATACCGACCAGTTCGTGCGCTGCACGCCCGCGACCGTGGCGATCCCCTGCGACCGCGAACGGCACAAGACCTTCACCAACCTCTCCTACACGATCGGCGTCGACTATGACGTGACCGACGACATTCTTGTCTATGCCAAGCACAGCAAGGGCTATCGTTCGGGCGCGCTGCAGTTGCGCACGGTGACCCTCGCGGACTCGGTCCCGTCGGATCCCGAAATCGTGCACGAGCAGGAAATCGGCATCAAGACGACCTTCCTCGACGGGCGTGCGCGCTTCAACGTCGCGGGGTACCACAACAAGGTGCGCGACGCGCAGCGCAGCCCGGTGCTCGCCCCCAACGGCATCAGCCAGACGGTGATCGAAAATGCCGACACCGAAACCTGGGGCGTCGAGGCGGATGCGTCGATCGAAGTCGTCGACGGCTTCACTCTCTTCGCGTCGGGCGCGCTCAGCGATCCCAAATATACGCGCTACGAGGGCAAGGCGCTCGACGGGGTGCCGCCGAACCAGGCGATCGTGACCGTCGACAAGAGCGACTATCTGCTCGTCGGTATCGTCAAGGAACAGTTCACCGTCGGCGCCAATTACAAGCAGGACTTTGGCGGGGTCGGGCTCGACGCCAACATCGTCTATGCGTGGCAGGGCAAGATGCCGCAGATCGACATTCCGGTGAACATGTTCACTTCGACCGCACCGGGCGGGCTCGGGCTGACGCAGGCGCAGGCCGATCAGCTCGCGGGGGTGGCGCAGTCGGGATCGCTCGGCCTGCTCAACGCGCGCGTCGCGCTCAGCTTCGGTCCCGAGAAGAATTTCGAGGTCGCGCTGTGGGGCAAGAACCTCACCAACGATCAGGAACAGCAATACACGCTTTTGCTGAGCAACATCTATGTCGGGACGTCGTACAACGAACCGCGCAGCTATGGCGTGACCGCCAGCTTCAAATTCTAGGAACCACAGGGCGCTCTCAAGGGAGCATTGGGGGAGGGACGGGCGACCGGACCTCCCCTCTTTTTTGTCCGTCCTCCCGGCGAAAGGAAAAGCATGTCTTCGGAACCTTCGAGCCGCCGCGGCCTGACGCTCGGCCTGCTCGTCGTCGTCGCGATCCTGAGCTATGTCGATCGCCAAGTTTTTACGCTCTTCCAGGACGACATCAAGATCGAGCTCGGGCTCGACGACGCGCAGCTCGGCCTGCTCACCGGCATCGCCTTTGCGGCCTTCTATGCGCTCGCGGCCTTTCCGATCGCGCGCTACGCCGACCGCGGCGATCGCCGTCTGGTCATCGCGATCTGCGTGTCGATCTGGAGCATCGCGACCGCGCTTTCGGCCTTCGCGCATAATTTCTGGCAGATGCTGCTCGCGCGCGTCGGACTTGCCGCGGCCGAAGCGGGGGCCGGACCGGCGGGGCTGTCGCTGCTCACCGATATCTTCCCCAAGGATCGCCGCACCACGGTGATCTCGATCATGCTCGCCGCCAATGCGGTCGGCCTGTCGGGCGGGCTCGCGCTCGCGGGCTGGCTGTCGCAATGGTACGACTGGCGGACCGTCTTCCTGATCGTCGGGCTGCCCGGCGTCGGGGTCGGCCTGCTCGTCTATCTGCTCGCCGCCGAGCCGAGGCGCCGCGGGGCCGTCGCGGCTGTCCCGCCGCGCCAGTCGAGCGTCGGCGAGGTGCTGCGCACGATGGCGGGCAATCCCTCGCTGCGCTGGGTCGGGCTGCTGCTGTGCATGGTACCGCTCACGGGCTTCGCCTTCATCCTGTGGGGCGCCTCCTTCTTCCAGCGCGTCCACGGCATGGACAAGACCGAAACCGGCTTCTGGCTCGGCGGTGCGATGGCGGCGGGACTGGTGATCGGCAATCTCGTCGCGGGCTGGGTCAGCGATCGCTACGGCAAGGCGAACCCGCGTTTCAACGGCTGGTTCGCGGGGATCGGGCTGCTCGTCTCCTTTCCCTTCGGTCTCTATTTCGCGATCAGCGACAATGCCTATGTCGCGCTTGCCTGTTTCGTCGTCGTCAAGTTCATGATGACGCTGCATCTGGGCCCGATCATTGCGCTCTGCTTCGCGCAGGTGCCCGAACAGATGCGCGCGATGATGTCCGCGACGATCAACATGTTCATCGGGCTTGCCGGCGTGGGGCTGGGCGGCACCGTCGCGGGCTTCCTCAGCCGCTATTTCACGCCCGGATACGGCGACCTCTCGCTCCAGCCGTCGCTGGCCACGCTCAGTTTCTGCCTGCTGGTCGGCGGGGTCGCCGCGATCATGGCGGGGCGGACGGCAAGGCCGCTGGAGGCGTAACCTCCCCAAGCATCGTCATTGCGAGCGAAGCGAAGCAATCCAGAGTGGCGTAAACCGCCCTGGATTGCTTCGCTCGCAATGACGCAATGACGCAATGAATCAAATGCGTCGAGAGCTTACGCCGCGACCTTCGCGCTCGTCGCCACCACCGGCTCGATCCCGAACAGCCGCGCGGCGTTCAGTCCCAGGATATTGCGCCGGACTTCGTCGCTGACGTCCATCCCGTCGAACAGTTCGTCGACGATGCGGCGGCTGATCGGGAAGGTGCCTTCGGCGTGCGGATAGTCCGATCCCCACATGACGTTCTTCGCGCCGGGCAGCCCCGCCGCCGCCGAGGCGATGCACGCGCGGTCGTGCTGGAAACTCGCCCACACCTGATCGTCTACGATCCGGCTCGGCGAGCGGCCGAGCTTGGGAAAGACGAAGTTGGCATGCGCGACCGAGACCTCGTCCATGCGCTCAGCGAGCGCGACGAGCCAGCTCGCGCCGCTCTCGATGAATGCAACTTTAGCGCCCGGATTGCGGTCGAGCACGCCGCCCGCCACCAGATACATCACGCTGTGCTGCGCGTCGTTCATCTGGTTGGTGTAGTTGATGATCCCGGCGCCCGGGCCGCGCTCGACGATCACGCTTTCCAGCCCCGTGCCGGTGTGCATCACGAACACGATGCCCAGCGTCGCGGCGCGGGCGAAGATCGGGTCCCATGCCTCGCTGTTATATTTGGGCAGCGTCGGGGGTGTCGTCGCGGGCAGCATGGCCGCGGTGAAACCCTTCGACGCCAGATAGTCGAGCTCGGCGAGCGTGTTCGAGAAATCGAGTACGGGCAGCATGCCGCAGCGCACGAAGCGGTTCGGATGGTCGCCGAGGAAGGCGTCGTTCCAGTCGTTGTAGAGCCGCGCCGACGCCGCTTCGGCCTCGGGATCGTCGAGGCAATAGAGCCACAGGCCGAGCGACGGGAAACAGATTTCGCTGTCGATTCCCTCCAGCTCCATATCCTCAAGCCGGCCCGGGATTTCGCGGATGCCCTTGCGCTGCGCGTCGCCGAGCTGCTTCTCGCGATGCTGGCCGACGCGCAGGCGATAGATGATCTTGTCCTTGGTCCCGGTGACCAGATATCCGCCCTCCATGCGGGCGTGGATCGCGTGATCCTTGAGCGACGCCGGCAGGCCGTCGAGGAAGATGTCGGCGGGTTCCATGATGTGGCTGTCGGCGCTGAAGATGAAGGGTTTCACGGCAATCTCCTCTCGACTCGTTGTCGGTCTTCGGGCGATTAAAAGATACCTAGTTATATAAGTCAAGCGGCGGATTGGGTGGACATATGATGCTTGATTGCATAAACAGATATCTAATTGATCTCCCATACCCGATGCCGTTCGCCCTGAGCTTGTCGAAGGGCCGTTCTGTTTTGGATGCAAAGGAAGAACGGTGCTCCGACAAGTTAAGCACGAGCGGGGTGAGGGGACGCGCGGCGAAACCCTTGCCGCCCGCACCGCCCGTGGTCTCGTCAATCTCAGCCTCGCCGCCGAACCAGGCGCCCATCTGGGAGCCGAGGACGATCTGATCGCGCGCTTCGGCGTCAGCCGCCCGACGCTGCGGCAGGCGGCGAAGCTCGTCGAGCGCGACCGGCTCATCAGCATCCGCCGCGGTGCGCAGGGCGGCTATTTTGCCGCGCGCCCCGACGCGCGCGACGCGATCCAGTCGCTCGCGCGTTTTCTCCGTATGAAGGGCGCGGACCTGCTCGACGTGATCCAGGTGACGCGTCCGGTATCCGAAGAGGCCGCCGCCGCTGCCGCGAACAGGCGCGGCAACGCCGACGTCGCGCGGCTGCGCGCCTTTGCCGCGACGATCGACGCCAACGACACGCCGCGCGAGCTGATCGCCGCCGAGGTCGAAATGGCGCGGCTGATCTCCGCGATGAGCGGCAATCCGGTCGTCGAACTGGTGATGGAGATCGGTTACAGCTTCGGTCTCGACGAACGCGGCAGCGACCTCTACGCCGATCCCGACCGCCGCGACCGGACGCGCGCGATGCAGCGCAGCCTGATCGCCGCGATCATCGACGGTGATGCCGACATCGCGCGGCTCATGATGCGACGCCGGTCGGAACAGTTCGACGCGTGGCTGCACGGGGCAAAGAAGGATCAGGAATGAGCATCGTCGAATATCGGGGTTTCGCGGGGGTCCGGCTCGAGGCCGAGGTCGCGGGTTCCGAAAACGACCCCGCGGTGCTGCTCGTCCATGGCGCGGGGCAGACCCGCGGCGTATGGGCGAGCGTCGCCGACGCGCTCGAACAGGCGGGGCGCCGCGTGATCAGCCTCGACCTGCGCGGTCATGGCGGCAGCGAATGGCCCGAGGACGGCCGCTATGATTTCGAGGCGCTGGTCGAGGATTTGCGCGCCGTGCTCGCACAGATGGGGACGCGTCCCGTCGTCGTCGCGTCGACGCTCGGCGGCTGGATCGCCAGCGCCGCGCTCGAACGCGACGCGGCGCTGCTCGCATCGGGGCTCGTGCTCGTCGATTCGCCCGTCGACGTCGATCCGGTGGTGGCGCGGCGGGTCGGCGAACGGCTGCGCGAGGCCGCGACGCTCGCACCGGGGCAGGCGCGCTGGGACGTGCGATTGTTCGATACGCTCGACACCTCGGCAATGGCCGACCGCCTCGACGGGATCGCCGGCAAGCTCGCGCTGCCGACGCTCTATGTGCGCGGCGCGATCAGCGAACTCGTGTCGCGGACGGATGCCGCCGCGTTCGTCGCCCAGCTGGCCGACGGCGAACTGGCCGAGGTCGAGAACAGCGCGCTCGTCGTCACCGACGACCGCGCTGACGCGCTCGGCGGCTATCTGATCGACTTTCTCGAACGCCGCGCCCCGCGCGGGTCGCCCGAATATCGCGCGGGCAGCGATGCTCGCACCTTTCGCGACGCGCTCGGCTGTTTCGCCACGGGGGTGACCGTCGTCACCGCCATCTGCCCCGACGGCACGCCGATCGGGCTGACCGCGAACAGCTTCACCTCGGTCTCGCTCGATCCGCCGCTGCTGCTCGTCTGCATCGCCAACAACGCCGGCAGCGCCCCCTATCTCAAGGATGCCGAACGCTTCGCGGTCAACGTCCTCCAGATCGGCCAGCAACCGACCTCGAACCGCTTCGCGGGCAAGGGCGAGGATCGTTTCGGCATTACCCCGTGGGAACTCGGCGAATTTGGCACGCCGGTGCTCAGCGGATCGCTCAGCAGCTTTGAATGTTCGCGCGATGCGGTGCACGACGGGGGCGATCATTTCATCCTCGTCGGACGCGTGCTCAAGGCGATTTTCGAGCCGCGCCGCGACCCCTTGCTCTATTTTCGCGGCAAATATCGCAAACTCCATTTCGCTTGACGGCTGGACAAGCAGCCGTCAGCATCATATCCAACCTAGTTATATAACTAGGATTCGGAGGAGAGGCGGATGGCCTGGGTCAATCAGGACAAGTGCGCGATCGTCGGGGTCGGGGCGACCGACTATTATGTGCGCGGCAAGAGCTGGCCGCGCACGATCAACGACATGGCGGCCGAGGCGATCATGAACGCCTGCGCCGACGCGGGGATCAGCCACAAGCAGATCGACGGCTTCTCCTATTATTCGACCGCGGGCGCGGGCTATCTCGACAAGTTCGACACCGCCAGCCTGATGGAAACGCTTGGCATGCCGCACATCAGCTGGTCGGCGACGCTGACAAGCGGCGGCGGCGGCTGTCCCGGCGCGATCGGGCTCGCGACCGCGGGGCTGATGAACGAGGATTGCACTTACTCGGTGACGCTGATGGCGCTGCAGCAATTGCCGCAGCATCGCCTCGGCGTCGTTTTCGGCTCGGCGGCGCCCAACCCCGAAAACAGCTTCCTCCAGCCTTCGGGGCTCGTCGGCCCCGGCCATCTGATGTCGGTGCTCGCACGCCGCCATATGCATCTTTACGGCACGACGCAGGATGCCTTCGGCGAGGTGGTGATGGCGACCCGCGCCAACACCCACAACCGGCCGAAGGCGGTGCGCAAGGCGCCGCTGACCAAGGAAGAATATGACGCCTCTGTGATGCTCGCCGATCCGCTGCGCCGCCTCGACTTCTGCCTTGAAACCGATGGCGCAGTCGCCGTGATCACGACGACGATGGACCGTGCGAAGGACTGCCGCCACAAACCCGCCGTCGTCCACGCCGCGGCGCACGGCGGCCAGCGCGAATGGGGTAGGGCCTTTGCGTGGATGGGCATGCCCGACCCCCATTTCGCGAGTTCGGGGCACAAGTTCACCGCCGACCGCGTGTGGGCGCAATCGGGCCTCAGTGCCAAGGACATGGATGTCGCGCTGATCTACGATCATTTCAGCCCGATGGTGTTGATGCAGCTCGAGGATTACGGCTTTTGCGAAAAGGGCGAGGGCAATGACTATGTCCTGTCGGGCAAGCTGCGCTACGATCCCGCGACCGGCAAGGGCGTCAACGGCGGCGTCCCGGTGAACACCCACGGCGGCAACCTCAACGAAGCCTATATCATCGGCATGACGCATATCGTCGAGGGCGTCGAACAGGTGCGCGGTACCGCGATCAACCAGGTCAGGGACGCCGAGTTCGCGCTCGTCTCGGGCGGCCCCGCGTCGCTCCCCGTCTCCAGCCTCATCCTGCGCAAGGACTGACCGACATGACCTATGGCCCCGCCCGCGCGCTTCCCGGCGACCAGATCCGCATCACCACCAACCCTGATACCGAGCCATTCTGGCAGGCGGCGAAGGAGGGCAGGCTCACCGCGTGCCAGTGCGGCGATTGCGGCCATTTCCGCATGCCGCCGACCGCGGTCTGCCCCGAATGCGGCAGCCGCGCCAAGGAGTGGCCGACGCTTCCCGGCACCGCGACGATCTTCAGCTTTGCGATCTGCAACAAGAATCCGAAGAATGGCGAGGACTATGTCTATGTCCCCGTCGTCGTCGATCTCGACGGCGCGCCGGGCACGCGGCTCAACGCCAATGTGTCGGGCTGCGATGCCGAGGATGTCCATATCGGGATGAAGGTGATCGTCGACTGGACCCCGATCCAGGACGGCTGGGTCCTCCCCAACTTCCGCAAGGCCTGAGCGATGCTCGGCGACCTTCGTATCGTCGAGATCGGCGAGGGCATGGCGGTGCAGGTCGCCGGGCTGATGCTGGCCGAACTCGGCGCCGACGTCCTGAAGGTCGAGCGCCCGGGCGGCGACCCCGCACGCGGCACCGCGCCCTTCGCCAACTGGAATCGCGGCAAGAAGAGCCTCGTCCTCGATATCGAAACGCCCGAAGGACTGGCGAGGCTCGACGACCGCCTCGCCGGCGCGGATGCCTTGCTTCACCAGTTCACACCCTTGCGTGCAAAGGCGCTCGGGCTCGACGACGCCAGCCTCGCGGCGCGCCATCCGCATCTCGTCGTCACCGCTATCACCGGCTCGCCCGCGAACCATCCCGATGTCGAGCGCAGCGACGACGAACTGCTCGTCGCGGCGCGCGTCGGGGCGATGTACGAAAACGACGGCCACCGCGCCGGCCCGATCGTCTACCGCTACCGGCAGGGCAGCTGGTCCGCGGCGCATCTCGCCGCCGCGGGACTGCTCGCGCGGCTCGTGATGCGGCTGCAAAGCGGGAAGGGCGGGGCGGCACACACCTCGATCTTCCAGGGATTCCTCGCGACGCTGCCGCTCGTCTGGGCGCGCAACAGCGAAGGGCCGATGCCCAATCCCGTCCCCTATCCGCCCGACAAGCCGCGCGCGATCGCGCAGCAGCTCTTCCAGTGCGCTGATGGCGACTGGCTCCAGATCATGGATCCGACGCGCCAGTTCGACTATGCGACGATGCCCACGATGTGGGAGGTCATGGCCGAAACCGACATCGACCTCGAAACCGAGGCCGGGCAGGCCGAGGCCTTTCGTCGCCGCCCGCTCGACGCCTGGCTCGCCGACCTGCGCGCCGCCGATATCGCGGCTGAACCCGCCTTTCCGATGGGTGGGGTGTTGCGACACGAGGACGCGATCGCCAACGGCTATGTCGTCGACGTCGACGACCCCGACTTCGGCCCGACGCGTCAGCCGAACGTGCCCTTTCATACCGACGCCGACCTGCCGCAGGGCCGCCCCGCGCCGCGTCTCGGCGAGGGCGGCGACGTCGATTGGGCGCCCCGACCGGGCCCGGCGGCGAGCGCAGCCCCCGCCGAAGTCCTCGAAGGGGTGCGCGTGCTTGACCTTGGCATGTTCCTCGCCGGACCGATGGGACCGTCGATGATGGGCGACATGGGCGCCAACGTCGTCAAGGTCGAGGCGCTGACCGGCGATCGCATCCGCTTCATGCACCGCTATTATCAGGCCGCGGCGCGCAGCAAGCGCAGCCTCGCGCTCGACCTGACCAGGCCCGAAGCGCAACCGATCCTCGAACGGCTGCTGCAATGGGCCGAACTGGTGCACCACAATATGCGCTTCAGGGGCGCCGCGAAGCTCGGCCTCAGCGAAGAGGGCATCCGCCGGTACAATCCCGACATCGCGTTCAACTATTCGAGCGCCTATGGTCAGCGCGGCGCGCGCGGTAACTGGCCCGGATATGACTCGATCTTCAACGCGATCGCCGGCTGGGAGTTCGAAAATGCCGGCGAGGGCAATCGTCCCGTCTTCAACCGCCCCGGCACGATGGACGTCGCGACCGCGCAAAGCAGCCTCGTCGAACTGATGGCCTCGCTTTACGCAAAGCGCACGACAGGGCGGGGCTATACGACGCACACCTCGCTGCTCGGGATGGCTGCCTTCACGCAGGGCGAGCGGCTGATCGGCGCCGATGGCGAATTGACCGGCACCTATCATCTCACCAGCGACCAGACCGGCTTCTCGCCCTATCATCGCATCTACCAATGCGCCGATGGCGCGTGGGTCGCCGTCGCTGCGCACAAGCCCGGGCAGCAGGCTGCGCTCGGCGAGCTGCTTGGCGAGGATTTCGAGGCCGGGGCCAAGGCGCGGGGCGCCGCCGACCTGCTGGCCGACCTCGAAACTGTCGGCGTCCCCGCCGACGCGGTCAATTTCGAAAATGCGATGCACCGTTTCTTCGACGACCCGCAGAATCGCGAACTGGGCCTGATCTCGGTGCTGTCCCAGCCGCTCTACGGCATAGTCGAGCAGCCCGGCGCCTTCTGGAATTTCGGCGACACGCCGATGGTCTTCAAGCGCTGCTGTCCCGCGGTCGGCGAGCATAGCGACGAAATCCTCCGCGAAATCGGCTATTCGGATGCGGAGATCGCCGCATTCCGCGCAGCGAAGGTCGTCGGATGAGCCACCCGAACGAGCTTCTCCCGCCGGACCTTGCGTCTGCGGTCGAAACCGCCAGCGGCGCAAGCGTCGTGGCGGTCCGCCCGCGCGGGGGCGGCGGTGCCTCGCGCGAAGGTGCCGAACTCGACCTTTCCTGGCCCGACGGGCGCACCGCCAGCGCCTATATGAATTACGACGTCCACAAGGCGGGGGCGGGCGACGACGCTGCCTTCCTGCGCGAAGCCGCGGTGCTGCGCGCGCTCTCGGGCCCGCTCGCCGACGCGGGCGTCCGCGTCGCGCCTTTCTATGCCGCGGTCCCCGACCAGCGCGCGCTCGTCTGCGGCCTCGTTTCGGGCAAGGACCGGTTCGGGGTCATCGCCGACGCGGCGCAGCGCGACGCGCTCGCCGCCGATTTCATGGGTCAGCTCGCCGCGCTCCACCGTATCGACGTCGCGGCGACCCCGGTCGAGGGTATGGGAGCGGTCGAGCCCGCCGAAACCTTCATCCGCCGCCGCATCGCCGAACTGCGCCACGGCAACGGCGGCGGGAACTGGGATCCGCTGATCCACCTGTCGCTGAACTGGCTCGAAGCGAATATCCCCGCCCGCATGCCCGCGCCGGTGATCGTCCATGGCGACGCCGGTCCCGGCAACTTCCTCTACGAAGGCGACCGGGTCACTGCGCTGCTCGACTGGGAACTCGTCCACTACGGCGACCCGATGGCGGACCTTGCGATGCTCGCGCTGCGTATGCTGTTCCAGGGTTTCGTGCCCTTGCCGCAGGCCTTTTCTGCCTATGAAGCGGCGGGCGGGCATCGGATCGATCTTGCGCGTATCCGCTATTGGCGGCTGCTCTTCCAGACCAGCTTCGCGCGGCGCTCGCGCTACGACGATCCCGACGCGCCGCCACCCCCCAATCTCGGCATGAACCTGGTCTATTCGACGATCCACCGCCGCGTGCTGTCGCACGCGCTGGCTGAGGCCGCCGGCATCGCCTTGCCGTCCGTCGTGCTACCCGATGCCCCGCGCGGCGCGCACGACAAGAGCTTCGCCATCGCTCTCGACGACATCCGCGACACCATCGTCCCGCGCCTCGCGGACCAGCAGGCGGCGGTGAAGGCGAAGGGCATGGCGCGCCTGATCAAATGGTGGCGGGCGATCGAGCGTTTCGAGCCCGGCTTCCACGCCGCCGAAAAGGCCGAGATCGAAGCCGCGCTGGCGCTCGATTTTCCCGATTACCGCACCGCCTGGTCCGCTTTCCGCGACGCCGTCGCGGGCGACCGCATCGCCACCGACGCCGCGATCATCCTCTGCAACGCGCATGAGGTGCGCGAGGCGGCGCTGATGGCCGACGCGATGGGCGGCCTCGCCGACACGAAATTCGCACCGCTGCTATAGAATTCAGGAAGGGTAGAGACCATGTCGAAGGACATATTGGGATACAAAGGTAAGCGCGTCGTCGTCATGGGTTGCTTCTCGGGCACCGGCGAAGCCTGTGCGGGCGCGCTCGTCGATCTCGGCGCCGAAGTGCATGGCGCCGATATCAAACCCTCGCCGGTGAACCTCGCGAGCTTCACCACCGTCGACCTCAAGAACCCCGAGGCCATCGCGGCGGGCATCGACAAGATCGGCGGCAAGATCGACGCCGTGTTCAACGTCTCGGGCCTGCCGCAGACCTTCCCCGGCGAGGATGTCGTCACGGTCAATTTCCTCGGCATCCGCGCGTGGACCGAAGGCTGGATCCCGCACCTCAACCCCGGCGCCGCGATCGTTTCGGTCTCGTCGCTCGGCGGCATGAAATGGCTGACGCGGCAACCTCTCTTGCGCGAGTTCATCGCCATCGAGGATTTCGCCGAGGCGCGCCAATGGTATCTCGACCGCGCCGAGGAGGTGGGCGACCCCTACAGCCTCGCCAAGGAAGCGATCAACACCTGGACGCAGGTCCGCGCGCCAGACCTGATCGGCCGCGACATCCGCATCAATTGCACCATGCCCAGTCCGATCGACACCCCGATGCTCGGCGAATTCCGCAAGGTCGCGGGCGACGCGGTGCTCGGAGCCTTCGCCAAGGCGAAGGGCCGTTACTCGACCGCCGAGGAACAGGCGCTGCCGCTGATCCTGCTCAACAGCGATGCCGCGAGCTTCATCAGCGGGGTGTGTGTGCCCGTCGACGCGGGCCTTGCGGGCGGCCTCGCGACGGGCGTGCTCGACATTCAGAAGATGATCGCCGAAGCGGCGGGCTGAATCGCTCCGCCCGCTGCCTCCCTCGCGAGGGAGGCAGCGGGCGTGCGGGGTCTATTCGGTCCGCGGCGCGGTGCCCGCCGACGAAGCCGCCGCTTCTTGCACCGCGCGGCGTCCGCGGGTCCGCCCGAACAGCGGAAAGAACACCTCTTCGTACCAGGGTGGGGTCGGGCCGGGCAGGCCGTATTGTGCCGGTCGGCCTTCGGGAATGTGGAGCGTGCCGAACAGCCGGTCGAGGAAGGAAAAGGTCACCGCATAGTTGCGATAGGCGGCGCCGTCGCGGCCATAGCCATGGTGCGTGTGGTGGATGCCCGGCGACACCAGGAATTTCTCGATCGCGCGAAACGCCGGCCCGAACCGCGGCGAACGCCGGATTTTGTCGTCCCAGCGGAAGTGGGCGTGGGTGACAAGATTCCAGCCATAGACGGTCAGCAGGCTCGCCACCGCGGCGGGTTCCTGTCCGAAATAGACCGCCGCGCCGAGGATCCACGTCGTCGGGACGAAGATCGTCCACAACGGATGGATGCGCAGCGTCACGAGCACATTCATATATTTGCCGGCATGGTGCGTGCGGTGCAGTTTCCACAGCCAGTCGCGCCCAGGCTTGCCCTTGGCCTCGTGCGCCCAGCGATGCACCCAGTAGAAGGTGAATTCGCAGGCGAAGAGCAGGACCAGATAGGCGGGGAGGAAGGCGATGTCGGCGAGCGCGCCGCGTCCCGCCGGAAAGAGCGCGGTCAGCGCGAAGGCGATCGCGAGCGCGAGGAACGGCCGCGTCACCACCCGCGCGACCGCGATGCACAGGATCAGCGTCGCGAAATCGTTGCGGCTGTAGATGCCGCGATGCGCCCCGCGCAGCAATTCGAGCAGCAGCACCGCCGCCGTCGCGGGAAGAACATAGATTCCGATTTCCATCTCAAACCCCTTTCGCCGGGCGGTGTAGACAGGCTCAGAAAATTCCTCCAATGAATGTTGTTCGACATATTGATAACTGAGAGGAATGATGGAGTTTCGCCATCTCGTGCATGCCAAGGCGCTGGCCGAAGAGGGGAGCTTCGCCGCCGCCGCCGACCGGGTCGGACTGACGCAGCCCGCGCTTTCGAAAAGCATCCAGGCGCTCGAGGCCGAAGCGGGCATTCGCCTTTTCGACCGCAGCAAGCGCGGGGTTTCGCCGACCGTCGCGGGCACCGCCTTGCTTCGCCGCGCGGTCGGGCTGCTCGACGGGGTCGCAGACCTGAAGGCCGAATTGTCGGGGATGCGCAGCGGGCGCCTCGGCAAGGTGCATATCGGGCTGGGCCCGCTGCCCGCGAAACTGGCGCTGGCGGCGGCGATGACCCGCTTCGCACGCGACGAAACCGGGGTGGAGATTTCCGCCGAAATCGGGTCGGCGCCCAACCTGCTGATGAAACTCGCGCAGGGCGAGCTCGACTTCCTGATCGCCTCGCTGCCCCCGGGGACCGCGATCGAAGGCATCATGACCACCCGCGTCGGGCTGATGCCGCTGGCGCTGCTCGCGCGGCGCGGCCATCCGCTGTTCGGTCTGGATGCGCCGGGTGAGGCCGACTTCGCGCGCTATCCGGTGCTCGGCGGCACCTTTTCCGAACCGCTGGCCTATGGTCGCCGCAGCCGCGACGGGGGCTATCATCCGCTGCTGTCGTGCGACGATTACGACCTGCTCGCGCGGGTCGCGCTCGACAGCGAAGCGCTCGTCGTCGCGACTCCGGCGCTCACCGGTTTCGGCTGGCCCTATGCGCTGCTCGAAGCGCTGCCGCTGCCGGCGTCATGGCCCGTCGACTATCGGCAGGGGCATCTGGTGCTCGCGGTGCGCGAGGGCAAGATGATGGCTCCTGCGGCCGGGCTGGTGCTGGCCGAACTCCGCCGCCACCTCGATGCGGCGCTGGCCGCTTAGCCTCTCCCGATCGGGGCGGACCGTCGGCCGCTTTTCCAGTCAGTTGCGCGCGCCCAGCATCATCGCGATGCTGTGCGCCGCCGCGGCCTTCAGGTCGTCGTAACCGACGCCGTCGGCGTGGCTGCTCATCGGGCCGATCGCCGACAGGCGTTCGAGGATCATCAGCACCGTGCCCGCGCACGACCGCGGCGACAGGCCTGCGGGCGTCCGCCCCGCGGCCTGCGCCCGCACGACCTGTTCGCTGATCGCGTCCATCATCGGCCGTGCCTGCGTCATCCGCGCTTCGTAGAAGCGCGTGTCGCCTTCCTCGGCGGCGAGGTTGCGGACGACGAAGATCGTGCGGTTGCGGTTCCACAGCTCGGTATATTCGTCGACGAAATCGCGCGCCGCGTCGGCGGCGCCGGGGGCAAGCCAGTCGCGCGCGATGATCGCATCGAGCGCGGGCGAGGTCTGGCTGGCGCTTTCGAGTGCCGCGAGCACGACTTCGGGCACGCCCTTGAAATAGACATAGAAGGTCGCGGGCGACGCCTGCACCGCGCGCGCGACGTCGACCACCGACACGTCGCGCAGCCCGTGCGTTTCGAGCAGCGCGACCGTCGCATCGATCAGCTGCTGCCGCGTGCGCTGCCCCTTTGCGCCGAGCTTGCGTCCGCTCGCGTCGGGGATGGTTTCCGCCGTATTGATTGCCTGTTGCTGCGCCAAAACGATGATCCTGCCCCGATTTCTTCCCGCCATCCTAACAGCGGGCTTGCGATATGGCAAAAAATTGACGTATCGTCAAAAATGACACGACAACGATAGAAATCGGGGATTCGGGATGGGAAGGCTTGCGGGCAAGGTCGCGATTGTGACCGGTGCGTCGAAGGGGATGGGGCGGCATTTTGTCGCCGCGATGGTCGAGGCGGGGATGAAGGTCGCCTGTCTCGCCCGGCCTTCGGACGAACTGGCGTCGCTCGCCGGCGAATTCGGCGACGCGGTGCTCGCGCTGGCGTGCGACGTCGCTGCGCCGGATGCGGTCAATGCCGCCGTCGCGCGCACCGCCGAGCATTTCGGCCGGATCGACGTGATCGTCGCCAACGCGGCGATCTTCCACCCCTTCGCGTTCGAAGCGGGCAGCGACGACATCATCCGCAGCCATATCGACATCAACGTCCTGGGCGTGGCCTGGCTGGTTCGCGCCGCGATCCCGCACCTGCGCGAAACCAGGGGACAGATCGTCGCGATCAGCAGCGAATCGGTGAACATGCCGTTCCCGATGCTGGCGCTCTACGCTGCGACCAAGGCGGCGGTGGAAACCTTGTGCCACGGACTTCGCGACGAGCTGCGCAGCGACGACATCCGCGTCACCGTGCTGCGATCGGGATCGGTCAAGGGCGGGTCGGGCGGCAAGAGCTGGTCGCAGGAGACCGTCGCGGCCTTTTACAAGAAGATCGTCGAAACCGGTCACGCCGCGATGACGGGCGAGGGGGCGACCCCCGAATCGATGGCCGAGGCGCTGCTTTCGGTCATCGGCCTGCCCGCCGACATCGGCGTCGACCTGATCGAGGTCCGCGCTGCGCAGGTCGGAGTGCCCGAGGGTGCGAAGAAGATCGACGGGTGAGCCTTTCTCGCTCCAGCAGCCGCGGCCCCGAGCCCGTCGAAGGGTGCTTCTCGGGCAAGCACCCTTCGACGGGCCCAGCGCTATGGCGCCGACGCGCATGACGGCTCCTTCCCGCAACCTTCCGCTCGTCATCGGCGCGCTGTGGATCGCCGAGGTCACGGGTTCGTTCGAAACCGCGATGATCCTCGCCGCGCTCAAGAAGCTGATCGAGGATTTCGGCAGCCCTGCGATGGTCGGCTGGCTGATCACCGGCTATCTGATCGTCGGCGCGGCGATCGCGGCGATCGTCGGGCGGCTCGGCGACCTGTTCGGGCGGCGGCAGGTGCTCGTCGTCGTGCTGGCCATCGGTGCGGCGGGTTCGCTGATCAGCGCGCTGTCGACCAATTTCCCGGTGCTCCTCGCCGGTCGGCTGATGCAGGGCGTCACCGGCGCGATCCTGCCGCTGTGCATCGGCCTCGTCCACGAAAATGCCGGCAAGGAACGCGCCCCGATGGCGATCGGGCTGATGATCTCGGGCGCCTCGATCGGCACCGCGGCGGGGCTGGTCGTCGGCGGGATGATCGTCGACAGCTTCAGCTGGCACGGCGTCTTCTTCACCAGCGCCGGGCTGTGCGCGGTGTCGGCGCTCGCGATCTTCGCGCTGTTGCCGCCGTCGCCGCGGCACCCCGCGACGCAGCGCGTGGACTGGCTGTCGGGACTCGCCTTTGCGCCCGGCGTCGCGCTGGTTCTCGTCTATTTCAGCATGGGCAAGGACTGGGGCTGGGCCGCGCCGTTGCCGCTCGCCGCGCTGGGTGCGGGGCTTTTGCTCACCTTCTGGTGGTGGCGCGCCAGCCTTGCCAGCCCGAACCCGCTGATCGCGGTGCGCAGCTTTTCGGACCGCACGATTGCCATCGGCAGCGCGGTCACCGCGCTGGTCGCGATGAGCGCGCTACAGATCACGGTCTTCTTCTCGCTGTTCATGCAGGCGCCGGCGTGGACGATCGCGGGGCTCGGCTTCACCGCGACGCTCGCGGGGGTCGCCAAGCTGCCGTCGAACCTCAGCTCGGTCTTTGCGGGGCCGCTCGGCGGCTGGCTTGCCGCACGCGGCGGCGGGCGTTTCGCGCTGATCGCGGGAGGCGTCGTCACCGTCACCGGCTGGCTGCTCTGGTTCGTGATCGACGTCGACAGTTTCGCCAAGGTCGTCGTCCAGTTGATCGTGATCAGCTTCGGCACCACCATGCTCTTTTCGGTCGCCCCGACGATCATCGCGCAGGCCTCGCCGCCCGAGCGGATCAGCGAGATTTCGGGCCTGCTCACCGTCATCCGCCAGCTTTTCATGGGCATCGGTGCGCAGATGGTGACGACGCTGCTCGCCGCCGACGTCGTGCGGCGCGGCACCGAAGCCTATCCGTCGCCCTTCGCCTATGACGTCACCGTCGCCGTCATCGCCGCTTTGTGCACCGCCGCGGTGCTCACCGCGCTCGCGCTGCCGCGCCAACAGCCATCGCAGGAATTGCCATGAGACCGCTTCCCGAACTCACCCCCGAAAACACCGCCTTCTGGACCGGCGGCGCCGAAGGCAGGCTGATGATCGCCTTTTGCGACGATTGCGCCCGCGCGATCCATCCGCCGCAGCTCGTCTGTCCGGAATGCTGGAGCGAAAGGGTCGAAAGCCGGGCGGTCCCCGGCACCGGCACGGTCTATACCTATACCGTCAACCATCAGCCGTGGGCCCCCGGCATGGCGGTGCCCTTCGCGCTCGCGGTGGTCGATCTCGACGGCGCGCCGGGCGCGCGCGTGACGGCCGAGGTGGTGAATACCGATCCCGAAAGCATCGCCATCGGGCAGAAGATGAAGGTCGGCTTTCTCAACATCGACGATGTCTGGTTCCCGCAGTGGGAGCCCGCGCAATGACGCTCAACGCCGCCATCACCGGCGTCGGCATGTCCGACATCGGCCGCAAGACGGGTCGCCCCGCGATGCTCCACCTTGCCGAAGCCGCGCGCCGCGCGCTCGAATGCGCGGGGCTCACCAAGGACGATATCGACGGCATCGCGACCTATCCGGGCAAGGCCGACAATTCGCCGGGCATGTCGCCGCTCGGCACCGGCGAGGTGCGCAATGCGCTCGGGCTCAAGACGCGCTGGCACAGCGCGGTCCCCGACGGGCCGTCGCAGATGGCGCCGATCCAGGTCGCGGCGATGGCGGTCGCGACGGGGCAGGCGCGGCATGTCCTCTGCTTCCGCGCGCTCACCGAAAGCTCGTCGCAGACCGCGAGCCAGCGCGCGAGCATCCCCGGCGCGGGCCGCGCGCGGCTCGGCGGCTGGTACAGCTATCTGGTACCCGCCAACGCGATGTCGGCGTCGAACTGGGCGGGCTGGATGGCGCAGCGCTATTTCCACGAATTCGGCATGACGCGCGAGCATCTCGGCCTCGTCGCGACCGGCCAGCGCGCCTTTGCGCAAGCGAACCCCGCGGCGGTGATGCGCTCGTCGCTGACGATGGAGGATTATCTCGGCGCGCGGATGATCTCGTCGCCGCTCGGGCTGTTCGACTGCGACGTGCCGATCGACGGCGCGTGCGTCGTGATCGTCTCGGCCGCCGATGCGGCGAAGGATTGCGCGAAGGCCCCGCTCACGATCGAGGCGATGGGCGCCGCGCTCGGCTCGCAGGAGACATGGGACCAGCGCGCCGACCTCACGACGATGGGCGCGCATGATTCGGCCGCCGACATGTGGGCGCGCACCGATCTTAAACCCGCCGACGTGAACGTACTCGGCCTCTACGACGGCTTCAGCATCTTCGTGCCCTATTGGCTCGAAGCCATGGGTTTCTGCGGCCATGGCGAGGCGAAGGATTTCATCGCCGAAGGCAATATCGGTCCGGGCGGGCGCTTTCCGGTGAACACCGGGGGCGGGCAATTGTCGGGCGGGCGCCTGCACGGGTTCGGTCTGTTGCACGAGGTCTGCACCCAGCTCTGGGGGAAGGCCGACGGGCGTCAGGTCGATGGCGCGCGCGTGGGCGCGTGCGGCATGGGTGGCGGCTTTATTGCGGGATCGATGCTGATCCGGCGGGCATGAGAATCGGTGGTCAGACAATCACCGTTCGTGCTGAGCTTGTCGAAGCACCGTGCTTCTCTTTGACTTCGAAAAGAAACAACGGCCCTTCGACAAGCTCAGGGCGAACGGATTTATAGGTCTGGCGCGGTGATATCGATCCAGCGGCGCTCATCCGACGCCAGTACCGCCGCTTCGACCACCTCCTGCACATGCAGCGCTTGCGCAAAATCGGGGGCGGCCGATCCCGCCCCGCCGATCGCATCGCGCATCCTGGCAAAGATCGAGGCCAGCGCGTGCAATCCCGTCTCGGGGCGATCCGCGACGGCATGGCACCCCGGCACCGCGAGACATGCGGGTTCGATCGGCAGCTGTTCCATCGCCGCGCTGCCGAGCGCCGGATCCTGCGTCCCGAACAGCCGCGTGTCGTGCGCCATCGGGAACACTGGTGCACGCGCTTCGAGCCGCCCCTGCGAACCCCAGACCGAAAAGCGGAAACCCTCGCCGCCGATCTTGGCCCAATTGGCTTCGAGCCGCGTCGGCAGCCCCGAGGCGTGGCGCAGCAGCAGCGAGGCGCGGTCGGGCACCGCGGGACGGATCGTCTCGCCGTCCAGCGGCCACGCCTTCAGCGCCAGCGACTGGTCCGCGGCGACCGACGCCACCGGTCCGAAAAAATGCACCAGCAGGTGCAGCATATGGCTGCCGAGGTTGCGTCCCGCGCTCGCGCCGTTGGCGGGATCGGCGAACCAGACATAGCCGGGCACATTGGTCTGCGCCGCGCTGAACAGTGGCACTTCGAACGCGACGTCGGCGCCGAAGACCTCGCCGATCCAGCCGGCTTCGATCATCGCCTTCATCTGCACCATCGCCGGCACCGCCTGCATGAAGGCGTCGACCACCGCGACCGTCCCCGCACGCCGCCAGGCGTCGTGCATCGTGCGCGCGTCGGCGAGGTCCTTCGCGAAGGGAATGCCGTTATAGACATGCTTGCCCGCGCCGAGCGCCGCCATCACCATCGCGTGGCGCAGCGGCGGGCGCGTGCCGCAATCGACGATGTCGATGTCGGGGTCGGCCGCCATCGCGCGGAAATCGCCGAAAGCGCGCGCGACCTTATACTCGTCGGCCGCCTTTGCTGCGGTTTCGGGGCGCGAGGTGCAGATGGCGGTGACTTCGATGCCGTCGAGGCTGCGCCACGCCGGAAGATGCGCTTTCGCGCCCCAGGCGGCGCTGATGATGCCGACGCGAAGGGGAGGGGACGTCATGCCGTGCCCGCCGGTCAGGCGATCGCCTTGCGGTTCTTCAGATCCTCGATCCGGTCCCAGTCGAGCCCCAGTTCCATCAGGAAGAGTTCGGTATGCTCCGACGCCTCGGGCGCGCGGGTGTTCTCGACCCCCGCATGGTTGAACTGCACGGGGTTGGCGACGAGGCGGATCGGTGCGCCGCCGTCGGCGGACTCGACCTCGAAGATCAGGTCGTTCGCCAGCACCTGCTCGTCGCTCGCGACGTCGTGCACCGACTGATACGCCGCCCATTGCCCCTTCATCGTCTTGAGATGCTGGCACCAATAGTCGAAGGGTTTCGCCGCGATCGCCGCCTTGACCAAGGGATAGGCCTCCGCCGCATTCGCCATGATCGCCTCGGCGGTCGAGAAGCGCGCATCCTTTGCCGCCTCGGGCAGGCCGAGATGGCCGAACACATCGTCGATATAGGGACCCGGCGACAGCACGGTCAGGTTGATGAACTTGCCGTCGGAGGTCTTGAACACCCCCATGAAGGGGTTGGTCCCGACCGACTGCCCGCCGCCGGGCATGAGGTTTTCGAACGGGTCCTTGTCCAGTTCCATCGCAACATCGACCGAACAGGCGGTCGCCCAGATGCCCGACGACAGCAGCGACACATCGACCTCGGTCGCCTCGCCGGTGCGTTCGCGGTGGAACAGCGCTGCGGCGATCCCGCCCGCGATGTTCATGCCGCCGATCGTGTCGCCATAGGCCGGCCCCGGCTGGGTCAGCGGGCCGTCGAGATCCTTGGGCGTCACCAGCACCGCAGACCCGCCGCGCGCCCAATAGGCGGTGCTGTCGAACCCGCCCTTGTCGCGCTCGGGCCCCTTGTCGCCGAAGGCGCTGCCGCGGACATAGATGATGTTCGGGTTGGCCGCGCGGATATGCTCGATGTCGATCTTCAATTTCTGCCGCGCGGAGGGCAGATAGTTGGTCAGGAAGACGTCGGCGGTCTTCGCGATCTCATAGAGCAGTTCGCGCCCTTCCTCGGTCGAGATGTCGATCCCGACGCTGCGCTTGCCGCGATTGGGATGCTGCATCAGCGACGAGCGTTGCGGATTGACCGCGAGCCGCTGCAGCATCTGGATGCCTCGCTGCGCGTCGCCGCGCACCGGATGCTCGATCTTGATCACATCGGCGCCCCAATCGGTCATCACGCCGCCGGCGGCCGGAACGAAGGTGAATTGCGCAACCTCGAGGACGCGGATGCCCTCCATGACCTTTGTCATCGCCGTGTCTCTCCCTTTTGGCCCTTATTCGGCGTGAAAGCTGATCACCTTTTGATAGGTGAATTCGTTGAGACCATCCTCGCCATATTCGCGGCCGTAGCCCGAGCGTTTGATGCCGCCGAAGGGCGCGTCGGATTGCATCGTCCCCGCGCCGCCGTTGATCGACACCCCGCCGGTGCGGATCTTGAGCGCCATGCGGTAGGCTTCGCCGGCATCGGCCGAATAGATCGCGCCCGACAGGCCGAAGTCGCTGTCGTTCGCCATCGCGATGGCGTCGGCATCGTCGTCGAAGCCGATCACCGCGCCGATCGGCCCGAACACCTCTTCCTGCGCGATGCGGCTGTCGTTCTTCACATTGTCGAACAAGGTCGGCTCGTAATAATAGCCCTTGTCGAGCCCGTCGGGCCGCTTGCCGCCCGCGACCAAAGTCGCGCCCTCGTCCTGCGCGATCGCGACATAATCCTCGGTGCGCCGCCGCGCGACTTCGCGGATCAGCGGACCGTAGTTGACGCTCGGGTCGACCGGGTTGCCGATCTTGAGATGCCCGAGCATCGCCTTCATCGCCTCGACGAACTGCGGGCGGACGCTGTTGTGGACGAGGTGGCGCGTCGTGAGCGCGCAGCCCTGGCCGCCGTGCGTCGTGAAGCCCATGATCCCCGCCGCCGCGGCCTTGGCGATATCGGCGTCGGCGCGCACGATCAGCGCCGACTTGCCCCCGAGTTCCATCACGATGCGCTTCAGCGTCGGCGCCGCCTGCGCCTGGATCATCGACCCGACCTTGTCCGACCCGGTGAAGTGGACGAGGTCGACGCGCGGGTCGGTGGTGAGCAGCTTGCCCGTCTCGATATCGCCGGTGACGATGCTCAGCACGCCCTTGGGCAGCCCGACCTCGTCGGCGATTTCGCCGAGGATCAGCGCCTGCATCGGCGTGTAGGGCGAGGGTTTGAGCACCACGGTGCAGCCGACCGCGAGCGCGGGGATCACCTTGCCGATGTTGAGGAAGAAGGGGAAATTATAGGGCGAGATCGCCGCGACGACGCCGACCGGTTCGCGGCTCACCACCCCGGTGCCGAGCGTCGTGCGACCCTGCGCATTGGGGGTCAGCTCGACCGGCAGTGACGAGACCGCGGGGCGCGAGGCGACCTCGACCGTCCGCCGCGCGTGCTTCATCGGGATGCCGTACTGCAGGAATTCGGCGAGCATCCGCGTCGCGCCCGCTTCGGCGACGATCATGTCGACAATCTCGCCCTTGCGCGCGTCGAGCGCGTTCAGGAAGCGCGTCAGCACCGCCTGCCGCTCCGAAACCGGCAGGTGCGGCCAGTCGCCCTTGTCGAACGCCGTGCGCGCGGCGCCGATCGCGGCATCGACCTGGGCTGCGCTGCCAACCGGGGCTTCGATCAGCAGGCTTTCGTCGGCGGGATTGATCACCGCCTCGCGCTGGTCGGTCTTTTCCCATTCGCCGCCCACGTAAATGGCGTCGGCATATTTCAGAAATGCCATGTTTTCCTGTCCTTATGAAGCGGCTTTGGCATCCCAGACGATCGGCAGGTTGCGGATCGACAGGAGGCTGGGGACGACCGTCGTGTCGGCGCCGTCCCTGACGCGGAATTCGTGCGGGATGCGCTCGAACCACAGATCGAGCAGCACGCGCAATTCGCGCCGCGCGAGATGCGCGCCGAGGCAGATATGGACCCCGCCCGCCAGCGTGAAATGACGGTTGTTCTTGCGCGCCGGATCGAAGCTGTGGGGGCATTCGAACTGTTCGGGGTCGAAGTTGCCCGAGGTGTTGAACACCGTGACCCAGTCGCCCGCCTTGATCTGGACGCCGTGCCATTCGAAATCGCGCTTCACCTTGCGGCCCGAATTGACGAGCGGCTGGGTGCGCAGGAATTCCTCGACCGCCGAATTGATCAGCCCCTTGTCGGCGCGGATCTGCGCCTGAAGTTCGGGGTGCATCGCGAGGCGGCGGAACATCTGGCTGACGGTCGAGGCGACGGTGTCGAGCCCGCCGAGCCACAGGAACCAGGTCATGCCGATGACCTCGTCGTCGGTCAGCTTTTGGCCGTCGATCGCGCCGTTGGCGATATAGCTGCCGAGCGTGTCGTCGGGCGCCGCCTGCTTCTCGGCAATGAAACCGCGCAGATAGGCGAGCACGCCGCGCAGCGCCTGGGCCTTCTTCTCCAGGTCGTCCTCGTGCAGGATGTTCCATTCCCAGTCGAGGAACTGTTCGAACATCGTGAAGGGGAAGCCCATCAGGTCGAGGAAGACGCGCACCGGGAACACGCGCCCGAAGTCCCAGGCGATGTCGACCTCGCCCTTGTCGGCGAAGCGGTCGATCATGTCGCCGATGATCTCGCGGATACGCGGTTCGCGCTCGTTCATCGCGACCGGGGTGAACCAGGGGTTCAGGAACTTGCGGTATTTGCCGTGGTCGGGCGGATCGATGCCGAGCGGGATCGACGGAAAGCTCTCGCCCGCGAGCAGCTGAAACTGCGCGACGCCCTCCGATGAGAAATGGTCGTTGTCCTCGTAGACGCGGCGGATATCCTCGTAGCGGGTGACCACCCACGCGCCATGGCGATTGCCGCTGATCGGCCAGGGATAATAATGGATGCGCGGAAAGCCGTCCTCGCGCACCACGTCCATCGGTCGATAGGGTTCGACGAGGTTGTTGGGGACGATCCCGGCCGCGAAGCGCGTGTCGAGCACCCGTTCGGGCGGGACATGCGCGGGGACGGGGGGCGCATCGGCACCGGCGCGGGCGACCGGACAGCGCGACAGGGTTTCGGTCATCGGTGCCTCCGTTCAGGCCGAGGCGAACATGCGTTCGATGTCGCCCGAGGTGATCGGGCGGCGCGCCTTGCCGATCGCGTCCATGCTGTCGGTCTTGAGCCCGCCCAGATTGTGCCGCGGACTGACGTCGACATGCTTGCCGAGTTCGCGCAGGTGCCCGACGGTGCAATTCTCGCGCCCGCCGTTCAGCGCAAAGGCGTCGAAGCTGTATTCGCGCATCACGTTGAGGTGGGTGATCTTGTCGATCGTTTCTTTCGCGAGCCCGTTGACCGACGCCCACAGATATTCGGGAACATTGGGCCACACCGTGTCCGAATGCGGATAGTCGCATTCATAGGCGACCATGTCCTCGTTCATATATTCGAGGTTCTTCACCCCGAACTGGTCGTCGATGAAGCAGCAGATGATGTGGCGCTTGAACAGGTTCGACGGCCGTTCGCCCTTGAAATCGGTGTAGGTCCATTCGTGGTGATGTTCGTGCGTGAAATCGGCGCGCTCGAGGAAATAGGGAATCCAGCCGATGCCGCCTTCGCTGAGCGCCATGCGCAGGTCGGGGTAGCGCTGCCAGAAGGTGGCGAAGGTCCAGTCGGCCGCCGAATTGGCGATCGAGATCGGCATCGCGGTGATCCACGCATCGATCGGGCTTTCGCTCGACGGATGCATCGCGCGCGCGCCGGTGCCGATATGGCAGTTGATCACCATCTTGTAGTCGGAACAGGCCTTCCAGAAGGGCTCCCAATATTCGTTGTGGATGCTCGGCAGGCCGATGTTCGCGGGATTGTCGGAAAAGCTCACCGCGTGGACGCCAAGGTCGCTCATGCGCTTCAGCTCGGCGAGCGTGTCGTCCATGTTCCACATCGGAATCAGGCACATCGGGATAAAGCGGCCCGGCGCGCTCGCGCACCATTCCTGCACATGCCAGTCGTTCCACGCGCGGCAGGCGAGCAGCGCCTCTTCGGGGTCCTTCTGCGCCATGCCGACGAAGGTGCCGCCGGCGAAGCTCGGCATGGTCGGGAAATTCAGCGAGGCGAGGACACCGTTGGCGTTCATGTCGTCGACGCGCAGCTTGGCGTCATAGGTACCCGGGCGCAGCTGGTCGAAGGCGCTCGGTTCCATGCCATATTCGCTGCGCGGGCGGCCGACGACCGCGTTGAGGCCGATCGTGGGGAAACGCTGGCCGTTCCAAAGCCAGATGTCCTTGCCATTGTCCTGGACGATGCGCGGCGCGCGGTCCTTTTTCCCTTCGGGATAGTGGCGGATGAAGGCCTCGGGGGGCTCGACCGCATGATCGTCGACGCTGATGATCACCATGTCGTCCATCTGCATGGCGACTCTCCTCTCAAATGATTTGTTGTTGCGGTCATCATCGCAAAAATTGACGATGTGTCAACTATTGGATTATGACATAGTTAAATAAGTGGGAGAGCATATGATCACGCGAACATTGCCGGTGATCGACCGGGACAATCGGGCCTATTGGACGTGGGGAGGCGAGGGCAGACTCGCGATCCACCGCTGCGCCGCCTGCGAATATCATGTTCATCCGCCGGTGCCCTTCTGCCCGCGCTGCGAGAGTCGCGACGTCGCGCCGCAGGCGGTGTCGGGGCGCGGCCGGGTGGTGACGTTCACGGTCAATCACAAGGCGTGGGTGCCCGGTCTCGCCGAACCCTATGTGCTCGCGCTCGTCGCGATCGACGAGCAGGACGATGTGCGTCTGGCGTGCAACATCGTCGATTGCCCGCCCTCCGACGTCGCGTTCGACATGCCGGTCGAGGTGGTTTTCGAACCGGTCGAGGACCTGTGGATTCCGCTTTTCCGGCCGGTGCAGTCATGACCCGCTTCGCCGAAAAGGACACCGCGATCACCGGCGTCGGCATGTCCGAAGTCTCGCGCGGCGCGACGAAGTCGGCGCTCGCGCTCACGGTCGATGCCGCGCTCGAAGCCATCGCCGACGCCGGCCTGACCCGCGCCGACATCGACGGCATCGCGACCTGGCCCGGCGAGCGTGCCGACGGGTCGGGCTTTTCGCCCGTCGGCTGCGCCGCGTTGCAGGATGCGCTGCGGCTCGAGGTCGGCTGGTACGGCGGCGGCGGCGAGGCGCCGGGCCAATATGGTGCGGTTTTCAACGCGATCGGGGCGATTTCCGCCGGGCTTTGCCGCAACGTGCTGATCTTTCGCACCATGTACGAGGCGACCGCGCGCAAGACGGCCTATGCCAATTCGCTGCTCCGCGAAGGCCAGCGGCAGGCAGGCCCCTTTGCCTGGTACGCGCCCTATTACACCTACGCCGCGGCGCTCCAGCAGGCGCTCTTCTTCAACCTCTATGTCCACAAGAGCGGGATCACCCCCGAGCAGGTGGGGCAGATCGCGGTCAACCAGCGCCGCAACGCCGCGCTCAATCCGAACGCGATCTACAAGACCCCGATCACCATCGACGATTATCTGGCGTCGCCGCTGATCGCGACCCCGCTGCGTATCTACGACTGCGACGTGCCGATCGACGGCGCGGCGGCGATCATCGTGTCGCGGATGGACGTTGCGCGCGACTTGCCCAACCCGCCGATCCGTATCGAGGCGATCGGATCGTCGATGCGCTACCGCAACAGCTGGACCCAGCTCGACGCGCTCGACACGCAGGCGCAGCCGAAGGTCGCAGAAATGATGTGGGGGCGCACCGACCTCAAACCCGCCGACGTCGATATCGCGCAGCTTTACGACGGGTTCAGCTTCCACACGATCAACTGGCTCGAAAATTTCGGTTTCTGCGAGCGTTACGGCGCGAAGGATTTTATCGAGGGCGGCCGCCGCATCGCATTGGACGGTGATTTGCCGGTCAACACCGGCGGCGGCGCGATGTCGGGCGGGCGGCTCCATGCCTATGGCGCGGTGCACGAAGCCTGTACCCAGCTGTGGGGACGGGCGGGGGCGCGGCAGGTGAAGGGCGATCCCCGGGTGTGCGCGACCTCGACCTCGGGCGGTCCGCTGGCGGGGGCGATGCTGCTGGTGTGCGACTAGCGGCGGGTCGCTCCGGGCGCGTTCGTCGAAGGAGTGGAGGCGCCCGCGGTTCCGCCCTGCCGGACGGTTTCGCCACCGATCAGCGTGAGCGCGACCGAACCGAGGGCTCCTGCATCTTTCGGCCAGTCATAGAGGATCAGATCCGCGGGAGCCCCGACAATGAGCGGCGATTGATACAGCGCGAGCGCCGCCGCCCGCCCGACCGCTTCGCTGCCGCCGATGACATCGCCCCCACGCGTTCGCCGGTCGGTGGCCGCGCGCAGGGCAATCCACGGATTCGCATCGCCATAGGGCGCATCCGATCCGCCCAGCACCCGTACTCCGCCGCGGACGAGCGAACCGAGCCGGTAGAGATCGTCGAGCTCCGCCGCGTCGATCTGGGCGCGGTAGCGGTCGCCGCGGTCGTGGATGAAATTGGGCTGCGTGACCACCGTCAGCCCCGCCGCGGCGACATCGCCGATCAGGCTTGCGGGGATCATCCCGCCATGCTCGATCCGGTCGCCGGGCCGCGCGCCGCCGGCCGCTTCGAGCGCCCCCAGAAAGAAGAGGAGTTCACCCAGCGTCACGCAGTGCGCGGCGACCTTGCGCCCGCGTGCGCGCGCCGCGGTGATCCGCGCCGCGACGGCCTCCACCGGCGGCAGGTCGTTCTCGTCGAGCAGCAATTTCACCGCGCCGAGCGCATAGCCATCGCCGGGCGGCAGGTCTTCGGTTCCCATCATCACCAGCCGCTGCGGCATCGCACCGGCGAGCAGCGCCGCCTCCGCGCGTCCGTTCGTCGCGCCCGCGTCGGTCACCCCCGTCACGCCCCATTGCGCGAGCCTCGCCCCCAGCGCGGCGAGCGAGGGCGGCGCGCCGCCGATCCGCTCGCGCAGCCAGGCGTCGCCGCGCCAGATCCGGCCGTCGGGCGCGCCGTCGGCGTCGCGTCCGACGCAATCGGGAAAGGGCGGGGAGCCAAGCGCGGCCAGACCCGGACCGTTGAGCAGCCAATAGGCGCCGGTGCGATCCTGCACGCGCAGCGGCCGGTCGGGCAGCCATGCATCGAGCGCCGTGCGATCGGGCAGCCCCGCGACGCGCTCGTCATAGCCGGTCGCGCGCACCCAGCTGCCGGGCGTGCCGGGGGCAGCGCGCAGGCCGGCGATCACCGCCTCGACCGTGCGGCAAACCGAAAGATCGACCGATTCCATCCGTGCTGCGGTCGCGAACAGGTGCAGATGGTGGTCGTGCAGCCCCGCGCCGAGGGTTAGCCCGCGCGCGTCCTGTTCGGGGCCGCGTCCGGCGATCGCGGGTGCCATCGCCGCGATCGTGCCGTTGCGGATCGCGACCTCCAGCCGCGCGCCCGTCGCATCGCGTCCGTCCCGGATGATCAGGTCGAAGACATCGCTCATGCGAGGGCCCGTGCAAAGCCTGCCGCGGTCCCGGCGAGCGGAACGTCGAGCAATCCGCAGCGCCCGGCGGCGAGCGCTTCGAGCGCCAGCGTCGCCGCGGTCATCCCGGTCAGCGGATCGGCGAGCGCGTCGCCGATGAAGCGCGGGGCACCGTCCTCCCGGCGCAGCAGGCCGCCCGCCGCGGCGCAATCGTCGCCGAAGCCGACGCGCATCGCCGCCGTGCCGGTCCAGCCATGTGCGGTGATCGCGATCCAGAGCAGGTCGGGATTGTGCGCGAACAGCGTGGCTTCGTCGAGCCCGAGCCGCGCCAGCGCGTGCGGCCGCGCCGAGGTGATCAGGACGCGCGCGCCGGCGATCTGCGCGCGCAGTTCGGAACCGGCAAGATCGGTACAAATGCGGCGTTTGGCGCCGTTGAGGCGCGCGTCGAGCGCGGGGGTGTGGAGCGGCGTGGGGTCGGGCCGCGTCGCGCTTTCGACCTTGATCACCGCATGGCCCGCCTCGGCGAGCAGCGCGCCGCAATAGGGGCCTGCCCACAGCGCCGACAGGTCGAGCACGATGCCGTTTCCGGCGCGGCCCTGCGTCAGTGCGGTCGTCGCGGCCGGCCCGGCTTCGCCGACCTCGGCCACCGGCAGGTGCAGTGCGGCCCCCGCCGGCGCCATTTCGCGCGCGTCGCGATCGCGCGCGGCGCGTGCGATGGCCTCCCACGGCTCGGCGCCGAAGTCGGTGCCGGTCCACGCGGGGACCATGTCGCGATCGTCGTTGCGCGCCAGCGAGACCGCGATCCATCCGTCGCGGCAACGCACCAGCCGGCAATGGCGGTTGGGCGACCATAGGCCGGGCTCGGCGAGCGCCAGATCGTCGGCACGCGACAGGGCGGTGCGGGGGTCGAAGGCGATGCGCCCGTCCGAGGCGGCGACCAGTCGCTTCCCCGCCTCGGCCACCGCGTCGAGCAGCCTGCTCATGCCGCCGGCTCGATCGCGTGAACCAGACCCCAGTCGAGCGCCTGCACCGCGCCGACGCGCCGTGCCGAGAGCAGCATCCACAAGGTCCGGTGCCGCCCGATCGCGCGCGCCACGGTCACGGTGCCGCCGGCGCCGGGAATGAGCCCCATCGTCACTTCGGGGAGCTGGAACCAGGCTCCGGCGCCCGCGATCCGGCGATGCGCCGCGGCGGCAACCTCGATCCCCGACCCGACGCACGCGCCGTGCAACCGGGCCTCCGCGCGTGCGGCGAGCGCATCGAGCGCGCGCGCGCAGCTGTGCAGCGTCCGCACGGCATGCGCCTCGGCAAGGTCGCGCGCCGTCCCGAACTCGGCGAGCGCGCCGCCGGTCGAGAAACATTTGCCCGCGCCCTGCAGCCGCACCATGGGACGGCCCGGGTCGTCGAGCGCGTTGGCGAGCGCCTCGTACAGCGCGTCGCGCATCACCGCCGACATGGCGTTGCGGTTGGCGGAATCGTCGAGGGTCAGGGTGATCCGGTCGCCGTCGCGTTCGATGCGCAGGGGCTCCGCGGGAACGGACAGTGGCGGATGGGTATCTGTATGTGTGCGCCAGCGCGCGAATTCGGAACCCCCGAGCAGGCTCGAATAGGCGAGCGATTCGACCGCCAGCGCATCGGCGAAGGGCAGTTTGGACGTCAGGCGTAATATCTGCGCCGCGATCGTCGCCGCGAGCGGGTTCGTTCGCACCGCATCGGCGAGCCGGTCGGCATCGGCCGGTTTCCGGATCGAAACCCAGGGACGCGGAGCTCGGTCCGCGACGGTCAGCAACAGGTCGAAATCATCGACGACCACCGCGGGCAGGACGCCGTCGCGATCGACCCCGATCACCACCGCCTGGATCGGCGCCCGGGGCCGCCGCCAGCCTGCCGCGTCGACGAGCAGCACCGGCTGCCCGCCCGGCGCGGACAGGTGGTCCGCGTCGAGATGGTCGGGCCGGGTCATCGCGCCGTCCTACCCGGCGCAGACCTCGTCCGCCAGTTCCGCCTTGAGCAGGCGGCGCAGCAGCTTGCCGGTCTCGTTGTAGGGAAGTTCGTCGCGCACATACCATCGCTCGGGCGTCTTGGTCGAACGCAGCTTGCCACGGATCGTCGCCGCCATCGCTTCGGTGTCGGGCGTGCCCGATCGCGACACGATCACCGCGACGACCTTTTCGCCCCACGTCTCGCACGGAACGCCCAGCACCGCGCAGTCGGCGATGTCGGCAAAGCCGCGCAGCACATCCTCGATCTCGCCGGGCGAGATATTCTCGCCGCCGCGCACGATGACGTCGTCGAGCCGTCCCTCGACGAACAGATAGCCGCCCTCGTCGAGCCAGCCCGCGTCGTTGGTCGCGAACCAGCCGTCGTCGGCGATCGCCTTCTTGTGCAGATATTCGCCCGAGACCTGCTCGCCGCGCACATGAATCTCGCCATGCTCGCCGGGGGCGCAGCACGACCCGTCCTCGCGGCGGATTTCCAGCTCGACGCTCGGCAGCGGCTGGCCGACCGAAGCGATGCGGCGGCGTACCGCGGGATCGCCGGAGGCAAAGGCGGCGCGATGGTCCTCGGCGCCGAGCAGCGCGATCGTCGAGCTTGTTTCGGTCAGTCCATAGGCGTTGACGAAGGCGACGTGCGGCAGCGCGTCGAGCGCGCGCGCGATCACCGGTTCGGGCATCTTGCCGCCGCCATAGGACAGCGCGCGCAGCGCCGGGAGGGTCTCGCCTGTCTCGGCCATCACGTCGAGGATGCGGCCGAGCATTGTCGGGACGACCATCGCGTGGGTGATGCCCTCGCGCGCGGCGGTGGCGACCCACTCCTCGGCGGTGAAGGCGGGCAGGTAGACGATCCGCCGCCCGCCATAGGCCGAGGTCAGGATCGCCGAGATTCCCGCGATATGATAGGACGGCACGCTGACCAGCGCCGCCTCGTCCTCGCCCGCGCCGAGGAATTCGACCGTCGCCATCACATAGGCGGTCAGGTTGGCGTGGCGCAGCACCGCGGCCTTGGGATCGCCCGTGGTCCCGCTGGTGAACAGCAGCACCGCCATGTCGTTTTCGGCCTCGGGAAGATCGCGCTTGTCGGGCGTCTCGCCGGCCAGGAACCGCGCCTCGAAGGCGCTGCGCGCGACGATCTCGACGCCTTCGACGGGCGCCAGCCGCGGCAGCATCGCGTCGTCGGCGACCAGCACCGCGGGGGCGGTGCGCGCGACGAGCTTGTTGAGGTCGGCGTCGGCAAGGCGATAGTTGAGCGGCACGAAGGGCGTGCCCGCCATCCCGCTGGCAAAGAGCAGCACGGGCAGGGCGTTGCCGTTCATCCCGAGGAAGGCGGTGTTCGTCCGGCCTTTTTCCGCAAGCCACGCCGCGACCTGCGTCGCGCGCGCGCGATAGCTTTCGAAATCGAGATCTTCCCCGGCCCCGCCGAGCGCGGCCCGGTCCGGACAGGCATCGGCGGCGATATCGAGCAGCAGCGGCGTGCGCATCGTGTCAGTCCGACGCGGGCAGCGGCTTGGCGCCCTTGACCGTCATCGCGACGCCATCGAACGCCAGCGACCCCTTGCCCGCCTTGGCGCCGAGCACCTCGAGTCCGCTCGCCTCGTCGACGTAGCGCTTGCCGATCGCGACGCCCTCGGCGAAGTCCGGGCTGACCGCGCCGCCCGGCGCCGCGGCATCGTCGATCGGCAGCACCGCCGCGCCGCCGCACTGGAGTTCGCCCACGGTGCTCGGGGGGCGCACGACGACCAGCTGCGCGTCGCACACTGCGCTCTTCCAGCGCGAACCCGGCTTCAATTCCATGACCATTCGTCCTTTCCCGTGCCAGTCGGCCCCGGGGCCGCCTGTCCTCTTTCTTGCGCCAATAAGTCAATCGACATAGAAAGTAAACGTAGTTATATAACTCAAAACAGCAGAGGGACGAGGATGCATCCACGGCATTTTGCGCGCGTGTCGCCCGATCGGCCGGCGGTCGTCATGGCGACGACCGGCGCGACGACCAGTTACGCCGAACTCGAAGCGCTCGCAAATCGCGGCGCGCAGCTTTTCCGCGCCCATGGCATCATGACGGGCGATACGGTTGCGGTCTGGCTCAGGAACTGCGCCGAATATTTCGCGATCTACTGGGCGGCGCAACGCGCCGGCCTTTATCTCTGCCCGATATCGAGCCAGCTCACGACGGAGGAAGCCGCCTACATCCTCAACGACAGCGGTGCGAAGCTGCTGGTGACCCACGCCGATGTGCCGGCCGCGGCGACGCTGGTCGCGCAAAGTCGAACGCTCGCGCCTGCGGTCGCCGATATCTACGATCTCGGGACCGCGCTCGCGCCGCTGCCTTCGTGGCCGCATGCCGTGGCGGCACAGGCGCACACCCCGATCGCCGACGAATCGGCGGGCTACCACCTCGTCTATTCCTCTGGCACGACGGGGCGGCCAAAGGGCATCCGGCTGCCGCTGTCGGGCGAGCCCGCCGACGCGCCGCACATGCTCGCCGACCGGATCGGCGGGCGCTATGGCGTCGGCGCACACAGCGTGCTGCTCTCGCCCGCACCGCTCTACCACACCGCGCCGCTCGCTTATGGCATGGCGGCGCATCGGCTCGGCGCGACGCTCGTCATCATGGACAAATTCGATGCCGGCGAGGTGCTGCGCCTGATCGAAGCCTATGGCGTCACCTTCATGCAGATGGTCCCGACGATGTTCATCCGCCTGCTGGCGCTGCCCGAAGCTGCGCGCGCGCGCCACGACCTTTCGTCGCTCGACAAGATCGTCCACGCCGCGGCGCCGTGCCCGGTCGAGGTCAAGCGCCGGATGATCGAATGGCTCGGCCCGATCATCTATGAATATTACGGCGGGTCGGAGGGGAATGGCTCGACCTTCATCACGCCGCAGGAATGGATCGAACATCCCGGCTCGGTCGGCCGCGCCGACTGGGGCACGCTCCACATCTGCGACGAAGCCGGCGGCGAGGTCGGGCCCGGCGTCGACGGGCTGGTCTATTTCGAGGGCGGCTGGGATTTCCAGTACCTCAACGATCCCGAAAAGACGCGCGATGCGCGCCATCCGCTGCATCCGGGCTGGTCGACGCTCGGGGATATCGGCCATGTCGACGAAGCGGGCTATCTCTATCTCACCGACCGCAAGAGTTTCATGATCATCTCGGGCGGGGTGAACATCTATCCGCAGGAAGCCGAGAACCTCCTCATCCAGCATCCCGAGGTCGCCGACGTCGCGGTGATCGGCGTGCCGCACGCCGAGATGGGCGAAGAGGTCAAGGCGGTCGTCCAGCCGAAGAATTGGGACGACGCCGGCCCCGACCTTGCCGCGCGCCTGATCGCCCATTGCCGCGACCATCTCAGCGCGGTCAAATGTCCGCGCTCAGTCGATTTCGACCCCGCGCTGCCGCGACACGACACGGGCAAGCTCTACAAGCAGGAAATCCGCAAGCGCTATTGGCCCTAGCCGCGGCGCCTAGCTTCTTCCGGGCCCCCACAGGATCAGCGCGGCGCCGCCGAGGCAGACGAGGCCGCCGATCAGGTCCCAGCGGTCGGGCGACACGCCCTCGACCAGCTTGAGCCAGACGAGCGAGGCAATGATGTAGATGCCGCCGTAGGCGGCGAAGGCGCGGCCCGCGGCTTCGGCTTCGACGCGCGTCAACGCATAGGCGAAAAAGGCGAGCGCGAGCGCGCCGGGGACCAGCCACCAGGGCGACTTGTCGAGCCGCAGCACCGACCAGAAGGCGAAACAGCCGCCGATCTCGCCCAGCGCCGCCAGAATATACCAGCCGATCGTCGCCAGCGGCGCGGTCATGCGTGCGCGCCTTCGCACAGGCGATGGTCGCCCAGCGCCTCGATGACGCGGCAATCGCCCGCCAGCCCGCCGCGGCAGCGGCCGACGATCCGCGCCAGTTCGTCGCGCAGGCTCGCCAATTGTGCGATCTTTGCCTCGACCTGTTCCAGATGCCCGCTCGCGATCCGGTCGGCCTCGGCGCATTCGCGCTCGGGATGGTCCGACAGGTCGAGCAGCGAGCGGATTTCGTCGATCGTGAAGCCCAGGTCGCGCGAATGGCGCACGAAGGCGAGCCGCTGGCGGTGCGCGTCGCCATAGCTGCGGTAATTGGCTGCGGTGCGATGCGGTTCGGGGAGCAGGCCGATGCGCTCGTAATAGCGGATCGTTTCGATATTGGCGCCGGTGGTGCGCGCGAGTTCGCCGATTTTCATGCCTTGACCCCGTAGTTGCTACAGGGTGCATATAGGCGGTCGACTCGAAACCCCAAGGAGATTCGGCCGATGTCCGACCAATGCTGTGCCGGCAAAAGCGGCAAGACCGCGCTGAACGACCCGCGGTGGCGGCGCGTGCTGTGGATCGCGCTCGTCGTCAACGCGGGCATGTTCGCGGTCGAGATCGCTGCCGGGGTCGCTGCCGATTCGCGCGCGCTCCAGGCCGATGCGCTCGATTTTCTCGGCGACGCCGCCAATTATGCGATCAGCCTCGGCGTCGCGGGAATGGCGCTGGCGTGGCGCGCCCGCGCGGCGCTGTTCAAGGCGGCGACGATGCTCGCGTTCGGGATCGCGGTGCTCGCCTCGACGGTATGGGGCATCGCGACGGGAACCGCGCCGCACGCCGAGACGATGGGGTTCGTCGGCGCCGCGGCGCTCGCCGCCAACGTCGTCGTCGCGCTGATGCTCTATCGCTGGCGCACCGGCGACGCGAACATGCGATCGGTGTGGATCTGCTCGCGCAACGACGCGATCGGCAACCTCGCCGTGCTTGCGGCGGCGCTCGGCGTTTTCGGGACCGGGCAGGGATGGCCCGACCTGGCCGTCGCGGCGATCATGGCCGGGCTTGCGATCTGGGGCAGCCTCGACGTGTTCCGGCAGGCGCGCGGCGAACTGCGCAGGGGGCACGCGGTCGAAGCGGCCTGACCGCTATCCGGCCTATATCGAGCGGAGAAACGACATGGGTGCAGACCATGATCATGGCGAAGGCGGACAGGCCCATAATCACGCGGCGGGCGCCAATGCGCGCAGCCTTTCCATCGCACTGGGGCTGACGGGGACCTTCCTCGTCGCCGAACTGGTCGGGGCGTGGCTGTTCAACAGCCTCGCGCTGCTCTCCGACGCGGCGCACATGTTCACCGATGCAGCGGCGCTGGCGATCGCGCTCGCGGCGATCCGCATCGGGCAGCGCCCGGCGGACAACCGCCGCACCTACGGCTATCGCCGCTTCGAGATCCTTGCCGCGGCGTTCAACGCGGTGCTGCTGTTCGTCGTCGCGGGCTTCGTCCTCTACGAAGGCGTGCAGCGCTTCTTCACGCCGCCCGAGGTCCAGTCGCTCGGCATGCTTGCGGTCGCCAGCGGCGGGCTGGTGATCAACCTCGTGGCGATGCGCATCCTTGCGGGCGGGAAGGAGGCAAGCCTCAACGTCAAGGGCGCCTATCTCGAAGTGTGGGCCGACATGCTCGGTTCGGTGGGCGTGATCGGCGCGGCGCTGCTGATCTGGGCGACGGGCTGGAACTGGGTCGACCCGATCGTCGCGATCGCGATCGGGCTGTGGGTGCTGCCGCGCACCTGGATATTGCTTCGCGACACGACGCACATCCTGCTTCAGGGCGTGCCGCGCGGATTCGATCTCGACGCGGTGCGCGCCGCGATGCGCGCCGAACCGGGGGTGGCCGACGTGCACGACCTACACCTCTGGTCGGTCGCCGGCGACGACGCCAGCCTGACGGCGCATGTCGTCGTCGCCGACGGGCAGGCGGTCGAGGGCGTGCGCACGCGGCTCGCCGCGATGCTCGAGGACCGCTTCGCGATCCATCATGCGACGATCCAGACCGAGACGGCGCCCTGCGCCGACGCGGACATGCTGCACGCCTGATCCGCCGGGGTCAGCCCGGCTGGTTGTACATCTCGGTCGGCCCCGGATATTCGCGGCCGTCGTCGAGCCCCTTGCCGATCTCGCGCTCGGACAGCGCGTTCACCATCGCGTTGAGGCGCAGCACCGTCTTGCGATGCTTGGGATCGTTCGCGAGGTTGACCAGTTCCTTCGGGTCGGCGTGGGTATCGTAGAGTTCGAGGTCGTTGCGCGTGCTCAGCGTTTTCCAGTCGGTCGGCATATGATGATGCGCCGGCGCGAAGTAGCGCGCGAACTTCCAGCGGCCGTCGTGGACGCCGCGGTGCAGGCGGCGTTTCGACAGGTCATAGACCTTCGAATAGTCGGGGATCGTCTCGCCCGGGGGACGGGGACCGACGGTGCGCGCCGAATTGGGTTCCCACATGTGCGCGACCGCATAGTTGAAGAAATGGCCGCGCTTGTCGCGTTCGGTCGGCGCATCGGGCGCCCCGAGCAACGCCGAGACGTCGACCCCGGGCAGGCCCGGAAACCGCCCCGTCGCTTCGTCGGCGGAAAGGCCGGCGAGCGCCATCAGCGTCGGCGCGATGTCGACCGCGCCCATGAGGCCCTTGGTGGCGCGGCCGCCTGCGAAGTCGGGGTGCGCGATGATCATCGGGATGTTGGTTTCCTCGCGGTACATCGTGCCCGCCTTCTGCCGCATCCCGTGCGCGCCCGCGCGTTCGCCATGGTCGCTCGTGTACATGATGATCGTATTGTCGATCTGGCCGCTCTCCTTGAGCGCCCAGAGCAATTGCCCGAGCCGCCGGTCGACGTCGCGCAGGCAGTTGTAGTAATAATTGTTGAACCGGTGCCACGACGCTTCGTCGTCGTGCGGCATCGGGCCATAGAAGAGGTCGTTCAACCGCACGATCGCGCGGTGCGCCTCGGGCTTGGTGCTGAGGTCGTCCTTGTAGAAGCTCTCGGGCAGGTCGAACTTGTTGTCGGTCTCGTAGATCGGGTCGCCCGGCTCGCGGCGCAGCGGCGCCAGAATGTCGGGATGGGTGCGGTGTTTCGCCTGTTCGCCCGTCGCGTCATAGAACATGATGTCGTGCGGATTGATGAGGCCGACGACCATGAACCACGGCTTGCCGCCGGCCTTGTCGCGCCGGGTGAAGTCGAAGATGCTGCGCGCGGCGTCGCCCGCCACGAACATGTCGGCGCGATAGCCGTCCCAGGTCAGCCCCAGTTCCTCGCCGTCGAAGCCGTAATCGTGGAAGCCGTATTTCTCCATCGCGCGTTCGGTGTTGGGATAGACACCGCCGACGACCCGGTTCCAGTTGCGCTCGAAATTGATCCGGCTGAGGTGCCACTTGCCCTTGTAGCTGGTGTAATAGCCCGCGGCCTGCATCATGTGGCCCAGCGTCGGCATGTCTTCGGCCGCAACCGGGTTGGGAGCGTTGTCGCTGTTCAGGAACAGCCCCGTCTGCTGGGTGTGGTGACCCTGGAAGATCGTCGAGCGCGACGGGGTGCACGGCGTCGTGTGGACGTGATAATTTTCGACGAGCATTCCGCGTTCCATCAGTTCGCGATGGTGCGGCAGCTTTTCGAGCAGGCCCTTGGGGTAGCTGGCGATGCCCTGCTCCTGGTCGGTGACGATCATCAGGACGTTGAGCTTCTTGCCGTTCTTCGCCAGCGCCGGCATCGCGAGCCCCGCGGCGGCGAGCGCCCCCATGCCGCCAACGAACGTCCGGCGATTCACATCCCAACCCATTACTCTCTCCCGTCTTGATTCCCTGTCGAGTCCCGCCCGCGACGCTGCGTGCGCCGCGGGCGGTACGGCCTCAGAACTTCACCGCGAAATCGACGCCGAATTCGCGCGGCGCCTGATAGAATTGCGAGATCGGCGTCGCGCCCGCGTTGGTCGCACCCGACATCACCTTCTGGTCGGTCAGGTTGGTTCCGTACAGCGTGACCTTCCACTGTTCGTCATCGCCGGCGACGGCGATGCTGGCGTTGAGCAGCACGACTTCGTTGCGGTAATAGCCGGGGTTGTTGCTGCGTCCCCAGGTGTTGAAGCGCGACGAATAGCGTGCGTCGCTGTGCAGCTTCACTTCGCCGAACGAGGTCGGGATCGCATAGTCGACCGACAGGCTGCCGCTCCACTTGGGTGCGTTCGCAAGGTCGAGGCCCGACGAGTCGACCGGGACAGCGAAGGTGCCGTTGGGCACGCCGTTGATCAGGATCGGCGTCGCGGGCCCGCACTGGCCGACCTCGGGCGCTCCGTTGGTGAACACGCCGTTGGTGTCGGCGCAGAAGTCGGTGTAGCGCGCGTGCAGATATGCAACGTTGGCACCGATGGTGAACCCGGTCGCCGGCCGCAACAGACTTTCGATCTCGAAGCCGTAGATTTTCGCCGCGGCGATATTGGTCGTGACGTTTTCGGCGCGCACCGAACCCATCTTGGTCACCGAGCTTTGCAGGTCGCGGTAGTTGTTGAGGAAGCCCGCGACGTTCAGGCGCAGCAGCCGGTCGAACAGGTCGGTCTTGGCGCCAAGCTCGAACGCGGTGACGCGCTCGGGGTCATAGGGGCCGACGTTTTCGGGGATGGTGCCGCGCGAATTATAGCCGCCCGCCTTGTAGCCCTGCGAATAATTGGCGTAGACCATGACGTCGGGGGTCACTTCGTAGTTGACCGTCAGGCGCGGCGTAAACTCGGACCAGCTCGACTTGAGGCTGCTCGCGAAGGACGACACCTGATTGCCGTTCAGCAGCACCTGCGACGCGATGTCATATTTCTTGCGGTCGTGGCTGTAGCGACCGCCCATCGACAGGGTCAGCCCGTCGGCGGGGTGCGCGTTGACCAGCGCGAAGATCGCGTAGCTGTCGGTGTCCTGATGCAGTTGCGCGAGCGTGGTCGTGGTCGGCGTCGCGAGCACGGTGTTGAACTGGCGCCACTTGTCGGCCTGGTAATAGAGGCCGACGACGAAATCGACCGGTTCACCTTCCGGCGAGACGTAACGCAGTTCCGCGCTTTTCGACTCGCCCGAAAAGTCGCGCGTCACGTCGAGCTGAGGCGCGGGGGTGATCAGCCCGTCGAAGTCGCCGCGCGTGACATAGGTCAGATGGCGATAGCCGAGCACCGAACTGATCGTGCCCCAGCCCACATCGAGGTTCGAGTTCCACGACCCGCCATAGCTTTCGGTGTTCGCATAGGGGTCGAACAGCACCGCGGCCTTGTAGACGTCGGTCTTCACCGCATCGGGGAGCAGGTCCCAGTTGGCATCGCCATTGTCGAGCACGTGCGGTGCCGGACCCACGGTCTTCTGCTTCAGCCAGTCGACGATCACGGTCGAATCGAATGCGCCACCCTGATCATATTCGAGTGCGCCGCGGATCGACTTCACATTGGCGCCGTTGAGGCGGTTGCCGGTGACGACGTTGCGCGCATAGCCGTTGTAGTCGCGGAAGTTGACGGCGACCTTGGCGGCGAGCGCGTCGCCCGCGAAACGGCCGGTGTTCACCTTGCCGCGGAACTGCTTGAGCCCGTACGAACCGAGCGACACGCGGGCTTCGCCGCCGAAATCGTCGGTCGGCCGCGCGCTGATGACGTTGATCGTGCCGGCGAGGTTGTTCTTGCCGAACAGCACGCCCTGTGGGCCTTTCAGGATCTCGATGCGCTCGACATCGAACAGGTCGAGCATCGTGCTTGACACGAAGGGGATGTAGACGCCGTCGATGATCGTGCTGACCTTGGGGTCGGCGTTGGGATCGGGATCGGCGGTGCTCATGCCGCGGATCGAGATCATCGGCACGTTGGCGACGAGTCCCTGTGTCTGCAGCACGACATTCGGCGCGAGGCCGTTCAGGCTGGTGATATTGGTGCTGCCGCTCGATTCGACCATGTCGGAGTTGAAGGCCGAAATGGCGATCGGCACGTCCTGGACGCTTTCCGAGCGGCGCTGCGCGGTGACGAGAATCTCGCCATAGCTGTTGTCGGCGGCATCATTGCCGGTCGCCGCGTCGGGGGCGGCGGCATCCTGGGCATAAGCGGGCGCCGCCGAAAGCGCGATCGCGGCGGTTGAAAGCAAAAGCAAAGCGGTCTTCATTCTGTCCTCCCGTTCGAGGGCCGCGCGCGTCCGTACCCGCACGCGTCGTCGCGGCGGATATGCGGCATGCGCACCGGCCTCTTCAGTCCATGGAACGGGGCCTCGCTGGCGGAGGTCGTCTTGCCGGCGGCGCGGGATATCTGTCGTATCCTCGGCGGGTGCCGTCGGGCCTGATCCTCGTTCCCGTCGGCGGTCATATCACGGCAAAATAATACTTCAAGTGCTAAGCATTGCATTTATGTGAAAATCGAAAATGGCGGAAAAGCGCTTGCTTCGTCCCGGTCCTCCTGCATATAAGTTAGATATCTAAGTATTTTTGGCGCGCGCATGGGCGTGCGAGGCAGGGCAAGGCAAATGGCAGGCACAGGGCGGGGCCGCACGCTTTACGACAAGATCTGGGACGCACATGTCGTCGCCGACGACGAGGGCGAATCGATCCTCTACATCGACCTCCACCTGCTGCACGAGGTCACCTCGCCGCAGGCGTTCGCCGGGCTCGCCGAAGCGGGGCGGGGGGTGCGCAGGCCCGATCGCGCGCTCGCGCTGTCCGATCATAATGTGCCGACCGAAGGGCAGGCCGCCGGCCCCGCGGGCGTGGCCGACGAGGAGGCGCGCGCGCAGCTCGAGATGCTCGAGATCAACGCCGACCGCTTCAGCATCGAACGTTTCGCGATGGGCGATCCGCGCGGCGGCATCGTCCATGTCGTCGGCCCCGAACAGGGACGGTCGCAGCCGGGCATGACGATCGTGTGCGGCGACAGCCACACCTCGACGCACGGCGCGTTCGGGGCGCTGGCATTCGGCATCGGAACGAGCGAGGTCGAGCATGTGCTCGCGACGCAGACGATCCGGCAGCGCCGGTCGCGCAACATGCGGATCACCGTCGGCGGGCAGCTGGCGCCGCACGTCCATGCCAAGGATCTGGCGCTCCATCTGCTGCATGCCGTCGGGGTCGACGGCGCGACCGGGCACGTCATCGAATATGCCGGCGAGGCGGTGCGCGCGCTGTCGATGGAGGCACGGATGACGCTGTGCAACCTCAGCATCGAAATGGGCGCGCGCGCCGGGATGGTCGCGCCCGACGAAACGACCCTTGCCTATCTTCGCGGGCGTCCGTCGGTCCCGGCGGACTGGAGTGCGGCGATCGCGCGGTGGCGGACGCTTGCGAGCGATTCCGACGCGCGATTCGATCGCGAACTGCATATCGATGCCGGCGACGTGCGGCCGATGGTCAGCTGGGGCACGAATCCGGCGCAGGTCATCGCGCTCGACGCCATCATTCCCGACCCGGCGGCTGCGGCCGATGCCGATGCGCGTGCCAGTGCCGAGCGTGCCCTGGCCTATATGGGGCTGGCGCCGGGTGCCCCGATCGCCGGGCAGCGGCTCGACCGCGTGTTCATCGGCAGCTGCACCAACAGCCGGATCGAAGACCTGCGTATCGCCGCGGCGGTCGCGCGCGGCCGCCGTGTCGCGCCGCATGTTCGTGCGATGGTCGTACCGGGTTCGGGGCTCGTGAAGCGGCAGGCGGAGGCCGAGGGGCTCGATACCGTCTTTCGCGACGCGGGGTTCGACTGGCGCGAACCCGGCTGCTCGCTGTGCGTCGGCATGAACCCCGACCGGCTCGCGCCGGGCGAGCGCTGCGCCTCGACATCGAACCGCAATTTCGAGAACCGGCAAGGACGTGCGGGGCGGACGCACCTGATGAGTCCCGCGCTCGCCGCGGCAAGCGCGATCGCGGGGGCGATCGCATCGCCCGCGATGCTGGGCCAGTCGCACGAGTGAACGAACGCCGATGAGGCCGGCATGGGGAGGGCGGTGGTCCAACCCGCCGCCCATTCGGCGACGAGCTGCCTAGGCGGCAGCTTCGAAGCGCGCGATGGCGTCGGTGTGGCGCAGCGTGCGGCCGATGTCGTCGAGCCCCTCCATCAGGATTCGCCGATCGTCGGCATCGACCGCAAAGGCGATCGTTTCGCCCGACGCCAGCGCGATGTGCTGCGCTTCGAGGTCGATTCCGATCGGTGCGAACTGCGCCAGTTCGGTTTCGCGGCGCAGCCGGTCGCAGACGGCGTCGGGCAGGCGGATCAGCAGCAGCCCGTTCTTGCGGGCATTGCTGGCGAAGATATCGCCGAAACTTGGCGCGATGACGCAGCGGATGCCGAAGCCGGTCAGCGCCCACACCGCATGCTCGCGCGACGATCCGCAGCCGAAATTGCGGTCGGCGATCAGGATCTGCGCCGTGCGGCACGCGGGGCGGTTGAGGATGAAATCGTCGCGCTCGCCGCCGTCGGGTGCGAAGCGCAGTTCCTCGAAAAGATGCGCGCCGAGCCCGTCGCGCGTCAGCGCCTTCATGAAACGCGCGGGGATGATCATGTCGGTGTCGACATTGGCGAGCGGCAAGGGAGCGGCCACCGCGTGCACCCGGACAAACTTCTGCAACCTGGCCTCCATCGGTGATAAGCTTAGATTGCTAAGTAAATGCACAAGGTCGCTTTGTCCAATCCTATCCGCAAGTTGATGCGAAATGGCGACGATCGGGGTTGCCGCCCGATTCTTCGGCCCCTAAGCTTCCACTTTGGCGCAGCCGCAGGGGGCGGGCGCAGGGGAGCAGGTTCATTGGCCAAGGCAGAGCAGAATTTCCGGCATCCCGCCGAATATTACACCAATCCCGACAACAGCATCGGCTATCTCGCGCGCGTCGTTTTCCGCTCCTTTTCGCGGCTGCTTGAGCGCCGGACGCTGACGCACGACGTGTCGGCGGGGCAATGGCGCTTCCTGCGCCAGTTGTGGCGCGAGGACGGCATTACCCAGCGCGAGCTGAGCGAGCGCGTGGGCATGCGCGAGCCGACGACGGTCGTCGCGCTCAAAGGGCTGGAAAAAGCGGGTTTCATCACGCGCAAGAAGACCGAGGACGATCGCCGCAAGACGTTCATCTTTCTCACCCCGCACGCGCGCAAGCTCGAACTGGTGCTCGCGCCGATGAACGCCGAGATCCACGAGATCGCGACGCGCGGGCTGAGCGACGACGAGGTCGAGGTGCTGCAGCGGCTGATGCGGCGCGTGATCGAAAACCTGGCCGACGAAACGCGCAAGCTTTCGGTGCTGTCCGACGTCAAGGCTTGATCCCGGCGCCGCGAGTTGCGATGCCCTCCGCGAATCGGTTAGTATTCTAACCATTATCGGCGGAGGGATTCATGACGAGGATTGCGGTGATTGTCGGCAGTACGCGCGACGGTTCGTTCAACCGGGCGCTCGGCGCGCTCGCTGCGGCGCGGCTGGAGGCGCATGGCGCCGATGTGACGATCGTCGACCTCGCGGCGCTCGATCTGCCGATCTACACCACCGCGATCGAGGCGAATGCCTTCCCCCCGGACGCGCTGAAGCTCAAGGCGCTGCTTGCGGCGCAGGACGGCCTGCTCATGGTGTCGCCCGAATATAACGGCTCGATCCCGGCGCTGCTCAAAAATGCCATCGACTGGGCGTCGCGCCCCACCGGCGACGAAGGGCCCGTCGCGCTCGTCGCCTTTCGCGGCAAGGCGGCGGCGATCATGGGGGCTTCGATCAGCCCCTTTGGCGGCATTCGCGGCCTGATGCATCTGCGCCAGATCCTCGGCACGATCCAGATGCTGGTGATCCCCGACCAGGTGCTCGTTCCGAACGCCCATGCCGCCTTCGACGAGGCGGGGCAGCTCAAGGAGGCGCTCCCTGCATCGCTGGTCGACATGACCGCCGGCCGCCTCGTCGCAGTGGCGACGGCGCTCGCGACATAGGGTCGCGCGCTCAGTCGACCAGGGCGCGCTTCCTTGTGGCCGCCTGGGGGATGCGCTCGATATTGTCGCCCCAGTCGGCTTCGAGCGCGGCGAGCAGGGCGTCGAAACGGTCCTGCCCGAGTACCTCGGCGATCTGGGCGGTCAGCGTGTCCATCGCGCGCTGGGCATCCTGCCGCATCCGCGCGCCGGTTTCGGTCAGGGACAGGATCATGTGCCGCCGGTCGTCGGGGTCGGTTTCGAGCCTCACGATCCCCAGTTTTACCATCTGGCTGATCGTGCTGTGGATCGCCTGACGCGATACGCCCAGATTGCGCGCGATGTCCGAGGGGCGCACGACGCCGCTGACGATATTGGTCATCACCATTGACTGCGGGCGGCTGACATCGGGCCAGCCGCGGTCGTGCAGACGGGCCTGAAGTCCTTCGTCCATCCAGCAAAAGCGTTGGAAAAGCGCGATGATGAGTTGATTGGTGCGCATGTTATGCTATCGATAGCCTTCAGCCGGCGGATGATCCACTCCAGCAAGCTAGAAGAGCGAGGCGGGTGAGGCAAGGCAGAGCGGCGTTGCAAGATCGAAATACTTAGTATACTATCCATTTAAGGACAGGGGAGAAGGCCGCATGGACGGTTTGATGCAGAATGTGCCGCTGACGGTTGACCGGATCATGGATCATGCGGCGACGTGGCACGGGCAGCGCGAGGTCGTGTCGCGCGATGCCGAAGGGCGCGTCACCCGTTCGACCTATGCCGCGATTCATGCCGACGCGAAGCGCGTCTCGAACGCGCTCGCGGCCGAAGGAATCCAGCCGGGCGACCGCGTCGCCACGATGGGCTGGAACAGCGCGCGCCATCTGTCGGCCTGGTACGGCGCGTCGGGAATGGGCGTGGTCCTGCACACGCTCAATCCGCGGCTGTTTCTCGAGCAGATCGCCTATATCGCCAATCACGCTGGAGACCGGTTGCTGATCGCCGACCCTGCGACCGCCGATCTGGTCGCGGAATTGCTGCCGCAGGTGCCGAGCATCGAGAAGGTGGTCTTCTTCTGCGACGCCGCATCGCTGCCGCAAACCAGCTTTCCCGCCGTCGCCTTCGACGACTGGATCGCCGACCGGTCCGCCGACTTCGCGTGGGGCGGTTTCGACGAAAATACGGCCTGCGGGCTTTGTTACACGAGCGGCACGACGGGCAATCCGAAGGGCGTGCTCTATTCGCACCGCTCCAACTATATCCACGCGCTGATGACCCTGCAGCGCGATGCGCTCGGGCTGTCGGCGCGCGACACGGTGCTGCTGGTCGTGCCGATGTATCACGCCAATGCGTGGGGCGTCGTCTATTCGGCGCCCGCGGTCGGCGCGAAGCTGGTGCTGCCGGGGCAGCGCATGGACGGTGAATCGATCTACAATCTGATCGAGCAGGAGGGCGTGACCTACTCCGCCGCGGTGCCGACGGTGTGGCAGATGCTGCTCACCTATATGCAGGAAAACGGCAAGCGCTTCACGACGCTCGAACGCGTGACGATCGGCGGGTCGGCGTGCCCCGAATCGATCATCCGCATCTTCCGCGACGATTATGGCGTCGATGTCATCCAGGGCTGGGGGATGACCGAAACCTCGCCGCTCGGGACGGTATCGGTCCCGAACGCATCGGTCGCGGCGAAGGGCGACGACGAGCAGATGGCGTACAAGCTCAAGCAGGGACGTCTGCTCTGCGGGCTCGACATGAAGCTGGTCGACGATGCCGGCAAGCGCCTGCCGCACGACGGCAAGACGCCGGGGCGGCTGATGATCAAGGGGCCGACGATCGCGGGCGGCTATTATGGCGGCGACGGCGGCGACGTGCTCGACGCCGAGGGATTTTTCGATACCGGCGACGTCAGCACGATCGACGGCGAAGGCTATATGCAGATCACCGACCGCGCCAAGGACGTCGTCAAATCGGGCGGCGAGTGGATCAGTTCGATCGAAATCGAGAATATCGCGATGGGGCATGCGGCGGTCGCGAACGCCGCGGTCGTCGGGGTTGCGCACCCCAAATGGGATGAGCGGCCGATCCTGCTGTGCCAGCTGAAACCCGGCGCCAGCGCCGATGCCGCCGACATCACCACCTATCTCGACGGCAAGATCGCCAAATGGTGGATGCCCGACGATGTCCTCTTCGTCGACGATATCCCGCTCGGCCCGACCGGCAAGATCGACAAGAAGGCGATCCGCGCCGGGCTCGAGGGGTATCAACTGCCCTTCGAAGTCAGCCGATAATCACAGCAACGACAAACAGGAGAGACGATGATGGACCCCAACGGCACCGAGGGACTCGACGCGCAATTCATCGGACGCGTGTCGCCGACCGCGCCGCGTATCCAGGCGGGCGGCCACCCGTGCCAGGGCATCTACTGGACCGAGGCGGGCAAGCGCCCCAAGGTCGCGATCATCGCCACCCACTATAATGTCGATTTCAAGGAACATTATATCGCGCCCTATTTCGCGCGGCAGGGGTTCGGCTTCCTCGGCTGGAACACGCGCTATCGCGGTTTCGAGGACCAGTTCCTGCTCGAACATGCGATCCTCGACATCGGGGTCGGCATGAAATGGCTGAAGGAAGAGGCGGGGGTCGAGCAGATCGTCATCCTCGGCAATTCGGGCGGCGGGTCGCTGATGGGGGCCTATCAGGCCGAAGCGATCGCGCCGACGCTGACCGACCGCTTGCCCGCGGTGGGACAGGATGCGCTGGCGAGCCTGGTAAAGGGCGATCTCTACATCAGTTTCAACGCGCACCAGGGGCGTCCCGAAGTGCTGACCGACTGGATGGACGCGTCGGTGATCGACGAGAATGATCCCGTTGCGACCAATCCCGAACTCGATCCGTTCAACCCCGACAACGGCCCGCCCTATTCGGACGAATTCATCGCCAAATATCGCGCCGGCCAGCGCGCGCGCAACCAGCGGATCACCGACTGGGCCAAGGCCGAACTCGCGCGCCTCAACGCCGCGGGCATCCCCGACCGCATCTTTCCGATGTTCCGCTGCTGGGGCGACATCCGCTGCGTCGACCCCGCGATCGATCCGTCGGACCGCAAACCCAACTGGTGCTATCGTGGCGACCCGAAGATCGCGAACCGCACCCCGAGCATCGGCCGCGCGAACACGATCAAGACCTGGCTCAACATGTGGAGCCTCGAAACCTCGCCGTGCCAGGGGCAGCCGCACCTCGCCAAGCACGACACCCCCGCGCTCGTCGTGCAGGGGACGGCCGACACCGGCGTCTTTCCGAGCGATGCGCGCAAGATCTTCGACTTCCTCGGCTCGACCGACAAGGCGCTCGAACTGATCCCCGGCGCGCATTATTTCGAGGATTCGATCGCGGAACGGCAGAACGCCGCCGACCTTGTCGGCGCATGGATCCGGGAGAAGCTGTAAGTGGACACGGCGCCCGCCGATATTGTCGAGGGGCTGCGCGCGGCCGGGCTGGTCGGGGCGGGTGACGTTCGCCTCGAACCCCTGACCGGCGGCGTGTCGTGCGACGTGTGGAAGGTCGAGGCGCCATCGGGCCCGATCGTCGTCAAGCGGCCGCTCGAGCAGCTGCGCGTCGCCGCCGAATGGCACGCGCCCGTCGAGCGCGGGCAGAGCGAGGTGCGCTGGCTGCGCCGGACGCGCGGGGTCGACCCGCATCTGGTGCCCGAAGTGCTGGCCGAGCTGCCCGGATACGGCTTTGCGATGCGGTTCCTGCCGGGCTGTCCGGTTTGGAAGGACGAGCTGACCGCGGGGCGGGTCGATCCCGCCTTCGCGGCGCAGGTGGGCCAGGGGATTGCCGCGGTTCACGCCGTCACGGCACACAACGACCGCGATCGCGCTGCCTTCCCCAACGATGCGATGTTCCGCGCCTTGCGTGTCGATCCCTTCCTGCTCCATGTCGCGCGGAACGACGCCGAACTCGCGCCGGTGCTGACCGCGCTCGCCGACGATCTGGCCGCGCGCAAGATCGCGCTCGTCCACGGCGACGTGAGCCCCAAGAATATCCTTGTCAGCGCCGACGGGCCGGTGTTCCTCGACGCCGAATGCGCGGTCTATGGCGATCCGGCCTTCGATCTTTCATTCTGCACCACGCACCTGCTGCTCAAGGCGGTGTGGCTGGACGACGCCCGGCTGCGCGAGACTGCGGTCGCGCTGGTCGAGGCCTATCGTGCCCGGATCGACTGGGAAGACGCCGCCGGTCTTCTGCTCCGCGCGGGCAAGCTCACCGCCGCGCTGCTCCTCGCGCGCGTCGAGGGCAAGTCGCCCGCACCCTATCTGACCGATCCCGGTCACAAGCATGTCGTGCGCGATCAGGCGCGCGCGCTCATTCTCGCGCCGCAGCCGATCGACGCGCTCGTCGCCTTCTGGAAAAGGACTAGTTCATGACCTCGCGTATCGCCTCCGTCACAGGCCGCCAGCTCTGGGATTCGCGTGGCCGCCCTACGGTCGAGGCCGAAGTCGTGCTCGAATCGGGCGCGGTCGGACGTGCGATCGCCCCGGCGGGCGCCTCGCGCGGCGCGCATGAAGCGATCGATCTGCGCGACGGCGGCGAAGCCTTTGGCGGCTATGGCGTCAACGGCGCGGTGGCAGGAATCGGCGCCGAGATCGCCGGCGCGATCGCCGGCATGGACGCGCGTGAGCAGGCGGCGGTCGATCAGCTGCTGTGCGACCTCGACGGCACTCCCAACAAGGCGCGGCTTGGCGCCAATGCGGTGGTCGCGGTGTCGATGGCGGTGGTGCATGCAGCGGCGGCGGACGCGCGCGAACCGTTGTGGCGTTACCTTGCAGGCGGACGCAAGGTCCGCATCCCGCTTCCCGAGATCCAGATTTTCGGCGGCGGCGCGCACGCGGGACGCCGCACCGACGTGCAGGATTTCATGGTCATGTGCCCGAAGGCCGGCAGCTTTCGTCGCGCGCTCGAAATCACCGACGACGTGTACCGCGCCGCCGGCCGGCTGATGGAAGCGAAGGGTCCGCTCACCGGGGTCGCCGACGAGGGCGGCTGGTGGCCGAACTTCGCGTCGAACGAGGACGCGCTCGACACACTGACCAAGGCGATCGAGGCGAGCGGCCACCGTGCAGGCGAAGACGTCTTCATCTCGCTCGATATTGCCGCCAACGAACTTGGTGATGCTTCGGGCTACAGCCTCGCGCTCGACGATGGGCGCCTGACGAGCGAAGCGATGGCGGCGCGCATCGTCGAATGGGCGGGGCGCTATCCGATCCTGTCGATCGAGGATCCTGCGGGGCAGGACGACTGGGCGGCGATGGCCGCCGTGACCGCCGCGATCGGCGACCGCGTCCAGATCATTGGTGACGATGTCCTCGTCACCAATGCCGAGCGTGTCGTGCGCGCAAGCGACGCAGCGGTGTGCAACGCGGCGCTGATCAAGGTCAACCAGGTCGGCACGGTCACCGAGGCCAAGGCGGCGCTCGACGCTGCGGTGGTGTGTGGCTGGGGTGCGATCGTCTCGGCGCGCTCGGGCGAAAGCGAGGATGTCACCATCGCGCATCTCGCGACCGGCTGGGACGCGGGGCAGTTGAAGGTCGGCAGCTTCACGCGCTCCGAACGCATGGCGAAGTGGAACGAGATGCTGCGCATCGAGGAAGCGATGGGTCCCGATGCGGTGTTCGCGGGCTTCACGGCCTTCGCCGGCGCGATCGGCCGCGTGCCCGCATGATCGTCCTCCACGCGCGCCCGAGCCCCGGCTTCCGCGACGCGGTCGACGCGATTTTCGGCGCGGGCGTCGTGACGCATGTCGACGAGGCCGAACCGCTGGACGGCGTGGTGAGCGAGATTACCGCACTTCTCCACGTGCTCACGCCGGTGACTCCCGGCTTCATCGCGTCGGCGCCGAAGCTCGAGCTGATCCAGAAGCTCGGCGTCGGAGTGAACACCATCGCGCTCGACGCGGCGCGCGATCATGGCGTTGCCGTGTGCAACATGCCCGGCACCAACAGCCAGGCGGTCGCCGAAATGGGGCTGTCGCTGATGATGGCGGTGCTGCGCCGCACCTGCTTCTTCGATGCACGGACGCGGGCCGGGGAGGGGTGGACCGCCGATCCGTCCGAACTCGATCAGGTCGGCGAAATCGGCGGGCGCACGATCGGGCTCGTCGGTTTCGGCCATTCGGCGCAGCTGCTGGCGCCCGCGCTGGCGGCGCTGGGGGCAAAGATCGTCTACACTGCGCGCAGCCCGCGCGATGTGCCCTATGAGTTCGTGCCGCTCGAGCGCCTGCTGGCGGAGAGCGATATCGTATCGCTGCACATCCCGCTCACCGACGAGACGCGGGCGAGCATCGATCCCTTCGCGATGAAGAAGGGGGCGATCCTCGTGAACACCGCGCGCGGCGAACTGGTCGATCAGGCGAGGCTGGTCGAGGCGCTGACCAGCGGCCAGCTGCGCGGCGCCGGTCTTGACGTCTTCGCCGAGGAGCCGCTGCCGCGCGGCAATCCGCTGCTCGGCCTGCCGGGCGTGGTGCTGGCGCCGCACATTGCCTGGCTCACCCCCGAAACGCTCGTGCGCAGCCTGACGGTCGCGCACGAGAATTGTCGCCGGCTCACCGCCGGCGAACCGCTCCTGCATCAAGTCATATGAAACACTTCGTCATTGCGAGCGAAGCGAAACAATCCAGAGCGGTTTACGCCTGCTCTGGATTGCCGCGTCGCTTCGCTCCTCGCAATGACGAAACTTCAGGATTGAACCCATGACTCTCCCCATTGTCCTTATCACCGGCCAGCTCCTGACCGCCGCGGTCTGGCAGCCCTTGCTCGACGCATGGCCGGACCGCGAAGTCATCGTCGCCGATAACCGGAGCGACGACACGATCGAAGGGTTTGCGCAGCGGCTGCTCGACAATGCGCCGCCGAAATTCATCCTCGTCGGTCACGCCATGGGCGGTTTCATCGCCTTCGAGGTGATGCGCCGGGCGCCTGGTCGCGTCGCCAGGCTGGCGCTCATCTCGACCCTCGCCTCGGCGGACGGTCCGGCGCAGACTGCGCGTCGGCAGGGGTATATCGACCTTGTGACGAGCGGGCGGTTCGATCAGGTCGTCGAGGAGCGCATCCCGATCCTCTTTCCCGAGCACAAGCGCGGCGACGAGCGTCTTCTGGGAATCGCGCGGCAAATGGCGGCCGACACCGGCGCCGAAACCTTCCTCGCCCAGCAGCGCGCGATCATGGCGCGCATCGACAGCCGCCCGCGCCTTGGCGAGATTGCGGTGCCGACGCTGCTGATCTGGGGCGAGCAGGACGGGATCACCAGCCGCGCGCATCATGACGAAATATTGGAGGCGATCCCGGGCGCCCGACTGGACGTGATCGCGGGCGCGGGACATCTGCCGACGGTCGAGGCGCCGGAGGTGGTGGTGCCGTTGCTGGGCGAATTTATCGACGCCTGACCCCTCCCGCACGCGGGAGGGGCAGCGAGGCTTGCCAGCTTGCTGGCTAGCCGCAGCGGGGTGGGCAATCGCGCCGTCGCTGGCCCACCCCCGACCCCTCCCGCATGCGGGAGGGGAGTCGTTCATTTCAGTTCCGCGCGCACCATCGCCGCCCCGTCGACCATCGCCTTCAGCTTGGCCTGCGAATGCTCGCGGCTGTGATATTTCATCCCGCAGTCGGGCGCGATCCACAGCCGTTCGGCGTCGACGTAGCGCAGCGCCTCGCGGATGCGGCCCGCGACCACTTCGGGTGTCTCGACCTCGGGGGTCGACAGGTCGAGCACGCCGTACATGATCGTCTTGGTCGGCAGTTCGGCGAGGATCGCGGGGTCGAGCCCGGGCTGCGCGGCCTCGATCGAGATCACGTCGATCGCCGACGCTTCGAGTTCGGCGAGGAAGTCATAGGCCTTGGGCTTCGGCCCCGTCGCGCCCGCGCCGTGATGGACCATCGCATAGCCGAAGCAGATGTGCAGCGCGGTCGTCCCGCCCACGCCGTCGAGCGCGCGGTTGATCGACTCGATCGCATAGGCATTGGCTTCCGCGGCGCGCGCCTGGAGATAGGGCTCGTCGAGCTGGACGACGTCGACCCCCGCCGCAAACAGGTCCTTCACCTCGGCATTGACCGCATCGGCATAGTCCATCGCGAGCGACCGTGCGTCGGGGTAAAACCCGTTTTCAGCCTGCTGCGTCATCGTGAAGGGGCCGGGCAGGGTGAGCTTGACGGGCTTCGTCGAATGGCGCCGCAGGAAGGCGGCGTCCTGCGCCTCGATCGGCGCGATACGGCGGATCGGACCCGAGACGAGCGGCACCGGATTGGCGTTGCCCGTGCGGTCGATCGCGGTGCCATGCTTTTCGGTATCGATACCCGACAGCGCCGTTGCCAGCCGGTTCGAATAGCTTTCGCGGCGCATTTCGCCATCGCCGACGATGTCGATCCCAAGTTCTTCCTGATCGCGGATCGCCATCAGCGTCGCGGCTTCCTGTGCATCCGCCAGCCAGGGTTCGGGGATGCGCCACAGCGTCTCGGCGCGGACGCGCGGCGGCAGGCTGGCTTTCAGCCGTTCGCGATCGATCAGCCAGTCGGGCTGGGGGTAGCTTCCGACGATCGTTGTCGGCAGGATAGGGTGTTCGAACAAGGCCGGTCCTCTCGATTTTAGGGCTGGTCAAAGATTTACTTAGTATTCTATCCAATTCAAGCGAAACAGCTGCGTGAGGAGAGGAAAATGATCGATCTGGAAGCCATCCGGACGCTGGCCGACATTCCGGCGGCGCAGGCGCGCAAGCGGGGCGATGCGGTTGCGGTGAAATATGGGACCCGCGAGACCAGCTTTGCCGAGCTCGATGCGCAGTCGAATCGCGTTGCGCATGCGCTGATCGCGTCGGGCGTGGGTCCGCGCGACCGTGTGTCGGCGCTCACCAAGAACCACGACGGCTGGTATCCGCTCTTTTTCGGCACCGCGCGCGCGCGCGCCTGCCTCGCGCCGGTCAATTGCCGCCTCGCGCCGGCGGAAATCGGCTTCATCGTCGGCGATGCTGCGCCCAAGCTGCTCTTCGTCGGCGAGGATTTCTTCGATGCTGCGCTCGCCGCGGTGGCCGACCTCGCCAGCCCGCCGCGCCTGATCGCGCTCTATGGCGCGCACCCGGCGTTCGAGCCTTTCGAGCAATGGCTCGGCGATGCCGCGGCCACCCCGCTTCCCGGCCCCGAACTCGCCGACGACGTGCTCCAGCTCTACACCAGCGGCACGACGGGCCGCCCCAAGGGCGTCGTCCTCACCCACGCCAATTACCGGACCTTCCTGGAGGCCGCGACCGAGGTCGACGGCTTCGCCTATGGCGAGGACGAGACGGTGATGATCGTGATGCCGCTGTTCCACGTCGCGGGGACCAACGTCAGCTTCTCGGGCCTTGCGCAGGGCGGGCGCCTTGTCCTCGTCAAGGATTTCTCTGCACCCGATGCGGTGCGCATGCTGCGCGAGGAACGGGTCGCGCATGCCTTTCTTGCGCCTGCAATGATCCAGATGATGCTGCTCCAGCCCGAGGTGGGCGCGGGGGCCTATCCCGAACTGAAGTCGATCGCATATGGTGCCTCGCCGATCGCCGAAGACGTGCTGCGCCGCGCGCGCGCGACCTTCGGATGCGACTTCGTGCAATTCTATGGCATGACCGAGTCCGCCGGGGGCGGCTCCTATCTTTCGCCCGGCGCACACGACCTGCCGGGCAAGCTGACGTCGTGCGGCAAGCCGTGGCCCGGGGTGGAGATGGCGATCCTCGACGGCGACGGCGCCGAACTCGGTGACGGCGCGATCGGCGAGATCGCGATCCGCGGCGGCATCGTGATGAAGGAATATTGGCACCGCGAGGGTGCGACGGCCGAGACGCTCGCGGGCGGCTGGCTCCACACGGGCGATGTCGGCTACCGCGACGCCGACGGCTTCTATTTCGTCCACGACCGGATCAAGGACATGATCGTCTCGGGCGGCGAAAATGTCTATCCGGCCGAGGTCGAGAGCGCGATCATGGGCTGTCCCGGGGTCGCCGACGTCGCGGTGATCGGCGTACCCGACGACAAATGGGGCGAATCGGTGAAGGCGCTCGTCGTCGCCTCGGCCGACGGCGCGCCCGACCCGGCCGCGGTCATCGCGTGGGCGCGCGACCATATTGCGGCGTACAAGGCACCGAAAAGCATCGAATTCATCGATGCGCTGCCGCGCAACCCGTCGGGCAAGGTGCTGCGGCGCGAACTGCGCGCACCCTACTGGGAGGGACGCGACCGCGCGGTAGGGTAGCGCGCAGGGCAGGTGCGCGCCTGGCGATTGCCACCGCGCGCCGGGCCGCCTATTTCGGTTGCATCGAAAAACCAATTGCACCGGAGAGATGCGCCATGACCGACCTGCCCGCCACCAACCTCGTCATGCTGACCCTGGTAAAGCCCGAGGGCGAACTCGAGGTGTTTTTCGAGCGGCGCCCGATGCCCGAGCCGAAGCCGCACGAGGTGCTGGTGAAGGTGCTCGCGACGCCGATCAATCCATCGGATCTGGGCTTGCTCTTCGGCGGCGCCGACATGTCGACCGCACGCGCCTCGACGCGTGACGGGCTGCCGGTGATCACCGCCGATATCCCTCCCGCCGGGATGCGCGCGATGGGCGGGCGGATCGGCGACGCGCTTCCCATCGGCAACGAAGGCTGCGGGCTGGTCGTCAAGGCGGGCGATTCGCCCGAGGCACAGGCGCTGCTCGGCAAGACGGTCGCGCTGCTCGGCGGCGAGATGTACGCCGAATATCGCTGCCTGCCGGTGCAGATGACGATGGAACTGCCCGCCGGCACCGATCCGGTCGACGGCGCGTCGTGCTTCGTCAATCCGCTGACCTCGCTCGCCTTCACCGAAACGATGCGGATGGAGGAGCACAGCGCGCTGGTGCACACCGCCGCGGCGTCGAACCTGGGGCAGATGCTGGTCAAGATCTGCGCCAAGGACGGTATCCCGCTGGTCAACATCGTGCGCAGCGATGCGCAGGTCGCAATTTTGAAGGGTATTGGCGCGACGCATATCGTCAACAGCAGTGCCGACGATTTCCAGGACCGGCTGGTCGACGCGATCGTCGAGACCGGTGCGACGCTGGGCTTTGACGCGATCGGCGGCGGCAAGCTGGCCGGGCAGATATTGTCGGCGATGGAGGTCGCGGCGGTGAAGCGGATGACGACCTACAGCCGCTACGGTTCGGACAGCTTCAAGCAGGTTTATATCTATGGCGCGCTCGACGTCGGACCGACGATCCTCAACCGCAGCTTCGGGCTGACCTGGGGGCTGGGTGGCTTTTTGCTCACCCCGTTCATGCAGAAGGCGGGCTGGGAGGTCGTCGGGCGGATGCGCCAGCGCGTCGTCGACGAACTGACGACGACCTTCAAGAGCCACTACAGCCACGAGATTTCGCTGGTCGAGGCACTCAACCTCGACACCGCGCACGCGTACAACGCCAAGCGGACCGGCGAGAAATATCTGATCCGGCCGTAGGGCGGCGCCCGGCTCCTTAAAATCGAGGCCATGGCTCGACGGGCCGTCAGGGACGGCTCCGTCGACCAATCGACTCGCTCCGCCGCAAAATGAGGGTGGATCGCTTGCGAGCGCGGAATCGCGTCCATAGGGTCGTGCCCATCGATCAGATCATGGGAAACAAGATGTCAGCTCTCAAATTCGCCGCAACGCTCGGCGCGGTGCTTGCCCTGACCGTTCCGGCCGCAGCCAGCGCCGAGAGCGTCGCGGTCGAAGGCAATCTCGCGCGGGCGCAGGGGCATTGGGGCGGAGAGCTCGGTGCGGGTTATGGTTTCCGTGCCGGCCCGATCACATTGCGCCCGATCGGCGGGCTGCTGATCCATTCGGACAATGACGAGCGCGAGATCAAACCCTATGCCAAGGCCGAGGCGACGGTGACGATCCCGGCGTTCGCCGAAGTCGGCGCAGGCGCGCGGATCAGCGGCGACCGGACGCGAATCTATGGCACGGCGGCGTTCGACCTGCTGCCCAAGCTGAAGTTGAAGGGCAATCTGGGCGATCGCTATGCCGCGATCGGGATCATGGGGCAGTTCTGACCGGACGCTGACGGACGGCGGCTACGCCCTCGTCACCGCTTCATGCACTGCCGCGTGTCGTCGCGCTTGTATTCGCTGCAATTCCACAGCGCTTTTTCGAAACCCGCCTTGTCGTCGCGAAGGTAGGAGAAGGTCATGCCGGCGCGCTGGGTGTCGCTCATCGCTTCGCTTTCGGGCTTGAGCACCGGGTTGGTCCAGCCCATGAACTTGCAATATTCGCGGGTACCGCAAAGGCGCAGCGCGAGGGTGACGAAGCTTTCGGGTGCCGCCTTGCGATCGAGAAGGATCGTGATCGTCTCCCGCCCGCCCGAGACCACCTGACCGGGAACCGGTGCATTGGCAGTGATGCGCGCCTCGCCCGCGGCGGCGTCGACGGCGGCATCGGCGAGCCCCGTGGCGCCGCCGAGATGCAGCGGGGACAAGCCCGCCATCTTGGCGACCGGCGTCTCGGTCCCCGCGACATTGCCGCGAAAGGCGCCGGGCGTGCCCCAGTAGCCGGGCCAGCGGAAGAAGAGGTGGGTATCGACGATGGCGATCTTTTCGAGGCTGTCGCTCCAATAGGGGCGCACCCAGTCGGTGTGATAGTGCGTCGCGAGCCCGACGCGCGGATCAACACCGCCCGCGAGCGCGATTTCGGCGTTTACCTGCGCGCGCGTCCAGGCCGCGTCCGAATAGCGGCGTGCGAGCGCGCCGTCGCAGGTGAAGGTGAACTGACAGCCCGTGGTGCGTTCGGATCCCTGGAACACCACGCCGCAGATCGATTTGGGAAAGGCAGGGTGGCGGACGCGATTGATCACGACCTGTCCGACTGCGCGCTGGCCCTGGCTATCGTCACCTGCCTCGTAGAGCATCGCTGCGGCGAGGCAGTCGCGTGCACGGCCACGGTTGTCGGCATCGCCTGAATAGACGAAAGGACGCGCCGCGACGAAGCCCCTGGTGACCAGCGGGATCTTTGCGTTGGCGGCACGTGCATCGGCTTCGTCGACCGGTGCGAGGTCCATCGGCAGGACCTCGGGTATGGTATTCGCCGGAGGGGCGGCGGGAGGGATGCGGACGCTGTAGCGCGGCGCGTCGCTCGCCGCGCTCGCATAGAGCACGGCGGCGATCGCCGCGACCGACAGCAGCGCGAACGCCCACGCCGACCAGTCGCGCCGCAGGGGCAACGTACGGGAAAGCCCCCTCGGGATCATGCGCCGGATCAGATTTCGGGCAGGAAGTCGGGCACCGACAGATAGCGTTCGCCGGTGTCGTAGTTGAAACCGAGCACGCGGCTGCCCGCGGGCAGTTCGGCCAGCTTCTGGGCGATCGCGGCGAGCGTCGCGCCCGACGAGATGCCGACGAGCATGCCTTCCTCGGTCGCGGCGCGGCGGGCGAAATCCTTTGCAGCGGCGGCGTCGACCTTGATCACGCCGTCGAGCAGGTCGGTATGCAGGTTGCGCGGGATGAAGCCGGCGCCGATGCCCTGGATCGGATGCGGCGCGGGCTGGCCGCCCGAGATCACCGGTGAGGCCTCGGGTTCGACCGCATAGACCTTGAGGTTCGGCCAGCGTTCTTTCAGGAATTTCGCGGTGCCGGTGATGTGCCCGCCGGTGCCGACGCCGGTGATCAGCGCGTCGATCGGGCTGTCCTTGAAATCCTCATAGATTTCGGGACCGGTGGTGCGGAAATGAACGTCGATGTTCGCTTCATTTTCGAACTGTTGCGGCATCCAGGCGCCGGGGGTGGTCTCGACCAGTTCGATCGCGCGCTCGATCGCGCCCTTCATGCCCTTTTCGCGCGGCGTCAGGTCGAAGGTCGCGCCATAGGCGAGCATCAAACGGCGGCGTTCGAGCGACATGCTTTCAGGCATGACGAGCACGAGCCGGTAGCCCTTGACCGCGGCGGCCATCGCGAGGCCGATGCCGGTGTTGCCCGACGTCGGCTCGACGATGGTGCCGCCAGCCTTGAGGCTGCCGTCGCGTTCGGCCGCCTCGATCATCGCAAGGCCGATGCGATCCTTGATCGACCCGCCGGGGTTGCTGCGCTCCGACTTCACCCAGACTTCGGCGTCGGGGAACAGCCTGGCGACCCGGATGTGCGGGGTGTTGCCGATGGTGTCGAGAATCGAATTGGCTTTCATGGTCGGAATGCACTTTCCCTATGTTCGAAGCGCGGATCGCGGCGGACCCGGTTGGGCCAGTCGCCGGCCCGGATCCAAAGCTTTTCGTCGGCGAGGGCCGGCGTCGGCGCGGGTTGTAACGATGCGAGCAGATACTGTCCATAAGGCCAGTCGCCGATGCCCGAATCGGCATTGATATGGCCGAACGGACCCGCATTGACGAAGCGGGCATCCCATTGCCGCGACAGGCGCCAGACATGCGCGGTCTTGGCATACGGGTCGTTGTCGCTGGCAACGACGATCATCGGGGTGCGCGCCGTGAAGGCGGGGGCATCGGTGAAGGCGGCGACGCGGCTGTCGCGGCGAAGATCCGACAGGTCGGGCGGCGCGACGAGCAGCGCCCCGGCGATGCGGGTCCGGGCGAAGCCGCCGGCACGGGCGAACCAGTGAGCAAAGGCGTGGCAGCCGAGGCTGTGCGCGGCGATCAGGATGGGGGCATCTTCGCCGGCGACGGCTTCGTCGATGCGTTCGACCCACAGGTCCTTGTCGGGCGCATGCCACTCGCCGAGGTCGACGCGTTCGCAATCGGCGAACTTGTGTTCCCACAGGCTCTGCCAGTGGCGCGGGCCGCTGTTGTCGAGGCCCGGAATCGTCAGGATTTTGTGACGGATGGTGCTGCTGTGCATCTCGGATTCTCCATGATGGGGACAGGGAAAACCGCGGTGACGGGTGCAGTCGAGATAATTCAATTAAATAAATTGACAATGACTTTGTGGCGAAAGGACAGCCGATTGCGATGAGTTGATGCGGCGGCGCCGGGCCGCCGCGGAAATGCGTCAGCCGGTCTGTTTAAACTGGGGTTCGAAGGTGCGCGCGCGGCGCAGTTCGGGAAACAGCCACGCCCAGAGGGCCGTTACGCCAACCGCTGCTGCGCCGCCGACGACGACCGCGGCAACAGGACCGAGCGCCGCGGCCATCGAACCCGCGCGCATCTCGCCGAGTTCGTTGGAGGCCGAGATGGCGAGCCCCGACACCGCGCTGACGCGGCCGCGCATATGGTCGGGGGTGTTGAGCTGGATCAGCGTGCCGCGCACGAAGACTGAGAACATGTCCGCCGCGCCGAGCAATGCCAGCATCGCGAGCGAGAGGAAGAGGTTGGTCGACAGGCCGAAGGCCATGGTGGCGAGGCCGAACACCACCACCGCCCACAGCATCTTGACGCCGACGTTGCGCTCGATCGGGCGCCAGGCGAGGCCAAGCGCGACGACGGCGGCACCGACCGCGGGGGCGGCGCGCAGGAAGCCGAGGCCCTCGGGGCCGGTCTGGAGAATGTCGCGCGCATAGACGGGAAGCATTGCGGTTGCCCCCGACAGGATCACCGCAAACAGGTCGAGCGTGATCGTGCCGAGCAGAAAACGCTCGCGCCAGGTGAACTGCAGCCCGTCGGCCATTTCACGCAGCGGGTGGCGGCGGACCTCGGCCTGCGGCGGCAGGACAGGACGGACGCGGCTGATCGTGAAGGCCGAAACGGCGAGCAGCACGCCGGCGAAGATGTAAACCGAGGTCGGATGCGCCGCGTAGATCAGGCCGCCCGCGGCGGGACCGATCACCGATGCCGATTGCCAGGCGATGCTGCTCATCGCGATCGCGCGCGGCAGCACGGCGGGGGGCACGATGTTCGGGGCAATGGCGCTCATCGCGGGGCCCGAGAAAACGCGTGCGACGCCGTGCAGTGCGGCAAGGCTGAAGAGCAGCGGTAGGGTGAGCGCGTCGGTCCAGGTAAACCAGCCGAGCGCGGCAGCGATTGCAAGGTCGATGAGATTCGAGAAGATCGCGACGCTGCGCCGTTCGAAGCGGTCGGCGACCCAGCCGGCAACCGGCGTCAGCAGTGCGAGCGGCACGAACTGGAACAGCCCGAGCAGCCCGAGCTGAAACGACGCCTCCTTGATCGACATGCCGTAGTCGGTGCGCGCGGTGTCGTAGAGCTGGTAGCCGATGACCACGACCATCGCGATCGTCGCCATGACCGCGGTGAAGCGCGCGAGCCAGAAATAGCGATAGTCGACGAAGCTGAGCGGCGAGGGGGCCCTGGAAGGCGTTTCGGGCAGGGCCGGCTCATCGCTGTCGGGAGGGAGGATCGTCGCCATCGCTTTCGCCCTAGCCCGCTTTTCGCCCCTGTCCATACCGCATGGGGCTGTCGTTCGTCGATTAGGAGGTGCCACCCCCCAACCCGGCTGGCAGAAGTGCGCCGTTGGTTTCGGGGAGATACGACCTATGACACGCAAATTCGCTCGTTTTGCCGGTCCCGCGATTGCCGCCACGCTGTTGATACTCGCCGGTTGCAATGCGTCCGGCGACAAGGCCGCACCGGCATCAGACGCGAAGAACTGGACCGAGTTCCGCGACAATTTCCTGGCGGGATATTTTCCGCTCAACCCCAATTTCGCGGTCTACCAGGGCAAGCACGAGTTCGACGGGCAATTGCCTGACTGGTCGCCCGCAGGCCTCGAAAAGCAGGCGACCTTCCTCGAAAAGACGATCGCCGACGCCAGGGCGTTCGACGGCGAGATGACCGACGCCGAGAAATTCGAGCGCGACTATCTGGTCAAGGTCGCCGAAGGGCAGCTCTTCTTCCTGCGCGACACCGATTTCGCGGCGAAGAACCCGGCCTTCTACACCGGCGCACTCGACCCCAACGTTTATATCGCGCGGCCTTATGCCGATGCGACGACGCGGATGAAGGCGTTCATCGCCTATGCGGAAAAAGTTCCTGCGGCGGCCGCGCAGATCAAGGCGAACCTCAAGCTTCCGCTGCCCGCGACCTTCGTCAAATATGGTACGGCGGGCTTCGGCGGCTTTGCCGACTATTACAAGGGCGATGCCAAGGCGGCTTTCGCATCGGTCAAGGACGAGGCGCTGCAGAAGCAGTTCGACGAAGCCGCTGCGAAGGCCGGTGCAGCAATGACCGACCTTGCCAAATATGTCGGATCGCAGCCCGGCACCGCCGACGGCTATGCGCTCGGCGCCGACAAGTTCGCGAAGATGATCCTGACCAACGAGGGGGTCGACACCCCGCTCGATGAACTGGAACGGATCGGACAGGCCGATCTCAAGCGCAATCAGGATGCGCTGAAGGCCGCCTGTGCGACCTATGCCGCCGGAATGACGATCGCCGACTGCATGAAGAAGATGAATTCGGACAAACTCGCCGACGGACCGGTCGCCGAAGCGCGGCGCCAGCTTCCGACGCTGCGCGCGTTCCTGATCGAGAAGGATCTGGTGACGATCCCCGGAACCGAACAGGCGCAGGTCGAGGAGTCGCCGCCCTACAACCGGCAGAACAGCGCCTACATCGATATTCCCGGGCCGTATGAAAAAGGCCTGCCGTCGGTCTATTATATCTCGCCACCCGATCCCGCGTGGGACAAGCAGACGCAGAATGACTTCGTGCCGGGGCGCAAGGACCTGCTCTTCACGTCGGTGCACGAGGTGTGGCCAGGGCACTTCCTCAACTTCCTTCATTCGAACCGCGCGACAAGCATCTTCGGCAAGCTGTTCGTCGGCTATGCCTTTGCCGAAGGCTGGGCGCACTATACCGAGGAGATGATGTGGGACGCCGGGCTGGGCGCGGGCGATCCCGAAACGCACATTGGCCAGTTGTCGAACGCATTGCTCCGCGACTGTCGCTATCTTTCCGCGATCGGCCTCCACACCAAGGGCATGACGGCCGCGGACTCCGAAAAGCTGTTCAAGGAACAATGCTATCAGGACGAGGGCAATGCGCGGCAGCAGGCGGCGCGTGGCACCTATGATCCTGCCTATCTCAACTATACGATGGGCAAGCTGATGATCCGCAAGCTGCGCGATGACTGGACCAAGGGTGACAAGACGAAGTGGAAGGCGTTCCACGACGAGTTCCTGTCCTACGGAGGTCCGCCGATCCCGATGGTGCGCGCGGCGATGATGAAGGAAGATGCGCCGAAGGCGGTGTTCTGATCGCGGCCGGGAATAGCTTTCGATGAGGCGGCGCGCATGTGCCTAACGCTGGCCAATCGCGTCGCCTCCCGCTAGCCTTGCCCCGCAAAGGGGCTGGTCGATGGTCGATGTTTTCATTTCCTATTCGCGCGACAACAAGGATCGCGTCGCGACGATCGCGCAGGCCGTGGAGGCGGCGGGCTACGACGTCTGGTGGGATGCCGAACTGCCGCCGCACCGCAGCTACGGCGATGTGATCACCGAAAAGATCGGCATGGCGAAGGCCGCGATCGTCGTCTGGTCGCAATCCTCGGCGCAGTCCGAATGGGTGCGCGCCGAGGCCGATGTCGCGCGCAACCAGAAGAAGCTGGTGCAGACGGCGATCGATGACGTCATGCCGCCACTGCCGTTCAACCAGATCCAGTTTGCCGAGCTTGCCGACTGGCAGGGCGAGCCCGACCATCGTGGCTGGCGCAAGGTGCTGATGAGCCTGGAGGAACTGTGCGGGCGGACACCGCCGGCGGCGGCTCCCCCGGTTGCCGCTCCCGCGCCGCCCCCGCGGCCAGCGCCCGCCGAAAGCGGCGCCGCTCCGCAGCGCCGTTCGCCACTGCCCTGGATATTGGGGGCGGCCGCGATCGCCGCCGCGGCGCTCGTCTGGTGGCTGCTGCAGCCCGCGCCGATGCGCACGACGACAAGCGAAGGATCGGGGGCGGGAAGCGCGGCGGTGGCGGCGGATCCCGGGACGGGCGCCGCTGACGCCAAGCCGGTCGAGGCCTTTGTCCTCGCCGCGGTGATCGACGACCCCGAGGGTTTCACCAATATCCGCGCGAAGCCGTCGGCGCAGTCGGCGATCGTCGGCAAGGTGCTCGAAGGCGAGAAGTTCCTGACCTACCAGCAAGGCGGTGCCTGGTGGCGCGTCCGCAAGGGGGACGGCACCACCGGCTACATGTTCCGCAAGCTGATCCGCGTTCTCGACGGGCCGACGCCCGATCCCGCTCCGGGCAGCGGCGCCGATGCGTCGATCCCGGCGGGCCCCATGCCGAGCGGCGTCGGCGGCAGCGGGGTCGTCATCCCCGACAGCAGCGAACGATTGCTGTCGGCGGACGAACTCGGCAATTATAGCGCGCTCGAACTGCGCGTCGCGCGCAACGAGATTTTTGCGCGCAACGGCCTTCGTTTCAGGGATGCGCGCCTGCGCGCCCATTTCAGCCAGTTCGACTGGTACCGTCCGACGACCGACAACGCGCAGCTGTCGCCGGTCGAGAAGGCCAATGTGGCGCTGCTGAAATCGGCCGAAGTCGCGGCACGATGAGCGAAGAGGTGCGGCCAGACTGCGCGGCCATCGAAAGCGAGGTCGCACAGCGGCTGGGGCAGGGCGATGCGCTGAGCGCGTTCGACTGTGCCGCCGCGGCGCGGCGCGGCGGTATCGACAGTCCGCGACTGCGCTATCTGATGGTGCGCGCACTTGCGGCGTCGGGCGACAGTCTGGGCGCGATGCATCTTTACCAATCGCTCGATCTGGGAGCCTCGGGCGACGTCGACAGCCTCGCGCTCGCGGGGCGGATATGGAAGGACCGGGCGTTCGACAATCCCGTCGCCGAGCGCCGTCGCTGGCTCGAAAAGGCGGCTTCGGCCTATCATCACGCATGGGAAGTGTCGGGCGCGACCTTTCCGGCAATCAATGCCGCCAGCCTGTTTGCGCTTCTCGGTGAACGCGAGCGCGCTGCCGCGCTGGCCGGGTCCATCGCGGCAGCGGGGGCCGCGGGCAATTATTGGGACGCGGTCACGCTGATCGAGGCCCTGTTGCTGCTGGGACGCGGCGAGGATGCGCTGCGGCACGCAAAAGCGCTGGAGATCATAGGCAGCGCGGGAGCGGGCGACCGCGCGTCGACCTGCCGCCAGTTCCTGCGACTGGCGCGCAGCGGCGCGGTCGAGGCGGAGAGCGCCGAAGCCATCGTCGACCTGCTGCGCCCGCCGCCGGTCGGTGTCTATTGCGGGCGCATGTTCCGCGCCGGGGGCGAAGGCGAGGCAGGCGCGCGACGCGCGATCGCCGCGGCGTTCGACGACCAGCCGCTGTCGGCGCTGATCGGGCCGCTCGCGTGCGGCGCGGACATCCTCTTTGCCGAGGAAGCGATTGCGCGGGGGATCGACCTGACGATCATCCTGCCCTTTGCCGAGGAGGATTTCATCGCCCAGTCGGTGCGGTCGGGCGGCGAGGCATGGGTGGCGCGCTACGAGCGCTGTCGCGATGCCGCGGCCATGGTCCATTTCGCGAGCCATTCGCGCTTCGTCAGCGACGATTGCCAGTTCGTCCTGGGTTCGCACACCGCGATGGGGCTCGCGAAGCTGCGCGCGCGCGAACTGGAAGCCGAGGCGATCCAGTTGGCGGTGGTCGATCCTGACGTCGCGGCGCGCAGCGCCGATGCGATCGCCGGCACCAATGCGGATATTGCGCTATGGCAAAGGCATGGCGGACGGACGGTGACGATCCCCGTCGGCGGGCTCGACCGCGCGCTGCAGTTCCCGCCCGCGCCCACGCCTCCCGCGGGAACACGGCGCGGACTCTACGCGATATTGTTTGCCGATTTTGCTGGTTTTTCAAAGCTTGGCGAGGCGGAGCTGCCGATCTTTGCACAAGAGGTGATGGGCGGAATCGGGCGCGTGCTCGACGAGTTTGGTGAGGCGGTGCTGTTCCGCAACACCTGGGGCGATGCGGTATATGCGATCATTTCGGATCCCGCGATCGCGGCGCGGATTGCGCTGGCCATGCAGGCGCAGCTCGACGTGTTGCCCGCGGGGCTTGGCCTTGAAGGGCACAAGGCGGGGATGCGCACCGGCATCCACTTCGGGCCGATCTACCGCGGGCAGGATCCGGTCGTCGGCAACGAGCTTTGGTACGGGACCGAAGTCACGCGCACCGCGCGGATCGAACCGGTGACGCTTGTCGGCCAGATCTATTGCACCCAGCCGATGGCGGCGATGCTGGCGCTCCGCGACGCGCGCGAATTCGACTGCGACTATGTCGGCAAGGTTCGGCTCGCCAAGGATTATGGCGAACTGGCGCTCTACCGCCTGTCGCACCGAGCGACCTAGGGCGCGCGCAGCCGCGCGACGAAGAAGCCGTCGAGGCCGCCAGCGTCGACCAGCAGGCCGGGCAGGGTCCGGACGAAGCCCCGTGCGGTCGGGGCGATGCCGGCGGGTAGTTCGTCCGCGCGGGCCGGGTCGATGATCCAGCCGGGATGGTCCGCGAGAAAGGCGGCGATCCGTTCTTCGCCTTCGGCGGGTTCGAGCGAGCAGGTAGCATAGACGAGCGTGCCGCCCGGCTTCACCCACTGTGCGGCACGGACGAGCAATTCGGCCTGCAATTCCGCCATTTCGGCAATCTGGCGCGGTTCGATGCGGTGGAGCACGTCGGGATGACGGCGGAAGATGCCGGTCGCCGAGCAAGGCGCGTCGAGCAGTACCGCATCGGCAGCCTCGCCGGGTTGCCAGGTGCGGATGTCAGCCTGGACGACAGCGGCTTCGAGGCCGGTGCGGTCGAGATTTTCCTCGAGCCGCGCGAGGCGCTTGGCGCTCGAATCGACCGCGACGACCGACCAGCCGGCGGCGGCGAGTTGCATCGTCTTGCCGCCCGGTGCGGCGCACAGGTCGAGGGCCGAGCGGCCGTTGCCGATGCCGAGCAGGCGGGCGGGAAGGCTCGCGGCGAGATCCTGGACCCACCAGCCGCCTTCGCGATAGCCGGGCAGGTCCTCGATCGCCTGTCCGCGCGGCAGGCGGAGGTGGAGCGGAGCGAGCGGGCGGGCGTCCTGCCATCCGGCGGGATCGGGTTCCCCGGAAAAGCTGAGGTCGACCGGCGGTGCGGCGCTCCATGCGGTTTCGGCTGCTGCAACGGTGGCGTCGTCCCAGGCCGCCGACCAGCGTTCGGCGGTCGCGGGCGGCAGGCTTGCGCCCGGAGGAAGCTGCCAGTCTTCCTGCTGCGCGCGCGACAGGAGCGCGTGGACGAGGCGGCGCGGACCGCCGTCGACGAGCGGCAGCGCGGTCGAGACAACCGCATGCGCGGGGGTCTTCAATATGAGAAACTGCGCGAGCGCGAGACGCAGCACGGCGCGTGATTTCACATCTTCGGGCAGCGGCTGGGCGGTCGCGTCATCGATCAGCGCGTCGATGTCCGTCATCCAGCGCAGTGCCTCCGAAACGATCGCGACGGCAAAGGCGCGGTCGGCCGGGGGCAGACCCTGCGTCGCCGCATGTGCGGCGATGTCGAGTGGATCGCCGCGGCGCAACACGGCGTCGATCAGACGCAGTGCCGCCTTGCGGGTCGCGGTACCCGGCGGATCGGCCTGTTCGGAGCGGCGGGGACGGCGCGGACGTCGATCAGCCATGGCGGGCACAGGGGCGGTTGGCGTGAAACACGGAAACTCCTATAACATCGGCGTGATGACCGAAAACAGCAAAGCAGATACGATCGGCGGCACCCCGCGCGCGGCAAAGCGGCCCGCGCATGTGAAAGCCCCCGAAAGCTGGACCAACGACCCCGTGCCGCCGCCCGCGCCGATCCGCGAGGATGCGGCTGCCGAGCAGCCCGGCGGACGCAATCCCGTTCGCTATGGCGACTGGGAACTCAAGGGACTGGCGATCGATTTCTGACGCGTCGGCAGCGATGGTCAAAAGGGATTCATTCGCCCGATCAGTCCGGTGCGGTCGACGAACTGATGCTTGAGCACCGCCGCGACGTGCAGCAGCACCAGCGCGAGCATGGTCAGGCCGAGCGCTTCGTGCCGGTCGTGCATCGCATCGGCAAGCGCCTCGTCGGCGCCCGTAAGCGCGGGGACGGTAAACAGGCCGAAAAAGTCAATCGGGCGATCCGCGGCTGAAAACCAGATCCAGCCCGAGAGCGGGAGAAGGATCAGCAGCGCGTAGAAGAGAAAATGGACGATGCGGCTGACCGGGCGCTGCCAGGCAGGGGTGCCCGCAGGCGGCGGCGGTGCGCGATGGGCGATGCGCCACAGGATCAGCAGGACAGTGAGTGCCAGCACGGCGATGCCGAGCGGCTTGTGGATGTTCATGGCCGCGGTCCGGGTCGCCCGCGGCAAACCCTCGGTCAGCATGGCGAGTGCGATGTTGGTGACGACCGCCGTTGCGATCAGCCAGTGGAGCCAGATGGCCACACGCGTATATCGCTGCGGCGCGATGTCCGACGCGGTTGTGGCCATCTGCTTGTTCTCCTCAGGCGACGGGCGCCTCGCTGACGAGCGGCACCTTGCCCGACCGGACCTGTTCGGCAAAGATTTCGCGCATCAGCTGAAGCGAGAAAAGATGTGCGAAGATCAGGCCGAGCATGCCGTTCTGCATCATCTTGCGCAGCACGTCGCCGCGCAGTTCGCGCAGCTTGTTCTCGTCGACCATCTTGAAGCCGCGATAGATGAACGGCTTGTCGCTGCCTTCGGGCTGGATGGCAACTTCGCCGTCCATCAGCAGGTCGGCCTTCTGCAGTTCCTCGATGAACTGGCCGGTGCGCTGTCCGGCTTCCTCGAAATTCTTGCAGAATTCGAGCACGGCCTTGGTCGGTTCGGTGGGTTCGCCATTTTCGAACAGCGCGTCGCCTTCTTCGAATTCACCGACCGCGCCCGAGGTCGGGTCGAAGCAGAGCGAGAGTTCGTCGGTGTCGGGGCGCAGCTTGGCGAGCATGAAGGGATAGCGGCGAACATAGGCCGGAACATAGACCGGGTTGATCAGCTTGCCTTCGGCGTCGACGAAGGTGTTGACGCCTTCGTTGAGGCCCATCAGCGCGAGCGGCACCGGGTTGTCGCCCGCCGAAAAGACGATCGGGTAATAGCGCGACGCCGAGATGAATTCGTCCGAAGTCAGCGGAACCGCGTGCTGGTCGATGAGGAAATCCGCCTTGTCGAGCGCGCGGGCGCGGAAATTGGCGTGATCGACGCTCGAAAGCGGCATGAGATCCTTGTAAAAAAGCGGCAAATTGGCGGCGGGCGCAGTGGCCATGGTCAAGCTCCGAAACGAACGGCCCGCGACATGCAGGCGAAAAGTGCGATGGAGCGCCTTATTGGGCCGCGCGCCGCGACGCAAGGGGCCGATGGCGGCGCGCGTGCGATCAACCGATCAGCTTGGCGGGATTGAACAGTCCGGCGGGGTCGAGCCCGGCCTTGATCGCGCGCAGCGCGCCAAGCCGCGCAGGGCTGTCGAGCTCGGCAAAAATGTCGCGTTTCATCTGGCCGATCCCATGTTCGGCCGAGATCGAGCCGCCGAGTTCGAGGACGTGGGTATAGACCAGCCGGCTCGCCGCTTCGCCGTGCGCAGCCAGCCATGCGCTGCCGTCGCTGCCAGCGGGCGGCTGGACATGGTGATGGACGTTGCCGTCGCCGAGATGGCCGAAGGACAAGGCGCGCGCGCCGGGAAATGCGGCCGCGAGACGGCGCGGATTGTCGGCGATGAAACGCGGCATCAGGTCGACCGGCACGCTGACGTCGTGCTGGATGGCGGGTCCTTCGGCGCGTTCAGCTTCGGAGATCGAATCGCGCAGGCGCCAGAAATCCTCACTCTCGCGGTCGCTCTGGGCAATCGCGACATCGTCGATGAGGCCGCTTTCGAGTGCTGCGGCGAGTTCGCCCTCGATCCGGGCGGGCAAGTCGTCGGCGACCGTTCCCGCGAGTTCGATCAGCGCATACCAGGGGTGGCTGGCGGCAAGCGGCGCGCGCGTTTGCGGGATGTGGCGCAACACCGCGTCGAGGCAGCCGTGCGGGACGATCTCGAATCCTTCGAGCGGGGCGCCTATCGCCATGTCGAGGCGGTGCAGCAGGAGCCGGGCTCTTTCGGGCGATTCGAGGCCGACCCACGCGGTGCAGCGCGCTTCGGCCGCCGGAACGAGGCGAAGGCAGGCGGCCGTCACGATGCCCAAAGTGCCTTCGGCGCCGCACAGCAATTGCCTGAGGTCGTAGCCGCGATTGTCCTTCTTGAGCGGCGCCAATCCGTCAAAGAGGCTTCCGTCGGGCAGGACGGCCTCGATTCCCGCAACGAGTGCGCGCATCGTGCCGTGGCGCAGGACCTGCGTGCCGCCGGCGTTCGTCGAGACGAGCCCGCCGATCGTCGCGGACCCCTTGCCGCCGAGCGTCAGCGGAAAACGCAGGCCTTCGGCAAGCGCGGCATGGTGGAAATTTTCAAGGATCACCCCGGCTTCGACCACCGCCATCCGCGCGTCGGCATCGATCGCGCGGATGCGGTTCATACGGCGCGTGCTGAGCAGCAGCTGGTCTCCGCTCGCGTCGGGGGTCGCGCCGCCAACCATGCCGCTGTTGCCGCCTTGCGGAACGATCGCGACGCGTTCGTCGGCGCACAATCGCACCACCTCGGCCACCTCGTCAGCCGTCGCAGGCGACAGCATCGCGGCGGTACGGCCGTGATATTTGCCGCGCCAGTCGGTCAGCCAGGGCGAGAGGGCATCGGGATCGCGCTCGAAACCCTTGGGGCCGAGCAGTCGCGCGAGCCGATCGAGCAGCGCGGGCGAGGGCGCGCGGGTCATGCGTTTCGTGCCCCGTACTTTGCGCAACGTTGCGGCAATTTGCCTCGACAACAGTTCATTTGCTGTTCAATCATCTTCGCTAAGGGGGTGGCAATGGACGAGAAGACCTCTTTCGTCCAGCCAGGATCGGGTTCGGGAGCTGAAGGGTGGGTTTCGCAGATCGTCAACAACAGGCGGAACGGATGGTGAGCCGCCCGTGGTGATGGCCGCCGCCCTGTTGCTGGTCGCGGCGGCGCCCGCGGCCGATGCCGAAGTGCCCTCCGCCGCGCCCGAGTCGCTGACGGCAATCCTGCCGTTGCCCGAAAGCGCCGATGCGCCGTGGTTTCAGGTCGTGATCGAGCAGCAGCTGATCATTCGCGTTCCCGCGCAGCGCTCATCGCTGACCAATTTCGCCGCCAGCCCGGGCCCGGCTCCGCGCGTTCGCGAAATGCCGGTGGTCTGGAAAGAGAAAAAGGGCCCCAAATGCGTCGCGATGCGCAATATCATGGGGATGCAGGCGGTGCAGCGCGACAGCATCGACCTGATCACGCGGCAGAAGCAGCGGTTGCGGGCGCAGCTCAATCGCGGCTGTCGCGCGCTGGACTTTTATGCCGGTTTCTACATGAAGGAAAACAAGGACGGCCGGCTTTGCGAGGATCGCGACGAAATCCATGCGCGCACGGGCGCGAAATGCGAGATCGACAAATTCCGGCTGATGGTTGCGGTCCGCGACGAAGACTGACCGCGGATTAATCGCCCGCTTTCGACGGCTTTTCTTGACTTTCCGTCAACAGTTCCGCAAGGGCCGCCGCAGCGATTGCCGGCGTGGGACGGCGCGCGGCTTCAAATTCCGGACAAGTTGACCCTATGAAATTTGCCGACCTCGGCCTTTCCGACGAACTTATGCGCGCCATCGACGAGTCGGGTTACGACACGCCGACCCCGATTCAGGCCGGCGCGATCCCCTCGGTGCTGATGATGCGCGACATGATCGGTATTGCGCAGACCGGAACGGGCAAGACCGCCTCGTTCGTTCTGCCGATGATCGATATCCTTGCCCACGGCCGCGCCCGCGCGCGCATGCCGCGCTCGCTGATCCTCGAGCCGACGCGCGAACTCGCAGCGCAGGTCGCGGAAAACTTTGAAAAATACGGCAAGTATCACAAGCTCTCGATGGCGCTTCTCATCGGCGGTGTGCAGATGGGCGACCAGGTCAAGGCGCTCGAAAAGGGCGTCGACGTGCTCATCGCGACTCCGGGTCGCCTGATGGACCTGTTCGAGCGCGGCAAGATTCTGCTCACCGGCTGCAACCTGCTGGTGATCGACGAGGCCGACCGCATGCTCGACATGGGTTTCATTCCCGACATCGAGAATATCTGCACGAAGCTGCCCGCGAATCGGCAGACCCTGCTCTTTTCGGCGACGATGCCGCCGCCGATCAAGAAGCTGGCCGACAAATTCCTGTCGAACCCCAAGACGGTCGAGGTCGCGCGCCCGGCGAGCCGCAACGAGAATATCGAGCAGTTCCTGGTCAAGACGAGCGAACGCGGAAAGCGCGACACGCTGCGCGACCTGCTCGACGCCGAGGATATCAGCACCGCGATCATCTTCTGCAACCGCAAGACGACGGTGCGCGAACTGGCCAAGTCGCTGCAGCGTTCGCGCTTTGCGGCGGGCGAGATCCATGGCGACATGGACCAGTCGAGCCGCATCGCCGAACTCGACCGCTTCAAACGCGGCGATATCAATATCCTCGTCGCATCGGACGTGGCGGCGCGCGGACTCGACGTGAAGGGCGTGACGCACGTCTTCAATTTCGACGCGCCCTGGCACCCCGACGATTATGTCCACCGGATCGGCCGCACCGGCCGCGCGGGCGCGAAGGGGCGGGCGTTCACATTGGTGTCGCCTTCGGACGATGAGGCGATCGACAATATCCAGAAGCTGACGGGCTACACCATACCGGTCTTCGATACCGGCAAGGCAGGCGCTGCGCCGGCGAAGGACGCGCCGCGCGAAGAGCGCGAGCCGCGTCGCGAAAAGTCCGAACGCGGTGGTCGCGGCGGCAAAGCGAAGCGCACCGAGACCGAAAGGCCCTCGGCGAAGCCCGCGCGCAAGGGCGATGACCGCAAACCGGCGCCCGCGAAGCATCGCCAGCAGGACGACGATGGTCCGGATGACGGCTGGAACGGTCCGATGCCCGATTTCCTGTCGGTCGGTTTCGGAACCTTGACGACCGGCTGATCGGCCCCGTCGAATTTACGTGAGCGTGCCGTGTGCCTCGCTTGATGCGAGCGGGGCCGGTGCCGCGCGAGGTTCGTTGTCGATCGAAAGCGCCAATGCCTGGCAGGTTGCAAGCGCGGCCTTTCGCTGTGCGGCCGCTGTCAGGCTTCAGAGCCGAACCAGCATCTTCCCCATATTCGCGCCCGCGAACAGTCCGAGGAAAGCCTCGGGCGCCGTTTCCAGCCCCGCGTGCACCGTCTCGCGCATCGTCACTGCGCCGCTGGCGATCAGGCCGCCCATATCGGCGTAGAATTCTTCCATGCAGTCGAAGAACTGGTCGGTGTAGATGAAGCCTTCCATGCGGATGCGCGCGGGAATGGTCCGGATAATGTACTTCATCTCCTGTGCCTTGCCGTCGTTGTAGACGTCGATCATCCCGCAGATCGCGAAACGGGCAAAGTCGTTGGCGGCCGCAAAGGCCGCGTCGAGGTGCTCGCCGCCGACATTGTCGAAATAGACGTCGATGCCGGGCTTGCCGAGCTTTTCGAGGGCTGCCGCAAGTTGCGGCAGCACCGGCCCCGCCTTGTAGTCGATCACCGCGTCAGCGCCGAGATCGTTCACCCATGCGCATTTGTCGGGCCCGCCGGCCGAGCCGATCACGGTCATCTCGCGCGCCTTCGCGATCTGGACCACTGCCGACCCGACGGCGCCCGCTGCCGCCGACACGAACACTGTGTCCCCGGGCTTTGCTGCGGCGACGCGGAGCAGGCCGATCCATGCGGTCCCGCCGGTCAACCCCATATTGTGCAGGAAGGTCTGCGGCGGCATGCCCGCAACAAGCGCTTCGTCGGGCAGCTTGAAGGGCGACATGTCGAGGCCGATCACCCCTTCGTCGCGCCAGCCGCCCATGTGCAGGATCAGGTCGCCTGCGGCAAAGCCGTCCATCGTGCTTTCGACGACTTCGCCAATCGCGCCGCCGGTCATCGGCTGGTCGATCTGGAACGATGCGGCATAGCTTTTCGCGTCGTTCATCCGGCCGCGCATATAGGGGTCGACCGACAGCCAGAGATTGCGGACGCGCAGCTGGTCGGGCTGGAGGGAGGGATCGGGCAATTCGCGCAGCGCGAAATTATCCATCGTCGGCAGACCCGCCGGCCTGCTGGTCAGGTGCCACGCTCGCGCCATCCTATCCCCCTCAATCTATGTCGTTCGCCCAATCATCAGAAAAGCCGTTGCCAGCAACATCGAGTGCGGTTAAGAGCCGCCCGGTCGCGGGGCCGTAGCTCAGATGGGAGAGCGCTGCAATCGCACTGCAGAGGTCAGGGGTTCGATTCCCCTCGGCTCCACCAGCGACCCTTTCCCCATCCGAAGCCTTTGGCCGTCGAGCTCAGCCAGCGTAGTCGCGAATCATGTTCTTTGCGATCACTAGCTGCTGGATCTGCGTCGTCCCTTCATAAATGCGGTAAATGCGGCAGTCGCGATAGAAGCGCTCGGCGAGATACTCCTTGAGATAGCCGGCGCCACCGTGAATCTGGACGACGCGGTCGGCGACGCGGCCGCACATCTCGCTCGCGAACATTTTGGTTGCGGCGGCTTCGACCAGAATCTTCTCGCCGCGATCGGCGCGCGCGCAGGCATCGTTCAGCATGCATTCGGCGGCGTAGATTTCGGCCTTGCTGTCGGCGAGCATCGCCTGGATCAGCTGGAAATTGGCGATCGGTTCGCCGAACGCCTTGCGTTCCATCGCATATTTGAGGCCGGCGTCGAGCATCCGCTTGGCATAGCCGACGCTGGCGGCGGCTACCGACAGGCGTCCGTTGTCGAGGCTCTGCATCGCGGCGCGGAAACCGATGCCTTCCTCACCTCCGAGCAGCGCGTCGCCGTCGACGTGCACATCCTCGAGGATCACGTCGGCGATCTGCGAGCCGGCCTGTCCCATCTTGCCGTCGGGTTTGCCGATCGACACGCCCGGCGCGTTGCGGGGAACGAGGAAGGCGCTGACATGCGCGTTCTTGGGCAGCGCCTCGGCATTGGTGCGCGCCATCACCAGGATGACGTCGGCAAAGGGGGCGTTGGTGATGTAGCGCTTGGTACCGTTCAGGACATAGCCGTTGCCGTCGCGCACCGCGCGGGTTTTCATGGCTGCGCTGTCGGAACCGCTGTCGGGCTCGGTGAGGCCGAAGGCGGCGATTGTGCCGGTCGCCAGTCTGGGCAGCCATTCGGTCTTTTGCGCTTCGGTGCCGAAACCGATCAGCGACTTGCAGACCATGCCGATGTTGATCGAGACGATCGAACGATAGGCGGGCGAAGCATAGGCAATTTCCTTGATGAAATTGACATATTGGCTGACATTCATGCCCGCGCCGCCATATTCGACGGGCATGGTGATGCCGAACAGGCCCATCTCGCGCATTTCGTCGAGGATATCGTCAGGAACGCGGCCGAGTTCCTCCAGCTGGTCTTCGGCCGGGATCAGACGGTCGCGCACATAGCGCTGCAACTGCTCGATGAAGGCTTCGTAGATATCGGCGTCCATGCCCGGATTTGTCATTGTGTCAATTCCTCCCAAATTCGCGATTCGCATAGCAGGGAGGAGGGGCAATGCCAGCCCCTATCGGCCGGGAACGGTGGAGCGCCGTTCCCGGCCGGCGCGGCTCAGCCCGCGGGTGGCGGGGTGCTTTCAGAGGGGGCCGGGCGAGAGAGACGCGCCCGGAACCCTGCCATCACCGGGCTGCGCCAAAGCAGCAGGATCAGTACGAGAAGAAGGACCCATGGCAGCGCCGCGGCCCCGAGCGTGAGGACCAGGGAAAGCGCGGTGCCGCCGCTGAGCATCAGTGTTTCGCCAGCGTCGGCGAAGGGATTCTTGTGCCCGATTCCGGGCAGGCCGCCATTGCCGAGATAGTTGAAGACCACGGTCGTCGAAGCGATCCGCGCTTCGCCCTGCCGGCGCGCTGCGCGCTCGTCGCCGAGCTGGCCCTTGAGTGCCGCGATCTGGCCGAGCAGTTCGGCGCGCTCGCTCTTGTCGAGCCCGCCCGCCTTCAGTCGTCCCTCCAGGCGTTCGACCTCTGCCGCGGCGCCCGCGCTGCGCTGTTGCGACGCGTCGATCTGGGTGCCGACATCTTCACCGGCGACCGTCGCGTCGGCGAGTACGCCCTCGGCCTTTTCAATGCTGGCGATCGCGTCGGCACCGAAGCGGCGGGCGATGCCGGGGTCGAGCTTGAACTGGGTTTGCGCCTCGACGCGCTTTTCGTCGTTCAGCTGGTAGCGGACATCGACGATACGGCAGCGTGCGGTGCCGAGCATTTCGCAGGCCTCGGCGTGTTCCTGCTGGACGCTGGCGATACGGTCGTCGTCGAGGCGGAAAGCGTAGCTATAATCGAAAGCGACGCCGGGGGCGGCGGTGGTGGCGACGCCGGGGACCTCGGCATCGATCGAACGTGCCGCTGGGGTGGTGCTTTCGACCGCGGCGTCGGCGGCGGGGGAGGAGGCAGGGGCGTCTTCGGCGGCCTGCTTTTCGCTGCAGCCGACCAGGGCGAGTGCCATCGCGCCCGCTAAGAGCTTAATCTTCATGTAGATTCTCCCAAAACGCGACTCGGGTCGCGTGGGATGGCATATCATAACCAATAAAGTAGACAATAGGAGTCAGGCGAGCTTGATGAAGCTGTCGAGCACCCTCTTGCTCCCGGCCTGCTCGAATTCGACCTCGAGCTTGTTGCCGTCGATGTCAGCGATTTGGCCATAGCCGAACTTTTCGTGGAAGACGCGCATGCCGACCGCGAGATCCGCGCGCGGTTTGGCGCCGACCGATGCGGCAGGGCTCCGTTCGGAGGGCGCCGGTGCACGCGTGATCGTCGACGAACTGGCGACGGCGCGTTGCCATGCGGGGCCGCGCGTCATCGTGCGCGCGGCGTTGCGCTCGGCGACGTGGGCGAACGGGTCGCCTTGCGCCGACCAGTTGGCGCGCCACAGGCTCTGTCCGCCGCCGAAGCTGTTTTCGCTCTCGACATGTTCGGGCGGGATTTCGCCGATGAAGCGGCTGGGGATGCTGCTCATCCACTGGCCGTAGATACGGCGGTTCGCGGCATGGTAGATGGTCGCGCGCCGGCGTGCCCGCGTGATTGCGACATAGGCGAGGCGGCGTTCCTCTTCGAGGCTGGCGGTGCCGCCTTCGTCCATCGAGCGCTGCGACGGGAAGACGCCATCTTCCCAGCCAGCGAGGAAGACATGGTCGAATTCCAGCCCCTTGGCGGCGTGGATCGTCATGATGGTGACGGTTTCGGCCTGATCGTCATTGTCGCGGTCCATGACGAGGCTGACATGCTCGAGGAAAGCCTCGAGCGAGTCATATTCCTCCATCGCGCGGACGAGCTCGGACAGGTTTTCGAGGCGGCCGGCCGCCTCGACGCTGCGGTCGGCCTGGAGCATCGCTGTATAGCCCGATTCATCGAGAATCAGCTGGGTCAGCTCGGGGTGCGAGAGCTCGTTCGCCTTCGTGCGCCAGCCGCGCATCTGCGCGACGAAATTGGCGAGCTGACGACGTGCCTGCGGGGTGAGCTCGTCGGTTTCGATGATCCGCGATGCCGCGTGGAGGAGCGGCGCCTGTTCGTGCCGCGCGAACTGGTGAATGCGCTGGATCGCCTTGTCGCCGAGCCCGCGCTTGGGGACGTTGACGATGCGTTCGAAGGCGAGATCGTCGGCGGGCGACTGGACGAGGCGCAGATAAGCGAGCGCGTCGCGAATCTCGGCGCGCTCGTAGAAGCGGAAGCCGCCGACGATGCGGTACGGCATGCCGATCGCGATGAAACGGTCTTCGAATTCGCGTGTCTGGAACTGCGCGCGGACGAGGATCGCGGCGCGGTCGAGCGAGACGCGCTGGCGCTGGAGGCTTTCGAGTTCTTCGCCGATCCGCCGCGCTTCCTCGGGGCCGTCCCACACGCCGACGACGCGCAATTTGTCGCCGGGTTCGAGATCGGTCCAGAGCGTCTTGCCGAGGCGGCCGCTGTTCTGGGCGATCAGCGCCGATGCCGCCGCGAGGATCTGCGGGGTCGAGCGATAATTTTGTTCGAGCCGGATCACGGTTGCGCCGGGAAAATCCTTTTCGAAGCGCAAGATGTTCGCGACCTCGGCGCCGCGCCACGAATAGATCGACTGGTCGTCGTCGCCGACGCAGCAGATATTCTTGCGGGCCTGCGCGAGCAGCCGCAGCCACAGATACTGGCTGGCATTGGTGTCCTGATATTCGTCGACGAGGATATATTTGAAGCGTTGCTGGTATTGTTCCAGCACGTCGCGGTGGTTTTTGAGGATCACCAGCATGTGCAGCAGCAGGTCGCCGAAATCGCAGGCGTTGAGCGTCTTCAGCCGGGCCTGATAGAGGGCGTAGAAATGCTGGCCCTTGCCGTCGGCGTAGGCCTCCTTGTCGGCGGCATCGAGATCGGGCGGGGTGAGGCCGCGGTTCTTCCACTTGTCGATCAGCCCGGCGAGCTGGCGCGCGGGCCAGCGCTTCTCGTCGAGCCCCTCGGCCTGGATCAGCTGCTTGAGGACGCGAAGCTGGTCGTCGGTGTCGAGGATGGTGAAATTGCTCTGCAGCCCGACAAGCTCGGCGTGGCGGCGCAGCATCTTGGCGGCGATGCTGTGGAAAGTGCCGAGCCAAGGCATCCCCTCGACCGCGTCGCCGATCATGCGCCCGATGCGTTCGCGCATTTCGCGCGCCGCCTTGTTGGTGAAGGTGACCGCGAGAATTTCGGACGGCCACGCGCGTCGTGTCGCCATGATATGCGCGAGCCGCGCGGTGAGCGCCGCGGTCTTGCCGGTGCCGGCACCCGCGAGCATCAGCACCGGGCCTTCGGTGGTGAGCACCGCCTGCCGTTGCGGACCGTTCAATCCTTGCAGATAGGGCGGGTCCGACGGGTCGGGGCGGGTCAGGTCGGGCATCGAGGCGGAGGTATCGTTCACGCGCGAACGATTAGGGAACAGCGCGCGACCTGTCCAGCACGCCGCGACGGAATGTCCCGAGGGGCCACCCCCCTTTGCAAAGGGGGCGGCCGTTGGGACCGGTCAGTCGACCATATCGGCGACGAGGCGCCGGAGTTCGCGGCGCGACAGTGTCGGGCGGCGACGCAGAACGGACGGGGCGGTAATTGCCCTTCCGGCCAGCGCAAGCGCGGGAAGCGCAGGAAAAATTTGTATATTCTGAAACATAGTCATCATCTTTATCTTTGAATCGGGTTTTTGATTGCAGTTTGAGTTGGCGAGAATCAACGCCGCTGGCGTTGGGCGGTGACCGGAGAATTGCCGCGCTCGCGATAGACGAGACGGCCCTTGCTGAGGTCGTAGGGGGTCATTTCGATCCGCACGGCATCGCCGACGACCGACCGGATGCGGAAACGCCGCATCCGGCCGGCGGTATAGGCGATGATGCGATGACCATTTTCGAGCACGACACCGAAACGGGCGTCGGGCAGGATTTCATCGATCACCCCGTCGAAGGTGAGAACTTCCTCCTTGGCCAAGGTCAGGCCGACTGGAGGTTCACGGCCGAGGTCTTGCCGTTGCGACCGGTTTCCAGTTCATACGAGATGCGCTGGTCCTTGTTGAGCGTCGCCATTCCGGCGCGCTCGACGGCGGTGATGTGGACGAACGCGTCGCCCGAGCCATCTTCATTCGAAATGAAGCCATAGCCCTTGTCGGTGTTGAAGAATTTGACGGTGCCGATCGGCATGGGTGTTTCCTTTCACGAAAACAGGGAATCCACCGGCAAAAGCACCGGCGGAGCTGGTAGCGAGTGAAGGGAAGTATCCGCCCCCGAAAGGGTATCAAATTTCCGTCGCAGGCGACGTTAGCCCGCCCGATATAGGGCAAGGCGAATGAAAAGTCAAGGATTCTGCCCTTTTGGGCGTGTCGACTCGCCAGATTGGGGTTGCGTGCGCCGGGCGAAGGCGTCCATGGCGCGGCGGAAGCAGCAGGGAGAGAGCGTGTGGCCGTGGACTTGGCACCCTATCGCAAGAACCGGCGCATCCTGACCGCGAGCCTGGTCGGCACTGCGGTCGAATTCTATGATTTCTACATTTACGGCACCGCCGCGGCGCTGGTGTTCGGGCCGCTCTTCTTTCCCTCGGAATCGCCGTCGGCGCAGCTGATGCTCAGCTTCATGAGCTTCGGGCTCGCTTTTTTCGCGCGTCCCGTCGGGGCGATCGTGTTCGGCCATTATGGCGACCGCATCGGGCGCAAGTCGACGCTCGTCGCATCGTTGATGCTGATGGGTATCTCGACGCTGCTGATCGCCTTTCTGCCGACCTATGCGATGGTCGGCTGGGTGGCGCCGCTGCTCCTCTGCCTGCTGCGCTTCGGCCAAGGGTTCGGGCTTGGCGGCGAATGGGGCGGGGCCGCGCTGCTGGCGGTTGAAAATGCCCCCCCGGGCTGGCGCGCGCGCTTCGGTATGGTGCCGCAACTCGGCGCGCCGGTGGGCTTCATCGCTGCGAACGGACTGTTTCTTCTGCTTGGCCTGGGGCTCAGCGATGCAGAATTCGCGGCGTGGGGCTGGCGTATTCCCTTCCTCTTCTCGGCGGTGCTCGTCGGACTGGGGCTGTGGGTGCGCCTCAAGATCGGCGAGACGCCCGATTTCGCGGCGGCGCTGGAGGCGGACAAGCCGGTGAGCGTGCCGATCGGCGTCCTGCTGAAGCGTCACCTGTTGCCGACGCTGGCAGGGACCTTCGCCGTCGTCGCCTGTTTTGCGATCTTCTATCTCGCGACGAGTTTTGCGCTCGCGCACGGGACGGCGATACTCGGTTATCCCAAGGAGCAGTTCCTGCTGATCCAGCTCGGCGCGATCCTGTTCATGGCGGCGGGGATCGTCTTCGCCGGTTACTGGAGCGATGCCGCGAGCGCGCAGAGGGTGCTCGCGTGGGGATGCGGGGCCACGATCCTCGTCGGTTTCCTGTTCGGGCCGGCGCTCGCGTCGGCGAGCTGGCCCCTCATGTTCGCGGGACTCGCAATCTCGCTGTTCGTCATGGGGCTCGTCTACGGCCCGCTCGGCGCGTGGCTGACCGGGCTGTTCCCGGTCGAGCTGCGTTACACCGGGGCGTCGGTGACCTTCAACGCCGGGGGCATATTGGGCGGTGCCGCGGCGCCGATCATCGCGCAGGCGCTGGGCGACTGGCGCGGGACCGGCGCGGTCGGGCTCTATCTGGCGCTGGCCGGGGTTGTCAGTTTTGCCGGGCTGCTGATGGTGCGCGCGCGCGGCCCGGCGCTCGCCGACAACTGATCAGGCGAGCCGGAGCAAAGTCAGCTTGGCCTTGCCGACCTTGCGTTGGGTGTCGATTTCGAATCCCGCGACGTCGACGCTCTCCTTTTCGGCGGTCTCGATCGATATCCAGCTTTCGGCACCGATCCAGCCGAGGCGATTGAGCTTGTCGAGCGCGACGCTGCCCGCACCGGTCGTATAGGGCGCGTCGAACATCAACAGGTCAAAGCTGCGCGTTGCCGGGCCAAGCGCGAGGACGGAGCCTGCGCGGACATCGGCGCGCCGCACGGCGCCGAGCACGGACAGATTCGTCCTGAGCGCGTCGAGCGCGTCGCGATCCTGTTCGGCAAAGAGGCAATGCGCGGCGCCACGCGACAGCGCTTCGATGCCGAGCGCGCCCGAACCCGCGAAGAGGTCGGCGACTTGGAGTCCCTCAAAGCTGCCGAGGCGGCTCGCCAGCATCGAGAAGAGCGTTTCGCGCGTGCGGTCGGCGGTCGGGCGGGTCGCGTCGTTTCTGGGCGCGAGCAGCTTTCGTCCGCGCCATTCGCCTGAAATCACCCTCATTTGTCGAGGCGCCGCCGGAACTGGAACAACGCATCGCGCGGGACGATTTCGACCTGACCCACGTCGAGGTCGGCGATCGTAAATTCGCCGTAGCGGGTACGGATGAGGCGACTGACCTGGAGTCCGAGATGTTCGAGGACGCGGCGGACTTCGCGATTCTTGCCTTCGGTCAGCGTCATCTCGATCCACTGGTTGCGCCCGGTGCGGCGTTCGAGATTGGCGTCGATCTTGCCATAGCGGATGCCGTCGATCTCGATTCCCTCGACGAGATCCTCAAGTTGGGTCTGGCTGATGTCGCCGAAAGCGCGCGCGCGATAGGTCCGCTCGACCCCGCTTGCGGGGAGTTCGAGCTGTCGCTTGAATTCGCCGTCATTGGTGAGCAGCAGCAGCCCTTCGGTATTATAGTCGAGGCGGCCGACGGGCATCAGTCGCGGGAGCCCTTTGGGCAGCAGGTCGTAGATCGTCTTGCGCCCCTTCGGATCGCGCGCGGCGGTGATGCATCCTGCGGGCTTGTGGAAGCGATAGAGGCGCGTCGAGACGGGCTTGGCGACCGGATTTCCGTCGACGGTCAGGCCCTCGAGCGACGCGAGCAGCGGCGCGGGCTGGACGATGATCTCGCCGTTCAGCGCAATGCGCCCTTCCTCGATCATCCGTTCGACGTCGCGGCGCGATCCGACCCCGGCGCGTGCGAGCAGCTTGGCGATGCGTTGCGGCCCGTCTTCACGCTCCGACTCGTCCGTCCCGGGTTTGCGCGGCGCCGTGGCGCCGCGTGCGGCGCGTCGTCCGCGCGGGACTTCGCGGCCATCGTCGGTGGGGCGTGCGGTTCGGGGTCCCGAACGGGGAGGGCGGCGGATGGTCATGGGAACGGTTGCGGCTTTCTTGTCGTTATCCGGAGCAAAAGTGTTGCTCTGTGAGCACGCTCATAGCCGGAAATGCACCGCCTCGTCGATGGCAAGCACATGCCCGCTTGCACGAGACCGGAGGGAGCGTCATGTCGCCGCTGAAGGGAGTTGTCATGCTGTTTGCGTCCCGCCCGTCGTGCATCAAGCGGCTGCTGGTCATCGAGGATGATCCGCTGGTTGCGTTCGATAATGAGCGGACGCTGCTCCATGGCGGCTATGAGGTGATTGCGACGGTCGATTCGGGCGAGGCCGCGGTGCCCGTGATGGCATCGGAGGCGATCGACGCGCTGGTGCTCGATCTGACGCTCGCCGGGGACATGACCGGACGCGACGTTGCGCGGCTTGCGCGCGACCGCGGGATCGCAGTGTTGCTGGTGACCGGTGCGCCGCCTGCGGATGCGGGCGAGATCGCTTTGGCCTGCCTCGCCAAGCCGCATAGCGCGTCGGCGCTGGTGTCGGCGCTCAAGGCGATCGAGACGATGATCTGCCAGCAGAAGCCGCCGCGCAAGGTCAGCGGCCTGGAGACCTATTGGCGGCCGGAGGCAGCATAAGCTGCACCGCCTGGCGCAGCCCGCCATTTAGCCGCTTCCAATTTGATGCCGAAGCTTTAGGCCTTTCGCTCGACGTTCGCAGGGTGCGGCGGAAGGGGAGAAAAGCGACGTGCAAGCCGAAACCTTGACGCCGGGGCAACGCAGCTGGAGCGCAAGCGTCCGCCCCTATCTCGAACGGGCGCCGCTGGCGGCACTCCTTTTGGGTATTTCGTCGGGTTTCCCCTTTGCGATGATCGGGGCGACGCTGACCACGCGGCTCGCGCAGGACGGGTTTCAGAAATCGTCGATCACCGCGTTTTCATTGGCCTTCCTCGTTTACAATCTGAAACCCTTGTGGGCCTGGGCCGTGGACTCGGTGCGCCTTCCGGGGATCGGCCGAATGGGGCAACGGGTGTCCTGGCTGATCGTAACGGCGGCCTTGGTGATGCTTGCGGTGGCAAATCTCGCGATGGTCGATCCGACGAACGTCGGCGGATCGCCGGTCGGACAGGTCATGCAATTATTCGGTCTGGGTCGCGAAGGCGAATTCGCTGCCCTGTTCGAAATGGCCGTCGGCGCGATTCTTGTCGGGTTCGCCGGCGCGACCTTTGACATCGTGATCGATGCCTATCGCATCGAGATATTGAAACCCGAGCAACTCGGCGTGGGGTCGGGTATGTCGCAATATGGCTGGCGGCTCGGGTCGGCAGGTGCGGGCGCGCTGGCACTGTTCCTGGCTGCCCGGCACGGCTGGGAAGCCGCCTATGTGGCTTGCGCCATGTTCGCGTTACCCGCCGTCGTCGCGGCATTCTGGGTCGGTGAGCCCGAACGGCACCGTGAGGCGGTAACGCGAGAAGGGCGCCCCGGGATCGTCGCCGGGATAGTCGGTCCGTTCACCGAATTCTTCAGCCGGCATGGTGCGTGGCTGGTGCTGTTGTTCATCCTGCTGCACAAGATCGGTGATACGCTTGCAAATTTGACGCTGCGCCTGCTCCTCGACGACTTGGGTTTCAGCAATGACGAGATCGCCATCTATGACGTCGGGATCGGTTTCTGGGCCTATTTGATCGGCATCTTCATTGGCGGCATCCTGTATGCCCGCATCGGTATGAAAAAGTCGGTGCTCCTGAGCCTTGTCCTGATGGCTATCAGCAATTTCAGCTTCGCGTTGCTCGCAATGGCGGGGCACAGCAATTGGGGGCTGGCGGGCGCGATCGGGTTCGAAAATATCGCGAGCGGGATCGGCGGTGTCGTTGTTGTCGCTTATTTCTCGGCGCTGTGCGACCTGCGCTTCACCGCGGCGCACTATGCACTGATCAGTTCGGCCGCAAGCGTCGTCGGGCGCTTCCTGACGGGAACCACGGCCGGCGCGATGATGGAAGAGTTCGGGAATGTGAATTTCTATCTCTTCACCGTCGTTGCGGCGCTGCCGGGTATCATCCTGTTCTGGTTGATGATGCGGAGCGGGCTGGTCGATGCCTCCGTCGGCACGGCCGGTGCCGTCCCCGCTGACGATCCGGCCCCGGTCAAACCGGCCGCTGGATCATAATGGTCAGGCGGGCCACTCGCCGTTGAGATCGAGTGCCTGCCCGACGAGATAGAGTGAGCCGCCGATCAGGATGTTGCGCGCCGGCTCATCGACCGCAAGCGCGCGGATCGCTGCGGTCAGGTCGATGGCTGGGCGCACCTGGACGATGCCGGCTTCGCGGGCGATAGCAGTGAGATCGTCGGGGGCGTGGTGTTCATGCCCGTCGATCGGGACCGCGATGAGGCGACCGACGTGCGGGGCAAGAGTCCGCAGAAAGCCAGCAGCATCCTTGTTGGCGAGCATCCCGAGGACGAGGTCGATCGGCGCGCTGCGCGCGAGCGAGGCACCAAGGAAGTCGGCAAGCTGGTATGCGGCGTCGAGGTTGTGGCCGCCATCGACCCAAAGATTATGCCCGGTCGGGAGCATGTCGGCGAGGGGACCCGGCCCCAGCAACTGCATCCGTCCAGGCCAGTTTGCCGCGGCGACGCCGCGCGCGATCGCTTCGGCAGACGGGCGTGGTCCGGGGGCAAGATGAAGCATGGCGATCGCCAGCCCGGCGTTGCGGCGCTGGTGCGCGCCCGCCATGCGCGGGGTTAGCAGGCCGGTCGAGATTTCGTCAGCGCGCCAGCGAAAGGCGTCGCCGTCCGCTTCCACCGTCCAGTCGGTGCCTTCGGCAAAAACGCTCGTGCCCGCAGCGGCGGCGCGCTCGGCGACAACGGCTGCGACCGCGGGCGGATAGGCGAGTGTCGCGAGTTTGGTTCCCGGCTTGACTATTCCAGCCTTTTCGAACGCGATACGCTGTGCAGGATCGGCCGGCGTGCCTGTTTCGGGGGCGAGCAGGAAGGCTTCATGGTCGATGCCGAGCGACGCGATTCCGCACGCCGCCGGAGCAGGGATGACATTCGTCGCATCGAGGCGTCCGCCAAGCCCGACTTCGAGGATCAGGTCGTCGGCAGGGGTTCGCGAAAATGCCAAAAAGGCGGCCGCGGTGGTGACTTCGAAGAAGCTCGCCTGCAAACCCTCGGCCGCATCGAGGACTTCGGCCAGCAGCGCGGCGAGCTGTGCATCGCCGATGAGTTCGCCGACCAGGCGGATGCGCTCGTTGAAACGGACAAGGTGCGGACTGGTATAGCTGTGGACGCGGCGGCCGTCGGCTTCGAGAATCGCGCGGAGATAGGCACAGGTCGACCCTTTGCCGTTGGTGCCGGCGACATGAAACGTCCGCGGGAGTCGCACTTGCGGGTTGCCGAGCCGGTCACAAAGCTCGGCAATGCGTTCGAGCCCGAGGATATCGCGACCGGGCGACAGCGCGGCGAGGCGGTCGAGCTGGGCCTGAACGGCAGGATCGGAACTGTGGGCGTGGTCGGGCATGGGCCGTCTCTGGAATTCTCTTGAGCCGCTCGCGTTTCACTCGCCGCAGGACCATTCTTCCCTTGCGATCATCGAAAGAAGAAAGGGCGGTGCTGCGACAAGCTGGGCGCAAACGGAAAATGGATCGTGGATCGGGGTCTATGCGGCCTTTTCGGGGGCCAGATAACCGATCAGGCGACCGAGCGTCGCCGGCAGTTCCTTGCGGTGCACCACCATGTCGATCATCCCGTGATCGAGGAGATATTCGGCGCGCTGGAATCCTTCGGGCAATTTCTCGCGGATCGTATTCTCGATCACGCGCTGGCCTGCAAAACCGATCAGCGCCTTCGGCTCGCTGATCTGGACGTCGCCGAGCATCGCATAGCTGGCGGTGACGCCGCCCGTCGTCGGGTCGGTGAGCAATACGATATAGGGCAGCCCGGCACGGCGCAGGCGTGCGAGTGCGACGGTCGCACGCGGCATCTGCATCAGCGACAAGGTGCCTTCCTGCATGCGCGCACCGCCCGCGGCGGTGATTGCGATATAGGGACAGCCCTTGCGGATTGCTTCCTCCACCCCTGCGACGAAGGCTTCGCCGACCGCAACCCCCATCGACCCGCCCATGAAGGCGAAATCCTGAACGCCGACTACTGCCGGATGACCGCCGATGCGACCGAAGGCGTTCTGATACGCGTCGCGGTCGCCCGTTTGCGCGCGGGCCGCCTTGATGCGGTCGACATATTTCTTGGTGTCGCGGAACTTGAGCGGATCTTCGGGGGCTGCGGGGGCCGCGATCAATTCGTGCAGGCCGCCGTCGAAGAGCTGGAGAAAGCGTTCGCTCGCGCCGATGCGATCGTGATGGTCGCAGCGCGGGCAAACGTTCAGATTGTCCTGCCATTCCTTGACGAACACCATTTGCTGGCATTCGCGGCATTTGTGCCAGAGATTGTCGGCGGTGTCGCGCTTTGCGGCGAAGGGCAGGGCGTTGCGAACGCGGTCGAGCCAGCTCATGCGGCGATCTCCTTGGCGCCGTGAATAGCATCGGCGAGAGTGCGGGTGAAGGCCTCGACATGCGGCGCCGCAGCGTCGCCATGCTCGGCGATGATATCGATGAAGGCCGAACCGACGACGACGCCGTCGGCGACGCGCGCGATCTGCGCGGCCTGCTCGGGCGTGCGCACACCGAATCCGACCGCGACGGGCAGGTCGGTGGCGGCCTTGAGGCGCGACACCGCTTCCTCGATGCTCGCCTGCGCGGCTTGCTGGAGGCCGGTGATGCCGGCGACCGAAACATAATAGAGGAAACCGCCCGCGCCTTCGAGCACCGCGGGCAGGCGCGCCGGATCGGTGGTCGGGGTGGCAAGGCGGATCAGGTCGACGCCGGCGGCGCGCAGCGCGGGGCCGAGTTCGGCGTCCTCTTCGGACGGAATGTCGACGCAGATGATACCGTCAACCCCCGCCTTTGCGCATTCGGCGGCGAACCATTCGGGGCCGCGCACGGTCATCGGATTGGCATAGCCCATCAGCACGAGCGGAGTGTCCGGGTGGCGTGTACGGAACGCCGCGGCCATCGCAAAGATATCGGCGGTGGTCGTTCCCTTGGCGAGGCTGCGCAGGTTCGCCGCCTGAATCGCGGGCCCGTCGGCCATCGGATCGGTGAAGGGCATGCCCAGTTCGATCACATCGGCCCCCCCCGCGACGAGCGCGTCGAGGTTTGCGGCGGTGTCGCCGTCGCCCGCGGTGATAAAGGCGGCGAGAGCAGTCTGCGGTTTGGCGAAGGTGGCGGCGAAGCGGGTCATAGAGCCACCCCCAGCGCGTCTGCGACGGTGAAGATATCCTTGTCGCCGCGGCCCGAGCAGTTGACGATGATGATCTTATCCTTGCCGAGCGTCGGCGCGATGCGTTCAGCGGCGGCGATGGCGTGCGCGCTTTCGAGCGCGGGGATGATGCCTTCGAGCTTGGTGAGCTTCTGGAAGCTTGCGAGCGCCTCGGCGTCGGTCACGGGTTCGTAGCGGACGCGGCCGATGTCGTGGAGCCAGCTATGTTCGGGGCCGATGCCCGGATAGTCGAGCCCGGCCGAGATGCTGTGCGCCTCGGTGATCTGACCGTCGTCGTCCTGCAGCAGATAGGTCTTGTTGCCGTGGAGGATGCCCGGGCGGCCGCCTGCGAGGCTTGCGGCATGCTTGCCGTCCAGCCCTTCGCCCGCCGCTTCGACCCCGACGATCTCGACGCAGGCGTCGTCCAGAAACGGATGGAACAGCCCGATCGCGTTCGACCCGCCGCCGACGGGGGCGATCAGCATATCGGGCAGGCGGCCCTCGGCCTCCAATATCTGCGTCTTCGCCTCGTCACCGATCACCGACTGGAAATCGCGCACCAATTCGGGATAGGGGTGCGGCCCCGCGACGGTGCCGATGATGTAGAAGGTATCGTGGACGTTGGCGACCCAGTGGCGCAGCGCCTCGTTCATGGCATCCTTGAGCGTCTTCGCGCCGCTCTCGACCGCGACGACTTCGGCGCCGAGCAGTTTCATGCGGAAGACGTTCGGCTGCTGCCGCGCGACGTCGACTGCGCCCATGAAGATCGTGCAGGGCAGGCCGAAGAGCGCGGCGACGGTCGCAGTGGCGACGCCATGCTGGCCCGCGCCGGTCTCGGCGATGATCTTCGTCTTGCCCATCCGCTTGGCGAGCAGGATCTGGCCGATGCAATTGTTGATCTTGTGCGCGCCGGTGTGATTGAGATCCTCGCGCTTGAGGTAAATCTTCGCCCCGCCGAGATGTTCGGTCAGCCGCTGCGCGAACCACAGCGGGCTCGGCCGCCCGACATAGTTCTTCAGCAGGTCGTCGAACTCGGCCTTGAATGCGGGATCGGCCTGCGCCGCGCGATATTCGCGTTCGAGGTCGAGGATCAGCGGCATCAGCGTTTCGGCGACATAGCGGCCGCCGAACTGGCCGAAATGGCCTCGATCGTCGGGGCCGGTGCGGAGGCTGTTGGGTAAGTCGGTCATCGCCCGGCCGCTTTAAGGAAAGCCGCCATCTTGTCCACATCCTTGATGCCCGGCGCACTTTCGACGCCCGAGGAGACGTCGACCAGCGGCGCCTGCGTTGCCGCGAGCGCTTCGCCGACATTGGCCGGCGTCAGCCCGCCGGCAATGCCCCAGTCGACGGCGTGGCGATGGCCGACGAGCAGCGACCAGTCGAAGCGTGTGCCGGTGCCACCCGGAAGCGCCTGCGCCGGCGCGTCGTAAAGGAGACGATCGGCGACGCCATGATATTGCTGCGCGCGGGTGAGTGTACCGGAGTCGCGCAAGCCGACGGCTTTCCACGCTTCGACCTTGGTGTTCGCCTTGACCGCGGCGATCCATTCGGGCGTCTCGCTGCCGTGGAACTGGATGATGTCGGGGCGCACCGCACTCCATGCCGCGCCGGTGATTTCCGGACCGGCATTGACCAGAAGCAGCGCGACCCGGACCGCGTCGCCAGCGCGCTGGCGCAGTGCCGCGGCGGTCTTGAGATCGACGTGGCGCGGACTCGGTTCATAGTGGACGAGGCCGATGTGCGTGGCGCCGAGGCGGATGGCGGCATCGACGCTTTCGGGCGTCGAAAGACCGCAGATTTTGACGAGTGGGGGCATGTTCTGTCTCTCACGATCTGGATCGGCTCGTTTGCAACGAGCGAAGCCGCGATGCCTGTCGGTTTGGCGCTCGGCCGGGGGCGTCCTGACGTCGCTCGATACGACCGGACCCCGGGTTCGGCGTTCGTGCTGCTAGAGCGTCGCTTCGATCTCGCGTGCGGCCAGGTCGGGATTTTCCGACTGGCTGATCGGGCGCCCGACGACGAGGATCGAGGCTCCGTCGCTCATCGCCTGCGCGGGGGTGACGATGCGTTTCTGGTCGCCCGCCTTGCCGTTGGCGGGGCGCACGCCGGGGACGACGAAATAGCCGCTGGGCCATGCGTTGCGCGCCGACCTTACTTCCTGTCCCGAGCAGACAATGCCGTCGAGACCCGATTCGCGCGCGAGCCTGGTCAGCCGGACGACCTGATCGTGCGGCGTGCCGCCGACCCCGATATCGTCCAGGTCGGGCGCGTCGAGGCTGGTCAGCACGGTGACTGCAACCACTTTGGTATGCTGACCGGCCGCCGCCTTCGCTTCTTCGAGCATCGCGCGCCCCCCTGCCGCGTGGACGGTCAGGATCGCAGGTTCGAGCGGGCGCAGCGCCTGGATCGCTTTTGCGACGGTGTTGGGGATGTCGTGGAGCTTGAGGTCGAGGAAGATCGGCAGGCCGAGCTTCGCCATTTCGTGGACGCCGTGGTGACCGTTGGCGCAAAAGAACTCGAGCCCGAGCTTGAGCCCGCCGACATGGTGGCGGACCTTTTGCGCAAGCGTCAGCGCTGCATCGAGGTGAGTGGTGTCGATGGCGAGATAAAGAGGCGAGGTCATGTGCTGCTCAAGGGTGAAGGGGGAACATCATTGACCGGCGCCGGGGGCGGCGTCGGTGCGGGTTCGGCGACCGGGTCGGCGGGGCGGTTCGCCATCGCGCGCAGATCGCTGAGCTGGCGCTCGCTATGATCGAGCCTGCGCTTGAGCGACCATCGCGCGGCGCGCAGCGCGACCCACAAGGGAATGCTCCCGATCAGGAAGGAAACGAGGATCAATACGGGCAGCTTGGTGTCGAGAACCTGGCCGGGCCAGATCGTGACGGTGACCGGAATCCAGTTCGCCATCGAGAAGATGACGAGCACGGCAGTGAGCAGCACCCAGATGATCGTTCGTACGATTCCCATGCGGCATGCTCCTCCATTTGCGCCCTTGCCGCGAGTCCTAGGCGAGTTCGGCGCGGGTTTCCACCCCTCCACCGCGACGGTGACCAATGCGTCCATGGCCCGGCGGAGCTCAAGCGTTCGTGTTCCGGCAACCATGAACGCGCAGCGGTGCATAGGCGCGAAGCGGCGGCGGGCATGCGCGCGCAAGGTCGGGAGCCATTGATTAACCACTCCTTTTCGTGTCGTTCGGGCTATCTTCTGCTACGGGTGGATGGACGTGGGCGCTTGCCCGAAACGATGGAATCCGGACATGCAGCGTGGGGCGATGTGGTGGCGGGCGGTCAAGGCGAATGGACTGCTCATCGCTGCCTGTTCGGGCGCCCTCCTGATTCTGCTCTTTCTCGCGCTCGCCATCGATCGGGAGTTCGCCGAAAATGCGCGCCTGCGTGAGCAGGTTGCGGCGTCCTATGACGCCAGAGCGTCGCTACAGGCGGTTCTGACGCGACATCAGGATCTCGAACTCGGGCAGCGCGGCTATGTGATCACGGGCGATCCGGCGTTTCTCGAACCCTATCGGAACGCGGAAGCGCGTATCGACAGGAATATCGATGCGTTCGAGCTTCTGGCGGGAGGTCGCGAGCAGGCGCGGCTCATCGACCAGTTGCGGCAGGCCTCGGCGCAAAAGCGGCGCTTCGCCGCACAAACCATAGAATTGGTGGAGGCGGGACGACGCGGCGAGGCGATCGACCTGATCGCGAACGGCGAAGGCAAGCAGTCGATGGATCAAATCCGGACGCTCGTCGGCAGGATTTCGGAGGGCGAACGACAGGAATTGCAGCAACGCACGGCCGTCGCGGATGCCGCCCGCCGCGCCCTGAGGCAGCGGACCTTTGCGCTCCAGATCGGGCTGATCGTGTTGCTCATGCTGTCAGCACTCCTGATCGCGCGCAGTCAATCGGCGCGAAAGGAGGCGCATCGCCGCTCGCGGGACCTTGCCGCGCGGCAGGAGGCGATATTCGACAGTGCCAAGGACGGCATGATCGTGCTGAACCCCAGCGGCAGCATCGAAAGCCTGAACCCCGCAGCGGCCGCCATGTTCGATACTCCGCCCGTTTCACTGCTGCGGCGCGACATCGGTTCGCTTTTCGAGGTGGCTCCCGATCGCGGGCAGGTCGAAACCTTCCTGCGCCGTCTGAAGGCCAACCGAAAGGAACATCACGGGCAGATACAGGAATTTGTCGGACGCCGGGGGGACGGGACGACCTTTCCGCTGGAAGTGTCGGTCAGCCCGGTGCACCTCGCCGACGGGACTTCCTTCCTCGCGGTGATCCGCGACATCAGCGAGCGCCGCGAGGTCGAGCAGATGAAAGGGGAATTTGTGGCGACGGTGAGCCACGAACTGCGGACCCCGCTCACGTCGATCGCGGGTTCGCTGGGCCTCATCAGCGGCGGCGCGGCGGGCGAAGTGCCGCCGAAGGTCGCGCGGCTGATCGAAATCGCGCACAGCAATGCGGCGCGGCTGGTCCGGCTGATCAACGACATCCTCGATATCGAGAAGATCGAGGCGGGGCGCATGGCGTTCGATGTCCGACCGCTTGCACTCACGTCCGTGCTGGACGCGGCGGTGCGCCAGACCGAGGGATTCGCGCACGACTATGGTGTGGCCGTCCGCATCGAACCCTTCGCGCCCGACGCGGCGGTGCTGGCGGACGAAGACCGGCTGATGCAGGTCATCACCAATCTTTTGTCCAATGCGATCAAATTTTCCCCGCGCGGCGAAACGGTCAGCGTCGAGGTCGTGCCGCTCGATCGGCGTTACCGGATCAGCGTTGTCGATCGCGGCGAGGGGATTCCAGTGGCGTTCAGGGATCGGGTCTTCGGAAAATTCGCGCAGGCCGATGCCTCGGATTCGCGGCAAAAGGGCGGGACCGGCCTCGGCCTCAGCATCGTGCGCGAAATCGTCGTTCGGCTGGGCGGCTCGGTGAGTTTCGACAGCATCGAAGGCGAAGGCAGCGCATTTCACGTCGATTTGCCTGCGGCCGACGTCCCGGGGGCTTCGGTCGCGCCGCTCGACCCGCCTTCGCCATCGTCCGGCGACGCCTTGCTCCCTCTCGTCCTTCACGTCGACGACGATCCCGACATGCTGGCGGTTGTCGCTGGCGTCTTTGATGGCAAGGCGGTGCTGCATTCGGCCGCGAGTGTGGGCGAAGCGCGCGCGCTGATCGATCGGAACCGCTACGATGGGGCCATTCTCGACGTCGGGATGCTCGACGGGGTCGGAACCGATCTTGCCGTACCGCTTCGCAAGCAGTCGCCTGCGCCGGCGGTGATCCTGTTTACCGCGCAGGAGATCGACAATCATGCCGACGGAGTCGATCTGGTGCTGATCAAGTCGCGTGCGAGCCTTGATATTCTGGTGCGGGAAACGCTGGACCGCGTCGAAGCGGCACGGAAGGGGACGGGAGGCGATCGATGAGTTGCCGGATCCTCTATGTCGATGACGAAGCCGACATTCGCGAGATCGCCGAGATGGCGCTGGAACTGGACCCGCAGTTCAGCGTCCGGAGCTGCGGATCGGGGCGCGACGGAATTGCGCAGGCGCGCGACTGGCAACCCGATCTGATTCTGCTCGATGTAATGATGCCCGAACTCGACGGTCCCGCCGTGCTGAGGCTGCTACGCGCGGATCCGGCGACCGAGGCCATTCCGGTTGTCTTCATCACGGCACGGACACAGGCGCACGAGGTCGCGCATCTGCGTGCGCTCGGTGCCCGCGGGGTAATCGCCAAGCCTTTCGATCCCATGCTGCTCGCGCGGCAGGTCCGCGACTTTCTTGATGGATGAGATCGACGCCCGTCTCGCCGCGCTGACCGCACGCTTCGTGGCGCAGGCTGAAGAGCTCGCAATCGTCATCGAGGCGTGTCTGGTGCGGGGGGCGTGGGACGAGCTGGTGATGCCCTGTCACAGCCTCGCGGGGCGGGCGGGCATGTTCGGTCACGCCGCGATCGGCGACGCCGCGCGAGCGGTCGAGGAAGCGGTCGGTGCAGGCGCCTCGCTCGATGAAATTCGACGACTGGCCGCCGGGCTGCTCGATCGCCTGCGCCGATTGCGTCAGGAGCGCTGAAAGCCCTTTCGGACCATCGGGCCCCATCCCTGTTTTTTGCGAACGAACTGCCACCAGCCGCGCACGCGCCAGAAGTTGTTGAGTTGACGGTATCCGAAATTCTCCAGCACTGCGACGAAGGTCAGGGTCACGAGGTCGCGGGCGCGCGGAAGACGGCGGAGCTGCACTTCCTCGAGGATCAGCGTCGCGACGCTGATGAAGATGCCGAAGGTGAAAATGACAGCGACGAACGCCAGCAAATAGTCGAAGGAAACGAGTCCCAGCAGCCAGAGCGGCGGGACGAGGATATATCCCGCGACCTCGACGATCGGGCCGATGACGTCGACGACCCAGACCTGGCCAAAGCCGAGAAATCCGATCCGGCCATAACGCTGGTTGAGGAACATGTCCTTGTGCGTGCGGTAGGTTTCGAGCGAACCGCGCTGCCAGCGCGCGCGCTGATTGCCCAGAATGTCGAGCGTTTCGGGCGCTTCGGTCCAGCTGACCGGCTCGGGAACATAGACGATCCGGTAGGGGCGCTTCTGGTCGCGCATGCGGCGATGCAGTTTGACGACGAGTTCCATATCCTCGCCGACCGTATCCGCACTGAACCCGCCGACGTCGATGACGCTGTTGCGTCGAAACAATCCGAACGCGCCCGAGATGATCATGAGCGTTTGCATCTCGCTGAGCCCGAGCCGCGCCATCAGGAAAGCGCGCAGATATTCGACGACCTGGACGAGCGCGAGAAAGTTCCGGGGCAGGCGCGCCTCGAGCACGCGCCCGCCCTCGACGCGGCAGCCGTTGGCGATGCGGATCGTGCCGCCGACTGCCACCGTGCGCACGGGATCGTCGATGAAGGGGCGGACCGCGCGCATCAGCGCATCGGGTTCGAGCAGTGTGTCGGCGTCGATCACGCACACCAAAGGTGTCCGTGCCACGTTGATACCCGCATTCATCGCGTCGGCCTTGCCGCCGTTTTCCTTGTCCACGAGGAACAGGCGCGGCCGCTCGGGTGCCGCGTAGAGACCGCGAATGGGTTGGTGCGCGATTGCCCGGTCGTGGTAACGCGTGACGGGGACCATGCCATAGTGATCGATCACGACCTGGAGCGTCGAGTCCTTCGAACCGTCGTTGACCACGATGACTTCGAAATCGGGATAGTGGAGCGCGAGCAGGGCATCGACGCTTTCGATGATCGTCAGTTCTTCATTATAGGCCGGCGCGACGATCGCGATCGACGGGGCAATGTCGGCGAAGCGGTCCCACAGCGCGCTGGTCGACGAAAATGCCGGCCGGCGATGCAGGGCGACCGCCGCGAACGCCAGCTGAATTACGTAGAGAAAAACCTGCACCAGACCGCAGGCAATGACGAACCATGTGACGATCTCGGCGGCGCGAAAGGTCCAGGCCGGAAGCTCCGTCATAGCGAGATTCCTCGTTCGGCAAGCATTGTAGCGGCGGCTTCGCGCGCCTGCTCGCCGCCGTCTTTTGCCGTTTTTCGCATGCGGGCGATCCCCGGCTCACCGAGCAGCAGCAGCGCTTCGGCGGCGCGGAAGCGGACCCACCATTCGGGTGCATCGAGCAGATCGGCAAGCAGGTCGGCGCTTTCGAGAAGCGCGATCCGCCCCGCCGCGCCCGCCGCGGCGACCCGCGCCGGCATCGAACTGCTGGCGAGCCCGGCGAGCACCGCCTCCCGCGCGGCGGGGTGCCCGATCCGGCCGAGCGCGTGGAGATAGCGCGGCAGTTCCTCGCCGTCGTTTGGCGCGTGAAGCCCGAGCTCGACGATCGCGGGAACGAGCCGGTAATCTCCCGTCACCGCCAGCGCCTCGATCGCGGCGAGCCGGATCGAGAGCGGCAGGGCGGGGTCGAGGACGAGCGCCTGTACCTCGTCGGGCGCGTGGTCGGCATAGTGGCGAAACAGGCCGATGGTCAGCAGCGAGGAATGCCCTTCGCGCAGCGCGAGACGGGCCACCAGTTCGTCGAGGCCCGGCGGATCGTCGCTGCGTGCGAGCGCCAGCGCGGCCGCCAGCCGGATATCGTCGTCGCGGTCGGCCAGCGCTCTCATCAGCGTCTCGCGCGATATCGCATCGTCGAAAAGGGCAAGGCCCTGTACCGCGATCATTCGCCGTCGTCTGGAAAAGGACCGTGTCTGGCGTCGCAATCGCTCGGGCACGCCGAGCGCGCGCGCCTTCTCGACGAAGCGGGTCCGCTCGTCGCCGCGGACGAGCTGGATGAGGTCGAGGGTCAGTTGCGTGACGACCGGGTCGGGGATGCCGTTGAGATTCGTCTCGGGCGTGTTGGCGCCTGCCATGAGGAGCGGGGCGAGGTGCCGGCGGGCCGCAAGCAGCCGGTTCCGGTGCCAGGTCGATGCGACCCGCAGGACGACGAGGATCGTCATCACGACGAGGGCCGTCCCGGCGAAAAGCAGCGAGACGTCCCATATCAGGCGCAGCATCGTCAGAAGCGGAGTCCGAAGCCAGCCGAGAGCTGGGTCCGGTCGGCGCCCGTGGCACGATCGTCATGAGCGAGGTTCAGGCGAAGGGTGCGGCCGCGTCCGATGTCCAGGCTGACGCCGCCGAAAACGCTGCGAACCTCGACGACGGTCCCTTCGTCGGTGTCGGGTGCGTCGGCGTAGCCGGCGAAAAAACGGAGCGCGTCGTTCGCCTCGATGTCGCCGCGCACCAGATAGCCCGAACGGTGCGTTCCCTTCTCGTCGAAGAGATTGATCCACCGGCCCGTGAACCACATCCGGCCGCCGACATGTTGCTCGATACCCGGCGAAAGGCTTTGCACGTCGCCGCTCGCGAAGCGAGCCTGCCGGGCGTCGAGGGTCAGCACCGTTGCATTGTGGCCCTCGTGCACGCGGACCGTCCCGCCGAGGCCGATCTGCCATTCGGGGCGGAAGTCGGCATCGGGCGTACCGCCAAGCGTTGCGTAGAAACGCGCCGCGTCGGACAGGCGATAGTCGACCTGCAATTCGCCGTAGACATCGCTGCGACCGAAACGCCGCGCATATTCGGCGCGTGCACCGACGGTAGCGACCGGCCCCTCGCGGCGGACCTGGAGGGCGAGTTCGCGCCAATCGCGTTGGGGCGCGTCGACCCAGCTATAGGCTGCGTCGACATCCATTTTCCACCGGTTTGCTGCGGGCGCATCGGCGAGTTGGCGCCGCAATGCGACCACGTCGGGGTTGCCCGGCTCCACACCATCAAGCGCGCGCAGGGCGGCCGCCCGATCTCCGCGACGCTGTGCAATCCGGGCGAGGCCGATGCGGGCGTCCGCGTAGCCCGGTGCAATGGTCAATGCGGAATTGAAAGCGGCCTCGGCGGTGTCGAGCTGTCCCAGCGCGAGCCGGGCGAGACCGAGTTGCACCCAAGCGTCGCTGTTCCGTGGATCGATTGCGACCAGCGGTTTGAGCAATGCTGCGGCGCGCGCGGGATCACCTGCCAGTCGCGCTTCGACGGCCCGGTCATAGTCGCCCGGGGCGGCGGGCTGGGCCCACGCCGTCACGGCCTGGCTCAGCGCGAGGCACAGCAGCAACGACCGCTTCATCGGCGCGCCGCCAGCAGGCGGGTCAGACGGCTCATCAATTCCTCCGGGATGAAGGGCTTTACCAGATAGTCGTCGGCGCCCAGTTCGAGCGCGCTTACAATGTCGCGCTCTTGCCGTCGGGCGGTCAGCATGATGACCGGAATGACCGCCGTCGCGGCGTCGGCGCGCAGGCGGCGAAGCACCTGCTGGCCATCGAGAACGGGCATCATCATGTCGAGAACGATCGCATCGGGCCGGTGCTCGATTGCCTGCTGGACCGCCGCTCCGCCGTCGTTCGCCACGAGCACCTGAAAACCCCGGCCGACGAGCCGGTGATTGAGAAGTTCGACCAGCAATTCATCGTCGTCGCATACCAATATGGTCTGCATTGTCCTCTGAATCTCCGTAATTTTACCGTCGAACTCAATAGCATGGCGTCGGTAGCATTACACAGCTGCCGTCCCGTTTCGCGGTGAACCGAAACAATGATCGCCTCGAAGCGACGCGACGCGTCCATTCTGTCCCGGGCTGGCACCGAATTTGAACCCGGGCTGGCGCTGCATTTGAAACGGCGTGGCGGGGCGCAGGTGCTTGCGGACAAAGCGGCTTTGCCTTATGCTTTCATCTGTATTTGAGGAGGCTGACCATGACCGACAAGCAGACTGCAGATCTTGGCTGCGACAACCAGCTTCGTTCGGACGAGGTGACTTCGGTCGCCAAGGAGATTTGGTCGAAGCCCGAAATTGCTGACTACCAGCCGGTCACAGTGGCGCGCGGGATCAGCTACCGCATCGGGGACGGCATCAGCAACCTCAGCTGAGTCGCATTAACGCTCGGGCCACAGGGTGGCGTTTTGACCGATACGGACAGTTTCGGGGCCGCTTCTGTTTGCCGTGTGGGCGCCAAAGCGTATGAATTTGGCGGGTTGCGGCTGTCATCGTCGCTCGACTTGCCGCTTCTTGCTGCACTGCCAGCCGCTGCGCCGAACAGCGATGTCGATATCCACATCAGCGTCTCGCGTTCGGCCTTGCCTGACGGACCGTTGGTGCACCAGTCGTCGGGACGTTTCGGCCTTGCCTTGCATCGTCTCGGTTCGGGCTGGGTTTTTCGCCATCGCGACATAGGCGTCGTTGTGGATGCTGAAGGGCTGCGGCTGGTCTGCCATTGCCCCCGGCCATCCGACGGGCTCCTGCTCGCCGAAATTCTGGTCCGGCGCATCCTGCCCAAATTATGCTATCGCCACGGCCGCTTGCCGCTTCATGCAGCGACGCTGGCCAACGGAGCAGGGGGGCAGGGGGCGCGCGCGGCGATGCTCCTCGGAACATCGGGGAGCGGCAAGTCGACGCTGACCGCGGCACTGGCGCGATATCGCGGCTGGCGGATTTTCGGTGACGACATGTCGATCCTCGATGACAGACGGCATCCGGCCGTGTTGGGTGGCGTTGCGGGCGTGTCCTTGTGGCAGGATGCGGTGGACGGGCTCGATATCGCGTCCGACGAGATCGTGCCGCTTGCCGGCTATGAAGGCAAATATGCCTACCGGCCCGGTGCCGGACCTTCGGCATCGCTTCCGCTGACCGCCATCATCCTTCTGTCGGTGGCGACCGACGCCGATGTGATCCGGCTGGAGCGGTTGGAGGGACCCGAAGTGCTGGTCATGCTCTGTTCGCAGATCGTGCCTTTCAACCCGCGCGACGTCGCGGAAAGTGGAGATTTGATGCGACGGCTAGGCCAAGTGACGCGCGACGTGCCGGTTTTCGCGCTCGCCTATCCCCGCCGCTATGCGAAGCTGTCCGCGGTTACCGATGCGATCGCGACGCTTGTCGACGGGCCCGCGTCGTGACGCGCTACGATCTCTCGCTGGTGGCGGCGGATTATGCGCCGTGGCAGGGCGCACCGCGCAAAAGCCTGATCATCGCCAGCCATCCAAGATCGGGCAGCACAATGCTGGGAGAGGCGATCGCCTTTGCCGGCGGGCTGGGTTGTCCGCTGGAGTATCTCCACCGCGGTTTCCGCCCGGCGCTTGCCGAGCGTTGGCAGGCGCCCGATCTGGAGGCCTATGTCGCGGCAATGTATCGGCACCGCACCGATGCGAACGGGACGCTGTCGATCAAATTATTCTGGCAGGACATCGGCGAACTCCTGCTGGAGCGCCGGCCGGACTATGATCTGGAGCTTCTGGAACGCCCCGCGGAGGAGACGCCGGTCGAGGATTATCGTGGCATCGCCGCGATGCTGGGGACGATCCTGCCCAATCCGCACTATGTCTATCTGTATCGCCGCGACGCCTTGCGGCAGGCGGTGTCGTCGCTGATCGCGACCCAGACCGGTATATGGCGGCTGGTCGAAGGCGCGGCGGGGAGGCCGGCGGCAGGCCCGGCGGAATATGATTATGATCGCATCATGGCCCTGCTCGCCTTCGGCGCGTTCAGCCATGGTCACTGGCGCGCATTCTTCACGGCGAATGGAATCGCGCCGCACGTCATCGCTTATGAGGATATGGTGGCGGACCCCGATCGCGTCATCGGCGCGCTGCTCCGCGAGCTTGGTGGAGAAAATGATGTTCCCCGACCGCGCCGGATGCAGCGGCAGGCGGACGGCGTCGGGGACGCGATGATGCTGCGCTTCCTGCAGGACAATGCGGCCCGGCCGGCATGAGCGGCCCCATCGGCGTCAGTTGACCGTCAGCAGCCCTTTCGTCCGCATCGCGTCGATGAAATCGGCTAGCTCGGTTCGGCAATCGGCGCCGCCCATATCGAATCGTGATTCCAGTTGCCGGACGATCGTCGCAAGATCCTTTGGCGTGTCGAGCAGGTCCCATATGGTCGACGCCATCGGGTTCAGCTGAAAGAAATGTCCGCTGTCGATGTTCAGGATGACGATCTGGCCATCGACTTCGGATGACACCAGCGTATCGACGCGTCCCACCACGCTCTCTTCGGCTATCATCGCTATATCCCCGTTTTGCCGCATTACTGCGCGAACGCATATTCAAGCCAGATGTCGGTCGCAACCATGTTCCAGACCGCGGCATAGGCGGACATCGGGGGAGGCCCCGAACCCGTCTGCCGCCACGCCAGATGCTCGGCCTGGATGGTTTCGAGCACGGCGGGATCGACCCAGCCGTTCCTGACGCCGTGCATCTCGCGAAAGGGGCGGGCCTTCAGCCTTTGCGTGACGGCATCGATGATGGGCGCCGAGATATTGGCCTTTGTGGTCCGCTGACGGATTCTTTCGGGCAGAACGCCGCGTGCCGCTTCGCGGAGCAGATATTTCTTGCTGTCGCCGCGTCGCAACATGTCTCCCGACGCCCCCATCAGGAAGCGTGTCAGGCGCAGGTCGTGAAAGGGATGACGCAATTCCATTCCCTGACTTGATACATAGCTGAAGACATTATCCATGTTGATATGGCGCCGTGCCAGCGAATAGACGCGGTAGCGCTGGGTCTGGTAAAAATGATCGAGGGGCGGGGGTTGCGGGGCAGCTGCCCATCGACCAGCCAGATCGATCCGGCGGCCCCAGTCGGGCGAGAGCCAGGCGGGCGTGTCGTGCGAAAAGTCGAGATGGGGGTGCAGCACGCGCTCACGCCGTCGTTTCGACACCAGCGGACCGAGGGCCTCCGCCAGCAGCGCCCGCACGGCGCGCGGCGGATGGCGCCAGCCCGCGCCGACGGTCCCCGCTTCGCGCGCAAGGCGGCCCCATCGGCCGCGCCGCAGCAGATCGGGCCAGTGCGCCCGCGATCCCGCAAGCCAGTCGTCGCCGCCTTCGCCGGTCAGCGCGACGCGGATGCCGCGGCCGGCCATATGCCGGCACATCGCCTCGATCGTGCCCGCCGTATTGGGGCGGAGCGGCAGATGCAGGGTGTCGGCGCACCAGCGCGCGGCGGCTGCTTCGTCGAACCGGGCGCCTTCGACCATGGCCGATTGCAGATCGCATTGCCGTTCGACCTCGGCGATCCATGGTCCTTCGTCGCAGATTTCGCCCGGATAGCGCGCCGATATCGGCTCGACCATGCCGGGGATGCGACCGCCCCGTACCAGCTGGTCGATGCGGCAGACGACGGCGGACGAATCGAGGCCACCCGACAATTGCGCTGCGACGCCGCCCTGGCAGCGGGTCGCGGCGATCAGCGCCTGGTCGAACAGCGTCCGAAAGCGTTCGACATGCTCGGCATCGGACAGGTGGGACTGGTCCTCGAACGGGCCTTCGAACCATCGCCAGGTCCGGACATCCTCACCCTTGAGGAGCAGTGCCGCGCCGGGCGGCAAGCGGTGGATGCCGTCCCAAAAGGTGTCGGTATCGGTGACGAAGCGGGCGGCCAGATGCTCGCCGATCGCCCCTTCGTTCAGGCAGCGGGGAAGGTCGAGCCCGCGTACCAGCGTCGAGGGTTCGCTCGCAAAGGCAAAGAAACCCTTTTGCCGCGTCCACAAAAAGGGACGCATGCCGACCGGTGACCGCGCCGCGAACAGGCGGCGCAGCCGCGGCTGCCAGATGGCGAACGCATAGTCGCCGACGAGCTGTTGCGGCAGGGCTTCGCCGAAGCGATGGTGGGCGGCAAGCGCGATGGCGCCGTCGGCAACTCGCGGGCCGGGATCATCCGGGCCGAGCGCGGCGCGCAGTGCATCGCGATTGTCGAGCCGGCCGTCGAACAGAATGACGTCGCCCGAGGCGCGATCGATGTGCGGCTGGGTCTCGCCGACCGCTTCGGGCGTGGTGTGCAGGGCGAAGCGGAGGAGGCCGGCAGGACCGTCCTGCCAGCGATCGATGCCGTCGATCCCCAGATGCGGTGTCGCGCCCGCCATCCGCTCGAGCGGGCCCGATGTCATCGGCCGGCCGTCGGTATAGACCAGCCCTGCGATTCCGCTCATGCGCGCCGCGCGATCAGGCCGCTTGCCGCCGCCTTGTCGAGAAAATCGGCTACATCGCCTGACAGCACATCCATCGGCGCGTCGTAGCGAGCGGCCAGTGCGGCGGCGATCTGCGCTTCGTTGGCGGCGCCGTCGAGCATCCGCCAGATGTCGGAGGCGTGCCCGCTGAGCGCGTGATAGCTCGCGCGTTCATGATCGAAGAGCAGGAGCGGACCGCCATTGTCGGTCCAGCTGATCGCCGGATTTGGTACAAATATCCGGTTCTCACCATTCCATGCCATGCATGGCCTCCGTCTTCTGCGCGCGTGATTGGGTCGGAACCTGCCCCGGCGATACCAGCGGTCGGTTCATTCGCCAACCGTGGCAAGCCGAGGCGACGGCTGCGTGGGCTACAGGCTCAGCCAGCCGCCGAACACGCGGCGCGGTCCGCCCCGGATCAGCGGGGTCACGCGATGATGGAGCCGCGGACCGATTCGGAACAGCGTCAGGGTTCCTGCGGGTTGTGCTTCCTGACGGAACAGGGTGCGCTTCTGCCCTTTTTCCCTGATCTCGAACACGCCGCCGTCATAGTCCGCATCGCTGAGGTGCACCGTCAGCGCCAGTCGGCGTAGTCCGCCGTCGTTCAGATCGTCGTGCCAGCCCAGCCCTTCCGCCGTCGCGGGGGCCATCTCGCCGATCAGGCCGGTGACGTGGTGCAGCGGTTCGCTTTCGGCGATCGCGGCAGCCCATTGGAGGAAATTGGGCCGTTCCAGGAGAAAACGCAGCAACCGGCCCGCCTGATCGCTCTTTTCGACCGTCCGCGATCCCACGCCGACAATCGTTTCGGGAACGAAGGTGCCGTTGCGGCAGAGGCTCAGCATCCGGTGGAGGAGGCCATCTTCCCACTCCGGACGGAAAGACAGCGCCGCGTGCCGGGACAAGGCCGCGCGCGCCTGCGCGATGGCAGCTGTGCTGTCATCGATTTCGGTTCGCGCTGCGCCGATCCGAAGCGAATGTCGAATGGTCGCCGTTGTCATGGCGCATGGTCTTTGCCGACATTGGCGCAGCCCGTAAAGCGGCAGGTTTTGATGGCGGCGGCTTGCGGCACAGATATAAGGGCGGCGATGGATAAAAATGACCGATTGCAGGGGTTCGAAGCCCTCGCCCGCCGCGCCGAGGGCAATGCGACCGCGCTCGCGGGGCTTTCACTGCTGTACAGCAGCGATGGCTGGAAGGCGCGCGCGGCCGAAATCGCTTCGCAGGTTCTGACGCTGCCCGACGGCGACGTGGGCGCCCGGACGATCGCACGGCACGTCATCACGACCGACGTCCCGCAATGGCACTTCGTCATTGTCACCGACCTGGCGCGCAACCTGGCCTATGACGCGGCGCTGCGCCGTGCGGTGACACCCGAAAGCCGCGTGCTGGAAATCGGCACGGGGAGCGGCCTCTTGGCGATGATGGCGGCGCGGGCCGGCGCGGCGCATGTCTATACGTGCGAAATGGAGCCGGCGGTCGCGATGACGGCGCGCGAGATTATCGCGCGGAACGGGTTCGCCGACCGGATCACGGTACTCGACAGACATTCGAAGGACGTGACGGCGGACGAGCTCGGCGGCCCGGTCGATATCCTCGTGTCCGAGATCGTGAGCAATGAAATGCTGGGGGAAGGGGTTTTGCCCGCGATGGAGGACGCGATCGCGCGTCTGGTCAGGCCCGGGGGCGCGATCATCCCGGCGCGCGGGACGATTCGCGTCGCCCTGGCCCATCTGGCCGATCTTCCGGCATCGATGGGCGACGTATCGGGATTCGACCTGTCGCCGTTCGACAGGCTGCGCGAACCCAATTTCCGGATTCCGACCAACCGCCGCGGACTGTCGCTGTGCAGCGACGCGGTCGACCTGTTCGCGTTCGATTTCGCATCGCCCGGTCCATGGAGCGGCGCGCGCGGGCAAGCCGCTGTCGCCGCCACCGGTGATCGGGTCAACGGGCTGGTGCAGTGGATCACACTCGATATGGACGGGGTGACGGCGTACGAAAACCGGCCGTCGCCCGAGGCCGAACCTTCGGCGTGGGCGGCGGTTTTCCACGCGTTTGAAACCATGCTCGACCCGTCGGCCGGTCAGGATATTTCGATCCTGGGCCAGCACGACATGGCGAATGTCAGACTGTGGATCGATCCGCCGCCGCCAGCGGAAACCGCGCGAGCTCGGTGAATTCGTCAAGGCCCTTGCAGCCGACGACATCGATATCGCCCGCGCGGACCCAGACATGCGCGATCATGCCCTCATCGGGGCGATTGGCGACGCCATAGTGCAGCGTCGCCGGCACATGGCGCCGCGCCAACAGCCATTGCGCGGCGAATCCCTGTTCAAAGCAAAGCGCGCGCCAGGGCACCCGCCGTGCGGCGGCCCAGATCGCCCAGCGGATTTCCGCGATCAGCCATTCTTGACGGGCCCGGTCAGGAAAGGGCGGCGGAGCATGGGTTGTCCGCGCCGCGATGTGTCGAAAGGGGAAAAAACGACGCAGCAGGGCGACGAGCGCGAGCATCAATGTCGTCGCGACGAGCAGGCGCTGTCTTTCCAGCGGTAGTCGAACGAAGCGGATGATCGGCATGGCCCTGTGTCATAGAGCGACCGGTGCCGCGCGCAAAGCCGGTACCGCAGGGCTCGAACAGCTCTCCGCGGAGCCTGCTCGCCGACGTGTCAGCGAGACTCGCATCAATGGCAGGCCACCGGTTCCCCGACCGCGGCAGAATCGCTATCGCGCGACACTGCTCTGCCGCGTCGCGCGATAGCGGTGGGCTCAGTCGAACACGCGCGCGAAGATCGTGTCGACGTGCTTCAGGTGATAGTCGAGGTCGAACAGCGCGGTGAGATCGTCGGCCGAGAGCTTCGCGGTGACATCGGCGTCGGCCTTGAGCAGGTCGAGCAGCGACAGCTGGCCGTCCGATTCCCAGACCTTCATCGCGTTGCGCTGGACGAGGACATAGCTTTCCTCGCGGCTCGCACCCGCCTGTGTCAGCGCGAGCAGCACGCGCTGCGAATGGACAAGCCCGCCCATGCGATCGAGATTCTTCTGCATCCGTTCGGGATAGACGAGCAGCTTGTCGACCACCCCGGTCAGCCGCGCCAGCGCGAAATCGAGGGTGATCGTCGCGTCGGGGCCGATGAAGCGCTCGACCGACGAGTGGCTGATGTCGCGTTCGTGCCACAGCGCGACATTCTCCATCGCCGGAATCGCGGCGCTGCGGACCATGCGCGCGAGGCCGGTAAGATTTTCCGTCAGCACGGGGTTGCGCTTGTGCGGCATCGCCGACGAGCCCTTCTGTCCCGGCGAGAAATATTCCTCGGCCTCGAGCACTTCGGTTCGCTGAAGGTGGCGCACTTCGACGGCAAGGCGCTCGATGGACGAGGCGATGACGCCCAGCGTCGCGAAGAACATCGCGTGACGGTCGCGCGGGATGACCTGCGTCGAGACGGGTTCGACGGCAAGGCCGAGCTTGGCTGCGACATGCGCTTCGACGCGCGGATCGATGTTGGCGAAGGTGCCGACCGCACCTGAAATGGCGCAGGTCGCAATTTCGGCGCGCGCCGCGAGCAGACGCGTCTTGCAGCGTGAAAATTCGGCATAGGCTTCGGCCATCTTGAGCCCGAAGGTGACGGGTTCGGCGTGGATGCCGTGGCTGCGGCCGATCGTCGGGGTGAGCTTGTGTTCGTAAGCCCGTTTCCTGATCGCCGCGAGCAACGCGTCGAGGTCGGCGAGCAGGATGTCGGCCGCCTGCGCAAGTTGCACCGCGAGGCAGGTGTCGAGCACGTCGCTCGACGTCATGCCCTGGTGCATGAAGCGCGCCTGTTCGCCGACATTTTCGGCGACCCAGGTCAGGAAGGCGATCACGTCATGCTTGGTGACGGCCTCGATCGCGTCGATGGCGGGCACGTCGATGACGGGATTGGTGGCCCACCAGTCCCACAGGGCCTTCGCGGCGTCCTTCGGGACGACACCGAGGTCGGCCAGCGCGTCGGTGGCGTGCGCTTCGATCTCAAACCAGATTCGGAAGCGGTTCTCCGCCGCCCAGATCGCGGTCATCTCGGGTCGGGCGTAGCGGGGAACCATGGTTTTTCCTTCCTTAGGATCGATTTGTCGCGGAATCGGCGCGGGAACGCGACGGGGCGCGCCCTAGCAGGGACAAGGCGCTTCGCCAATCGGCGCTGCGATGCAACTTACGCTTTCTCCGGCCGATTGACTCCATGCCCCTTCAGGACAGCGGCGCGCAAGGCGAAGCGTCGCTGATGAAAACAGGAGAGTATCATGTTGAAACAAATGCTTTTGATCGGCGCCGCGGCGATCAGCTTTCCCGCGCTGGCGCAGACGCCGCCGGCCGATGATCCGAACGCGCCCCCCGCGCAAACCGAACCGGCGCCTCCGGCCGGCGAGCCGGCGCAGCCCGCACCCCAACCGACTCCGGCGCCCGATGCGTCAGCTACGCCGCCGGCCGGTGAGGCTGCAACGGCTCAGCCGGCACCAGCGCAGGGCACTGCAGCCACCCCCACGCAGGTCGCCCAGATCGTGAACCAGGAGTTTCCGACTTATGACGCGGATTCGAACGCCGAGTTGAGCGAAGCCGAATTTGCGGCATGGATGAAGAAGCTGCGTGCCGCAACCGAGCCGAGCGTCGACGTCGAGTCGGTCGAGGTGCAGACGTGGATCGGACAGGCCTATTCGGCTGCCGATGCCGACAAGTCGGGTAGCGTCAGCAAGGAAGAGCTGACCAGTTTCCTGTCGCGCGGCGCCTGAAGGCGCTTCCTGACCGGGTGGTGAAGCCGTCGGAGAAATCCGGCGGCTTCATCGCGTTCGGCGTAGCGGCGCGGCGAGGCGCGTGAACGGAGGCGTCACTGCGCGGGCTGCTCGACCTCGACGATCGTCAGCTGATGTTCGGCGCCGCGTTGGTCGGGCCACAGGATAGACTGACCGGTGCTCAGCCCAATCAGTCCCGCGCCGACGGGGGTCAGGATCGAGATGCGGCCGGCATCGATATTGGCTTCCCCCGGATAGACGAGTTCGACCGTGCGCTGATTACCCGTTTTTTCGTCGGTGAAGGTCACTCTCGATCCCATCGTGACGACGTTGGAACGAATATCGGCCGCGCTGCAGATGTTGGCGCGATCGATTTCATCGAGCAGCAGTTCGTAGTGACGCGGCAGATCGTGCTGCTTTTGCAGCGCGAGTTCGGTCAGCCGGTCGGCCTCGCGGTCGATCATATGGATGGGCGGCCGCGCCGCCGCCGGGTTCTTTTTCTTGGACATATGCGGACTTTCCGGAATGGCGGGCGCCCGAAATTTTGCGTGCACGCCGAATTGGGACGGAATGTGCCCCGGGTTCGGGGCAGTCGCGCCTGAACCCGGGGCTAAAAGCCCGCGAGAAGCTGTCCTCCGTGAAAACGGAAGCGGAGAAGGCCGCGTCGAATCTGCATCGCGCGATGATGTGACCGGCGTCGGAGAAAGTCAAATGGCCATGCAGCGGGGCCGCTGCGGCTAGAGTAGCCCCATCGCGCGCATGCTGCGATAATCGGAGCCGCCGATGACGATGTGGTCATGCAGCGAAATACCGAGCCGTTGGGCGGCATCGGCAATGTCGCGGGTGATCGCGATATCCTGCCGGCTCGGTTCGGGGCTGCCGCTCGGGTGGTTGTGGACCAGAATGATCGCCGCAGCGCCGAGTTCGAGCGCGCGCTTGACGACTTCACGGACGTAGATGGCCGACTGGTCGATCGATCCTTCGCTGGCAAGTTCGTCGCGGATCAGCATGTTTCGCGAATTGAGATAGAGGACGCGAACGCGTTCGATGTCGAGCGGCCCCATGTCGGCGCGAAGATAGTCGAGCAGCGCGTCCCAACTCGACAGCAGGGGGCGTTCGGCGAATTCACCGCGAAGCATTCGCAGGCTCGTCGCCTGGACGATCTTGAGCGCTGCGATCGCGCTATCGCCGAGCCCCTCCACGCGGCGCAGCGATTCGGGGTCGGCGCTGACGAGCTGGGCGAGCGAGCCGAATTCACGCAGCAATGCCTTGGCCAGCGGCTTGGTGTCGCGGCGGGGGATAGCGAGTGCGAGCAGATATTCGATCAGCTCATAGTCGGCGAGCGCGTCGCCGCCCCCGCCGAGCAGGCGGCTGCGCAGCCGGGCGCGGTGGCCTGCATGATCTGCCTCGTCCCCCATCGAGCCGGGAATAACCCGCTTGTCGGTCGCACTCAACGGCCATAAGGTTTCGCGCTTATGGCACCGTCCTGTTTTTCGCAGCCATTTGCGCCATTTCGGCGTTATCTCGTTGCGCAGGGCGAACCCGTCGGGGCGCGAGAGGATCAGCAGAAGGCGCCATGACCGACGACATCGCCGATAGCGAAAATGTGCCGAAGCGCCGACGTCGTATCAAGAAACGCTGGCTGACGAGCGGCGCGTTGATCGTGCTGGTGGGCGCGCTGTGGCTCGCCCGCGAGCCGATCGCCGATCGGTTCGTGCGCGAACAGCTCGACACGCTCGGTGTGCCCGCGAGTTACCAAATAGAGGAGATAGGGCTCCGTACCGAGCGCCTGTCGAACGTCGTCATCGGTGATCCGAAACGCCCCGACCTGACGGCAAGGAGCGTCGAGGTCGCGCTGGGCTATGGTTGGCGTGGCCCATATGTGTCGTCGATCACCGCCGACGGTGTGCGGCTTTACGGCCGGTTCGTGGACGGGCGGCTGTCGCTCGGCGCGCTCGACAAATTCCGCGATCCGACGAGTACCGATCCGCTGGCCTTGCCCGATCTGGCCGCGACACTGAGCGACGCCCGGGCGCGGATCGAGACCCCATGGGGCACGGTAGGCGCGGCGCTGAGCGGCAAGGGACGTTTGCAGCGCAATTTTGCGGGAACGCTGGCGCTGCTTGCGCCGCGCGTGATCGCCGGCGGTTGCGCCGCGGAGGCGATAAGCTTTTACGGTCCGGTGACGGTACGAGGCATGAAGCCGCGACTGAAAGGCGCCTTGCGCGGGCGGGGCATGACCTGCTCGGACGGAGCGATCGCCGCGACGGCACCGCAGGTGGCGCTCGACGTGACGCTGGGCGAAGATCTGGCGAGTTGGGATGGTCGCGCCGACGCTGTGGTTGCGGCACTTGCGGCCGGCCCCGCCCGTGCGGAGCGCGTCGCGCTGCTCGCGGGCTTCAAGGGCAACGCAGCACGGACGGCGCTGACCTTTGATGGCGAGGCGGTACGGCTGACGGCCCCCGACTTTGCCGCGCGCCGGGTCGATATCGACGCCACAGGTGAGGTCGGGGATGCCGCGCCGCGATTCGCGGGAAGCCTGCGCTTCGCGCAGGCGGCGGCCGACCCCTCGCTGCGCCAGCGGATTGCGGCGAGCGCGAAGGGACTCGACGGCACCCCCGTCGGGCCGTTGGCGGGCAAGGCCACCGGTGCGGTTGCGCGGATGCTGGCCAGCGTCGGCGGCAAGGCCGATTTCGCGCTCGTCGGCGAAGGGCGGACGGCGCGGATCGAGCTCATCGCGCCCGAAATTTCCAGCGCGAGCGGCGCGCGGCTCGCGGGCAGTCCAGAAAGCCGAATCGCATGGCTGTTTGCTAGGGCCAGGCCGGCATTCACCGTGCAGGGGCAATGGCGCTTCGGTGGCGGCGACCTGCCCGCGGGGATGCTCGATCTCGACCGACGCGCCGACGGGACGCTGAGCGGGCTTGCGCGGATGGAGCCCTATGTTGCGGGGAATGCGCGGCTCGCGATGCAGCCGGTCCGCTTTTCGAGCGGACCGGGCGGCGCGATGCGCTTTGCGACACTCGCCCAGCTGAGCGGGCCGATCGCCGGCGGCCGCGTCGAACGGCTTCGCGTGCCGCTGGCGGGGGCCTTGGGCGCAACCGGCACGCTGGCGCTGAACGGCGGGTGCAGCCGCGTCGCGGCCGATCGGATCGCTGTGAGCGGGTTCGGCTTCGCCGCGCCGGCGATCGACCTGTGCAGCCGCGCGGGGCAACCGCTTCTGTCGATGGGACCGAGCGGGATTAAGGGCCAGGTTCGCGTCCCGCGCATCGCGCTCCGGGGGACGAGCGGAACGTCGCCCTTCACATTGGCATCGGGACCGGCGGATTTCGACCTCGCCACGATGCGCTGGTCATTGGCGGGCGCCGATGTCCGGCTCGGCGAGGGCAATGATGCGACCTGGTTCACCGCAGCGCGCCTGAGCGGCCGACCGGACGGGCGCGGGATGACGGGCGATCTCACCGGAGCGGCGGCCAAGATCGGTGCGGTGCCGCTCGACATGAGCGAGATCGACGGTGGCTGGCGCTTCGCCGACGGAGCGCTCGCACTCGACGGCAGGATGCTGCTCACCGACGCCGAACCCGACGCGCGCTTCTTTCCGCTGTTCAGCGAGAATGCGCGGCTCGTGCTCAGGGATGGGGTCATCGATGCAACGGCGGGTTTCGCCGAGCGGCGGACGGGGACCAAGATCCTCGACACGGTCATTCGCCACGAACTGACCGGGGGCACGGGTTTCGCCAGCCTCGATATCGGCGAACTGAGATTCGGCGACGCGTTCCAGCCCGACCAGCTTACACGTCTCGCGCTCGGCGTCGTCGCCAATGTGCAGGGGACGGTGCGCGGCGAGGGTCGAATCGACTGGTCTCCGGCGGGCGTGACCAGCCGTGGGACCTTTGCGACGACGGACGCCAATCTTGCCGCGGCCTTCGGTCCGGTGAACGGGCTGACCACGACGCTGACTTTCGACGACCTGATCGGCCTGCATTCGGTTCCGAACCAGAAGGTGACGATGGCCGAGGTCAATCCGGGCATACCGGTGATCGACGGGACGATCGAATATCAGCTGCTCGGTGACAATCGCATCCGCATCCAGGGGGGGCGCTGGCCGTTCGCCGGCGGCGAACTGCTGCTCCATCCGACGACACTCAACTTCAACACCGATCAGCCGCGGCGTCTGACGTTCGACATCGTCGGGGTCGATGCCGCGATCTTCCTCCAGAATTTCGGCTTCGACAACATCAACGCGACCGGAAAATTCGACGGTACGTTGCCGATCGAGTTCAGCGGGCTCGGCGGGCGGATTGTCGATGGACGGATCGATGCCCGGGCGGGCGGTGGTACGCTTGCCTATGTCGGCGAATTGTCGAACCGTAACCTCGGTGCGATAGCCAATTTCGCTTTCGGTGCGCTCCGTTCGCTGAAATATGACGATCTGACGATCATCCTCAACGGCGATCTCGACGGCGAAATGGTGACCGACATCCGCTTCGGGGGCGTCGGGCAGGGGCAGGGGGCGACGCAGAACTTCATCACCCGGCAGGTCGCCAAGCTACCCTTCGTCTTCAACGTGAAGATTCAGGCCCCCTTCCGCCAGTTGATCACTTCGGCCAAGGGATTTTATGATCCGGCGATCTACATCGAACAGAATCTGGGCGCGCTGATGCAGGCGCAGCAGGATGCCGAAGCCGACGCAGCCAGTCCGCCCACCGTTCAGCCTCCAGCAAGCGAGCCCGTGCAATGACGATGACAAGAGAAAAAGCGAGGAGGCTGGCCATCGGCGGTCGGTGTCTGGCGGTGGTGATCGGAGCGGCGGGGCTGACCGCCTGCGTTCAGATCGACACCCCCGACAAACCGATCGAGATCAACCTGAACATCAACATCAAGCAGGAAATCGTGTACAGGCTGGATGGTGACGCCAAGAAGCTGATCGAACAGAATAGCGAGATATTCTGAGGTCTTGGAAAGACTGGGGAATGATTGAGATGAGCAAGAATATGTGGAAACCGACCGGAATCGCGATGGCTGCCGTGGCTGTGACCGCGGCGCTGGCGTTTGCAGTGCCCTCGGCGATGGCGCAGCGCGACCCGGCGTATGAAGCCGCGCGTTCGGCGGGCCAGATCGGCGAGCAACCCGACGGTTATCTCGGTTTTGTTTCGACGCCGACCCCGGCGGTGCGCGACATCGTCAACGACATCAATATCAAGCGCAAGGCGGCCTATACCAGCGGCGCGCCTGCGGGCAGCACGGTCGAGCAATTTGCGTTCGTTACCGGGTGCAACCTCATCAACAAGACCAAGCCGGGCGAGAAGTACAAGGCGCCCGACGGTAGTTGGAAGACGCGCGACAGCGGCGCGCCGGTGCGGGATTCGCGCTGCCCCTGAAGTCTTAGCCGCAACGATGGCGCCCGAGGGTGCCCAATGCCGCCGCGCCCCTAAACGCGGCGGCATTTTCGTTTGCGGAAGGTCGCCGCTTTTTGTGCACCTGCACAGACTATTGCGTCGCGGCTGCGCGCGGGCATTGACTTAATGGGGCGGCATTCCTAAACGGACCGCGCCTTAGGGGTCCCCCGAATTTTCGGGCCTTTTTTTGCAGGCAGAATCGGGAGTTTCCCGCTCTGTTTCAGGAGGATGGCAAGAGATGACGGGGAACGGCAGCGATCCGGAACCAGCTTCGGAGGATTCGCGCCTGGTCTCGCTCGAAGAGCGATTGGACCGGGCCGAAGCCGCAGAGGCGAAACGGACCGCGGTGAACGCCGGGCCGGAATCCGATGCCAATTACCGGCTCGGTAACCGCGTCCTGGCCGAACTGCTGGGCGGAATGATCGGCGGAGCGCTGTTCGGCTGGCTGATCGACCGTTTTGCGGGAACCTCGCCCTGGGGCCTGTTGGGGATGTTGTTCATGGGAATCGTCGTGGCGTTCCGGAATATCATCCGCCTGACATCGACGCCCCGCAAATAGCGGGATGTAGGCGAAATTTTCCGCGGGACGGCCTGATGTGCCGCCCCGCAATGCGCGTGGAGTGAAGAGTGGCGGCGGAATCCGGCAAGATCGACCCGATGCACCAGTTCGAGGTGACCCCGCTTGGCGGCGGCTTCAACCTTGGCGGTCACGAGATCCTGTTCACCAACAGCGCGCTGTGGATGGTGATCGCGGCGGTGGTGCTCGGCCTGTTCATGTGGGGCGGCATGCGTCGCCAACTCGTTCCCGGTCGCTGGCAGGCCGCGGTTGAGGGCTTCACCGGTTTCATCTCGAGCATGATGACCGCGAATATCGGCAGTGAAGGGCGCAAGTTTACGCCCTATGTCTTTTCGCTCTTCATGTTCATCCTCTTCTGCAACCTGCTCGGCATGCTGCCGCTCGGCGTGCTCGGGCTGCACCCCTTCACCGTCACCAGCCATATCGCGATCACCGGCGTTCTTGCGCTTCTCTCCTTTTCGATCGTGCTCATCGTCGGTTTCTGGCGCCACGGCCTGCACTTCTTCTCGCTGTTCGTGCCGCACGGTACGCCGCTGCCGATGATTCCTTTCATTGCCGTGATCGAGTTCATCTCGTTCATGATCCGCCCGTTCAGCCTTGGCCTGCGTCTGTTCGTCGCAATGACCGCGGGGCACGTGCTGCTGAAAGTGCTGTCGGGTTTCGTCATCAACGGTTTCAACGCTGAAAATGTCGTGATCGGCTCGGTCGTGTCGCTGCTCAGCTTTACCCTGATGATCGGCATCAGCGCGCTCGAACTGCTCGTCGCCGGCATCCAGGCCTATGTTTTCGCCCTGTTGACCTCGCTTTACATCAACGATGCGGTCAACCTTCACTAATCCCGTTTAAAACCAAACGATTCTACCAAGGAGTTACGATAATGGACGCAGAAGCAGCAAAGCTGATCGGTGCCGGTCTGGCCGCTATCGGTGCCGGCATGGCCGCCATCGGTGTGGGTAATGTGTTCGGCAGCTTCCTCGAAAGCGCGCTGCGCAACCCCGCCGCCGCCGACGGTCAGCAGGGCCGCCTGTTCATCGGCTTCGCCGCTGCCGAACTTCTCGGCCTGCTGGCGTTCGTCGTTGCGATGATCCTGCTCTTCGTCGTCTGATTTCGGACGATATCGGGTGATGCCGGTCCCGGCGGGACCGGTTTTGCCTGCGCAGGTTTTTCAAAAGTTTAAGGCTCGCCTTTCATGCCCCAGATAGCCCAGCTTACCGCTGACAATTGGTATCTTGCCTCGCAGCTTTTCTGGCTGCTCGTCGTGTTCGCCGGCATTTATGTCGTGATCGGTCGCGGCATGCTGCCCAAGATCGAAGCGACGGTGGACGCCCGCGACCGCAAGGTGGCGGACGATCTGGCGGCGGCGAAGGCGGCGCATGCCGCCGCCGACAGCCTCGAGGAAAACTACCGTCAGCAAAGCGATGCGAGCCGTGCCGCGGCGCAGAAGGCCGTGGCCGATGCCAAGGGCAAGGCCGCGAAGGACGCCGAAAAGCGTCTCGCGAAGGTCGATGCGGAAATGGCCGAAAAGCTGGCTTCGGCCGAGGCCGACGTCTCGGCGGCGCGTTCGTCGGCGATGGCCGAGATCGAATCGGTGGCGGCTGAAGCGGCGAGCGATCTCGTTGCCAAGCTGTCGGGCGTGACGGTGGCTGCGGCGGACAGCAAGGCGGCAGTGAAGGCGGTGCTCCATGGCTAATTTCGGACTTTTCCTTTCGGAAGCCGCGGGCGAGGCGCACGCCACTCCGACGGCGTTCGGGATGGATGCGACCGTATGGGTGTCGATCGCGATGCTCGTTTTTCTGGGCATTCTTGCCTGGAAAAAGGTGCCTGCGGCAATCGGTGCGATGCTTGACGGCAAGATCGCCGAGATTTCGAAGCAGCTCAACGAAGCCGAACAGCTGCGCCTCGATGCCGAGTCGCTGAAGGCTGAATATGAGGCCAAACTCGCCCGTGCGGCGAAGGAAGCCGAAGAGCTTCGCGCGCGCGCCGATGCCGAAGCCGAGGCGCTCGTCGAAAAGGCGAAAGCCGACGCCACCGCGCTGATCGCGCGCCGCAAACAGATGGCCGAGGATCGCATTGCCGCGGCCGAAGCCAGCGCGTTGAGCGAAGTCCGTGCTGCCGCAGCCAAGGCCGCGACCGAGGCCGCAGCCAAGCTGATCGCCGACAAGCACGACGCCAAGGCGGACAAGGCGCTGGTCGACGACGCGATCGCGGCGGTCGCCAAAGCCTGACGTTTGCCACGCAGCTGAATACAGGGCGCCCGCGGATTTCCGCGGGCGTTTTGCTTTCAGCTTTGCCCCGCGAGCCCGGCTACCCAAGCCTTGGTTGCGGGGCAGCTGTCCATCGCCCTTGCATAAGCGGCGCGCCCGGTGGTCCGGTCGATATAGGCTCGCTCGGTCGCGCCATGTCCGAAACCGATGGTCCGTTCGGCGAACTGCAGCGCATAGGTCACCGAGATATCGGCAGCGGTAAAGCGCTCACCGGCGATATATGGCGTGCTTGCCAGTTGCCGGCTGACCAGTCCGAGCCGACTCTCGAAAATGCCGCGCGCCCATTGGGTGGTCCAATTGCCCTTCTCGGCTTCCGGCGCCAGGATGTCGGTCGCGACGATCGCATTGACGGGTCCTGCCAGCCCCGCTTCGCCCATATGCAGGAATTGCAGATAGGTCGCGAAATCCGCGTCACCGACTGCCGGTGCCAGCGAACCCGGACCGTATCGGGCCAGCAGATATTGCATGATCGCAATCGACTCGACCATCACCGTATCGCCGTCGACGATCGCCGGGATGAAACCGGCGGGGTTGATCGCGAGAAACTCCTGATCATTCTCGATCCCGTCGAGGAGGTCGACCGGTCGCGGTCGGTAGGGGAGGCCCATCTCTTCGAGCAGCCACATCACGCGGAACCCGCGGCCTTCGCCATACACCGTGATCATATGTCGTTGCCCTTCAAAATTTGATCATGATCCGCCGCGCGAGCGCGGGAGACATGCTGTGTACCAGTCGCAGCAGCTTGGTCTGTCCCACCGCAACCTCCGCGCGGTTCGCCTTGATCCCCGCAACGATCTCGGCGGCGCAGTCCGCCGCGCTCATCATCTTGCCGCCGCGCCCGGTGGTCATGTTCGTTGCGACCAGCGGCGGCAGGGCTTCCAGCACCTTCACGCCGCTGTCCCTGAGCTGGTAGCGAACGGCCTGGGTATAGCTGCGCAGCGCGGCCTTGGTCGCGCAATAGATCGGCCCGCCGGCGCGCGGCGCGATCGCCAGACCCGATGTGACGTTGACAATCATCGCCTCGCCCTGCGCTTTGAGCTGAGGCAGCAAGCGGGTGGTCACGGCGATCGGTGCGTAGAAATTGGTGTCGATGCACTGCGCCGCGCTGGCCAGCGAAGCGATATCGTCGAGCGCATAGTCGCTGCCGACGCCGGCATTGTTGACCAGCAGTGCGAGCGGTTTGCCCGCAACGCCGTCGACCACCGCATCGATCCCGGTGGGACCCGACAGGTCGCCGACGATGATCCCGAACCCCAGCGCAGCCATCGCCTGCAATTTTTCCGGCGAACGCCCGCTGACGATCACGTCGGCGCCCAATCCCTGCAACTGCAGCGCAATTTCCCGACCGATCCCGTCGCTGCCGCCGGTAACCAATGCCGTTTTCCCGCGAACGTCCATGCGACCCCTCCCATGGTGGTTTTACCTGTCGCACTATGGCGGCTCGCATCGTCCTCGCCTACATGCAAAATCATGGCTCGCCCGAACGCTCCCGATCGATTCAACGAAGAGAAAGCGACCTACGTCATCCGCGGCAGCGGCGAGGAGGGTGACAAGCCCGACCTCGAGCGCGGCGCCGAAGTGATACGCGGCGTCGTTCGCAAGCTTCCGACGCGCCCCGGCGTCTACCGCATGCTCGATGCGCGCGGCGATGTGCTGTACGTCGGCAAGGCGCGCGCGCTCAAGAACCGCGTGACCAACTATACGCAAGTCGCGCGACTGCCGCAGCGGCTCCAGCGCATGGTGTCGCAGACGCGCGCGATGGAAATCGTCACGACCAACAGTGAGGCCGAGGCGCTGCTGCTCGAAGCGCAACTGATCAAGCGCTATCGCCCGCCGTACAATGTGCTGCTGCGCGACGACAAAAGCTTTCCGTTCATCCTGCTGCGCACCGATCATGACTTCCCCAGGGTGCAGAAGCATCGTGGCGCGCGGCGCGCGAAGGGACGTTATTATGGGCCGTTTGCGAGCGCGGGATCGGTAGCGCGGACACTAAACGCGCTACAAAAGACCTTTCTGTTGCGCAGTTGCACCGACAGTTTTTTCGCGAACCGTTCGCGGCCATGCCTGCTCTACCAGATCCGCCGCTGCTCGGCGCCGTGCGTCGATCGCATCGGCAAGGATGATTATGCCGCGCTGGTGGGCGATGCGCAGGACTTTCTCGAAGGACGCTCCACTGCCGTCCAGAAGCGTCTCGGCGACGCGATGACAAAGGCAGCCGAGGCCATGGACTATGAGCAGGCGGCGGTGCTGCGCGACAGGCTGAAGGCGCTGACCTTCATCCAGGGTAGCCAGTCGGTGCACGCCGACGGGCTGGGGGATGCCGATGTTTTCGCGCTCGCGGGGAAGGGTGGGCAACTCTGCGTCGCAGGCTTCTTCATCCGCGGCGGGCAGAATTGGGGGCATCGCAGCTTCTTTCCCGCGCATGTCGCCGGTGTGCCCGAAGAGGAGGTACTCGAAAGCTTCCTGATGCAATTTTACGAGGGGGTGCCGCCGCCGAAGACGATTCTCGTCGACCGCGAGCCCGCCGAATGCACATTGCTCGCCGAGGCGCTCGGCGAAGTGGCGGGGCGCAAGGTCGAGATCGGCGTGCCGCAGCGCGGTAACCGCAAGCGGTTGCTCGAACAGGCGGTGCGCAACGCGGGCGAGGAACTCGACCGGCGGCTCGCCGAGAGCAGCAGCCAGGCGAAGCTGGGGCGCGAACTCGCCGACCTGTTCGACCTCGATGCGCCACCGCAGCGGATCGAGATCTACGACAACAGCCATATCCAGGGCACCAATGCGCTCGGCGCCATGGTCGTTGCGGGTCCCGAGGGCTGGATCAAGGGCGCGTACCGCAAGTTCAACATCAAGCGCGTCGAAACGCAACCGGGCGACGATTTCGCGATGATGCGCGAGGTGTTCCAGCGCCGCTTCGCGCGCGCGATCGAGGAGGATCCCGAACGGACGAAAGGCGAATGGCCCGATCTGGTGCTGATCGACGGCGGCAAGGGGCAGGTGTCGGCGGTGTCGGATGTGTTTGCCGAACTCGGTATCGACGATCTTCCCTATGTCGGCGTCGCCAAGGGGCCTGATCGCAACGCCGGACGCGAGACTTTTTACCTGCCCGACGGGCGCGAATTCACGCTGCCGCCGAACAACGCCGTGCTCTTCTATATCCAGCGGCTGCGCGACGAGGCGCACCGTTTTGCGATCGGCGCGCACCGGCAGAAGCGCGCGAAGGCGATGGGAAGCTCGCCGCTCGACGAGGTGCCGGGCATCGGCCCGGCGCGCAAGAAGGCCCTGCTGATGCACTTCGGCACCGCGCGTGCGATCCGTGGGGCGAGCCTCGACGATTTAAAACGCGCGCCGGGGGTGAGCGCGGGGGTCGCGCAGGCGGTGTATGATTTCTACAACCCCGGCGGATGAAGGACGACGTCTCTCGGCGGCGGTCGCCGCCGAGATGGCGCAACAGGGAGAAGATGGATCATGGATTTTGCAGCCGCCATGCCGCTTGCCGGGACGCTGGGCGTCGTAATTCAGGAAGGGACGAAGGAGCGCGTGGCCGGAAAGCTTCCCGTGCGGCCCGAAATCTGCACCGCGGGCCACATCGTCCACGGCGGCGCGATCATGGCCTTTGCCGATTGCCTGGGGGCGGTCGGGGCGTTCCTGACCCTGCCCGAGGGCGCGACGGGCACGACGACAATCGAGAGCAAGACGAATTTCCTCGGCGGCGGTCCGGTCGGGTCGGTGCTCGTCGGTGAAGCGGTGCCGGTGAAGATCGGCAAGCGCCTGTCGGTGTGGCAGACGCGCATCCGCACTGAAGAGGGCGCCGAGGTCGCGTTGGTGACGCAGACGCAGATGGTGCTTTGGCCAGCCTGAGCGCCGAGGCGATCGTCTGTGCGGTGCGCGCGCACGGCGAGCATGGCGCGATCCTGCGCGCATTGACGCGCGAGGCGGGGCTTGTCGCCGGCTATGTCCGCGGCGGGAGGTCGCGACGGCTGCGGCCGATCCTGATGCCCGGAAACCGCGTTGCGCTCGAACTGCGGGCACGGACCGAAGAGCAGCTTGCCGGAGCGACGGCCGAATTGCTGGAGAGCCGCGCACCGCTGCTCGCCGAGGCATTGCCTGCCGCAGCAATCGACTGGGTGACCAGCCTGACCGCCGCCACTCTGCCCGAAAGCCAGCCCTATCCTGCGCTGTACGCTGCGTTGTCGGCGCTGCTCGACGCGATCGGCGTCGCACCGGCGGCGCGGCAATGGGCGGCGGCGCTGGCACGCTACGAACTGCTTTTGCTTGCCGAACTCGGTTTCGGGCTCGATCTCGACCAGTGCGTGGCCAGCGGGGCGGCGCATGATCTCGCCTTCGTCAGCCCCCGGTCGGGCGGCGCGGTGAGCATCGCGGCGGCCGCGGGTTACGAGGCACGCCTGTTTCGCCTGCCGCCCTTCCTGCGCGGCGCCGACCCCGATCCGTCGTTGCCCGACGCGCTCGACGGACTGGTGATCACGGGTCACTTCCTCGATCGCGACCTGCTCGACGGACGCAATCATGACTTGCTGGTGACGAGGGAAAGATTGATCGCGCGGCTCAAGAGGGCGGTTGCGTGAGGCGGCCGTGCTGCCTAGAGGGGCAGCGTCACACCACGGCTGTATGCCCTTTCCGTTTGTGCTGAGCTAGTCGAAGCATCGTCCTAATTCGTGGCGGCGCCAGAGCAGAGCGGCCCTTCGAAAGAAATCGGGGCGGACGGCGTATTTCGAGCGCGTGGCGTTCGGAAACGAAAGGGCGAGAATTGAACATCCTGCTGCTGGCCGGCGACGGCATCGGTCCCGAGATCATGGCAGAGGCCGAAAAGGTGCTGGCCGCACTCGCGCTGCCTGTCGTGCTCGACCGCGCGCTCGTCGGCGGAGCGGCCTATGAAGCCACCGGGCATCCGCTGCCTCCCGAGACATTGGCAAAGGCCAGGGCTGCGGACGCGATCCTTTTCGGTGCGGTCGGCGACCCGCGTTTCGACAATGTCGAACGCCATCTGCGCCCCGAACAGGCGATCCTCGGCCTCCGCGCCGAACTGGGGCTGTTCGCGAACCTGCGTCCCGCCAAGCTGTTTCCGGGGCTGGAGGATGCGTCGGCATTGCGCCCCGAAGTCGCCTCGGCGATCGACTTGCTGATCGTGCGCGAGCTCAACGGCGACGTCTATTTCGGCGAAAAGGGCACGCGCACGACCGCGACCGGCGAGCGCGAAGGCTATGACGTCATGGCGTATAGCGAGAGTGAGGTACGGCGCATCGCGCATGTCGCTTTTCGTGCGGCGCAAGGGCGGCAGAAGCGCTTGTGTTCGGTTGACAAGGCGAATGTGCTGGAGACTTCGCAGCTCTGGCGCGACATCGTGGTCGAAATTTCTGCCGAATATCCCGACGTGACGCTCACCCATATGTATGTCGACAATGCTGCGATGCAGTTGGTGCGCAATCCGGGCCAGTTCGACGTTGTGGTTACCGGAAACCTGTTTGGCGACATCCTGTCCGATCAGGCGTCGATGTGCGTGGGCTCGATCGGGCTGCTCGCATCGGCTTCGCTGAGCGAGGGCACGCAGGGGTTGTACGAACCGATCCACGGCAGCGCACCCGATATCGCGGGCAAGGGCGTTGCCAACCCGCTGGCGATGATATTGTCGCTCGCGATGCTGCTGCGCCATTCGGGCGGCGACGAGTCGAGCGCGGCGCGGATCGAGGCGGCGGTGGCCAGGGTGCTGGCTGACGGATGCCGCGGCGCCGATCTGGGGGGCAATATGGGAACGACAGCATTGGGCGATGCGGTGGTTTCGGCTTTGAACGGATAAGACGATGAAGAAGACGACGGGTTTCGATCGCAGCAAGACGCGCCAATGGCAGCCCGCGACGCAGGCGGTGCGCGGCGGCACGTGGCGCAGCGAGCATGGCGAGACGTCGGAGGCGCTCTTCCTCACCTCGGGCTACACCTACGAAAGCGCCGAGGAAGTCGCCGCGCGTTTTGCCGGCGAAGAAACCGGCATGACCTATTCGCGCCTCCAGAACCCGACCGTCGCGATGCTCGAGGAACGTATCGCGCTGATCGAGGGTGCCGAGGCGTGCCGCGTCCAGGCGACCGGCATGGCGGCGATGACGACCGCCCTGCTGTGCCAATTGTCCGCCGGTGATCATGTCGTTGCGGCGAAGGCTGCGTTCGGTTCGTGCCGCTGGCTCGTTGATCATCTGTGTCCGCGCTTCGGGATCGAAACCACCGTCGTCGACGGGCGAGACAATGACGCGTGGGAGCGCGCGATCAAGCCGAACACCAAGGTCTTTTTCTTCGAAACTCCCGCCAATCCGACGATGGACATCGTCGACATGAAACATGTCTGCGCACTGGCGAAGGCGCATGGCATTACCAGTGTCGTCGACAATGCCTTTGCGACCGCCGTGCTCCAGCGCCCGATGGATTTCGGTGCCGACGTCGTGGCCTATTCGGCGACCAAGTTGATGGAAGGGCAGGGGCGTGTCCTTGCCGGTGCCGTGTGCGGAACCGAGAAGTTCATCAACGATGTTCTACTTCCGTTCCAGCGCAACACCGGGCCGAACCTCTCGCCGTTCAATGCCTGGGTGGTGCTGAAGGGGCTTGAGACGCTCGACCTGCGGGCGCGGCGCCAGTCGGAGAATGCGCTCGCCGTGGGGCGCGCCATCGAAGGTCGCGTCGCGCAAATGCTTCATCCGGGGCTCGCCAGCCATCCGCAGCACAATCTGGCAATGAGCCAGATGGCAGCCTGCGGACCGATCTTTTCCTTCATTCTCGATGGCGGACGCGAACAGGCGATGGCTTTCCTCAACGCGCTCGAACTGATCGATATTTCGAACAATATCGGCGATTCTCGAAGCCTTTGCTGTCACCCTGCCTCGACCACCCACTACGGTGTCAGTGCCGAGGCTCGCGCCGACATGGGAGTGGTCGAGGGCATGTTGCGGATCAATATCGGGCTGGAGGATCCGCGCGACGTGATCGCCGATCTGGACCAGGCATTGACCAGGGTCGGGCTTTAGGCGATTCTGGCAGGGTGATGATCGACTCCTTCTTCCCCTACGCCGAAACGACCGGAACCGTGACGGTACGCGTCGCGGTGAGCTACTTGCCCGAACAATCGCATCCGTCGCTTGGTCGCTGGTTCTGGGCCTATCATGTGCGGGTCGAAAATCATGGCGATGGCGCAGTTCAACTGATCAGCCGCCATTGGCGTATCGTCGACGGTCACGGCCAGGTGAGCGAGGTCGAGGGCGAGGGTGTCGTCGGTGAACAGCCGCTGATTCAGCCCGGTGGCGCTTATGACTATGTGTCGGGCTGTCCGTTGCCGACCCCCGAAGGGTCGATGATCGGTAGCTATGACATGGAAACCGCCGACGGCTCGCACATGCTGGTCGCCATTCCACATTTTGCCCTGAAGATGCCTGCGACCGCCCCATGAAACGCACCCATTTGCCGCTCAATGCGCTGCGCGTGTTCGACGCGGCCGCCCGCCACCTGAGCTTCACCCGTGCCGCCGACGAGCTGGCTGTGACCCCCGCCGCCGTCGGGCAACAGATTCGGGCGCTCGAGGATATGCTGGGGGTCGTGCTGTTCCGCCGCACCCCCAAGGGACTCGAGCTCACCGGCGAAGCGCATGCGGGGCTCGACGCGCTGCGTCAGGGCTTTTTGCAGTTCGAGGAATCGGTGCGTGCGATGCAGGCCGGGCAGTCTTCGCAGTCGCTGACGATCGCGGCACCGCGCGATCTGACCGCCAAATGGCTAGCGCCGCGGCTCGCGCGTTACAGCCAGCAGGCGCCCGACGTGCGCTTCACGCTTGTGTCGGCCGACGGCGGGATCGACTTTACCGAGGCGAACCTCGACCTTGCGATCTTCTGGACCGATGGCGCGGGCGACCATGAAGGGGTTGCGCTGTCGGAGGCGACGATGGTCACCGTGGCGGGGCCGGGCAGCGAAAGCGACACGCGCATCGCCTGGCCGGGGTGTCCGGTCGACGACGGCGAACCCGCGTTGCGGCTCGGCGACGCCGGGCTCGCGATCGACGCGGCCGCGAACGGGTTGGGGCAGGCCAATGTCCCCGCGATGCTCGCCGAAGCCGATATCGCGTCGGGCCGGGTACGCGTGGTGCGCGAAGCATTCGCCGCGAAGCGCGGTTACTGGCTTGTCGCGCCGACACCGCAATGGCGACAGGCGAAGGTCAAGGCGCTCGTCGCTGCGTTGACCGCCTAGAGTGTTTTCAAGTCAGGTGGACCCGCCTGACGGCCCGGAAGGCACGGGGAAAACAAAATCGAGAGTGCCGGGCGCATCATTTCGCGGCCAGCGCCAAGAGCCGGGTGACCAGCCCGACCATCGTGTCGGTCGCGACTTCGGCTTCGGGGTTGTTCCAACTCGCGGTGACGACAAAGACCTTGCCGTCGGACTTGCGCTCGCCGAGCAGGCTCATCGAGATGACCCCGAGTTCGGAGCCGCCCTTGTAGCCGAGCCAGCGCCAGGCGGCGCCCGCGCCCGGGCCGACCCCGTTGTTGATCGCCATCGCGGCCATCATCGGGTCGGATCCGCGCGTGCGCAGATCGCGCATCAGCCGCGCGATATCGTTCGGGCTCGCGAACCATTCGAGGCTGTCGATGAAGCGGGGGCCGCCGGAAAAGCTGACGCCGTCGACGTTCGCAAGGACCAGCCGGTCGCGACTGGTATCGATGAGTTTGCGCTGCGCACTGTCATCGGCCGCGATGAAGGCGGCGCGCTCGGCGGCGAAATTATTGCCCTTGAGTGCAAAGGCCTCGACCGTCGTCAGAAAGGGGATGTTGCGCGATGGAGCACTGTGTCCCGTAGTTGTCATTCGGGCTTCGATATTTTCGCGTCCGAGCAGGTGGATCAGCGTGTCGGTGGCGCCGTTGTCGCTGACCGAGATCATCCAGTTGGCAAGCGTCTGCAACGTGACCGGCATGTCCTTCGGCCAGTTGGCGGTACCCGCGGAGGAAAAGCTGGCGTGCGACAGCGGGACGACATCCGACCATTTGCGTTTTCCGCTGGCTACCTGCGCCGCGAGTTCGTTCAGGACGTAAAGCTTGAAGGTCGATCCGATCGCGAACTGGGTATCGGGATGCAGCGCGGCAAGCGGGGTGATCGCGGTGCCATCGAGCTCGGCCACGAGGAAGCCCGCGGCGCCGGGAAGGGCGGCGAACTCGGTCGAGACCTTGGCGAAGTCATCGTTCGCCATCGCGAAATGGGTAAAAAGCAGCCCGAATACCTTCGCGTCGGGGTCGGCTCCGGCTTCGAGCGAGATCGTGCCGATCCCCTTTTCGAAGCGAAGCAATATGGTCCCGGATCGGCCGTTGGTCGAGGTCGCCTTGTCGAGCGACAAGGGTTGGCCATATTGCGCGATCAGGCTGGCTGTGATTGCGTCGAATTTCGCCTTGGGCACCGCAGTCTGGAACGAGGCATCGAAATAGTCGGCATAGGCGATGCGTCCGGCGAGCAGGTCGACGAGTTGTGCCGCCCGGCGCTCGAAGGCCGTCGGCGCTGGAGCGTTCGCCTCGGGGGGCTGCGCCGCGGCGGGGAACGCCGGCGTCAGCGTAGAAACCGCGAGCAGAGCAGCGAGCAAGACCCTCATTTTATGTCTCCTTCGGAGGTGCTGTGCGGTCGATGCGGTCGATCTGCAAACGCAGCATGGCCGCGGCACGGCGGTTGAGCAACCAGATGCCGGTGAAAAGCATCAACGGCAGCGCGACGTAGGCGGCGAAACCGAGCGGGTGTGCGCTGCCCGCGGCAAGCGCCTGCCCCACCATGAAAACGAGCAGCCCCGGCAGCATCGGCGCAAGATACCAGAGACCGACGCGCGCGAGCATATGCTCCTCGCGCACCAGCCGGTCGCGGTAGTGGCTTCGGATATCCGCAGCTTCGGCTGCCGGATCGGGACGCGGACTGCGAAGCGCGAGCTGCCATGTGACGAACAGCGTGCCGGCGATCACCAGCAGGCTCCCGATCTTGAGGAGCGGTTCGGGCAGGATCGCGGCATAGACGGCAAAGGCGGCGACGACGAAGGCGGCGGCGATATATTCGCGCCGGTTGCGGCGACCGACAATGCCGTCGAACGTCGCGGCGCGGCGCTTGACCTCGTCGAGCGGCAGGGGCGCGAGCCCGGTATCGTCTGCCTGCCACAGAATGCGGATATCGTCGGTCATCGGACGTCTCCCTGCCCGGCGAAACGGCGCGCGAGCATTGTTTTGAAACGATGAATCTTGGTCGCGACGGCATCGGCGGAAACGCCGGTGATCTCGGCGGTCTCGGTGCCCGTCACGCCTTCGAGGTAGAGGAGGAGTATCTGGCGGTCGGGCGGATCGAGGCGTCCGACGATCGAGAGGACCAGCGCCATCGCCTGCTCGTTCGTTGCGCGATCGAGCGGCGACGGCGCGTCGTCGGCAAGATCGAGGTCTTCGATGGACGACCAGCCATGGCGGTTGCGGCGCTGCTGCTGCAGCATGTGCGATGTCGCGCGATTATGCGCGACGCGCCAAACCCATGTGCCGAGCGAGCAACGACCATCGAAGGCGCCAAAGCTCTGCCATAGCGCGACCTGCAACTCCTGCTCCAGATCGCGGCGCAGGTCGGGGTCAGCTTCATAACCGCGCGCAAGGCGTACAAGCGCGGGTCCGAAGCGCGTCATCGCCTCGACAAACAGATCATCCTGCCGGCTGCTTCTCATTCCCGTCTCCGGCCGTCCGTGTCGCATGCCCTTTTAGTCGAAGGCACCGCGACTTTCTGACGGCGGGTAGGAAATATTCCGGTCAGGCGTCGATCGCCGCCTCGTCGAGGCTCGCGGCATTGGCCTGAATGAACTGGAAACGATGTTCGGGATGCTTGCCCATGAGCCGATCGACGAGGTCTTTCACCAGGTGCCGCTCCTCATATTCCTGCGGCAGCGTGACGCGCAGCATCGAGCGCGTTGTGGGATCCATCGTCGTTTCTTTCAACTGGTTGGGGTTCATTTCTCCCAAACCCTTGAAACGCCCCACCTCGACCTTCTTGCCCTTGAACAGCGTCGCTTCGAGCTCGGCGCGGTGCGCATCGTCGCGCGCATAGGCCGAAGTGCTTCCCGCGGTGAGGCGGTAGAGCGGCGGCTGCGCGAGATAGACATGGCCGTCCCGGACGATGTCGGGCATTTCCTGAAAGAAGAAGGTCATCAGCAAGGTCGCGATATGCGCGCCGTCGACGTCGGCGTCGGTCATGATGACGATCTTTTCGTAGCGCAGCCGGTCGGCGTCGCAATCCTTGCGCATGCCGCAACCCAGCGCGAGCGCAAGATCGGCGATTTCCTGATTGGCGCGGATCTTGTCGGCGCTGGCGCTTGCGACGTTCAAGATCTTGCCGCGGATCGGCAGGATCGCCTGCGTCTTGCGATCGCGCGCCTGTTTGGCGCTGCCGCCTGCGCTGTCGCCTTCGACGATGAACAATTCGGTGCCCTCGGGACCATCATTCGCGCAATCGGTGAGCTTGCCTGGCAGGCGCAGCTTGCGCCCGCTCGTCGCGGTCTTGCGCTTGACCTCGCGCTCGGCCTTGCGCTTGAGCCGCTCGTCCATGCGTTCGAGGATAAGGCCGAGGAGCGCGCGGCCGCGATCCATATTGTCTGACAAGAAATGGTCGAAATGGTCGCGCACTGCATTTTCGGTAAGGCGCGCCGCCTCGGGGCTCGACAGCCGGTCCTTGGTCTGGCTCTGGAACTGCGGGTCGCGGATGAAGACAGAGAGCATCATCTCGCCGCCGTTGAAGACGTCTTCGGCGGTGATCTGCGCCGCCTTTTTTTGCCCGATCAACTCGCCGAATGCGCGCAATCCCTTGGTCAGTGCCGCGCGTAACCCCGCTTCATGCGTGCCGCCGGCGGGGGTCGGAATGGTGTTACAGTACCAGCTGTAAGAGCCGTCTGACCAGAGTGGCCAAGCGATCGCCCATTCGGCACGCCCCTGATCGCCCGAGAACTCCTGACGCCCGACGAAAGGTTCGGCCGTCGCACATTCACGCGTGCCGATCTGTTCCTTGAGATGGTCGGCAAGGCCGCCGGGAAACTGGAAGACCGCCTCGGCGGGGGTGTCGTCGCCGATCAGTTCGGGGGCGCATTTCCAGCGGATCTCGACGCCGGCGAACAGATAGGCTTTCGAGCGGGCCATGCGATACAGGCGCTGCGGCTTGAAACGGCCATGCTCGCCGAAAATCTCGGGGTCCGGTATGAAGGAAACGCTGGTACCGCGCCGGTTCGGTGTCGACCCGAGTTCCTCGAGCGCGCCCAGCGGGGTGCCGCGCGAGAAGCGCTGACGATAGAGCAGCTTGTTGCGCGCGACCTCGATCGTCGTTTCGGTCGACAGCGCGTTGACGACACTGACCCCGACGCCGTGAAGCCCGCCCGAAGTGGCATAGGCCTTGCCCTCGAACTTGCCGCCCGAGTGGAGCATGGTCATGATGACTTCGAGTGCCGACTTTCCCGGGAATTTGGGATGCGGATCGACGGGCATGCCGCGTCCGTTGTCGACGATGGTCAGGCGGTTGCCGACGTCGAGCGTGACCTCGATGCGCGTCGCGTGGCCCGCGACCGCTTCGTCCATGCTGTTATCGATCACCTCGGCTGCGAGGTGGTGGAGGGCGCGCTCGTCGGTACCGCCAATGTACATGCCCGGGCGACGGCGGACCGGTTCGAGCCCTTCGAGAACCTCGATCTGCGAGGCGTTGTAGCTGTCCTGGACGGGAGCGCTGCTGTCGAACAAATCGTGACTCATGTCCGTTTCTATAGGGGGACGGGAGTCGCGGTGGCAAGGCCGGTGTTGGCGCTTTGATCCCATACTGCCGTCCGGCTCCGCGCTAGGATGGGGGAAGCGGAGGAGGGGGTGATGGCAAACTATATCGACGATGATATCGTGGTGTTGCGCCGCGACGATGGGCGGACATGGGAGCATTATTGGGGCGATCCCGTTGAACATATGCCCGCGGGCGACCTGCCCGGAAAAATGCGTGTGCGCATGCGCGGCGAGGACGGACGATTGTGGGACGGTTTCATCAGCGACAAGGCCCGTTTGCGCTCGACCCCCATCCTCTGGCTGTCGATGATCGACGTGCAGCAGGGCGACGGTCTGATCCTCGAAACCCCCGGCGGGAAAACGGTCTTTGTCGACGGCGGCGACAACAAGCTTTTCGCGCGGCACGCCGCCAAGCGCTATCCCGGCAGTAGCGACGCGCGGCCCAAGATCGTCGATGCGATCATCGTCACGCACGGCGACGCCGACCATTTCAAGGGCCTGTCAGAAATCCGCGCGTCGGAATCGTCGAGCAAGTCGCTCTTCATCGCGCCGCGACGGATATTCCACAACGGACTGGTGAAGCGGCCCGGCAATCTGCCCAACAACAAAAAGCGTCCCGATGTCGAAATGTTCGGCGCCACGAGGATGGTCGATGGACGCACTTTCGCGATCGAACTCGTCGACGATCCGCGCGGCGTGGTGGCGTCAGAGCGCAACGGGCCGTTCAACGAATGGTGCGCGACCCTCGACCATTGGGGAGACCGGACCGCCGCGGCGACCGGCAAAGCGATGGAGGTGCGCCGAATCGACCACCGTTCCGGCGACGCCTTTGCATTTCTGGCTGAAGAGGGCATCCAGATCGAATTACACGGACCGATCGTCGAAGATGCCGCCGGAGCCGCAGGGCTGCGTTTCTTTCGCAAGCCGCCGAAAAATGCGGCGTTGATGGTGGGGACGGTGGCGGGGGCGGGGGGAGCGGTGTCGGCGTCGCATACTATCAACGGACATTCGATAAGCTTTCGAATGCGATACGGGAATGTCCGATTCCTGATGACGGGCGATCTCAACCATGAATCGATGCAGATGCTCCGCGAAGCGCTGCCCGACGCGTCGCTGGCGACCGACATATTGAAGACGCCGCACCACGGTTCCTCGGACTTCGAGATGAACTATCTGCTCGAGGCCGCGCCCGTCGTGTCGCTGATCTCGTCGGGCGACGAGAATGCCAGCAAGGAGCATATCCATCCGCGCGCGACGCTGATGGCGGCGCTCGGCAAGGCGTCGCGCACCACGCCCGCGATCATCTTCAACACCGAACTCGCGGCCTTCTTTGCCTATCGCGGCAAGGTGACCGCCCAAAGCGGCGGCCCGCCTTTCGACGGCTTCCAGCGGCTCAATTTCGGGATCATCCATATCCGCACCGACGGCGAGCGCGTGCTGGCGTTCACGCACAGCGGCGAACGCGGCCTCAACGAGGCGTACCGCTTCACCGTGTCGACCACCGGCGCGGTCACCTTCGCCGACGAAGCCGTGCGGCGGGCCGCGCCAAGGGCCTGACACCCGCCCCGGCGCGGGCATGTTAGACGAGCGATTCCGGAGCGCGACCGAAGGCCGCGCCGCGGCTCCGTTCACCCCGTTTTCGGCACAGCGAGGAACCCCGCTTCGTCGCCGCCGGTTTCTCCACCGACTGCAAAGTCATCCAAAAAGTGGAGCAACATAATGAAAACCCTCTCTCTCCTCGCCGCGACCGCGGCCGCCATCACGCTCGCGACGCCCGCCCTGGCGCAGGGCGATCGCGACAAGTCGCAGGATTTCAACGGCCCCTACATCGGCGTGTCGGGCGGCTATACCGTCCAGCCGAACGACGGGCGCGAGACGTTGATCTTTGACACCAACCAGGACGGCAGCTTCGACGATAGCGTCAACACGAGCACGGGCGACAACGCCTTCGCGCCCGGCTTCTGCGGCGGCGCCGCAACCGGCACCGCAAACCTCGATTGCCGCAACGACAAGGACGGTTTCGAATATTTCGCGCGCGCGGGTTACGACAAGCGCATGGGCAATTTCGTGCTCGGCGCAGTGATCGAGGGCGGCCGCAGCGAAGTGCGCGACAGCGTCAGCGGCTTTTCGGGCACCCCCGCGAGCTATACGATGAGCCGCGAGGCCGACTGGCAGGCCGGGGCGCGGTTGCGCGCGGGCTACACGCCCGGCGGCGGCGTGCTCTTCTATGCTACCGGCGGCGGGGCCTTCGCCAAGCTCGACAACCGCTTCACCACGACCAATGCGGTCAACAGCTTCGCCGACAACGGCAAGACCAATGCGTGGGGCTATTCGGCGGGCGGCGGCGCCGAGGCGATGCTGACCGACAAGATTTCGCTCGGTCTCGAATATCTCTACACCGACCTCAAGGACGATGACTATGTCGTCAACGTCGGCGCCGGGAGCGCGCCCGCAACCAACCCGTTCCTGCAAAATGGCACGGGTACGGACATCAAGCGCAGCAACGACAGCCTGCGCACGCACAGCGTGCGTGCGACCCTGAATCTGCGCTTCTGAAGACCGCAGCTGGCGGGAGCGGGAGGCGTCGGGTCCAATGGACCCGGCGCCTTTCCGCTATGCGCGCGCCTCCTGACGGGCGTGCGGCGCCGCGAAAATCGCGAAATTGCCGTTGGCGCTGCTGACGAGGCGTCCGTCCTGATAGAGGCGCGCCTCGATATTGGCGACGCGCTTGCCGCGGTGGAGCACTTCGGCATCGCAGGTCAGCCGGCCTTCGCCGACGCGGACATGGTAGTTGAACTTGATCTCGAGCGTCGCGCACCACTGATCGTCGCCAAGCAGGCTGGTCAGGGCGCCGCCCATCGCCGTGTCGGCGAGGCTGTAGGCGACGCCGCCATGCGCGGCCCCCTGCGGGCTGAAATGGCGCGCAGGCTCGACGTCGATCGCCATCGAACAACGCCCGTCGCCACGCTCGACCATCTGGAAGCCGAGCATGCGCGCGAATTCGAACTCCTGCCCGAAGGGCTTCACCGGACGCGCGGTCCGCCAAAGGGCGGCGGCGGCGGCGGGCGGCGCGTGCCGCGCGGCAGCTGGGCCTGGTAGGCGCGGCCGCAATGCTCGACGCAATAGGGGAAGCCGGGGTTCACCGCTTCACCGCAGAAATGGAAATCGGGCTCGCCCGGATGCCCCATCGGCCAGCGGCAGATGCGGTCGTTGAGGTCGAGCAGGGTGGTCTTGCCGGCGATTTCGGGGCTCGGCTTGGCGGGCACGAGACGACGCGGCGGCGCGGGCGGGATCGGCGCCTGCTGATCGCCCGGACCCTGGCGGATGAAGCCGCCGGGGCCGATCGAGACGACGCGCGGCGCGTCGGGCTTGGGCGCGGCTGCGACGCTGCCCTCGTCATCGGCGTTCGCTTCGGGCGCGGGGCGCGGATCGGGCCGCGCGGGCGCGGCGGCGCGCGCAGGCGCCGGCGCGGCGACGCGCGCCACGGGTGGCGCCGCCACGGGTTTGGGAGCCGGCGGCGCAGCGGGCTTTGCCGGCTTGACCTTTTCGGTCGCCTTGACGGGCGAGGGGCGCGATTTCAGGCCGAGGCGGTGCGCCTTGCCGATCACCGCGTTGCGGCTGACACCGCCGAGTTCGTCGGCGATCTGGCTGGCGGTCAGCCCCTTTTCCCACATGTTGCGCAGTTGCTCGATGCGCTCGTCGGTCCAAGACATCTTCTAAAATTCCTCATCATTCCGCGGAGGCGGCTCCGCCGGCAATCCGCCGTCGCCGGCCAGCTTGCGGGAAAGTCGGGGAGGCGATAGGCGAGAACGCCATGAACGACCAGCCCCAATTTTCGACCCGCGACTCGGGTGATTCCGCCGCCGCCCGCCCATTCGCGGAACCCGGCGTGCCGCATATCCGGACATTGAACGTACCGGGCATGCAGGCGCTATATGTCAAGGAGGTGCGTCGCTTTTTCAAGGTGCAACTCCAAACTATCTGGGCGCCCGCGATCACGACGCTCCTTTTCCTTGTCATCTTCACCGTCGCGCTGGGCGGTGCGGGGCGCAGCGTCATCGGCGTACCCTTCGCCGATTTCGTCGCACCGGGGCTGATCATGATGGCGATGCTCCAGAACAGCTTCGCCAATTCCTCCTTTTCGCTGCTCGTCGGCAAGATCCAGGGAACGATCGTCGACTATCTGATGCCGCCGCTCGCGGTGGGCGAGCTGATCATCGCATTGATCGGTGCAGCGGTGACGCGGGCGGTGCTGGTCGGGCTGGCGCTCTGGCTGGCGATGCTGTTGTGGCCCGGGGTGCATGTGATGCCCGGCCATTTCTGGGCGGTCGTCGTTTTCGGCCTGCTCGGCGCGGCGATGCTCGGCTTTCTTGGCCTGATCACGTCGGTCTGGGCGGAGAAGTTCGACCATGCGGCGGCGGTGACCAATTTCGTCGTGACGCCGCTGGCGCTGCTGTCGGGCACCTTCTATGCGATCGACCGGCTCGCGCCGACCTTTCAGGCGATCGCGCATGCGAACCCGGTCTATTACGCGATCATGGGCTTTCGCTACGGCTTCATCGGCACGGTCGATTCGACGATCGCCAATCCGATCGGAACGGCGGTCCTCGTCCTGGTCGGGGTCAATGTGGTGCTCGGCCTGCTGACCTACCGCCTGCTTGCGTCGGGGTGGAAGCTCAAGGCCTGACCGGTTCCGCTCGCCGCGGATGCGTTCGGTTTCGATCGGATCAGAACCGGCGCTCCGGATCGTCGTGTTACCCCGGTTTCGGGGTCGTCAGGCGGGCCCGCCCGACCCGAACACCGACTAGTGGCGGTGGATCGCGCGCAGGCGGTAACGGCCCTGATCGGGACCTTCGAACATCGCCTCGATCTGCGGATGGTCGACGGGTCCGCTGTCGCCGTCGGCAACCAGATTCTGCTGGCTGACATAGGCGATGTAGGACGAATCCTCGTTTTCGGCGAGCAGGTGGTAGTAAGGCTGTTCCTTCGCAGGCCGGATTGCCTCGGGAATCGCCTCGTACCATTCGTCGCTGTTCGAAAAGACGGGATCGATGTCGAACACGACCCCGCGGAAGTCGAACATCCGGTGGCGCACGATATCGCCCGGCGCGAAGCGGGCCCGTTCGATCAGCGGGGGCACGAGTCGGCCGGCGGTGTCGGAGAGCATGTCGGACGGTGATTCTAGCGTCATATTATCAATCTATGACGATTCCGCGGCCGTTCAAGTGCGATAACATCCATTCCGGGCCTCGAGCGGCGGCCAAGACAAGCGCGCCGCCCCCGCGAGCAGGCCCGGGGGGGGCGTGGTCATTCGGGGGCGTCGACGAAGATCGGCGTTCCCGCGGCTTCGAGGCGCAGAAGGCCGCGCCCGATGCGGACGATGCGGAGGGGCGCCTGTTTTTCGTCCAGCCGGCGGCGCAAGAGCAGCAGCCGGGTTTCGAGATTGTCCTTGATGTCGGGCATGCGCGGCGCGAGCGCCAGGCGCAGTTCGCGGTTCGAAAACTGGCTGCGCCCGTCGGCCAAATGCCATTCGAGCATCTGCCGCAGCAGCGCGCCGGCGATGCCTTTGACCACATAGGTGTCGTTGACGAATATGCTGTCGTCGAGGCGATGATGGGCAATGCGGATGTCGCCACCCTTCGTTGCGCGGTCGCGGATGGACGGATCATGTCCGGGGTCTGCGGTCGTCGCGAGGCGCTCGCCCGCCTTCAGCGTCCGCGCCGCTTGTCCCGCCAGTATCTCGAGTGCGGCCTCGTCCTCGTCCCGAAACGCCATCCGGTCGGGGCTTTCGACGAACAGGACGCCGATCGCGTCGTCGCGGACGAGCATCGGGACGGCGATCTGGCTCATCGCGTCGGGCAGTTGGGGAAAGGCGACGACGCGCGTGCTGTTCTCGGTCCCCTCGGCGTCGGTGGCGATCGCTTCGCCGAAGCGGCGCACGCGGCTCATGTCGTTCACCTTGATCGGTCGGCCGCTTCGCGCCGCGGCGCCGATCAGCCCCTCGTCCGGCGCGACCTCCGAACCAAGCCCCGACCGTTCGTATCCGAGGCTGCCGGTTGTGACGAGGCGGCCGCCGTGGGGATCGGCGATCAGGACCAGCGCGTTGGGATATCCGAGAAGATCGCGCACGCAGTGGAGCAGGCCGTCGATGATGCCCTCGGCTTCGACCTCACGCTCGATCGCCCTGCCGGCTGCCGCGAGTGCGGGGAGCGCGATCGGGCCGCGCTTCGGTGGCGCGGGGAGGGCTTCGACGGGCGAAGGGACCGCCTCGATGGCGCGAACATGAAAAATGTCGGCGCTGCGCAGCCGCATGACGTCCGACATGCCGACCTGCGCGCTGCTTGCCTTGAGTTGCAGGGCGATCTTGTCGAACAGCGCGCCGGTGTCGACCGACCGGACATAGGCGATGTCGAGCAGATACTGGTCACCGGTGAGGCAGTCGACGAGAATCAGGGTGACCTGCGGATTGGCGCGAATATTCGCCGCCGTCTTGGCGAAGAACTGGTTCGAAAGCGCGACATGGTCGTCGTCGACGCGCACGACGTGCGACAGATAGGAAATATTGGGCATGCCGTCGGCGGCGGCGGTCGCGATGATCGAAGGAATGACCCCCTCGAAACAGGGTTCAAGGTCGGCGAGGCGCACGGTCATCGGGCCTCCGTCCCGGCGAGCATGCCGGCCTGCGGGCCCGGCGTTTGGATATAGATTTCGCACGTCCGGAGCCGGGCGACCTTCGCGTCGCGGGCGGTCAGCCATGGCGCGATGATCGGGGGCGGCACGCCGAGCGACGTCAGCGCGTCGGTGGCGTCCGCCATGAAGCGGTCGGCGCAAGCGAGATCGGATGCTTCGGCCCCGCGCATCGCGGCGGGGCCCTTGATCTGGTAGGTCATATAGTCGGCGGGGCTGACGAAGGTCGCGGCAAGCCGTCCCGTTTGCCGGACCGAGGTTGCGACCCGCGGCCATTGCCAGGCCGAGAAGATCACGTCGATCGTCTCGCGGTCTTCGAGGACCTGAACGCCTATCCCCCGCCCGGCGGCGGGGCGCCCCTGTGCGTCGACCGCCGCGACGATGCACATCAGGGGACGCCGCAAAAATTCGACCAGCCTGTCGTCGAGCCGCATCGTTCCTCCCCTGTGCCCCCGCCATTTAGCAAGCTTTTAGGAAATCGGGCGCGCTTTGCACATTCATTTAGGAACGCCGCGCCGCGGCACCGGCTATCGCGCGACATCGGCTGGGGCGACGCAAGGAGCGTTTCGACCCGCGGTCATCCATTCGTCCGGTCGCGAGATTCGGCGCGGACACAGACATGCAACAGGAGACGCCGGAATGGCGCATGGGCCTTTGAACGAAAATGACATGGCGCTGAGCGCCGGGCAGCTCGACGCATATCTCGCCAGGATCGGGTGCGATGTTCCGGTGTCGCTCGATTTTCAGGCGCTGGCGACGCTGCATCGCGCGCATCTGATGCACTTTACCTGGGAGGCGCTGGACGCCTTCATGGGCTGGCCCTCGTCGCTCGCGCCCGACGCGGCCTTTGCCAAGATGGTCGAGGGGCGGCGCGGCGGCTGGTGCTACGAGATGAACGGCCTCTTCGGCGCGGCGCTCGCGGCGCTCGGGTTTCGCGTGACCCGCCTTTGCGGATGCGTCGACCGGGGCAAGCTCGGCGACATGGCGATCGGAAACCACCTCACGCTGCGCGTCGATCTCGACCGCCCCTATCTGGCCGAAGTGGGCGTCGCCGATGCGCTGATTGAGCCGGTTCCGCTTGCCGTCGGGCCGATCCGCCAGCGCGGCTTCGACTTTTCGATCGGCGCGACCGACGACGGCTGGATGCGGCTCCACAACCATGCGTACGGCGTCGCGCGCACGGTCGATTTCAGGCCGGAGCATGGCGACGAAGGCGCGCTGGCGGCGATGCAGGGCTGGCTGATGGAGGATGCGGCATCGCCCTTCACCAACGCGCTCGCGATGTTCCGGCACGTCGAGAACGGCTATCTCAGCCTCCAGAACGACGGCCTGCGCCGGGTGACCGCGACCGGCATCGACGAACAGCGCATCACGAGCGCCGACCATCTGGCCGACATATTGGCGACGCTGTTCGCGCTCGACATCGCCCGGCCCGGAGAGGTGTGGGAGCGGGTCCGGGCCGCGGGGCGCGGCGAGGCGGCCTGATCCGTCGACGAGGCGCGTGCCCGACGGGCACGGCCACCGTCCGGCGTATCCGTGACACAGCGGACCCGATCGTGGCTCGCCGCGTGCCCGCCTTCGCTCTAACCGGTGTCCGGGGGAGCGGGTGGCAGGAGACCGGACTATGAGCGCGCTTTCGAACTGGCCCGAGGGGCACCGCGCGCCCGATGCGGACGCGCGCGGCGGCGCGGCGCCGACGATCGAGGAACATGCGATGAGCCTCCAGCTCTACCGGAGCGGGATGCTGTCGCTGACGCGCCTCCAGCTGGCGCTCGAACGCGGCGACCGGTCGCGCGCGATGGAGGCGATCGACGATCTTCACGCGCTCGACGTCGAGATCGAACGCGTCATCGCGGCGCTGCCGCTGGCGTCCGACGAGGTTCGGCAGGGCCGGATCGGACGCAGCGTGCGGCAGGGCAAGATGGCGGTGGCCTTCGAAAAGCTCGCGCTGGCGGGCGGGATCAGCGGTCCCGACCTCGCGTCGCCGCCCGCCCTTCCGGGGCGCCGCCCCGCTCCGGGCGCAGCGGAGCGCGAACCCGCGGTCGCGGCCGAATGGCCTCCGGCCGAATCCCGTGGAGCGCGCCTGCTGCGCGACTATGCGCCGCGCGCGGCGGTGCTGCTCGCGATCGTCGCGGCGACGTGCGCCATCCTCCTTCTCGCATTGTAGGCGGCGTCCTGCGGCGTGGCAGGGCGGCGGTCGGGTTTCGCGCTAGCGGCCTTCGAACACCGGTTTTCGCTTTTCCCGGAAGGCGCTTATGCCTTCGATGGCGTCGCGGGAAGTCGACGCGACATACTGCCCCATCGCTTCGGCTTCGAGCGTCGCCGCGATGTCCTGCGACTGCGCGGCGCGGACGATCTTTCGCATCGTGCCGAAGGACAATGTCGGACCTTCGGCGAGGCGGGCGGCGAGCGCTTCGGCTTCGGGCAGAAGGTCGGCATCGGCGACGCAGCGATGGATGAGCCCCCATTCGGCCGCGCGTTCGGCACCGATCTTTTCCCCCAGCATCATCATCGCCATCGCGCGCGGGAGGCCGACGAGGCGCGGGAGCAGCCAGGATGCGCCGCCGTCGGGGATGAGGCCGACGTTGACGAAAGCCTGGAGGAAATAGGCGCTGTCCCCGGCCAGCGCGAAGTCGCCGGACAAAGCGAGGCTGCAGCCGATACCGGCCGCGCCGCCATGGACCGCCGTGACGACCGGCATATCGAGCTGCGCGAGCGCGAGCAGCATCGGATTATAGTGGTTGCGCATCAGCTGAAGGCTGTTCGCGCTGCCGTCCGGCGAAGCGGAGCCGCGCAGGTCCGCCCCCGAACAGAAACCGCGGCCATTGCCGGTGACAAGAAGGCAACGGGCGCCCAATGCGGGCAGCCGGGCGAGCGCGGATCGAATTTCATCCGCCATCGCAGGCGACATTGCGTTGAGCTGTTCGGGGCGATTGAGCCGCACTGCCGCGACCCGATCGCGCATTTCCAGGCTGATCGTTTCGTAGCCGGGAGCGTCCGTTATCTTCATGCGATTGTCCTCGGGACGGAAAAGGCACGGGTCGGGGACCCGTTGGAGTTGCGGGAGTCTATGGCTCGGCGAGGTGCAACCTACCCCTCAAGGCGAGGGGGCGTGGGACGCGCCCGGGGCCGAACGATTGCCCGGCGCTTCTTCGCCGAGGCCCGAAGCGGCAGGTTGCATCGCGCTTTCGCGAAGGTCGCGCGCGCGGATGCCGATCAGCACCAGTGCGATGCCGGCGATCTGCACGGCGCCGATGACGTCGAACGCGACATAGAGGCTGCCCGAGGCCGATTTGATCGCGCCGACCATCGCCTGGCTGACGACCCCCGCGAGATTGCCGATGCTGCTAATGATCGCGATCCCCGCGGCGGCGGCCCCCGGCGACAGCAGCGCGGGCGGGATCGTCCAGAACAGCGAGGTCGACGACAGCGCCGCCGCGGCGCCAAGGCTCATCAGCGCGACGTGACCCTCGGCGAAACCCAACAGCGCTCAGCGCCATGGTGAGCGCCAGGTGCGGGCCTTGCCTGCGCCGTCCCGCGCGAGCCTCAAAGAGATAGAGCCCATGCTGCATGGAATGCAGGAATGAAAAAGCCGCCCCGGTAAAAAGGGGCGGCTTATCAACGCACTAGGCGAAATAAATGGAGGAGAGTGAGGGATTCGAACCCTCGGTACCGTTGCCGGCACTTCGCATTTCGAGTGCGACGCTTTCGACCACTCAGCCAACTCTCCTCGCTGAGGCGGACGCCCCTAGCGAAGGGGGATCGATGATGCAACCCCTCCGTGTCAAACAAAGTGCATTGTTCGTGAAGAATGAAGGAAAACAGCGATGTAGAGGCCGGTATCCAGATGGTTAAGCGCTTGCTAGCCATCGGCAATCCTGTCATGCTGTCCGCAGGAGAGGGTGGCTTTGCGGAGCCGGCGAATCTTCGGGCCCGACGGAAATGACGCAGGCGGGGGGTCGCACTGCGCTCGTCCTTTCGTTCGGTGCCATGCGTGGGAACTGTTCCGGCCGGCCGGGCCTTTGCAGGCCGGCACCGGGGCGATCATGGGGGAATATCGATGAACAGATATGTCATACGCGGCCTGATGGCCGCATCCGTGGCGACGCTTGCGATTCCGCTGGCGACGCCGGCTTCGGCGCAGGCGACGCGGACGTGGATTTCGGGGGTCGGCGACGACGCCAATCCGTGCAGCCGCACCGCACCGTGCCGGACCTTTGCCGGCTCGATTTCGAAAACGGCGGCGGGCGGCGAGATCAACTGCCTCGATCCGGGCGGTTTCGGTGCCGTGACGATCACCAAATCGATCAAGCTGCTGTGCGACAATGTCGTCGGCGGGATCACCGCCTCTGGCGTGAACGCCATCGTCATCAACGCCGGGGTGAACGACGTCATCGTCATCAGCGGGCTCGACATTGACGGGCTGGGTACCGGAATCAACGGCATCCGCTTCCTTGCCGGTGGCGGGCTCCACCTGCGCAATTCGACGATTCGCGGTTTCAAGTCGGCAACGAGCTATGCGGTGAATTTTGCGCCGACCTCGCCCGCCGCGACGCTGGTCCTCGACAATGTGACGATCGTCAAAAATGGCCTGGCGAACAATTCGGGTGGCATCCTGATCCAGCCTGCGGCCAATGTCGCAGTGACCTTTGCGATCGACGAGGTGAAGATCGCCGACAATGGCGGAACGGGGCTGCGCGTCGATACGACGGGCATCAACGGCGTATCGGTCAAGGGCGTCGTGTCGAACAGCGTCTTCGCCGATGCCGCCAATGCGGTGTTTGCGAAGATCCCGACCGGTAGTACCGCCAACATCCTGGTGAGCGGGAACAGCATCGCCACCAACCAGAACGGCGTAGTTTCGCAGGACGTCGGTGCGACGGTTCGCGTCAGCGACAACCTGATCTCGTCGAACAGTGCCTTCGGCGTCCGTTCGATCAGCGGGGGGACGTTGATCAGCTATGGCGACAACGAGCTGACGAACAACGGCACCAACGGCACCTTCACCAGCACCGTTTCCAAGCAGTAACCGAATGGCGCGGCCCGACGATGGCCGCCCTTCTCACCGCTATCTGGAGAGATGATCATGAAAATTCGCACCACAGGGCTGTTCTACGCCTTGCTCGCGGTCGGCGGCTCGCTGACCTTCGCTGCCCCCGCTTCGGCGCAGGCGACCCGCACCTGGGTCTCGGGGGTCGGCGACGACGTCAATCCGTGCAGCCGCACCGCGCCGTGCAAGACCTTTCAGGGCACGATTTCAAAGACGGCAGCGGGGGGCGAGATCAATTGCCTCGACCCTGCCGGCTTTGGCGCGGTGACGATCACCAAGTCGATCACGATCCGCTGTGACTTTACCACCGCCGGCGTTCTGGTGGCGGCACAGCATGGGGTGATCGTCAACGCGGCGGCGACCGACACCGTCGTGCTGAGCGGCCTCGATTTCGAGGGGATCGGGCAGGGCCTGTTCGGGGTCCGTATCCTGCAGGCAGGCAACGTCGTCATCCGCAACTCGAGCTTCCGCGGATTTCGCGGCACCAATGGCGGGGCGATCGGTTTCCAGCCGGCGAGCACCGGTGCGTCGCTGACGGTCGACAATGTGACGATCGTCAACAATGTCGCCGCGACCAACGACAGCGGGGCGGTCGTCATCGCTCCCGCCGCCAACGTCGCGGCGACCTTTGCGCTCAACGATGTCCGCGTCACCGACAACAACGGGTTCGGCCTTGGCATCATCACCGACACGGTGACGGGTGCAAGCGTCAAGGGCACGGTCACGAACAGCCTGTTCACCGACAATACGAGCGCGGGCATCATCGTGCAGTCGTCGACGACCCCGCTGCAACTGCTGGTGAAGGACACGGTCATCAACGGTGGCGGGCTCGGTCTGGTTGCCGGGGGCGCCGGCGCATCGGTGCAGGTCAGCGGCAGCAAGATCACCCAGACGACCACCGCGCTCACCGCGTTGACCGGGGCATCGCTGACCAGCTTTGGCGACAATATCGTCGCCGACAATGTCACCAACGGCAGCTTTACCGGACCCGCGATCAAGCAATAATCGCAGGATATCCGACAAGAAAGGCGCCCGGCCGATCGGCCGGGCGCCTTTCTCTTTGCCGGCTAGGCTTCGCGCAGCTTGACCTCGGCGATCCGGCGCTGGCCGCCGGTGCGGTCGAGCTGGACAAAGACGTCGACGGTCGAGCGGACATAGTGATGGACGTCGGCGCGGTCGAGCCGGCTTCCCGCCTGGAGCACGAGCAGCGTGAGCTGTTCGATCGCGCGCTCGGGGCTGTCGGCGTGGATCGTCGTCATCGATCCGGGATGTCCGCTGTTGACCGCGCGCAGGAAGGAAAAGGCCTCCACGCCGCGCAGTTCGCCGAGGATGATACGGTCGGGACGCAGACGCAGCGAGGCGCTGAGCAGATCCTCGGCGCTCGTGTGCGTTTCCCCCAGCGCGCTGCGCGCCGCGAGCAGGCCGATCGCGTTCGGATGATGGATCGTGATTTCGGGCGTGTCCTCGATCAGGATCAGCCGCTCGCTTGCGGGCACCTCGCGCAGCAGCGCGTTGAGGAAGGTGGTCTTGCCCGAAGAGGTGCCGCCCGAGATCAGGACGTTGCGACGGTTTTGCACCGCTGCACGCAGGAGGGCGGGGATATCGCCGGCGTCGAGCAGCTGCTGAAGGCGCCCGTCGAGCGCGCTTGCGTCGCCGATCCGCCCGGCCCTGGTCGCATCGAAGGCGCCGCTGCCGGCATAATCCTCGAGCCGGAGGTCGGGGGATACATGCTTGCGGATCGCGAGGACGACGCCGCCGCGGGTCGCGGGCGGCGCGACGATCTGGACGCGCGCGCCGTCGGGCATCGTCGCCGAGAGCAAAGGATGTTCGCGGTTGATCCCCTGATGCGACAGCGACGCGATCTGGCGCGCGAGCCGTTCGAGCAGCTGCTCGGTCAGCGCCGGAATCGCGTGGGTTTCGATCTTTCCGCTCAGCGATTCGGCCCAGGCTTCGCCGGGGCGATTCACATAGATGTCGGTGACGTCGTTCCGGTCGAGCAGGGGGGCGAGCGGCGCGAGGTAGCTGCGAAAATAGACGCGATCGTCGGCGAGCGCCGCGATGCTGCCCATCAGCGGCGCTCCACGCCCGAGAAGTCGAGATCGCGCGCGACGAAGACCGAGATGCTCGTGCCCTGCGCAACCTTCAGCGTCGGGGCGATGTTGGCGGGCTGCGGCCGCTGTGCGCCGGTCCCGCCGGGGAGGATGACCACCGGCGAGTTGGTCGCGCTCGCCGCGGCGTTGACGCCGATGTCGAGCACCGACTGCAGGATCGCCTCGCCGAAGCGTGAGAAGAAATGGCTGTTGACCTTTGCCTTGATCCCGCCGCGACCAAGCGGATCGCCCGAGGGCGAATTGAGTGCGATGGTCGCGCCGTCGGGACGGATGAGGCGCGTCCAGGTGATGAAGGCGCGTTTCTGGCCCTGCGTCGCTTCGGAGCGATATTCGCCGATCAGGCGGCTGCCGCGCGGGATCAGCACGCGGCTGCCGTCGAAGCTGCGGACGTCGCGCTGGACCACCGCGCGCGAGAAGCCGGGGCGCGACGAATCGAGCGGCGTTTCGAGCACCGCGGGGATCAGCGATCCCTGAACCACCGTCGTCGACCGGTTCGCGAGGACGCCCGCGCGGACGCGCCCCGCCTCGGCAGGTGTGGCGCCGCGCGGCGTCTCGCCGCCGCTGCCATCGGCGTTCGGGGTTCCGGTCGTCGCCCCGCCGTCATAGACGAGCACGGGACCGGCGTTGACCGCGCGCGGCGGTGCGGGCGGCGGATCGTAGCTCGGCGGCGGCCCGGGCACCGGCTGGGGCACGTAGACGATCTGCGGCGGCGCCGGCGGCGCGCCGGGCGGCGCGCCGGTCGCGGGTGTTGCGGGCAGCACCGGCAAGAGCTGCGGCGGTTCGGGATAGCTGGGAATCGCCAGCGGCGGTGGTGCGGCGATCAGCGTGGTGCCCTGTCCCGCGACGGCGGGCGCTTCGGCCGCCTGCCGGCGGCCTTCGAGCGCGACGAACAGCACGACCGCGGCGAGCACCGCGACGCCGGCCAGGAGCGGCGTCGGCAGGCCTTGCCGCGGGCGGCGCACAACCGGCGCGTTGGTCGCGCGCGGGGTTTCGGGCGGGATATCCGGTTCGGTCATCGGGCGCGTGCCTCGCTGCGCCGCACGGCGCGCGCGAGCTTTCCATCGAGCCGGAAGACGAGGCGCGGGATCACCTCGTCGATGGTGAGAATGCCGTCGCGCATCATCGCGTCGACAAGCTTTTCCTGCCCCAGTTCGTCGACGATATAGACTGCAGGAAGCATCGCATCCTCGTGCCACTGCATATAGGTGCGCTGGCCGTCCTCGCTGATCGCGCTGGGATAGAGCGCGCGCGTGCCGGTGAGTTTGTAGAGCCCCTGGTCGACGCGCTGTTCGTCGGGCGGCGTCGAGACGGGCGTCGGTTCGGGATAGGCGAACCGGACGATCTGCGCCGCGCCCGCGCCGCCATAGTTCGACGGCGCCAGTTCGAACAAATAGGTGCGCGTGCCGGTGACCACCGTCATGTTGGTGGTGACGCCATATTGCAGCGGCTTGATGAACAACCGGTCGCCGCGGCGGCTGGGCGAGACCTGCCATGCCGCGCTGTCGCCGAGCGCGATATTCTCGATCGTCTCGTCGGCCGAGATTTCGACCGTGAGCTGATAGCCCGGTGCCGCGGTCAGGCGCACGACCTTGCCCTCGGCATAGGTCACCGCCTGGATCGCCGGATCGATCCCGATCGGCTGGGGATCGACCTGCGCCGCCGCAGGAAGCGCGAGCAGCGCCGCGAACAGGAGCGGCGCGAACCGGGTCACAGCGTCACCTGCGTGCCATCGGGCATCACCTTGACGACGTCGCCGCGGCGGCGTCCGTCGGGTTGCGCACCGGGCTGGGGAAGGGGGCCGGCCGCGGCGCCTGCCTGACCCGGGGCCTCGCTTGCCGAGGGGGCCGGGCGGGCGTCGGCGAGGGCCGGCGGCGGCAACATTTCGGCATCGCGGCGATAGCTCACGACCTGGAAGCCGAGCGGGTTGAACACGCGGTCCTCCTGCTTCATCGGCTCGCCCGAATAGCGATATTTGACCGTCGACACCCAGCTTTGCGCGGGTTGCCATTCGCCGGTCGCGTCGCGGCGGCGCGTGTCGAAGCGGATCAGCGCGACGCTTGCGCTGATCGGCGAGATGCTCTTGACCTGCGTTTCGACGGTGGTCGTGCGCGGATAACGCGCGAGCGGGCTGGCCGGGTTGTCGGCCTGCATCAGCGCAAGATAGTCGGTGCGCGCCTTGTCGGCCGACCACAGCGCGACCTTGCGATAGTCGTTCTGGACCGCGTCGACGTCGTAATTTTCGCGCGCGATGACATATTGGACGAGGAAGCTCTGGGTCAGGGCGGTGTCGCTGGTCACCCGTGCGGGCTGGAGCGGGTCGAGCGCCTGCACGAAACCCGTGTGGCGGTCGACCAGCAGCGTGTAGGGCTGAACCGTCTTGAGCGGCGTCAGAAAGACAAGCGCCAGCGCCTCGATCAGCGCAATCGCGGCCGCGACGCTCGCGACGATCCAAGCCGTGCGGCGCGACCTGGTCAATTCGGCGTGGCGATCGGCGCCCCAGCCCTCGGCCGCCTGCAGATAATCTTCGCGAGTCTGTTTCATATCCTGTTTCATCACCGTGTGTCCCGCCGGCTGCCGCTCGTCGAGGTCCGGCCCGTCGTGCGACGGCGCGGTGCACCGTCGCTGCCGGTTTCAACCGCTACGCGCCGGGCGTCGCGCGCGCCCGCGCTGCCCGCGGCCGCCGCGACCGCGCGCGCGCGCGTCTGGCTTCCCGCGCCGCCGCCCGCGGCCGTCGCTTCGCGCCGCTGCATCGCTTCGACGGCATCGACGACGACCGCCGCTCGCGAGCGCGGATCGCTGCGTTCGGCGGGCTGGGCGTTCGTGCGCGCGTCGAGCGTCGTCGTCCCGCGCATCGATGCCGGCAGATATTGCTGCGTCCATTGCCAGCGCGGCAGCCTGAGGCCCGCGGCGACGTAGAAGGAGACGGCGAGCACCGCGAGAGTGACGAAGGCGAAGACGATCGCGAGGGCCAGCAACTCGGTCGCGGCGCCCGGAATGGCATAGCCCGAGGCGCGGATATTGATCAGCGTGACGATACGCGGCTGGACGATCGCGGTCTGCACCGCGAGGATGAGCGAACTCGCGGTGGTCGCGAGCGTCAGGCCGACCAGCCCGCGCAACCAGCCGCCGAACAGCCCGCGCGTCGCGTCGAAGAGCAGGAAGGCGATGAAGAGCGGTCCCAGCGCGAGCAGGACCCCGGCCGCGAGGCGGGTGAGGGCGATGCTTCCGAGCGAGCCGGCGAGGAAGGACATGCGCGCGGCGCCGAGCGCCTTGGCTTCATAGGTGGTGTCGGGGTCGATTCCCTGATCATCGCTGACCCCCGCGCGGTTGGGATCGTTGCCGACCCCCCAGGCGTTGAGCGTGCGCAGCGCGCGATCGGTTTCGGACAGGCGGGTGGCCATGCTCTGGTCGCTGCCCGCGAGCGATGCCGCGCCGCCGACGGTTGCCCCGAGCTGTGCCGGCGTGTCGATGGCGACGTCATAGACGAGGGTGCGGAACGCCGGCCAGCTCGTCGCGAGCGCGACGACGATGCCGATCTTGGCGATGATCAGCAGGCCGCCGCCCAGGTCGGGCCCACGCCCGACGAACATGCGATAGCCGATGAACGCGATGAACAGCGTCAGCATCGCGGTCAGGAAGGCGGCGATGTCGGACCCCGGTGCCGAGAGCGCCAGATACCCCGCGTTGCCGATGGTCTGCGCCTGGCATTCGATGGCCTTCAGCGTTCCGGCGACAAAGCTGTCGCCGGCCGATGGAACAGCGCAGGGGGCGAGGGCGATGCTCATGCGACCGCCAGCAGGCGCGACATCCACACGCCCGGGTCGTCGCCTGCGGTCTCGCGGATCTGGTCGAGCAGCCGGACCGTGCGTTCGCGCCCCGACAGGATCGTCAGCATGTCGCGTTCGCCGGTCAGGTTCAACCGCACGACGACGCTGTCGTTGCCATGCTTGACGAGGAAGCAATGCGCGTTGTCGGGCAGGGTGCGGATGAGCTGATACTCATGCTCGGTGAGGCCGAAGCCGTCGATATAGTCGGCCGCGCGCGCCTTGGGGTTGGCCATGAAGATCTGCGTCGCAACCTGTTCGATCAGCGCGCTGGCGATCTTGCTTTCGAGCGCATCCTGCGCGCTCTGCGTCGCGAAGCCGACGATGCCGTTGCGTTTGCGGATCGTCTTTTCCCAATCCTTGATCCGCCGGACGAACACCTCGTCGTCGAGCGCCTTCCATCCTTCGTCGACCACGATGATCGTCTTTTCGCCGGTCAGCCGTTCCTCGACGCGGTGGAAGAGATACATCATCGCCGGGGTGCGCATCGCCGCGTCGTCGAGGATGACGGTCATGTCGAAGCCGATCGTGGCGCTATCCATGTCGGTCAGATCCTCGACATTGTCGAAGAGCCAGGCGCGCTCGCCGTCGCCCCACCAGGGTCGCAGGCGCGACCACATGTCGTCGGCGCGCGGGCGGTGGCCGCCGCGGAACAGCTCGGCGACGTGGCGCAGGCGGCGATGCGCGGGCGGCTGCGCATAGCTCGCGTCGACCGCATCCTTGATCTGCGCCATTTCCTCGATGCTGGCGCCGCCGACGAGCTGCGCCAGCCAGTCGATCAGGAACTGGCGGTTCACCGGCGTGTCGTCGAGCTGAAGCGGATTGAGCCCGCTCGCGACGCCGGGGCGCAGCTGATCGTACCGGCCGCCGATCGCGCGGATGAACAGCTCGGCGCCGCGATCCTTGTCGAAGAAGATGATCCGGGGATCGAAACGCCGCGCCTGCGCGAGCAGGAAGTTGACGACGACGGTCTTGCCCGAGCCCGAGGGACCGATGACGGTGAAGTTGCCGAGGTCGCCCTGGTGGAAATTGAAATAATAAGGTCCCGCGGCGGTGGTTTCGAACACCGTCACCGCCTTGCCCCAGGCATTGTCGTCGGCGCGACCCGCGGCGAAATTATGACCGCTCGCCAGCCCGGCGAAATTGGCCGACGAGATCAGCCCGCGGCGGACGATATATTTGAAATTACCGGGGAACTGCGACCAGAAGGTCGGCTCGAGCGCGATATCCTCGCGCACCGATATGATGCCGAGTTCGGCGAGCGACGCCTGGACGTCGGCGATATTGGCGCTGACCTCTTCCTCGCTCGCGCCGTGCACCGCGATCGTCATATGATGCTCGCCGAACGCCGCGCGCCCCGCGGCGACGTCGTCCTTGGCGCGCGACAGCTGGTCGCGCAGGCTGATCGCCTCGTCCTCGGTCGAGCGCATGCGGCGCAGCGCGAGGTTCATCTTGCCGAGCGCGGGCTGGCGGTCGACGAAGGCGAAGCTCTGCGTCATCACCATCTCGAACGGCAGGCGGAGCAGTTCGTCGAACATGCCCGTGGCGGTCGATGACGGATAATCCTTGATCGCGACCATCCCGACGAAACGGCGGTCGGCGGTGCCCGAGGGGGCGAGTTCGATCGTCTCCGCCCCGAAACTGATCCGCCGGTCGGGCAGATAGTCGCCCGCGTCCTGATAGGGCGCGAGCAGGCGGCGCGGTTCGCCCGAATAGAGCTGGCCGAGAAATTCGAGCGGCTCGGAGCATAGTCCCTGATCGCCGTCGTAAAGGCCAAGAAGTTCGGGTTCGTAGCTGCCGAGCTGCGCGACCAGCGCCTCGCGCGCAGTGTCGAGCAGGCGCAGTTCCTGCGCGAGCCCGGCCTGATAATCCTGCCCGGTCTGTCCGAGCCAGCCCGACAGCCGGTCGAGCACCCCCATGCGCCCCGGCGCCGGGCGGCGGACGAGCGTCAGGTAGAGGTCGTTACGATAGAGCTGGCGCGTCGCAAGCCGCGCCTGCCAGCGCGCGTCGAGTCCCGCCGAAAAATCATCGCCGAACTCGCCGTCGAGCGTGATGCCGGCCTCGCGCCGAACGACGTGGTGATAGAGCGCGTAGCGCGACGATCCGATCGCCTGGAGCATCGCGTCGCGGAGCAGCTTGCGATAGTTGAGCTCGTCGCTGTCGGCGGTCTCGAACAGGATTCCGCGCAGGCGGATGACCTGCATCAACAGGCCGTCGCGGGTCTCGATCGTGTGATCGTCGGCGTGGCGCGCATAGGGCAAATGCTTGCCCGCGGACACCTCGCCGCCGTCAGGCGCCGCAGCCGGGCGTTTCAGGGGCGATAGGAATTGCACTGCCACGCCTTGAAATTTTTCACGCGCGGACAGCGGCTGACCTTGGTCAGCCAGATGTCGAAGAAACGCGGTTCGCGCAGGCAGAGGAGCGCGCCGACCAGATGCACGACAAGCGCGCCGGCGAGCGCCCAGACCGAGCGGAAGATCAGGAACAATTCGGTCGCGACGATCGCATTGATCACGAAGAAGCTGTAGGTGACGCCCGCGAACATCTGGGGCCGCGTCAGCGCCACGAACAAGGTGTCCCGGTCGAGGTCGCTCATCGCGTTCCTCCTAAAGCCCGGTACTCGATGCCGACTGGATGCCGGCGACGATGCTCGCGGCGCCGAACAGGATGAAGCAGCCGAGGATTACGGTCGCGCCATAGCGCCAGTTGATCCGCCCGGTGAGCATGAGGAAACCGACCGAGGCGACCGCGATGATCGCGACGACGGTCGCGACGGTGCCGAGCAGGGTTCCCTGAAGCCAGCGCACCGCCGAGACGATCGCACCCGAGCCTTCGGGGTCGGGCAGGCTGCTCTGCGCATGCGCGAGCGACGCGTGGAACAGCGTCGTCATCGAGGCTGCAATTGCCGCAAGCCTGGTACCCAGTCGTCGCAAGTCTCTTCCCCCCGGCCCAAAACGGGCCACATCATCCCCAAGCCTAAATGTCTATAGGCAAAGGGGTTGGCGGCGCAAGGCCGATGCGCCGTCCACCGCAACCATTCGTCGTGTCATTGCGGGAGCGACGTCGCCGTCGGGAAAACCCGGTATCAGCGCGCCGCGGGTGAATCCGCCTCCCACCAATAGGGTGCGCGTGTGGCGCCGCCCGTCCCGGTTTCGTTCATCGTCAGCGGATCATAGAGCCGCCCGCCGAGCATCACGCGGTGAATCTTGTCGGTGTTCCGGATATCCTGCGTCGGGTCGGCGTCGAGAATGACGAGGTCGGCAAGCTTGCCGGCCTCGAGCGAGCCGACATCCTTGCCATAGCCGAGCGAGGTCGCGGGCATGATCGTCGCGGCGCGCAGCGCGTCGATGTTGCTCCAGCCGCCGCGCACGAACGACCAGATTTCCCAATGCGCACCGAGCCCGGACTGCTGGCCGTGCGCGCCGATCGACACGTTGCGCCCCGCCGCGGCGATCTTGCCCGCCTCGCGCGCCGAATCATCGTCGACATAATCGCTCTCGGGCGCGATCACGCGGCGCTTGTTGTTCGCCGCGAGTTCGGCCGGCGGCGCGTGGCGCGACAGGATCGGGTGCTCCCAGACATTGGTATGCGCACGCCAGTAGGGATCGCCCGCGGGGCCACCGTAGGTGACGACGAGCGTCGGGGTGTAGTCGACCCGGGTCTGCCCCCAGAGCTGCACCAGATCCTTGTAGAAGGTGTGGAGCGGGATATTGTGCTCGACGGTCGAATTGCCGTCCTGGATCAGGGTGACGTCCTGCGTGAAGAGCGAGCCGCCCTCGGGCACGACGGTCATGCCTTCGGCCTGCGCCGCCTTGACGACCATCTGACGCTGTTCGCGGCGCGGTTGGTTGTAGTTCTTGACGCTGTGCGCGCCCTGCGCCTTCAGCCGGCGGACATGCGCGAGCGCATCGTCATAGCCGTTGATCTCGGCATAGACCCCGGCGGCCTTGGCGCCATAGATGATTTCGCCGGTCGAGAAGATGCGCGGCGCGAGGATCAGCCCGGCGCGCTGCATCTCCGACGAGACGAAGATTTCGGACGCGCGCGACGAGGGGTTGTGACTGGTCGTCGTGCCCATCGCGAGATTGACGATTTCGGACCAGTTCTGTTGCGGCACCAGTTCGTCGTCGCCGTGCGCGCCGTGTGCATGCGCATCGACGAAGCCGGGGACGATCGTCTTGCCCGCCGCGTCGACGGTCACCGCGCCCGCGGGAACGGCGACCGCGCCCGCCGGCCCCACCGCGGTGATGCGGTCGCCCTCGATGACGATCGCGCCATTCTCGATCACCCCGCCGGACTTGTCGGCCATGGTCACGATCTTCGCGCCGGTGATGACCACCATCCCCCGGGGCTTTGCCGCGGCCTGTGTCATCGCGAGCGAGACACCGGTCGTCGGCGGGGTGAATTTTGGCGCCTTGTCGTCGGTCGGCGCGTTGGCGAAGAGCTGGCCGAGGTCGGCGCTGAACAGCGTTGCGCCGCGGCTCCAGTGGAGGCGTTTGCCGCCGTCGGACCAGTGGATATAGTCCGCGCCGCTGCCGCTCACCCGCGTGACGGGAAGCGCGCCGCTCTTGGTGCCCAGCGGCACATCCTGTCCGCCCGGCATCAGCGGGGTGACATAGGCGTCGTAATTCTGGCGAAAGGCGAGGGTGCGGCCGTCGGGCGATATCTCATAGTCGCTGACCAGTTCGCCGCTTGCATGGACGCGCTTGTCCTGGCCGGCGAGGTCGGTGCTCACCAGCTGGCTCTTGCCGTCGGCGCCGCCGACCATGAAGACGCGGTCGTTGTCGGCGCCATATTGCGGCTTGGCGGCGCCCGGCGCGACACGGTCGGGCGTGCCGCCCGTCGCGGCGATGCGGTAGACGCCGGGATCCTCGCTCCAGCGACCCGAGGTGAGCCCGCCGCTGCCGCGGCGTTCGAAGACGATCGTCTTGCCGTCGGGAGAAAAGCGCGGTTCGGCGTAGTGGCCGGGGACGCTGGTGACCTTGCGCGACGCGCCGCCGGCTGCCGGGGTGACATGGATTTCGCCCATGCCGGCATCGGTCCAGCGCACGAAGACGATCGACCTGCCGTCGCGCGACCAGCTGGGCCACAGTTCGAAGGCGGCGTCCTTTGCACCGGTGAGGCGTCGCGCGGTTCCGCCGCTTGCGGGCTGGATCCACAATTTGCCGAGCGTTTCGAACACGACGCTGCGACCGTCGGGCGAGACCTCGGCCCAGCGCGGCATTCTGGTCTCGAAGCGGTCGGGGGCGACCTCGACCGCGGGGTGCGTCGCATCGACGATCACACGGTCGTCGTTGACCTGGAAGGGAATGACGTGCGCCTCGCCACCGGCTGCGGCGACGCGGCGGAGCTTGCCGCCCGCCCAGAAGACGATGTCGCGGCTGTCGGGAGTCCACGCCATGTTGGGATAGACGCCGGTGACTGCCCAGGTTTCCTGCACATCCTGGTCGAGCGCGTCGTAGACCTTCTTCTCGATCCCCGAGGCGAGGTCCTTTACATAGAGTTTCGATTGGGTGCCTTCGCGGCGAACGAAGGCGAGGCGCTCGCCGTCGGGCGAGGGAGTCGGGCGCACCGCGCCGCCGGCCCCCGAGGCGGCAGTGCTCGTCTCGCCATTCTCCAGATCATAGCGTTCGATGTGGAACAGGTCGGTGTTGCTGTCCTGCGCATATTCGAAGATCGGCCCGGGGGTGACGTTGCGCGTGTAGTAAACGCTCTTGCCGTCGGGGGCGAAGATCGGTTCGCCCAATTCCTTCTGGTGGCGGTCATTGGGCCGCTTGACGAGCAGCACGCCCTGGCCGCCCGAGACATGGTACAGCCACACCTCGCCGGTGCCGAGCGAGCGGCCGGTGGTGAAATGTTTCTTGGCGACGATATACTGGCCGTCGGGGCTCCAGCTCGGCTGGTTGAGCAGGCGGAAATCTTCCTTGCTGAGCTGCCGCTTGTCGCTGCCGTCGCGGTTCATGACCCAGATATTGTCACCGCCCGCGCGATCGGAGACAAAGGCGATGCGGCTGCCGTCGGGCGAGAAGCGCGGCTGATGCTCGAAGGCGAGGCCTTCGGCGATCCGCGTCGGCGTGCCGCCCTCGATCGGCATGGTGTAGATGTCGCCGAGCAGGTCGAAAGCGATCGTGCGGCCATCGGGCGCGACGTCGATGTTCATCCAGCTGCCCTCGTCGACCGCGATCGGAACCTTGCGCGTCGCCATGCCCGGCGGCGCGCTGACGTCCCACTTTTCGTCCTTCTTCGCGTCTGCGTCGCTCGCGGCGGCGGGCGCCGCGGCGGTTTGCGCGAAGACCGAGGTCGAACAGGCCAGCGACATGGCCAGGGCGAGTGCAAAGCGCGCCATCATATTATCCCCTGTTGAAATTATGATGCGACCATATGGCTTTGGTTCGCGAGCGCAAGGCCGGGGTTTCGACGAAGCGGCGCGGCGGGTCGATGGGCGGCGGCGGGGCTTGCGGCCGGGGGGCATCCGTTGGCGGGCCCGGGACGGGCTTGACCCGGCACGCGCCTTTCCCTTCAAGAGGTGCAGGCCCCGGATCAAGCCAGGGGCGACGGGAGGGACATCATATGCCGCTCAACGGTATCCGGGTGCTGGATTTCGGGCGCTATATCGCGGGCCCCTATGTCGGCGCGCTGCTCGCCGACTATGGCGCCGACGTGATCCGGATCGAGGCGCCGGGCGGTAACGAGGATCGCTTTTCGGTGCCCGTCGCCGACGACGGGTCGGGGGGCATGTTCCTCCAGATGAACCGCGGCAAGCGCTGCCTGACGCTGAAACCGGGCAGCGAGGCGGGGCGCGAGATCGTCCGCCGGCTGGTGGCGACGGCCGACGTCGTCATCGCCAACATGCCCGACGATGCGCTGGTCAGGCTGGGGCTCGACCATGACACGCTGTCGGCGATCAACCCGGCGATCATCCTTGTCGCGGCTTCGGCGTTCGGCAGCGAGGGGCCGCTGGCGCAGCATGTGGGATTTGACGCGGTGGGGCAGGCGATGTCGGGGGCGGCGCACATCGCCGGGCAGGATGGCGCGCCGGCGCGGGCGCAGGTCAACTATGTCGATTTCACGACGGCGCTGCACTGCGCCTTCGGGGTGATGCTCGCGCTGCGCGATCGCGAGCGGACCGGCAAGGGGCAGCGGGTGTCGGGATCGTTGCTCGGCACCGCACTTGCCGTCTCGAACGGGCTGACGATCGACCATGCGCTGAACGGCGTCGAGCGCGGCATGATGGGAAACCGCGCCTTCAGTTCGGCGCCGACCGACATTTTCGCGACGCGGGACGGCTGGATCATGACGCAGGTCGTCGGCAATCCGATCTTCGCGCGCTGGGCGCGGCTGGTCGGGCGCCCCGGCCTCGCCGACGACCCGCGTTTCGCCAGCGACATCGCGCGCGGCGATCATGGCGCCGAACTGAGCGCGGTGATGGCCGACTGGTGCGCGGCGCGGAGCAATGAAGAGGCGCTGGCCGAACTCGGCGCGGCGAAGGTGCCCGCGGGGCCGGTGCTCAAACCGTCGGAGGCGCTGGCGCACCCGCAGGTCGCGGCGACCGGGCTGGTCGATGCGATGGCCTATCCGGGCGCGTTCGGCGCTGCGCCGGTCGTGCGGACGCCGATCGGCCTGTCGGCGAGCGCCAAGGCGGCGCCCGTACCGGCACCGCGCGTCGGCGAGCATAGCGACGCGATCCTTGCCGAGATCGGTTACGACCCCGACGCCATTTCGGCTTTGCGCGCCGAAAGGATAATTTGAAACGTCCCGGCTGGACGCCCGGATGACGGGTGGTTAAATACCGATCAGTACATAATATCTCGCAGGAGTATCCCGATGAGCGACGCCACCGACTATGTTCCGCCGAAGGTCTGGGAATGGAACAAGGAGAATGGGGGGCGCTTCGCGAATATCAACCGCCCGATCGCCGGGGCAACGCATGACAAGGACCTGCCCGTCGGCAAGCACCCGCTCCAGCTCTATTCGCTCGCGACGCCCAATGGCGTGAAGGTGACGGTGATGCTCGAGGAACTGCTCGCGCTCGGTCACTCCGGCGCCGAATATGACGCCTGGCTGATCCGCATCAACGAAGGCGACCAGTTTTCGAGCGGCTTCGTCGGCGCCAACCCCAACAGCAAGATTCCCGCACTCGTCGATCATGGCGAGAGCACGCCGGTGCGCGTGTTCGAATCGGGATCGATCCTGATCTATCTCGCCGAGAAGTTCGGCGCCTTCCTGCCCACTGAACGCGCCGCCCGCGCCGAAACGCTGTCGTGGCTGATGTGGCAGATGGGCAGCGCGCCCTATCTCGGCGGCGGTTTCGGCCATTTCTATGCCTATGCGCCGTTCAGGATCGAATATGCGATCGATCGCTTCGCCATGGAGGTCAAGCGCCAGATGGACGTGCTCGATCGCCGGCTCGCGGAGAGCGAATATCTGGGCGGCGCGGACTACAGCATCGCCGATATGGCGACCTGGCCCTGGTACGGCGCGCTTGCCAAGGGGCTGATCTACGAGGCCGGCGAGTTCCTACAGGTGCAGGATTACAAACATGTCCAGCGCTGGACCGATGCGATCGCGCAGCGCCCCGCGGTCAAGCGCGGACGCATGGTCAATCGCGTGATGGGTGACCCCGCGAGCCAGCTCCACGAGCGCCACGACGCGGGCGATTTCGATACGAAGACGCAGGACAAGCTTGCGTCCGACGGCGCAAAGTAACCCCGATCGGATCGACCATGTCCCGTTCCGATATTGTTTAGGTTGATTTGGAGCGAAATTGCGCTACCCGTTGACGTCATGGGGCAAGTGAGACGGGGGGATGGCTGTGCTGCGCAAATCTGTTTTGATGTCGGCGTCCGTGATCGCGATAGCCGGGGCGGCTGTGGCCCCCTCGGCGATGGCACAGGATAATTATGTCGGTCAGATATTGAAGACTGGCGCCAATTTCTGCCCCCTCGGAACCGTCGCTGCCGACGGCCGCCTGCTCAGCATCGCGCAGGAATCGACGCTGTATGCGCTCTATGGCACGACCTACGGCGGCGACGGCGTGACGACGTTCGCCTTGCCCGATTTCCGTGGCCGGTCGTCGATGAATGACGGCCAGGGGCCGGGACTGACCAACCGCGTGCTCGGCGAGAAAGGCGGCACTGAAACATCGACGATGACGATTGCGACGATGCCGCGGCACGAACATACGGGGCTGATCCGGACGACGTCGCAGGCGGGTGATTCGATGAAGGCGTTTCGCAATTATTTCGCGACGACCCCCTTAAATAAATATGTCACCGGCACCGCACCTGCCGCCCAGTTGATGGCGATCGAAACGCTCGATTTGCGGCACGTGGGCGGCGATCAGGCATATGATCATCGGGCGCCGACGCTAACCATCCGCTATTGTGTGAACATCAACGGCATTTTTCCGTCGCAGAACTGATCGGGCTACGGGCCCGATGGCGGGCAAAGGGCAAACGAGGGGGGTATGACATGCGGCACCGGAAATCCTTGGCGCTGGCGGCGGCATCGGGCATGGCAATCGCCGCATCGTCGCCTGCTGCGGCGCAGGCGTTCTTCATCGGGCAGGTGATCGAAACCGGGGCAAATTTCTGCCCCAGGAATTTTGCGAGCGCCAGCGGACAGTTGCTTTCGATTCAGCAGAACACGGCGCTGTTCTCGCTGCTCGGCACGACCTATGGCGGCAATGGCGTCACCACTTTTGCACTGCCCGACATTCGCGGGCGGATGGTGATCGGCTACGGGCCGGGCTCGGACCCGGTGCAACTGGGACAGGTCGGCGGGTCCGAAACCATTACCTTGTTGCCTTCGAACCTGCCGGCCCATAATCACCCGGGTTTTATCCACACGGTGAATGCCGACGGAAACGACATCAAGCCGTTCCGCAACGCCTTCGCAGTGACCCCGGACAAGCAGTACAAGGTGCCGCCCGCGACGGGGCCAAGCGCCCTCGACGGTGCGCTGCGCGCCGACACGGTGACGGTGCAAAAAACCGGCGGCAGTCAGCCGATGGCCAATATGTCGCCGTTTCTGGTGACGCGTCACTGCATCGCGCTGGCGGGTATTTTCCCGTCGCGCAATTGAGGACGGCGTCGCGACAACAGGGCAATTTGGGAATTGGGAGGCGGGGATGACAGGTAGAGCGGCAATTCGGAACTTCGCACTGGCGCTTGCAGCCGGCGGCAGCAGCTTTGCTTATACGGCGCCGGCGTCGGCGGATGCTGCGAATCCCTATTTGGGTGAAATCATGCAGGCGGGGTTCAACTTCTGCCCGCGCGGCTGGATGGCAACGCAGGGACAAATTCTCCCCATTGCACAGAATACGGCACTGTTTTCGCTGCTTGGCACCACCTATGGCGGCAATGGTCAGACGACTTTCGCGCTCCCCAATTTTGTCGGCCGGACGGCGAATCTCGACGGCCAGGGGCCGGGGCTGAGTCCCTATGTGCTCGGTGAACAGGCCGGGGCATCGACCGCGACGCTGACCATCGCCAATATGGCGCGCCACGATCACCGCGCGGCGATCCAGACCGTCAATGCGGCCGCCAACAGCACGAGCGCGAACGGCAACGCGCTCGCCTATTCGGCGAACAACAGCTATGTTTCGGGCACGGCGCCGTCGGGCAACCTGATGGCGCCCGGGATTGCCGATTCGGACATCACCGGGAGTTCGCAGCCGGTGTCGAACCGCCCGCCCTATGTCGCGCTCAACTGGTGCATTGCGGTTGAGGGGATATTTCCGGCGCGCAACTGACGGCGGACTTGCTTGGCGGCCTCGGCGATTTGCATCGGGTGGCATGCCTTCGCAAATTGACTTTGTTTCAAATTGGTATAGCCCTTTCCAAGGGTAATCGGGCAGGGGGCTGAGCGATGGCATTCGCGCGCAAAACGCATCTTTATCTTTCGGTGGCTGCGGTTCTGGCGGCCGGAGGCGGGATTTCGGTTCCTGCGGGGGCGCAGGAGTTCTACCTCGGCGAACTGATGAAGGTGCCGTACAACTTCTGTCCGCGCGGCTCGATGGAGGCGAACGGTCAGCTCGTTTCGATCGCGCAGGAAACGGCGCTGTATTCGCTGTACGGTACGACTTATGGCGGCGACGGCGTGACGACCTTTGCGATGCCCAACATGGCCGGGCGCTATTCGATGCATGCGGGCACCGGGCAGGGGCTGACCCCTCGGGTCCAGGGGCAGACGGGCGGCACCGAGACCAACACGCTGACGATGAACCAGATGCCGCGGCACGAGCATACGGCGTTGTTTCGTACCACCAGCAGCGCGGGCAACACCGGCCAGTCGTTCCGCGCGATTTTTGCGACGACGCCCTTGAACAAATATGTGTCGGGTACCGCGCCTGCGGCGCAGCTGATGAATATCAACACGCTCGATATCCGCCACACCGGCGAGGGGACGTCGTTCGATCATCTGCCACCCTATCTGGCGATCCGCTATTGCGTCATCAGCGCGGGCGTTTTCCCGTCGAGCAATTGATGCCGGGCCGCTGCAGCGGCGATGAGGGGTTTTGAGGGGGAGTTGAGCACATGCGGCATCTGAAAGCAGCAGCAGTGGCAATGGCGGGGGTCAGTGCGATCGGCGTTGCCGCGCCCGCGGTCGCGCAAGAATATTTTCTGGGTCAGATCATCGAGGTGGGCAATGGTTTTTGCCCGCGCCTCTGGGCCGAAGCCAATGGCCAGCTTCTTTCGATCCAGCAGAATCAGGCGCTCTTTTCGCTGTTCGGGACGCAATATGGCGGCAACGGGGTGACGACGTTCCAGTTGCCCGATCTGCGCGGACGGATGCTGATCGGGCAGGGACAAGGGCCCGGGCTTGCCCCCTATGTGCAGGGGCAGGCGGGGGGTGTCGAGAGCCAGATTCTGACGATAAGCCAGCTCGCGCAGCACACGCATCGTGGCGCAATTCTGGCGGTCAATCAGAATACGAACGACATCAAGCCATTCCGCAACGCCTTTGCTGTGACGCCCGATCGCCAATATTCGGATGTCATCCAGTTCGATGGAGCACTGCATGCCGCGACGGTAACCGTGCAGAAGACGGGTGGATCCGATCCGGTTGCGAACATGTCGCCGTTTCTGGTCAATCGTTATTGCGTCCTGCTGAGCGGGATTTTCCCGTCGCGCAACTGATTTCAGGCCGGACCCGGCCGAACAAGATTATGACTGGAGGTGCGCTATGACACGCAAAAGGGCAATCCGGAACCTGACGGTCGCGGCGCTGGCGGGCACATCGTCGCTGGCGGTGACGGCGCCGGTGGCGGCACAGATCGAACCCTATCTCGGGCAGATGGCGCAGGTGGGTTTCAATTTCTGTCCCCGCGGATGGGCCAGCGCGGAGGGGCAGATCCTGGCGATCAGCCAGAATACCGCGCTCTTCTCGCTGCTCGGAACGACCTATGGCGGCAATGGGCAGACGACCTTTGCCTTGCCCGATCTGCGCGGACGCACGGCGATCAATCAGGGTAGCGGACCGGGGCTGTCGCCCTATGTCCTCGGCGAGGTCGGAGGTAGCGAAACCACGACCCTGATTTCCGCCAATCTGCCGCGGCACGACCATCGCGCCGCGATCCAGACCGCGAACGCGGCCGCGAACAGCACGAGCGCGAACGGCAATGCTCTCGCTTACTCGGCGAACAACAGCTATCTCTCGGGGGTCGACCCCGACAAGGCCATGGATATCACAATGGTCCAGGTCGCTCCCGCGGGCGGTTCGCAACCCATCTCGAACCGTCCACCCTATCTGACGATGCGCTGGTGCATTGCCACTAGCGGGATTTTCCCGTCGCGGAACTGACACGCGACCGTCCGGAGATCACAGGTTTCCCGAAAGGGTCGCGCAGATCGCTGCGCGACCCTTTTTGATGGGTTCGACCTGGTTGCCGACCGACGGCCTCGGATCAGTCAATGCGAGCCGCGGGCGACCGTAGTCAGAACCAGCTGCCGCGCTCGATCGCATCGCTCCCCGCGGGAAGCGAAAAATACTGTCCGTCTTCGCCGACGATGATCGGCCCGTCGAAATGCTCCGCCGCGCCGTCGAGGAAGGCCGCGTTCAGATAGGGCGAGGGCATCGACGGAACGACGTGGCTCAGCACCAGCATTTTCGCCCCCGCGACACGCGCGCTGTCGGCCGCCTGCGCCGGAGTGGCGTGATAGTCGAGGATGTCGCGCATGATCTGTGCGGTCTGTCCGCGGCCCGCCTTGTCGAGTGCGGCGGCGAGCGCTTTCACCATCCGCGGCTGGAGCGCTTCGTGGATGAGGATGTCGGCGTCCCTTGAGGCTTGTTCGAGCATCTTCGACGGACCGGTGTCGCCGCTGATCACGACGCTGCGGCCCTTGTAATCGAAGCGATAGCCGACCGAGGGCGAAACGGGGCGGTGGTCGACCGGAAAGGCGGTGACGCGCAGCCCGTCGGCTTCGTAGACGATCGTCGGCGCGGTCGGGATCGCGAAGGGCCGGGCGACCGCGCCGGCGGCCGCGGGCGGAGTGATCGTCGAACCGTGATGCGCGGTACGATAGCCATTGTCGCGGGCGTAAGCGATGTTGAAGCCCGCAATCACGTCCTCGACGCCTGTCGGGCCATGGACGGGAAGCGGACTTTGATTGCCACTGGCGGTCCAGCGCAGCAGCATCATCGGCCCCAGCCCGTCGATATGGTCCGAATGATAGTGCGTCAGGAACAGTCCGCGAATCCGCCCGTTGGGCAGGCCCATTTGAGCGATGTTGCGCGCGCCGCCTTCGCCGGCATCGACGATCAGCATTGTCTTGCCCGCGATGACGACGGTGCAGGCGGCGGCGCGATCGCGGCTGGGCAGCGGCGATCCGGTGCCGCAAAGGCCGACGTGGAGTCCGTCGGGCAGGCCGGCATAAGGATGGCGCGCGGCGCTGCGCTCGACCGCGCGATCGAAGATCCACATACCGATCGGTCGCTGGAACAGCCAGCCGCCCAGTGCGATCAGGACGAGCGGCAGCACCGCCCATTTGCCTTTGCCCATCGGTCATCCCCCACCTGTTTCGCGCATCATGGCGGCGAATGCGATGCTGGACAAGGCGCCGGAAGTTGGCAAAGTTGCCGCGCAGCAGGGGTGCGTTGCGAAAGACAACTTACCTTTACGTAAGCGTGAACCAAGCCTATAAGGGCGGAACAGCCCAGTGGGAGAATCAAAAAATGGACATGGAGTTCAGCCCCGAGGATCTCGCCTTCCAGCAGGAGGTGCGGACCTTTATCGCCGAAAACTACCCCGCGGATCTGCGCGGCAAGCAGGACGAGGGCGACGAACTGTCCAAGGAGGATTTCCTCTCGTGGCACCGCATCCTGTACAAGAAGGGCTGGGTCGCTCCCGCCTGGCCGGTCGAATATGGCGGCACCGGCTGGACGCCGACGCAGCGCTTCATCTTTTCGGAGGAAACCGCGCGCGCCGACTGCATCCGCCTGATGCCCTTCGGGCTCGCGATGGTTGGGCCGGTGATCTACACCTTCGGCACCCCCGAGCAGAAGGCGCGCTTCCTGCCGCGCATCCTGTCGGGTGAGGACTGGTGGTGCCAGGGTTATTCGGAACCCGGCGCCGGATCCGATCTTGCCAGCCTGCGCACGGTCGCGGTTCCCGACGGCAGCGATTATATCGTCAACGGCCAGAAGACCTGGACCACGATGGCGCAGCACGCCGACTGGGGCTTTTTCCTCGTCCGCACCGACAAGGACGCCAAGCAGCAGGAGGGCATTTCCTTCCTGCTGATCGACATGAAGTCGCCCGGCATCACCGTGCGCCCGATCATCACGCTGGGCGGCGAGCATGAGGTCAACGAAGTGTTCCTCGAGGACGTGCGCGTCCCGCAGGCGCAGCGCGTCTATGAAGAGAATAAGGGCTGGACCTGCGCCAAGTTCCTGCTCGCGCACGAACGCACGGGCATCGCGGGCGTCGCAGCGTCGAAGCGCGGCGTCGAGAAGGTCAAGGAAATCGCGCGCACCGAGGTCGACGGCGACAAGCCGCTCCTCCAGAACGCCTTTTTCAAGCGCAAGATCGCCGAGCTCGAGATCGACCTCACCGCGCTCGAATTCACCGAGCTGCGCAGCCTCGCCGGTCCGAACGCCGGCAAGGGACCCGGCCCCGAATCGAGCCTGCTCAAGATCAAGGGGTCCGAAATCCAGCAGCGGCTGACCGAGCTGACGCTGGAAGCGGTCGGCCATTATGGTGCCCCCTATTTCCGCGGCTTCGGCGACGGCGACAACGAGCATCCGATCGGCCCCGACTATGCGCATCGGGCCGCGCCGACCTATTTCAACGTCCGCAAGACGACGATCTATGGCGGGTCGAACGAGATTCAGCGCAACATCATCGCGAAGATGGTTCTGGGATTGTGATCCCGAAACCACCCCGGATCTGATCCGGGGTCTCCAACGGCCTTGAAGGCCGCTTGCGGCAATGGGCCCCGGCTTTCGCCGGGGAACACGGAAAGAGACAGATACAATGGATTTCACCTACACCGACACGCAGGACATGATCCGCGACACGCTTTCGCGCTTCCTGGCGGACACCTATGACTTTGAAACGCGCCAGAAGTTCATCGCGAGCGACGACGGCCGCGACCCGGCGATCTGGACCGCGCTCGCGCAGGAACTCGGCATGCTCGGCGCCTCCTTTTCCGAAGAGCATGGCGGTCTCGGCGGCGGCGCGCTCGAAAATGCGATCATCATGGAAGAACTGGGCAAGGTGCTGGGTATCGAGCCCTATCTGCCGACGGTGGTGATCGCGGGCGGAGCGCTCAAGGCCGTCGGCGGCGGGCAGGCGGACAAATATATTCCCGAGATCATCGCGGGCAATATGATCGTCGCCTTTGCCTATGCCGAACCGCAGGGCCGCTACGACCTCGCCAACCTCAAGACGAGCGCGAAGAAGGACGCGGCGGGCTATGTGCTGAACGGGCACAAGAGCGTCGTCTATGCCGCGCCCTGGGCATCGCATCTGCTCGTGACCGCACGCACCGGCGGCGGCCAGCGCGACCGCGAGGGCGTGTCGCTGTTCCTGATCGACGCGAACCTGCCGGGCATCGTGCGCCGCGACTATCCGACCGTCGACGGTAGCCGTGCATCCGAAATCTATTTCGAGAATGTCGCGATCCCTGCCGACGCATTGCTCGGCGGCGAGGGGGCCGGCCTGCCGCTGATCGAGCAGATCGTCGACGAGGCGACAGTCGCCGTGTGCGCCGAGGCGACGGGCGTGATGCAGAAGCTGCACGAAGGCACGCTGGAATATACGCAGCAACGCAAGCAGTTCGGCATTCCGATCGCCAAGTTCCAGGTGCTCCAGCACCGCATGGTCGATATGTTCATGGAGGTCGAACAGGCGCGTTCGATGACGATCATGGGCACGCTCAAGCTCGGCCTGCCCGCCGACGAACGCAAGGCGGCGGTGTCGGCGGCGAAGAACAAGGTCGCGCGCGGCGCGAAGTTCGTCGGTCAGAATGCGATCCAGACGCACGGCGGCATCGGCATCACGCAGGAACTGGCGATCGGCCATTATTTCAAGCGTGCGACGATGATCGAGGGGCAGTTCGGCAGCGCCGACTATCATATCGACCGGTTCGAGCAGCTGACGCTGGCGGCGTAACGCGGAGCAGGTCGCGCCCGCCGCCCGACGGCGGGCGCGATCGCTCCCATCGGTGCGTTCCCCGGTGGAAGCGGCCGCGAGAGGCCGGATTGCCGGATCGGGCCGTGATGGCAACGACTTCGCCCCTCCGCCAGCCCTGCGGGCTGCACCTCCCCGTCGCGGCGCGACAGGGAGGAGCGGGGCCGCTTCGACCAGCTACGGGCCTGTCTTTCGTCGTCACCCCGGACCCGATCCGGGGTCCATGGCTTCGACGCTGCCATGGATCCCGGATCAAGTCCGGGATGACGAAGGCGGGCGGGAACGTCCGCTCCCCACCCCGAAGCCGACAACCAAGCTGTTCGCCCGACCTGATCGCAGCGGCCTTCGCGCAGCGACGCCCGGTCGGATGGAACGGAAAGACATCGCCGTGGTACGCGATGGCGCGCCGCGTCAGTAGGCCACGTCGACGGCGATGCGCAGCGTCCTTGGGCGCAGCGGAGTAAGGTAGCCGGCGCTGCCTTCGACGAAGGGGGTACCGAGCGCGAAGCGGTTGCCGCGGGCGTCGAACAGGTTGGTCAGCGTCAGCGAGAGACCGCGGCGGCGGTCGCCGATCCGCATCGCCAGGCCAGTGTCGACATAGTCGCCCTGGCCCTCGCCGAGGATCGGGCCGATGCCGAGGCGCGAGGGACCGACGTAATTGGCCCAGCCGTTCGCGCGGAATTCCTCGTCACCGATGAAGGTCGCATAGTTGATCGAGCCGCGGATCGCGTGGCTCGCGACGTTCGGAATGCGGCCAAGGCGGTCTTCGGGGGAATAGTAGAATGGCGGCAGCGGTGAGGGCGGCGGAGCGTTGCCGGACCCCACCGCGGCATTCGCGGCGCGGAAAATCTCGACGATCGCGGGAGCGAGACGGTCGACGCGGCTGTGATTGTAGACCGCGCCGAGTTCGAACGACAGTTCGCGTGTCGCGCGCACCGCGATCGCGCCAGTGATGCTGGTGATGCGGCCGTCGCCGATATTGGCGGTGGTCGGAAAGCCGTCGGCGTCGATGAAATCGGCCTGGATGTCGCGCCAGCGCGTGTGCGAGACCGAAAGGCTGGCGTCGAAGGGCGTTTCACCCTTGCGGCCGAAGCGGATGCCGCCCTCGATCGTGCGCGTCTGGTCGTTGCGGAAACGCCGCACGAAATTGCTTTCGACCGCGAGCCCGCCGGGACGGAAGCCTTCCTGATAGCGAGCGTAGAGGGTGATATCCTCGACCGGCGCCCACAGCAGCGAGGCCGAAGGCAGCAGGTCGGTCTCGTTGCGATGCGCGGTGACCGCGCGCCCCGCGAAGGCAACGTCGAGCGCGACATCCTCGCCGCCGCCGCCGAGCCGCGCGTGCGAGAGTCGCAACCCCGCCGAGGCGATCAGGCGTGGCATCACTTCGGCGGTCGCCTCGGCATAGCCGGTGAATTCGGTGATGCTGTTGGTGACCCCGGTCAGGGCCATCGGCGACGCGAAATTGCCGATCTCGCGGTTCTGGCGCGTGCGATTGTCGAGCAGGCTGATCCCGGCGACCCACCCCAAGCCGTTGTGAAAGGGACGCGACAGGCGCGTCTCGTTGACGATCATGCGCGTTTCGTTGGTCTGGTCGAGCACGCGCGGCGGGGCGTCGGGCCGCGTCGCATCGAAGCGTTCGAACAGCCGGTGACTGACCCAGGCGCTCGACGACTGGAAACGCAGCCCGTCCCAGTCCTTCATCACCACGACCGTACCGAGCCCGTATTTGGCCTTGGCATTCTGCTCGACCAGCGAATTGCGTTCGAGCGGCGGGGCATCCTTGTCCGCATATTGCGCGTCGTCGGAGCGGGTCGACTGATAGACGCCGCCGACGTCGATAGTCCAGTTGTCGCCCGCGTCGAACCGGAAGGTCCCGCGACCGCCGCGGATGTGGGTGCGGTTGACGTCCTTCTGTCCCAGCAGCGGGTTGTCGATATAGCCGCCGTCGCTGAGCATGTAGCCGACGAGGCGCAGCGCGTGGCCGCCGTCACCGACGGGCAGGTTGACGATCGCGCCGAGATCGCCGCCGGGGTCGCCATGCTGGGTCAGCGAGAGGCCTGCGATCGCCTGGACCGACTGATCGCGGGCGTCGGGCGCGTTCGGAACGACGCGGATGATGCCGCCGAGCGACCCGGCGCCATAGAGCGTGCCCTGCGGCCCTTCGAGCACCTCGACATTCTCGACGTCGTACAGGCGCAGGTCGGGATCGGGCGCGTTGTAGCTGAGGCGGATGTCGCCAAGATACTGGCCCACGGTCGATTGCGTCGGGCCGGTGAAGCTGGAATCGGCGATGCCACGGATGAACAGCTTGTTGCGTCCCGATCCGAGATGGGTCGAGGACAGCGTCGCCATGCGCGACAGGATCGAGTCCATCCCGCGCTCGCCGCCGAACGCCAAATCGTCGCCATCGAGAACGGTGGCGACGCCCGCAAAGCTTGCGTAGGGAATGTCGGCCTTCGACGCGGTGACGATGATCTCGTCTTCGGGCGCGGCGACCGTCTCGACCGGCGCGGCCGGCCGCGAAGGCGGCGCCGTCCGCGGCGGGGAGGTCGCGCGGCGCGCGACCCTGGCCTGCGGCGCTCGCTCGATGCGCCAGCTGGTAGCGCTGACGCGAACCGCGCGCGTGCCCGAATCGGCGAGCATGCGGCGGATCGCCTCGTCGACGCTCATCCGTCCGCGCACCGATTTGACGCGGCTCTGCCACAGCGCGGCGTCGGCGACGCTGATGCTGACCCCGCCCTGGCGGCTGATCAGCGGCAGCGCGTTCGACAGGCTGCCCTTCGGCACGTCGAACGCCCGCTGTTCGGCCGCCGCCGCGATCGCCGGCACCGACAGCATTGCGCTCGCGGCGAGGAGGGCGAGGGGGCGACGCATCCTAGCGCGTCAGAACCCAGTCGTCGCCGCGCCGCGCCGCGCGTGTGCCCGAGAGCGCGGCGAGATCGGCAACGGTGCGATCCCGGTCCTTTGCGACGACGAGCACGCCGCGGAAGGGCAGGTCGGCGGCAACGGGCGCGACGCTGACCGTGATACCCGCGGTGCGCCGCAGATCCTCCGCAACGACCGCCAGCGGGGTGTCGGCATAGACGAGTTGGCCGGTGCGCCAGCTGCCGATGGTGGCGGTGTCGACGTTGCGCACTTTGGGCGGGCGGGGGTCGCCGTCGCGGACGTCGATTCCCTCGCCCGCGGTCATGCGGACATTGGCGCGTTCGGGGTTCCAGGCAACGATGCCCTCGGACACCGCGACCGAGGTCGCGCGCTCGCGGCGGACGACGTTGAAGGCGGTGCCGAGGTCGACGATCCGGGCGCCGCCCGCCTCGACGACGAAGGGATCGGCGTCGCGGTGGACGACGTGGAACATCGCCTCGCCGCTTTCGAGCCGCGCGAAACGCGGGCGGTCCTTGTCGAGGTGCAGCACCGAGCCGCCGTTGATCTCGACCTTCGAGCCGTCGGCGAGCGCGAGCATGCGATGCTCGCCCGGCGCGGTCTCGATCCGGTTCGGATCGGCGAAAAGGCCGAGGCTGGGCAGCGCGATCGCGGTGACGAGCGCGGCCGCGACTGCACCGCCGAACCAGGCGCGGCGCGTCGGGCGGCGGCGCGGCGGCGCGGCGGCGCGGATCACCACCGACGGCGCAGGGATACGCGGCAGCGCGTCGAGATCGGCGTCGAGGCTGGCGAGCGCGTCATAGGCGGCGGCGTGCGTCGCATCGGCGGCGAGCCAGTCGGCGAAGCCGTCCCAGTCGGCGAAGGCGGGATCGCGCTGGGCGATGATCCACTCGATCGCGCGCGCGTCGATGGCGGCAGGGTCAGGGCGCATCGAACTGCCTCCTGACGATGGCGAGCGCGGCGTAGACCTTGCGCAGGTCGGCCTCGACCGTGCTGAGGCTGACACCCTGTTCGGCGGCGATCTCGCGCTGGGCGACGCCGTCGAAGCGGAAGCGGCGGAAGATGCGCGCCGGCCGCTCGCCGGTCGCGGCGATCGCCGCCTCGACCTCTGCCAGCTGCTCGCGCGAGATCAGCGTCGCTTCGGCCGAAGGCCCCTCGGTGACGGCATGCTCGCTCCACGCCTTGTCGCGCAGTTCGCGCTGGCGCGCCGAGCGATAGCGGTCGAGCATCAGGTTGTTCGCGGCGCGCATCACATAGGACAGGGGCTCGGCGATCGGGCCGACGGCGCGATCGGTGAGGCGCATCCACAGGTCCTGGAACAGGTCCTCGGCGGCCGCGCCCGCACCGCGCACCTCGAGGAAGCGGATGATCCGCTCGCGATTGGCGAGCAGTACCGCCTCGATGCCCTGCGCGGCTGGGGGTGCGTCGTTCGCGGTCATGGATCGGTTGGTTCGGAACGCCATCTGCTGTTGATCGGCACCTGCCCGGATGGTGTCCCACATCCCCCTGGCGGTGCCGTCATATAGCGCGCCGGGCCGCAGGCGCAACCGTGGCGTGTCGCCACGCCGGGGAGCGGGGCGGGGCCGGTGCGTCGGGAAAGAGGCGGTGGCGGCAATCATGGACCTCGTCGTTTGTTCGAATGAGCCAGTGCAAGGGGGAAGCGGAGGGTGGGGGTGGGTGCTCCCCCCTTGCGTGCTACAGGCCGGTCGGGCGGGGGGCTTGCCCTTTAGAGACCGACCCGCAGGCTCGCACGGAAAGCCCAGGCCATGTGGCCCTGCTGTTCTTCCGCGGAAAGTTCGCCGCCAACCTGGAATGCAGAGTTGCCGGCGAGGCCACGGATGCGGCCGACCCAGCCGCTCGTGCGATCTTCAGGAACCAGGGTGAAGGGCGTGCCGTTCTTGAACGACGCGGTGGTCGTCCCCAGCGCGCCGCCGACGATCTGGCGCCGGCCGCCTTCGATTTCGAAGCGCGTCCAGCCGTCATATTCGTCGCGACCACCGAAATCGAGGCCGAGCGCAACGGTGCCCGACACCGCGAGCTCGTCGCTGTCGCGGCCGAGCACGGTGAGGTCGAGCGCGTCGCCGCCGCCGGTTTCGGTGTAACCCTTTTCGGTCAGCTTGTAATAATCGACCGCGACGGTCGGGCGGAAGGAGATGCCGCCGAGGTGCGTGTCATAGGCGACCGAGCCCGCGGCCGACCACAGCGTGCCGTCCCACTTGCCGCGGATCGTCTTGTCGATGTCCTCGGCGCCGGCTTCGGCCTGGAACAGGCGCGTGCCCTTGAAGCTGATCGGCGCGCCCGAGACGCGGGCGTGCGCGAGGAAGCCGTCGGAGGCAAGGCGCCAGTGGATCGCGCCCTCGAACTGGCTCGACGACACTTCGTTGGCGTTCGCCTTGTTGCCGTCCTTGCCGCTGAGATAGCCGATCGAGCCGCCGAAGTTGCCCATGCCGGTTTCGATCTCGGCGCCGAGCGAGATGCCCCAGCCGGTGACGTCATAACCCGCGGTGTCGCCGATGCTCTTCGACGTGCCCCACACGGCCTGGTTGATCCAGTAACCCCATTTGCCCTCGTCCTGGAACGGCGCGTTGGGGTCCATCAGGTGACGCGCCAGTGCGCGCGAACCCGAGGTGACGGTTTCGAAGGCGCCGCCCGCATGGTCGGGCAGCATCTGGCCGAGCTGGCCGCGGAACTGTTCGCCGTCGCGGATGTTGAGGAATACCCCTTCGATGTCCTCGTCGCCGCCGAGCGCGTCGATCACCGCGTTGAACGCGCCGGCTTCCGAGCGGTTGAGGCCGAGTTCGGTCGTGCTCTTGCGCGAGACGTCGACGATCAGCTGGGTCGCGTTCGACGACAGCGTACCCTTGTAGAGGAAGGGCAGCATCGTCGAGTTGGCGGTGACGTTGTTCGCGCCGGTCAGCGAGCCCGCGGTCAGCACGACATGCTGGCCCTCGGCATCGTCGATGCTCGACAGCTTGAGCAGCAGTCGCGATTCGGCGCCGAAGCTGGCGTTGCCGGTGACCTGGATCGCGGTGCCCGTGGCGCCGTCGTCGAGCGTCACGCCGAGCGCGCCCTTGTCGGTCACCGCGAGCGAGGCGATGGTCGCCGCGCCGACGACGTCGAAGGTGCCGCCGGCGACGGTGACGCCGAGCCCCTGCGAATTGGCGAGGCGGCCCGAGAAGAGCGCGGTGCCGCCGATGCTGAGCGTATCATTGCCGCCGCCGAAGTCGGCGAGGCCGCCGAATTTCGAAGTGCCGGCGAGCGTCAGGCTGTCGTTGCCGCCGCCGAACAGCGCGGTGCCGTCGTAGGTGCCGTCGCCCGAGAGCGCGAGGCTGTTGTTGCCGGTTCCGAAGAAGGCATCGCCCTTGACCGAACCGTCGGCGATGTCGAGCGTGTCGTTGCCGGCGCCGAAGCGGATGTCGCCGACGATGGTCGGCGCGGTGATGCCCGACGCCACCGCGGTCTGCTTGACGGTCGCGCCGCCGGCATTGGCCGACAGGTCGATCGCGATGTTGCGGTCGGAGCTCGCGAGCGCGCCCGACGCGGTGATCGCGCCGCTGTTTTCGATGAGGTCGACATTGCCCGACAGGTCGACGATCGCGCGCGCGGTGCCGTTTTCGCCCGCCGCCTTGGCCGCGATCGTGCCGCTGTTGCGGATCATGCCGACATTGCTGCCCGCCTCGACGAGGATGCCGGTGGCGATTGCGGTCGCGGCGTTGCCGCCCGTCGCCTCGACCTTGCCCGCGTTGCGGATTTCGGCGAGGTTCGCACCCGATCCGACCTGGATCGCGGTTGCCGAGGCGCCGTTCGAAATCGCCGCGATGCTACCGCTGCCGCCGATCGCGAGACCGCCCGCGATGGTGACGTTGCCGCCCATCCCGCCGATCTGCATCCCGGTCGCATTCTTGCCGGCATAGAGACCGTTGCCGACGATCGAACCATCGACGATCACGCCGAAGCCGGTGCCGGTGCCGGCGACCGCGCCGATCGTCACGTCGCTTCCGGCGGCGCCGATCCGCACGGCAGGAGCCGAACCGAAGGAGCGGACCGCGGCCGATCCTTCCTTCGAATCCTCGATGCCGTCCTTGTCCTCGTCATTGTCGGTCGTGCTGTTGTCCTTCGGCGGCACGGCGAAGACGATCCCGCCGGTCACGTTGCCCTCGACCGACAGCGCGGGGCCGCCCTGGAGCAGGTCGTCGGCGTCGAGTTTCGAAGGGTCGCTCGGCGGCGTGGTGAAGCGGTAGCCGGTCGAGGTCAGCGCGCCCTGCACGACGAGCGCGCCGGTGATGTCGCCCGAAAGGCGCGCGGCGGTGGCGTCGAGGCCGGTCGCGGTGATCGTGCCGGCGAGACGAACGTTGCCGGTGACGTCCTGGAGCCCGACGCCGAGCGCGCGGTCGCCGAGTACCGAAATCTTGCCGTCGGTGGTGAAGTTTCCGGTGAGCGGCCCGCCGAGCTTGATGCCCGCCGAGTCATTGCCCTCGATCGTGATTTCGCCCGAGTTGACGATATTGCCGTTGAACGCGCCCGCGGTTGCAATACCGACGCGGTTGCTGCCGATCGCGAAGGGGCCGTCAAGGTCGCCGTCATTGTCGATATCGGTCGGCGCGTAGTTTTCGTCGATGATGATCTTGCCGGTCGCGGCGTTGGTGATCGCGCCGGTCGTGCCCGCATTGGCCGAGATGCCCCGTGCGCCGTCCGCATTGGTGATCTGGATCGTGCCTTCGTTGACGACCTTGTGGTTGCTGTCGATCGTGATCGCGGTCCCCGATGTCGGCTTGATCGACCCCGAAGCGGCAAGCTTCACGTCGTCGGGGGTCGTTCCCTCCTTGACCGTCGAGGTGCGGATCGGGGTGGTCAGCGCGTTGCCGATCACGGTTTCGGCTTGGGCAGGGGCGGCGATCATCGCGGCCAGGCAGGTCGACGCGAGCAAGGTCTTGCGCATTGGGTTCCTCTTGAAATCGTGGCGGGGATGGTCCCGTACAGCCGCAAGACGGAGCCCGAAGCGCGCGACCTTGGAAAAATATTCGCCATGTTCGGCAAAATTGTCGCGAATTGTCGCAATCGCGCCCACAGGCATTGCGCCGCGCGCGCCAATTTGCTGAATGGCGGGGCATAACGGCAACCGCCTAGCCATCAGAGGTTTCGAATGCAGTCTTACCGGCGGTCGACGCTCCGGCTCGGCGCTATCCTGTTGTTTGCGGCATCGCTCGCGGCATGTTCGGGCAGTGACGAGAAGGACGGCGGGCGCCCCGCGCCCGAGGTCGGCTATGTCGTCGCGCAGCCCGGGACGGTCCCGGTCGCGATCGAACTGGGCGGTCGTACCGTCGCCTTTGAAACCAGCGAGGTCCGCCCGCAGGTCAACGGCATCATCCGGCGCCGGCTGTTCGAGCAGGGCGGCTATGTTCGCGCCGGCCAGCCGCTGTTCCAGATCGACGCCAGCCTGTACCAGGCGGCGGTCGAGCAGGCGGCGGCCAATCTGGCGAGCGCCCGCGCCAGCGCCGAGGCGGCGAAGGTCAAGGCCGACCGTTTCCGCCCGCTCGCCGACATGGAGGCGATCGCCAAGCAGGACTATACCGACGCCGCGGCGCAGGCGCGCGTCGCCAACGCGGCGGTCGCGCAAAACGCGGCCGCGCTCGAAACCGCGCGGATCAACCTGCGCTATGCGACGATCAGCGCGCCGATCAGCGGGCGGATCGGGCGCAGCCTGTTCACCGCCGGGGCGCTGGTCAACGCCAATCAGGCCGACCCGCTGGCGGTCATCCAGCGCACCGACCCGATCTATGTCGACATGCAGCAGTCGAGCGCCGAGCTGACGACGCTGCGCCAGCGGCTGGCGAGCGGCGGCGTGCTGCCCGGCAACACCAATGTCCGCCTGCTGCTCGAGGATGGCAGCGCCTATGGCTTTGCCGGCACGATCGAATTTTCCGAAGCGGTGGTGAACGCCGAGACGGGGACGGTGACGCTGCGCGCGCGTTTCCCGAACCCGCAGGGTGGGCTGTTGCCCGGCATGTTCGTGAAAGCCGTGTTCGAGCAGGCGATCGAACCCGGCGTCTATCTGGTGCCGCAGGCGGCGGTGCAGCGCGATTTCGACGGGTCGGCGTTCGTCTATCTCGTCGGGGCCGACAACAAGGCGGCACGGCGCAAGATCACCGCCGAGCGTACGGTGGGGACCGACTGGGTCGTCACCGACGGGCTGAAGCCCGGCGACAGGGTGATCACGCAGGGGCTGGGCACGCTGCGCCAGGGGCAGCCGGTGCGGCCCGTCGCGGCGGGTACCCCGCAGCGGGTGGGAGCGCCGAAGGGCGGTGCGGCCAAGGGCGGTTCAAGCGGCGGCGCGGGCGGATCATCGGCCAAGGGCGGCTGACGCAGCATGTCGCGCATCTTCATCGACCGCCCGATCTTTGCGTGGGTGCTGGCGATCATCGTCATGCTGGGCGGCGTCGGCGCGCTCTCGGCGCTGCCGATCGAGCAATATCCTGATATCGCGCCGACCCAGATCAACGTGCGCGCCAACTATCCGGGTGCCTCGGCCGAGGCGATCGAGAACAGCGTCACGCAGGTGCTGGAACAGCAGCTGACCGGGATCGACGGGCTGCTCTATTTCAGCTCGACCTCGAGCTCGCGCGGGCAGGCGAGCCTGACCGCGGTGTTCGCCAAGGGCACCGACCCCGACATCGCGCAGGTGCAGGTCCAGAACAAGATCCAGGCGGCGGTGTCGCGCCTGCCCGCGCAGGTCCAGAGCCAGGGCGTACGCGTCACCAAGTCGAACTCCGATTCGCTGTTGATGGTCGCGGTGTTCGACACGACGAACACGCGCTCGAATCAGGACGTGTCGGACTATATGACGTCGAACATCCAGGACCCGCTGTCGCGCGTCGACGGGGTCGGCGACGTCAATGTCTTCGGATCGCCGCACGCGATGCGCATCTGGCTCAACCCGCAGCGGCTGGCGGCGATGGCGCTGATGCCGTCGGACGTCGTGTCGGCGATCACCGCGCAGAACAGCGAGGTCGCGGCGGGCGACGTCGGCGGGCTGCCCGCGCCGCAGGGACAGATGCTCAACGCGACGGTGACCGCGCAGTCGCGGCTGCAGACCCCCGAACAGTTCGAGAATATCGTCCTCAAGACGCTGCCCGACGGGTCGAGCGTGCGGATCAAGGATATCGCGCGCGTCGAGGTCGGCGCCGAGAATTACAGCACGATCAGCCGCGTCAACGGGCATCCCGGGGCGGGCATGGCGATCTCGCTGTCGCCGGGGTCGGACGCGCTGCGCACCGCCGAACTGGTCAAGGCGCGGATGGAGGAGCTGGCGCGCGGCATGCCCGACGGGCTCGACTATGCCTATACCAACGATGCGACGACCTTTATCAAGCTGTCGGTCAGCGAGGTGCAGAAGGCGCTGTTCGAGGCGATCATCCTCGTCATCATCGTCATGTTCGTGTTCCTGCAGAGCTGGCGCGCGACGCTGATCCCCGCGATCGCGGTGCCGGTGGTGCTGCTCGGCACCTTTGCCATCTTCTACGTCGCGGGCTTCTCGCTCAACACGCTGACTTTGTTCGGGCTGGTGCTCGCGATCGGGCTGCTCGTCGACGATGCGATCGTCGTGGTCGAGAATGTCGAGCGGCTGATGCACGAGAATCCGGGCATGGGCCCGCGCGAGGCGACGATCCAGTCGATGCAGGAGTTGCAGGTCGCGCTGATCGCGATCGCGCTCGTGCTGTCGGCGGTGTTCCTGCCGATGGCCTTTTTCGGCGGGTCGACGGGGGTCATCTACCGCCAGTTCTCGATCACCGTCATCTCGGCGATGGTGCTGTCGGTGCTCGTCGCGCTGATCCTGAGCCCCGCGCTGACCTCGACGTTGCTCAAGGCGCCGAACCATGAAGCCGCGGGGGGCGGGCGCTTTCCCGCGATCAGCCGCGCGTTCGAGCGCGCGAAGCACGGGTTCAACCGCAATTTCGACCGCGGGGTCGACCGCTATGTCGGCGCGACCGAAAAGGTCGTCGCGCGCAAATGGCGCTTCCTCGCGCTCTATGTCGTGGTGTGCGCGCTGCTCGCCTTCCTGTTCCTGCGCCTGCCCGGCGGCTTCCTGCCCAACGAGGACCAGGGGCGGGTGTCGGTGCAGTTCCGCCTGCCCGCGGGCGCGACGCAGGCGCGCACGCTCGAGGTGCGCGACGCGGTCGAGACATATCTGCTCGAGCAGGAGCGCGCGAACATCCAGGCGGTGTTCCTGCTCGCGGGCGGCGGCGGCGGCAGCGCGACGGGGCAGAATACGGGGCAGGGCTTCGTCAATCTGGTCCATTGGGACGACCGTCCCGGCAAGGAGAACAGCGCCGACGCGATCGCCCAGCGGACCGCGGCGGCGCTGCGCGGGCTGCGCGACGCCCAGATTTTCACGACGGTGCCGGGCGCGGTCCGCGGGCTCGGCGATTCGGGCTTCACGATGCAGTTCCAGAACAGCAGCGGCATGCCGCGCGAGCAGTTCCTCGCTGCGCGCGACCGGCTGATCGAGATGGCGAACGCCAACAAGCGGCTGACCTCGGTCCGCCTGTCCGACCTGCCCGATGCGGCGACCCTCAAGATCGACGTCGATACGCAGCGGCTGACCGCCTACGGCATCAGCAACGGCGACGTGAACAACACGCTCGCGACCGCGTGGGGCGGGCGCTACGTCAACGACTTCGTCGACAAGGGGCGCGTCAAGCGCGTCTATGTGCAGGGCGACGCCCCCTATCGCGCCAAGCCCGAGGATCTGGGCCAATGGTATGTCCGCTCGTCGGACGGCCAGATGGCGCCCTTCTCGGCCTTTGCGAAGACGAGCTGGGCGACGACCCCGGCGAGTTCGTCGCGCTTCGGCGGGCTGCCGACCTTTGAAATCTCGGGCCGCGCGGCGCCGGGGACGAGCTCGGGCGAGGCGATGGCCGAGATGGAGGCGATGGCGGGGCAGATCCAGGGCACGAGCGTCGCCTGGTCGGGCTCTTCGTTCGAGGAGCGGCTGTCGTCGGGGCAGGCACCGCTGCTCTACGCGCTGTCGCTGCTCGTGGTATTCCTCTGCCTCGCGGCGCTCTACGAAAGCTGGTCGATCCCGGTCGCGGTGCTGCTGGTGATCCCGCTCGGGCTGGTCGGCGCGGTGTTCGCGGTGACGCTGCGCGGGCTCGAGAACGACGTCTATCTCCAGATCGGGCTGCTCACGACGATGGGGCTCGCGGCGAAGAATGCGATCCTGATGATCGAATTCGCCGAGCAGGAAGAGCGCAAGGGGCGCCGCGTGATCGAGGCGGCGCTGGCGGCGGCGAAACTACGCCTCCGCCCGATCCTGATGACGAGCTTTGCCTTCATCTTCGGCGTGCTGCCGCTCGCGATCGCGACCGGTGCCGGGGCGAACAGCCGCGTTGCGATCGGCACCTCGGTGATCGGCGGCATGCTCACCGCGACGATCCTCGCGATCTTCTATATCCCGCTCTTCTTCGTGCTCGTGCGCCGCGGCGTGCGCGACGGGCTCAAGGCGGCGCGCGAATGGCGCGGCGGCGGGCATTCAGACGCGGCGGCGGAGGCAGGGGCATGAAGCGCGTGCTGCTCCTGACCGCCGCGACGCTGGCGCTCGGCGCCTGTTCGCTCGCGCCCAAATATGTCCAGCCAGAGGCGCCGGTGCCGCAGTCGTGGCCCGCGGGCGACGCCTATCTGGCCGCCAGCGAGGCCGCGCTGCAGCAGGTGGCGCTCGCCGACCTGTTCCGCGACCCGCGGCTCCTGTCGCTGATCGACCAGGCGCTGGCGAACAATCGCGACCTGCGCGTCGCTGCCGCGAATGTCGCCGCGGCGCGCGCGCAGGTGCGCGTGACGCGTTCGGCGCAATTCCCCGCGATCGGGGTGAGCGGATCGGCCGACTATAGCGACGGCGGCGTATCGGGCGGTACGGCGGGCGGCGGGCGCGAGAGCTATGCGCTGCAGGCCGGGGTGTCGGCGTTCGAGCTCGACCTGTTCGGGCGGCTCGCCAATGCGACCGCGGCGGAGCGTGACCGCGCGCTCGCGACCGAAGCGGGCGCGCGCACGGTGCGGCTGGCGCTGATCGCCGACCTCGCCGAAGCCTGGGCCAATCACGCGGCCGACCGCGAACTGCTGGCGATCGCGCGCGATACCGCGGAGAATGCGCGCAGCAGCGTGCGGCTGACGCGCGCGCGGCTCGAGGGCGGGGTCGCGCCGCGCACCGACCTGCGCCAGGCCGAACAGGTGCTGGCGACCGCCGAGGGCGACCTCGCGCTCCAGACCGCCGCGGTGGCGCAGGACGAGAATCTGATCCGGCTGCTCGTCGGCGCCGATTATGACAAGGCGCTGCTGCCCGCGTCGCTCGCCGAGGTGCGCGCGTCGATCGCGGCGCTGCCCGCGGGGACCAGTTCGCAGATATTGCTGCGCCGCCCCGACGTGGTGCAGGCCGAATATCTGCTGCGCGCCGCCAATGCCGACATCGGCGTGGCGCGCGCGCGGCTGTTCCCGACGATCTCGCTCACCGGGCTGCTCGGCTTCGCAAGCGACGCGCTGTCGTCGCTGTTCACCGGCGACGCCTTTCGCCTGAGCGCGGGCGCCGACGCCAGCCTGTCGATCTTCGACGCCGGCGGTCGCCGCGCCGGGGTGGCGGTGAGCGAGGCGCAGCGCGACGCGGCGCTCGCCGCGTACGAAGGTGCGATCCAGGCGGCGTTCCGCGAAGTCGCCGACGCGCTCGCCGATCAGGGCACGCTCGGCGAACGGCTGCGCGCCGCGCAAGCGAACAGCGAGGCGGCGGCCGACACCGCACGCCTCACCGACGCGCGCTACCGCGGCGGCGTCGACAGCTTCCTGTCGAGCCTCGACGCCCAGCGCAGCCTGTACGGCGCACGGCGGAGCGAGATCGCGGTGCAACTGGCGGCGGTACGCAACCGGATCACGCTGTACCGGTCGCTGGGCGGAGAATTTTAGAAGATCAAATGACCGCTGCTCAGAGTGAATTGGGATCGATCCAACGCGTGGGAGGGAAAGATCTAGACCCGCCTGTTCCGTAAACCAAGCTCCATATGCTAGGAACTGGACTTGGCTTTTCATTCAAATTCTTGAAAGGATCTTTTAGGTCTATAACGTCTATGGATGGATTCGTAATTACATGGAATAGCACGCCGTTTAAGGTATGATAATATTCAATGACCCTATATTTAATAACGGCGACAACGACATGAATTCTTGAAGTGCGCTTGAGAAAATTGTCCAAGACAAATGGTGTAATTTCCTTGAGGCTATTCTCGTTTATCCACCGTTCTGGATAGGAGATGAAAATGACTCCTGGTTTATTTTTTGGGAGTTGCTTTCGAGCAGATTCTAGAGAGTCCAGTATCGTGGAATCTCGCGCCTTGGTGGTGGAAATTTTGCATTTGGCATCCGCGGCGATCACCGTCCCATCAGGCAAGAATATGTCGAAGTCATAATCTGCGCCGTACACACCGGTTGGTGCCTTGACGTCAAATCTCAACCCCTGATTAAATAATATTCTTGCTACTTCTATTTCAAATAGCCCTGCTTCAATCTCTCCTTTCATGATTCGGGCGATAATAGCATCAATATTTCCTATTTTCTGACCGAATAGTATGAGATCGCACATAGAAATAATATCGCCTTTGTGCCGATCAGATGCTTGGATGTTTTTCCCGTCATTTGGCGGAAACATGTTGCAATGATCAGGCGATCTCCTGATTATGTATTGACCAACCCAGTCATCCCCAAATATATGAGAAAGAAACTTAAGGGACAACTCATAAGCTTGGTCGATAGGGTCTTCCGCATGCTTTCCCTTTCCACGTCTTGTGATCCTATCCATGCCGATTTTGGTCAGATATCTGGGATAGCGAGTCATGCGTTCCGGAAGCCTTCCTAACTAAGGCGGCTTAAACGTCATGCAGGGTGAGGTGTAAATGGCGGAGCGGGAGGGATTCGAACCCTCGATACGGTTTTGCCGTATACTCACTTTCCAGGCGAGCGCCTTCGACCACTCGGCCACCGCTCCGCATGCACTGGAAGGGGCGCCCTAATCGCTTGGCGGGGCTTTCGCAAGCCGATTGGGCGTGGCAGATATCGCGCATGACGCATCGCCTTCTGGCCGCCGCCGCGGCATTCGCGCTTATCGCTCCCGCCGCCGCGCAGGATGCGCCGCCGCCCGCCGCCGAAATCCCGTCGCCCGGTGAAATCGTCGCGGCCGCGCCGGCTGGCGACTGGGTGGCGATTGCGGCGTCGGACCTGCTGGTGATGGACCTTGCCCCCGATGCCGCAGGCAGGCCGCGCCGCGTCGTCATCCAGCTGATGCCCGCGCCGTTCAGCCAGGGGTGGATCGGCAATATCCGCAAGCTCGCCGCGGCGCATTGGTGGGACGGAACGAGCGTCAACCGCGTGCAGGACAATTATGTCGCGCAATGGGGCGACGCGACCGAGAAGAAGCCGATGCCCGAGGGTTTGGCGGTGGTGCCGGAGAGCGACTATGTGCTCGCTGGCACGCCCGTATGGGCTCTGAAACGACTTATCGTGAATCACGAACCGCAAATGACAGGCGATCCCTATTGGCGTGCCGGCGGTTATAGCTTCGTCGGCGGCGTGCCGGTGGCGCTCGACGATGTCCGGCTGTCGGGTTTGCCCGATCCCAATCCGCCGCGCGCCTGGCCGGTCCATTGCTATGGCGCAGTCGGGGTTGGCCGCAACCTGTCGCCCGATACCGGCTCGGGTGCCGAACTCTATACCGTCATCGGGCATGCTCCCCGCCACCTCGATCGCAATATCGCGCTCGTCGGCCGCGTGATCAGCGGCATCGAGCATCTGTCGAGCCTGCCGCGCGGGACCAGCGCGCTCGGTTTCTATGAAACCGAAGCCGAGCGCGTTCCCATCGCCTCGATCCGCGTCGCGAGCGACCTGCCGCCCGCCGAGCAGCCGAAGTTCGAATATCTGTCGACCGAGAGCCGCAGCTTTGCGAAATATGCCGACGCGCGCGCGAACCGGCGCGATGCCTTTTTCATCAAGCCCGCGGGCGGGGCCGACATCTGCAACATCCCGGTACCGGTGCGCGCGGTGGCTGACAGCCGATGAGCGGGTTCGGCCCCGACAGGCGCCCTTCGACAAGCTCAGGGCTACGGTGTGAGGAGCGAAGGTTATGATGTCAGACATGATGGCCCGCCTTCCGCAGCATGACGGACGTGTCGGCAGCCGCGGCTTGATCCTTGACCGTAGTGCTGAGCTTGTCGAAGCACGCTTGTCGGTTCGATACGAGCTTCGATAAGCCCATGGACTGGATGTTCCATTGCTACATGCTGCGCTGTGCCGACGGGAGCTATTATGTCGGTCACACCGACAATATCGCGCTGCGCTTCGGTCAGCATCAGACGGGCGCCTATGCCGGCTACACCTACAAGCGCCGGCCCGTCGAACTGGTCTGGTCCGAATCCTTTCAGACGCGGGATGACGCAAAAATGGCGGAGCGACAGGTCAAGGGCTGGGGGAGGCCGAAAAAGGAAGCCCTGATTGCGGGTGACTGGCGCAGGATTTCGGAATTGGCGAAATGCCGTTCGCTGACCGAGAAGCGCCCCTCGACAGACTCGGGGCTACGATGATGGCGGAAAGCTTCACCACCACCGCGCCGCTGTGGCGCTGGCAGTCGGCGACCGCGCCCGCGGCGTGGTTTTTCCTGACCATCGCGGGCGAGGTTGCCGACGCGATTCGGCTGGCGGCGATTTCGGGGCAGTGGCTCGACGGGCGGAAAGGATTCGGCTCGGCGCGCGTCGAGGTGGTGATCGGCGACACGCGCTGGAAAACATCGGTCTTTCCGCATCGCGAAAGCGGCGGCTGGCTGCTGCCGGTCAAGGCGGCGGTGCGCAAGGCCGAGGGACTGGCCGAGAGCGATGCGGTGACGGTGACCGTCAGTCTTTAGGCGGGGTGTCGGTCCGGGCTTCGCGCGCCTGCGCCTTCCTTTTGCGCAGATTTTCGCGCAGCGCCTCGGCAAGGCGGCGTTCGCGTTCGAGGTCGGCGGGGGAGGGCGTCTTGCTCACGGCCGCGTCCATGCCCGCGAAATCTGCGCGACGTCAAGTCTGGCACCTTGACAGGCGGCGGAGGCCCCGCCATAGGCCGCGCCTGCCCAGCGACGAAGGTTCGCGGGCGGCCCGGTTGCTGCTGTAGCTCAGTGGTAGAGCGCGTCATTGGTAATGACGAGGTCGACAGTTCAATCCTGTCCAGCAGCACCATTTTCCCCGACATCGACGTCCGGCTTTCCGCGGCGCAGCCCGCGCGCTAGAGTCGGGCGCGTATCGCATGGGGCGATGCCGGCAGGGGGGCATATGACGGACGGCGACGACCGGGCGGGAAGCGGCAAGCGCTGGTCCTTTCTCGCGATCCTGATCGCGATCTCGATCGCCTTTGCCGTCGTGCTGCTGCCCTTTGCCGCCGCGATCCTGTGGGCGGTGATCGCCGCCATCCTGTTCGAACCGCTGTATCGCCGCATGCTCGCGAAAATGCCGGGGTGGCGCAACGGCACGGCGCTGCTGACCATCGTGCTGATCCTCGCGATGGTCATCCTGCCCGCGACGATCCTCGCGGTCGCGCTCGTCAACGAAGCCGCCGCCGTCTATCAGCGGATCCATTCGGGAGCGATCGATCCGGCGCACATCTGGACCAATTTCCGCAGCGGCCTGCCCGAATGGCTGCTGTCGTGGTTCGACCGTATCGACATCGGCAATATCGCGACCGCGAAGAGCCTGTTGGGCGGCGGTGCCGCCGACGGCGTCCGGGCGATCCTGGGGCAGGCGCTGTCGATCGGGCAGAGCCTGTTCGGATTGCTGATCAACCTGATGGTGATGCTCTACCTCGCCTATTTCCTGATCCGCGACGGCGAGAGCCTGCAACACAGCATCCGCCGCGCGATGCCGCTGCGCACCGACCATCTAGAACTGCTCGCCAACCGCTTCGTCGTCGTGGTGCGGGCGACGATCAAGGGCAGCATCGTCGTCGCCATCCTGCAGGGCCTGATCGGCGGGATCGTGCTGTGGGCGCTCGGGATCGAGGCAGCGCTTTTGTGGGGGGTGCTGATGGGCGCGGCGTCGCTGCTGCCGGCGGTCGGCACCGGGCTGGTCTGGGTCCCGATGGCGCTCTACCTGCTGTTCACCGGGCAGATCTGGCAGGGGCTGGCGCTCGTCGTGTGCGGATTGTTCGTGATCGGGATGGTCGACAATGTGCTGCGCCCGGTGCTGGTCGGGCGCGAGACGCGCATTCCCGACTATGTGGTGCTGATCACCACGCTCGGCGGGCTCCAGCTCTTCGGCTTTCACGGCATCGTCATCGGCCCGGTGATCGCGGCGATGTTCATCGCGGTGTGGGACATTGCGACGACGATGCGCGGCGAGCCCGCCGCCGGCGGCACCGCGTGACGCGTCAGATCTTTGCGCCGAGCAGCCAGTCGTGGAACAGCTTGACCGCGGGCTGGCGCAGCGCGCGCGGACGGCACACGAACCAGTAGCTGTACGGGCTGTCGACCTCGAAATCGAACAGGCGCACGAGGCGCGGGTCGTGCGCATCGTCGAAATGGTGGGCGTGCATGAAGGCGACGCCGATGCCCTGCGCCGCGGCCTCGAGCATCAGCGGCCCCGAATCGAAATAGTCGGTCCCCGCGGGTTCGAGCCAGGGCATGCCGATCGCCTTGCGCCATTCGGCGAAGGTTTCGGGCATCTCGCGGTGGAGCAGGATCGTCATGCGCTGCAATTGTTCGGGCACGGTGATCGGGCGGCCGTCGTCGGAGAGGGCGCGCGAGGCGATCGGGAAGACCTGGTCCTGATCGAGCCGCGCGGCGTAGAGCGCGGGATCGATCGCCCGCGCGAGCGCGATCGCGGCGTCGATGCCGTCGCCGAGCCGCGCCTCGGCATGCGAGATCGTCTCGATGTCGATATGCAGTTCGGGATGCCGCTGCCGGAGATCGGGGAGGTGCGGGAACAGCCGCTGCTGGGCGAAGAGCGGCAGCACGTTGAGGCGCAGCCGCATCGATGCATCGGGGCTGCCCGCCTGTTTGATCACCGCGCGCAGATCGTCGAGGATCGGCGACAGCTGGTCCTGGAGCGCGCGCCCGGCCTCGGTCAGGCGCAACCCGTGATGATGACGGTCGAACAAGGGACGGCCGACGGCATGTTCGAGCGTCTGGATACGCCGCGACAGCGCGGGCATCGACAGGCCGAGCTCGCTCGCGGCCGCCTTGACGGTGCCGTGACGAGCGACCTCGAGAAAGGCCTCCATGCTGCTGAGGGGGGGAAGGCGTGCCATGTTCGTTCGCGCGCAATGATGACATGGCGCCGCGCGTCGCGCCAGTAACATTTGTGCAGTGCGTCATGAGTGCGGCGCGCGTGCGGGGGGTGCAAATCGGGAACCGTCATCCTATCTTCCGCATAGTGACCATTTTGCGGGAGACACGCCTTGGCCGATGCGACGGTGAAAGAAAAACAGGTCAAACTGCAGGTTGCGAACGCCCGCGCCGAGGAAAGCGGCGGGGGTATCGCACGCATTCCGCGATCGGCGATGGCCGAGCTGGGGCTCGCCGAGGGCGACGTCGTCCAGATCAGCGGCAAGCGCGACACCGCGTCGCGCGTCGTCGCCCCCTATGCCGAGGATGAAGGCCTCGACGTGATCCGCCTCGACGGCTTGCAGCGGGCCAATGCGGGCGCCGGTGCGGGCGATATGGTCGTGCTGAGCCGCGTCGAGACGCGCCCCGCGACGCGCGTCGTCTTTGCCCCCGCGCAGGAGAATCTGCGCCTCCAGGGATCGGCCAACGCGCTCAAGCGCAGCTTTTTCGGCCGTCCGCTGGTCGCCGGCGACACCGTCGCGACGGCGGGGCAGCAGCGCGTGTCGGCGGGCGACATGCCGCCGCAACTCCGCCAGATGCTCAACGCGCCCGCCTATGCGCTCGCCGAGGTGCGCCTGCTCGTCGTGTCCGCGAACCCCAAGGGCGTCGTCTTCATCGACGAGAATACCGAGGTCGAGCTGCTCCCCGAATATCAGGAGCCGCAGGATGCGCGGCGCACCGATGTAACCTATGACGACCTTGGCGGGCTGGGCGAGACGATCGACCAGCTGCGCGAGATGGTCGAGCTGCCGCTGCGTTACCCCGAGCTGTTCCGCCGCCTGGGCGTCGATCCGCCGCGCGGGGTGCTGCTGCACGGCCCGCCGGGAACGGGCAAGACGCGGCTGGCGCGCGCGGTCGCGAACGAGAGCGAGGCGCAATTCTTCCTGATCAACGGGCCCGAGATCATGGGGTCCGCCTATGGCGAGTCCGAAAAGCGCCTGCGCGACGTGTTCGAGCAGGCGGCGAAGGCCGCGCCGTCGATCCTGTTCATCGACGAGATCGATTCGATCGCGCCGAAGCGCGGGCAGGTGACCGGCGAGGCAGAAAAGCGCCTTGTCGCGCAGCTCTTGACGCTGATGGACGGGCTGGAGCCGCGCACCAATCTGGTGGTGATCGCCGCGACCAACCGCCCCGATGCGATCGACGAGGCGCTGCGGCGCCCGGGCCGCTTCGACCGCGAGATCGTGATCGGGGTTCCCGACGAGAAGGGGCGCCGCGAGATACTGGGCATCCATACGCGTGGCATGCCGCTGGGCGAGGACGTCGACCTCGACGAACTCGCGCGCACGACCTTTGGCTTCGTCGGTGCCGACATGGCGGCGCTGACGCGCGAGGCGGCGATCGAGGCGGTGCGGCGGATCATGCCCAAGCTCAACCTCGAGGAAGGAACGATCCCGCCCGAGGTGCTGGAGGAACTGCGCGTTACCCGCGACGATTTCACCAATGCGCTGAAGCGCGTCCAGCCGTCGGCGATGCGCGAGGTGATGGTGCAGGCGCCGACGACGCGCTGGAGCGACATCGGCGGGCTCGATGCCGCGCGCGACAAGCTGATCGAAGGGATCGAGCTGCCGCTGAAGCACCCCGAGGCGTTCCGGCGGCTCGGCATTCGCCCGGCCAAGGGTTTCCTGCTCTATGGCCCGCCGGGGACGGGCAAGACGCTGCTCGCAAAGGCCGCGGCGCGCGAGTCCGACGCGAACTTCATCTCGATCAAATCGTCGGACCTGCTCTCCAAATGGTATGGCGAGAGCGAGCAGCAGATCGCGCGGCTGTTCCAGCGCGCGCGCGCGGTGGCGCCGACGATCATCTTCATCGACGAACTCGACAGCCTGGTGCCCGCGCGCGGCAGTGGTTCGTCGGGCGAGCCGCAGGTGACCGAGCGTGTGGTCAACACGATCCTCGCCGAGATGGACGGGATCGAGGAGATGCAGTCGGTCGTCGTGATCGGCGCGACCAATCGCCCGAACCTGATCGATCCCGCGCTGCTGCGCCCGGGGCGGCTCGACGAGCTCATCTATGTGTCGGTGCCCAATGCCGAGGGGCGGAAGCGCATCCTCGAAATCCAGACCGGCAAGATGCCGCTGGCGGACGACGTCGACCTGCTGGCGCTGGCCGAGAAGACCGCGCGCTTCACCGGCGCCGACCTTGAGGATCTGACGCGCCGGGCGGGGCTCGCCGCGCTCAAGCGGTCGATGGACAGCGAAACGGTGACGATGGCCGACTTCGAAGCTTCGCTCAAGGACACCCGTGCCTCGGTGACCGAGGCGATGGAGAAGGATTATGAAAAGATCCAGGGCGAGATCAAGCAGGCCGCGATGAGCGTCGACCCGATCGGCTTCTTCGCGCCGGGCATGCTCAAGCCGTCGCGCGAAAGAAAGCACGACGAACCAAGAGACTAGCCGGCGAATCTCTGGGTCTGTGGAAGAGGGTGTCCCGGATGGGCCCCCTCGACAGACCCAGAGCTATGGCTGTTTTGTCGCCAGCGGGGCCGGGCGCAGAGCCTTCCAGCCCCAGAGCACGAGCCAGATGCAAAAGCCCGCCATCAGCGCGTAAGCGACCATCGCGTGCCAATTGTAGAGAAGCACGCCCACCGCCGGCGAGACGATATAGGCCGAGCCGTTGATCGAGGCAGTCATACCCGCGACGCTGCCCTGGTCGCGGCGCGGCACGGCGAGCGAGGCGCCGGCGGTGAAGCCGGGGCGGAACAGGCCGAAGCCGAGCGAGGCGGTGGCAAAGCCGATCACGATGCCGTGGAGGTCGAACGACAGGCCGGTCATCACCAGTCCCGCGGCGCCGAGCGCCGCGCCCGCGAGCACGGCGTTGCGCGCCGACAGTTTCAGCAGCGGGATCAGCCCCCATTGCGCGAGCAGCGTCGCGACCGCGCCCGACATCAGGACGATGCCCGTGATCGCCGCGCCTTCATCGGGACGAAGGCGGAGATGCAGGCGGTCGAGGATCAGGAAGCCGATGACGCCGAGCATCATCGCCTGCGCCTGTCCGCCGAACAGTCCGGCGAGCAGCCATGGGCGGACGCGCGCATCGGTCCAGCGCAGCGGCGGCGAAGCCGCGGCGGACTGGTCGACGACCTCGTCGTCGGCGTCGTCGGCCGCCGCCTGCGGCGACCCCCCGGTGGTCGGGTAGGAGACGATCGCGCCGCGGGCGGCAAAGCGCGGCACATCGTCGGGCAGCCGCCAGCGCAGCGCGATGAGCACCGCAACGCCGATCAGCGCAAAGACGAGGAGCGGCCCCGACAGGCCGAAGACCGGCAGGATGAAGAAGGGCGCGATCGCGGGACCGATCACCGTGCCGAGCCCGAAGGAGGAGGAGACGAGCGACAGCGCCTGCGTCCGCTCTTCGGGATCGGTGCGCGCCGCGACATAGGCCTGCACCGCGGGCGGCGCCGCCGAACCGAGCCCGCCATAAAGGCTGCGGAACAGCGCGAAGAGGATGAAGGTCGTTCCGGCGGCGAGCCAGCCTTCGAGTCCCGACCAGAGCACGAGACCGCACAGCGCCATCGACGACAGGAAACCGATGACGCCGAGCGCCATCAGCGCCTTGCGCCCGCGCTTGTCCGACTGGCGCGCCCAATGCGGGGCGGTGAGCACCCAGAGCAGCGCCGACCAGCTGAAGGCGAGGCTGACCCAGACGTCGGGGATGTGCAGTTTGGCGCCGAGCGCGGGCAGGATCGACTGCATCGCGGTGTTGCCCGCCGCGGCGACGAGCATCACCGCGAAGAGCACCGCCATACGGTCGGCGGGTATCGAGCGGCTGATCGTCGACAATGTGCTCCCCCCGTCCGGTTGCGTCCGCTCGTGCGGATCGATGCGTCGGCAATCTCCTACACAGGCTGTCCCACCTGTCCAGCACGCGGGCGCGCACGTCCTTGTCAAGCGACATCTTTTCTTGCGCAGGCGCGCTGTTTTTGCCACGCCTTGGGCATCCGCAACAACGCGAAAGCCATCATGTCCAATCCCCGGGCGCAGGCCCAAGAACAGAAGATCGCGCTATCCCGCCGGATCCGCGATCGAGCGAAGCGTTTCTTCGGACCGTGGGGCATGTTCGTGAAGGGCTTTATCAAGCATCCGGTGATGGTCGGTTCGATCGTGCCGTCGTCGCCGACGCTGATCCGCCACATGCTGAAGCCCGTCGACTGGAAGAACACCAAACTGTTCGTCGAATATGGCCCCGGCGTCGGCACCTTCTGTCGCCCGGTGCTCGAGAAGATGGCGGGCGATGCGACCCTGATCGCGATCGACACCAACGAGGATTTCATCGAGTATCTGCGGGCGGACATCCGCGACAGCCGCTTCATCGCGGTGCACGGATCGGCGGCCGACGTCGAAGAGATCGTTCGTGCCCACGGGTTCGAGCACGCCGATTATGTGCTGTCGGGCCTGCCGTTCTCGACCCTGCCTGCGGGGGTCGGCCCGGCTATCGCCGCGGCGACGCACCGCGTGCTGCGCCCCGGCGGCGCTTTCCTCGTCTATCAGTTCCGCGCCCGCGCGCGCGATTTCCTCGCCGCGCATTTCAAGCGCATCGACAATGCGTTCGAATGGGTCAATGTACCGCCCTGCTTCCTGTTCTGGGGCTGGAAGGACTGAGCGCGGCCGTCGGGTTCAGACTTCGGTCTCGGGATCGATTTCGCCGAGCCCGAAATTGAGCCGCCGCGACACGGTATAGTCGGCGACCCCGACGACGAACCACGCGAGCGTCCAGCGCAGCCGCGTCAGCCAGGTGCCGCGCGCCTTGTGCACCGCCGGGGTGATGACCTCGCAATCGGGCTCGAGCCCGTCGATGAAGCTTCGCATCTGCCGGGCAAAGCCCGGATCGGTCACGCGCAGCATCACCTCGACATTCATGAACAGGCTGCGCATGTCGAAATTGGCGGTGCCGACATAGACGGTGTCGTCGATGACGATCAGCTTCATGTGCAGCCGGCACGGCTGATATTCCCAGATCGTCGCCTGCTTGCGCAGCAGATAGCCGAACAGCAGGCGCGAGGCGCCGATCGTCGCGGCATTGTCGGACTTGGCGGCCATCACGAAGCGCGCGCGGCCGTGCGACGCGACGCGGCCGAGGCGGCGCAACATGCCCTGTCCGGGCGAGAAATAGGCCATCGCCATGTCGAGCCGGCTTGCGGTCCTGAGGTCGCTGCGCACCGCACGTGCCCAGGGCGACAGCCGCTGGGTCGGCCCGCCGACGAGCCAGCTTACCGGCCCAGCGTCGACCGGCCATTCGCGGATCAGGCGGCGCAGCATCAGGAGCTTGCCGTCGTCGTTCACGGTATAGTCGTGGATCGCCTCGAACCATTCGGCCATGCGCGCGACGGACGGACCGCGCACGACGACGCCGAGATCGAACCAGCAGGTGCCATGGCCGGTCGCTAGATAGGGTTCGGCGATGTTGAAACCGCCGGTTACGGCGACATGATCGTCGATCAGCAGCAGTTTCTGGTGGTTGCGGATCAGGTAGCTCGACCGCCAGTGCCGCGAGAAGAAAATGACGCTGCCGCCCGCCGCGCGCAGCGGGGCAAAGACGCTGTCGGCGGTGTCGGCCGATCCGAAGCTGTCGATCACCGCGCGCACGCGCACGCCGCGCCGCGCCGCGGCGACCATCGCGTCGAGGATGCGCGAGCCGGCGGCGTCGGCCTTGAAGATGTACATCACCATGTCGATGCTGCGGATCGCGCCCGCGAGCAGCGCGAGCAGGCTGGCGAGGCGGTCGTCGCCGTCGACGATCACCTCGATCCGGTGTCCGGCGACGTCCGCCCTAAAACTCTCGGCTTCGCGGACGGGCGCGGGTTCGGCGTTCATGCGTCCGTCATAGGCGCAGCGCCGCGAGCGGGGCAAGAGCAGGGACCGCGAGGCCGGCAGCGGCCGCGGTTTCGTTGACATCGGCGGGCCTGCCTGCTAGCGCGCAGCGCTTGCCGCCAGCCGTCCGGGCTGGCCTCTCCTATACCTAAGGAATTATCATGGCCCGCGTTACCGTCGAAGATTGCGTCGACAAGGTTTCCAACCGCTTCGATCTGGTCCTGCTTTCGGCGCACCGCGCGCGCGAGATCTCGGGCGGTTCGGAACTGACCGTCGACCGCGACCGCGACAAGAACCCCGTCGTCGCGCTGCGCGAGATCGCCGAACAGACGATTCGTCCCAAGGACCTCCAGGAAACGCTCGTCGGTTCGCTGCAGAAGGTCGTCGTCGACGATGACGACACGCCCGACGAAATCAGCTCGATCGCGCGCTCGGCCGAAGCGCTTCGCCTCACCGCCGCTGCGCCGCCGCGCAGCCCCGCGGGCGGCGGCAGCGACTTCGAATAAGACGCACCGCCATCGATCGAAAAGGGCTGCGGGAAACCGCGGCCCTTTTTGTTTGGCGGGAGAAGCGAGGAATGCGCCTAGTCGCAGGCCTTGTGCAGACGCCAGGCGAGAAACGCCGACACGACGCACATGACGGCGACCATCAGCAGCGTGTCGTCGATCGTCAGCCCGAGGCCGATCAGCACGCTGAGCAGCAGGGTGGCCGCGACCATGAAGCCCGAATTGACGATATTGTTCGCGGCGATCGTGCGCGCGGTCTGCGACTTGGCGACGGTGGTGGTGAGGAAGGCGTAGAGCGGGACGACGAACATGCCCCCGGCGATCGCGATGCCGAGCAGGTCGAGGATGATCCGGTCGCCCGCGGTCAGCGCGAGGAAGGCGCGCCAGTCCATCAGCGTCGTGCCATGGTGGCTCCAGCCCTTCACATTCCACCACAGGTCGAGCACGAACAGCCCCATCACGATCACCGAGCCCGGCGAATAGCGCGCCGAGACATGCCCCTTGAGCAGGCGGTTGACGACGATCGAGCCGATCGCGACCCCGACCGAGAAGATCGCGGTGAACATCGTCGCGACGGTGTTGTCGGCGCCGAGTGCATTCTTGACCAGCGGCGGGAATTGCGCCGCGAGGATCGCGCCGATCGCCCAGAAGAAGCTGATCGAGACGATCGCGAGGAACAGCCGCGGGATGTGCATCGTCGAATTGACCAGACGGTAGGACGAGCGGAAGACATTGTGGTCGATGACCAGCCCTTCGGCTTCCTTTTCGGGCGGCGCAGAGGGGACGAAGGTCGCGGTCAGCCGCCCGATCACGGCCACGACGATGATGCCCGGGATCGCGATGTGCGGCGGGGTCAGTCCGCCGACGATCGTCCCGCCTAGGATCGCGATATAGGTGCCCGCCTCGACCCAGCCGGTGCCCGCGAGCACCTCGTCTTCCTCCAGATGCTGCGGCAGGATCGCGTATTTGATCGGCCCGAAGAAGGTCGAGTGCATCCCCATTGCGAACAGCGCGAGCAGCATCAGCGGCACGAGATGCAGCCAGATGCCGACCGCGCCGACGATCATGATGAAGATTTCGGCGGTCTTGATCAGGCGGATCATCCGCGTCTTGTCGGTGCTGTCGGCAAGCTGCCCCGCGAGTGCCGAAAAGAGGAAGAAGGGCAGGATGAAGAGCCCGCCCGCCAGCGCGTTGAACCACGCCTCGGTCTCGGGGTCCTTGTAGATGGTGAAGGTGACGAGGATCACCATCGCCATCTTGTAGAAATTGTCGTTGAAGGCGTTGAGAAACTGGGTGGCGAACAGGGGCAGAAACCGGCGTTGCTTCATCAGCGCAAAGGAACCGGTCATGCAAAGCCCATTCTGGTGGTCCGACTGTCCGACGCGCGCCGCCCGGCAGGGCAAGACGGTTGTCGCGCGGCGGGCTTATCGGCTAGGGGAGGTGGGGTCAAAGCCCATTTTGCAACACAGGCGCCGGTGCGGCGGGAATCAGGGGTCATGCTCAGCCTTCCCAATCTCTTGACCTTGTCGCGGATCCTCGCGGTTCCCATCCTGCTCTTCCTGTTGTGGCCGGGCATCCGCATCGGCGCGCACCAGCCGCTGGCGATCGACTATGCGCTCGCCTTCGGTCTCTACTGCCTGATGGGCATTACCGATTATTTTGACGGTTATGTTGCGCGCTCGCGCGGAATCGTGTCGCGACTGGGGGCTTTCCTCGATCCGATCGCCGACAAGATCATGATCGCGGCGGTGATCCTGCTGCTCGTCTTCACGCGCGACATCGACGGCTATCACGTCATCGCGGCGCTGATGATCCTGCTGCGCGAGATCATCGTGTCGGGGCTGCGCGAATTCCTCGCGACCTTGCAGGTGTCGATGCCCGTGACGCAGCTCGCCAAGTGGAAGACGACCTTCCAGCTCGTGTCGTTCGGCGCGCTGATCCTCGCGGGGGCGCTGCCCGAGATCGAGTGGATCAAGACCGTCGGGCTGGTCACGCTGTGGGGCGCGGCGGCGCTGACGCTGGTCACCGGCTGGGACTATCTGCGCGTCGGCCTCAAGCATATGGATTGAGCCATGGCGCTGACACTCAGCTATTTTTCCTGGGTGCGCGAGCGGATGGGGATCGCCGGGGAGGCCGTGACGCCGCCCGACACGGTCGCCACGGTGGCGGAGCTGATCGCCTGGCTCGCGGCGCGCGACGAAGCGGGCGCGCGCGCCTTCGCCGAGCCCGCGCGTATCCGCGCCGCGGTGGGCGGGGCGATGGCGGCGCCGGACGCCATGCTCCCGCGCGACGGCGAGGTCGCGCTCTTCCCGCCGGTCACCGGCGGATGATTCGCGTCCTCGTCCAGTCCGAAGCGATCGACGTCGCTGCCGAACTGGCTGCCCACGACGCCGGCGGGCATGGTGCGAGCGCAAGTTTCGTGGGCCGGGTGCGCGGCGATGGCGGGCTGCGCGAGCTGTTCCTCGAGCATCATCCGGTGCTCACCGAAAGCGGACTCGCCGCGCTGGCGGCCGAGGCGGCGGCGCGGTGGGAGCTTGCCGCGCTGACGTTGATCCACCGCGTCGGCGGCATGACGCCGGGCGAGACGATCGTGCTGGTGCTGGCGAGCAGTCCGCACCGCGCCGGGGCGCTGGCGGCGGTCGAATTTCTGATCGACCGGCTTAAGACCGACGTGATGCTGTGGAAGCGCGAGACGTTCGGCGACGGACGCGCGGTCTGGGTCGAACAGCGCGGCAGCGATCACGAACGCGCGGACCGCTGGGGGTGATCCTGCGTTGATTTCGTCATCCTGGCGAAGGCCGGGATATCGCCGTTGCGTGATCGCGATAGGTCGAGATCCCGGCCTTCGCCGGGATGACTGAGGACACTAACCCGTTCGGTGCTGCCGGAAAATATCCGCGAGCATCCGGAATTCGTCGGCGCGCGGGCTGCCCTTGCGCCAGACGAGGGCGATCGTGCGCCAGTCGTGCTCCGAATCGAGCGGGCGGGTGTCGATGTCGGTGTGGTCGAGGATGCCCGCTTCGATCGCCATCTGCGGCAGCATGGTGATACCGAGGCCGTTGTCGACCATCTGGACCAGCGTGTGCAGCGACGTCCCCATCATCCGTGCGCCGGCGCGCAGTTCGGGGCGGTTGCACGCAGCGAGCGCGTGATCCTTCAGGCAATGGCCGTCCTCGAGCATCAGCATCTGCGCCGGGTCGATCTGGTCGGCGCTGACCATCGCGGGCAGTTCCTCCGACTGGTCGCCGGGAAAGGCGACGAACAGCGCGTCGTCGAACAGATTCTCGGCCTCGACGTCGCCGCAGGCATAGGGGAGGGCGAGGAGGACGCAGTCGACCGTGCCGTGATGGAGCGACTCGCACGCCTGCGCGCTCGGCTCCTCGCGAAGGAAGAGCTTGAGCGACGGGCGTTCCTTGCGCAGCCGCGGCAGCAGGCCCGGAAGGAGAAAGGGCGCGATCGTCGGAATGACGCTCATGCGGAGCTCGCCGACGAGCGGCGCCGCGGCGGCCGCCGCCATGTCGGCAAGTTCTTCGGCTTCGCGCAGCACGCGGTGAGCCTTGGCGACGATCGCGTCGCCCAGCGCCGTGAAACGCACGACGCGGCGGGTGCGCTCGACGAGCGTCTGGCCGAGCAGTGTTTCGAGTTCGCGCACCCCCGCCGACAGCGTTGACTGGGTGACGTTGCACGCGTCGGCGGCGCGGCCGAAATGGCCATGCTCGTGCAGCGCGACGAGATATTGCATCTGTTTGAGCGTCGGCAGGTAATTGTGCATTGATCGAATATAGCAATTATGGTCGCAAATTTGAACAAGCCGACCGATTATTTGGTGTGTCCGTTCCGGCGGCGACCGGCTTGCCTGCCGCGGTGGCGTCATGATAGCCCTGCCTTTCTGGGCAGAGGGGGCAGATATGGCGCTTTCGCGGTTCCTGATCGGCGGTATCGCCAGCGCGCTGCTGCTCACCGGCGGGGTCTTCCTGTGGAAGGGCTATACGCAGGTCGCCGAGGAAGAGGTCATCCCCGACCCGCCGCCCGACCCCGGGCCGATCCCCGTTGCGGGTGCGGGCGCCCCCCGCCGCGGCGCGCCGCCGCCCGAACTGCCGGCCGCCAGGGAGGCGTCGCGCGAGGAGCGCCGTTTCAACCGCTACGACCGCGACCGCAACGAACGCGTGAGCCGCGTCGAGATGATGTCGACGCGCACCGCCGCCTTTCGCAAGCTCGACAAGGATGGCAACAACCTGCTGACGTTCGAGGAATGGGCGGCCGCGACGGGCGAACGCTTTGCGGGGGCGGACAGGAACCGGTCGGGCGACCTCGACCGCGCCGAATTCGCGACGACTGCGCCGAAACGCGTCGCCGCGCCGAAGTGCAAATGCTGATCCGTCCGTCATTGCGAGCGTAGCGAAGCAATCTAGGGGCCGCCATGCACGAACGCCTGCCAGCCGTGTATATCATGGCCAATCGCAGAAATGGCACACTCTACACTGGCGTCACGTCGAATCTCGTTCGACGCGTGTGGTAGCACCGTGAGGGACTTGGCGGATTTTCGAAGCGTTATGGCTGCAAATTGTTGGTGTGGTTCGAAATGCACGGCACGATGGATAGCGCGATCGCCAGAGAAAAGCGGATCAAAGGCGGAAGTCGCGTTGCGAAGCTTGCGTTGATCGAGGGACGCAATCCGCAATGGGTGGATCTGTGGGAACAGATTGTCGACGGCCGCGAGTAAGGCTCTGGATTGCTTCGTCGCTTCGCTCCTCGCAATGACGGTTCGATCAAACCCATCATCGCGAGCGCGTGGTTCCACTGCTCACGGATTAAGCCGAGACACCCTCCGCGAGCTTGATCCATTCGGCGAGCTTCGTTCCCGCGCGCTGTGTATAGCCCAATTTGCGGTCCTTCTTCCGGACATCCTCGGCCAGCGGCGGGAAGAGACCGAAATTGACGTTCATCGGCTGGTAGCTCGCGGCGTCGGCGCCGCCGGTGATGTGCCCGAGCAAGGCGCCGAGCGCGGTTTCGGGCGGCGGCGGGGGCAGGGAGCGGCCTGCCAGCTCGGCGGCGGCGAAGCGCGCGGCGACGAGCCCGATCGCCGCGCTTTCGACATAGCCCTCGCAGCCGGTGATCTGTCCCGCGAAACGGATATGCGGTGCCGATTTGAGGCGAAGCTGGCCATCGAGCAGTTCGGGCGAACGGATGAAGCTGTTGCGGTGGAGCCCGCCCAGCCGCGCGAACTCGGCCTTTTCGAGCCCCGGAATGGTGCGGAACAGCTCGACCTGCGCCGCATGTTTGAGCTTGGTCTGGAAACCGACCATGTTCCACAAGGTGCCGAGCGCATTGTCCTGGCGAAGCTGGACCACCGCATAGGGCCAGCGCCCGGTGCGCGGGTTGTCGAGGCCGACGCCCTTCATCGGGCCGAAGCGCAGCGTTTCGGGGCCGCGTTCGGCCATCACCTCGATCGGCATGCAGCCTTCGAAATAGGGGGTGTCGGTCTCCCACTCCTTGAAGTCGGTCTTGTCGCCATCGACGAGTCCCTGGACGAAGGCGTGGTACTGGTCCTTGTCCATCGGGCAGTTGATATAGTCCTTGCCGTCGCCGATCGGCCCGACCTTGTCCCAGCGGCTCGCCATCCATGCGACGTCCATGTCGATGCTGTCGCGATAGACGATCGGGGCGATCGCGTCGAAGAAGGCGAGCGCGTCCTTGCCGGTGGCGGCGCCGATGCTGTCGGCGAGCCCCGCGGCGGTGAGCGGACCGGTGGCGACGATCGTCAGCCCTTCGCCGGGCAGCGTATCGACGCGTTCGCGGACGATGGTGATGTTCGGGTGCTCCGACAGCGCCTTGGTCACGCCGCCCGAGAAGAGGTCGCGATCGACCGCGAGCGCCGAGCCCGCAGGGACTTTCGTGGCGTCGGCTTCGCGCATGATGATCGAGCCGAGCGCGCGCATCTCGCGATGGAGCAGGCCGACGGCATTGCTGTCGCCGTCATCGCTGCGAAAGCTGTTCGAGCACACCATTTCGGCGAGCGTGTCGCCCTGATGCGCCGGGGTCATGTCGCCGCCCCCGCGCATTTCGGACAGGCGCACGCGAAAGCCCGCTTCGGCGAGCTGCCACGCCGCTTCGGAGCCCGCGAGCCCGCCGCCGATGATGTGGATGTCGTGAGGCGCCATTTACCCTATCCATTGACTTGCGACCAATCCGCCGCGCACTAGGCGTGTTGGGGACAAGATGCAAAGGGGCGGGCGAATGGGCGAAACGCGGACGTGGGATCGGGCACGATGGCTGTGGTTTGCGGCGCTGGTCGGCGGGGTCAGCTTCTTCTGGGCGGTGCTCCAGCGCTGGGACGGTCCGGCGATCCACCTGTGGAAGACCTCGGGCGTCGCGCTGCTCGCACTATGGGCTGCAGTCAATGCGCGCGAGACCGACGGACGGCTGATCGCAGCGGCGCTGGGGTTCGGCGCGCTCGGCGACTGGCTGCTCGATGCGGTCGGCATGCTGCAGGGCGCGGCGGCCTTTGCCACCGGGCACCTGATCGCGATCGCGCTCTATCTGCGCAACCGCCGGCCGAGCCTGTCGGGGTCGCAGAAGCTGCTCGTCTTCGGCACGGTGCCGCTGGCGCTGCTCATCGCCTGGGGGCTGACGCAGGCGGCCGAACCGATGCTGATGGGCGCGGCGATCGCCTATACCGGCGGCGTCGCGGTGATGGCGGCCACTGCCTGGGCGAGCCGCTTTCCGCGCTATCGCACCGGAATCGGCGCGATGCTGTTCCTTGCGAGCGACCTGTTCATCTTTGCGGGCGAAGGCGGCACGCTCGCCAAATCGGTGACGATGTGGCTCGTCTGGCCGCTCTATTTCGGTGGGCAGGCGCTGATCGCGTGGGGCGTGGTGAGCACGCTCGCCAGGGCTGACGCGCGGGCCTGATGATCGGAAGCAGGGGCACGGGCGCGCGCCGCATGTCTTGTCGCGCTAATGGTTAGTGTGCTAACCATTAGCGCCTCGGGAGGATGAGGCATGGCGGAGCATCTGCGGTTCGAAGCGCTCGCCGGGCAGCGCATCCTCGTCGTCGGCGGCAGTTCGGGCATCGGGTTTGCGGTGGCCGAAGGCGCGGCGCAACACGGCGCGTCGGTGACCATCACCGGTCGCGATCCGGCAAAGGCGGCCGCGGCGGCTGCAGCGCTGGGGCGAGATGCCGTAGCGGTGACCTTCGAGATGACCGACGAACCCGCGGTCGCCGCCTTTTTCGCGGCGAACCCGCCCTTCGACCATGTCGTGGTGACCGCAGCGCAGCTTCACGGGGGCAGGGTGCGCGACCTGCCGATCGAACTGGCGCGCGCGACCTTCGAGTCCAAATTCTGGGGCCCCTATCTGATCGCGCGCCACGCGCGGATCACCGAGCGCGGTTCGATCGTACTGACATCGGGCGCGGGCGCCCGGCGTCCGCGCGCGGGACGCGCGCCCGTCGCGGTGAGCAGCGCCGCGATCGAGGTGCTGACCAGGGTGCTGGCGAGCGAACTGGCCCCGGTTCGCGTCAATTGCATCTCGCCGGGCCTCGTCGACACGCCGATGCTGCGCGCGGTCCGCGATCCGGCGAGTGCCGCGCCGCAGCAGCCGGTGGCGCGGGTCGGCGATCCCGCCGAAATCGCGTTCCAGTTCCTCGCATGCATGCTCAATCCCTATATGACGGGAAGCGTGATCGATATCGACGGCGGCATGGCGCTGGTGTGAGGGAAGGCGCGGCGCGCGGTGTCAGGCCGACGCCGCGATCGTCGTGCGGTGGAGCAGGCGATCATATCCGTCGTAGCCGCCGGTGGCGCGGTGCAGCACCGAGCGGTTGTCCCACATCACGAGCATGTCGGGTTCCCAGACATGGGTGTAGCGAAAGGCCTCGCGTCCCTGCCACTCGATCAGTTCGTAGAGCAGGGGCAGCGCTTCGGCATCGTCGAGCCCGTCGAAACCGATGATATAGCCCGCGCAGCCGAACAGGCCCGGGCGGCCGGTTTCGGGATGCGCACGCACAAACGGGTGGCGCTGCGTGGCGAGCGCCTCCTCGCCCGGGCTTATGTCCATGCTGCGACCCTTGTCCTTCGCCCCGTACATGCCCGAAGGGGCATAGCCGCCGCGCGCGCTGTGGATCGCCTGCAGTCCCTCGATCCGCGCACGAAGCGCCCCGGGCATCGCATCGAGCGCGGCGTGCTGGTTCGAAAATTCGGTGTTGCCGCCGACCGGCGGGATGGTGATGCCGAACAGGCAGGTGCCCGCGGGCGGGCGCGCCTGAAAGCTCCAGTCGCTGTGCCAGTTTTCGGCGAAGAGCGGCGCGGTCTCGTCGGCGCGGCGCCGCACCGCGATGACATGGTCGCGACCCGGGATCGGGCGGATGAAGGGATCGTCGCCGAACCCGCCGAAATAGCCGGTAAAGCGTTCGAGATCGTCGTCGTTCATCGCCTGCCCGGGAAAGGCGAGGACATGATGGTCGAGCCATGCGGCGCGGATCGCGGCGATTGTTTCGGGAGCGAGCGGCTGCGTCAGGTCGGCGCCGGTCACGCGCGCGCCGCACGCCTGACCGCTGGGGGTGATGGTGAGCGTCATGGGGCGATGCTGCGCCGTTCGGGGCGCGAGGTCAATCGGGTGCGGCCGTGCCGCGGCTCAGCCGGTCCGCACCCCATAGTCGAGCGACGGATACCAGCCGGTCCCGCGTCCCCCGGGCGTGAGGTCGAGGATCGTCCACAGGCTCGCGACGTCGGGGGCATCGCGCGGGTCCTGTCCCGGGTCGGCCATGTCGCGCGTCATGTCGCTCTTCCAGAACAAGCGCACGCCGCCGGAGCCTTTCTGGAACACCGCGAGCGCCGGATTTTCGCTGCCGTCGGGGTTCAGCAGGTGGAAGTCGCGCGCATAGTCGTCGCCGATCGTCTGCACGAAATCGAGCGCGTGCCACCCGCGCTCGCGCGCGAACGCCTGCTGCCGGTCGACCGGGCTGCGCCCGACGACCCGCAGCGCGACGCGCTGCGCGATATCGGCGGCATTGCCGTTCACCGCGCCCAGCCAGTTGGTGCACATCGGGCAGGGGCGTTCGCGTTCGGGACCGTACATCCAGAAATAGGCGACGAGCGTATCGTGCGCGCCGAACAGGTCGGCAAGCCCGCCCTCGGTGCCTTCGGCATCGCGGAAGCGATAATCCTTCACCAGCGGGCCGGGTGGCAGCGCCCGGCGCTGCGCCGCGACGCGCGCGATCTTGCGGCGAAGGTCGATCTCCTCGGCGAGGAGCGATTTTCGGGCCCTTGCGTAAGCATCGTCCTCGCCAGGAAAAGCGCGCCGCCGCGACGCGAGCGCCGGGGCGGCCAATAACGGTTGGCGAAGGGCCATTCATGTCTCCTTTTTCGGAGAGCAACTTGCGACCGCCGCCATTGTTGCGTCGCCGTGCCTCGGCTGCTCGCGGGCCTGCCCCGGCCCGTCGCGCGAAGGGCCGTTCAGGCGGTCGCGCCCTCCCACAGGATCAGCTTCGTCGCGTGGACATTCTCGCGCGCCGCGCGGGCGTCGAGCCGCGTCAGCTTCAGGTCGCCCTTGAGCGCGCCCATCTCGATCATCGCATGGATCACCACGACGCCGCCCGCGCCGACGTCGATGTCGAACCCGGCCGGGCGGGCAAGGCTCTTCTTGGCGGTGGCGACGTGGATATGGTGCGCGCCCGGTTCGACATCGGCCATCAGCATCTGGCCCGACTTGATCTGGCCCTGCAGCGTTCCGTCGAGGGTCACGTCCATTCCCTGCATCGCGGCGACGAAGCCGCGGCGGCAGATGTAGATGCGTGCCTTGCCCGCGGGAGCCTGCATGGCACGCGCGTCGGCGAGGGTGGCGGCATCGGCCTTCACGCCGCGCTTGTTGCTCGACAGTGCCCAGACGCAGACGCCGATCAGGAGGATCAGGAGAATGGGCGCGACGATCATCATCACCGTGTCGCCGAGCGCTTCGAAGATCGGCGGGCCGATGAAGGCGCCGAAAAAGGCCGCGATCACGATGATCGTCAGCCACATTGCGTTCTTGCCGCTCATCTCGCTCTCCCTGTCAGGCGGGAGAAAATTCTCCCGTATCGTCGTCCATCACGTGCAGCATCCCGTCCGCGATCGCGAAAAAGGCGCCGCGCAGCTTCAGCGTGCCGCGCTTTTCCTTCTCCTGGATACAGGGGAAGGTGCGCAGATTCGCTATGCTCACGCGCACAGCCGCCATTTCCATCGCGCGCCCCGCGTCGCGATTGTCGAAATCGGGATATTCGGCACGGACCTCGCTGCTCGCGTCGTCGAGCATCGCGATCCAGTCGGCGATGAAGCCGCCGCGCCCCGGTTCGGCGCCGTCCATCGACCGGTGCAGCGCGGCGTGGCAGCCGCCGCACAGCCCGTGGCCCATGACGACGATTTCCTCGACCTTCAGGAACTGCACCGCGAACTCGAGCGCGGCCGAGACGCCGTGCCGTCCGGGCGTCGTCTCGAACGGCGGCACCAGCGCGGCGACGTTGCGGACGACGAAGATCTCGCCGGGATTGGTGTCGAAAATCTGCGACGGTTCGGAGCGGCTGTCCGAACAGGCGATGACCATGACCTTGGGCGATTGCCCCTCGGCAAGCTGCTCCCAGCGTTCGCGCTGTTCCTGCCATCCGCCGCTACGGAAACGGCGGTAACCTTCGATCAGTTCTGCAAAGCGAGTCATGCGCGCGCCTTAGCACAAGATGACCGGTTGAGAAGAGCGTCGCGCGCGCCTATGTGAGCGCGATGAACGCGCCTCTTCCGCCGCCCGCCGAACCCCGCTACCGCTCGCGCAAACCCGACTGGATCCGCGTCAAGGCGCCGACCAGCCCGGGCTATGCCGAAACGCGCAAGCTGATGCGCGAGCTCAACCTCAATACGGTGTGCGAGGAAGCGGCCTGTCCGAACATCGGCGAATGCTGGACCAAGAAGCATGCGACGGTGATGATCCTCGGCGACACCTGCACGCGCGCCTGCGCCTTCTGCAACGTCAAGACGGGCATGCCGCGCGCGGTCGACCCGCTCGAACCCGAACATACGGCGATCGCGGCGGCGAAGATGGGGCTGACGCACATCGTCATCACCTCGGTCGACCGCGACGACCTGCCCGATGGCGGCGCGAGTCAGTTCGTGAAGGTGATCAACGCGCTGCGCCGCGAAACGCCGCAGACGACGATCGAGATCCTGACGCCGGACTTCCGCAACAAGCCCGAAAGCGCGGTCGCGGCGATCGTCGATGCGCGCCCCGACGTCTATAACCACAATCTCGAAACCGTGCCGCGGCTCTATCCGACCATCCGTCCGGGTGCCCGCTATTATGCGTCGCTGCGCCTGCTCGAAAGCGTCAAGCGCCGCGATCCCTCGATCTTCACCAAGTCGGGGGTCATGCTCGGGCTGGGCGAGGAACGCATGGAGGTCCATCAGGTGATGGACGACATGCGCAGCGCCGACATCGATTTCATGACGATGGGCCAGTATCTCCAGCCGACGCCGAAGCATGCCAAGGTGATCGACTTCGTCACCCCGCAAGCGTTCGACGCCTATGCCCAGATCGCACGCGCCAAGGGGTTCCTGCAGGTCGCTTCGTCGCCGCTGACCCGCTCGAGCTATCATGCGGGCGACGATTTCGAGCGGATGCGCGCGGCGCGCGAAGCGCAGCTTGCCCGCGCGGCAGGCTGACGACCGACTTGCCGAGGCACCACGAAAGCCGCGTCCTCCCGTACAGCGCCGAACAGATGTTCGCGCTCGTCGCCGACATCGCGCATTATCCCGACTTCCTGCCCTGGGTCGTCGCGCTGCGCATCCGCAGCGACAGCGAGCATGAGGCGGTCGCGGACATGATCGTGGGCTTCAAGGGACTGCGCGAGAGTTTCTCGTGCCGCGTCCACAAGGACCGGCCAAACAGCGTGACGGTCAGCTACATCGACGGGCCGATGCGCCACCTGACCAACGAATGGCATTTCGTTCCGCTCGAAGAGGGCGGGTGCCGCGTCGACTTCATGGTCGATTTCTCGTTCCGCAACCGGATGTTCGAGGCGCTCGCGGGGCAGATGTTCGACAAGGCGCTGCGCAAGATGATCGCCGCCTTCGAAACGCGCGCCGACGACCTCTACGGGGTGGCAGCGCAACACTAGTTGCGCGTGGAGCGAGCGAAGTCACTCGCTCCCGCAGATTTTCAACAGCGATGGCATTCGATCCCGCCCCGTCCAATATGAACGGTGGAGGCAGGGATGGTCAGGCGGTGTCGCGCCTTTGCAGGCTGACCACCGCGTGGATCGGCAGCTCGGCGTAGATGTGCGGGAACAGGTCGCCGCCGCGCGCCGCTTCCCAGCGGATCGCGTCGCCGAGCTGGAGCAGGTCCACCTCGGCGATCATCAGGCCGCTCTGGCCCGCGAAATATTTGGCGATCGTGCCTTCGAGCTGCTCCGCGGTCGACAGGTGGATATAGCCGTCGGCGATATCCACCGGTGCGCCGCGGAACACGCGTTCGCGCTCGAAATCGGCCCACTGCTGCTGGGTCAGCACCTTGAAGGCCGTCGATGCGCTCATTCCGACGGCGCCCCGCTTGCCGCCGACACCTGGTCGGTCGCAGTCGCGGTTGTTGCGTCACCATCGTCGGCGGCGTCTTCCTCGCCTTCCTCGATCAGCGCCGCCGAGACGACATGTTCGTCCTTGGCGACGTCGAACAGGCGCACGCCCGCCGATCCGCGGCCGATCACGCGCAGGCTGTCGAGCCCCATGCGGATAAGCTTCGCCTGATCGGTGACGAGCATCAGCTGGTGCGCCTGCGTCGCGGGGAAGCTCGCCACGACCGGCCCGTTGCGGCCGATATTGTCGATGTTGGTGATCCCCTGACCGCCGCGGCCCGTACGGCGATATTCATAGGCCGACGACAGCTTGCCATAGCCGTTGGCGCAGACGGTGAGGATGAACTGTTCCTTCGTCCTGAGCTCGTCGAAGCGTGCGGCCTCCATTTGCGGGTCGCTGTCCTTTTCGGCCTTCCACGGGGCGTGGCGCAGATAATCCTCGCGCTCTTCCTGATCGCGGATGCCCGCCTTGTGCAGGATCGACAGCGAGATGACCTCGTCGCCGGCACCGAGCCGCATGCCGCGAACGCCGGTCGAGTTGCGGCTCTGGAACTCGCGGACATCCTCGCCGGGGAAACGGATCGCCTTGCCCTGGCGCGTCGCGAGGAGAACGTCGTCGCTTTCGTCGAGCAGCGCGACGCCGATCAGCCGGTCGTCCTCGTCCTCGCCTTCGAACTTCATGGCGATCTTGCCGTTCGAGGGCACGTTGGTGAAGGCGTCCATGCTGTTACGACGCACGCTGCCCTTGGCGGTTGCAAACATCACGTGCAATTTGCCCCATTCGTCCTCGTTCTCGGGAAGCGGGAGCACGGTCGAGATGGTCTCGCCGGTGGCGAGCGGCAGCAGGTTGATCATCGGACGGCCGCGCGTCGCGGGTCCGCCCTCTGGCAGGCGCCACACCTTCATGCGGTACACCTTGCCCGCGGTCGAGAAGAAGAGCACCGGCGTGTGCGTCGAGGTGACGAACAGGTTGGTGACGACATCCTCGTCCTTCGTCGCCATGCCGGCGCGGCCCTTGCCGCCGCGGCGCTGGGCGCGGAAGGTCTCGAGCGGGGTACGCTTGATATAGCCGTCGAGGGTGACGGTGACGACCATCTCCTCGCGCTCGATCAGATCCTCGTCGTCGATACCGTCGGCGGCGGGGGCGACGAGGGTGCGGCGCGGCTTGGCGAATTCGTCGCGCACCGCTTCAAGCTCTTCGCGCATCACCGCATAAAGCTTGTCGCGGTCGGCGAGAATCGAAAGCAGCTCCTCAATCTCGCTCGCCAGTTCCTTGAGTTCGTTTCCGATTTCATCGCGGCCCAGCGCGGTCAGGCGATGCAGGCGGAGGTCGAGGATCGCCTTCACCTGGATTTCGGACAGGCGATAGGTGGTCGCGTTCTCGGCCTCGCCCTCGATCGCCTCGACGAGGCGGATATAGGGTGCGATCTCGCCGATCGGCCATTCGCGCGCGAGCAGCGCCTCGCGTGCCATCGCGGGGCTCGACGAGCCGCGGATGATCCGTACAACCTCGTCGAGGTTGCTCACCGCGACGACGAGCCCGAGCAAGATGTGCGCGCGGTCGCGTGCCTTGGCGAGCTCGTATTTGCAGCGGCGGGTGATCACATCCTCGCGGAAGGTGATGAACGCCTCGAGGATCGTCTTCAGCCCCATCATTTCGGGGCGGCCGCCGCGGATCGCGAGCATGTTGGCGGGGAAGCTCGACTGCGCCGGGGTGTGGCGCCAGAGCTGGTTGAGCACGACGTCGGGGGTCGCGTCGCGCTTGAGGTCGATCACGACGCGCACGCCCTCGCGGTTTGATTCGTCGCGGATGTCGGCGACGCCCTCGATGCGCTTGTCGCGCGCGGCTTCGGCGATCTTTTCGACGAGGCCCGACTTGCCGACCTGAAAGGGGATCGAGGTGAGCACGATCGAACGGCGGTCGCCGCGGCCTTCCTCGATCGTGTGGGTCGACCGCATCATGATCGAACCGCGGCCGGTGGCATAGGCGTTGCGCGCGCCGCCCTGGCCAAGGATCATCGCGCCGGTCGGGAAATCGGGGCCGGGGACGATGCCCATCAGCTCTTCGAGCGTGATCGCGGGATTGGCCATCGTCGCAAGCGTCGCGGTGATCACCTCGCCCAGATTGTGCGGCGGGATGTTGGTCGCCATGCCGACCGCGATGCCGCCCGCGCCGTTGACGAGCAGGTTGGGGTAGCGCGCCGGCAGCACCGTCGGCTCGCTTTCGGAGCCGTCATAGTTGGGCTGGAAGTCGACCGTGTCCTTGTCGAGGTCGTCGAGCAGGGTGATCGCAACCTTGGCGAGGCGCGATTCGGTGTAGCGCATCGCCGCCGGCGGATCGGGATCCATCGACCCGAAATTGCCCTGGCCGTCGATGAGCGGGACGCTCATCGACCAGTCCTGCGTCATGCGCGCAAGGGCGTCGTAGATCGAGCTGTCGCCGTGCGGGTGATATTTACCCATGACGTCGCCGACGATGCGCGCCGACTTGCGGTAGGGCTTGCTGGCGACATAGCCGCTTTCATAAGCCGAATAGAGAATGCGCCGGTGCACCGGCTTCAGGCCGTCGCGCACGTCGGGCAGCGCACGGCTGACGATCACGCTCATCGCGTAATCAAGATAGGAAGTCTTCATCTCGTCGACGATGTTGATCGACGAAATGCCGTCGCTCGGCGGTTCCATAGGCGTATTTTCTTCGGTCAAGACCCGGCCTTTTTCCTGCGTTTCGGAAGATGCTTCGGGCCTAGCCCAAGGGGGGCGGAAAGGCCAGCGATTCGGCAGGTTTCGGGGGGATTTTTTCGTCGCGGAAATCGGGCCGCCGGGCGCCCGTCGGCGACATCGCGGGACCGCCGCGACGGGGGCTTGCCAATCGCCCGCCCGCCCCTAAAGGTCGCGCGGTGACCATGATGCAGCTCGCCCCCGGCCGATGGCCCTGATCGCGCTGATCGGCGCCAGCGAAACGCTGCCCGACGGCGGGCTGCGCGCGCTCGTCACGGTGGCCGGCGAGACCTTGATCGAGCGGCAGGCGAGCCGGCTGGCCGACGTCGGGGTGACGCATGTCGCCGTCGCGGTGGGCGCGGTACCCGCCGACCTGCTGACCACGCTCGATCGTATCCGCCGCCGCGGGATGAAAGTGACCCCGGTGCGCGCCGCCGCCGACCTCGTCGCGCTGGTCGCCGGCGACGACCGGATCATCCTCGTCGCCGACGGACTGCGCGCGGGCGGGACGCACTATGCGGCGATCGCCAAACCGGGGTCGCCCGCGATCCTCGTCACCGGCGACACGGTGCTGACGCAGGGATTCGAGCGGATCGACGCGACGCGGCGCTGGGGCGGGCTCGCCAGCATTTCGGACCATATGGTCCGCGAACTCGCCAGCATGCCGGGCGAATGGGACATGATCCTGACGCTGCTGCGCATGGCGGTGCAGGCCGAGGCGCGGCGCCTCTATTGCGAGCCGGCGCTGTTCGAACAGGGCGAGATCGCGATCGTCGCCGACCGGCCGACCGCGGCGCTGATCGAGCAATCGAGCCTGCAGCGCACCGAATATGGCGGCATGGGGCTGGGGCGGTCGGCGATCATGATGCCGATCGTGCGGCTCGCGGGGCCGCTGCTGGTCCGATCGCCCGCTACCGCACGCTATCTGCCCTATGTCACCGGCCTGCTGTGGGTCGGCGTCACGCTGCTCGCGGCAAGCGGGCTTGCCGCCGCCGGGGCGCTGCTCGCGGTCTTCGGCGGGCTGGGGCTCGCCGCGATGCGCTTCCTGTCCGCCTTTCGCGCCGAAAGCGCGGCGCAGGACCGCGCGCGCGCCGTCATCCGCACCTTTGCCTGGCTGCTGCTCGGCGCCTTTCCCTGGCTCGTCGCGCTGGGCGGCGAGGGGCACGACATGCCGCCCTTTGCGGAAGCCGCGCTGGCGCCGTGCCTGGCGGCGACGATCCTGCTCGCGCGCTGGCTGTACGAGGATTCGGGCGAACGGCGGCGCTTTCACTGGCTGCTCCCCGACGCCGATCAGGCGTGGATCATGCTGGCACCGGCGCTGCTGTTCGGGCTTGCCCCGCTGATGTTCGCGATCCTGCCGCTGCTCGGCCTGTTCCAGATCCTGCTCTGGCTGCGGCTCGCGCACCGCCCCGAGGCATGACAAAACAAAGACGTTCAAGGTTTAGAGCGCATTAACGCCAAACTGCTATCGCGCGCTGACATGGTGCAGCCTTCTCTCTTTTCGCAGCTGGCGTCGGTGAACCCGGCGCTGTCGGCGTGCCTTGCGGAAACGGCAGAATATCTGGGGGCGCCGGGCGCACCGCGATTGTCCGACGAGCAGCGTGCGCTGGCGTTGGGGATCGCGCGGCGGCTGGTCGCCGATGTTGCCGACCGGCTGGGCTGCACCGCCGATTCGGCCGCGCTGTGGCACGACTGGAGCGAAGCGGGCGTGCCCGCAGCCGCGCAGCTGGCTGCGCTCTGCTTCGCGCGCGGTGAGGAGCATCGCTGGCGCGAACAGCCGGGCGGCGACGCACCGCCGCCTGCCGAGGATGTTGCCGGGGCCGACGCCGCACCGCCGGTTGCCGCGGCCCCGCTCTCGGATGCCGCCCGCGCCTACCTCGACCTCCAGATCGCCGATCGCCGCCGGTTCGACGCGCTCGGGCATCCATGCATCGCGATCGACGACCTCGAACCCGAGCTGCTGCGCACGCTGTTGCTCGACGTGGCGGCATGGCGGCTGCTGCGCGCCGGAACCGACGGGACCGAAGCCGCGCGGCTCGGCGAGGCGGTGCGTGCGGCGTTGGCGGCGCATGCACCCGATCGCGGGATCGACCGCGCGGCGGCGGCCTATCATGCCGCATTCGCCGATGCCGACGCGCTGGCGGGCGCCGCCGGCGACGCGATCGTGCGCCACGACTGGACCGCGCTGATCGCGCTCGCCGCGACGGCGCACCGCTATCGTTACGATGCCATGGCGCTTGCGCTGCTCACCGCCGAGCCGGCGCAGCTTGCACCGCTGCTCGCGCCGATCCTGCGCGACCACGGCGCGCTGGCGCCGCTCGAAGGATCGCTTGCGATGCTTGCCAATCGCGCGGTTGCGAGCGCCGAAGGCGGACCGCGATGAGCGAACGGATCGTCCGCGGCCGGATCGACCGGGCCGGGCTGCTGGTCAGCGGCGACGCGCCGCTGATCCGGCTGCAACGGCGCGCGGGGTCGGCGGCGGGCAAGCCGCTCGCGCTGCCCAATCTGGCGCGACTGGTCGCGCTGTCGCAGCGGCTTCAGCGCGAGATCAACCGGCCGCTGATCGCCGCCGACGACCATAGCGACATCCATGCGCTGGTGCGGATCGTCCCCGATGCAGACGGGGCGACGATCGAGATCAGCGACTGGCGGACGCAGCCGATCGTTCAGCCGCAAATCCCGCCTGTCACCGAAGCCGCGGTCGCGTCGCCGCAGGCGTGGATCTGGGAAAGCGACGTCCAGCTGCGCCTGATCGCGCTGCGCGCAGGCCGCGAGGCGGCGCCGGTGCCGACCGGCTGGGAAGGGCGTTCGCTGTCCGAGCTGTTCGAACTGCAACCCGACGGCGAGGGGCGTTTCGCGGTTCTGAAGGCGCTGGCGCGTCAGGCGCGTTTCGCGGGACAGCGGGTGCGCGTCGAAGGCGGCACCGGGCCGCTGGCGATGAGCCTTGCTGGCGAGCCGCGCTTCGATGCCGCCGGCGGCTTTGCAGGTTTTCGCGGCACCGCGCTGCCCGACGTCGAAGCGCGCGCCGCCGCGGCGCCCGCGACCCTTGCCGACCCGGCCTTCGGGTCGCTGCCGCTGTCCGATCCCGCCTTCGGTCGCCGCATCGACGGCGCGCTGCGCGGGCCGCTCGCGCGGATCATCGCGACCGCCGAGACGATATCGGGCCAGTTCGAAGGGCCGATCCGCGCCGACTATGCCCGCTACGCCGGCGACATCGCGCACGCCGGGCGGCACCTGCTCGGGCTGGTCGACGACCTCGCCGACCTCCAGAATATCGAACGTCCAGGGTTCAAGGCGGCGCGCGACGAGATCGACCTCGGCGACCTTGCGCGGCGCGCGGTGGGGTTGCTCGGCATGAAGGCCGAGGAAAAGGGCATCCGCATCGACGCGCCGCCGGTCGACGACAAGATGCCCGCAACGGGCGAATTCCGACGCGTGCTGCAGGTGCTGCTCAACCTGCTCGGCAACGCGATCCGTTACTCGCCCGACGATTCGCTGATCTGGATCCGCCTCGACCGGCAGGGCGATCGCGCGATGGTCACCGTCGCCGACCAGGGACAGGGGATCGCTGCCGATCAGCAGGCGGTGGTGTTCGAGAAGTTCGAACGGCTCGGCCGTACCGACAGCGGCGGTTCGGGGCTGGGCCTTTATATCGCGCGGCGACTGGCGCGCGCGATGGAAGGCGACCTGACCATCGACAGCGCACCTGGGCAGGGCGCGCGCTTCACGCTAAGCTTGCCGGCGCGCGATTGACTCGCGCGGGTGCCCGGTTTCGTCGGCTTTGGGGTGGGAAGCGGACCGTGTCCACTTCTGGTCGACATCCCGGCGAAGGCCCGGATCTCGCCGGTGCATCATGGCTTGTAGGGTGGGATTCCGGCCTTCGCCGGGATGACGGAAAATGACTGAATCCAGCCCTCCGTGCGCCCCGGCGAAAGCCGGGGTCGATTGCAGAAACACGCCGGGTTCGTGTCGGCATTCTGGGCCCCGGCTTTCGCCGGGGTGCGCATCTCCATCGGCGACTAACGGCCGTTGGCGGATATCCAAATCCTCCCTGTCGCGCAGCGATGGGGAGGTGGCAGCGGCGTCAGCCGCTGACGGAGGGGCCGACGCCGTCAGGCGTCGCGCGACCTTTCGGCCCCTCCACCACTCGCTGCGCGAGCGGACCCCCTCCCCATGGCCTGCGGCCACGGGGAGGATTTCATCTCCGCTTCCGTCCGCAACAGGTCGTTATCGGCCATCGCCATCACGCACAAAAAAGGGGCCGGAAACCGGCCCCTTTCTCGTTTTCGTCTTTCGCCGGATCAGCGCTGGCCGACCGGAACATAGGGCCGCTGCGTCGGGCCGGTGTAGAGCTGGCGCGGGCGGCCGATCTTCTGCGCGGGGTCCGAGATCATTTCGTTCCACTGCGCGACCCAGCCGACGGTGCGGGCGAGCGCGAAGAGCGCGGTGAACATCGTCGTCGGGAAACCGATCGCTGACAGGATGACGCCCGAATAGAAATCGACGTTCGGGAACAGCTTCTTTTCGATGAAATAGGGATCGTTGAGCGCCATTTCCTCGAGCTGCAGCGCGACTTCGAAGACGGGGTCGTTGACCTTGAGTGCGTCGAACACTTCGCGCACCGTTTTCTGCATCACGGTCGCGCGCGGATCGTAGTTCTTATAGACGCGGTGGCCGAAGCCCATCAGGCGGAACGGATCGTCCTTGTCCTTGGCGCGCGCGATATATTCGGGGATGCGCTCGGGGCGGCCGATTTCGCGCAGCATGTTGAGCGCGGCCTCGTTCGCGCCGCCATGCGCCGGGCCCCACAGGCAGGCGATGCCCGCCGCGATGCACGCGAACGGATTGGCGCCCGACGAGCCAGCGAGGCGGACGGTCGAGGTCGACGCGTTCTGCTCATGATCGGCGTGGAGGATGAAGATGCGGTCGAGGGCGCGCTCGACGACCGGGTTGACCTCATATTCCTCGGCGGGGACGCTGAAGGTCATGCGGAGGAAATTGCCGGTGTAGCTGAGGTTGTTGTCGGGATAGACGAAGGGCTGGCCGACCGAATATTTATACGCCATCGCCGCGATCGTCGGCATTTTCGCGATCAGCCGGTGGCTGGCGATCATGCGCTGGCGCGGGTCGTGGATTTCGGTCGAATCGGGATAGAAGGCGCTGAGCGCGCCGACGACGCCGCACATCACCGCCATCGGATGCGCGTCACGGCGGAACCCGCGATAGAAGGTCGCGAGCTGTTCGTTCAGCATCGTGTGGCGGGTGATCGTGTTTTCGAACGTGGCCAGTTCGTCGGCGCTCGGCAGTTCACCGTTGAGCAGCAGATGGCAGACTTCCATGAAGCTCGAATGTTCGGCGAGGTCGCCGATCGCGTAACCGCGATGGAGCAGGACGCCTTCGTCGCCGTCGATATAGGTCAGCTGCGATTCGCAGCTCGCGGTCGAGGTGAAGCCCGGATCGTAGGTGAAGGCCCCGGTCTGGGCATAGAATTTGCGGATATCGACGACATCGGGGCCGACCGTGCCCTTGAGCACCGGATTGTCGACGGTCGTGTCGCCCAGGGTGATTTTTGCGGTCTCGGTCATGCTTCTTCCCCTGTACTGACGGCGGGAGCCTTTGGTGCTCAGGCCCCTGCCGGATAATTGTGCGCTGCGTCAAGTCGCGCCAGGCTGGTATCGCGGCCGAGCAGCAGCAATACGTCGAAAATTCCCGGCGATACGGTGCGCCCGGTCAGGGCCGCCCGCAGCGGCTGGGCCAGTTTCCCGAGCCCGACGCCGGCCGCTTCGCTTTCCTCGCGAACCGCGGCCTCCACCGTTTCCTGCGACCATGTCGGCAGGGCCCGCAAGCGGTCGGTGACCGACGCGAGCAATCCCTCCGGCGCATCCCTTAGCACCTGCGCCGCCTTTTCGTCCATCACCAGCGGGTCGGGAACGAAGAGGAAGGTCGCGCCGTCGGCGATCTCGTGCAGCGTCTTGGCGCGCGGCTTGAGCGCGGGCATCGCCGCCGCGAGCAGCTCTTTTTCGGCGGGCGTGACGTCACGCCCGACCAGCTTCGCTACCATCGGAGCGACGATCGCGGCGAGTCGGACATCGTCGGCCTCGCGCAGATAATGGCCGTTGAGATTCTCGAGCTTCTTGAAATCGAAGCGCGACGGCGAACGGCCGACATTGTCGAGCCCGAACCACTCGATCGCCTGCGCGCGGCTGATGATCTCGTCGTCGCCATGCCCCCAGCCGAGGCGGAGGAGGTAATTGTTCACCGCTTCGGGCAGATAGCCCATTTCGTCGCGATAGGCGTCGACCCCGAGCGCGCCATGGCGTTTCGACAGCTTGGCGCCGTCGGCGCCGTGGATCAGCGGGACGTGCGCATAGACGGGCACGCGCCAGCCCATCGCACGGATCAGCCCGAGCTGGCGAAAGGCGTTGTTGAGATGGTCGTCGCCGCGGATAACGTGCGTCACCCCCATGTCGTTGTCGTCGACGACGACGCTGAGCATGTAGGTCGGGGTGCCGTCGCTGCGCAGCAGGATGAAGTCGTCGAGTTCGGCGTTCTGGACGGTGACGTCACCCTGCACCTTGTCGGCGATGGTCACTGCGCCCTCCTGCGGCGCGCGCAGGCGGATGACGTGCGGCGCGGCGGGATCGCCGTCGGTACGGTCGCGCCAGGGGCTGCGGACGCGGAAGGGCAGGCGCTTTTCCTGTGCCTCGGCGCGCATCGCGGCAAGCTCGTCCTGCGTCAGATAGCAGCGATAGGCTTCGCCCTTCGCAAGCAGTTCGTTCGCGACCGCGGCGTGGCGGTCGGCGCGCGCGAACTGGTACACGGTGTCGCCGTCCCAATCGAGGTCGAGCCAGCGCATGCCGTCGAGGATCGCGTCGATCGCCGCGTCGGTCGAGCGCGCACGGTCGGTGTCCTCGATCCGGAGCAGGAACTTGCCGCCATGATGGCGCGCGAACAGCCAGTTGAACAGCGCGGTGCGCGCGCCGCCGATATGGAGATATCCGGTCGGCGAGGGCGCGAAACGCGTCACCACGTCGGCGCCGGTCGCTTCGCCTGCGATTGCTTGATTTTCGGTTGCCACCAAGGCCTCTTTCACTCACTTTGCCGGCCCCGGCAGGGAGGCCGGGGCGGGGTTCGGGGGTGCCCCTAGCATGGCGACAAGGCCGCTTCAAACGCCCATTGCGACCGGCATCGCCGCGGCGCTGCGGCGGTGCGCCGACTGGCTCGAAACCCGGCTCGATGCCGAGCGCGAACGGATCGCGCTCTGGTTGCCCGTCGCGCTGGGCGCGGGGATCGCGGCGTGGTTCGCGCTGCCGACCGCATGGCACTGGACCGGCGCGCTGTTCCTCCTCGGCGCGGGCATGCTCGCCGGGTGGCTGCTCGGCTGGCGCCGGCGGCTCGGCCGTACGGTCGCGATCGGTTGCGCGGTCGCCGCGACGGGGTTGCTGCTGATCTGGGCACGCGCGCTGTGGGTCGCCGCGCCGGTGCTTGCCCAGCCGCTGACCACCGAATTTTCGGCGCGCGTCGAGCGCGTCGAGGCGTTGCCGGCGCGCGAGCAGGTGCGGCTGATCGCCCTGCCGCTGGCGCGCACCGACCTGCCGCCGCGGCTGCGCCTTACCGCGACCATAGGGCAAGCGGGCGATGTGGCGCCGGGCGAACGGGTCGGGCTGCGCGCACGGCTGATGCCACCGCCGACCGCCAGCCTGCCGGGGGGCTATGATTTTGCCCAGCGGGCGTGGTTCGACCGGCTCGGCGCGGTCGGCACCGTGCTCGGTACGATCGGCCGTGCGCCGGAGGCGGGGCGCGGGGCGCCGCCGCTGCGCGCGCGACTGACCGGGCATATCCACGGCCGCGTCGACGGGTCGGCGGGGGGCATCGCGGCGGCGCTCGTCACCGGCGACCGCGGCGCGATCGACCCCGCCGACGAGGAAGCGATGCGGCGCAGCGGGCTCGCGCACCTCCTGTCGATCAGCGGGCTGCACGTCACCGCGGTGGTCGGTTTCGCGATGCTGCTCGCGATGCGGCTGCTCGCGTTCAGCCGCTGGCTCGCGCTCAGGGGGCTCGTACTGCCGCTCGCTGCCGCGTTCGCCGCGCTGGCGGGCGGCGGCTATACGCTGCTCGCGGGTGGCGAGGTGCCGACGCTGCGCTCGTTCATCGCGGCGCTGCTCGTGCTCGTCGCCTTTCTGCTCGGGCGCGAGGCGCTGACGCTGCGGCTCGTCGCGGCGGGGGCGCTGCTCGTGCTCGTCTGGCGCCCCGAGGCGCTCGCAGGGCCGAGCTTCCAGCTGAGCTTCGCCGCGGTCACCGCGATCATCGCGCTGCACCAGGCGCGCGCGATGCGCGGCTTTCTGATGCGGCGCGACGAGCCCTGGCCCCTCCGGCTGGCGCGCGCGATCGCAGGGCTGCTGATCACCGGACTCGTGGTCGAGGTGGCGCTGGCGCCGATCGCGCTCTTCCATTTCCACAAGGCCGGACTCTACGGCGCGCTGGCCAATGTCGTCGCAATCCCGCTGACGACCTTCGTGGTCATGCCCGCGGAGGCGCTCGGCCTGATCTTCGACGCGGTCGGGCTGGGCGCGCCCTTCTGGTGGGTCGCCGAACAGGCGCTGCACGGCCTGATCGCGCTCGCGCACCGCGTCGCGGACGCCCCGGGCGCAGTCGCGACGCTGCCGCGGTTTCCCGCGTGGGGTTTCGCGCTTGCGGTGTTCGGCGGACTATGGATGCTGCTCTGGCAGACGCGCTGGCGCCGGGCGGGGTTCGTGCCGCTGATCGCGGGGATGGCGGTGCTGCTCGTCCAGCCGCGTCCCGACCTGCTGGTCACCGGCGACGGACGTCATATCGCCGCGGCGCTCCCCGACGGCAGCTACGCGCTGCTGCGCGACCGCGCCGGCGACTATGCGCGCGACGCGCTGGCCGAGGCGGCGGGGATCGACGCGCCGCTCGTCGCGCTGGCCGATCTCGACCATGTCGCGTGCAACCGCGATTTCTGCCGCTGGACACAGCGCGGGCGGATCATCCTTGCCGCGCGCGGACGCGACCGCATCGAGGGAGCCGACATGGCCGCGGCCTGCGCCGCCGCCGACGTGGTGATCAGCGAGCGCTGGCTGCCGCGCGAATGCGCCGGCCGCTGGCTGACGATCGATCGCGACACACTGCCGCAGACCGGCGGGCTGGCGCTCTACCTCGGCCAGCGCCCGCGCGCCGTCGGCGCACTGGACGCGGGCGACGCGCATCCGTGGCGGCGCCCGCCGCAGGTCAGTGGTAACGACGAAGCAGTCCCGACAGCCGCCCTTGGACGATGACGCGTTCGGCTTCGTAGCGCTGCGGTTCATAGGCGCTGTTCGCCGGGTCGAGCCGGATCATCCGGCCTTCGCGGCGGAAATATTTGAGTGTCGCATCCTGCCCGTCGACGAGCGCGACGACGATGTCGCCCTCGCGCGCGGTGCTCGCTTTCTGGATCAGGGCATAGTCGCCGTCGAAAATCCCCGCCTCGACCATCGAATCGCCCGACACTTCGAGCGCATAATGCTCGCCCGAACCGAGCAGCGCCGCGGGCACCGCGAGATTATTGTGATCCTCGAACGCCTCGATCGGCACACCCGCGGCGATCTTGCCGTGCAGCGGTACCTCGATCACGTCGTTCGCGGCGATCGGATTGAGCTGCGGGGCGGGCTTGCGCAGCGGCACGACATTGTCGCTATCGTTGCGCACGGCGGCATGGGCGGCCTTGCCACCCTCGGGCAGCTTGACGACTTCGAGTGCGCGCGCGCGGTTGGGGAGGCGGCGAAGGAAGCCGCGTTCTTCCAAGGCACTGATAAGACGATGGATTCCCGATTTGGATTTGAGGCCGAGGGCTTCCTTCATCTCTTCGAACGACGGCGAAATGCCGCTCGCGTCGAGCTTTTGCTGGATGAAGTGGAGCAGTTCATGCTGCTTGGCGGTCAACATCGGGCGTTCTCCATGATGCCGGCATCGGACATAAGGGGAACGATAGTGGAACAGAGCGGAACTTGTCAAGCGATGTCGATACAGGCCGCGAGATCACCCGCGGCGCGCGGCGCGGCACCGATTTCGCGCAGAACCAGCGCGGTGGCAGCGACGAGCGGCCGCGTCTGCCCGCTGTCCTGGCTGTCCAGAAGCTCGAGCATCCCGCCAGCGAGGCGGGCGCGCAGATAGTCGCGCCGCCCGCCGCCCGGACCGAGCGCGGCGGCGAGCGGCGCGTGGCGGATGACCGGCAGCGGATCGCGCGCGCCCGCGAGGTGGCGGACGAGCGGGAGCAGGAACAGCGTCGCGGTGACAAAAGCCGACGAGGGATTGCCCGGAAGCCCCAGCAGCAGCGCGTCGCCGATCGTGCCCGCGATCAACGGTTTGCCCGGACGCATCGCGATCTTCCAGAAGTCGAGCCGTCCCCCGGCGTCGTCGAGCGCGCCGCGGACATGGTCGTGATCGCCGACCGACGCACCGCCGACAGAGACGATGACGTCATGATGGCGCGCCATATCCCCCAGAACCCGGGCCGTGACGCCACGATCGTCGCCGACGTGGAGCGGCGGCGTGACCACGGCGGGCGCGCCGGCGAGCATCGCGGCGAGCATCGCGCCGTTGCTGTCGGGGATCTGCCCGGGCGCAAGGGGACGCCCCGGCGGCACGAGTTCGTCGCCGGTGGTGAGGATCGCGACGCGCGGGCAGGTCCCCACCGCGATCTGCGCCGCGCCGCCCATGATCGCCGCGGCGATCGCGCCGGGGGTAATGCGCGTGCCGGCGGACAGGAGCGGCGTGCCCGCGGCGAAATCACCCGCGCGGCCGCGAACGTGCTGGCCGCGGGTGGCGGGGCCGTCGCCGGTCAGCCTCAATGTCGCGCCGTCGGCGGCGACATCCTCCTGGATCACCACGGTATCGGCGCCGTCGGGGAGCAGGGCGCCGGTGAAGACGCGTATCGCCGCGCCCGGAGCGAGCGGTTGATGCGGCACCGCGCCTGCGGGAATCTCACCCGCAATCGCCCATGGCCCGGGCAGGTCGTCGAAGCGGATCGCATAGCCGTCCATCGCCGACAGCGGCGCGGCGGGCTGGTCGCGCCCTGCCACGATATCGCCTGAAAGATAGCGGCCAAGTGATTTGGAACAATCGAGATTTTCTGGTGCCAGCGGTGCGCGGAGCGCAAGGAGCCGCGCCTGTGCCTCTTCGACCGGCATCCATGCGTTCATGCGGCGCGCCAGTCGCCCGAACGCCCGCCGCTCTTTTCGAGCAGGCGAAGTCCCTCGATCACCATCGCGCGGTCGAGCGCTTTCGCCATGTCATAGAGCGTGAGCAGCGCGACCGAGGCGGCGGTGAGCGCTTCCATCTCGACCCCCGTCGGGCCCGTGGTCGCGGCGGTCGCGGTGACGCCGATCCCGTCGTCGAGCCAGGCGAAATCGATCGCGACCTTGCTGAGCGCGAGCGGGTGGCACAGCGGGACAAGGTCGGACGTGCGCTTTGCGGCCATGATCCCGGCGATGCGCGCGGTCGACAGCACATCGCCCTTGGGGGTGTTGCCGGCCCGGATCGCATCGAGCGCCTCGACCGACATGGTAATGCGGCCCGCCGCGACGGCGCGGCGCGCGGTCGCGGGCTTGGCGCCGACATCGACCATATGCGCAGCGCCGGTGTCGTCGAGATGAGTCGGGGTCTTTGCCATCGTCCGGAAGCGAAGCAAGGCGCGATACGAAAGGCAAGGGCGATCGGCACGCGGCGCCGAAATGATCGGATGTTGGCCCCAACGGCGCCCGGCAGGCCTCGGGCATGGATAAGTGTCCGCACAGCGCGTCGGACTCACGAACTAGGCGGAATGGCCTGCCGCGCTCGCTGTCCCTCGCCAATGCTCCGCGACAGGGGAGGGGATTGATACTTTTTTCTGCCGCCGCGCAGGTGATGGTAGCCGGTTTTCGGTTATCACCCCCGGGCGCGCCGCAAAACAGGACCGCTGTCCGCCGATCCGCGAGCGCGTCGTCTCGGCGTCCGCAAGAGGCTGCTGGAATCGCCCAGCCGAAGCCGTTTTCGCGGCGAACTGTGTTCATCGCGCACTTTGTGTGTTCTCTATGCAACAGGATTGTCGTAGCAAGGCAACAATGGCGACCAGCGTTCCCTTGGCAAGCGACGGCGAATCCGGTCAACCGGCCCCGCGCGCGAGGGCGTGGGAGTTTGCCGCGCCCGAGTATTACGCGCTCGCGGTGATCATCAGCGTCGGCATCGCAACCTATATCTATGTCACCGGCGACGCGCAGAGCGAGCGGCTGCTCACGCCCGCGCTCGTCGCCGCGATCATGGTGGTCAATCTGGTGCCCGCGATGGCGCTGATCGTGCTGATCGGCAGCCGCGTGGCGCGCGCGCGCGCGATGCGCTCGATGGCGGGGGGCAGCGGTCGCCTGCACGTCCGGCTTGTCGCGCTCTTTTCGCTGATCGCCGCGACGCCGACCTTGCTGGTGGTGATCTTCGCATCGCTGCTGTTTCAGTTCGGCGTCGATTTCTGGTTTTCCGACCGGTCGCGCGGCATGTTCGAAAACGCCGCCGGGCTTGCCGAAGGCTATTACCAGGAGAATCAGCGCGAGGTCGCGGCGAACACCGTCGCAATGGCGACCGACCTCGGCAATGTGCTCGAACGCGTGCGGACCGATGCACCCGATTTTTCGAGCTTCTACCTCCAGCAGGTGGTCGTCCGGAACCTCAATGAATCGGCGATCATCGAAATCGGGGCCGACGGCGTGGCGCGGACCGCGGCGGCGATCGATCCCGACAATCGCGCCGCCGAGAACCGCCTCCAGCCTGCGATGGTCACGCGCCTCGACGCCGGCGAGGAAGTCGTCGTCGTCCGCCAGTCGGACCGGATCGAGGCCGCGACCAAATTGCCGGGGACCCGCCGCGCCTATCTTTACGCGTCGCGCGATTTCAACGTCCCGGGTTTCCAGCAGTCGGTGCGCGCGGGCACGGTGCTCGCCGACTATAACGCGCTGTTCGCGCGCTCGCAGCAGCTCCAGCTGCAGTTCAACGGCGCGCTCTATCTCGGTTCGCTGCTGCTGCTCGCGCTCGCGGTGGTCGCGGCGATCCTCGTCGCCGACCGTATCGTTCGTCCGCTCGGCACGCTCGTCGGTGCGACGCAGACGGCCGCCGAGGGCGACTTGTCGGTGCGCGTGACGCCGACCGCGCACGACGACGAAATTTCGGTCCTGACGCGCGCTTTCAACCGCATGACCGAGCAGATCCAGGGGCAGACGGGGGCGCTGGTCAGCGCCAACGAGCAGATCGAGGCCCGGCGCAGCTTCATCGAGGCAGTGCTCAGCGGCGTCTCGTCGGCGGTGGTTTCGGTCGACGCCGGACATCGCATCCTGCTCGCCAATGCGGCCGCCGAGCGGCTGATCGGCATCAAGGCCGAAGAACTGACCGGGCAGCCGCTCGCCGAGGTCGCGCCCGAACTTGCGCAGCTGATCACCGGCGACGAGCGCGAGGGCGTCGTGCAACTCGCGCGGCAGCACGCCGAACCCGCGACGCTGGCGGCGAAGGCGGTCGCGCAGGGCGACGGTTTCGTGCTCAGTTTCGAGGATATCACCCAGCAATTGCTCGATCAGCGCCGCGCGGCCTGGTCCGACGTCGCGCGCCGCATCGCGCACGAGATCAAAAATCCGCTGACCCCGATCCAGCTCGCTGCCGAGCGCCTGCAGCGCCGCTTCGGCGACAAGGTCGAGGGCGATCAGGCGACCTTCCGCAAGCTGACCGACACGGTCATCCGCCAGGTCCACGACATGCGCCGCATGGTCGACGAGTTTTCGAGCTTCGCGCGCATGCCCAAGCCGACCTTCGGCGTCGAGGATCTTCGCGACATCGTCCGGCAGGCGGTGTTCCTGTTCGAGGTCGCCAAGCCCGACATCGTTTTCAGCGTCGAGGTTCCCGAGGAAATCGAACCCCTCGTCTGCGACCGGCGCCTGCTGTCGCAGGCATTGACGAATATCGTCAAAAATGCGGTAGAAGCGATTGAAGAAAAATCGAAAAATTCGGAATCGTCGCCCCTTGGCCATATCCGCGCGGTGGTTGATGTCCGCAGCGAGCGCGAGGTTGCGATCCTGATCACCGACGACGGCATCGGCCTCCCCGAGGCGCGCGAGACGATCGCCGAACCCTATATGACGACGCGGCAGGGCGGCACCGGGCTGGGGCTCGCGATCGTCAAGAAGATCGTCGAGCAGCATTATGGCGAGCTCGACTTCGCCGACAATCCGGCGGGGCAGGGGACCCGCGTCACGCTGACGCTCCACCCCGACCGGCTGCGCCCGCTGGCCGGGCAGGGAAATGATGCGGCGGCGGGGCAAATGGAATCGGTTCCGGGGCGAATCCGCAACCGCAAGGACAGAGAAGACTGATGGCGCTCGACATATTGATCGTCGATGACGAACGCGACATCTGCGACCTCGTCGCCGGTGTGATGGAAGACGAAGGTTATGAAGCGCGCACCGCGTCGGACAGCGACGCCGCGCTCGAAGCGATCCGCCAGCGGCGGCCGTCGCTCGCGCTGATCGACGTCTGGCTGCAGGGATCGCGGCTCGACGGGCTCGGACTGGTCGAGGCGATCAAGGCGTTCGACCCGACGTTGCCGATCATCGTCATTTCGGGGCACGGCGGGCTCGACACCGCGGTCGCGGCGATCCGCCGCGGCGCGTTCGACTTCATCGAAAAGCCCTTCGAGGCCGAGCGCCTGCTCCATCTCGTCGCGCGCGCGACCGAAAGCGAGCGGCTGAAGTTCGAATATGAGCGGCTGCGCGAACGCGCCGGACCCGCCGACGAGCTGACCGGGACCAGCGCCGCGATCAACAATGTCCGCGCGACGCTCAAGCGCGTCGCCGGCACCGGCAGCCGCGTGCTGATCACCGGGTCGGCGGGGGTCGGCAAGGAAGTCGCGGCGCGCGTCCTGCATGGCTGGAGCGGGCGCCACACCGCGCCGTTCCGCGTCATCTCGTCGGCGCGCATGGACCCCGAGACGGTCGAGGCCGAGCTGTTCGGGGCCGAAGTCGATGACGGGACGATCCGCGTCGGGCTGCTCGAACAGGCGCATGGCGGCACGCTGTTCCTCGACGAGGTCGCCGACATGCCGCTGACCACGCAGGGTAAGATCCTGCGCGTGCTCACCGATCAGAGCTTCACCCGTGTCGGCGGGCGGACGATGATCCGCGTCGACGTGCGTATCATCTCCGGATCGGCGCGCGACCTGATGACCGAGATCGCCGAGGGACGGTTCCGCGAGGACCTCTATTACCGGCTCAACGTCGTGCCGGTGCACATCCCCGCGCTGCGTGAACGCCGCGACGACATCGCCTCGCTGTGCGAGCATTTCGTCAGCCGCTACGCCGCCGACCGCCATGCGCCGCCGCCCGAAATCAGCCCCGAAGCGATGGCGGCGCTGCAGGCGCACGACTGGCCGGGGAATGTGCGCGAGCTGCGCAACGTCATCGAACGCGTGATGATCCTCGCGCCGAGCGACCGGCTCGGCCGGATCGACGCCGACATGCTGCCCGCCGAGCTGGTGCGCGGCGGCACCGACATATTGCCCAACGCCGAATCGATCACCGCGATCCCGCTCAAGGAAGCGCGCGAGAATTTCGAGCGCGAATATCTGCGCATCCAGATCAACCGCTTCTCGGGCAATATCTCGCGCACCGCGACCTTCATCGGCATGGAGCGTTCGGCGCTGCACCGGAAGCTGAAGCTTTTGGGTTTGACCGATAATCCCGAGGGCGAGGGATGAGGCAGGCGGCTTTGCGCTAGACCTGCGCCGCGCTTTGCCGCATATATCGCTCGCCATGGCGAAGGTGGCGGCCCCAACGAGCCGTCCAGCGGTGTTTGCCGCCAAGAACAGGAGGCCAATGTGTCCGATAAAAACCAGAATCTCCAGGATCTCTTCCTCAACGCTCTGCGTCGCAGCAAGACACCGGTGACGATGTTCCTCGTCAAAGGCGTCAAATTGCAGGGAATCATCACCTGGTTCGACAATTTTTCGCTGCTGCTGCGCCGCGACGGCCAGTCGCAGCTCGTGTACAAGCACGCGATCTCGACAGTCATGCCGTCGCATGATTTCGACCTGTCGCTGCTCGGCGACAATCTGCGCGATGCGCCGGCGAGCAAGGGCAAGGCGTTGCAGGACGTGTTCCTGAACGCGGTGCGGCGGTCGGATGAGTCGGTGACGATGTTCCTCGTCAACGGCGTGATGCTGCAGGGCGACATCGTCGCTTTCGACCTGTTCTGCATGCTGCTCGAACGCGAGCGGCAGGTGCAGCTCGTCTACAAGCATGCGATTTCGACCGTTCAGCCCAACGGCCCGATCAACCTGACCGACAGCGAGCCCGAAGGCGACGTCTGATCGATATCGTCGCCGAAGCCAATGAGGTCAGCCGCGGCGCTGCCGCGGTTCTGGTCGTGCCCGAATGGCACGGCCAGCGGCTGTCGCGCGACCTTGGCGCGCGCGTCGAGGAGGCGAAGGGGCTCGCCGTCGCGATCGGGCTGGAGGTCGTCGCGACCTATCCGCTGCGGCTGCGGCAGACGCGCGCGGCGACGCTGATCGGCGTCGGGCAGATCGAGACGATCAAGGCCGAAGTCGGCGAAGGTGCCGCACAACTCGTCATCGTCGATGCGGCGCTGACGGCGATCCAGCAGCGCAACCTGGAAACCGCCTTCGGCATAAAAGTCATTGATCGAACCGGATTAATTCTCGAAATATTCGGCGAACGCGCCGCGACGGCCGAGGGGCGGCTGCAGGTCGAACTGGCGCATCTCGACTATCAGGCGGGGCGGCTGGTCCGCAGCTGGACCCACCTCGAGCGCCAGCGCGGCGGCTTCGGCTTCCTCGGCGGTCCCGGTGAAACGCAGATCGAGGCCGACCGCCGGATGATCCGCAACCGCATGGCGCGCATCCGCAAACAACTCGAGGAGGCGCGGCGGACGCGGCAGTTGCAGCGGTCGAAGCGCCAGCGCGCGCCGTGGCCCGTGGTCGCACTCGTCGGCTATACCAACGCCGGAAAATCGACGTTTTTCAATCGCCTGACCGGAAGTGACGTCATGGCGGAAGATATGCTGTTCGCGACGCTCGACCCGACGATGCGCGAAATCCGGTTGCCCGGGATCGACAAGGCGATCCTGTCCGACACGGTGGGCTTCGTATCCGACCTGCCGACCGAACTGGTCGCGGCGTTCCGCGCGACGCTGGAGGAGGTCACCACTGCCGACCTGATCGTGCATGTCCGCGACATCGTCCACCCCGACAGCGAGGCGCAATATGCCGATGTCGTCGCCATCCTCAATTCGCTGGGGGTGAACGGGCCGCAGGACGGCGGGGAAGGGGAGGAGGATGCTCCCGATATGATCCCGCAGATCGAGATATGGAACAAGATCGACACCGCCGACGCCGAGACGCGCGGTGTCATCGAGGACATGGCGGCGCGGCGCGGTGACGTCGCGGTCATATCGGCGGTGAGCGGCGAGGGCGTCGACGCGGCGCGCGTGCTGATGGCGACGCAGTTGACCGCGCGGCACAAGTTGCAGCGCATCTACCTGGGATATGAGCAGGGCGAAGCGGCGGCGTGGCTTCACGCACGCGGCGAGGTGCTGGACGACGAACCCGAGGGCGAGGGACATGTGCTGACCGTGCGGCTCGATCCGGCGGATACGGCGCGGTTCGCGCGGTTGTTTCCGACCGGGACGAGCCAAGCATAGGGCGCGGACCTCCATCGGTCCTGTCTGGCAGATGGATATTCGTCGTAGCCCTGCCTGTCCGGGAAGCGTCCTTCGACAGGCTCAGGGCTACGGTTCCATGTGAGCGCGTCGCGTTTGCCGGCGCCTCTTGCTCAGCCGCGCTCCGTCACCTTCACCGCCTGCCAATGCGCTTCCTGCGTTTCGAGGTCGAGCCCGGCGAGACTGCCGCCCGCCTGCGCTTCCATGGCGGCAAAACGCCGCGCGAACTTGAGATTGGCGTCGCGCAGTGCATCTTCGGCATCGACCCCGAGCTTGCGCGCGTAGTTGACCACCGCGAAAAGCAGGTCGCCGACCTCTTCGTGGCGTTCGGCATCGCCCGGCGCGTCGGCGACTTCGGCGAGTTCCTCGTCGATCTTGTCACGCGGTCCCGCGACATCGGGCCAGTCGAAACCGACGCGCGCGGCGCGCGACTGGAGCTTTTGCGCGCGAAGCAGCGCAGGCAGCGACAGCGCGACGCCGTCGAGGGCGCCCTTGGGACCGTCGGCGGCGCGTTCGTCGGCCTTGATCGCCTCCCATTGTTTGCGCACCGCCGACGCCGTGACGTCGCCCGCGCCGTCGGGGCCGAAGATGTGCGGATGGCGGCGTTCCATCTTGTCCGAAATCGCCGTGGCGACATCGTCGAAGGTGAAGAGCCCGTCGTCGGTCGCAATCTGGCTGTGGAACACGACCTGGAGCAGGAGATCGCCGAGTTCGTCGCAGATGGCGACGGGGTTGCCGCCGGCGATCGCGTCGGCGACTTCATAGGCTTCCTCGATCGTATAGGGCGCGATCGTCGCGAAATCCTGCGCAAGGTCCCATTCGCAGCCGCCGTCGGGGTCGCGCAGCCGCGCCATGACGCCAAGCAGACGGTCGATCGGGGTTGCAGGGAGGGATGCCGGGGAAGCGGGTGTCTCTGCTGGCATAGATTTATCCGATAATATATATTATGTTAAATTTATTGATATCCGGCGAAGGATGAATGCCCCCATCGGTATTCACCGCCGCTCGCGGCGCCGAACGCCGTTCGTTTCAGGTCACCGCCTGCCACGTCCGCACGACCAGAAACACCAGCGCAAAGATCGCGATCCATGCGAGCGCCATCTTGACCCAGTCCGCCGCCGGCAGTCGCCGGACGAGCAAGCCGCTCAAGACCAGCGTGAACGCCCCCACGAACCAGATCAGATTGACCGCCATGTCGCCGTTCACAATTGCACCTCCAGCCCGTCATAGCCGGGCTCGACGCCCGGCGGCAACTCGGCCGCAAGGTCGTCGTAATCCATCGTATTGTCCATATGCGTGATGATCGCGCGCGGATGGCCGACCTTGGCCAGCGCTTCGAGCGTCATCGCCAGATGCGGATGCGTCGGATGCGGATAACGGCGCAGCGCGTCGATCACGAACAGGTCGACGCCCTGGAAGAAATCGACCATTTCGTCGGTGAACTTTGCAAAATCAGTGGCATAACCGATCTTGTTCGAACCGTCGCTGAAGATGAGTCCGCTGGCCTTGATCGGGCCGTGCGGCATCTCGATCGCCGACACCTCGATCGGGCCGATCGATTGATGATCCATCAGGTCGACCGGATCGACCGACGCCGGATAGCCAGCATTGCCCGCAAAGGCATAGGTAAAGCGCCATTTCAGGATATCGAGCACATGGTCGCGCGCGTAGCAGGGCACCGGCGAGCCGCGCAGGTGCATCACCTGGCGCAGGTCGTCGAGCCCGTGGGTGTGATCGGCATGTTCGTGCGTCCAGATGACGGCATCGACCTCGCCCACCTCCGCGGCCAGAAGCTGGAGCCGCATGTCGGGGCTGGTATCGACGAGGATGCGGAAACCGCCGAGCGAGACGAGGATCGAGGCGCGGCTGCGCAGGTTGCGCGGGTTGTCGGGGTCGCACTGGCCCCAGTCGTTGCCGAGCCGCGGCACGCCCGACGACGTGCCGCTGCCGAGGATGCGGACCTTCATGATGCGCTGCCCGGAAAGCCGGAGCCGAAGCCCCGGGCCTGTCGAAGGACGCCTGGCCGAGAAGAACCCTTCGCCAGATTCAGGGCTATAACATTGAAAGGACGCCAAAACCTGTGTGACGTCATGGTGTCGCCTTGTTGAAAAGCGCATAGAAATTGGCGCTTGTCGCCTGCCCCAGCGCGTCGCGGTCTTCGCCGCGCAGGTCCGCCAGGAACGCCAGCGTGTCGGCGACGAAAGCGGGTTCGCCGGTCTTGCCACGGTGCGGGACGGGGGCGAGGAAGGGCGCGTCGGTTTCGACCAGCAGCCGGTCCTGCGGCAGCCATCTGGCGGTCGCCTGAAGTTCGGCGGCGTTCCGGAAGGTCACGATGCCCGAGATCGAGATATAGAGGCCGAGGTCGAGCGCGGCCCGCGCAAAATCATCGCTGGCGGTGAAGCAGTGGATCACGCCGGGGAAGACCGCCCTGCCCATCTCTTCGCCGAGCAGCGCGAGGGTATCCGCCTCGGCATCGCGCGTGTGGACGATCACGGGAAGCCCGGTTTGCTGCGATGCATGGATATGGCGGCGGAAGCTGTCCTGCTGCCGCATGCGATCGCTCTTGTCGTAATAATAGTCGAGCCCGGTCTCGCCGATACCGATGACGCGCGGGTGCGCGGCGCGCTCGATCAGCTTGGCGGTATCGACGTCGGGATGGTTGTCGGCGTCGTGCGGATGGATGCCGACGCTGGCCCAGACCTCTTCATGCGCCTCGGCCGCGGCGAGCACATCGTCCCACTCGCTTTCGCGCGTCGCGATGTTGAGCATCGCGGTCACGCCGCGGTCGCGCGCGCGCGCCAGCACTTCGCCCTGCTGCTCGGCGAGCCCCTTGTAATTGAGGTGGCAGTGCGAATCGACGAGCATTACGCCTCCCCTTCCCCCCCATTTTCGTCGACGCCCTCGGGCAGTTCGAGGCGGGGGAAGATCGGGACGGGCTGGCCGACGGTGAAGCCCGCCGCGGCAAGCCGTGCGAACCATTCGGTGTCGGCGAGCGCGGCGGCATCGCGCGCGTCGTCGGCGATGCCCATCTGGTCGAGCAATTTGTCGGCCGCCGCCGGCACAACGGGGCGGATCGCGATCGCGAGCGTCCGGACAGCCTGGAACAATGTCATCAGCACCGCGCGCATGCGTTCGGGATCGGTCTTGCGCAGCGCCCACGGCGCCTGCGTGTCGACATATTGGTTGCAGGCGAACACCGCCCGGATCCAGTCCTCGATACCGACCGAGAAGGCCAGCTGCTCGAATTCGCGCGGCAGGCGCTCGGTCGCCATCGCGCGGAGATCGGCGAGCAGGTCGGCATCATCCTGTGATGGTGCATAGTCCGCGGAAATAACGCCGTCCAAATTCTTGAAAATCATCGACAAGCTGCGCTGTGCAAGATTGCCGAAGCTGTTCGCGAGGTCGGCATTGGCGGTGCGCACGATCGCCTCGGCCGAATAGCTGCCGTCCTGCCCGAAGCTGACTTCGCGCAGCAGATAATAGCGCAGCGCGTCGACCCCGAAGCGGTCGGCGAGGGTCATCGGATCGACGACATTGCCGAGCGACTTCGACATCTTCTCGCCGCGGTTGAGCAGGAAGCCATGGCCGAAGACCTGTTTCGGTAGCGGCAGGTTGGCGCTCATCAGGAAGGCCGGCCAGTAAACTGTATGAAAACGAACGATATCCTTGCCGATCATATGGATATCGGCGGGCCAGAATTTGCCCCATTCGCCGTCGGTATCGGGATAACCGAGCGCCGACATATAGGTGGTGAGCGCATCGACCCAGACATACATCACATGGCCGGGCGAGTCCGGCACCGGCACGCCCCAGTCGAAGCTGGTGCGCGAGACGCTCAGGTCCTTGAGGCCGCCCTCGACGAAGCGCAGCACCTCGTTGCGGCGGCTTTCGGGGCGGATGAAGTCGGGATTGTCGTTGTAGAGTGCGAGCAACTTGTCCTGATAGTTGGACAAGCGGAAGAACCAGCTTTCCTCGACGGTCCATTCGACCGGGGTCCCCTGCGGCGAGAGCTTCGCCTCCCCTTCTCCCTGCGTCAGTTCGCTTTCGTCGTAAAAGGCCTCGTCGCGGACCGAATACCAGCCCTCGTAGCGGTCGAGATAGAGATCGCCATTGGCCTCCATCGCGCGCCACAGCGCCTGCGACGCGGCGTGGTGCGCGGGGTCAGAGGTGCGCATGAAATGGTCGAAACTGATATTCAGTTTGCCGTACATCTCACGGAAATATCCGGACATTTCATCGGCGAGTTCGATCGTGGGCCGGCCCTGGTCGCGCGCGGTCTGATACATTTTCAGGCCGTGCTCGTCGGTGCCGGTGGTCAGCCGCACGTCGCGGCCGCGCGCGCGCTGGAAGCGCGCCATCGCGTCGGTGGCGATCGCCTCATAGGCGTGGCCGATGTGCGGGCGCCCGTTGGGGTAGCTGATCGCGGTGGTGATGTAGAAAGGGGTCTTGGTATCGGACATCGCCGCGCCTTAGCGGGTGCGGGGCGCGAGGGAAAGCATGTCGTCGTCCGCCGCGGAGGCGGGGTTGTGGATGCCTAGCGGGCCGCGGCGCCGCGCGGCGCCAGTTCGGCGAGGCAGTTGCCGATCTCGAAGCCGACCATCGCGCCGTCGTACGATCCGCGGATCGCATCGCGGACGGTGCGCTGGATGCGGTCCCATTGCGCGAGCACGGGAGCGATCGCGGCGACCGGACGCTCGCGCGCGAGATCGGCGAGCAGGCTGGGCACAATGTCGATCACGAGCTCGAGCCGGGCGCGGTTGGCGGTGCCGCCGACCTCGCGCGCCAGCGCCTCGCGCAGCCGGTTTCCGGGGTCGCCCGAAACGGCGATCGCGCGCAGCTTCTTCTCCATCGCCGCAATGTCGCTGTCGATGAGCGCGAGCGCCTTGCCGGGCACGCCGCCCGATGCGGCGACGGTCGCGCGCACCTCCGCCATCTCGGTCATCGGGCGCAGCTCGTGCAGCCACGCCGCCATGACGTCACGCTCAACCGGTTGAAAACGCAGCGTCCTGCATCGCGAACGGATCGTCGGCAGCAGCCGCCCCGGCGAGTGACTGACGAGGATGAAGACCGTCTGCGCGGGCGGTTCCTCGAGCGTCTTGAGCAGCGCGTTGGCGGCGTCGGTCTCGAGGTCGTCGATCGCGTCGACGATGATCACGCGCCAGTCACCAAGCGACAGCGAGAAGTGGAGGCGGCGGATCAACCCGCGGATCTGGTCGATCGTGATGTTGCGCGCGAGTTCCTTGCCCTTGTCCTTGGGCTGGCGCGTCAGCGCGAGGATTTCGGGATGGTTGCCCGCGGCGACGAGCCGGTCGGCGGCGCTGTCGCCGACATCGTCGAGCGCGACGCTGCGCCCCTCGCCGCCCTTGCCGTGGGTGACGAGGAACCGCGCGGCGCGCGCGGCGAAGGCCGCCTTGCCCATGCCCTGTGGCCCCGCGAGCAGCCAGGCGTGGTGGAGCCGTCCCGCCCCCCAGGCTTCGAGGAAGGCCTCTTCGGGGGCCTGGTGCCCGATCAGAGCCATGGCGAAAGCCCGGCGAGGAGCGCCGACGTCACGGCGTCGGGCGTCCCCCCCGCGTCGACGATGCGCCAGCGGGCGGGCTCGGCGGCGGCGATTTCGGCGAAACGCGCGGCGAGGCGTGCCTGATAGTCGGCGGGCTTGCTGCCCATGCGGTCGGCGCCCGCGGCGTCGCGCACCGCGAGGCGTCGCGCCGCCTCGCCGGCGCCGAGGGTGAGCAGGAAGCTGCGGTCGGGAAGCAGGCCTTCGGACCCGATGCGGTGGAGGTCGAGGATGTCGGCGTCGGTGAGCCCGCCGCCGGCGCCCTGATAGGCGCGCGACGAGTCGACGAAACGGTCGCAGAGCACCCACGCGCCGCGAGTGAGCGCCGGGCGGATGGTGCGTGCGACATGGTCGGCGCGCGCGGCGGCGAAGAGCAAAGCCTCGCTGCGCGCGCCCCAGCGGTCGTCGCTGCCCTCCATCAGCAACGCGCGGATCGCCTCGGCGCCCGGGCTGCCGCCGGGTTCGCGCGTGGTGACGACGTCAAGACCCCGCGCGGCGAGCGCGGCGGCGAGCGCGCGGATCTGGGTCGACTTGCCGACCCCCTCGCCGCCCTCGAGCGTGATGAAGCGCGCGCTCATCGTCCGCCGGCGCGCCCGCGCTGCGGTGCCTGAGCGAAGCCCCAGTCCATCAGCCTTGTGGCTTCGTCGCGGCGTGCCTTTTCGCTCGCCATGCCCGCGACGACCATCACCAGCCGGCGCCCGTCGCGCTTCGCCGAGCCGAGGAAGCAGTAGCCCGCCTCCGACGTGTGCCCGGTCTTGAGCCCGTCGGCGCCGTCGAAGCGGCCGAGGATGGGATTGCGGTTCGCCTGGACGATCGGCTTGCCGTCGGGCGACTTGCCGTGCTGGAGGCTGGGGATCGCGAAATAGCGCGCATAGCCCTGCGGATGATCGCGGATCAGCCGGTCCGCGAGCGTCACCAGATCGGCGGCCGATACCTTGGTCACCCCGCCGTCGGGCCAGCCGCTGGGGGTGCCGAATCGGCTCGACTTCATGCCAAGAGACGATGCCATATCGTTCATTCGCTTGACGAAATCCTTTTCGCTTCCATCGATTCCGACCGCGAGAACCGCGGCGGCGTCATTGCCCGAAACGGTGATCAGCCCCTTGAGCAGATCGTCGACGCTGACCTTTTCGCCCGGCGCGAGGAACATCGACGATCCGCCCCTGCCCGCGCGCCATTTCTTCCATTCGGCCTCGCCGACGGTGAATTTGGTGTCGCGCGCCAGCCTGCCCGCCTTGATCAGGTCGAGCACGACATAGGCGGTCATCACCTTGGTCATCGAAGCGGGTGCGAAACGCTCGTCGGCGCCGCGCGAAAAGAGGATTGCGCCCGAATCGAGATCCTTGAGCATGACGATCGGCGCCTGCGGCACGAAGGCGGCCGAAGCCCGCGCCGCGGGAGGCGCGGCCTTGGGGGGCGCGGCCTTGGGCGCCGACGGCGCCGCCGCGACCGGCGACGCCAGCGCGAGCGCCAGCCCGGCCAGAATTGCCGTGCCCGCTCCCTTGCTGTGGATGCGACCCATCATCGGGCGGTCAGCGATCGCGCATGACCCGCGCGTCGCGGAAGCCCTTGGCCTTCGCGCGGCCTGCCGCGCCGAGTGCCTCGGCTTCGCTGGCATAGGGGCCCATGCGCACGCGCCAGAGATTGCCCGCCTTGCTCACCGTCCCGCCGACCGACCTGGCCGCAGCCTTCGCGCGCGCCTCGCCGCTGAATGCCGCGACCTGGACGACATAGCTGCCGCTCGTCGCGGGCGCGGGCTTCGCCGCCGCAGGCGGCTTGGAGGGCGCGGGCCTCGTTTCCGCGGGTTTCGGCGGCGCCGGGGTCTTCGCGCCCGGGCCCTCGACGATGAAACGGTCGCCGCCCGGCGCCGGGGCCGAGGGGGTCGGCTTGCTGGCGGTCGGCGCGGCGACCCCGGCGGGTACCGGCATATCCTTGAGCTTGCCGCGCAGCAGAACGAGCAGGGCGTCGGGGGTCGGCAACCGCTCGGCCACCGGCTTGCCGCTGCGCAGCTGCGCCTTTTCGCCCATCGGCGGGTTGGTCCGGCGCACGCGCACCGCGGCGATGCCGCCCTGGAGTCCGAGTTGCTGCGCCGCGCCGCGCGACAGGTCGATCAGCCGGTCGTTCGCCATCGGGCCGCGGTCGTTGACCCGCACGAGGATCGTGCGTCCGGTGTCGAGCGCGGTGACCTCGACATAGCTCGGCAGCGGCAGCGTCTTGTGCGCGGCGGTGATCGCGTCGGGATCGAAGGGGTCGCCGGTCGCGGTCGGCGACCCGGCCGCCTCTTCGCCGTACCAGCTCGCATAACCGACATCGTCATAATCGGCGATATCGGCGGGGGTATAGGTCACGCCGCCGACGGTGAAAGGCGCGCCGAGCCTGGCCGGACCGTCGACCGTCGCGGGCGCCGCCGGGGTGGCGCCGGGCACCGCTCCGGAGCCCGAATTGCGCTTGCCGTCGACGCTGCCGCAGCCGCCCAGCGCGAGCATCGCCCCCGCGAGCAGCACGCCTCCCCTACCGATCGATTTCATCCGCCAGCAACCCCACAGACAGTGCGTAAAAATTGGAACAATTGTAATCGAGTATCGCACGATAGTTGCCGGTGAGCAAATAGGCCGTTTTTCCGGGGCCGTCGGGTTCGAGCAGCGTTGCCTGGACATGGTCGCCGGGCCAGCGCCCCCCGACGGGGGTGATGCCGTCGGCGCGCCATTCGGCCATCGAGCGCCAGCGGCTGTGGCGGTCGAACACGCGCGGGCAGCGCGTCGGCTGGAGCCTGTTGGCATAGCGCGCGCGGTTGAAACCGTCGGGAACGCGCACGGCGACGCCCCACGGCTGGCCGGCGCGCCAGCCGGCGTTGCGGAGGTAGGAACCGATCGATTCGATCGCATCGGCCTCGCTCGACCAGATACGCGCGACGCCGTCGCCGTCGCCATCCTCGGCGACGCGCAGATAGACCGAAGGCAGGAATTGCGGATAGCCGAAGGCGCCCGCCCAGCTGCCCTTGAGCACCTGGCGCGGAACCCCCTGTTCGACCATCACCATCGTCGCGATCAGTTCGGGTTCGAACAGGCTGCGGCGGCGGCCTTCATAGGCCAGCGTCGCGAGCGCCTCGGGCAGGTCGAAACTGCCGGTGACCTGCCCATAGGCGGTTTCGTGGCCGTAGATGGCGATCATGATGCTGGTCGGCACCCCGGTGCGCTGTTCGATGCGCGACAGCAGCGGCAGCAGCCGGTCGTGGACGCGGCGCCCGCCGCCGATCCGCGCGGCGTCGACATGCTTGACGCGATAGGGCGCAAAGGCCGGGATCGGGGTGTTCGGGTTCGGCGGACTGCCCAGATTGTCACGGTCGAGCGCCACGACACGCGCATTGTAGCGCAGCCCCGTCGCGACGCGGTCAAAGGTCGCGCGCGACACCCCCTGCGCCTGCGCCTTGGGCCACAGCGACTGGACATAGGCGTCGAAGCCCGCATCGCCGCCGCTCTGCGCGTGCAGCGGCGCCGAAGCCGCCATCGACCACGCCGAGGCGACGACCGCCGCGACCGAGAGAAACCGTCCGATTCCAAAAGTTTTCGTGCGCATCATAGCCACCCCATAGGCATGATCTGGCACACATGCATCCTGAATAACCAGAGGGGCGAGGGACGAAGCGACTCATATGCGCGGCGGATGGAGTGGCGCCGGCGAAGCGGGCGCCAGGCTCGCGGCCGCCTGCCGCGAACGGGGTGAGAGCGGATGGCGGTTTGGAGTGATGATCGGATATTCTGATCCCGCCCATGCCGTAGGCATGGAAAGGTGGCAGCACGAAGCGCCGACGGGCGGTTGACAGCGCGACGTCACGCCCCCTTCACCACGCCCTACGGGCGCAGCCCCTTCCCATCGCTTCGCGACACGGGGGATATTGAAGTCCGCGATCGGTCGTTTGCCTTCATCGCGTCGCCATCCCGGATCACGTCCGGGGCGTCGATGGCGGACAGGGTGGGATTCGAACCCACGGTGAGCTTGCACCCACGGCGGTTTTCAAGACCGCTGCCTTAAACCACTCGGCCACCTGTCCGGTGCTTGCGCCATAGCGTGCGGGCGCCTCGCGGCAAGCGAAACCTGAATGGGAGCGATGAACCCGCAGGTCGGGCGGCGAATCCGTTCGGGTCGTTCTGCCGGCGCCCTTCCTCACGCGGGCACCGCGCTGGCATCGATCCAAAACGGATGTGGTTTGGCGCACGCCGATCCCCGAGACCGTTATCGTCGGCTTCTTCACGATATGACGGAGGGCATATGGCCGAGTTCCAACTCGTTCAGGCGGATGCGTCGCTGGGGCAGGAATATCCGGATCTGGACAAGGTCCGCGCCTATCTGCAGGTCTTTGGCTATCTTCGGGAGGACACACCGGCGGGGGGCATTCTCGACCCCGTGACTTCGGCGGCGCTCGCCCGGTTCCAGGAAATGTTCGGGATCGAGGCCAGTGGTTCAATCGATGCCGCGACCCGCGCCGCGCTGACGATGCCGCGGTGCGGGGTTCCCGACGGGGGACCGGGCGGCGGCGTGGCGAAGCCCGCGCCCTACGTGCCGATTGGCTGCGATTATCACGCCAGGCACCGGACCCTGACCTATCGCTTCGACAACAGCACGCCCGACCTGCCGGGCGATGCCGAACGCGATGCCGTGCGGCGTGCTTTCGCCACATGGGCGAAGGTGATCCCGGTCGATTTCGTCGAGGTCGGTCCGACCAATGCCGCCGACCTCAAGATCGGCTGGGCGACGGGCAATCACGGCGACGGCGCTTCGTTCGACGGACCCGGCGCGATCCTTGCGCATGCCTTCTATCCCCCGAGTTGCGGGGGCAGCTTTGCCGGTCACTGCCATTTCGACGAGGGCGAGAATTGGGGGCTGGCGCATGGCGCGGGAAGCTTCGACCTCGAAACCGTCGCGGTGCACGAAATCGGACATCTGCTGGGGCTTGCGCATTCGAACGGCGCCAACTCGGTGATGGTGCCGGGCTATGCGGGGCAAAGGCGGGTTCTGTCGACCGACGATGTCGCCGGGATCCAGTCGCTTTACGGGAAACCCGGCCCCGCGCTGCGCGTGCGCGCGCACCTCGAAGGCTATGGCGACAGGATGGGCCGCGAAAGCGAGTTCATCGGGACGCGCGGAGAATATCGGCGCCTCGAAGGATTCCAGATCGAGATTGCGACGCCCGTGCCGAACCTGTCGCTGCAATATATGGCGCATTTGGAGGGCATCGGCGACACGCCCATGGTCCCTGAGGGAAATTTCGTCGGGACGCGCGGACAGCATCGCCGGCTCGAGGGATTCACGATCGAACTCACCGGAAGCGCCGCGGGGAACTACAATCTCTTCTACCTCGCGCATCTTCAGGGGATCGGCGATACGCCGCTGATGACTGGAGGCAATTTTTGCGGGACGCGCGGTCAGAGCCGGCGCGTCGAGGGGATTTTGATCCGGATCGAGCCCAAATGACGGCAAGCGACGGGAGACACCGCACGGCTCGGCGGTTGGCGCCTTTTCCGGCCCGCAGATAAAAAAGGAAGTCCGCCGGCGGGGGCCGGCGGACTTCAATGAACAGGACGGCTTTTCGGGGCCGCCCTGCCCTTGGGTCGCAACGACTGCATGCGCGATTCGCGGCGCGAACGCGCTACCCATCCGGGTAGCTTCGGCGATTTTTTGCATCGCATTGAGGCTTGGCACGGCGCGATACCTTCCTCTATCCTGTGCCCATCGATTTTCTCGGCGGGGGACGGGGATGCCGGCGAACAATGCACCGATCTTTCCTTCGGGCCATGACGCGCATGCCGAATGGGAAACGCTCAACGCGCTGATCGGGCGCATCTATGATTCGGTCCTGCACCCCGAAAGCTGGAACGAAACGCTGGCGCGGATCACCGGCGCGCTCTGCCCGCTGAGCTGGGAAGCCGCGTTCATCCTGTGGGAAGGAAGCAGCCCGCCGCGCGCGCGCTTCGTCGCAGCAACCGGCCTCGCTGCGGGCATCCAGGAAATCTACACCGGCGTCTATGCCGGCAACCATCCCTGGTCGCGCAAATTCATGCGCTACGCCAATGGCAGCGTCGTCGACAGTTACGAGATCATGACGCGCGACGAATTCTACCAGTCCGAATTCTTCCGCAACTTCCTCCAGCCTTACGGGATCGACCGGCTCGTCGGGGTGCTGCTCGACCGCCGCGCGAGCGAGCGGCTGGGGCTGATGCTGCCGGGGCCCGGCGACCGCGATGTCGCGCCGCTCAAGCGCGGACTGCGCGTGCTCGCGCCGCATATCCAGCGCGCGATGCGGATCAGCGACCGTATCGCGGAGCTCGAGCTGGCGGCGGGGGCGGCGCGGGCCGCTGCCGACATTGCACCCTTTGCGATCTTCAGCCTTGACGACCGGCTCAATATCCTGTCGGCCAACCGCCGTGCCGGACGCTATGCCGAGGCGGGTTTCATCAGCCTGGCGCAGGATCGCTTCGCCTTCACCCATCCCGCGAGCCAGAAGAAGCTCGCCGACCTGATCCACAACCCCGCCCCCGCCGGGCTGGCCTTTCAGGCGATCGCACCGTCGGGCGCCGAATGCCCGGTGCTCGTTGCGCGCATTTCGCCCCAGGCGGCGCAGAAGATCGGCGGCGTCAGCCACGGCGCGTCGCTGATCGTGACGCTGGGCAGCGCGCCGGGCGAGACCCCGGTCGTAGAAATCGACCGCGTCGCGCAATGGTTCGGGCTGACCCCGGCCGAGGCGCGACTGGCGGTCGGGCTGGCGGGCGGCCAGACGTTGCAGGATTATGCGGCGCTGCGCGCGGTGAGCCTCAACGCCGCCCGCTTCCTGCTGAAGGGCGTCTTCCGCAAGACCGGTGCGACGAGCCAGGCGCAACTCGTCGCACAGCTCGCGCGGCTGCCCTCAATCGGGCACCGCTAGGCCCGCGCCCCACCCGTCATCGCCAGGGCGGTTCTGATCCGAAACCGCCCGCCCCGATCACACCCGCGCGGGGTCAATATCCAGCTGTCCCAAGCGCTTGCGGAGCGTATTGCGGTTGATACCGAGCCGGCGCGCCGCTTCGAGTTGGTTGCCGCGAACGTCGCGCAGCACGCGGCGGAGCAGCGCCGCCTCGACGATCGCCTGCAGCCGCTCGTGGATCGTGCCGTCATGGTCGCTTGCGAGTTCCTCGCGCGCCCAGTCGTCGATCGCGCGCGCAATCGCGTCCTCGGGCGCGACGATCGACACCGCCCCCGCGCTTTCGTGCAGCACCGCCTCGACGTCGCGCACCGCGACGGTGGTGTCGCGCGAGAGCACCGCGAGGCGCTGGACGACGTTGCCGAGTTCGCGAACGTTGCCGGGCCAGTCGTAGCGTTCGAGCATCTGCATCGCCGCGGGAGCGAACTGGCGGTCGGGAAGCCCCGACACGCGCCCCGAATCGACGAAATGCCGCACCAGCGCCGCGATGTCGCTGCGCCGGTCGCGCAGCGGCGGCAGGGTCACCGGGATGACGTTGAGCCGGTAGAAGAGATCCTCGCGGAAACGCCCGTCGGCGACGAGGCTGCGGATGTCGCGGTGCGTCGCGGCGACGACGCGGACGTCGGCGCGCAGCGCCTGGCTGCCGCCGACGGTCGAATATTCGTTGCTCTGGAGCACGCGCAGCAGCCGCGTCTGCGCCTCGAGCGGCATGTCGCCGATCTCGTCGAGGAAAAGCGTGCCGCCCGCGGCCTGCTCGAAGCGCCCCGCGCTGCGGCTGTGCGCACCGGTGAAGGCACCCTTTTCGTGCCCGAACAACTCGGCCTCGATCAGCTCGCGGGGAATCGCCGCCATGTTGATCGCAACGAAGGGCCCGCCGCGGCGGAGCCCGGTCGCGTGGATCGCGCGCGCGACGACTTCCTTGCCGGTGCCCGATTCGCCGAGGATCAGCACCGCGAGGTCGTTCGAGGCGAGCCGCGCGATCGTGCGATACACCGCCTGCATCGCCGGCGCGCGCCCGACGAGACCGTGGCTGTGGGCGGCAGCGCTGTCGGGCGCGGCGGCGGGTTCGGCGCGGCGCCGCCCCAGCGCGGCGCGCACGCTGGCGATCAGATCCTCGAGGTCGAAGGGTTTGGGCAGATAATCATAGCTGCCGATCCCGGTCGCGCGCACCGCGGTGTCGAGCGTGTTCTGCGCCGACAGCACGATCACCGGCACCTGCGGATCGACCCCGGCGCCGGGGAGCGAGTCGATGCCGTCGCCGTCGGGCAGCACGACGTCGGTGATGATCAGGTCGGGATTGTGCGCGGCGAGCCACGCATTGCGTTCGGCGACGCTGGCCACCGAGGCGAAGACGCCGCACTCCTCGGCGAGCGTCTCGCGGATGATCAGCGCGATCGTCGGATCGTCCTCGACGAGCAGGATCGTCTTGCCGTTCATGCCGCCCCTCCCGATCCGGCGGCGGGAAAATGCAGCCGGAAGCGCGTCCAGTCGCCATCGCGCATGTGCTGGACGGTGCCGCCCATGTCGCGCGCGAGCTTGGCGACCAGCGCGAGCCCGAGCCCCCTGCCCTCGCGCTTGGTCGTGACGAAGGGGGTGAACAGGTCGCCGCGGATTTCAGCGGGAACGCCGGGGCCGTTGTCGCTGACGCTGACCTCGATCGGCAGCGCGATCCGCCCGCGCCCGTCGCCATTGTCGATCGACAGCCCGTGGCGATAGGCGGTGGCGATCCGCACCACTCCGTCGTCGCGCGCGCCGAGCACCTCGGAAGCGTTGGTGAGCAAATTCTGCAAGATCTGCACCATGGCGTCATGGTTGCCGAGCACGAGCGGCAGCGACGGGTCGAAATCCTCGGCAAAACGGATACCGGGCAACTGGCGCGCGCGCACCGCCTCCATCGCCTGGTGGATCGGCTGGTAGAGGTTGAGCGGCTCGCACGCGATCGGCTGACCGCGCGAAAAATGTTCCATCTGGTCGATCAGCGTCGCGATCCGGTCGACCTCGGACATGATCAGCGTCGTGAAGCGCGCCTTGCCCGCGTCGGCGCCGCGCGCCAGCAGTTGTGCCGCGCCGCGGATGCCCGCGAGCGGATTCTTGATCTCGTGCGCGAGCATCGACGCGGCAGCGCCCGCCGCGCGCCCCGAACGGCCGATCGCGCCCCCCATCAGCTCGGCCTCGCGCTGCGAGGGTACCAGCGCGAGGATGCGGTGGCCGTTCTGGCCATAGGGCACCATCTGCATGTCGACCGCGACCGTCTTGCGACCGCCGATCGTGATGTCGGCGCCGTGCGCGAAGAGCGCCGAATAGGCGGGATCGCTCATCCGCTGGCGGTAATTGCGGTCCATGCCGATCACGTCATAGACGACCTGCCCGACCATCGCCGCGCGCCCGGTATTGCAGAGCTGCTCCGCCGCCGCATTGACGAAGAGGATCACGCCGTTGCGGTCGATGAGCAGGGTTGCGACGGGATGCGACTGGATCAGCTCGTCATGGTCGAACGTCGGGATGCTCGACGTCCGCGCGCTCACGCAGCGGCCTTGCTCAGATGCGGTCCGTAAAAGGCTTCGAGCGCGTCGAGCACGCCCTTGCTGTCGGGGATCTGATTGACCTTGTTGCGGAACTCGGCCGAGCCGTGCAGCCCCTTGACGTACCAGCCGAGGTGCTTGCGCGCCATATTGACCCCGGTCATTTCACCATAATGATCGAGCATCGCACGATAATGCGTTGTGATAATTTCATATTGTTCGTCGAGGCCAGGGTCGGGCCGTTCGGCCTCGCCGCGCAGCGCCGCCATCACCTGACCAAGCAGCCAGGGACGGCCATAGGCGCCGCGCCCGATCATGACGCCATCGGCGCCGCTCTGCGCAAGCGCGGTGCGCGCGTCGTCGGGCGAACAGATGTCGCCGTTGGCGATCACCGGGATCGACACCGCATCCTTGACGCGGCGGATGAAGCTCCAGTCCGCGGTGCCGCGGTACATCTGGTTGCGCGTGCGGCCGTGGACGGTGACGAGCTTCGCGCCCAGATCCTCGGCGATATGCGCCAGTTCGGGGGCGTTCAGGCTGTCATGACACCAGCCCATGCGCATCTTGACCGTCACCGGCACCGACACCGCCTCGACGCACGCCCGGATCAGCTCGGACGCGAGCTTGAGGTCGCGCATCAGCGCCGACCCGGCGTCGCCGTTGGTGACCTTGCGCACCGGACAGCCCATGTTGATGTCGATGATCGCCGCGCCGCGATCCTCGTTGAGCTTCGCGGCCTCGCCCATCTCGTACGGCGTGCAACCGACGAGCTGCATCGACACCGGCTCCTCGACCGGGTGCCACGCGGCCTTCTGGACCGACTGGCGCGTCTCGCGGATCGCGGCCTGGCTCGCGATCATCTCGGTGACGTTGAGCCCCGATCCATAGCGCCGCACGAGCGTGCGGAAGGGCATGTCGGTGACGCCCGTCATCGGCGCGAGGATCACCGGATCCGCGATGCTGATGGGGCCGATCTGGATGGGGCGCAGCGCCGCCATGGGGAGACTTTCGTGGAAACTGCCTAAAATTTGTGCACGCCCCTACACGCTAAGCGGCTTTCCCGCAAGTCGCGGCTGGGCTAACCGGCGCGCATGACCACCGAGTCCGTGCCTTCTTTCCCGCCCCGCCCCGCCCCGCGCGTCGTCGTGATCCTGCTTGCCGGCGGCCGCGGCCTGCGCGCCGGGCTCGATCGCCCGAAGCAGCTTGCGATGCTGGGGGGCAAGCCCGTGCTGCGCTGGAGCCTCGATGCGCTCGCGGACCATGACGCCGTGTCGGGCGGCGTTCTGGTGGGCGATCATGACGTCATGGCGGCCGCAGCGCCGCTTCCACACGGCTGGATTTCCGCCGATCCCGGCGCCGAACGCCAGGATTCGGTGGCGAACGCGCTGGCCGTGCTCGGCGACCGGGACGACGACGACATCGTTCTCGTTCATGACGCCGCGCGCCCCGGCGTCACCGGCGCGGTGGTGGACCGGCTGCTCGCGGCGTTGGCGAACGGCGCCGAAGCCGCGATCCCCACGCTGCCCGTGCCCGATACGCTGGTCGAACAGACCGATGGTCAGGCGGGCGATACGGTCGACCGCGCGGCGCTCGCCCGCGTCCAGACCCCGCAGGCCTTCCGCCTCCGCACGCTGCGCCGTGCGCACGCCGGCGCCGACGGCGCGGCGGCAACCGACGATGCACAGCTCGTCCGGCGGCTTGGCGTCGCGGTTGCGGCGGTCGACGGTGACGCCAGCCTCCACAAACTGACATATGCCGAGGATAAGGTGATCCTGTCGGGGCTGATCGGAGGGACGGCGATGATGCGGACCGCGGTGGGCATGGGTTATGACGTGCATCGGCTGGTGCCCGACAAGCCGCTGTGGCTCGGCGGCGTAGAAATCCCGCATAGTCATGGGCTTGAAGGGCATAGCGATGCCGACGTCGCGCTTCATGCGTTGACCGACGCGCTGCTCGGCGCGCTCGGCGACGGCGACATCGGCGACCATTTTCCGCCGAGCGATCCGCAATGGCGCGGCGCCGCGTCGCACCGTTTCCTGGCCTTTGCCGGTGACCGCGTCGCTGCACACGGCGGGCGCATCACGCATCTCGACCTGACGATCATCGCCGAAGCGCCGAAAATCGGCCCGCACCGGGCAACGATCCGCGATCGCATCGCCGACATTCTCGCGATTTCGAGTGGGCGGGTGAGCGTCAAGGCGACGACCACCGAGCGGCTGGGCTTCACCGGGCGCCGCGAGGGCATCGCCGCGCAGGCGGTTGCGACACTGTCGCTTCCCGACGACAGGCTCTAAGGTCGGCAAAGCGAAGGACAAAGGGGAGCATATGAAGCGCATCGTTTTGGGCGTCGCGGCCGCGGCGGCGACGCTGGCGGGGCCGGCGGCACAGGCGGCAACGAAAACCTGTCTCACGCCGGCCGAAATGAACGGCCTCGTCACCTATTTCCTGCCGCAAGTCATCGACGGGGTGGTCGAAACCTGTAGCCCGCACCTGCCCGAGGACAGCTATTTGCGGACCGGACTGACCGTGCGCGCCGACGAACTGCGGGGCCGCGCCGATGCGGTCTGGCCGCTGGCCCGAGCGGGCTTCATCAAGATCGGAAGCGGCAAGAATCCGGGGGATGCGGACGCAATGCTCGCCCTGTCCGACGATGAGCTGCGCGAAAAGATCGATGTCGGTTTCGTCGAAACGCTCGGCATCGACCTCAAACCCGGCGGCTGCGCCGACGTCAACGACATCAGCGAGACGCTAGCATCGCTGAGCGCCGCCCAGATGGTCGAGTTCGTCGCGGTGACATTTGCCGCAGTATCGCGTGGCGACAAGCGCATGGCGAGCTGCCCGCGCGCCCAAGGCAACGCCGGCTAGGCGGATATCGCCCCGAACCGCCCGGCCAGACGGGCGCTGCAAAGGTTTTTTCCATGACTGATACATCGGCCATCCCCAGCAGCCGCGAGACGGCCCGCAACGCGCTAGCCGAGGCCGTGCTCGCCGGCAACCGCGCGGCGGGCCGCAAGGTGACCGCCGCCGAAAGCTGCACCGGCGGCATGGTGTGCGCGGCGCTGACCGACATCGCGGGCAGCTCGGACGTCGTCACCGGCGGCTTCGTGACCTATTCGGCCGACGCCAAGAAGCGCCAGCTCGACGTCAGCGGCGAGATTATCGAGACTTTCGGCGAGGTATCGCTCGCGACCGCGTGGGCGATGGTGACGGGGGCGCTGGCGAACAGCGACGCCGACGTCGCCGTCGCGATCACCGGGATCGCCGGTCCGGGCGGCGGATCGGAGAAGAAGCCGGTCGGGCTTGTCGTCTTCGCGCGCGGCCTGCGCGGGCAGGACCCCGACGATTATTTCACCCAGCGCATCCAGTTCGAGGGCGGCGACCGCGCGTCGATCCGTCACGCCGCGACGATGTTCGCGCTCGACCTGCTGCGGCCCGAACGCGACGAACTGCGCCCGTCGGAGGACATCGCGCTGCCCGTGTAGGTCCCGGTCAGCGGCGGTCAGTGCACTGCGGCTTTCGAAAACAGGTTCATCACCATCACCCCCGCGACGATCAGCGCGATGCCGGCGAGCGCGGGGGCGTCGAGCCTTTGCCCCTGAAAGATCCAGGCGACGGCGACGATGAGCACGACCCCGACCCCCGACCAGATCGCGTAGGCGATGCCGGTCGGGACGGTGCGCAGCGTCAGCGACAGGAAATAGAAGGCGATCGCATAGCCGACGACCGTGACGAGCGACGGCCCGAGCCGGGTGAACCCCTCCGACCATTTGAGGCTGGAGGTCGCGACGACCTCTGCGACGATCGCGATCGCGAGATAGACATAGGCCATGACCCGGCTTCTCCTTTCCGGCTTATCCGACCCAGCCCGCCGCCTGCGCGAGCACCCAGAGGCCGATCACGAGGAACAGAAGGGCGGCGACGCGGCGTACCGTGTCGAGGTTGACGCGCTTGAGCAGTTCGTGCCCGAGGAAGATCGCGGGGACGTTGGCGATCATCATGCCGAGCGTCGTGCCCGCGGTGACGAGCGCGACATTCTGGTACTGCGCGCCGAGCGCGATCGTCGCGACCTGGGTCTTGTCGCCCATTTCGACGAGGAAGAAGGCGACGAGCGTGGTGAGGAAGGCACCGAAGCGCGGCTTGGGGGCTTCGTCGTCCTCGAACTTGTCGGGGATCAGCGTCCATGCGGCCATTGCGACGAAGCTCGCGCCGATCGCGTAGCGGAAGACCGGGCTGTCGAGGAAGGCCGCGGCCGAGGCGCCGAGCAGCGCGGCCAGCGCATGATTGGCGAGCGTCGCGACGAGGATGCCGAGGATGATCGGCGCGGGACGGTTGAAACGCGTCGCGAGCAGGATCGCGAGCAGCTGCGTCTTGTCGCCGATCTCGGCGAGCGCGACGATGGCGGTCGAGGTGAACAGGGCTTCCATAAAGCGACTCCGGGGCCGGGCGGCAGTACGATTCCAACGGACATCGACACCCGCCGCCCGGCCCGGACGTGGGTTCGATGCCATTGGTCTCGCCCAAGCGGTGTCCCGCTTCCACCGCACCACGGTCTCTCGACCGAGTATGTTGACGCGGCGGCCCGTCGCGAACGACGGCTGGCTACTCCCCAGATGACGGGGGCGGGTTAGCCGGGAGGGACGGCGAAGGCAAGGCCTTTGCGGGAGCCTCCTCGCCCGCGTCCTTCGCCGCCTTGTCGGCGGCGGCGATGTCGGCGTCCATCGCCTTGGCGCGCGCCTCGACCTCTTTCGCCGCCTTGTCGAAGCGTTCCTCGAACTTCGGTTCGTCCTTGCACGCCGCGAGCAGCAGCAGCGGGAGGATCAGGGCGGCGGCGCGCATCAATAATCCTTGCGGTAACGGACGCTGAAGCTCGTCTGTCCCGAGCCCCCCGCCTGGCTGAGGATCGACAGCGCGGGGGTCAGGCTGATCTCGAGCTGGGTCGCGGTATAACCGCGGCCGTCGGTGATCACCTCGAGGTAGATGTCGTTGGTGATGTGCTGGCCCGCGGCGAGCGCAGTACCGCGCCCCTGCGCGTCGTCGGGGCCGAGGACGCGCAGGCGGTCGATGCCGGTCGCCGACTGCAGCGCGCCGAGCGGGCTGAGCCCGCCGCTGCCGCGCAGGCTGTTGAGCGACGCGGCGAGCTGCACCGCCTGGAGCGGCGACAATTCGGTGATCGAACTGCCGAACAGGATGCGCGAAACGATCTCGTCCTGCGGCAGGCCGGGAACGCTCGAAAAGGCGATCTGCGGGTTCTGCGCGCGACCCGAGACGCTGACGTTCACCGTCACATTGTCGAACGTGTCGCTCGCGAGCAGGCGGATCGACGGGTCGTAGGCGTCGCCGGTCGGGAAGGTCACCCTGCCCTCCTCGAGATCGAACGAACGTCCCGCGAAGCCCAGCGTACCGCGCACCAGCTCGATCTCGCCGGTGACGCGCGGCGCCTCTGTCGTGCCCTTGAGCGTGACGTCGGCCTGCCATTCGGATTCGAGCCCCATGCCGCTGACGTAGATTTCGTCGGGCGCGCGCAGGCGGATGTCGAGGCGGATGAGGTCGAACAGGCTGCCGCCGACTGCCGCCAGCCCGTCGCCGCTGATCCGCTGGTGGCCCGCGGGCGGTTTGCGGCGGACGCCGGTGAGCACGGGCACGCTGGCGGCCCCCTGGCGCACGATGCGGTAGCGCGTTTCGGGGAGGCGCAGGCTGCCCGAGAGCAGGGCGGTCTGTCCGGCGACCTTTTCGAGCGTCAAATTGCCCGTGGCACGCGCCGACAGGCCCTCGCTGCGCGCGAGGCGCGCATTGTCGAGCACCGCGTCGATCTTCATCGGATAGCCGCTCGCCTGCGCGAGGCTGACATAGCCCGACGCCTTGACCGTTCCGTCGCCGGCGGTCGCGGTCAGCTGTTCGATTTCGAGCCGGTCGCCCGAGAAACGGCCGCTGACCGCCATGTTGGTCAGGCGCGTGCCGTAGGTCAGGTTTTCGTAGGTCAGCGCGTTGCCGCGGATCACCCCCTCGAGGCAGGGCGCGGAGAGGCGGCAGCTGAAATCGGCGGCGACGCCGATCGGACCGCCGACGCGCTGGTCGCCCGATCCGATGAAGGAAAAGAGCGTGTCGGCAGGGCCATTGTAGCGAATGCCGCCGCCGAGCGGGGCGGCGCTGAGACGGGTGGTCCAGCTTCCGGCGCCGGGGGGCAGCGGGCGCAGCGATGCCTGCATGCGCCCGATCACGCTGCCGCGCTTGCGCATCACCGCGCGCACTTCGCCACCGTCGGCGAGCAGCTTGCCGACGACATTGACGTCGACGGGCTGGCTGACCGTCGCCGCGGTGGTGCGGGTGAAATCGTCGAGCGTCAGCCGCGCGTCGGCGCGCGGGAAGCTGTCGGCGCCCGCCTGTTCGAAATCGAGGCTGCCGCTCGCGCGGCCGCCAAGCCCCATGCCGGGATAGATGGCGTTGAGCAGCGACAGGTTGACCCGGTCGAGGCGGCTCTGGAGCATGATCCCCTCGCCGAAGCGCCCGGCGAGCCGCGCGCTGCTGCCGCGCCCGAAATCGACGGTGGTCGGCAGCAATTCGTAGCCGTCGGCGCCGGGGATGATGCGCGCGGGGCTGGTCGTGCGGAAATTGATGCCGGTCGCGCGCCCCTGAACCGAGGCGCGCCACAGCTTTGGCTGGAGGTCGGCGTTGGCAGCGACGCGGAAGGGCACGCCGCTCGTCCCCTCGACCAGCGCCTGCGCCTTGCCCGCGCCGTTCTGATAGTCGATTTTCACCCGCCCGACGGCGATGTCGAATTCACGGATGCGCGTACTGGCGAGCTGGATATCGGCAATGACGCGCGGCTGGTCGTAGAGGATGACGTCGGCATCGACGATCGCCGAGCCGACCGAAAGCTGCGCCGCTCCGGGAAGCACGACATTGTTCGCGCGCACGTTGATTGCCGCGGCCTGATATTGCCCGGCGGCGCTGAGCCGGACGAGCCCGCCGAGTCCCTGCCCCGACGCATCGAGCTGGCCGACGAAGGGACCGGCGCTGCTCTGCACCAGCCGCCCCTTGAAGCCGATGCCCGACAGGTCGGCACGCTCGACGTCGATCGTGAGCGGCCCGGCCGCGGTGAGCAGCACGACATCGGCGCTGAGCGGGCCGTAATCGGTGTCTCCGGTCGCGGCAAGGCGGTATCCCTTCGGCGCGCCGTTGATCCGCGCGACCAGTTTCGAGAGGCCGATGCCGAGCCCGGGCCGGTCCGCGGTCAGCGTCGCGCGCGGATCGGTGATCGTTCCGGCTAGCTGGAGCCCGAGCGGGCCGTACTCGGACGAGGAAGCGCGCGCGGTCAGGTTGATCTGGCCATTGGGGGCATAGCTCCCCTGCCCGCTGGTCACGCGCATCAAGGGCGCGTTGAGGCGCAGGTTGGCGAAACGGGTGATCCCGTCGGTGCCGTATCGGACGTCGCCCGATGCGACGGCATTGCCGCCGAGTATATTGCGGACCCCCGAGTTGAAGAGCTGCGTCGAGCGCGCGCGGACGCGGCCGACGATTTCGAACCCGCCGTTCGGTGCGGTTTTGAGGTCGGCGTCGGTGTCGATGTCGAAGATGCCGACGCTTTCGATGCGATAGTCGTCGATCCGGCCATCGATCGCGCCGGTGTAGAAGCCGCGATTGAAATCGGCGATCAGGATCGCCTTCGCGTCGATGCGGCTCGATCGCAGGCGCATGTTGTCGCTGAGCAGACGGCCATCCTTGTACGCGAGATCGCCGTCGAGGCGCACCTGGACGAGCGTTCCGCCCGCGACGGTGTCGAGCCCGCGGATGCGGCTCGCGCGGCCCGCGACCGGAATGAAGATCTGGTCGGGATCGACGCGCGCCTTGCCTGAGAGAACGAGCGCATCGACGATGATGTCGTTGACCGCGAGACTGGTCGCGTTCGCCTGATATTCGACCGCCGGCAGCGCGAACGCGCCGTTGAGGCGCGCCTGCGCGCGCAGGCCGTTGCCACGCACATAGGGGGCGACCGCCCCGGGTTTGAGCAGCACCAGCGCGAGTTGCAGTTCGTCGTAGCGGCTGGTGCCGAGGTCGACGCCGCCGCTGATCCCGAGGCGGAAGGCGTCGGACGCGATGCGACCGTCGAGGTCGGCCTTGCGTTCGGCAAGGCGCGCGGTGAGATCGACGCTGGTTTCGGTGCCGAGCAGATTGGCCACCGGGCCGGGCGCGAACAGCCGCGACGGCTGTGCCGTCCCCTTGACCGCAAAGACGCCGTCGCGCGCCGCCAGCCCGAGGCGTGCGAGCGGTGCGGTGCCGAGGTTGCCGGTCAGCGTGCCGTTCCAGACCTTCCAGTCGCCCTTGCCCGCCAGCCTTGCCGTCAGCGGTTCGCGGAAGCCGCCGATCGCGGCGAGCACGCCCCCCTGCGGCGCATTGAGATCGAGCGTGAGCGCAAGCCGGTTCGTTTCGGGAACCGCGTCGAGGACCAGCGCAAGCTTGTCGCCCTTTGCGTTCGCGCCGATCGTTTCGGCGTTGGCGGTGACCTGTGCGCGGCGGTCGGCAATCGCGACCTTGCCCGTTATCCGTGCTTCCTGCCGCTCGCCCGCCACCGCGGGTTCGAAGACGAAGCGGTCGACCTGCAGTTTCGCGACGTCGATGTCGATGTCGGGAAGCAGCGGTTCGCCGGTGTCGGGGACCGGCTTTAACGCGGGCAGTCGTTGCAGCGTCATCGTTGCGGCGGTCGCCGAACGGACGTCGATATGGTTCGAAAGATATGCGAACGGTCGCCAGTCGAGCTTGACCTCGGGCGAGCGCAGGAAGACGCCCTGCGGGTCGGCAAGCGTGAGTTCGCGGATCGTCATCGCGCCGTAGAGCGACCCGTCGAGGCGGCCGATGCCGATCTTCATCCCGTTTTCGAATTCATATTTTTCGATCTGGGTGACCACGAAGCGGCGCCCGGCATCGCTGTTGAGCCCGATCAGGAACAGCGCCACGAGCGCGACGAGACCGAGCAGTGCCACGCCGACACCGCGCGCGATCCGCAGCGGCCACGAGCGCGCCTTGGCCGGCGCGGGCGGCGGAGCATCGTCGAAAGCGGCGTCCTCCGCCATCAGAAAGCCTGTCCGATCGAGACATAGACGCTGACGCGCGATTCCCCGGGCTGGCGATTGATCGGGGTCGCGATGTCGAGCCGCATCGGGCCGAAATTGGTATAGAAGCGCCCGCCGATGCCGACCCCGTAACGCATGTTGGAAAAATCGGGGGTCGAGCCGCGATAGACCTGTCCCGCGTCGACGAAGCCGACGATGCCGTAATTGCCGAAGCGGTAGCGCGCCTCGATCGCGGCCTCGCTGACGCTGCGTCCGCCGATCGGATCGTTGTTCGGGTCCTTCGGCCCGAGCTGCTGGTAACCGAAACCACGCACCGACCCGCCGCCGCCGGCGTAGAAGCGCCGCGAGGGGGCGAGCCGTTCGCGCGAGGCGCCGAGGATCGATCCGGCGCGAACGCGGCCCGCGAGCACGATGCTGTCGGTGACCGGATAATAGCCGCTGAGGTCGAAACGCACGCGCGCATAGGGCGAGAAGCGCCCGCTGAGCGAGCCTTCGGGCTGGATCAGCGCGGTGGCGCGAAAGCCCTTGGTCGGATCGAGCAGGCTGTCGGTGCGATCCATGCCGACCTGGCCGGTCAGCCCCGCGATATAATAGACGCTGCGGTCGCGCGCGCCGAGAAGGAAGTCATAGTCATCCTCGCTCGTCGCGATCAGGTCGAGGCCGTAGGCATAGGTAAACTTCTTTTGCCAGATCGGCGTCGAGTCAAAGCTGACGCGCGCGCCGATGCGCCCGGTCAGCGCCTCGAACGCGTCATAATCGCTGCGCGACGCCTCGACGACGAGTTCGACGGTGCGGTCGCGGCGGCCCGCGTTCGAGCGGCGGAGCGTCGCGCCGAGCGCCTGTTCCTGCGTGCCCGCGACACCGCGGATGATCAGCGCCCCCTCGGGCGGGAACAGGTTGCGGTGCATCCAGCTGCCCTCGACGCGCAGCCCCTGCCCGGTACCGTACCCCGCGCTCGCCGCCAGCGTGCGCGGCGGGCCGGCCTCCTGCGTCACCAGCATGGTGACATATTCGGTGCCGTCGCCCGCCGGCTCGCCGGTCTTCTCCGGCTCGACCGCGACGGTCGAGAACAGCCCGGTCGCGACGAGCGCCTGGCGCAGGTCGTCGGTCCTGCGGCTGTCGTAGAGGTCGCCGCGCCGGAAGCGCGCGAGCGTTTCGACATGTTCGACGTCGAAGGCGAGCTTGCCCGTCGTCCGGAAGCCGCCGAAGCGCGCGCGCGGTCCGACGTCGACCGGCAGCGTGTAGACCCCATCGCCGGTCGCACCGTCGAGCAGGATGTCGCGCTGGCCGACCGCGGCGAAGGGATAGCCTTCCTTGGGAAGCTTGAGCGCGATCGCCGCCTCGGCGCCCTGGATACGCTGCGCGACGATCGGTTCGCCGATCGCGATCGGGAAATTATCCTTGATCAGCGTCGGCGGCACCGTCGGTCCGGCCTGGATGATGATGTCGGACAAGGTGTAGCGCTGGCCCGGCACGACGTCGATGATCGCGACGAAAGGGCGGCGCTGGCGCGGCCGGGGGGCGGCGGCGGTTGCGGCGGCGTCGCCGTTCGCTGCCTGCCCGCGCCCGCCGTTCCGGTCCCCGCCATCGCCGTCGCCACCGTTGCGGTCGAGGCGCGTGTCGACCTGCGCGTCATAATAGCCTTCGGACGCAAGAATGCGCTGCATGAGCTCTGCGTCGGCGGTCAGGCGGGCGCGTACCATCGCGGCGTTGGCGGCCTCGCCGTCGCCGTCATAGAGCGCCGACAAATCGCCGAACAGGCCGGCGAGATTCGCGTCGCTCGCCTCGTCGGCGGGGGCGAGGCCGTTGACCTGTACCGAATAGGCGACCTTGACGGTCTCGTCGGTCGATTCGGGCTCGGCGAACTCGACCGGTTCGACGCTGAAGCTTTCGAGCGGCGGCAGCGGGGCCGCGAGTTCGGTGTCGCGGATCGGCGCGTCGCCGATCGCCTCGATCGGGTCGCCGTCGGCCAGCGCGGGAACGGGGACCGGTTCCGAGCCGGGCGGGGTTTCGCCATCGGCTGCGGCCTTTGCGGCCTGCCGGCGCTCGAATTCGGCGATCGATTCGAGCGGGACATCGAGTTCGGGATCATCCTCGACCGCGATCGACGGGATGGCGCGGTCGAACTCCTCGTCGGGAATGATCGGTTCGACCGGCGGAAAGTTCGCATCGGGTGGCGGCGGCGTCGGTTTCGCCATTTCGGCTGCGTCGGCGGGCGCAGCCGGGTCTTCGGCCTGTCGCGCGGGAACGTCCTGCGCTGCCGCCGGGATTGCGGCAAAACAGGCGAGCGAAGCCGAGAGCGCGAGCAAGGAACGCGGCGAGACCCCGCCGCGGAGCGCGAGGATCAATTCGCGAAGATTTTCAGAATTTTGCATCTGCTGGCCGCCATCAGCCATGCTTGTGTCCCGTGGCACGAAGCCGCGCAACCGGAATCTGGCGGGGATTGCAGACGGATGGTGCGATCGCGATGCTCTTTCCCCTGCTGCTGTCTCTCGCAACGAAACGGAACGGGTCTGGTTCCGAAGCCGGGCCGCGCGTCAGGCTTCGCGTCGCAGCAAGTCGGCCATGATCGCCGCCTGACGGTCGACCGACAGCCGGGCCAGCGCATGGCTCCGCGCCGCGCCATCGGCGAAATCGCCGCGGTCGAGCAGGGTGCCGAGCAGGCTTGCGAGGCCCGCGACGTCGCCCTCGTCGAACAGATGCCCGTGCCCGCCCATCACCTCGGGGATCGCGCCCGAGCGGCTGCCGACCATCGTGCGCCCGCACGCCATCACTTCCTGGATGACGCGGCCGTACTGCTCCTTCCACTTGGGGGTGCTGAGCGACGGCAGCACGACGATGTCGGCGGCGTTCATGTAGCGCGCCATATCCTCATGCTTCGATTCGAAGACGATGACGCGGTCGGCGAGACCGAGGCGTTCGATCTGCGCCGCCAGTTCCCCGGCATAGGCCGAAGCGGCGATGAAGTCGTCGATCAGGAACTGCCAGTCGCGGTCGCGGATGCGGTCGAGCGCGTCGATCAGCAGATGGATGCCCTTTTCGGGGGTCTGGCGCCCGAAATAGGCGATCGTCGGGCGCGTCAGCCCGAGTTCGGCGCGCACCGCGTCGCGCGCCTCGGGCAGCGGCCGGAACAGGCGCGGATCGAAACCGAGCGGCACTTGCGTCGCGGTCAGCCCCATCGCCTCGATCAGCGCGGTGCCGTCGGCGCTGAGCGTCAGCACGCGGTCGACCCTGCGGCGCGCCGAGCGGCGCAGCCATGCCTTGACCAGCGCCGAGGCAATGCCCGCCGGATTGCGCGTTTCGGCGGCTTTTTTGAGGTCGATGCCAAGGCTTTGCGGCATATTTTCCGCGGTCAGCGACCAGAGCCGCGCGTGCGGCGCGACCTGTTTCGCCTGGCGGACCATCATGCTCGCCGGATCGCTGTCGCAATAGATATGCGTCGGGCCAAAGGCGTCGACGACCGCCTGCAGCCCCTTGAGCGTGTGGGTGCGCTGGTTGGTGCCGCTGAGGTCGAGCAGCGTGAGCTCGTAATTTTCGGGCGGGAAGTCGGGGGTGTCGCGCCATGTGCCGCCGACGAAATGGCGGCGCGGGACGACGAGATGGACGGGAATACCGAGCGCGCCGATCTCGCGGAACAGCGCGCGGTTGACCGGTTCGTGGCACGACAGCGAAATGGCGAGGAGGCGCGGACCGCTCATGCGGCGAAGGCGGCGATGGTACGGCGCGCCTCGTCGGCGATGTCGGCCACCGGCGCCCAGCCGAGCGCGCCGAGGCGCGAAACATCGACCGCGAACGGCCTGCGGAACGCGTCGGTGCCGTCGCCATAGGCGATCGCGACCGGCTGCGGCGCGGCGGCGGCGATACCTTTGGCAAGCGCCTGCATCGTGATCGCCTGCCCCGCGCCGAGATTGAAGATATCGTTCCAGCCGGCCCCGGCGCGCAGCAGCAGGCGCACCGCGGCGATCGCATCGTCGAAGGGCAGGATATCGCGATAGCTCTGTCCGTCGTTGCGGAGCGTCATCGCGCCAGTCTCGGCGACCTGCCGGCAAAGGTCGAGGAAGATCAGCCCGGCCTGTTCGCCGAGGTCGCGGTGCGCGGGCGCGCCGACCATGTTGGTCGGGCGCAGGATCGCGATGCGATCGGCGACGTCGCTGGCGGTGAGTTCGCCCTCGATCGCGAGATGCGTCCGGCCATAGGGATGCCCGGGCGCCTTGGGCATGTCCTCGACATAGGTTTCGGCGGCCCGCCCGCCATAGACGTGGAAGGTCGAGAAATGGATGAGGCGCGCCGCCCTGCCCCCGCGCAGCGCGGCGAGACACGCGGCCGCGGTGCTGCGGCCCTGCGCCATCGCGGCGTCGGCATCCTTGCCCGCCGCCTGCGCGCCGGGCATCGCGAGATTGACGATCGCGTCGAAATCGCCGCCGGGAAGCACCGCGTCGGTGCTGCTGTCGTAGCGAAACGACGCGATACCCCGGTCGGCGAGCCACGCGCTGCGTGCCGGGGTGTCCGACCGCACCGTGACCGCGACATCGCATTCGCCGGCCAGCGCTTCCGCCAGCCGGGCGCCGAAATATCCGCTGCCGCCGACGAGCAGCAGCCGGCAATCAGCCATGGCGGACGTCCCAGTTATACGGGATCTTGTCGGTGAAGGGATCCATGCGGTCGATTTCGTCGGCCGAGTGGACGTGCGTCGGGCAGTTGGCGACGATCGCCGGATACTGGCCGTACCCCTTGAAGCCGTTCCATACGAAGGGCGGCACGGTGACGAGGCAATAATTATCCTCGCCCATGAAGATTTCCTGCAATTCGCCGCGCGTCGGCGAGCCTTCGCGGTCGTCGTAGAGCACGAACTTGATGCGGCCGTGAACGACGGCATAGTTCAGCGTCATCTCGCTGTGGATGTGCCACGCCTTGATCGCGCCGGGCTGAACGCACGAGAAATAGATTTCACCGAACTTGTCGAAGTGCGGCGCGTCGCTGCGCAGCATGTGCATGATCTTGCCGCGCTCGTCGGGAATCTGCCGCAGCGGGGTGATGATGACGCCGTCGATCATGGTCTTTTCCTTGTGGTCAGGCCGCCCAGGCGAGCGACTTGGCCCGCGCCTGAGCGACATAGGTTTCGATATCGTGACGCGTCTGCGCCAGCGCGTCGGCGCCGTCGGCGACGACCGCCTTGTACCAGCCCGCGGTCAGCGCGACGCCACCCGCGAAATCGAGCGTCGGCGCCCATTCGAGCTTGTGATACGCCTTGTCGATCGACAGGCCGAGCAGCCCGGCTTCGTGCACCGCGCCGGCTTCGGCGGCGCTGATCCATTCGCCGGGCCAGTGCCTGAGGAACTCGGTAACGAGCCGCTCGACCGAACCATTGGCTTCGACCCAGGGGCCGAAGTTGAAGGCTTCGGTGACATCGGTCGAGGACCGAACCCGCGCCGTCGTCGCCGCGCCGCCGAGCAGCGCGCCGAGCCAGAGATAGCCGCTCAGCGATTCGAGGACATGCTGCCAGGGCCGCGTCGCATGCGGGTTGCGGATGCGGATCGCCTCGCCCTTCGACAGGCTGCGCACGCAATCGGGGACGATGCGGTCGAGCGACCAGTCGCCGCCGCCGATGACATTGCCCGCACGCACCGTCGCCATCTTCACCGGACTGTCGGGGGCCGAGAAGAAGCTGCGGCGATAGCTGTGCGCGACAATCTCGGCCGCGCCCTTCGACGCGCTGTAGGTGTCGTGCCCGCCCATCGGGTCGTCCTCGCGATATCCCGACAGGATTTCGCGATTCTCGTAGCATTTGTCGGAGGTGACGCAGACCGCGACCGCGGGCCGTCCGGCGCGGCGCAGCGCGTCGAGGACATGCACGGTGCCCATGACGTTGGTCGCCATCGTTTCGACCGGATTGTCATAGCTGTAGCGGACGAGCGCCTGCGCCGCGAGGTGCAGGACATAGTCGGGCCGGTGCGCCGCCACGACGTCGTTCACCGCATCGGCGTCGCGCACGTCGCCGATGATGTGCGTCATGCGGTCGGCGAGCCCGAGGCTGCCGAAATGCGTCGGGCCGTCGTCGACCTTGTGCGAGAAACCGACGACATTGGCGCCGAGCGTCAGCAGCCATTCGGCGAGCCACGAGCCCTTGAAGCCCGTGTGACCGGTCAGCAGCACAGTCTTGCCGCGATAGGCGTCGCCGAACATGCCGCTTACCACGTCTTCCAGGGCGCCTGATCTTCGGCCCACAGTTCGTTGAGCAGCGAATATTCGCGCGGCGTGTCCATCGGCTGCCAGAAGCCGTTATGTTCGAACATCATCAGTTCGCGGTCGGCGGCGAGGCGTTCCATCGGATCGCGTTCGAGGATCAGGTCCTCGCGGTCGTCGAGATAGGTGTCGACGAAATCGCGGTTGAACACGAAGAAGCCGCCATTGATGTGCCCGCCTGAAACCTGGGGCTTTTCGTTGAAGCTGTTGACCGTGCCGCCGTCGGTGTTGAGCTCGCCGAAGCGGCCCGGCGGATAGACGCCGGTCAGCGTCGCGGTCTTGCCGTGCCCCTTGTGGAAATCGATCAGCGCCTTGATGTCGACGTCGCCGACGCCATCGCCATAGGTCGCGCAGAAATGCGTGGCATCGTCCAGATAGCGGGCGCCGCGGCGGATGCGCGCGCCGGTCATCGCATCCTCGCCGGTTTCGGCGAGCGTGACCTTCCAGTCCTCGCTCTGGTGCTTGTGGAACTGCAACCGGTCCTCGCCGCGCTTCGACAGGTCGACGGTGACGTCCGACGCCTGGTTCGCATAGTTGAGGAAATAGTCGCGGATGATGTCGCCCTTGTAGCCGAGGAGCAGGACGAAATCGGTGATGCCGTGCGCGGCATAGATTTTCATGATGTGCCAGACGATGGGCTTGCCGCCGATCGGCACCATCGGTTTGGGAAGGGTTTCCGACACTTCGCGCAGGCGGGTGCCACGGCCGCCGCAGAGGATCAGTGCTTTCATAGGGGTGAGCTCATTCCGTTCTGTTGGTCAGGATGCGGCGGAATCGATTGGGTTTTTCGGTGCCCGCTCGGTAGCCGCAAAGACAGGACGCCGCAACGCGCTTGAGGCCGTAAAACATGTCATGTGCCGCAGAAGGTAACGTAGGGCGCCGCCTCGACGGGGCCGGGCGTCGCATAGGCGGCCCAGTCGGTGCGCGCGACAAAGGGATGGCGAACGACTTCGAGCAGCGCCTCGAACGGCGCCATGTCGCCCGCCTCGGCCGCGACCAGCGCCTCCTCCACCCGGTGATTGCGCGGGATATAGAGCGGGTTGACCCCGTCCATCGCCGCGGCGCGCTCGATCGGGTCGACATCCTCGCGCTCGAGCTGCTGCCACCAGCCGGCGATCCACGGCGCCATCGCATCGGGTTCGGGCAGCAGCGCCTCGATCGGCCCGGCATCGCCGCGGAGCAGTGCCGCGAGCGCGCGGAAGAAGCCGGTGAAATCGACCTGCAGGCGTTCGAGATCGGCGAACAGGCCGTCGATCAGCGCGCCGTCTCCGTCGTCCGCGCGGCCGAGCCCGAGCTTGCGCCGCATGCGGTCCAGCCACGCGGTCCGGAACAGCGTGGGGATCGCGTCGATGCGCGCCTTCGCCTGTTCGACGCCGGCGGGATCGACGGCGTGAATTGCAGGGAGCAGGGCCTCGGCGAAGCGCGCCATGTTCCAGTGCATCATCTGCGGCTGGCGCGCATAGGAATAGCGGCCGTTGGCATCGATCGAACTGAACACCGTCTCGGCGGCGAAACGGTCCATGAAGGCGCAGGGGCCATAGTCGATCGTCTCGCCGCTGACCGCGACATTGTCGGTGTTCATCACGCCGTGAACGAAACCGAGGCTCAGCCAGCTGGCGACGAGGTCGCATTGCAGCGCGACGACGCGTTCGAGCAATGCGAGGTGCGGGTTCGCGGCGCCCGCGAGATCGGGGAAATGACGGCGGACGGTGTAGTCCGACAGCTGGATCACATGCTCCGCCCCGAAATGCGCGGCGAAGAACTGGAAAGTGCCGACGCGGATGTGGCTCGACGCGATGCGCGTGACCACCGCGCCGGGGTGCGCGCGTTCGCGCTGGACGCGGTCGCCGGTCGCGACGGCGGCGAGCGCCCGCGTCGTCGGCACGCCGAGCGCGGCCATCGCCTCCGACACCAGATATTCGCGCAGCACCGGGCCGATCGCGGCCTTTCCGTCACCATTGCGCGAAAAAGGCGTGGGTCCCGATCCCTTGAGCTGGACATCGAAACGCGCGCCGTCGGGGGCAACGATCTCGCCGAGCAGCAGCGCGCGTCCGTCGCCAAGCTGGGACGAGAAATGGCCGAACTGGTGCCCGGCATAGGCGAAGGCGAGCGGATCGGCGCCCTCGGGCAGCGCCTGCCCCGAAAAGAGCCGCGCGAGTGTCGCGTCGTCGGCGTCCGCGACGTCGAGACCGAGGCGGCGCGCGAGCGGGTGATTGAACGCCAGCAGCGAAGGCGCCGAGGGCGCCGCCGCTTCGGCGGGGGCATAAAAGCCCTCCATGTCGCGGTGGAAGCTGTTGTCGAAGGCGAAATTCATGGGTGGTTCCTCGCCCTTCCTTGTCGAGCCTGCACCGCGCGATTGCAAGCGTCCGTGCGTCAGGCGTGGTGCGCGAGGAACCAGTCGTAGGTCGCCGCAATACCGTCGCGCAGCGCGATGCCGGGCGTCCAGCCCATGCCGGCGAGCCTGGCGTTCGACATCAGCTTGCGCGGCGTGCCGTCGGGCTTCGACGTGTCGAGGACGATCTCGACATCGGCGCCCACCACTTCGCACACGAGGCGCGCGAGATCGGCGATCGCGATATCGGTGCCCGACCCGACATTGACATGTCCGGCATCCGAATAATTCTTCATCAGGAAGACGCAGGCGTCGGCGCAGTCGTCGACGTGGAGAAATTCGCGCATCGGCGTGCCGCTGCCCCACAGCGTCATCGTCCTGGCGCCGCCGACCTTGGCCTCATGCGCCTTGCGCATCAGCGCGGGCAGGACGTGGCTCGACTGGAGGTCGAAATTGTCGCCGGGGCCGTAGAGGTTGGTCGGCATCGCGGAGATATAGTCGCGGCCGTACTGGCGGCGATAGGCTTGCGCGAGCTTGATCCCCGCGATCTTGGCGATCGCATACCATTCGTTGGTCGGCTCGAGCGGCCCGGTGAGCAGCGCGTCCTCGACGATCGGCTGTTCGGCGAACTTGGGGTAGATGCACGACGAACCGAGGAAGCAGAGCTTGGCGACGTCGGCGCGATGCGCGGCGTCGATGATGTTCGTCTCGATGACGAGGTTCTGGTAGAGGAAATCGGCCGGAAAGCTGTCGTTGGCGAGGATGCCGCCGACCTTTGCCGCCGCGAGGAAGATCGCGTCGGGCCTTTCCTGCGCGACCCACGCGCGCACCGCCGCCTGGTCGAGCAGGTCGAGCGTGTCGCGTCCGGCGGTCAGTATCTCGCAATTCTCGGCCGCGAGACGGCGCACGAGCGCGCTTCCCACCATGCCGCGGTGACCCGCCACCCAGACGCGCTTGTTTTCGAGGTTCATGTCCGTCTCTTTGCTTCGCAGCGCCGCTTACAGGCTGATGTCGAGGTCGGCGCGATGCGGGAAAAATTCGCGATAGTCGAAACTGCTGTCCCAGATCGCCGGGCGGTCGCCGAGGAAGGCGCTCCACATCGAAAAGGTCGAGCGCGAGGTCACGATGAGCGGGGCCTGCGCCATGCGCGAGATAGCGGCGGCGGCGTGCACGCTTTCGTCGAAGCGGAGCCCGGGCAGGCCCAGACCGTCGCGAACCTCGTCGAAACTGCCGTCGGTGAACACGAGCAGGCGCGGACTGGCGACCCCGAGCCGCTTTGCACCTTCGGCGATCGCGGCGCGATACCAGTCGAACGAGGTACGCGTGTTGACGTCGCCGGTCCGGGCAGGGTCCGCGACGAAGTCGCCGAGGCGGATGTGAACCGCCATGTCGAACGCGTCGTCAGCCGGCGCGGCGCGCATGTTTTCGGCGTACCAGCGCCGGACGAGCGCGGCGTGCGGCGCAAGATCGTGGAAATAGTGGCGCAGGCCGCGATAGCGGATCACGCCGTCGGCCAGCGTCGCCGCCGCGGCGTCGCGTTCGCCGACAACGGGCGCATCGAAACGCGAGCGCAGCCAGTCACCCCATTCGCCGATGCGGCGCGCCCGCGCGACATTGGTGTAGAAGCGCTTGTCGCGCTCGCGGCGGATGATCGGTCCCCATTTGAACTGGGCGAAGGTCGGATAGACGAAGGTGCCGCCGCGCACCTCCTGCCCGATCACCGCGCGCAGGATCGGAAACAGCAGATTGCCCAGCCCCGCGCCCGGCGTCCGGAACAGCCCAAAATCCACGGCGCTCAGGGATGGATAATGGTAGAGCATCCGCGGATCAGCCCGCGGCTGACGCCAGTTGCCGGACATCCTCGCGCACCATTTCGCGGCACAGCTCGCGCACCGGCGTCTCGTGGCGCCAGCCCAGCTTCTGGTGTGCCTTCGAAGCGTCGCCGATCAGGAGGTCGACTTCGGTCGGGCGGAAATAGCGCGGATCGACCTCGACGAGGCACCGGCCGCTCTTCGTGCAATAGCCCTTTTCGTCGGCGCCTTCGCCCTGCCAGGCAAGGGTGATGCCGACATCCTCGAACGCCCAGTTCACGAAATCGCGCACCGGGGTCGTCTCGCCGGTGGCGAGGACATAGTCGTCGGGTTCGTCCTGCTGCATCATCATCCACATGCCGCGGACATATTCGGCGGCGTGCCCCCAGTCGCGCTTGGCGTCGAGGTTGCCGAGGTACAGCCGGCCCTGCTGGCCGAGGCTGATCGCCGCGGCGGCACGGGTGATCTTGCGCGTCACGAAGGTTTCGCCGCGCAGCGGGCTTTCATGGTTGAACAGGATGCCGTTCGATGCGTGCATGCCATAGGCTTCGCGATAGTTGACGACGATCCAATAGGCATAGAGCTTGGCGGCCGCATAGGGGCTGCGCGGATAAAAGGGCGTCGTTTCGCGCTGCGGCACTTCCTGGACGAGGCCGTAAAGCTCCGACGTCGAAGCCTGATAGAAGCGGCAGGTCTTTTCCATGCCGAGGATGCGGATCGCCTCGAGCAGGCGCAGCGTGCCGATCGCGTCGCTGTTCGCGGTATATTCGGGGGTCTCGAAGCTGACCTGGACGTGGCTCTGCGCCGCGAGATTGTAGATCTCGGTCGGCTTCGTCTCCTGGACGATGCGGATCAGATTGGTGCTGTCGGTCAGGTCGCCATAGTGAAGGTGCAGGCGCGCGCCCTCGACGTGCGGATCCTGGTAGATATCTTCGATCCGGCCGGTGTTGAACGATGACGACCGGCGCTTGAGGCCGTGAACAACATAGCCCTTTTCGAGCAGAAACCGTGCGAGATAGGCCCCATCCTGCCCGGTAATGCCGGTTACAAGAGCGACTTTTTCCTGTGTAGACAAGAGGTTGTTCCTCATTCTTGGGGAGGGCGCGCGCACGGGCACAGCTTGATTCTCAAACGGCCCTTCCCTTCCCGCGCCTGACCCGCGAAGTCAACCGCGCTGTTCGCGGTTGCACAAACTTCGCCCTTGTTCCCATGAACGTAGCTGTCTATCGCCACGCTTCCGAAGGCAGGAGACATTGCGTGACCGTGCTCATCACCGGGGCCGCCGGCTTCATCGGCTTCCACCTGGCCCGGCGGCTGATGAGCGAAGGCCGCTCCGTCATCGGCATCGACAATATCAATGACTATTACGACCCGGCGTTGAAGCGGGCGCGGCTCGCGAAGCTGGCGGAGGAATTCGGCGACCGCTTCGATTTTCGCCAGGTCGATTTTTCGGATGCCGGCGCGCTGAATGCCGCGCTCGCCGATGCGAAATTCACCGATATCGCACACCTCGGCGCGCAGGCGGGGGTTCGCTATTCGATCGAAAACCCGCACGCCTATGTCCAGTCGAACCTCGTCGGCCATCTCAACCTGCTCGAACTCGCCCGGACGCGGCAGGTGCCGATGGTCTACGCCTCGTCGTCGTCGGTCTATGGCGGCAACAAGACGCTTCCCTTCCGTGTCGAGGACCGCGTCGACCATCCGATGTCGCTCTACGCCGCGACGAAGAAGGCCGACGAGCTGATGAGCGAGACCTACGCCCACCTCTATCGGATCCCGCTCACCGGGCTGCGCTTCTTTACCGTCTACGGGCCGTGGGGGCGGCCCGACATGGCGATGTGGATCTTTACCAGGGCAATTTTCGAGGGGACGCCGATCCAGGTGTTCAACGCCGGCGCGATGCGCCGCGACTTCACCTATATCGACGACATCGTGTCGGGCGTCGCGGCGTGCATCGCCAACCCGCCGCCCGACGACGGCGCGGTCAAGGCGGGGGGTAGCGTCGCGCCGCACCGCCTGTACAATATCGGCAACAACCGCTCCGAAGAGCTCACGCGGATGATCACGCTGATCGAGGAGGCGTGCGGGCGCGAAGCGATCAAGGAAATGGCGCCGCTGCAACCCGGCGACGTCCCCGAAACCTATGCCGACATCAGCGCCATTTCGGGCGACCTCGGCTATGCGCCGACGACACCGATCGACGTCGGCATCCCCAATTTCGTGGCCTGGTACCGCGCGTATCACGGGCTCTGACGCCCTCTCCCTTTCCCCCAGACAGCCGCGACGGCGGCGCAGGAATAACGAAATGAAGATTGTCGTCGTCGGGCTGGGTTATGTCGGGCTGCCGCTCGCGGTCCAGCTCGCCAAACATTTCGACACCGTCGGGCTCGACAGCAATGCCGCCCGGATCGCCGAACTCGCGGCAGGGCACGACCGCACCGGCGAAGTCGATGCCGACGAGCTCGCGCACTCGACGCTCGCGCTGACCAGTGCGGCCGAAGACTGCCGCGGCGCCGACCTCTATATCGTGACGGTGCCGACGCCGATCGACGCCGACAACCGCCCTGACCTGTCGCCGGTGCGCAGCGCGACGCGCACCGTCGCCGCGCTGATCGCCCCCGCCAGGACGCCGACCATCGTCTATGAAAGCACCGTCTATCCCGGCGTGACCGAAGATATCTGCGGCCCGATGATCGAGGAATTGTCAGGGCTGAAACGCGGCCGCGACTTCTTCCTCGGCTATTCGCCGGAGCGCATCAACCCCGGCGACCGCGAGCATACCGTCGACCGCATCATGAAGGTGCTCGCGGGCGAAAATGACGCCGTCACCGAACTGCTCGCCACCGTCTATGGCAAGGTGACGAGCGGCGGGGTGTTCCGCGCGCGCTCGATCCGTGCCGCCGAGGCCGCGAAGGTGATCGAGAACGCCCAGCGCGACATCAATATCGCCTTCATCAACGAAGTGACCAAGATATTCTCCGCGCTCGACATTTCGGTGTGGGACGTCCTCGATGCGGCGCGCACGAAATGGAATTTCCTGCCGTTCGAACCGGGGCTGGTCGGCGGCCACTGCATCGGCGTCGACCCCTATTATCTGAGCCATCGCGCGCAGGAGCTGGGCATCGACCCGCAGGTCGTGCTGTCGGGGCGGGCGACCAACGACGGCATGGCGCAATGGATGGCCGACGAACTGCACAGGGCGCTCGCCAAGGACCGGGCCGACATCCTCATCCTGCGGCTGACCTTCAAGGAGAATGTCCCCGACCTGCGCAACAGCAAGGTCATCGACCTCGTCACGGCGCTGCGCCGTCACGGGCACCGTGTCGCGGTGCACGACCCGCATGCCGATCCCGCCGAGGCACAGCACGAATATGATCTCGAACTCACCCCGATCGATGCCGCGGATCGATACGACTGCGTGATCGGCGCGGTGCGTCACGACAGTTTTCGCGCGCTGGAAACCGCCGACTTTTCGCGGATACTCCGCCCCGGCGGCCTCATCGCCGACCTCAAGCGCATGTGGCGGGACGCCGCAGACGTAGCCGTTACCGATCTTCGTTACTGGTCGATCTGAGCCTCCGGGGGTGGCAATCGGATCAATTCCTGCCTAAAGCTCCGGCCAACGACAATAATGGAAGCCTGAATGTCTCGTTCCCGGGAGTCTCTGTTCGACCGCTGGTTCCTCGCGGTTTTCCTGATTGCAATCCTCTTGTTCGGCGGTTCGGCACGCGTCGACAGCGTCGGCCTCGTGTTCGTGCGCGCGCTGGCCGTGCTGGCAATCGCCGTGTCGCTGCCGCACTGGTGGGCCGACGCCGAGCGCTCGCTCTATCGCCGCAATCGTCCGCTCCTTCTGCTGCTTGCAGCGGCGGCGGCGTGGATGTTCATCCAGCTTGTCCCCCTGCCCCCGGGCGTCTGGTCGGCGCTGCCGGGGCATGGCGAACTGGCGACGAAAATGGCGGCAGCCGGAATCGAGATCGGCTGGCGGCCGCTCGCGCTGTCGCCCGGACGCGCCATCCATTCGCTGCTTGACCTGCTCGTGCCGCTGGCCGTGGTACTGGTGATCGGCCGCACGTCGGATTCGAGCCTGCGGCAATTGCCGCTGCGCCTGCTCGCCTTTCTCGCGGTCGCGGCGATGCTTGGCGTGCTGCAGATGCTCGCCGGCGAAGGCGCGCCCTATTTCCACCGGATCACCAATGTCGGTGCCGCGGTCGGCTTCTTCGCCAACCGCAATCATCATGCCGTGTTCCTCGCGCTCTATTGGCCGCTGTTGCTGTGGTATATCCATGGCCGCAACGACCGCGCGGGAACGCATGCCGCGACGCTGCTCGGCGTTCTCGGCGGTGTGGGTATCATGCTGGCGATCATGGCCGCGGGTTCGCGGGCCGGTCTCGCAATCGGCGGCGCCAGCTTCCTTGCCACGAGCGTATTTCTCTACCGGATGCGTGGGGCGGCAGCGGGGACCGAGTCAGCGGCCTGGCTCGTGCGCCTGACCCTGCTCGGCACGATCGCCGCGACCTTGCTCGGCGGCGTCGCGATGCTCGTCTTCGGCGCCGGCTTCATGGACCGGCTCGACCAGGGTGAAGTCGTTTCCGACCTGCGCTTCGCGGTTCTGCCTGTACTCAACCAGCTCATCTGGCATTATGCACCGTTCGGCAGCGGCTTCGGCAGCTTCGAAGCGGCCTACAAGATCGCCGAGCCGGTCGAGCTCCTGTCGCTGCAATATCTGAACCACGCGCATAACGATTATCTCGAACTGCTGATCGACGGGGGCCTGCCGGCGCTGGGTCTTCTGGTCGGATGGGTACTGATCGTACTGCGCGCCGCGCGCGCCGCGTGGGGGCACGAACGGTCGGCTGCTTCCGACCGCGTCGGCGTCGTCGCGATGCTGATGATGCTCGCGATCTTTGCAGCTGCGAGCCTGGTGGACTATCCGCTGCGCACGCCGGCACTCGCCGCGCTTGCGGCGCTCGCCACGGCGCTTCTCTATCGCCGTCCCGACATTCCGCGCGAGCGGCGCAAGGGGCAACGGACGGCCGCGGGGTTCCGCTGAACGGCTTTAGGGTGCGGTGATTTTGCGGTTTCCTTTGCGGAGCGGGCGGGCTAGTCCGGCGCAGGCCGCAAAGGTGGTAACAAAAAAGGGAATATGCTTCGGTGAACCTTCGTCCGGCTATCGCCTGCCTGCTCGCCACCAGCCTTTTGGCGGGCTGTGGCGGCCGCCCGCAACTTGCGAGCACTCCGACCCTTCAGGTCTATCAGGGCAACGCCCTGCCCTCACCGTCGGGTACCGATCTCGTCGGTGAAACGCGGCCCTATCTGATCGGCCCCTTCGACCGGCTGAGCGTCGACGTCTACGGCGTGCCCGACCTCAGCAAGCAGGTGCAGGCGGACGCATCGGGAATGATCCAGTTACCGCTCATCGGCCAGATCAAGGCAACGAACCAGACGAGCATGCAGCTTGCCGAGGCGATCGAGGAACGGCTCGCCCGTTTCGTCCGCCGTCCGGACGTCACCGTCAACGTCACCGAATCGGTCAGCCAGGTCCTGACCGTCGAGGGTCAGGTCACGAACCCCGGACTTTTCCCGGTGGTCGGCAAAATGTCGCTGATCCGTGCGGTTGCCCTCGCCAAGGGAACCACCGAATTTGCCAAGCTCGACGATGTCGTGATTTTCCGCACCGTCGGCGGGCAGCGTATGGCTGCGCTCTACAACCTCAAGGCCATCCGCTCCGGCCAGTATGACGACCCCGAAGTCTTTGCCAACGACGTGATCATCGTCGGCGATTCGCAGGCCCGGCGTCTGTTCAAGGACATCTTGTCGACGACGCCGCTGTTCGTCTCGCCGCTCATCGCGCTTATCCGCTAATTCCGCAGGAAGTTCGAACGCATCCCATGACCGATTCATTCCCCAAGCCGCCGATCATGGCCGTTCCTGCCGGCCCAGGCACCGAAGCCGAGGTCAAGCAGGGCAGCGGATTCGCAACCGCGATGCCGTGGATCCTGCAGTATTCGCGCGTCGCGCTGCGCTGGAAGTGGGTGATCATCGGGACGATCGTCGCCTGCCTGGTTGCGGGCGCGATCTACACGATGCTCGCCGAGCGCATCTACACCGCAACCGCGCGGATCGAGATTTCACGCTCGGAATCGAAGGTGCTCGGCAACATGACCGGGGTCGAGCCCGAACGCGGCGGGCGCGTCGAGGCGGAATTCTACCAGACCCAGTATAATCTGCTGCGCGCGCGCTCGCAGGCCGAGCGTGTGGCCAAGAGCCTGAACCTCGCGCGCGACCCCGCCTATCTGGCCGCCTTTGGCGGCAAGGCGCCGCCCTCGTCGCTTCGCGTGATGTCGAAGGCCGAACTCGATGCCGCCACGCGCAGCGTCGCGGGCCGCCTCTCGAATGCGGTACAGATCAAGCCTATCATCGGATCGGCGCTGGTCGACATTTCGGTGTCGACGCCCGATCCCGAGCTGTCCGCCAAGATCGCGAACAGCTGGGCCGAGAACTTCATCGCCGCCAATCTCGAACGGCGCTATGATTCGGCGTCCTATGCCCGCCGGTTCCTCGAAGACCAGCTCGCGTCGACGAAGGCCAAGATGGAAACGGCCGAGCGCGAGATGATGACCTATGCCGAACAGCAAGGCATCCTGACCATCGCACAGTCCGACAGTTCGGATCCCAAGGCCCCCAGCGTCGAGCGCTCGATCACCGCGACCGATCTCGTCGCGCTCAACGATGCACTCAACAAGGCGACGATCGACCGCATCAGCGCCGAGGGCGCGCTGAAGGCGGCGGGCGGCCAGGCTTCGGCTGTTGCGGCCGGCAGCTCGGGTGTCACGTCGCTGCGTCAGCGCAAGGCTGAACTGCAGGCCGAATATGCCAAGCTGATGGTGATCTTCCAGCCCGACTATCCGCCGGCGCAGGCGCTTGATCGTCAGATCAAGGAAGTCGACCGCGCGATTGCCACCGAGCAGAACCAGACCGGCGGCTCGACCGTGGCGCAGGCGCGTGCGGCCTTCAATGCCGCCGTCGCCCGCGAGCAGGAATTGCGCGAACGCGTCGCAGGAACCCGTACGTCGCTGGTCGACGAACGTCGCCGCGGGGTGCAATATGGCATCCTGCAACGCGAGGTCGACACCAACCGCCAGCTCTATGACGGGCTGCTCCAGCGCTACAAGGAAGTCGGCATCGCGGGCGGCGTCGGAACGAACAATGTCGCGATCGTCGACCGCGCGCTCAAGCCCGGCGGTCCGTCGAGTCCGAAGCTGATGAACAACATGTTCACCGCGCTCTTGATCGGCCTCGCCCTCTCGGCCTTGCTGACGATCATCCTCGCCCAGATCGACACCACGGTCCGCGATCCCGCCGAAGCACAGGAAGTCACCGACCTGCCGCTGCTGGGCGTGATCCCCGACACCGATGCCGAACTGGCGATCGACGAGGTCCGCGACCGCAAGTCGTCGCAGTCCGAAGCCTATCTGTCGGTCCAGACCGCACTGCGCTTCTCGACCAGCCAGGGTGTGCCGCGCTCGCTCATGTGCACCTCGACGCGCAAGGGCGAAGGCAAGTCCACCTCATCCTACGCCATTGCACTGTCGCTGCACCGCATCGGGCGGAGCTCGATCGTGGTCGATTGCGACCTTCGCTCGCCGTCGGTGCATCGCATGGCCGGGGTGGCCAACGGCGCCGGGACGAGCAACTTCCTGTCGGGCAACAACGACATCCAGTCGCTGATCCATCATGACGAAGCCGACGGGCTGCCGTTCATCACCGCCGGCCCGATGCCGCCGAACGCTGCCGAGCTGCTGTCGAGCGACCGCATCGCCGAGCTGATCGAAGCACTCGCGCCGCACTATCAGCACATCGTTCTCGATGCGCCGCCGGTGCTCGGCCTCGCCGACTCGCCGCTGCTCGGCAGCAAGGTCGACGGCGTCGTCTATTGCGTCGAGGCCGAAGGCGCCCGCACCAATGCCATCCGCTATTCGCTCGCACGCCTGCGGAGCGCGGGTGCGGTGCTGCTTGGCGTGGTGCTGACCAAGTTCGACGAGAAGCGGGCCTATTACGGCTACGGTTATGAATATGGCTATGGCTATGCCGACGCACAGCCGGGCGAATAGGCGCGCGGCGGGCGGCAAGCAGATCGGGCGAACGGGCGGGCGCCCGGCGCCTCGCCTGCCGGGACGGGGAGCGATCGCTTATGGTGCGGCGATGGCCGCGCTGCTGGCAGGGGTGACGCTGTTTACCGCCTCGTCGGTGATGGCGGTGTACAGCGCGCCGCGTGCGCTCGCGCTCAACCCGTTCAACGCCAGCGCGAAGGCACAGCTCGCCAACGATCTCGTCTATGCCACGGGCGATGCGCGTCAGACGAAGGCGGCGGCGGCGCTCAGTCGCGAGGCGCTGGGCGGCAATCCGACGCTTGCGGGCGCGTACCGGATGATCGCGCTCGACGATGCGCGCAGCGGCAAGCCGGCCAAGCCGGCGATCCTCGCGGCGACCTATCTGACCCGTCGTGACTATATCGCAAATCTGTGGCTCATCGAGGATGCAGTGAAACGCGGACGGATGGACGAGGCAATGACCGACGTCGATGCCTCGCTGCGGACGTCGCGTCGCAGCCAGGCGCTGCTCTTCCCGATCCTCGCCAAGGCGATGGTCGAACCCGAGATGCGCCCGCATTTCTCCCGGGTGTTCCGGGCCGATCCCGACTGGCTGGCTTCGTTCCTGGGTTATTATGTCGGAACCGCGCGTGGCAACGCCGCCGCGCTCGCGCAGATATTGCTGCCGATCCGCAAGGATCTTCCCGAAAACTATCGCCCGCTCGATCGCACCCTCATCGGCCTGATGGTCGGGCAGCAGGACTTTGCTGCCGCGCGCGCCTATGAGCGGGCAATCACCGACCCCGCCACGCGCGCCAAGGGGGCCATCATCCACAACAGCCGCTTCGAGGCGGAAGGCCCCTATCCCCCGCTCGACTGGCATTTGTTTCGCGAAGCCGCTTATGGATCGGACATCGAAAAGACCGAGAAAGGCAATCGCCTGCTGGTGATGTCGGACCAGGAAAAGCCCAATCTGGTCGCGCGCCAGCTCGTCGAACTGGAGCCCGGAAACTATCGCTTTGCGGCCAGGGGACGCATGCTGACCGGAAACGACGATGCCGAACTGCTCTGGAACGTCGGGTGCGCGGAAAAGGATGGCCCCGGCGCGCTCGCCGAACTTCGCTTCGCGCGCCGTGACACGGTCGAAACGGCGGATTTCGTCGTGCCGGCAACCCCGTGCCGGAACTACTGGGTCAGCCTGAGCGCCAGAGCCGGCTTCGGGTCGGCGGCGCTGCAGGCCGAGTTCCAGTCGGTCGACCTGCAACCGGTCCGGTGAACCACGATGGCCCGGCCCGCCCATCTGCCCCATCAGCAACCGGCCCGGAATTGACCTCATGAGCGAGCAGTTCGGTATCCGGCGCCTCTTGCGCTACGCCATGGCGCATCCGATCGGCGAGCGGCAACGGTTGCGCACGCTGGCGCGTATCGCGCACTGGCAGCTTCGCTCGCGCTTTCACCGCGGGGCGATGGTGTGCGACTGGATCGGCGGCAGCAAGCTGCTCGCCCAGCATGGCATGACGGGGGCCACCGGCAATCTCTATTTCGGGCTGCACGAATTCGCCGACATGGCCTTCGTCCTGCACCTGCTGCGCCCGGGTGACCTGTTCGTAGACGTCGGCGCCAACATCGGCAGCTACTCGGTGCTCGCCGCGAAGGTGTCGGGTGCGCGCGTCGCGGCTTTCGAGCCCGATGGCGGCACGATGAATATCCTGCGGCGCAACGTCGAACTCAACGCCATCGAGGGGCTGGTCGACCTGCACCAGCAGGCGCTGAGCCATGCCGACCACGATCTGTGGTTTTCGACGGGCATGGGAACCGAAAACCATGTTCTTGCGAACCCCGAGCCCGGCAGCGTGCTGCTCCACGGCACGACCCTCGATCGGGCGATGAACGGCGCGGTGCCGATTGCCTTCAAGGTCGATGTCGAAGGGTATGAACCGCGGGTTCTGGCCGGTGCCGAAGCAACGCTGGCGTCGCCCGAGCTGCGCGCGATCGAGGCCGAGACGGTCACTGATGACATGGAACGCAGCTTCGCTGCGCACGGCTTTGTGCGGCGTTATTACGATCCTTTCACCCGCCGGCTCTGCGACGCGCCGGTCAGCATGGCGAACAACAGCCTCTATATCCGTGACGAGGCCTTTGTCGCCGAACGGTTGCGGTCCGCCCCGGCGATCGACGTCCACGGAATAGCGCTCTAGCGACATAGCGCGCCGGACGCCGCGCCATGTTGCCCGACGCCCCCGCGCTGTGTAGGGACCGGCCCGCGCTATGAAAATCCTGTATATCCAATATGCAAACCCGGGCGCCTTCCCGGTCGCGATGCGAGCCGGACGGCTGTGGCGCGCGGCGGGGCACGATGTCCGCTATCTGGGGGTCGACTTCGGCGGCGGCGATCCGCTCGCGATCGGGGCGGACCTCGCCGGGGATTGCGACTGGATTGCCTACAACAAGCTGGCGCCGCTGCAATTTGCCGCCCGGGCGCTGTCGATCGTCCGGCGCTGGAAACCCGATTGCCTGTATATCGCCGACAGCATGGCGGCCTTCGCCTGCGCCCCGCTCCGCACCTTCTATCGCGGAGGCATCGTCTATCATGAACATGATTCGCCGGTGTTCGCGGAGAGTTTCCGGCTGCGGCTGCAATGGAACGCCCGCGCCGCGATGGCGCGCCGTGCGGACGCGGTGGTGCTGCCCAATGCCGACCGCGGCGCGCTGCTCGCGCACGATGCGGGGCTGGCGCCCGGCCGCGCGCCGATCATCGCATGGAACACGCCCGCGCGCGACGAGGTCGGACCGCCCCGTCCCGCCACACCGGCAGGGCCGGTGCGCGTCGTCTATGCGGGGTCGATCAATGTCCATCGCGTTCCCTTTGCGATGATCGAGGCGCTGGCCGACGTTCCCGCGGTCGAATTGACCCTGATCGGTTACGAAACCGTCTCGTCGCGCGGCCATTGCGCCCGTCTGCAAGCGCTCGCGGCCGAGCGCGGCTGCGCGGGCCGCCTGCACATCCGCGATGCGATGCCCTATCATGCGCTCGTCGAAGCCTTGCGCGACTATGATGCGACCTTCGCGGCTCTCGCAACCGATGCCGAGGACATCAACCTCCGCTTCATGGCGGGGGCATCGAACAAGAGTTTCGATGCGATGGGGCAAGGACTGGCGCTGATCGTGGGTCCGGGCGACGACTGGCGAAAGATGTTCGTCGATCCCGGCTACGCCGTGGCCTGCGACCCCGCGGACGCCGCGTCGATCGCCGGCGCGTTCCGGCGGCTCGGCGCCGACCGCGACGCGGTCCGCGCCATGGGCGAAGCCGCTCGGCAGCGAATCGCGAGCGACTGGGCCTATGACGCGCAGCTCGCGCCCGTCACGCAGATCATGGAACGCGCAGGCGGAGCCGCGCGGTGAAGATACTGACCCCCGTCAGCGGCAATCGCTGGGCCGTTCCCGATTGCTATCATCGCGGACTTGTCAACGCCGGCGCCGACGTCGCGGCCTATGACATCGGCGAGGCCCCCACCTCGCTCATCGGGCGCATGCTCCGCCGCGTCGAACGCTTGACCGGCTCGGCCGCCGCGCGCCGGCTGGAGGCGGCTGTCGACGCCGAACGGCCCGACGTGCTCGTCGTGTTCAAGGGCTTCGACTATTCGCCGGCTCTTTTGAAACGGATCGCGGCGCGCGGCGTGACGCTCGTCAACTATAATCCCGACCACCCGTTCCACTTCTTTTCGCCGGGTTCGGGCAATGCCAATGTCCGTGACAGCGTGCCGCTCTATGCGCTCTACATGACCTACAGCGGGCCAATCGGCGCCGAGCTGAAGGCCGCCAATCCCGGGCAGAAGGTCGTGGTGCTGCCCTTTGGGCATGCGATCGACGACGCGCTCTACGCCGATCTGGCCACCGAGGCCGAGGTCGTGCGTGGCTGCTTCAACGGCAACCCCGACGCCGAAAGGGCCGAAGCGATCCGCCATCTGACCGAAAATGGGGTCGCGATGGACCTCTACGGCTACGACTGGCACAAATTCCTGTCGCCAACCCCCATGCTGCGGCTCTGCACCCCCGAGGGCGGAACCGGCATGTTCCGTATCCTGCGCCGGTACCGCTTTCAGCTCAACCTGTTCCGCCCGCACAACGAAGGCTCGCACAACCTGCGAACCTTCGAAGTGCCTGCCGTCGGCGGGATCAGTCTCGGCCCCGACAGCCCCGAACATCGCGAGTTCTTCATCGGCGGACGCGACGCCTTCTATTTCGCCGACAAGGACGAGATGCTGGCGGAGGCGCGCGCCTTGCTCGCCATGCCGGTCGAGGAAGCCGAGAGCGTCCGCCGCGCCGCGCGGCAGCGGACGATCGACCTGCAATCGCATTTCGACGACCGCGCGCGGACCATGCTTGCGGCGATCGAGGCGCTGGGAAGATCATGACCGGCGATTCTTTGGTGAAAGACCGATGAAGATATTGCTGCTGCTCAACGAGGAATATCGCGCCGCGAGCGGTATTGCGCAGTATAACCGCAATGTCGCCGATGCCATTCGCGCGTTCGGCGACGCCGAACTGCGGATCGTGTGCCGCAAGCCCGATCGCCACGGCGGCGTCGACAAGCTCGCCTTTGCCGCGCAAACGCTGTTTCACTGCACGATCTGGCGGCCCGACCTGGTCTTCGTCGGCCATATCAATCTTGTACCGCTGGTCGTCGACACCGCGCGGCGGATGAATATCCCGGTGGTGCTACCCGCGCACGGCATCGAAGTATGGGACGCTCCCAATGCGGCGCGGCTGGCCGCAACCCGCAAGGTGACCGAGATCTGGCCGGTCAGCGGCACGACGGAAGAGCGGATGCGCGGGTGGATGCCCGACGTTCCGATGCGCCTGATCCACAACTGCGTCGAACTTGGCGATTTCACCCCGGGCGAGAAGCCCGCCTATCTAGTCGACCGCTATGCCCTACAAGGCAAGCGCGTCGTGCTGACGCTGGCGCGCCTTCCCGGCAAGGAACGCTACAAGGGCATCGACGAGATGCTGCTGGCGATGGCCGACCTGCGCGACCGACTTCCCGACCTTCATTATCTGGTCGCCGGCGAAGGACCCGACAAGGCGCGCCTGATCGCCATGTCCGAGGAACTGGGCATCGCCGACCGCGTGACATTCGCCGGCTTCATCGATCGCGCCGAGAAGGTCGATCATTACCGGCTGGCCGACGCATTCGCGATGCCCAGCCGCGGCGAAGGTTTCGGCATCGTCTTTCTCGAAGCGCTCGCCTGCGGCATCCCGGTGCTCGGCAGCGTCGCCGACGGCGGCCGCGACGCGCTCCTCGACGGCAAGCTCGGCCTCCTCGTCGATCCCGGCGATCGCGCGGCGGTCGCCGCGGGTGTCGAAGCCCTGCTGTCGACGCAGGCCCCGCCGCGTGAGGCGCTCGACATTTTTGCCTTCCCCGCGTTTCGTGCAGCCGTCGAACATGCGATACGATCGCTCGTCGATGCACGCGACAAAGGGAGCTCCGATTGAACAGCAAGCTGAAGCCGGAACGCGCGCTGTGGATCGATCGCGCCAAGGCCTATGGCATCATGCTGGTCGTGATCGGACATGTGTCGCCGATCACCGCTCTTCACCACCCGATATATGTCTTCCACATGCCGCTGTTCTTTCTCTTGTCCGGAATGACGTTCAAACCGTTCGAGGGACGCGCGGATGTGATCAAGCGTTCGCGATCCCTGCTGTTGCCTTATCTCGCGTTCGGCATCCTGATCACGCTTATCCTCGCAGTCGCCAACCGCGTCATGATGCAGGGCGTTCCCATACCTGGTCCCTTGCATTTCCTGTTGGGCGGCACATTTCTGACGGGCGCCTATGGCATCTTCTGGTTTCCGCCCTGCCTGCTCGCCACGCTTTTGCTGCTCGACCGGATCCTGCACCTCACGCGCTGGCAGCAAGTCGCAGCGGTCATCCTGATCGCGCTCGTCGCAGCATGGTTGTCGACCATGGTCATATATAATCCATGGGGACTTCTCACCGTCGGCATGGCCCTGCCCTTCGCCTATGCCGGTTACACGTTCGGCACGTCGGCCTCATTTGGTGGCGGAAAAGCGCTGATCTGGCTCGCCGGCTTGCTGCTGCTGTTTGCGATCCTGCAATCGCACACCGGCCCCGTCGACTATAAATATCTGCGTTTCGGGGACTTGCCCCAATCGGTGCTGCTCGCGTTCGCGGGCTCGGCAATCATCTGTATCCTGTCGCTGGTCCCGGTGCCCTGGCTCGATCGCGTGGGAACGGCGTCGCTGACGATCATGTACGTCCATTTGCCGATCTATTATCTGCTTCAGCCATGGCTCGCATGGCCGTCGATCATGTTGCTGGCGGTCGGCGGCGGAACGCTTCTCCACCTCGCGCTCGCGCGCTGGTCTCCGGCACGCAAATGGCTGCTCGGCCGGCCCGCCTGATCCGCCGGTGCGGCGGCTTGCCCTCGACAGCGCCGCCATAGGCGGGCATTAGCATCGCGCATGCTGTTCACGAGTCCTGAAACGACGATTCTCTTCTGGCTGGTGGTTGGCCTTGCCGCCTTCGTCGGCACGGTGATTCATCTGATTCAGTCACCAAAGGGAACGCTCGGCTTTCCCATTGCGGTGATGCTGGGCCTGCTCGTCATGCATTTCGGCGCAATCGTGCACCTGAGTTCGGACTATTTTCACCAGCACAGCCCCTTTCTTGCCAGCATCGGCTATACGCGGGTGTCGGTTGCCAAGGGGCTTCAGGTCTCGACAATCGGCTATGTCGCGATGGCGCTCGGAATATGGCTGACATCCTATTTCGGACGGAGCTACCGCCTCGAATTCGACCGGCAGCATTATCCGGCCCGCTTCCTGCGCCTGGCCGAACGCAGCATGCTGCTGGTCGGTGGTTTTTTCTTCTTTCTCGTGCTCGCCTTGCCCCAGATTTCGGCGATCCCGAGCCTCGGGGCAGTCGTTTTCAGTAGCCGCAGCCTGCTACCGATCGCGCTCTGTTTCGCCCTGTTGCGACGCGTCTGGCTCGGCGAAGGCATGCGGCTATGGCAGATCGGCTTGATTGCGGCTGTCATTCCGCTGACCAACCTCCTCGCAAGCGCCATTCTTGCCGAGGCGCTCGCGACAATCATCTTCATCGGTTGCTTCTGGCTTGCGCTGGTCGGTCGGCGTCTCGGTGTGGGGCGGGCATTGCTGGCCCTGTTGCTCGGCTCGTACCTCTTCGTTTTCCTCTCGATCAATTATCTGCTGGTTCGCGATGAGTTTCGCGACGTGGTGTGGGAACCCACCTCGACGTTCGAGGAGCGCCTCGACGGACTGGGTAACGCCCTCGCTCGTTTCACGCCTTTGTCGAGCTCTGACGAGGATCAGCTTTTTGCGCTCGACGCACGCCTGAATCAGAATTTCTTCGTTGGGATGGCGGTCGAAAAGCTGGAATATCAGCCCGACACCTATGAAAATGGTGCGACGCTGATGGCGGGCCTGTTCGCCTTTGTTCCGCGCGTTATCTGGACGACCAAACCCGAACGCGGCGGCTCGGAGTTCATCACGCGCCATACCGGCTATCAGGCGAGCGGCAATACGACCTATGGCATTGGGCCCTTCTTTGAATCTTATGTCAATTTCGGCACTTGGGGCGTGTTCATCGTCTGCCTGCTCTTTGCCGCCCTGTCGCGATGGATCGATCTGCGCTGTTACCGGGCGATGGTCACGGGGCGCATGACGGAGGCGGTCCCGCTCGCGGTCGGCGCGCTTGCGCTCGTCCAGCCGCTGGCGCCCTTCTCTGCCGTCTTTTCCTCCTTCTACGCTTCGCTGATCGTCGGCCTCATCATCGCCAAGATGCTCGAACGCTATCTCGATATCCGCAAGTTTGCCGAGGAACAGGCCCGATCGCGCCTGTCATGACGCGCTTGTTGCTGACGAACCCCAGTTTCCGGCTCGAGCATGGCGGCCCGGCCTATTCGGTGGGCCGGCTGGCCGGGGCGCTTGGCGCGCTGGGACACGACGTCACCGTCTGGGCCGCCGACGGAAGCGCCGACCGGGTGCGCGCGATGGATCCCAGCGGGCGCGTCGCGATTGCGGCGGGCGCGATCGGCGCGGTGCTGGGTGCGGAACGCTGGGACATCGTTCACGACAACGGGCTGTGGCTCCCTTACGGGGCGCGGATCGAGCGGCATTGCCGCGCGCACGCCATCCCGCGCCTGCTCAGCATCAGGGGCATGATGCAGCCCTGGGCATGGAACCACCGGCGCTGGAAAAAGCGTCTGGCATGGGCGCTGTATCAGAAACGCGGCGTCGAAAGCGCCGCGCGGCTGCACGCGACCGCCGCGGACGAGGTCGGCAAGATCCGCGAGCGTTATCCCGAGCGCCAGCCGCTGCTGATCGCCAACGGGATCGATATTCCCGACCAGCCGCCGCGCGCGCCGCGCGCCGCGGGCGAGACGCGCACCGCGCTGTTCCTCGGTCGATTGCACCCGGTCAAGGGCCTGACGATGCTGGTCGACGCCTGGGCCGCGGCGCGCCCGGCGGGGTGGCGGTTGCAACTGGTCGGCCCCGACGAGGACGGGTTTCGCGCGGTGCTCGAGGCGCAGATTGCGAACGCCGGACTCGCCGATGTCGTCGCCATTGCCGGACCCGCGAGCGGAGCCGCCAAGCGCGCGCATTATGACGCCGCGTCGCTGTTCGTGCTGCCGAGCTATACCGAGAATTTCGGCATTTCGGCCGCCGAGGCGCTGGCGCACGGGCTGTCCGTGATCACCACCACCGGCACGCCCTGGCAGATCCTCGAAACCGAAGGATGCGGCTGGTGGCGCGCGCCCGAGACCGGCGCGATCGCGGCCGCGCTGACCGAAGCGACCGCGCTGCCCGACCAGCAACTGGTTGCCATGGGTGCGACGGGCCGTTCATGGGTTGCCGATCACCTGCACTGGCCCGCCATTGCCAAGCAGTTTGCCGATGCCTATGCCGACGCGATAGCCAACCCGTCGTTGGTTTAATCGGGGAAATTTGGGGATTTATGCCCGGCGTGCGCTTTTCGATCGTCACCGTCTGCTACAATCCCGGCGACGCCATCGAGGCGTGCCTGCGCTCGGTCGCGGCGCAATCCTATCCGCATATCGAGCATATCGTCATCGACGGCGCGTCGCCCGACGGCACCGCCGACCGCATTCGCGGCTTCGACTGGTTCAGGGGCGTGCTGGTGTCGGAGCCCGACAAGGGCATTTACGACGCGATGAACAAGGGCGCGGCGCGCGCGAACGGCGACTATGTCGGCTTCCTCAACGCCGACGACTGGCTGAGCGATCCGGGCGCGATCGCGGCGCTCGCCGCCGCCGCGCAGGATCACCCCGACGCCGTGCAGGGCGACGTGGTGATCGTCGATCCCGACAAACCCGGACGCCGGCGCTATTATTCGGGGGACGGCAACTGGCGCAGGCGCCTCAGCTGGGGCCAGATGCCCCCGCATCCGGGCTTCTACATGCGCACCGACCTGTTCCGCACGATGGGCGGATTTTCGACCGATTATCGCATCGCCGCCGATTACGACCTGATGCTGCGCTTCTTCTGCACCGGCGCGCGGACCGCGAGCCATGTGGCGGCGCCCGTCGTGACGATGGCGACGGGCGGGGTGTCAAACCAGGGACTGCAAAGTCGCAAGATCATCAACCGCGAAATCGGCGTCGCGTGCCGGCGCAACGGGGTGAAGACCAATGCGCTGATGATCTGGTCGAAATATCTGACCAAGATTTTCCAATATTGGCCGCGCCGGACCGCCTGATGGACCGGACGCTCGTCACCGGGGCGACCGGCTTCGTCGGCGCCGAGATCGTGCGCCAGCTGCGCGCGGCAGGCACGCCCGTGCGGCTCGCGGTGCGCACGGCGACGGGCGACGCGGAAGAGGTCGTGGTCGGCGACATCGGCCCCGACACCGATTGGGCCACGGCGGTCGCCGGCGTCGATTGCGTGATCCATTGCGCGGCGCGCGTGCACCAGATGGACGACCGCGCCGCCGATCCGCTTGCCGCCTTTCGCGCGGTCAACCGCGACGGCACCGCGGCGCTCGCACGGCAGGCCGCCGCTGCGGGGACCCGACGCCTCGTCTTTCTCAGTTCGGTCAAGGTCAACGGTGAGACGACACACGAACAGGGCCCCTTTGCCGCTTCGGACATGCCGGCGCCGCAGGATCCCTATGGCGTGTCGAAATGGGAGGCCGAACAGGTGCTCCACGCCATCGCCGCCGATACGCGGCTGGAGGTCGTCGTGATCCGTCCGCCGCTGGTCTACGGCCCCGGCGTGCGCGCCAATTTCGCGCGCATGGTGTCGTGGGTGGCGCGCGGCCGCCCCCTGCCCTTTGGCCTTTGCCATAACCGGCGAAGTCTGGTGTCCGTGACCAATCTCGCGTCGCTCGCGATCACTGCCGCTGAGCACCCCGCCGCCGCTGGCGCGACGCTGTTCGCGAACGACGGCGACGATGTCAGCGTCCGCGAATTGCTCGTCCGCATCGGCGGCGCCTACGGACGCCCGGCGCGGCTGTTGCCCGTCCCGCCCGCGTTGCTGCGGCTCGCGGGCAGCCTGACCGGCCAGCGCGCCGCGATCGACCGGCTTTGCGAACCGTTGTGCGTCGACGGCGAAGGCGCACGCCGCCTGCTCGACTGGCAGCCCCCGGTCACCATGGCGGCGACGCTTCGGGACATGGCGGCGCGGCCATGACCCCCTTTCACCTCTGGCTCGCCGCCGCCGGGCTGCTCGGAACGATCCTCTTCCTCGCGCTCTATATCGGGTGGGCGAAGCAGGCGATGGTCGATACGCCCAACGAACGCAGCGCGCACCTCGTCGCCACCCCGACCGGGGGCGGTCTCGTCTTCCTCGGCCTGTGGCTGGCGCTGATGACGCTCGCAGGCGCGCTCGTCCCCGACGAACGCGCTGCGGCAATCGCGCTGGTGCCGCCGGTGCTGCTGCTGATGTGGCTCGGCTGGCTCGACGACCGGCGCCCGCTGTCGGCCGCGCTGCGCTTCGCGGTCCAGATCGGCTGCGCGGCGCTCTTTCTTGCGCTCTGGCCGTGGACGGTGCCGTCGGACGCCATCTTCTGGACGGCGCTGCCGGTCGCACTGCTCTATCTCGTCTATTCGACCAATATCACCAATTTCATGGACGGAATCGACGGTATCGTCGCGCTCCAGGCACTGGGTTTCGTCGCGGCGGTGTTGCTGATCGATCCGGCACCCCCCTTCACGCTCGCCGCGCTGCTGCTCGGCGCCGCGATGCTCGGTTTTCTCGTCTACAACCGCCCCGCGGCGCGGCTCTTCATGGGCGACAGCGGCAGCGCGCCGATCGGGCTGCTGCTCGCGGCGATCACCCTCGCCTATGCCGCCGCCGACTGGCGCGCCGGGCTCGCGCTCCTGATGATGCAGGGCGTCTTCCTGTGCGACAGCGCGGTGACGCTGCTCCGGCGCGCATTGCGGCGCCAGAATGTCACGCAGGCGCATAGCGAACACGCCTATCAGCATGCCAAGCGGCGCTGGGGCCATGCGCGCGTCAGCTACGGCCTGTTCGCGCTGACGATGCTCGTCCAGCTGCCGCTTGCGCTCGGGGTCGCCCGGCAGGCGCTGCCCTTCTGGACCGCGGGCCTCGACTTCGCGGCGCTCGCGCTTCTCGCCGCGGCGTTCGGCGCCGGAACGGCGCGCACCGATTGATCTTTATTCGAAGCTTGTTCATAGACGCAGCCGTCGCCAGGGGCGGCAGCAACAGGATGACGACAAACATATGACCGTTGCAATTCAGCCTATTACGGACCGGCGCCAACGTTTCGCGCTGGTCGGTTGCGGGCGTATTTCCGCCAATCATTTCGCGGCGCTCGAAGCGCACGGCAATCGCGCCGAGATCGTCGACGTCTGCGACACCGATCCTGCCGCGCTGGCGAAGGCGGTCGAGCGTACCGGCGCACGCGGCCACGCCTCGCTGACCGAAATGCTGAAGACCACCGACGCCGACGCGGTGATCGTCACCACCCCCAGCGGACTGCATCCCGCGCAGGTGATCGAAATCGCGCAGTCCGGGCGCCATATCGTCTCCGAAAAGCCGATGGCGACGCGCTGGCGCGACGGGCTGCGCATGGTCGAGGCGTGCGACAGGGCCGGCGTGCAGCTGTTCATCGTCAAGCAGAACCGCCGCAACGCGACGCTCCAGCTGCTCAAGCGCGCGGTCGAGGGTGGACGGTTCGGCCGCATCTACATGGTCGCGATCAACGTCTTCTGGACGCGCCCGCAGGACTATTACGACAGCGCCGCCTGGCGCGGCACCTGGGAGTTCGACGGCGGCGCGCTGATGAACCAGGCGAGCCACTATGTCGACCTGCTGGACTGGCTCGGCGGCCCGATCGAGAGCATCCACGCCTATACCGCGACGCTCGCGCGCAACATCGAGGTCGAGGACACCGCGGCGCTCAACGTGCGCTGGCGCTCGGGCGCGCTCGGCTCGATGAACGTCACGATGCTCACCTATCCGAAGAATCTCGAAGGCTCGATCACGATCCTCGGCGAAAAGGGCAGCGTCAAGGTCGGCGGCGTCGCGCTCAACAAGATCGAGAATTGGGAATTCGACACCGCGCACCCCGACGACGACGAGGTCGCGGCCGCCTCCTATGACACCGGGTCGGTTTATGGCTTCGGGCACCAGCTCTATTACGACAATGTCATCGGCACGCTCGCGGGCGATTGCGACGCCGCGACCGACGGGCGCGAGGGGCTCCGCAGCCTCGAAGTGCTGATCGCCGCCTACCTCTCGGCGCGCGACGGCAAGCGCGTCTCGCTGCCGCTGGACTATTGATGGCCGCGAAGGTTCACGAAACCGCGATCGTCGATCCGGGCGCCGAGATCGGCGACGGCACCGCGATCTGGCACTGGGTGCATGTCTGCGGCACCGCGCGCATCGGCGCAGGCTGCTCGCTGGGGCAGAATGTCTACGTCGGCAACGACGTCACCATCGGCAACAACGTCCGCATCCAGAACGGCGTGTCGGTCTATGACGCGGTGACGCTCGAGGATGATATTTTCTGCGGCCCGGCGATGGTCTTTACCAACGTCTACAACCCGCGCGCCGCCGTGCCGCGCAAGGACGAGTATCGCGAGACGATCGTGCGCAAGGGGGCGACGCTCGGCGCGAACTGCACCATCGTGTGCGGCGTGACGATCGGCGAATATGGCTTCGTCGGCGCGGGATCGGTGATCAATCGCGACGTGAAGCCCTACGCGCTGATGGTCGGCGTGCCCGCGCGACGGATCGGCTGGATGTGCGAATGCGGCGTCCGGCTTGAAGGCGCCGGCGACGTGACCTGCTCCGCCTGCGACAAGAGCTATGCAATAACAGACGAGGAATGTTCTCCGCGATGAGCGACGTGATCGAATTCAATGACCTGAAGGCCCAGTATCGCGCGGTGAAGGCGTCGGTCGACGCGCGCATCCAGGCGGTGCTCGACCATGGCCAGTATATCATGGGTCCCGAGGTCGCCGAGGTCGAGGAAAAGCTCGCCGCCTACACGGGTTCGAAGCACTGCATCGGCGTCGCTTCGGGGACCGAGGCACTGCTGATCGCGCTGATGGCGCTCGACGTCGGCCCCGGTGACGAGGTCATCACCACTTCGGCGACCTTTGTCGCGACGGTCGAGGTCATCGCGCTTGTCGGCGCGACCCCGGTGTTCGTCGACATCGATCCCGCGACCTCGACGATCGACCCGCAGGCGGTGAAGGCCGCAATCACCGACAAGACCCGCGCGATCATCCCCGTATCGCTCTACGGCCAGTGCGCCGACATGGACGCGATCAATGCGATCGCCGCGCCGCACGACATCGCGGTGATCGAGGATGGCGCACAGAGCTTCGGCGCGACCTACAAGGACCGGCGCAGCGGCAACCAGTCGCTGTTCGGCTGTACCAGCTTCTTTCCCGCCAAGCCGCTCGGCTGCTACGGCGACGGCGGCGCGATCTTTACAGACGACGACGATCTGGCACAGGCGTGCCGCGAGATTCGTATCCACGGCCAGTCGAAGCGCTTCCACCACACGCGCGTCGGGGTCGGCGGACGTCTCGACACGATCCAGGCCGCCGTGCTGCTCGCCAAGCTCGAAATCTTCGACCGGGAGATCGAACGGAGGCAGGAACTGGGCCGCCGCTATCTCGCCGCCTTTGCCGGGCACAATGCGCTCGAACTGCCGTTGATCGCCGAGGACCGCACCAGCGTCTGGGGCTATTTCGCGCTCAAATCGCCCGATCGCGCCGCGATCCTCGACGCGCTCAAGGCCGCCGGGGTGCCGAGCGGGGTGCACTATCCCGAACCGATGCACGTCCAGCCGGCGTACAAGGACAAGTGTCGCGTCGCGGGCAGCATGGCCGAAACCGACCGCTGGTCGGAGCAGGTCTTCAGCCTGCCGATGCACGCCTATCTGACCGACGAAGCACAGGACCGCATCATCGCCGCGGTGCTGGCGGGGGCCGGTTCGGCGGCCTGACGGGGCGCAGCATGAGCCGCCTTCTGAACATGCAGCTGAGCTGGCCCGCGGCGATATTGCTCGGGCTACGGCGGCTGTTCGAACGGAATTTCCATCGCTTCACCGGCAAACGCTATTTCGTCGACACCGTACGGACGCAGGTCGATGTGCGGTTCGGCATGTGGTTCTGGCAAAAAATCCTGCGCCGCAACGCCGATACCTATTGGGTCGTGCACAAATCGACGCGCGTCCGCGGTTCGCGCTTCGTCGTGATCGGCCCCGAAACCTCGCCGGGCTGGAGCGTCGGGTGCGACATCGACGGACGCGGCGGCATCTATGTCGGCGACTATACGCAGCTGGCGCCGAACGTCCGGCTTCAATCGGTTCGCGACGGCGACATGGCCCCGCCCGCGCCCGATGATTTTTCGATCTTCATCGGAAAATATTGCCTGCTGGCGATGAATGTCACGGTGGCGCCGGACGTGCGGCTGGGCGATTTTACCATCGTCGGCGCGAACAGCGTCGTCACCGACAGTTTTCCCGACGGCTATTGCATCGTTGCGGGCAATCCCGCGCGACTGATCAAGCGGCTCGATCCCGCCGCATGCGAACGATGGACGCGCGCCAGGCCCTATGTCGGTTACACCACGCTCGACGATATCGGCCGCCTGCGCGGCACCGCGATCGACGCGCGCCTCTTCGACCGCATCTGGGGGACCGGCTGATGCGCGCCGTCCCGTGGAAAATCCGGCTGGCGCAGCGGCTGATCGGGATCAACGGCGCGGCCTATTGGCCGATGCATCCCGACAGTCAGCTGTCCTACCCCCACCGCGTGCTGCTGGGCCGCAACAGCTGGCCGGGAATCGAGCCGCGATGCTATGTCAGCGCCAATATGGGGATCGTGATCGGCGACGGCGTGACGATCGGGCGCGAGGTCGGGCTGATCTCGGGCGATCATGACCCGACGATGCTGACCAGCTTTCTGGAGGTCGAACCGCAGGTGATCGGCGATCATTGCATCATCGAGGATGGCTGCACGATCCTGCCCGGGGTCGAGCTCGCCGATCATGTCATCGTGACGCGCGGCAGCGTCGTGACCAAATCCTGCCTCCAGCCGCGCGCCATCCTGACCGGCAATCCCGCGCGCGTCGTGGGGACCCACGACCGGCGCGCACCGGCGATCGCCGCCGACGCGGCGCACGGCTACATCCCCGCGCGCGATTTCCCGGGCTTTGCACGCCGCAACCTGCGGCACCGGTTCCTGGGCCGGTTCGGCGCCGCGCTTGCCGCGCCCGGCGGCGACGGCGACTGACCATGTGCGGGTGGGGCATCCTCTTCCACCGCGACGGACGACCGGTCGAACGCCCGCACCTCCAGGCCATGGCGGACGCGGTCGCGCACCGCGGCCCCGACGCCGAGGGGATCGTCGAGCTCGGCCCGCTCGGCCTCGCGCATCGCCGCCTCGCGGTTATCGACGTCCACGACCGGTCGAACCAGCCGATGCGGCTCGGCGACAGCTGGCTGCTGTTCAACGGCGCCATCTATAATTTCGGCGCGCTGCGCGAGGAACTCGAGGCGCTCGGCCGCAGCTTTCGCACCCGGTCGGATACCGAGGTCCTGCTCCACGCGCTCGATGCCTGGGGCCGCGACGCCCTTCCCCGCCTCAACGGCATGTTCTCGATCGCCTTTTCCGACGCGAAGCGTGGCACCCTGTTGCTGGCGCGCGATCGTTTCGGGATCAAGCCGCTCTGCTATCACCTGTCCGACGATGTCCTGATTGCGGGATCGGAGGCCAAGCAGCTGCTCGCCACCGGGCTGGTCGCACCGCGCCCCGACCTGTCGGCGGCGCGGATATTCCTCGAATCGGGACGGCTCGCCTTCGACGACCGGACGATGTTCGCCGATATCGCCAGCCTGCCGCCCGGACACGCGCTCGAAATCGACCGGACCAGCCGCACGGTCACGCGCCACCGGTGGTATGATCTGGCCGCGCGCATCGTGCCGTCGCGCCCCGCCTATGACGAGGCGATCGCGACCGTCCGCGACCTGCTCGCCGATTCGGTACGCCTGCGCCATATCGCCAATGTCCCGCTCGGCGCCGCGCTGTCGGGCGGGCTCGACAGCACGGCGATCGCGGTGTTCAGCCGCGCGATGCGCGCCGACCCGTCGGAGCATGTCGTCTTTACCACCTGGCACGACGAGGCGGGGCACGACGAACGTGCGCTGGCGCGCAGCGTCGCAAGCCGCCTCGGTTTTCGCCACGTCGAGGTGCCCGTCGACCTTCCCGGCTACTTCACCCCCGACCGCCTCGAACGCTTCGCCCGCCTGCAGGACCAGCCCTTGCCGAGCGGAAGCCATTTCAACGAATATGCGCTGTTCGAAGCGGTGCGCGGACACGGCATCACGGTGTTCCTCGACGGGCAGGGATCCGACGAATATTTCGGCGGCTATGGCGAATATTGGTTCGCCGCGCAGCGCAAGGCGCTCCGGGCGGGCCGGCTCGACGAAATGTGGCGGAACTTCAAGGGGCGCAGCCTTGCAACAGGCGATTCGCTCGGGCTCACGGTGCGCAAATGGATCGCCCGCCAGCTCGGGGTCGTGCCGCGCGTCTCGCCGCTGATGGAAAACGCCTTTCCCGCCGCGATCGCGGGTGCGGTCGACGCGGACGGGTTGCTGCCGCGCGATTTCGAGGCGCTCGTGCTCGCCGAGATGACGCGCCTGTCGATCCCGTACCAGCTCCATTCGCAGGATCGCTTCGCGATGGCGTTCGGGGTCGAATCGCGCCTGCCCTTCCTCGACTACCGCCTCGTCGAATATGTCGCCGGCCTGCCCGTTTCCTATCGCGTCGGCGACGGGTGGCAGAAGCGGATATTGCGCGATGCGATGCACGAACTGCCCGATGCGGTCCGGTGGCGGCGGCAGAAGAACGGCTTTTCGGCGCCCGACGCCAGTTATTGGGCGACGAACAATGCCGCGATGCGCGCGATGATCGGCGATGCACTCGACACGCTGGCGCCGCTCGTCGACGTCGCCCGGGTCCGGCGGCGGCTCGATGCCGCATCGGCGACGACCGGCGACTATGATCAGGCGATGTTCCGCTTGATCAGCCTCGCCGCCTGGGTCAGGGCGTTCGATGTCCCGCTCTAGTCTCGAAAGATCAAAGCCTTGCTCCGTCGCCTGCTGACATTGCGGCATTCGCGCTTCCTGCGCAGCGCGGCCACGCTGTCGAGCGGGCAATTCGCCGCGACCGCGATCGGTTTCGGCTTCGCGCCGATCCTCAGCCGGCTCTATTCGCCCGCGGATTACGGGCTCCTCGCGACCTATATGTCGGTCGCGGTCATCCTCTCGGCGCTCGCCAACCTGCAGATGGCGCGCGCGCTCGTCGCCGAAGCCGACGAGGAACGCGCGCGGGCCCTGCTCGCGCTCAGCCTGCTGCTCGCTTTCGGCTTTTCCGGACTGACGCTCGCCGGCGTGCTCGCGCTCGGCCTGTCGGGCTTCGGCGGGATCGAGCGGCTCGGCTTCTGGCTTTTCCTGCTCCCCGCGACCGTTCTCGCGTCGGGCAGCGGCGGCGCGCTGATGGGCTGGGCGAACCGCCAGCATCGCTACCGGTTGATGAGCGGCTACCAGCTCGTCAACGTGCTGGCCTCGTCGGGCGGCGCGCTGTTGCTCGCCTGGGCAGGTGCCGGCGCGCGCGGGCTGATGATCGGCTATTTCCTCGGCCAGTTCCTGTCGCTGCTGTGGGTCTGGGTCGGCAACCGCGACGTCCTGCCGACGCTGCGCCGCGTCGGCTGGACGCGCATGCGCGAAGCCGGGGTCGCGCATCGCAACTATGCGCTGTGGACCACCCCGACGTCGATCATCGAGCAGGTGTCGCAGGCATCGCCGATCCTCGTGCTGTCGCTGTGGGGCAATATGCTGACGATCGTCGGCCACTATAATCGCGCGCGGGGTTTGCTGATGCTGCCGGTCGGCATTCTCGGCGGCGCGATCGGTCAGGTCTTCTTCCGCCGCGCCGCGCAGGACATGGCGCGCGACGGCCACTGTCGCCCGTTGTTCTGGCGTCTCGTCGCGGGCATGACGGCGATCAGCGTGCCGAGCTTTGCCGTCCTCGCGCTGATCGCGCCGCAGCTGTTCGTGTTTATCCTCGGTCCGCAGTGGGAGGAGGCCGGCCATATCGCGCGCATCCTCGCGCCGGTGATGGCGCTGCAACTGGTCGTGATGCCTGCGTCGAAAGTGATGTGGCTCTATCAGCACCAGCGGCTCGACTTTTTCCTGTCGATCCTGTTCGCGGTCACCACGACGCTTTCGGTCGCGTCGGTCGCCTTTCTCGGTTTTGCGCCCGAAATCGCGATCGACGTCTTTGCCGGCGTCCAGATCTTGTTATACCTCGTCTATCTCGTCACCAGCATCCTGATCGTCGAGCGCGATCACCGTACCAGACAGGGGCAGGCCGCCGACGCGGCTCCGTTACAGCCATGATCACCATCGTCGACTATGATGCCGGAAACCCGCGTTCGATCATCAACATGCTCGGCTATCTGGGGCAGCGCGCCGAACTCACCGGGGATCCGGACCGGATCGCGAGGGCCGAGCGGCTGATCCTGCCCGGGGTCGGCAAGTTCGACTGGGGCATGGGACGATTGCACGAAAAGGGACTGGCTGCGCCGCTCGACGAGGCGGTGACGCAGCGGGGGGTACCGATGCTGGGCATCTGCCTCGGCGCGCAGTTGCTGACGCGCGGCAGCGACGAGGGCGACCTGCCCGGTTTCGGCTGGGTGCCCGCGCGCACCGTCGCCTTCGACCGCAGCCGCCTCGACGCGCGGCTGAAGGTCCCGCACATCGGCTGGGCCGATACCGAGTGGATGCCGGGCCGTCGCCTGACGGTGCCGACCCCCGATCCGCGCTATTATTACGTCCACAGTTTCCATATGTTGTGCGACGATCCTGCCACCGAATTGTGCCGCACGACCCATGGTTACAGCTTTACCGCCGGGGTCGAGCGCGACAATGTCTTCGGTGTCCAGTTCCACCCCGAAAAGAGCCTGTCGTTCGGCATGGCCGTTCTCCAGCAATTCGCAGGCCTGTGACCGAATGACCGAAGGTGCCCTCCCCAATCTGTTCGTCATCGGCGCGATGAAATGCGGCACGACGAGCCTCAACGATTATCTCGCGCTCCATCCGCAGATCCACATGGCGGCGGTGAAGGAGATCAACTGGTTCTCGGGCGAAGAAGCGCACCAGCCGGTCGAATGGTATCGCGCGCAGTTCGACCCCGCCTTTCCGGTGCGCGGTGAAGCCTCGCAGAATTACAGCAAGGCGCACCACCCCTTCTACAAAGGGGCGCCCGAACGCATGGCGGCGCTCGTTCCCGATGCGAAGCTCGTCTATATCGTGCGCGACCCGATCGAGCGCTACCGCTCGCATTTCGTCGAAAACAACCTCGAGGAACCCGGCGAGGACATGGCGTGGAACCTCGCCAACGACCATCATTTCCTGACCGGGCGCTACGCCTGGCAACTGCGTTTCTTCCTCGAACATTATCCGATCGAGCAGATCCTGGTGGTCGACAGCGACGATCTGCGGCGCGACCGGCTCGCGACGATGAACCGCATCTTCGACTTTCTCGGGCTCGACCGCGTCGATGATCCGGCGCTGTTCGACTTTGAATCGAACACGATCGATTCGAACATGGCGCCGCTGCACTGGCGGCAATCGCTCGCCTATCGCATCGCGTACAAGCTCGCGCCCTTCGATTTTCACCGCTTCATGGCGAATGCACTGTTTCGCAAATATCTCTATCCCGGACACAAGAAGCCCGACCTGACGCCCGGGGAGGTCGCGCAGCTTCGCGAACGCTATGCGCCCGATGTTGCCGAACTGCGCGCGCTGACGGGACAGGCCTTTGCGAAGTGGCAGGTGTGACATGCGCCGCGTCCGCGTCATTCCCGTGCTCACCATCGACCGCGACCGGCGGCTGGTGAAGACCGTCGGCTTCGGCAAGCGCACCTATATCGGTGACCCGATCAACGCCGTGCGTATTTTCAACACCAAGATGGTCGACGAGATATTGCTGCTCGACATCGACGCCAGTGTCGACGGCCGCGGCCCCGCATTCGACGCCATCGGCGACATCGTCGAAGAGGCCTTCCTGCCGATGGGCTATGGCGGCGGCATCCGCAGTGTCGACGACGCCGCGCGCCTGTTCGCGCTCGGGCTCGAAAAGGTCGTGCTGTCGACCGAAGCGCTGGCGGATCCGGCGCTTGTCACGGCGATCGCCGAGCGGTTCGGCGCGCAGGCGGTCGCGGTGTCGCTCCCCTATGCGAAAAAGCTGATCGGCGGCCAGCAGGTGCTGACGCGCAGCGGCAAGGACAAGGCCGGACTGACGCCCGTCGAGGCCGCCCGTGCGATGGCGGCCGCGGGGGCGGGCGAGATCATCCTCTACAGCATCGATCGCGACGGCAAATGGGCGGGGTACGACCTTGCGACCGTCACGGCGGTCGCCGACGCCGTCGACGTCCCCGTCGTCGCCTGCGGCGGTGCGGCAGGCCTCAGCGATTTCCTGCCCGCAATCCGCGATGCCGGCGCATCGGCGGTGGCGGCATCGAGCCTGTTCGTCTATCGCGCACCCAGGCAGGGTGTGCTGATCTCCTACCCCGACGAAACCGACCTGCGCGACCAGCTGTTCGCCCAGCTCAACTGAACGAGACCTTGTGACCCAGGCTACCTCTCCCCTGCCTTCGCCCTCGATCCGCGTCTGTACCCGCACGGTGATGGACGGGAGCGACCCTGATATCGTCTTCGACGCCGACGGCGTGTCGAACCACTGGCACGAATATCAGGCGCTGATGGCGACGCAGCCGGACGCCGGGGAGAAAAAGGCGCGGCTGGAGCGCCTGCTCGACAAGGTGCGCGCCGACGGTGCGGGCAAGCCCTACGACTGCGTCATCGGCCTGTCGGGCGGGGTCGACAGCAGCTATGTGACCTGGCTCGCGAAACAATGGGAATTGCGGCCGCTGATCGTCCATTTCGACAATGGTTGGAACAACGAGCTCGCGGTTCGCAACATCGAGAATATCTGCAAGAAGCTGGGCTTCGAACTCCATACGTTCGTGATGGACTGGGACGAGTTCCGCGACCTCCAGCGCGCCTATTTCAAGGCGTCGGTGGTCGATCTCGAAGTGCCGACCGATCACATGATCTCGGGCGCGCTCTATCGCCTCGCGGCGAAGCACAACCTCAAATATCTGCTGTCGGGGCTCAACCACGCCACCGAATCGGTGATGCCCAAAACGTGGAACTATGCGAAGTTCGACCTCGCAAACATTCGAAATATTCACAAAAAATATGGCGAGAGGCCGCTCAAAACGCTGCCCGCGCTCGGCGTGTGGCAAAAGGCCTGGTATCAGCTGGTGCGCGGCATCCACAGCGAAGCGGTGCTCGACCTGATCGACTATAACAAGGCCGAGGCGAAGGAACTGCTGATCCGCGAACTCGACTGGGTCGATTATGGCGGCAAACATTATGAATCGCTCTTCACCCGCTTCTACCAGGGCTATATCCTCCCGCGGAAATTCGGGGTCGACAAGCGCAAGGCGCATCTGTCGAACCTGATCCTGTCGGGACAGATGACCCGCGACGAGGCGCTCCGCGAGCTCCAGCAGCCGACCTACGACGAAGCGCTGCAGGAACGCGACAAGGCCTATGTGCGCAAGAAGCTGGGCTTTTCCGAAAGCGAGTTCGAGGCCTTGCTGACGCTGCCCAACCAGCGGCACGAGATTTTCGGTACCGACCGCGGTCAGCGCGACCTCTATTTCAAGGTTGTCGGCGCGCTGGGACGGGCGGCGCGAGCAGTCGGACTGAAGCGCTGACGCCCGTGGCGGACCTGCTCGGAGCCGCGCCGCTGCGCATCCTGATGCTATCCCCGCAACCCTGGGCTGGGTTGCAGGTGTCGAAGCATCACTACGCCCGCGAGGCGATCGCACGCGGCCATCGGGTGATCTTCGCCAACCCGCCGGGCGGCAGCGCCGACATTCGCCTGCGGCCCGGCGACACCGACAATCCCGCGTTGCTCGATCACCCGGCGATGCCGCTGCGCCACGCGAAATTCCGCGCGCGATGGCTGTTCGACCATTTTGCCAAGCGGCGGGCGAAGGCGATCCTGGCCGCCACCGGGCCGGTCGATCTGCTGTGGGATTTCGACAACGCCGGCCAGTTCGCCGATCATCGCGCGTTCGGCGCCCGGAAGAGCATCGTCCACGTGATGGACAAGCTCGTCGATTCGGCGCGCCACGGCCGCCACGCCGATCTGATCCTAGGCGTTGCGCCCACCTTGATCAACGACGTTCCGCCACGGGAAACGCCGCGTCGGGTCGTGCCGCACGGGCTGGCGCCGATGTTTGCGGAACTGGCCCGGGCGCGGCTGGCCGGGGGTGGCGCGCCGGCGAAGGGCGACATCACCGTCGGCTTTCTCGGCAATCTCGCCCAGCCTTGGATGGACCGGCCGCGCCTGCTGCGCCTGATCGAAACCAATCCCGGACTGCACTTTCGCTTCATCGGCCCCGTTCAGGACGCCACCCCCGATGCGCAGGCGTGGATCGACCGGTTGCGCGCGCTGCCGAACGTCGAGCTTGCCGGTTTGAAGACGGGCCCCACGCTTGTCGCCGCGCTGGAGGGAGTCCATATCTGGCTGCTCTACTACGATCGCGACCGCGACCCCAATAGTGGCGTCAACTCCCACAAGTTGCTCGAATATTTTGCGACGGGCGCCGAGGTGGTCAGCAGCCACATGACTGCACAGGCGCAGGCGCCGGGCATTTTCATGGCGCCGCCCGAGGCACCCGAGGCGGTGCCCGCACTCCTCGCCGAAGCAGTGCGAGCCGTACGCGAAGGGCGCGACACCGGCTGGCGGGAGCGGATCGAGATCGCGCTCGCCAACAGCTATGCCGCGAACTTCCGGCTTATCGCCGAATATCTGTCCGCACCGGCCCGATGACCCGGCGCCTGGCGCGCGCCGAAGCGCGATCGGCGATTGTCAGTGGCGCGCGAAAGACCCTATAGCGCCGAGCGACTTAGCAGGATGGTTTTATGCGCAAGGTGTTCGGGATCGGGTTTCACAAGACGGGAACGACGTCGCTGGCGCTCGCCCTCACCGAACTCGGCTATCGCGTCACCGGCCCCGATCGCGTGAGCGACCCCGACATCGGCGAAAAACATGTCGAACTGACGCGCGCATTGTCGCGTGATTTTGATGGTTTTCAGGACAATCCCTGGCCGCTCGTCTATCGCGAAATGGACACCTTGTGGCCTGATGCGCTGTTCGTGCTGACCGTGCGCGACCCCGAGGCGTGGATTCGGTCACAGACCAAGCATTTCGCTGAAACGTCCACGCCGATGCGCGAGCATATCTATGGCGAGGGCCGCGGAGCCCCAATCGGCAACGAGGCGCATTATGTTGCCGTGATGGAGGCCCATAATGCCGCGGTGCGCGATTATTTCCGCGATCGTCCCGGCAAGCTCATCGAGATGGATTTCTCGAAGGGCGATGGCTGGGACCGGCTGTGTCCATTCCTCGGCGTGCCAACCCCGACGAGGCCCTTTCCGCACGCAAACAAGGCCGAAGGGCGCAAGCCGCTCGCGCGCGTGATCCGCAAGACCAAGATCGCGGTGAAGGCACTGCTCGGACGCTAGCAGTTCACCCCGCGAGCGGGGCTTGCAACGCGGGACTTTCCCCGTTCACTTCCCCGGCGGGGCGATATTCGGGGACCAGTTCGTGGAGCAGCGCGAGGCATTCGCCGGCGCGGCCGTGGTCCATCGCGTCGCGCAGCGCATCGAGCTTCGTCGACAACAGCCCCCATTCGATCATCGCCTCGCGCGCCTGCATGATCCGGCTGTGGCTCGTCGGCTTGGGATCGTCGCCGATCAGCAGCTCCTCGTAGAGCTTTTCGCCGTTGCGCAGCCCGACCTCGGCGATCTCGATGTCGCCGTCGGGGTGATCCTCGTCGCGGACCGTAAGCCCCGACAGGTTGATCATCGTGCGTGCGAGCTCGATGATCCGCACCGGCTTGCCCATGTCGAGCACGAACACCTCGCCGCCCTTCGCCATCGCCCCCGCCTGGATGACGAGTTGCGACGCCTCGGGGATGGTCATGAAAAAGCGGGTGACGTCGCGGTGGGTCACGGTGACCGGACCGCCATTCCTGATCTGCTCGCGGAACAGCGGGACGACCGAACCGCTCGACCCGAGCACGTTTCCGAAGCGCACCATCGCGAAACAGGTCCGGCTGCCGCGGCCGGCCAGCGCCTGGAGCACCAGTTCGCAAACGCGCTTCGAGGCGCCCATGACATTGGTCGGGCGCACCGCCTTGTCGGTGCTGATCAGCACGAAATTGGCAACCCCGCTCCGCTCGGCCTCGGTCGCCATGAACAGCGTTCCGCAGACATTGTTGCCGATACCCGCGATCGGGTTGGCTTCGACCAGCGGGACATGCTTGTACGCCGCGGCGTGAAAGATCGTTTCGGGCTGCCAGCGCGCGAGCAGGCGCCGGACCGTCGAATGGTCGGTGACGTTGCCGAGTTCCTCGATCAGGGCGGGCCTGCGATCCTCGGGCAGGTCGGCGATCAGCGTCTGGAGCTCCTGTCCGATCGCGTAGAGACCATATTCGGAGGATTCGACGAGGATCAGCTTGTCCGGGCGGATGTTGATGATCTGGCGGCACAATTCGCTGCCGATCGAGCCGCCTGCGCCCGTGACCATCACGGTCTTGCCGACGATCGTGCGGCCCAGCAGCAATTCGTTGGGGGGCACCGGGTCGCGGCCGAGCAGATCCTCGATCTGGACGTCGCGCAAATCGCTGATCGAAACCTGTTCGTCGATGATCTGCCGCATGCCGGGGAGCATGCGCACGCGGATCGGCCAGTCCTCGAGCGACTGCATGATCCGCCGCCGCTTCGATCGCGTGACGTGCGGTAGCGCGAGCAGCACGTCGGTGACGCCATAGGTGTCGACCAGATAGGGAAGCTTCGGGCGCGAGAAGATCGGCACACCGTCGATGATCTCGCCCTCGATCTTGCGGTCGTCGTCGATGAAACCGACGAGCCGCATCTCGGGATCGCCGCGCAGCGCGAGCGCCAGCTGTTGCCCCGCCTCGCCCGCGCCATAGATCAGCACGACCGACGCCTGCTTGACGTCGCGCCGCTTGAGCAGGTCGACCACGGCGTAGCGCGCGACGATGCGCGTCATCGCCAGGAATAGGAGGAAGATGATCGGCTGGATCACCGCGATCGTGCGCGGCACCCCATCCATCCCGATCAGCCCGATGATCCCGATCACTGGAATGGCATAGAGGGTCACCGAATAGGCGAGCCCGACCATCGTCCGGCCGCCCGAGAAACGCAGGATCGAGCTGTAGGTCCCGCGGATGAGGAAGATCGGCAGCCAGCTCGACAACGCGATCACCGCGGCAAGCCCGACCTCGCGATCGAATACCTCCCAATGCCCGAGCCGGAGCGAAAAGGCGACGAGCACCGCCGCAACGCACAAGAGCGCATCGGCAACGATCAGGATCGCGCGCTTCTCGCTGCGCCCGAGCGCGACGAGCGCGGCAAGCGCCGCGAGAATGCGCTCTTCGACCACCCCCCATGCGCGCGCAAGCATCATGCGGCAAGCGCCTCCCCGGTTTTCAGGAAGCGCCTTGCCTTGCCTTCGAGCACCAGCGCGGTCAGCACGCCGCTGCGATAGGCGCCGGTGTCGATGCCGATACGGTTCGTGCGGCAATCGACGTCGGGCGTGATCGTGTGCCCGTGGACCACCATCACGCCATGATCCCGGTCGTCTTCGAGAAATTCGTCGCGGATCCAGCGCAGGTCGTGGACCTGCTGCTGGTCGAGCGGACGCCCGGGGAAAATCCCCGCATGGACGAAAAGATAGTCACCGATCTGCACATAATCCACCATCGAGCGGAACAAACGGACATGTGAAGCCGGTATGCCGGCGTGAATTTTGGCGACCAGAGCCTCTCTATCGCCGAAAATTGATGCATCTTCAAGCCCATAGCTTTTGAGCGCCTGCTCGCCGCCGTAGCGGATCCAGCCCGGCAGCTGCGAATGGGCGCCGTCGAGGATTTCGAGCAGCGCCTCTTCGTGGTTGCCCATCAGCAGATGGACCTCGTCGACGCCCGCGGGCACGGTCAACAACCGCTCGACGACCTGTGCCGAATGCGGGCCGCGATCGATCAGATCGCCGAGCATCACCAGATGGACCGTGCCGACGGGCAGGCGCGCGCGTTCGTCGGCGATCCGCGCGAGCAGCGCGTCGAGCAGGTCGAGCCGGCCGTGTACGTCTCCGATCGCGTAGACCCGGCTATCCTCGGGAACCAGCGGCCAGTCCTCGGCAACGGCTTCGACGGCCTCCTTGCGGCCAAAAAGTCTTTTCAGCATAATCTTACCAAATTGATCCTGACGCCCGTCCCCATTCGCCGGCTCACCACCGCAGCGCGTCGACAACGCACAAAAGGCCGGAGGGATGCGTATGCCCAGCCATTTACCCGCGATTGCCGCAATGACAAGGATCACACCCCTTTCTTTCCGCCTCCGGTTAAGCGGATGACAACCAAAAATGTCTAACGGAACCAATATGAACAGTCGATGCAAGAGCCCGCAATGAGAGTGATGACGGTATTCGGGACACGCCCCGAAGCGATCAAGATGTTCCCCGTCGTGCACGCGCTGCGCCGCCAGCCGGGACTCGACGTCCGCGTGTGCGTCACCGCACAGCACCGCGAGATGCTCGACCAGGTGCTGCACATCGCGCGCATCGTCCCCGACGTCGACCTTGACGTCATGCAGGCCAACCAGACGCTCGACGCGCTGCTGGCGCGCCTCGTCACCGGGCTCGGCGAGACGTTCGACGCCGAAAAACCCGACCGCATCCTCGTTCACGGCGATACGCTGACCACGATGGCCGCGACCTTGTCGGCCTATTTTCGCAAGATTCCCGTCGGCCATGTCGAGGCGGGGCTGCGCAGCGGCAACATCTACCATCCCTGGCCCGAAGAGGTGAACCGCAAGGTGACCGGTGCGGTCGCCGACCTGCATTTCGCCCCGACCGAGACCGCGGCCGCGGCGCTGCGGGCCGAGAATGTCGATGCCGCGACCATCCACATCACCGGCAACACGGTGATCGACGCGCTGCTCGCGACCAAGGCGCGGATCGACGAGGAACCCGGGCTTGCCGCGGGCCTCGATCCGCTGCTCGCCCGTTTCGCGGGCAAGCGCATCGTCGCGGTCACCTCGCACCGGCGCGAGAATTTCGGCGACGGCATGAAGGCGATCGCCGAGGCCATCTCCGCGATTGCGGCGCGCAGCGACGTCGCGGTCGTCTTTCCGGTGCACCCCAATCCGCACGTGCGCAGCGCGATGGCTCCGATCCTCGGCGATCTGGACAATGTCGCGCTGATCGACCCGCTCGACTATCCGCATTTCGTGCGGCTGCTGTCGGCGAGCGACCTGGTGCTCACCGATAGCGGCGGCGTGCAGGAGGAAGCCCCTTCGTTCGGCAAGCCGGTGCTGGTAATGCGCGAGACGACCGAGCGTCCCGAAGGCATCGCAGCGGGCACGGCAAAGCTTGTCGGGACCGACAAGGAGTATATTGTTTCCGAAATTTTCAGTCTTTTGAACGATGAAGACGCCTATGCCGCCATGTCGCACGCCCATAATCCCTTCGGCGACGGCACGGCAGGGACCCAGATAGCGGAGATTGTTGCGCGTGCCCGTTGATATCGAACAGAAAGTCACCGTCGTCGGCCTCGGCTACATCGGCCTTCCGACCGCCGCGCTGATCGCCCGGTCGGGGTGCAAGGTCACGGGCATGGACGTCAGCGCGCATGTCGTCGAGACCGTCAACAACGGCAAGGTCCATATCGAGGAGGTCGACCTCGACGGGCTGGTGCAGGGCGTGGTGGCGCGCGGCGCGCTCGTCGCGTCGACCGAGGTGGTCGCCGCCGATACGTTCGTCATCGCCGTGCCGACCCCGCACGACGCCGAACATCGCCCCGACATTTCCTATGTTCTCGACGCCGCGCGCGCGATCGCGCGGGTGCTCGAACCCGGCAATCTGGTGATCCTCGAATCGACCTCGCCCGTGGGCACGACCGAAAAGGTCGCCGAACTGTTGGCCGCCGAACGCCCCGACCTCAAGGTTCCGGGCCGCTGCGCCGGCACCCCCGACATCTTCGTGGCCTATTGCCCCGAGCGCGTGCTGCCGGGTCGCATCCTCATCGAACTCGTCGACAACGACCGCTGCATCGGGGGCATCACCCCGCGCTGCGCGCGCCGCGCGATGACCTTCTACCGCCAGTTCGTGCGCGGCGCCTGCGTCACCACCACCGCGCGCGCCGCCGAAATGGTCAAGCTGGTCGAGAACAGCTACCGCGACGTCAACATCGCCTTCGCCAACGAATTGTCGATGATCGCCGACAAGATGGGCGTCGATGTCTGGGACGTGATCCGCCTCGCCAACCTTCATCCGCGCGTCAACATCCTCCAGCCGGGCCCCGGCGTCGGCGGCCATTGCATCGCGGTCGACCCCTGGTTCCTCGTCCACGGCGCGCCCGACGAAAGCCGCCTGATCCGCACCGCGCGCGAGGTCAACCTCGCCAAGACGTCGCACGTCATCGCGGCGACCGCGGCGCTCGTCGCGAGCCATCCGCAGGCGCGGGTCGGCGTGCTCGGGCTCGCCTTCAAACCCAATATCGACGATTTCCGCGAAAGCCCCGCGGTCGAGGTCGCCGCCGCGCTCGCCCGCCAGTTCGGCCAGCGCATCCGCATCGTCGAACCCTTTGCGCGCGGGCTGCCGATGGAATTTGCGGGCAGCGGCGCCGAGCTCGTCGAACTCGACGATGCGCTGGCCGAATGCGAGATTTTGGTGGTGCTCGTCGACCATGACGTGTTCAAATCGGTCCCGCTCGAGGAACGCAGCGACAAGATCGTCTATGACACGCGCGGCCTGTGGCCCGACCAGGGCTGGCCCGCGGCGGCGAGCGGACCGCGCGCGGTGGCGTAGACGCGTCCGGGGGCTTCCGGAACCGTAGCCCTGAGCCTGTCGAAGGGCGCGTCTCGGACGGGTGCCCTTCGACAGGCGACAGCCCCCCTCCCCTTGCGCCCTCTGCCCTGCTCTCCCATATCGCGCGCCATGACTGATCCCCATGCACGCAGTGCCTCGCCCTGGCACGGAACCACCATTCTTTCCGCCCGCAGCGCCGACAAGGTCGTCGTCATCGGCGACGGCCAGGTCTCGATGGGCCAGACCGTGATGAAACCCAATGCGAAGAAGGTGCGCCGCCTGCACGACGGCAGCGTCATCGGGGGTTTCGCGGGCGCGACCGCCGACGCCTTCACCCTCTTCGAACGGCTCGAAGCCAAGCTCGAACGCCACAACGGCCAGTTGCTGCGCGCCGCGGTCGAACTCGCCAAGGACTGGCGCACCGACAAATATCTGCGCAACCTCGAGGCGATGATGATCGTCGCCGACAAGGAGGTGACGCTCGTCATCACCGGCAACGGCGACGTGCTCGAGCCCAAGGGCGGCATCGCCGCGATCGGGTCGGGCGGCAATTTCGCGCTGTCGGCGGCGCGCGCGCTCGTCGACTATGAACAGGATCCCGAGGTGCTGGGGCGCAAGGCGATGGAGGTCGCGGCCGACATTTGCGTCTACACCAACGACCAGTTCACGCTCGAAAGCATCGACATCAAGGGCTGACGCATTAAGGTCGGGGCGTGATCGACGCCCTGCCCCGCCGTCATTTCGTCGCCGCCTCGGCTGCGCTGGCGCTGCCCGGGTGCGCGACGACCGCGCCGCGGGTCGCCACGGCACAGCCGGCCTGCCTGCCGCGCGTCAAAATCTCCCCCGATCGCGTCATCCGCACGCTCGCCGGACTGCGCCCCTATCGCGCCCAGGGTTTCGTCGTCCGCGCCGACGCGCTGGGCGACAAGCGGCTGGTGCATAATTACGGCCACGGCGGCGCGGGAATCACGCTGAGCTGGGGAACCTCGCGCCTTGCCGTCGACCTCGGCCTCCCCGGGCATCGGGGTGCGGTGGCGGTGATCGGATCGGGCGTGATGGGGCTGTCGACCGCGCGGCTGGTGCAGGAAGCGGGCTTCCCCGTCACGCTCTACACCGCCGCGCTGCCGCCCGACACGACCTCGAACATCGCCGGCGGCGAATGGTCGCCCTACGGCCATTTCGACGACGCCAGCGTCACCCCCGAATGGCGCGAGCAATATCGCGCGGCGCGCGATTACAGCTGGCGGCGCTTCCAGATCATGGTCGGCGAGGATTATGGCGTCCGCTGGCTCCCCGTCTATGCCGAGGGCGGCCCGCGCCGCGGCAGCCCCTATCGTCCGGGCGACCGGGCGCTGGCGGCGGGCGAACACCCCTTCGCCGTGGCCGGGGTCAACCGGTTCGAGACGATGTTCGTCGAAACCGGGCGCTATCTGCGTCAGATGCTCCGCGACGTGCAGACCGCGGGCGGGGCGATCGCGATCCGGACATTCGCCGACGCCGCCGACATCGCGACCCTGCCCGAAACGCTGGTCTTCAACTGCACCGGGCTGGGGTCGCGCGCGCTGCTCGGCGATACCGCGCTCCGTCCGGCGCGCGGGCAGCTCGCAGTGCTGCTGCCCCAACCCGAAATCACCTACGCCTTCACCGGCGCCGCCGGCTACATGTTCCCGCGCCCCGACGGCATCATCCTTGGCGGCACCTTCGAGCTCGACCAATGGTCGACCACCCCGGTCGAGGCCGATATCGCGCGCATCCTCGAATCGCATCGCGGCCTGTTCGGCGGTTTTCGCTGCCCCGCCTGACCGCTCCGGCTTGACTTGGACGGGGCCGCTCCCATCTAGCGGCGACGTGAATCTCTCTGTGTGGAACCCTCCCCGATATGAATGAAGCTTTGACCCCGAAGGCGATCGTCGCCGCGCTCGACACGCATATCATCGGCCAGGACGCGGCGAAGCGCGCGGTCGCCGTCGCGTTGCGCAACCGCTGGCGCCGCCAGCAGCTCGGGTCCGACCTTCGCGACGAGGTGAGCCCCAAGAATATCCTGATGATCGGGCCCACGGGGTGCGGCAAGACCGAGATTTCGCGCCGTCTGGCGAAACTCGCCGACGCCCCCTTCATCAAGGTCGAGGCGACCAAGTTCACCGAGGTCGGCTATGTCGGCCGCGACGTCGAACAGATCGCCCGCGACCTCGTCGAGGAAGCCGTCCGGCTCGAAAAGGACCGCCGCCGCGAAGCGGTGCGCGCCGCCGCCGAGGAAGCCGCGATGGAGCGCCTGCTCGACGCGCTCACCGGCAAGGGCGCCAGCGAAGCGACGCGCCAGAGCTTTCGCCAGCGCATCCGCGAAGGCCATCTCGACGACAGCGAGGTCGAGATCGAGGTCGCCGACGCGCCGAACATGCCGTTCGAACTCCCCGGCCAGCCGGGCCAGATGAGCATGATCAACCTGTCCGACATGCTGGGCAAGGCGATGGGCGGCATGCCGAAGAAGCGCCGCAAGCTGACCGTGCACGAAGCCGCAACGCGGCTGATCGAGGAGGAACAGGACAAGCGCCTCGACCAGGACGATGTCGCGCGCGTCGCGCTCGCCGATGCCGAGGCGAACGGCATCGTCTTCCTCGACGAGATCGACAAGATCGCGGTGAGCGACGTGCGCGGCGGCTCGGTGAGCCGCGAGGGCGTGCAGCGCGACCTGCTGCCGCTGATCGAGGGCACGACCGTCGCGACCAAATACGGCCCGATGAAGACCGACCATATCCTCTTCATCGCCTCGGGCGCGTTCCATGTCGCCAAGCCGAGCGACCTGCTCCCCGAACTGCAGGGCCGCCTGCCGATCCGCGTCGAGCTCGGCGCGCTGACCGAGGGCGATTTCGTGAGCATCCTCAGCGAAACCAAGGCGGGTCTTCCCGAACAGTATGCCGCGCTGCTCGCGACCGAAGGCGTGACGCTGAACTTCGCGCCCGACGCGATCGCGCGCGTCGCGAAGCTCGCGGCGGAGGTCAACGAGAAGGTCGAGAATATCGGCGCCCGCCGGCTCCAGACGATCATGGAACGGCTGATCGAAGAGGTCAGCTTCACCGCCGAGGACATCGGCGGGACGGTGGTCGACATCGACGCCGCCTATGTCGACCGCCAGCTCGCCGATGTCGTCGGCGACACCGACCTCAGCAAATATGTGCTCTGACAAGGCACCGCTCCGGCGAGCCTAATTCCGGGCCTTTTCAGCCCTTCGTTAACCGAACTTCATTTGACTTTGGCGCGCCGTCAGTGCGATGACAGGCGCGACACGGTCGCGATGGGTTGCAACGACCGGCACGGAGACAGCAATGGCAGACGAGGTAGCCCCCGCGCAGGGCGAACTGGCGATTACGCGTACCGGCGACCGGCTGCGGCTCGCCCGCGAAGCGGCAGGGCTGTCGCTCGCCGACGTCGCGACGCGGACGCGGATCACCCAGCGCCACCTCGAAGCCGTCGAACAGTCCGATTTCTCTGCGTTGCCGGGACGCACCTACGTCACCGGCTTTGCGCGCGCCTATGCCCGCGCGGTCGATTTGCCGGAGGCCGAGATCGGCGCCGCGGTGCGCAAGGAACTCGAGGAGGACGAATATGGCCGTCCGTCGTACGAGGCCTATGAACCCACCGATCCCGCCCGCCTGCCGACCGCGCGCCTGACCTGGACGCTGGTCATTATCGCGCTGGTGCTGGTGTCGGCCTATGGCGTGTGGCGTTTCCTGTCGATCGAACCCGACGAGGCGCTGATCGCCGCGCAGACGCGCGCCGCCGAGGAATCCGAAGCCCCCGCCCAGACCGCGGCGACCGGCGCGGCCGCCAAGGGCACGACCAGGGCGGGCGCGGTGCCCGCCGATGCCCCGGTGGTGCTGACCAGCCTTTCCGAGGTGTGGATCGGCTTCGACGATGCCAGCGGCAAGACCGAGAATTGGCGCACGCTCGATGCCGGCGAAACCTACGAGGTTCCGCCCGCCTATATCGAACAGTTCACGCTGCGCACGAGCATTCCGCAGGCGCTCAAGGTCACCGTGGGCGGGCGCGACATCGGCGCGATCGGTCCTGCCGATACGCTGGTCAAGAATATCTCGCTGAAACCCGCCGACCTGATCGCGCGCGCCGAGGGCGCGGGAGCGGCCCAGACGCTCGCGCCGGTCCCGACCAAGCGCTGACCGCTTCGGCGGACCGACGAAACGACGCGGCGCCGGGCCGAATTGGGTTTGCGCAAGCGGCCATTGCCGCGTTATGGGGCTGGTAATGGTTAATTGGGTGTGGGGGCCGAAAGGCAGATGAACATGCGTTATAATCCCTTTCTGGGCGCCGCGGCGGTTGCGCTGGCGGTGACGATGCCGGGCGTCGCGCTGGCGCAGAGCGGCACGATCGACAAGCGGGTCGAGCGGCTCGAAAAGGAAATGCGGGCGGTACAGCGCTCGGTATTCCCGGGCGGCAGCCCGACCTTCTTCGAAGGCGAGATCGCGCCCGACAACACGCCGGGCGAACGGGTGAAGAGCAGCGCGCCGGTGATCGACCTGACCGCGCGCGTCGACGCGCTCGAAAGCCAGCTCCAGACGCTGACCGGCCAGACCGAGCAGAATGCGTTCCAGCTGCGCGAACTCGAAAAGAAGTTCGAGGTGTACAAGAGCGAGATGGAAAAGCGTCTCGCAGCGCCGCCGGAGACGGTCGAGACCACGCCCGCCAGCCTGCCCGTGACCCCGGTCGCCAGGCCCGCGCCGACGACGGCCGCGGCGACCAAGCCCGCGGTAACGAAACCCGCGGCCGCCAAGCCCGCCGCCGCTCCGGCGTCGAGCGCCGCGCGGCTCGCGCTGGTCAAGAAGGTCGAGATCCCGGCGACGGGCAACGAAGTCGATGACGGCTACAACTACGGCTATCGCTTGTGGGAAGCGAAACTCTATCCCGAAGCGCAGACGCAGCTCAAGGATGTCGTCGCAAAATGGCCGCAGCACCGGCTTGCGAGCTTTGCGCAGAACCTGCTCGGCCGCTCCTATCTCGACGAGGGCAAGCCGAGCCTCGCCGCGGTTGCCTTTTACAACAACTACAAGGATCGGCCGAGCGGCGCCCGCGCGCCGCACAGCCTGATGTACATGGGCGTCGCCCTCGACAAGCTCGGCCGCAAGGCCGACGCGTGCAAGGCTTTCCGCGAACTCGAGGAAGTCTATGGCGACAAGGCCCCGCAGGATGTCCGGACCGATGCTGCCGCCGCAAAAACAAAAGCCGGCTGCTGAAGCCGACGCCGTCGCCCGGCTGGGGCAGCAGCTGAAGGCGCTGGTCGGCGCCGACTGGCAGGATCGCGACTACGGCGTCGCCGTCTCGGGCGGCCCCGACAGCATGGCGCTGCTGTGGCTGATGGTTTCGCTGCTGCCGGGCCAGGTCCGGGCAGCGACGGTCGACCACGGATTGCGCCACGGCTCCGCCGAAGAGGCACGGATGGTCGCGGGCTTTTGCGCGCGCGATCATATCCCGCACGCCATCCTCACCCCGCCGGCCCCGATCCGCGGCTCGTTGCAGGCGGCGGCGCGCGCCGAGCGCTACCGGCTGCTCGACGACTGGCGATCGCAGCAGGGCCTCGATCACATCGTCACCGCGCACCACGCCGACGACCAGCTCGAAACCGTGATCATGCGCCTCAACCGCAGCAGCGGGGTCGGCGGGCTTGCCGCGATCCGCGCGCGCAACGGGTCGGTGCTGCGCCCCTTGCTCGGCTGGCGCCGGAGCGACCTCGTCGCGCTCGCGCTCGACGCCGACCTGCCCTTCGTCGACGACCCGTCGAACGCCGACGTCCGGTTCGACCGCGCGCGGCTCCGCAAGGAACTGACCGCGCAACGCTTCCTCGATGCCGAGGCCGCGGCGCGATCGGCGCAGTGGCTCGCCGACGCCGATGCCGCGCTCGACTGGACCGCCGAACGGCTGATCGAGGGCTGGCCCGACGCCGGCGATCGCGCGGTGATTCGCGACGACGCCAGTCCCGCAGAGATTTTCCGCCGCATCGTTGCGCGCCGCCTCACCGCCTATGATCCGCGGCTGACCTTGCGCGGCAGCGCGCTGGACGGGGTGATCGCGGCGATGCGCGACGGCCGCCGCGCGATGGTCGGCAGCCTGCTGATCGATCGCGTCGGCGCGGTCGGCGGCGGATTGTGGCGCATTTCGGCTGCACCCCGGCGAAAAGCGCGCACGCCCCGCTGATCTGCTCATTGTCATTTAACACGAAGCGCCTATCTTGGACGCGGGTCGCTCCCCGGCCCCTCGCGAAGTGGAAACCGACGAAATGCAGGACGACAAGGAACCGCAGGGCAACCCCTGGATGAAGAGCGTGATGATCTGGAGCGGCATTTTGCTCGCCATGCTCCTCGTCGCCTCGATGTTCGGCGGCGCCGCACAGCCCGCGGGAACCCCGCTGACCTATTCCGAATTCCGCCAAAAGATCGAGGACGGCAGCGTCAAGGACGTCGTGCTGACCGAGGAACGCGCGACCGGCACGCTGTCGAACGGCGACCGTTTCAGCGCCAACCTGATCCGCGACCCCGAACTGCTCAAGCTGCTCAACGAACATAACGTCAAATATGACGGCAAGCCCGCCGAACAGGGCAATATCTGGCTCTATCTGCTCGTCCAGTCGCTGCCCTTCCTGCTCATTCTGGGCATCGCCTTCTTCGTTTTCCGCCAAGTCCAGAAGAACAACGGCTCGGGCGCGATGGGGTTCGGCAAGTCGCGCGCCAAGATGCTCACCGAAAAGCAGGGCCGCGTGACCTTCGACGACGTCGCGGGCATCGACGAGGCGCGCGAGGAGCTCGAGGAAATCGTCGAGTTCCTGAAGGACCCGACCAAATTTTCGAAGCTCGGCGGCCAGATTCCGAAGGGCGCGCTGCTCGTCGGTTCGCCGGGCACCGGCAAGACGCTGCTCGCCCGCGCGATCGCGGGTGAGGCGGGCGTCCCCTTCTTCACCATTTCGGGTTCGGACTTCGTCGAAATGTTCGTCGGCGTCGGCGCATCGCGCGTCCGCGACATGTTCGAACAGGCGAAGCGCAACGCGCCGTGCATCGTCTTCATCGACGAAATCGACGCGGTCGGCCGCCATCGCGGCGCCGGGCTCGGCAATGGCAACGACGAGCGCGAACAGACGCTCAACCAGCTGCTCGTCGAGATGGACGGCTTCGAGGCGAACGAGGGCATCATCATCGTCGCGGCGACCAACCGCCCCGACGTACTCGACCCCGCCCTGCTCCGTCCGGGCCGCTTCGACCGCCAGGTCGTCGTGCCGCGCCCCGACATCGAGGGCCGCCAGAAGATCCTCGAGGTGCACACGCGCAAGAAGCCGCTGGCGCCCGACGTCGATCTCCGCCGCATCGCGCGCGGCACGCCGGGCTTCTCGGGCGCCGATCTGGCTAATCTTTGCAACGAAGCGGCGCTGCTCGCGGCGCGCAAGGGCAAGCGCCTGATCGCCTCGAACGAATTCGAGGAAGCCAAGGACAAGGTCATGATGGGCGCCGAGCGCCGGTCGATGGTGATGACCGAGGACGAGAAGAAGGCCACCGCCTATCACGAGGCCGGCCACGCGCTCGTCTCGCTCCACGTCGAACACAACGACCCGCTGCACAAGGTCACGATCATTCCGCGCGGCCGCGCGCTGGGCGTGACGTGGAACCTGCCCGAACGCGACCGCTATTCGCAGAATATGAAGCAGATGAAGGCGCGGCTCGCGCTCTGCTTCGGTGGCCGCATCGCCGAGCAGCTGATCTACGGCAAGGACGAGCTCAACACGGGCGCGTCGAACGACATCCAGCAGGCGACCGACATGGCGCGCGCCATGGTCATGGAATATGGCATGTCCGAAAAGCTCGGCTGGCTGCGCTATCGCGACAATCAGGACGAGGTGTTCCTCGGCCACAGCGTGTCGCGCGCCCAGAATATGTCGGAGGAAACCGCCAAGCTGATCGATGCCGAGGTTCGCCGCCTCGTGGAGGAAGGCGAAAAGGTCGCGCGCAAGGTGCTGACCGACAATATCGACGAACTCCACCTGCTCGCCGGCGCGCTGCTCGAATATGAGACGCTGTCGGGCGAGGAAGCGAAGCGCGCGATCAAGGGCGAGGATATCGGCCGCGAGGACGATTCGGGCAAACACGGCACGCCGGTGTCGGGCCATGCCGGCGGCCTGCCCCAGATCAAGCGCAAGCCGCGTCCGTTCGGCGACGCCAACCCGCAGGGCGCCTAGGACTGCCCGCGGCTTGTCGGGGGTAAGGGTTCGCGGTTTTCGCAGCGGATGGGCGGCGCGCGCGCTGCCGGCGATGCTCGCGGGCGCGCTGCTGTGCGGCATGGCGCCCGGCGAGATGAGCGTCGCCGGTTTCCTGGCGCGCGCCGATTCGATCATGCGCCTCGGTCCGCTGGCCATGGCGACGCCCGAGGCGGCGCGGCTCAAGAATGAAGTGATCGCCGCCGGCAAGCGCTACAAGGCGCGCCACGACGCCGACCGCAAGGCCGGCCGCCGGACGACGAGCTGCCCGCCCGAAACGGGTTCGCTGACCCCCGAACAATGGCTTGCGCACCTGCGCTCCTACCCCCCGGCCATCCGCCCGAAGATATCGCTCACCGCGGCCTTCGACGGCCTGATGCGAAAGCGTTATCCCTGCCCATGACGATCTATTGCGACGAATCGGGCGGGCTCAACGCCGGGGCCATGACCTTTGCGGCGGTGATGCTCACCCCGCAAACGGCGGGCGATATCCACGCGCGCTTCCGTTCGGTCACCGGACTGCGCGGCGAGCTCAAGGGCAGCCGCATCAGCATCGTCGAGCGCGCCTATCTGCTCGAGCTCTTCGACCGCGCGGGCGGCCGCGCGTGGGTCGCGGTCGCGAAACGCGACACGCTGGCGCAGGGCGCCGGCGGCACGCTGCCGAGCGACCTCGCGCTCTATGGCGCGCTGCTCAATTCGGCGATCGGGCACTGGCTCCCCGAAACGGGCGGGGTCTGCACCGACGTGGTCATCGACGACGGCCGCTACGACCCCAATATCCTCGCGCACGTCCGCGAGGAAATCCAGGCGGGCCTCGGCCAATGGGGCCGCGCATCGCTCGCCGACAGCAAGCGCAGCGACGGCGTCCAGATCGCCGACGTGATCGCGAACAGCCTGTTCAACACCACGGTGGGGTCGCCGCGCGCGTACCGCATCCACCGGATCATCGAACCGATGCTCGCGTCGAAGGCCATCCGCGTCGCCGAACTGGCGCGCGTTCCATAGGAAACGCGACCCGGCGCCAAAGCCGGTCCGCTGCTCTTCAGGGGATGGCGTAGGTCACGTTCGCCTGCCCGACGGGCTTGTCGGCGTCGTCGGTCCAGATACGCACGTCCATCACCGCGAGCCTCTTGCCGAGGCGCAGCATCGTCGCGTCGGCGAAAAGCGGTCCCGGACGGCAGGGACGCAGAAACTGGTAGTTGAGGCCGCTCGTCACCGCCATCGCGACCGGGCCGATATGCGCGAGGACAAGCGCATAGGCCGCCATGTCGGCGAACCCCATCTGCGTCGGCCCCGAGATCAGCCCGCCGGGACGCAGCGCATTCTCGTTCGGGTCGAGCCGCGCCTGGATATGTCCGGGCACGGCCGACACGACACGCCCCCGCGATCCCGGCGCCGAATGCGGGAACGCCTCCGCCATGAAGGCATTGAGCGCGTCGGCGTCGAGCCGGATCGCGCTCGACGAGATGGGGGCCTCGTCCGCCAAGGTCAGCGCGTCAGCTTCTTGTAGGTCGTCGCGTGCGGACGCGTCGCGCCGTCGCCGAGGCGGCGGATCTTGTCCTCTTCATAGGATTCGAAATTGCCCTCGAACCATTCGACATGGCTGTCGCCCTCGAACGCAAGGATGTGCGTCGCAAGGCGGTCGAGGAAGAAGCGGTCGTGGCTGATGACCACGGCGCAGCCCGCGAAATTTTCGAGCGCCTCTTCGAGCGCCGCGAGCGTTTCGGTGTCGAGATCGTTGGTCGGTTCGTCGAGCAGCAGGACGTTGCCGCCTTCCTTGAGCATCTTGGCGAGGTGGACGCGGTTGCGTTCACCGCCCGACAGCTGGCCGACCTTCTTCTGCTGATCGACCCCCTTGAAGTTGAAGGCGCCGACATAGGCGCGCGTCTGCATCTCGTGCTTGCCGATGCTCATCAGCTCGTGCCCGCCCGAGATTTCTTCCCAGACATTCTTGTTGGGGTCGAGCGCGTCACGGCTCTGGTCGACATAGCCGAGGCGCACGGTATCGCCGATCGAGACGCTGCCGCTGTCGGGCTGTTCCTGCCCCGTGATCAGTTTGAACAGGGTCGACTTGCCGGCGCCGTTCGGACCGATGACGCCGACGATGCCGCCCGGCGGCAGCGTGAAGGACAGGTCCTCGAACAGCAATTTGTCGCCATAGGCCTTCGAGATGCCCGCAACCTCGATCACCTTGCCGCCAAGGCGTTCGGGAACCTGGATGACGATCTGCGCCTTTCCGGGCGTCCGGTTTTCCTGTGCCTCGACGAGCTGGTCGAACGATTTGATACGTGCCTTCGATTTCGCCTGACGCGCCTTGGGCGACTGCCGGATCCATTCGAGTTCGTCCTTGATCGCCTTCTGGCGACCGGCGTCCTCGCGCGCTTCCTGTTCGAGGCGCTTGCCCTTCTTTTCGAGATAGGTCGAATAATTGCCCTCGTAGACGAAATAGCGGCCGCGATCGAGTTCGAGGATCCAGTTCACGACATTGTCGAGGAAATAGCGGTCGTGGGTGACGAGGATGACGTTGCCCGGATAGTCGACGAGGTGTTTTTCCAGCCAGGCGACGCTTTCGGCGTCGAGGTGGTTGGTCGGTTCGTCGAGCAGCAGGATCGACGGCTTTTCGAGCAGCAGGCGCGTGAGCGCGATGCGGCGCTTTTCACCGCCCGACAGATTCTCGACGCTCCAGTCGCCCGGCGGGCAGCGCAGCGCTTCCATCGCGATTTCGAGCTGGTTGTCGAGCGTCCAGCCGTCGACCGCATCGATCTTTTCCTGGAGCGTGCCCATTTCCTCCATGAGCGCGTCGAAATCGGCGTCTTCCGGCGGGTCCGCCATCAGCGCGCTGATCTCGTTGAAGCGGTCCATCATGTCGGCGACCGGGCGGACGCCGTCCATGACATTTTCCTTGACCGTCTTGGCCGGATCGAGCTGCGGCTCCTGGGCCAGATATCCGACGGTAATCCCCTCGCCCGGCCAGGCCTCGCCGGTGAAATCCTTGTCGATGCCCGCCATGACCTTCATCAGCGTCGACTTGCCGGTGCCGTTCGGACCGACGATGCCGATCTTGGCGTCGGGGTAGAATTGCAGGCTCAGATTGTTGAGCGTCGGCTTCTGCGCGCCGGGATAGGTCTTGCTCAGACCTTTCATCACGAAACTATATTGGGCGGCCATGGAATGCTCCGGTAGAGGCTGGGCCGCAATGCGCGGCCGAAGAGAGTTGCGCGCCGGTTAGCGAATGGGCGCGCGGTTGGCAATCGGCGCTTGCGCGCGCGGGGCGGGCCGTTACGACGGCATCATGAAGGCCTCTTCGCACCCTGCCCGGCTCGCCGGGAGCCTCGCCCTGATTTTTGTTGCAACCGGCGCGGCCGCATCGATCCCCCCGCCACCGACCGCCGCCGAACTGGCGCTGCAGGGCGACGACGTCGCCTGGTCGATCGCCGAGGGGCTGACGACGGAGATCGGCCCGCGCCAGGCGGGCACCGAGGCAGAGGCCGCCGCACGTCGCTGGGCCGTGGCGCGGCTCGGACAGCTCGGCTTCGCCAATGTGCGCGAAGAGCCGTTCGACATGCCGACGTGGGTGCGCGGCGAGGAACAGGCCTGGCTCACCGGTCCGTTCCATCCGCAACCGCTGGCGATCGCGGCGCTGGGCAACAGCGCATCGACCGGGCGCGGGGGCATCGAAGGTCCCGTCGCCTATTTCGCGAGCTATGACGACCTGGTCGCGGCACCCGACCATTATGTAAGGGGCAGGATCGTCTTCATCGACCACCAGATGAAGGCGGCGCAGGATGGCAGCGGCTACGGCTATTACGGCCGCGCGCGCTTTTCCGGTCCCAATGCCGCCGCGAAAAAGGGGGCGATCGCCGTGGTGATCCGCTCGATCGGCACCGACGGCCACCGCACGCCGCACACCGGGGTGACGAGCTTTGAGCCCGGTGTGACGCCGATCCCCGCAGGCGCAGTCTCGAACCCCGACGCCGACCAGCTGGTCCGGCAATGGAAACGCACGCTCCAGATGCGGACCAACGAGACGCCGCTCGGCTACACACCCGAACCGCTGCGCCTCAAGCTGGTGCTGACGCCGCAGCTGCTTGGCCGGCGCGCCTCGGGCAACGTCATCGCCGAGGTTCCGGGAAGCGATCCCGCGGCGAGCCCGGTGATCGTCGCCTGCCACCTCGACAGCTGGGATCTCGGCACCGGCGCGATCGACGACGCCACCGGATGCGGCATCATCACCGCCGCGGCCAGATATGTAATGTCGGCACGGCAACCGCGAAGAACCATCCGCATCCTCTGGGCAGGCGCCGAGGAGGTCGGCGTCCACGGCGGCAAGGCCTATTTCGACAAATATGGTGCACAGCGCCATGCGGTGGCGATGGAATCGGACTTCGGTGCCGACAAGGTGTGGCGCGTCGACTTCAAATTGCCCGACAGCGCGAAGACGGTGGCCGACCGCATCGCCGCCGCGCTCGCCCCGCTGGGCATCACGCGCGGACGCAATCCGGCGAGCGGCGGTGCCGACGTCGGCGCGCTCGTCCAGGCCGGAACCGCGGCGGTCGACCTGCAACAGGACGGCACGCGCTATTTCGACCTCCACCACACTGCCGACGACACGCTCGACAAGGTCGATCCGGCGCAGCTCCGCCAGAATGTCGTCGCCTGGACCGCGACGCTCGACATCCTCGCGAACAGCAGCGCATCGGAACTCGGGGAGTGACGGCCGCATTTCATGGCCGCCACTCAGGGTGTTTGCCCCCTGCCCGGTCGCCGCGACTCAGCCGCTGCGAACATCGTGGCAGGCGACTCGCGGCCGCCGGGATTCCGTACGACATCGATACTCAACCAAAAAAGTAGGATTTCCGCCCTCTCCGGGACAACTCAATTATTTTTGTTGACGATTGGGACGGAACGGCTAAATCCCGCCGCTCGCGGGACGGGAAAGTTTCCCCAGCGCGGAAAGGCATTTTAGGGAGCCACACATCATGAAGAAGTTTGCTGCTATCGCCGTTGCTGCCAGCATGTTCGCCCTCGCCGCTTGCGGTGAAAAGGCTGCTGAAGAAGCCACCACCACCGAAGCTCCGGCCGCTGACGCCGCTGCCGACGCCGCTGCTGCTGGCGCCGACGCCGCTGCCGCTGGTGCCGACGCTGCTGCCGCTGGTGCGGAAGCTGCTGCTCCGGCCGCTGACGCCGCTGCTGCTCCGGCCGCCGACGCTGCGAAGGCTGAAGCTGCTCCGGCCGCTGCTGCTGCTGCTCCGGCTGAAGCCAAGAAGTAAGTCGCAGCCCTTCGGGGCAATGACTGAAACGAAAAGAGGCGGTCTTCCCTTGCGGAAGGCCGCCTTTTTCGTTGCCTGAAGCACGGCGAACGCCTTTCACGGAAATGGGGGCGGTGCCGGCAAGCGGTCGAGCCACGACCAGATTTCGCGTCTGGTCCGTTCGCGGAACATGGCGATGCCGCCACGGTTCTCCACGGAGCGCCGGGCGGTTGACGCCACAGGCGGCCAGCGTCCGCTCGACGGCATGATCAGGACGCGGATTCGAACGCGCCGCGTTCGAGCATGGCATTCCGCCGCGTCGGCGACGACAAAGACCATCCCGCAGGCATAAGCGGCGCAAGCCATCGGTGGACGTGGACAAGGTGAAGGCCATGCGAGCCGAGGGCATCGGACCAAGCGCTATCGCAGCCGAGTTGGGCATCGGTCGTGCCAGCGTGTATCGGGCGCTAGGGGCATAGGGGGTATACCCCGCTCCTCCCCCGGTGGGGGAGGTTGATGGCTTGCCGCATGTGGCGCTGTAGCGCGGCAAAAGCTTCTGGAGCACTCAGCCTTCTTCGCCACCCATTGCGACACGCACCAGCTGGTCATAGCGCATGTAGACTTTACCACCGACCTGGCGATCCAGAACGATCGCGCCGCCATCCATCTCGATCGACTTGATAGAGGTTGACCGAATCCAATCCTTCACGCCTTCGACCCGAAGGCTGAAGACTTCGCCATCGGCAAGCGCTGCCTTGGTCAGATCCACCATGAAGTTAGCGTAGATCATCTTGTAGTTCGACATCACGCGACTCCTTTCCCGCCGGTGATTATCAGTTCACGGTCAGGAATCACGCGCAAAATAACGGCAATCCGCACACATCGCGGCGCGGAAAGCATAGCAGACAAGGGCGGCGACCTCAATTTGAGATTTGGCCTCGGCGCGCGCCCATATGCTTCGGAAATGGATTGCGCTCTGCCTAGTTTGCTATTGGCGTTATGATGCAGTGCCCGATAGAAATCGCATCTACACGATCAAGCAGTTGACGAGAAAAACTATCGAAGGCACCATTTCAGAATGATCTATCTTTACAGCTTAGATGGCCGCTTCGTTGCCTATGTCGTGGATGATATGATTTACACCAGAGGTGGAAGGTATCTCGGGTATTTTATGGACGAGGCAGCATATAGCGTTGATGGAAGATACCTCGGCGAGATCATGGACGGAAAGTATCTCCTGAAGCCCCTAGGCTTAGAACTGCCGATGCCTCCGACATTGCCCATGCTTCCGAGCCTACCTGCCCTCCCCGCGTTGCCAGCAATTGGGTCCATTTCGGCGCCGGGATATGAAGATAGCTTAGCGTCTCTTCCATAGTGACGCGGCAATGCTCAACACCATTGACGTGCATTGCCGCGCGGTCGGCTAGCGGACGAAAACCTCATCCCACCCACCCTCGGGTGCTACTGCGCGGCCTTTGTCCTCACGCTCAGGGCTGATCGCCGATAGGATGGCGTCGGCGGCACAATCGCTACCAGACGCCAGAAGGAACTCGGCGAGCGAGGTCGGAAATGCCACGTCGCGCGCCAGAAGGGTGTTGCTTGTCATGCTAGTTACTCCGATCGCTACCGGGCCGGTGAGGCGGGTTTCAACGATCGGGCGGACCTATAGGGGCATGAGTCGGATGTATGTCAAACGACATGCAGTCGATTTTTCGGCAATGACCGGAATCGACCGGGAGCGGGCATCGGAAATCCTCCCTGTGGCCGCAGGCCATGGGGAGGGGGACCGCTCGCGCAGCGAGTGGTGGAGGGGCCGAAAGGTCGCGCGACGCGTGACGGCGTCGGCCCCTCCGTCAGCGGCTGACGCCGCTGCCACCTCCCCATCGCTACGCGACAGGGAGGATTCAAGTGAACGTCCGCTTCCCACCCCATATCGAACATGGCACGCAAACGGGAAATTTAACGATTCCCACTATTCCGGTGCCCATGGCCCGCCGCACGACATTTCGCAGGACATACCGCAATCGCCCTCGCCAGTTGTCGGCGCTCAACTTGCTAATCGGCGCAGGGATGCTTGGGGCTGCGGCTGGCGTCGGCTCGATCGCGAGCACACCGGAGGGCCGTGGGCAGATTGCGACGACCCTCAAGGACATTTCGGAGGTGCGAGAACGCGCGCCACAGGACGGCGACAACTGGCGTCGGTGCGACGATGCCCGCGCGGCGGGAACAGCACCGATCTATCGTGGCGAGCACGGCTATCGCGAGGGGCTAAACGCTGACAACGATGGAGTCGCTTGCGAGCCGTATCGGGGACAGTGAGGAGGAATCAGACGGCAGCTAGCGCCTGTATATTTTCTGTATCATGCGGCTGTATCATTTTCCTCGTCAGTTGACTCCTAAGTCACTGAAACTTCGTAGAAAAATGAAAATGGTCGGGGAGACAGGATTCGAACCTGCGACATCTTGCTCCCAAAGCAAGCGCGCTACCGGGCTGCGCCACTCCCCGACGCCGGTGGGGCTTTAGCAGGCTGGCGCGCCAAGTCTATCCTGCAGACGTCGCAATCAACCGCGCATAGAAATCGATCATCCGCTTGAAGCTGTCGATCTTCATATGTTCGTTGGTGCCATGGATCATCGCCGATTCCTTCAGCGTGAAATGCATCGGCATGAAACGATAGACGTCCTCCGACACCGGCTCCATGCTGCGGCTGTCGGTCCCGCCGACGACGAGCATCGGCGCAAGGACCGCATCGGGCGCGTCGGCGCGCGCCGCGGCGGCGATCCATTTCCACCCTTGCGAGCTGGTCGACGAGACGCGCGACGGTTCGCGCGGCGGCTTGACCCACGCGAGGTCGACCGGCAGCCCCGCCACCGCCTCCTTGGCGCGCGCCATGACGTCGGCCGACCGGTTCCATGGAGCGATCCGGTAGTTGATCAGGGCGTTGGCCGATTGCGGCAGGACATTCTCCTTCGGACTGCCCTCCAGCATCGTCGGCGCGATCGTGGTATGAAACGCGGCGGCGGTCGAAGGCGTCGCGGCGAGCTGACGCCTGAGCACCGGTCCGAACAGCCATTGATTGGCAACCGCGGCTCTGGTCGCCCCGCCCTTCGCCGCGGCGAGCGATTCGAGCATCGCGGCCCCGGGACCGCGGACCTCGATCGGGAACGGATCTTCGGCGATCGCGGTAATCGCACGCGCAAGCGTGCCGACGCCGGTCTCGGCCGGGGGCATCGAACTATGCCCGCCGGGCGCCTTTGCGGTCACCTTCAGCGTCGCATAGCCCTTTTCGGCGATGCCGATCAGGATCGCCGGGCCGCCGACGACGGGGGTGTCGGTGATGACGAGGCTGCCCTCGTCGAGCGTGAAGATCGCCTTGACGCCGTCGGCCTTCAGCTTCGCGGCGGCGGCGAGCGCGCCCGTGCCGCCCACTTCCTCATCGTGGCCCGACACGAGGTAGATGCCGCGCCGGGGTTTGAATCCGGCCCGCGCAAGCGCCTCGATCGCCTCGAACAGGCCGACCAGCGATCCCTTGTCGTCGACGGTTCCCCTGCCCCACACCGCCTGTTCGGCGATCGTCCCCGCAAAGGGGGGATATTTCCAGTCCTTCTCGGTTCCTTCGGTCACCGGTACGACGTCCTGATGCGCCATGACGATGATCGGCGCCAGCGACGCGTTGCTGCCCGGCCAGTGATAGATCAGCGTCTTGTTGGGCAGGATCGTGCGGGTCATCGCGCCGTGGGTGGCGGGGTAGGTCGCCGCGAGCCAGGCGTGCAGCCGGTCCCATTCGGCGATCAGGTTGTCGGCCGGATCCTGGTGCGAAATCGTCGCAATCTGTGTCGCGGCGCTCAGATGGGCGACGGCAGCATCGAGGTCGTACGCCGGCGCGGCGGCCAGCCTCGTGTCGCTGCCGTCGGCGATGTCGTCGGGCGCGAAGGTGGCGGTCCGGATTGCCGCGGTCCCCGCCAGCACCGCCACGATGGCCAGTCCGCCAAGCAGGATCGTCCGTTTCCGCGCCATCATCTTCCTCCCCCATTTGTCCGGACAATGGAGCGGCACGGGTCTCGATTTGCAAGGAAAATGGTGGGCCCGGCAGGACTCGAACCCGCAACCTAGCCGTTATGAGCGGCCAGCTCTAACCATTGAGCTACAGGCCCCCGTGGGGATCGGCCCGCGATAGCGGAGCGCGGCGAGCCTTGGCAAGCGCGATCAGGCGGGCGACCGGTGCCGGTCCGCACTCGCGACCATTTCCGCCGCGGTCGTCGGCTCGACCCCGCGGCGCGCGAGATGCGCCAGCACAACGTCCCACCAGCGATAGAAGGCCTCGAGGTCGGCGTCGGTCCGGACATAGGGCGTGTTGCCGGGCTGAAGCGACGGCGAATGAAAGGAGAAATTGAGGAGCGGCAGGCGCGCGCGCAGCGCGATGTCGATCGCGGCGCAGGCCTTTTCGGCCGGAATGCCTTCGGGGGTCAGCGCGATGCGTTCGGCGAGGCCCAGCCGGGCAAGCGCCGAACGCGTTCCCGCCGAAATGCGGTGATAGAGCCACCGCCCCGCCACCGGGCCCAGCCATCCGCCGAACACGGTGGTCACGGGCGCCTCGACCAGCGCCGGACGGTCTCCGGTTTCCACCCACCACGGCGCGAGCGGCGCGTCGCGATAGTCGGGGCCGTGCCCCGGACGATAGTCGAAGCCCGAGCGCACCGAGGTATCGCAGCGAAAGCCGAGTTCGGCGAGCATCGCCGCGCTCTCGTCCCCCAGCCCGTAGCGTCCCGCGCGATAGATGATCGGGGCGACGCCGAAGCGGTCGCGGATCGCGTCGCGCAGCGCGGTCATCTTAGCACGCTGGAGGCCGGCCGGCAGATTACCGGTATAGCTGTTGTACGCGGTCACCTCTTCGTCGTGGGGCGGCGTGACCCAGGGATGGAGCTGGGCGCCGATCTCGCACCGTCCGGCCGCCTGCGCCGCGCCGAGGATCGTCACCGCGCGATCGTCGCCGACGATCGGCCAGTCGACAAGATAGATGGGACGAACCCCGGCACGCTCGAAATAGGCCTGGCAATCGGCGAGCGCGGGCACCGAGTCGAGCCGGTAGCCGCTGCGCGCAAAGGGCGCGGTCCAGTCGAAATCCTCTTCGGTGTCGATCGTGACCCAGAAGCGCGGGGCCTCGCCCGGCGCGAGCCTGATCATGTCGGCCGCCGACGGTGGCTTCAACAGATTGCCCGCCCGTTGCACCGAGCCTTCCCCCTGCAAGCGGGTCCCCGCCCCGATCAGTCGCTGCGCGACCCGGCCTCGGGACCGGCCGCGAACGCCGGGTTGGCCGACGGCAGGTACAAGGTCAAGGCGTTATGCCCGATGTCGAGATGTCCGCCCGCCGCGCGCGCGAGGCTGTCGACGAGCCGGAGCGAAAAGCCGAGGCTGAGGATCGCCGCGCCGGGCGCCTCGCCCTCGGGACTGTAGCTCGGGTCGAGCAGGTCGCGGGCGGGGGTGAACCGGATCGCGGCCGGACGCACGATGCGCAATTGCAGCATCGGCCCGTCTGCGGGTTCGATGAGCAGCTGCCCCACCAGCGACGCATGCGATTCGGCGACGTCGACGAGCGCCGTGACGAGGCGGCCGATCATCCGGCGGGCCGCGATCTCGTCAACCGCGGCATGGAACGGGCCGCCGACGCGTGCGAGGCTGATGCCGACCCCATGTTCGGCCAGCAGGGGCGCCAGGTCGCGCTCGACCTGCGCCGTCACCGCCGCGATGTCGGACGCGGCGCCGACCGGCAGCGAGGGCTCGGGCGCCGCGGTCGTCGCGACTTGCAGATCGTCGATGATCGCCTGGATCGCCGCGGCATCGGCGACGATCGTGTCGGCCATCGCGCGATAGGCCTGGCTGACCGGACCGAACATCTGTCCCGAGATGATCTGCGCGAAACCCGAGATGGCGTTGAGCGGGCTGCGCAGTTCGTGGATCAGCTGCCGGATCGAATCGCCCGCTCCGTCCCCCGCGGCGAGGCCATAGGGTATCTCGTTGCGTTGCGGCCGCCGCGCGCTGCCGCGGTAACCGCGAAACTGTCCGGTCGCACGGTCGAACCACGGCAAGGCCGAAAAGCGCCATTCGCCCGAATCGCTGTCGGCGCCCTCCACGATCATCCGCGCGTTGATCATTTCGGCGCGCTGGCGGAATGCCCCCGCCGCCACGCCGTCCGCGCCCGGCTCGCCGCCGAGCGCCACTTCGGCGATCGACAGCCCGATCACCGCCCCGCGCGCGACGCCTTCGACCCAGTGGATGATCCCGTCGGGTCCCGTTTCGAACAGGAAGGATTCGCGCGGCATCGCGGCCGGGCGGGCGTCGGCGACCTGCTGGCCGCGCGCCGACTGGAACTTGTCGATCCGGCGCACCAGTTCGCTGATCTGGCTCGTCCCGGCGTCGGGATCGCGAACCGGTGTCGCCAGCACGGGCTGCGCGGCCTCCTCCTCGATCTCCGCCACCGTCTCGGGCTGCGGCAGCGCCACCGACGCAGCGCCGAGCGCCACGAGCGCACGCCGCACGCCGTCCGGCAGGTCGGCACGCGCCGCGAGGAAGGAACGCGCCATCGGGCCGGTGGCGGGCAGCAGGGCCAGCCAGTCCTCTTCGGCGAGCTGGGCATCGCGCAGCATCGCGAGCGACACGCTCGGCACGTCGCTGGCGTAAAGCGCGACGATCGGCGCAAACCGGCTGTGCCGTGCGATCGAGCGGGCGCAGTCGCGGCGCACGCCTTCGGGAACATGCGGCCGCAGAACGGCGAGCGCGTGCAGCGACCGGCGAATATCCTCATCGGCCAGTTGATTGCCGCGCTGAGCCAGAATATCGGAGAGCTGACGCCACGCAGCGACCGACGAACGCCGGTCCACCGGGGACTGACGCAAGATCGTCGCAATCATCGTATCGGCAGTCACGCGGTGCGGTCCCCCACCCCTTTATTGGTTAGCGTATCTTTACCGGCTAGCGTGAATCCCCGGGTCATGAAAGCGGCTTAACCATCCGCGTCGCATTGTGGGACAATTGCAATCACCTGAAATATTATTATGGTCGCCACCATCAGAGGAAACGGAAGTTACAATGATGGCGAGCCAGAAATTCGATCAGATCGACCTCCAGATCCTGCAGGAACTACAGAAAAACGGCCGAATGACGAATGTCGAGCTTGCCCAGATGGTGGGCCTCACGGCGCCTCCGTGCCTGCGTCGAGTCCGCGCGCTCGAAGAGTCGGGAGTGATCCGGAGCTACCATGCCGATCTCGACGCGGCGAAGCTCGGGTACGGCATCACCGTGTTCGCGATGGTCAGCCTGCGCAGCCAGGCCGAAGCCGATCTCAAGGCCTTCGAGGACTATGTCGGCGCGCTGGCCGAGGTGCGCGAATGCTACATGCTGAACGGCGAGATCGATTTCCTGCTCAAGGTGGTCGCCCGCGACCTCCAGAGCTTCCAGTCCTTCCTCACCGCCCATCTGACATCGGCTCCCAACGTCACCAGCGTCAAGACGTCGCTGACGATCCGGACGGCCAAGCAGCTGGCAGGAATTCCGGTCGAACTCTGACGTTCGGCGCCACAGGCGCGTGCCCAAAAGAAAGGGCGCCGTCCCGATGGGAGCGGCGCCCTTTCTTTTCCGGGCCGGTGAACTAGCCAGCCGTGGTGGCGGCTGCGGGCGCTGCGCCCCCGTCGATCTTGATGGTCCACAGCTGCGCGAGCCGCTTGCGCGCGCCCGTGACCTGCGCAAAGCTCGCCTTGGCGCCCGCGGCGTCTCCCGCCAGCGCCTGTGCGACGCCCATGCGATAGGTCCACAGCTCCTTGTCGCCGCCGGCTGCAAGCGCCGCCTTGTAGAGCGGCACCGCATCGGCGTAGCGGCCGTAACCGACCATCGCATCGCCCGTCGCGCCGGCAACCTTGGGGTTCGACAGCGTCGAGGGCTTGGCCGCATAGGCGGTCAGCGTCGATTCCTCGTCGCCGATGCGTTCGCCCTGCGCCTTGGCGATCTCGTCGAGCCGCGCGTCGGCCTGCGGAATGACGTTGCTCGCCTTGCCGGCCTTGATCAGCGAAACCACTTCGCCGGGCAGCGCGGCTTCGGTCGCAAGCGTCGCATATTCCAGATATTCGGGACGCTGGAGCATCGAATTGGTCGCGCGCATCAGGCGCAGCGTGTCGAGCGCGATTTCCTTGTTTTCGCCGCTCTGCTGCAACAGGATGAACAGCGTCTGGCGCCACACCTGCGGCTGGTTGAAATCGCGCATGCGCAGCGTCATCATATCCAGCGCTTCATCGTTGCGCTTCGCAGCCTGCAACGCCTTGATCGGGCGAACATAGAGTTCGTCGGACGGACGCTGACCCGCAGCACGGTTCGCCTCGATCGCCGTCTTGGCGACCGCAATCCCCCGATCGACCTGATTGCTCTGGATATAGCTGTCCATCAGCAGCAGGTCGAGTTGCTGCTCCTTCGAACCCGCGGCCTTGGCGGCCTCGAGCCGTTCGGCGGCCTTGGCATAGTCCTTGTCGCCATAGGCAAAATTGCCCGAGAAGAAATTATAGGTCGCAAGGCTCTCCGGGGGCGTCTTGCCCGATGCCAGCATGGCGTCGAGGCCCGCCGCCTGCTTTGCCTTGTCGTTGGTCTGGATGCCGAGTTGCAGGGTGAACTGGCCGATCCAGTAACGATCCTCGTCGGTCGTCGCCGACGGGCTGCCTTCGGCGATTGCGGCTGCCAGCGCAGCCGAATCCTTGGCATTGCTCGCGTCCTGCATCTTCTTCACCGCCGGGCCAAAAGCCTTGCTCACGGCAACCGTGGTGCCCTTGGCCTCTTCCTGCTTGCCCTTCTTTTCCTTCTTGGGCTTGTCCTGGGCGGCGGCAGGTACGGCGGCGGTCGCGATCAGCGCGCAGCCGAGCACGGCGGCCATTGCCGTCGCGGGCATTGAGCGAAAACGGGTGAACATCTGAAATCTCTCCTTACGATTCGGCCTCGCGCGCAGGCGCGCTATCGGAAGCCGCTGTCGCGAAACGCGGCTAAACCCCAAGCGTTGCCAAGGCAAGACAGGCCGTCGAAATTTGCTATGGTCGGGGGCGGCTGAACGATGATTGAACCGCCGCGCCCGCTCAGGCGAGGACGTCGATCGCCCGGTTGATGTCGCGCAGCACCGCGGGGTCGCCCGGTGCGCCCGCCATCGCCTCTTCCGCCAGTTCGATGAGCGGAACGATTCCGAACGTCGCCGCCAGCCCTTTCAGCCGCAACGCCGCGACGTTCCAGTTGGCATCGCAACGCGCCCGCCGCATCAGATCGGCGAGTTCGCGCGCGCTGTCGGTAAAGGCGCTACGCAGGTCGGCAGCCATCGCCGCGTCATCGCCGATCGCGGCCGTCAGATAGCGATCGAGGGGCCCACTGTCGAAGGACATTCCACAGCCTTGACAGCGCATGGTTAAGTTTCCGTTTCGTGGCGGGCATTTGCTGCTATGATGGCCCGATGACGGGGGACAAGAAAATCGTCGGTTTGTGGCGGAATTCCGCAACGAACGGAGACAAGGACGGCCAGATGGCAGAGCCCGAGGCCGCAACCGCGGCACCTGTTGAACCGCCTGCTGACGGGGAGGGCCCGGCGGGTGTCGCCGTGCGCCCCGAACGCGACTGGCTCGATATGGGGGTGCTCGCCGACGCGGGCGAAGCCGATGACGACATGGCAGCCCCCTCCCCCTTCCGTGACCGTTTTGCTCCCGCTCTGGTCGGCCTGCTTGCCGTGGGCTGGACGATCTTCGCGCTTGCGGCCGGGACATCGGGCTTTGCGCGCGCGCCGGCGATGACCGAATGGGCCGGCCTGATCGCGACCATTGCGATGCCGCTGACGCTGCTCGCGGTGCTTTGGATGGCCTGGCTGCGATCGGGACGCTCGGAACAGGCACGATTCGCGCGTGTCGCTACCGCGCTGCGCGACCAGAATGCGGCACTCAACCAGTCGATGCATTCGCTCGGGCTGCACCTCGCCGATGCCCAGCGCCAGCTCGCCGAACAGGCGATGATCGTCCAGCAACTCGGGCTCGATACGGTCGCGCGGCTGAGCGAAAGCAGCGACAGGCTCGCGACCAACGCGTCGGTGATCGCGAATGCGCACGACCAGCTCGCGCGGTCGGGCGACGTCGCCATGCAGCGGATGGATGGATTGCTCGCGGGGCTCCCGCGCATCGACGATGTGGCGCAGCGGCTGGCAGGCAATTTCCGCGAGGCGGGACTCGTTGCGCATCAGCAGGGCGCCAGTCTGGAAGCCCGGCTCGCCGCACTCGCCGAGGAAGCGGCGAAGGCCGCCCAAACCGGCGAGGAATCCGTATCGGCGCTCGCCGATGCCATCGGAACGATCGAAAGCCGCACCCGGCAGGCCGAAAGCGAATTGCTGGCAACCTCGGCGCAGGTAACCGAAGCGCATGACGCCGCGCTGACCCAGATGACGCTTGCGGCCAATGCGGCCCAGCACGAGCTGACCGCGACGGTCGAGGCGGTCAACGCCAGGCTTGGCGAAACCTGGAAGGCCTTCGGCGAAGGCGTCGCGACGGCCGCGAGCCAGCTCGACGATCGCTTGGCGGTCGCGCGCGGTGCGAGCGATGAAATCGGCGCGCGGCTCGCTGCGCATGGTCAGGCAAGCGAACAATTGTCCGCACAGGTGGCTGGTCATGTCGCCGAGATCGGCGACCGGCTCGAATTCCTCGATGTCAGCGTGTCGGCGAGCGCGGGGGTCATCGGCCGCGCGATCGACGACACCAAGGCACAGCTCGCCGCCTTCATGGATCAGACCGAAAAGGGCAATGGTTCGGCGCGCCAGCTGATCTCGCATGCCGAATCGCTGCTGCTCGCACTCGATGCGGTCACGCGCGAAATGGATGAGACATTGCCGCACGCGATCGATCGTATGGCGGCGCACGGCAAGGCGACCAAGACCTCGCTCGGCGAACTGCGTCCCCTGCTCGAGGCCTCCGAGCTGGTTGCCCAGTCGACGCTCTCGCACGTCAATGCGGTGCAGGCGACGCTGATATCGAACGAGACCCAGATGGCGAGTCAGGCCGAAAGCCAGCAGGCGCAGGTCGAACGGGTCAAGACCGCGCTCGCCGAAGCCGACGCCGCCTTTGCGCGCCTGCGCGAAGGCGCGGACGCCTTTGCCGATCAGGGCGGCGCAAAGATGATCGCGACGCTGGAGGATGTGCGCCGCACCGCCGACACCGCCGCCGAACAGGCGCGCGCCACGCTCGACCGCCTCGCCGCCGGTGCGCGCGAAGCCATGCAGACGACCGCGGCCGAGGCGATCGACGCGGCCTTCCAGACCGAGGTCAGGACCCAGCTCGATGCGATCGGCGCGGCGTCCGAACGGGCGGTCGAAGCTGCGAACAACGCCACCGACCGGCTGATGCGCCAGCTGATCACGATCATGGACACCAGCGCGAACGTCGAGGCCCGCGCCGCCGAGGCCGAAGCCGCCATTGCCTCATCGGATCGCGATTCGCTGGCCAAGCAGGTCGGGCTGCTCACCGAATCGCTCAAGTCGACGGCGATCGACGTGACCAAGATCCTGTCGAGCGACGTCAGCGATACCGCGTGGGACGCTTATCTGAAGGGCGACCGCGGGGTCTTTGCCCGGCGCGCGGTCAAGCTGCTCGAAAATGGCGAGGCCAGGGAAATCCTCCGCGTCTATCAGAATGACGATGCCTTCCATGCCGCGGTGAACCAGTTCATCCACGATTTCGAGGCGATGCTGCGCCTGCTGATGGGCGCCCGCGACGGATCGGCGATCAGCGTGACCCTGCTCTCGTCGGATATCGGCAAGCTCTATGTTGCGCTGGCGCAGGCCATCGACCGCCTGCGGGGCTAGAAAGAAAGCGCGTCGATTGTTCGGGTAGCGGAGACTTCTCTCCCCGGTCGAACGAAATCCGCGTCAGCGGATGGCCCCGCTTTTCATCAGCCGCGGGACCAGCGTCAGCGCGGCGAGGAGCGGCCAGCGGCGCTGCCATGGCTTGATCTCGATCGCGGTTCCCGCGTGGCGGTTGATCTTCCACGCCAGATAGTCGATCCCGCCGGCATAGGTCAGGCTCGCCTTGGCAAGGCGGAGGATGCTGAGCCCCTTCCCCTCGATGCGGCGCCGCGCCCAGCCGCCGCTCCGCGCGGTGGCCGGGATCGCGTCGGCCGCGGGCGGCCCGAAACGGCGATAGCGATCGGGGTCGGCATCGACCACCGACTGGGCGCGTCCCTTGCGTTCGGCGCGGAGTTCGGCCGAATAGGTCAGCCGAAAGGCGCGGCGCCACCAGTCGAGCATATCCTCGCCCGCAACGCGGCCCGCGGCGACCAGCAGCGCCGGCGCCGCGCGCGCTACGGCTGCAACGACGTAAGCGGCAGCGGTGTCATCAACCACCCAAACCAACCGAGAAGGCTGCGCGAAGCGCGCCCACGCCGACACGTTGCGCGTCTCGGCGCCGTTCAACCGGTGAAAATCGGCCTCGCTGAGTACCGCATATTTTGCGATGAGCCCGCCCGACTGGAACGGAAAGACATTGGGCGGGATCAGCTTATTAGCGACAGCGAGCCAGCGCCGGTCATAGGCATCGCCATAGTCCGAGACGATCAGGTAGAAATCGAGCATCAACCCGTCGAGCTGAGTCTCGCGCAGGCAGCTCCCGTAAAAGAGCACCGCACGCGCCGATCCCGGATATTGGGCAGCGAGCGCAGCGGCCATCGCGGCGACACGCGGATCGACTGGAAGCGCGAGTTCGGTACGGACAAGGTTAGTCAGCGTATCGGGCATGGGCGGGCCATCAGGCCGCAAGGCGAAGGAAGGGCACCGGCTGGGTTGAGGTCAAGATGATCGGCTTGCCGCCCTTCGCCTCAAAAATCTCACCGTCAAGGATGACGTTCGAACGTTTGCCTTCGATGCGAATCTCGTCGCCCTGCTCAAAATGGACACCTTCGAGCTGACGCTGCCCCAAGGTGCCGCGCCAAGTCGCGCCGAGCATACGCACCAACGCGCCAAGGCCGCGTTCGACCGCGAGCAACTTCATCTTGCCGCTTTCACCCGCATGATCGTTGGTGCGAATGCTGAGGAGCAGCTTCTCGAGCGTCGTGACGATCAATAGCGAGAATTTGCCTTTGAACTCGCCCTGCCGGATTAGTGACACCGTCATCGGCTCGGGCTTGGGCGGCAGACGACCGCCACCGAGCCCGAGTAGCATCGCGAACAGGCCGAGCATCGCCGCCAGGAAATGCGACACGCCGTTGGGCAGACCGAGCGGATAGATGCGATGGCGGCAATAAAGCATCACGTCGGCAAGATAGGCGCCGCCAAGAAACATGCCGAGCACCGGACGGGTGCCACCGCTGTCGAGCGCGATCAGTTGGCGTTCGATCACATGATCCTCGAGCCGACCCGATTCGACGAGTTCGACAACCCGTTCCAGCGCCTTGATCGGATCCCCCTCGGCCCCAAGGTCGAGCGCGATCAGGTTGGTCTTGCCATTGGGCAGCACCGCGACAGGAGGCGGTGAGCCACCGAAATGGCCACCGGAATAGAGTTCGGTCAGCGCCGCCTGGACCGTACCGTCACCGCCGTTTATCGCGACGACCCGCGGGCTGACCATCGCGATGGTACGAATGGCTTCGCCGATCTGGTCGACGTCCTCGACCTCATAATGGAAGATATCAGGATGCGCGGCGCAATATTCGCGGACGCGCGGAAGCAGCGAGCGGTTCCCCGTGGAGCGCGGATTGGAAAGGAGCGCGACGCTGGCCAATGTGTCCTACATATATTTCATGGTGATGGAGATCGTCTTGGGCGCATTGCCGACTGCGAAGGCCGTCTTCTTGTAGCTCGGCTTGCCGAGGTTGAAGATGCTGATGCTCGGATTGTTCGACATCCCGCCGCCGTCGGAACGCAGGTCGGTCTTGCCATTGCCGTTGACGTCGTGACGCACGGCTATGCCGTAGCTGCCCTCTTCGGGCAGCGGCACGCACACCGTCATCGACCCGGCGCGCGCAGGCACTTCGATGCGATTGATCCAGCGGCCCTTCGCCAGCCAGTCCGCATTCGTCGCGCGATAGCTCTGCACGCGAAGTTTGCCGGTTCCGGCCTTGATTCCGGTGATGTGGACGAGCGTCGACGGCCCGTTCTTGCATTTCGACAGATCATTCGTAACGACCTGACCGCTTGCATTCGCCGCTACCGAGACAGTCAGCAGGGCCACGCAGAGCGACGTCGACAAAAATTTCGACATGACGCACTAGCTCCCAATGGTTATAGCCATCTCAGCCACGCTGACATGGGTCCCTGTCGCCCTTGAATCGGCATATCGGAACCATTTGCGGCCAAATCATGGTGATGGGGCGACGAAAGCTTGAATAGACTCCCCGCCATCGACCGCTACATCGCGCGGCTCATCTTCTTCCCAATGCTCGGCACGCTCGTCCTGTCGGCAATGCTGCTCGTTCTCGAAAAGATGCTGCGGCTGTTCGATTTCGTGGCTACCGAAGGTGGCCCGGTCAGCGTCGTCTGGCGAATGCTCGCCAATCTGATTCCCGAATATCTTTCACTCGGCATCCCGATCGGGCTGATGCTCGGTATCCTCCTTGCCTTCCGCCGTCTCGCGACGTCGAGCGAACTCGACGTGCTCAAGGGTGTCGGCATGAGCTTCGGGCGCCTGATGCGCGTACCCTTCGCCTACGCCATTGCACTCGCGGCGCTCAACCTCGCGATCGTCGGTTTCATCCAGCCCTATGCGCGCTACGCCTATGAGGGGCTGCAGTTCGAACTGCGCTCGGGCGCACTCGGCGCGTCGATCAAGGTCGGCGAATTCACCAATCTCGGCAGCCGGATGACACTGCGCATCGAGGAAAGCTATAACGACGGTCGCAGCCTGCGCGGCATTTTCGTTCGCGGCGTCAACAAGGACGGCCAGAGCGTATCGGCGACCGCCGCGCAGGGGCAATTCCTCGCGACCGACGATCCGAACACGATCATCCTCCGTCTGACGCGCGGCGTACTGATCCACGAATCGCCCAAATTTTCGGTCCCGCGCGTGCTGACGTTCGACAATCACGACCTGCCGATCCCGCTGCCAAAGATCGACGCCTTCCGCACTCGAGGCGGTGCGGACCGCGAACTGACGATCCCCGAGCTTTTCGTTGTCGGCAAGGACAGCGCGACCCCACTGGCGACCCGGCTCGAAACGAGAGCGAACTTTCACTTTCGCATCGTCGAAGTGATGTCGATGTTCCTGATCCCGCTGATCGCGATCGCGCTCGCCATCCCGCCGAAACGATCAACCTCAAGCCTCGGCGTCTTCCTGTCGATCGTCATTCTGGTGACGCAGCACAAGATCAACCAATATGCCGAGGATCTTGGCGCGCGCGGCACCGTCGACCCGATCATCGCCCTGTGGGTGCCCTTTCTGCTTTTTTCGGCGCTCGCGATCTGGATGTACTATACTGTCGCGCACGTCCCCGGTGGCCAGCCGATCGGCGCGCTGGAGCGCGTCGCCGCCAAGGCTGGACAGAAGCTGCGCGCCCTCCTTAGCCTATTCCAGCGCAAGGCGCGGGTTACCTGATGCACCAATTGTCCTTCTTCCCCTCACGCACGATGGCGCTTTATGTTGGACGCCTGTTTCTGGTCCGCAGCTTTGGCATCCTGTTTGCGCTTGTCCTCGTGCTGCAGACGCTGGACCTGCTCGGCGAAAGCGGCAAGATTCTGGCGGTCGCGGGCAATGGCGATTCCGAAGTGTGGCGCTATGTCGGACTCCGGCTGCCCCAGATCGTCGAGACCTTCCTGCCCTTTTCGGTGCTGCTCGGCACAATCCTGACGCTCGCGACACTGAACCAGAACAGCGAAGTTATCGCGATGAAAGCCGCTGGCATGTCGGCGCATCAGGTTCTTGCTCCCCTGTTTCTGGCGGCCTTCCTGGTTGCGGGAATCAGCTTTGCGTTCAACGAACGGATCGTCGCGCGCGCGACCGCTTCGCTCAGCGCATGGCAAAAGGTTGAATACGCCCGAATCCCCGTCGACAACGGGGTACGCAGCAACATCTGGGTGCGCGCCGGCGACGACCTGATCAACGCGCAGACGGTGCAAACGACCGGTGGCACGGTCAAACTGACCGGCGTCCGGGTCTATGAGCGCACCGGCGGCGTGCTGTCGTCGATCCTCCGCGCCGACAGCGCACGCGCGATCGCGGGCGGATGGGAGTTCACCAACGCGAGCCGTTTCATACGCCGGTCGGGCACGGTGCGGGAGCTCGGCACAATCGTTGCTGCCAAAGGCGTACGCCCCGACCAGTTCACCCTCGCACAGGTCAAGGGCGACGAACTGCCCTTCCTCCAGCTCAAGAGCGCGATCGCCGACCTTGAGGCTGCGGGTCGACCCGTCGATGCGTTGAAGGGCGTGCTCTGGCACAAGATTTCGGGCCCGCTGTCAGCGATCCTCATGCCGCTTCTCGGCGCGGTTGCGGCCTTCGGACTCGCGCGATCAGGCAAGCTGTTCGTGCGCGCAATCCTTGGCATGGCGCTCGGCTTTGCCTATTTCGTTGCCGACAACTTCGCGCTCGCGATGGGTGATCTTGGGGCCTATTCGCCCTTCCTCGCTGCATGGGGGCCCTTCATCCTCTTCGCGCTGATCGGCGAAATGATCCTGATCCGAACCGAGGAATAGCGGACGCGCACCTCGCGCGATGAGTCACCTCTCCCCGATTGCCTGAACCGCCAGACTGTCCGCCAGCTCTCCGAGCAGCGCATCATCGATATCCGCGGCCGCGACATTCTCGCGCCCGATCAGCACCAACACGGGAACCGCTAGCGGACTGATCCGCGACAGGTCCCGGTGAAGCATCGTTCCCGCCGCGCGGTCGAGCAGGTCGCCAAGCCGCGCAACATCGGTCAACCGCTCGCGCGCGTCGGCCCACGCGGCTTCGAGCAGCAGATGGTCGGGCTCATATTTGCGCAACACGTCAAAGATCAGGTCGGTCGAGAAAGTTACCTGCTTGCCCGTCTTGCGCTTGCCGGGATGCTGACGCTCGATCAGCCCGCCGATCACCGCGACCTCGCGGAACGCACGTTTGAGCAGGTGCGATCCCTCGACCCATTCGACGAACTCGTCTTCGAGGATCGCTGCATCGAACAGCCCCGCGGGATCTGTCACGGGTTTGAGCGACCAGATCGCCAGCGCATAATCCGACGCGACGAAGCCCAGCGGCTGCAATCCCGCCCGCTCCATCCGCTTCGAAATCAGCATGCCCAGCGACTGATGCGCGTTCCAGCCTTCGAACGGATAGACGACGAGATAATGATGACCTTCGTGGGGGAAGGTCTCGACGAGCAATTCGCCGGTCCGCGGCAGCACCGACCGCAATTGCTGCATCTCGAGCCAGAAGCGCACATCCTCAGGAAAGCGTACCCAGCTGGCCGGCTCGGCAAGGAAGCCGCGTACCCGGTCGGCGAGCCGCGTCGTCAAGGCCATCCGCGTGCCAACATAGGAGGGAATGCGCGCGGGCCGCGTCGTCGCGCGCACCAGCAGGTCCATGTCGCGGATCGCCTCGACCTCCAGACTCAGCCCGGCAAAGGCGAACGTGTCACCAGGACTCAGCGTGCTCGCGAAATACTCCTCGACGCTGCCGAGCCGGCGTCCGTTCTTGAACCGCACGTCGAGCGTCGGCGCGTCGACGATGATCCCGGCGTTGAGCCGATGCTGAGCGGCAAGTCGCGGATGCACGATCCGCCACCCCCCCTGCCCGTCGGGCGCCAGCCGGCGGAAACGGTCATAGCTCTTTAGCGCATAGCCTCCGTCGCGCACGAAACCGAGCAGTCGCGCGAAGGTCGTCGCATTGATCCAGCGATAAGGAGCCGCCGAGCGGATTTCTTCGAGCAACGCGGTCTCGTCGAAAGGGGCGGCGCAGGCGACCGCCATCACATGCTGCGCGAGCACATCGATCGCGCCGGGGCGGAAGCGGTCCGCGTCGCGCTCGCCCGCCTCCACGGCGTCAAGAGCGGCCTGTGCTTCGAGATATTCAAAGCGGTTGCCCGGCACGATCAGCGCACGACTCGGCTCGTCCAGCCGGTGGTTGGCACGCCCGATGCGCTGGAGCAGCCGCGAACTGCCCTTGGGAGCCCCCATCTGGATCACGCAGTCGACGTCGCCCCAGTCGAGCCCGAGATCGAGGCTCGATGTCGCGACCAGAGCGCGAAGCCGTCCCTCGGCCATCGCCGCTTCGGCGCGCTGACGTGCCTCACGGTCAAGGCTGCCGTGATGGATGCCGATCGGCAGCGACAGATCGTTGACCTTCCACAGTTCCTGGAAGATCAGTTCGGCGAGCCCGCGCGTGTTGCAGAAGACAATCGTCGTGCGGTTCTTGGTGATCTCTTCCATGACCTGGTGCACCGCATAACGCCCCGAATGCCCGGCCCAGGGCACCGCTCCTGCGGGCAGCAGGATCGATATGTCGGGCTCCGCGCCCGGCTCGCCTTCGACGATCGTTACCGCATCTCCCACCGCTTCGGGCGCAAGCCACGCGGCATATTGCCGGGGGTCCGCAATCGTCGCGGACAGCCCGACACGGCGCATTGCGGGGGCGATTTTCTGAAGGCGCGACAACGCGAGGCTCAGAAGGTCGCCACGCTTGCCCGGCGCGAAAGCGTGGATCTCGTCGATCACCACCGTCTTCAAATCAGCGAACATCGCGAAGCTGTCGGAATAGGAGAGAAGGAGCGACAGCGATTCGGGGGTGGTCAGCAGGATGTTGGGTGGCCGGCTACGCTGACGCGCCTTTCTGTCCGAACTGGTGTCGCCGCTGCGGCTCTCGACGCTGATCGCCAGCGCCATGTCCTCGATCGGCCCGAGCAGGTTGCGTTCGACATCGGCGGCGAGCGCCTTCAGCGGCGACACATAGAGGGTATGCAGCCGGTCCGAGGGCTGCGCGGCCAGATCGACCAGGGTCGGCAGGAAGCCCGCCAGCGTCTTGCCCGCCCCCGTTGCCGCGACAAGAAGCGCATGCCTGTTGCGCTGCGCCGCCGCGAGCATCTCTGCCTGATGGCGCCGGACGCGCCATCCGCGCGCCGCGAACCAATCGGTGAAGACGGGCGGAAGGGGCATCAGCGAAATGTGGCGCCGCACCGCAGCCGCTGCAAGCCTTTCACGCCGTTGCCCGGTCGCATTGTGGCGCGATGCTCATTCTCATTCGCACGTGCCCGCCGCCAACGGCCATGCGCAGCGATTTCCGCGCAGGGCGTCCGCGTCAAGCGCGTCCAGTAATAACGTCGGGATCGGCCCAGCCATTCACATAGGCGATGTAGTAGAACAGGAAGCAAATCGCCGCGGTGATCGTCATCTGCAACAGGATGCGCTTGGGCCGGAAGGTGGCTGGTGCGCCTCGATCCTGTCCGGCGATCAGCGGCTGGGATTCGTCATCTGCGCGGCGGCCGTGGAAAGGCAGCACGAAGAAGGCGCTGAACACCCAGAAGAGCGTGAAGATCGCCAGCGCGGAGGTCCATTTCATCGGGTTCGTCCTCAGATATCAATGAGCATCACGTCGACCACCGGCTTCTTGCCTGTCCAGTCGGTCGCGATACGGCGCACACCGAGGCGGATTGCCTCGCGCAGCTTCTCACGGTCCTTTGCGGGCGCGACCGCAGCCATTTCGGCGGCTTCGCGCATTTCATCGACAAACGCCTCGCGGTCATCCTCCACCGGCACGCCGCGATAACTGACCGCACTCTCGACGAAACGACCTTCGGAAAAGATAGTCGCGACCGAAATCTGACCGTTGAGTGCAAGCTTGCGCCGCTCGTTGATCGTCTCGCCGTCGGCGGGCAGGATGACGTCGCCATCGAGGATCAGGCGTCCTGAGCGAACGCGCTCGACGATCTTCGCCGGCCCCGGTGCCAGACGGCAAAGATCACCATTTTCCTGCACCAGCATGCCGGGAACGCCGCGTTCGAGCGCGAAGCGTGCCTGTTCGTGCATGTGTCGGATCTCGCCATGCACCGGCAGCACCAGTTTCGGGCGCAGCCAACCGTAAAGTGCAGCGAGTTCAGGCTGTCCGGGATGACCGCTGACATGAATATGTGCCTGCTTCTCGGTCACCGTCAGCACATCCCGCGCGGCGAGCTGGTTCATGATGCGGCCGATCGCGACCTCATTGCCGGGAATCTGCTTCGACGAGAAGACCACGGTGTCGCCCGCCTGCAGCTTGATCTGGTGGTTGTCCGACGCCATGCGCGCGAGTGCGGCTCGCGCCTCGCCCTGCCCGCCCGTCGCGATCACCATGAGCTTGTCGCGGGGCAGTCGCATCGCCTCGTCGAAATCGACCGTCGCCGGGAAATCTTTCAGATAGCCGACCGAGCGCGCAACGCCGAGGATTCGGTCGAGCGAACGCCCGGCGACGCACAGTGTGCGCCCGGTTTCTGTCGCGACCCGCCCCAGTGTCGCGAGCCGCGCCGCATTCGAGGCGAAGGTGGTGACGATGACGCGTCCGCGCGCTTCTCCGACCGCCTCAAGCAGACCATCATAGAGGTCGCCCTCGCTACCCGAGGCGTCGGCGTTGAAGGCGTTGGTCGAATCGCAGACGAGGACGTCGACTCCCTCATCGCCGATCGCGGTCAGCGCCGACGCGCTCGACGGAATACCTAGCACCGGATCGGCGTCGAGTTTCCAGTCGCCGGTGTGAAAGACACGTCCATAAGGCGTATCGATTACCGCCGCGCTCATCTCGAGGATCGAGTGGGCGAGCGGCATCAGGCGGATACCAAAGGGGCCGAGCTGGAATTGAGCGTCGATATCGACGGTCTTGATCTTGACCTCTTTCTCGAGCCCCTCCTCGGCGAGCTTGTGCGCGATCAGCCCCGCCGTGAAGCGGTTGGCATAAAGCGGGACGCCGAGATCTGCGGCGAGGTAAGGCAAGGCGCCGATATGATCCTCATGCCCGTGGGTCAGTATGATCCCGAGCAAATCCTTCTTGCGGTCCTCGATGAATTCGAGGTCGGGCATGATAATGTCGATGCCGGGATAATCATGCGTGCCAAAGGTCACGCCGAGGTCCAGCATGATCCATTTGCCGTCACAGCCATAGAGATTGGCGTTCATTCCGATCTCGCCCGAGCCGCCGAGCGCGAGAAAGAGCAGTTCCTTGCCGGGCTTGGTCATGCGTCGGTCGCCCGCTGGTGATAAAGGTGCATAAGTCCGTTCAATGTCAGATCCGGATCGATACGATCAAAAAGATGGGCCTGTTCCTGGAACAGCGTCGCGAGTCCGCCGGTAGCGATCACGGAAAGAGGTTTGCCGATCTCGGCCTTCATGCGCGCGATCAGTCCCTCCATCATCGAAACATAACCCCAATAGACGCCGATCAGCATCTGGCTTTCCGTAGTGCGGCCGATGACGCCGGGGGTGGCGGGGGCTTCGATCGCAATCCGCGGCAGCTTGGCGGCAGCGGCGACCAGCGCCTCAAGCGAAAGATTGACCCCGGGCGCGATAATCCCGCCGAGATAGGCCCCGTCGGCTCCGACATGATCAAGCGTCGTCCCCGTGCCGAAGCTGATAACCAGCTTGTCCTGGTCCGGCGCGATCGCCTGCGCCGAGATCGCATTGACCGCGCGATCCGCCCCGACCGACTGCGGTTCGGCGACCTTGAGCGCGATCCCCCAGCTCACCGGCGCGCGGCCCGCGACGAGCGCGTCGACCCCGAAATATTTGTGCGCGAGCAGCTGGAGATTGTGGAGCGCGCGCGGAACAACGGTCGAAATAATCACTGCGTCAACGTCGGCTCGGTCGTGCCCTTCGAGGCGCAGCAACTGGTCGAGCCAAACCATATATTCATCGGCGGTCCGGCGATCGTCGGTCGCTATGCGCCAGCGCGCGAGCAGTTCGGTGTCACGGAACAGTCCGAATTTGGCGTTGGTGTTGCCGACGTCGATCGCGAGCAGCATCTACTTTCCTTCCTCGACCGGGCGGCGCAATTCAATGTCGCCTGCGTGGATCAGCATGGTCTCCCCGTCATCCCGGCGCAAGCGTAGCGCCCCATCGGGGGCAAGGCCGTCGAAAAGGCCGTCGATCGCCTGCTCCGACACATGCAGCGGTGTTCCAACCGGGTGGCCGAGCGGCAACCACGCGCGAACGATGCTCTCGATCCCGGCCTGCCGCCACGTCCAGAGCGCGTCGACCATCGCCACCGCCAGCGTATCGGCAAAACGGTCCCGGTCGATCGCGGCGCCCTTGTCGGCGAAGCAAGCGGTTGCACGGTCGGGCAGCTCGGGCGCAGAGACCAGATTGACCCCGATTCCGATCACCACTGCATCACCGCTCCGTTCGAGCAGTATGCCCGAGCATTTTGCGCCATCGACGAGCACGTCGTTCGGCCATTTGAGTCGGAAATCGACGGCAGGCGCAAGTATTTGGACGGTCCGGGCGAGTGCGACCCCGGCCATCAGCGCGAGCGTCGCCGCGATCGGATCGCCTGCACCGAGGTGGACCACGGTCGAACCCATAAAATTGCCGAGCCCGTCGCCCCATGCGCGACCCAGGCGGCCACGCCCGGCGATCTGGCGATCAGCGACGAGCCAGTGCCCCTCGCCAACACGCTCGCCGCCTGCCAGCCGCGCCAGCAGGTCGGCGTTGGTCGAACCTGTCTGCGCGATCCGCTCGATCGGCGGTATCAGAACAGCACCGCGGCGGCGTAGGCCGAAGCCACGGCCAGCGTCGGAATGAAGAGATAGCCGATCACGGACAACCAAAGCGCGCTGGCCGTCACGATAGCCCCTTCGACGGCATTGCCGCCGCCGCTGATCTCGACGTCCGAGCGATCATCGAAGTACATCGTCTTGATGATCATGATGTAATAATATGCGCCAATCACCGAGGCGACGATGCCCGCGACCGCCAGCGGAACAAGGCCCGCGTTGACTGCGGCCTCGAACGCCAGATACTTCGGCCAGAAGCCGAACAGCGGCGGAATGCCGGCGAGACTGAACAGGAACACCGCCATCGCCGCTGCCAAGCCCGGGCGATATTGCGACAGGCCGGCAAGTGCGGGAATGCTCTCGATCTGGTTGCCATCGGCATCGCGCAACTGGAGCACGACGAGGAAAGAACCGATCGTGGTGACGACGTAGACCAGCATATAGGTCAGCACGGCCTCGACCCCCGCCTGCGTTCCCGCAGCGAGCGCGATGAGCATAAAGCCGACGTTGTTGATCGAAGAATAGGCCAGCAGGCGCTTGATATTCTTCTGCCCGATCGCCCCGACCGCACCGAGGATGATCGAGGCGAGCGCGAGGAAGATCAAGATCTGCTGCCAGGCTGTGCCCGCCGGCCCCATCGCATCGATCACGACGCGCGTCATCATTGCCATGGCGGCCACTTTCGGCGCGCTGGCAAAGAAGGTCGTCACCGGGGTCGGCGCGCCTTCATAGACGTCGGGGGTCCACATGTGGAACGGCACTGCGCTGACCTTGAACGCGAGGCCCGCAAGCACGAAGACGATACCGAAGATCAGTCCGATGTTGAGTCCGCCGTCCATCGCCTTGGCGATGCCCACGAAGTCGGTCGTCCCGCTGAAACCGTAGAGCAGCGTCACACCATAGAGCAGGATGCCGCTGGCGAGTGCGCCGAGGACGAAATATTTGAGCCCCGCTTCACTCGACCGGTCGTCGTTGCGCATGAAGCTGGCAAGCACATAGGCCGCGAGGCTGTTGAGTTCGAGCCCGACGTAAAGAGTCATCAGGTCGCGCGACGAGGCCATGATGCCCATGCCGAGCGCGGCGAAGAGGATCAGCGCCGGATATTCGGCGCGCATTCCCGCCCCGAAGAAGCGCGGCGCGACGAGGATGCACACGAAGCTGGCCGCATAGATCAGCAGCTTGGCGAAGCCGCCGAACGCGTCGACCGACAGCGTGCCCGAAAAGACCGAGGCGTTGACCCCGAACAGCGCGACCACCGCGACCGCCGCGGCGGCGAGCGTCAGCAGCGACGAGAGCTGGTAGAGGCCGGTGTTGCGATCGCCCAGGAAGGTCCCGAGCATCAGCGTGACCAGCCCGCCGATCGTCAGGATCAGTTCGGGCCAGATGAGCGCGAGATCGGCGGTCATTGGACGCCTCCCGCATGCTGCGCTTCGCCATGGCCGGCCTCGGCAGGCTTCGCCTTGCCCATCGCGAGATGCGCGTCGCCCGCGGGTTTCGACGGCGCGAGGCGCGCGACCACGGTGGTCACGTCACCGCGCATCGGCGCGAGGAAGCTTTCGGGATAGACGCCCATCCACAGCGCCACGGCCGCGAGCGGCACCATGATCGCCCATTCGCGGGGGTTGAGATCGGGCATCGCCTTCACATCGTCCTTGGTGAGTTCGCCGAACACGACGCGGCGGTAGAGATACAGCATATAGGCGGCGCCGAGGATGATCCCGGTGGTGCACACGAAGGCGACCCAGCTTGAGGCTTCATAAATGCCCGCGAGGCTGAGGAATTCGCCGACGAAGCCGCTGGTGCCCGGAAGGCCGATCGACGCCATGGTGAACAGCATGAAGAAGATCGCATAGGCCGGCATGTTCACCGCGAGCCCGCCGTACCGGTCGATCTCGCGCGTGTGGAGCCGGTCATAGATCACCCCGACGCAGAAGAAGAGCGCGGCCGAGACGACACCATGGCTGAGCATGATGATCAGCGCGCCCTCAATGCCCTGCTGGTTGAAAGCAAACAGGCCGGCGGTGACGATGGCCATATGCGCGACCGACGAATAGGCAATCAGCTTCTTCATGTCGCTCTGCACCAGCGCGACGAGACTGGTGTAGACCACCGCGACCATCGACAGTGCAAAGACGAGCCACATCAGTTGCGCCGAAGCGTCGGGGAACATCGGCATCATGAAGCGCAGGAAGCCGTAGCTGCCGAGCTTGAGCAACACGCCCGCCAGGATCATCGACCCCGCCGTCGGCGCCTGCACGTGCGCATCGGGAAGCCATGTGTGGACGGGCCACATCGGCATCTTGACCGCCAAGCTGGCGAAGAAGGCGAGCCACAGCCAAGTCTGCATTTCCGGCGGAAAATTGTAGCTGAGCAGCGTCGGAATGTCGGTCGTTCCCGCTTCGGCGATCATCGCGATGATCGCGATCAGCATCAGCACCGATCCGAGCAGCGTGTAGAGGAAAAATTTGAACGCCGCATATTTGCGGTTCGCTCCGCCCCAGATGCCGATGATGAAATACATCGGGATCAGGCCGGCTTCGAAGAAGATGTAAAAGAGCAACAGGTCCTGCGCCATGAAGACGCCGATCATGACGACTTCCATGATCAGGAACATCGCCATGTAGAGGCTCACGCGCTGTTTGATCGCGTCCCAGCTCGCAAGGATGCACAGCGGCATCAGGAAGACGCTGAGCATGATCAGCATCAGCGCGATGCCGTCGATGCCGAGCGCCCACTGAAAGCGGCCGAACAGGTCGGCGCGTTCGACAAACTGCCATTGCGCACCACCGATGTCGAACCGCGTCCACAGCAGGATGCCCAGCGCGAGGTCGATCAACGTCGCACCGAGCGCAACCCAGCGCGCCGGTTTGTCGCCAACGAACAGGCAGACGATGGCGGCGACCGTCGGGACCGCCAGCATCAGCGAAAGGATACCCACCCCGCCGCTCACAGGAAATTCACCATGGCCCAGCTGGCGAGGCCGACAAGACCGAGCAGCATCACGAACGCATATCCATAAACATAACCCGATTGCAGCCGCACCGCGAGACGCGTGCCCCCCTGGACGAGCGTCGCCGCACCATCGGGGCCGAAGCGGTCGATGGTCTGTTCATCGCCGCGCTTCCAGAAGAAGCGGCCGATGGCGAAGGCGGGCTTGACGAAGATCACGTTGTACAGCTCGTCGAAATACCATTTGTTGTAGAGGAACTGGTGGAGCAGCTTGAACTGCGCCACAAAGCGCGCCGGCAAGGTCGTGTTGCGGACATAGCTGTTCCACGCGAGGAACAGGCCGATCGCCATCACCGTGAACGGCGTCCACTTGACCCAGGTCGGCACCTCGTGTGCGGCGTGCATCAGATGTTCGTCGAACGCCAGCATGCTTCCCTTCCAGAAGGCCATGCCTTCTTCGGGATAGATGAACGGGTGCGCGAAGACGAAACCGGCGAAGATCGCACCGACCGACAGCAGCACCAGCGGGATAAGCATCGACATCGGGCTTTCGTGCGGATGATAGCCCGCCGTGCCGTCACTATGCGCGTCGCCGCGATGTGCATGATCGACATGCGCACGGCCGTCGTGGCCATGATCGTCGTGCACCGCATGCTGGACATGCTCGCTCTGCTCCCAGCGCGGCTTGCCGTAGAAAGTCAGGAAGACGAGGCGCCACGAATAGAAGCTCGTCAGCAGCGCGGCGAAGATGCCGACCCAGAAGGCGATCTGGCCGCCACCGCCGGCAGCGAACGCCGCCTCAAGGATGCCGTCCTTCGAATGGAAACCTGCGAAGCCCGCGACGCCGGCGATCCCGACGCCGGTGATCGCCAGCGTGCCCGCCATCATCGCCCAAAAGGTGATCGGGATGTGCTTACGCAGGCCGCCGTAATAGCGCATGTCCTGTTCATGGTGCATCGAATGAATAACCGATCCGGCGCCGAGGAACAGCAGCGCCTTGAAGAAGGCGTGCGTAAACAGGTGGAACATCGCCGCGCCATAGGCCCCGACGCCGGCAGCAAAGAACATATAGCCGAGCTGCGAACAGGTCGAATAGGCGATGACGCGCTTGATGTCCCACTGCGTCGTGCCGACCGTGGCGGCGAAGAAACAGGTCGCGGCGCCAACGAAGGTGACGACGCCGAGCGCTACGGCCGAGGTTTCGAACATCGGTGACAGGCGGCACACCATGAAGACGCCCGCGGTGACCATCGTCGCGGCGTGGATCAGCGCCGACACCGGGGTCGGACCTTCCATCGCGTCGGGAAGCCAGGTGTGCAGGCCAAGCTGCGCCGACTTGCCCATCGCGCCGATGAACAGCAGCAGACAGAGGATCGTCATCGTGTCGAGACGCATGCCGAGGAAGCCGATCGTCGACCCCGCCATGCCCGGCGCGGCGTCGAGGATCGCGGGGATCGAGACGGTGCCGAATACAAGGAAGGTGCCGAAAATGCCGAGCATGAAGCCCAAGTCGCCAACGCGGTTGACGACGAAAGCCTTGATCGCGGCGGCGTTTGCGCTCGGTTTCTTGTACCAGAAACCGATGAGCAGATAGGATGCGAGACCGACGCCTTCCCAGCCGAAGAACATCTGGACGAGGTTGTTCGCGGTCACGAGCATCAGCATCGCGAAGGTGAAGAGCGAGAGATAGGCAAAGAAGCGCGGCTGGTCCGGGTCCTCCGACATATAGCCCCAGCTATAGAGGTGGACGAGCGCCGACACCGTCGTGATGACGACGAGCATCACCGCGGTCAGCGTGTCGACCCGGAGCTCCCAGTTGAACTGGAGCGCACCCGACGAGACCCAGTGCAGCACGGTCACGACTTCGGCCTCACCCGTCCCCGCCACGAACGACAGGAAGATTGGCCAGCTGAGAACGCAACTCGCGAACAGTGCACCGGTCGTGACCAGCTTCGCGGCGGTCTTGCCGATAAAGCGCTGACCGAGACCAGCGACGAGCGCCGCCAGCAGCGGCAGGAAAACGATCGCCTGAATCACCGGCTTACCCCTTCATCCGGTTGGCATCGTCGACGGCAATGGTGCCGCGGCCGCGGAAATAGATGACGATGATCGCGAGCCCGATCGCCGCTTCACCGGCGGCAACCGTCAGCACGAACATCGAGAAAACCTGCCCGACGAGATCGCCGAGCGCGGCGCTGAACGCGACGAGATTGATATTCACCGCGAGCAGGATCAGTTCCACCGCCATCAGGATGACGATGATGTTCTTGCGGTTGATGAAGATGCCGAGCACGCCGAGCGTGAACAGCACCGCCGAAACGGCGAGATAATGGCCAACCGAAATCACAGCTCAACCCCCTGCCCAACGCCCGGGTCGACAAGGCGCGTCGCCTCGTCCGGACAGCGCCGGTTCTGCGCCGAAATATTCTGCGTGCGCACCCCGCCGCGCTGGCGATGCGTCAGCACGATCGCGCCGATCATCGCGACGAGCAGGACGATGCCCGCTGCCTCGAACAGGAAGATATACTTCGTGTAGAGCAGTTCGCCGATCTGCTGGATGTTGCTCTTGTCGGACACCACCGGCGCGGCGCGCGCGGCAAGGTCGATCCCGCCCGCGCTCCAGGCACCGATCGCAAAGATCAGCTCGGCGACAAGGATGATCGCAACGAGCGCGCCGAGCGGCAGATAGCGCACGAAACCGGCGCGCAGCTCGGCGAAATCGATGTCGAGCATCATCACTACGAACAGGAACAGCACCGCGACCGCACCGACGTAGACGATGACGAGCAGCATCGCGATGAATTCGGCCCCCGCGAGCAGCATCAACCCCGCCGCGTTGAAGAAGGCGAGGATCAGCCACATCACGCTGTGGACAGGATTTCGCGCGAAAATCACCATCGCGCCCGATGCAATGACGAGCGTAGCGAACAGGTAGAAGGCGACCAGTTGAATCATGTGCGCCGCCCCCTAGCGATAGGGCGCGTCGGCGGCAAGATTCGCCGCGATCGCGCGTTCCCATTTGTCGCCGTTGGCGAGCAGCTTGGTCTTGTCATAGAGCAGTTCCTCGCGCGTTTCGGTCGCGAATTCGAAGTTCGGCCCCTCGACGATCGCATCGACCGGGCACGCTTCCTGACAGAAGCCGCAATAGATGCACTTGGTCATGTCGATGTCGTAGCGCGTCGTGCGGCGGCTGCCGTCGTCACGGGGCTCGGCCTCGATCGTGATCGCCTGCGCCGGGCACACCGCTTCGCACAGCTTGCACGCGATGCAGCGCTCCTCGCCGTTAGGATAACGGCGCAGCGCATGCTCGCCGCGAAAGCGCGGGCTGAGCGGGTTCTTCTCGAACGGATAATTGATCGTCGCCTTCGGCTTGAAGAAATATTTCAGCGTGAGGGCGTGCGCCTTCACAAACTCCCACAGGGTGAAGCTTTTGACGAGATGGGCGATGGTGCTCATTGTCCGTTCGATTCTTTTTCGATGGGCGTCTGATCGACCGAGCTATGCTCGCAGAGACCGATCGCCGAAAATTTGTCCGCAAAACCGCCATAGACGGCAACGGAAACGTCGCCGTTTCCGACCTTCCTCGCTTCAATATGCAGCCCACGGCGGAAGTTACCGTTTTCAATCCAGCCGAGGCTCTGTTCTCCCTCACCCCGGTCGATGCCAGCTCGCTCCTGATGCTGTTCAGGGTAATTTGTAGCCAGATCTTTCGGATCTTCGATGACTTCTACCCGACGCGGTGTCCATGCCTGCAGTCGCCCCCCGGACACGATTCCCTGCCCGCCGGTCACACGAAAGGCGAAGGGATATGCATCGCCGTTCACGTCGTACAAGCGACAGCCAAAGGTTTCGATCGGTCGTGCCAACAGGAGGTTTGCTACCGGCGGCGCGCCATTTCCTGAAGCCACCGCGGCCGCAGCAAGAACGGCCAGCGCAATCATACCCCATACCTCGTCAGCATCAGCCAGCCGGAGATCAGGAAAATCCAGAGCAGTGAAATCGGCAGGAATACCTTCCAGCCCAACCGCATCAACTGGTCGTAGCGGTAACGCGGGACCGTCGCCTTGACCCAGCTAAACACGAAGAAGAAGAAGAGGATCTTTGCGAACAGCCACACGATACCGGGGATGTCGAACCACGGGATCAGGTCGACGTTGAGCGGCGGCAGCCAGCCGCCCCAGAACAGGATGGCGTTGAGCGTGCACATCAGCAGCACGTTGGCATATTCGCCGAGCCAGAAGAGTGCGAAGCTCATCGACGAATATTCGGTCTGATATCCCGCAACGAGTTCGCTCTCGGCTTCGGTCAGGTCGAACGGCGCGCGCGCAGTTTCGGCGAGCGACGAGATCAGGAACATCACCGCGAGCGGGAAGAGCAGCAGGTTGAAGCCGAACGCGTTCACGAGGCCGAAGCCGAAGCCTTCCTGCGCCTTGATGATCTCGTTCATGTTGAAGCTGCCGGCATAGAGCACGACGCCGATCAGGATGAAACCGATCGACACCTCATAGCTGATCATCTGCGCCGAGGCACGCATCGCCGAGAAGAAAGGATATTTCGAGTTCGACGCCCAGCCCGACAGGATCACGCCATAGACGCCGAGCGACGAGATCGCGAGGATGTAGAGCAGCCCGACGTTGATGTCGGCGAGCACCGCGCCCGAATTGAACGGGATCACCGCCCAGGCGAGTAGCGCAACGGTGAAGGTGATGATCGGCGCGATCAGGAACAGGCCGCGGTTCGCACCCGAAGGGATGATCGTTTCCTGCAGGAACACTTTAAGGCCGTCGGCGAACGACTGGAGCAGGCCGAAGGGGCCGACGACGTTCGGGCCGCGGCGCAGCGCGATCGCCGCCCAGATCTTGCGGTCGGCATAGATGATCATCGCGACGCTGAGCATCAGCGGCAGCGCGATCAGCAGGATTCCTGCGATCGTCGCGACGCCCCACGCCCACGTCGGGTCCATGCCCCAGGAAATGAAGGTCTCGGTCATTTCTTGGCCCCGTCCTGGTTCCGCCATCCGTTATGCGGACCCGGCTTCTCCGACTTGCCCCGGGGATTGAAACCGCGCCAAACCGAATAGCCCATCCCCACGAACAGGATGCTGGCGATAGCATGCACCGGGGTCATTCCGCGGCCTCCGCAAAGTCGACGCCATGGATCAGCTCTTCCGAGCAGCGCTGCATCGTCGGCGATGCGCGGCAAATGGCGTTGGTGAGATAGAAATCCTTGACCGGCGACGGGATCGCACGCGCCTCAGGGTTGGCCGGGAGCTTCGGCGGCGCCCAGCCATATTCGGCGAGCCCCTCGACGCCCAAAGCCGGAACCGCAGCAATCATCGCCGCGCGGCATTCGGCGAAGCTATCGAAACCGACCGATACGCCGAGCGCGTCGGCCAGGGCCCTGAAAATGCTCCAGTCCTCGCGCGCGTCGCCGGGTGCGAACACCGCCTTCTCGCTGCGCTGGACGCGACCCTCGGTGTTTACCGTGGTGAAGTCCTTCTCGGTCCACGCCGCGGCGGGCAGGATGACGTCGGCAGCGTGCGCGCCCTTGTCGCCATGATGGCCGACATAGACTTTGAGCGTGCCGGCGAAGGCCGTGAAATCGACCTCGTCGGCGCCGAGAAAGAAGGCGAGCTTGGGCTTCGCCGCGACCACATCCCTGATCCCGCCGGCGAGGCCGTAGCCCAGCATCAGCGCGCCCATGCGCGCGGCCGAGAAATGGACGACGTTGAAGCCGTTCCAGTCATCCTTGATCGCATCGACGCTCTTGGCGAGCGCGAGGCCGGCGCCATGGACGCCGGGCACCGACAAGGCGCCGCCGCCGAATACCAGCATCGGCCGTTCGGCGCCCTTCAGCGCGTCCGTCACATGCTTCGGCAGCTTCGTCACCAGCGAGGCATCGTCGCCGAGCCATTCGACCTTGTAGGTCAGGTCGGTTTCGGGGCCGATCGCGAAGACCTTCGCGCCCTTCTTCCACACCGCCTTGCGGACGCGGGTGTTGATCAGCGGCGCTTCCCAGCGCAGGTTCGTGCCCACGAGCAGGATCACGTCGGCATTTTCGGCCTCGGCGATCGTGGTGTTGAAATTGACCGCCGACAGGCTGGTGACGTCATAGTCGAGCCCGGTCTGGCGCCCTTCGAGCAGCGTGCCGCCGAGCGCATTGACCAGCGCCTTTGCGGCAAACATCGTCTCGCAGTCGGCCATGTCGCCCGCGATCGCCGCGACCGACGATCCGGCATTGGCCGCGTTGATCGCAGCGAATGCCTCGGCCCAGCTCGCCTCGACGAGCTGGCCGTCCTTGCGCACGAAGGGCCGGTCGAGGCGGCGGCGGGTCAGGCCATCGACATGGTGGCGCGTCTTGTCGCTGGCCCATTCCTCGTTCACGTCATCGTTGACGCGCGGCAGCACGCGCAGCACCTGGCGCCCGCGCGCGTCGATGCGCACATTGGTGCCGACAGCGTCCATCATGTCGATGCCGAGCGTCTTGGTCAGTTCCCATGGTCGCGCTTCGAACGCATAGGGTTTACTGGTCAGCGCGCCGACGGGGCAGAGGTCGACAACATTGCCCGACAGCTCGCTCGCGACAGCGCGCTCAAGATAAGAGGTGATCTGCATATTCTCGCCGCGATAGATCGCGCCGATGTCCTCGACACCCGCGACTTCCTCCGCAAAGCGGACGCAACGCGTGCACTGGATGCAGCGGGTCATCACCGTCTTGACGATCGGACCCATATATTTCTCGGTGACGGCGCGCTTGTTCTCGTCATAGCGCGTCGCGCCGCGGCCATAGGCGACCGATTGGTCCTGCAGATCGCATTCGCCGCCCTGATCGCAGATCGGGCAGTCGAGCGGGTGGTTGATGAGGAGGAACTCCATCACCCCTTCGCGCGCCTTCTTGACCATCGGACTGTCGGTCTTGATCACCTGCCCTTCGGCGGTCGGTAGCGCGCACGACGCCTGCGGCTTCGGCGGCCCCGGCGACACTTCGACAAGGCACATGCGGCAATTTCCGGCGATCGACAGGCGTTCATGATAGCAGAAGCGCGGGATTTCCTTCCCCGCCATCTCGCACGCCTGCAGGACGGTCGCGCCCTGCGGAACGTCGATTTCTACGCCATCTACGGTAACTTTAGGCATATCAGCTTTCCTGTGCCGCCAGCAGGCGGAAGCTTGCGGTGGCAATGATCGAGCGCAGGCCAGCGACGCTGGTTTCGACCTTGGCGCCCTGCCCGCACAGATTGACGACAGGCAGCAATTTGTCCGCCGCCTGCTTTTCGCTGTCAGATCCAGCTTCGGTTGCAAACAGCGCTGCGACCTCGTCGGGGGTCGATCGCGCGACGCACATCGCAACCTTGTCAGACGGAGCGAAGGTTGCCGCTTCCTTGCCGCTCGCGGCCTTCGCCAGCCGCAGGTTAAGCGGCGCGGCGTCGAGCGCCATCATCGCTTCGGCGAGCGCTGCGGCAAAGGGCAGATTCTGCCCGCGCAGCCGCTCGCCGCGCGTCCCCACCTGCCGTGCACAACTTTCATTGGCGCGCACCAGGTTGCGCAGACCGTTGCCGTAAGAAGTCTCGCGAAAATCCTGCGTCAGAAGGCTCGCCACCTTGTCGGGGCTCTTCGACGCGACGCAGGCAGCGTAACGGGCCAGCGTTTGGCGCGCCTCGGGGACCGCCTTGTGCACCGCGCCATCTTTCTCGCGCTCGGGGTCGGGCCAAGGTGTCGGCGTATTATCCACGGGCGCGGAAGCCCCCTGGGCCGCCACAAGCAAGGCGAACGCGAGCGAAATCACTCGGCCGCCTCCATCATCGCGCCATTGTCGCGGATACGGCGCTCGAGTTCGGGGCGGAAATGCTTGATCAGGCCCTGAATCGGCCACGCCGCGGCGTCACCGAGTGCGCAGATGGTGTGGCCCTCGACCTGCTTCGTAACATCAAACAGCGTGTCGATTTCCTCGATCGCGGCGTCGCCGGTGCGCAGTCGCTCCATCACGCGCCACATCCAGCCAGTGCCCTCGCGGCAGGGGGTGCACTGGCCGCAGCTTTCATGCTTGTAGAAATAACTGATGCGGCTGATCGCCTGGACGACGTCGGTCGACTTGTCCATCACGATCGCCGCGGCCGTACCGAGGCCCGAGCCGACGGCCTTCAGCCCGTCGAAGTCCATCGGCGTATCCATGATCTCGGCCGCGGGAACCAGCGGAACTGACGAACCGCCGGGGATCACCGCAAGCAGATTGTCCCAGCCGCCGCGAATGCCGCCGCAATGCCGGTCGATCAGTTCGCGGAAGGTGATGCCCATCTCTTCCTCGACGACGCACGGCGTGTTGACGTGGCCGCTGATCTGGAAAAGCTTGGTGCCCTTGTTGTTCTCGCGCCCGAAGGACGCGAACCACGGCGCGCCGCGGCGCAGGATCGTCGGGACAACCGCGATGCTTTCAACATTATTCACCGTCGTCGGACAACCGTAAAGGCCCGCGCCCGCCGGGAACGGCGGTTTGAGGCGCGGCTGGCCCTTCTTGCCCTCGAGACTTTCGATCATCGCGGTTTCTTCGCCGCAGATATAGGCGCCGGCGCCGCGGTGGACGAAAACGTCGAAGTCATAGCCCGACTTGGCGGCATTCTTGCCGAGCAGGCCGGCGTCATACGCCTCCTGCACCGCCGCGAACAACGTCTCGGCTTCACGGATGAACTCACCGCGGATATAGATGTAAGCGGCGCGCGCGCGCATCGCATAGCCCGCTATAAGTGCGCCCTCGATCAGCTTGTGCGGATCGTGGCGGATGATCTCACGGTCCTTGCACGATCCCGGTTCGGATTCGTCAGCGTTGATGACGAGGAAGCTCGGGCGATCGGCGCGCGGCTCCTTCGGCATGAACGACCATTTGAGCCCCGTGGGGAAACCCGCCCCGCCGCGCCCCCGCAGGCCCGACGCCTTGATCTCTTCGATGATCGCGTCCTGGCCGCGCTTCATCAAATCTTTGGTCTTGTCCCAATCGCCGCGCATCTGCGCAGATTTGAGGTTCCACGGCTGGAAACCGTAGAGATTGGTGAAGATACGATCCTTGTCGGCGAGCATCAGCGGCTCCCACCCTTGTTCTGCAACGCACGATAGACGAAATAGCCGACGGCGATCAGCAGGATCGGACCGAGCAGCGCAAAGGTCACACGCAGCACGAAACCGAGCACGACCAGCGCGCCGATGATGGCGAGGATCAGGATGACGTCCTTCTGGGTCATCACCAGTCCTTCCGGTAGTCGTGATTGGTCTCGACCATGTCCTTCAGCGTCGTCGGACCGCCTTCGGGGTCGCTCGTGTGGCGCTTCGCATTTTGCGTTCCCGCCTTGGGCGCCTTGCCCGCGGCAAGCTCGTCGAGAATGCGCGACATGCTGTCGAAATCGAGATCCTCGAAATTATCGTCGTTGATCTGGACCATCGGCGCATTGGTACAGGTGCCCATGCACTCGACCTCGGTCAGCGTGAACAGCCCGTCGGGCGTGGTCTTGCCCTTTACCATGCCGCGGTTCTTGCAAGCAGCCATCACATCGTCCGATCCGCGCAGCAAGCACGGCGTCGTCCCGCACACCTGCACATGATAGCGGCCGACGGGCACCAGATTGTACATGGTGTAGAAGGTCGCGACCTCATACGCGCGGATGAAGGGCATATCGAGCTGCGCCGCGACATATTCGATCACCGGCACGGGCAGCCAGCCCTGCGTCTGCGTTTCGGCGCCGACCTGACGCTGCGCGAGGTCGAGCAACGGCATCACCGCCGAACGCTGGCGCCCCGCGGGATAGCGCGCGATCACCGTCTTCGCCTTCTCGGCGTTCTCGGCAGTCCAGACAAACGCGCCCCAGCGCGCACGGACTTCGGCCTCATCGGGAATTTGCGGTGCGTCGGCCATTAGCGGTCACACTCTCCGAAAACGACGTCAATGGCGCCGATGATTGCAGTGGTGTCGGCGAGCATGTGCCCCTTGCACATCATGTCCATCGCCTGCAGGTGGCTGAACGCCGTCGGGCGGATCTTGCAGCGGTACGGCTTGTTGGTGCCGTCGCTGACCAGATAGACGCCGAATTCGCCCTTGGGGCTTTCGGTCGCGACATAGACCTCGCCCGCGGGGACGTGGAAACCCTCGGTGTAGAGCTTGAAGTGATGGATCAGCGATTCCATCGACTGCTTCATCTCGCCGCGCTTCGGTGGAACGACCTTGCGGTCGAGGCTCGCCACCGGACCCGACGGCATGTCGCGCAGGCACTGTAGAATGATGCGCGCCGACTGATAGACTTCCTGGACGCGAACCATGAAGCGGTCGTAGCAATCGCCGCGCGTACCGACCGGAATGTCGAAGTCCATCTGCGCATAAGCATCATAGGGCTGCGACTTGCGCAAATCCCATGCGATGCCGCTGCCGCGGATCAGCGGCCCCGAGAAGCCCCACGCCAGCGCGTCTTCCTTGCTCACCGTGGCGATATCGACGTTGCGCTGCTTGAAGATGCGATTGTCGATGACCAGGCTCATCGCGTCGCCGAACAGCTTCGGCAGACGCTTTTCGCACCATTCACCGATGTCGTAGAGCAGCCGCTCGGGCACGTCCTGATGAACGCCGCCGGGGCGAAAATAGGCGCTGTGCATCCGCGCGCCCGACGCGCGCTCGAAGAAGTTCAGGCAATCCTCGCGCAGTTCGAACACCCACAGGTTCGGGGTCATCGCGCCGACGTCCATGACGTGCGACCCGATGTTGAGCATGTGATTGCAGATGCGCGTCAACTCGGCGAACAGCGTGCGCAGATATTGCGCGCGCGCCGGCACCTCGAGATCGAGCAATTTCTCGATCGCGAGCACATAGCTGTGCTCCATGCCAAGCGGGGAGCAATAATCGAGCCGGTCGAAATAGGGCAAAGCCTGCAGATAGGTCTTGTACTCGATCAGCTTTTCGGTGCCGCGGTGCAGCAGTCCGACATGCGGATCGACGCGCTCGATGATCTCGCCGTCGAGTTCGAGCACCATGCGCAGCACGCCGTGCGCCGCCGGATGCTGCGGGCCGAAGTTGATCGTGTAGTTGGTAACAACCTGATCGCCCGCGGTGTTCGCGGTGTCGACCGGATAGCCTTCGAACATGTCGCTGCCATGATGCCGGACCTGAGGAGCGTCGGTCATGCGTCACCTCCTGCTTTGGGCTTGCGCGGTGCGCGCGGCTTGGCCGACGCCTTTTCGGCCTTACCGGCGGCAGGCGTTTTCGCCGGCTTGGTTGCAGGCTTCGCCTTGGCACCGTCGCGGCTCGTCTTCGAGGCCGCCGTATTGACCTTTGCCCCCGCTCCGGTCTGTGCCGGCTTGTCGGTCGTCTTGGGGGTCGGCGGAGGTGGCGCCTTTGCCGCCGCGTCGTCGGCCTTCTTGACCTCTTCGGCCTTCAGCGGCGTCGGCGCGCCCTTGCCCGGCGCTTCGTGCGTACCGCCGGCTTTTTCGTCGCCCGGCAGGACATAGTCAGCGCCCTCCCATGGCGACAGGAAGTCGAAATTGCGGAAATCCTGCGCGAGCCGCACCGGCTCGTACACGACGCGCTTGTCCTCTTCGCTGTAACGCAGTTCGGTATAGCCGGTGAGCGGGAAATCCTTGCGCTGCGGATGCCCTTCGAAACCATAGTCGGTCAGGATACGGCGCAGGTCGGGGTTGCCGCTGAACAACACCCCATACATGTCGAACACCTCGCGCTCAAGCCAGCCGGCATTCGGCCATACAGGCACGATTGTCGGCACCGGATTCGCCTCGTCGGTGGTCACGCGGACGCGCAGGCGGTGGTTACGCGTCACGCTGAGCAAATGATAGACGACCTCGAAACGCTCCGCGCGCTCGGGATAGTCGACCCCGGCGATCTCCATCATCTGCTGATAGTCGAGATTGTCGCGCAGCGCGATCATCACCCCGGCGATCGCGTCGCGATCCACCGTGACGCTGTCCTCGCCGACAAGAAAGTCGTGCGCGAGCAGGTCGGTGCCGAGCAGCGCTTTCAGCGCGTCAGCCAGCCCCTCGCGGGGCGATACGAGCGGAGCAGGACTGGACATCAGCGTTCAATCGTTCCGGTGCGGCGGATTTTCCGCTGCAGCTGCATCACGCCATACAGCAACGCCTCGGCGGTCGGTGGGCAGCCGGGGACATAGATGTCGACAGGCACGATGCGATCGCAACCACGCACCACCGAATAGCTGTAATGATAATAGCCCCCGCCGTTGGCGCAGCTGCCCATCGAAATGACGTATTTGGGGTTCGACATCTGGTCGTAAACGCGGCGCAGCGCCGGAGCCATCTTGTTGCACAGTGTACCCGCGACGATCATCACGTCCGACTGGCGCGGTGACGCGCGCGGTGCGGCGCCAAAGCGCTCCATGTCATAGCGCGGCATGTTGACGTGGATCATCTCGACCGCGCAGCAGGCGAGCCCGAAGGTCATCCACCAAAGCGAGCCGGTACGCGCCCAGTTGAACAGATCCTCGGTCGAGGTGACGAGAAAACCCTTGTCGCCAACCTCGGCGTTGAGGTCGTCGAAAAAGGCCATGTCGGGATTGGTCCCGGGGGCCACCGGCATCTGGCCGGGCATCAGGATGCTCGAATTGCTCATTCCCAATCCAGCGCCCCTTTCTTCCATGCATAGACAAGGCCGAGGGTGAGTTCGGCGAGGAAAATCATCATCGTTGCCCACCCGGCCCAACCGATCTCGCCCAGGCTCACCGCCCAGGGAAATAGGAAGGCGGCTTCAAGGTCGAAGATGATGAAAAGGATCGCGACGAGATAGAAGCGCACGTCGAACTGGCTGCGCGCATCCTCGAAGGCCGGGAAGCCGCATTCATATTCGGTGAGCTTCGCTGGATCGGGCCGATGCGCCCCCGTCAGGCGCGCAACGCCCATCGGAAGGAACACGAATGCGGCCGACAGGCCGACAGCCACGAACAGGAAGATCAGGATCGGCAGATATTGCGTCAGGTCGACCATCAGAGCTCGCAGTCCGGTTGTTCATAATCGAGTGTCTGGGCACCCTTTGATGGGCGCGCTTTAGGCCAGCAGGGCGCGCGCCGCAAGCGCTGCGGACAGGAAAATAACCCTTCTCCGCCCCCATTGCGTCCAGCGACGCTGGCGGCCGCTCGCCCGGCTGTGTTACGCGCGCTTCCAGCCACGCCATCGCCGCATCGAAGCGGCAGCCAGGGGAGATGGAATGACGCAGATTCGACGCTGGATCATGATGCTGGCGGCCGCACCCGGGCTCGCTGCGGCGACTCCCGCGGGCGCGCAGATGATCGACGCCCGGACCCCGGAGAGGATCGAGACGCTGCTCGCCGCGGACGGATGGACAACCGCCCTTACCGCCGAGGCGGGGCGCGATCCCTATATCTGGGCTGAACGCCGGGGGCTCCGGTTCGTCGTTGCCTTCAACAACTGTACCGACGGCCGCCGGTGCCGGACGCTGCAGTTTTTGCTCGGCGTCGAAGGGGCCAGGACGCTCACGCTGGACAAGCTCAACGAATGGAACCGCGACCAGCGATTCGCGCGCGCCTATCGCGACGAGGCCGGCGACCCCGTGCTCGCGATGGACCTCGACCTCGACTTCAAGGGGCTGCCCCGCGCCAATGTCGAGGAAACGATCCGCACGTGGACCGGGCTCGTCGACAGCTTCTATCGCTTCATCGTCTCAGCGGGCGCCGCGGGGCGCTAACTCAGGCGTTGCGCAGCGCGCCCGCGACCAGTTTCTGCAGCTTCGAATGCACCGCGGCGCTGCCCGCGATGAACTCGCTGCGCTCGATCGCGCGGTCGCCGCCGCGGAAATCGCTGACGAAACCGCCCGCCTCGCGGACCAACAGCATGCCGGCGGCAACATCCCAGATGTTGAGCTGGCTTTCCCAGAAGCCATCAAAACGCCCCGCGGCGACCCATGCGAGGTCGAGGCTGGCAGCGCCAAAGCGGCGGATGCCGGCAACTTCGGGCGCGACCGCACCGAAAATGCGACTCCACTGCGCCATGTCGCCATGCCCCATGAAGGGGATACCGGTGGCGATCAGGCATTCGTTGAGGTGGCGACGCGATGCGACGCGCAGGCGGCGGTCGTGCAGCCAAGCGCCGCGGCCACGCTCGGCCCAATAGCTCTCGTCGGTCACCGGCTGATAGATGAGTGCCGCCGTGACGTCGCCCCAGCCGCCGCCAAGCTTGGGCTCCTGCACCGCGATCGAGATCGCGAACTGCGGGATCGCGTGGAGGAAGTTCGACGTGCCATCGAGCGGATCGATAATGAAGCGCGGTTTGCCCTGGTCGCCCTCGATCTCGCCGGCTTCCTCCATCAGGAAGCCCCAGCCCGGACGCGCGTGGCTCAATTCGTCATAAAGCGTGCGCTCGGCGGCCTGATCGGCCTTCGACACGAAGTCGGCGGGCCCCTTTTGCGAGACCTGCAGATGCTCGATCTCGCCGAAGTCGCGGCGCAGCTTCGTCCCCGCCTTGCGGGCGGCGCGTTCCATAACGGTGATGATGCCGGATACGGCCATGTCAAATCTCCACCCGCCCGAATGCGGGCGGCGATTTCAGTTAGTCGGCGCGGCGGACATATTCGCGGTCGTACACATGCACGACGATGCGGGTGCCGCTGGTGATGTGCGGCGGCACCATCACGCGCACGCCATTGTCGAGGATCGCGGGCTTGTACGACGAGGACGCGGTTTGACCTTTGACCACCGCGTCGGCCTCGACGATCGTCGCTTCGATCGTTTCGGGCAGTTCGACCGAGATCGGACGCTCTTCCCAAAGCTCGAGAACGACGTCCATGCCGTCCTGGAGGAATTCATGCGCTTCGCCGACAACGTCTTTCGAGATGTTGATCTGTTCGAAGCTGTCCTTGTCCATGAACACCAGATCGTCGCCCTCGGCATAGAGGAACTGGAAATCCTTGGTGTCGAGGCGGACCTTTTCGACCGTGTCGGCGCTGCGGAAACGGTTGTTGAGCTTGCGCCCGTCGATCAGGTTCTTGGCTTCGACCTGCATATAGGCGCCGCCCTTGCCCGGCTGGGTGTGCTGAATCTTGGTGACCTTCCAGATCCCGCCTTCATATTCGATAATATTGCCGGGACGGATTTCAACGCCGGTGATCTTCATCGCGCACACTCACTTGGACAAGGATGGAAAGAGCCGCCGGCACATCGCAGCACCGGTACAGGAGCGCGCCTTTAGCGGCGCGCGCGGCGAAGGGCAAGCGGCCTATCCTTCGGCCACGACGACCGCCCGGCGCGTGCGGGCATAGCTGAGCCACAGGAGCGTGGCGAACAGCCCGATCCCGACGAATATCGACGGCAGCGCAAAACCGTCGCCGACCACCGCAAGCGGGGCGTCGTTGTCGGTCAGATAGACCGTGCCGGCATAGAAGACGCCGAACAGGCTTTCGCCGACGATCATTCCCGTCGCGGTCAGCACGCCCATGCGGTGCGCAAAACCGGGGTTGGCACGCCGCGTCGCCCAGCGATCATAATACCAGCCGCCGATCGCGCCGAGCACGACGGGCAGGATCACCGCCATCGGCAGGTAGATGCCGATGCCGATCGCGAGCGGCGGCAATCGGAGTTTGCCAAGGCGCCCGAGCAGTTCGTCAACCAGAATGAAGCCGATCCCGGCGAGCACACCATAACCCAGCATCGTCCAGTTGAGATCGCCCCCGAGCACGCCCTTGGCGAGCGACGAGATCAGCCCCGCCTGCGGCGCGGCGAGTGCGTTGGGGCCGGCTCCCGGGACACCGACGAAGCCGACGGTTTCATTGAGCACGTTGAGCACGGGAGGAACGACAAGCGAGCCGAAGATCACGCCGATGATCAGCGCGACCTGCTGTTTCCACGGCGTAGCGCCGACGAGCTGGCCGGTCTTTAGATCCTGGAGATTGTCGTTCGAGATCGTCGCGATGCCGAAGACGATGCCGGTGACGATCAGGGCATAGGCGACCATCGCCGCGCTCGCTTCGTCACCGCCGCCGCGACCGAGCAGCCCGACGAGGAGCAGCGACGAGGCGATGATCGCGAGGATGCCGATTCCCGAGACGGGTGAATTCGATGCACCGATCAGCCCTGCCATATAGCCGGTGACCGACGCGATCATCAGCCCGACGATGATCACGAACAGCAGCGCGCCACCGACCAGAACGACGCTTGATCCGGCGAGCGGACCGCCCGCGAGGACCGACCACAGCAGCCAGGCGATGGGCAGCAGGATCAGCAGCGAACCGCCGAACACCCAGCCGATCGAAATATCCTGTTCCTCGACGGCAAGCGCGGTCCCGGCGTGGCGCGCCTTGCTCGCCGCCATCGCCGAACGAATGCCCCCGATCACCGGACGCGCGATCCTGATCAGCGTCCAGATCGCCGCGACCGCGATCACCCCCGCGCCGAAGAAACGGACGTCATTGCGAAAAACCGTGTTGGCGATCGTTTCGGCGTCGGGGCCAGCGACACCCTGCGTCAGGATGGGCAGCAGCACCCACCAGCCGGTGACCAGCCCGACAAGCTGCGCCATACCGACCGACAGGCCGACGAGGTGGCCGACACCGAACAAGGCGAAGGCAAGCCCGCCGCCGATGCCGGTCGCTCCCGCACCGACCGCGAACCAGCGCGAAACCTCGCCCGCGGCCAGCTTCATCTGGGTCAGCAGCGTGAACCCTGCCGCGATCAGGCTGTTCCACAGCAGCGCCGACAGCCCCGCCTTGTTCTCGACCGCACCTTCGGCGCTCGCCGCGCCGACCTGCAGCACTTCGGCAGCGGCACGCCCTTCGGGATAGGGAAGATCTGCATCGACCACCAGCGCGCGGCGCAGCGGGACCGAGAAGAGCACGCCGAGGATGCCGCCGAGCATGGTGATCGCGGTGGTCTCCAGCAGCGGGAAACCCTGCCAGTATCCCACCATGACGAGTCCCGGCAGCACGAAGATGATCGCCGCGAGCGTGCCCGCAGCACTCGCAATCGTCTGTACGATATTATTTTCGAGGATCGTCGCGCCCGCCATATAGCGCAGCAAGGCCATCGAGATTACCGCAGCGGGGATCGAGGTCGCAAAGGTCAGCCCGACCTTCAAACCCAGATAAACGTTCGCCGCGGTGAACATCAGCGTCAGCAGCCCGCCGAGCAGGATCGCGCGCAGCGTCAGTTCGCGGACGCTGGTTCGGGACGTGGTGGTTTCGGTCATATCGGTCTCCCCATGCGCGGTCTTGCTCCCGACCGCGCGTTAGGCAAGGCAAAACGCGACGAAACGAAACCGTTTTTGACGCATCGATCCAATTCTGACGCATCGATCCAATATGGATGCGCCCGAATCTGCGATTCCACGGGCATGACACCGATCCATCTTGCCGACCGAAATTCGCCGCGCGCTCCGCGCAAGGTCCCCCTGCCCGCCCGCCTCACCCCCGCGGCCGGCCTCTTTGGCTGGCGACGGCAGGACGAGAAAATCAGCCCGGACAAGAAGCCCGCGCCCGGCCGAGACTATCCCGTCGAGTGACGCCCGCCCCGCGGAAGAAACCGCCGCGGTCCCGGAACGAGGAAACCGCTGACCGACGGAAGAACGGCAATTGCCTCTGCCTGTGATCCGCACTCGCCGCCCGGCAAACACCCCGCCCTATCGTACGCGGCCCCTGCCCGCGAGCAGCGGATAGGGATTGATCGGTGCACCGGCCCTCCAGTCGGCGCCGGGTATTGTCTTGAGCATCTGGAAATGCAGGTGCGGAAGGGCCGGGTCGGCATTGCCGCTGGTTCCCACGGTCGCGATCACCTGCCCGCGGTGGACTACATCCCCCTCGGCCAAGCCGCGCCGATAGCCCTGAAGATGCGCGTAGTAGAGCATCAGCCTCCCTTCGGCGGAGCGCTGGTAGATCGTATGGCCGCCGCGGTCGGACGTGAACAGTTTCTCGATCCGCCCGTCCATCGCCGCCACGACCGGTGTCCCGGCGGGAGCCGCGATATCGATCGCACGATGCAGCCGCCCCTGGGCTCGGCTCCGGTCCCAACTGTCAATCAGATCGGACGCCCGTATCCCCTGCACCGGAATTGCAATGGCGATCATGTCGCCAATGGCCGGCGACGCGGCCAGAGGGGCGCCCGACCGCGTCAGCGGGATCGCGAATGCGGCGGGACGGAGCGGGTGATGCTCTGCCGCTTGCTCCGGCGAGGTCAGAGCCGCAGCGACGGCCACCGTTCCAGACACCAGTCCGAAAACGGCGAGTGTGCGCATCAGGCGACGAAATCCACACGGGTGCCCACCGACACCATCTGCGCCACCCTGGCCGCGTCCCAATTGGTCAGCCGCACGCAGCCGTTGCTCTCGCTGCGCCCGATCGCCTGCGGCTCGGGGGTGCCGTGCAGGCCATAATGCTCCTTGTCGAGATCGATCCACACCACGCCAACGGGATTGTTGGGGCCCGGCGGCAGGCGATGCTTGCCCTCGCTCGCGGGCACATCACGCAGCAGAGCGGGATCAAACGCATAGTCGGGATTGCGCCCGACCCCGCGCACCTTCCACTTGCCGAGCGGCAGTGGATCATGCGCCGAGCCGGTGGTAACGGTAAAAAGCGCGATGAGCATGCCGCCCGCATCGAATAGCTTCATCGTGCCCGCCTTCTTCGACACCTCGATCCGCCCTGCTTCGGGTTGATCGCTGCCCACTCCGAGCGAGGCCAGGGTCGCAAGCCACTCCTTGTTCTGGATATCCGCCGCAACGATCCGGTCTGCACCGACATTCGGAACACGCAGCGGCATGTTCGCGGTGATCGCCGGTGCACCTTCAGATCCGTCGCCGGTCGTCACCGGCAGCAGCGAGGGGTTCAGATCCAGCAAAACCTCTGGCGTCGTGTGAAATCGCTCAGCGAGCTTTTCCAGCAGCGATTCATAGCCCATCGCCGACAGCTTGGCGCGCGCGCCAGCCTTTGCGGGCAACGGCGCGAAACCCGCCGCGGTGTAGCTTTCGGGAACCGCCACGACCCGTGTTGCCGGAATTGCACCCCATTGCGCCAGCGCCGCTTTCGTCGCGGCGTCCCATTCGCCTGTGACGGCCAGTCCCCTGGCTTCCTGAAATCCTTTCAGGGCATTGGTGGTCGACATTCCCATCCTGCCATCGATCACGCCTGACGAAAAACCGAGCCGGTCGAGCACGACCTGCAACTGCATCACCGGGCGCGCGACATCGTCGGGTTCGGCCGCATCGTCGCGCGACGCCATGCCGTCGCCGGCCCATTCGGCGGAATTCGCAGCGTCCTTCGCATCGGCAACAGGCGGCGACCTGTCGGCACCGTCGCTGCAGGCAGCGAGCGCAAACAGCGCGGCGGCACAGAGAAGCGGGGCATGTTTCATCGGTATCTCCGGTGGTTGAACCTGCCGGTCCAACGTCCGGAACCGCCCGGAGTTCACCCTGCGAGCAGCTTTTCAAACCGCCTGACCGCAGCCGCCGCGCCTTCGGGATCGTTCCACACGCCCCCCGACACCGCGAGGAAATCGGCCCCGGCCTCGACGAGCGCCGCGGCATTGTCGGGCGTGATGCCGCCGATCGCGACGCAGGGAAGCTCGAACATCGACTGCCACCAGGTCAGGATTTCGGGGTCGGCGCGATGCTCGACCGTCTTGGTAGTCGTCGGATAGAAGGCGCCGAAGGCGACATAGTCAGCTCCCGCCTCACCGGCCTCCATCGCAAGGTGACGGCTGCCGTGGCAGGTCACCCCGACCTGCGCGTCAGGACCGAGGATGCGGCGGGCCTCCTTCGGATCGCCGTCGCCCTGCCCGAGATGCACGCCATCCGCCGCGAGGCGCCTGGCCAGCGCGACGTCGTCGTTGACGATGAAGGCGGTGTCGTGCGCCGCGCAAATCGCCTGCAGCGGCTCGGCGAGCCGCGCAGCTTCATGCTGGTCGATGCCCTTGACGCGAAACTGGAAGGCCGCGACGGGGCCGGCCCCGAGTGCAGCCTCAAGCTGCGCGGGGAAATCGCCGCCGACGTCGAGTGGCGAGATGAGATAAAGCTGGCAAGGGGCGCGGGTCTCTTGGGTCATGGCGGGTTCATAGCGATGCGAATAGGGACCCGCAAATGCAGAAGATGCCTCCGCTCACCGCCATCCTGTCCATCGCCGCCCTTTCGCTTTCGGCGTGCGCAACGACCGCGCGGGAAGCGCCACTTTCCAACGGCCGCGACGTCGGGCTTGGCGAGCGAGCCTTTGTCGACGGCCCGATCGTCCAGCCCGTCGAAGTGCTGGAAGACAGTCGCTGCCCGGCGAACGCCCGCTGCATCTGGGCGGGCCGGGTGCGGGTGAAGATGCTGTGGTTGCGCCCGACGGGCGAGAAGCAGCCGTTCGAGGTCACGCTCGGCGAAACGACGCCGCTCGCCGACGGCGCGATCCGGCTGGAGGCGGTGCGGCCGGAGAAAACGACCGGATCGACGATCAAGCCCGGCGACTATCGCTTTTCACTGCGTTTCGACGGCGGTTATTGACGCAACCGGAGGCTGCGGTGCCTCAGCGCACCCTTGCCAGCACGAACCCGTCCCATTTCTTGGCGCCCACGGTCTGTACCGCGGTCGCATCGAGCCGCTGGTCGGCGGCGAGCATCTCGAACAGCGCGCGCGTGCCGATGATGCGCTCGTCGTCGCTGTCCGCGTCGAGCACGCCGCCCTCGCGCGCGACATTGTCGACGATGATCGTCGTACCGCTGCGGCCGAGGCGGATCGCTTCGGCGACATAATGGGCGTTGCCCTGCTTGTCGGCGTCGATGAAGACGAAATCGAACGGTGCACCGGCCAGGGCGGCGAGGCTCTGCGCAGCTGGGCCGATGCGGATGTCGACCTTGTCCGAAACGCCGGCGCGCTCCAGATTTTCACGCGCGACCGCGGCGTGATGCGGATCGAGTTCGAGCGTCACCAGTTCGCCGTCGGCGGGCAGCGCACGCGCCAGCCAGATCGTCGAGTAACCGCCGAGGGTGCCGATTTCGAGGATACGCTTCGCGCCCGCCAGCTGCGCGAGCAGGAAGAGCATCTTGCCCTGCGCCGCAGAGACGTCGATCGGCGGCAGGCCGTTGGCGCGGTTGTTGGCGAGGGTGGCGGCAAGCGCGTCGTCGGTGCCGAGCAGATGGTCAACGATATAGTCGTCGACGGCTTGCCACCCCTCTCCCATCACCTCAGGCCACGGAGGCCGCGTGAATTTCATCGATTGCGCCGCCGAGCGAGGCGTTGAATTCATCATCGCTCATCTGGTGGCGGAGGTCTTCCAGCAGCGCGCGGCTGAAGCTCGCGATGATGCCCGGGTTCTTCGCCAGTTCGACGCAGGCTTCGGGGCGCGCGAAGCCGCCCGAGAGCGCCACGACGCGCAGCACCTTGGGGTGATCGACCAGCGGCTGGAACAGCCCGGCCTCGGTCGGCAGCGAGAGCTTGAGCATGACGGGCGCGCCGTCCCACGCGTCGAGCGCGGCGAGCGTCGCAGCAAGCAGCAACCGGTCGGCGGCATCGCGCTCGGTGCTCTTGATGTTCACTTCGGGCTCGATGATCGGCACCAGCCCGTGCGCGGCGATACGCTTCGCTTCAGCGAACTGCTGCTCGACGATCGCCTTGACCCCCGCTTCGTTGGCGAGGTTGATCACGCTGCGCATCTTGGTGCCGAACACACCCTTCGCCACCGCACGCGCGCACAGCGCGTCGAGGTCCGGGTTGGCCTTCATCAGTTGCACGCCGTCGGCTTCGTCCTCGAGTCCCTTGTCGACCTTGAGGAACGGCACCACGCCGCGGTCCCAGAGCAGCGCCGGAACCGGTTTGCCGCCGGCGTCGCCGTCCATCGTGCGCTCGAACAGGATCGCACCAATCACCTTGTCGCCGTTGAAGCAGGGCGCGGTGACGATGCGGCTGCGCATGTCGTGGATCAGGCCGAACATTTCCTCATCGTTCGAAAAAGCGTCAGCTTCGATGCCGTAACCTTTCAATGCCTTGGGCGTCGAACCGCCGCTCTGGTCGAGCGCGGCGATGAACCCCTGACCCGATTTGATCTGTTCGAGCATGGCGGCGTTGGCGGTTGTCATAACATCTCCGGTTGGTTGCATACGTATGTCGCGGGTCCGCATAGCGACCCGCCCGCCCGGATGCAATCCACGCTGCCGCCCCCCGCACAGCACAGCGCGCGCACCGACGCTGGCCCGTACGCCAAGTCAGGCCGGATTGAGGGGCACCGCCAGAAGGTTGATCGCGATCGAGATGCGCTCGCGTGTTCCGCGGTGGGGCACCACGCCGTGGCTGAGCCACGACGGAAACATGATGATCCGTCCGGTCCGCACCCGCATCTTGAGTTGCGGCTCGTGCACCCCGCCATTGGCCCCGCGCAACCGCAGGTTGGGCATCGTCATCAATATCATCGGCATGCGCGGGTCTTCGATGACCAGTTCGCCGCCCTGCCCGCCGTCGTTCGTATCCGATGCATCGTCGACATAATAGACCGCCGACCAATAGGCGCCCGGATGCGTATGCATCTGGTTCGATGCATGCGGCGGCGACACGTTGACCCATATGTCGTTCGCCCAGCGATGCCGGGCTGCCCCCGGCGAGACGACATCGACGCAATGCGCATCGGCAAGCGCGGTGACATGGCTCAGCAGATGCCGGATCGCTTCGCCCCCCCAGTCCGCAACGTCATGGTCCGACTGCCATCCGCCGATGTTCGAAAGCGTCACGCCGTCGCTTTGCGAGCGCCGCGCAAGGATCAGCGGCTTGAGCGCGGCATTGACTGCGGCGGCGTCCGGCAGTTCGTCGACGACGATGGGCGTGTCGAACAAACCGACCAGTTGCGCACTCATGACGCGTACGGTCCCGAATGCTGCGGCTGACCACATAGCGTTGCAGTTGCGAGCGAGACGACAGAGGTAGCGATCATCGCCAAGGGCATAGCGAGCCGGTCAGGTCGATGCAACGCGCGGGCACCCGCGCGCAAGCCAGACCGGTCCGACGCTTCCTTCACGCGAAACGATCAATTCCGCAGCGCATCGACTCCCGGCAGCGGCTTGCCTTCCATCCATTCAAGGAAGGCCCCGCCCGCGGTCGATACGAAGGTGAAATCGCCCGCAACCCCCGCGTGGTTGAGCGCTGCGACAGTGTCGCCGCCACCGGCGACCGACACAAGCGATCCTTCGCGGGTCAATGCGGCAGCGGTCCTTGCGAGTGCAACGGTTGCGGTATCGAACGGCGGCGTTTCGAACGCACCGAGCGGGCCGTTCCACACGAGCGTGCGGCAGTTCTTGAGCACGTCGGCGAGCGCCTCGACCGCCGCTGGCCCGACGTCGAGAATCATCTCGTCTACCGCGACCTCGTGCACGTTGACCGTGCGCGTTGGCGGATTGGCGGCAAACTGCGTCGCCACCACGACGTCATAGGGCAAATGGATGGTGCAGCCCGCCGCGTCGGCGCTGTCGAAGATCGCGTTGGCCGTCTCGACCAGATCATGCTCGCACAGCGACTTGCCGACATCGACCCCGCGCGCGGCGAGGAAGGTGTTCGCCATGCCGCCGCCGATGATCAGATGATCGACCTTGCCGACCAGGTTGCGCAGCACGTCGATCTTGCTCGACACCTTGGCGCCGCCAACGACCGCAGCGACCGGATGCGACGGATTGCCGAGCGCGGCGTCGAGCGCCTTGAGCTCCGCCTCCATCGCGCGGCCCGCATAGGCGGGAAGCCGCCGGGCGATACCCTCAGTCGAACCATGCGCACGGTGTGCCGCCGAAAAGGCGTCGTTGACGTAAAGGTCGCCGATTTCGGCCAGCGCGTCGGCGAAGGCGGGGTCGTTCTTCTCTTCCCCGGGATGGAAGCGGGTGTTTTCCATCACCGCGACGTCGCCGGAGGCAAGCACGGTCAACCCGGCCTTCGCTCCCTCGCCGATGCAGTCCGGGATGAACATCACCGAATGACCCAGCACGTCGGCCACCGCATCGATGACGAGGCTCAGCGACTGGGTCGGGTTCTTCGCACCCTTGGGCCGCCCGAAATGGGCGAGCAGCAGCACGATCGCGCCCTTGTCCGACAGTTCGCGGATCGTCGGCATGGCCGCACGGATTCGCGTATCGTCGGTTACAGCACCGTCGGACATCGGCACATTCAGGTCAACGCGCACAAGTACGCGCTTGCCGGCGACGTCACCGATATCGTCGAGGGTCTTGAAAGTCGTCATTTCTCACTCCGCTCGCCTGAGCCTGTGGAAGCTTGCCCCTTCGGCCGAAATCTCGGCCGAAGGGAACCGTTCTTTCCTTCAAGAAGGACAGGACTTCGACAAGCTCAGTCCGAACGGGCCGGAAATCAAAGCAGTTTCGCGATCACGCCTGCGGTGTCGATCATGCGGTTCGAGAAGCCCCATTCATTGTCGTACCAGCTGAGCACGCGCACCAGCTTGCCGTCGATGACCGCGGTTTCGAGACTGTCGATGGTCGAGCTCGCCGCATTATGGTTGAAGTCGATCGAGACCAGCGGCTCTTCGGTATAACCGAGCACACCCTTCAGCGGGCCTTCGGCTGCGGCCTTGAGCACCGCGTTGACTTCTTCCTTTGTCGTGTCGCGCGACGGCGTGAAGGTCAGGTCGACGACCGAGACATTCGGGGTCGGGACGCGGATCGACGAACCGTCGAGCTTGCCCTTGAGTTCGGGCAGGACGAGGCCGACGGCAACCGCGGCGCCGGTCGAGGTCGGAATCATCGACATCGCGGCGGCGCGCGCGCGACGCGGATCGTCATGGATCTGGTCGAGGATCTTCTGGTCGTTTGTGTAAGCGTGGATCGTGGTCATCAGCCCGCGCTCGATACCGATCGCCTCGTGCAGCACCTTGGCGAAGGGCGCGAGGCAGTTGGTGGTGCACGACGCGTTCGAGATGATCAGGTGATCGGCGGTGATCTGGTCGTCGTTGACGCCATAGACGACGGTCAGGTCGACTTCCTTGGCAGGGGCCGAGATCAACACACGCTTCGCGCCGGCGTCGAGATGCTTCTGGCCACCGGCCTTGTTGGTGAAGAAGCCTGTGCACTCCATCACGATGTCGATGCCGTTGGCGGCATGCGGCAGCGCCGCCGGATCGCGCTCGGCAGTCACCTGGATGCGCTTGCCGTTGATGATCAGGTCGCTGCCGTCGACTTCGACGGTACCGTTGAAAGCGCCGTGAACCGAGTCATTGCGAAGCAGGCGGGCATTCGCCTTGGCATCACCCAGGTCGTTGATCGACACGAGTTCGAGATCGTGGTCGGTACGCTCCAGAATCGCGCGCGCCACGTTGCGGCCGATGCGTCCGAACCCGTTGATTGCAACCTTCACTGCCATCTCGAAAAATCCTTTCTGAAGAGAGTTTCGGTCGGCCTAGACGCCGAGCCGTGCCAGGATCTGGGGGGTGATCTTCCCGGCTGTCAGGCCGAAGTGATCGTAAAGATCGTCGATCGGTGCCGAAGCGCCGAAGCTGTCGATACCGAAACGCAGGCCGTCGCGGCCGGTGTAGCGTTCCCAACCAAAGGTGGTGCCCGCCTCGATCGAGACGATCAGCGCATCGCCGGGCAGAATATCGGCCTGATAGGCGGCGGTTTGTTCGTCGAACAATTCGGTCGAGACCATCGAGATGACGTCGGCGCCATGACCGGCGGCCTCAAGCTTGTCGGCGATATCGAGTGCCAGCGACACTTCCGAACCCGTCGCGACGAGGACGACCTTGCGGCCGGCAGTCGCTCCGCGCAGACGATAACCGCCTTTCGCGCATAGATTTTCGCTGACGTCATGACGCAGGGCGGGCAGATTCTGGCGCGTGAGCGCGAGCAGCGACGGACGATCCTTCTGCGCCAGCGCAAGCGCCCAGCATTCGGCGGTTTCGACCGCGTCGGCGGGGCGCATCACGAGCAGGTTCGGCATCGCGCGCAGGGATTGCAGATGCTCGATCGGCTGATGCGTCGGGCCATCCTCGCCGAGCCCGATGCTGTCGTGCGTCATGACATAGACGACGCGCTGCTGCTGGAGCGCCGACAGGCGGATCGCGGCGCGGCAATAGTCGGCAAAGACGAGGAAAGTGCCGCCATAGGGGATGATGCCGCCGTGCAGCGCCATGCCGTTCATTGCCGCCGACATGCCGAATTCGCGGATGCCGTAATAGAGATAACGGCCGGAATAATCATCTTTTGTCAGAGCGTTAGTCGATGACGTTTTGGTATTGTTCGAACCGGTAAGGTCAGCGCTGCCGCCGACCAGCGACGCGATGTCCGCCGTCAGCGCAGACAGGGTATTTTCCGACGCCTTGCGCGTCGCCACCTTCGGCGGCTCGGCAACGAGTCCATCGAGATAGGCCTTGAAAGCGTCGCCGGGAACAACATCGCCGCTCAGTCGAGCGTCAAATTCGCTTTTCTTTTCGTTGCTTGCAAGTCGATCAATCCATTCCGCGTGAAGCTTCTTGCCTGCTTCACCGAATGCGGCCCACGCTGCGGCAATGTCCGCAGGAATTTCGAAGGGAGCCGCGGTCCAGCCGAGATTCGCACGCGTCGCAGCGATTTCGTCAGCCCCGAGCGGCGAGCCATGCGTTGCCGAGGTGCCCTGCTTGTTCGGGGCGCCGAAACCGATCAGCGTGCGGCAGGCGATCAGCGAGGGGCGATTGTCGGCAATCGCGGCATCGAGCGCGCGACGAATGTCGGCGGGATCGTGCCCGTCGCAGCTGTCGACGTGCCAGCCGGTAGCGGCGTAACGCGCCTTGACATCTTCGCTCGTCGACAGATCGGTCGACCCGTCGATCGTGATCTTGTTGTCGTCCCACAGCACGATGAGCCGGCCGAGTTGCAAGTGACCCGCCAGACCGATGGCCTCGTGGTTGATGCCCTCCATCAGACAGCCGTCCCCGGCGATGACATAGGTGCGATGGTCGACCAGATCGTCACCGTAGAGCGCGTTGAGATGACGCTCGGCGATCGCCATGCCGACCGCGGTCGCCAAGCCCTGTCCCAGCGGTCCCGTCGTCGTCTCGATACCCTCAAGCTCGAAATTCTCGGGATGCCCCGCGCACGGGCTGTGCAGCTGGCGGAAATTGCGGATGTCGTCGATCGTCGGACGCGCATAACCGGCAAGGTGCAGCGTCGCATAGGCGAGCATCGATCCATGCCCCGCCGACAGGACGAATCGATCGCGGTCAGGCCACTTCGGATCGGCCGGGTCAAATTTCAGATAGTTCGCATAAAGGACGGTGGCGACGTCGGCCATGCCCATCGGCATTCCCGGGTGGCCGCTGTTCGCGGCCTGTACGGCGTCCATCGCAAGCGCGCGGACCGCGTTGGCGAGCTGACGTTCGGGCAGTGTCATAATTCCCCCGGAAAAGGTTGGGCAGGTGGCGGGATTCGGTGGGGACAGCCCTTTGCGGGGGGAGGCCGCGAAGTCAACCGCTGGCGGCAAGAAATGCGCGCTTGAGGGCGCAATTCACCGCTGCTACGCCTAGACGCATGGAACTCGACGACGCCAGCTTCGCCATCGGCCGCATCGAACGGGCGATCAGCCGGATGGAAAAGGCGCTGACCGAACGCGCCACCCGCCCCGTCCAGTCCGCTACCGCGCTACCCGCCGCCGAACAATCGGCGCTGAAAGCCGAAGTGGCTGCGGTAATTGGCGAATTGGACCGGTTGATTGCGGAGGCGAAACATGGCTGACGTCAAGCTCACCATCGCCGGACGTCCCTATGACGTGCATTGCGCCGACGGGCAGGAAGCACAGTTGATGCAGCTGGCCGCGATCGTCGATGCCAAGGCGCGTACGATCCAGGGTGGCACCGAGGTGCGCCAGCTGCTCTTTGCGGCGCTGATGCTCGCCGACGAGGGTCAAGAGGCGGCGAGCAAGGCCGGCCATGCCGAACCCCAGCTCGATTCGCTGCGCGCCGCGGTCGCACTCGCCGAGAGCCGCGAAGCGTCGACGCAGGAGGAGTTACGCAGCGCACGGGCTGAGGCCAGAACGGCGACCGAGCGCGCGCAGGCGGCGCTCGCGGAACTGGAGCAGCTCCGCCAGCGTCCGCCAGCCGCGGTCGCCGCACCGGCCTACGGCCGCGCGCTGGAGCAGATCGCCGACCGGATCGAGGCGCTCGCGTCGAAGGTCGAGCAAATGCCTTGAGCCGGGCGCCTGGCATCCCTACATAGGCGACGGCGGGCACTGCCCGGCACGAGCCGCTGCGAATATCCCTGAGGCGATACATCATCCAAGGGAGCTGTCCCTGCCCGGACCCTGGTCCGACGTACATGGCCCCCACCTGACGTTACTGGCGTCAGAGGATTTTCCGGCAAACGACCCCATGGTGGTCCCGCCACCCACCCTTTGAGCGGGCTGAAGAGGCAATGACCGATCCGGCCCGCAGCAAGGCGCATCTGCGCGAAAGACTTCGCTTTCGTCGCCGCCACTTCGTCGCCGGCCTTGACGGCATGGCGCGGCTCGCAGCATTCCGCGCCCTCCCCTCCCCGCTGGCCGAGGCTGCCGCGGCGCATGCGCCCGTCGCCGGCTATGCGCCATGGGGCGACGAGCCCGATATCCTGGCGATGCTCGAACCGCTCGGGACGATCGCCCTGCCCCGTCATGCCGCGCGCGTCGCCGCGATGGATTTCTGTCGCTGGCATTCCGGCGATGTACTGACAAAAGGACCATGGGGCGCCATGCAACCCGCCCCGGATGCCGAACCCGTCGTTCCCGGCCTGATTCTCTGCCCGCTCGTCGGGTTCGACCGTCGCGGCGGCCGAATCGGCCAGGGCGGCGGGCATTATGATCGCTGGTTCGCGGCGCATCCCGACACCTTGCGCGTGGGAATCGGCTGGTCGGTGCAGGAAGTCGACACCGTCCCCACCGAACCGACCGACATCGCGCTCGACGCGATCCTGACCGAACAGGAATTCATCCTTTGCGGAGACCGAATGTGAATCCTCAACCCAGCTGGCGCAAACCCGCCGGCATCTTCCTTATCCTGATGCTGATCATCCTGTGGGCGGCGATCATCGTCAGCCTGTCGACCTGGGTCGGCGACTGGCCAGTGCTACTCCAGGCGATCTTCTACCTCGCCGCAGGAATCGTCTGGATCCTGCCGCTCAAGCCGCTGCTGCGCTGGATGGAACTGGGGCGCTGGCGCGACTGAGGCGCGGCGCGCCGGAGGGCGGTGGCGCGGCTAAAAAGCCGCGCCAATCCGTACAATCCCGCTTCTGAAAGCATCCCAAGCTGCGGTGGCCATTCCGTCCCGAGAGACAAGGAATGGCGCGAGTGACGGGGCTCGAACCCGCGACCTCCGGCGTGACAGGCCGGCACTCTAACCAACTGAGCTACACCCGCGTGTGCTTGGGTGCCGCGCCAATATGCGCCACACCGGTGCCTGTCAACCGCCACCTTCGGTTGGCGCACGATTTAATCGATCGCGAACCTCGTCGGTCGTCGTCAGCGTGCCCCGTTCGAACAGAAAACCGCCGAGATCGGGCGTCCCGGTCGATTGCAGCACAGTTTGCAGAATAAGTAGCAGCGGAACGGCGAGCAACGCCCCGGGCGCCCCCCAGATCCACCCCCAGAAGCTCAACGACACGAGAATCAGCAGCGGATTGATCGTCAGCCGCTTGCCAAGCACGAGCGGCGTGACCAGATTCGCCTCGACCGTGTGTACGCCGATGAAGATCAGCGCCGGCAGCAAGGCGATTCCCACCGCGTCGAAAGTCATCAGCCCGCCGAGCCCGAGCAGCGTCGCGGCCACGATCGGCCCGAGATAGGGGACGAAATTGCAAAGCGACACGATCCCGCCCCACATGAAAGGCGACGGCATGCCCAGCGCCCACAGCAACACCGCCACGAGCAGGCCGAGGATTGCGTTGATCATCGTGATCGTCGCCAGATAGTCGGCGGTCGCATCGACGACATTCTGGATCACACGCGCGGTCTGCATCGCGCCATCGAAGCTGCCGCGGCGCCGAATCGTTCCCCGGCGCAGCCGCGTCCAGCCGGCGAGGAAGAAAAAGATCACCAGCACGGCAAAGAAGAGCTGGATCGCCGCGGCAGGCGCGGACGAGATGAAATAGTCGATCACCGACGACGGCGCCTGCGCCGCGACCGCCTGCGCCGTGGCCTCGGTCCCGGTCGCGACCGAGGTGAGGGTACGGTCGACGAATTTCTGGAGGGTCGAATAAAAGTCGATCAGCGGCGCGAGGTTGCTCTGGATGCGCGGGATCGATTCGGGAAGCCGCGCGAACCAGCCGGTCGCCGGCACGACGATGATCGCAAGCGCGGCATTGACCAGCGCAAGAAAGGCCGCGAGCGCAAGAAAGGCGGCCAGCGCCGAGGGCACGCCGCGCCGTTCGAGCCATTCGAGAAGCGGGACCAGGGCGATCGCAATGACGATCGCCGCGGTCAGCGGCAGGAAAAACTCGGCGCCCGCCTGCAGCGCAAAGGGCAGTCCGAGACAGAAAGCCGCACCGAGGATCAGCGTCAGCGCCGCGAGCAACCGGTCACGGCGAAAATCGTCGATCTCGATCTGGCGCAGGGGATTGTCGGCCGCCGGTCGCCTGTTTCTGTCCCCCCGATCCTCGGCCACGCGGCGCATCTCCCTCGCTGATCACCATACCTTATGCGACCTTGCTGCGCCGCGCCAGACAGCACACCCCTGTCCAATTTCGGGACAATATCTCTCTTGGTGACCCGGCTCTTAACCAGAAATTTCCGTTTCGGGTCGATGAACGGCTCCACGGACCAGCCATTGGAGTTACCAACGATGATGAAAGCGCCTGTGGGGGGCGCGCCGCATCGGTATCGCATCCCTGCCATTTCCATATTCGCCCTTGCAACCGCGCTCGCCCTGCCGATGCAGGCCCAGGCCGCGGGCACCCGTGCGGGCTCGACGATCAGCAACACCGCGAGCGCCAGCTATGATGCTGGCGGCGGTACGCAGACGATCGATTCGAACAAGGTCGACCTGCGCGTCGACGAACTGCTCGACGTCACGGTCGATTCGAGCGATCCCGCCGATGTTCCGACGACGCCGGGCTCTACGCAGCAACGGCTCACCTTCGCGGTCACCAACAACGGCAATGGCGAAGAAGCCTTTGCGCTCTCGACCGTCGCGAACGGCGGCGGCGACGATTATGATCCCGCGGTCACGCAGATCTACGTCGACAACGGCGACGGCATCTTCGACGCCGGAACAGACACCCTCTACACACCGGGCGCCAACGACCCGGTGCTCGCCCCCGACCAAAGCGTCGCCGTTTTCGTGCTTTCGACGACCCCCGGCGGCGTCGCTGACGGCGACCGCGGCATCGTGAGCCTCGTTGCCACGGCAAAGACCGGGACGGGCACCCCCGGGACAAGCTTCGTCGGCCGGGGCGAGGGCGGCGGCGATGCCGTCGTCGGCTCGACCGGTGCCGACGGGCAGGATAGCGGCGCCTATGCCGTGTCGGCGGCGACCGTGTCGCTCGTCAAGTCGGCGGTCGTTCTCGATCCCTTCGGCGGCAGCGAACCCGTTCCGGGCGCGACGATCACCTATACGATCGTGGCCACTGTCGCGGGCAGCGGATCGGTGAACGGACTCGCCATCGTCGATAATATTCCCGCCGATACCGCCTATGTCGCTGGATCGATCACGCTCGGCGGATCGAGCCTGACCGACACCGTCGATGGCGATGTCGGCGATTATAACGGCACGCGGATCAACGTCGCGCTCGGCACCGTCGCCGGCGGCCAGACCCGCACCGTCACCTTCAAGACCACGATCGACTGATGGAGTATCGCATGCGAATCCTGCCCCTTCTCTTCGCCGCGGCACTCCTGCCCGGCCAGGCTCTGGCGGCCAATCAGGTCGCCCTCGACAACAGTGTCTTCGTCGAACGGCTTTCGACCGACGCGGCGGGCAAGCAGCGCGTACTGCTTGAGGAACCAAAGGTCGTCGTTCCCGGCGACCGTCTCGTCTTTGTGCTGGCCTATCGCAACGCCAGCGCGCAGCCGGCGGACAAGTTCGTGATCACCAACCCGCTGCCCGCCGCGGTGCGCTTCGCCGACGCCGGCGATACGCGTCCGCTGGTGTCGGTCGACGGTGGCAAGGCGTGGGGCCTGCTGTCCGACCTGACCGTCCGCCAGTCCGACGGAACGTTGCGCTCGGCGCAGCCGAGCGACGTCACGCACATCCGCTGGGCGTTCCAGAAACCGATTCCAGCCGGCGCTTCGGGCAAGCTGATGTTCCGGGGAATCGTAAAGTAGACGAATAGCTTAAACCGCCTGACGGTCGCCGGCGGTGGGGAAAGGCGACCAACCAGAACCCGGGAGCTCAGCTATGACCAGGCTGATCAACATGGGTACCTTGGGTGTGGCGGCAATTGCCTGTTTCGCCTCCGCGCCGGCGTTCGCCGCCGGCACGACCGCGGGTACCTCGATTACCAATACCGCAACCGTCGATTTTCAGGTCGGCGGTGTCAGCCAGACGCAGCAGAGCGCGTCGGACATCTTTGTCGTCGATCGCAAGATCAACCTGCTCGTCGAAGAGGTGGGAACCGTCACGACGGAGGTTGTTCCGGGGCAGGCGGGAGCGGTGACGACGTTCCAGCTTACCAACAGCTCGAACGAGGGGCTCGACTTCCTGCTCGCCGCGACGCAGATCAGCGGCGGCACGGCGGCGCACGGCGGCACCGACAGCTTCAATGCGGCCAATATCCGCATCTATCGCGACAATCCCACGACCGGCACGGTGGGAAGCTGGGACGCCGGCGATGCGCTGGTGACCTTTATCGACGAACTCGCCGCCGACACCACGGCGCGCATCTTTGTCCTCGCCGACATTCCGGGAGGGCTCGCCAACGGCTCGGTTGCCGGCGTCCAGCTGCGCGCGACCGCGCGCGAAGGCGGCACGGCGGGTTCGCAGGGCGCAGTCATCACCCAGACCGCCGGCGCCAACACCGCGGGCAAGGACACGGTCTTTGCCGACGGCATCGGCGTCAACGACGGCAGCCGCGATGGCGCACACAGCGCCGCCGACGATTATACCGTCAAGACGGCGACGCTGACGGTCACGAAAACCAGCCGCGTGATCTGGGATCCGTTCAACACGACGACGAACCCCAAGCTGATTCCCGGCGCGGTGGTCGAATATTGCATCGCGATCGCCAATTCGGGCGGCGCCGATGCCACGACGGTGGCCATTACCGACTCTGTTCCGGGCCAGCTGACCTATTTGGGTTCGGGCAACCCGAACAGCCTGCCCAATGGACCGATCGCGCTGGGCGGGACCGTCACCGCCGGCGCCTGTAACGCCGATGGCGCGGCGGGCGGCAGCTACGCCGCCCCCGTCGTGTCGGGGACGCTTCCCACGGTGGCTGCGGGCGCGACGCGCACGCTGGTCTTCCGCGCCACCGTCAACTGATCGCGGAAAAAGGAAAGGGCAGCGACGCCGGTCAATTCCGGCGGCGCTCCCCCCTTGCCCGAACGCTCATGAGCTTCCTCCCGAAATGCCTGGCCCTTGCCACCGCGCTGGTTGCGGCAGCCACGCTGCCCGCAGCGCGCGCCGATGCGCAGGTCATTTCCAATACCGCGTCGGCCGAATGGACCGCGAGCGGACGTCCGGCGCAAACGTTCTCGAACCGCGTCGACGTCATAGCGACGCCGCGGCCGCCCGAGCGGCCGACGATCAGCACCTATCGGCTGACCAGCAACCTCGGTTCCAAGTCGGCGCCGGTCGTCCCGACCCGCTGTCAGGGCAGCGGCGGGACCAGCCTGATCGAACCCGGCGGCGTTTTCGCCTCGCTGCCAACCGATCCCGCCTCGCTGCAGCCCACCGGACGCTTTCATGCCGGCGAAGTGCTGGTGGTCGGCGTGACGCTCGCCGGCGCCAACAGCGATCCCGCGGCGCGCGACACGCTCGACGTGACGCTCGAGCTCGAAAACGGCGATCGCGAACGCATCACCCTGTCGGAAACCGCGGCAAACAGCGGCGAGTTCGTCGGCATCATCAACAGCATCGGCATGCCGCCGCCGCTGGTCGCGGGCGACTGCCGCCTGTCGGTCTCGCCCGGATCGACGGTTACGATGCGGGTCAGCGATGACGCGCATGCCGAACTCGTCGCCACCGCGGAAATCAGCTTCCTCGTCGATCCGTTCGGCATCGTCTTCGACAGCGGCGACGGCGCGCCGGTCGCGGGCAGCCGCGTCACCATCATCGATACCGCGACGGGCCAGCCGGCCCCGGTCTTCGGCGACGACGGCGTCTCGACATACCCGTCGAGCGTCGTCACCGGCCAGAGCGTCACCGACAGCGGCGGGACCGTCTACACCTTCCCGCCCGGGGACTATCGTTTCCCCTTCGTGGCGCCCGGCACCTATCGCCTGCTGGTCGAGCCGCCGGCGCCCTTCACCGCCCCTTCGACCGCCAATCCCGGCGCACTCGCGGGTTTCCGCCGTCCCGACGACGGTCTGCCATATACGATCAACGCGGCAAGCTATGGCGCCGCCTTCACGCTGAACGACCCGGCACCGGTGCGGATCGACATCCCGGTCGACCGACCGGGCGGCGAGCTGGCCCTGCACAAGACGACTTCGACGCAGGTCGCGGTGCCCGGCGACGTGATCCAGTACCGGATCGAGGTGTCGAATCGCGACGCGCGACGCGGCAGCGGCACGGTGACGCTGCGCGATGCCCTGCCCGCCGGCATGCGGCTGCGCCTCGACACGGTACGTGCCGACGGCGTGCGGATCGATCCGGTCGTCGAGGCGAACGGCCGCGACTTCAGCGTCGCCCTGCCCGCGCTCGCGCCCGGACAGCGCGTGCTGCTCACCTATCTCGCCGAAGTCGCCGTATCAGCCCGACCCGGCAACGCGCTCAATCGCGCCACGGCGACCGACAATCGCGGCGCGACGAGCAATGTGTCCGAGGCGACGGTATCGATCAAGCGCGACCGGCTCGGCGACCGGATGACGATCATCGGCCGCATCACCGACGGCGGCTGCGCCGTCGATCCGGGCAAGGCCGCGGGGATCGGCGGCGTACGCGTGATGCTGCAGGACGGCAGCTACGCCGTCACCGACCAGGACGGTCGCTATCATTTCGAAGGCGTGCGCCCCGGCTTGCACGTCGTGCAGATCGATCCGTCGACGCTGCCGCTCGACCGCGAACCCGTCGACTGCGCGCGATCGACGCAGAGCGCCGGCAGCGCGATCTCGCGTTTCGTCGAAGGGCGCGGCGGCGCACTCAAGCGCGCCGATTTCCGCGCCGTCGCAGGTACCCCGCGCACGGCGCATGCCATCGCCAGGGTCGAAGCGCCGGTGGTGCCCGGCGATCCCGAAGCCGCGGGCGCGGGGCGCGACTGGCTGGCCGGCGAAGCACCTGGCATCGGCTGGCTCTTCCCCGCCCCCGACCATAATCCGCGATCAAAGGCGGTTCGTGCCGCGATCAAGCATGCACCGGGTCAGACGGTGACGCTGACGATCAACGGCAAGCCCGTCGATCCGCTCGCTTATGAAGGCGCGCGCAAGTCCGCCGACGGCCGGGTCGCGGTCAGCATGTGGCGCGGGATCGAGATCCGCGAGGGCGAGAACCGCCTCGTCGCCACCGTGAAGGACGCGAACGGCGTCACGGTCGAAACGCTCGAACGCAACGTCCACTATTCGATCACCCCGATGCACGCCGCGCTGATCCGTGAAAAGTCGGTGCTGGTCGCCGACGGCGTGACGCGGCCGGTGCTGGCGGTGCGGCTGACCGACCGCGACGGCAAGCCCATCCGCAGCGGCCTGACCGGCGATTTCAGCGTCCCCGCCCCCTATTATCCCGCGGTTGAGGCCGATGCGCAGCAGGCGCGCCAGCTGTCGGGGCTCGAGCGCGCGCGGCCGGTGTGGAAGATCGCGGGCGACGACGGCATCGCCTATATCGAGCTCGAGCCCACGACGGCATCGGGCACGCTGACGATCGATTTCGCCTTCCGCGACGACAAGGTGACGCGGGGCCAGACGATCGAAACCTGGCTCGACCCGGGCGATCGGCCGTGGACCGTTGTCGGTTTCGCCGCGGGCACGATCGGCTACAACACGCTCGACGACCGCATGGAGCCGGTGGCCGAGACGCTCGACGATCTCAACGGCGATGCGCGCCTCGCGCTCTATGCCAAGGGCCGGGTGCGCGGCAAATGGCTGATGACGCTGGCGTATGACAGCGACAAGGACAAGGATGACGCGCGTTTCGGCGGCGTGATCGATCCGCGCGCCTATTACACCATCTACGCCGACCGCAACGAGACGCGTTACGACGCCGCGTCGGTGCGCAAGCTCTATCTGCGCCTCGAACGCCCGCAATTCTATGCGATGTTCGGCGATTTCGAGACCGGCATTTCGGAACCCCAGCTCGCCCGCTACCAGCGCGCGCTCAACGGCGGAAAGGCCGAGTATCGCGGCAAGACTATCGCCGCGACCGCCTTCGCCGCCGACACGCCGTACCGTTTCCGCCGCGACGAGATCCAGGGCAATGGCCTGACGGGGCCGTACCAGCTCGGCGCGAAGGATATTTTGCCGAACAGCGAGCGGATCGTCATCGAGACGCGCGACCGGCTGCACAGCGAGCGCATCATCGAGACGCGCAGCCTGACGCGCCATATCGATTACGACATCGACTATTTCGCGGGCACGCTGCGCTTCCGCGAACCGGTGCTCAGCCGCTCGTCGGGGCTCGATCCGCAGTTCATCGTCGCCGAATATGAGGTCGACGGCATCGGCGCGCGCGTGCTCAACGCCGGTGGCCGCGTCAGTTACCAGTCGGACGACGAGAAGCTGCGCATCGGCGCGACGATGATCCACGACGAAAGCAGCGACGCCAAAACCAATCTCGGCGGCGTCGATGCGCGCTATCGCCCGAATGTCGATACCGAAATCCGCGCCGAAATCGCGGTCAGCGATGCCTCGGCGAAGCCGGGCAGCAGTGTCGCCGCCGCGGGCCGCGCGACCGCGTGGCTGGTCGAAGCCGAGCACCACAGCCGGACGGTCGACGTGCTCGCCTATGTCCGCGAGCGCCAGACCGGCTTCGGCGCGGGCCAGCTCAACCGCGGCGAGGACGGCACGCGCAAATTCGGTCTCGATGCGCGGCTGCGCGCCAGTCGCACGCTGTCGCTGACCGGCAGCGCGTGGCAGGAGGATTATCTCGATGTCGGATCGCGCCGCCGCGCCGCGCGTGCGCTGGCCGAATATGACAATGGCACCACCGTCGCGCGCGCCGGCATCACCCACGCCGACGACCGGCTGGCGGACGGCACGCGCAATGTGTCGAACATCCTGCAGTTCGGCGCGACGCAGCGCCTGTTCGAAAAGCGCCTCGAACTCGACGCGCAGACCGAATTCGCGCTGGGCGGCAAGGATGCGAGCGTCGATTTCCCGACGCGCCGCCGCCTCGGCGCGCGCTTCGCGATCACCCGCGACGTCAACCTCGTCGGCAGCTACGAGATCGCCGACGGCGACAGCATCAAGGCACGCACCGCGCGGCTGGGCTTCGACCTTGCGCCCTGGGCCGGTGCCCGCCTGCTCGCGACCGCGAACCAGCAGGATATCGGCGAATATGGTCCGCGCAGCTTTGCCGCCTACGGGCTGTCGCAGACGCTGCGGCTCGGCAAGAAGCTGACGGTCGACCTGTCGGTCGACGGCAACCGCACGCTGGGCGGGATTCGCGCGGGCGACGTGCTCAATATCGAGCAGCCGGTGGCCTCGGGTGGTTTCCTCGGCGGCAACGGCGCGCTGACCGAGGATTTCCTCGCGATCAGCACCGGCGCGACGTACCGCACCGAACGCTGGACGCTGACCGGGCGCGCCGAATATCGCGATGGCGAGCTTGCCAACCGTTACGGGCTGACGCTCGGCACGCTGCGCCAGCTCGGCGAAGGCCGCGCGCTCGGTGCGCTCTTCACCTACGCCAGGGCGAGCGGCAGCGGCACGGTGCCGACGACCGAAGTGATGAGCTTCGAGATGAGCTGGGCGCATCGCCCCGCCGAATCGCGCGTGGCATGGCTCAACAAGAGTGAGCTCCGCTCGGACAAGGTGCGGGGTGCGATCGCCGGCCAGCCGGGCCCGATCGGCGGCGGCGCGCTGACGATCGACGGCGACGCGACGAGCCGCCGCGCGCTCAACAGCCTGTCGCTGAACTGGACGCCGATGGGCAACCGCGGCGAAAACGGCATGTGGTACGAACGCGCCGAAATCGGCCTCTTCTGGGGCACGCGCTATAACTTCGACCGGTTCGGTGCCGACGACGTCAAGGGCTGGTCGAACCTGCTCGGCGCCGATTTCCGTTTCAGTCTCGGCGAGCATGTCGATGTCGGGGCATCGGGCACGGTGCGCGTCGGGACCGGCGGCGACACGCTGAGCTGGGCGGGCGGGCCGACCGTCACGCTGGCGCCGATGAAAAATGCGAATGTGACGCTCGGCTATAATTTCGCAGGGTTTCACGACCGCGATTTCGAGGACAGCCGCTATGCGCGCTCGGGGGCCTATGTGACCTTCAAGCTAAAGTTCGACCAGACGAGCTTTCAGGGGTTGGGGTTATAAGTCGATCCTCCCTGTGGCGAAGCCATGGGGAGGTGGCAGCGCGAAGCGCTGACGGAGGGGCCGTAACGTGACGTTCCCAGCCCCTCCACCACTCGCTTCGCGAGTGGTCCCCCTCCCCACCGCTTCGCGGCAGGGAGGATTATCTCAATCCGCGAACAGCAGGACCGGCGTCTCGATCAGCTTCTTGAGCGCCTGCACATAGCTTGCGGCATCCCAGCCATCGACGACGCGGTGGTCGCAGCTGATCGACAGGTTCATCAGCTTGGCGCGGCGGATCTCGTCGCCGTCGAAGACGGGACGTTCCACAATTTTGTTCGGGCCGATGATCGCGACCTCGGGCCGGTTGATCACCGGGGTCGTCGCGATGCCGCCGAGCGGGCCGAGCGAGGTGACGGTGAGCGTGCCGCCGGTCAGTTCCTCGACCTTCGCCTTGCCGGTGCGCGCGGCTTCGGCGAGGCGGCTGATTTCGCTCGCGAGCTGCCAGACATTCTTGTCCTGCGCGTCGCGGATCACCGGGACCATCAGGCCTGCCGGGGTCTGGGTCGCCATGCCGAGATGCACCGCGCCGTAGCGCGTGACCACGCCGCCCTCGTCGTCGTAGCGCGCGTTGATCATCGGGAACTCAGGGATGGTGCGGCAGATCGCGACGATCAGGAAGGGCAGCATCGTCAGCTTGGGGCGGCCGCCGCGGTTGGCGTTGAGGTCGGCGCGCATCTCCTCGAGCGCGGTGACGTCCATTTCCTCGACATAGGTGAAATGCGGGATCGCGCGCTTCGACGCCGCCATATTCTCGGCGATCTTGCGGCGCATGCCGATGACCTTGATCGGCTCGTCGGTGCGCGCGCGGCTGGCGCCGGGGGCGTGATAGCCCTGCCCGCCGCTGTAGCGCAGGAAGGCGTCGAGGTCGGCGTGGCGGATGCGGTCGCCCTCGGCATGGACCTGACCGAGGTCGACGCCGAGATCGCGCGCACGCGCGCGGACCGCAGGCGATGCGAGGACTTTCGTTCCATGATCCGCTTGTCCTGAGCTTGTCGAAGGACCGCTCTTCTCTTCCGAAGGCAAGGACGGCGCTTCGACAGGCTCAGCGCGAACGGGTTGGGGTGTCGGCGCAGCAACTTCAGCCACCGAAACTTCCTCGGCGCCCGGCGTTTCCGCGACGATGTCTTCCTCGACCGGCGTATCGGCCGGCGGCGCTTCGACCTCGCCGTCGCCGTCGGTCTCGATCACCGCGAGCGTCGAGCCGATCGGGATCAGGTCGCCGACCTCGCCCGCGAGTTCGACGACGATCCCCGACACGGGCGATTCCATTTCGACGGTCGCCTTGTCGGTCATCATGTCGGCGAGCTGTGCGTCTTCCTCGACACGCTCGCCGATTTTCACATGCCAGGCGACGATTTCGGCCTCGGCGATGCCTTCGCCGATGTCGGGCAGACGGAATGAATAGCGGGCCATTTGCGTCAGTCCTTCAAGATTTTGGTGAGCGCGGTCGCGATGCGCACCGGGCCGGGGAAATAGGCCCATTCGAGGCTGTGCGGGTACGGCGTGTCGAAGCCGGTGACGCGTTCGACCGGCGCCTCGAGATGGTAGAAGCAGCGCTCCTGCACGAGCGCCGCGAGTTCGGCGCCGAAGCCCGAGGTGCGCGTCGCTTCGTGGATGATCAGGCAGCGGCCGGTCTTTTTCACCGACGCCTCGATCGCGTCGATGTCGAGCGGCAGCAGGGTGCGCAGGTCGATGATCTCGGCGTCGATGCCCATTTCCTCGACGATCGTCCGCGTGACGTGGACCATCGTGCCATAGGCGAGGATCGTCAGCGCCTCGCCCTCGCGGACGGTCGCGGCCTTGCCGAGGTCGATGCGGTAATAGCCCTCGGGCACCGCGCTCGCGTCATGCTTCGACCAGGGCTCGACCGGGCGGTCGTAATAGCCGCTGAAGGGGCCGTTGTAGATGCGCTTGGGTTCGAGGAAGACGACGGGGTCGTTGTCCTCGATCGCCGCGATCAGCAGGCCCTTGGCATCATAGGGGTTCGACGGGATCACCGTCTTGACGCCGCAGATGTGGGTCATGATGCTCTCGGGCGACTGGCTGTGCGTCTGGCCGCCGAAGATGCCGCCGCCGAAGGGCGTGCGCACCGTCATCGGGCAGATGAAGTCGTTGGCGGAACGGTAGCGAAGCCGCGCGGCTTCGCTCACGAGCTGGTCGAGGCCGGGATAGATATAGTCGGCAAACTGGATCTCGGGGACCGGACGCAGACCGTAGGCCCCCATGCCGACCGCTACGCCGATGATGCCGCATTCGTTGATCGGGGTGTCAAAGACGCGGGTCTTGCCGTGCTTTTTCTGGAGGCCCGCGGTCGCGCGGAACACGCCGCCGAAAAAGCCGACATCCTCGCCCATCACCACCGTGTTGGGATCGCGTTCGAGCATGACGTCCATGGCGCTGTTGATCGCCTCGATCATGTTCATGGTCTTGATCTCAGCGCTCATCATTCGGGCTTCCAGTTGGGGCCGAACTTGGCCTCTTGCTCGGCGAGCATCTGTGCGCACTGTTCCTTGAGGTGCCAGGGCATCTCCTCGAACACGTCCTGGAACATCGTCTCGAACGGCTGGTGCATGCCGTGCCCGAGAATACCGAGCTTTTCCGATTGCTTCTGGGTCGCCTTGACCAGATCGTCGAGCTCCCTCGCCTGCGCGGCGTGGCGTTCTTCGTCCCACTCGCCGAGCGCCACCAGATGCTGCTTCAACCGTGCGATCGGATCGCCGAACGGCCATGCGGTCGCCTCGTCCGCGGCGCGATAGGCGCTCGGGTCATCGGACGTGCTGTGCCCTTCGCTGCGATAGGTGAAATGCTCGATCAAGGTCGGGCCGTTGTTCGTGCGCGCACGATCGGCCGCCCACGCAGTCGCGGCATAGACCGCGAGCGGATCATTGCCGTCGACGCGCAGCCCGGCGATGCCATAGCCCACGGCGCGCGCCGCAAAGGTCGTACGCTCGCCGCCGGCAAAGCCCGAGAAGCTGGAGATCGCCCACTGGTTGTTGACGACGTTGAAGATCACCGGCGCGTTGTAGACGGTGGCAAAGGTCAGCGCCGAGTGGAAGTCGCCTTCGGCCGACGACCCCTCGCCGCACCAGACGGTCGCGATGCGGCTGTCGCCCTTCGATGCCGAGGCCATCGCCCAGCCCACGGCCTGCGGATATTGCGTCGCGAGGTTGCCCGACACGCTGAAGAAGCCGTGTTCGGGCGCCGAATACATGATCGGCAGCTGACGCCCGAGCAGATGGTCGCCGCGGTTCGAGTAAATCTGGTTCATCATCTGGATCAGCGGATAGTCGCGCGCGATCAGGATGCCTTGCTGACGATAGCTGGGGAAGCACATGTCCGACCGGTCGATCGCCATCGTCGAAGCGACCGAGGTCGCCTCCTCGCCGGTGCATTTCATGTAGAAGCTGGTCTTGCCCTGCCGCTGGGCCCGGAACATGCGATCGTCGAACGCGCGCACCAGCATCATCGTGCGCAACATCGTCCGCAACCGCTCGGCGCTCAGCTTCGGGTCCCACGGTCCCTTCGCCACCCCGTCGAAATCGAGCACGCGGACGAGACCGTAGCACATGTCGCGCATCGCATCGGGCCGGGTATCCTCGCTCGGACGCGGCGTCGCGTCGACCGCGGGGACATCGATGTCACCGAAATCGGGGGTGTCGCCGGGGCGGTAGCGCGGTTCGGGAATATGGAGCGACAACGGCGGCAGATTGCTCGCCGGGCGCCCCGGATTCGCCTTGGGGGGCGTCTCGGGCATATCTTCATCCCTTCGGGCGCGAATCGTCGCGCCGTTTAGTTATATTTCAACGTGGCGACATATTATTACAGTCGCCAAGGCAATGCAACGCCGGGCTTCAGACCGCTACGGGCGCCGCGATATGCGTCTGCGGGGCGTAGGCCTCGACCGCGAAATCCTCGAACCGATAGTCGAAAATGCTCGCGGGACGGCGCAGGATACGCAGCTTCGGCGCACCCGCCGGAATGCGCGCCAGCTGCTGTTCGACCAGGTCGGCGTGGTTCAGGTAGAGATGGACATCGCCGCCGGTCCACACGACCTCGTGCGCGTGCAGCCCCGTCTGCTCGGCAAGCATGCGCGTCAGCAGCGCCGCCTCGAAGATGTTGAAGGCAAAGCCGAGCCCGAGGTCGCACGACCGCTGGAACAAAAGGCACGACAGGCCGCCGTCGCTGCGGACGTGGAACTGGTAGGTCATGTGGCACGGCGGCAGCGCCATGCGGTCGAGATCGGCGACGTTCCAGCCGGTGAAGATGTGGCGCCGCGATCCGGGGTTGTTCTTCAGCGAGTCGACCAGCGCGGCAATCTGGTTGTGCCCCTGCGCGGCACGGCGGAACAACCCCTCGCCCGCCGGCTCGTAGCGCGGCCAGTTGACCCACTGATGGCCGTAGACGGGACCCAGATCGCCCCATTTCGCCGCGAAATCATCGTCGGCGATGATTCGTGCCTCGAAATCTCCGGCGCTGATATCGTCGCCCGTCGCCTTGCGATATTTTTCGAGCGGCCAGTCGGTCCAGATTCGCACCCCCTGCGACACCAGCGAGCGGATGTTGGTGTCGCCGGTCAGAAACCACAGCATCTCGCGCAGCGCGGTCTTCCAGTAAACGCGCTTGGTGGTCAGCAGCGGGATCGCATCGTCCGCGAGCGAGAATCGCATCGTCTCGCCGAACAGCGAACGGGTGCCGACTCCGGTGCGGTCGATGCGCTCGTCGCCCTCGACCCAGATGCGGCGCATCAGGTCGAGATACTGGAGTTCATAGTGGATGGACTCAGGCAAGATTCGCTCCCGTCGCTCGGTTCATATTGCTAGGCCGCGCACAACGGCGCGGCAAGGTGAGTCGCGCCCTGCCGGGCGTCGAGCGCCCGCGAACCACGACCCGGCTGCAACGCACACGGCAGAACATTTCGCTGTCCCGAGTGCCGGATTGCTCCGGAATCGGCAATGTTGCGGGCTGTGCCGATTGGCGCTTGATGTTCGCCGAATGCGCGTCTAGAGGACCGCCCTGCCTTCGCGGCGCCCCTCGGGTCGCTCGCAAAGATCGGTCGGGGAGTAGCTCAGCCTGGTAGAGCACTGTCTTCGGGAGGCAGGGGCCGGAGGTTCGAATCCTCTCTCCCCGACCAGTTTCTTTTGCAATCAACACCCCTTGTAAGCCGCGCGCGGAACACCTAGATTGGTGTCACGCCGCTGTGGTTTTCCCCCTTTCCATTGCGGCGAGTGCCCTGCCGAGAGGCGTGGGCGCGTCCTCCCTGGACCCTGGCCACCTCGTACTTCGGTACGGGGTGGTTTTTTTATTCGGCAGCTTCGGCCTGCGCCGCGCCGGGCCACGCCGTCGCAAGATCGGCCAGCAGGGCGCGGAACCATTCGGCGAGCGGCGCGATTCGCGGGAGGTCGGGCGAGCGGTCGCGCCGCAGATACAGGCTGCGATCGATCTCGATCTGAACCGCATGCACCCCTTGTTCGGGGCGGCCGTGCGTCCGCACGATATGGCCGCCGGCATAGGGCTGGTTAAGCGACACAGGAACGCCCAGCGCTTCTGCCGCGGCAACGACGCGGTCGACCAGCCAGGCGTCGGCGGTGTCGCCGAATCGGTCGCCGACGACGACGCGCGCGCCATGCCCCGCCTGCCCGACGGGAATCGACGGCATGCTGTGCAGATCGATCAGGATCGCATGCCCGAAGCGTCTCCGCGCCGATTCGAGCGCCTGCGCCAGCGCCTCGTGAAAGGGCCGGTGCAGCGAATCGAGGCGCCAGGCGAGCGCTGCGCGATCGACCGGTTTTTTCCACAAGGGGCCGACGTCGGCGAGCCGCGTCGGCACGACCCCCAGACCGGCGCGTTCCTTGCGCCCCGGCGCCGAAAATTGCGCGCGCAGCGCGGGGGCGACCTCGCCGGGTGCCATCTGCCCCTCGCCGCGGTTGCAGTCGGCGACGGCGCGCGCCCACAGCGCCTGCACCCGCGTTGCGCCCGCTTCGCCCGCGCGCGCGGCGATCAGGTCGGACCAGCTGTCTTCGAGGCGTTCGAGATCCGCCGGAGCCGCGCGGGCGGCCGCCAGGATTTCGGGTGGATAGATACGTCCGGCATGCGCGAGCGAAACGACCAGCGGCGACGCCGCGATGGCGGGCCGGTCGACGGCAATAGCGGCGGAAAAGTTACTGTTGCGCGGCATCGGCAAGGGGTGGCAAAATTCGGGCAGAGAATCCAGCGCGGCCTGAATTTGTTAAGTTTGTCGCGCTATGAGACGGTTTCGAGACGATGCGCGGGGCCGAGAGCCAAGGCTGCCGCGGGACCAGGGGGCTGTAACAGGCATGATTCGCATATTGCTGGCCGAAGACGATGATGTGATGCGCGAGTATCTTGCGCGCGCGCTCACCAGCGCAGGCTATCACGTCACGTCGGTCGATCGCGGCACCGCCGCGGTGCCGCTGATCGATTCGGGAACCTTCGACCTGCTGCTGTCGGACATCGTCATGCCCGAGATGGACGGGATTGAACTCGCCCAGCACACCGCGCGGGTCGCGCCGCAGACGCAGGTGATGTTCATCACCGGCTTCGCCGCGGTATCGCTGCGCGCCGAGGAAAATGTGCCGCAGGCCAAGCTGCTGTCGAAGCCCTTTCACCTCAAGGATCTGGTGCGCGAGGTCGACAGCCTGTTCGGCCGCGCCGACCGCTCGAACCAACAATAAAGCCCCTGATCGACGCGAAGGGCTTGCCAAGCCGCGCGGAGGTGATTAGGGGCCGCGTCACCCCAAGGGATGGGCGTGTAGCTCAGTGGTAGAGCACTGTGTTGACATCGCAGGGGTCGCAAGTTCAATCCTTGCCACGCCCACCATTCAAAAGCCCCGGGAACCGACAGGTCCCCGGGGCTTTTTGCATCGCGGCGCCCGGTGGCCCGCCCCCCGTCAGGACCAGCTGCGCACCAGCGCCTCGGCCGTCGCGTCGATCGCGCCCGGCTCGGCATCGCCGACCAGCGCGTAGGACATGTCGCCGCGGCGCCAGTAGGCGACCGACTGCGCGCCTTCGCGGATCGCGTCGGGGCGTTCGGGGGCGCCGGTCCGGTCGCGCAGCGCGAAGAGCGACAGCGAATCGCCGCCGCGCGTCCGGACCGCGACCAGCAGTGCGGGTCCCTTCCCCGTCGGAAAAAGCTGGACGTCGGTGATTCGCCAGCCGCTGGGCACGCTGGGCAGCGCGATCGCCGTGCTCGCCTCGATCTCGCGCGCGTCGAATTGCGGCATTTCGACCTGTGACGCCATGGTCGCACGCATCTGCGCAACGCGATGCGAGGTCAGCGCATAATCGACATAGCCCGGCGGCTCGCGCATATCGACGACCACCACGCCCGCCAGCATCGCCGCCGCCGCCATTCCACCGGCGGGCATCCAGCGCCGCCAGCGCGGCTTGCGCGGCTGCAACCGCTGCATCAGCCTCGCCTGCTCCCCGGGCACCGCTCGCTTGTCGCGGGCGAGCAGGCGCAGCGCATTCCGCACGCCAAGGTCGCCCATCACCCGCGCGGCAAGTTCGGGATGGCCGCGAAGATAGTCCTCGACGGCGAACCGCCCCTCGAGATCGAGCTGTCCGTCGACATAGGCGTCGATTTCCATCTCGCTAGGCACTCTCGTCATCATATCCTCCCACCAGGCGCAGCGGCGGTGCGGCCGCGCCTTCATCTCTCACCCGCCGCAGCGCCGCGCGCGCGCGCGCCACCCGCGACATCACCGTCCCGACGGGCACGTCGAGCAAGGTCGCGCATTCCTGATAGCTGAAGCCCTCCACAGCGGTCAGATGAAGCGCCGTGCGATGATGGTCGGGCAAGGCGGCAAAGCCGCGCGCAATCTCGCCCAGCCGCACATGATGCTCCTGCGGCGCGTCGGCCTGTTCGACCAGCGTTTCGGCGAAGCGGTCGTTGCGGCGCATTTCGGCTGCCTTGCGCCGCGTTCCCGATATGAAGACATTGTGGACGATCGCGAGCAGCCAGTGCCGCCGGCTGCGTTCGGGCCGAAAGGTCTCCTGCCGCTCAATGGCCCGGAGCAGCGCGTCCTGCACGACATCGTCGGCGTCCTGCACGTCGCGCGCCAGTGCGCGCGCATAGCGGCGCATCGCGGCGAGATCGTCCGCCATGTCCCGGTCGTCGGGGCGCCGGGAATCCGTGTCGCGGTCACCGTCCATCAGGCGACTTTAGCGAGTTCTGCCGGCCTGTCGCCCGTGTGCAGGCGATCGTAGACCGTCGCCACCGCATCCAGCACCGCGCCCCAGTCGTAACGAAGCGCCGCGGTACGCGCCGCGTGGCCGAGCCGCACCCGCGCCGCGGGGCGGTCGATCAGCGCCCGCGCGGCGGCGGCAAAGGCGCGAATATCGCCCGGGGGCACGAGCATGCCGGTTTTTCCGTCCGCGATCAGCGACGCGGCGCTGGGGACATCGGCCGACAGGACGGCGAGCCCGGCGGCCATCGCCTCCAGATTGACGTTGCCGAACGCCTCGGTGACGCTGGGGTTGATCAGGAGGTCGGCGCTCGCGACGGCGCGGCCGAGTTCGGCGCCCTCGAGCAGCCCGAGGAAGGTCACATTGGGCAGCCGCCGCGCCAGCCAGTCGCGCGCGGGGCCGTCGCCGACGACCATCGGCCGCACGGCATGGCCGCTATCGCGCAGCGCCGCGATCGTGTCGGCAAAGACCGCGAGCCCCTTTTCGAGCACCAGCCGCCCGAAAAACAGCGGCACGATATCGTCGGGGGCATAACCGAGGCTCGCGCGGAAGGCGTCGTCGCGGCGCGCGGGATCGAAGGCGCGATGGTCCACCCCCCGCGACCAGAGCGACACCTTGCCCTCGCCATGGCGCCCCGCCATCTCCGCCACGATCGGCGGCGTCGGGGCGAGGATATGGTCGCTGTCGCCATAGAAGCGGTCGAGATAGGCCTCCACCGGCGCGCGGAGAAAACCCAGCCGGTAATAGTCGAGGTAGGTTTCGAAGCGGGTGTGCAGGCTGGCGACCACGGGGATGCCCGCCTGCCGCGCGGCCTTCTGCGCCTGCCGTCCCAGAATGTCGGGCGCCGAGAGGTGGACGATGTCGGGCGCGAAGGCCGCCATGTCGCGCTGCGCGGTGCGGGTGAAGCCGAGCGCCAGCCGGTATTCGGGGCGGCCGGGAATGGCGGCCGAGCGCACCGAATGCACGTCGCCCACCGACGCGAAGGCCTTTTGCGGCGCCGTCGGCGAATAGATGCGCACCTCGGCGCCCACCCGCTCGAGCAGGTGGCCGACAAGCCGGTTCAGCGCGCGATTGGCGCCGTCGCGCACGCAGTCGTAATTGCCCGAAAAGAGCGCGACGCGCAGCGGGCGCGCCCGGCCGGGCCGGCGGGCGGCGGGAAAGGGCGCGAGGTTGGAGGGGGAGAGAAAGGTCGTCATGCCCCGCATACGCGGCACGACGCCTGTCTATTCCCTCCCGCGCCTCAATTCCGTCGGTGTCAGGCCATCCCGCGCGCCAGATCGCCCCGCGAGGCGTCGCCGATCTGGCTGCCGCCGTCGCAGTCGAGGATCGTGCCGGTGATATAGCCCGCCGCGGGCGAGCACAGGAACACCGCCGATTCGGCGACCTCGCCGATCTCGCCCCAGCGCTTCATCGCGATGCGGTCGAAATGCGCCTGGCGCGTCGCGGCGTCGGGTGCAAGCCGCGCCATGCCCTCGGTCCCCGCGATCGGGCCGGGCGAGATGCCGTTGACGCGCACCTCGGGCCCCCATTCGAGCGCGAGCACGCGGACCAGCTGGTTGATCCCGGCCTTCGCCGCGCAGGCATGCGCCTGCAGCGCCGAAGCGTTGATCGCCTGCCCCGCGGTGATCGCGATCAGCGAGGCGCCGGGGCGGTTGAGCAGGTCGTGACAGCCGCGAAAGACGTTGAAGGTGCCGTTGAGGTCGATGTCGACCACGGTGCGGAACGCGTTCGCCGACATGCCGAGCACCGGCGCGAGGAAATTGCCCGCGGCGCCCGAGACGACGATGTCCATCGGGCCGAACCGGTCGGCGACCGTCTCCATCACCCCGCGAATCGCGGCATAGTCGCGCACGTCGCCCGACAGGCCGATCGCGTCGTGGCCGATCTCGGCGGCAGCGCGCTGCGCCTTGTCGGGGTCGCGCCCGGCGACGGCGACCTTTGCGCCCAGTTCGGCAAAACGTCTGGCGATCCCGAGGTTGATGCCGCTGGTCCCCCCGGCAACGAAAGCGGTCTTGCCCGCCAGCAAATTGTCGCGAAACGCACTCGTCATAATCTTCTCCCTCCGGGCTTTCTTGGTTCCGCCTCCGCGCACGGGGTTGACGGAATGGAATCGGTGGCCTTTTGAAACGCGACAAGACAGCAAGGATCAGGACATGGCAAGCGGCCCCACCTCGAACAGCTTCATCTCGCAGCGCCTGAAGCTCCACTATGCCGATTGGGGCAACGCCGATGCACCCCCACTTTTGCTGGTCCACGGCGGGCGCGACCACTGCCGCAGCTGGGACTGGGTCGCCGAACGGCTGGCCGACCGCTACCATATCATCGCCCCCGATCTGCGCGGCCACGGCGACAGCGCCTGGTCGCCCGACGGCAATTACGAGATGGGTGCGTTCGTCTACGATCTCGCACAGCTGGTCCACCAGCTCGACCTCGCGCCGGTCACGATCGTTTCGCATTCGATGGGCGGCAATATCTCGACGCGCTACACCGGCCTGTTCCCCGACAAGGTGAAGAAGCTGGTGTCGATCGAGGGGCTCGGCCCCTCGCCCGCGGTGCAGGAAGAACGCAGCGCGACCCCGTTCGACGAACGCATGCGCCAGTGGATCGCCGACAAGCGCCAGGCTGCGGGGCGCCAGCCGAAGCGCTATGCGACGCTCGACGATGCGCTGGCGCGTATGGTCGCCGAAAACAGCTATCTGACCCCCGAGCAGGCCCGCCACCTGACGACCCACGGCATCAACCGCAACGAGGATGGCAGCTGGAGCTGGAAGTTCGACAATTATCTGAACATCTGGACGATCTTCGACATGCCGCAGGACGAGCTGCACAAATTATGGTCGAGCATCACCTGCCCGACGCTCTTGCTCTACGGCGCCGACAGCTGGGCCTCGAACCCCGAAAAGGACGGGCGCATCCGCCATTTCAGCAATGCGCAGGTGATCGAGTTCGAGAATGCCGGTCACTGGCTGCACCACGACCAGTTCGAGCGGTTCATGTCCACGCTAGAGAATTTCCTCTAGACCGGTCGCCGGTGGCGCGCTGCGGCGCGCGGTGAGGCGGCGGCATGGCATATTCAGGGCGACTACCGGCAGGGCAACGCGCGATGGCGGGCACCGCCGCGCTGGTCGTGGCGCTGGCGGTCGGCATCGGGCTGGTCAGCGGACTCGACCTCGCGGTGGTGCGCAGGGCCGGCGAAGCGATCAGCGCCTTCGCCCTGCCCGCCCCGCCGCCCGAACCGCAGATCGTCGCGGAGAACAAGCCTTCGCAAGCAGCCGCCGGCCGCGCATCGGCCGCCAACCGGCGCGCCCGGCCCGCCCCCGTCGAAGCCCCCAAACCCCTCGTCCCTCCCGTGAAACCGCCGCAGGTCGCGGCTGCGCCCAAGGCCGGAAGCGGCAACGACGCGTCGGCGGGCGCCGCGCCGGTCGCGGGACCGGGGACCGGCGCGGGCGGGCGCGGCGACGGTTTCGGTGCGGGCGGCACGGGAAGCGGCACCGGCGGCGGCACCCGCCCCGTCTGGCGCAGCGGCGCGATCGCCGATCGCGATTATCCGAAGACCGCCAGCCGCGCGAAGATCGGGGGCGACGTCGAGGTGCGTTTCCGGATCGAACCGACCGGCCGCGTCACCCGTTGCCGCGTGACACGGTCGAGCGGCGACACCGCGCTCGACGCGACGACTTGCCGCCTGATCGAGGAGCGCTTCCGCTTCAAGCCCGCGACCAACGCCGAGGGCGAGGCGATCGCCAGCGACTATGGCTGGCGCCAGAGCTGGTGGCTCGAACGCCGCTGACCGCCATAGCGCGATGGCGAATTGTAACAGCGGGCAGCGATAATATGCGAATGATTATCAATATGCATTGACAGTGCGAACGACTCTCAATAGCGGCGCGATCAACCAAACCAGATAGGGGGTTATCGTGAAACCATCGACGTCCGCTTCGTTCCTCGCACTCTCCTGCGTCGGTAGCCTGATCAGCGCCCCGGCGCTCGCCGCCGAAGCCGATGCCGCACAGGACGCCCCCGGCGGCCGCGCCGACATCGTCGTGTCGGGCACCCTCGCGACCGAGGTCGAATCGCCCAAATCGACCGCCCCGATCGTCGATACGCCGCAGACCGTCACCGTCGTGTCGCAGGAACAAATCCGCCAGCAGAACCTGCTGACGTTGCGCGACGCGCTCTCGACGATCCCGGGCATCACCTTCGGCGCCGGCGAAGGCGGCGGCGGCTATGGCGATTCGATCAACCTGCGCGGCTATTCCGCCAACAACGACCTGACCGTCGACGGGGTGCGCGACAGCGCGCAGTACAGCCGCACCGACCCCTTCAACCTGCAGCAGATCGAAGTCTACAACGGCGCAAATTCGGTCTTCAACGGATCGGGCAGCGTCGGCGGCACGATCAACCTCGTCAGCAAGATCCCCTTCGCGCGCAACGCGACAACGGTGCAGGCAGCGATCGGCACCGACAATTATTACCGCGGCTCGATCGACAGCAACTGGCGCGTCAGCGACCTGATCGCGGTGCGCCTCAACGCGATGTACCACGAGAATGACGTCCCCGGCCGCGACGTCGAATCCTACCAGCGCTGGGGCGTCGCGCCGTCGATCACGATCGGCGTCGACAGCGACACCAGCCTGACGCTCGCCTATATCCACCAGAGCGACGACAACACCCCGATCTATGGCGTGCCCTTCTTCCTCAGCGGCGTGAACGACGGCCCGTTGCCCGGCGTCGACGACAGCGACTATTTCGGCATCGTCAACCTCGACAAGCAGAAGACCAGGGTCGACCGCCTGACCGCGACCTTCCGTCACGCCTTCAGCGACAATGTGTCGATCCGCAACCTGACCCGCTGGCAGCGCGTCGGCCAGTACAGCCAGACGAGCGCACCGCAGGGCACTTTCTGCCTCGCCAACGGACTGCAGCCGGTCGGCGCACTCCCGGATTCGACCACCGGCAAGCCCTGCGAACCGGGCATGAACACCCCGGGCTTCTATTATCCTTCCGGTCCGCGCGGGCTCGTCCGCGATCAGGTCAACGACCTGCTCCACAACCAGACCGACCTGACGATCCTGAGCGGCAGCAAGGGCGGCCTTTTCAACACGCTGGTCATCGGCGCTTCGGCGACGCAGGAAGATTATTCGATCGAGAATGCCCAGTTGCTGCGCAACCCCGGCGGCGCATTGCCGAACCCGGCGCAGCCGCCGATCAGCCTGTCGAACCCGGACACCGTCTGGACCGGCCCGGTCAATTATGTGCGCACCGGGAACAGCTATGGCGACACCCGCAACCTCGCCATCTATGCGTTCGACACGCTCGAAATCTCGCCGATGTTCGAAGTGAACGCCGGGGTCCGTTATGAAAATGTGCGCACCGTCTTCCGCGCCGACACGGTGACGACGCCTGCGGCAGGCGCGACTTACACCCGCGGCGCCGAGCAGATCAGCGACGAGAATCTCTTTTCCTATCGCTTTGGCGCGGTGTTCCACCCCGTGGAGAATGTCAGCCTCTATGCCGCCTATGGCAATGCAAAGACGCCGACCTCGGCCACGGTCCGCGCGGGTTGCGGTCTTCCTGCTGCGGCACCGGGTTCAGCCGACCCGTGTGCGGTCGCGCCCGAAAAGGCCCGGACTTTCGAAGTCGGGGCCAAGGCAGAACTGATGAACAAGAAGCTGTTGCTGACCGCCGCGCTGTTCCGCAACGAGCGAACCAATTTTCGCACCCCGTCGAACGACCCGGCGGCACCCAACTCGCTGCAGGTCCTCGACGGCAAATCGCGCGTCGACGGGCTCGCGCTCGGCATCACCGGCAATGTGACCCCCGAATGGGCCATCTTTGCCAACTATACCTATCTCGACAGCGACGTGCGCCAGAGCGTTTCCGACTTCTGCCTCGCGACGCCCGGCGCGACGGGTTGCGGCAACAGCGTAGCAATCCCCGATCCGCAGCGGGGCGACCGGTTGATCCAGACCCCGAAGCATTCGGGCAGCCTGTTTACCACCTATGTGTTCCCGTTCGGGCTGCAGATCGGCTACGGCCTGACCTATCAGGGCAAGTTCGCGACCAACCAGCGCAACGTGCTGCAGCGCACGCAGTTCATGGTCGACGATTATCTGATCCACCGCGCCTTTGTGTCGTACGACTTCAAGAATGGCCTGGTGGCGCAGCTCAACGTCAGCAACCTGACCAACGAGGATTATTACACCGGCGTTCGCAACAATGTGAACGCGACGACCGGCGCCGTCAGTGGCGGCTGGGCCACCCCGGGCGACGCGCGCTCGGCGGTGTTCAGCCTCTTCTACAACTTCTGATTGGTCGGGCGGGCGCGGCGCATTGCCGTTCCCGCCCTTTTCGCTTTAGAAGCGCCGCATGATCCGGATCATTCCCGATGTGCTCGACGCCGACGGCGTCGCGAAATTGCGTGCCGTCCTCGACGCCGCATCGTGGGTTGACGGCAACGAGACGTCAGGCCCGCAGGCCGCGCTCGCCAAGCGCAACGAACAGCTTCCCGAATTCGGCGATGCCGCCACCGAGGCGGGGCGGATGGTGCTCGACGCGCTGGGGCGTATCCCGCTGTTCATGGCCGCCGCGCTGCCGTTCAAAATCTATCCGCCCTATTTCAACCGCTACGCCGGGGGCAGCCATTTCGGCGATCATATCGACAATGCGATCCGCATGCGCCGGGGTGGCGATTTCCGTATCCGCAGCGACCTGTCGGCGACGCTCTTCCTGTCCGATCCGGGCAGCTACGAAGGCGGCGGGCTGGTCATCGAGGGCATGTCCGAAGCCCCCGGCATCAAGCTGCCCGCGGGGCACCTGATCCTCTATCCCTCGAGCACGGTCCACCGCGTCGAGCCGGTCACCGCGGGAACGCGCGTCGCGAGCTTCATGTGGATCCAGTCGATGGTGCGCGACCAGGGGCAGCGCGACCTGCTGTTCGACCTCGACATGGGGGTTCAGGGCGCCGCGGCGCGGCTCGGTCAGGGCGACCCGGCGGTCGTGCGCCTGACCGGGGTCTATCACAATTTGCTGCGGCGCTGGGCCGACGCCTAGGCCTGCTCCCTGAAAACCGTAGCCCTGCGCCTGTCGAAGGGCGCATCTCGGACAAGCGCCCTTCGAGTGGCTCAGGGCTACGACGCAGAGATCAATCGAGCATCGCCGACCATGCGCGCGACACATGTTCGCGGCCGTTCGCCAGCATGCACGCCGCAAGGTCGCGTTCGTCGGCCAGCGCGATCCCCGCTTCCGCTCCCAGCACCGTCAGCGCGGTCGCCCAGCCGTCGGCCAGCATGCACTGGCGATGCAGCACGGTCACCGATCGCACGCCATTGACGATCGGGCGCCCCGTGCGCGGGTCGAAACTGTGCGAATAATGCCGGTCGCCGACGGTCACACCGCGGCGATAATCGCCCGAAGTCGCAACCGACAGATCGTGGAGCGCAACGCGCCACGGCGCGCCGGGCCACGACGGCGGCACTTCGACATCGACCCACCAGGGCTGGCCGTCGGGGCGGATGCCCTCGCCGCGGAGTTCGCCGCCGACTTCGATCAGAAAATGGCGCACGCCGCTCGCGAGCAGCCGTTCGGCCGCCAGATCGACGCCATAGCCCTTGGCGATGCCCGAGAGGTCGAGCAGCGCGTCCGAAGTGCGGCGGATGCGCGCGGCGGCGGGATCATATTCGATGGCCCGGCTTCCCGCTCCGTTCGCGGGCGCGGCGGGAAGCATCGGGACCGGACCGGCGCTGCCGAAACCCCACGCCTCGGTCGCGGCACCGAGACAGGGGTCGAAGGCCCCTCCGCTGGCAGCCGCGATGTCGAGCGCGGCCGCGACTACGGCGGCGAATTCGGGCGGGATGGCGTGCCACGCGCCCGGCGGCGCGCGGTTAAAGCGCGACAGGTCGGACGCGGCCTCCCACTGGCTCATCTGCGCCACGACGCGGTCGAGCGCGACCTGGACGCGCGCGGCGGTCCCCGGCGGCGGCGCCACCGCGTGCAGGGACCAGCTGGTCCCCATCGTTTCCCCGGCAAAGCTCTCGACGATCGCCCCGGCGTCGCGCCCCGCAAAAGCGGCGGGCGTGAGCGCGCGGGGGATCAGGATACGGTCGGTCAGGGCGCCAGCACTTCCAGCGTCGTGACATAGCTCGCGCGGCGACGCGGCGGGGCGTCGGCGGGCGGCGGACCTTCGCCCTCGCCCTCGACCTGCGGCGTCGTGACGTTGAGCCAGTACATGCCGGCTTCGGGCAAGGTCAGTTCGACCTTGCCGTCGGCACCGGTGCGGGTGTCGATCTGGCCGAGCTGGTCGCGATAGCGGATGCCGCCGGGAATGACGGTGATCGGCAGGTCGGCGGTCGGCTTGCCGTCGAGCAGGAACTGGAAGGTGATCGTCTCGCCCGCGAACAGGTCGTTCGGATGCGTCACCGGGACCAGCTCGATGCCCTTGCCGGTCGGCTTGAACAGCGTGTCGGTCGGCTCGCCGACGGTCACGAATATCTCGTTGCGATTGTTCGATTCGGCGGTCCGCACATTGGTCGCGCCCGCCGGAATGCGCTCGGCGAGGTTGGCGGTCGTCGTCCCGCGCGGCAGGCGCTCGGTCTTGCCACCCAGATCATAGCTGCCCATCACGCCGTCGACCGCCGAGGCGATCTTCCACGTGCCCTTCTGCGTCAGGTGAACGTCGAAGGTGCTGCGATAACGGCCGGTCGCCTTGTTCTCGATCGGCGCCTCGCTGCCGTCGGGCGCCCACGCCTTGACCGCGTCGAGGCGCAGCGGCTGATGCTCGAAATAGAAGAGATCGTTCGACACCGCGGCGTCGACCGTCACCCAGACATCGTCGCCCGACAGCACGGTCGACGACGGCAGCATCCACTGCCGGTGCGCGCTGGCCGGAACCGCGACCATCGCCGCGAGGACGGCCGTTGCCGCGAGACCCCAAAATTGCTTCTTCATCGCCCTGCCCTTTCTGTGCGTCAGCGGAACGAGACCGAGACGGCCCCGAGTTCGGTCTTGCCCGCGGCCTTGCCGCCGGCGCCGGCCCTCGCGGGCCAGCTGAAGGGAATGCGGAGCAGTTCGCGTCCGCCGACTTCGCGCGACGCCTCGATCACCAGCACATATTCGCCGGGCGCTGTCGCGCCGAGCTGCGCGCGCGAGAAGCTGATCCTGTGCGTGCCGGGCGCGCGCGTCGCGCCGGTGATGCCGTTCGCGGGAAAGGTCAGCGTCCGCCCCGACACGCGCCACCACTGGCGCACGTCGCGCAGCCATTTGGTGCCCTCGTTCGCCTTCATGTCATGGTCGTACCAGACCGCGACGGTTTTCGGCTTCGCCCCCGCCTTTTCGACCCAGAAGGCGACGTAGGGCTTGTGATATTCGGCGACCTTGAGGCGCGGAATATTGACCGTCACGTCCATCGTCGCGGGCGCGGCAGCGAGCACCGGAACGGCAAGCGCCGCGCTGATCGAGCCGCCGATCGCGAGCGTGCGAATGGGAGCCTGCATGAAAACCTCCTAGTGGATGAAGACGATGGCGATGGCCGCCGGAATCGCGAGCCCCGCGCCGACGAGCGGCCAGGTGCTCTTGCGCTTGGCCGCGTGCAGCCACAGCAGGAACAGCCCGGTGACCGCGAAGATCAGGCAGGCGAAGGAAAAGACGTCGATGAACAGGCTCCACTCGCCGCCCGAGTTGCGGCCCTTGTGGAGATCGTTGAGGTAGGAGATCCAGCCGCGGTCGGTGATTTCGGCGCTCGCCGCGCCGGTCGCGCGATCGATCGCGACCCACGCATCGCCGCCGGGGCGCGCCGCGGGCAGATAGACTTCGTCGGCCGACCATTCGGCCTCGGCGCGGGCGCGCACGGGGAAATTCGCCTCGACCCATCGGGCGACCGGGGGCGGCAGCACCGCCTTGCCGTCGGCGGGCTCGGCCCCGGCGAGCTGGCCGAGAAGCGCGGGCGACATCTGCGCCGTTTTCTCGGTGACGACGGGCGAGCCCTCGATATCCGCGGCGTGGTTGAGCGTGAAGCCGGTGATCGCGAAGAGCACGAGCCCGATCAGGCTGATCGCCGAGCTCATCCAGTGCCACATGTGCAACTGCTTGAGCCAGAAGGCCTTGCGGCTCTTCTTCTTGCTGGCGACCGGGCGGGGAGACGTGGGTGCGTGCATCGAGACGTTCTGACTGGAGGACTGACGCCGCCACTATCGAGAACGATTCTCAATTACAACAATTAATCCCGCATTTCCGTTCGCCCGCTCACGCTTTGTTACAATCGCGCCTCACAGGCTCGGCAGGTCGAGCCCCTTTTCGCGCGCGCAGTCGATCGCGATGTCGTAGCCCGCGTCGGCGTGGCGCATGACGCCGGTGCCGGGATCATTCCACAGCACGCGCTCGAGCCGCTTCGCCGCTTCGGCAGTGCCGTCGGCGACGATCACCATGCCGCTGTGCTGCGAATAGCCCATGCCGACGCCGCCGCCGTGATGGAGCGAAACCCAGGTCGCGCCGCTCGCGGTGTTGAGCAGGGCGTTGAGCAGCGGCCAGTCGGACACCGCGTCGGAGCCGTCGCGCATCGCTTCGGTCTCGCGGTTCGGACTCGCGACCGAACCCGAATCGAGATGGTCGCGGCCGATCACGACGGGGGCCTTGAGCTCGCCCGAGGCGACCATTTCATTGAACGCGAGGCCCAGCCGGTGGCGATCGCCGAGCCCGACCCAGCAGATGCGCGCGGGCAGGCCCTGAAACTTGATCTTCTCGCGCGCCATGTCGAGCCAGTTGTGAAGATGCGCGTTGTCGGGGAGCAACTCCTTCACCTTGGCATCGGTTTTGTAGATATCCTCGGGATCGCCCGACAGCGCCGCCCAGCGGAACGGCCCGATGCCGCGGCAGAAGAGCGGGCGGACATAGGCGGGGACGAAACCGGGGAAGTCGAAAGCATTCTCGACCCCCTCGTCCTTCGCCATCTGGCGGATGTTGTTGCCATAGTCGGTCGTCGGCACGCCCGCCGCCTGCAGGTCGAGCATCGCCTGAACATGCACCGCCATCGACGCCTTGGCCGCCTTGGCAACCGCCGCAGGATCGCTCTCGCGCTTCGCGAACCATTCGTCGAGGGTCCAGCTCGCGGGGAGATACCCATTGACCGGGTCATGCGCCGAGGTCTGGTCGGTGAGCAGATCGGGGCGGATGCCGCGACGCACCATCTCGGGCAGGATTTCGGCGGCGTTGCCGAGCAGGCCGACCGAGATGGGTTTGCCCTCGGCATGGCTGGCCTCGATCATCGCGATCGCCTCGTCGATGCTTCCCGCCTGCTTGTCGAGATAGCCGGTGCGCAGGCGCATCTCGATGCGGCTCGGCTGGCATTCGATCGCGAGGCACGACGCGCCCGCCATCACCGCGGCGAGCGGCTGCGCGCCGCCCATGCCGCCGAGGCCGGCGGTCAGCAGCCAGCGGCCCGACAGGTCGCCGCCATAATGCTGGCGCCCCATCTCGACGAAGGTTTCGTAAGTGCCCTGAACGATGCCCTGGCTGCCGATGTAGATCCAGCTTCCCGCGGTCATCTGACCGTACATCATCAGGCCCTTTTTATCGAGCTCGTGGAAATGCTCCCAATTCGCCCATTCGGGAACGAGGTTCGAGTTGGCGAGCAATACGCGCGGGGCGTTCTCGTGGGTGCGGAAGACGCCGACGGGCTTGCCCGACTGGATGAGCAACGTCTCGTCATCGTTGAGCCGTTTCAGCGTCTCGACGATCCGGTCATAGCTTTCCCAGTCGCGCGCGGCGCGGCCGATGCCGCCATAGACGACCAACTCGTGCGGCGCCTCGGCGACGTCGGGGTGGAGGTTGTTCATCAGCATCCGCATCGGCGCTTCGGTCAGCCAGCTTTTCGCACTGATCTCGGTGCCGGTTGCCGGGCGGATCACGCGGCTGTTGTCGAGGCGGGTGGTCATGAGTGTCCTTTCGCAAAATCGAGCGTCGCGGCGATCAGCTGTTCGAGGACAGGCCGGATCGCGGGATCGGGATCGAGGGGGGATGGCCAGCTGGCGGGGGTGATCGTGCCCGGCTCGGCCATATAGCCGCGCTGTGCCAGTTCCATCTGGATCGCGTGAAAGCCATCGTCGGGACGGCCATAATGGCGCGTGGTCCAGCCACCCTTGAAGCGACCGTTGACGACGTGGCTGTGGCCGCTCGCGGCGCAGATGTTCGCGATCACGGTTTCGAGTTCGGGGGCCGAGGTCGTGCCGCCGTTGGTGCCGATATTGAACTGCGGCAGTTCACCATCGAACAGCCGCGGCACGTGGCTTCGGATCGAGTGCGCATCGTAGAGCACCACCCGGCCATGCATGGCTTTCAGCCGGTCGAGTTCGGCCGCCAGCGCCTCGTGATAGGGGCGGTGATAAAGGTTGAGCCGTTGTGTGATCGATGCCTCGTCGGGCTCGCCAAAGCGATAGAGCGGCTCGCCATCGAAGGTGGTCGTTGGGCAGAGTTCGGTCGTCGCCTGCCCCGGATAGAGCGACGCGCCGGAGGGATCGCGGTTCATGTCGATGACGCTGCGCGAAATGTCGGTCGCGACCAACGTCGCGCCAAGACCGGCCGCGAAGGCGTAGAGATCGGCGATCCACCAGTCGGTGTCGATCTGCGCGTGCCAGGGCGAGACGAACTGGTCGCCGAACCCCGCCAGATCGGTTCCCCCGTGCGGAAAGGCGATGACGAGCGGCTCATCGCCGCGCTCGACGCGCAGCCAGCTCATGCCGCGAGGCCGGGCAGGTCCCCGACGAGATCGACCAGTTTTCCGGTGCGGACCATCGCCTGCGCCGCCGCGATATCGGGCGCCATGTGGCGATCCTCGTCGAGCGTCGGCACCTCGGCGCGCAGCATCGCGCGGACGCGTTCGACCGCTTCGCTCGACTTGAGCCCGGCGTGGAAGTCACACCCCTGCCCCGCCGCGAGCAATTCGATCGCCAACACCGCGTCGACGTTCGCCGCCATCTCGGCCAGACGCCGTGCGCCATGCGCCGCCATCGACACATGGTCCTCCTGGTTCGCCGAGGTCGGGATCGAATCGACGCTGGCGGGATAGGCGCGCTGCTTGTTCTCCGACACCAAGGCCGCGGCGGTGACCTGCGGGATCATGAAGCCCGAGTTGAGCCCCGGCTTCGCAACGAGGAAGGCGGGCAGCCCCGACAGCGCCGGATCGACGAGCATCGCGGTGCGCCGTTCGGACAGGCTGCCGATCTCGCACAGCGCCATCGCGATCATGTCGGCGGCAAAGGCGACGGGCTCGGCGTGGAAATTGCCGCCCGACAGCGCCTCGTCGGTTTCGGGAAAGATCAGGGGATTGTCCGAGACGCCGTTCGCCTCGATCAGCAGCGTCGCCGCCGCCTGCCGCAGCAGGTCGAGCGCGGCCCCCATCACCTGCGGCTGGCAGCGCAGGCAGTACGGATCCTGCACCCGCACGTCGCCGAGGATATGGCTCGCGCGGATTTCGGACCCCGTCATCAGTTTTGCGAGCGCGGCGGCGGTCTCGATCTGTCCCTTGTGCCCGCGCAGCGCGTGGATGCGCGGATCGAAGGGCGTATCGGACCCCTTGGTGGCCTCGGTCGAGAGGATGCCGGTGACGAGCGCGCTGCGGTGGAGGCGTTCGGCTTCGAAAAGTCCGGCGAGCGCATAGGCGGTCGAGAATTGGGTGCCGTTGAGCAGCGCCAATCCTTCCTTCGGCCCGAGGGTCAGTGGCGCGAGCCCCGCATCGGCCAGCGCCCGTGCCGCGGCCACGCGCTCACCCGCGACCCAAATCTCGCCGACGCCGATCATCGCCGCCGCCATGTGCGACAGCGGCGCGAGGTCACCCGAAGCGCCGACCGAACCCTGCGCGGGAACGACCGGGGTCAGTCCCTTGTCGAGCATCGCCTCGAGCATCGCGATCGTCACCGGACGCACCCCCGACGCACCGCGCGCGAGGCTCGCGAGCTTGAGCGCCATCATCAACCGCGCGACGGGCACCGGCATCGGCTCACCGACCCCCGCGGCGTGGCTGAGCACGATATTGCGCTGGAGCGTTTCCAGATCGTCCGCCTCGATGCGCACCGCCGCCAGCTTTCCGAAGCCGGTGTTGATGCCATAGACCGCCTCGCCGCGCGCGAGGATGCGCTCGACCGCCGCCGCGCTCGCAGCGATGGCGGCGCGGCACTCGGGCGCAAGGCGAACCACGCCGCCGCGATAGATTTCGCGCCATTCGGCGAGGCTCACCGATCCGGGATTCAATTGCATAGTCCGTCCTTGATGCGCGCGTGAAGCGGGTTGAAGCCGATGCGGTAGACAAGCTCGGCGGGTTCGCTGGTGTTCCAGATCGCGAGGTCGGCGGCCTTGCCGACTTCGAGCGTGCCGATGTCGGCCTGCAAACCGAGCGCGCGCGCCGCGTTGACCGTGACCGCGCGCAGGCATTCGGTGACCGACAGGCCAAACAGCGTCGCACCCATGTTGAGCATCAGCAGCAACGAGGTGGTCGGCGAGGTGCCGGGATTGCAATCGCTCGCGAGCGCGATCGGCACCCCGTCGTCGCGCAGAGCCTGCACCGGCGGCTTGTGCGTCTCGCGCATGAAATAATAGGCACCAGGGAGCAGCACCGCGACGGTGCCCGCGCCGGCCATCGCCGCGATATCGGCCGCGTCGATATGTTCGAGATGATCGGCCGACAGCGCCCCGTAGGAGGCGGCGAGGCTGGCGCCCGCGAGGTGCGAGAGCTGTTCGGCGTGAAGCTTGACCGGCAGGCCCGCCGCGCGCGCGGCGTCGAAAACGCGCGCAATCTGGGTGGGTGAAAAACCTATGCCCTCGCAGAAACCATCGACGGCGTCGGCGAGCCCCGCTGCTGCGGGAATGATCGCGTTACAGACCAGGTCGACATAGGCGTCGGGGTTGTCCCTAAATTCGGGCGGCACCGCATGCGCGGCGAGCAAGGTCGTCGCGACGCGCACGGCGCGCGACGCCCCGAGCGCGCGCGCGGCGCGCAGCATCTTGAGTTCGTCGTCGGCGGTCAGCCCGTATCCCGACTTGATCTCGATCGTCGTCACCCCCTCGGCGAGCAGCGCGTCGAGCCGCGGCAGCGCGCTTTCGACCAGTTCGGCCTCGGACATCGCGCGCGTCGCGCGCATCGTCGACACGATGCCGCCGCCCGCGCGCGCGATCTCTTCATAGGTCGCGCCCTCGAGCCGCATCGCCCATTCGTTGGCGCGGCTGCCGCCGTGGACAAGGTGCGTGTGACAATCGATCAGGCCGGGGGTGATCAGCCGGCCTTCGCAGTCGACGATTTCTACGCCGCCGGGCGCCGCGCCGGCGTCGCCGATCCATGCGATGCGGCCGTCGCGAACGCCGATCGCACCGCGCTCGACCAGCCCCAGGCCGTCGCCGGTCAGCGTCGCGAGTCGGGCATTGGTCCAGATTCGATCCATGCTCCTAACTTGCCTGCTTCGATTATTATGTCTAGACATAATATCAGGCGATGAAGGAGCGAGGCATGACGGCACTTTGGTTCGAGCAGGCCTTGCTGGCCGACGGATGGGCGCGGGACGTGCGCGTATCGATCGCGGCGGGGCGTATTTCCGCGATTGCCGCCGACACGCCGCCGCAACCCGGCGACGAGCGCCACGCGATCGGCCTGCCCGGCCTCGCCAATCTTCACTGCCACGGGTTCCAGCGCGGCATGGCGGGCCTCTCCGAAACGCGCGGCCGGCCCGACGATGATTTCTGGAGCTGGCGCGAGATCATGTACCGCTTCCTCGACCGGCTCACCCCCGACGACATCGCCGCGATCAATGCACTCGCCTTTGTCGAGATGATGGAAAGCGGGTTCACCCGCGTCGCCGAATTCCACTATCTCCACAATGACGTCGACGGTCGCCGCTACGCCGATCCGGCCGAAACCGCGGGCGCGGTCGTCGCGGCAACCTCCGAGAGCGGCATCGGCCTCACCCTCCTCCCCGTCTTCTATGCGCACGGCGATTTCGGCGGCGCGCCGCCCGCGCCGGGACAGCGGCGTTTCCTGTCGGGTGTCGACAGCTTCGCGGCGCTCGTCGAAGCGAGCCGCGCCAAGCTGCCCGCCGATGCGGCCTTCGGCATCGCCCCGCACTCGCTGCGCGCGGTGACCGCCGAGGAACTGGCAGCGATCGTGCCGCTCGCCGGCGATGGCCCCATCCACATCCACGCCGCCGAACAGATGCGCGAGGTCGAGGCATCGGTCGCGTGGAGCGGGCAACGTCCGGTCGAATGGCTGCTCAACCACGCCGATATCGACGCGCGCTGGTGCCTCGTCCACGCGACGCACCTCACCGAAAGCGAATGCGACCGCCTCGCTGCGAGCGGCGCGATCGCGGGGCTCTGCCCGGTGACCGAGGCCAATCTGGGCGACGGCATCTTCCCCGCCGACCGGTATCTGGCAAAGGGCGGCATGCTCGGCATCGGCACCGATTCGAATATCCTCATCGACCCCGCGGGCGAACTGCGCGCGCTCGAATATAGCCAGCGGCTGCGCGAACGCCGCCGCGCGATGCTCGGCAGCGAGGCGGTGCCGTCGATCGGCGAGCGGCTGCTCCGCGAAGCGCTCGCGGGCGGTGCGCGCGCGACGCGCGCGGGCACCGGCATCGCGGCCGGCGAACCCGCCGACCTGTTCAGCCTCGACGCCGAAGACCCGGTGTTCGCCGGCGCCGACAGCGCGACGATCCTCGACCGCTGGATCTTCGGCGCGCGGACACCGGTGGTCGACTGCGTCTGGCGCGGCGGCCGCAAATGGGTCGAAGGCGGCCGCCACGTCGCGCGCGACGCCGTCGCCGAACGTTACAAGGCGGTGCTGCGAGGCCTGCTCGCATGAGTTTCGAGGCGGATATCCGGATCGCGATCGAAAGCGATATCCGCGCCGGCGCGCTGCGCCCCGGCGACAAGCTGCCCTCCGAACATGAGCTGGCGGCGCTCCACGGCTGCTCACGCGCGACGGTCAGCAAGGCGATGGGCGCGCTGCACCGCGCCGGGTTGATCGAACGCCGGCGCAAGGCGGGCAGCTTCGTCGCCGACCAGCATGTCCATTCGGCGGTGCTCGAAGTTCCCGATCTCGCGCGGCTGATCGCGGCGCGCGGACAGGATTACCGCTGGGAACGGCGCGAACGGCGGCAGGCGGGCAGCGACCTGCTTGTCGAGGGGCTCCATTACGAAGGCGGCACTGCGCTCGCGCTCGAAACGCGCACCATTGCGATCGCAACGGTGCCCGATGCCGCCGCCGAACCCTTTCTCGACGTCGCGCCCGGTACCTGGCTGCTCGCGCATATCCCCTGGACCTCGGCGCGGCACCGCATATCGGCGGCGGGCGCCAGCCCCGCCGAGGCGCGCGCGCTCGGCGTTCCACCGGGCACCGCGTGCCTGATCCTCGAACGCAGCACCTGGCGCGCCGACGAACCGGTGACCACCGTGCGCCAGGTCTTCCGCGGCGACATGTTCGACATGGTCGCGCATTTCGAACCCAGCCTCGGCTGATTTTCCGCGCCGCGGTACGGCGCAGGCACATCGTTTTCGCCGCCGGGCACAATCGCCGGGCTGTCCGCGCGCGCGTCGGCTGCTAGCGTCGCCGCCCGTGACCGGCCGTGCCCGACCCGCGCATCAGATGCGGGGGACGCGTCCTCGTCATTCCGGTGCATATCGTGTACCGGACCATGTCGGACACAGGTTGCCGGATCGTGACACGGTCGTGCGGCGGCGAGCGAGAGGAATGTTCATGGCGTCCAAGCATGTGGTGATCGTCTCGCGCGAGATGACGAGCTTCGTCGGCGGCGGACGCTGCGATGCGACGCGCGTGCCGCCCGACGCGCTGCTGCTCGGTTTCGGCGGGGTCCAGGAACCGGTCGTGAGCACGCTGACGCCGCATGAGTTCAGCGCCGGCGCCGAGGAGCATCTGCTGGTGTTCGCGGTGACGCGCGCGGCGTGCGTCCGCCTGTTCGGCGAGCTGCCCGACCCCGCGGCGCGCTGGTATCTTCCGTCCGACCTGCGCGCGCTCGGCCAGTCGATCGTCGCACCCGACAGCGAACCCGCCGCCGCCGACATGCTGCGCCTCGCGCGCTCGATCGAACTGCTCTGCCAATTTTTCGCGGCGCTGCGCGCGGGGCGCATGGTCCCCGTCGATGCGCAGCCCAGCCTGAGCGAAAGCGACGTCGCGCGCGTCGCCGCGGCGCGCCGCATCGTCGACGAACGCTGGCACGAAAAACTGACGATCGACGACATCGCGCGCAGTTGCGGCCTCAATCGCGACAAGCTGACGCGCGGTTTTCGCGAGCTGTACAGCTGCACCGTCGCCGAGGCGCTGAGCGAGCGGCGGCTGCGGCAGGCGCGCGAACTGCTTGCCGCGAGCGATCTTCCCGTCGCCAGCATCGGCTATCGCTGCGGCTACCTCAACAACGCCAGCTTCACGCGCGCCTTCTCGCGCCGTTTCGGCATGGCGCCGACCGCGATGCGCCGCGTCGGCATCGCGGCGTGACCGCGACCGCGGCCACCAGCTGAACGCACCGGACCGGCAAGGCGCCGCCCGTCAGCGACGGATGGTGCCGGCGTGCTAGGCGCCGCTGCGTCGCCCGCGCCCGGGGATGTGACTGAGCACGCTCCGCATCGCGAGGCTCGAATGGATGCGGGCCACGCCGGGCAGCCGCGACAGGATATTCTTGTGAATCGCCTCATAGGCCGCGGCGCTCGTCGCCGAGGCGCGGAGCAGATAATCGGCGTCGCCGGTCATCAGATAGCATTCCTCGATCTCGGGATATTGCCGCACCGCGGCCTCGAACCGGTTGAGGTAGGCCTCGGTCTGGCGTTCGAGACTGATCCGCACGATCGCGATTACGCTGCCTTCCTCGGGCGCAGCGACGATGGCGGTATAGCCGCGGATCACGCCGCGCGCTTCAAGGTTGCCGACCCGCCGCAGGCAGGCCGAAGGCGAAAGCCCGACCTCGGCCGCAAGCTGGCTGTTCGGCATCCGGGCGTTGAGGCGCAGGAGCCTGACGATGTTCCGGTCGATCGAATCCATGGCGCAATATCATTCTGTTTTCTGTGATGATGATTGCACGTATCATCAACAATCGCGCGATAACATCATCGTTCGATCAAAAAATGCGAACGATATTCTGCTAAGTTCGATCCAGAGAACAGCATGTTTGCGGGGATCGAGGATATGGATATTCGGGGCATCAGCGGCGGACGGCTTCGTATCGACCTGGACGCGATCATCCGGAACCACCGGCTGGTCGCAGAGCGGGTTGCGCCTGCCGCGGTCGGCGCGGTGGTCAAGGCCGATGCCTATGGTCTCGGCGCGATCGCGGTGGTCGAGGCGCTGCGCGACGCCGGGTGCCGCCTCTTCTTCGTCGCGCATCTCGGCGAGGCGCTGGACCTGCGCGGGGTGCTGCCTGTCGATGCGCGGCTCGTCGTGCTCAACGGCCTGCCCCCCGATGCCGAAGCCCTGTGCGCCGGCGCGGACGTCACGCCGGTCCTCAATTCTCCCGAACAGGCACAGCGGTGGGCCGACGCCGCGCAAGCCGCCGGCCGGCGGCTGCCCGCGATCCTCCAGGTCGACAGCGGGATGGGGCGGCTCGGGGTCGCGGCCGCGGACCTTGCGCCGCTGGCCGCGGACACGAAGTTTCGTTCGATGATCGAGCTTGTCATGGTGATGAGCCATCTCGCCTGCGCCGACACGCCCGATCACCCCGCCAATGCCGCGCAGCTGGCCTGTTTCGAAACGGCGGCCGCGCTGTTCCCCGGAGTTCCGCGCGCGCTCGCCAATTCGGGCGGCGCCTTCCTGCCCGCCGGATTTCACACCGACATCGTCCGGGCCGGTATCGCGCTCTACGGCGGCGCCCCGAACCGGAGCGCCCCCAATCCGATGTGGCCGGTGGTCGCGCTCGACGCCCGCGTCATCCAGATCCGGACGATCGCCGCCGGCGGCGGCGTCGGCTATGGTCTCAGCCATCGTTGCGAACGCGACAGCCGCATCGCGACGATCGGCGCGGGCTATGCAGACGGGCTCCCGCGCACGCTCGGCAATCGCGGCGCGGCCTGGTTCGGCGGCGTACGGCTGCCGATCGTCGGTCGCGTTTCGATGGACAGCATCACGATCGACGTCACCGCGCTGCCCGCGGGCGCCATCGGGCCGGGCGACTGGGTGGAGCTCATCGGTCCGCACCAGCCGGTCGACGCGCTCGCCGACGACGCGGGCACGATCTCCTACGAGATGCTGACCGGGCTCGGGGCGCGCTACGATCGCACCTACCTCCCGGCATCGACGCGCGACCGGGCGGTGGCGGCATGAAGATCGCGATTCTCGGCAGCGGCGTCATCGGCGTCGCCTCGGCCTGGTATCTCGCCGAGGCGGGGCACGAGGTGACCGTGATCGACCGCCAGCCCGGCCCGGCACTCGAAACCAGCTTCGCCAACGCTGGCGAGATATCGCCCGGCTATGCCTCGCCATGGGCCGCGCCGGGCATCCCGCAAAAGGCGATCCGCTGGCTGATGATGCGGCACGCGCCGCTGATTCTCCAGCCGAAGGTCGATGGCGAAATGCTCGGCTGGCTGTTCGCGATGCTGCGCAACTGCACCGGGACGCGCTATGCGATCAACAAGGCGCGGATGGTACGGCTTGCCGAATATAGCCGCGACCGGCTCATCGCGCTGCGCGCTGAAACCGGTATCACCTATGACGAGCGGATGCAGGGCACGCTGCAATTGTTCCGGACGCAGAAACAGCTCGACGGCATCGCCAAGGATATCGACGTGCTCCGCGCCGGCGGCGTTCCGTTCGAAGTGCTCGACCGCGCCGGATGCGTTGCGGTCGAACCCGGCCTCGCGGCGGCGCAGGACAAAATCGTCGGCGGCCTCCGTCTGCCCGGCGACGAGACCGGCGATTGCTTCAAATTCACCGCGGCGCTCGCCACGATGGCCACCGGGCGCGGCGCCGTCTTCCGCTATGGCGAGAATATCCGCTCGCTGGCGGTCGAAGGCGGCCGTATTGCCGGGATCGAAACCGATCGCGGGCGGATCACCGCCGACCGCTACATTCTCGCGCTCGGCAGCCATTCGGCGGCCATGGTGCGGCCCCTGGGGCTTCGGCTGCCGGTCTATCCGGTCAAGGGCTATTCGATCACCGCCCCGATCGTCGACGCCGCGCGGGCGCCCGAATCGACCCTGATGGACGAAAGCTACAAGATCGCGATCACGCGCCTTGGCGACCGGATTCGCGTCGGCGGGATGGCCGAGATTTCGGGTTACAACAATGCGCTGCCCGAACGCCGCCGCGCGACGCTTGTCCATTCGCTGACCGACCTGTTCCCCGGCGCGGGCGATGTCGGCGCCGCCAGCTATTGGTCGGGCCTGCGCCCGATGACCCCCGACGGGACGCCGGTGATCGGCGCGACGCCGTACGAGAATCTCTATCTCAACACCGGACACGGAACGCTGGGCTGGACGATGGCGTGCGGATCGGGCCGGCTGATCGCCGATCTCGTCAGCGGCAGGCCAACCGATATCGAGGCTGCCGATCTGTCGATCGCGCGCTATGGCGCGCGCTGACCACTTCACCCAGACGAAAGGATAATCCGATGAGCATCACCCGTATCCAGGCCGGTCCGCGCATGAGCCAGGCCGTCGTGCATGGCGACACCGTCTATCTCGCGGGGCAGGTCGGCGCGCCGGGCGAAAGCGTCACCAGGCAGACGCAGGTCATCCTCGGCCAGATCGAAGCGCTGCTCGCCGAGACCGGTTCGGAAAAAGCCAAGATCCTATCGGCGACGATCTGGCTCGCGGACATGGCGGACTTTGCCGAAATGAACGCGGTGTGGGACCAATGGATCGACGGTCGCGACGCCCCGGCGCGCGCGACCGGTGAAGCCAGGCTGGCAACGCCCGACTACAAGGTCGAAATCATCGTCATCGCCGCGCGCTGACCGGAATATGGCGGAGACCGGAAGACACCGGTTTCCGCCATCACTCGAGCGGCGACGATTCGGGGGCCTTCAGAAGTCTGCCCGATTTAATCCGGATCGCCCTCCGCGAACCGCGTCATCGTCTTGCGCAACGCCAGCCCAGGCAACGCCGTGGCCGAACTTCGAGCGACAGCCCGTCCCGGCGCGCGTGACAATCACTACGCGCTTACGAGCCGGTCCAATGTGCAACACCCGGCAACAGGGCGCCAGCGCTGCGCACGAGCATATAGGCCGCCACCGCGAGAATCAGGATCGCGAATGTCATCGTCAGCCCGCCGCGTGACGAGAGCCGGCGCGCGGCGCGCGTGCCCACCATTCCGCCAAAAACGCCTCCGACGATGAAAATCGCGGCGAGCCTCCAGTCGACGAGACCCGAGGCCGCGTAGCTCAGTGCCGTCGTCAGCCCGAAGGCCGTGACCGCGACGAGACTCGTACCCACCGCGTTGAGGATCGGCATCCGCGTCGATGCGATCAATCCGGGCACGATCAGGAAGCCCCCGCCGATGCCGAAAAAGCCCGAAAAGCCACCGGTGCCGAGCCCGTAGCCCAGCACCGTCGGCGCATTGTGGCGATTGCAGGCGGCGCCCTCGACCCCCGAATTGTTTCGTCCGCGCAGCATCAGCGCGCCGACGACGAGCATCAGCAGCGCGAACAGGAAAAGCAGTTTCTGGCCGTCGATCGCCTTGCCGAGGGTCGATCCCGCGAGCGCGCCGACGACACCGCTGCTCGCATAGAGGAAGCCGCAGCGCCACTTTACCGTTCCCGCGCGCGCATGCTGCGCAAGCCCCGATGCGGCGTTCGCGGCGACCGCGAGCGCGCTCGTCCCGATCGCGACGTGCGGGCTCGCCACCCCCACAAGATAGACCATCAACGGAACGGCAAGGATCGATCCTCCGCCGCCGACGAGCCCCAATGTGAAGCCGACGACCCCGCCCGACAGCGCGCCGAGCAGATATTGGACGGTATCGAGCGTCACCCGCCCTCGCCTGCCATCCGCGGCGCCGCAAGCCATTCACGCCCGCGCAGCATGCCATGCCAGTAAACGGGCGGCAGGATCTTCTCCTTGAGCAGCCAGGACAGGCGCGACGGGCGCGTCCCTTCGATCAGCCATTTGGGGAAGGTCGGAAGCAATTTTCCGCCATAGCCGAACTCGGCGAGCACGATCCTGCCGGCTTCGACCGTCAGCGGACAGCTGCCATAGCCGTCGTAGGCCGCGACCGGCGGCGCGCCGTCGAGCGCGGCAAGCGCGTTGAGCGCCACCACGGGCGCCTGCTTGCGCGCCGCCGCCGCCGTCTTGGCATTGGTCGTCGCCGCCACATCGCCGAGCGCGAACACATTGTCGTGCACCGGATGGCGGAGCGTCGTCTCGTCGACCGCCACGAAGCCCGAGGGCGCGGCGAGCGGGCTCGCGGCGACAAAATCGGGCGCGACCTGCGGCGGCACGACGTGGATCATGTCGAACCGCTCCTCGACACGGCGTATCTCGTCGCCGCGGTTCTGCTCGAAGATCGCGACCTTCGCGGCGCCGTCGATCGACACGAGCCGCGACTGGAGCTGCAAGTCGATGCCGTAGCGCGCGATATAGGCCTCGAGCGCCGGAACATAGGCGGCGACCCCGAACAGCGCCGGGGTCGCCGCATGGAACTGGACCTCGGCCTTGCCGAGCCGTCCTTCGCGCTCCCAGCGATGGCACGCGAGATACATCGCCTTTTGCGGCGCCCCGGCACATTTGATCGGCATCGGCGGCTGGGTGAACAGGGCGCGGCCGCCGCGGAAACGGCGCACCAGCCGGTCGGTATAAGGCGCGAGGTCGTAGCGGTAGTTCGAGGTCACACCGCCGGTGCCGAGCGCCCCGGAAAGCCCCGGAATCGCCTCCCAGTCGATCTTGAGACCCGGGCAGACGACAAGGACGCGGTAGGACACAGCCCGCCCATCGGCGAGAATGACGCGGTCGTTCGCGGGATCGAAAGCCGCCGCCGCGGCGCGTATCCATTCGGTCCCCGCGGGAATCAGCCCTGCCTCGGCCCGCCGCGTGGCCCCGGGTGTGAAGATGCCGCCGCCGACCATCGTCCAGCCCGGCTGGTAATAATGATCCTCGCTGGGTTCGACGATCGCGAGACGGACGCCCGGGCGGCGCCGGAGAATGCTGGCCGCGGTGGCGATCCCCGCGCTGCCGCCGCCGACCACGACGATATCCCACGCGGATGGATCGCTGTCCTTGCCGAGCGCCGCCGCCATGGCGGCGAGCTGTTCGGACCGCGCGCCCGAACGGCAATAGGCAAGAACGGGCGCCGGAAGCTCGGCGAGCGCGCGCGCCATCGCGGCGGCGTCGCGCTCGCCGATCGTTCCCGGGACCACCGGGATATGGACGAAGCGGAGGCCATGCGCCGCGGCCGCCGCCGCGATCGAGGCGGCATCTGGCTGGCCCGCCTCCTCGCCGTCGGGACGGTTGCAGACAATCGATCGGATGCCCGAGGCCGCAATAGCGGCGATGTCGGATGGCGCGATCTGCGGCGATACGCGAAGCGCCGCGGTCAGGGTCTTCATGGTCATGGCTTCTCCGTTCGCAAGTGGCACCCGGCCTTCAAAGCCGGTCGACGGGGATTTTGAGATAGACGACGCCGTTGCACTCGGCGGGCGGAAAGCGTCCCGCGCGCATGTTGACCTGGACCGACGGCAGGAGCAGCTGCGGCATGGCGAGCCCGGCATCGCGGGCGCGGCGGCGGGCGACGAAGTCTTCCTCCGTAATGCCGTCGCGGGCGTGGACGTTCGCGGCGCGCTGCGCGGCCACCGTCGTCTCCCAAGCGTGCTCGTTGCGTTCCGCCGTCAAATAGTCGTGGCACATGAAGAGCGGGGTTTCGCCGGGCAGTTCGAGAATGCGGCGCAGCGAGCGAAAGAGCGTGCGGGCGTCGCCGCCGGGGAAATCGGCGCGCGCCGAGCCATAGTCGGGCATGAACATCGTATCGCCGACGAAAACCACGTCGCCGATGACATAGGCGACACAGGCCGGCGTGTGGCCCGGGACATGGAGCACCGTGACGGGGAGATCGCCGATCGCGAAGCGGTCGCCGTCGGACCAGAGCCGGTCGAAGTCGGAACCGTCGCGGCGGAAGTCGGTCTCGGCGTTGAATATCCCGCCGAACACCGCCTGCACGTCGCGGATATGTTCGCCGATCGCCACCCGACCGCCAACGGCCTCCCGGAGCCATGGCGCCGCCGAGAGATGATCGGCGTGCGCGTGGGTTTCGAGCAGCCAGTCGATCGCGATGCCCTCACCGCGCACATAGTCGGCGATCGCGCCGGCGGAGCGCGTCGAAGTCCGTCCCGCCGCCGCGTCATAGTCGAGCACGCTGTCGATCACCGCACCGCGCATCGTCGAACGATCATGGACGGCATAGCTGATCGTCGAGGTGGCGGGATCGAAAAAGGCGCGAAACGCCGTGGCCCCGCGCTGCACCGCGGCGAGTTGCGCGGTCGCGGCCGCTAGCGCAGCATCGCCGCCTGCGCGGCCCGCGTCCTCGGCCCGCAGGTCCATCGCCTGCGCGGCCGGCTGCGCCGACGAGGAAGATAATATTTCGGCCATGGCAGGCAGCGGCTCCTTTGGGGCAAGGGCCGGCCCGTGTTTCGGCCCGGAAGGTTTACCCTCATCGGCTAAGACGCAGCATGACGAGCGACCCCCACCAGCTTTTTCATTCGCTCGGCCATTTTCTCTCCCGCCGCCGGCAACTGCGCGCCTGTCCCGGATCCGCGCGTAGCCGCCGGCGCTCCGGCCGGTTCCCGGAGATGCCGTGGCGAAGGCGTCCGCGCCGGTTTCAAACCGGGCACGTTACGGGACGAAGGCTCGGCGCGGGTGGTGCGGGGGAACTCCGCCTCAGTAGAAGCCGAGATTGTCGATTTCGCCCCAGCCACTCGCGCCCGCCTCGCGCTGGACGACGACACCGACCTGTACGAGATCGTCGCCGCGCCACGCGGGAACGGGGGCACCCGCACGCCCCGATCGTGTCGGAACCAGCGCCGTGAAGGGCACCCGCAGTTCGGACCAGCCCTCCTTCGCCTCGACCGGAGCGGTCCATTCGCCCGCGAGCGTGTTGACGACGACGAGGTAGCGGCCCGCACCGCGCATATCGAGGCGGACGCCGGCGAAGCGGCGCGCGTCGACGGCGCGCACCGAACCGCGGCTGAGCGGCACGATAACGCCGCCCTCGGGCAGCTCTTTGAGCGACATCTGCGCAGCGAAGGCGAGCGCGCTGCCTCCGCCGCCCGCATGGGCAACGCGGTTGGTCACCACCTGCGACCGCTCGACCCCGCCATCCATGTCGACAAGCCGCAGCGTGTCGAGGCTGCTTCGGCCATCGGCGCGTTCGAAATCGTCGATCAGCGGCGCCGCAGGTGTCGCAGGCAGTGCCGTCGCGAGATTACCCGCGGGCAGCTTGACGCCGCCGCCGCGCACGAGCTTGCCGTCGACGAACACCCGGTCGATCTTGCGAACATCACCGATCGCCTCCCATGGCGTGCCATCGATGAGGATAAGGTCGGCGCGCTTGCCCGTCTCGATCGTGCCGCGATCGCCGAGCAGTCCGAGCGCGAGCGCGCTGTTCGAGGTGCCCGCGAGCAGCGCCGCTTTGGGCGTCAGCCCGGCCGCGACGAGCAGTTCCATTTCCTGCAGGGTCGAGATCCCATGCTTAGCACCGCCGATCCCGGCATCGGTACCGACCGCGATCGGGACGCCGGCAGCGGCCAGCTTACGGACATTCTCCTCGGCGTAGCCATATTTGCGGATACGCAACCGTGTCGCCGCGTCATCCTTGCGCCCCGGCCTCATCTCGTCGGGCTTCAGCTGGTAAATCGCGAGCGTTGGCGCATAGAAAGTGCCGGCCTTCCTGATCTCGGCTACCGCCTCGTCGCCGAGCACCCCGTCCTGGATGCTGTGCGCGATCACGTCGACACCCGCCTGCGCCGCAAGCTTGCCACGCTCGACCGTCACCGTGTGAGTGAGGACGCGCTGGCCATGCTTGTGCGCTTCGTCGGCGAGCGCGGCGAGCGTCTCGACGTTCATCGAGGTTTCTTCGGGCAATTGGCCGTAGCGCCAGCCGTCGGCAAAGGCCTTGATATAATCGGGCTTGTAGGGCTGTAGCGCCAGCACCTCGCGCCGCGCGCTCTCGGCGGTCGCAACCCATTTGGTGGTGTTGGTGTCGCCCCAGTCGGCGCCATGCCCCCCGGGCGTACTCATCCGCGCGACGAAATTGACGTGCGGCGCATAAAGGTCGGCGAGCCAGGCGCGGCGCGGCGCGAAAGCCTCGGGCTGCTGATGGAAATCATTGACCGTGGTGACCCCGCTGTCGAGATAGGCGTTGGCGATCTGGGGCAACGTCCCCGGCGAACCCGCGGGCGACCAGTGGGTGTGGACGTCGATGAAGCCCGGCAGCAGCGCCTTGCCGTCGGCGCGAACGACCGTCGCGCCCGACGGGACCTTCACATCGGCGCCGACCGCCTCGATCCGTCCGCCGCGCACGATCACGGTCCCGCGGAATGGCGCCCTGCCGGTCGCGTCGAAGATCGTCGCCCCGGTGATTGCAACGACGTCTTGGCCTGACTTCGCGAGCGCCGACGGGCCTGCCCCGCCCAGTCCGGCGACGATTGCGGTTCCCGCCACGAGCATCTTCCGAAACCTGGCCACGTCGCTCTTCTCCTCAGCTGATTGTCCCTGCATCGCTGTGACGCAGCCGCGGCGGCTTACCCCACCATTGTCGGACTGCGCCCGCCATGTCGCAACAAAACGGGCTTGTCGACCGCATTGCTGCTGCGGAACCTCGCAGCCCTTACGTCTCTGCATCCTGTACGCCCCCCGCCGGGGCGAAGCGGGAACGGGACAGACATGAACAGAGCCTTCGCCTTCATCCTCATCTTCGCCATGGTCGCAGGCATCGCCGCAGGCTGGTTCGTCAACGCGCATTTCCCCGCAGCCAAGGCGGCCGACATTGCCGACAATCTCTCGATCCTCACCGACCTCTTCCTCCGCCTCATCAAGATGATCATCGCGCCGCTCGTCTTTGCGACGCTCGTTGCGGGCATCGCACATATGGAGGACGCCGCCGCAATCGGCCGCGTCGGCGCGAAGACGATGGGCTGGTTCATCGGCGCGTCGATCGTCTCGCTTTCTATCGGCCTCGTCATGGTTCATCTGCTCCAGCCCGGCGCGGGCCTTGCGCTCGACCTGCCGACGACCGGCGCCGAGGGCGTGGTGGCGACCGGCAACTTTTCGCTCAAACAGTTTGTCACCCACCTCATTCCGCAATCGATCGTCCAGGCCATGGCCGAGAACGAGATCTTGCAGATCGTCGTCTTCTCCGTGCTCGTCGGCTCGGCGGTCGCCGCGATCGACGACAAGGCACCGGCGGTGCTCGCCTTGGTCGAGCAGGTCGCCGCGATCATGCTCAAGGTCACCGGCTATGTGATGAAGACCGCGCCGCTCGCGATCTTCGCCGCGCTCGCCTCGACCGTCGCGACGCAGGGGCCCGGCGTTCTCGTCACGTACGCCGGCTTCGTGAGCGGCTTCTATCTCTCGCTCGGCGTCCTCTGGCTCGCGCTGTTTCTTGCCGCACTGGCGATCATCGGCGCGCGCGCCTTTGGCCTGTTCCGCGGCATTCGCACCCCCGTGCTTCTCGCCTTTTCGACAGCGAGTTCGGAAGCCGCCTATCCCAGAACGATGGAAGAGCTCGAAAAGCAGCGCGTCAACCGCCGCATCGTCTCCTTCGTTCTGCCGCTCGGCTACAGCTTCAACCTCGACGGCTCGATGATGTATTGCACCTTTGCCGTGCTGTTCATCGCGCAGGCCTATGGCATCGACATGAGCATCGGCCAGCAGGTCACGATGCTCCTCCTGCTCATGGTTACGTCCAAGGGCATGGCGGGGGTGCCCCGCGCCTCGCTGGTCGTGATTTCGGCGACGCTCGCCTATTTCAAGCTCCCCGAAGCCGGGCTGCTCCTGATCCTCGCGGTCGATCACTTGCTCGACATGGGCCGCTCGGCAACCAACGTCGTCGGCAATTCGGTCGCCGCCGCGGTCATCGACCGCTGGGAAGGCCGGCGCATGGCGGATGGCGATGCCGCCGACGCCCCAGCACCCGCCGACCAGCTCCCCTCATACGCAACAAAGGAGTGATCATGTCGCGTATCGAAAGCCGTCTCGCCAGTCTCGGTATCGAGCTCCCCCAGCTCTGTCCGCCGGTCGCCAACTATGTTTCGGCCACGCGAGCAGGCAACATCATCCAGGTTTCGGGACAATTGTCGACCCATGCGGGCGGCGGGATCAAAGGCACGGTCGGGGTCGATTGCAGCATCGCCGACGCGATTGTCGCCGCGCGGCTCTGCGCGATCAATCTCGTCGCCCAGTTCAGGGCCGCCACTGGCGGTGAACTCGACCGGGTCCGCGTCCTGCGGCTTGGCGGCTATGTTCAGGCGGGACCGCAGTTCTTCGACATCCCGACGGTAATGAACGGCTGTTCGGACCTCATCGTCGACGTGTTCGGCGACGCCGGACGGCATGCCCGTTCGGCAATCGGCGTCTACCGCCTGCCCTTCAACTTCGCGGTGGAAGTCGATGCGACGATTGAAATTGTCGATTAAATCGATAGACAATCTCGGTAAGGCTGCTATGGGCTCCCCCACATAAAATTGCCTTGCTGCGCAGACAGTTGAAATTTTCTGCCGATTCCTGATGGGGATTTCAACCGCCGTTGCGTCAGAGCGAATCGAGATGGGCGTCAACGATCCATCCGCTCGCATGGAGGACGACACAGGGTCGACAACTAGGGGACACACGCATGCTTATTGAGAAATTGCCGCTTCACCGGGCCTTGCTGCTCGCATCCTCGTCGCTCTGCCTCGCCGGCGCCGGTCCCGCTTTCGCGCAGGACGGCACGTCTGCGAGTGGAGCCGCCGCGGGCGATCCGGCCGAGTCCGAGATCGTCGTGACCGGAAGCCGCATCGCCGGTTCGAAAATCACCGAAGCGCTCCCCGTCACCGTGGTCGGCGAAAGCGAGATCGCGGCGACCGCCGCGGTTTCGGGCGACGACCTCTTCCGCTCGATCCCCCAGATGGGTGATGTCTCGTTCAACAGCAGCAACGGCCAGACGAGCAGCAACTTCGCGCGCGGCGACATCGGCTCGGTCGACCTGCGCGGGCTCGGCGTCGGCAATACGCTGGTGCTGCTCAACGGCCGCCGCGTCGTCCAGCATCCCGGCAGCCAGGCGAGCGCCTCGCTCGCCCCCGTCATCACCTATAACACCAACGCGATTCCCGTTTACGGCGTCCAACGCGTCGAAGTGCTGCGCGATGGTGCGGCGGCGCTTTATGGAACCGATGCGGTCGCGGGCGTCGTCAACACCGTGCTGCGCGACAATATCGACGGCGGCAGCCTGTCGCTGCAATATGGCGGCGGCGAGGGCACGGGTCTGCGCGAATTCAACGCCTCGGGCTATCTCGGCAAGGACCTCGCCGAGAATCGCGGCAATATTTCGCTCCTCTTCAACTATACGCGCCGTACCGCACTGACCTCGCAGGATCAGGATTTCACCGCGACCGGCGACCACCGCAACTTCCCCGATTTCGCGGGCACCGTCTTCGCGGGCAACAACGCGCTCGACGACCGCAATACGCTCTCGCCCTGGGGCGATTTCACGACCGGCGTGCGCGTCCGTCGCGGCACCGCCAATATCACGACCAACGCCGGCGTTTTCTCGATCCAGCCGACAGCGAACGGCGGCTGCTCGGCGGCACTCACCGGCGACATCTGCATCGACGACGGTACGCGCGCGACCACCGGTGCCGACCGCAACACGCGCTGGGACGCGCAGGCCAATTATCCGATCTCGATCTCGCCCAAGCTCGACCGCGTCAACCTGTTCGCCAGCGGACATTACGACCTCAGCGACGGCCTGACCCTGTTCGGCGAGGCCGGCTATTATTACGGCAAGACGCGCAGCGTGCAGGACAGCGTCTTCACCATCGGTTCGATCCGCATGTCGATCCCGGCATCCAATTACTGGAACCCCTTCGGCCCGGTCACCTTCGCGAACGGCAGCGTCAACCCGAACCGGCTCGCCGGGATCGATGCACCCGCCGCGGGCCTTCCCGTGACGATGACCAATTACCGCTTCACCGACATGGGGCCGACGATCGTCGACGTGACCAATCGCCAGTTCCGCGCGGTGCTCGGCCTGCGCGGCGAGGCGCTCGGCTTCGACTGGGAAACCGCCGCCGTCTATTCGGAGGCGAGCGTGCGCGACGTCCAGGACGGGATCAGCGCCACCCTGCTCCAGCAGAATCTCGCGCTTTCGACCCCCGATGCCTATAATCCGTTCAACGGCGGCAACCCCGCCGACCCCACCGGCATCGACACCAACCCGAGCAACCAGGCCGCACTCGACGCGATCCGCATCAAGAGCGTGCGCCGCGGCAAGGCGACGCTCGCGATGTGGGATTTCAAGGCGTCGAAAGCCGACCTCTTCGCGCTTCCGGCCGGCAATGTCGGCATGGCGATCGGCGGCGAAGTGCGCCGCGACACGCAGCTCGACGACCGCGACGAGCGCGTCGACGGGACGATCAAGTGGACCGACACGGTGGCCGGGATCGTTCAGGACAGCGACCTCTTCGGCGTCAGCCCGACCCCCGACACCAAGGGCTCGCGCACCGTCTTCGCGGCCTATGCCGAGTTCGCCGTGCCGCTGATCGCCCCCGAGATGGAAATCCCGCTGATCCGCAGCCTCGAACTCCAGCTCGCCGGGCGTTACGAACATTATTCGGACTTCGGCAGCATCGCGAAGCCCAAGATCGCCGCCGCGTGGGACCTGTTCGAAGGCTGGCGCATCCGCGGTTCGTGGGCACAGGGCTTTCGCTCTCCCAACCTCGAACAGACCAATGCCACGGTCATTACGCGAGGCAACACGCGCACCGACTGGATCCGTTGCGAAGCGCGCTCTCGCCTACCTGTGGGCAATCCGCTCCGCATCGACAGTTTCAATCAGTGCGGTGAACAGTACGTGACCACGGGACGGCGTGCGGGCAACCCCGACCTCAAGCCCGAGACTTCGACGACCTTCACCGTCGGGACCGTGCTCCAGCCGCCGGTCTTCAACAGCGGTACCGTCCGCACGACCTTCACCGTCGATTACTGGCAGGTGAAGCAGAAGGGCATCGTCGGAATCTATGGCGAAGGCAATGCGCTCATCAACGACTATCTCCAGCGCCTCCAGGGTTCGACCGATCCCAATGTCGTGCGTTTGGCGCCGACCGCCGACGATATCGCACTCTTCGCGGACACAGGGATCGCGCCGGTGGGTCAGGTCCAGTATGTCGACGACATCTATCGCAACCTCGAACCCCAGACGGTGCGCGGCATCGACTTCGGCTTCAATCTCTCGGTGCGCGATACCGGCATCGGCACCTTCGACTTCAGCGCCAACGCGGCCTATCTGCTCAAATATTTCCGCGACGCCTCGCCCGACATCCAGACCCTGCTCGATGCACGCGCGGCGGGAACGATCAACATCGACACGATCATTCCCGAAGGCGGCAGCCTGATCCGCCAGGACGGACTTCCGAAGTGGCGCGGTTCGGCCTCGCTCACCTGGAAGCTCGGCCAGTTCACCGCGGGTGGTTTCGTGAGCTACACGGGCAGCGTTCTCGACAACGACATCTCGGTGAACGGCGAAAACCTCCTGCTCAAGGCCTACACGACGGGCAATCTCTACCTGCAGTATGATCTGAAGGGCGGGTTCACCGACGGAACCCAGCTTCGGGTCGGGGTGCGCAACATCACCAATGCGCGGCCGCCGCTCGATTCGAGCGCCTTCGGCTATATGGGCTCGCTCTATTCGCCGAACCCCCGCTACTGGTACGCGAGCGTGAAGAAGAATTTCTGAGCGCTCTCCCGTCCGGCCGCCGCGCAATCCCGCGCGGCGGCCGGATTGCCGCCCTTCCCATCGTTCCCGCACAAGGTGATTCCGGCGTGACACGACAGCATCCTGAGACATCCTTCCGCCCGCTCCGCCGCCGCACGGCGCGCCCCCTGCTTCTCGGCGCGTCGCTGGCGCTGCTCGCCGGCTGTTCGGCGGCCGCATCATCGGCGCGGCCATCCGACACGCCGCCCGCTCCGCAGCCGAGCGCCGCCCCCGCGCCCGTGTCCTTCGCGAGCACGTACCAACCGCGCCCCGCGGCCGACACCGCGATCATCGGCGCCTCGATCCTCACCGGGACGGGAACGCGGATCGACAACGGGACCGTGCTGATGGCGGCCGGCAAGATCGTCGCCGTCGGCGCCGGCATCGCGGTCCCCGACGGCGCGCGCATCATCGACGGCCGGGGCAAATGGGTCACGCCCGGGATTATCGACGCGCATTCGCATCTCGGCGTCTTCGCGGCGCCCGGCGTTCAGGGGCATGCCGACGGCAACGAGAATATCGATCCCTACACCGCGCATGTCTGGGCCGAGCATTCGGTATGGCCGCAGGATCCCGTCTTCACCAAGGCGCGCGCCGGCGGCGTGACCAGCCTCCTCATCCTCCCCGGTTCGGCCAATCTTTTCGGCGGGCGCGGGGTGAGCGTGAAGAATGTCCCCGCGGTCACCGTCCAGCAGATGAAGTTTCCCGACGCCCCCTACACGCTCAAGATGGCGTGCGGCGAGAATCCGAAGGGCCGCTATGGCAGCCGCGGCCGTGCTCCCGCGACCCGGATGGGCGAAATCGCGGGTTTCCGCCGCGCATGGATCGACGCCGCCGAATATGGCCGCAAGATCGATGCCTATGAGAAAAAGCGCGCGCGGGGCGAGGCCGCCGAGGCACCCAAGCGCGACCTCGGGCTCGAAACGCTCGCGGGCGTGCTGAAGGGCGACATCCTCGTCCAGAACCATTGTTACCGCGCCGACGAGATGGCGGTGATGCTCGATATCGGCCACGAGTTCGGTTACAAGACGCGCGCCTTCCACCATGCTGTCGAGGCGTACAAGATCGCCGACCTGCTCGTCGCCGACGATGTCTGCGTTGCGACCTGGGCGACGCGCTGGGGCTTCAAGATGGAGGCCTATGACGCGATCGAGGAAAACGCCGCGATCCTGAGCAAGGCGGGGGTCTGCGTCGCGATCCATTCGGACGAACAGCGTCTGATCCAGCGCCTCAACGTCGAGAGCGCGGTCGCGATCGCCGCCGGACGCCGCGCCGGCATCGACATCCCGCAGGAAGAGGCGATCAAGTGGATCACCATCAATCCCGCGAAGATCATGGGAATCGCCGACAAGACCGGCTCGCTCGAGCCCGGCAAGATGGCCGACGTCGTGCTGTGGAGCAAAAATCCGTTCAGCGTCTATGCGATCGCCGAAAAGGTTTTCATCGACGGCGCGCTCGTCCTCGACACGAGCGATCCCGCCACCCGCTACAGGAGCGACTTCGAAATCGGCCAGCCGGTCGGGGAGGAATGAGATGACACACCGCTTTCCGGCGAGCGCCGCCCTCGCCCTGATCCTCGCCGCGACCACCGCCGCCTCGCCCGCCGCGGCGCAGTCCTTTGCGATCACCAACGCCCATCTCGTCACCCCCGGCCCGGTCGGCGAGGTCGAGAATGGCACCGTCGTCGTGCGCGACGGCCGCATCGTCGCGGCCGGCAGCAGCGTCGCGGTCCCTGCAGGGCTCCGCACCATCGACGCCAAGGGCGCCACCGTCACGCCGGGCCTCATCGCGGTGAACACCGCGCTCGGGCTCGTCGAGGTCAATTCGGTCGGCGGTTCGGTCGACAACAGAACGAAGAATTCGGGGATCAGTGCGTCCTTCGACGTCCAATACGGCCTCAACCCCGCCTCGACGCTCATCCCGATCGCGCGCCTTGGCGGCGTCACCCATGCCGTCGTGATGCCCGACTATGATGACAGCGACCAGGAACGCGAACTGCCGTTCGCAGGCAAGGCCGCGATGATCTCGCTCGGCGAGGGTGCGAACATCCTCCAGCGTCCCGGCGTCGGCATGATGCTCGAACTCGGCGAGGACGGCGCCGCGCGCATCGGCGGCTCGCGCGCCACCGAATTCGTCCAGCTACGCCAGATCTTCGATCTCGTGCGCCAGCCACCGCGCGACGAATATCCCTTCGAGCTCTCGCAGGCCGACATCGCAGCGCTAAAACCCGTGCTCGCGGGTACGATGCCGCTCATCGTCGTCATCCACCGCGCCGCCGACATCCGGCAGGTGCTGACCCTGGCGCGCGAATACCGGTTGAAAATCATCCTCAGCGGCGCCGAGGAAGCCTGGCGCGTCGCGGACGAAATCGCCGCGGCGAAGGTTCCCGTCCTCATCAACCCTACCTCGAACATCCCGTCGAACTTCGACATGCTCGGGGCGTCGCTGCGAAATGCAGCGATCCTGAAGGCAGCGGGCGTCGAGATCGCGATCGGCGGCAATGACGCCGGGCACCGCGTACGCGAGATGCGCTACAATGCGGGGCTCGCGGTATCGCGCGGCCTTCCCTACGCCGCGGGCATCGAGGCGCTCACGCTCGCCCCTGCGCGCATCTTCGGCGTTGCCGACCAGATGGGTTCGATTGCACCGGGCAAGGCAGCGGACATCGTAATCTGGGACGGCGACCCGCTCGAGCCGCTCACCCAGCCGACCGCCATCTTCATCGCGGGCCAGGAACAACCGCTGACGTCGCGCGCCACCGAGCTCGGCAAGCGATACGCACGCTGACCTCCCGCGCCGCGGCCGTCCTTGCAAAGGATCAGGACGGCCGCGCCGTGAGCGGCAGCGCCGTGGTGAACTTGATTTCTTCCATCGAAAAGGCCGAACTTACGTCGGTCAGGCGGATCGAACGGATGATGCGCCGATAGACCGCGTCATAGGCCGCCATATTCTCGACCCTCAGCTTGAGCAGATAGTCGACGTCGCCGGTCATGCGATAGAATTCGACAACCTCGGGAATGTCACGGATCGCCGAGTTCAGCATTTCGAGCCAGGCCTCGCTATGCTCGGACGCGCGCAGGCTCACGAAAACCGTCAGATCGAGCCCCAGCGCGCTCGCGTCGAGAATCGTAACCCGGCGCGAGATCACGCCGCTCTCCTCGAGCCGCTTGATCCGCCGCCAGCACGCATTCTGCGACATATTGGCCTTGGCCGCGACGGCCGCGACCGACAGCGTGGCATCCTCCTGAAGAAACCCCAATATCCGGACATCAGCGTCGTCGAGTGAAACGCGGGTCATGTCTATCCTCCTCCATTGCCCCGGACACCGGCTGCGCCCGCTGCAAGAGCCGGCTGAGCCGCCGTCGTTCTTTCGTCTGTCATTTCCTCGCCATCGAGCGCATCGGCTTCAGGACGCGCCGGCCCCATCCGCGCGATCGCGGTCGTCGCAGCGACGTCCATCGTCACATTGCCGACGGTCCGCACGAGATCGGGAATCATCTCGACCGCGATGAGCAGCGCGAGAGGCTCGATCGGAATACCCATCGCGACGCAGATCGGCGCGATCGATGTCAGGAAGCTCACCTGTCCGGGAAGGCTCACCGACCCGATCGTCGTGATCGCCGCAACCGCCGCGCCGGCCGCGATCGCCGAGGGGGCGAGCGGCAGGCCGAGCCAGTGCGCGACATAGATGGCGACCGCGAGGTTCATAGCCGGGCTCGTTACCCGAAAGATCGCGACCGCGACCGGCATGGACACGCGCGCGACCGAGGGGGCGACCCCGAGATCGGCCGACGCCTTCAGCATCGGCGGCAGCGACGCGAGCGACGACTGGGTGCTCAGCGCGACCGCCTGCGCGGGCGCCACCGCCTTCGCAAAGGCCAGAAGCCGCACGCGGCCACCGAAGACCGCGACCGGATAGGCGAGCGCCCATGCGGCAAGGCCGGCGCTCGAAACGATCACGACATAATGAGCGAGCGCGCCGATCGCCGACGTCCCTGCCCGCGCGCCGACACCGAAGGCCAGTGCAAGCACGCCGATCGGCGCGAGCGCGAGCACCCAGCCGACGATGAGCAGGACAGCGCTCGCGATCGTGTCGAAGAAGGCAGTCACCGGCTCGCGCTGCGCGGCGGGAAGCCGCGCGAGCGCGACCGCGAAAACCGCGGTGAAGAGAATGAGCGGCAGCAGCGCATCGTTCGCTGCGGCGGCAATCGGGTTGGTGGGTACGATCGAGCGCAGGAAGGCGCCGATCCCGACCGCCGGTGCGGGGTCATGATGTCCGGTAGAGAGGCTCGCCGCAAGCGCGCGCGCGGCATCGGCAGGCATGGGAAAGAGGGCCAGCAGCGCGGGAACGAGGACCGCGGCCATCGCCGTCGAAACCCAGAGCAGCGCGATGAAGGTGATCACCGAACGCATCGCGACCCGATCGCCGCGCGCACTGTCGACGGTCTTCGCGATCCCGGTGATCAGAAGCGAGACGACAAGCGGAATGATCGTCATCCTGAGGCCATCGAGCCAGACGCCGCCGATGCTGTCGGATATGGCGACGGCCTGGTCCAGACCTCCGAGCCTCAGCAAACTCGATCCCACGCCCAGCGCCAGCCCGGCGATCAGCGCCGACAATATGAACCAGGTTCTCGCCATGCGACCACTCCTCCTGCCTCCCCGACACAGGAGGCCCCTGGGCTTTGACGCGTCGCACACCGAATACCCCATCGCCCAAAGCGCGATTTCGCGAGGAAGTTTTCCGCCGTGGAGCCGACTACGGCCTTCCAAGGCGATTTGGGACAAATGATTCGACCGAACTGACGACCCTTGTTCCATATTTAGATCATTTGATCAGTCAAATAGCATATTTTAAGTTCAAACATCCCAATTTTCGATGAAAAAGCTTCAAAGTCGGTGATGAAATTACCCGGGAGCCCATGTCATAAAATGTCGTCACAAGGGGACACACGATGACATTCAGCGCCTATGGGGCAGATTACGGGAATGAAAACGTCGTGGCCGACGATATCTGGCCGACGCTCGAAATGTCCGCGCCGCCGAGGGACAAGCGATCGATTGCGCCCACCGCGACGTCGGGCGAGCCCGCCCCCGATCTCGTGAAAACCTTCTGGCCCCACCTCCCTCTCCTCCGAAAATATCTCCGTCGCCGCGTACCGGTCGCGGACCTCGACGACATCCTGCAGGATGTCCTCCTCAGCATCGTCCGCCGCGCCGATGCCGCTGCGGTTACCCATCCCAAATGCTATCTCTTCCAGGCGGCGCAGGCGGCACTCGTCGACCGCCATCGTCGGCAGACGACACGCCGCGCCGACAGCCATTGCCAGCTCGACGAGCCCGACCATCCGGTCGACGAGCTTTCACCGCTGCGCATCCTGCTCGCAAAGGACGAGGTGCGCGCGGTCGAAGCGACGCTCGGACGGCTTCCCGAGCGCACACAGGAAATCCTTGTCGCGATGCGCGTCGAGGGATCGAGCCTCAAAAGCCTCGCAAACCACTACAACGTCTCGACGAGCGCGATCGAAAAGCATGTGACGAAGGCAGCCAAGGCGCTGTCGGCCGTCCGCCGCAGCAATCTCGTCGCCGCGAGGCGCAACGCCGCATCCCCGCAGCGGCAGAAACTCCTCTCCGGTTCCATCTAAGAAAGAGACCATAATGACGCCTTGCAGCACGGTTCACGAGCAGACGCGGCTCATCCACGGCGATACGCCGTGCGACGCGCTCCAGCGGACGCCGGGTCCGCCCATCCAGCGCGGCTCGACGGTGCTGCTTCCGACCTGCGAGGCGCTCTACGACGGCGGCAAGGTGACCTACGGCCGCGTCGGCCTCTCGACCCAGCGCATCCTGCGCGACGCGCTGCGCGATCTTGAACATGCCGACGAGGCCTTCATCTACCCGTCGGGCCTCACCGCGATCACCGGCACGTTGCTTGCCCTCCTTTCGGCAGGCGACGAGGTTCTCGCGTGCGATACTGTCTACAACCCGACGCGCCGCTTTCTTGCCGGCACCCTCGCCCGCTACGGCGTGACCGCGCGCTATTTCGATCCCGCCGACAGCGCCGAAACGATCCGTTCGATGATCACCCCGGCAACACGCGTGATCTTCCTCGAATCGCCGGGCTCACTCTCGTTCGAGATGCAGGATATTCCTGCGATCGCCGCGATGGCGGGGGAAGCCGGCGTCATGACCGTCATCGACAATACCTGGGCGGCGGGCGTCCTCTTCAAGCCGCTCGACCATGGTGTCGACGTCAGCATCCAGTCGCTCACCAAATATGTCTGCGGCCATTCGGATGTCTTCATGGGGCTCGCCGCCGCAAAGGGTGTCGCAGCCGAGATGCTGGCGAGTTCGAACTACGAAGTCGGCTGGGCGGTTTCACCCGACGACGCCTATATGGCGATCCGCGGCCTCAGGACGCTCCGCACACGGCTCGCACAGCATGGTGCGGCCGCGCTTGAGGTCGCCGAATGGCTCGCGGTTCAGCCGGAGGTGCGTTCGGTCATGTGTCCGGCGCTGCCGTCCGATCCCGGCCATGCGATCTGGAAGCGCGACTTCACGGGCATCTGCGGTCTGATCGGAGCGGTGCTCGAACCTGCCTCCGATGCCGCCGTCGCGGCCATGGTCGAACGGCTTGAACTCTTCGGCCTCGGTTTCAGCTGGGGTGGCTATGAAAGCCTCGCGATCCCGGTCGATCCGCAGCTCAAGGCGCGCACCCACAAGCAAAGCTATCCCGGCCCCTTGCTAAGATTGCACGTCGGGCTCGAAAGGGTGGATGACCTCATCGCCGATTTGCGGCAAGGGCTCGACACCCTTTCGCAGGACACAGCGGCATCGCAGCCCAGATTGCGCGCCGCGGGATAAGCGCCGGGAACGGCGAAAACCAAAATACGGCAAATTCACCAGGGGGAACGAATTTCCGTGTTCAGGAGCAAGACCATGAAAACATATAGCAGACTGCTGATCGGGGCATCATGCATCGCCGGCGCCGTGTCGGTGCCCGCATTCGCGCAGGACGCCGCCACCGCCGATGCAAGCGATTCGGCGTCGCAATCCGACATCATCGTCACCGGCACGCGCGGCCAGGCGCGTACCGTCATTTCGAGCCCGACCCCGATCGACGTGATCGGCGGCGAGGATATCGAGAAGCTGGGTGGCGGCATGCAGTTGCGCGACGCGCTCACCCAACTCGTGCCGTCCTTCCAGTCGACGACGGTCGGCAGCTCGTCGTTCAACAGCCTGACGCGCCCCGCGGGCCTGCGCGGCCTGTCGGGCGTCCATGTCCTCGTGCTCGTCAACGGCAAGCGCCGCCACAACAGCTCGATCATCGACTTCAACTCGGGCGCCACCTCGCAGGGCGGCAATCCGGTCGATCTCGACCTTATTCCGTCGAGTGCGATCGAACGCATCGAAGTGCTGCGCGACGGCGCCTCGGCGCAATATGGTTCCGACGCGATCGCCGGCGTCATCAACGTCATCCTCAAGACCAACGACAGCGGCGGCCGCGCAACGATCGAGGCTGGCCAGCGCTATGGCCGCGACGGCAGCGGCAGCGATGGCGAGACCATTTCGGGCAGCGTGTCACACGGCTTCGCGCTCGGCGACGGCGGCTCGTTCACCCTCTCGGTCGAGGGCAAGAAGGCCAATGCCGCGGTCCGTAACAGCGATGTGACGGGCCGCCTCTATGCGCTCCTCCCGGGCGGCGCGCAGGATCCGCGCGAATTGACCGCCAATCGCCGCACCTATCTTGGCGGGCTACCCGAGGTCACGGACGTGAAGGCCGCACAAACGCTTGTCCTGCCGCTCGGCAACGTCACCTTCTATTCGGACGGCACCTTCGGCTATCGCGACGCGCGCGTCGGTCAGGCCGGTCGCCGTCCGAGCAGCAACCAGAATATTCCCGAAATCTATCCCGACGGCTTCTCGCCCTTCTACACGCTGCAGGAAACCGACTTCCAGCTGACCGGCGGCCTGCGCGGCGAAGCGGGCGGCTGGAACATCGACCTCAGCAGCACCTATGGCCGCAATTATGCCAAGAACGGGGCCGAAAATACGCTCAACGCCTCGCTCGGCCCCTCGAGCCCGACCGAGTTCAAGACCTTCAGCTCGGCCTTCGATCAGTGGACGAACAATCTCGACCTCACGCGCCGCGTCGACCTCGGGGGCGATATGGCGCTCCAGGTCTCGATGGGTGCCGAATATCGGTATGAATCCTATGTGACCAAGCCACTCGATGTCGACAGTTACCGGAGCGGCGGCTATTTCTATCCGAGCGGTGAATTCGCCGGGAAGCCCGCGCAGGTCGGCGCGCAAGGCGCAATCGTCGTCACCCCGGAAGACGCCGCGAACGTGAACCGCAACGTCTGGGCGGGCTATGTCGACCTCGCGCTCGATGTCAGCCCGCGCTTCCTCGTCACCGCCGCAGGCCGCTTCGAGCATTTCGACGACAGCTCGGGCAGCGTCTTCAGCGGCAAGGTCAGCGCGCGCTATGAACTGACCGACTGGCTCGCCTTCCGCGGTGCGTTCAGCAACGGCTTCCGCGCGCCGTCACTGGCGCAGCAGGATTTTGCGCAGACCTCGACCTCGATCAACCTCGTCGGCGGCGTCTATATCCCCGTGCTCACCAAGATCGTGAAAACGAACTCGGCCGTCGCGCAGGCGCTGGGTGCGCAGCCGCTCAAGCCCGAGAAGTCGAAGAACTACAGCCTCGGTTTCACGCTCACGCCGGCGGCGGGCCTATCGCTTTCGGTCGATGCCTACCAGATCGACCTCGACAACCGGATCACCCTCACCGGCCTTCTCTCGGGGCCCGGCATCCGCAATATCCTGCTCACGAACGGCTTCTCGGGCGACCAGTCGGTCCGCTTCTTCACCAACGCCGTCGACACCCGCACCCGCGGCATCGACGTCGTCGGAACCTATGCGTTCGATGTCGGCAGCGTCGGGCGCCTGCGCACGAGCGTCGGTTTCAACTACAACGACACCGACATTCGCAAGATCGCCGCCAACCCGCCCGAACTCGCCGGACTCAGCTTGACGCTGTTCGACCGCCGCACGCAGGGCTGGTTCACCGAGGGGCCGAAAACCAAGCTGATCCTCGGCGCCAGCTTCGAATCTGGACCATTCGCCCTCAGCCTCAAGGAAACCCGGTACGACAGTTTCCGTTCGCTCGACAATGCGGCCACGAACGACCAGAGTTTCGGCGCAAAGTGGATCACCGATCTCGAGCTATCCTACGGGATTACCGAGAAATTGCGGGTCTCGGCGGGCGCCTATAACATCTTCGACGTCTATCCCGACCGCACGACCGTGACCAACACCATCGGGCTCGCGCCCTATGGCGCCGGGCCGTTCGGCCAGTATGGCGGCTATTATTATGGCCGGATCGCGGTCGATTTCTGATCCCGGCCAGCCAAGGGAGTCCGCGTCATGCGCGATGAACTGATGCGCCCCCTGGCCTGGGTCGCCCTCTCGCTCGGCATTGCCGGCGTCGGGGCGACCCAGCCCCCCTCCCCCGCCTTTTCACCAGTCCAGCCGGGGGATTTCACACACCCCGGTTCGCTTTCGAACAGCTGGGCCGATTTCGACCGCGACGGTGACCTCGACCTTGCCGTCTCGCTCGCAAGCGGCGAGATTCGTCTCTACCGCAACGATCGCGGCACCTTCAGCAGCATCGGCGCCGCGACGGGCCTCCCCGTCTCGGGCGCCGAAATGCGCGGCCTTGCCTGGGGCGATTATGACGGCGACGGCTGGCCCGACCTCTACGCCGGCGCCACGAAAGAGAATGCTGCCAACCTGCTCCTCCGCAACGACCGCGGGCGCCGCTTCATTGCGCAAGCCGCCGAACCCGGCGCGGCCGGGCGATCCGCGCGTCAGTCGAGCTGGGTCGATTTCGACAATGACGGCGACCTCGATCTCTTCGCGGCCAACCGGAGCGGTCCCAATGCGCTGTTTCGTCAGGACGCGAACCGCCTCGTGCGCGTCGGCGCCGAACGGGCCGGCGACGATCCGCGGCCGACCGTCGGAGCCTGCTGGTTCGACTACGACCGCGATGGCGACCTCGACCTCTTTCTCGCCAACCAGTCGGGCGCAACCGACGCGCTCTGGCGCAACGACGGCGACCGCTTCACCGACGTCGCGCCGGCGCTCGGCATCGATCGTCCGGGCCGCCCGCGTACCGAAGGGAGCGTCGGCTGCGCGGTCGGCGACTATAACAATGACGGCGAACTCGACCTGTTCGTCGCGAGCTACGGCGCCAACACCCTCTACCGCAACAAGGGCGCCGGCAGTTTCGAGGATGTCGCGCCGCTCTTGGGCCTCGCCGAAGCCAATCATGCCGTTGGCGCGGCATGGGCCGATTTCGACAATGACGGATGGCTCGACCTCTTCGTCGCCGCCTACACCGGCAGATCGGGCGCGCAGCAGCCCGCGAACCGCCTCTTCCGCAATCTCGGCGGCAAGGGGTTCGCCAATGTCCTGCCGCCCGGTTCCACGCTCGACGTCGCCGATCACGGCGTCCAGTGGATCGATTATGACCGCGACGGTGCGCTCGATCTCTCTGTGACGCGCGGCTACACCGACACCGGCGGCCATTTCCTCTTCCACAACGACCTCGACCAGGCGGCCGCGCGGCGCAGCCTTGCCGTGCGCGTCCTCGACAAGGCGGGACGGTTCACGCGCATGGGCGCCGAAGTGCGTCTCACCGACGCCGCCGGAGCGGTCCTCGCCACGCGTCAGGTGTCGACCGGCGAAGGCTATAATTCGCAGGGGACACAGCCCGTCCATTTCGGCCTCGCGACGATGGCGCCGGTGACTGTCGAAGTGACGTTCATGGGCAAGCAGGGCCGCAAGACGCAGCGGATCGAGCGGGTGGCACCCGCGCGCTACGCCGGCAAGGAACTCGTCGTCCGCGAACACTGACCGATCCGCCGCGCGCCACTCCCCGACCGGAAGCCGGAACCCCGCCGGAAGGGGATGACGAAGACGCCATCGCGAATAGCCTCCAGTCGAAGCACGGTCGGCGCCGCGACCGCCCGCGTCGCGGAAGGCGCGGGACAATCTGCGTCGATCTCTTCCTTGCGGCGCAGATCGCCTTTCGCGGAGCTCCTCGACGACTGGGTCTGGAAAAGTCGGCTTTGCAGGTCCTTGCGGATAGGTGGGTGGCGGAGACGGAGGGATTCGAACCCTCGGTACCGGATTTACCAGTACGACGGTTTAGCAAACCGTTGGTTTCAGCCACTCACCCACGTCTCCGCATGGTCTGTCGCGCTAACGACAGGCTGGCCTAGGCGGGTCGCTATAGCCATGCGTCTCGCGCCCCGCAACGCCTAACATTGCCCTTTTTTGACGCCGCACCATCAATTTGTCGTGCGTTCCGATTCGGTCTGACGCAAAATCGACTCAAGTCATCGCCGGTTCATTGCCCGCCGCCCAAACCGAGTCATGGTAAATGCGCGCCGCGATGCGGCTTTGCGTCCACGGCCCGGATTTTTGGGGGATTATATGCGTCTTTCGTTCACCAGATTCGCCGCCATGGCGGTCGCCTCGATCGGCCTCGGCCTGTCGTCGCTGCCCGCCGCGGCACAGATGACCCAGATCGACCCGAACAGCGCGATCGATGCCGATCTCGACACCCCGCCCCCGCCGCCGCCCGCCGAGACCTACAGCGATTCGTCGCTCGACAGCGATCTCGCCACCGGCGACCAGCAGGTCACCAGCGACAGCGGCGTTGCCGCAACGACGGGCGATCCTGCGGTCGCCGCGACCACGGCGCCCCCCGGGTCGACCTACAAGAAGGACGACCTGATCGGCGCCGCCGAAGGCGTGTTCGGCAAGGGCGCGCAGGGCCTCGCGAGCATGATCGAGGACATCCTCAAGAAGCAGGGCGAGCCCAACGCCTATATCGTCGGCCGCGAGGCCAGCGGCGCGCTCGTGCTCGGCGTGCGCTACGGGTCGGGCACGCTCTATCACAAGATCGAGGGTGAAATGCCCGCCTACTGGACCGGGCCTTCGGTCGGGTTCGACGCGGGCGCCAACGCCGGCAACACCTTCGTGCTCGTCTACAACCTGTTCGACAGCAACGATCTCTACAAGCGTTACCCCGCCGGCGAAGGCGCCGCTTACCTGATCGGCGGCTTCAACGCCTCGTACCTCCGCCGCGGCGATGTCGTGCTGATCCCCATCCGCGTTGGCGTCGGGGCGCGTCTCGGCGCGAACGTCGGCTATATGAAGTTCCGCAAGAAGCAGAGCTGGGTGCCCTTCTGAGCACAACCCCCTTGGCAGGGGGACGACAAGCTCGCGCTTCGGCGCGGGCTTTTTCTTTGCGCGACTGCAACGAGCCACCCCGCAACAAGCGCCGGGGAGGAGAAGCAGGCCGCTAGCGGCGGCCGGAAGCAGCCGCTGAAGATGGATCCCTGGCGGAAGCCGGGGCCCGGAATGCCGACACGAACCCGGCGTGCTCCTGCCATGGCCCCCGGCTTTCGCCGGGGTGCATGGAGGGCTGGCTTCGGTCATTTTCCGTCATCCCGGCGAAGGCCGGGATCCCACCCTGCAAACCATGATACACCGGCGAGATCCCGGCCTTCGCCGGGATGACGACCGGAAGTGAACGCACTCCGCTCCCCACCCCAATGCTGACATGCGAAGCCTGTCACCCCGCTCGCATCCCGGGCGGGGCAGAGGACTGCTCGGCATCAAAGGCGATCCGCAGCGGTCGGGACGTCGATCACGAACAGCGCCCGTCCTTGGCGGCATGAGTTCCGCCATCGCGCCGCCGGGCGGAGGCCCCGCACTTCGACACGACGATCCAGACAAAAAAACGCCGCGCGGCTTTGAAAAGCCGGCGGCGTCGCCCGATCAGGGTGCCAGGCAGAATAAAGGAAGGACGATCACGACGGACCGCCCTCCCCTCTAACCCATCGATCAATGCTTCTTGTCGGCCCAGATGTTGCGGTACGACAGGAAGGTCAGCACGGTGAAGATCGTGATGAAGCCGAGCACGGCCCAACCGGTCCACACGCGCTTCACCAGATTGGGTTCAGCGGTCCAGACGAGGAAGGCAGTGACGTCGCGCGCCATATGCTCGACATCGTTCTTGCTGCCGTCGGCGAAGGTCACCTGACCGTCGTTCAGCGGCTTGGCCATCGCGAGGTTCAGGTTCGCGAAATAGGCGTTGTAGTGCAGGCCGGTGCCCGGCTGAAGTTCCTTGGGCAGGTTCTTCGGCGGGTTGGTGTAACCAGTCAGCAGCGAATAGACGTAGTTCTTGCCGCCTTCACGCGCCTTGGTGATCAGCGAAAGGTCCGGCGGCAGCGCATTGTTGTTCGCGGCGCGCGCGGCGACTTCGTTCGGATAGGGCGACGGGAAGTGGTCCGACGACAGGCCGCTCCGCGTCGCCGGCTCACCCGTGTCGGGATTGATCGACGGGATGTTGTCGTAGCTCTTGGCAAAGCTCTTCACCTGGCCCTCGGTATAGCCGAGATCCGCAATGTTGCGGAAAGCGACGAGGTTCAGGCTGTGGCAGGCCGAGCAGACTTCCTTGTACACCTGCATCCCGCGCTGGAGCTGCGCCTTGTCCCAGTGCGGGAAAAGGCCGTCGCTCTTGAGCGCGAGATGGCGCGGGTGCTTGTGGAAGGAATGGGCGACATTGGGTTCATTGCTGAGCGGCGTCGTGAAGATCGCGAACACCAGCGCGGCAATGAAGCCGAGGCCGACGAGAAAACCGAGCGGGCGAACCATGGCTGTATCAGCTCCTGTTAAAGTCCGGCGCTCAGGCCGTTGCCGGGGCCGACTCTGCGTCGGCATGCTTGGCGAGAACCGCTTCCGTGATCGAGTTCGGCATCGGCAGCGGACGTTCGATCCGCGAGATGATCGGCAGGATGATCAGGAAGTGCGCGAAATAGTAGATCGAACCGATCTGGCTGAGGATCACATAGGGCTGCTCAGCCGGGCTCTTGCCGCAATAGCCCAGGATCAGGACGTCGACGACGAGGATCCAGAAGAAGATGCGGTTGAGCGGACGGTAGGTCGACGACTTCACCGGCGAGCTGTCGAGCCACGGCAGGAAGAAGAGCAGCGCGATCGCGGCAAACATCGCGATGACGCCCCACAGCTTCGCATCGATCCACAGGAAGTTGAAGGTGAAGGCGCGCAGGATCGCGTAGAACGGCCAGAAATACCATTCGGGAACGATGTGCGCCGGCGTCGAAAGCGGGTTGGCCGCGATATAGTTGTCGGCGTGGCCCAGAAGGTTCGGCGTGAAGAAGGTCAGCGCGGCGAACACGAACAGGAAGACGCCGAGCCCGAAGCCGTCCTTCGCGGTGTAATAGGGGTGGAACGGGACGGTGTCCTGCTCGTCCTTCACCTCGATGCCCGTGGGGTTCGACGAACCCGGGATGTGCAGCGCCCAGATGTGCAGGATGATGACACCGGCGATCACGAAGGGCAGCAGATAGTGCAGCGAGAAGAAGCGGTTGAGCGCGGCGTTGTCGGGCGCGAAGCCACCGAGCAGCCACTGGCGGATCGGCTCGCCGACCATCGGTATGGCCGAGAAGAAGCCGGTGATCACCTGCGCACCCCAGAAGCTCATCTGACCCCAGGGAAGGACGTAGCCCATGAAAGCGGTCGCCATCATGAGGAGGAAGATCACGACGCCGAGCAGCCAGACCATCTCGCGCGGCGCCTTGTACGAACCGTAATAAAGGCCGCGGAAGATGTGGAGATAGACGACAATGAAGAACATGCTCGCGCCGTTCATGTGCGCGTAGCGGATGAACCAGCCCGCATTCACGTCGCGCATGATATGCTCGACCGAATTGAAGGCGACGCCGGCGTTCGCGGCGTAATGCATCGCCAGCACGATGCCGGTGATGATCTGGATCGCGAGCGCGGCCCCGGCGAGAACGCCGAAGTTCCAGAAATAGTTGAGGTTGCGCGGCACCGGATAGCCGCCGCCGATCGCGTTATAGACGAGGCGCGGCATCGGCAGCTTCTCGTCCAGCCACTGCATCAGCGGATGCTGGGGCTGATATTGCTTGGCCCAGGGAAAGCTCATCTTATCTCGCTCCTCAGCCGATCGTCACGACGGTGTCGCTGGTGAATTCATAGGGCGGCACAACCAGGTTGGTCGGCGCGGGGCCCTTACGGATGCGGGCCGCGGTGTCGTAGTGCGACCCGTGGCACGGGCAGAAATAACCGCCGAAATCGCCGCGGTTCTCGCCTTCGGCAGCGCCGAGCGGCACGCAACCCAGATGGGTGCAGACGCCCAGCGTGATCAGCCAGTTTTCCTTGCCGGGCTTGGTGCGCTCGGCGAGCGTCTGCGGATCGCGCAGGTCGGCCGGCTTGACCGCATTCGCCGCGGTGATTTCGTCGGCGGTCAGGTTGCGGACGAACACCGGCTGCTTGCGCCAGCTGGTCTTGATCGCCTGACCGGTGCCGATCGCCGAAATGTCGATCTCGGTCGACGACAGCGCGAGCACGTCGGCCGACGGGTTCATCTGGTTGACCAGCGGAAGGACCACCGCCACCGCACCGACACCGGCGAAACTGACCGCCGCGATGTTGATGAAGTCGCGGCGCCGGACTCCTTCCTCGATTCCGGCGGTTTGTTCGGTATCACTGGCCATTCGACTGCCCTTGCATGGGTGAACTGACAAAATTTCCGGAAGGGGAAGGCCGCCCTGTTTGCACGCATGCGAAATGGCGCAGCCCGGCGGCCCCTCCGGGAATTGCGGGCCTGATAGCCGCACAGTCCGGGCTTGCCAACAGGCAATTTCCGCTTCTTTGACCGGACCGCCATCGTGCGCCGAAACGCTCGATTTGCGGCGGCCCGCGCCGTAGGGAAAGCCATGGACATCGCGCTCTATCAACCCGACATCGCCGGCAACGTCGGCACCATCCTGCGCACCGCGGCCTGCCTTGGCGTGCCCGCACATATCATCGAACCGTGCGGCTTTCCCTTTTCGGACGGCGCGCTCCGCCGCGCGGGCATGGACTATGCCGAACGCGCCAATGTCCGGCGCCATCCCGACTGGGGCGCCTTCCAGACATGGCAGCAGGATCAGCGGCGACGGCTGGTCCTGATGACGACGGCAGGGGCGACTCCCCTCCCCAACTTCGATTTCGTGCAGGGCGACATACTTCTGCTCGGCAGCGAATCCTCCGGCGTCCCGCCCCACGTCCACGAAACCGCAGCGGCGCGCGTCGCGATTCCGATGCGAAGCGGCTTTCGCTCCTTGAATGTCGCGGTCGCGGCTGGCATCGCCCTCGGCGAAGCGCTCCGGCAGACGAAAGGCTTTCCCGCATGACCCCGCTCGACCCGCAACAGCAGGCCGCCCGCACCTGGTTCGAATCGCTTCGCGACCGGATCTGCGCCGAATTCGAGGCGATCGAGGCTGAAGCCGGCAGCGACGCGCGCTTTCAGTATACGCCGTGGGACCGCGAGGCCGACGGGCTCGCCCCCGGCGCGGGCGGCGGCGGCGTGCGCGGCGTGATGACCGGACAGGTGTTCGAAAAGGTCGGGGTCAACGTCTCGACCGTCGGCGGCGCCTTTGCGCCCGACTTCGCCGCCTCGATCCATGGCGCGAGCGAGGACCCGAGCTTTTTCGCCACCGGCATCAGCCTCGTCGCGCACATGGCGAATCCCCATGTTCCCGCCGTGCATATGAACACACGCTTCCTCGTCACCACCAAGCGCTGGTTCGGTGGCGGCGCCGATCTCAATCCGCCGATTCCCTACAGCCAAGATACCGACGCCTTTCACGCTCGGCTGCGCGCCGCCTGCACCCCCTTCGGCCCCGAAGTGTATGAACGCTACGCCAAATGGGCCGACGACTATTTCTACATCCCCCACCGCGGCGTCCACCGCGGCGTCGGCGGTATCTTCTACGACCATCTCGAATGCGGCGACGACGCCGAATATGACCGCAATTTCGAATTCACCCGCGCGGTCGGCGAAGCTTTTCTCGACATTTTTCCGCAGATTGTGCGGCAGCGGATGGGCCTGCCCTTCACCGACGCCGAGCGCGAGGAACAGCTGATCTGGCGCGGCCGCTACGCCGAATTCAACCTCGTCTACGATCGCGGCACGTTGTTCGGGCTCAAGACCGGCGGCAATATCGACGCGATCCTGATGAGCCTGCCGCCGCTGGCGAAGTGGAGCTGATAGAAAAAGGGCGCCCCGTCCCCGGCGCGCCCCTTCCTTTTCGATCGGTACCGGTCAGGCGAAGATATCGCCCTGGCTGACCTGCCCGCCGAGCGCGCGATAGATGCCCGCCGGGATGCCGACCTGCAGATAGGCCATCGGAATGCTGAGTAGCAGCGCGCCGACGATGATCCCGACAAAGGACCCCGTGCTCGGCATGCCGCCGCCCGCGAACATCGATACGCCGACAATTGCGCCGATGATCAAGAAGATCACGAACAGCGCGATGGCGAGCAGGATGAAATAGGCGAAAATCTTCCATTGCGACGCCGCGGTCATCCGCCACGATTCGCCCAGCCCGGTCAGCACGTTGAAAGTCCGCCGGTCGGCCATCACCGGCCCCATGCACGAAAAGCGCGCGGCGAGCCAGATGACGAACAGCATGAACAGCGGCAACAGCAACAGCACCAGCAAACCGCTGCTCGCTGCCGCAGCCTCACTCGGCTGACCGCCCATCAGCATCGGGGCAAAGGCGCTGCCGAATATGAGAAAGGCCAAGAGACCCAGCACGATCACCAGCGCGATCACCAGCAGCAGCACGGGTAACGAGGCGATCAGCCCGTAGCCGATCGCGCTGCCAAGCGGCTCGGCACCGTTGGTCAGGCCAACACGCCACGACGCGAAATAGCTGCCGGTCTGGAGTACATAATTGACGAGGCTGATCAGGATGGCGAGCGCGCCGAGCGCGGCAAAGCCGCCGCCTGCCGCAAAGGCCATCGGATCGCTCATCGCGGCGCCGCCACCGAGCGCAAATTGCAGGATAAGCGGCGCAACGATCCCGACACCGATCAATATGATCGCGTGATTGGCGCCCTGGCCGGCAAAGAAACTGGTCGCATAGGACCAAGCCTGACTGATGCTAATCCGATTCATCGTCTGTTCCCCCTTGCTTATTGTGGCTGCGATCTCCGACCCTTTTGTCTGGCTTGTTGGGTTATTTGAAAATGTCGTCCGGCCCGCGGACCGCAAGCTGGCGATAGGTTGCCGCGGTGATCGCCGCCGTCACGATGCCGCCGATCGCGGCGACCCCGCCCTCGACCAGCCCGCCGAGCAGGCGGCCGAAACCCTCGCCGGTGCCCGCTACCGCCGCGATGACGCCGCCGAGAATCGCGGCGACGACGACGATCACAATCATAACGAGCAGCAGGAAAAAGGCGATGCGCCACCCGTTGCCCCGGGTCAGCGCCAGCCCCTCGCGGATCGCCGTAACGGGATTGTAGAGCGTCCGGTCGGCTACGATCGGCGAAACCACCGCCAACCGGCCCCAGAAATAGAGGCACAGGCCGGCGAGGAGGCACAGCCCGACGAACAGCAGCAGCCCACCAACCACGCTCCCGGTCGACGCCGCGCCCGGCAGGATGAGCAACAGTGCGGCAAGGCCGAGCGCTAGACCGAGCAACAGCTGGATCGCGATCATCGTCGGAATCATCCGGATCGCGAAGACCAACGCCTCGCCCACGGTGATTCCCGTCCGCGACAGCCACAGGCGCAGGATGCCGACACCCCCGATCGCCGCGATCACCGCAACGAGTATCTGGTAGGGGATCGCCTGGCGCGCGCTTTCCTGAAAGCTCGCCAATATCTGTTCGAAGGTCGCACCATCCGCGGGCGTGATCGGCTGCGGGCCGAACCAGCTGACGGCAAGTGTCGGAAGGAAAAGGAAAACGGCAGCAATCGTGCCGGTGAGGGCGCTGTGCGACCGCAGCAGGTTCATGCTGTCGTCCCACGCCGCGCCCATGTCGAATTTCGGCATCGATACCCCGTTGCTTGTCTGGCTTCGTGGCGACGCAGACTGGCCCTCTTGGACCGCGATGTCCAGCCTTGTTAGTGATTTAGCCGCCGCCCCTTGCACAAGCTCGCGCGGGGAGGCAGGAGCGGCGGCATGCATGCCCTGCCGCTTCCCGAATGGACCGTATCTCCCGGCCTGACCGACTATCCCGGCGCGCTCGCCGATATGGAAGCACGCGCCGCGGCGATTCACGCGGGCGACGGACGCGAGCGTGTCTGGCTGCTCGAACACCCCCCGCTCTACACTGCAGGGACCAGCGCCGACCCGGCCGAGCTGCTCGACCCGCGCTTTCCGGTCTACGACGCGGGGCGCGGCGGGCGCTACACCTATCACGGCCCCGGCCAGCGCGTCGGCTATGTCCAGCTCGATCTCGCGCAGCGCGGCCGCGACGTGCGCGCCTATGTCCATGCGCTCGAAGGCTGGGTGATCGACGCGCTCGCGACGCTCGGCGTCGATGCCCGTCGCGCCGAGGGGCGCATCGGCATCTGGACCGACGACGAAACGGGACGCGAGGCCAAGATCGGCGCGATCGGGGTGCGCGTGAAGCGCTGGGTGACGATGCACGGCTTTTCGCTCAACGTGACGCCCGATCTGGCGCATTTCGGCGGCATCGTTCCGTGCGGGATTGCCGAATTTCCGGTGACCAGCCTCGCCGCGCTCGGCAAGGCGGCCGGTTTCGCCGCGGTCGATGCCGCGCTCGCCGCGGGCTTTCCAGCCTTTCTCGACAAAATTTCAGGCAGCGACTAGGACAGGATCATGACCCGCATCGCCTTTGCATCGCTCCTGGTCCTCGCGCTGGCCGCCTGCGGCAGCGAACCCGGTGGGAAGACCACGACCAAGCTCGACGCGGTCGAGGTACAGCCGGGCACGATCAGCGATTCGATGATCATCCTCGACGATGCCGACGGCGATGGAACGGCGATCGACAACAGCGTGCCCGACGACGGCAGCGCGAAAGCGGCGGCCAAGACCGGCGAGGAGGATGCGGAAGACGCTTCCGAAGAAGCGGGCGACAGCGAAGCGGTGGCGATCTCCACCCCGGTCGCCAAGTCCGAAACCGCCGCCCCCGCCAAAAAGGCCGGCGAGTGACGGCCTAGCGGAGGCCGAGGCTCTTGTGCGTCTGCAACGACAGGCGCCAGCGCGGGTCGGCCATCACCAGTTCGACGCAAGCCCGCACATTGTCCGCCGCTTTCGGATCGTCGAGCGGCTGGACAAGCCGGTGCGTGAAATCGAACGTTGCAAGGTGCCCGACGTCGCTCCCCGGCTGCGGCCAGACGAGCTTGAGTTCGTCGCCGCTTGTCTGCACCAGATCGCTCCCCGCCTTGGGGCTGACGCAGATCCAGTCGATGCTGCGCGGAATCGCGAACGTGCCGTTGCTTTCGATCGCGATCGTGAAGCCCCTGGCGTGGAGCGCGTCGATCAGCGCGTCGTCGACCTGCAACATCGGTTCGCCGCCGGTGAGCACGACATAGCGGTCGGCCTCCCCCTCGCCCCACGCCGATGCGATCATCGTAGCAAGCGCGGGGGCGTCGGCATATTTGCCCCCGAGCGTGCCGTCGGTGCCGACGAAATCGGTGTCGCAGAAGCGGCAGACCGCCTTCGGGCGGTCCTGTTCGCGCCCCGTCCACAGATTGCAGCCGGCGAAGCGGCAGAACACCGCGCGGCGCCCGGCCTGCGCCCCCTCGCCCTGCAGCGTCAGAAATATCTCTTTGACGGCATAGGCCATGTCAGGCGTAGCGCGTCGGGTCGGGAAGCCCTGCCTCGGCGAACCCCTTGCTGCGCAGGCGGCAGCTGTCGCAAAGTCCGCAGTGCAGTCCCTCGGGGGTCGGATCGTAGCACGACCAGCTCTCGCCCGCATCCATGCCGAGCCGCGCCGCTTCGGCAGCGATGTCGGCCTTGGTCATGTGCTGGAGCGGTGCGTGAATCCGGAAATCGACGCCCTTGTCGCCGTCGCGCGTCGCAAGCCGCGCCAGCGCCTCGAACCCTGCGATGAAATCGGGCCGGCAGTCGGGATAGCCCGAATAGTCGAGCGCATTGACCCCGATCACGATGTCCTGCGCACGCCGCGCCTCGGCGAGCCCCAGCGTCAGCGACAGGAAGATCAGGTTGCGCGCGGGCACATAGGTGATCGGGACCGCATGCTCGTCCACCCCGTCCTTGGGAACCTCGATGTCGGCGGTCAGCGCCGAGCCGCCGAAGCGGCGAAGATCGAGCGGCAGCACGATATGTTCGGCGGCGCCGACGGTGCGCGCGATACGCGCCGCCGATTCCAGCTCGACGCGGTGGCGCTGGTTGTAATCTACGGTCAGCGCGACGATGCGCGCGCCCGCCTCGCGCGCGAGCCCCGCGCACACCATCGAGTCGAGCCCGCCCGAAAGGAGGACGATCAGCGTTTTTCCGGCCAGATCCTGCATCCGCGCCCGATACGCCGCCGCGCGGCGCGACGCAAGGTGCGCCATGCTGCATCGCACCAAAGAATTGGGCCGCCCGGCGTCGCCACGCGGCCCAGTTCGGCCTGAAAGCCGTTAGGGAGAAGGACACACATCGGTGCGTCGTGCCGCCATCCTAACCGGCGATGGTTAAAGGCGGGTTACAGTCCATCCCGCGGTCATTTGCGCCCGCCGCCTGCGCAGGCGCCGATCCGGCGCGCCTCGATCGCCTGCGAGAAGGGCTTGCCGTCGGCGATGCCCTGCGTATCGATCTGGACGAGGCGATTGGTTTCGGAGCGGATCGATGTGCGGCCATGGCCCGCCCCGGGACAGGTGTAATGCACCGTCACCGACTTCGCGCCGTCCTCGATCACGTAGCGCGAGCAATTGTTCCGCGGATGATAAATCTGGATCATCCGGCGGGCATCGCCGACGCACAGCGTCTGCACGATCACCGAACTGTCGCGCTCCTTGAGCTGCCACTGCCCCTTTTCGAGCTGGTCGAGCATCGCCAGCGACGGCGCCTGAGCGGGCACCGCGGTCGCGCAGGCGAGCGCACAGGCACCAAGACCATATTTCAATGCGGGAGAGAAGATCGCCATTCGAACCTATCCACTGGCTGCCCCGATCGGGCGAGAGATGCGACCCCGTGGACATGGATGTAGCAATGGGGCGCCGCGTTTTCAACCGCTTGGCGCCAGAAACCCTCGCCTCGTCGCTGCAACGCTCAGTGCGACGCGGCGATTTCTTCGAGCGGGATCGGGAAATTCCGCGAGCAGAACGCACAATCGACGACGATATTGCCTGTCACATCGGCCATGTCGACGCGCTCGACCTCGGGGAACTGGCGCAGCACCCCCGCAAAATATTCGGGGCTGCAACGGCACCCGCGCGTCACCGTGACACCCGGCTCGACGCGCACCTCATCCTCGTGGAACAGGCGCCACGCGAGCGTCTCGAGCGACGTCGCGGGGTCGGTGAGTTCCTCATCCTTGAGCGTCGCGGCAATCGTGCGCGCATGCTCCCATTCGCCATGCGCGTGACGCACGTGCAGCCGGTCGCGTCCGACCTCACCCTCCGGGAGATGCTGGAGCAGCAGACCACCGGCAACGCACCCCGCCTCGGCATCGTGGCGTGCAGCGAGGCTGATCAGGCTCGGGATCTGCTCGGACTGCACGAAATAATGTTCGGCGGCATCGCCGATCGACGATCCTTCGAGCGGAACGATGCCCTGGTAACGCTCGCCGCTCGCTTCCTGGTCAAAGGTGATCGCGAGGAACCCCTCGCCGAACAGCGCGAACAGCGTCGGATCGGGTCCGACCTCGGCCAGGCGCTCGGCATCGAACTTCAGATAGCCGCGCAGTTCGCCGCCGCGATAGTCGCAAACAAGCAGCTCGACCGGCCCGCCGCCGGTCTGCGCCTGCAGCGTCATCTGACCGCCCTCGGCCTTGAGCGTCGAGCCGAGCAGAACCGTGAGCACCAGCGCCTCGGCCAGCAGCTTTTCAGCGACCGGCGGGTAGCTGTGCGCCGCCATGATCGTGTTGAGCACCGGTCCAAGCCGCACCAGTCGCCCGCGCACATGGCGCGTGGCGATGGTGAAGACCAGCGGCTGGTCGAACCAGGTCTCGACGGTATCGCTCACAGCTTTTCGAGCGCCCAGAGCAGCGCCGACTTCTGCGCATGGACGCGGTTCTCCGCCTCGTCCCACACGCGCGACCGGGGGCCGTCGATCACCGCGTCGACGACTTCTTCGCCGCGGTGCGCGGGCAGGCAGTGGAGGAAGAGCGCGTCGCCCTTCGCGCCGCCCATCAGCCGTTCATCGACCTGATAGGGCGCCATCGCCGCCAGCTTGTTGTGCGCGTGATCCTGGCCCATCGACACCCAGGTGTCGGTGACGACGACATCGGCGCCCGCCACCGCCTCGCGCGCGTCGCGGACGATGTCGATACGCGCGCCCTTCGCGCGCGCCGCCTCGACGAAGCTCGCGTCGGGTTCATAGCCCTGCGGCACGCCCGCGCGGACGTTGAAGCCGAACAGCCCCGCCGCCTCGATCAGCGACGCCAGCACATTGTTGCCGTCGCCCAGCCACGCAAGCTCGAGACCCGGCAACGCCTTGCCACCCTCGACCAGCGTCAGCAGATCGGCGACGATCTGGCACGGGTGCGACAGGTCGGTCAGCCCGTTGATGACGGGAACCGTGGCGTGATGTGCCAGTTCCTCGATCTTGCCGTGATGATCGGTACGGATCATGATCGCATCGGCGTAACGCGACAGCACGCGCGCGGTGTCGGCGATCGTCTCGCCGCGGCCGAGCTGGCTTGTCCCTGCGTCGAGGATCATCGGTACCCCGCCGAGCTGGCGGATCGCGATGTCGAACGAACAGCGCGTGCGCGTCGAATTCTTCTCGAACACCATCGCCAGCACATGGTCGGCGAGCGGCTTGTCCGCGTCAGGACGCGCCTTGGGCCAGCCCGCGCGCGCGCCCTTGCGGGCGATCGCGTCGGACAGCATCGCCGCGATCGCATCCCCGCCCGCGTCGGACAGGTTCAGGAAGTGCCGCATCATGCCCTCCGTTCGACAGGAACGGCGAACATCAGGACGCCGGCGGCGTATAGCTCGCCGCCCCCGCCGACAATTTGGCGATGCATTCGTCGATATGGCCCTGCTCGATGTTGAGCGGAGGCAGGACACGCACGACATTGTCGCCCGCCGCGACGGTGAGCAGCCCGTGGTTGTCGCGCAGATGCGCGACAAAGGCGCGGCTGTCGCTCTTGAGCTTGATGCCGAGCATCAGCCCCATGCCGCGCACGCTTTCGAACAGGTTGTCGTGGTTCGGGATCAACTGTTCGAGCGCGCCGCGCAGCCGTTCGCCGGTCGCCTTGACGCCGTCGAGGAAGCCATCCTCAAGGATCACGTCGAACACCGCCTGCCCGGCCGCCATCGCCAGCGGGTTGCCGCCATAGGTCGAGCCGTGGGTGCCGATCACCATGCCGCGCGCGGCCTTTTCGGTCGCAAGGCACGCTCCCAGCGGGAAGCCGCCGCCGATGCCCTTCGCGGTCGCCATGATATCGGGCGCGATGCCATATTGTTCATAGGCATAGAGCGTGCCGGTGCGTGCGACGCCGCACTGAACCTCGTCGAAGATCAGCATCAGGTCGCGCTTGTCGCAGATATCGCGCAGCGCCTGGAGGAAGGGCTGCGAAGCCGGGCGGATGCCGCCCTCGCCCTGCACCGGCTCGATCAGGAAACCCGCGGTGTTGTCGTCGACCAGGTCGAGCGCCGCGTTGACATCGTCGAACGGCGCGTAAGCGAAGCCCGGCAGCAGCGGATCGAAACCCTTGCGCAGCTTTTCCTGGTTGGTCGCCGAGATCGTCCCCAGCGTGCGGCCGTGGAAAGCGTTGTTGAAGGTGATCAGATTATGCTTTTCGGCATTGCCCGCGCTCGAGTGATAGGCGCGCGCGGTCTTGATCGCGCACTCGACCGCTTCGGCGCCCGAGTTGGTGAAGAAAACGGTGTCGGCAAAAGTATTGTCGACCAGTCGCTGCGCAAAGGCCTCGCCCTGCGGGCTGCCGTACAGGTTCGACACGTGCATCAGCGTCGCGGCCTGCTCCTGGATCGCCTGGGTCAGATGCGGATGGCCGTGGCCGAGCAGATTGACCGCGATGCCGCTCGCGAAGTCCAGATAACGCTCGCCTCGCTCGCCGATCAGATAGGCGCCTTCGCCTCGCACCGGACGCACGGCGCACCGGGGGTAGACGGGCATCAGCGGCGTGATCGACATGAGTTTGCACCTTTCAAAACGGGGCGGAACGGAATGGCGCGCAATAGGGCTCGCAATGGGACAAATCAATGGCAGCGATCACCCGCCGCGGTACGCGGCGCGCCAGGGGACGCGAGGCAACTTTTTCTTGCCGATTCCGTTGCTCAAGGGATCGAGAAAGGAGAGGCATGCCCGAAGCCCGCAGATTTCCCGACGGCCTCGACGAAAGCCACCTTCACGGCGGCCGCCTGTTCGCACGCCACGCCAGCCCGCTGTCGGTCATCCTGCTCGGTTCATTCCTGCTGCTCGCCCTGCTCGACCTGGCTGGCGGCGGCCGCACGGCGCCGGTCAAGGGCGACTTCGGCGCCGCGTCGCTGGTCGTCGATACGCCGCGAACGCTCCGCAACGGAGAGTTTTTCGAAACGCAGGTCGAGATTGAAGCCCATACCGATCTCGGCGACGCCGTGATCGCGGTGACGCCCGAACTCTGGCGCGACATGACGATCAACACCACCTTGCCATCGCCCGCCGAGGAAACCTATCGCGACGGGCTGCTGCGCTGGTCCTACGGACCGATGAAGGCCGGCGAACGCCTGCGCGTAAAGATCGACGGACAGATCAACCCGCCGCTGTTCGCCGGGACGGCCGGCAGCATGCTGCTCTATGACGGCGATCGGCGGATCGGGCGTGTGCCGCTTTCGATCAGGGTCTTTCCCTGATGGATATCGTGCTCCGCGCCACCGTGATGTTCGCCGTGCTCTATGCCCTCCTGCGGCTGCTCGGCAAGCGCGAGCTCGGGCAGATGACGCCATTCGAGCTCGTCGTGCTGGTCGTGATGGGCGACCTGATCCAGCAGGGGGTGACACACAATGATTTCAGCGTGACGGGTGCAACGCTTGCCATTTGCACCTTCGCTTTCTGGGGCGTTGTACTCAGCTGGTTCAGCTATTTATTTCCGCGCCTGAAGGACCCGCTCGAAGGCCGGCCCAAGATCGTAATCTGCGACGGCAGGCTGTGCGAGGAAAATTTGCGCCGCGATCGCCTGACCCGCACCGAAATCGAATCCGAAATGCGCCTCGCCGGTATCGCCCACATCAGGCAGGTGGCATGGGCCATCCTCGAACCCCAGGGCAAGATCAGCTTCATCCGGCGCGACGACACCCCGGACAGCCGGCAGAGCGACCGCGATTCGGTCGCGAAATAGGCCGCCCGAACCGCCTGTTCGCCGGACCGTTCACAGGCTGCGCGCCGCCTCCATCGCCAGCGCGACCGAATGCTTGCGCGCCTCATGATCATACATCGACGAAGCGACGATCACCTCGTCGACCCCGGTGCGCGCGGCAAACGCCCTCAGCCCTGCCGCGACATCGTCGACCGTGCCGACCGCCGAACATTGCAGGACATGATCGAGGATAGCGCGCGCGTTGGGGGGCAGACCGTCCCTGTATCCCGCGAGCGGTGGCTTCATCTTGCCCGGATTGCCGGTGCGCAGCGCAACGAAGGCCTGCTGCTGCGACGAGGCGAGCAGTTCGGCCTCCTCGCGCGTGTCGGCGGCGAAAACGTTGAACGCCGCGGCGGCGTAGGGCTCGGCAAGCTGCGCCGACGGCTTGAACTGACGGCGGTAGATGTCGAGCGCCTCGTCGAGCGCGTCGGGCGCGAAGTGGCTCGCAAAGGCATAGGGGAGCCCGAGCGCTGCGGCGAGTTGCGCGCCGAACAGGCTCGATCCCAGGATCCACAGCGGCACGTTGCTGCCCTCACCCGGCACCGCCCGGATTCCGAGGCGGTCGTCGCCGGCCAGAAAGGCCTGCAATTCGACGACATCCTGCGGGAACTGGCGCTCGTCGCTCGCAAGATTGCGGCGCAGCGCGCGCGCGACGACGCCGTCCGAGCCCGGTGCGCGGCCGAGCCCGAGATCGACACGGCCGGGGAACAAAGCCTCGAGCGTGCCGAACTGCTCGGCGATCACCATCGGCGCATGGTTCGGCAGCATGATCCCGCCCGCGCCGATGCGGATCGTCGAGGTCGCCTGCCCGATATGCGCGAGCACGACCGCGGTCGCGGCGCTGGCGATCCCCGCCATCCCGTGGTGCTCGGCAACCCAATAGCGTTCGTAGCCAAGCACCTCCGCGTGGCGCGCGAGATCGGCGGCGTTGGCGAGCGACTGGGCGATCGTTCCCGTGTCGGTGACGGGGACGAGGTCGAGGAAGGAGAGTTTCAGCATGAAACCGATATGCGGTTGATGAACCTGCCATTCAACCTCTTGCGTCGTCATTGCGAGCGAAGCGAAGCAATCCGGAGCGGTTACCGCGCACTCTGGATTGTCGCGCCGCCTTCGGCTCCTCGCAATGACGATCTTTGGGAGCTTAAGCCCGTTCGTCCTTGGGCGAGTCCATCAGCACATAGGTGGTGATCGAATGCACCTGCGGCAGCACGCCGAGCACCTCGGTGTGGAAATGCTTGTACGCCGCCAGGTCGGCAGCCTCGACACGAAGCAGATATTCGATCGCCCCGGTGATATTGTGACACTCGCGCACCTCGGGCGCCTCGGCCATCGCCGCCTCAAACCCCGCCTGCGCCTTCTTGGTGTGCGTCGACAGACCGACCGTGACGTAGGCGAGGAAGCCGTTGCCGACCTTTGCGGGATCGATACGCGCGCGATAGCCGGTGATCACCCCGCTGCGCTCGAGTTCCTGCACGCGGCGCAGGCACGCCGACGGCGACAACCCGACGCGCTCGGCGAGCTCGATATTGGGGATTCGCCCGTTCGCGGACAGCTCGCGCAATATCTTGCGGTCTATGGCGTCAATCTTGATCACGGATTGTGCATTTTACCGCAAACCGGGCTTTCTTTGCAATCTGCATCACAGAATCCGAACTATATTGCGCACATGAACCAGGCTACCCTGCTCGCGCTCTCCGCCTTTGCGCTCGTCTCGTCGATCACGCCGGGACCAAACAACATGATGCTGATGGCATCGGGCGCCAATTTCGGCCTCCGCCGCACCGTCCCGCATGCGCTCGGCGTCGGGATCGGCTTCACGCTGATGATCGTCCTCGTCGGGGTCGGGCTGATGGGACTGTTCGACCTGTTCCCCGTACTCAATCTGGTCCTCAAGGTGGTGAGCGTCACCTATCTGCTGTGGCTTGCGTGGAAGATCGCCAACGCCGCCGCGCCCGACACCGCGGGCAACCCGGGCGGCAAGCCGATGACCTTCGTGCAGGCAGTGCTGTTCCAGTGGGTCAACCCCAAGGCCTGGTCGATGGCGCTGACCGCGATCGCGCTCTACGCCCCCGATCGCAATCTCTTCGCGGTGCTGCTCGTCGCACTCGTCTTCGGCGTCATCAACCTGCCCTCGACCAGCCTGTGGGCGGTGATGGGCGTGTCGTTGCGTGGCTGGCTGTCGAGCCCGGCGCGGCTCAAGGCGTTCAACTGGACGATGGCGGCCCTTCTCGTCGGATCGCTTGCGCTTCTGCTCTGACCGCTTAAGGCACGGCGCAACGAAGACTGTGAGGGGTATCATCATGCAAAGCCGCCGCCTCGGCCAGAGCGCCATCCACGTGTCCGACATCTGCATGGGGACGATGACCTTCGGCAGCCAGGCCGACGAAGCCACCGCCTTCCGCGTGCTCGACCGCTGTTTCGAGGCCGGGATCAATTTCTATGACACCGCCGAGGGTTACCCGGTGCCGCCCGACACGAAATGGGTCGGCCGCACCGAAGAGATCGTCGGGCGCTGGCTCAAGACCAAGCCGCGCGACGCGATCATCCTCGCGACCAAGGTGTCGGGACCGAGCCACGTCTGGTTCAAATCGCCGTGTCGCGGCGGGATGACCGCGCTTGACCGGCACAATATCATGAAGGCGATCGACGACAGCCTGATGCGGCTCCAGACCGACTATGTCGACCTGTACCAGACGCACTGGCCCGATCATGACGCGCCCTACGACGAAATGATGGATGCGCTCGACGAACTCGTCCGCGTCGGCAAGGTGCGGATCCTCGGCTGTTCGAACGAGACGAGCTGGGGGCTGATGAAATCGCTCGCCGCCTCCGAACGGCTCGGTGTCGCGCGCTACCACACGATCCAGAATAATTTCAGCCTCAACAACCGCCGCTTCGAGGACGATCTCAAGCAGGTGTGCCGGCAGGAAGGCGTCAGCCTGATCCCCTATTCGCCGCTCGCCGGCGGGGTGCTGTCGGGCAAGTATCAGGACGGCGCGATGCCCGAGGGTGCGCGCTTCTCGCGTTACCTGCAAATGCCCGGACGGCAGGCCGCAATGGGTCGCCGCTTCGTCAACGAAAAAAGCCTCGCCGCGACCGAAGCCTATCTGAAGATTGCAGCCGACGCGGGCCTGCACCCCGTCACCATGGCGACCGCCTGGTCGAAACAGCACGACTTCGTCGCCTCGACGATCGTCGGGGTGAGCGCCGACGACCAGCTCGACCCGATCCTCGCGGCGATGGAGCTGGTGCTGAGCGACGATGTGATGGCTGCGCTGCACCAGGTGAGCAGGGACATCCTCTATCCGATGGGGTGAGGGTGCGGGACCGCCGCAATCCCGAACCTGTCGACAGGGCGCTTCTCCGATCGTCGCTCTTCGACAGGCCCGGGGCTGCGGTTCACCCGCCGACCCGCCGCAGCGTCGGCCACTCCAGCACCAGCGCCTCGCCGGCGCGCAGCGCGCGCCATTCGGCCGCGAGCCGGTCGAACGCTTCGAACACCCGCGTCTCCGCGGCATCGATCGCAGCCCGCTCCTCGCCGCTCAGCGCCTGCCGCACCCGCGCAGCCTCGGCCAGCACGGCGCGCTGTTCGGCACTGTCGGGCCGCCGGCCGCTGCGCCAGCCGATGTCGAACAGGAAGGCGGCGAGCTCGGACAATTCGCCCTCGCGCCCCTGCGTCTCGACCAGCTTCCGGCCCCTCGCGAGCTGCTTGCGCACCGTCCGCCGTTGTTCGCGGGCATCGACCTTGCCCTCCGTCGCCGCGACATGGAACGATCCCGCGGTGCCGCCCGCGGCGATCTGGCCGAACACGCCGCCTTTCAGCCCCAGCACCGCTTCGACGACAAAATGCACCATGTCGTGCGGCACGTCGGCGTCGAACCCCGGCGCTGGGTCCATCACCAGCACCGGCAGTCCCGCGCGCTCGATGCGCATCGCATAGCGGCGTTCGCCCGACCGGATGAAATGGACTTTCATCCCGACAGCCTATAGCCTCGGCGCCCGAAAGGAACCCCCATGACGCTCGCCCGCCGCACGCTCTTCGCCCTCTCCGCCTTTGCCGGGATCATCGGCACCGCCCACGCCGCCAGCCCGACGATGTTCCGCGACGCCGGATGCGGCTGTTGCCTCAAATGGCTGGAGATCGTGAAGGCCTCGTTCGGCACCAGCGTCGCGGTGGTCAATGCGCCCGACATGAACGCGGTCAAGGACAAGCAGGGCGTGCCGCAGGCGCTGCGCAGCTGCCACACCGTGCTCGTCGGCGGCTATGTGATCGAGGGCCATGTGCCGGCGAAGGAGATCGCCCGCCTGCTCAGGGAAAAACCCAAGGGCGTCAAAGGCCTCGCGGTCGCGGGCATGCCCACCGGATCGCCCGGCATGGAATATCGCAACATCCGCGACGCCTATCAGGTCATGACCTTCGGCCCCGGCGGCCAGCGCGTCTATGCGAGCTATGCCGCAAGCGGCGGCTGAGCCGCCCCGCCTACGCTCATCCCGTTGGCGAGCATTCCGGTCACCTCCATAATCTCGCCATTGCGAGCGAAATGAGCGTCAGGCCAGCTCGGCCCTGAACAGCTCGAGCATCCGTCCCCACGCCTTTTCGGCCGCAGCCTCGTCATAGGCGCGGCCGTCGGGCGGGCACCAGCCGTGCATCGCCCCGGCATAGACCTCGACCTCGTGCCACTGCGGACGCGGCGCCAGCGCCTCTTTGAGCAGCACTTTCTCGTTCGGGCTTTCCTTGTCGTCATTGTCGGCGATCGCGAAGAGATAACCGGCGTTGGTGTCGCCGATCAGCAGATGCGGGCTGTCGGGCTTGTCGGTGGCGACGCCGCCGCCGTGGAAGCTCGCCGCGGCGCCGACGCGGTTCGGGTTCAGCGCGGCGGTGTAGATCGTCATCGCGCCGCCCATGCAATAGCCGGTGGTTCCGATCCGGCGTTTCGTGTCGACTTCCTTCTGCGCGTCGAGGAAGGCGAGGTGCGCCGCGGCATCGGTCTCGACGATCGGCCGGGTGAGCCGCTTGAGATATCCGAACAATTTCTCGCGCACCGCGGGCACGTTGAAGTCGTTGGCCGCGTCGACCACCGGCGATTTCTGCCAGCGGTAGAAGGGGTTGATCGTCAGCACCGCATAGCCCTCACCCGCCAGCCGGTCGGCCATCTGGCGAAAGGCGGGGCGCAGCCCGCGAATGTCCGGCCACACCAGAACGCCCGGATGCCTGCCCTCGGCGGGCGCGACGAAATAGGCGTCGCACGTCCCGTCGGCGGTCGTGATCGCGACGTCGCGCCGCACCAGCGCCTTGCCCTCGATCGCGCGCGCGGGCAGCGCCGCGACCAGCGCCCCTGCCCCCGCCAGCGCGGTAAAGCTGCGCCGCCCGACGGGCAGCCCGGCGCGGTCGAGATCGGCTTCGGTTTCGTTGGTGCACATCGCGTCTCTCCTTGGGGATTCTAAAAAACCGGCAGAAAACTGCCGAACTTTACACGGAAATCACATCGGCCACCGCCGTTGCCCGGCGCGAGCCGGGGCCCATGCCGCAAAGGGCGTGGCAATCCATCCGGGCCCCGGTTTTCACCCGGGAGCGGCAAACGCCCTTCGCACGAAAAGCGGCAGAAAACTGCGCAACTTCATTCGCGATTGGCGTTTCGACGGACGAGCATATCGGCATCGTCCGCAGGCTAGTCTGGCGATGTTTTTTAGGACAGTGCTTTTTGCGCGCCCACCACCACGTCAGCGACGATCGCCCAATATCGCATTGTCGCCGCCGTCGTTGCGGTCGCGATCGGCCGCTGTCAGCAACGGATCATAGGATGCAGCCCGGCCAGTGGCCGAACCATCCACGCCGGTTTCCACTTCTTCCCATCGCTCGGCGCGGCGCATTGCGGGCGCCTCATCGAGTGCCTCTCGCGTCATGCGCTGCACCTTCTTCATCCGCCGCCAAACCCAGACCGGCAAGACGACGACCGCTCCAAACAGCATCAGAGGATATAAAAAGTTCCAGATCACGCCGCGCCCCTCAGCCAATGACTAGGCGGCGATGCTAATCTCTTCAAAGGCAAAGGCAAGCCGGTGCACCCCGACATCGCGCAGCTTGTCGCCGTGCGCGGCGCGGTCGACGATATGTCCCGCGCCGCAAAAGCCGATCACCGTCATACCCGCGGCCAGCGCGGCGCGCGCGCCGATCGGCGAATCCTCGATCGCGAGGCACGCCGCCGGGTCGACCCCCAGCCCCTTCGCGGCCGCCAGATAGATGTCGGGAAAGGGCTTGCCGCGCCCCCAGCCGTCGGCGCTGTAGACATGTCCGCCGAAATGATGTGCCAGCCCGAAGCGGTCGAGCGACGACGCAATATAGGCAGGGCTGCTCGATGAAGCGATCGCGCGCGGCGTCGCCCCCAGCGCGTCGAGGAATGCGGGCGCGCCGGGCACCGGCGCGAAGCCCTCGGCGAACATGCGGATCGCGCGCTCGCGGTGCCGTTCGCGAAAATCGGACGGCAGCGGACCGCCGAGGCGCAGGGTGATGCGCCGCTCGGTCTCCTGCCAATTGTGCCCGCAATAATCGCGCAGGCAATCTTCGTAGCTGGTGGGCAGCCCGATGGCGGCCAGGCTCTCGGCCAGCGTCTTGTTCGCGCGCACCTCGCTGTCGGCGATGACGCCGTCGAAGTCGAAGATGATGGCGGCGGGGGTCATGAACGCGCGTCCTGTTTATGCGAATGCAACCTGTCGCGCCTAAACGCCAAGCCGACAGGAGACGCAATCATGAAGTTTATCGAGCTCAAGTCGCGCGGCGGCAATTATCTGGTCGTCGCCGACAATGTCGCGTGGCTCCGCGACTATGAGAATGGTCAGGTGCAGGTCGGCATGGTCGGCGGCGCGCCGCTGCTGATCGTCGGCAAGCTGGAGGAGATTGCGGCTTCGATATTGGAGCAGGCGAATTCGAGGGAGTGACGAATCGCTGTTGGAGAGCCTTAAAAGCCCTTTCCTGATTTCAATATTTTCCCGACTATCTCGTCACGAAAATTCCACGACTGCGCAATCAATGGGTTACTGTCTGGGTCGGGAAGATTGTCGAACCAATCATCAGGACATTTCAACAACAATTGTTCAATCTGCGATCGTATTTTCAAGGCTTCTCGGTCAAACCAAAGTCTAGAAAACTCTAAATGTTGTCGAAAACCTGCCCATTGCGGCGACCCCGGCTGCAAGTGGTTTTGAAGAACATCACCAACGCCGGTCTTTGAAAGTCGGCGATCATGTTTTGAAGTCAGATACCAAACTTTGTGCGTCACGTTTGTCATATGGGCTACGCTTTTGTCCCGGTAGGCCTTCAAAAATTTGTGCCAATCATTTTTGGCCACATCATCTCCAAATACATTTCCAGCGTCAAATTGGCCTATACCGTTTTGCCGCCGATCACTGGAATTGAAAGCCGCGCAGTATATCATGATCGAATGGTCAATTATCGGAATCAGGGCGCTCCCGTATAAACTAGGCTCCCTAGCTTGCTCAGCCGTCCTCGGTTGAAACTTCTCAAGATCGTCCAGAAACGTTTTTGTCCGCAACATCTCATTGGCAACGCGATCTGCACATTCAAGTTTCAGAAGAAGTTTGCCAAGTTTTCCGTCCAAGTCGGATGACAATAATTTTTCCAAAATTGCCTCTCACTCTACCGTCACCGATTTAGCCAAATTCCGCGGCTGATCCACGTCTGTCCCCTTCGCCACCGCCACATGGTACGCCAGCAGCTGCACCGGCACCGCGTAAACCAGCGGGGCGATCAGCGGGTGGACCTTGGGCATTTCGATCGTCGCCATGCAGCCGTCGCCGGCTTCGGCGAGGCCTTCGGCGTCGCTGATCAGGACGATCTTGCCGCCGCGCGCCATCACCTCCTGCATGTTGCTGACGGTCTTTTCGAACAGCGGGCCGCTGGGCGCGAGGACGATTACCGGGACCGCCTCGTCGATCAGCGCGATCGGGCCGTGCTTCATTTCGCCCGACGCATAGCCCTCGGCGTGGATATAGCTGATTTCCTTGAGCTTGAGTGCGCCCTCGAGCGCGAGCGGATAGTCGGGGCCGCGGCCGAGGTAGAGCACGTCGCGCGCGGGGGCGACGAGGTGCGCCATCGCCGCGATCTCCTCGTCATGGCTCAGCGCGGCATTGAGCGCGGCGGGCGCCTCGATCAGATGTTTGACGATGTCGCGCTCCTCGGCGGCGCTGAGCTTGCCCTTCTTGAGCGCGAGATGCGCGGCGAGCGCGGCGAGCACCGCGAGCTGGCAGGTGAAGGCTTTCGTCGAGGCGACGCCGATCTCAGGACCAGCGTGCGTCGGGAGCAGCAAATCGGCCTCGCGCGCCATGCTGCTGGTGGGCACATTGACGACGACGGCGATCGTCTGGCCGTTCGCCTTGCAATGGCGCAGCGCCGCGAGCGTGTCGGCGGTCTCGCCCGACTGCGAGATGAAGAGCGCGAGCCCGCCGGGCTGGAGCACCGGGTCGCGGTAGCGGAATTCGGACGCGACATCGATGTCGACGGGGATGCGCGCGAAGGTCTCGAACCAATATTTGGCGACCATGCCGGCGTAGAAGCTCGTCCCGCACGCGACGATGGTGATGCGGTCGATCTTCGACAGGTCGAAATCCATCTGCGGCAGCGCGACGGTCTGTTCGAGCGGGCGGATGTAGGAGGAGAGCGTCTGCGCGACGACGGTCGGCTGCTCGAAAATCTCCTTCTGCATGAAGTGGCGGTAATTGCCCTTCTCGATCGTCGCGGCGGTGAGGCCGCTGGTGGTGATCTCGCGCGTCACCGGATTGTTCGCGCTGTCGAAGATCTGCGCGCCGTCGCGCGTGATGACGACCCAGTCGCCCTCGTCGAGATAGGCGATCTTCTGCGTCAGCGGCGCGAGCGCGAGCGCGTCCGACCCCAGATAGGTCTCGCCCTCGCCATAGCCGACGACAAGCGGCGAACCGAGGCGGGCGCCGATCAGCAGGTCGGGATGGCTGCGAAAGGCGATCGCAAGCGCGAAGGCGCCGCGGAGCTGCGGCAGCACCGCCTGCACCGCCTCGGTCGGCGACTTGCCGGCCTCGACCTGTTCGCTGACGAGATGCGCGACGACTTCGGTGTCGGTCTCGCTCTCGAACCTGCGCCCGCGCGCCTGCAGCGCCTCGCGCAGCGGCTTGAAATTCTCGATGATCCCGTTGTGGACCAGTGCGACCTCGCCCGTCGCGTGCGGGTGCGCATTGCTCGTCGTCGGTGCGCCGTGCGTCGCCCAGCGCGTATGCGCGATGCCGACAAGGCCCCGCGCGGGGTTGCCGCCAAGTTCCTTCACCAGATTGTTCAGCTTGCCCTCGGCGCGGCGGCGGACGAGCTGGCCGTCCTGCACCGTGCAGACGCCCGCCGAATCATAGCCGCGATATTCCATGCGCCTGAGGCCATCGACGAGGCGATCCGCGACCTGGTCCTTGCCGACGATTCCGATAATTCCGCACATGGATTCTGCTTTCTTTAGAGCGTGTAGGGAACGCGAATACCCGGCATCGCTGCCGGAAACACCTTGATATTGCGTGTAACGAGAATGCGCCCCGAAATCTGCGCCGTCGCGAGCACCAGCGCGTCGCAGAGCGTCAGCCCCTTGCGCTCGGCACGCAGCGCAGCGGCGCGACGCGCGACCGCGTCGCCGATCTCCTCTACCGCGAAGCAACCGAGGAAGGCCTCGACCGCCTTCACCGATGCGGGGTCGGCGGCGGTCATCACCTCGGTCCAGCTGATCCGGCTGACGCTCTTGCGCCCCGCGCGTCGGATTTCGCTGCGCGCCGCCTCGACGCCGTTCAAGGCGTCGATGAGGATGTCGCTGTCGAACTGCGCGTCGATCATTCGCGCTTGCCCCGCAGGCGGCGCTGATATCTGAGGCCGTCGCCGATATCGGCGCGGTCACGCCAGATGCCGAACGCATTGTCGATCGCGTCGCCCGAGGCTTCGGCGCGATAGGATGCGACCGCGCGGCGCACGAGTTCGGCGCGCGAAACGCCCTGCTCGGCCGCGAGGGCATCGAGCCATTCGACGTCGGAGTCGGGAATGTCGGCAAGGAAGCGCACGCAGCGTTGATATCACATCATGATATCAGTTCAAGTCGCGCCGGGCGCCGGCCTTTTCCGGTCGGGCTCCCAGCGTGTTCAGCACATCCTTGATCACATTCAGGTTGCGCAATCCTTCCGCAGTTTGTGCGCCCCGTGGCGCGCGGAAATCGATCACATAGAGCAGGCCGGAGCCCATGGTTCCACAGGCCTCGCATTGGGAAGAAACGCGATTCGGCGTACAATTCAGCGCATAGTCCGTATTCAAGACATCCGGATAATTCGCAGGCCTGCTTCCGACGACGTAGGTTCTGAGTTCCGGATAGTCCCAATTTCGCGAGAAGATCACGGCGGACATATGGCCATCAATGTCGTGGTTCCGCCATACCCGATGAATTTTGCAGATCGCCGCAACTTGTTCGTTTTCGGGCGCGCCGCATTCATATGCATCGCCATCAGTCCTGAAATTGATGGTCAGCTTGATATCGTTGCCGGTGATCGTTTCGCCCATCATCGCGGTGCACCATTGCTGAAAGGATATCGGCATTGATTCGCGATCGTGAATGAACATTGTCATTCCGGATGCCGCCGGGTCTTTCCCGAGAAGCTGACCCGGCACGTTCAGGGTCCGGGTCCCGATGGTGACGGGAAAGCTGGCGGCCCGGCACTGATCCAGCGACTTGCTGGTCGCCCACTGATAGGTCGCGGAGGGGCCGTTGACCAGGATCAGGGAAAGCGCAAATCCTGCGACGGCGATCCCGGCAAAATAGGCGGGTTTCTCTCTCGGTTTCGCCAGCCGGCTGGTCAGGAGGCGGACTAGCCCGCCAGCGACGATCGCCGCCAGATAGGCAAAGGGGCCGAACAACATCGATTCCGATGTCGGCAATCCCGAAAATGCGGCGAGAAAAAACCAACCCAGGCAGAGGATCAAAACGGCCGACGTCGAGTAGATGATCGCTCGGCCGCTCGAAAAGATCAGCGGAAAGCAGAAAAATATAAGGTAAATATATATATTTACGCTCACCTATCCGCCCCCTCCTGCGCTTCCTCCGTCCATCAGCGACGATCTAGCCGGCGGCTGAACCGAAATTCCGGTCGACATAGATCATCGCGAACTGCACCGGATCGGCAGGCCTGCCGTTCGCCTGCTCGAAACGCGCCTTGCCGTCTTCCCAGATCTTGCGGACCTGCGCGGGCAGGTCGGGGCCGAATTTCATCTGGCGTGCGACAATCGCCGGCCAGCTGCCGGTCGTGCCGAAACTCTTGTGGAGTTGCGGCTCCATCGCCTTGCAATAGGCGGCGGTGGCCGCGTCGAGATGGCCGATCGCCTGGAGTATCCAGGCGTCAACGAAGCGCAGAAAGGGCTTGTCGGTGTAACGGTCGCTCACGCCTGTTTCTCCATCGTCCATTCGTCGCGCAGCAGCCCGAAGATCAGCGAATCGCGAACGCCGATATGCGTTTCCCACTCGCCGCGCAGATGCCCTTCGCGCCGGAATCCCATCCGTTCGAGCAATGCGATCGAACCGCTGTTCTCGGGATCGGTGTCGGCGAAGATGCGGCGCAGGTCGAGTTCGGCAAAACCATAGTCGATCACGCGCGCCACCGCCTCGCGCGCGATACCGCTGCCCCAGCGGTCGCGGTGCAAGATATAGCCGATCTCCTTCACGGCGGGTTTGCCGTCGACCAGGATCACCCAGCCGAGCGCGGCGTCGTTTTCCATCGTGATCGCCCAGCATAGAAAACCCTGCCCTTCGGCGGCGTTGCTCGCGACATAGGCTTCGGTCTCGGCGAGCGACACGTGCGGCCCGCTCGACCACCAGGTCATCAGTTCGGCGTCGGACAGCACGGGAAACAGCGCCGCGGCATCGTCGGCGCGGATCTGGCGCAATACCAGCCGCCCGGTGGTCAGCGTCGGTGCGGTCAAGGCTATTTCCCCGCCTTCTTTTTGCGCATCGTGTCGTGGAAGCGGTCAGCCCAGCCGGGTTTGATCAGCTGCTCGGCGCGGACCATGCGCAGGTCGCCGTCGCCGACGTCGCGCGACACCGCGCTGCCCGCGGCGACGATCGCGTCGCGGCCGATGGTGACGGGGGCGATCAGCGCGCTGTTCGATCCGATGAAGGCGTTTTCGCCGATCACCGTCTGATATTTGAAATAGCCGTCATAATTGCAGGTGATCGTGCCCGCGCCGATATTGGCGCCCGCGCCGACGATCGCATCGCCCAGATAGGTGAGATGGTTCGCCTTGGCGCCCTTGCCGAGCACCGCCTTCTTCATTTCGACGAAATTGCCGACCTTGGCCTTTTCCTCCATCACCGCACCGGGGCGCAGCCGCGCGAAGGGGCCGACCTCGCAGCCCGCGCCGATCGTCGCGCCCTCGATATGACTGTTAGCGCGGATCTTCACGCCGTCGGCGACGGTCACGCCGGGGCCGAAAAAGACATTGGGCTCGACGAGCACGTCGCGGCCGAGCCGGGTATCCCACGCAAACCAGACGGTTTCGGGAGCGATCAGGCTGGCGCCGTCGGCCATCGCCTGCGCGCGCCGCCGCGCCTGCCATTCGCCCTCCATCGCCGCGAGTTCGCCGCGGCTGTTGATGCCGGCGACGTCGTAGGGATCGGTGACGACCACCGCGCAGTGCCGCCCGTCGGCGTTGGCGATGTTGACGATATCGACGAGATAATATTCCTTCGCCGCATTGGCATCGGTGACGCGTGCGAGCAGCGCGAACAGGTCGGCCGACTTCGCCGCCATCAGCCCCGAATTGCACAGCCGCACCGCGCGCTCCTCGAGCGTCGCATCCTTATGCTCGACCATCCTGGTCACGCGGTCGCCATCAGTGATGACGCGGCCGTACTGCTGCGCGTCGTCGGGTTCGAAGGCGAGCACGACGACCGCGGGGGCGTCGGGGGCGTTCAGCCGGTCGATCATCGCGCGCATCGTCGCGGCGGGAACGAAGGGCACGTCGCCATAGAGGATCAGCACGTCGCCATCGAAGCCGGTCAGCGCCCCCTCCGCCTGCTGCACGGCGTGGCCGGTCCCGAGCTGCGGCTCCTGCACCGCGAGGTCGGCGCTGCCCGCCAGCGCCTTTTCGAGCTGATCGGCCTTGTCGCCGACGATCACGACCTTCTTCGCGGGTTCCAGCTCGTCAACGCTCGCCATCAGGTGCATCAGCATCGGGCGCCCCGCGATCGGGTGGAGCACCTTGTGCAGGTCGGACTTCATGCGGGTGCCCTTGCCCGCGGCGAGGATGACGGCGGCGATCGGATTGCTCATGCCCGCCGCCATGCCAGCAAATCATTGCGGTTTCCAGCACATCGCGCCATGCGATCCCTTCACACCCGTTCGCATCGAGCGAAGTCGAAATGCCCAGCGATCGCGCACGGCTTCGTGTGTCTCGACTTCGCTCGACACGAACGGAAAGAGAGGTTCGTCGCATGTCTTTCCCCTTCGCCATCATCGGCTTCGATCTCGACGGCACGCTCGTCGACAGCCTCGACGACCTCACCGCCGCGCTCAACCATGCGCTGGGACTTGCCGGCCGCGCACCGGTGCGCGCGCCCGAAGTCCGTTCGATGATCGGACGCGGCGCGCGGCACATGCTCGACCGGGCACTGGCGGCGGACGGCGGAGTCGCGGACGACGAATTTCAGCGGCTCTACGACGAGCTGATCGCTTATTATGAAGCGCATATCGCGGTGCACAGCACCCCCTACCCCGGCCTGACCGCCGCGCTCGACCGGCTTGACGCGCTGGGGGTGAAGACCGCCGTGGTGACCAACAAGACCGAGCGCCTCGCCCGCATCCTGCTTGGCGAACTCGGGCTGGCCGATCGCATGGCGACGATCATCGGTGGGGATACGATGGGGCCTGATAAGGCCAAGCCCTCCCCCGCGCCCGTACTAGAGATGATTGACCGCTGCGGCGGCGGGCGGACCGCCTTTGTCGGCGACAGCATCTATGACATGCTCGCGGGCCGGGGCGCAGGCGCGACGACCATTGCCGTGAGCTTCGGTTTCTTGCAGGGAACGGTGGAGGATCTGGGTGCGGACCATGTCGTCGATCATTTCGACGAACTGATTCCGCTGCTTACCGAGGGGGATAGCCATGCGCAGCGGAGATAAGGCGAAGGAGACGCCCGAGCGGATCAAGAATGTTCCGCTGCTGATCCTGTTCTTCCTCCTGTTGTTCGGCTCGTTCGCCGGGACGCTTGACGAGGTGTCGCTCGCCTATGCGAGTGGACACATATCAGGCGTCTCCTCCCTCCTATGCGCAGTCCTCTATTTCGCCTGGCTGCGCGGCGCCGATATCTGGAAAGCCGTCGTCTGTTTTGCGGCAATATTGATCCTGGTGACGATCGGAACCTTGGCCAAGGTCGGGCAAGCGAATCTCAAGGTAAAACAGGATGCCGAAACCATTGCCGACGTGCGCTTCGACGCGAACGGCAACCCCGTTCTGCCTGCCGATGCTGCATCGCGCGGCCCGATGTCGAAAATCCTTGCAACGCTCGCCGGCGAGACCTCGGCGCTGAACAACGAATATATGACCCGGCTGGAAACCGCCGGTGTCTATGCGCTGTTCGATGCCCAACGGTTGGCGGCTAACCCTAAGGTCCTGAAAAATTGCGATGCGATCGCGGCAATCGGCCCCGAAATCGCGACCTTCAGGAGCCGGCACTTTGGAATCATGGAAAACGCGCGCCGCAGCGTCGCGGCGAGCGACATGCCCGATGATATCAAACAAAGCGCAGCAGCGGGCATGAAAAAATCTCTGGCGCAGGCCCGGTCGGATGCCGAGGGCGTCTGGCGTACCAATGCCGAACAGATCATCGAAGCGACGGCGATTTGCCACATCCTTGCGCGCCGCAACTGGGAGGTGCAGAGGCAGGATTTCGCCTTTCGCTCGCGGCGCGACATGGACGAATTCGATCGTCACAACCAACGCGTCAACGCACTGGCGGCCGAGCAACAGGCGATCATCGACGCAAGCCGGGCTCGATTGCAGCAGCGGCAGGACGCCATGAAAGAAATGCTGAACTGATCAGCGGTCCGCCTTGCGCCACTTGGTCCATAAATGGCGCGCCAGCATCACCGGCGGCATGCGCAGCCAGTGCGAGCGGATGTAGAAGGCCTGCTGGAGCAGGAAGCGGGTCGGATGCCCCCAGTCGTCGCGCGCCAGCAGGCGGCGGCGGAACCAGATGTCGCTCGCCTCGTGCCCGTCCCAGCCTTCGGGCAGGACACTCCCGTACAGGTCGCGCGCCAGCCGCGCGGCGCGGTGCACCGCTGCGCGCAGCCCGTGCGTATCGGCGCGGCCGTCGAGCCGCCCCCAGAACCCGGGATCGGCGGCGGCAAAATCGCGCGTCAGGCAATGGAAGTCCCACAGGTTGCGCAGCCCGCCCTGCAGATCGCCATCGGCGATCAGATGCGCGGCGCAATGACACACCATGTCCTCGGGGTTGAACACGCGGAAACCGCCGGGCGTGCGAACCGCGTCGCCGACCAGCGCCAGCGCGTCGGGCGTGATGCGGTGGGTGCGCGGCAGGATCGTGTGGTGCACGTCGATCATCCGGTCGCGCTCCTTGTGGATCAGCGGCGGCAGCTCGTGCATATGGTCGCGGTAATAGGCGTCGTCATAGGCGTCGTATTTCAGCCACTCCCACCCGTCAATCAGCGCCAGATTCTCGGCGCGGCCGATGTCGTGCCACGGCACCAATATGTCGAGGTCGCCGATCTGGCGCCCCGCGGCGCACGACAGCCCCGCCGCGGCATAGGCGGTGCCCTTGAGCAGCACGAATTCGACCCCCGCGGGATCGAGCGAGCGGCGCGCCATTTCGGCCTCCCACAGCGCCTGCGCGGTTCCCACCGCCGCCGCGGCGCGCTGGTCGGCGAACAGCGCGGCGACCGCGGGCGGCAGCACCGCCGCCGCAAGATGATGTGCCAGCGTCGCCAGCAGCGCCTCGGCGCGCGCGACGCTGATCACCCCGTCCCAGTCGCGCGGGGCGAGCGACTGCGGATCGCGGCGCCCCGCCAGCAGGTCGACGACCGTCTGCACCGCGCTCATCGCACCGCCTCGGCCCATAATTGCTCCGCCAGCGCGATGCCGGTCGCGCTGTCTGGATAAGAGATGCCGAAGGCAGGGGTCTCGCGCACCAGCCGGACCAGCGCCGCAAACCCCGCCTCGCCGAGCGCGATATAGTTGGTCGACGCCTCGGTCAGCCGGACGAACGCCTCGGCCTCACCCATCCGCTCGACTGCAGCCTCGCCGCCGAAGCGCGGAAAGAGCAGCAGCGCCGGGCGCACCGGTTCGTGCATCGCCGCGACCGCTTCTGGCCGCGGGATCAGATGACGGATGTCGCCCTTCGGCGTTCCAGCGAGCAGCGGTCCGAGCCGTTCGGGCGCGACGCGTGCCGCGAGTTCGACGATCGCCTCGTTCTTCAGGCTCACCGCGCGGGGAAAAGCCAGCGCGTCACCACCGCCGGGTTCGATCAGCGTGAACTCGTCGCCCATCAGCCGCCACTCGCCCTCGCCGAGCAGCGCCGCGAGCGTCGACTTGCCCGATCCCGACGCGCCCGACAGGATGATCGCGCGGCCGTCCTTCGCCACCGCGCTGGCGTGGAGCAGCAGGTGCCGCCGCCAGCCGAGCGCGACCTGCAAGTTCATCCCCATTTCGGCGGCGAGCAGCCCCATCGACAGCGGCAGCGGCAGCGCGTCGGGGATGATGAAATCGCCCCCGATATGCACCGACGGGCGCAGCCGACGGCGCCAGGGACGCGCCGCGAACAGCCGCACCGTCGCGTCGGCGGGGCGCTGCATATCCTTGGGATAGCCGGCATAGAGGCGGTCGAGCGCCGCAACCGGGCCGGGCCAGTCGCTGCCGATGCGAAACTGGACGGGACCGACGGCGATGCGGGTGCTGTGCCTCACGAGGGTTCCACCAGCCCCATTGCCGCGAGCTCGCGCAGCCGCGCAGCGAGGATCGGCGCCGGATCGCCATCGCCTTCGAGGTCGAAGACGTCGGCAAGGCGCGCAGCGAGCGCCGCGGCGTCGCACGGTCCGGCGTCGAGTGCAGCGAGAATTTCGGGCATCGGCGCCGCGACGAGATGCGTCTGCATCGAGCGGCGATCGAAAAGCGCGGTCAGTGCGCCGAGCGGTTCGATGCGCAGCGCCCCCGCGGCGGCGGCGCGGTAACGACGATCAGCCATAATCTTCGGCGGCGGCGGTCAGTTTGGCGAGGATCGCGAGCAGCGTCGCACGCTCCCCGGCGCTGATGTTCGATTCGAGCCGCGCCTCGCTCGCCAGCGCTGCGGGCACGATGGCATTGTACAATTCGCGGCCGGTCTCGGTAAGTTCCAGATGATGCGAGCGCCCGTCGGCCTCGTGCGCCTGTCGCGCGATCAGGTTGCGGTCGGCGAGCGCCTTTGCGGCGCGGTTGACCGTCACCTTGTCCATCCGCGTCGCATCGACCAGATCGCGCTGGGTCAGCGGCGTGCCCTCGCCCAGCACCGCCATCAGCCGCCATTCGGGGATCTTGAGCCCGAACCGGTTCTGATATTCCGCGGCGATCCGGCTCGACAGCGCGTTCGAGGCGATCGACAGGCGATAGGGCAGGAAATTGTCGAGGTTGAGCGTCTTGGCGGCCATGCGCTGTTCATATCGCCTGTTCGCCGCCTGTGAAGGGCGCGATGCGGATTTTTCAGAAGGCGACGCGCACCCCGGCCCAAAGGGTCCGCGGCGTGGCGCGCTCGACGATGCCCGCCGACGAAATCGCCGCGGGGACCAGTTCGTCGAACAGATTCTCACCGCGTGCCTCGATGCTGACCGTCCTCGCGACACGCCACGCGATCCCGGCGTCGAGCGTCAGCGCGTCGCCGAGCACCTGCTGGCCCAGATCATCCTCATTCTGCCTGCCGACGTAGCGCAGCGTCGCAAAACCGCCGAGCGGCCCCACGCGATTGCTGCGCAGCGACAGGCTGCCGCCGTGCTTCGCGATCTGCGCCGGGCGGCGCCCGTCGAGCGCGGCAGCGCTTCCCGACGCGTCGACCGTCGCATCGGTAAAGGCCCAGGTCGCGCGCAGGGTCACCGGCCCCGCCACCTGCTCGGCGGCGAGTTCGATCCCCCTGGCGTCGATCGCGTCGAGATTCTCCCGCCGGCTGTAGCTCGCCCCCGCCGCGACGAAGCCGACGCCGGGGAAATTGCCCGGCCCCTGCCCCAGCGTGACGTTGGCGATCGCGTTCGACAGGCGGTTGACGAACAGCGTCGCCGACAATCGGGTGCCGCCGCCTTCCCAATCGGCCCCGACCTCGCCGCCCCACAGGCGTTCGGGCGCGAGCGCCTCGTTCGCCGCGGTCGCGTCGGCGCCGACGCGGAACGGGCGATAGAGTTCGTTGAGCGTCGGTAGGCGCCAGCCGCGATAGCCCGCAGCACGGATCGCGAAGTCGTCCGACTTCCAGCGCACGCCGACGCGCCCGCTACCCTCCCAGCCGCCGCGAGCCGCGAAACGCGCGTCGGTGATCGTGCTGCCGCCGATATTGACCTCGCGCCGGTAGCCCGCGCCGATCCACCAGCGGTCGACGCGGCCGCTCGCGGTCCACAACAGTCCCTGATCGCGATCGCCCGACGTCCATTCGGCGAAGGCGCCCACCGTGTCGCTGCTGCCCCCTGCGATGCGGTGGCGGCCCGGGACCAGCCCGGCGAAGAAATAATCCTCCTGGGTGCGTCCCGTCGTGCGGCGCCAGTCGGCACCGACGCGCAGCGGGTTTTCACCGTCTATCTCGGGGCGGATTTCGAAGCGCGCGCCGAGCCCGGTCGCCGGGACGCGCTGGAACAGCGCCGGCGCAACGCTGTTGCGGTTCGCCGTGACGCTCGCAAAACCGCTCTCGAAGTCGCGGAGCTGGACATAGGCGAGCGCCAGCCACTGCGTCGCCCCCGCGGGGTCGTGGATCAGGCGCAGGCTGGCATCGACCCCGTCGACGCGGCTGTCGGTGAAATCGACCCCGCGGTCGCGCCGGTCGGTGAAACCGCGCAGGCTCGCCTCGACCCGGCTGCTGTCGCCCGCATCGAAGCGCATCCGCACGCCGAGCCCACCCATCTCGTAAGGCGCTGCGCGGTCGACCGACCCGCGCTGGCCTGCGACGGTCGGAACGAAACCGTCGCCGCGGCTGTAGCGGCCATCGACCGCGACCTGCCCGCCGCCGAGCCGCGTCCCCGCGCTCAGCGTGGCGTCCCAGGCGTCGCGGCTGCCATAGGCCGCGCTCGCCGTCACGCCGCTGGTCATTTCGGAATGGAGCCCGATCGTTCCCGCGAGCGCTCCGGGGCCGTCGGCGCCACTGCCGCCGCCGCGCGCGATCACCGCGCCGCCAAGCGCGATCGCGTCATAAGCGCTCCACGCGACCCAGCCGCCGAAGGGGTCGGCCTGCGGCACCCCGTCGAGCGTCACCAGCGCGCGGCTCGACGCATTGCCGCCGAGCCCGCGCAGCGTCACGCCCTGGCTCGTCGGGTGCGCGCTGCGCCCATCGCTGCGGCGGAACTGGACGATGCCGGCTTCGTCGCGCAGCCGGTTCTCGATCCGCGCGCCGAGACCGGGGTCAAGGTCGCGCAGGACAGCGGAACCCTGCACCGCATCGCCGTCCGACGGGCGCAGCGACCCGGCGCCGGTCACGACGATGATCTCGGGCGGCAGCTTGCCGACATTGCACAGGCAATAATCGGGGTCATCGCCCTCGATCGGCTGCGCCATCGCCGCCGCCGGCATCGCCAGCAGCGCGGCCCCCACAAGCCACCGCATCACGCGGGCTTGACCGCGTCGGGATGCGCGCGCCGGAACGCGTCGAGTTCCATGCACGCCGCGTCGATTTCCACGAGCCGCGGATAGGCATCGAGCGGCACCTCGAAGCGCCGCGCATTATACATCTGCGGCACGAGGCAGCAGTCGGCGATCCCCGGCGTCTCGCCGCCGAGATAGCGTCCGTCGCCCGCCATGGCTTCAAGGGCGTCAAACCCCTGCGCGATCCATGTCGCGATCCAGCGGTCCTTGGTCTGCTCGTTGAGCCCCAGATCGCGGGTCAGATATTTGAGTATGCGCAGATTGTTGAGCGGGTGGATGTCGCTCGCGATCACCTGCGCCTGCGCCAGCGCGACCGCGCGCGGCATCGGCGCGTCGGGGATCAGGCGCGGTTCGGGATAGGCGCGGTCGAGCCAGTCGATGATCGCGAGGCTCTGGATGATCGGCTCGCCGTCGACGACGAGCATCGGGACGAACCCCTGCGCATTCTGTTCAAGATAGGCATCGCTGCGCTGTTCGCCCGCGATCAGGCTGATTTCGACGCGCTCATAGGCGAGCCCCTTGAGGTTGAGCGCGATGCGCACGCGATAGCTCGCCGAGGAGCGGAAATAATCGTGGAGGACGAGTTGGGGCACTGGCTGGGTCATGGCGCCGTCTAATGCGATGCTTTCGGCATCTCGGCAATCCATTGCCTGAGCAGCGCGGCGCCCTCCCGGTGCACCGTCGAGCGCCCAACCTCGGGCATCGCTATGCCCGGATCGGTGCTCTCGAGGCGATAGATCAGGAAGCTGCGTTCGGGATCGCCCGGCGCCACCGCGAAATCCATGCCGCCGCTGCCGCGCCCCGCCGCGGTCGGGCGCTTGCCGATGCCGTAATTGACGCCCACGGGATCGTCGGTCCAGCGCAGGAACAGTCCGCTGTTCGACGCGCTGCCCGCGGGATTGTGGCAATGCGCGCAATTGGCATCCAGATAGGCGCGCGCGCGGTCGGCGACGCTGCCCGACTTCGCGTCGTCCCATATCGGCATCGCGGTTTTCAGCGCGTCGGGATTCTCGAAATACCAGCCGCGCTGTTCGGGCAGCCAGTCCGACGGGAGCACGAAATTGCGCGCCTTGGGCCCGATCGGCACGATCTCGCCGTTCAGGCTGTGGCATTCCTTGCACTGGTTCTTGTTCGGCACGGCATAGCGGATGCTGTGCGTCTCGCCGTCGGGGCTCCTGAACGTCACGGGAACACGCCGCCCGCCGAGCGCAAGCGTCGCGTCCCTGCCGTCGGCATCCCAGATATAGGGCAGCGCGATCCAGCCCGCGGCGCGGCGGATCAGCAGGCGCGTCTCGACCGGGTGCCCGTCCGCAACGTCGCTCCAGCCGAAGCTCTTGACCAGCACCGTGCCGACCGGAAAATCGATCGTCCCGTCGGCCAGCACGCGCGCCTTCTTTCCGGCGGGGATCGAGACGAAACGATGCTTGTCGGCATAGTCGCTGAACAACGGCGTGCGCAGCGTGTAGGGAAAGCTGCCGAGCGGCACCTTGGGGTTGCCAAAATGGAACAGCCCGAACGCCGACAGCTTCTGCGGGATCGCGTCGCTGTCGATCACTTCCTGATGGACGCCGGGCAGCGGCACGCCGCTCGCGCCGCTTGCGCACAGCAAGGCCGCCGCCAGCGCGGCGAAGACGCGCCTCACTGGACCTTCGCCTCCATCGCCGCGGGCAGCGTGATGCCGGGCAGCGCCGCGGGCGGGGTGCCCTTCGACAGGTCGGCGGGCGACGGCTTCGCGGCGCTCTGCGGCGTCGTGACGTCGGGCAGGTTCAGCGACAGCACCCCGACCTTGTCGAGCACGATCGCATCCCCCGCGCCGTCCCACAGCACCGGCGGGATCGATCCCCCCATCGCCGCCGCGATCTCGGCCCCGCCCGGAAAGGCAGGCGCGAAACCCGCGCGACCATGCGCATTGTCGCGCACCACGATCGCTCGCGGCAGCGGCTGGTATTTGGGATCCTTGTGTTCGTAGCGATAGCCGACGATCATCACATTGGCGGTGCCGTTCTTCTCCATCACATTGTCGAAAATCTCGACGTTGCGGTTCGCCATCACCAGCACCCCGGTCCCGGTCGGCACGCTCGCGACGATATTGCCCTTCGGCGCGAAATTCGGCGTGTCGTTCTCGACGATGATATTGTCGAAGACGCGGACATTGTGCCCGCCCTGCATCGGCAGGCTGGGCAGGTCAAACACCAGGATGCCGCCGGTATTCTTCGTCGCCAGATTGTCGTGGACGTCGGCATCATAGCTGTTCTCGATCTCGATCCCCGCGACATTTTCCTTCGCGATCGAATCGCGCACGACGATATTCTTCGACTGGCCCACATAGATGCCCGCGTCAGACGCGCCGCGCACGAACACGCTGTCGATCAGCACGTCGCTGCTCTCGACCGGATAGATGCCGTAGGCGCCGTTGGTCTCCTTCGGGCCCGCGGTCCATTCGACGCGCAGCTTGTGATAGACGATGCGGTCGGCGCCCTTCGACTTGATCCCATCGCCCTTGGTGTTAAGCACCGCGAAATTGGTCAGGAACACGTCGTCGCTGGTAACGAGCAGCCCCTCGCCCGCCCCCTGCTGCCCCGCAAAATCGAGGATCGAGCCGCTGCCGTCCTCGACCCCGGCGCCGCGGATGGCGACCCCGGCGACATCGAGCGACAGCCCGTCGGCCAGCGCCCACGTCCCCGCACCAAGCTCGACGATATCGCCCGGTTCGGCGACGATCAGCGCTTCCTGCAATTTCTCGTTGGCGTCGACGCCGCCCGCCTCGACCCGGATCGTCTTGGCGGTCGCCGGGACGGCAAGCAGCAGCGCGGCGGCCAGCGGCGCGGCGAAACGATGGATTGGCATCAGACTCTCCCTTGTTTTTTGCGAGCATGCTGCAAGACTGCGCCGATGCCAAGCCATGTTGCTGACATGGCTGTAGCTAAAGGGCCGGGGTCGCAGCTCCGCCTGAACCGGGGGAGACTATCATGCGTCGTTTTATCGTCGCGGCATTGACCGCGCTCGTCACCGTGCCGGCTACCGCCGCCGCGCCGCAATCGATCACGGGCCGCTGGGCCACCGACGACGGCAAGGCGATCGTCGATATCTACGCGTGCGGCGCACGGCTGTGCGGCAAGGTCCACAAGCTGCTCTTCACCCAGCCCGCCGGCGGCCAGCGCGACGAACGCAACCCCGACAAGGCCAAGCGCGCACGCCATGTGTCGGGCCTGCAAATCTACTGGGATCTTGCCGCCGACGGCGCTGCGTGGAAGGGCGAAGGCTACAGCCCCGAGGACGGCCGCTATTACAAAGCGAACCTGCGCGCCGCGGGCAACAAGATGACCATGAAGGGCTGTGTCAGCGTCTTCTGCAAGACGGTGACGTGGACCCGGATGAGCCAGTAGCGCGGACCTGGCGGGCTTCGATACGGGAGCCGCTTTGGGGTGGTGAGCGGACGTTGATTGCTATTCGTAGCTGTCGCCGCAGACTGGACATTTCCGAATGACATAGGGGAATGACATGCCCCATTTCCCCTGAATGATATACCCGTGGCCGCAGGGTCGCTTCGTCGCTGCGGCAAACATTGCGATACCCAGCATAACCAAACAGATGGCAAACCACGGGATTTGATAGGCGTCTGCCACAGCGGGGGTAAAGATGACTGCCCCTCCCATGATAGAAAGCGGTAAAATCACGAGGTTTTTGAGCAATGCTTTGCTGGCCATCCGGCTACGCATAGCAACCGACAGCCGATGTCCGCAACCGGTCGGAAGCGGTCATTCGTGCCAATCCAGATCGAATGACCGGAAATAACCGAATCCAGCCCTCCGTGCACCCCGGCGAAAGCCGGGGTCCATTGCAGAAACACGCCGGGTTCGCGTCGGCCTTCTGGGCCCCGGCTTTCGCCGGGGTGCACATCGCTAGCGGCAACTAACGGTCGTTTGCTGACATAAGTGTTGCACCGACAGGTAGCTTCCAAAATGGGGTGGCAAGCGGCCGCACCTGCCGTTAGCTAACTTTCAACAGGGAGGCGGCTTTGGGTTGGTTTAGCAAAAAGAAGAACAATGGCCCCGACTACAACTCGGTGAACTCCATGGCGGAAGCCCAGCGGCTGGTCGCTCAAGGGGAGTTGATCCCACTGTTGCTTCTACCCATTGAATTTGGCGGTGAAGCCGTTGCAGAAAATACCGTATATGTTCCTACTTTTGTTGCGGATCTTAAGCATGGCACGGATCGTGACATTGTTTTCCCGTTAGCCGCTGACGGCAAGGTAACCCGATATTCCGCGCAGCCCGAATATGAAGGCAAGAGCGTCGTTCCAGTGGCGATAAAAATCTCTGCCACAGAGCCGGCTAACTTCGTGCAAGATATTGCGATATGGGGCGGAGCGTTAAATCGCAGCTAGCGGCGAACGTCCGAAATCCGGCCGTTTCCTGACCTTCGTCACCCCGGACCTGATCCGGGGGCCGTTGCGGCAACGACGCGACCATTACCCCCGGATCGCGGCCGGGGTGACGATGAAAGCCGTGTCGCCTTATGCCGCAGGGACGAATTCGCCGGCCAGCCGCAGCGCCTCGCCGGCGAACTCCTTCCGGCAGATCAGCAGGTCGGGCAGATAGGGATTTTCGCAATTGTAGACGAGCGGCGATCCGTCGGCGCGGCTGACGTGCAGCCCCGCCGCCGCCGCGACCGCCGCGGGGGCGCAATTGTCCCATTCATACTGGCCGCCGGTGTGGAGGTAGATGTCGGCCTCGCCGCGCACCACCGCCATCGCCTTGGCGCCGGCCGATCCCATGCCGAGCAGTTCGGCGCCCATCCTCTCCGCGACGAACACCGCCTCCGCGGCGGGGCGCGTGCGGCTCACCAGCATCTTCGGCGGCTGGTTCGCGGCTTCGAGCGGCCTCGGCGCGCCCGAGGTCAGCGTGATCCCCAGCCCCGGGAGCGCGACCGCGCCGACGACCGGGACGCCGTCGATCGCCAGCGCGACATGCACCGCCCAGTCGCTGCGTCCCTCGCCATATTCGCGCGTGCCGTCGAGCGGATCGACGACCCACACGCGGCTGAACGAGCAGCGCGTCGCGCTGTCCTTTTCCTCTTCGGACAGGATCGCGTCGCCGGGACGCGCGGCGCGCAATTCGCGCATCAGCATCGCATTGGCGCGCTCGTCGCCCGCCTTGCCCAGCGCCTTGCCCTCAAATTCGCCCGCCGTGCGCAGGTCGAGCAGGATACGCCCCGCTTCCGTCGCCAGTCGCTCGGCCAGTTGTTCGTCGCTCTCGGTCATACTCATCCCAGCAAATGGTCCACGATCAGGTCCGCCGCCGCTTCGGGCGTCATCGCGGTGGTGTCGATCCGGATCTGCGGATCTTCGGGCGCCTCATAGGGGCTGTCGATCCCGGTGAAATTCTTGAGTTGCCCGGCGCGCGCCTTTTTGTAGAGGCCCTTGACGTCGCGCTTCTCGGCCTCGGCAAGCGGGGTGTCGACGAAGATCTCGACGAACTCGCCCTCGGGCAGCATCGCGCGCACCATTTCGCGTTCGGCCTTGAACGGGCTGATGAACGCGGTGATCACGATCAGCCCCGCGTCGGTCATCAGCCGCGCGACCTCGCCGACGCGGCGGATATTCTCGATCCGGTCGGCCTCGGTGAAGCCCAGATCCTTGTTCAGCCCGTGGCGGACATTGTCGCCGTCGAGCAGGAAGGTGTGCCGGTTCATCCGGTGCAGCTTCTTCTCGACCAGATTGGCGATCGTCGACTTGCCCGACCCCGACAGGCCGGTGAACCACAGCACCGCGGGCTTCTGGTTCTTGAGGTTCGCGTGCGCCTCGCGGCTGATGTCGAGCGCCTGCCAGTGGACGTTCTGCGCGCGGCGCAGGCTGAAATGCAGCATGCCCGCCGCGACCGTCGCATTGGTCAGCTTGTCGATCAGGATAAATCCGCCCAGCGTGCGGTTGGTGTCATAGGCTTCGAACACCACCGGCTTGTCGGTCGACAGTTCGGCGACGCCGATCGCGTTGAGCTCCAGCGTCTTCGCCGCCAGATGCTCCATCGTGTTGACATTGACCTGATATTTGGGCGCCTGCACGGTCGCCGACACCGTCTGCGTCGCCAGCTTCAGCCAGTATGCGCGCCCCGGGATCATCGGCTCGTCGGCCATCCAGACCAGCGTCGATTCGAAGCGGTCGGCGACTTCGGGCGGCGCGTCGGCCACCGCGATCACATCGCCGCGCGAACAGTCGATCTCGTCGGCGAGGCAGATCGTCACCGACTGGCCCGCGACGGCCTCTTCCAGATCGCCGTTTTGGGTCACGATCCGGCTGACGGTCGAAGTCTTGCCGCTCGGCAGCACACGCACCGCGTCGCCCGGCCTGACCGATCCGCCCGCGATCAGCCCGGAAAATCCCCTGAAGTCAAGGTTCGGGCGATTAACCCATTGGACCGGCATGCGAAACGCCGTTTCGCCGTCACGCTCCGCGGCAACTTCGACCGCTTCCAGATGCTCGACGAGCGCCGGCCCCGTGTACCACGGCGTGTTCGCCGACAGCGCGGTGATATTGTCGCCCCTGAACCCCGAGATCGGGATCGCGGTGAAGTGGGTGATGCCGATCTCCGTCGCGAAGGCGCGATAGCTCAGCAGGATGCGCTCGAACACCGCCTTGTCATAATCGACAAGGTCCATCTTGTTCACCGCCAGCACGATATGCCTGATGCCGATCAGGTGCGCCAGATAGGAGTGCCGCCGCGTCTGCGTCAGCACGCCCTTGCGCGCATCGACAAGGATCACCGCGAGGTCGGCGGTCGAGGCGCCGGTGACCATGTTGCGCGTATATTGTTCGTGCCCCGGCGTGTCGGCGACGATGAACTTGCGCTTTTCGGTGGTGAAAAAGCGGTAGGCGACGTCGATCGTGATCCCCTGCTCGCGCTCGGCGGCAAGGCCGTCGACGAGCAGCGCGAAGTCGATCTCCTGCCCCTGCGTGCCGACGCGCTTGCTGTCGGCCTCGAGCGCGGCGAGCTGGTCCTCGAAGATCATCTTGCTGTCGTAGAGCAGCCGCCCGATCAGCGTCGACTTGCCGTCGTCGACCGATCCGCAGGTGATGAAGCGCAAGAGCGATTTCTGCTGATGCTGCGCCAGATAGGCGTCGATATCCTCGGCGATGAGCGCGTCGGTGACGTAAACGGGGTCGGTCATCAGAAATACCCCTCCTGCTTCTTCTTTTCCATCGACGCGTCGCCGCCATCCTTGTCGATCGCGCGGCCCTGCCGCTCGCTGGTCGTCGTCAGCAGCATTTCCTGGATCACCTCGGACAAGGTGGCCGCCTCGCTCTCGACCGCCCCGGTGAGCGGATAGCAGCCGAGGGTGCGGAAGCGGATCGAGCGCTCGACCGGCACCTCGCCGGGCGCGAGCGGGAACCGCTCGTCGTCGACCATCAGGAGCAGGCCGTCGCGCACCACCGTCGGACGCGGCGCCGAGAAATAGAGCGGAACGATCGGGATATTCTCGCGCGCGATATATTGCCAGATGTCGAGCTCGGTCCAGTTCGAGATCGGAAAGACGCGGATGCTCTCGCCCTTCGCTTTCCTGGCATTGTAGAGATTCCAGAGCTCGGGGCGCTGTTTCTTCGGGTCCCAGCCATGGCTCGCGGTGCGGAAAGAGAAGATGCGCTCCTTGGCGCGGCTCTTTTCCTCGTCGCGCCGCGCGCCGCCGAAGGCGACGTCGAAGCCGTGGAGGTCGAGCGCCTGCTTCAGCCCCTCGGTCTTCCACATGTCGGTGTGCAGCGGGCCGTGGTCGAACGGGTTGATCCCGCGTTCCCTGGCCTCGGGATTTTGATAGACGATCAGCTCCATCCCGCTCTCGGCCGCCATGCGATCGCGCAGCGCATACATGTCGCGGAACTTCCACGTCGTGTCGACGTGAAGCAGCGGGAATGGCGGCGGCGACGGGTAAAAGGCCTTGCGCGCCAGATGCAGCATCACAGCGCTATCCTTGCCGACGCTGTACAGCATCACGGGCTTGGCTGCATCGGCCATCACTTCGCGCATGATGTGGATGCTCTCGGCCTCCAGCCGGTCGAGATGCGTCAGGTCGGGCGAATTCTGCGGCGTGGGAGACGACAAGCTCCGATTCCTTTTAATTCCATGGCAGGAAAAGGCGGCATAGACGCCCATCCTGCGTAAAACATTCCCAAATGGGAGTCATGCGGAAGACCATCCGCGCCGACCGGCCCTAGCCACTCGGCCCGCCGACAGGCAAGCAGTATGGGCTTTGCTGCAAAATAGTCTGGCTTGTGCATCCCCTTCAACTTGCGGCACCTTCCTGCTAGTCGCAAATCAACGAGTAAAGAGGACCCCATGCGCGCCACCCCCGATTTCGATTTCGCACTCGGCGACAATGCCGAGATGATCCGCGAGACCACCGCCCGCTTCGCCGACGAGAAAATCGCCCCGCTAGCCGCCAGAGCCGATGCCGAGGACTGGTTTCCGCGCGACGAGCTGTGGACGGCGATGGGCGAACTCGGGCTGCACGGCATCACGGTCGAAGAGGAATGGGGCGGGCTCGGGCTCGGCTATCTCGAGCATGTCATCGCCGTCGAGGAAGTGTCGCGGGCATCGGGCGCGATCGGGCTCAGCTACGGCGCGCATTCGAACCTTTGCGTCAACCAGATCCGCCGCTGGGGCAATGCCGAGCAGAAGGCCAAATATCTTCCCAGGCTGATCTCCGGCGAACATGTCGGCAGCCTCGCCATGTCCGAGGCCGGCGCGGGCAGCGACGTCGTGTCGATGAAGCTCAAGGCCGAGAAGGTTCAGGGCGGCTACGTCCTCAACGGCACCAAATTCTGGATCACCAACGCGACCTGCGCCGACACGCTCGTCGTCTATGCCAAGACGAGCCCCGACGCCGGCTCGCGCGGCATCACCGCCTTCCTGATCGAAAAGGACATGCCGGGTTTTGCGATCGGGCAAAAGATCGACAAGGTCGGCATGCGCGGCTCGCCGACTGCCGAACTCGTCTTCACCGACTGCGAGGTCCCCGAAAGCCATGTCATGGGGCCCGAGAACGGCGGCGTCGGCGTACTGATGTCGGGGCTCGACTATGAACGCGTCGTGCTCGCCGGGCTCCAGCTCGGGATCATGCAGGCCTGCCTCGACACCGTCATTCCTTACGTGCGCGAGCGCAAGCAGTTCGGCAAGGCGATCGGCGGCTTCCAGCTGATGCAGGCCAAGGTCGCCGACATGTATGTCGCGCTCCAGTCGGCGCGATCCTATGTCTACAACGTCGCCAAGGCCTGCGACGCCGGCCAGACGACGCGCTTCGACGCCGCGGGCTGCATCCTCCTCGCCAGCGAAAGCGCGGTGAAGGTCGCGGGCGAAGCGATCCAGGCGCTGGGCGGCGCGGGCTATACCAGGGACTGGCCGGTCGAGCGTTACTGGCGCGATGCGAAGCTGCTCGACATCGGCGCCGGAACGAACGAAATCCGGCGCATGCTGATCGGCCGCGAACTGATAGGCGCGGGCTGACACCAAGCCAAAAAGGGGGGGCATATGGGGGATATTGGCGACGGGGCGAACGGCGCGTGAACTGGTTGTGGCTCGCCGCCGCCGCGATGACGGCATCCGCCCTCACCCATTCGTTCCTCGGTGAGAAACGGCTGATCCAGCCGCTGCTCCGCATCAAGCGCGGCATCCTCGGCACCGACCTGCCGCGCCGGGTGTTCCGTTTCGCCTGGCATGCGATGGCGGTGCTGATGCTGCTGTCCGCCATCACCGTGGCCTGGCCCGATACCCCGCGCGGCCTGATCGTCGTCATCGGGATCGGCTGGCTGGGAACCGGACTGGTCAATGCGGCGTGTACCAGGGGGCGGCACATCATCTGGCCCTTCCTTGCCGGATCGGGCGTGCTGGCCCTGATCGGAGGATGGGCTTGAGCGACGCGCTGCTCACCGCATTGCAATATTATGGCGCCGGCGCCGCCACGCTCGCGGCGCTGATCGTGTCGCTGAATCTCGGGCGGCGCTGGACCGGGTGGGCCTTCGTCGTCTTCGTCACCAGCAGCCTCGCACTGATCGCCTGGGGTTTCCTCCAGCCCGACAGCGAGGGCATCGGGTGGCAGAATATCGCGCTGCTGATCATCAACGCAATCGGCGTCTATCGCTATCTGATCCTCAAAGAAAAACCGGCGGGCCCGGCAAAGGAAGACGGGGCGGCCTGACTGCCCCGCCCTTCCTTAACCCCACACACGAACGCGTTTGTCGGGCGCGAGGTAGAGCTTGTCGCCTTCCTTGACGTCGAACGCCTTGTACCAGGCGTCGAGATTGCGGACGGTCAGCGCGCGGTACATGCCGGGCGCGTGGCCGTCGGTCGCGACACGCTGGCGCAGCGCCTCGGCGCGCATCTTGGTCGCCCAGGTCTGCGCATAGGCGATGAAGAAACGCTGGTCGCCCGTGAAGCCGTCGATCACCGGCGCTTCCTTGCCGCCCAGCGACGCGCGATAGGCGTCATAGGCGGCCTGCAGCCCCGCGACGTCGGCGATATTCTCGCCCAGCGTCAGCTTGCCATTGAGCGCGAGGTCGGGGAACGGCTTGTACGCGTCATATTGCGCCGCCAGCGCCGCGCCGGCTTCCTCGAACTTCTTGAGATCGGCGGGCGTCCACCAGTTGCGCAGAGCGCCGGTCGAATCGAACGCGGCGCCATTATTGTCGAAGCTGTGGCTGATTTCGTGCCCGATCACCGCGCCGATCGCGCCGTAATTATAGGCGGGATCGGCCTTGGCGTCGAAGAAAGGCGGCTGGAGGATCGCGGCGGGAAAGTTGAGTGCATTCTGCACCGGCAGGTTCACCGCATTGACCGTCTGCGGCACCATCCACCATTCGCCCTTGTCCATCGGCTTGCCGATCTTGGCGAGCTGGTGCGCGGTCTCGGCCTTTTCGCCTGCGACGACATTGGCATAGGGATCGGTGGCGCTGAGCGTATAGGCGCCATAGTCGCGCCAGGTGTCGGGATAGCCGACGCCGACAGCGATCGTCTCGACCTTGCGGATCGCTTCCTTCTTGGTCTCCGGCGCCATCCAGTCGATACCCTCGACCCGCTTGGCGAAGGCGGCCTTGATGTTCGTCACCATGTCGCCGACTTCGGCCTTTGCCGAGGCAGGGAAATATTTGTCGGCATAGGCCTTCCCCACCGCGTCGCCGAGATAGAGATCGATCGCGTCAAGCGCGCGCTTCTCGCGGCTGCGCTGCTGCGGCGTACCCGACAGGGTGGTGCCGTAAAAGGCGAAATGCGCGCTGTCGAGCGCCCCCGGGAGCACCTCGGTGTGGGTGTTGATCTGGTGGAAAGCGAGCCAGTCTTTCCATGCATCGAGCGGTTCGGACGCGACCAGCGCCGACAGGCCGGCAATCGCACCGGCATGATAGGCGCCGAACTTGGGTGCGCCGTCGAGCTTCGCCGCGCCGAAGAAAGCCGGCCAGTCGATCCCCGGCGCCTTTTTCGCGAAATCGGCCTGCGTCCAGACATCGGCCGATTTGGTGAAGTCCTCGCTCTGTTCGCGCGTCGCATGCGCGCGGGCGATCTTGACCTCGAGGTCATAGATGCGCTTCGCCCTGGTCGCGGCGTCGGGCTGTCCGGCCGCGGTCAGCAGCTTGGCGATATAGGCCTGATAGGCGGTGCGCAGGTCCGCCATCTTGGGATCGGCCGAAAGATAATATTCGCGCTCGGGCAGACCGAGTCCGCCCTGCAGCATATAGGGGATTACCTCGCCGGGGGTCGCGAGCCCCTGCGTTACGAAGACACCGAAGAGATTTTCGGTGTCATAGTCGGTTGCATTCAGCGGATCGACGTCGGCGCGAAGCTGCTCGCCGAGCACCTTCGACAGCGCCGCCTTGTCGCCGATCGCCGCGAAGCGCGCGAGATCGGCTGCCACGGGCTTCATGCCAGCGGCATCGATCGCCTTCACGTCCATGAACGCCTTGTAGAAGGCAGCGATACGGCCTTCGTTGGTATCGGCCGCGGCATCGCCCTTGACGATCGCATCGATCAGTTCGCGGTTGCGCTTTTCGGTCTCGAGCTGCGCGACGTAGAAGGCGCCGATCGACGAGCGATCGGCCGGAATCGGCGTCGTCTTGTCCCAATTGCCGTTGGCATAGGCATAGAAATCGTCGCCCGGCTTGGCGGTCGTATCCATCGCCGCCTTGCTGATCCCGATTTCGGTGCCGACGGTGTAGCTCGCCTCCTTGTCGGCGCTGGTGCAGGCGACCGGACCGCCGAGGATCGCGGCGGTCGACAGGAGGACGGCGAGGACGGGATGTTTCATCGATCGAACCTAACTTGCTCAGAAAATATGCCGAAGCGATAGGCCTGTGTGCCGATGGTTTCAACGCCAACCATTTTCGGCCTGCGGCGCTTTCCAATCGACGAGCGACCGGCTACCCCGGCCGGACAAAGGGAGAAACATGGACGTTACCGCAAGATTTCCGGCAACCGCGAACGGCCGCGCCACGCGCTGTGGCCGCACGCAAGGGGCCGCCGAATGAACAGCGCGAGCGCCCGCCCCGACCGCCAGCGCGGCTTTCTGGGTTTTGTCGAGCGCGCGGGCAATCTGCTGCCCGACCCGACGATCATCTTCATTTATCTGATCTTCGTCCTGATGCTCGTCTCGGCGCTCGGCGCGGCGATGGGCTGGTCGGCGTCGCTGCCCTATCCGGGCGAAAAGGCGCCCGAGCATGCCGAACTGGCGAACGGCGTGCTGACCTATCGCGCGTCGAGCCTCTTTTCCGAGGCCAATATCGCGCGGCTGTTCACCGAAATGCCGCGCACCTTTGCCGGCTTCGCGCCGCTCGGGCTGGTGCTGACGATCATGATGGGCGCCGCGGTCGCCGAACGTTCGGGGCTGTTCTCGGCGCTGATCCGCCTGTCGCTGCGCAACGCGAAGAAGGGTCTGCTGACCCCGATCGTCGCGGTGATCGGCATGGTATCGCACCACGCCTCCGACGCCGCCTATGTCGTGTTCATTCCGCTCGCGGCGATCATCTTCGCCGTCGCCGGGCGCCACCCGCTCGCCGGGCTCGCCGCCGCCTTCGCCGCGGTGTCGGGCGGCTATGCCCGCAATCTGATGCCCGGGCAGATCGACGTGCTGCTGCTCGGCTTCACCCAGGAAGCCGCGCGCATCGTCGAGCCCGGCTGGACGATGAACCCGCTCGGCAACTGGTATTTCATCCTGGGGATCGTGGTCCTGTTCACCCCGATCATCTGGTACGTCACCGACCGCATCGTCGAGCCGCGGCTCGGCGCCTGGAACGGCGTCGTCGATGCCGACCTGCGCGCCGACCTCGACAAGACCGAGGTGACGCCGGACGAACGCCGGGGCCTGCGCCGTGCCGGGCTTGCCGCGCTGCTGCTGATCGCCGGTTTCGCCGCGCTGGCGCTGTGGCCGGGCTATACCCCCTTCATCAACGAGGAGGCCGAGGGCACCGCCCGGCTCCAGCCGCTCTATGCCTCGCTGATCGCGGGCTTCTTCCTCCTGTTCCTGCTCACCGGCACCGCCTTTGGCCGCGCCGCGGGAACGGTGAAATCTGCCGCCGACGTGATGGACATGATGCAGCACGGCGTGCGCACCATGGCACCCTATCTGGTCTTTGTGTTTTTCGCCGCGCATTTCGTTGCGATGTTCAACTGGTCGCGGATCGGCCCGATCATCGCGATCAACGGCGCCGAAGCGCTCGCCGAACTCGCCCTGCCCGCCGCGCTGCTGCTGGTCAGCGTGCTGCTCCTCTCCTCCTTCCTCGACCTGTTCATCGGTTCGGCCTCGGCGAAGTGGAGCGCGCTGTCCCCGGTCGTGGTGCCGATGTTCATGCTGCTCGGCATCAGCCCCGAGATGACCACCGCGGCCTATCGCATGGGCGACAGCTACACCAATATCATGACCCCGCTGATGAGCTATTTCCCGCTGATCCTCGCGTTCAGCCAGCGGTGGGACAAGTCGATGGGGGTCGGCTCGCTTCTCGCGCTGATGCTGCCCTATGCACTGATTTTCATGGTCGCCGGCATATCGATGACGGTCGGTTGGGTCATGCTCGACCTGCCGCTCGGCCCCGGCGCGCAGGTCCATTACACCATTCCCGTGGAGAGCAATTGATGTCCGCTCCGGTCCTTTCGACCCAATACAACCCCGACGACCCGCAGACGCAGGCCCGCGCGGCGCACAATCGCGCGCTGCGCGACGCGCTCTACGCGCGCGTTGCCGAAGCCGGGCTCGGCGGCAACGCCAAGTCGCGCGAACGCCACACCAGCCGCGGCAAGCTGCTGCCGCGCGAGCGCGTCGAACGGCTGCTCGATCCGGGCTCGCCCTTTCTCGAGATCGGCCAGCTCGCCGCGTGCGACATGTACGAGGGCGAGGTTCCGGGCGCAGGCATGATCGCGGGCATCGGGCGCGTGTCGGGGCGGCAGGCGATGATCGTGTGCAACGACGCGACGGTGAAGGGCGGCACCTATTACCCGATGACGGTCAAGAAGCACCTGCGGGCGCAGGAGATCGCCGAGGCGAACCGCCTGCCGTGCATCTACCTCGTCGACAGCGGCGGCGCCAACCTGCCGCATCAGGACCAGGTCTTCCCCGACCGCGACCATTTCGGGCGCATCTTCTTCAATCAGGCGAATATGTCGGCGCGGCGCATCCCGCAGATCGCATGCGTGATGGGAAGCTGCACCGCGGGGGGCGCCTATGTCCCCGCCATGTCCGACGAAACCGTCATCGTCCGCAATCAGGGCACGATCTTTCTCGCCGGCCCGCCGCTGGTCAAGGCCGCGACGGGCGAGGAAATCAGCGCCGAGGATCTGGGCGGCGGCGATTTGCATGCGAAGAAATCGGGCGTCGTCGACCATCTCGCCGAGAATGACGAGCATGCGCTGACGATCGTGCGCGACATCGTCAGCCATCTGGGCGCCGACACGGGTTTCAATGTCGCGTTGAAAGACCCGCGCCCGCCGAAATATGCCGGCGACGAACTCTATGGCGTCATCCCCGACGACGTCCGCGCGCCCTATGACGTCCACGAAGTCATCGCGCGCATCGTCGACGGCAGCGAGTTTCACGAGTTCAAGGCGAATTACGGCAGCACGCTCGTCTGCGGTTTCGCGCATATCTGGGGCATTCCGGTCGCGATCCTAGCGAACAACGGTGTGCTGTTCAGCGAATCCGCGGTCAAGGGTGCGCATTTCATCGAGCTGGCGCAGCAGCGGCGCATTCCCCTGCTCTTCCTCCAGAACATCAGCGGCTTCATGGTCGGCGGCAAATATGAGGCCGAGGGCATTGCGAAGCATGGCGCAAAGCTGGTGACGGCGGTCGCCACGGCGACCGTGCCCAAGATCACCGTGCTGATCGGCGGCAGCTTCGGCGCGGGCAATTACGGCATGTGCGGGCGCGCCTACAGCCCACGCTTCCTGTTCACCTGGCCCAACGCGCGGATCAGCGTGATGGGCGGTGAGCAGGCGGCATCGGTGCTCGCGACGGTGCACCGCGATGCGGAGAAATGGACGCCGGAAGAGGCCGAAGCCTTCAAGGCGCCGATCCGGCAGAAATATGAGGATGAGGGCAATCCGTACCACGCCACCGCGCGGCTGTGGGACGATGGCATCATCGACCCCGCGCAGACGCGCGACGTGCTGGGGCTGGCTTTCGCGGCAACGCTGAACGCGCCGGTCGAAGACCGCGGCTTCGGCGTGTTCAGGATGTGATGGCGATGTCCCGACCTTCAAAGCCGGTTCTTTACGCCCTGCTGCTCGGGTCGCTAGGCGCGATGTCGCCCGCCGTTCATGCCTCCGCCTTCACGCCCGCAACGCTAACCATCATCACCACCGACGGGACCAGTCGTGAAATCAGCGTTCGCAGCGCGCAGCAGCTCAAAAAAGCGATCCAGCCCTGTTTCGGCAAGGTTCAGTGCGAAGAGATCAGCGTCGAGACCTGCGATCGATGCTTCATGTCCGCCGAAGCCGTCCTTGGCGGATATCTCGTCCAGTCGCGATCGGGCCCGCCCGGACCGCTCTATGACATCATCGACGACAGGCCCGGACGGCAGAACACCGCAACGTTCAGCCTGAAGGACCTGACGACCATTTTCGTCGACTATCTGACCGACAAGAAAAGCATTCCGCTGGCCTGGCGCGACACCGGACAGATTTGAAAGGCGCATTGGACAACATGATCACCTCTCTCCTCATCGCCAATCGTGGCGAGATCGCCTGCCGTATCATCCGCACCGCGCGCGAGATGGGCATTCGCACCGTTGCGGTCTATTCGGACGCTGACGCCAAGGCGCTGCATGTGCGCGAGGCCGACGAGGCGGTACATATCGGGCCGTCGGCGGCGCGCGAATCCTATCTGATCGGCGAGAAGATCATCGCCGCCGCCAAGGCGACCGGCGCCGAGGCCATCCATCCGGGCTATGGCTTCCTGTCGGAGAATGCCGAATTTGCACAGGCGGTGGCGGATGCCGGGCTCATCTGGGTCGGGCCGAAGCCTTCGTCGATCACGGCGATGGGCCTCAAGGATGCTGCGAAGAAGCTGATGGCCGAAGCCGGGGTGCCGGTGACGCCGGGTTATATGGGCGAGAATCAGGACCCCGCCTTCCTCGCCGAACAGGCGGCCGAGATCGGCTATCCGGTGCTGATCAAGGCCGTCGCGGGCGGCGGCGGCAAGGGGATGCGCAAGGTCGACGCTGCTGCGGATTTCGCCGACGCGCTCGTCTCGTGCCAGCGCGAGGCGGCTGCGTCGTTCGGCAACGACCATGTGCTGATCGAGAAATATATCCTGACCCCGCGCCATATCGAGGTGCAGGTGTTCGGCGACATGCACGGCAACGTCGTCCACCTCTTCGAGCGCGACTGCTCGCTCCAGCGCCGCCACCAGAAGGTCATCGAGGAAGCCCCTGCCCCCGGCATGGACGAAGCGACGCGCGCCGACCTCTGCGCCGCCGCGGTCCGCGCGGCGAAGGCGGTCGATTATGTCGGCGCGGGCACGATCGAGTTCATCGCCGACGCGTCGGAGGGCCTGCGCGCCGATCGCATCTGGTTCATGGAAATGAACACGCGGCTGCAGGTCGAGCATCCGGTGACCGAAGAGATCACCGGGGTCGATCTCGTCGAATGGCAGCTGCGCGTTGCGTCGGGCGAGCCGATCCCGTTGACGCAGGATCAGCTCGCGATCAACGGCTGGGCGATGGAAGCGCGGCTCTATGCCGAGGATCCCGCCAAGGGTTTCCTGCCGTCGATCGGCACGCTCGAGCTGTTCCAGCTTCCCGAGCACAGCGGCCGGGTCGACACCGGCGTCTATGAAGGCGCCGAGGTGTCGCCCTTCTATGACCCGATGATCGCCAAGGTCATCGCCTGGGGCGAAGACCGCGAGGAGGCACGCGAGCTGTTGTCGGAGATGCTCGCCGACAGCACGATCTGGCCGGTGAAGAGCAATTCGGCGTTCCTGATCAACGCGCTCGATCATCCCGATTTCGTCGCGGGCAGCGTCGACACCGGCCTCATCGGCCGCGACGGCGATAGCATGACCGCCGAGCCCGAACCGTCGGTGCAGGCGCTGACCAACGCAGCAATGGCGATGACGCCGCGCTCGTTGCAAGCAGGCTTCCGCCTCAACGCGCCCGACGTACGCGTTGCGCCCTTCCTGCTCGACGGCAAGCGTGTCGAGGTGACGCTCCACGGCCCCGGCGCCGAACAGCCCGCCCCCGCGATGCTCGTCGCGGAAAGCGGCGCGGTATGGCAGCTCACGCCCTGGCGCGCCGAAGGCGGCGCTGGCGGTGCGGGCGGCGACGGCGCAATCCTGTCGCCGATGCCGGGCAAGGTCATCGCGGTCGAGGTCGCGGCGGGCGACCGGGTAACCAAGGGGCAGAAACTGCTCACGCTCGAAGCGATGAAGATGGAACACAGCCTGACCGCGCCGTTCGACGGCGTGGTCGCCGAACTCAATGCCGTCCCGGGCGCGCAGGTGCAGGTCGAGGCACTGCTGGCGAAGATCGAGGCGACGGAGTGAGTGAACTGATCCTTCGCGATGCGACGGTGGCGGACCTTCCCGCCATCCTCGCCATGCTCGCGGAGGAAACGATTCCGGCGAATCGCGAGGCCGATCCGTCGGACCCGCGCTATCTGGCGGCGTTTGCGGCGATCGACGCCGACCCGAACCAGCGCCTCGTCGCCGCCGAACTGGGCGGACGCGTTGTGGGTACGATGCAGTTGAGTTTCCTTCCGGGGCTTGCCTTTCGCGGAAGCTGGCGCGGGCTGATCGAGGCGGTGCGGATTGCTGCCGATCTGCGTGGCAAGCGGCTCGGCGAGCGCATGATCCTGTGGGCGGTCGAGCAGTGCCGAGCGCGCGATTGCAAGCTTGTCCAGCTGACTTCGTCGGCAACCCGCATCGACGCGCATCGCTTTTACGCCCGGCTCGGCTTCGTCCAAAGCCATGTCGGCATGAAACTGCATCTGAGGGACTGACCATGGCCGGCAAATATTTCGACGAATGGATCATCGGCGACACGCTGACGCACGACATCCGCCGTACCGTCACCGAGACCGACAATCTGCTGTTCACGACGATGACGCACAATCCGCAGCCCCTGCATCTCGACATCGAGGCGGCAAAGGCGTCCGAGTTCGGGCAGATCCTCGTCAACGGCACCTTCACCTTCAGCCTGATGGTCGGACTGTCGGTGGGCGACACGACGCTCGGCACGCTGGTCGCGAACCTGGGGTACGACAAGCTCGTGATGCCGAAGCCGGTATTCATCGGCGACACGCTTCGCGCCGAATCCGAGGTCATCGGTCTCAAGGAGTCCAAATCGCGGCCGAATGCGGGTATCGTGACCTTCCTCCACCGCGCGATCAACCAGCGCGATGAAATCGTCTGCCAGTGCGAACGCTCCGCGCTGCTCAAGAAGAAAGTCGCCTGATGCGCCTTCGCTCGCTCCTTTTCGTCCCCGGCGACCGCCCCGAACGCTTCGCCAAGGCCGCGGCGTCGGGCGCCGATGCGATCATCCTCGACCTCGAGGATTCGGTGTCGCCCGCCAACAAGGAAGCCGCGCGCCATGCGGTGGCCGACTATCTGGCCGGCGAGCGCGAGGTGATCACGCTGGTGCGCGTCAACCCGCTCGACGGGCATCTGACCGCCGCCGATGTCGCGGCGATCGTCGGTGCGCGGCCCGACGCGATCATGCTGCCCAAGGCCGAGGGCGCACCGAGCATCCAGCAACTCGACACGATCCTGCGCAGCGAATCGGCGGCCGATGCATCGCTCCCGGCGATCCTGCCGATCGCGACCGAGACCCCCGCGGCGATCTTCACGCTCGGCAGCTACCGCGACGTGAAGGACCGGCTGATCGGCCTCACCTGGGGCGCCGAAGACCTGCCTGCGGCGATCGGGGCGACGACGAGCCGCGAGGCCGACGGCCGCTATACCGAACCCTATCAGGTCGCGCGCGCGCTGACGCTTTTCGCCGCGCACGGCGCGGGCGTCGCCGCGATCGACACCGTGTTTCCCGCGATCAAGGACGAGGCCGGACTCGCCGCCTATGCCGCGCGGGCACGCCGCGACGGCTTTACGGGCATGATGGCGATCCATCCGTCGCAGGTCGCACCGATCAACGCGGCCTTCACGCCCGCCGCGGACGAAGTCGCGCAGGCGCAGGCGATCGTCGACGCCTTCGCCGCCAACCCGGGGGCGGGCGTGCTCCAGATCGACGGGAAGATGATCGACGCGCCGCACCTGAAGCAGGCACGGCATATCCTGTCGCTGGCGGATTGAACGTCCAGCTCCGGGCTCCGCTTGTGTCGGAGTTTTTTAGCCCGCTTTCCTCCTGAAAGGCCGGTGCCGGCGCATCCACGCCTTGCCGCGATGCCAGTTCTTCCTCAGCCCGCGTTCGGGGATATTCTCGAACATCGCATCGGGGCTTTCGGGATCGAGCAGCTCATGCTCGGCGATATATTGATCGAACGGCCCCGGTTCGATCAGATCGAGGCGTTCGAGCGAGCGGCCGTCGCCGCGCAGCGCCTCGATCGCGTCGATCAGCGAGCCGGTCGCTTCATATTGCCGGCCCACCGCCACCGGCTCGACGCCCAGATGTTCGGCGATCAGCGATTCGCGTAGCCGCCTGATCGTCGGCTCGACCCCGGTGTTGGCCGACAGGGCGGCGTCGATCGTGACGTCGCATTCGCTGTCGAGCCCCATCGAGCGATTGTTGAGGTTCGCCGATCCGACGCGGATCAGGCGATCGTCGACGATCGCGGTCTTGGCGTGGACATAGATGGCCTCGCCCTCCGCGGTATGCGGGACATAGACGCACAGGCGATTGCCGTGTCTGGCCTCTGCGACCGCACGCACCAGTTGCACCCGCGCGGCATCCATCGCCATCTGTTCGAGCCAGCCGTCGGCTTGCCTGGGCATCACCATCACGAATTCGGGCGGATCATCCTCGTCCAGCCGCTCGGCGATCGCCGCCGCGATCTTGGCCGAGGTGAAATACTGGTTTTCGAAATAGATGAAGCGATCCGCCGCGGCGATCATGTCGAGATAAAGCTGTTCGATCTCACGGATTTCCGCATAGCCGCCATATTCCGCACGGGTCCGCGAGATGGCGACATCGACACCGAAGAAATCGGGCTCCAGTCCCTCAGGCCAATTCTCGCCGTCGCCCTTCACCTCGCGCAACGGCTTCTTCGTCGCGCGCTGCCAGCGCTCGTTTCCGAGTTCGGCCAGTGCGCCGCCCACCGCGCCCGCCAGAATCATCGTCGAGTCATGCCACGGCATATAGGCTTTGCCGTCGGGGCCGGTGCGGCGCGCATCGCCGTCCAGATGATCGCGCGTATCCCAGCGCTGGGCCGCAACGTCGATCCCGCCGCACACGGCGAGATGATCGTCGAACACCGCCACCTTCTGATGGTGGCTGCACCCGAAGGGATGCGCGCTGTCCATCCGAAAGCTGATCGCGCGCGTCACTTTCCAGCGCAGGATCATCGCGACGATGGCGGGCGAAAGATATTGCTTCAGCCCGCCGAAATTCCAGCGGAGGATGTCGATATCGCGTTTCGGGCGCTCGTGCGCGAGCCGGAGCAGAAAATGTCCCAGCGCCTCGCCCTTCCCCTCCGCGTCGGGACAAAGTGCGATGCGCGGGTCGAAATCCCATCCGATCAGCAGGATGCGCTCCCTCGCGCCCTCCATCAGGTCCTTGAGCAGCGCAAAATAGTCGCACGCATCGACGATCATCCGTGCCTTGTCGGCGCGTTCGATCCGCCAGCAGTTGCGGCCCTCGACAACGATCGGGGTGAGTTCGCCCTCGCTCATGCCCGCTGAGACGCGCCGCGGCAGATTTGGTTGCGGGCCGCCCGGGCCGGATCCCAAAATGCCTTTAAGGAGACAAAAGATACGGACGCCCGCATCCCGAATGTCTCCTTTGTCGCTTCAGGCGGAGAGCAACGAGGTCGCGTTGAACAGCGATTCTGCGGGGTTGGCGACCTTGTCATCGCGCAGGGTAGATCATGCCGGGGTTTATTAGGAAAGGACTATTTGCGAGCCGGTTGAAGCATGGGCAACGGGCGAATGCGGGCACAACCCTCCTTGTGGCGAAGCCATGGGGAGGTGGCGGAGGGGCAAGGATGCGACGTCCCAGCCCTCCACCATTTGCTGCGCGAACGGTCCCCCTCCCCGTCGCTACGCGACAGGGAGGATATTTACGGTCGGGCGCCGCCGTCAGGCCGCGTGGAATTGCTCCGGGCTGAGCGCCATCATCGCGTCGCTTCCGGCCTCGATCTTGCGGCGCAGCGCACCGGCATCGGGCATGAAGCGTTCGCCGAAATGGCGCGCCGTGACCAGCTTCGCTTCGAGGAAAGCCTTGTTGCCGCGCCCCTCGTCGAGTGCCTTTTGCGCCGCCTCGGCCATGCGCAGCCACATCAGGCCCAGCGCGACGATGCCGGTGAGGTGCATATAGTGATGCGCCCCCGCGCCGACATTATTGGGATTAGTCATGCCGTTTGCCATGAACCACATCGTCGCCGCCTTGAGTTCGCCGTTCGCCTTTTCGAGGCGTCCCGCGAGGTCGGCGAAGGCGGGCTTGTCCCTGGCCGCCGCGGCTTCGCCGTCGACGACCGCAAAAAAGGCCTGGATCGCGCGGCCGCCATTCTGGGCCAGCTTGCGACCGACAAGATCCATCGCCTGGACGCCGTTCGCGCCTTCGTAGATCATCGTGATGCGGGCATCGCGGACATATTGGCTCATGCCCTGTTCCTCGATGTAGCCGTGGCCCCCGAAGACCTGCTGCGCGTTGGTCGCGACGTCATAGCCCTTGTCGGTGCCATAGCCCTTGATGACGGGCGTGAGCAGGCTGACAAGGTCGTCGGCCTGTTGCCGCGCTTCCTCGGTCTCGGCGACGTGCGCGAGATCGACCTGAAGCGCGCCCCAGACGCAGAGCGCACGCAGCCCTTCGACGGTCGCCTTGGCATCCATCAGCATGCGGCGCACATCGGGGTGGACGAACAGCGGATCGGCCTTTTCCTGCGGATCCTGCGGCCCGGTCAGCGCGCGGCCCTGCCGGCGGTCCTGCGCATATCGAACGGCGTTCTGGAAAGCGATGTCGGCCTGCCCCAGCCCCTGGATGCCGACGCCGAGGCGCGCGGCGTTCATCATGATGAACATCGCGGCGAGCCCCTTGTTCTCCTCGCCGACCATCCAGCCCTTCGCGCCGTCGTAGTTCATCACGCAGGTCGCGTTGGCGTGGATGCCCATCTTGTGCTCGATCGATCCGCACGACAGCGTGTTGCGTTCGCCGGGCGTACCGTCGTCGTTGAGGATGAACTTGGGGACGATGAACAGCGAGATGCCCTTGACGCTGTCGGGTGCGTCGGGGGTCTTGGCAAGAACGAGATGAATGATGTTCTCGGCCAGGTCGTGCTCGCCCGACGAGATGAAGATCTTGGTGCCCGTCACCGCATAGCTGCCGTCGCCGTTCGGAACCGCGCGGGTACGGATGAGGCCGAGGTCGGTGCCGCAATGCGGCTCGGTCAGGTTCATCGTGCCGGTCCATTCGCCCGACACCATCCTGGGCACATAGGCCGCCTTCTGCTCGTCCGATCCCTTGACCAGAATCGCGGCGGTCGCGCCGCTCGACAGGCCGGGATACATCGCAAAGGCCTGGTTGGCGGCGTTGCGATATTCCTCGACCGGAAAACCGATCACGTGCGGCAGTCCCTGACCGCCGAATTCCTCGGGCGCGGTCAACAGGCCCCAACCGGCGTCGCAATAAGCCTTATAGGCTTCCTTGAAGCCCGCCGGGGTCGTCACCGAACCATCCTCGTGGCGGGTGCAGCCTTCCTGATCGCCCGAATAGTTGATCGGGAAGAGCACTTCCTCGCAGAATTTTCCCGCCTCGCTCAGCACCGCCTCGACCATGTCGGGGGTCGCGTTGGCGAAACCGGGCAGATTGGCGTAGCGCTCGATGCCGAGCACGTCGTTGAGGAGAAAGAGCGTGTCCTGCACGGGAGCGCGATAGACGGGCATGGGGTATCCTTTTGAGAAGCGGGGTCCAGCAATCGATCTTTGCCTGGGGAGAGGCTCAGCCGGCTTCGTGGCCGGCATCGACTTCCTTCACCATATCGATGAAGCGTGACAGCTCATCTACAGCGCTGTCAATATCGTCGCGCTGACGGCGCAGCAAGGCAATGCGTTGCTGGCACTTTTCGATCGTCACCTGCCGCTGAAGCTTGCGGTTGTCGCCGACGTCGTACAGGTCGATCATCTCGCGAATGTCGGCGAGGCTGAATCCCGTGCGCTTGGCGCGCAATATCCAGGCCAGCCGCGCGCGATCGCGCTTCGAATAGATGCGCGACAGGCCCTTGCGCGAAGGGCTGATCAGCCCCTCGTCCTCGTAGAAACGGAGCGCGCGCGCGGTGACGCCGAACTCGGTGGACAGGTCGGTGATGCTATACTGCTCGCGCCCCAGATGATCGGGCGTGTCGATATGGGCGTGGCCGTAATCGTCGGTCATGGCGGACAGGATTAGTTTCCGTTGACGTGAACGTCAAGGCCGCCGGTTTTGCGGGATCCGCCCCGATCAGCTTCCGCAGGGCATCGCCATATTGCCGTCCTTGTCCTTCATCTGCAAGCGTCTTGCATCGGCCGCGGCCCAGCTCGCGCGCGGCAGGCGCAGTCCCGACAGCGACGCCCGGTTCGGGCACAGCCGCTCGCACTGCGGCGGCAGGCGCCCGGGCAGGCGCAATTCGTCCTCGTCTTCGTGCACCACGGCGCTGCACCCTTCGGCACCGGCAAAATCGAGCCGCCACCCCTGCCCATCGCGCACCGCGCTGCCGCGCGCCTCGCACGACAGGCCGGGGCCGTAGGATGCGGTCAGGGCAAAGCGCCAGCGCCCCGCCCCATCGGGCACGACGCACATCGCATCGCGGCCGATGTCGTGCCGCCGCTCGAACACCCCGGTGAGATCGGCGGATTCGGAGCGGACGATACCACGCTCGCGCGCCGCCAGTTCGAGCGGATTGTCCTCGTCGACCGCCTTCGCCTCGGGCGCGGGGCGTCCGCAACCGGCGAGCAGCAGGATGAGCAGCGCCGCGCTAGCCCTGCGCATCGTCGGCCAGAAAGGTCAGCGTCCCGTCGACCTCGACGCGGCGATAGAAGCACGACCGCCGCCCGGTATGGCACGCGGGGCCCGCCGGCCGCACGCGCAGCAGCAGCGCGTCCTGGTCGCAATCCACACGCATCTCGGTCACGCTCAGCCCGTTCCCCGATGTCTCGCCTTTGCGCCACAGCGACTGGCGCGACCGCGACCAGAAATGCGCCTGCCCCGTTTCCTGCGTCAGCCGGATCGCCGCATCGTTCATATGCGCGACCATCAGCAGGATCGACGTCTCCGCATCGACGACGATGGCGGTGACGAGACCCGCGGCGTCGAAACGCGGGTCGAAACGGTCGGAACTATCGCGCGGATCGGTCATGCCCGACGCCTTAAACCAGCCTCGACGCCGCTGTCACGCAAGAGTCCCATTTGGGGGGCGACAATTGCATTTCCCCTCCCTATATGCGCCGCAGTCACTGCCCCCGAAGCTGGACCCCGATGCTCACCACACACCCGTTCGACGACGACAAGCTCCGCGAGGAGTGCGGCGTCTTTGGTATTCATGGCGCGGACAGCGCCGCAGCCGTCGTGGCGCTGGGGCTCCATGCGCTCCAGCACCGCGGCCAGGAGGCCGCGGGAATCACTGCCTTCGACGGCAGGGATTTCCATACGCACCGCGCGATGGGCCATGTCGCGGGCAATTTCGACCGCGACGACATCATGCGCCAGCTCGCCGGGCCCTCGGCGGTCGGCCACGTCCGCTATTCGACGACGGGCGAGACCGCGCTGCGCAACGTCCAGCCGCTGTTCGCCGACCTGTCGACGGGCGGGTTCGCGATCGCGCACAACGGCAATATCTCCAACGCGACGGCGCTGAAGAAGATTCTCGTCCGCCGCGGGTCGATCTTCCAGTCGACCAGCGACACCGAAGTGATCATTCACCTCGTCGCGACGTCGAACTATCGCACCCTGCTCGACCGCTTCATCGACGCGTTGAAGCAGGTCGAAGGCGCCTATTCGCTGATCTGCCTGACCGCCGAAGGCATGATCGGCTGCCGCGATCCGCTCGGCATTCGCCCGCTGGTGATCGGCAAGCTCAACGATGCCTTCATCTTCGCGTCCGAATCGGTGGCGCTCGATGTCGTCGGCGCGCAGTTCGTGCGCTCGGTCGATCCGGGCGAGCTGGTGATCATCCGCGACGGCCAGCTCACGTCGCACCGCCCCTTCGCCGAACGCGCGGCGCGGCCGTGCATCTTCGAATATGTCTATTTCTCGCGCCCCGACACGATCGTCGACGGCACCAGCGTCTATTCGGTGCGCAAGGCGATCGGCGCCGAACTGGCGCGCGAAAACGGCGTCGAGGCCGACCTCGTCATCCCCGTCCCCGATTCGGGCACGCCCGCCGCGATCGGCTATGCGCAGGAATCGGGAATCCCCTTCGAACTCGGGATCATCCGCTCGCACTATGTCGGGCGCACCTTCATCCAGCCGGGCGACAAGGTCCGCCACCTCGGCGTCAAGCTGAAGCATAATGCGAACAAGGCGCTGATCGCGGGCAAGCGGGTCGTCCTGATCGACGATTCGATCGTGCGCGGCACGACGAGCCTCAAGATCGTGCAGATGATGCGCGATGCCGGCGCGGCCGAGGTGCATATGCGGATCGCCAGCCCGCCGACCCAGCACAGCTGCTTCTATGGCGTCGACACGCCCGAGCGCGCGAAGCTGCTCGCCGCGCAGATGACCGTCGGCCAGATGGCGAACTTCATCAACGCCGACAGCCTCGCCTTTCTGACGATCGATGGCCTCTATCGCGCGCTGGGCGAAGCCGAACGCATCGACGCCGGGCCGCAATATTGCGACGCCTGCTTCACCGGCGATTATCCGACGACGCTGACCGATTTCGACGAGAACAGCGTCGACGATCAATTTTCCCTGCTCGCCGAACGGGTTGTCTGACATCATGTACATAAAATCGGAAGAACTGGCGGGACAGGTCGCGCTCGTCACCGGGGCGAGCCGCGGCATCGGCGAAGCGATCGCCGAAGCGCTGGCGGCACGCGGCGCGCATGTCGTGATCACCGCGCGCACCCCGGGCGGGCTCGAGGAACTCGAGGATCGCATCCACGCCGCCGGGGGCAGCGCGACGATCGCGCCGCTCGACCTGACCGACGGCGACAGCATCGCGCGGCTCGCGAGCGCGATGGCCGAGCGCTGGCAGCATCTCGACATGCTCGTGCTCAACGCCGCGATGCTCGGCACGCTGACCCCGGTCGCGGCGATCGACGGCAAGGAATTCAACCGCCTGCTGACGCTCAACCTGATCGCGCAGCAGGCGCTGATCGCCAATTTCGACCCGCTGCTGCGCCGCGCCGCGAAGGGGCGCCTGCTCGCGCTGTCGAGCAGCGTCGCGCGCGAGCCGCGCGCCTATTGGGGGGCCTATGCGGCTTCGAAGGCGGCGTTCGAGACGCTGGTGACGAGCTATGGCGCCGAAATGCGCAATATTTCGACGCTGCGCACCGCGATCCTCAACCCGGGTGCGACGCGCACCGCGATGCGCGCGCGCGCCTATCCGGGCGAGGATCCGCAGAGCATCAAGGATCCCGCCGCGGTCGGCGCTTTCGTCGCGCAGCTGATGGTCGACGGGTTCGACAGCACGGCGTTCCACGAACTGCCAAAGGTGATGGCAGACGCTTAACGCGATCTTTGCAAAACTGTGCCAATTGCAGGCATAATCCCGTTTTCGCAAAGGCATCGGAATGAAAACCACTATCCTGCGATCCGCGATTGCCGCCGTGGTCGGCATCGTCGTGGCCTTCGGGCTCGTCTGGCTGTTCCAATATGCCGGCAGCAACCTGACCCCCGACGAATATGACCCCGCGACCGGCGAGGTGCTGATCCCGATCGGCTCGACGATCGCGCTGATCGTCGGCTGGTTCGTCGGCACCTTTGCGGGCGGCTGGCTGGCGATGCGCGTATCGGGGGGCAGCGGCCCGGGCTGGGTCGTCGCCGGAGCGGTGATCGGCGCCGCCTTCTACCGCGCCGCGACGCTCGCCGACGCCTGGTGGATCATGGCACTCGCGCTCGTCGTGCCGGTCGCTGCCGCGGCGCTCGCCCAGCGCGCGACGGGAACCGCGGCGCCGGCGACGGCCTGACCGCCACCGGCTCCGCTACCCGGGCGGGCCCCCTATTTGGTTTCCCTGTCAACCGCCGCCTGCACCGACTTGTAAAAGGCCTCGCGCGCGGCGCCGACGCCTTCGGGATCGGTCGCGGTCGGCCAGTTGCCGTTCGACGCGATCACCAGCTTGCGCTTGGGATCGATGAAGATGCCCTGCCCGAAAATGCCCTGCGCGGCGAAGCTGCCATCGTCGTTGGTCCACCATTGATAGCCGTAGCCGCGGCCGGGAATGTCGATGCCCGCCTGCTTGGTCGTCGCCGACGCGAGCCAGTCGTCGGGCAGCACCTTGACCCCGCCGGCGACGCCACCGTTCAGGATGAACTGGCCGAAACGCGCATAATCCTTGAGGCTCGCCGACATGCAGCAACCGCTGATCTCGTGCCCCGTCGGCCCGAGCATCCACACCGCATCCTGCTCCATGCCGAAGGGTTTCCAGACCTTTTCGGACAGATAGGCCGACAGCGTCTTGCCAGTCGCGCTCGACACCAGCACGCCGATCAGATTGGTCTCGCCGGTCTTGTACACCCACTTCGACCCGGCGGGCGCTTCGCGCGGCAAGGTCTTCATATAGCTGACGGTGATATCTTCGCCCGCGACGGGCTTCTGCAGGTTGAACTGCGCAACGTCGGATTTGGGATCGGTATAATCCTCGTTCCACTTGACGCCCGAGGTCATCGTCAGCAGCTGCTTCACCGACACATCGTCATAGGCCGAGCCCTTGAGTCCGGGGATATAGGCCGTGACCTTGTCGTCGAGGCTCTTGATATAGCCGTCCTTCACCGCCGCGCCGACGAGCGTCGAGGTGAAGCTCTTCGCGACCGAAAAGCTCGTCCAGCGCCCCGCCGCGCCGTAACCCAGCGCATATTTCTCGAGCCGGATCTTGCCGTCCTGGAGGATGATCAGCCCGGCATTGCGCTGCTTCGCCATATAGGCGTCGACGTCGCTGCCCACGTCAAGCGGCTTGCCCTGCGGCAGAGGATAGACCGTGCCCCCCGCCGCGACGGTGTTCACGACGACCTTGGGAACCGTTTCCATCGTGCGGAAGGCTGCGTCGCGTTGGTCCTGGGTCCAGAAGAGCACATTGAGATCCTTTGGCAGCGTGTCGTTCGTCGGTTGCGCGGGGGACGTACATCCCGCCGTGGCGCACAATAGCGCGGCCGCCAGAAGTCTTCGCATCTTCACCCTCTACCTCTTTGTTTTCAGATTGTTTTTTCGAGCGTAACCTGCGCGACGTCGATGCCGCCGCCGCGAAAGCCACCCTCGCAATATTGCAGATAGTAGCGCCAGAGCCGGACGAAGCGCTCGTCGAAGCCCGGAGGCAGCTGATCCGCGGCGACCGCCGCGTCGAAGCGTTCGCGCCACAGCCGCAGCGTTTCGGCATAATCGCGGCCAAAACGCCGCGGGTCGCGCCACGCGAGCCCGCGCGCCTCGGCCAGCGCACGAAAGCGGCTTTCGGAGATCAGGCAACCACCCGGGAAGACATAGGCCTGGATGAAGTCGCTGCTCGCGGCATAACGCTCGAACAGCGCGTCGTTGATCGAGATATACTGGATCGCGGCACGGCCGCCGGGGCGCAGGAGCCGCGCGATCGCGTCGAGATAGGCGGGCCAATAGGCCTGCCCCACCGCCTCGACCATCTCGACGCTGGCGATCGCGTCATAAGGGCCCCGCGCGTCGCGATAGTCGCACAATTCGATCGCGCCGCGTCCCGACAGGTCGACCGCCGCGAGCCGCGCGTCGGCCACCTCGGCCTGCGCCGGGGACAGGGTGATGCCCGTATAGAGCACGTCGTGACGCTCGACCGCGCGCTCGGCCAGCGCCCCCCAGCCGCATCCGATTTCGAGCAGCCGGCTTCCCGAGCGCAAATCGAGCCGGTCGAGGATCGCGTCGAGTTTGGTCGCCTGCGCTTCTTCGAGCGACTGCCCCGGATCGGCGAACAATGCGCTCGAATAATTCATGCCGGCATCGAGCCACAAGCGGTAGAAATCATTGCCCAAATCATAATGGGCGTGGATGTTCCGCTTCGCGCCGCTGCGGCTGTTGCGATTGAGGAAATGCGCCGCGCGGTTTGCCCAGCGCCACGGCCCGCGCGAACGGCCGGCATTGCCGAGCGTCTCGCCGTTGCGCATGAACAGGTCGAACAGCGGCACCGGGTCGGGCGACGACCATTCGCCGCGGTCCCACGCGCGGTACCAGCCGACCGATCCCGACAGCGCGAGACGGACGAGTGCGGCCCAGCTGTGCACATGGACGACCGCGACGGGGCCCTTGCCCCGCCCGCCGAGGATACGGACGCTGCCGTCGGGCAGATGTCCTTCGAGCGTCCCGAAATCGAGCCCCGCGTCGATGCGGTCAAGCCGCCGGTGAAAAAAGGCAGCGGGCGCATGCGCCATCAGGCGCGCAACGAACCCGCCCGAGCGAAAGGCCCGGTCCGCCTGAAGCAATTCGCCGCCGCGCTTCCGACTGACATGCGTGTTCATAATCATCTTGTCGCGCAAGGAAGGTTAAAGCGCAATCCGCCATATGCCGTTGCCGTCACCCGCGGACATGATTACCCTGCCCGCGGGAGGGTCGCATATGCAAAATCCGATCGTTCGCGCTGTCGTCGCCGTTGGAGCGGGCGTTTTTACCGCCGGCGCCATCGTCATCCTGTTCGAGATGCTCGGGCATATGCTGTTTCCGCCGCCGCCCGGCATCGACCCCACCGATCCCGACAACCAGGCCCGGCTGATGGAGCTGATCCCGACAGGCGCCAAGATCGCGGTCGTTGCGGCGTGGTTCTGCGGCGCGCTGGCGGGAAGCGTGGTCGCCGCCAAAATCGGCCGGAAACCGCTCTACGCCTGGATCATCGGCGCGATCATGGTCGCGTTGAGCGCCGTAACCACCATGATGTTCCCGCATCCGGCGTGGATGGTGATCGCCGCTGTCGTGCTGCCGGTCGTTGCCGCGGCCATCGCCATCCCCCTCGCGCGGCCGCGCTTCACCCTCTGATCGCGGCATAGGCCGCCAGCGCGCGCTCGCGCGCCTCACGGTGGCCGGTGCGTTTTGCGGGATAGGCGAGCGGGCGCACGCCGGGGGCGTCGGGATCGTGGATGACGGCATCATCCAGATGCGCGAGTTCCGGCACCCATGTGCGGACATAGGCGGCCGCGTCGAATTTCTCCGACTGGACGAGCGGCGCCATGATGCGCGGGAACATGTTCGAATCGATCCCCGTGCCCGCGACCCACTGCCAGTTGACCGCATTATTGGCATAATCGGCGTCGACCAGCGTGTCCCAGAACCATTGTTCGCCGCGGCGCCAGTCGATCAGCAGATGCTTGATCAGGAAACTCGCCGCGATCATCCGCACGCGATTGTGCATCCAGCCGGTGGCCCAGAGCTGGCGCATCCCGGCATCGACGACGGGATAGCCGGTACGGCCCTGCTGCCAGGCCGCAAGATCGGCGGCGGCCGCGTCGCCATTCCGCCATGGAAAGGCGTCGAACGCCTCGCGCGCGTTGCGTCCGCCATAATCGGGGAATTGCAGGATCACATTCTGGGCATAGTCGCGCCAGCCGACCTCCGACAGAAAGACATCGACCGAGCCCCCGGCATCGGCAACGCCGTGCCAGACCGCCGCGGGCGAAATCTCGCCGAAATGGAGATGCGCCGAAAGCCGCGAGCATCCCTCCTCCGACGGGAGGTTCCGGCGGTCGCCATAATCGGCGGCGGCGTGCGCGAAATCGGCGAGGCGGCTGCGCGCGCCCGCCTCGCCCGGCGCCCATTCGGCGGCGAGGCCGCCGGCCCAGTCGGGCTTCACCGGCAGCAGGTCCCAGTCGGCGAGCGCATCCGACGCCGGCCACGCGTCCGGCGCAGCCATTGCAGGCGGATCACCACACGCGGGCAGCGGCGGCATGCGCTCGTGCAGCGCACGCCAGAAGGGCGTGAAAATCTTGTACGGCAGGCCGCTGCCCGTCGTGACCGATCCGGGCGGGGCGAGGTAATTGCCGTCGTGACGCAGGAGGTCGAGCCGTTTCGCGACCGCACGCTCGGCGTTCCGCCACCAGGGTTCGTAATGGCGCAGGCAATGCACCTGCCCGGCGCCGCATTCCTCCGCAATCCGCGCGAGTTGCGCGTCGCACCAGCCGCGGCGCAGGATGAGGCGCGATCCCGCCGCACGCAGGTCGGCATCGAGCGCCGCGAGGCTGTGATGCAGCCACCAGCGCGAGGCGGCGCCCATCGCACGATGCTGCGGCGTGTCGTCGTCGAGGACATAGACCGGAATCACCGGCCCCGCCGCCGCCGCAGCCGCAAACGCCGCCTGATCCGAAAGCCGCAGGTCGCGGCGCAGCCAGACGATGACGGGGGCGCTCATTCGGGCGGATGGGTCGCGGTGTCGGGCGCGGTGACGCGCACCATGAAGCGGTCGCGCGCGAGCGGGTGCATGAAACGCTGGTCGCGCAGGCGGATCGCGTCGCCATCGGCCTCGGCGACCGGCATCCGCGCCCAGAAGAGAAAGGCGCGCGCCGCCGGGTCGGCCTTGACCCAGGTGACGAGCCGCGGGTCGTCCATTCCTGTCGGATGCCCGCTGATATCGACGTCGCCCCCCGCGCCGAGATCGAAGCTCGCGCTGCCGTACCGGTCGGCGGTCCGCCAGAAGACGTCGCGTTTCCAGAAGGTCAGCGGTGGCGGGCTGGCGACGACGAGCGCGTCGGCATGCCCCGCTCCGCGCAGCACCGCGGCGATCTCGCGTTCCGCGGTGCCGGTGATCGCGCCGTTGAACAGGATATAGCCGCACACGGCGGTGAAACCGACCCACGCGGGCCGCGTCCACGCCGCAACCCGCGCCCGCTCACGCCGCAGCGAAAGCCAGATCGACAGGCCGAGCGCGATCCAGATCCACAGGTCGATGATGAAGATGCTGTCGCCATAGAACCAGCGCGGACTGAACGGTTCGAGCAGGCGGATGCCGTAATTGTTGAGCCAGTCGAGCGCCGGATGGCTGAAACAGCCGATATAGGCGAGCGCGAGCAGCCAGCCCTTGTGCACCGGCAGGCGATCCGCCGGCCGCTTGCCGCGCCGCACCTGCCAGCGGTCGAAGGCGAGCATCAGCGCCCACAGGAGCAGCGGCAGGATCAGCAGCGCGAGCGGCCCGTGGGTGATCCCGCGCCGCATCGACAGCGACTCGATGCCGTAGATGGCGCAGGTCGCGTCGATATCGGGCAGGTTTGCCGCAAGGATCAGCGTCGGGACCGCGAGACCGGTCTTCTTCTTGAGCCCCATCTGGCCGAGGACGGCGCCGACGAGGCTGTGGGTCAGATTGTCCAAACCGTTACTTTCACGCAATCCCGGCCCGGCTCACCAAGAATCGGGCAGCTTCACCGCATAGCAGCGATCGCCGTCCCGGTTCAGCGTAAAGCGCGGTGTCGCCTCGATATTATAGCGGTCGATCACCGTTTGCGGCAGGCAGAAGCGATTGCGGACCGCCGCGGTTTTCCATTGGACATAGTAATAATTCTCGTCGGTCTGTTCGATGATCGCGAGCCAGCGCCCGCCCTCTACCCAGCGCACGGCATGCCCGCCGATCGCCTTGAATCTGGCGGCCCGCCAGTCCGAGTCGACATTGTCGCTACCCCCATAGCGGCGCCCGACCCGGCCGGAGTGCATCACGATCGACGCGCCGAGGCAGATGCTTTCCTCTCCGTCGTCGGACTCGGGCGGACAAATCCAGCCGCCGTTCGGATACCCGCGTTCAAGGTCGATCAGCGCGAGGATCACCGGGCCCGATTCGCCCTTTGGCGTCAGGTGAAATTGCGGCTCTCTTGTGCGTTTTCGCGGGCCGGCTCCGCCCAGATCCTTCTGCGATACGGGGTCGACCGGCCGTTCGGCCCGCACCACGGCGGGCGTGATCGCACAGACACGGATATCCTCCACCTCGATGCAGTTGCCGGACGGAAGAGAGCCGAATTTGTCGAGCAGGGAACGATAAAGGCACGCGCGACCGCCCTCACGCGGCGAACGCACATAGGCTCGCACGATCATCGGGTCGCCGTGCTCGACGGCCATCAGCAGCGGCTGATCGCGCAACCGCAGACGAGTCTGGATTGCGGCGCCGAAGCGCTCTCCGACGTCGGGACCGGCCAGCGTCTTCGCATGCGCAAAGGAACCGAACGAGACCGTGTCGATGCAGGCCACCCCGTCGGGGCAGTCGACGCGAATGTTCGACGGGATCGAATCGACCGCCTGCGCGCTGACCAGCGAATAGCCGCGCGCGGGCGCGGCTTCCGAAGCGGCGAGCGCCGGCGCCGCCGCGAAGCACAGGGCGGAACAGAGCGCCAGCCCTGCCCGCCCGGCGATCACAGTTCGGGACCGCCCTCGGTCACCGTCCACGTCTGCCCCTTCTTGAGCAGCCCCTGAAGGTCGGCGGTCTTGCCCTCGGCGGCCGCCTTGTTCTGGCGCCACACATCAGCCTCGAAGGTCGGGCGCGGGTCGTCGTAGAGCACGCCGAGCGCCATCGGAAATTCGCCGAAGCGCATTTCGACGAGCATGTGCGCGACGCTGCGGTTGGTGACGTCATGGACGATTACGCCCGCCGACTGCCAGTCGCCGCCCTCCACGTCGACGACCTTCAAATGCAGTTCGTCCTTGTCGAGCGCGATGCCCTTGGCGCCCTTGGCGAACAGCATCGGCTCGCCATTCTCCAGCCAGAGCTGGCGATCCTCGGCGCCCTTGGGCGCAGCGAAATCCTCGAACACGTCCTTGTTGTAGACGATGCAGTTCTGGAAAATCTCGATGAAGGCCGCGCCCTTGTGGGCATGCGCCGCCTTGAGCACGTCGGGCAGCTTTTTCGACACGTCGAAACCGCGCGCGACGAAGCGCGCCCCCGCGCCGAGCGCGAAGGCGGCGGGCTGCGCCGGGCGGTCGACCGAGCCATAGGGGGTCGAGGGGCTGTTGGTGCCGACGCGGCTGGTCGGCGAATATTGCCCCTTGGTCAGGCCGTAGATCTCGTTGTTGAACAGCATGATCTGGCAATCGAGATTGCGGCGGATCAGGTGCATCGTGTGGTTGCCGCCGATCGACAGCCCGTCGCCGTCGCCGGTGACGATCCACACGTCGAGGTCCGGATTGGCGAGCTTCAGCCCCGTCGCGAACGCCGGGGCGCGGCCGTGAATCGTGTGGAAGCCATAGGTTTCCATATAATAGGGGAAGCGCGACGAGCAGCCGATGCCGCTGATGAAGACGGTATTCTCGGGCGCGGTGCCGATCTCCGGCATCGTCCGCTGCACCGCCTTCAGGATCGCATAGTCGCCGCAGCCGGGGCACCATCGGACTTCCTGATCGGTTTCCCAATCCTTGAGCGTCGTCGTGCGCGCGATGGTGGTCATTTCGTTCATTTCAGCGCCTCCTCGATCGCCGCTTCGATCTCGGCGATGGTGAAGGGCTGGCCCGACACCTTGTTCACGGGCTTGGCGTCGACCAGATACTGGTCGCGCAGCACGGTCTTGAGCTGTCCGGTATTCATTTCGGGCACGATCACCTTGTCATAGCTCTTGAGCAGCGCGCCAAGGTTGGCGGGCAGCGGCCAGATGTGGCGGATATGGACGTGGCTGACGTCCTTGCCCTCGGCGCGCTTCCTCCGCACCGCCTGATGAATCGGGCCGAAGGTCGACCCCCAGCCGACCACCGCGAGCTTGCCGCCTTCGGCGCCGAGTTCGACGACCTGATCGGGGACCTTGATGCCGTCGATCTTGTCCTTGCGGATATCGGTCATCGCCTGGTGATTGGCGGGCGCATAGTTGATGTGGCCGGTGTCGACTTCCTTCTCGATCCCGCCGATGCGGTGGAGCAGGCCGGGGGTGCCGGGCCTGACCCACGGGCGCGCGAGCTTTTCGTCGCGGCCATAGGGCTTGAAGCCGCCCTCGGGCACTTCGGTGAGGAATTGCACCGGGAAGGCGTCGTAGGTCGTCAGGTCGGGGACCGCCCATGGTTCGGCGGCATTGGCGATATAGCCGTCGGTGAGCAGCATCACCGGGGTCATGTACTGGACCGCGATACGGCACGCCTCGATCGCGCATTCGAACGCGTCGCCCGGCGAGCGCGCGGCGATCACCGGCATCGGCGCGTCGCCGTTGCGGCCATAGACCGCCTGATAGAGGTCCGACTGCTCGGTCTTGGTCGGGAGCCCCGTCGAAGGGCCGCCGCGCTGCGAATTGACGATGACGAGCGGCAGCTCGGTCATGATCGCAAGCCCCATCGCCTCGCCCTTGAGCGCGATACCCGGCCCCGACGAGCTGGTGACGCCGAGCGAGCCCGCATAGCTCGCGCCGATCGCCGAACAGATCGCCGCGATCTCGTCCTCGGCCTGGAAGGTCGTGACGTCATATTCCTTGAGCCGCGACAAATGATGCAGGATCGCCGAGGCGGGGGTGATCGGATAGCCGCCGAAGAACATCGGCAGCTTCGCGAGCTGGGCGCCCGCGACGAGGCCCAGCGCGATGCCCTCGGCGCCGGTCAGCGTCCGGTAGAGGCCGGGCGCGACCGGCGCGGGATCGACATGATGCTGCTTGAGCGGGCCCGCGAGCTCGGCGGTCTCGCCGTAGGCATGACCCGCGTTGAGCGCGGCGACGTTGGCGGCGGCAAGGTTCGGATCCTTGGCGAACTTGCCGTTCAGCCAGTCGATCAGCGGCTGGCGGTCGCGGTCGAACATCCAGAGCGCGAGCCCCAGCGTCCACATATTCTTGCAGCGCAGCGCTTCCTTGTTGCCGAGCCCGAAGGGCTTGACCGCGTCCATGGTGAGCTGGCTGATATTGAGCTTCAGGAGCTGCCATTTGGCGAGGCTGCCGTCCTCGAGCGGGTTGGCATCATATTTCGCCTTGGCGAGGTTGCGGTCGTTGAACTCGCCCTCGTCGGCGATGATCAGCCCGCCCTGCTTCAGCTGCGGCACATTGGTCTTGAGCGCCGCGGGGTTCATCGCGACGAGCACGTCGGGCGCATCGCCCGCGGTGTCGATCGCCGAGGAACCGAAATTGATCTGGAATGCCGAGACGCCGAACAACGTGCCCTGCGGCGCGCGGATTTCGGCGGGAAAGTCGGGGAAGGTCGCGAAGTCGTTACCCGCGAGCGCCGACGAAAGGGTGAACTGACCGCCGGTCAGCTGCATCCCGTCGCCACTGTCGCCTGCAAATCTGACTACCACTGCATCCGAAAGGGGGGACTGCCGATCGTCGGCCCGGTCCTCTACCGCTGTCGCCATTTTATCTGTCTGCCTTTGAATCTTGCGAACCTGTGATGCTGGCCTAGGCCTGTGCGCGCATTGCCGCAATTCAGAAAAAATTGTGCGCCGCAAAGCAGGAAAGCACGATCGGTTTCGATTCGCGATTGAATTTGCATCGTCGATGCCGAATAGCGGACACGACAACATAATGAGGGATGATCAGGATGAGCGACGGCACCACCCATTATACGCGCCACGACGTGGCGGCATTTCTGGCCTTCCTGAACGCGCAGGACGGCCCGAAGATGGAAGACCTCCCCGCCGACGGCGCGCGCGAAATGTTCCGCGCGATGGCGCAGATGGCCGACAGCCCGCGCGGCGAGGTCGCCAAGGTCGAGGACCGGACCATCCCCGGCCCCGCGGGGGACATCGCCATCCGACTCTATGACAATCGCCCCGACCGCGAAACCGGTCCGGTGCTGGTCTTCTATCATGGCGGCGGCTGGGTGATCGGCGACCTGAACACGCACGACGGCTGGTGCGCCGAAGCCGCGCGCCAGCTCGACATGCCGGTCATCGCGGTCGATTACCGCCTCGCCCCCGAACACCCCTTCCCCGCCGCGCCGGAGGATTGCGAGGCAGCGACGCGCTGGGTCGCCGACAACATCCCGTGCTCGGGCCTTGTGCTCGCGGGCGAGAGCGCGGGCGGCAATCTGACGATCGTCACCGCGCTGACGCTGCGCGACAATCCGGCATCGAAGCCGGTGATCGCGATCCATCCGATCTATCCGGCGGTCACGACGCACAATGACTGGCAGAGCTACCGCGATTTCGGCGAAGGCCATCTGCTGACCGAGGGCAGCATGACCTGGTTCGGCAATCAATATGCCGCCGACCCCGCCGACTATCGCGCGTCGCCGCTCGATTTCCCCGCCGAAGGGCTGCCGCCGACGCTGCTCGTGACCGCCGGACTCGATCCGCTGCGCGACCAGGGACGCGCCTATGCCGCCAAGCTGGTCGAGGCAGGCGTCGCGACGACCTATCGCGAAGGGGCCGGCACGATCCACGGCTATATCAACCTGTCGCAGGCCATCCCGAGCGCGAAGGACGATATCCGCGGGGCGCTCGCCGTCTTGAAAGCGATCGTCGCCGAAGCTACCCGCACGGCATGATCGATCACAGCAAACTCCCCTATCGCCCCTGCGCGGGCGTCATGCTCGCCAATCGCGACGGCCGCGTCTTCGTCGGCCAGCGGCTCGATACGTCGAGCGAAGCCTGGCAGATGCCGCAGGGCGGGATCGACGAGGGCGAGGATGCCGAAACCGCGGCGATCCGCGAACTCGGCGAGGAAACGGGCATCCACGGCGGGCTCGTCGAGATCATCGCGCGCAGCCGCGAGGAATATTTCTACGACCTGCCCGACCATCTGGTCGGCAAGATGTGGGGCGGCCAATATCGCGGCCAGCGCCAGCACTGGTTCCTGATGCGTTTCATGGGGCAGGACAGCGACGTCGACATCCACACCAGACACCAGGAGTTTCGCGCCTGGCGCTGGGCCGAACTCGGCGAGATCGAAAAGCTGATCGTTCCGTTCAAGCGCGTGCTTTATCGCGGGCTGGTCGAGGAATTCGGACCGCTGGTATAGCCCAGCCCGTCATTGCGAGCGTAGTGACGGGCGCACGCTATTCAGACTTCGCGCAGTTCCAGAGCCTTGCGGAACACGTCGGCAAACATCGCTGCAGTCAGCCGCCCGGTGTTCGTATTGTAGCGCGAGCAATGATAGCTGTCGACGAGGCGGCGCCCGCCCGGCAGCTCGTGCACCGCGCCATGCGCAAAGGGGTGCGCCGCAAGGCGGAGCTCCGCCGCGCGCAGCACCGCGTCGTGCGCGATCCGCCCGAGCGCAATCACGACGCGCAACCCGGGCAACCTCGCCATCTGAGCCTCGAAAAAGGGCCGGCAATTGGCGATTTCCGCAGGCGTCGGCTTGTTCTGGGGCGGCAGGCATTTGACGCTGTTGACGATGATCGCGCCGTCGAGCGCCAGCCCGTCGTCGATCCGCGCATCATAATGCCCCCGGCTCAGCCCGAAACTCGCGAGCGTTTCGAACAGCAGGTCGCCCGCATAATCGCCGGTAAAGGGGCGCCCGGTCCGGTTCGCGCCATGTTTGCCCGGCGCGAGTCCGGCAAGGGCGAGCCAGGCATCGCGGTCGCCGAAGGCGTAGACGGGCGCGTTCCACCAGTCGGGATGCTCGGCCCGGCACGCGCCGCGCAGCGCGACGAGCCGCGGGCAGCGCGGGCAGTCGCGCGGCGGCTCGGTGCCGGGCAAGGGGCTGTCAATCGCCACCATCCTGCGATAGGCGCTGGACCATGCACGATGCAACGCCCCCGCGCGCGCCGCTGGCCCTCTATGCCATCGGTCTCGGCTCGAACCGCCGCCATGTCCGGCACGGCGACCCCCGCCGCGTGCTGCTCGCCGCACTCGCCGCGCTCGAAAGCGACGACATCGAACCCGTCGACGCGAGCCCGATCATTGCGAGCGCACCGCTCGGTCCCTCGCGCCGCCGCTACGCCAATGCGGTCGCGCTCGTTGCCTCGCCCCTGCCCCCGCCCGACCTGCTCGAACGACTGCAGACGATCGAGGCCAGCTTCGGCCGCCGCACCGGGCAGCGCTGGAGCGCACGGACGCTCGACCTCGACATCTTGCTGTGGTCGGGCGGCGCGTGGAGCGACCCCGCGCTGACCATCCCGCATCCCGCGATGGCCGAACGCGACTTCGTGCTCGGCCCGCTGCGCACGATCGTTCCGCGCTGGCGCCATCCGTTGCTCCGCCACAGCATCCGCCAGCTCGCCGCGCGGCTGGTGCAAGCAAAGCCGGTTGACCGCAGCGGATCGGCGCACTAGGGCGGCGACCTGTCGAGCGCCGGCCACCCCGGCGCCGCGATGGGCCCTTAGCTCAGTCGGTAGAGCAACTGACTTTTAATCAGTAGGTCGCTGGTTCGAACCCAGCAGGGCTCACCAAAAATTCAGTAATTTGGAGACGTGGTTTGGTGCGTTGCCGCCGAGGCGGCAGCATGCCCCGCGCATCCGACGCCCCGCGCCCAACCAGCACCGGGAAACCGCCCGATCGTCTGAATCCCGCTCCCGCGCGGACACCCCGATGCGGGTGCTCATGGCCAGCCAGCCAAGTAAAGCCCGCCGCTTTCCGCAGCCCGTAGCCAAAAATCCGCCGCGGCGGCCATTCCTTGCCGAGGGAAACACGCGGCTCGCGCGTATTTTGAAGGGGCGAACGCAGAAGCCATGCTGCGACGAGACGGTGCGGCGTCTGCGAGCAGGAGGTTTCAGGCGATGGAGCACGAGCGTCAGCAAGGCAGCAGCAGCGGGGCACAGAAGATCACCGACCCCGTTTGCGGAATGGCCGTCGATCCCGCGGCGACACCTCACTCCGTCACGCACGCCGGGGTTCACCACTATTTTTGCAGCGCCGGTTGCCGCGCCAGGTTCGAGACCGATCCGGATCGCTATCACGGGGCGAGCGCCTCGGCGCCGGCCGAGGCGCCCGAGGGCGCAATCTGGACCTGTCCGATGCATCCCGAGATCCAGCGTCCCGGGCCGGGCAGCTGTCCGATCTGCGGCATGGCGCTCGAACCCGTCATGCCCGCCATGACCGACGGCCCGAGCGCCGAATATCGCGATATGCGCCGGCGTTTCCGCGTCGGCCTTGCTCTCGCACTCCCCGTTTTCGCGCTCGAAATGGGCGGCCACCTGACCGGGCTGCACATGATGCTGGGCCGGCAGGCGAGCAACTGGATCCAGATGCTGCTCGCGACCCCCGTCGTGCTCTGGGCCGGCTGGCCCTTTTTCGAGCGTGCGTGGCAGTCGCTGCGCAATCGCAGCCTCAACATGTTCACCCTGATCGCGATGGGGACCGGTGTCGCTTGGGGCTACAGCATGGTCGCCGCGCTCGCGCCGGCCATCTTCCCCGACGCTTTTCGCGCCGCCGACGGTTCGGTCGCGGTCTATTTCGAAGCGGCGGCGGTGATCACCGTGCTCGTCCTGCTCGGGCAGGTGCTCGAGCTTCGCGCGCGCGAAACCACCGGTGGCGCGATCCGCGCGCTGCTCGACCTGACGCCGAAACTGGCCCGGCGCGTCCGCTCCGACGGCAGCGACGAGGAAATTGCGCTGGAGGCGGTCGCGGTCGGGGACCTGTTGCGCGTTCGTCCGGGCGAGAAGGTCCCGGTCGACGGCATCGTGACCGAAGGGCGCGGGACGGTCGACGAATCGATGGTGACCGGCGAATCGATGCCCGTGACGAAGGAGCCGGGCGCGGCCCTGATCGGCGGCACGATCAACCAGACCGGCGGGCTGGTGATGCGCAGCGAAAGGATCGGCCGCGACACGATGCTGGCGCGGATCGTCCAGATGGTCGCCGACGCGCAGCGCAGCCGCGCCCCGATCCAGCGCCTCGCCGATTCGGTATCGGGCTGGTTCGTGCCGATCGTCATCACGGTGGCGGTTGCCGCTTTCATCATCTGGTCGCTGGTCGGGCCGGCGCCGGCGATGGCCTATGGCCTGATCGCCGCGGTCTCGGTCCTCATCATCGCCTGCCCGTGCGCGCTCGGTCTCGCGACGCCGATGTCGATCATGGTTGGCGTCGGCCGCGGCGCCGAAGCGGGTGTCCTCATCAAAAATGCCGAAGCGCTCGAACGCATGGAAAAGGTCGACACGCTCGTCGTCGACAAGACCGGGACGCTCACCGAGGGCAAGCCGTCGGTCGTCGCGATCGAGGTCGCCGACGGTTTCGCCGGGGACGACGTGCTGCGCGTCGCCGCCAGCCTCGAACGCACGAGCGAACATCCGCTCGCGCACGCGATCGTCGCGGCCGCCCGCGACCGCGGCCTGGTTCCCGACGAGCCGTCGGCGGTCGACCAGCCGGTCGGAAAGGGCATCATCGGAGTCGTCGGGGGCGAGGTCGTCCTTGCCGGCAACGCCGGTTTTCTCGCCGAGCATGATGTCGATCTCTCCGCCCTCGCCGATACTGCCGACCGCCTGCGCAGTGACGGCGCGAGCGCGATCTTCATCGCGGTAAACGGGGTCGCCGCGGGGGTCATCGCGATCGCCGACCCGATCAAGGACACCACGCCGGCGGCGCTCCGCGCGCTCGGGCAAGCCGGCATCCGCGTGATCATGCTGACCGGCGACAACCGCAAGACCGCCGAGGCGATCGCACGGCAACTGGGCATCGCCGACATCGAAGCCGAGGTCCTGCCCGACCAGAAAAGCGCGGTGGTCGAGCGGCTGCGCGCGGAAGGGCGCGTCGTCGCCATGGCGGGCGACGGTGTCAACGACGCCCCCGCACTCGCTGCCGCCGATGTCGGGATCGCGATGGGATCGGGCACCGACGTCGCGATCGAAAGCGCGGGCGTGACGCTGCTGCGCGGCGACCTCATGGGGATCGTGCGCGCGCGCCATCTCAGCCACGCCACCATGCGCAACATCCGGCAGAATCTCTTCTTCGCCTTTGCCTATAATGTGGCGGGCATCCCGGTCGCGGCGGGCATTCTCTACCCCGCCTTCGGCCTGTTGCTGTCGCCGATCATCGCCGCCGCGGCGATGGCGCTCTCTTCGGTCAGCGTCATCGGCAATTCGCTGCGCCTGCGATTTGCGAAAATCTGACCCGAACCAACGTCAGGAGGTTGTGACCATGAGGATATTGCTGCCCGCCGCGCTGATGCTGGCGCCGATCGTTGCCGCTCCCGTGACCGCTGCGGAAGGGCACCCCGATTATCGCGGCGCCGCGGCGGTGCTCGCCGACTATAAGGCGGCGCTCGAAAAGCGCGACATATCCTCGGTCGACCGGCTGTTCGCACCCGACGCGCAAATCTTCGAGAATGGCGGCGTCGAGGGCAATTTCGCCCGGTATCGCGACCATCATCTCGGCCCCGAGCTCAAGGCCTTCCAGTCTTTCGTCCTCGGCAACTACAAAGTCGCGGTACGCGGCGAAGGCGATATCGCGCTCGCCACCGAAACCTATTCCTATACGATCACGCTCGCGAACGGCGAGCGGATCGTGCGCGACGGCGTGGCGACGAGCGTGCTCAAATGGGCCGACGGCGCGTGGCGGATCGTCAGCCTGCACAGCTCGTCGCGCAAGCCGAAGGCCTGAACGAGCGAGCCGGGCACGCACGGCTCGCGTCAGCCGGTCGCCACCTCATAGCCGGCTTCGCGGATCGCCCCGGCGAGCGTGTCGCGATCCGCGCCGGTTTCGACGTCAAGCGTTCTGGCCGCAACATCGATATCGACGCGCGCCTGTGCATCGACGCTATGGATGGCGGCGGTGATCGTGCGCGCGCAGCCGCCGCACGTCATCCCGGGAATGTCGAAACGGATCATCTTGGAACCTCCGGATATTGATGGAGATGCACAGATGGGGCTTGCCATCGTGGCAAGGTCAACGCCTCCGCCGGGTATTTTTTGGCCCTTGACCTTACCATCGTTGGAAACCCCACATTCCGGTCAAACGAACGAAACCGGAGTCAGGTGCGATGTCCAATGTGATGGAACTGGAGCGGAAAAGCGCTGCTCCCACGAGCGAAGCGACGCAGATGAGCGTCGCGGTCGCCGGCATGACCTGCGCCTCGTGCGTCAGCCATATCGAAAAGGCGGTCGCCAAATTGCCGGGCGTCGCCGACGTCAGCGTCAATCTTGCGACCGAGCGCGCCGACGTGACCTTTGCGGGCACGCCCGACCCGAGCGCCGTCGTGCAGGCGATCGAGCAGGCCGGCTACCATGTGCCGGAAATCCATATCGAACTCGGGGTCGAAGGGATGACCTGCGCCTCGTGCGTCGGCCATGTCGAAAAGGCGCTGTCGGGCGTTCGCGGCGTGACGGCGGCCAGTGTCAACCTCGCGACCGGGCGCGCGAGCATCCGCTATCGGGGCGGTATCGCTTCGCTCGATGATCTCGAAACCGCGATCCGCCGCGCGGGCTACACGCCGCGCCGGCTCGAAACCGATGCGGCGGCGCCCGATCGTAAAGCCGCCGCGCGCGAGGCCGAGCTGTCGGAGCTCCGCCGCTCGCTGCTGCTCGCGGCGGTGCTGGCGCTGCCCGTGTTCCTGCTCGAAATGGGCTCGCACCTCATCCCCGCGGTCCATGATTTCGTGATGACCACGATCGGCATGCAGACGAGCTGGCTGATCCAGTTCGCGCTCACCACGCTGGTGCTGTTCGGTCCGGGGCTGCGTTTTTTCCGGAAGGGCATCCCCGCGATCCTGCGCGGCACGCCCGACATGAATTCGCTCGTCGCGCTCGGCACGAGCGCCGCATGGGGCTATTCGCTCGTCGCCACCTTCGCGCCCGGCGTCCTGCCCCCCCGCACCGCCAACGTCTATTACGAGGCGGCGGCGGTGATCGTCGCGTTGATCCTGCTCGGCCGCTATCTCGAGGCCAAGGCCAAGGGGCGGACGTCGGAGGCGATCAAGCGCCTCGTCGGACTGCAGGCCAAAACCGCGCGCGTCGTCCGCGACGGGGCGGTTGTCGACGTCGCGCTCGCCGACGTCGTCAGCGGCGACATCGTCGAGGTGCGTCCGGGCGAGCGCGTGCCGGTCGATGGCGAAGTCGTCGACGGAAATTCCTATGTCGATGAATCGATGATCACCGGCGAGCCCGTCCCGGTCGCCAAGGCCGCAGGCGCCGAAGTCGTCGGCGGCACGATCAACACCACCGGCGCCTTTACCTTCCGCGCGACCAAGGTCGGCGCCGACACCGTCCTCGCCCAGATCATCCGCATGGTCGAACAGGCGCAGGGGTCGAAACTGCCGATCCAGGCGATGGTCGACAAGGTGACCGCATGGTTCGTCCCCGCGGTGATGGGGATCGCGACGCTGACCTTCCTGATCTGGCTGGTCTTCGGCCCCGACCCCGCGCTGACCTTTGCGCTGATCAACGCGGTCGCGGTGCTGATCATCGCCTGCCCGTGCGCGATGGGGCTCGCCACGCCGACCTCGATCATGGTCGGAACCGGCCGCGCCGCCGAGCTCGGCGTGCTGTTCCGGAAGGGCGAAGCGCTGCAGACGCTGCGCGACGTCGGCATCGTCGCGCTCGACAAGACCGGCACGCTGACCAAGGGACGCCCCGAACTGACCGACCTCGAACCCGCAGCAGGCTTCGAATATGACGAGGTGCTGGCGCTGGTCGCGAGCGTCGAAACACGGTCCGAACACCCGATCGCCGAGGCGATCGTCGCCGCCGCGAAGGCGCGCGGGCTCGTCGTGGCATCGCCGACGGCGTTCGAAGCCACGCCGGGTTATGGGGTGTCGGCAAAGGTGGGCGATCATGATGTCGATGTCGGCGCCGACCGCTTCATGACGCAGCTGAGCCATGATGTGTCGGCCTTCGCGGGCAAGGCGGGCGAACTCGGCGCGCTGGGCCGATCGCCGCTCTATGCCGCCATCGACGGCCGGCTTGCAGCGGTGATCGCCGTCGCCGACCCGATCAAGGACACGACGCCCGAGGCGATCCGCGCGCTGCACGACCTGGGGCTGAAGGTCGCGATGATCACCGGCGACAACCGGGCGACCGCCGAGGCCGTGGCGCGCACGCTGGGTATCGACGAGGTCGTCGGCGAAGTTCTGCCCGACGGCAAGGTCGCGGCGCTGGACCGGCTGCGCGCGGGCGGGCGCAAGATCGCCTTCGTCGGCGACGGGATCAACGACGCGCCCGCGCTCGCCGCCGCCGATGTCGGTCTCGCGATCGGCACCGGCACCGATGTCGCGATCGAATCCGCCGATGTCGTGCTGATGTCGGGCGACCTGCGCGGCGTGGTCAACGCCATCGCACTGTCGAAAGCGACCATCCGCAACATCCGGGAAAATCTGTTCTGGGCGTTCGGCTATAATGCGGCGCTGATCCCGGTCGCCGCGGGTGCGCTCTACCCGTTCAACGGCACCTTGCTCTCGCCGATCTTCGCGGCGGGCGCGATGGCGCTCTCGAGCGTCTTCGTGCTAAGCAATGCGCTCCGGCTCAAGGCGTTTCGCCCGGCGATCGCCGTCGGGCGCCACGCAGGGGGAGATGCGTCATGAACATCGGCCGCGCCGCGGAAATGTCGGGCGTCTCGACCAAGATGATCCGCTATTACGAGCAGACCGGCCTCATCCCCCGCGCGGCGCGGCAGGATTCGGGCTATCGCGACTATGACGAAGCCGACGTCCACCGGCTGCGCTTCATCCGGCGTGCGCGCGACCTCGGCTTCACCGTAGAACAGATCGGCGGCCTGCTCGATCTCTGGTCGGACCGCAGCCGCGCGAGCGCCGACGTCAAGGCCTTCGCGCTCGAACATGTCGAACGGCTGAAGGACAAGATGGCGGAAATCGAGGCAATGGTGCGGACCCTCGAAACGCTGGCCGACCATTGTCACGGCGACGATCGCCCCGACTGCCCGATCATCGAGGGGCTGGCCGAAGGCGACGGCGCGCCGTCGGCGACCGCGCGCGCGCCGCGACGCTTCGGCAAGCCCGGCGGGCAAACCGCACGGCAACCGAGCGCGGCGAAACGCGCCCGCTAGTATGGAGCGCACCGGAAAATCCGCATCGGGGTCAAGGCCGCTTGAGGGGTTGGGCAACGACGTGCGTATCATGATCAAGGGCATGTCGCATACGGCGTCCCGACGTACGGACACCCAGCGATGAGCCAAGCCGAGCCACTCTCCCCTCCCCCGCACAAACGCCGCGCCCGGCCCCCGTGGGGCGGCAAGGCCGTGCTGATCCGGCTCGCCGCGTCGCTGCTCGTCGCGCTCGCGCTGTTCGCCGCGCCGCTCGCGACCCCGAACGCGGCCGCCATGGCACAGATGAACGAATGTTCGCAGGCCGTCACCGAAAGCGCCTGCCCAGCCATGGACGACGGCGCAACACTCTGTACGCCGACGATTTGCGTCAGCGTCTGCGGGCCGTTCTTCCTCCCGCCCGCCGCAGCCGACCGGCAGATCCACGCACCTGCGGCAGAGACTGTCGGCGGCCCGCTTCGCAGGCTGGCCGGCATCACCCCCGAAACCGAGATCCGACCGCCGCGCCCTTTCTCCGAAATCTGAACCCAACAGCATATTTTCGGAGATTTTCATGAACATCCTTTTGATCGCGGCCGCCCTGACGGTCGCAACCCCTGCCGCTGCGCAGGTCGCCGAACCCGCGCATGCGGGGCACGGCACCCCGGCACCGGCCGGCGAGCCGATGCCCGGACATGAGGCGATGATGGCCGACGGCAAGATGAAGCCCGACGCGAAGATGATGGAACGCTGCAAGAAGATGCACGCGGCCATGACCGCGAAGTCCGGCGACACCCCGGCCAGGAAATAGCAACGGCCTTCCCCGGGGTGATGTTTCCGTCGCCCCGGGGAGCTTTCTCCCAAATGACAGCACGGCGCGGCCCTGCCCTTCGGCGGCGCCCTTGCAATGCCGTGCAAAAGGATATCGACATGACAGTATCACTCGAACGGCGGACGCTGCTCCGCTCGGGCGCGATCGGCGCAGCCGGCTTCTCGCTCGCGGGCCTCTTCCCCGCCTGGGCGCAAAGCGGCAGCCCCGGCATTCTCTCCACCCTTCCGACGTTGACCGGCGAGGATATCCACCTGAAGATCGCGCGCAGCCGCTATACGGTCGGCGGCCGCGCGGGCCGCGCGATCACGCTCAATGGCGTCCTCCCTGCCCCGCTCGTCCGGCTTCGCGAGGGGCAGAATGTCCGCCTCCACGTCGAAAACACGCTCGACGAGGAAACCTCGATCCACTGGCACGGACTGATCCTGCCGTTCCAGATGGACGGCGTGCCGGGGGTCAGCTTTCCCGGGATCAAGGCCCGGTCGCTGTTCACCTATGAATTTCCGGTCAGGCAGAGCGGGACATATTGGTATCACAGCCATTCGGGGCTTCAGGAACAGCTTGGTCATTATGGCCCGATCGTGATCGATCCCGCGGGCGCCGATCCGGTCGGCTACGACCGCGAGCATGTCGTAGTGCTGTCCGACTGGACCTTTCTCGACCCGCACCAGCTCTTCAACAAGCTCAAGCAGGAAGGCGGCTATTTCAACCGCCAGAAACAGACGCTGGCGGGCATGATCGCGGGCGGACCCGACGAGAAACTTTCGCCGTCCGAACGCGCAAAATGGGGCAGGATGCGGATGGATCCCGCCGACATCGCCGACGTATCGGCGACGACCTACACCTATCTGATCAACGGCCATGGCCCGCAGGAGAACTGGACCGGGCTGTTCCGCCCCGGCGAGCGCGTCCGGCTGCGCATCATCAACGCCTCGTCGATGTCGATCTTCAACATCCGCATTCCCGGACTCAAGCTGACCGTGGTCGGCGCCGACGGACAGAATGTCCGCCCGGTGTCGGTCGACGAATTCCAGATCGGAACCGCCGAAACCTACGACGTCATCGTCCGGCCCGACGAGGACAAGGCCTATAGCTTCGTCGCCGAATCGATCGACCGGTCGGGCATGGGCCGCGCGACGCTCGCACCGCGTCCGGGCATGGTCGCCGCGGTCCCGCCGCTGCGCGAACGTCCGACGCTGACCATGAAGGACATGGGCATGGGCGGCATGGATCATGGCGCGCACGGCGCGGCGGCGGGCGCCGCGGCCGGGGCGATGGACCATGGCGCGATGAGCATGCGCGACAAGTCGAAGGTTCCCGACAGCGTGACGGTCGGCGTCGGGGTCGACGCGATCGCCTTTTCACCCGTCGACCGCACCGGCGACCCCGGCGTCGGGCTCGACAATGTCGGTCACAGGGTCCTCACCTATCGCGATCTCGTATCGCTCACCCCCAATCCCGATCCACGCCCGCCCGCGCGGACGATCGAAATCCATCTGACCGGCAACATGGAACGCTTTATGTGGTCGTTCGACGGCAAGAAATACAGCGACGGGGTCGAACCGATCCGCTTCGAGCGTAACGAACGCGCGCGCATCGTGCTGATCAACCACACGATGATGACGCACCCGATCCACCTCCACGGCCATTTCTTCGAGGTTGTGAACGGGCACGGCGGACGCCAGCCGCTCAAGCACACAATCAACGTGCTGCCGGGGGGCAAGGCGAGTTTCGACCTGACCGCCGATGCGCCGGGCGACTGGGCCTTCCACTGCCATCTGCTGCTCCACATGCACGCTGGGATGTTCCGCGTCGTCACTGTCCGTCCGCATTCGGGAGAAGGCGCATGAAATATCTTGCAGTCCTGATGCTCGCCGCCCTGCCCGCCCCGGCGCTCGCCGTGCAGCAAGCGGAGCATGGCGGGCACGCCGAACCGGCCGCCGATCCGCATGCCGGGCATTCGACGCCCGCCGCCGAAAACAGCCACGCCAGACATGCGATGCAGGCGACCGGCGATCCGCACGCCGGTCACGCCATGCCCGGACCGGAAAGGTCCGATCCACCCGTCGCCGGCCCGTCAGCGGCAGCGCGAAGCGGCCCCACCCATGCCGCCGACGCCTTTTACGGCGAGGGGGAAATGGCGCGGTCACGGCGGCTGCTGGTCAAGGAGAATGGCGCCCTCACCGCCGGGCAGATCCTGATCGACCAGCTCGAAACCTCCTTTCGCAAGGGGAACGAAGGCTATGCCTGGGATGCGCAGCTCTGGTACGGCGGCGACATCAACCGCCTGTGGCTGAAGACCGAGGGTGAAGGCCGTTTCAACGAAGGCGGGCCCGAGGATGTCGAGGTTCAGGCGCTCTACAGCCGCGCGCTCGATCCCTGGTTCAACCTTCAGGCCGGCGTACGTCACGATTTTCGCGCCGGCCCCGAACGCACCCATCTCGTGCTCGGCATCCAGGGGCTCGCGCCCTATTGGTTCGAGGTCGACGGCTCGCTCTTCCTGTCCGACAAGGGCGAGGTCACCGCGCGCTTCGAGGCCGAATATGACCAGCGCATCACCCAGAAGCTGATCCTGCAACCGACCGTCGAATTCGAACTGGCGGCGCAGGATGTCCGCGAACTCGGGCTCGGCTCGGGGCTCACCTCGGCCGAAGCCGGGCTGCGGCTGCGTTACCAGATCGTCCCCGAATTCGCGCCCTATGTCGGCGTGACCTACGAGCGCGCCTTTGGCGGCACCGCCGATTACGCCCGTGCGGCGGGCGAAAAGGCCGACGGATGGAATTTCCTCGTCGGCCTGCGCAGCTGGTTCTGAATCCCCAAAACAAGGAAAAATCTCATGACATCGAATAAACTCCATCTCGCCCTTGCCGCTCTTGCCGCCACCGCGATGACGCCCGCCGCCGCGCAGGCTGCGGGGGGCATGACGGTGCATCGCGACCCCGGCTGCGGTTGCTGCGGGGTCTGGGCAAAGCAGGTCGCGGGGCAGCTCGGCCGGACATACAAACTGGTCGATAACCCGGCGCGCGCCGCGCTGGTCAAGCGCTCGGGCGTACCCGACGCACAGCGCGCCTGCCACACGACGCTCATCGACGGCGCGGTGGTCGAGGGGCATGTCCCCGCCGCCGACATCAAACGCTTCCTCGCCGCGCGCCCCAAGGGGATGACGGGTATCGCGGTCGCCGGCATGCCGATCGGCACCCCCGGGATGGAAGCCCCCGGCCGCAGACCCGACCGCTATTCGGTGATCGCATTCGGTCCGGGAGGACAGGCGGTGTTTGCGAAGCACTGACCCCGGCAAACCGGAAAGGGGCCGGCCGCACAGCGCGGCCGGCCCCGCATCGCCGCCCCGTTTCTGCTGGAGAAGCTTCGAGGTGGAGCCGGACTGCTGATACGGGCGATCAGCCCGGGAACGCCGGCGCCTTGCTCACCATCGCGGGCAGCGGACGCCCCATCACCTCGCCGAGCCAGCCCGCCCCGCCGACGATCCGCGGCAGGTCGAGCCCGGTCGCCACGCCGCCGCGTTCGAGCATGTAGACGACATCCTCGGTCGGCACATTGCCCGCCGCACCCGGCGCGAAGGGGCAGCCGCCAAGGCCGCCGAGCGAAGCGTCGACCGTCGCGGCGCCTTCGGCCACCGCCGCCCAGACATTGGCGAGGCCGGTATTGCGCGTATTGTGGAAATGGACGCGCACGGGCAGCCCCGCCACCGCGTCGCGGACGCGCCCGACCATCTCGGCGACCTGCGACGGCACGCCGACGCCGATCGTGTCGGCCAGTGCGATCTCGCGCGGCGCCGCATCGGCCGCGCGCTTCGCCATCTCGACGACGCGGCCGATCGCGATCTCGCCCTCGAACGGACAGCCAAAGGCGGTGGCGATGGTGATCTGGCCGCCGCAGCCCGCGGCCCTGGCCAGACCGACGATCTCCATCGCGGTAGCGAGCGATTCGTCCGAGCTCTGTCCCTGGTTGCGGACCCCGAAGGTGTCGCTCGTCACGCACACCGCGCCGAGTTCGTCGATCCGTCCCGTCGCGATCGCACGTTCGGCGCCGCGACGGTTGAGGACAAGACCGATATAGGTGACGTCGTCGCGCTCGGGCAGCAGGGCGACAAGCTGGTCGGCATCGGCGAGTTGCGGCACTTTCCTGGGGTTGACGAAGCTCGTCACCTCGATGCGGCGCGCACCATAATCGATCGCACGCCGGATCAGCTTCGCCTTGTCGGCGGTGGCGACCGCAAGAGCCTCATTCTGCAGCCCGTCGCGCGGACCGACTTCGACGATTTCGACGCTTTTCTGCTTCACGAACTTTCCAATCTTCACGCGTATCGATTAGGTGGTTGCCAAATACATAGCATTCTAAGTATATCGAATCCAGATCGAGTGATGCACAAGCGGCCGCATGATGCTTCATAGGACGGCGCGGGCACCGAAAGGAATGCAATGACGTACAACGGGGGAGCGCTGGAAGGCATCAGGGTGGTGGAGATGGGGCAGCTCATCGCCGGCCCCTTCTGCGGCCAGTTGCTCGGCGACATGGGCGCCGAGATCGTCAAGCTCGAACCGCCCGAGATGGGCGACCAGATGCGCAACTGGGGCCAGGGCGACAAGCCGAGCTGGTGGCGCGTCATCGCGCGCAACAAATATTCGGTCGCGGTCGATCTGCGCAGCGAAGAGGGCCAGGCGCTCGCGCGCGAGCTGATCGCCAAGGCCGATATCCTCATCGAGAATTTCCGCCCCGGCACGCTCGAGAAATGGAATCTCGACCCCGCCGAACTGCGCAAGACCAATCCCGGGCTGATCGTCGTCCGCGTGTCGGGCTACGGCCAGACGGGTCCTTATTCGTCGCGCGCGGGCTTCGGCGGCATCGGCGAGGCGATGGGCGGCTGGCGCGGCATCGTCGGCTACCCCGACCTGCCTCCCGCGCGGATGGGCGTGTCGATCGGCGATACGCTCGCCGCCACTTACGGGTGCATGGGCGCGCTCGCCGCTCTCCACCATCGCAGCAAGACCGGCGAGGGCCAGATCGTCGATTCGGCGCTCTATGAAGCGGTGCTGCAGGTGATGGAATCGACCGTCGCCGACTATTCGGCGAGCGGCACCAAACGGCGCCGCACGGGCTCGACGCTGCCCGGTATCGCGCCGTCGAACGTCTATCCGTGCCGGGACGGCGAATATCTGATCGGCGCCAATCAGGACGGCGTCTTTGCCCGCCTCGCCGCCGCGATGGGACGTCCCGAACTCGCGAGCGACGAACGCTATGCGACGCACCGCGCGCGCGGCGTACGGCAGGAGGAACTCGACGCGCTGATCGGCGAGTGGACCGCCACGCTGACGATCGACGAGCTCGAAGCGAAAATGGTCGAGGCCGCGGTGCCCGCCGGCCGCGTCTTCGATGCCGAGGATATGCTGGCCGACCCGCATTTCGCGGCACGCGATGCGCTGGTCACGGTTCCCGACGCCGAACTGGGCGAGATCCGGATGCAGGGGATATTCCCCAAGCTGTCGGGCACGCCGGGCAGCGTCCGCCGCCCCGCGCCGCTGGTGGTCGGACAGGACACCGACGACGTGCTCAAACGCTGGCTCGGACGCGAGGGCTGACACGATGATCACCCTCCATGGCGGCCCGACCCCGAACGCACGCAAGATCGCGATCGCGCTGCTCGAAATGGAGCTTCCCTGGCGGCTCGAACCCGTCGACATTTTCGCCGGCGACCAGCTCACCCCCGAATTTCTCGCACTCAATCCCAACAACAAGACCCCGGTGATCGTCGACGACGAAGGTCCGCACGGGCCGGGCTTCATATTGTGGGAAACGGGCGCGATCCTCCTCTACCTTGCCGAAAAGACGGGGCGCTTCCTCCCCGTCGATCCGGTGAAGCGCGCGACCTGCTGGCAATGGTTGATGTTCCAGCTGTCGGGCGTCGGCCCGATGTTCGGGCAGGAAGTGCATTTCACCCATTATGCCAAGGAGCGGCACGACTATGCGATCGCGCGCTACAGCCGCGAGGTCGACCGGCTGATGATGGTGCTCGACAAAAGGCTGGGCGAAGCCGAATGGCTCGCGGGCGACGAATATAGCATCGCCGACATGGCCACCCTGCCCTTCCTGCGCCGCCAGTTCACCGAAAAGGCGGGACGCTTCCCGAACGTCGAGCGCTGGGCCACCGCGATGCTCGAACGCCCCGCGGTCGCCGAAGGGATGAAGGTCGGCACCGCGCGCGCCGAGACGATCGAGGGCGGGCTCACCGGTTTCACCGACGAGCACCGCGCGATATTGTGGGGCGACCGGCAACACGCCAAACGCTGAGAGGATTGGCGGCTAGGGGATCGACCATCTTCGATCCCCGCTCGTATAGAGCGAAATTGAGGAACCCGGCTTGACGGCAACCGGGCGCTTCCCGTCATTCCTCCCTGTCGCGCACCGATGGGGAAGTGGCAGCGCGAAGCGCTGACGGAGGGGCAGGCGTCGTGCAAGCCGCACCGCCCCTCCCCATGGCTTCGTCACAGGGGAGGATTATGTCCCTGGTCGATCGTTTACAGGCACCCCGCCTCAATCCCCCTGCACCGCGGCGCGATTGGCCTCGCCGAACATGTTCGACCATTCCTGCTCATCGAGTTTCTGGTGCCGGCCGACATATTTGGCCGGCGGTTTCAAATCCTCGCGCGACATCGCGCGCGCCACTGCCGGCCGTTCGCGGATGCGTTCGAACCAGCCGCGCATCGCGGGCCATTCGTCGAGCCCCAGCCCCATGACAAAGGCCGACGCACGCCCCGGCCAGATCGCCATGTCGGCGATCGAATAATCGTCGCCCGCGACATAAGCGCATTTTTCGAGCCGCCGTTCGAGCACCGTCAGCAATCGCGTCACCTCGCGCGTGTAGCGCTCGATCGCATAATCCTGTCCGGGCGGCGCATAGCGCAGGAAATGGCTCGCCTGCCCGCCCATCGGCCCCATCCCGGCAACCTGCCAGGTCAGCCACGAGAGCGTCGACGCCCGCGCCGCACCCGCGGCGGGAAGGAAACGCCCGCTCTTCTCGGCAAGATATTGCAGGATCGCGCCCGATTCAAAGACGGTCACCGGATCGCCGCCCTCAACGGGCGCCCGATCGACGATCGCGGGCAGCTTGTGGTTGGGGTTGATGCGCCCGAATTCGGCCGTCAGCTGATCGCCGTTGAAGATGTCATAGGGAATGACGCGGTAATCGGCGCCGATCTCCTCCAGCATGATCGCGATCTTCTGGCCGTTCGGGGTCGCCGAATAATGAAGGTCGATCATCAGAGGATCTCGTGGATCTGGTGCCGCACGCCGAAGTCGGTGCGCTCGCCGACGCCGACCGCGAGCAGGCCGTTCAGCCAGCCGTATTTTTCGCTCGCGGTTTCGAACACCGGGGCGATTCGCAGATAGTAGCGCGCCGGGTCGACCGGCGGTCCGGCGGGATCGGCAAATTCGGCGCGGACGTCGTCGGGGACGACGCTGCGGCCGTTGTAGCTGAGGTAGACGAGCACGCCGTCGTCGGTCTGCCACACCGCGCGCGCATCGAATGTGCCGACCGCGCTCCCCGAGGCGAGCCGCCCCGCGCGCGACCAGTTGCCACCACCCGGCAGCACGATCCCGTTGATTCGCGAACCGAAAAACCGGCCACCGGAGACATAGCCGATCCGCTGGTCACCAAAGGGCGACGCGCCGATCCCGAAAATGCCGCCGCCGACCTCGAACTCCACGGTGCACAAATGCCGGCTCGCGAGCCCCGCAATACCCGCTGCTGAAAAATCCTGCTCCACGCTTCGACTCCTGTTCGTGAGACTATGGACAAGCATAAAACGATTAGTATACTAAGGGTCAATGAGATTGACGGATGAGGAGCCTTTTCCCGCCACCGTCGACCATCACACATCAGGGAGGGTGCATATGAGGTTTCTCCAGAAAATTCTGCTTTCCGGGGCAGCGAGCGTCGCGATGGCTGCCGGCGCCGCGCCGGCCCTTGCCCAGACCGGCGGCGATGCCGCTCCCGAAGCCGACGCCGGCACCGACGAGATCATCGTCACCGCGCGTTTCAAGAACGAGTCGCTGCAGGACGTCCCGCAGGCGATCTCGGCCTTCGGCGAAGAGACGCTGACCAAGATCGCGGCGCGCGACATCACCGACCTTGCGCCGTCGACCCCGAACGTCAGCATCCAGCCGGTCGCGACATTTTCCAACTCGGCGGCGATCTTCATTCGCGGCCTTGGCGCACAAGGCATCGAATCGACCGAGGAGAGCCCGGTCGGCGTGTCGATCGACGGCGTCTATGTGACGCGTCCGGTCGCGACGATGCTCGACACCTTCGACCTCGACCGGATCGAGGTGCTGCGCGGCCCGCAGGGCACCTCGTTCGGCAAGAACTCGCTCGCGGGCGGCATCGCCGCCTATACCAAGAACCCCGGCCGCGACTGGGGCGTTCAGGCCGAGGTCACCGTCGGCAACTACGGCCGCATGGACGCGCGCGCGGCGGTCGACATGCCGCTTATCCGCGACACCCTCGCCGTCCGGCTGGTGCTGAACAAAGAGACGTACGACGGCTATTACACCAACCGCCTCAACGGCAAGAAGGTCGGCGGGCAGGACCGGCTGACCCTGCGCGGGACGGTGCTGTTCACCCCGACCGACAATCTCGACATCAACCTGAAGGCGTTCCTCGTCCGCGACCGGTCGAGCGCCCCGGGCGGCGACACCGCGCCGAACCGGAACCAGCTGCTGTGGCAGGTCTTCCGCTTCGAAGAGCCGAATGACGGCCCCTACACGATCGGACGCGACTTCCCCGCCGATCACGACACCGACCAGCTCGGCCTGATCAGCAATATCGGGCTCGACATGGGGTCTTGGCAGGTCAAGTCGGTCACGGGCTATATCGAGACCGACGATTTCAACGACAGCGACTTCGACCAGTCGGAAATCTTCTTCTTCCCGACCTTCCGCCTGCAGTCGCACCGCCAGTTCAGCCAGGAACTGCGCCTGCAGTCCGATTTCTCCGATCGCACCGACGCATTGTCGCGCCTGAACCTCGTTTTCGGCGGCTATTTCCTCAAGCAGAGCTTCGAACTGGCACAGGCCTTCCCGACGCTGCCGGTGCTGCTCGCGCCGACGCTGCGCTTCGGCAGCGAGGATTTCGTTGCGCAGGACAACACCGCCAAGGCGCTGTTCGCGCAGGCGATCTACGGCATCACCGACCGGCTCAACATCACGCTCGGCGTGCGGCAGAGCTGGGAATCGAAGGATTATTTCCGCGATCCGACCGGCACCCTGCTGTCGCCCGCCTTCTTCTCCTCGCGCTCGACCGTCAAGTCGCTCGCCGAAATGGAAGCGATCGCCAACACCAACCTCGCGGCGGGCAAGGCCTTCAAGCTCGGCTACGACCGAGACCGCATGACCTTCAAGGCCGGGCTCGACTATCGCCTGACCGACGATCTGATGCTCTACGCGGGCTTCAGCCAGGGCTATAAGGGCGGCGGCTTCGGCGCTCGCTCGGCTACGACAAGCACTGCCGGCCCGACGGAGGATAATACCGCCGACCTGTTCGAGGCGGGTTTCAAGGGCGATTTCTTCGACAATCTGCTTCGTCTCAACCTCACGGGCTTCGTGACCAAGTTCAAGCAGCTCGAATTCGGCGTCTTCTTCCCCAACCCCAACGTCGCGTCGGGACAGGAAACGGCGCAGCTCAACATCGGTTCGGCGACCACCAAGGGGCTCGAACTCGAAGCGACGCTGAAACCGACGCAGAATTTCCGCCTGTCGGCCAACGTCGGTTACCTCGACGCCAAATACACCAGCTTCTGCGCCGACATCGACGGTCCCTCGGCTTCGCCGACGCCGCCGACCTCGACGTGCGGCGACGTCACCGCCCTGCCCGGCGGCACCTATCTGGTCGACGTCGATCACACCGGCAAGAAGCTCGTGCGCGCGCCGAAGTGGCAGACGCAGCTGTCGGCCGAATACAGCGTGCCGCTGGGCAGCGCCGGCACCCTCAACTTCCGCGCGGCGATGTCGTATCGCAGCACCTATTATTCGACCGTCGCCAACGATCTGGCGGGCAAGACCGGCGACTTCACCCTCGTCGACGGGTCGATCGGCTGGGAAAGCGAAGACGGCCGCTTCCGCGCGATGGTCTGGGGCAAGAATCTGACCGACAAGACCTATATCGCGGCGCTGACTCCGACCGCACAATTCTTCACCCAGCGCTTCTACAGCGCCCCGCGGACCTTCGGGCTGACCCTCGGCGCGAGCTTCTGACGTCCCGGTGCCGGGCGGATCGTCCGGCACCCGTGCTTTCGATCGGCCTCCCCGTCCCACGGACCGGGAGGCCTTTTCGTTGCCTGCAACGCGGCCGCAGACGCGAATTTGCGCCGACCGTAAAGCGCGTTGACAGATAAACTTAAATATCTAAGTATTTTTCGAACGACAGGAATCGGATGTTTTGGGGAGTGTCATGACAGAGGCGATCGCAGGGAATGGAGGCGCCGCCGCGCCGGATCGCGGGCTGGGCCTGCGCCGGAACGTCGCGCTGGGAATGCTGTTCCTCGTCGGCACGATCAACTTCGTCGACCGCCAGTTGCTGTCGGTGCTCGTCGAACCGATCCGTGCCGAAATGCAGTTCAGCGATACGCAATTCGGGCTGCTCACCGGCCTCGCCTTTGCGCTCTTCTATGCCGCAATGGGCGTGCCCGTCGCGATGATCGCCGACCGCTGGAACCGCGTGAAGCTGATCGGCATCGCGTGCATCGTGTGGAGCGGTTTCACCGCCGCCTGCGGCATGGTGTCGAACTTCTGGCAACTCGCATTGATGCGCTTCGGCGTCGGCGCGGGTGAATCGGGCGGCACCGCACCGTCGCTGTCGGTGCTCGCGGACTATTTTCCTGCCGCGCAGCGCCCGATGGTCATCGGGCTGTTCACTCTCAACGGCCCCTTCGGCGTCTTCGTCGGTGCCGCCTTCGGTGGCTGGGCTGCCTCGGCGATCGGCTGGCGCGGTGCCTTTCTGGTCATCGGCGCGGTCGGCATCATCGTCGCCCCGCTGCTGATCTGGCTGGTCGGCGAACCCGCGCGCGGCCAGATGGAACAGCGCCAGGAAGTCGACGCCGCGGTCCCGATCGGGCACACGCTGGCGCTATTCATGCAGCGCCGCTCGCTTCGCATGGTGATGATCGGCAGCGCGCTGGCCGCCTTCGTCAGCTACGGCATGCTCAACTGGATTCCGGCCTTCCTGATGCGCACCCAGGGCATGCCGTTGTCGGCGCTGACGACCTGGTTCGCACCCGCCGCAGGAATCACCTTCGGGATCGGCACCTTCGCCGGCGGCTGGCTGGTCAGCCGCGCCGCACGCACGTCGCCGCGCGCCTATGGCAGCATCCCGGCGCTCGCCGCCGCGATCCTCGTCCCGACCTTCATCGCCGCGCTGCTCGTCGACAGCTGGCAGCTTTCGCTCGCGCTGATGCTCGTCCCGATGGCCGCGTGCATCGTCTATGTCGCGCCCGCGCTGGCGCTGGTCCAGAATCTGACCCCGCCGCGCTCGCGCGCCACCGCGGCGGCCGTGCTGATGCTGATGTTCAACATCATCGGCCTCGGGCTCGGCCCCTTGTTCGTCGGCTTCGTCAGCGACATGCTGAAACCCGCCCATGGCGACGAAAGCCTGCGCTGGGCGCTGATGGCGATCATCCCTTTCGTAATCGCCGCCGGGGCTGCGCAATTCGCGATGACGCGGCATCTCGACAGGGATTTCGCCGAATAGCAACGACGGGAGAGGATCATGGCCGAACAGGATGACATCCGCGCAATGGCACAGCGCTTCTTCGACGCGATCGAGGCCGGCGACATCGAGACGATGAAGGACAGCTTCACCCCCGATGCCGAGATCTGGCACAACACCGACGAGCTCGTCGTCACGCGCGACCAGACCGCACAGGTCCTGACCGCGATGGTCGCGCGGATCGGCGATCGCGAATATGCCGACCGGCAACTGACGGTCTTTCCCGGCGGTTTCGTCCAGCAGCACGTGCTGAAGGGCAAGCGCGTCCACGACGGCGGCGCGGTCCGCCTGCCCTGCGCGATCATCTGCAAGGTCGTCGATGGCAGGATCACCCGGCTCGACGAATATTTCGACAGCGCCCACGTCGCCGAATTCCGCAAATTTGCAAACGCCTGAGGAGTAGATCATGCCCGTATTGCGCCAGGTTCCCCGCTCGGAAGTCACCGACGAGACCGTGCTCGCCTATTACAACCGCCTGTTCGGCGACCGCGACCCCGTCGCCGAGCCCGGCACCGCGACCGGCACGCCGGGGGACTGGTGGACCGTGTTCGCGCTGTCGCCCGACATTTTCGAACATGCGGTCAAGGGTTTCGCGGTGTACCGCAACCCCGCGCGCACGATCGATCCGGTCCTGCGCGAACTCGGCCAGACGCGCGCCGGCTGGGTCAAGGGCAGCCAGTTCGTCTTCTCGCAGCATTGCAAGTCGCTGCGCGGCCTCGGCGTCAGCGACGAGAAGATCGCCGCCATCGCGCACTGGCAGGTCGCCGATTGCTACAATGAACAGGAACGCACCGTGCTCGCCTATGCCGACTGCCTGAGCCAGGCCGGCGGCCGCGTCCCGCTCGAGGTGTTCGACAAGCTCAAGACCTTCTGGAACGACGAGCAGATCTTCGAATTCACCTACATCACCTGCCTCTACGACATGCACGCGGTGATCACCCGTGCGCTGCGCATGGAATATGACGCGCGCGAGGATCCGATCGTCGAGGTCGCGGCACCCGAGGGCTTCAGCGCCGCCGACTTCCTCAGCGCGCCGCGTCCCGCGGGCCAGTAAACGGCAGCGGCGGGGCCCGCACGGACCAGCTCGGCTAACCCGGGCGATAACCGTCAATTTAATTGACGGTTATCGCCCGGGATGATAAAAGACTCGGCGAGAGGACAAGATGAAATATTATAATAGTGTCGGCCCCAACCCGCGCGTCGTGACGCTGTTCATGGCCGAAAAGGGTATCGAGATTCCCGAGGTCATGGTCGACCTGCGCGGCGGCGAAAACCGGCGCCCTCCCTATAGTGTCACGGTCAATCCGGCGGGGCAGACCCCCGCGCTCGAACTCGACGACGGCTCGTTCCTCGGCGAGATCACCGCGATCTGCGAATATCTCGAAGAGATTTTCCCCGAAACCCCGCTGATCGGCACGACCCCCGAAGAGCGCGCACGGACGCGCATGTGGACGCGCCGGATCGACCTCAAGATTTGCGAACCGCTCACCAACGGCTTCCGCTACGCCGAGGGCCTGCCGCTGTTCGAAAGCCGCATGCGCTGCCTTCCCGAAGCGGCGGCGGGGTTGAAAGCGGTCGCGCAGGACGGCGTCGCGTGGCTCGACGCACAGATCGCGGGCCGCGACTTCATCGCGGGCGACCGGCTGACGCTCGCCGACCTGATGCTCTTCGCTTTCCTCGATTTCGGCGCGGGCGTGGGCCAGCCGGTCGACCCGGCGCACACGCACGTCGCCGCCTGGTACGAGCGGATGAAGGCGCGCCCCAGCATCACCAACTGATTTGCGACAAAGGAGACGGATCATGGCTGCAAGCAATACCGAGTTTGATTTTCGCGGCGTCAATCACCTGGCGCTGGTGTGCAAGGACATGGCCAAGACGGTGGAATTCTACCGCGACATTCTGGGCATGCCGCTGATCAAGACGCTCGAACTGCCCGGCGGCCGCGGCCAGCATTTCTTCTTCGACGTCGGCAACGGCGACGCGCTGGCCTTCTTCTGGTTCAAGGACGCGCCCGCTGCGGCACCGGGCATCTCGGCGCCCGAAGCGCTGCCCGGCGAGGGCAATTTCATGTCGGCGCACGGTTCGATGAACCATATCGCGATCAATGTCGCGGCCGAAAAGTTCGACGATTATTGCAATCGCCTCGTCGAGAAGGGGGTCAAGGTTTCGGGCGTGCTGAACCACGACGATTCCGAAACCAACCTGGCCGAGGAACTGCACCCCGGCGTGTTCGTCCGCTCGATCTATTTCTTCGATCCCGATGGCGTCTGCCTTGAACTGGCGGCGTGGACCAAGGATTTCGATGCCAGCGACGTCGCGCACGACCCGATGCAGGCCGACGGCACCAAGCGCGACGGACTGATCACCGGCCGGACCCCGGTCCCGGCCGAATAAATTTTCCTCCTCGGGAACTCCTCTTGGCCCGGCCCCGCGCCGGGCCATTTTTTAATTCCCGATCGCGCGCGGAAGCCGGACGAAGCGCCGTCAGGGCGCGTCGCCGAGGATCCAGTCGACCCCCGCCGCGACATGGATGCGCGTCGTGTCATAGATCGGCAGGATATTGGCGTCGGGATCGACCAGCATCACCAGTTCGGTGCACGCGAGCACAAGCGCCTGAACATCCTGCTTGGCGATGTCGGTGATGAAGGTGCGCATGGTGCGGCGTGAATTTTCGGTCGCCTTGCCCTGCATCAGCTCATCATAGATGATGCGGTCGATTTCTTCGGCGCGACTGGCGTCATAGGGCGCGAGCGTCAGCCCGTGGCGCACGAGCCGCTGGCGGAACCAAGGTTCGGTCATCACGTTGCGCGTCCCGATCACCGCCGCCGACTTGATGCCGTCGGCGCGCATCTTCTCCCCCGTTTCGTCGACGATGTGGAGGATCGGAATCGAGATCGCCGCACCGATTTCCTCGGCGACCTTGTGCATCGAGTTGGCGGCGATCATCAGCGCGGTCGCGCCCGCGGCTTCGAGCCGCTGCGCCGACGCGATCAGGATGGCCTTCGCATTGTCCCACTGCTCGGGCGTCGTCAGCCGCGACAGTTCGCAATAGTTGAGGCTTTCGAGCAGGATCGGCGCCGAACAGGAGGTGCCGATGCGCTTCTGCACACCCTTGTTGAGATGGCGGTAATAAAGCTCGGTCGACGCCCAGCTCATTCCCCCGATCAGACCGATCTTGCGCAAAACATGCCTCCCAAATGCAACGGGACCGGGCCTTTGGTGGCCCGGTCCCGGTCATGGCTAGAAAAACTCGCGTCCCCCGACAAGCGGCGGATGCAAAAGTTGCGACGAAGCGTCAGTGCCCGCCGCCGTTCAGCGCCTTGACGATGTCGTCGGCCATCTTCTTGGCGTCGCCGAGCAGCATCATCGTCTGGTCCATGTAGAAGACGTCGTTGTCGACGCCGGCATAGCCGACCCCGCCCATCGAGCGCTTCACGAACAACACGGTCTTCGCCTTTTCGACGTCGAGCACGGGCATGCCATAGATCGGCGACGTCTTGTCGGTCTTTGCCGACGGGTTGGTCACGTCGTTCGCGCCGATGACGAAGGCGACATCGCACTGCGCGAACTCGCCGTTGATGTCCTCGAGCTCGAACACCTCGTCATAGGGCACGTTCGCCTCGGCGAGCAGCACGTTCATGTGCCCGGGCATGCGCCCCGCGACCGGGTGGATCGCATATTTGACGTTCACGCCCTCTTTCTTGAGCAGGTCGGCCATTTCGCGCAGCGCGTGCTGCGCCTGCGCCACCGCCATGCCGTAACCCGGAACGATGATGACATTCTCGGCCTGGCTCATCAGGAAGGCGGCATCGTCGGCGCTGCCGGGCTTCCACGGGCGCTGTTCCTTGCTGCCGCCGTCGCCCGCCGCCGCGTCGGCGCCGAAGCCGCCCGCGATCACGCTGATGAAGCTGCGGTTCATCGCGCGGCACATGATGTACGACAGGATCGCACCCGACGAACCGACGAGCGCGCCGGTGATGATCATCGCGGTGTTGCCGAGCGTGAAGCCCATCGCCGCCGCCGCCCAGCCCGAATAGCTGTTGAGCATCGACACGACGACCGGCATGTCAGCACCGCCGATCGGGATGATCAGCAGGAAGCCGATCGCGAAGCTGAGCCCCGTGATCGTCCAGAATACCCACGGGGACTGATCCTGCGTGAAGTAAGCCGTCAGCGCGACGATCGCGGCGAGCGTGCCGAGGTTGATCACATGCCGTCCGGGCAACATGATCGGCGAACCCGACATGTTGCCGTTGAGCTTCAGGAAGGCGATGACCGACCCCGAGAAGGTGATCGCGCCAATCGCGATACCGAGCCCCATTTCGACGCGGCTGACCGTGTGAATCTGTCCCGCTGCGTCGGCAATGCCGAAGGCGACGGGGTTGAGATACGCCGCCGCGGCGACCGCGACCGCGGCCAGACCGACAAGGCTGTGAAAGGCCGCGACGAGCTGCGGCATCGCGGTCATCGCGATGCGGCGCGCCATGACGATGCCGATAACGGCGCCGATGCCGACCGCGGCGAGGATTTCAATAACACTCGGCCAGTTGACAAGGAACTCCTCGGAACAGAAGCCGAGGTTGCCTGTCGCAGCCAAGTCATCGCAAGAAGTACCGCCGGGGAGATGCGTCCACAGCGTCGTGACAACCGCGATCGTCATGCCGAGCATGCCGAAACGGTTGCCGCTCTGCGCCGTCGCGGGGCTCGACAGGCCGCGCAGCGCGAGAATGAAGAGAATGCCCGACACCAGATAGGCGATGGCCGCGTACGGATTTACCGCGCCATGGCCGCCGGTCGCGGCCGAAAGGATCGCTTGAACGTCCATCTCAGCGTCCCTTCTTCTTGTACATCGCGAGCATGCGCGAGGTCACGGCGAAGCCGCCGAAGATATTGATGCTCGCCATCACGACGGCGGCAAGGCCGAGCCATTTCGACGAGGCCGAGCCCGCCGCGGCGCTCGCGATCAGCGCGCCGACGATGATCACCGACGAAATCGCGTTGGTGACACTCATCAGCGGCGTGTGCAGCGCCGGGGTCACCGACCAGACGACGAAATAGCCGACGAAACACGCCAGGACGAAGATCGAGAAAATTGAGATGAAATCCACGGCGGCTCCCCTGCTGATTCCGCGAGCGCACCTATTGCCGCGCCGCCGCCACCCTGTCGACTCCCAAGATACGCAAAAAGAAGGGCCCGCGTCCGCCGGGTGGCGCGACGCGGGCCCTTCGCGAAATATTATGTCGCCGCGATCAGGTCGCGGGGGTCGCCTCGGCGGCGGGCGCCGCTTCCGCTGCGGGCTCTTCGGCGGCGGGCGGCGTGATCGTCGGGATCAGCACACCGTTGAGGACGTGCACGGTGCCGTTCGACTGCGCGACGTCGGCCTGGGTGACATAGCCCGAGCTTCCCATCGTTCCCTCGACCCGGATATTGCCCTGCACTTCAGTGAAGCTGATCTCCTGGCCTTCGACGGTCTTCAATACCGCCTTACCGCCACCGGCCTTGATCTTAGCATACAGGTCCTCTGCCGAAACCTTGCCCGGCACGACATGATAGGCGAGCACCTGCTCGAGGGCCCATTTATTGTCGGGGCTCATGATATAATCGGTCATCGGCTGCGGCACCGCCGCGAAAGCCGCGTCGGTCGGCGCGAACACGGTGAACGGGCCAGCACCGCTCAGCGTCCCGGCGAGCCCCGCGGCGGTCAGCGCCTGCGCGAGCGTCTTGTGTTCGGGTGAATTGGTCGTGTTCTGGACGATGTTCCAGCTGCCTTCCATCGACTCGGCGGCGGCATCGGCTTCGGCCGCGGTCGACGCGGCCTCTTCGTCGGTTCGCGCCAGCGCGGGAACGGCCAGCGCGGCAGCGGTTATAGCAAGTACGGGAACAGCGAAAAATTTCGCACGCAACATCAATCAATCTCCAGCCTGTTGAACGTCAGGGTTCACACCCTCGACACATCCTAAGCCGGGATAGTTTCATGAAAAGGCTGAAATTGGCCGATTTTCTCCGAGCGGCTCGCTTCGTCCCGCGACAGGCTCGGCCTATCCTCTCAAGATGATCGCCCCGCCGCAGTGTCGATCCATCACGAAAAAGGGTCCGGAAGCGATTCCGGACCCTTTTTCGCCGCACAAACGAATGGCTTCGACGCTTATCCCAGCAACCGCTCGTTGACGACCTTGCCGCCCTGCGTGAGCCGCACCGCGTTGCCGATTTCCTCGTCGAGCACGGGCTTGCCGGCGTCCTTGTCCCAGAAGGCCGAAAGGAAGTTGAACAGGTTGCGGCTGAACAGCGCGCTGGTGTCGGCGGGCATCAGCGCGGCGATATTGCTCGCGCCGATCACGGTGACGCCGTGGATCTTCTTCGCTTCGCCGGGCACCGATCCCTCGACATTGCCGCCGCTTTCGGCCGCCATGTCGACGATCACGCTGCCCGCGCGCATGGTCGCCAGCTGCGCATCGCTAATCAGCCGCGGCGCGGGGCGTCCCGGGATCAGCGCGGTGGTGATGACGATGTCCTGCTTGGCGATGTGCGACGAGACGAGCTCGGCCTGCGCCGCCTTATACTCGTCGGACATTTCGGTGGCATAGCCGCCCGCGCCCTCGCCTTCGATCCCCGCGACGCTTTCGACGAAGATCGGCTTGGCGCCGAGGCTCAGGATCTGTTCCTTGGTCGCGGCGCGCACGTCGGTCGCGCTGACCTGTGCGCCCAGACGGCGCGCGGTGGCGATCGCCTGCAGCCCCGCGACGCCGACGCCCATCACGAACGCCTTGGCGGCGCTGACGGTACCCGCGGCGGTCATCATCATCGGGAAGGCGCGGCCATAGGCGTTCGCCGCCATCAGGACGGCCTTGTAGCCGGCGAGATTCGCCTGGCTGGACAGGATGTCCATCGACTGCGCGCGCGTGATGCGCGGCATGAATTCCATCGCCAGCGCCTCGAGCCCGAGCTTCGCATATTCGTCGACGCGCGCGCGCTCACCGAACGGATTGAGCCCCGCGGCAAGCCAGGCACCGTCGGCAAAACCCGACAGGCTCGCCGGATCGGGACCCTGAATGCCGAGGATGATGTTCGCACCCTTCAGCGTGTCGGCGCGGCTGCCCACGCTCACCCCTGCGGCGGCATAGTCGGCATCGGCGATCGACGCCTGCTCCCCTGCCCCTGCCTCGACGGCAACCTCTGCGCCCAAACCGATGAATTTCTTCACGGTTTCCGGAGTCGCGGCGACACGGGTCTCGCCGGGGGCGAGTTCCCTCAGGACAGCGATGCGCATGCCGGTCGGGTCAGGAGATCAGGAGAACGACGAACGCGGCGACGATCACGGTGGCGATCGTTCCGAATTTGATCAGGCCGACAAAACCCGAATAGGTTTCGTTCGCTGCCTTCATTTCCTGCTGTTCCGCCATGGCTCTTCCCCTTTGCGTGTCGCCGATGCTCCGTTCGCGCGCGCGCCGCGCGGCGTCCAGAATCGGCCCTTGCGCCGCTCTTAGCCACGCCTCCGGCGATGCTCAAGTGCGGCTTTTCCCCTATCGCCGAGCGCGCTAGAGGCGAACGGCCTTAATCCTGCCTTTACCCCTCGGGGCTAAACCGGCGTACGAAGGCTGACCGGGGCGCACAAGCGCCGCAAACTGGGGACATATTCGGCATCATGGCAAGCACGCGTGATACCCGCATGGTGATGATCGTTGACAGCGAGCCGGCGCAGCAGCGCTTCCTGTCGGCGCTCGTCGCGCGCGGCGGCTGGCGCAGCATCGCCGCGGGCGACACCGACACCGCGCTCGCCAAGCTCGGCACGCAGGAAGGCATGGCGCTCGACGCCGTGCTCGTCGACCAGGGCACCCCGGGCATGGACATCGGCGAATTCGTCGCCGAACTGCGCCGCTGGCGCCCCGGCCTGCCGCTGATCGTCATCACGATGCGCAACGGGGTCGAGGTTGCGGTGTCGGCGATGCGCGCCGGCGCGAGCGACTTTGTCCAGAAACCGATCGCGCCCGACCGGCTGCTCGAAGCGCTCGATCGCGTCGTCGCTCCGAACGGCCCGCAGGGCGAACTTCGCCCGCTCACCGAAAAGCTCCGCGCGCCGCTGGCGTTCGAGGAAATCATCGGATCGAGCCCCAATTTCCGCAGCGCGCTGGCGATCGCCGCCAAGGCGGCGCGCGCGCGTGTCCCGGTGATGATCAACGGCAAGCCCGGCACCGGCAAGGAGGTCTTTGCCCGCGCGATCCACAGCGCCTCGCCGCGCGCGCGCGGCCAGCTCGTCATGGTCGATTGCTCGGCGGTGTCGCCCGGCCTGATCGGGTCGGGGCTTTTCGGCCATGAACGCGGCGCCTTTCCCGGCGCCTTCGACCGTCAGGTCGGTCGGCTCGTCCAGGCCGACGGCGGCAGCATCATCATCGACCATGTCGAGTGCATCCCGCTCGAAACCCAGGCGAAACTCGTCGAATTCCTCAATTCGGGCGAGGTGCAGATGATCGGCGGCAGCATCCGCCAGACCGTCGACGTGCGCATCATCGCGACCAGCGCCAGCCCGCTCGACAAGCTGATCGAGGCGGGACATTTCCGCGAGGACCTGTTCTACGCGCTGTCGACCGCGCAGTTCACCCTGCCCTCGCTGTCGGAGCGCCGAGGCGACGTCGGCCCGCTCGCGCGCCACCTTCTCGCGCGCATCGGCGGGCTGCCCGGCATGGGGCCGATCGGGGTCACCGACGACGCGCTGCGCCTGCTCGCCGCTTACGCCTGGCCGGGCAACGTCCGCCAGCTTCAGGACGTGCTGTTCCGCGCCGCGGTCGGCAGCACCACCGACGTACTCACCAGCGCCGATTTCCGCGCGATCGAGGCCGCGCTGGGCGGCAGCGCCGCCGGTCAGGGCGACGTCGCGATCAATGGTGAAGCGATCGGCGTCACCCTCTACCTCCCCGACGGCAACCTCCGCCCGCTCGAAGAGATCGAGGCCGACGTGATCCGGCTCGCGATCGGCCATTACCGCGGCCGCATGAGCGAAGTCGCCCGCCGCCTCGGCATCGGGCGCTCGACGCTTTACCGCAAGCTCAGCGACCTCGGGATCGACACCGCCGCCTAAGGGCGCGGGTCGGCGGCGACAGCCAATATATAATTCTGGACTTATATAATTTGATATTGATATGATCTCTCCGTCAGCAAGGAGAGCCGCGCATGTCGTTCGATACCCGCCAGCAAGCCGCCATGGTTGTCCGCAAGGTCGAGGATGTCACCCATGAAGGGCGGCCCGCCCGTGCGGTCGTCGCCATGCGCGACTATCCCACCGGGATCGACGATTTGTGGAACGCGCTCACCGATGCGGAGCGCATTCCGCGCTGGTTCGCGCCGGTCAGCGGCGAACTGAAACTCGGCGGCCGCTACCAGATCAAGGGCAATGCCGGCGGCACCATCACGACATGCGCGCCGCCGTCGCGCCTGGCCATGACGTGGGAGTTCGGCGGCGGCATCAGCTGGGTCGAGGTCGAACTCGAAGCGGCAAGCAGCGACCGCACGCGCCTCACCCTCCGGCACATCGCGGCGATCGATGACAAGTCGGAGGAGTTCTGGGACAAATTCGGCCCGGGTGCGGTCGGAGTCGGCTGGGATCTGTCCCTGATGGGGCTCGGCTGGCATATCGAAACGGGCAAGAGCAATGAGCGCTTCGCCGAAGAGACCTGGGCGCTGAGCGACGAAGGCATCGCCTTCGCAACGGCGAGCAGCGAGGCTTGGACCGGCGCATCGCTCGCTTATGGCACCCCCGAGGCGGCCGCGCGCCGCGCGGGCGCCAGCACGACCGCCTTCTACACCGGCGCCGCCGCGCCCGAGTGATGCACGCCTTCGACATCCTCGGCGATCCGGTGCGCCGGCGCATCCTCGAACTGCTCGCCGACGGGCGCAAGGCCTCGGGCGAGATCGTCGAGGTGATCGCCGCCGAATATGGCATTTCGCAGCCCGCGGTGTCGCAGCATCTGCGCGTGCTGCGCGAAAACGGCTTCGCGACCGCCGAGGCCGAGGGACGCCGGCGACTCTACGCCGTCGCGCCCGAACGCTTCGACGAGATCGACGCGTGGATCGAGCGTTTCCGCCGCACGTGGGAGCCGCGCTTCGAAGCGCTGGCGACCGAGGTCGCACGCGGGAAAAAGGCGCGCAGGGACGCGGATTAGGCCGTCAGCGCCGCATCGCGCAGCCCGCGCCACACGCGCAGCGCCTGCCGGTTTTCCGCCACATCGTGCACGCGCAGCATCTGCGCGCCCTGCGACGCCGCCTGATAGTGCAGCGCCACCGTACCGCCGAGCCGCTGGTCGGCGGGGGCTTCATTGTCGAGCGCCCCGATCAGCCGCTTGCGGCTGCCCGCGAACAGGATCGGGCAGCCGAGCGTGTGGAACAGCGCCAGCCCGTTCACCAGCGCCAGATTGTCGGCGACCCCCTTGCCGAAGCCCAGCCCCGGATCGACGATGATCTTCGCGGGATCGATCCCCGCCGCCGTGCACGCCGCGACGCGTTCGGCGAGCATGTCGTAGACGTCGAACAGCACATGATCGTAATCGCCGCCTTCGTGCGCGTCGCTTTTGGCCGAGGGCGCGTGCATCAGCACCACCGGACAGCCCGCCGCGACGACCACCTCCATCGAGCGGTCGTCGAAACGCAGTGCGGAAATATCGTTGACGATGGCGGCCCCCGCCGCGAGCGCTGCCTCCATCACCGCCGCCTTGCGCGTGTCGATCGACACCGCGACCCCGCCGCGCGCGAGCCCCGCGACGACATTTTCGATCCGGGCGATCTCGTCGCCGTCCCAGACCAGCGGCGCGCCGGGCCGCGTCGATTCCCCGCCGACGTCGACGATCGCCGCCCCCGCCGAGGACAGCGCGAACCCCGCCTCGATCGCTGCCGCATGGTCGACATGCTTGCCGCCGTCCGAAAAACTGTCGGGGGTGACGTTGAGGATGCCCATCAGCTGCGGTTCATTGAGCCGCACCGTGCGTTCGCCAAGTTGCAGCGCGCCGCGCGGGCGCAGCACCCCGGCGCGTTGCGCCCCCGCCATCGCGACCAGATGATCAGGCATCGCCGCCACCCAGTCGGCGAATTCCGGCACCACGACGATCGCTGAGCGCATGACGCCTTCGTCGCGCAGGCTGATGTGCCAGGCCGCGAACCACACCATCGTGTCGGCGATGCGCAGGCAGGCCTCGTCGAGTTCGTGCGGGCGGTCGACGAAGCAGGCCGGGCGGCAATAAAGCCGTGCAGCGGACGAGGCGGCGCCGAGATCGGCCTTGGTCAGCGGGTGAAACATCACGGGCCCCCTTTAGCCGTCATTGCGACCCCGGCGAAAGCCGGGGTCGCAATGACGATCGATCTTACGCCTCGTTCGCCAGCAACCAATCCTGTCGCACCGCGTCGATCACGCGCAATTGCTTGCCGTCGTCGACGTGCCAGAAGGTCCAGCCGTTGCAGCTCGGTGCGCCCTGCACGCCCGCGCCGACCTTGTGGATCGACCCCGCCGGCTGGCCGTCGCACTCGAGGCTGCCGTCGACGCGCACCACCGCCTTCCAGCGGCGCTTGCTGTCGGTCAGCACCGATCCCGGCGCGATCATCCCGCATTCGACGAGAGTGCCGAACGCGACGCGCGTCGCCGCCTTGGGCGCCATCATCGTCTTCACGGTGCTTTCGTCGAGCGGCAGCGCCATCTCGATGCGCTCCAGAGCGGCCTCGATATAGTCATCCTCGCGCTCGATCCCGATGAAATGGCGGCCGAGGCGCTTGGCGACCGCGCCCGTCGTGCCGGTGCCGAAAAAGGGATCGAGCACCACGTCGCCGGGGTTCGAGCAGGCGAGCAGGATGCGGTAGAGCAAGGCCTCGGGCTTCTGCGTCGGGTGGACCTTGGTGCCGCCCTTCTTGAGGCGTTCCTGCCCGCCGCAGATCGGGATCAGCCAGTCCGACCGCATCTGCAGTTCGTCGTTGAGCGTCTTCATCGCACGATAGTTGAAGGTATAGCGCGACTTCTCGCCCATCGACGCCCAGATCAGCGTCTCGTGCGCGTTGGTGAAGCGCGTGCCCTTGAAATTGGGCATCGGGTTCGCCTTGCGCCAAACGATATCGTTGAGGATCCAGTAGCCATTGTCCTGGAGCGCGGTCCCGACGCGGAAGATATTGTGATAGCTGCCAATCACCCAGATGCTGCCATTGGGCTTCAGGATGCGCCGGGCTTCCTTGAGCCAGGCGTGGGTGAAGCGATCATAGGTCGCGAGGCTGTCGAACTTGTCCCATTCGTCGTTGACCGCATCGACCTGGCTGCCGTCGGGGCGATGGAGGTCGCCGCCAAGCTGGAGGTTGTACGGCGGATCGGCGAAGATCATGTCGACCGACGCCGCGGGCAGGCTGCGCATCATTTCGACGCAATCGCCCTGCAGGATGCTGTCCAGCGGCAGCTCGACCGGCGCAGCTTTCGCCGCGCGCTGCTTCACCGCCGGGACTTTGACCCGCTCCATCACACCCATGTTGTCGCCCCTGTTCTCGTTCGAAAGAAGGCCCTGATGAGTCCGGCGGAGTCCGCCGTCAAGCTCGGGACTCTAGGGATTCCGCGTCACTGAAGGGTTAACGCGACGAGAACGAAAGGAGTCTGGCACACCATATGGAGTCTGCCGCGAATCGCAGACTCAACCACTGGTGGTGTGGCGAAGAGGACTCACCTGTAAAAAAAATTTCGCCGCCCGGACCGAACGGGCCTCGATCGCGACTACCAGCGGTTCCAGACCTTCTCGGCGAAGCCGGGCAGGTCGCGAACCGCCATCGCGGTGCCGTCGTCGAGGACCACCCTGCCCGAAAACCAGCCGAACACCTGATCCTGCTCGGTCTTGACCAGCCCCGCATCGACCTTGGCCCAGCGGTTGACCGCGGGTGCAAAGTCCAGCTCGAACCGCCCGTCGTTGCTCGAAAAGCGCCAGTTTCCGGCGTCGGGCGCGCCATCGGGCATGTGGAACACCACCTGATCGAGTTTGTGCGCGCGCCCGTCGACGAAGAGCATATTCTCGCTCGCCGCCGACGTGTCGCCGAACCCGTAGCCGATGTTGAAACCGAAGCGTCGACCGTCGACCAGCCCCGACGCCGATCCCCAGTACCAGACATTGTCGTACGTCCAGACCCCACGCCCCCAATCGAGCACGGCAAAGGCTTTTTCCGGCATGAAATCATAGGATTCATTGCCGATCTTCACACGCCCCCGCGCCGGCATGCAATTGATCTTCTGATTATAGTAGAAGGCGTGCGGATCATCGGCGAACGGCGTTGCGATCACCATCCGGTCCATCGCGGGCTGATCGAGCCAGATCTCGCCCGACAGGCCGCGCCCGTCGTCGAAACCCGGCGCGTGGACGGTCAGCCGCCGCCCGCCGGCTTCGTGCCGGAACGCCAGTTCCATCCCGTCGTGCGCCTGCACGATGTCGCCGCTGTCGGCGCTCGCCGGCAGCGCCATCGTCCCCATCGGTTCGGGGATCAGCACGCCATGGTTGACGAAGCTCTTCCCGCGCAAATCCATCCACGATACGCCCAGAAAGCCGGCATAGGCGTTGTCCGCGACGGTGAGCGCCAGCCCGAAATCGGCATCGAGGATGCAATAATAATCCCATTCCTTGATCCGCACCGGCTCGGGGGCGATCGCCGCGCGGTCGTACCGGCGCACCTCGCGCGTCGCATAGCCCGGATCGATCAGCCGCCCCGCGCCGTCGTGCAGCGCCCCTTCGCCCATCACATGCTGGGTCATCGCTCCCCCTTTTCTGTCCGGCTACAGCCCCGGATCGACCCCGGTCAGTTCGACCGAACGTTCCCATAATTCGCGCGCCAGCTTCGGATCGCGCGCGGTCCGCGTCGCACGCGCCGGCCCCGACGGCCCCGATATCTCGCCCAGCCCCTGCGGCCCCAGATAGTCGCCGCCCTGGACATGCGGCCCTGCGGCCGCCTGCAAGGTCGGCCAGGCGCCCTGCGCGGCGCTGTTGAAGAAGGGGGCGGCGAGCGGCGTCATCGTGCGCAGCGGCAATGGCAGGTGCCGCGTCAGTTCGGTCAGCGCCACTCCGGGATGGCACCCGATCGCCTGCGTCGCACGCCCCGCGGCGCCCAGCCGCCGGTCGAGCTCGAACATGAACAGCAGGTTCGCGAGCTTGCTCGTCTGGTAACGCTGCCAGTGATGGTAGCTGCGCGTCGCGGCGAGATCGCTGAAATCGATCGCACCGCCCTTGTGCGCCAGGCTCGCGGTGACGACGATACGGTCGTCGACATGGCCGTGGAGCAGCCCGGTCAGCGCAAAGGTGCCGAGGTGGTTGACCCCGAATTGCAGCTCGAAACCCTGCCTGGTCAGCGTCCGCGGCGGAATCATCACGCCGGCATTGTTGATCAGCACGTCGATCCGCGGTCCGGCGCGGAGCGCATCCGCGGCCGCCTTTACCTGGTCGAGGTCGGCGAGATCGAGCGGCTGGAACGCCACTTCGGCGCCCGGCACATCGGCGCGGATGCGGTCCATCGCGGCCCCGGCGCGATCGGCGTCGCGGCAGGCGAGGACGACCTGCGCCCCGCGCGCCGCCAGGATCCGGCTCGCCTCGAACCCGATCCCGGCATTGGCTCCGGTGACGAGAAAGCGCCGCCCGGCCTGTCCGGCGACGTCGCCGGCCCTGAACCCCTTGCGCATCGCCTCTCCCGCCCGTCAGATCAGCGTCAGTTGCGCGACCGGCGCGAAACTGGCGCGGTGGAGCGGCGTCGGTCCGTGCTTGCGCAGCGCCGCGAGATGCTGTGCCGTACCATAGCCCATGTTGCTTTCCCAGCCGAAGCCGGGAAACTCCAGCGCCGCCCCGGTCATGAAACGGTCGCGATGCTCCTTGGCGAGGATGCTCGCCGCCGAGATGCAGGGGTGCAGCGCGTCGCCGCCGACCACCGCCCGCGCGCGGTAGCGCCATTTGGGCAGGCGGTTGCCGTCGACCAGCACCTCCCCGGGCTCAAGGCCCAGCGCCTCGACCGCGCGCGTCATCGCGAGGAAGGTCGCCTGCAATATGTTGATGCGGTCGATTTCCTCGACGCTCGCCTCGCCGATGCCCCAGCGGCAGCGCGCCTTGATCTCGATTTCGAGCGCGGCGCGGCGCTTGGCGGAGAGTTTCTTGCTGTCGTCGAGCCCGGCGATGCCGTCCTCGCAGAGCAGCACCGCTGCCGCGACCACCGGCCCGGCGAGCGGCCCGCGCCCCGCCTCGTCGACCCCGACGATCATGGATTCCTCTCCCGCTTGCGGGAGGGGGTGCAAGACTTGGGAGCTTGCTCCCTGGTCGCAGCGGGGTGGGCCGAACCGATGGCAGGAACGCGCTGCGCTCGCGCCCACCCCCAGCCCCTCCCGCAAGCGGGAGGAGAGATTAAATACGCCACGGCGGATATCGGCGATACTCGCCCGCCTGATACAGGCACAGCCGGTTGCCCGCCGGATCGGTCAGCCGCGCCTCGCGCCAGCCCCATTCCTCATCCCACGGCATCTGGTCGAACGACACGCCGCGCCGCGCCAGATAGGCGACCCACGCGTCGAGCGCGCCGCTCTCCAGATAGGTGGTCGCGCCGCCCGAATTGCCATCGCCGGCGCCTTCGAGGACATGGAACGACAGCGTCACGCCGTTCGCCGCCTCGAAGCGCGCATAGCCATTCGATGGGCTGTCGACGATCTGCGTCAGTCCCATCAGCTTGTAGAAGGCGGCCGACACGCCATAGTCTTTCGCCGTCAAGGTGATCTGGTTCAGCGCCGGCCCGGTGAACAGCCCGTCGTTGCGAACCGCCTGCTGCCCCATCGGGCCATGGCCGGCACCGAGCCCGGGCGCATCGAGCAGCGCCAGCCGCACGAAGTCGCGCGCGCGCGCAACCGCAGGTTCGAGCGGCATGCCCTGCGCCAAACCGCAAGCGATCGCGCTCGCCAGCGTACAGCCGGTGCCATGGCTGTGCCGCGTCTCGATACGCGGCGCTTCCCATCGCGCGACCTCGCCCTCGCCGGTTTCGAGCAGCCGGTCGATTACCGTATCGCCCTCGGCGTGCCCGCCCTTCACGAGCAGCGAACAGCCGTGCGCGAGCACCGCTTCCTCGCCGCCCAGCGCTTCGAGTTCGGGCAAATTGGGCGTCGCGACCATCGCGCGCGCCATCAGCGCACGGAACGCATCGATCGTCGCGGGGTCGGCGAGCACCGACCCGCTCGTCGTCACCATCACCGGGTCGAACACCACCGCCGCGGCGGCAAGGTCGGGCTGCGCCAGCCGCGCCGCGACCGCCGCCGCGGTCTCGGCGCTGCCGATCATGCCGATCTTGACCGCATCGACGCCGATGTCTTGGGCGACGCTGTCGATCTGCTGCAACACCATCGCGGTCGGCACGGCGTGCACGCCCTGCACGCCCGTCGTGTTCTGCGCGGTGATCGCCGTGATCGCGGTCATCGCATGACCACCGAGCATCGTGACCGCCTTGATGTCAGCCTGAATTCCTGCACCGCCGCCGCTGTCGGAGCCGGCAATGATCAGGACGCGCGCGGTCATGAGCCACCATCCGCTTCATCGTCACCCCGGACTTGATCCGGGGGCCATGACGCCAGCGCGGCTATGGATGCCGGATCAAGTCCGGCATGATCAAAGACGGGAATGATCACCCTTTGAACTTCCGCTCCGTCGAGGCGGGGAATTTGTGCAGCGCCGCGCCCTCGCGCAGCGGGCGGTCGAGCAGATCGCCGCCGCAATTGGGGCAACGCTCGTCGAGCTTGTCGGCGCAGTCGGCGCAGAAGGTGCATTCGAACGAACAGATGAAGGCGCCGTGGATGTCCGCGGGCAGGTTACGGCCGCACCGTTCGCAATCGGGTCGCATTTCGAGCATGGTATTTTCCTTGAGTAAAGCCGTTCGCCCTGAGCTTGTCGAAGGGCCGTTCTTCCTTCCCTTCTAGAGAAGAGAACGGCCCTTCGACAAGCTCGGCACAAACGGAAGAGAGAAAGTTTCAGGCGGTCGCCGCGCGCACCGCATCGCAGATCATGTCGACGACGCGTTCGACCTGCGCCGCGTCGTCGCCTTCAGCCATGACGCGGATCAGCGGCTCGGTCCCCGAGGCACGGATGACGAGCCGCCCGCGGCCCGCGAGTTCGGCTTCTCCCTCGGCGATCGCCGCCTTGACCGCGGCATCGTCGAGCGGCGCGCCACCGGCGAAGCGCACATTCTTCAAAAGCTGCGGCACGGCATCGAACTGGTGGAGCAGCTCGCTCGCGGGCTTGCCCGACGCGACGAGCTCGGCGAGCACCTGCAGCGCGGCGAGCGTGCCGTCGCCCGTCGTCGCATGGTCCGACAGGATCATGTGCCCCGACTGTTCGCCGCCGACGTTGAACCCGCCGCTCTTCATGCGTTCGAGCACATAGCGATCGCCGACCTTGGTGCGCTCCAGCGTCAGTCCCTGCCCTTCGAGGAAGCGCTCGAGCCCGAGGTTCGACATCACGGTGGCGACGACCCCGCCGCCCTTCAGCTTGCCCTGCCGTGCCCAGCTCGCGCCGATCAGCGCCATGATCTGGTCGCCGTCGACGATCGTTCCCGCCTCGTCGACCACGATCAGGCGATCGGCGTCGCCGTCCAGTGCAATGCCGATGTCGGCGCCGCTCGCGACCACCGTTTCCTGGAGCAGCCCCGGCGCGGTCGATCCGCATTTGTCGTTGATGTTGAGCCCGTTGGGGGTCACGCCCACCGCGACCACATCGGCGCCCAGTTCCCAGAACACCGTCGGCGCGCTGTTGTACGCGGCACCATTGGCGCAATCGAGCACGATCTTCAGCCCGTCGAGCCGCACCGATTCGGGCAGGCTCTGCTTGACCGCGTGGATATAGCGCCCGCGCGCGTCGTCGATGCGCTTGGCGCGGCCGATCTGCGCGGGCTCGGCGAGCTTGGGTTCGGTCGCGAGCAGCCGCTCGATCTGTGCCTCGTCGGCGTCGGACAGCTTGTAGCCGTCGGGGCCGAACAGCTTGATCCCGTTGTCGTGGAAAGGGTTGTGGCTCGCCGAAATCATCACCCCCAGGTCGGCGCGCATCGACCGCGTCAGCATCGCGATCGCGGGGGTCGGCATCGGCCCCACCTGCACCACGTCCATGCCGACGCTGGTGAAACCCGCGACGAGCGCATTTTCGAGCATATAGCCCGAAAGCCGCGTATCCTTGCCGATCACCACGCGATGCTTGTGCGTTCCGCGCAGGAAGTGCGCGCCCGCCGCCATCCCGACCCGCATCGCGACCTCGGCGGTCATCGGGACCCGGTTCGTCAGCCCGCGGATGCCGTCGGTTCCGAAAAACTTGCGCATGCCACCTCTGCTACCTAAGCCGGATCAAGAGCCTACCCCGGCGTTCCTGGGATGGCCCTAGGTTACGCTCTTTTGCTTGGCAAGCTGGCCGGGGGAATTGAACTTGAAATCGGCATGGATCATCCTTTCGGCGCTCGTCGCCGGCATGCTGCTCGGTATCGCGGTCGAAACGGTGTCGCCCGATGCAAGCACCGCGTCGCTGCCCTTTGTCGAGCCGATCGGGCTGCTCTGGCTCAACGCGCTCAAGATGACGATCGTGCCGCTGATCGTCGCGCTGCTGATCACCGGCATCACCGCGACCGCCGACGCGGCGCGCGCCGGCGCGCTCGCCGGGCGCGCCGTGATGATCTTCCTCGGCGCGATCACGCTGTCGGGGACGATGTCGCTGCTGATGACGCCGTTGCTGCTCCACCTGTTCCCGCTTTCGGCCAGCGCCGCCGACGCGCTGCGCCACGGTCTCGGCGGGACCGCCGAAACCGGCGCCTCGCCCAGCTTCGGCGACTTCCTGCTCTCGCTGATCCCGACCAATCCGATCGCCGCCGCCGCCGACACCGCGATCCTGCCGCTGATCGTCTTCACCACGATCTTCGCCTTCGCGATCACGCGCGTCGCCCCCGAACAGCGCGCCCTGCTTTCGGGACTGTTCAAGGCGCTCGGCGACGCGATGCTGATCGTGATCGGCTGGGTGCTCGCGCTCGCCCCGATCGGCGTTTTCGCGCTGGGCTATGCGCTCGCGGTCAAGGCCGGGGTCGCCGCTTTCGGCGGGCTGGTCCATTATGTGCTGATCCTGATGAGCATCGGCGTCTGCGCCGTCATCCTCGGGATCATACTCGCCTGGCTCGTCGTCGGCATCGCACCGCCGCGCTTCCTGCGTGCGATGGTGCCGACGCTCGCGGTCGCCATCTCGACGCAAAGCTCGCTCGCCAGCCTGCCCGCGATGCTCAAATCGTCGGAGGCGCTCGGCGTCGACCCGAAAAAGGCCGACATCGTGCTCCCGCTCGCGGTGGCGCTGTTCCGCTTCACCAGCCCGGCGATGAACCTCGCGGTTGTCGTCTATGTCGCCTGGCTGTTCGGGATCACGCTGACCCCGTGGGAAATGGCGGTCGGCCTGCTCGTCGCCATCGCCGCCGCGCTCTCGTCGGTCAGCCTGCCCGGCTCGATCAGCTTCGTGACGTCTATCGCCCCGATCGCGGTGTCGATGGGGGTCCCGGTCGCGCCGCTCGCGCTGCTCGTCGCGGTCGAAACCTTCCCCGACATCTTCCGCACCCTCGGCAATGTCATCGGCGACGTCGCCGCGACCAAATATGCCGCCGACGGCATCAAGGACGATCCCGCAGGAGAAACGCCATGAAATATCGCAAGCTCGGCCACGGCCTCACCGTGTCGGCGATCGGCATCGGCTGCATGCCGATGATCAAGGGGGGCAACATCCTCTATGGCGAGGCCGCCGATCTCGACGAGTCCACCGCGACGATCCACCGCGCCATCGACCTCGGCGTCACCTTCTTCGACACCGCGCAGATCTATGGCCCGTTCAGCAACGAAGAACTGCTAGGGCAAGCGATCCGCGGCAAACGCGACGGCCTCGTCATCGCGACCAAATTCGGCTTCCGTTTCGAGGGCAACCAGATCGTCGGCGTCGACGGCTCGCCCGCCAATGCGCGCGCGGCGTGCGAAGGTTCGCTCCAGCGGCTCGGCATCGATACGATCGACCTCTTCTACCAGCACCGCGTCGATCCCTCGATCCCGATCGAGGAAGTCGTGGGCGGGATGATGGAGCTGGTGCACGAGGGCAAGGTCCGCCACATCGCGCTCTCCGAAGCCGGACCCGACACACTGCGCCGCGCCGCAAAGGCCGCGCCGATCGCCGCGTTGCAGAGCGAATATTCGATCTGGGAGCGCGACGTGGAGGAGGAAATCCTCGGCGTCTGCCGCGAACATGGCATCGGTTTCGTCCCCTATTCGCCGCTCGGGCGCGGTTTTCTCGCGGGCGCGGTGCGCAGCCGCGACGAATTGCCCGCGAACGACTGGCGGCGGAACGACCCGCGTTATTCGGAGAAGAACCTCCCCGCCAACCTCAAGGTCGTCGATGCGATCGGCGCGGTCGCCGACCGGCACGGTGCGTCGAAAGCGCAGGTCGCGCTGGCATGGCTGCTCGCGCAGGGTGACGACATCGTTCCGATCCCCGGCACCAAGCGCCGCGCAACGATGGAAGACAGCGTCGCCGCGGCCGAACTGACGCTCACCGCCGACGACCTCGCCGCGATCGACACCGCCGCCCCGCGCGGCGGCACCAGCGGCCCGCGCTACGGCGAACAGGGCATGCGGATGGTGCGGCTTTGACGCTACGCACGACTGTGCTTCGCAGCGAGCAGATCGGTCACTGACGACCGGGAGCGGACATTCCGTCCGATAATCCCGTTCGTGTCGAGCGAAGTCGAGACACCCCAAAGGCACGCTTTCCCGATGGGTGTCTCGACTTCGCTCGACACGAACGGCGATAGACGTTGGCCCGCTTTCCACCCCAGGACCGCCGATCATCTGCTCCCGTCCGGTCCCTTCGCCTCCATCCGCGCGCACAGTTCGTCGACCTTGGCCGCCAGCTCGTTGATCTGCATCTGGTCGATCTTCTCGTGCAGCCGCATGATCTCCAGCTCGGCGCGCAAATTGATCTCGTAATCGACGCTTGCGGTCAGCCGGTCCTTCGCCGCCTGCCGGTTCTGGCTCATCATGATGATCGGCGCCTGGATCGCGGCGAGGGTCGAGAGCATCAGGTTCAGGAAAATGAACGGATAGGGATCGAACGCCAGCCCGACGCGCTCGAGCACCGCCGAATTGAGCAGCATCCACGCCAGCAGCACGACAGTGAAGGCGATGATGAAGGCCCACGACCCGCCGACCGCCGCGACACGATCGGCGAGCCGGTCGCCGCGGCCCGTCTGTGCATCGACGATTTCGGCGGCGTCGCGGCTCGTCGGCGCGCGGTCCGAAATTGCGCGCACGACGCGTCGCTCCTCGATGTCGAGCTCGTCGAAGGCGCGCCCGAGCAGCCTCAGCGACAGGTCGGAGAGGTGCGCTTCGCCATTCACCGGCTCAGCCGACCCAGCGCCAGATGCCCGCGACCATATAGCCGAGCGCGCCGTGCGCCCAGGTCGCGGCCAGCCACAGCAGCAGGCCGCCGACCAGCGCATGCGCGCGCGGAATCGTGTCGCCCCATGCCCCGCGTCCGCTCAGCTGCCGCGCAAAGGGGACAAAGCTCGTCCGCGCCGCCCAGTGGCGCCAGGCATCGCCCATCAGCTTCGCCTTCTTGACGTCCTGCCCCGCCGATCCGGCGAGTGCGAGGAACGCGATGATCCCCGACAAGGCGAACTGCCCCGGCGTCGGCACCACGAGCGCGTGTGCCAGCGCCCACAGTGCGAAGCCCCACATCATCGGGTGGCGCGTGATCGCAAACACCCCGCGCGGTGCGGCCTGCGCGGCAAAGGCAGCGCCCGGCGCGGGCAGCGCCGGATTGCCGATCAGCGACCCCATGAACAATATGCTCGCGAACAGCACGATCAGGCTCGCGACGATCCACAATCCATCGCCGACCGCCCACAGCGGCGGCTCCGCGGGCATGCCGCGCCACGCCTGGACCATCATCGCAAAGGTCGCGATCGCGACCACCGAATAGACGATCTGGAAGGGCCGCTCGCCCATCCGGTCGGCGAGCGGCGCGCGCAGCGGGTGCGACAGCGCGAAATGCGTGCCGACGAACAAGGCCCCGGTCACGATCAGCAACGTCATGGGTTCCACGGAGTTCTCCCTCTTCCGTCAGGCCGCCCTGTCATATCACATCCGTCATCCCGGCGAAGGCGGGGATCTCATCGGAGCGCTGTGACGCAATGGCGAGATCCCGACCTTCGCCGGGATGACGAAATCAGAGGGTGTCGCGCCGTCCCGCGCAACACCTTGCATGACTACCGGTCGTAAGCTTTCGGCAAACTGCCCTCCTGCGGCGTTGCATAGCGGTCGCGCAGCCGGTCCTGCCGCGTCGTCAGCGACTGGCGCTTGCCGTCGATCCAGATCGCGGTCGGGCGGCTGCCCAGTTCGAGCGGGTCATTGTCCCAGATCACGACGTCGCCGACGCGCCCGGCGCGCAACGATCCGATGCTCGCATCCATGCCGACCGCGCGGGCCGGCGCGCTGCTGATCGACGCAAACGCCTGATCCCAGCTCAGCCCGCTGGCGCCCGGCAATTTGGTCAGTGCGACCAGATTGCCGGCATATTGCGTGACATAGCCCATCTTGTGCGCATCGTCGTCGTCGAACACCCCGACCGACACCGGTACCCCGGCCGCGGCGAGCCGTCCGGCATTCGACTGCGTCGCGCCGAGCTGTTCGAAGCTCGACGGCAGATCGGTCAGCGGCGACACCAGCACGGGCACGCGCGCCGCGGCGATGTCCTGCGCGACCATCCAGCCCTCGGTCGCGCCGACGAGCACCAGCTTCAGCGCCGGAAACTCCTGCCGCAGCTTGATGACGTTGAGGATGTCGGCGGCGCGGTCGACGCGCACGAACAGCGGCGTCGTGCCGTCGATCACGCGCACCAGCGCCTCGGCATCGGCGCGCTGGATCAGCGCGTCGCTGCCCCATTCGGCAAGCGTCGCGGGGTTGCGGGCATAGCTGCGCGCGGCGAGCAATTGTTCGCGGAACAGCAGGAAGGTCGCCGCACGGCTGCCCCCCGCCTTCGCCGATCCGTCCTCGCCGAAGGCGACGAACTGCAACGCGCGCGGGCGCGTCACCATGTCGTGGTCGTCGGCCAGGTCGACCACTGCGCCCTGCCCGGCGAACAGGCTGCCGCTCGCCCCCGGCGCGACGATCGCGCGCGTGACGCCCGCGGCGCGGTTGACCGCGACGGGCGAGCCCATCGGGTTGAGCGCGGGCGCGATGTCGAGCCCCGCCGAGAAACGCGAACGCGTCGCCGACCGGTCGTTGGTGCCGTTCACGGCATCGACCTCGGTCAGCCCGACGCGGCTGAACGCGGCGACGATTCCCGGCGTGACGTAATGACCGCCAGCGTCGACGCGCTCGATCCCGGCGGGAACCGCCACGGTGGCGCCCGCCGCGACGACCTTGCCGGCGCGCACGACGACGGTGCCGCCCTCGATCGGCGCGCTGCCATCGCCGATGACGAGTTTCGCGTTGGTGATCGCGACGTCTTGGGCGAGCGCAGGGCTAACCAAAGCCAACGCCGCTGCCAAAGCGCCCCCCAGACCCGCTCGTGTCGAGCGAAGTCGAGACACCCCGAAGGCGGGCGCGACCGATGGGCATCTCGACGTCGCTCGATGCGAACGGAACAGGGAGGCGGTGAAAAGGTTTCTCATTTCACATCTCCCTCGCCCGGCTGGCCCAGCTCGAAATCGCTCACCGGCCGCCGTTTGGGGTCCATCGCGTCGTACAGCATCGCGCCGTCGATCCACACTTTCTCGGGCCGCGAATAGGCGCTGAACGGATTGCCGTTCCACAGCACCACGTCGGCCATCTTGCCGGGCTTCAGGCTGCCCGTCTTGTCGCCGATGCCCAGCGCCTTCGCCGGGTTGAGCGACAGCCAGGTCCACGCCTGTTCGTCGCTGACCTCGATGCCGATGCGGCGCCCCGCGGCGCGCGCCTTGGCGGCCTCCTGGTTCAGCCGCTGGATCTGGTTGGCGTCGTCCGAATGGACGATCGTGCACGCGCCGGCCTTGTAGACGAGCGGGATATTCTCGTTCACGCTGTCATAGGCTTCCATCTTGAAGCCCCACCAGTCGGCCCACATCGCCGAGCAGATATTCTCCTTCGCGAGGATATCGGCGATCTTGTACGCCTCGACCGCATGGTGAAAGGTCGAGACCTTGTAGCCGAATTCCTTCGACATATCGACCACCAGCGCCATCTCGTCGGCGCGGTAGCAATGGTTGTGGACAAGGATTTCGCCCGCCAGAACCCCCGCGAGCGTCTCCATCGCGAGGTCGCGGTCGACAGCCTTGCCGTCGTCCATCTTCTTCTTGTACGCCGCCGCCTTCGCCCAGGTCTGGCGGTTGACCGCAAAATTGCCCATGCGGGTCGAGGGCGCGCGGCCCTTGCCGCCATAGACGCGCTTCGGATTCTCGCCGCACGCCATTTTCAGCCCATAGGGCGCGCCGGGGAATTTCATCCCCTGCACCGTGCGCGACGGGACATTCTTGAGCGTGATCGAGCGTCCGCCCATCAGGTTGGCGCTGCCCGGCAGGATCTGGAGCGACGTCACGCCGCCGTTCGCGAGCGCGCGGCTGAACCCGGGGTCCTGCGGCCACACGCTGTGTTCGGACCAGACCTCGGGGGTGGTCGGCGCGGTCGCTTCATTGCCGTCCGAATGCGCATCGACGCTCGGGCTGGGATAGTCGCCCAGATGGCTGTGAATATCGATGATCCCGGGGGTGACGAACTTGCCCGCGCCGTCGATCACGTCATAGCCCGCGGGGATCGCGAGGTCGGCGCCGCCAACCCCCTCGACCTTGCCATCCGCAAACAGCACCGTGCCATTGTCGATCCGTCCGCCCTCGCCGTCGAAGACGGTGACCCCGCGCACCGCGGTCGGCCGCCCCGCATAGGGCTTGTACGTCGACGGATAAGGGTTTTTGTCGAACTTGACCGGCTTTTCGGCCTTCTCGGCGGCGGGCGTATCGCTCGCCGACCGGACGTCACCACCGTTCGCCGAACAACCGGCAACCGCCAGCGATGCCGCGGCCAGCAGGCCGCCCTTCATGCTCCGGATCATCGCTTACGCTCCCTTGGCTTCGGGGTGGACGCCGGCAGCCTGCGGCTCGCCGATTTCCTTTTCGCCCGCCAGCTCGTCGGCATCGCGCAGCGTGTCGAGGTGCATTAGCTTCTTGATCAGCGGCGACACAAGGATCACCAGCACGCCAAAGCCGACCGCCCACAGGCCGATCGTGCCATAGACGTCGAGCACCAGCGCCTTGCCCGCACCCTCGCCGCTCGCCCTTTCGGACCCCGTCGCCGCCGCGATCAGGCCCGCGGCGAAGTTGCCGGTGGCCGAGGCGAAGAACCAGGTGCCCATGATCAGCGACGCCATATGCGCCGGCGCCAGCCGGTTCATCGCGCTGAGCCCGACCGGTGACAGGCAGAGTTCGCCGGTGGTGTGGAACAGGTAGATCAGGAAGATGAAGAGCACCGGCGTCGCATTTTCCATGCCGACCGCGGCCGCACCCCATTTGAGGATGTAGAAACCGAGCCCGAGCTGGAGCATCGCGAGGCCGAACTTGACCGGGGTCGAGGGTTCCATCCCCCGGCGGCCGAGCCAGGTCCACAGTCCCGCGAACAGCGGTGCGAGCAGCACGATGTAGATGGCGTTGACCGACTGGAACACCGACGCCGGCACCCCGCCGCGATCGACATAACGGTCGGTGAACAGGTTGAGCGACGAGCCCGCCTGTTCGAACAGCGCCCAGAAGAGGATCGAACCAAGGATCAGGAACATCGCGGCAAAGATGCGGTCGCGGTCTTCGGCCGGCAGCTTGATCACCGCCGTCCCGATGACATAGGCGACGAGGATGGCTCCCGCGCCGCCGAGCAGCGTGCCGACGAGCGCCTGATTCTGCACCAGCCACCAGCACACGCCGACCGCGATCAGGCCGACGACATAGAGCAGCCATTCGAATTTGAGCCCGAACTTCTTCTCCTGGAGCAGCGCCGGATTCTCGGGTTCGCCGCGGCCGAGCAGCAAGGGCTTGAACAGGACGAAGACGATCAGGCCGGCGAGCATGCCGAAGCCCGCGGCGCCGAAGCCATAGGCCCAGCCGTACACTTCGCCGAGGTAGCCGCAGAGCAGCGAACCCAGCGCCGCGCCGAGGTTAATCCCCATGTAGAAGATGGTGTAGGCGCCGTCGCGGCGCACGTCGGTGCGCGGATAGAGCTGGCCGACGATCACCGAGATATTGGCCTTCAGGAAACCCGACCCGACGATGATGAAGGCAAGCGCAAGCCAGAAGATGTTGAGATCGGCGGCATTTTGCCCGCCGTCGCCCTCAAAGCCCATCAGGAAATGGCCGAAGGTCAGCAATATGGCGCCATAAAGCACCGCCTTGCGCTGCCCCAGCCAGCGATCCGCCAGGTAGCCGCCGAGCACCGGGGTGATATAGACGAGCGCGGTATAGGCGCCATAGATGACGCCCGCTTCGCCGTCGGAGAACAGCCAGTGCTTGGTGAGGTAGAAGATCAGGAGCGCGCGCATCCCGTAATAGGAAAAGCGCTCCCACATCTCGGCGAAAAACAGAACGAAAAGGCCCTTGGGATGGCCGAGGAACGTCCCCGCGGCGTCCCCGTGCTGGGCATAGGCTTTGGTCATGGCGACCCTTCCCTGGATATGATGTTGGTCCCGAAAACGGGACAGATGGGCGCAACCTAGCGCGAAAATTGCGTATTGGAAGAATCTAATTGCGCGTGAAACCGGTTCGGCCGGGGCGGAGAAGTTTGCGAATCATTCGCAACACTTGCGCAAAAGCGCGCGCCGCGCCACATGGGCGGCATGTTCAACGACACCTCCTCGCTGCTCGCCCACCTCGCCACCCGCCGCTCGGGCAAGGCGCGCGACATGGTCGCGCCCGGCCCCGACGCCGCGACGCTGCGCGACATCATCGCGCTCGCACTGCGCACCCCCGATCATGGCAAGCTCGCCCCCTGGCGCATCGTCACCGTCGCCGCCGACCAGCGCGACGCCTTCGCGACCCTCCTCAAGCGGGCATGGGTTGCCGAAAACCCCGGCGCGGCGGGCAAGGACCTGTCGGCGCTGGACCAGTTCGCGCATCAGGCGCCGACCCTGCTCGTCCTCGTCTCGACCCCTGTCCCCGGCGCCAAGATCCCGGTCTGGGAACAGCAGATGTCGGCGGGTGCGGTGGGCATGAACCTGCTCCACGCCGCGCACGCGCACGGCTTTGTCGGCAGCTGGCTCACCGGCTGGGCGGCGTACAGCCCCGAGGTTGCCGCCGCCTTCGGCGCGGGGGACGGCGACACGATCGTCGGCTATTTCTTCCTCGGCACCGCGGGCGCCGTACAGTCCGAACGCCCCCGCCCCGAATATGACGACGTCGTGAGCGCTTGGGAAATTTAATTTCAAGAGACGCGCCGCATTTCTAATATCGTGATTTGACTGTGCTGCTGTCTTATGGCATTAAAGCGGCATGCTCGATCAGACCAAACCCGTGTACCAGCGTCTGCGCGATGTGATCGCCAACGCTATCCTCGACGGCACCTATCGCGACGGCGACATGCTGCCCTCGGTGCGCTCGCTCGCCGCCGAGGAAGGCGCCAACCCGCTCACCGTCGCCAAGGCCTATCAGACCTTTCAGGACGAGGAACTGGTCACGGTGAAGCGCGGCGTCGGCATGTTCGTCGCCGAGGGTGCGACCGACCGGCTGCGCGAACTGATGCGGCAGGATTTCCTCACCAACATCTGGCCCCCCGTCGCCCAGCAGATGCGCCGCATCGGGCTCGACGCCCGGACGCTGCTCGACCTGACCGAAGCCTGAGGCGCCCTTCGCATCGACCGTTCCGGGGCGGAAAACGGACATTCCCAATTGCCCCCCCCCCCCCCGCGGGCGCGGAAAACCGGAGCGTCTGCGGACTGGCCTGCCAGTGCTTCTTGCCTTTCGGGGAATGGACAAGGCACAGCAAACGCCGATCGTTTCCCGCTGATCCTCCCTGTCGCGCAGCGATGGACCGATGGCAGTCGCGCGGCGACTGACGGAGGGGCAATGGTGCCGCCCTACCGCCCCACCTGCGCCCGCTTCTCGCGCAGGTCGGCGGCGGCCTGCGCGTCGCCCTGCTGCGTCAGCAGATCGGCATATAGATCCATGATCGCACCATTGAGCGGCTGCAACCGATAGGCGCGCGCGATCGTCGCGGTTGCGCGCGCGCGTTCGCCCTTCGCCGCATAGGCCCTGGCCAGTTCGCGCAGCACCACCGCGTCGCGGTTACCGATCCGGCGCCGCACGCGATCGAAATGCGCGATCGCATCGTCCCAATGTTCGATATCCATCGCCAGATGCCCCGCCAGCCGGTCGGCGGCGATGCTCGACGGCTGGCTGTCGCGCAGCGCGAGGATCGCCGCCCCCGATCCGGCGGGATCGCCGGCGCGGAACAGCGCATTGGCCAGCCGCAGCGTCGTGCGCTCACCCGCATCGAGATCGCGCGAGGCACGAAAGCTCTGCACCGCCTGCGCATATTCGCCCGCCGCCAGGGCCGCGTCGCCGTGCAGGATATGCGCGTCGGCGACCCCCCGATTGGCGTCGCGCAGCCGCGCTGCCCGCGCGAGCGCGCGCGCGGCGTTGCCGGTCGCCATCTCGCTTTCCATCGCCGGGATCACCACCGACGGATCGAGCGGCCGGGCATCAGCCTGCGCTGCGACCAGACCGTAATTGCCCCCGCTGGCAAAGGGTGCCGCCTCGCCCGGTGCCAGCGCCGCGGCGCGCGCCAGAAAGGCCGTCGACGCCTCGCCCTGCCCAAGTTCGGCGGCCGCGCGCGCCGCCATCGTCAGCGACCAGCTGTCGGCGTCGCCCCGCGCCACAATCGGCGACAGCGCCTCGAGCGCGCCGTCGGGGTCGCCCCCCGCCCATTCGGACAGCGCCAGGATACGCCGCGCGGTCAGATTGTGCGGCTGCTCCCCCAGCAACCGGTCGGCCCAGGTCGCGGCCACCGCCTCGCCGCCCAGTTCCAGCTCGACGATCGCGCTCAGCAGCATGAACCCCGGCTCTTCGTCCAGCCGCCCGCGCGTGCGCTGGAGCAGGCTGCGCGCAAGCTGGTAATTGCCCGCCCGCGCCGCGAGCACCGCCTGCAGATAATAGAGCCGTGGCTCGCCCGGCGCGAGCGTCGCGGCGTGGCGCAGCGAGGCGAGCATGTCGCGATAGCGGCCAAGGTCGCCCAGCGTCGCGGCGCGGTCGATCAGCGCGCCGGCATTGTCGGGGTCGGCGGCAAGCGCCTTGTCGTACCATTCGAGCGAGGCGTTGAGGCCGCGCTGGGTGCGTACCAGATTGGCCTTGAACGCCAGCGCCGCGCTGTTCGCCTTGTCGAGCTCGATCGCATAGTCGACCGCGTCGCGCGCACCGAGCGCGTCGGCATTGGCGTCGCGAAAGCGCGCGACGTCGACCCACAGGTCCGAATTGCGCGGCAGGTCCTGCACCGCGCGGTCGAACGCATCGCGCGCATCACCAAGGTCGCCATTGTCCAGATGGATATTGCCCGCGACCCACGCCGCCTCGCCGATCATCGCGGGCGCGATCGGCCCGGCGTCGAGGATGCGAAAGGCGCGGTCGCCGTCGCCCTGCAACGCGGCCGCCTTCGCCGCGAGCGGGCGCAGCGCCGGCTCGGTTCCTCCGGCATTGAGTGCGCCCTGCACCGCCGCCTCGGCACCGACGCCGTCGCCCAGCTTCATCAGCAGCCGCGCCAGTTCGACCTGCTCGGCCAGCTGGTGCGGATCGTCGGCAAGCATGTCCTGCAACGCGGCCTTGCGCTGTTCGAGCGCGGCGCGCGGGCTCACCGGGCGCGCTTCGCCGCACCCCGCCAGCAGCGCCGCGAACAGCAGCATGCCGATCCAGGCGCGGACGCGCGTCACCTTCAGCCCTGCATCCGATATTGCTTGAGCAGGTCGTAAAGCGTCGGGCGGCTGATCCCGAGCAGCTTTGCCGCAAGCGAGATATTGCCTTCGCTCTGCGTCATCGCGCGGCGGATCGCGACGCGGTCGGCCGCCTCGCGCGCGCTGCGCAGGTTGAGCCACGCCTCGGCTCCCTCGGCCTCGCCCCCCGCGATGTCGAGGTCCTCCCTTGCGACCAGCTTGCCGTCGGCCATGATAACCGCGCGCTTGATGCGGTTTTCCAGTTCGCGGACATTGCCCGGCCAGCGCGCCTCGTCGATCGCCTGCAGCGCATCGGGCGCGAAGCCGCGCACCCCGGGGTTCATCTCGGGGGCATATTGGTGGAGGAAGTGGCGCGCCAGCAGCACCGCGTCGCCCGGCCGTTCGGCGAGCGACGGGATCTTCACCACCATCTCGGCGAGCCGGTAGTAAAGGTCGTCGCGGAAACTCCCCGCCGCGATCATCGCGTCGAGATCGCGGTGCGTCGCGCAGACGATTCGCGTATCGACCGCGATCGGCTTGCGCCCGCCGACCCGCTCGATCGTGCGCTCCTGCAGGAAACGCAGCAGCTTGACCTGGAGCGGCAGCGGGATGTCGCCGACTTCGTCGAGGAAAAGCGTCCCGCCGTGCGCCAGCTCGATCTTGCCCTCGGTGGTCTTCACCGCACCGGTGAACGCCCCCTTCTCGTGTCCGAACAGCTCGCTTTCGAGCAGATTCTCGGGGATCGCGGCGCAGTTGATCGCGACGAAGGCCCCGTCGCGCCGCACGCTCGCTTCGTGCAGTCCGCGCGCGAGAAGCTCCTTGCCGGTGCCGCTCGCGCCGAGCAGCATCACCGATACGCCAAGGTTCGCGACGCGTTCGATCGTGCGCGCGACCTTCAGCATTTCGGGGGCGCCGGTGATCATCCCGCCGAGCACGCGATTGTCGTTCGCGCCGAGGCTCGCGAGCCGGGCATTCTCGACCTCGAGTTCGCGGACGTGGAATGCGCGGCGGACGATTAGCCCCAGCTCGTCGATGTCGATCGGTTTCTGGTAAAAATCCCACGCCCCCTGCGCGATCGCGTTCAGCGCGCTCGCCCGCTCGCCATGCCCGGACACCACGATCACCTTGGTGTCGGGCTTCATCTCGAGGATCGCCGACAGCGTGCGGAACCCCTCGCGCGTCCCGTCGGGATCAGGCGGCAGCCCCAGATCGAGCGTCACCACGTCGGGTTCGCCGGCGCGCAGCAGCTCGATCGCCGCATCATGGTCACCCGCGATCAGCACCTCATAATCGTCATAAGCCCATTTGAGCTGCGTCTGCAGCCCGGGGTCGTCCTCGACCACCAGCAGCTTGCGCGGCGCTCCGGTCCCGTCGCTCGTCATCATGCCACCTTCATCCACTCGCCCCCACCCGATACCCCGCCGCGCGCCGCGGCGGGCAGCCACAGCGTAAAGCGGCTCCCCTTTCCGGGCTCGCTGGCAACGTCGATCGCCCCGCCCAGCGCCTGCGCCAGCTGCAACGCCTCATACGCGCCCAGCCCGAACCCGCCGTCCTTGGTCGAGACGAAGGGTTTGAACAGCTCGCCTTCGATGAATTCGCGGCTCATCCCGCTGCCCTGGTCGAGCACGTCGATCCGCACCCGCCCGCCCTCGCGCGCCGCGAGCAGTTGCACCGGCGCATCGCCCGGCGAGGCGTCGATCGCGTTGGTCGCCAGATGTTCGACGATCTGCCGCACCGATTCGGCGTCGGCCCACGCGGTCAGCCCCGTTGCGCAGCCGACAAACAGATCGCGGCGCGGCTTCATCTGCGCCGCGATCGCCTCGAGCAGCGGCTCGACCGGCGTCGCCGCGGCCTCGGCCGCCCGCCCGCGCTCGCGCGGCGACAGGCGCGCCAGCAGGTCGGACAGGCGCCCCGCCGAAATCTTCAGCGTCCCGACCATGTCGGCGCGGAACTCGGGCTTGTCGGCGTGGCGCTCGGCGTTGCGCGCGAGCAGCGCAAGCTGGCTCGCGAGGTTCTTGATGTCGTGCATGATGAAGGCGAAACGGCGGTTGAACTCGTCGAAGCGCCGCGCCTCCGACAGCGCTGCCTGGCTCTGCGATTCGGCAAGATAGCTCGCCGCCTGCCGCCCCGCGATGCGCAGCACGTCGAGATCTTCCCAGTCGAGCGCGCGCGACACCGCCGGGCGGTGCAGCACGACGACGGCGATCATCCGCTGGAAATGCAGCACCGGCACCACCACCCACGCGCGCGTGTCAACGACCAGCCAGTCGGGGATCGCCAGTTCCTGCCCGCTCGCCGAGCGGGTGGCGCCGCGGCGCACCGCATCCAGATCGACGATATGCCCCGTGTCCTGCAGCATGAATGCCGACCGCAGCGACAGCTCGGCATCGGCGTCACCCCCGGCATCCCAGTGCCAGCGGTCGGCGACGCGAAAGCTGCCGCGCGCGTCGGGCAGCATCAGCAGCGCGCCGGGGCTGCCGGTCAGCTCGGCGAGCGCGCGCGCGACGCGGCGATAGAGATCGCCTTCCCCGTCGCCTCCCTGGTCGCCGCGCGCCAGCGTCGCGGTGAAGCGCATCCATTCGGCGCGATAGTCGTAGCGATGCTCGAAGAAATGCTTCGAGATCATCACTGTCAGCCAGGCGCGAACCCGCGCCGACCCGATCAGCAGCCCGCCCGCGCCGACCGCGACGACCAGCGACAGATTCTGCGCCAGCACGGCATAGTCGCCGCCGACCAGCCGCGCCACCGCGCCTGCCAGCGCGATCAGGATCAGATAGCCGGCGCCGCCGATCAGCACGATCGTACGCGTCGCCGCGGTTCGCGACAGCTGCATGCGTTCGCGCCCGACGTCCATCGCCGCGAGCACGAAAGTCGGCAGCGCGAGCAGCGCGACCGCGGGCAAAAGCAGCATCAGCGTCATTGCCGGCTTGCCGGTCAGCGCGCCGATCAGCTGGAAATTGAGCTCATAGGCCCACAGCATCGCAAAACCGCCCGCCACCGCCAGCACCGGCATGCGGATTCCGGCGCTGCCGTGGCGCACCCCGCTGTCGACGAGCAGCAAGCCGCCCGACGCGACGATCATCGCCACCAGCGCCAGCCCCGGCGCGGCCCACGCCGCGGGCACGCTGCCCTCGCGCAGCCACACCGTCGCCCCGAACGCCAGCGCGACGAGGCAGAAGGTGACGAGCAGCCGCTGGATCAGCCGCAGCGGCCGCGACATCGGCGCGCGCGCATTCCAGAAGGTTGCACCGAGCCAGCCGAGCATCACCGCGTTGCGCAGCGCGCGCGCGACCAGCGCCTCGGGCGATGCGGGCTGGTACACCCAGGTTGCCGCGCTCCACAGCGTCATCGCCCCCGCCGCCGCGACCAGCCAGCCGAAGCTCGGCATCAGCGCCGCCATGCGCGCGCGCGGCCGCGTCAGCAGCCACAGCGTCACCCCGGAAAAGCCCGCGAAGGACAGCCCGGCGAGGATCGCGGACAGGCCCACGAGCCCGCTCATGGTCAGCGGGCTCCCTCGGGCCACAGCACCACACGCACCGTCTGGAGCAGGATCAGGAGGTCGAGGAAGGGCGAATAATTCTTCGCGTAATAAAGGTCATATTCGAGCTTCACCCGCGCATCCTCGACCGACGCGCCATAGGGATAGTTGATCTGCGCCCAGCCGGTCAGCCCCGGCTTCACCATGTGCCGCTCGGCATAATAGGGCAGCTCGCGCTCCAGTTCCTCGACGAAGCTCGGGCGTTCGGGACGCGGACCGACGAAGCTCATCTCGCCCTTGAGCACGCACCACAGCTGCGGCAGCTCGTCGATCCGGAGCTTGCGGATGATATGGCCGACGCGCGTGATGCGGGGGTCGTTCTCGCTGGCCCACACCGCCTTGCCCGCTGCTTCGGCGTCGGTGCGCATCGACCGGATCTTGACGACATCATACGGCGCACCGAACAGCCCGACGCGCGGCTGGCGATAGAAAACCGGCCCCTTGCTGTCGAGCTTGACCGCGATTCCGGCGATCAGGATCAGCGGCAGGCCGATGACGAGCACCGCGAGGCTCGCGAGGATGTCGAACACGCGCTTGCTCGCCCGCGCGATCCGCTGTCCCGCCGAAAAGCCGTCGGAAAAGATCAGGAAACTGGGGTTGGTGGTGGCAAGGTCGACGCGCCCGGTCTCGCGCTCGAGGAAGCTTGCTATATCGTTGACATGGACCCCGGTGGTCTTGACGCGGAGCAGGTCGGCGAGCGGCAGCGCGCCGCGCCGCTCCTCCATCGCCAGCACCACCTCGCCCGCGCCCAGCGCGACGGCATGATCGGCCAGGCTCGCGACCTTCGCGCGCGGCAGCGCGCCGGTTACGGCCTTTTCGGTCGCCGCCATCGCGACATAGCCCGCGATCTGGAAACCGCGCCCCGGTTCCTCCGACAATGTTTTCAGCCGCGCCGCGCGCGGCCCCGCGCCGAGCACGAGGATGCGGCGGCGAAAGGCGTCGGTGCCCGCGCTCTGCGTGAGCATCAGCCGCACCGCGAGCAGCAGCACGATCGCGAACACCATCGCGTAAATGCTGTTCGCGCGCCACAGCGTCACCGTCGGCAGCACGAAACCCAGCACCGACAGGAAGATCACCCCGAGCGAGATCGCCGCGAGCAGCCGCGCCGTCGCGAACCCCATCGCGCGCAGCGCCTCGGTCCCGTACATGCCAACCGCCATCATCGCGAGCATGTTCGATACGGCAAAGGTCAGCAGCGGGAGCCAGCGGTCGCCGATCGGCCCCGCGTCGAAGCCCGCCTGGTGCGCGTAAAGATGCCACGCCCCCTCGGCCGAGGCGAGCAGCGCGCAAAACTCGATCAGCGCGAGCCAGACCACCGCGTGCGGAACATAATGTTTGAACAGACGGAACATGGAAAATGGTAGCCCTTTCGGGCAGATACCTTATAGCCGAGGGATGAAGTGTCGGTTAATTTTACACCTGCACGCCGCTTTGTTCCGCGCCATGGCGAAAGTCAAAGTCGTTCGGTCCCGTCGGCCAACCCGGCAATCGCAACGCTCGCCCGCAATCGCCCCGCAAACCTCCAATCAGGGGATGACACGCCTCGCTTCAACGGGTTAGACCGATGCCCATGACCCTCCAGATCCAACCCGTCATCCTGTGCGGCGGCGCCGGGACGCGCCTCTGGCCCGAATCGCGCGGCACGCGCGCAAAACAGTTTCTGCCGCTCACCGGCAGCGAGAGCCTGTTCCGCCAGACCGTCGCGCGCACCCCGGCGGGCGAGCATTTCCTGCCCCCGATCATTCTGTGCGGCGACGCGCATGTGGCCACCGTGCGCGAACAGATGGGACCGCACGAGGCCGCGCTGCTCGTCGAACCGATGCCCCGCAACACCGCCGCGGCGATCGCGCTCGCGGTGGCGCGCGCCGATGCCGACACCTTGCTGCTCGTCATGCCCAGCGACCATGTCATCGCCGACGTTCCGGCCTTCCACGCGGCGATCGCAAAGGGCGTCCGCCTCGCGCAGCAGGACTGGCTCGTCACCTTCGGTATCACCCCGACGCACCCCGACACCGGTTTCGGCTACATCGCGAGCGGCGCGGCGCTCGGCAAAGAAGGCTTCGCGGTCGAGCGCTTCGTCGAAAAACCGCCGCTCGCGGACGCCGAAAAGATGCTCGCTGCGGGCGGCTACAGCTGGAACGCCGGTATCTTCCTGTTCCGCGCCGGGCGCATGCGCGACGCGATGCTCACCCATTGTCGCGCGATCTTCGAAGCCGCCGACCGCGCGGTCGCCGCGGGCATGTACGATGGCGACGCGCTCTACGCCGACGCGCCCGAATTCGAAAAGGCGCCGTCGGACTCGATCGACTATGCCGTGATGGAAAAGGACGCGCGCGTCGCGATCGTCCCCGTTGCGATGGGCTGGTCCGACCTTGGCAGCTGGCAGGCGGTGCACGCACTCGCCGCGCACGATCCGGCCGGCAATGCCGTGACCGGCGACGTCTTCCTCCACGACAGCAGCGGCAATCTGATCCGCGCGGGCGATAAGCGCGTGTCGGTGATCGGCATGGAGGGCGTCGCGGTGGTCGTCGACGGCGACGACATCCTCGTCATGCCGCTGGCGCGCTGCCAGGACGTCCGCGCCGCGGCCAAGGCGCGCGAATAGCGCGATGGGCGCGCGCTGCTTCGCCGACGCACCGCTCGGACTGCTCGCCCACCATCCGCACGAACTGCGCACCCGCCATTGCCACGACGCCCCTTTCGTCGCGGTTGTGCTCGAGGGCGGCTATCAGGAAGCCGGCGACGAGGGGCGCTTCGACGTTCGCGCCGGCGACGCGCTGATCCACCACGCCTTCGAATCGCACCTCGACCGCGTCGAGGCACGCGGCGCGCGCGTCCTTATACTCGACCTCCCGCCCGAACTCGCCCGGACGCCGCATGTGCGCGGTCGCGTCGCCGACCCCGACGCGCTCGTCCGCCTCGCCGCGCGCGACCCGCGCGCCGCCGTGCGACTCTTTGCCGAACAGTTCGTCGCTGCACCAGGCGGCGCGCGCGACTGGCCCGACCTTCTCGCGCGCGACCTGCGCGGTGGCGCACCGGTCATCCTCGGCGAATGGGCCGAGCGCACCGGCGTGCGCGCCGAAACGCTCAGCCGCGGTTTTCGCGCCGCCTATGGCTGCACGCCAAAGGCGTATCGCGCCGACGCCCGCGCCCGCGCCGCGCTCGCGGCGGTACGCGCCGGCGCCGAGCCGCTGGCGGCGATCGCGCACCGGTTCGACTTCGCCGACCAGGCGCATATGACGCACGCGGTTGCGCGGCTCAGTGGCGCCCCGCCGGGCCGCTGGCGAAAAGTCAAATCGATACAAGACTCGGATAGGCCAAACGTGTAGCACCCAGACAACACACCATATTGGAGTTCGCCGATGCTCGACCGCCGCACCCTTCTCGCCACCCTCGCTGCCGGCTCTGCGCTCGCGACCGTTCGCGCGCCCGCGCGCGCGATGCTCGCCGATGCTCCGACGGGCGAGGGCGCGAAGCTCACCGCCATCTACGAGCGCATCTACGACCGGCTGGTCGACGAAAGCCCCGAATTCGCCACCGCGCTCGGGCTCGACAAGGACGGCCGCGCACCGCTCAAGGCAAAGCTCGACGACCGCTCGCCCGCGGGAATCAAGCGCAGCCACCAGCTCTATCGCGACGGCCTCGCCGAGCTGGAGACGATCGATGTTTCAAAGCTTTCGGGCATGGACCTCGTGAACTACGAGACCTTCCACGGCCCCTGGCAGCATTTCGTCAAGGCCTATGACAGCTTCGACTATGGCCTCCACAGCTGGCCCGAACCGCATCCGGTGACGCAGCTTTCGGGCACCTATCGCTCGATCCCCGACTTCCTGATCAACCAGCATGCGGTCGCCAACGCCGCCGATGCCGAGGCCTATCTCGCGCGCTGCGCCGATTTCGCCGCACAACTCGACAATGAGACCGGGCGCATCGCGGCCGATCATGCAAACGGCATCATCCCGCCCGACTTCGTCATCGACCGCACCCTCGGCCAGTTCGACCGCATCTGGGCGCCTGCACCCGACACTAACGGGCTCGTGAAGAATATCGCCGCAAAGACCGCGGACATTCCAGGTGACTGGGCGGTGCGCTGCGCCGCTATCGTCAAGGACCGCATCTACCCCGCGATGCGCCGGCAGGCGGACGAACTGCGCGCGGCGCGGCCGAAGGCGACGCACGACGCGGGCGTCTGGCGCCTGCCCAAAGGCGACGACTATTACGCCTATGCGCTGCGCTATGCGACGACGACGGGCATGTCGGCCGAGGAGGTCCACAAGCTCGGACTCGACCGTGTCGCCGATTTGAGCGCGCAAGCCGACGCGATCTTCAAGGCGCAGGGCATGACCAAGGGCAGCGTCGCCGAACGCATGCGCGCGCTCGGCAAGGACCCGCGCTTCCTCTATCCCAACACCGACGAAGGCAAGACGAAGCTGATCGCCGAACTCAACGCCCAGATGCAGGCGATCCAGGCGCGGCTGCCCGAAGCCTTCGGTCGCCTGCCCAAAGCCAGGGTCGAGATCCGCCGCGTCCCTGCCGACATCGAGGACGGCGCGACCGGCGGCTATTACCAGATCCCCGCGCTCGACGGCTCGCGTCCCGGCGCTTATTATATCAACCTGCGCGACACCGCCGAAAATCCGTCGTGGACGCTGCCCACCCTCACCTATCACGAAGCCTCGCCCGGACATCACCACCAGATCGCGCTGGCGCAGGAAGCGACCGGAATCCCGCGCCTCCGCCGCCTCCCCGCCTACTCGGTCTATACCGAGGGCTGGGGCCTTTACGCCGAACAGCTCGCCGACGAGATGGGCGTGTACGAAAACGACCCGTGGGGCCGCCTCGGCTATCTCCAGTCCTACATGTTCCGCGCCGCGCGCCTCGTCGCCGACACCGGTCTCCACCACTATAAATGGACGCGAGAGAGGGCGATTCAATATTATAACGAGACGCTCGGCACCCCCGAACCCTCGAACGTCACCGAGATCGAACGCTATTGCGTCTGGCCCGGACAGGCGACGAGCTACATGGTCGGCCAGACCCAGTGGGTCGCGATCCGCGAAAAGGCAAAGGCCGCGCTCGGCGCCAAATTCGACCTGCGCGGCTTCCACGACACCGCGCTTTCGGCCGGCGCGATGCCGATCGAGGTGCTCGCCGGCGTGATCGAGCGCTGGACGGCAGCCCAAATCGCCTGACCGCTCGCGGTGCGGCGCTTTCCTGCGCCGCACCCGGCTTGCAAAATCGGCCCGGCGCAGCTACAGGGCCGCCAGCCAATCCCGGCAATGTCCTGAAACGGAAAGGAGAATGACCATGCAGACCGCTGCTCACGCACCCCGCATCCTAACTTTCCACCGTCATCAGGACAGCATGACATGGGCAATTCACCTGCAGGCGGCACCGCTCGCCTGATCCATGCGCTTCGCACCGGCACGACCGGCGCGAGCATCATTTCCATCACCGAAGGCGCCGCACCGGCCGCTTCCCTGTCCGGGGAGGTCCGTCATGCGCGCTGATATGTTCAAGGTCATCGTCGAGCGCCCGCGCTGGGGTTCGCGCCATGCGCCCGCCGTCAAACTCAAAAGGAGCGATCCCCGCATCCATTTCGTCGGCCACAAGCGCCACGCCAAGACCGAGGCCGCCTATTGGAAGTCGCTCAACGAAAATCTCAAACCGCTGATCCGCTTCCTGCGGAGTCGGCGCGGTCGGCGCTGGGACGACGTCTTCAGCGAGATTTGTGCCGCCCTCGATACCGGCAGCACCGTCAAGATGCACGTCCGCGAGCATCTGGAGGATTTCGTTGCGACGCGCATCTCGATCGGTCGCCAAGGCGAATGGCTTTTCGAGGGCGATCTGCTCGGGCGTCGGGGCCGGTGGTCGCACCGCTGGCGCTTCTTCGTCGATCCGGCCGACGGCGTCCTGCGGGACAGTTCCGAACTCGACCGCCACCTGCCGCAGGGCAATCGCGCTCCGAAAGGGGGGGAGGCATGAGCGTCGCGCCGATCCACCTTGTCGGCACCGACCCGCGCCTGTTCGATCCGGTCGCGCTCGACCAGCTCGAACGCACCGCCGCGCTGCCCGGCATCGCGCGCGTCGTCGGCCTTCCCGACCTCCATGCCGGGCGCGGCATCGCGGTCGGGGCGGCCTATTGGGCGCCTGAGCACCTCTACCCGCACCTCGTCGGCGGCGACATCGGCTGCGGCATGGCGCTGTGGGAAACGGGCGGGCGCTTGCGCAAATTCCGCCTCGATGCCGCCGAGCGCAAGCTCCACGGCCTCGATGGCGCGTGGGACGGTGATGCGGTCGCCATGCTCGCGGCGGCGGGCCTCCCCGCCGATCTCGCCGACGCATCGCTCGGCACGATCGGTGGCGGCAATCATTTCGTCGAACTCCAGCGCATCGAACAGGTGGTCGATGCCGACCGCTTCGCCTCACTGGGCCTTCAGGCCAATCGCGTCTGGATGATGGTCCACAGCGGCTCGCGCGGACTCGGTCAGGCGGTTCTCGACGCCTGGACCGCGCGGAGCGCCAATGCCGGACTCGCCGCCGACAGCGACGACGGCCGCGCCTATCTGGCCGAACATGACCGCGCGATGGGCTGGGCGGTCGTCAACCGCCGGGTGATCGCCGCCCGCTTCCTCGATGCGCTCGGTCTCGATGGCCGCTGTCTTCTCGACATCTGCCACAACAGCGTCACCCCGCATGCCGGCGGCTGGCTGCACCGCAAGGGCGCGGCTCCCGCCGACCGCGGACTCGTGGCGATACCGGGTTCGCGCGGCGATTTCAGCTATCTGGTCGAACCGCTCACCACCCGTGCCGACGATGCCCTGCACTCGCTCGCGCACGGCGCGGGGCGCAAATGGAGCCGCAGCGACGCCCGCGCACGACTGTCGAACCGTTTCAGGATCGGCGATCTTGAGCGCACCGCGCTCGGCAGCCAGGTGATCTGCGAAGATCGGCAATTGATCTTCGAGGAAGCCCCGCAGGCGTACAAGGATATCGCACGCATCATCGCTGATCTTGAGCAGGCACGTCTGATCCGCGTCATCGCGCGGCTTCGCCCGCTGATCAGCTACAAGACGAGGCGTCCATGACCGAGATCATCCTGCATCTGTCGGCGGGCGGAGGTCCCGCCGAATGCCGCTGGGTCGTCGCCCGTCTCGCCCGCGCCTTCATCGCCGAAGCGCGGTCCTGCGATGCCGAGTGCGAAGCGCTGGAAGCGATCGGTGACAATCCGCCATCGCTTCTGCTGCGCGTCTCGGGCATCGGGGCGGAGGCCTTTGCGCAGGCGCGGGCCGGCACGATCCTGTGGACGGGCCAAAGCCCGTTCCGGCCCGCGCACAAACGCAAGAACTGGTTCGTCGGCGTCGCCCCCGTCACGCACGCCGAAGAAGCAGGCGACCTGCGCGACGCCGACATCGACTATCAGGCGATGCGCGCGAGCGGCCCGGGCGGGCAGCATGTCAATAAGACCGACAGCGCGGTGCGCGCAACGCACCGTCCGACGGGCCTCGCCGCCGTGTCGCAGGAACAACGGTCGCAACATGCGAACCGCAAGGTCGCACGGATCAAACTTGCGCTGCTCCTCGCCCAACGACACGAGGAAGCCGCGAGCGATGCGCGGCGGGCGGCATGGGATCGCAATCAAGCGCTCGAACGCGGCAATCCGGTGCGGTGCTACACCGGCCCGGATTTCCGCTTGAAATCGTGAACCTGACCGGGCTGGCAGGACCCGCGCCCCGTCGGCAGTTCCACCCGGACCGCGAGCCCGCCGAGCGTGCTGTCGCCCAGCGTCAGCGCGCCGCCCATCGCCTCGACTGCCTTCACCGCGATTGCAAGACCCAGCCCCGCGCCGCCCGCGCGGCGTCCACGCGCATCGTCGAGGCGGCGAAAGGGCAGCAGCGCCTCGGCGCGCCGGTCGGGGGGGATGCCCGGGCCGTCGTCCTCGACCGTCAGCAGGAAACGGTCGTGCGGCGCCGCGGCCAGCGTCACCACGATCCGCGCCGCGTGCCGCCGGGCGTTGTCGATCAGGTTGGCGAGGATGCGCTTGACCGCGAGCGGGCGGACGGCGGCGGGCAGCGCGTCGGGGCCGCGCCAGTCGATCATGGCGCCCATGTCGGCGGCATCGTCGGCCGCGGTCGCGACGATCGCGGCGACATCGACCAGCCGCGGCGCTTCCTCCTCGCCGCTGCGCACATAGGCGAGCGTCGATTCGATGAAATGCTCCATCTCGGCCAGATCCTCGTGGATCGCATCGCGCGCGTCGCCGTCGGGGAGCAGCGCGGCGCGCAGCCGCAGCCGCTGGATCGGGGTGCGCAGATCGTGCGATACCGCGACCAGCGCATGCGTCTGGTCCGCCATCGCGCCCAGCAGGCGCGCCTGCATCGCGGCGAAGGCGGTCGCGACGCGCCGCACCTCGGGCGGCCCTTCGGCGACGATCGCCCCTCTCTGCCCCTGCCCCGTCGCGTCGGCCGCCGCGGCCAGATTGCGCAGCGGCCGCACCAGCGCATGAACCATCGCGAGCGCGAGCCCGAGCACCGCGGCGATCAGCAGCAAATGGAGCGCCATCACCGTTCCCGCCGCCGGCGGCGCGCCGAGATAGCGGCTGACGCGAAAGGTGACATAGCTGCCGTCGGCGAGCTGGATCGCGCCGAGCAGGTCGCGCTCGCCCGCCTTCGCCGACGGCATCAGCGTCAGCCGCAGCTCGCGCCCCGCGAGCGCCGGCGTGGCGTGAACCAGCCGCGCGCGCAGCGCCGACAGCCGCTCGAACGACCCGCTGTAGTCGGTGATCACCGAGCGCGGGACCCAGTTCAGCGTCGCGCCGTCGCCGGCGAGCGCGTGGAGTCGCCGCCCGCGATGCTTCGGGTGGCTCGCGAGCGCGGTCCGCTCGGCGAGCGTCAGCCGCGCGGCGATCCGCGCGACCTGCGCCTCGGGCACCAGTTCGCGCTCCTGCCAGCGGAGCAGCGCGACATTGCCGGCGAATTCGAGCGCGACCGCGGCGACGAGCACCAGCGCGATCCGCCCGACCATGCCCAGCTGCCGCAGCGCCACGGTCAGGATAGGCTCACTTCGGCGGCGAACATGTACCCGACACCGCGCACCGTCCGGATCAGCGGGCGCGACTTGCGACCGTCGCCGATCTTGCGCCGGAGCCGGCTGATCAGCACGTCGATGCTACGGTCGGTCGACGTCGCGATCCGGCTGCGCGACAGCTCGAGCAACCGCTCGCGCCCGATCATCCGCTGCGGGTAACGCAGCAGCGTCAGCAGCAATTCATGCTCGGCGGCGGTCAATTCGACCTCGGCGCCCGACGGCGCGACGAGTTCGCGGCGCCGCGCATGATAGCGCCAGCCAGCGAAGTCGAAGCGTTCGGGCGCGGGCACGTCGAGCGGCACATGCGCGTCGCCCGCGCGGCGCAGCACCGCGCGCACGCGCGCCAGCACCTCGGCGCGGCCGAAGGGCTTGGCGACATAATCGTCGGCGCCAAGGTCGAGCCCCGCGACGCGGTCGCTCTCCTGCCCGCGCGCGCTGATCATGATGATCGGCACGCGGCTGCGCGCGCGGATCGTGCGGCAGATGTCGAGCCCGCTGGCGCCCGGCAGCATGATGTCGAGCAGCAGCAGGTCGACCTGTCGCGCCGCCATCGCCGCCTCCAGCTCTCCGCCATCCGCCGCGCCGGTGACGTCGTATCCGCATTCGCGCAGGATGCGCGATAACAGCGTGCGCACCCCGGCATCGTCCTCGACGACGACGATATGCGGCGGGACGGACGGCACGCGTCCGCCCGCCCCGGGGTCCGGCCCGTCGATCGCTGCCGAATGTAACAAAGTATTGCTCCCGCGCTGCGCCGCCGTCTTCGCAATTGACCCGGCGCCCCTTCCGCACCAGTTCGCCCTCCGAATGTCAATGATAATCATTCGCATTATCGGGGGTACAAGATGATCAAGCCGCTTCGCTCTTCCACCGCACGCAACGCCAGCATCGCCGCGATCGCGGTCGCGACCATGCTCGCCGCGCCCGCCGCCGCCGAAGAGGGCGACGCGCCGGGCAGCGACATCGTCGTCACCGCCACCGGCTATGAACAGAAGATCACCGACGCCCCCGCGAGCATCACCGTGGTGAGCGATGCGGAGCTGCGCCAGCGCCCCTATATGACGCTGATCGACGCGGTCCGCGATATCGAGGGCGTCGACGTCGGCGAAACGTCGGACAAGACCGGCCAGCGTACGATCAGCATCCGCGGCATGGGTTCCGACTATACGCTGGTCCTGATCGACGGCCGCCGCCAGAACAACCATGGCGACATCTATCCGAACAGCTTCGGCGGCAATCAGTTCAACCACATTCCGCCGCTCGACGCGATCGAGCGGATCGAGGTCATTCGCGGCCCCGCCTCGACCCTCTACGGCGCCGACGCGCTCGGCGGGGTGATCAACATCATCACCAAGAAGGTGCTCGATCGCTGGAGCGGCTCGGCGACCTTCGGGCGCAGCATCCAGGAAGACAGTGATTTCGGCGACGACATGACCTTCGACGCCAATGTCAGCGGCCCGATCGTCCCCGGCATCATCGGGATGAAGCTGCGCGGTTCCTATTACAAGCGCTACCCGTCGGAACCCGATTTCGCGCCCGTCGTCGATCCCGCCGGGGTTTCGCACGTCCGCGGGCTCGGCTTCGGCGGCGGCGGCAAGACGGTGCGCAACACCAACCGCAGCTATGGCGGCTCGCTGACCTTCACCCCGTCGCCCGACCACAGCTTCCTCTTCGACATCGACTATTCGAAGCAGGTCTATGACAACACCCCGATCGTCGATCCCGATACCGGCGCGATCACCTATCCGCTCGGCACGCTCGACGGCATCGACAGCATCTGGCGCGCCTCGGGCGGCATCGTCCAGCCGCGCGTCGGCTATACCGAGGATCAGGTCTTCGACCGCCTGAACTGGGCGGTCAGCCATCATGGCGACTGGGGCTTCGCGCGCAGCTTCGTCTCGTTCGCGCATATCAAGACAAACAACAAGGGCCGCACCATGCCCTTCTCGGTCGCCGAACGGCTGCTCCTGCAACAGATGTACAGCGGCACCGGCCCCTATGCCGGCATCCCCACCGCCGAGCGCCGAGCGCTCGCCGAACGCACCTTCCTGCCGCGCCCGCTGCGCACGCTCGAAAGCGCGCAGTCGACGCTCGATGTGCGCATCGACATCCCGGTCGAGAATCTCGCGGGACGGCATAATTTCGTGATCGGCGGCCAATATATCGACGGCACGCTCGACGACGGCGTATTCGGGCTCGAAGCCGCGGTGGGCGGAATCGACGCGGTGCAGGACCACCGCCTCTGGTCGCTGTTCGCCGAGGACAACTGGACCATCTTCGAAGGCTTCAGCGTCACCGGCGGCATCCGCTACGACAACCACAATCTCTTCGGCGGCCATGTCAGCCCGCGCCTCTACGCCAATTATGCGATCACCCCGACGCTCACGGTCAAGGGCGGGGTGAGCACGGGGTACAAGACGCCGAAGACCACCGACCTCTACGACGGCATCCGCGGCTTCGGCGGCCAGGGCACCAGTCCGTTCATCGGCAATCCCGACCTCAAGCCCGAAACCAGCGTCAACAGCGAGATCGCGCTCTACTGGAACCCGACCGCCGCCAGCGGCTTCAACGTCACCCTGTTCCACAACAAGTTCAGGGACAAGATCGACACGACGCTCGTCGAACCCTGTGCGCTCACCAACTTCGTGCGCCCCTGCGCCAATCTCGGCGATTATTGGGAAGTGCTCGGGCTCGGCCGCACGATCAGCATCCCGTTCAACATCGACAGGGCGCGGATCAAGGGGGCCGAGGTCGCGGGCCGCTATGAATTCTTCACCGGCCTGTCGATCCGCGCCAATTACACCTACACCGACAGCAAGCAGCTCACCGGCGCGTCCGCGGGCCAGCCACTGACCCAGTCGGCGCGGCATATGGCGAACGCAACGCTCGACTGGCAGCCGCTCGACGGCGTGTCGGCGCAGCTCTCGGCCGAACATCGTTCGCGCCGCTATCGCGGTGTCGCGACGAACGGCGACCATCTCTATTACAAGAGCTACACGGTGCTCAATTTCGGCGCGCAATATCGGATCAACGATCATCTGACGATCAGCGGCCGGGTGAACAACCTGCTCGACCAGGACTTCCGCGCCTATGACGTCGATTTCGGCGATCCGGTGAACGGCGCCTACACGCCGACCTACATCGATCACTACAACAACAAGGACAAGGCGCGCAGCTATTGGGTCAGCGTCAGCGCGCGTTTCTGACGCACAGCGGATCGCGTCACGATCGGCGCCGTCGAGCAGCCACTACCCGAGCCGGACGCCCGCCGCTCCTCCCTGTCGCGCAGCGATGGAAACGAGCGGCAGCAAGCGAGCGTTAGTCGCCGATAGAGATGCGCACCCCGGCGAAAGCCGGGGCCCAGAATGCCGACACGAACCCGGCGTGTTTCTGCAATGGACCCCGGCTTTCGCCGGGGCGCACGGAGGGCTGGATTCGGTCATTTTCCGTCATCCCGGCGAAGGCCAGGATCCCCCCTGCAAGCCTTGATGCACCAGTGAGATCCCGGCCTTCGCCGGGATGACGACCGGAAATGGACGCGGTCCGCTCCCCACCCGTTTTCACCCTTCGGAACCAATCCGGCTAAAATGACAGCAAACGACCGGTAGCGGTCAATCGCTCCTCCCTGTCACGTAGCGATGGGGAGGTGGCAGCGCGCAGCGCTGACGGAGGGCGAATGGCACGGCGCTGCGGCCCCTCCACCACCGCCTGCGGCAGTGGTCCCCCTCCCCATGGTGCGGCCACAGGGAGGAGCGCCAGTGGCAGCTCCCCACATCAAGGCTTGCATCGCCTGCAAATAGGCCTTTCCCATATTATCCGGCTGTGCCGGCCTTCGTCCGGCGCTTTCATTTGGCGGACAAAAGCGGTCGCTGCCCGGCTTGCCGATGCGACAACGCGCCGGGCGGGGCGCGTCCAATACGGCGCGAGGTCGCAATCGGGGAAGCGCGCAGGGCTGAACTTTACTGAACTTTGGAAGGCCACGCGGCGCTTGCGCCGACCGCATCCAACCCGGGGCGACGAAAGGAGACCACAGCGGTTTATCATCCCCTTCCCGCCAGTCGGCACCATGGGCGACGCCAGACCCGGCAACGCCGCCCCCTCTCTGTCCCGGCGCCGCCGCGTCCACAAAACCACCTTGACCCTGTAGTCGCTACAGACTGTATTCCACCCGACATCGCAACCCTTCCGGGAGATCTTCGATGCTGTCCTTCGTTCCGCTTGTCCTGTTCCTGCTCGTCACCCTCGCCACGCTGATCCGCGGCCAGTCGGTCCGCGCGCGCACCGGCGTGAGCGCCTTCGCCTTCCTCGAAGCCCGCGGCCTCCAGCGCATCGCGGGGTTCGCCTTCGGACTGGCGATCACCGCGCTTGTCGCGGCAAGCCTGCTCCTCGCACTCGGTCGCCTCGCAGCCCCGCCCGCGGCGCTGGCCGCGGGCAGCGCGCTCATGGGGCTCGGCGCGCTCACCGTTCTCGTCGCCCAGCGCCAGATGGGCGACGCCTGGCGCGTCGGGGTGCGCGCCGGCGACGCGCCGCTCTTCGTCACCCGCGGCCTCTTCGCCTTCAGCCGCAACCCGATCTTCGCCGGCATGATCGCGATGGCGATCGGCGCCGCGCTGGCGGTCGCGACAGCCTGGGGCTGGGCGGCCGCGATCGTCTTCGCGCTCGCCTGCCATGTGCAGGTGCGCCTCGAGGAAGCGCATCTCGCCGCGCGCTTCGGTACCGCCTATGCCGATTTCCGCCGTGCCGTTCCGCGCTGGCTGCTGCGCTGACGCGGGCCACCCGCCCGGCCACGGGCTTGGGCACCTCTCGCTTTCATGATAGGCTCCCGCGCTGTTTCGGGTTCGCCTTGAGGGGAAGGGGAATGATGATGCATCCGTTCAGGGCGGCCGCGATCGTCGGCATCGGTTTTTCGCTCGCCAGTTTCGCGCCGCCGCCGGGCTTTTCGGCCGCCGCGCTCGACGCGCTCGATCCGAGCCGCCTTGCCTCGCTGTCGTGCGGAATCCGCCGCGGAGGATCGACGCTCGCGCGCGACCTGCTCATTGCCGCGGCCTTCGCCGCTCCCGCCAGTTCGGCGGGGTCGATGCCGCTCTATCCCGACCTCGCCGCCTCGCCCTTCCCCGTTTCGACGGGCGACCCACAGGCGCGGTCCTATTTCAGCCAGGGCTTGCTGCTGACCTACGGCTTCAACCATGCAGGCGCGGTGCGTTCGTTCCGCGAAGCACAGCGCCGCGACCCCAGCTGCGCGATGTGCTGGTGGGGCGAAGCGCTGGCGCTCGGCCCGAACATCAACGCGCCGATGGACGACCGCGACCGCGACGCCGCGCTCGCCGCGATGGACAAGGCGATGGCGCTGCGCAGCGGTGCCACCCCGGTCGAACGCGCACTGATCGAAGCCGTCGCCAAACGCTATTCGCGCGATCCGGGCGCCGAGCGCGCCGCGCTCGATGCCGCCTATGCCGAGGCGATGCTCGACGTCGCGCGGCGCTTCCCCGCCGACGACGATGTCGCCGTCCTCGCGGCCGAAGCCGCGATGGACACCAGCCCGTGGAATTATTGGGAGGGCGACGGGAAGACGCCGGTGGGGCGCAGCGGCGAAGCGGTGCGGCTGATCGAAACGGTGCTCGGCCGCAATCCCGGGCATGTGCAGGCGAACCATCTCTATATCCATCTGATGGAATCGAACGATCCGCAGCGCGCCGAAGCCGCGGCCGACCGGCTGGCGAACCCGCGCGCGCCCAGCGCCGCGCATCTCGTCCATATGCCGGGGCACATCTTCCAGCGGCGCGGCCGCCACGCCGACTCGATCCGCGTCAACGTCGCCGCCGCACGCGCCGACGAGGCCTATATCCAGAGCACGGGCGACCGCGGCCTCGTGCGCTACGGCTATTATCCGCACAACATCCACTTCATCGTCACCTCGGCGCAGATGGCGGGCGACATGGCCACCGCGATCCGCGAGGCGAAGCGCCTGCGCACCGTACTCGATCCCGAAACCTCGGCGCGGATCGCGTGGATCCAGGCCATCGACGCCGCACCCTTTTTCGCGATGGCGCAGTTCGCCGACGCCGAAGCGATACTGGCGATGCCCGCACCCGACGCGCGGCTCGCCTATCCGACCGCGATGCGCCATTATGCGCGTGGCATCGCCTATGCGCAGCGGCGCGATCGCAAGGCGTTCGACGCCGAAATGGCAGCGCTCGCGCGCCTGCGCAGTTCGGACGCGCTGAACGCGATGATCGAACAGGGGGTGCCTGCCCCCGACCTGCTGACGCTTGCCGAACAGGTTGCGCGGGGCCGCTTCGCCGCGGCGTTGGGGCGTCACGACGAAGCGATCGCCCATTATCGGACAGCGGCGGCGATCGAGGCCCGCCTCCCCTATCAGGAACCGACCTACTGGTATTTCCCGGTCAATCAGGCGCTCGGTGGCGCCCTCTATCGCGCGCGGCGCTACGACGACGCCAGCGCCGCCTTCCGCGCCGCGCTGGCACAGGCGCCGAACAACGGCTGGGCGCTCTACGGTCTTTCCCGCAGCGAGGCCGCGCAAGGACGCAAGCTCGAGGCGGCAGCGGCGGACAAGGCGCTCGCCAAGGCCTGGCTCGGCGACCGGCGCTGGCTCCGCATGGACCGGCTTTAGCCGCTCGCCCGCGCTTCAATCGCCCGCGAAGTCGAACGCCGACACCCCGCGCTCGCCCTCGCGAAAGCGCAGCGGACGGCCGAGCGGCGGCACCGAACGCTGGACGCACCCCGTGCGCGTGCAGCGGCGGCATCCGAGCCCGATCGGGGTCGCGGGCGATCGCATCAGGTCGATGCCGCGCGCGGCGATCAGCGGTGCCGCAACCTTGGCATCGACCCCGACGCACACCGCGAAGCGCGCGGGCGTCGCGCTGCCGCTCGCACCCGGCGCCGCGACGCTTCGGCTCTGCGTGAACCAGCGGCTGCCATCCTCGAGCTCGACGAGGTCGGCGATCACCTCGCCCGGCCGCGCAAAGGCTTCGTGCACGCCCCACAAGGGACAGCGGGCATCGCCGTCGACCAGCGGCGACTGGCTCGCCCCGGCGTAACGCTTGCTCCCCTGCCCCGCGCGGTCGATGCGCAGCATGAAAAAGGGCAGCCCACGCGCACCGACGCGCTGGAGCGTCGTCAGCCGGTGCGCGACCTGCTCAAACCCCGCGCCGAAGCGCCGCTGGAGCAGCAGCAAATCATAGCCCGTCGCATCGCACGCGCGCAGGAAACGGCCGTAGGGCATCATCAGCGCGGCGGCGAAATAATGGATCAGGTGCCGCTCGAACAGCCGCGCCGCGGCGGGCTCGGCGAATTCGGCGCCCGCGACCAGCGCGTCGATCTCGCCCTTCGCCTCGACCTGCGCCAGCGTCGCCGCCGCCTGGAAGGTGCGCGACGCCGGGCGCAGAAGTTCGTTCAGCATCAATTGCCGCGCGTGCCAGTCGAGCCAGCGCAGCCGGTCGGGCATCACGTCGGCGGGCAGGATGCGGATGCCGAGCTGGTGCCGCGTGCGCAGCCGCTCCGAAATCGTGCCGTACAGGTCGCCGCCAGCGAGGCGCAGTTCGTCGGCCAGTTCCTCGGCGCGCGCGTCGAGGTCGGCGAAATGGTTGCGCCATTTCTCGATCGCGCGGCGGACGGCGGCAACTTCGGGCGCGTCGCCTTCCCCTTCCGCGCGCCCCTCGGGCGCCGTATCGAACAGCCGCGCAAAGGCGGCGGCGGTCGCGGGTGCCGTTTGCAACCACTCCTCGACCTCCTGCGCACCGATCCCGAGGTCGGCGAAACGCGGGTCGGCCAGCCGCCGCCGCAGCCCCCCAAGCCCGCCCGGCACCTCCTCCGCGCCGAGCTTCGCCGCGTCGAAACCGAAGCGTTCGGCGAGCCGCACGATCACCGTCGCCGACAGCGGCCGCTGCCCATGCTCGATCAGGTTGAGATAGCTCGGCGAAATGGCGAGCGCCTCGGCCATCGCCGCCTGCGTCATCCCTGCCTCGCGCCGCACCTTGCGCACCGCTGGCCCCGCAAACACCCGCCGCTCCGCCATAGAATTGTAACTTTCTTTACTAATTTACATGCATTTTTACACCGAACGAGCGTATTTAACAATTATTATTGACAAAGCTTTTCACTTTCGCCGCGGCCCGGCGCACATCTTGCCCATCACCCGACCACTCTCCCGAACTGGTCGCACCGAAAGGACAAGATGATGGGCTATCAGGAAGACATGGCACAGGCAGGCCGCCTCATCCGCGATTACGACGGCACGTGGGACGGCATCAGCGGCGAGAGCGTCGCCCGCATGCGCGCCCAGAACAAGTTCCGCACCGGCATCGACGTCGCCCGCTACACCGCGCGCATCATGCGCGCCGACATGGCCGCCTATGACGCCGACCCCGCCAACTACACCCAGTCCCTGGGCTGCTGGCACGGCTTCATCGCGCAGCAGAAGATGATCTCGGTCAAGAAGCATTTCGGTACCGTCAAGGGCCGCTACATCTATCTCTCGGGCTGGATGATCGCCGCGCTGCGCAGCGAATTCGGCCCGCTGCCCGACCAGTCGATGCACGAAAAGACCAGCGTTCCGGCGCTGATCGAGGAAATCTACACCTTTCTGCGTCAGGCCGACGCGCGCGAACTGGGGCTTCTGTTCCGCGACCTCGACGCCGCGCGCGCCGAAGGCGACGAACTCAAGGCGAAGCAGGTCCAGGCCGCGATCGACAATCACGAGACGCATGTCGTGCCGATCATCGCCGACATCGATGCGGGCTTCGGCAACGCCGAGGCAACCTACCTGCTCGCCAAGAAGATGATCGAGGCCGGCGCCTGCGCGCTCCAGATCGAAAATCAGGTCTCGGACGAAAAGCAGTGCGGCCACCAGGATGGCAAGGTCACCGTGCCGCACGAGGATTTCATCGCGAAGATTCGCGCCTGCCGTTACGCCTTCATGGAGCTTGGCGTCGAGGATGGCATCATCGTGACGCGCACCGACAGCCTCGGCGCGGGCCTCACCAAACAGATCGCCTTCTCGAAGGAGCCCGGCGACCTCGGCGACCAGTATAACAGCTTCCTCGATTGCGAAGAGGTCGACGGCGCGGGCAACCCCGGCGACGTCCTCATCAACCGCGACGGCAAGCTGATGCGCCCGAAGCGCCTCCCCTCGAACCTCTATCAGTTCCGTTCGGGAACCGGCGAGGATCGCTGCGTGATGGACTGCATCGCGAGCCTGCAGAATGGCGCCGACCTGCTCTGGATCGAAACCGAAAAGCCGCACATCGAACAGATCGCCGGCATGGTCGACCGCATTCGCGAAGTCGTCCCCAACGCGAAGCTCGCGTACAACAACTCGCCGAGCTTCAACTGGACGCTCAACTTCCGCCAGCAGGTGTTCGACGCCTGGCAGGCAGAGGGCAAGGACGTCGGCGCTTACGACCGCGCCAAGCTGATGAGCGCCGATTATGACGCGACGCCGCTGGGCGAAGAGGCCGACAACCGCATCCGCACCTTCCAGCGCGACGCGGCGAAGCGGGCGGGCATCTTCCACCACCTCATCACGCTGCCGACCTATCACACCGCCGCGCTGTCGACCGACAATCTCGCCAAGGAATATTTCGGCGACGAAGCAATGCTCGGATACGTCAAGGGTGTCCAGCGCGCCGAAATTCGCCAGGGCATCGCCTGCGTGAAGCACCAGAATATGTCGGGCAGCGACATCGGCGACGATCACAAGGAATATTTCGCCGGCGAAGCGGCGCTGAAAGCCGCGGGCAAGGACAATACGATGAACCAGTTTGCGGCCTGACGGCTGCGGCGGGGACCGGTTCCCCGCCTGACCACGAGTTTGGCGCGCCGCCGCCTTGCAGCCGGCGCGCGTCCCGAGCTTTCCTGGGGAGGAAAGCCTGTCCGTCGGAAGCCTCCGGGCTTCCGGCGGGCATTTTTTGTCGTCCGACCACAGCGAAGCCCCGGGGGCACCGCGCCGGGCGCTGGCTTCCGTCCCCTTCCATCCCCGCCGATCGAGCCGCGCGGGTGCGAAGCGGACCTTCTGATCCCTTCTGCGGCGAAACCACGGAGAGGATATCGGTCGCCTTCCGGTCACGGACCGACATCCCTCGCCCGCGTCCCTCGGCGCTCGCCCTTGTCAAAGCCCGGGTGCCTCACTATCCCGCCCCTGCCGCTCCGGCCGATTGGCCCCGCGGACGCCGCCACCAAAGATCGCCTCCGCTGAACCCTCATCGAGCCTCTCCCGACGCCAATCTGCTCAACATCGGGGCGGGGCGCCGCACACTCGCCATCGGCCTCGCCATCGTCATCGCGGGTTTGATGCTGTTCCTGCTGCTCGCCTTCGGTGTCGGAGACCAGCCCGAAAAGACCGCGACACCGATCAGCGTGATCACCCTCGAAGCCGCCGAGATTCCGGAAGACGCACCCGAACCCGGCCCCGCCGCGAGCGAAAAAGCCGAAACGCGGCCTTCACCGCCGGCCCCCGTCAGGAACGAACCGCTGCCCACGCCGCCGTTGCCTTCGCAAGTCACCGAACCCAGTCCCGCGTCGCCCCCGCCCGTCGCGGCCGAACGGCTGCCGACGCCCACCACGCCGACGATCGGTGTCCGCCCCCCGAACGGACAGGTCTATGGTCCCCCGAACCGGGGCGGCTCGCCCTCCGCCGGCGACACCGCGCGCGTCGGAACCGCCCCCAATGGCGAACCGCTCTACGCCGCCGCGTGGTACCGCGAGCCGAGCGACGACGAACTGCGCGGCTTTCTGTCGACCGCCAGCGGCCCGGGCTGGGGGCTGATCGCGTGCCGCACCGCGCCCGACTATCGCGTCGAGGATTGCGTCGGGCTCGACGAATATCCGAACGGATCGCAGATCACGCGCGCGGTGCTCGCCGCCGCATGGCAATTCCGCGTCCGCCCGCCGCGCCTCGGGGGAAAGCCGATGGTCGGCGCATGGGTCCGGATCCGGATCGATTACGGCATAAAACGGCGCTAGCGCCGCATCGCAGACAGGCGTTCCTGCCAGGCCCGAAGCCACGGTGCCCCCGCGATGAGGAGGCGAACTGCACCACCTGTTCGTACCCGCGGCCAACCATGCTACACTTGCCCTTGGGCGCAACAACAGGGAGGCGACCGATGCGGGGTTCCGGGCCATTGTGGGGGCTGCTCAATCAGGCCCGCCGTGCCAATCTTGCGGATGCGGGCGCCCCCCCGCCGATCGCCGTGCATCAGGGGATCACCCGGCGCCGGATGCTCGCCGCGCTCGGCGCCGCGGCGGCACTGCCGCTGATCGGCTGGCCCACCCGGTCGCGGGCGGCATCGGGCCTGCGCGTCGCGATCATCGGGGGCGGCCTCGCAGGACTGACCGCGCTCGACGCGCTGACCGCGGCGGGGGTCGAGGTGCATCTCTACGAAGCGCGTGGCCGCCTCGGCGGGCGCGTGCTCACTGCGAACAACGCTCCCGAACCGGGGCTGAACATCGAGGATGGCGGCAACCTCATCAACACCGACCATGACGACATGCTCGCGCTGGCAAAACGCTTCGGCATCCCGCTGATCGACCGCCAACCCATGGTCGCACACACGCGCTATGTCGCCGACGGCCGCCTGCTCGGCGACGCCGAACTGATCGAGGACCTGCGTCCGATCGCCGAGCATATCGGCCGGGACGCGGCGATCCTCGACGCCGATTACGCGGTTGCCGCGATCGGGCTCGACTCGATTTCGGTCGCCACCTATCTCGACGCCAAAGCCGACCTGATGAAGCCGCATGTCCGCGCTCTGATCGAAGCGACGATCCGCACCGAATTCGGCGCCGAACCCGATCAGGCTTCGGCGATGGAACTGCTCTTCAACCTGCCCGTCGTCGACGGCAAACAGGCCGAACTCATCTCGCTCAGCGACGAGCGCTTCATCCTGACCGGCGGCTCTTCGAGCATCGTGAGAGCCTTGTCCGAGCCGCTGATACCGCGCATCTCGACAGGTCATGCGCTGCGCTCGATCACCCCCGGCAAGGACGGGCTCGACCTGCGTTTCGCCAACGGCAAGCGCGATCGCGTTGACCGCGTCATCGTCACGGTGCCCGCGCCGCTGATGCGCACGATCGACTATGGCGGCCTGCTGTCCGGCGACTGGGCGGCGCTGGTCGGCGAAATCGACTGCGGCCGCAATGAAAAGATCAACGCCGGTTATGCGACGCGCGTCTGGGAAGCGGAAACCGGCCCCGCGGGTGCAGCCTGGGCGGTCGACACAAAAGGCCCCGGAATCTTCTCCGAATTCTGGGACGCGAGTTCGGGCCAGCCCGGCGAAGCCGGGGTGCTGACCTGGTTCTTCGGCGGCGATCAGGTCGATGCGCTGATGGCGGCCGAGCCCGAAATCGTCCTGCGACGCGCCGAAGCCGCGATCGCCCCCGCAGTTCCCGGTCTCGAGGCCCGCACCATGCGCCGCACGGCGTGGGGCAAGGACCCGTTCGCGCGCGGCGCCTATTCGACCTTCAAACCCGGCCAGATCACCCGCTTCGCGCCACATTTCTGGGTCGAAGAGGATGGCAAGGCGACGCAGCAGGCGGTCGCCGGGCCGATCGTCTTTGCGGGCGAGCATCTGTCCGACGCCTTTCCCGGCTATATGAACGGCGGCGCCCAGACCGGGCGACTGGCGGCGGCGTCGATCCTGGCCGGACTCGGGGACGCGGCCTGACGCAGGACCGGCCGGTCATGCCGCGGTCGTCCGGGCACAAAGCCGCCGTATCGCGACGCCGCACGGCCCGCACCCGACGGTCAATCATCAACTTTTTTGTCGATTCTGACCTTGAACCTTCACACACCTGTGCTTTATGGTGCAATGCACAACAGGAATCCTCTCCCTCCCCGAGCCTGCCGATCATGAACGACACCCGCCTCAAACTGATGGAAGCCATCGCGCGCCGCCGCATGGTCACCGCGCAATACAACGGCAACATCATGCAGCTCGCGCCGCACCAGATGTTCGAACGCCGCGGCGACCTGTTCATCAGTGCGCTCAACCTCAGCAAGAACTGGCGTTCGCCCGACGACTGGCGGCTCGGCCATTTCAAGCTCGACGGCCTCGCGGTCACCGAATTGCAGGACGAGGAATTCGAACCCCTGCCCTCGTTCGAGGCCGCTGCGCCGCACCAGGACGACACGTTGCTCCTCGCCGTCTGACCGAAAAGGGGCGAGCCTTGCTGCCCGCCCCTTTCGCTATTTCTCGATCACCAGCGGCTCGTCCTTCGTCTTGACGAGCGACCAGATCACACCGCCCGCGATCAGCGCGACGGTGACGCCCAGGCTGACCAGCGGCGGGAACTTGTCGCCGCCGAGGATGAAATCGGCGACGAAGATTTTCGACCCGATGAACACCAGCACCAGAGCGAGCGCATATTTGAGGTAATGGAAACGGTGGACCATCGCCGACAGCGCGAAATAGAGCGCGCGCAGGCCGAGGATCGCCATGATGTTCGACGTATAGACGATGAAGGTGTCGGTGGTGATCGCAAAGATCGCCGGCACGCTGTCGACTGCGAATACCAGGTCGGCGAGGTTGATCACCACCAGCGCGAGGAACAGCGGCGTCGCGGTCAGCGCGAGCTTGCCCGTCTTGCTGTCGGGCAGCTTGACGAAGAATCTCTCGCCGTGCAGTTCGTGCGTCAGCGGGATGTGACGCGACAGCCACTGCACCACAGGGTTGCCCTTCACGTCCATCGGCGTGTCGCTCGCGAAGAGCATCTTCACCCCCGTAAACACGAGGAAGGCCGCGAAGACATAGAGCACCCAGCCATATTCGTTTACCAGCGCCGCGCCGCCCGCGATCATGATGCCGCGCAGCACGATCACCGCGACAATGCCCCACAGCAAGGCGCGATACTGGTAACGCGGCGGGATCGCGAAGGTCGTGAAGATCAGCGAGATGACGAAGATGTTGTCGATCGACAGCGCCTTCTCGATGAAGAAGCCGGTGTAATATTGCAGCCCCGCCTCGCCGCCCTTGGCAAGCCAGACCCAGACGCCGAACGCCAGCGCGATGCTGATGTAGAAAGCCGAGAGCTTCAGGCTCTCGCCGATGCCCATCTCCTTGTTTTCCCTGTTGAGGACGCCAAGATCGAAGGCGGTGAGCAGAACGACCAGCCCGATGAAGGCCAGCCAGAACCAGGCCGGAGTGCCCAGCCAGTCCGCGGTCAGAAATTCCATGAAATTTATCCCTGAACAGGCCGTGCGCGCCGCCCGCGAAGGGGCGGCACGCACGGCCGCTTGTCATGATTGCCGGTTCAGCGCGCGAGCGCGGGCTGCATCTGCGCGGCGAGCCGGCGCTTGACCGCCAGCTTGGCACTTTTCAGCCGCAGCAGGCGAAAGGCATCGGCGCCGCGGCGCGCTTCGCTGCGCACGGCATCGTCGAGCTGCCGGTACAGCAGCGAAAGTCGGTAGAAACGCGAAATGGAACGCATTGGGGCCTCCTGATCGAGCAAGCTCAAGAAACAGGTGACGCCGACGCAGGGACCCATGGTCAGGGGGGAGAGGAGGGCCGCAAGCATCGGTGTCACCCGATGCGGTCCGACATCACGAGGGCGGGAATATCCCGCCGACGCCAGAGGGGCCCGGCCCGCATGACCAATACCTAGGCACGCGGGGACTCGCTTTCAACCCCCGCCCGCGCCATGGTCGCGAAAATTTCGTCCGACCGCCCGGAGAAGCGCTGCCCATGTCCATCCAGATCGACCGCGACGGCGCGATCACCGTCATCGCCATCGACCGCCCGGCCAAGCGCAACGCGGTCGACCCCGCAACCGCCGGGGCGCTGCGCGACGCCTTCGCCGCATTCGCCGCAGACGAAACCGCGCGCGTCGCGATCCTGACTGGTTGCAGCGGCCATTTCTGCGCGGGTTTCGACCTCACCGCGGTCGGCGCGACGCGCTACGATCCCGACGCCCCCGGCCCGATGGGCCCGACGCGCATGCTGCTCGAAAAGCCCGTGATCGCCGCGGTCGAAGGCCATGCCGTCGCCGGCGGGCTCGAACTTGCCTTGTGGTGCGATCTCCGCGTCGCGGCCGAATCCGCAATCTTCGGCGTCTATTGCCGCCGCTGGGGCGTTCCGCTGATCGACGGCGGCACCGTTCGCCTGCCGCGCATCGTCGGCCAGGGCCGCGCGCTCGACATGATCCTCACCGGACGCCCGGTCGACGCTGCCGAAGCGCAGCACATCGGCCTCGCCGACCGCGTCGTTCCCGACGGCACCGCCCTCCCCGCAGCGATCGCGCTCGCCAGACAGATCGCCGCTTTCCCGCAAATCTGCATGAACAGCGACCGGATGAGCGCCTACCGCCAGTGGGATTTCGACCTCGAAGCCGCGCTCGCGCACGAAGCCCATGCCGGCGTTCGCCCCCTGCGCGAAGGCGCGGCGGCGGGCGCCCGGCGTTTCGCCGAAGGCGAAGGCCGCAGCGGCAGCTTTGCGGCGTTCGGGGAAAGCGAGATGCACCTTCCGCCCAATTCATCGCCATAGCCCTGAGCCTGCGAAGGACGCTTCCCGGACGGGCCCCTTCGGACAGGCTCAGCGCAATGGTTCAATTCAGGGGAGACAAGCCAGCATGAACCGCAAACTCGCCGTCGTCACCGCGCTCTCGATCGCGGCGCTGCCCGTACCCGCTCTCGCCCAAAGCGCCGGCATTCCCGCCGCGATCTACACCGACCCGCCCGCCGACAAGGCGTTTCCCGCCGCGATGGAGGTTCTCCATATTCCAACCGGAGGGCCGACCGGCGGGGTGGAGGTCAACGGCGTCGCCTATATCCCGGCCGGCCCCGGCCCGCACCCGGCGGTCATCATCTGCCACGGTCTGCCCGGCATCGAAAAGAATCTCGACCTCGCACAGGCGATCCGCCGCGCCGGCTGGACCGTCATCACCTTCAACTATCGCGGCTCGTGGGGCAGCCCCGGTGACTATCGCTTCGCGCAGAATCTCGAGGATGCGGGCGCCGTCCTCGCCTTCGCACGCGACCCCGCCAACGCCGCGAAGCTGCGTATCGACCCCAAGCGCCTCGTCATCATGGGGCACAGCATGGGCGGCTGGGTCACCGCGCTCACCGCCGCGAAGGACAGGCGCCTGCTCGGCGCCGCGATGATCTCCGCCGCCAACCTCGGCGCCTTCGGCAAGGCCCCGCGCGACCAGCTCGCTGCGGGGATGAAGGCCAACGGCCAGGAAGCCCTCGCGGGCACCTCGCCCGAGATCATGGCCGACGAGCTGATCACGAACGCAAACGCCTTCGACTGGAGCAGGGGCGCCTCCGCACTGGGCGGGACGAACCTCTTCCTCCTCTCGTCCGACGACGGCCTCGCCGTGGGCACCGACGCGCTCGCCGAAGCGATCCGCAAGGAGGGCGGCGGCGCAAAACTCAGGACGCTGCACGTCGCGACCGACCACAGCTGGTCCGATGCGCGCGTGCGGCTACAGGCGGAGCTGTTGGGGTGGCTCGAAACCCTGAAAACCAGCGAATGAACCACCCCCAACCCGCCGGCGCATGCGCGCCGGGTGACGGTCAATCGATGCGATTGAACCGCGTCGCTTCCAGTTTTTCACGATTGCCGCCCGACCAGACGATCGTTTCAGTCATGGATTTGCGATCCGCGGCGACCGTATAGACCCGCGTCGACACCCGCGCGCCGGCCTTGCCCAATGTCATGACCAAAGTGTCCGGCGCCGGCTGGCGCAGCGCGACGCTGTCGATGAAGTCCATATTGCCGGTGACCGGCACCGGGGTGCCGTCGAGCGCGGCGGTCGATTCCGCATGCCTGCTTGTCCCGTCGGGCGCGACGATTTCGACGCGCGTCGTCCATTTTCCGCCCTGCGCTGCGCGGAACGTCATCGTCACCCGTTGCGGCCGCTCCTGTTCGGGCATCTCCGAAGCGTCGAGCGACCAGCGCCCGACGAGCGGCAGCGGCTGCGACGCGGCGCTGGAAACCGTGGCGGGGGTCGCGACCTGATCGGCGGAGGGAGTGCCGGCGACCATCAATCCGGCGGCAGCCATGGGTATTGCGATGAGCATGACGATCATTCCTTTCGAACCGCGAACCCCGATGGTCGCGGTGTGCGCCGACTCCTTCCCGGCGGAGCGCGGTTTCGAAAGATCGATTTTCTTGTCACAAATTTCCTGGACGTCGAGCAGGCGCGCCAGTTCGCGGCTGCTACCGACCCCTGTCTTGCGGCGCGCGGTGCGCAAACGCTCGTTGATCGAGGTTTCCGACCGGTCGAGCCGCGCGGCGATCGTCTTCACCGTATGCCCGGCGGCGAGAAGGCGCAGAATTTCGACTTCCCGGTCGGTAAGGCATGCGGACAAGCCCGGCATGGGGTAGTTGGCAGACATGGCTGTTGCTCACCATAGCGCCACGAACAGGTCCATCCCAATTAATTTGGGAAGCGGCGGCGCGCCCCGACCGAGCGCCGCGAGGCGGCGTCGGAATGCCATTGCCGGCGTCGCCGCGCACGACGCGCGCGGGCGGTTGCAGGCGCAGGTTCGGAGATGGCTGACGGCGCCGACGCCGAAAAACGGATCAGATCAACGACTTCAGCCGGTCGATTCCCGTTGCCTCGCGAACGATCCGGGCCGCGAGCACATTGCCGTTCGCGCCATTGGTAAAGACGACGATCGCGCTCCCGTTCGGGGCATCGCCGACGCCCAGCGTCTTGAAGATTCCGTAATTGCTACCGCTATGCTGGAACAGCCGGCCCGCGGGCGGTTCCTCGAGCTCCCATCCCAGCCCGCGCGAAATGTCGCGCCCGCGCACGTCGATCCGGGGGGTGAGCATTGCCTGCCGCGCCATATCGCTGATCTCCCAGCCTGCCCGGTCTCGCCGCTCCATCATGAGGATCATGAACCTCGCATAGTCGGACGCGGTCATCAGCAGACCTCCGGCCGAATTGACCAATAGATCATGTGTCGACGGCGGCGTCTTTGGGTCGCTCTCCTGCATCGCGCGCATCGAATCTTCAAAACTCCACGATGCGATCGGCTTGCCCCACTTCGTGGCGACCCGCAGCAGCCGGTCGCCCAGCTCGCGCGTCGGCTGGGGCGGAAGCGTCGTTTCGCCTTCCGGGGGCTCGGAATGGCCGAACACAGCCGATCTGGCGATCTCCTCGTCCCAGCCGAAACTGCTGCGGGACATTCCGGCCGGATCGAACAGCTTTGCCCGCATCACGCTGCCAAGGCTCGTTCCCGTGATCGTCTCGACAACCAACTGGAGCCAGATGAAGGCCTCGCCGGAGTAGCTGTAGCCCGATCCGGGCGCGCTGTTCGTGACGAGCGGCTCCGACGCCCAGTTGGGCAAACCGGTCGAATGCTCCAGCACATGCCGCGCCGTGATGCGTTCGAGATTCGGATCCTTGCCCAGATACGCCGGGCGGCGATACGCGACGAGCGGTGTGTCGAGGTCGAGGCGCTTCTCGTCGGCCAACCGCATCACGACATAGGCAAAGACCGGCTTGGTCATCGAAGCCGCCTCGAACAACGTGTCCTCGCATACCGGGTCGCGGGCGAGGATGCTCTTGACGCCGAAGCTTCCGCTCCAGGCGAGCCGCCCGCGATCCACGACCGCGATAGCCACGCCGGGCACCCCCGCAATCCGCATGAGGCGCGGAAGCGCCTCGACCAGCGCATCCGACGGAACCCAGCCGGCCTTGCCGTCCGGACAGGGCGCGCACGTCCCGGCGCGGGCAGGCGCCGCACCGCCGGCGATCAGCGCGGCGGATCCGACCAGCAGGGAACGCCGCCCGAATGCCGTCATTGCCCCTACCCCTTCGGCATCAGCTTCATCGCCATCCCCGTCAACGCCTCGGTCGCGGTCGAGATCACCGTGTCCGCCTCGGGCGCCCAGAAGGGCGAGTGCAGGCTCGGCAGGGTGCGGCCTTCCTTCTTCGCCGCGTCATATTCGGCATGCGGGACGCCGCCGACCCAGATGATCAGGCTCTTCACATCCTTGTTCGGTTCGCGGGAAAAGCGGCCGAAATCCTCGCCGCCCATCACCGGCTGCATCGCGGTCAGTCGCGCCTCGCCGAACTGCGTCTTCAGGAAACCCGCCATCTCTTCGGTGAATTCGGGGGTGTTGTACGTGGCGGGCGTATATTCGTCCTTCTGCACGCTCACCACCGGCATCCGGTCCTCGGGCATGCCCGCCGCGATCGCCTCGCCCTTAGCGATGCGCGCGATGCCGTCCAGCAGGTGGCCCCGCACCTCGTCGGTGTAGCTCCGCACCGTCAGTTGCAGCCGTGCCTCGTCCGAAATAATGTTGTGCTTCGCGCCCGCGTGGAAGCTGCCGACGGTCACCACCGCGCTGTCGAGCGGGCTGATCTCGCGCGACACCAGCGTCTGCAGCGCGCCGACGATGCGGCTCGCCAGCACGATCGGGTCCTTGGTCGTCTGCGGATAGGCGCCGTGCCCGCCGACCCCCTTCACGAGAACATCGACGCTGTCGACATTGGCGAGCGCATAACCCGCGGTGTAGCCGATCTGCCCCGCCGGGAACTGCGCGGCGTCATGGAAAGCGAGCGCATATTGCGGCTTGGGGAAGCGCGTATAGAGCCCGTCCTCCAGCATCATCCGCGCGCCCGCGCCGCGTTCCTCGGCGGGCTGGCCGATCATCACCAAAGTGCCCGACCATTTGCCCTTGTTCGCCGCCATACGCCGCGCGACACCGATCCACGCGGTCATGTGCGTGTCGTGCCCGCACGCGTGCATCACCCCGGTTTCGACGCCTTCCTTGGTCGTCACGCGTACCTTCGACGCGCCGGGCAGCCCGGTCTGCTCGATCACCGGCAGCCCGTCCATGTCGGCGCGCACCAGCACCACCGGGCCGGGGCCGTTTTCCATCACCGCGACGACGCCGGTACCGCCGACCTTTTCGGTGACCTTGAAACCCAGCTTGCGCGCCTCGGCCGCCAGAATGCCTGCCGAACGCCCTTCCATGAAGCTCAGTTCGGGGTTGGCGTGCAGGTCGCGATAGATCGCCATCAGCGACGGCATGTCCTGCTTGATCTCCGTCCCGATCGCGCTGTCGGTCGCCTGCGCCGCCGCGGGCGATGCCGCAAGAGCCGAGAGAGCAAGGGCTGCCGCACCTGTCCACAAAGTCCGCATGATAATCCCCTGTATATAGTGTATTTCTTTAGCGCTCGGGCACCAGTTCGATCACGTCGAGCAAGCTTTCATACGCCGGCGCGGGCAGCACCAGCCGCCAGCGATTGTCGCCGATCCGCTCGACCAGCCCCGCCATGTCGCGCATCCGGTCGCTGCCATAGCTGACCGCCATCGTCTCGTCGCCCAGTTCGAGCGTCCCGAGAAAGACCTGCCGCGTCAGATTGTCGGGAAAGATCAGTCCGACCGGCCGCTGCGATCCGGTCAGCTTGGTCAGGCTGAACAGCCCCTGCTCGGCCGCCACGCGGCAGCGGAACCAGCCATAGGCGACATAGCCCAGCGTCCCGCCGCCCTGCGACCCGACCTTGATCGTGCGGCAGCGATATTGTCCCGCGGGCAGGTGCGGATTGGGCAGCGCCGCGGTCGGGTGGAGCAAAATGCCCTCGCGATCGACCTGCGCGCCATGCCCCTTGGCGCGCGCGTCGGCCAGCGCGGCCTCCCAGCTGCGATACCAATTGCGGATACGCCCGCGATCCTGTTCGGTCGCGGTCGCGCGCCACGTCCCCTCGGTCGACGGTGCATCGGCCGCCGACGGCGGCACCGACGGTACCGTCTGGCACCCCGTCAACACGGGCGCGGTCAACGCCCCCAGGATTATCGAATAACGACCCCACATGATCCGTCTCTCCTGTCCGGTTATGGTTAACCTTACGGGACGAAAGGAAATTGCTCAAGGGCGGCAACACCCGCACCCCGCCGGCGGAAGGGTTTGACCACCTCCGCATCCCCCTCCCCGCTGCGCGAAGGCGGCTTGAGCCCGGGACCGTTGGCCGCTTCGGCAATATCCTCATTGTCACACAGTGCAGGGGGTCTGCCGGCAGGTCGACGAAACCGCCGCCCGCGCGGCGGGTCCGCAAGCGCCGCATCGCCCAAGAAAAAAGGCCCGGCGCGATGCGCGCGGGCCTTTTCGGGAAATGGTGGAGCCTAGCGGGATCGAACCGCTGACCTCTACAATGCCATTGTAGCGCTCTCCCAGCTGAGCTAAGGCCCCGTGCCATTTCGCTGGCCGCCCTGGGTGGTGCGACCGGGACGCCGCCTTTACCAGCGCCCGCCCCATATGCAAGAGGTCAAATGCATCTCGCGACGCTTTTTTGACCTCGCGCGAAAAAGATCAGCTTTCGTCGTCGTTGTCGTCGCCCGTCGCGACGCCCAGATCGTCGTCGCCGCCGAGGTCGACGTCATTGTCGGGCGAATCGCTGTCCTCGTCGACATCGACGTCCAGATCCAGATCGTCGTCGGACTCGGTCTCAGGCGCGGCCTTGCCGGGCTTCGCGACTTCCTCGAACGGCATCGGCTGCTTCGACTTGAGCACCGATTCCGGAAGCCACGCATATCCGCAATTGATGCAGCTGACCGGATCGTCCTTGGTCAGATCATAGAATCGGGTGGCGCATTTCGGGCAGCTGCGTTTCGTGCCCCATTCAGCCTTTACCATATGAACCTCGTATCCTTCTGGAAACAGGATAAAAATATCGGAAAAACGGCGGGAGCTGAATAGCTATCCGCCAAATCGGCGTGCGCCTTGCCAGATTGCAGGGCCGCTGTCAAAAGCCGCACGCCATGATCGATCAAACCGCCAGTCCGCGCACCTTCTCCGCCTCTGCCCCGCTCCACGGCCGGATCACGATTCCCGGCGACAAGAGCATTTCGCACCGCGCGCTGATGCTGTCGGCGCTCGCGGTCGGAACGAGCCGCGTCACCGGGCTGCTCGAAGGCCATGACGTCCTCGCGACCGCCACCGCAATGCGCGCGATGGGCGCCTCGATCGACCGTCGCGACGACGGCGAGTGGGTGGTCGATGGCGTCGGGGTCGGCGGACTGCTCCAGCCGCGCGGAGCGATCGAGATGGGCAACAGCGGCACCTCGACCCGCCTGTTGATGGGGCTTGTCGCGAGCCACCCGATCACCGTCACCTTCACCGGCGACGCCAGCCTGTCGGGCCGCCCGATGGGCCGCGTCATCGATCCGCTGTCGCAGATGGGGGCCGACATCAGCGCCTCGCCCGGCGGCCGCCTGCCGCTGATGGTGCGCGGGCTCGCCCCCGCCATCCCCCTCGCCTATCGCCTGCCGATGGCATCGGCGCAGGTGAAGAGCGCGGTGCTGCTTGCCGGGCTCAACACGCCCGGCGTCACCGAGGTGATCGAGCCGGTACCGACGCGCGACCATAGCGAACGGATGCTCCGGGGCTTCGGCGCCGAACTGACGGTCGAGACCGCCGCCGATGGCACGCGGCACATCCGCCTGACCGGCGAAGCCGAATTCCGGCCGCAGACGATCACTGTCCCCGGCGACCCGTCGTCGGCAGCCTTTTTCATCGTCGCGGCGCTGGTGGTTCCCGGTTCGGACGTGAACATCGCCAATGTCGGGCTCAACCCGACCCGCGCCGGCCTGATCGAGGTGTTGCGCCAGATGGGCGGCGATATCGAACTGATCGATGCCCGCGAGGTCGGCGGCGAACCGGTCGCCGACCTGCGTGTCCGCCACAGCGCGCTCAGGGGAATCGACGTCGATCCCGCGGTCGCGCCGAGCATGATCGACGAATATCCGATCCTCTTCGTCGCCGCGGCGCTCGCGGAGGGGCGCACGGTGACGACCGGGCTCGACGAACTGCGTGTCAAGGAAAGCGACCGGCTGGCGGTGATGGCGGCCGGCCTTGCGGCAATCGGCGCGCGCGTCGAGGAAAGCGCCGACGGGCTGGTGATCGATGGCACCGGCGGCGACGCGCTGCCTGGCGGCGCCACCATCGCGGGCCATCTCGATCATCGCATCTGCATGAGCTTCGCGATCGCGGGCCTGGTCAGCAAGGCGCCGGTGACGATCGACGACATGGAACCGGTCGCGACGAGCTTTCCCAATTTCGAAACACTGCTCGCGCAGCTTCAGGGACGCGGCCATGACGCATGATGCCGCATCGCGGATTTCCCTTTGCTGTGACCGCGGTCATCGTGGCGGAGGCCGCACCGTGCGAGCGACCGGGCCGGTCAACAGCCCGCCAAAGGATATGCCCGTGAAGACACGCCCCGCCCTCGCCATGATCGCCGCCGCGCTTCTCGGCACCGCCCCCGCCCATGCCGCCGAGCGCATCGCCGACCCGTTCGACCGCGCCGACGCGAGCTTTTCACGCTACCCGCTCAACCTCCCAAGCACGCCCCAGGCGATCGGCAGGCTGGTCAACGGCGACGTGTGCGACGATGATGAAGGCATCGCCTGCGAGTGGGAAGACGAAAATGGGGTGCGCCATATCTTCGCCGGCGACACGCTGGCGATCAAGCTGGTCGATACGGCAATGCCGGGCGATCGCCCAATCGCGGCGCTCGGCATCGGCACCGCACGGTCGCGCGCCGACGTGCTGGCCGGCGTGCGTGCACTGCTGCCCGAAATCGCGGTCGACTGCCTCGAACCCGGCAAGACCGGCGAGGGCCCGGGCATCGCATCGTGCAGCGGATCGTTCGACAACGGCGGCTGGTTCAAGCTGCTGTTCGGCCCCGACAACCGTCTGACCAGCGCGCGCATCGACGCGTTCCAGATCAACTGATGATCATCGCCGTCGACGGCCCCACCGCGTCGGGCAAGGGCACGATCGCGCGCGCGCTGGCGGCGCATTTCGGGCTGCCGGTGCTCGACACCGGGCTGCTCTATCGCGCGGTGGGATACCAGACCCAGCTCGATCACGGCGATCCCGACAAGGCCGCCGACGCGCTCGCCGCCTGCGACTTTCCCGCTACGCTACTGGAGGACCCAGCGCTGCGCTACGAAAGCACGGGCAGCCTCGCGAGCCGCGTCTCGGTCCATCCGCCGGTGCGCGCCGCGCTGTTCCAGCGGCAGGTCGATTTCGCGAACCAGCCCGGCGGGGCGGTGCTCGACGGGCGCGACATCGGAACCGTCATCGCGCCGCACGCCGACGCCAAGCTGTTCGTCACCGCATCGCCCGAGGAGCGTGCGCGGCGGCGGCATGCCGAAATGCTGGGACGCGGGGTCGAGGTGAGTTACGAGGCGGTGCTCGCCGACATCCACGCCCGCGACGCCCGCGATACCGGCCGCGCCGACGCCCCGCTGCTGCGCGCGGCCGACGCGCTGCTGCTCGACAATACGGCGCTCGACCGCGATGCCGCGATCGCCGCCGCCATCGCCTTTGTCGAAGGGCGGGTCGGGCGACCCTCCTGAATATCGCGGCCGGTGCGGCAGCGGCCGGCCGGGCCTCCGCCCTTTTGCCTTGCCGCCGGCCGCCCGCGCGACTATATGCGCGCCGTCCGACGGGCTTCCGGTCCGGTCGAAGAACGGACAGGCCGCCGCCCCAACCGGGCGTCGGGCGTGACGGGACACACCCGTCGCGCCTTTTTGCCTTGCCCGCGCTTCACCGATCCTGCGCCCCAAGGATGTCCTGCATCGCATCCGGCGGGCGGGACGGTTCGGCCACAAGACCAGCGGACCCAACCGCTTGGCCGGAAACAATGAAGTAAGGAACACATCTATGGCCTCTACGGCTTTTCCGTCGCGCGACGATTTCGCCGCGATGCTCGACGAATCGCTGGGTGGTGCTGATGGCGGCTTTGAAGGCCGCGTCGTCAAGGGCACCGTGACCGCGATCGAAAACGACCTGGCAGTGATCGACATCGGCCTGAAGAGCGAAGGCCGCGTGGCGCTTCGCGAATTCGCGATGCCCGGCCAGAAGGCCGACCTCAAGGTCGGCGACGAAGTCGAAGTCTATGTCGACCGCGTCGAAAACGCCAATGGCGAAACCATGCTGTCGCGCGACCGTGCGCGCCGCGAAGCCGCGTGGGACCGCCTCGAAGAAGAATTCAACAAGGAAGCCCGCGTCGAAGGCGTCATCTTCGGCCGCGTCAAGGGCGGCTTCACCGTCGACCTCGGCGGCGCCGTGGCCTTCCTTCCGGGTTCGCAGGTCGACATCCGCCCCGTGCGCGACGTCGGCCCGCTCATGGACCTGCCGCAGCCGTTCCAGATCCTCAAGATGGATCGCCGCCGCGGCAACATCGTGGTGTCGCGCCGCGCCATCCTCGAGGAAACGCGCGCCGAACAGCGTTCGGGCCTGATCCAGAACCTCGAAGAAGGCCAGATCATCGAAGGCGCGGTCAAGAACATCACCGATTATGGTGCGTTCGTCGACCTCGGCGGCATCGACGGCCTGCTCCATGTCACCGACATGAGCTACAAGCGCGTCAACCACCCGAGCGAAGTCATCAACATCGGTGACACGGTCAAGGTGCAGATCATCCGCATCAACCGCGACACGCAGCGCATCAGCCTCGGCATGAAGCAGCTCGAAAGCGATCCGTGGGAAGGCGTCGCCGCCAAGTACCCGGTCGGTGCGAAGCTCTCGGGCACTGTCACGAACATCACCGACTACGGTGCGTTCGTCGAACTCGAACCTGGCATCGAAGGCCTGGTCCACGTCAGCGAAATGTCGTGGGTCAAGAAGAACGTCCACCCCGGCAAGATCGTTTCGACGAGCCAGGAAGTCGACGTCATCGTCCTCGAAGTCGACAGCGACAAGCGCCGCATCTCGCTCGGCCTCAAGCAGGCCCAGTCGAACCCCTGGGGCGCGTTTGCCGACGCCCACCCGGTCGGTTCGGTCGTCGATGGCGAAGTCAAGAACGCCACCGAATTCGGCCTGTTCGTCGGCCTGCCCGGCGACGTCGACGGCATGGTTCACATGTCGGACATCGCGTGGGGCATCTCGGGCGAAGAAGCGCTGCACCTCCACCGCAAGGGCGAGGCCGTGCAGGTCGTCGTTCTCGACGTCGACGTCGAGAAGGAACGCATCAGCCTCGGCATCAAGCAGCTTGAAAAGGGTGCTCCGGCCGTCGGCGGCGGCGCCAGCGCCGCGGGTTCGCTGAAGAAGAACGACATCGTCACCGTCTCGGTCCTCGAAGTCCGCGACAACGGCCTCGAAGTCCAGGCCGGCGAAGACGGTGCGACCGGCTTCATCAAGCGCGCCGACCTCGGCCGCGACCGCGACGAGCAGCGCGCCGAGCGTTACCAGGTCGGCCAGAAGTTCGACGCGATGGTCATCGGCTTCGACCGCTCGAAGAAGCCCAGCTTCTCGGTCAAGGCGATGCAGATCGCCGAAGAGAAGGAAGCCGTTGCGCAGTACGGTTCGTCGGACTCGGGCGCCTCGCTCGGCGACATCCTCGGCGAAGCGCTGAAGGCCGGCAAGAAGGGCTGATTCCAGCCCCTTTGCCGAAACGGGACAGGAGGCCCGCCGGATGCGTCCGGCGGGCCTTTTGATTCGGCGATATGCTTTTGACCGCCCCCCGATTCATGTTAGTCTGAGGACAGCGTTGGGAGGGGTCTCACGCCAGGGCCGGCAACGACCGGAATTCCTGCATCTCAGGATGCGCGTGACAATAAGGGGAAGCCAATGATCCGGTCGGAATTGGTTCAAAAAATCGCAAGCGAAAACAGTGATTTGCGACTTGAAGAGGTCGAAAAGATCGTCGATGCCTTCTTCGATTCGATCGTCGACCAGCTCGCGAACGGCGGCCGCGTCGAATTGCGCGGTTTCGGCGCCTTTTCAACCCGCAGCCGCGACTCGCGCACCGGGCGCAATCCGCGCACCGGTACCGCGGTGGCGGTGCAGGCGAAGAGCGTGCCCTATTTCAAGCCGGGCAAGGAAATGCGCGAGCGGCTGAACAGCTGACGCCGCACATTTCGGTCACTGCGATTGTCGTAAAGCCAACCGGGGCCGTCGGCGACGCCCCGGGCGGCTTCTGGCGCGCCCTTGCGCGCGTGAAGACTGCCGGCGCTCAGTTCTTGAGCCGGTAACCGGTACGGAACATCCAGAAGATCACCGCAAGGCACAGCGCGAAGAAAAAGGCGACCGCGCCCATGCTGACCTCGATGCCGACGTCGCCCTTGCCGAAGAAGGTCCAGCGAAACCCGCTGATCAGATAGACAACGGGGTTGAACAGGGTGATCGTCCGCCACGCCGCGGGCAGCATGTCGAGCGAATAGAAGGCGCCGCCCAAGAAGGTCAGCGGGTAGACGACCAGCAGCGGGATCACCTGCAACTGCTCGAAGCTCTGCGCCCAAATGCCGATGATGAAGCCGAAGAGGCAGAAGGTCACCGCCATCAGCACCATGAAGGCGACCATCCACAATGGATGCGCGACCTGCACGTCGACGAACAGATGCGCGGTGGCAAAGATGATCGCGCCGATGATCAGCGACTTGGTCGCCGCGGCGCCGACATAGGCGATCACCGTTTCGAGCGGCGACAGCGGCGCCGAGAGCATTTCGTAGATCGTTCCCGACCATTTGGGCATGTAGATGCCGAAGCTGGCGTTGCTGATGCTTTCGGTGAACATCGTCAGCATCATCAGTCCGGGGACGATGAAGGCGCCATAGGGAACCCCCGACACCTCGCTCATCCGCCCGCCGATCGCCGACCCGAAGACGACGAAATAGAGCGCCGTGGTGATCACCGGCAGCGCGAGGCTGGTCCAGACGGTGCGCCCGAAGCGCGCGAGTTCGAAGAGATAGATCGCGCGCACGCCGCGCCAGTTGGCGGTCATGCCGCGGCTCCTTCGCCGCCGCGCGGCTGATGCACCAGTCCCACGAAAATCTCCTCGAGCGAACTCTGTTTGGTGTGGAGATCCTTGAAGCCGACCCCGATGTCGCTCATCCGGCGCAGCAGCGACGGCACCCCCGTCGCCTCGGCCTGGCTGTCGAATTCATAGACGAGTTCGTGTCCGTCGCCCGCGAGCTCAAGCTTCCAGTCGGCGAGTTCGGCGGGCACCGCCGCGAGCGGTTCGGCGAGGTTGAGCGTGAGCGTCTTGCGGCCGAGCTTCTTGATCAGCGCATGCTTCTCTTCGACGAGGATCAGCTGCCCCTTGCTGATCACCCCGACACGATCGGCCATTTCCTCGGCCTCCTCGATATAATGGGTGGTCAGGATGATCGTGACGCCGCGCTCGCGCAGCCCGTGCACCATCTGCCACATGTCGCGGCGCAGTTCGACGTCGACCCCCGCGGTCGGCTCGTCGAGGAACAGGATTTCGGGTTCGTGGGAGAGCGCCTTCGCGATCATCACGCGGCGCTTCATCCCGCCCGACAGCTCCATGATCTTCGCGTCGCGCTTGTCCCACAGCGACAGGTCGCGGAGCAGCTGTTCGATGAAGGCGGGGTTGGCGCGCTTGCCGAACAACCCGCGCGAAAAGCTCACCGTCGTCAGCACTGTCTCGAAGGAATCGGTGTGCAGTTCCTGCGGCACCAGCCCGATCATCGAGCGCGCCGCGCGATAGTCGCGCTGATGGTCGTGGCCGCCGACCGTCACCGTGCCGCTCGAGGGGGTCACGATCCCGCAGACGATGCTGATCAGCGTCGTCTTGCCCGCGCCGTTCGGCCCGAGCAGCGCAAAAATCTCGCCCTTGTTGATGCTGAGATCGACCGACGACAGCGCGGTGTGACCGCTCTTGTACGTCTTGCCGAGGCCGGAAATGGTAAGGACAGCTGTCATCGTCATTCGTCTAGCTGACGGAGCCGATCGGGTGAACCCGCAAACAGCGCTTGACCTGCCCCGGGGCATCGGCTTGACCGGCACCGGCGTGCGGACGTGGCGAAATCGGTAGACGCAGCAGACTTAAAATCTGCCATCCTCTGGATATGCGGGTTCAAGTCCCGCCGTCCGCACCAACCGCCGCACGCCGCGGCGCGTTAGCACCCTTCCCGTTTCGTGCCGCATGGCTATGATGGCACCGATGCCGCCGACGATCGATATCCCCGCGAAGAAAAGACTGATGCTACGGGCCGGCGCCGCCGGACTGCTGGCGCTGACGCTCGGCAGCTGCGGGCTGTTCGGCGAGGCGGGGCCGGTGCGCATTGCGGCGATCGGGACACTCGCCGCTTCGCCGAGCCCGATCAACGGCGAGCTCGACGCCGCGAATGCGGCGCTGCTCAACCTCAGCGCGCAGGGGCTCGTCACCTTCGACGCCGAGGGACAGGTCGACGTCGGCCTCGCCGAACGCTGGACGGTCACCGCCGACGGCCGCAGCTATATCTTCCGCATCCGCGAGGCCAAATGGGCGAACGGTCGCAAGGTCACCACCGCCGACGTCGCCCGCATCCTGCAATCCTATCTCGCGCCGCGCAGCCGGCACGTGCTCAAGGACGATTTCCCCGAAATCGAAACGATCAAGGCGATGACCGAAACGGTGGTCGAGATCCGCCTGTCGGTGCCGCAACCAGCGATCCTCGAACTGCTCGCGCAGCCGTCGATGGCGATCGTCAACCGCGGGCTCGGCTGGGGGCCGATGCGCGCGCGGCGCAACGGCCGGTCGGCGCTGGTGTCGCCGGTCCCCGATCCGCTGGCCGAAGACCCCGAGGCGGCCGAGGCCGCGGCGGCGGATCCCGCCGCGTCGATCGAACTCACCGGCACCACCGCGCCGCGTGCGCTCGCGCGCTTCAAAAATGGCTATGCCGACGGCGTCGTCGGCGGGCGCTTCTCTACCCTTCCCTATTTCGCGGCTTCGAACATCGGGCGCTCGCGCCTCGTCGTCGATCCGGTGCCCGGGCTGTTCGGGCTAAGCTTCGTCAGCGACGAGGGCTTTCTCGCGGTGCAGGCCAATCGCGAAGCGCTGTCGCGCGCGATCCGCCGCGAACGGCTGATCGCCGCCTTCGGGCTTCAGGAATGGGAGCCGCAGATGACGCTGCGTCCCGATCTCTACACGCGCGACACCGGCCCGGCGCCGCTGCTGCCGGCGTGGGCCGACTATGACGAACAGTCGCGCTTCGTGCAGGCGCAGCGCACGATCGACGCGTGGCGCACGGGCGGACGCGAAATCGAAACGCTGCGTATCGCGGTTCCCGATTCGCCCGGCGGGCGCATCCTCTTCGCTTATGTCGCCGCCGATCTTGCCCGCCTCGGCGTACCGACCCGCCGCGTCGCGACGGGCGCCCCTGCCGAGCTCCGCCTGATCGACGAGGTGATGCCCAACGACGACGCGCTGTGGGGCCTGCGCCGCCTGTCGTGCCGACCCGACACCATCTGTCACCGCGATGCGCAGGCGCTGATCGACGAAGCCGCCGCGGCGCCGAACGCCGCCGAGCGCGCGCGGCTGATCGGCGAGGCCGAAGTGCGGCTGGCGGGCTATTCGCCCTTCATCCCGATCGCGACGCCGCTGCGCTGGTCGGTCGCGGCGCAGCGGCTGACCGCGCTGCGCGCCAACGGCCGCGGCCAGCACCCCTTGAATCGCCTTATTGCCTTACCCAGATAATACAGCGGCGCCGCAAATCCGGGCGCTGCCGAAAAGGACCCAAGGATGGCCCCTTCGACCCGCGACACCGACGCGATGTTCGATGCCCTGATTCAGGACCGCCGCGACCCCGCGGCGCTGCGCAAGCGCGTCGAGACGCTCGAATTCCTGCTCGAACGCAGCTTCACCATCCCGGGCATCAACCGCCCGGTCGGGCTCGACGCGATCGTCGGGCTCGTCCCCGTCGTCGGCGACGTGATATCCGGCCTGATGGGCGCCTATCTGATCTGGGAGGCGCGCAACCTGGGCATGCCGAAATGGAAGATCTGGCGGATGATCGGCAATCTCGGCGTCGACACGACGCTGGGCGCGATCCCGCTCGTCGGCGATGCCTTCGACCTTCTCTTCCGGTCGAACACGCGCAACCTCAAGATTATCAAGAAGCATCTCGACAAGCATCACCCGGGGACGATGATCATCGATCAATAGTCGCTGCTTCCCTCCGACTGTCTGATGGTGCTAGCACAGCGCCTTCAGATTCTATCGGAGATCCGGATGTTCCGCGCCACACTCGCCGCGCTCGCCCTCGGCTGTTCCTTCACCGCCGTCGCGGCTGCCGCAAAGGAGGCCGAAGACCCCTGGCTCTGGCTGGAGGATATCGAGGGCAAGGCGGCGCTCGACTGGGTCAAGAAGGAAAATGCCGCCACCGACCGGCTGATCACCGGCCGTCCGGGATTCGAGGCCGACCGCCAGCGCGCGCGCACCATCCTCGACGACGACCGCCAGATCGCGATGCCCGACGCGGTGATGGGCGACACGATCACCAACTTCTGGCGCGACGCCGCCAATCCGCGCGGTGTCTGGCGCCAGAGCCCGCTCGATGCCTATCTGTCGGGCAAGCCCGAATGGACGGTGCTGATCGACGTCGACGCGCTCGGCAAGGCCGAAAAGCAGAGCTGGGTGTGGCACGGCGCCGACTGTCTCGCGCCCGACTACCGGCGCTGCCTCGTCTCGCTGAGCCCGGGCGGCACCGATGCCGATATCGTCCGCGAATGGGACCGCACGACGAAAAGCTTCGTCGAGGGCGGCTTCACCGTCCCGCTCGCCAAGAGCAGCGTGACGTGGGAAGATGCCAACCATCTGCTCGTCGCGACGGACTATGGCGCGGGCAGCATGACGAGTTCGGGCTATCCGCGGATCGTCAAGCGCTGGACGCGCGGCACCCCGCTCGCCGCGGCCGCGACGCTCGTCGAGGGCGAGGCCGCCGACGTCGGCATGGGCGTCGGCGCCTTCATGGACGGCGACACGCGCTGGCCGGTGATCAGCCGCAACATGAGCTTCTACACCACCCGCCACTACCTGCCGAACGCCGACCGTTCGGCGTACAAGAGCACGATCATTCCCGAGAGCGCCGACCTGCGCGACGTGATCGACGGGCAGGCGATCGTCTTTCTCAACGAGGATTTCGGCGAGGGCTTTCCCGCCGGATCGCTGATCTCGCTGTCGCTCGCCGACATGGCCGCCGACCGCCAGGTCCCGATCGTCCCGGTGATGACCCCGACGAAGGCGCAGGCGATCGAAAGCGTCGCCGCGACCGACCATATCCTGTGGGTCAAGGCGCTCGACGATGTCGAGGGCAAGCTGTTCGCGCTGCGCCGCGACCAGCCGAACGGCCGCTGGAGCCAGAAGGAAGTCCCGCTCGCCGCCAATGCGACGGTGCAGATCGCGGGCGCGATCGGCAAGAGCGACCGTCTGCTCGCGACCGCCGAGACGATGCTCCAGCCGCCCACCCTCTATGCCGTGACCGAAACCGGCGCGCCACAAACCGTCCAGAGCCTGCCGGCGCTGTTCGACGCGAGCCGGATGCACGTCGAGAAACGCTTCGCGACGTCGAAGGACGGCACCAAAGTGCCCTATTTCCTCGTCCGCAAGAAGAGCGACAGCGAAGCCCCCGTCCCCGCGCTCGTCCACGCCTATGGCGGTTTCCGCGCCGCGCAGACGCCGGGGTATCTGACCGGCCAGCCCTATCGCGCCGGCCCGCTGGGGCTGTTCTGGGTCGAGGACGGCAATGCCTATGTCCTCGCCAATATCCGCGGCGGCGGCGAATATGGCCCCGCCTGGCACCAGGCCGCGCTCTATGAAAAGCGCCAGAACAGCTTCGACGATCTCCACGCGGTCGCCGAGGATCTGGTCCGGACCGGAGTCAGCGCCAAGGGCAAGATCGCGATCTCGGGCCGATCGAACGGCGGCGTGCTCGTCGGCGCGGCGATGGAACAGCGCCCCGACCTTTATGGCGCGGTGATCTCGGGCTCGCCGCTCAAGGACATGAAGCGCTATACCAAGCTGCTCGCGGGCGCGTCGTGGATGGACGAATATGGGGATCCCGACAAACCCCAGGACTGGGCCTTTATCTCGCAATATTCGCCCTATCAGAACATCCGCAAGGGCGTGAAATATCCGCCGATCTTCCTTTACCTCTCGACCAAGGACGATCGCGTCCATCCCGGCCACGCGCGCAAATTCGCGGCGCGGCTCAAGGACTATGGCAACCGCGTCTATTACCACGAATATCTGGAGGGCGGCCATTCGGTCGGCGCCGACCACGCCGAGGATGCGGTGCGCGCGGCGATGCTCCACGCATTCCTGTTGCGCGAACTGGTCGACACGAAATAGGCAGCGGCGGGGCCGCGAGCGCGGCCGGACCATGATCCTCGGCATCGCGCCGCCGATCATCGTGCGGCTGTCAACCGCATCGACGAGGATCGCGGCTCAGTCCGCCCGCCCCCGCAGCAGCGCGATCAGCGCGACGACCCCCGCGGTCAGCAGCGCACCGCCGCCCGCCGCAGCGAGCAGCCAGGGCGCGATCGCGCCCAAATCCTCGACATCGACGGCGTGGCTGGCGGGCAGGCCCCACGCCAGCCCGGTCGCGATCGCGGCGGCGCCCGCGCACGCAAAGAGCAGCGCGGCGCGCAGCGCCCGCGTCTTGCTGCCGAGTGCGAGCGCTTCGCCGCTCGGGATACGCGCCGCATGCCATCGCTCGACCTCGCGTGCCGCATCGATCGCGGCGCGCGGGACCGGAACGCGCAGCGCCGTCCGCACCGTCCCGTTCTTCGCGGGATAGGCGAGCGCGAATTCGAGGCACGCGAGGTCGCTCCCCGCAACCGCGAGCCACCGGACCGCCTGCAGTTCGGGGATGCCGCGCGGGCGCAGCACATGATAGCTGCCGTCGACGAGGATCGCGGTCCGCCCGGCGATGATCGCCACTCCTTCGGCGGGCACATCGGCGCGCGGCAGCGCCTCATTGCCGAAGCGCGCGGGTTCGCTCGCCGAACGCGCGGCATCGAAGGCGTGGAACGCCGCCCAGTCGGCCGGCCCGACGCGCCAGCGCGCGATTTCGCCCTCGCCGCGCAGCAATCGGGCGCGTCCCCGCGCGAGCAGCAACGCGCGGATCAGGAAAATCGGGCAGAAAAAGAGCAGCAGCACACCCGCCGCCATCACCAGCGCATTCGCCCCTTGATCGCCGGCGCGGTCGAGGCGCGCGACGCCGATCCCCAGTAGCAATATGCCGAGGATGACCAGCGACAAGTGCAGCAGCACCGATCGGGCCGGATTGCGCATGACGTCCCCTCCATCGGCGCGGCGATCGCCCGAGGGCTATCAAAATCACCGCCGGAAACGCAAGCCCTGCGCCGCGCACCGGTTTATCCGCTAGGCATCGATGTCGCGCTTGTAGGTTTCGGGCAGGAACAGGATGCCGACCACGGCGGTCACCGCGGCGATCACGACCGCGTACCAGAGCCCCTGGTAGATGTTGCCCGTGGCCGCGACCATCGCGAAGCCGATCGTCGGCATGAAACCGCCGATCCAGCCGTTGCCGATATGATAGGGCAGCGACAGCGAGGAATAGCGGATGCGCGCGGGGAACAGTTCGACGAGCAGCGCCGCAAGCGGTCCATAGACCATCGTCGCGAGGATGCCGAAGACGCAGAGGATGAGGATCACCCGGAGTTTGTCGATCGCGGCGGGATCGGCGGCGGCGGGATAGCCGGCGCGCGTGAGCCCCGCCTGCACCTCTTCGTGGAACGCGGCGATGGCCGCCGCCTTCGCGTCGCCCGCGAGCCGCGCAGGATCGGGCGCGGCGTGGGTTTCGTCGCCGATGCGCACCGTCGCGATCGTCCCGGCGGGCGCCTCGGCATTGGCATAGTTGATCCCGCCGCGCGCGAGGTAGGATTTGACGATGTCGCAGCTCGTCCGGTCGAAGCTGTTCTTGCCGATCGGGTCGAACTGGAACGAACAGTCTCCACCATGCGCGACGACGGTCACCGGCGCACGCTCGACCGCCGCCGCCATCGCCGGGTTCGCGGCCCCGACGAGCGCCTTGTAGAGCGGGAAATAGGTGAAGACCGCGATCACGCACGCGGTCATCATGATCGGTTTGCGGCCGATCCGGTCGCTGAGCCAGCCGAAGAAGACGAAGCTGGGGATGATCAGCAACAGCGCGGTGGCGACGAGGAAATTGGCGGTCGCGCCGTCGACCCTGGCGATCTTTTCGAGATAGAAGAGCGGGTAGAGATGCGCGGCGAAGCCGATCACTGCCTGCCCCGCGACCGCGCCGAACAGCGCAATCAGCACCAGCCGGAGGTTCTTCCATTCGCCGAAGGCTTCGCGCAGCGGCGCCTTCGATGTCGCCCCCGCCTGCTTCATCCGCTGGAACACCGGGCTTTCCTCGAGCTGCACGCGGATCCACAGCGTGACCGCGAGCAGGATGATCGAGCAGATGAAGGGAAGCCGCCAGCCCCAGTCGTTGAAGCTGTCGGCATCCATCACGGTGCGCAGCCCGACGACCAGCGACGAGGCGAGGATCAGCCCGAGCATCGCGGTCGTCTGGATGAAACTGGTGTAGAAGCCGCGTTTTCCCGGCGGCGCATGTTCGGCGATATAGACCGCCGCGCCGCCATATTCGCCGCCGATCGCGAGCCCCTGGAGCAGGCGCAGGATCATCAGGATGATCGGCGCCGCGATGCCGATCGTGTCGTACCCCGGAAGGAAGCCGACCGCGAAGGTCGACAACCCCATGATCGCCATCGTGACGAGGAAGGTATTCTTGCGCCCGACGACATCGCCGACGCGCCCGAAGACCAGCGCGCCGAAGGGGCGCACCGCGAACCCCGCGGCAAAGGCCATCAGCGCGAGGATGAAGCCGGTGGTCTCGTTGACCCCCGCAAAGAAATGGCGCGACAGCGCGGTAGCGAGCAGGCCGTAGAGGTAGAAATCATACCATTCGAACACCGTCCCCAGCGACGATGCGACGATGACGCGCCGCTCGCTCTGTCCCGTGCCGGATCCAACCGCCGGGCTCTCCATCTGGTCTGCCATAGTCTCTCTCCCTCTCGCCCCGGCAGCGGCGGCGGGACTTGTCCGGCCCGTCCGCCACGCTCCCGGGGATGTTCAGTGCACAACCGCCATCGTCGGCGCCGTGCAGCCCGCACTCGCCAGTTCGCGTTCGGCCTGCGCGAAACCATAAGCGGGGACGATTTCGCCCCGACGGTCGGCAACCCGGTCCCATCCGGAAACGACCCGCGCCGCGGCGTCGTCGCCCGCGCCGACGAACAGCCCGTCGGTCAGCGTGATGTTCGCACACGCGAAATGCCCCGCCCCGGCGCACAGAATCGCGCGCGTCGGCGCGTCGGCGCCGACCAGCGCGAGCAGCCCCGGGCTCACCGCCTCGGGCGCCAGATGCGCGAGCGCCCCGGCAGCGAGCACGCCGTCGGTCATCGCGGTTGCCGCGGTCGGCGCGAGGCAGTTGACGCGAATGCCGTATTTCTCGCCCTCGATCGCCAGCGTCTGCATCAGCCCGACGAGCGCCATCTTGGCGGCGCCATAATTGGCCTGGCCGAAATTGCCGTAGAGCCCCGACGAGGAGGTCGTCATCACGATGCGGCCGAAGCGCCGGTCGCGCATCTGGTCCCACACCGCCTTCGAACAGATCGCCGCGCCCATCAGGTGAACATCGACGACCAGCCGGAAATCGGCGAGGTCCATCTTGGCGAAGCTCCGGTCGCGCAGGATGCCGGCGTTGTTGATCAGGATGTCGATGCCGCCCCACGCCGCCGTTGCGGCGTCCATCATCGCAGCAACCTCGGCCTCGTCGGTCACCGACGCCGGTGCCGCCATCGCCTGCCCGCCCGCCGCCGCAATCTCGGCCGCGACGCGCTCCGCCGTGGCCGCCTCGCGATCGTTGACGACGACACGCGCGCCGTGGCGCGCGAGCAGCAGTGCGTGCGCGCGGCCTAGCCCGCCCCCCGCGCCGGTGACGACAGCAACGCGTCCCGCCAGATTCATCTCGCCTCTCCCTCGTTTTTATTAACTCACCAGTGAGTTAGTTAAATCACCATGCCTTCACCAGACCCCGGGTTGCCGCGAACGCGTCGGGGGCAGCCCCGCGCCGCGCCTTACTCCTCGCGTTCGGCCTTGCGCTGGTTGCAGATGTCGCGGAAGCCCGCCGCCATGAAGCGCGCCATGCGCGCCTTGACCGCGGCATAATCGTCCGAGCGGCACAGTCCGTGCGACAATTTGTCGATGCGTCCGGTGCGCGCGAGCGTCAACATCAGCGCCCCGGTCACGAAATGATAGCCCCAGAAGATATCCTCCTCGGCGGCGTCGGGGAGCGCCTTTTTCAATATATCGATCAGCCGCAACACGACGGGATCGAAATATTTGTCCATGAATTCAGCGCCTTCTGGGCTATTCGACGCCTGCGCGCCAAAGGCGCCGTAATTCTTCCAGCCCTCGCCGCCCTGAATGTAGAGGTCGAGGTCGGTGTCGAGGAAGGCATGGAGCGCGCCCTCGACCGTCGGGGCGCCACCCGCCACGCGATCATAATCGTCGAGCGCCTGCATCCGCTTGTCGATCGTGACGACCGCACGCCGCGCGAAGACCGCATCGAACAGCGTCTTCTTGTCGTCGAAATAATAGTTGAGCAACGTGTGATGGACACCGACCTGCTTGGCGACATCCTTTAGCGTCACCCCGTAAAAGCCGTGCTTCGAAAACAGATATTCGGCGACATCGAGAATCTGCTCCATCATTTCGGCGCGCTGTTCCGCTTTCGACGGCCGCTTCGCTACAGTCTTTGCCTTCGACGCCAAATCCTATTCCTTCCGCACCCTTGTTCCTGCCGCGGCGACCGCGACCGGCCTACACCTGTCCGTAATCCGCCCGCAATTGCATTTTGTCGATCTTGCCCGTGGGCGCGAGCGGCATGGCGGCGAGGCGGACGATCGCGTCGGGAACCCACCACGACGCGACCCGGTCGCGCAGCGGCGCGAGCAGATCCTCGTCGCCGACCGTCGCATCATTGGTTTCGACGATCAGGATCGGGCGCTCGCCCCATTTGGGGTCCACCCGCCCGATCACCGCGGCGAGCGATACCTGCGGCAGCGCACCGACCAGTGCCTCGATCTCGGCGGGATTGATCCATTCGCCCCCCGACTTGATCAGGTCCTTTGCGCGGCCGGTAATCGTCAGATTGCCTTCGGCGTCGATGCGCGCGAGGTCGCCGGTGTCGAACCAGCCGTCGGCGTCGGTCGCGGGTTCGTCGTGCCCGAAATAGCGCCCGACGACGCTCGGCCCGCGGACGCGCAAATGCCCCTCGCCCGCGCGCTGATCAGCGATCGCGCGCCCGTCGGCATCGGTGAGCAGCAGGTCGATGCCGATCGCGGGACGCCCCGACACCCCCGCCCGGCGGGCGGGATCGCCGGGCACCGCGGCGGTTCCGAGCGGCGACAATTCGGTCATGCCCCAGCTCGTCTGGACCTCGGCGCCCAGCCGCCGCTCGATCCGCTCCATCAGCGCCGGCGGCATCGGCGCGCCGCCGACGAGGATGCGCTCGAGCGACGGTACTTCGCCGCCCTCGCGCTCGAGATGGTCGACCAGCCCCAGCCATACGGTCGGGACGCCGACCCCTGCGGTCACGCCCTCGGACCGGATCAGCGCGGCGAGATGCGCGCCATCGCTGTGGCGGCCGGGCAGCACAAGCTTGCCGCCGGCAGCGGGGACCGAAAAGGGCAGCCCCCAGGCGTTGGCGTGGAACATCGGCACCACCGCGAGCACCGCGTCGCGCGCGCGCACCCCCATCACATCGGCCTGAAGCTGCCGCATCGTGTGCAGGTAGCAGCCGCGGTGGGTATAGGTGACGCCCTTGGGCGCTCCGGTAGTGCCCGAAGTAAAACAGAGTCCCGAAGGGCTGGTCTCGTCAAACGCGCCCCATGCGACGTCCGTCGGCACCGCGGCGATCGCGGCGTCGAGCGCCGCGACGTCGCCCGCCGCGCCATCGCCCGAAGGGGTGTCGAGCAGCAGGATGCGCCTGACCGCACCACCCTTTTCGATCGCGGCGCGCGCCAGCGGCAGCAAGTCGGGGCTGGCGAGCAGGATCCCCGCCGCCGACTGCGCGAGCATCGCGCCGAGCTGCGCCGCGGTCAGGCGGGGGTTCAGTGTGTGGCAGACCGCGCCCATGCCGATGATTCCGTACCAGCTTTCGAAATGCCCGCGCGTATTCCACGCGAGGGTCGCGACCCGGTCGCCGACACGCACCCCCATCGCATGCAGCGCCCCCGACACGCGCCGCGCACGATCGTGGAGCACCGCATAGCGCATCCGCTCGACCGTCCCGTCCGTCCCCGCCGACACCAGCTCGGCGCCGGGATGCCATTTGGCAGCGTGGGAGAGGAATTTGTCGAGCGTCAGGCCGTAATCCTGCATCGCACCGTCGGTCATTGGCACCCCTCGGCCTTCGGCGGCAGCGGCGGCGACGCGACCCCGACATTCCAGTTCCACGGGATGTCGCCCGCCGCGCGGCGGCGGCACACCACCGCCTCGTGCAGCGCCGCGGCACCAGGGAACAGGTTGCGCCCAGCGCGCGGCGCGCCGGCGAAATGGAGGTAGCCGCGGCCGTCGGCGTAGGACGGCCAGTCAGGCCCATCCTTTGCGCGCGGGATGCCGGTCGCGGCAAAGCTTGCCCAATAATCGCCCATCGCGCCCGCCAGCTTGCGTTCGGTCAGGCTGTCGGGAATCTTGGGCCACAGCGGGGGCGTCCGCCCCGCGGTGCCGAAGACATAGGGCAGTTCGGCGGCATGGAAGGCGTGGAGATTCCATTCCTGCATCGCCGGATAGCCATGATCGAAATAATAATAATAGGCGCCCTGCCCCAGCGCAGCCTGGTTCGAGACCAGCCGCTCCGAGGTCCAGCCGTACATCGCGTCGCGCGTCGCCGCGAGCATGCTCTCCTCGATCGCCTTCGCCGGATAGCGCGCGAGAAAGGCACCCGCGAGGTCGCCGTAACCGGTGCGAACCGCCGCTTCGTACGCGGCGGCACCGGCGGGCGGCTTCGGCAGCAGGAAGCGCAGCGAGCGGATTTCTCCGGCGTTGAAGCCCGCGAGGATCGGCACCGCTGCCTGTTCGTTGCGGTCGAAGCTGTCGACGAGCTGGCGCGGAACGACCTGGCCGTCGATCACGGGGAACGGGAAATAGCCGGTCGCCGGGGCCTTTTCGGCAATCTCCTCCGCCGGCATCGCGCGCAGCGCCGCGAGGTCGGCCGCCCCGAGCTTCGCGGCGAGGTCAGCGCCCTGCGTCTCGGCGGGAACCATGCCGTTCAATGCTCCGCGCAGCGCGGGGGCGGACACCATGTAGGCGCTCTGCGCGACCGCCTTGTGGAACAGGCCGCGCGCCGGCGGCGCGGTCATCAGATACATGACACTGAGCGCGCCCGCGGATTCACCCGCGATGGTCACATTGCCCGCGCTGCCGCCGAAGGCGCCGATGTTGCGCTTGACCCACTGCAGCGCCGCGATCTGGTCGAGCAGCCCGTAATTGCCCGACACGCCATCGGCCGATTCGGCGCTAAGCGCCGGGTGCGCCAGCCAGCCGAGCGCGCCGAGCCGGTAGTTGATCGATACGACGACGATGCCGCGCGCGGCGAGCGCGCTGCCGTCATAAAGCGGGTCGCCCCCCGACCCGCTGGTCAGCGCGCCGCCGTGGATCCACACGAACACCGGCGCATTCGCCGCGTCCTCGGGCGCCCAGATGTTGAGCGACAGGCAATCCTCGCTCATCGCCGGCAGGTCCCAGCCGTAGATGCTGGGTCCGCGCGGTTTCGGCTGGAGGCAGGCAGCGCCGAATCTGGTCGCATCGCGCGCACCGTCCCACGCGAGCGCCGGCTGCGGCGGCGCCCATCGCAGCTTGCCCACGGGCGGCGCGGCATAGGGAATGCCCTTGAAGACGCGCACGCCCTTCGCCTCGCTGCCCGTCACGGTGCCCGCGGGCGCGGCGACTAGCGGTCCCGCCGCCGCGGGCGCCGAAAACAGCGCCGCGGCGGCAAGTGCCGGAAGCGACAGACGGCGGATCGTTCGAACGTTCATCCCCGTCGCCGATCAGAAGCGATAATTGGCGCGGACGCCGATCGTGCGCGGCCGCAGCCGGGCGTAACGGCCGTCGAGGAACGCCTCTGGATGGACGTAGGTGATCGAGCTGTCGTCGAAGATATTCTCGACATAGGCGGTGAGGTCGAGCGCCCCGAGCTTCGCCCCCGCGAACAGGTTCACGTTGGTCCAGGCTTCGGTGAAGTCATAGGTCGGACTGACCGCATTGGGATTGCCCGGCACGTTGGGGAACTGGTTGGGGAAGGCCCCCGCGTGCGAGACATTGACCGCGGCGAAGGCGCTGTTCGACCCGCCGATCGCGAAATCGTAGCGCAGCGTGCCCGACCCCTGGAATTTCGGCGAAGCGAGCCGGGTGCCGATCTCGGCCCCCGATATCGCCGCTTCGACCGCGGTCAGCTCGGTGACCTTGGCGCGGTTGAACGAACCGTTGAGCGCGAGGCTGAGCCCCGCAATCGGCCGCGCCATGACCTCGAACTCGAGCCCGTAGCTCTCCGCCGCGCCGATGTTGGTCGCGAACTGGATCGAATCCGACACGCGGTTCGCCTGGACCTGGATATCCTTCCAGTCGATATAATAAGCCGCGAGATTGGCGGTGAGGTCGCCGCCGAGCCAGCGCCCCTTCAGGCCGAGTTCGTAATTGGTCACGCTGTCGGACTTGGCACCGTCGGGAATGACGATGTCGTTGGGGTTGATCGTGCTCACCAGCCCGGCGCGCGCATTGACCACGGGGGTCCGGAAACCCGTCGACACCGTGGCGTACGTGGTCAGGCTGTCGGTCGGCTTCCACGACACGCTGCCTTTCCACGACAGGCGGTCGTCCTTGACCTTGAGCCCCGCGGCATAATCGATCGGCGTAACCGTCAGCGCGAGATTCTGAAGGTTGAAGAAGGCGGCGGTCAGGTAATTGCTGTTATAGCCGCCCCCGCGGGTAAAACTCTGCACCTCGGTGCTGCCGTAGCGCAGCCCGCCGGTGATCCAGAAGCGGTCGCTGAAGCGATAGGTCGCTTCACCGAAACCCGCGATCTCGGTCTGGTCGGTGTAGCTGTTGAAGCGCTGGTAATATTCGTTCGGCAGCCCGGTCAGCCGCTTCGCCGCCAGATATTCGGAGCTCGAGCGATAAGCGAAATCGACGGTGCGGCGCTTGTCGTAGTAGAAAAAGCCCGCGACCCATTCGAACGGCCCGTCGTGGCGCGACACGAGCCGCGTTTCCTGGACGAACAGATCGTCATAACCATAAGCGTCGAGCGCGAAGGGAAAGGCTTGGGCGAACGTGCCCGCAAGGTCGACGTAGAAGGACGCGTCATAGTCGGACAGCGTCGTCGAACTGATCAACTCGGCGAAATCAAACTCGTAATTGACCGTGATGTTGTAATTGGTGAGCTTGCCCTGGAACAGGTCGGGACGGTCCGAGCGGCGCACGAACTTGCCGAGCAGCGGGTTGGTCAGCGCCGAATCGGCGGGTTTGCTGTTCTCGTACGACGCGAGCAGCTTGACCTTCATCCGGTCGTTCGGCTGGAGCAGCAGGATCGCGCGCCCGCCATAGGCCTCGAGGCTGTTCGAATCCTTTAACCCGGTGCCGATATTGTCGACCCAGCCGTCTTCGTCGCGGTAGTAGCCGGTGACGCGCAGCCCGATTTCGTCCTTCATGATCGGGACGTTGACCATCGCATTGTAGCGCTGGCGCACCGAACTCGATCCGGTCAGTCCAATATCGACGCTCGCCGAGGCCTGGAATTCGTCGAGGTCGGGGCTCTTGGTCAGGATGCGCATCGCGCCCGCGAGCGAATTCGATCCGAACAAGGTGCCCTGCGGCCCGCGCAGGAATTCGACGCGCTCGACGTCGTACAGATTGGGGTCGAGGATCGTCGAATTGCCGTTCGCCGAAATCGGCAGTTCGTCGACATAGATGGCGACCGCGCTTTGCAGCCCGGCCGAATAGCCGTTGGTGTTGATGCCGCGGCTGGTGAAATTGTTGAAATTCTGGGTCGGCCGGTTGACGACGATACCCGGCGTATTCTGGGCGATGCCCTCGAAACCGACGACGCCGAGGTCGTCGAGTTCCTGCTGGCCGAAGGCGGTGACGCTGAGCGGGACGTCCTGAAGCCGCTCGGCACGGCGCGTCGCCGTGACGATGATGTCGTTTTCGTCGCGCTGCCCTTCGGCGACGGTGTCAGCCGGTGCGACACCTCCCGCGGACTGGGCCATGGCGACGGCCGGCGACACGAACAGGGCGGCCGCCGAGGCGGACGCAAAAAGCTGAGCCTTCATACAAAACTCTCCCTCCCGTCGGCAGTCGTCGCTGCCGATCTGGACAGCATCTATCGACGACACTCTCACAAGAGTCAATATTCACTATCACGTGCGTGAATGAATGAAATTTGCGAGACGCCTTCGACGCGGCAATCGGCGCCGCGCGACGATCCCCTGCCTCCTCCGGACCACGCCGCGCAAACCGGCGCCAAGGGGCGCGTGTCATCACCACGACCGGCCCGGTCCCCCGGCGGGTAATGCGCTCCGTCCCACCGGGCGGAGCGCATCCCGTTCAAAGCGGCTTTTGCCGGAACACGATGACGAGTCCGACCACGACGAGCGCGAGCCCGCCCAGCGCGCGCATCGACATCGGGTTTCCGAGCAGCAGCCAATCCATGGCCGCGGTCACCCCGGGGACGAGGTAGAAGAGGCTGGTGACATTGACCAGATTGCCGCGCGCGATCAGCCTGTAGAGCAGGAAGGTCGCCCCGACCGAGATGACCAGCCCGAGCCAGAGGACGGGCAACAGGAAACCCGGATCCCACGAAACATGCAGCGGCCCGAACGGCGCGACCGCCCCGGCGAAGGCGAGTCCGACGCCATATTGCAACGGCAGCACCGCCCACGGCGCCTGCGTTTCGCGCTTCTGGACGATCGACCCTGCCGTGATGCCGAGCAGCGAAAGGCCGGCGAACAGGAGCCCCAGCGCGTCAAAGCTTGCCGCCGCCAGCCCGTCGAAGACGACGAGCGTCAGCCCGCCGAGCGCGCAGGCCAGCCCGAGCAGGCGTGGAGCCGTGGCGCGCCGTTCGGTCAGGAAGACGGTCAGGATCGGCTGCACGCCGAGCAAGGTGGCAAGCGCCCCCGGAGTCATCCCGTTGTCGAGCGCGAGAAGATAGCAGGCCGAATAGACCCCCGCGATCAGCAGGCCGACGAGCACGACACGCGGCCGCGATCCACGCGCGGGCAGCAGCGTGCCTCGCCAGATCGCATATGCGACGAGAATGGCGAGGGCGACGCCATAGCGCGCGATGAGCAGTGCGAAGGGCGAGCCGTGCTCGAGACCGATCTTGGAAACGATCGCGCCGCTGCTCCACAGCAGCACGAAAACACCCGTCGGCACGAACGCCGACAAATAACGGTTTGTCATTGGAAATCACCTGAAACAATCTTGTCCCGCGGCGAAGCACGGGCGTTCAGCCGGCCGGGTCAGCCAGCAGCGGTCACGGCGAACGGTGGCGGCGGCGCCCCGGCGCGCACGGTTCCGATCGTCGCGTCAGGCGGCACGACGGGAGGGGCCACCGACACGGGATATTCGGCCATGTCGTGCAAAAGGGCGGCGCTGGCGACCATGCCGCACGGTTACCAAGTCGCCGAGACCGATACAATCCCCGTCTGCGTTCCGCGGGCCCCGACACGCATGGCAAGGCATGCATTGCCACCCGGGCACGATGCTGCCAACGATGCCCGATGACGAACGAACAGGCTACTGAACAGGCTCGCGTCGAAGCGCGGATTCGCGGAAGCTTTGCAAAACAGGGGCTGATGGCGACGCTTGGCGCCGTTCTGGGCGACATCGCACCGGGCGCCGTGGAGATCATCCTCCCCGCATCGTCCGCGGTCTCGCAGCAGCACGGCTTCGTTCATGCCGGCGCGGTCAGCGCCATCGCGGATACCGCGGCCGGTTATGCGGCGCTGAGCCTCATGCCCGCCGGGCACGGCGTCCTGACCACCGAATTCAAGATCAACCTGGTCGCGCCGGCAGTCGGCGACCGGATCATTGCGCGCGGGCGCGTCGTCAAGGCGGGACGGACCCTGACGCTGGCGGTCGCCGAAGTCTTCGCCGATCGCGGCGCGAACCAAAAGCTCGTCGCATTCCTGACCGCGACGATGATGAGCATGCAGGAACGCGGCGATATCGTCGACTGACGCGCCGACATCGCGGATCGCGGCGCGGCCCCGACCTCGCGGCTCGTTCGGAAGATCGCAACCTTTGCCCATTGGTGAGGCGCGGCCCGGCGAATGCCGGGAACTCAGACCGGCGAGTGCTGGTGAAATGCCAGCTTCCAGCCCGCCGCGCGTCGCATATAGGCCGAACTGACCAGCGCGGCATAGGGCTCGCCGTCGGCGCGCGTCACCTCCGCCCGGTAACTGATGACCGCGAAGTCGCCGCCATCGTGCAGCAGGTGCCGGTCGCGCATCGTCAGGTCGCGCCACCGGTTCGCGCTGGTCGCCGTCGCCGCAACCGCTTCGCGCGAATGCACGCCGTGCATTTCCCCCGCCTGCGGAAAGGCGAGCAGGCAGCGCTCGTCGACATGCGCCAGAAAATAGGCCTCGCCTTCCAGCCAGAACCCCTGCTCGATCCCGAACAGCGTCGCCTCGATCGTCATTGTCTCGCTCCTTTCGGTCACCCGGGCCGCGATCAACCGCCTGTCTTGCGCGCCCGCGCCGCTTTGACGCCCTCGACGAACTGCTTTTCATTGACCTTCACCGCCAGCCCCTTGTCCGACAGGAAGAAGGCCGCCCGCGGCATGGTGACATTGCCCTCGCGCGTCGTCAGCACCGCGCCCTGCGGCGCTATCGCGGTGATCTTGCCCAGCACGGCGGCGCCATCGGCGCTGCGGACTTCGGCGCCCGGCTTCAGCGCCCCGTCGACCGCCGCCGCGTCGGCCTCGGCCTGTTTCAGCACCGCGACGATCTTGGCCTTGGGCGCCTTGAGCGCGGGTCCCTTGGCGCCTTTCACAAAGGCGTTTCTGGGGACGACTAGCCCGTTGCCGTCGATCGACACCGCGATCTTGTCGCCCGACACCTTGACGATCCGGCCGACCTCCTCGCCATTCTGGTCATAAACCTTGGCACCGGTGCCGAGCGAACTGGCCGGCGCGGCTCCCTGTGCCAGCGCGGCGGGGCCGGCCAGCAGCGCCGCGGCGGCGAGGCATAGCGCGGAGACCGCGCCAATGGGCTTGAACATGGAACGCTCCTGTCGAACGGCAAGGGCCGTCCGTGTCGCATTTCGCGGCCCAGCCCCCAAATGCCCTGCTGTCGGGGCGTGCAGCGGATGCGCCGAACCGACGGCCGCGCCCGACCGAACGCTCAAGCGCGCCCCGCTTTCGGCGCATGCAGCATCGCGAGCAGCGCATGACCGGCAGCGCGCCGCGGCATCGACGCCCCGCCTCATTCCCGAACCTTGGCGCTTTACCTCAATCTGGGTTGAGCTTTTATGGAGAGGCTCCACGATTCGCGAACGGAGCATTTCCTTGCATATCGACAATCGGAAAACGGCTTTTCCCGCCGCAAAACCTGCCGCGCCCTCGCGGCCTCTCCCGCGTGTCCGCCCTGCCCGCGCAAGGAGAAACACGCGCCCGAGGACAGGGCCCGACGACGTGGCGACACCGACACCCGACCGTCGGGAGTGAAATCTCCGCCGCGACCGGGGCGATCTGGCGGCATGCGTCCGCCCGCCTCCCGCGACCCCGCCGCCACCTGCGGCAATCCTGTGCAACGAACCGGCCCAGCGTCGGCATTCATGAGGTCCTCCCGTGTCTCCTGCCCAAACCCCCACCGAACCCACGCCATCCCGCCCGCCGCGCGGACGCCCGATATTCTTTGCGGCGATCGCGCTGCTCCTGCTCGCGGGCAGCCTCTACGCTTGGCGGTCGGCCCGAACCGCCGAGAATGCGGCGGGCCCGATGCCGCCGGTGCCGGTCTCTACGATCGTGGTGACGCCGACCGACGTCCCCGCCGCGCTCGAAGCCGTGGGCTCGCTCCGCGCCGTTCGCGAAGTGGTGCTCGCCCCCGAAGTCGCGGGGCGCGTGACCGCGATCCGCTTCGTGGCAGGCGCCCGCGTCGGCGCGGGCGAATTGCTCGTGCAGCTGTTCGACGCGCCCGAGCGGGCCGACCGCGCCGCAGCGCAGGCGAAGGCCGATTTCGCGGGCTTGCAGCTGGCGCGTTCGAACGAGCTCGCGCCATCGGGTGCCGAACCGCGCGAACTTCTCGATCAGCGGCGCGCCGAGCATGCGCAGGCGCATGCCGCAGTCCGGCAGATCGATGCCCGCCTCGTCCAGAAACAGCTTCGCGCGCCCTTCGCCGGCACGCTGGGTGTCCGGCAGGTCAACCCGGGGCAATATCTCAATCCGGGCGACCCAGTGGCGACGCTGACCGCACTCGACAGCCTCTATGTCGACTTCGCCGTGCCGCAGCAGGACTTTTCGCGGCTGCAGCCGGGCGCCGTGGTCGACATCCTCTCCGACGCCTGGCCCGACCGGCGCTTCACCGCCCGCGTCACCGCGATCGAACCGCAGGTCGGCAAGGAGACGCGCAACGTCATGGTTCAGGCGACCCTGCCCAACCCGGGCCTCGCGCTGCGGCCCGGCATGTATGTCACCGCGCGGCTCGCGCTGCCGCCGATCGCCGGCGCGCTCGTCGTCCCCGCGACCGCGATCCAGACATCAGCATCGGGCGACAGCGTGATGCGCGTGAAGATGGGCAAGGACCGCCGCGGCGGCACCGCCGAGGTGGTGCCGGTCACCACCGGCCGCCGCTTCGGCGACCGGGTGGTCGTGACCAGCGGGCTCCGGTCCGGCGATATCGTCGTGACCAACGGCCAGCTCCGCGTCCAGCCCGGCGCGCCCGTCACCCTGGCGCCGACGCGCCCGGCGCAGGCCAAGGGGGGACGCTGAGATGGCCTTTACCGACATCTTCATCCGCCGCCCGATCCTCGCGGTCGTCGTCAGCCTGCTGATCCTGCTCGTCGGCGGCGCGGCGCTCTTTTCGCTGCCGGTGCGCGAATATCCCAACATGGAAAGCGCGACGATCGTCGTCGACACCGGCTATCCGGGCGCGACGCAGGACGTGATGCAGGGTTTCGTCACCACGCCGATCGCGCAGGCGATCGCGACCGCGAACGGCATCGACTATCTCACCTCGACCTCGACGCTCGGCAAGAGCCAGGTCAAGGCGAAGCTGGTGCTGAACGCCGACGCCGACCGCGCGATGACCGAGATACTGGCCAAGGTGCAGCAGGTGAAATATCGCCTGCCCGCGGGCGCCAACGATCCCGTCATCACCAAGATGACCGACGGCGCGTCGGCGGTGCAATATCTGGCGTTCGTCAGCGACACCCTGCCCGTCCCGCAGATCACCGACTTCGCGACGCGCATCGCGCAGCCGCTGATCACCGCGGTTCCCGGGGTCGCATCGGCCGAAATCAGCGGCGGCCAGACGCTGGCGATGCGCGTGTGGGTCGATCCCGTGCGCCTCGCGGCGCGGGGCCTGTCGGCCGGCGACATCGCCGCAGCGCTGCGCGCGAACAATGTCCAGTCCGCGCCGGGGCGTCTGAAAGGCACCGACACGGCGATCAACATCACCGCCGGCACCGACCTGCGCGACCTTGAGGCGTTCCGTCAGATGGTGGTGAAGCGCGTCGACGGCGGAATCGTCAGGCTCGGCGACGTCGCGACCGTGGAGATCGGCGGCCAGAATTACGACAGCAGCGCGATGACCTCGGGCCGCCGGTCGGTCACCATCGCGATCACACCCACCCCCGACGGCAATCCGCTCGAAATCGTGAAGGCGGTCAAGGCGCTCGTCCCCGACATGCAGCGCGTGGCGCCGCCGGGGGTCGAGGTGATCAGCCAGTTCGACGTCGCCCATTTCGTCAACGCCTCGATCGACGAGGTCAGCAAGACGCTGGTCGAAGCGATCGTCATCGTGATCATCGTGATCTTCCTGTTCCTCGGCTCGCTGCGCGCGGTGCTTATCCCGGTGGTGACGATCCCGCTGTCGCTCGTCGGCACCGCTGCGCTGATGCTCGCCTTCGGCTTTTCGCTGAACCTGCTGACCCTGCTCGCAATGGTGCTGGCGATCGGCCTGGTCGTCGACGACGCGATCGTCGTGGTCGAAAATATCCACCGGCATATCGAGGAGGGCCTGTCGCCGGTCCGCGCCGCCTTGCTCGGCGCGCGCGAGATCGTCGGGCCGGTGATCGGAATGACGCTGACGCTCGCGGCGGTCTATGCCCCGATCGGACTGATGGGCGGGCTCACCGGCGCGCTGTTCCGCGAATTCGCCTTCACGCTCGCCGGGGCGGTCGTCGTTTCGGGAGTCGTCGCGCTGACGCTGTCGCCGATGATGAGCAGCCTGCTCCTCCATAGCCAGATGAACGAGGGCCGGCTGTCGCGGGCGATCGAGCACAATATGCAACGCGCGACCGCGGGGTACAGTCGCCTGCTCGGCGCGACGCTGGCCGCGCGGCCCGCGGTCATGCTGGTCGGTGCGGTGGTGCTCGGCGCGATCGTCATCCTGTTCACCGGCGCCCAGCGCGAACTCGCGCCGCAGGAAGACCAGGGCTATGTCTTCGTCCAGACCAAGGCGCCGCAATATGCCAATGTCGACTATACCGCGCGCTACGCCCATGAGGTCGAGCGGATGTTCCGCGGGCTGCCCGAATATGTGAGCAGCTGGTTCGACAATGGCACCGACGGCCTCAACAACGGCTTCGGCGGCGTCATCCTCAAGGAATGGGGCGACCGTGCACGCGGCGCCGACGCGATCCAGGCCGAGCTCAATGCCAGGGGCGCGGGGATCACCGGCGTCTACGCCGCTGCCTTCCAGCCCCCCGCGCTGCCCGCCTCGAGCGGCGGCCTGCCGGTGCAGATGGTCATCCGGTCTTCGGACGATTTTCCGGTGCTGTATGCGGTGCTGGAGAAGGTGAAGGGCGCCGCCTGGCAGAGCGGGCTGTTCGCCTTCGTCGACAGCGACCTCGCCTTCGACAGCCCCGAGGCGCGGATTGCTGTCGACCACGCCAAGGCGGGCGAAATGGGAATCACCATGGAAGCCGTCGCCGACACGCTGGCGACGATGGTCGGCGAAAATTACGTCAACCGCTTCAACTGGCACGACCGGTCCTACGACGTCATCGCGCAGGTTCCTGCGGCGCAGCGGCTGACACCCGCCAATCTCGGCCAATATCACATCAAGACCGCGTCGGGCACGCTGGTGCCGCTGTCGACGGTGACCAGCGTCGAGATGCACCCCGGCGCCAACCGGCTGTCGCAGTTCAACCAGATGAACTCGGTCACGCTTTCGGCCATATTGGCGCCCGGCGTGACGATGGGACAGGCGGTCGACTTCCTGAAAGGCCAGCCGCTGCCCGCCGGAACCAGCGTCGACTGGCTTTCGGACAGCCGTCAATATGTGACCGAGGGCGACCGGCTGACGATCTCGTTCGGCTTCGCGCTGATCGTCATCTTCCTCGTGCTCGCGGCGCAGTTCGAAAGCTTCCGCGACCCGCTGGTCATCCTCGTCACCGTGCCGCTCGCGATCTGCGGGGCGCTGGTGCCGCTGTGGCTCGGTTACACGACGCTCAACATCTACACCCAGATCGGGCTGGTGACGCTGATCGGCCTGATTTCGAAACACGGCATCCTGATGGTGTCCTTCGCCAACCAGATCCAGAAACACGAGGGCCTCGACCGGATCGCGGCGATCCGCAAATCGGCGGCGGTGCGCATGCGGCCGGTGCTGATGACCACCGCGGCGATGGTCGCGGGGCTCGTCCCCTTGCTGTTCGCCAACGGCGCAGGCGCTTCCAGCCGCTTCGCGATCGGCATCGTCGTCGTGATGGGCATGCTGATCGGCACCCTGTTCACACTCTTCGTCCTTCCCACCGTCTACAGCCTGATCGCCAGGGACCACCGCGCCGCGTCGCACAGCGCGCGCGAAACCGAACTGGCGGCGGCGGAGATTGCATATGCATAAGCTGCTTTTCCTGCTCGCCCTCACCACCGCCGGCTGCGCCGCTGGCCCGCGCTACGTGCCGCCGCAACCCGTGGCGAAAGCGGCGGGCGGGTTTGAAACCGCTGCCGCCGGCGTCGACAGCGCGGCCGAACTGCCCGATCATTGGTGGCGCCTCTACAACGACCCGGTTCTCGACAGCCTGATCGAACGCGCGCTCGCCGCCAACACCGATCTGCGCGTCGCGAACGCCAATCTGGCAAAGGCCGACGCCGTTCTGGGCGAAGCCCGCGCCGGGCGCCTCCCGACAACCGATGTCAGCGGCGGAACCAGCTACGGCAGTGCTGCGGGCGACTTTGCGCAGCCCGCCAGCGACCGGCAATGGACGCACAGCGGCGGGCTCGCGGTCGCGTGGGAGATCGATCTGTTCGGGCGCGTCGGCCGCGCGATCGGCGCAGCGCGCGCCGATGCCGATGCCGTCGCGGCGGTCCGCGACGCCGTCCGCGTCACCGTCGCCGCCGAAACCGCGCGGGCCTATGGCGACGTCTGCGCCTTCGGCGCGTCGGCGGCGATCGCGCGCGCCTCGCTCGCAACCGCCGAGGACAGCCTGCGCATCGTGACCGCGCAGCAGCGCGCCGGATCGGTCGGCCAGCTTGAGGTCGAGCGCGCCGCGGGCAGCGTCGCGACGGCACGCGCCGCGATTCCCGACGTCGAGGGCCGGCGCCGCGTCGCCTTGCTCGAACTCGCGGCGCTGCTCGGCGGCCAGCCCGGCGACGTCCCCGCCGGGGTCGGGAACTGCACCCGGATTCCCGCGCCGGTGGCCACGCTTCCGGTCGGCGACGGCAACGCCCTGCTCCGCCGTCGTCCCGACCTGCGCGAAGCCGAACGCCGCCTCGCCGCCGACACCGCGCGCATCGGCGTGGCGATGGCCGATCTCTATCCGCGCATCCAGCTCGGCGCGAATGGCAATATCCTGCGCAACGATGCCATAAAAGGCAGCGACAGCTTCAGCTTTTCGCTCGGCCCGCTGCTGTCGTGGAGCTTTCCCAATATCGCGGTCGCGCGCTCAAGGGTCCGACAGGCCGAAGCACAGGGCGACGCCTCGCTCGCCGCGTTCGACGGCAGGGTGATCGCTGCGCTCAAGGAGGTCGAGCAGGCGCTCGCGCGCTACGACGCCCTGCAGCAGCGCCGCGCCGCGCTCGCCGAAGCGCACGACCGGGCCCGAACCGCCTACGACCTCGCGCAGGCCCGCTATCGCGCCGGATCGGTATCGCTGCTCGACACCGTCATCGCGCAGCAATCGCTCATCGACGCCCGCGCCGCGCTGGCCGAGTCCGAACAGCAACTGGGGTCGGCGCGGATCGACCTGTTCAAGGCTCTCGGCGGCGGCTGGAACTGACGCAGTCGCCGGTCATCGGCGCTCGCCGCCGGCTGGCGCTTTCAGGACCGGAGCATGTTCGGCTCCGCACGCGTCGCGGGGCTCGGCAGCAGGAAGGCGTCTTCGAGCGCGGCATAGTCGAGCCCCCCGCCCGGCAGGGGAAATTTCTGCTGGAAACCCTCGACCCTGTCGGCGTCGGCCAGAACGCGTGCCTTGAACCGGTGCGCCAGCGAATGCCGGACGGGCAATCCGCCGGCAATTTTGATCCAGCTGTTCCAGCTGATGCCGATCCGCGTCATGATCTCGCATTGTCCGCCCACCAGATGGCCGATCTCGTCGACCAGGTCGGGATTGACGACGCACATGCGCTGCTTTTTCTCACTCACTGCAAAACTCCTCCAGTCCGGCTCGTCGATTCCGTCATTATTCCGGAATAAATTTGAGCTTTCTGTCGAAACGTGAAATTATCATCGAGCGATATCCGATCATGTCAGGAGAATCTTCGATGCTCACCGAAGCAGACCATCGCATCCTCAAGATCATTCAGGCCGAAGGCCGGATCACCAATCAGGAACTGGCCAATCGCTGCGGCCTCTCGCCATCGGCCTGCTTCGACCGGCTGAAGCGGCTGCGCGAGCAGGAATATATCCTCGGCTTCCACGCCCTGCTCGATCCGAACAAGCTCGACCGGTCGCTGCTGATCTTCATCGAGGTGCTCATGGACCGCACGACGGGGGACGTGTTCAAGGAATTCGCGGCGTCGGTGTCGGCCATGCCCGAAATTCTCGAATGCCACATGGTCGCGGGCGGGTTCGACTATCTGATCAAGGTCCGCGTGCGCGACATGGCCGCGTACCGGACGTTCCTTGCCGACACGCTGGTTCACATGCCCGGCATCCGCGAAACGCGAACCTATGCCGTTCTCGATGAAGTCAAGAACGTGACCAGCCTGCCCCTGTGACATCAGCCGCGCACGTCTAGGTCGCCTGCCCGGCCAGCCGGCTCTTGCGGGCGCCATAGGCCAGATAGACGACGACGCCGATCACGTTCCAGATCAGGAACCGGCTCTGCGTGATCGCCGGCAGGCTGAAGAACAGGTAGATGCAGCCGCCGATCGCGACCAGACCGACCACCCAGGGCATCGGCGCGCGGAACACCCGCGGCAGGTCCGGCTGGCGGACGCGAAGGATGATCAGGCAGAGCCCGACCGCAACGAACGCCGCCAGCGTTCCCGCATTCGCCAGCTCAGCGATTTCCGAAAGCGGGAAGAAGCCCGCGATCGCAGCGACCACCGCCGCAGTGCCGACCGTGACGGCGACGGGGGTCCCGCGCCGGTTCAGCCGGCCCAGCCGCTCGGGGAGCATCCGGTCGCGCGCCATCACGAAGAAGATGCGGCTCTGCCCGAACATGAAGGCGAGGATCACGGTCGGCAGTGCGACCACAGCCACCGCGCCGATCAGCGTCGCGACCCCGGGATGCCCCAGCGTGCGCAGGACATGCGCCAGCGGCTCGCCCGAACGCGAGAATTCGAGGAAGGGCATCGCGCCGATCGCGGCCGCGGCGACCAGCATATAGACGACCGTGCACACGACCATCGACCCGACGATCCCGATCGTGAGGTCGCGGCCGGGATTCTTGGCCTCTTCGGCCGCAGTCGACACCGCATCGAAGCCGTAGAAGGCGAAGAAGATGATCGCGGCCGCCGCCATCACCCCGCGCACCTGTCCGTCGACCTCGTGCGCCGCGAAACCATAGGGCATGAAGGGGTCGAAATGACCGGGTTCGAACGCCGGCAGGGCGAGCAGGACGAACGCCGCGAGCGCGCCCAGCTTGAGCACGACGAGGATGGCGTTGACCGAGGCGCTTTCGCGCGTGCCGATCAGCAGCATGCCCGCAACCGCGGCGACGATGAAGATCGCGGGAAGGTTGATGATCCCTCCCGCATGCGGTCCCGCGGCGAGCGCGAGCGGGACGTCTATCCCCGCCGCCTGCAGAAAGCCGACGGCGTAGCCCGACCAGCCGACGGCGACCGCGGCGCAGACGACCGAATATTCCAGCACGAGGCTCCAGCCGATCACCCACGCGACGCCTTCGCCGATCACCGCATAGCTATAGGTATAGGCGCTACCCGAAACCGGCATCAGCGTCGCGAGCTCGGCATAAGCGAGCGCTGCGCAGACGCAGACCAGCCCGGCGACGATGAAGGCGACGAGGACCGCAGGGCCCGCGCGCTCGGCGCCGACACCGATCAGCGTATAGATTCCCGTGCCGACGATCGCTCCAACGCCCAGCGCCACAAGGTGCGGCCAACCCAGTGTCCGGTGCAGCCGCTGCGCCTCGTTGACGGCGGTGACCGTTTCGATCGATTTTCGTCTGGTAAGAAATGACATGAACGTCCCCCGCCCGACCATCACGACGATCGGGATCGACATCGGTAACCGGCGCCACGCCTGTCAGGGGCAGGCGTGGCGCCGGTGCTCTTGGCGGAAAACCGCGCGTTACTGGCCGGTTTTGGCCTTTTCGCTTTCGACCATCGCCGCGACGTCGGCGAGCAGTTGCTTCGCGTCGTAAACGATGCCGTCCTTGATGGTGAACTTCACCCCGCCGACGACCTCCTGCTTGTTCGTCTCGGAATTGAGGCGCTGGAAGCCGGTGCCGTAGAGCGTCTTGAGATTCTGCAGCGGGTTTTCCGGTACGACCACCAGGTCGGCGAGCATGCCCGCGCGCACCGCGCCGATCGGCGGCGTTTCACCGCGCGGTTCGTACAGCGTCTGCGCGCCCATCATCGTCGCGGCGCGGATCACCTCGAGCGGCGAGAAGCCCGCCTCGCGCAGCAATTCCAGCTCTTCGACATAGGCGAAGCCATAGACTTTCCAGATGAAGCCCGAGTCGGTGCCGACCGTGACACGACCGCCCATATTCTTGTAATCGTTCATCAACCGCATGAAGAGGCCGTAGAATTTCTTCCACGCAAATTCATTCTCGGTCGTCCAGTCGAAGAAATAGGAACCATGATTGTCGCGGGTCGACTGGAAGTAATTCCAGAGCTGGGGTGTGGTATAGCGCGCATGCCAGTCGGCATTGCGCGCGCGCATCAGGTCGCGCGACGCGGCGTAGATGTTGAACGTCGGGTCGAAGGTGACGTGGTTCGCCTTCTGCGCCTCCAGATATTCCTGCCACTGCTTCGTGCCGGGCCCGTAAACCTGGTCCCAGATCTCGGCGACCTCGCCGAAGCGGTGCTGCTCGTTGTTGTAATCATATTGCGACGGGAAATCCTGGATGGCGCGGCCGTTGAGCAGCGATTCCATATGCCCGTAATAGTGGGTGATCGTGTTCAGCCCGGCATCGCCCGCCTGGCGGCCGTTGAAATTCGCAACGCCGATCTGGCTGAGGTGCGCGGTGGTGCCGAGACCAAGCTTCTTCGCTTCGTCGAGCGCCGCGGAAAAGACATCGGGGGTTTCATTCTCGCGATTGAAGAATTTGATGCCGTCGATGTTGTTCTTCGCGGCCCAGCGCACCCATTCGCGGGCCTTGAGCGGCGTGTCGACCACCCCGCCGGTCCAGCCGGCCCCCAGCGTCTGATAGTTGAAGATGCGCGGCGCGGCGATCTCGTTGCGCGCCGAACGGTCCTTCTCGCGGCTGGCGACCGCGGGCGCGCCCAGCGGCACGCCGCGCACCGTCGTCACGCCGTGCGCGAGCCACAGCTTGTAGGCGTAGCTGGCGTCGGGCGCCTTGTCGGCGCCGGGCAGGTGGACGTGCATGTCGGTGAAGCCGGGCATGACGTACATGCCGGTCGCGTCGATTTCATAATCGGCATCGTCGGGCGCGCGATTGGCGGCGGAGGGAAGCCCCGGCCAGCCCGACTGCTTGATCGACGTAATGCGGTTGCCTTCGACGACGATGTCAAAACGGCTGCGCGGCGGTCCGCCGGTGCCGTCGATGATCGTCGCGTTGCGGATGACCATCTTGCGGAACGGGCCCGCACCCTCGCCGGCCTTGCGCGCCGGCGCGCCTGCGCTGACCGGGAAGGTTTCGGCCGCCGCGGCAGCCTTTTTCTCGCCGGCCTGGTGCGCGGTTGCCGGTACCGCGAGCAATGCCGCGGCCAGCGCTATTTTGGTTAGCTTCAACTTCATTCGACCCGTTTCCCCGTTCTGATTGACCAGCTTGTGTATGTACGATCGAGCGGCGGGGCGGCGTCGTCTGCACCGCCCCGGCGATCGGTTCAGGGCAGCGGAACGCCCTCTTCGGGAAGCCCCATCCGCCGCTTTTCGGCCTTCACCATCTCGGCGACATCGGCGAGCAGCTTTTTCGCGTCATAGACGATGCCGTCCTTGATCGTGTAGCTGACCCCGCCGACGCGCTCGAGCTTCTGCGTCTGCTCGTTGAGGCGCAGCGCCCCGGTGCCATAGAGCGTCTTGAAGTTCTGGAGCGGATTTTCCTTCACCAGCACCATGTCGGCAAGCTTGCCGACGCGCACCGTGCCGATCGGGGGCGCGACATTGCCCTTCGGTTCGTAGAGCGTCAGCGCGCCGTTCAGCGTCGCCGCCTGCACGACCTGCGTCGGGTTGAAGCCGGCCTCCTGGAGCAGTTCGAGTTCCTCGACATAGCCGAAGCCATAGGTCTTGAAGATGAAACCCGAGTCCGATCCGGTGGTGACGCGACCACCGATATTCTTGTAGTCGTTCACCAGATGCATGAATTTCTTGTAGAAATTCCGCCAGCGCACTTCCTTCTCGGTCGTCCAGTCAAAGAAATAGGACCCGTGGTTCTCGCGCGACGACTGGAAGAAGTTCCAGAGCTGCGGCATCGTATATTTGCCGTGCCAGTCGGCATTGCGCGCGTGCATCAGGTCGCGCGACGCGGCGTAGATCGTCATCGTCGGGTCGAAGGTGACGCCATTCTTCTTCTGCGTCTCGAGATAGTCCTTCCACTCGTCGGTGCCGGGTTCGAAGCTCTCGCGATACAGGTTGGCGACATTGCTGAAGCGATCCTGCTCGTCCATGTAATTGTAGCTCGGATCCCAGTTCTGGACCGGGCCTTCCTTCAGCAGCGATTCCATATGGCCATAGAAGTGGGTGACGGTGCCGAGCCCGGTTTCGCCTGCATGCCGGGCGTCCATCCGCGCGACGCCGACCTGCGACAGGTGCGCAACGGTCCCGATATGCTGCTTTTTCGCTTCGTCATAAATCGCCTCGAGCACCTCGGGCGGCTGGTTCGGATCGGCCGCCACCTTGATCCCGTCGATCCCCGCCTTCGCGGCCCAGCGCACCCATTCGCGCGCCTTTTCGGGCGTGTTGGTCACGCCCCCGGTCCAGCCGCGACCCGATCCCGGGCGATGGTAGGAAAAGATGCGCGGCGCCGCGATCTCGTTGCGCGCCGACCGCGCGCGCTCGTTCAGCGAGATTTCGAAGGGCGCCAGATCGACGCCGCGGACCGTGGTGACACCATGCGCCAGCCACAGCTTGTACGAATAGCTGAGATCGGGCGCCTTGTCGTCGCTCGACCCGTGGACGTGCATGTCGATGAAACCGGGCAGCATGAACATGCCGGTCGCGTCGAGTTCATAGTCGGCGTCGCGCGGCGCGCGGCCAGACACCAGCGGCAACCCGGGCGTACCCGCCGCCTCGATCGAGGTGATGATGTTGTTTTCGACGACGACGTCGACCGGACCGCGCGGCGGGGCGCCGCTGCCGTCGATCAGCGTCACGCCGCGGATCACCATCTTGCGGAACGGGCCGGCGCCTTCGCCTGCCTGCCGGGCGGGCGCCGCGATGGCACCGGCGCGCGGCTTGACCGCTTCGGCGGCGGGCGCGGCATTTTGCGCCTGCGCCGATGCCACCGGAATGGAACACAAGAGTCCGGCCGTCCCGGCCATCAGCGTCCGCCATGCGGCCACGCGCAATTTCACCATCTCAAGCTCTCCCCTGAAAACCCATCAAGATCCGAATATGTCGCCAAAGATGGCGGGCGCGGCGGAAGGCTCCGGCCGCGCCCGCCTTTCATCAGCGGAACCGCTTCGTGAAGGCGACGCCGATCGTGCGCGGCGGCGCGCCGTGCGTGACCGTCAGACCGCCCGTGTTGGCGCTGCTCGACTTGGTCGTGATCGCGAGCGCGTCGAACAGATTGTTCACATACAGGTTCGCGCTCCAGTTGCCGTCGGGCGCCTGGATGCCGATCCGCGCGTTGATCAGCCCGTAGTCGTCGACCTTGCGGCGGTAGACGTCGGTCTTCGCAAGCGTCGAATAGGACGAACCCACATAGCTGCCGTCGAGCCGCACCGATCCTTCGAGGGTGTCGCTCAGCGTCCAGACATATTCGGCCGACGCGCTGACGTTCCACTTGGGCACGAACGGCAGCCTGTCGCCCTTGCGGCCGGCGGCCACGACGATGGAGCTGACCTGATCCTCCGACAGCTTCGCGTCGGTGTAGCCGACGTTGGCGATCAGCGAGAGGCCCTGGACCGGCGTCGCGTTGAGTTCGAGTTCGACGCCCTTGATCCGCGCCGCGCCGACGTTCGAGATCAGGCCGAACACCGATCCCGTGCCCGCGGTACGCGCCGACACCTGCATGTTCGTCCAGTCGATCTGGTACCCCGTCAGGTTGAGGTAGACACCCTGGATCGGCTGGCTCTTGACCCCCAGTTCATAGTTCCAGAGGCTGTCGGCGCTGTAGCCGGTCAGCGCGACCGGCAGGCCGATCGCCTGATTGACGCCGCCCGGGCGGAAGCCTTCGGCCGCCTGCGCATAGATCATCAGGTTGCGGCTGAATTCGTACGACAGGTTGAACTTGTGGACGAAGCCGTTTTCGGTGGTGTTCGCCTCGGTATAGGCCGACGGCACCGACGCGTAGTGGATCTGACCCTGATCGACGACGCCGCCGACCGTCTTGTCATATTCGTACCAGCGGCTGCCGACCGTCGCGGTCAGCTTGTCGAAGAATTTGTACGACAGTTCGGCGAACAGCGCCTTCTGCTTCAGATGGTCGTTGATCGTGCGGTCGTAATAGATGTTCGCGGCGACGAACGGATTGAGTTCGCCGGTCAGCGGGCTGGCGCTCAGCAGCGTCGAACGCACCTTCGACTTGCGATCCTCGAGGAAGCCGCCGACGGTCCAGTTGAACGGGCCGCTGCCGGTCGACGAAAGCCGGACCTCGTTCGACCAGTTCTTCACGCTCTGCGGCTGGTACAGGCTGGAAAACTGGATGGTCCGCGTCAGCGCCAGATAGGGCGCAAGCTGTGCGGGGGTGCACACGCCCCCGACCGGCTTGAGATAGGTCGCACAGCCCGTCGCGGTGTCGCGGCCGTTGAAATTGTCGCTGACGTCGCCGACGACGATGCGATCGCGATCGAAATAAGTCGAAACCGCGGTCAGCGCGACCGGACCGAAATCGTAGCGCAGCGTACCGCTGTAGATCCGGTTCTCATCATAATTGCCCGATTCCGAACGCGCGTTGGTCGTGTGACGCTGACCCGTTTCGAAGAACCAGCGCGAGGCCTCGGTCGAAACCTTGGTGTAATAGGCGCCGAGGTCGATCGTCAGCTCGTCGGTCGGGGTAAAGCGCAGCAGCGCGCGGCCGCTGTAGCTGTAGCCGTCGTTGATGTTCTTCGTGCCGTAGTAGCTGTTGTCGATGTAGCCCGCGAACTGCTGATAGCTGCCGACGACGCGCAGCGCGAGCTTGTCGGAGACGATCGGGAGGTTGATCATGCCGTCGACGGTGGCGCCCGGATTGCCGCCCTTCACCGCCGACAGATTGACGCTCGCCGCGCCTTCGAGCTGGTCGGCCTTCGGCTTTTCATAGATGATGCGCACCGTTCCGCCCATCGAACCCGAACCGTAGAGCGTTCCCTGCGGCCCGCGAAGGACTTCCGCGCGTTCGACGTCGAAGACGCGGAAGTCGGGCGTGCTGCCTGCCGCGTCGCTGGTCGTTCCCACCGATCCGGCGACCGGCGATTCGTCATAATAGACGCCGACGGTCGGCTCGCCGGCGCCGACGACGCCGCGCAGGATGACGCGCCGGTTGCCCGGACCATTGTCGACGATCCGCAGGCTCGGGGTGTTCTGGGTCAGTTCGGTAAAGCTGGTCGTGCCGGCGCGCTCGAGCGAATCGCCCGTCACCGCCGAAATGGCCAGCGGCGTATCCTGCAGGCGCGTCCCGCGCTTCAGCGCGGTAACGACGATTTCGCCGCCCGTCGAAGCCGCCACGTCCTGGCCCTGCCCGGCGTCCTCTTCCTGCGCCATCGCAGGCGAGACGCCGATCACGCACATGCCGGACAGCAGGAGCGCAGTGCGCGCCGCCCAAGCGCCACGGCGAACATTTCTTCCGTGATTTCGCATTCAGTCTTCCCCTTTTTTCAACCGTGGACCCATTTTTGAATTTTTCTGATGCTAACAGCTCACACCCCGAATGTACGTGGTATTTCCGCCTCAATGCCGGAATTTATTCGCCGTTGTGTAAAAAAATCGTCATATCTTCGGATATGCGGGAACGACTGACAGGGCTGTCAACAAATCCCCGCAACAGGCGGTTCGGCGGGAAGATTCGAACGTCGCGACATATCGATATGAAAATTAATAATATAATCATCCAATCACGGCCGGACGTCATTTTCCCATGCGAAACGGAGTCGGCGAAGCCTTTTGATCCCGAAGAAAAATCCGATAGGAAAATGCGGCTCATCACGCGTTCCAAAGAAATAATCTTCGGACTCCGGGATGCACGCCGCGCTGCACCGCCGCTCCGCGCATGATCGACGCCCGCCGAGGCGCGAACGCCCGGCGAATGCCGATTGCACGGGGATTGAAAATCTGGCGTAGACGCACGTAGCGATCCCGGCGCCATCCGAGCCGCCTTCCGGGCATCACACGAAAAGGTCAGGCCAGGCTTTTGACATGACGAACAGCGCGGGGGATGGAGCGGAGGGACGCCTCGCGTTGATCGATAGCGTCTATGCCTGCGCGGTCGATCCCGAGCGCTGGGCCGCGTTCCTCGACCAGATCACCCGGACATTCTCCGGCTTTTCGACAATCTATCGCTGGCCCAACCGCAATCCCGGCGACAACAGCCCGCTCTTCGACAATTTCGGCGAGTTCGGCGATCTCTACAGGGAACATTTTCACAGTCGCAACGTCTGGGTGACCGAGGTCGACCGCCCAACCTCGGCGCGCGCCATCTTCCCCTCGGAGGGGCTGGTGAGCAACGACCGGCTCGAACGCACCGAATTTTACGGCGACTGGATGCGGCCGCAGGGGCTGAAGCACGGCGTTTCCTGCCTGCTCCACGACGGTCACGACTTCTCCTATAATCTGGGTATCATCCGCGGCCCCGAATTCGGCGCTTTCACCGGCGAGGAACAGCGGCTGCTGGCCGATATCCTGCCCCACATGAGCCGCGCGCTCGAACTCGGGCAGGTACTCGAGGCGTTCCAGCAACGCAGTTCGGGCATGCTCCGCGCCTTCGACACGCTCGGCGTCGGCGCGCTGCTCGTCGATGCCGGTTGCCGGATCCATTTCGCCAACCCCCTCGCCGAGCGATTGCTCGCCACCGAAAGCGCGCTACGTGCGCCGGGCGGCCGGCTCGGCCTGACCCGGCCCGCGCTCGACGCCGGATTGCGCGCCGCCATCGACGCCGCGACCGGCAGCGGCCGCGAGGCCGGCGGGCGCACGGGCAAGATCCTGTCGGTTCCGCGCACCGGCGGGTCGCCGCTCTCGCTCAACGTCGCGCCGCTCGACGAACGCGACCGGATCATGTTCGGTACGGGGCCGCTCGCGCTTGTCGTCGTCAGCGACGGCAGCCGGTCCGTCGACCTCGACGCCGACGCGCTGCGATCGGCTTTCGACCTGACCCTCGCCGAAGCGCGGCTGGCCGCGGCGATCGCGTCAGGCACCACCCTGCCCTCCTATGCGTCGTCGACGGGGGTCAGCCTGTCGACGGTCCGCACCCACCTCGCCGCCATATTTTCCAAGACGAACACGAACCGACAGGCCGATCTCGTCCGCCTGCTGACCGGCAATCCCTGGCTGCAAAAGGCCGACTGAGCCCCGCGATCATCGCGCGAGCAGCAGGACCGGGTCGTTCATCAACCGGCGGATCAGGTCGGCTTGCCGGTTTTCCCCCGACTTCAGGAAGATCGAGGTCAGGTGCGTGCGTGCGGTGGTCAGCGCGACGCCGCTCGCGCGCGCATGATCGGCGAGACTGGTACCGTTGCACAGTGCCACCGCGAGCCGCGCTTCGGCCGGCGTGAAATCATACAGATCGCGGAGCGCCTCGACCGGAAAGGCCGCGCGCCGGTCGGGCATGCCGACGATGACCAGCGCGAGCGGCCCGCCATCGAACAGCGAACGACGCGCTTCCGAATAGGGGCTGACCGCGACCGACAGGGGATTGGGGCTGTTCGCGCGGGGGACCGCGACCAGCGTCGCGGTCCGCCCCGCGACGTATCGCCCCTGCCCGGCCGCGTCGGCGATCGCCCGGGCGAGCCGCTGGTCGCTGGCGCCGCCGGCACAGAGCCGGCCGCCGGTCGACGACAGCCCGTCACCCGCCTCAAGCATCGTTTCCGCGACCCCGTTCGCAAAGCGGATCATGCGCCGCGCGTCGACGAGCAGCACCCCCGCCCCCAGCCGCTCGAAAGCGTCGAGCGACGCGGCGTCGGCGGCATCGAAGACGTTGAGCCGGTTGGCGATGATGATCGCGCGGCGCAGATGCGGCAGCAGCGCATGGCTGAGCGCCTGCTCGTCGGCGCTGAACGCGCCCGCGCTTTCGGGGCGCAGCAGCTGTCCCCCGTCAGCGCTAATGGCACAGATTTGAGGTTGTGATTTAAGGAGGATTTGGGCTTCGTCGTAGTGACGAAGGAACGAAGATGAAGCCCAAATCCTCCTTGAAAAAATCGTTGGCGAAGGCC